>Ga0315338_1000008_pt1 | contig 1390970 bp, 1225 predicted proteins | sample ASW8metaG_FD_204518 | JGI IMG/M metagenome (GOLD analysis project Ga0315338, IMG submission 204518) | Ammonia-oxidizing marine archaeal communities from Monterey Bay, California, United States - ASW #8 | ecosystem: Environmental > Aquatic > Marine > Coastal | place: USA: California...
GTCGAACGCCGAATCTCGCCAAGGTCATCCAGGAAATCGTCGATAGAAGCGGCTGGAAAAGCGGGAACAACATCGCGCTCATCATCAGCGGCTCGGGTACCCGTACGGCGACGTCGTTCAATGGTGCTGCCGGGAGAGCGGCGCAACTGCATATCGATTTCCTGAAACCCGTTCCCGCTCCCGTGGCCGAGGCGCTGGATGCCGACAGCGTCGGAACGAAGCGCCTGTACACCCACACCCTGGTCGTGCCGATCAAGGAAGGTGATGACGACGCAGAGGAATCAGTCGACGGCACGGTCGAACTGGACAGCACCGATCTGGAACTCATCAACGACGAGGTCGATCAGGTCGTTGGACTGCGCTTCCGGGGCATTTCCATATCCAACGGTGTCACGATCGTGCGTGCTTACATTCAGTTTCACGTGGATAAACCGGGTTCCGGCGATTCCGAGCTGGTCATCCACGGCCAGGCGGCCGACGATGCGAACCCCTTCACGGCCACGCCCGGTGATGTTTCGTCGCGACCGCAAACGATTGAATCGGCGAAATGGCGTCCACCCCCATGGACCACCAACGAGCAAACCGGGGCGGGCCGTCGAACGCCGAATCTCGCCAAGGTCATCCAGGAAATCGTCGATAGAAGCGGCTGGAAAAGCGGGAACAACATCGCGCTCATCATCAGCGGCTCGGGTACCCGTGCGGCGACGTCGTTCAATGGTGCTGCCGGGAGAGCGGCGCAACTGCATATCGATTTCCTGACGCCCGTCCCCCCCTCCTTGGTCGCGGAAGCCGGGGCGCAAGACCCGGAAACGATTTACGAAACAGCCTGGACGAACATCGCCGAAGGCGAGATGCGGATGGAATTCGGCCTCTACTACTACGGCCTGAACTATAAACTCGACGACCCCCAGTCAATTGTCCAGCGTCGTAGAGGCGACTTCGGTTATGGTTCTGCATACACGGACATCAGCTACATAACCAATTCCTGGAAAGGCTTTAGAGCCGGCGCCGCCTTGATCGCCGCCGCGCAACTCTATGAAGCCAACGACGGCAACTGGGATCTCGCCTATCGACGGAACGCGCAGCTCTATCAAGCCTATCTCGAATACGGCGCGGGCCGGTCCTACGGCAGAATCGGCGGGCAAGTCATGGATTCAATCCGTTTCGCATACGACGCAGCTGAGGGCGTCTCGATTCGCCTGAACGAGAGGGGCCGGGTTTCTCTTCTGTTCGAAAGCTTTTGGAAAGGATTGACGGCAGCCGAGTTCGACGCCATCAGACAATGGCAAACTGTGAGAGACATTGAGGGTCGACGTGGCGAAGACGCTTCCAGCCTGGTTTTCTCGATCGAGGCCGATATCGAAGCCGTACCGGATCATTTCTACCTGACGCCCTACTACTACATGCAAAAGGGTCTGGCGAGGGCCGCAGGAGCCAACCTCGAACTCGAAAACGAATCGCGCAACATGGAGTTCGAGATTTCCATAGATCTCATGGAGGTAAGAGAGGAAACCGCCAACATCAGCTTCGACACCGACTGGATTGCCTACATTGTCGAGCCATCTATCAGCGCCGCCGATTTCTCATTTGGCTTGGGCTTCCGGCAGATGTCCACTCTGGATAGCGACAAGATCCCAATTTTCGTACGCTGGCTGGATAACTTTAATCCGCTTGACAACGGCAGGTTGATCAATCGAAACCACGCCCAGACGTACTACGTCGGCATAACCTACGACTGGAACAATTTCGAGTTCTACGTGCAGCACAGTCAGGTCCGTACTCGCGAGAACGAACACGGACGCGAATGGAGTACGAGTGTCGTTTATGACGTGAATCGGAATCTGTCGACTGAAGTAGACTTCGTTAACTACGAACAAACGGGCCGCATTCAAGACGTCTCGTCGCTGGAAGTCCTGCTACGTTACACCTATTAATAATTCGTTCCAGCAATATTGCTACACGCTAGGTATGCTAACCATAATCTTTGTGCAACTCTTGATGGAGGCGATCATGGTGTGTAAGACCAAATGTGCAGCACTTGTGTTGACGCAAGAGCAAAGGGCGACGCTGGAGGGACTGACTCGATCGAGAACAGCGCCGCGGCGCAAGGCTGAGCGCACCAGGTTATTGGTTGGCCACGCCAATGGCATGTCGGTGACGGGCTTGGCGCCAACTGGGGTTGAGCGCCCGAAAATCTATCGGTGCATCGACAAGCCACGCGCATAGCCTGAAAACCCAGGCAAAGCACTAGCAAGCAATCGTCGCTGTAACCCGCTTAAGTAGATTCATTGGTAACCCGTCAGGCAGCTGCCCGCTTGGCGCGCTCCTCTTCTGCCTTGAGCAGATCGAGCGCAACATCCACGATCATGTCTTCCTGCCCGCCAACCATGCGGCGCCGGCCGAGTTCGACCAGGATATCGACTGTTTTCAGACCGTATTGTTTGGCGGCATTCTCGGCATGGCGCAGGAAACTTGAATAGACACCGGCATACCCGAGCGCAAGGGTTTCCCTGTCCACGCGTACCGGCCGGTCCTGCAACGGACGCACGATGTCATCGGCCGCGTCCATCAGCGTGTACAGATCGCAGCCGTGATTCCAGCCCATGCGTTCGGCGGCAGCGATGAATACTTCCAGGGGTGCATTGCCCGCTCCGGCGCCCATGCCGGCCAGACTGGCGTCGACGCGGTCGCAGCCTTCTTCAACGGCGATAATCGAGTTGGCGACACCAAGACTCAAATTGTGGTGCGCGTGCATGCCGGTTTGCGTTTCCGGCTTCAGCACATCCTTGAACGCGCGGAAGCGGTCGCGAATGTCGTTCATGTTAAGCGCGCCACCTGAATCGACCACGTAAACGCAAGTTGCGCCGTAGCTTTCCATCAGCTTCGCCTGCTCGGCAAGGCCTTCGGGTGTGTTCATGTGGCTCATCATCAGAAAACCGACCGGATCCATACCAATCTCGCGTGCGTATTCGAGGTGTTGTTTGGAGATGTCAGCTTCGGTGCAATGTGTTGCCACCCGAACGACACGCGCGCCGGCGTCGTATGCGCTACGCAAATCTTGCACGGTACCAATTCCCGGAATCAGCAACGTCGCTATCTTGGCGTGATTGAGTTCGCCTGCTGCCGCCTCGATCCATTCGACGTCAGTATGCCGGCCGAATCCGTAGTTGAACGATGAACCCTGTAAGCCATCGCCATGGGCGATCTCGATGGAATCAACGCGCGCCTTGTCGAGTGCGCGCACGATCGTCTTGACGTCTTCGACACCGTATTGATGACGTATGGCATGCGAACCGTCACGCAGGGTAACGTCGGAAATATAAATTTTCTTGTCCATGATGCGATCCTCCTTCAGGCCGCTGCGGTTTCGGCAGCAGTGAGCACACGCTCGGCCAGCTTTTCGCCGGTGGCAAGTGCCGCGGATGTCATGATGTCCAGGTTGCCGGCGTAAGCCGGCAAATAATGTGCGGCGCCTTCGACTTGCAGGAATACCGATGTCTTGAGACCGGTCATCTTCCCCACTCCGGAAATGTTGAGCGGATTGTTGTCGTCGAAGGTCTCGAACTGGACGCGCTGTTTGAGCTTGTAACCGGAAACGTATGCATTTACGCGGGCGACCATTTTCTCGATCGCGGCCTCGACTTTCGTCGTGTCAGCAAGTTCGGACAGCACATATACCGTGTCGCGCATCAGCAGCGGCGGCTCGGCGGGATTCAAGACAATGATCGCCTTTCCCTTTTTCGCTCCACCGATGACCTCGATTCCCTTCGCCGTCGTTTCAGTGAATTCATCGATGTTTGCACGCGTCCCGGGGCCGGCAGATTTGCTCGCGATCGATGCCACTATTTCGGCGTAATGCACGGTGGCGACACTGGCCACCGCTGCCACGATCGGGATCGTCGCTTGCCCGCCGCAGGTCACCATGTTCACGTTGTTGGCGTCGAGGTGCTCTTCGAGGTTCACCACCGGCACGCAATACGGACCAATCGCCGCCGGCGTCAGATCAACCATCCTGATATCGGGCTTGGCCTGGCGCAGCCGTTTGTCGTTGGCAACGTGGGCACCGGCCGATGTCGCGTCGAACACGATATCGATATTTGAAAATACCGGCAGTTTTACCAACCCTTCGACGCCGTCGGCAGTCGTCGCAATACCAAGGCGTTTGGCGCGCGCGAGGCCGTCAGAGTCCGGATCGATACCCACCATCGCGCCCATTTCGATGTGTTTTCCGTGCCGCATCACTTTGATCATCAGGTCTGTGCCGATGTTGCCGGAACCGATAATTGCGGCTTTCAGTTTTGAATTCATAAGCTTGCTGCGCTCCTTGCGCCTTGCACCGCCCCATTTCGGGGAACGATGCGTCGATCAATCATGTTTCAACAGGTGCGGCAACCAGAACAAGGCCCGGCAACCGCCGCGCCGCGATAGCGGCCCGCTTTGTGGTCACCGCAAAGTATATCCTTCGCGGCCAATTGCTGCTTATCCAGTCTGCTCTTTGCCATGAATTGACCGATTCAGACCCGGCACTTTTCTCAGCGTGAAAGCGGGGAAATTGGTTCGCACCGGCTGTGTCCATTAAAATTCCTGTTTCGCCCATCACAATTTGCCTGCGCCGCGTTCGCGCATGCAGATTCGGGTCCGAGACAACAGGGGAGACAGACAAATGAACAAACTAGACATGAAGGGCCGAAGCGCGGTTGTCACCGGGGGCGCGTCGGGTATCGGACTGGCCACCATTCGCCGCATGGCTGACTCAGGCGCCAACGTCGCAATCTGGGATATGAACGAAAAAGCGATGGCGGAAATCGCCGCCAGTATCCCGGATGTAAAAACACATACCTGCAAAGTCGATGTGTCAAAACTCGGCGACGTTGAGGCGGCGTTCAAATCAACGCTGGCGGCGTTCGGCAAAATTGACGCGCTTGTAAATTCCGCGGGCATTGCCGGGGCCAACACCATGGTCTGGGAATACCCGACCGAAGAATGGCAACGGGTCCTGGATGTCAACCTGAACGGCACCTTTTACACCTGCCGCACCGTCACGCCGCACATGATGGAAAACAAATACGGGCGCATCGTTAATATGTCTTCGGTCGCGGGCAAGGAAGGCAATCCGACTGCGTCGGCCTATTCGGCTGCCAAGGCCGGTGTCATTGCACTGACGCGCTCTCTCGGCAAGGAACTCGCCACTGATGGCGTGCTTGTTAATGCTGTCACGCCAACGACGGTAAATACACCGATCCTCGAACAAGTCACACAAGCGCACATCGACTATATGAAGTCCAAGATCCCGATGGGGCGGCTGGGCGAAGCGGAAGAACTCGCCGCTCTCATCACCTGGCTGTGTACTGAAGACTGTTCATTCAGCACCGCAGCCGTGTTCGATGCGTCAGGCGGACGCACGACCTACTAGAAACACCTCACAAAAAGAAGGAGCAGAGCACCAGGTGACCTGGTGGTTCCCGCTTCGATTTCGGGTTTGCGACTTATTGCAGGGGACAGAGGATGAAAATCAAAGCAGCAGTGATCAGGGAAATGGGAATGGCGCCGCCATACGCGAACTCAAAACCGATGCAGATCGAGGAAGTCGATCTTGCACCGCCCGGAGAACGCGAAGTGCTGGTACAAATAAAGGCCGCCAGTCTGTGCCACTCTGATCTGTCAACGGTAAACGGCGACCGCCCGCGCCAGACACCAATGGTGCTGGGGCATGAAGCCGCCGGGGTCGTTGTTGAATGCGGGCAAGGCATCAGCGATATCAAACCGGGCGACCATGTTGCCCTGGTATTCGCCCCGAGTTGCGGCGAATGTATTGCCTGCAAGGAAGGCCACCCTGGTCGTTGCGAACCAGGACAGCAGTCCAACGCGGCCGGCACCCTGCTTGGTGGCACGATGCGTCTGAGCCAGAACGGCAAGCCCGTCTATCATCACGTCGGCGTATCTGCGTTTGCAGAATATTGCGTTGTGAACCGCGGCTCGCTGGTCAAGATCGACGACAAGTTGCCGTTCGACGAAGCAGCACTGTTCGGTTGCGCCGTGCTGACCGGAGTCGGCTCAGCACTCAACACTGCACAGGTATTTCCGGGCGCAAGAGTCGCCGTCGTCGGCCTGGGTGGCGTCGGCCTCAATGCCTTGCTCGGCGCGCTGGTCGGTGGCGCGTCGCAGGTCATCGCCATCGACGTACACGAAGATAAACTGGCGCTGGCAAAACAACTCGGCGCCAGCGACGTCGTCAACGCCAAAGACGAAGATGCGATTCAGCAAGTCAAGGACCTGACCGACGGCGGAGTCGATTTCGGTTTCGAAATGGCCGGTTCCGTTCAGGCGATGGAACTCGCTTATCGCATCACGCGACGAGGTGGCACCACGGTTACGGCAGGACTCCCCCATCCCGAAGCGCGCTGGCCACTGCAACACGTCAACCTCACCGCCGAAGAACGCACCGTCAAAGGCAGTTACGTCGGCTCCTGCGTGCCAACGCGCGATGTGCCGCGCTACATCGATTTGTATCGAAAAGGCATGCTGCCGGTAAACAAATTGATGAGCGACCATATCAGCCTCGATCAAATCAACGAAGGCTTCGACAAACTGGCGTCAGGCCATACCGTGCGCCAGATCATTACGATGTGATTTTCGGCTTCATTCTCACCACAGAGACACAGAGGCACAGAGAAAGTCAAAAACGAGAACCGAAGACACGAATAGATCCCAGCAAGTATTTCGGGTTAGCGCGGACGTAGGTCGGATTAGCGAAGCGTAATCCGACGTGACCTGCCAATTCCGTCTCCTGCTCCAATGCGGCGCAATGCGCTTCGCTTATTGTGCCCTACGCGATCTGGGTATCTGAGCGTTTGTGTTTTTCGACTTTCTCTCTGCCTCTGTGTCTCTGTGGTAAATACAATCGTTTCGAGCCCAACCCGGATGAAAACCAGACGCTACAACGCCGACGCACTTATTGAGTACGCAACCAACCTGCTTGAAAAATCAGGAATGGATGCGGACAAATCGAAAGTCGTCTCCGAGATTCTCGTAGAAGGCGATCTGCTCGGACACAACACGCATGGGCTACAACTACTCGCCCAATATTTGTCTGACATCGAGAAAGGCGAACTCGCGACAACTGGGCAGCCACGCGTCATCGCCGACTTGCCGGCAGCGATAGCATGGGACGGCATGCGTCTTCCCGGAACGTGGCTCACCGCTACGGCCGTTGATCTTGCGTGCGAACGCGCGCAAACGTACGGCACCTGTACCGTAACGATTGCGCGCGGCCATCACAATGCCTGTCTTGCTGCATATCTGAAACGTGCGACCGACCGTGGGCTGATGGTGTTGGTAACTACGGCTGCAGCAGAACTCCAGACCGTCGCGCCGCACGGCGGGCGAGCCGGCGTCATCACCCCGAATCCGATTGCAGCAGGCTGGCCGACGAATGGTGATCCCGTCCTGATTGACGTATCCATGTCAATTACGACCAACGGCATGGTCGCGCGGCTCAACGCCGAAGGCGGCAAGCTTCCCGGCAAATGGCTGGTCAACGCTGACGGCACCCCCACGGACGATCCTTCCGTCATGTCGAGTGACCCGCCCGGCGCGTTACTACCGATAGGTGGCGCTGAATATGGGCACAAGGGTTATGCAATGGGCTTGCTGGTAGAGGCATTGTCGATGGGGCTTGCCGGTCACGGCCGCGCCGACCCGATCGAAGGCTGGACCTGCGAAGTATTCGTGCAGGTTCTCAACCCGGCCTTGTTCGGTGGCACGGACAATTTCCTGCGGCAGACCACATGGCTCGCAGATGCTTGCCACGCGACATCGCCGCGACCCGGCATTGAAAGAGTGCGACTTCCGGGCGAAGCTGGCCTGCGCCGGCGCGAGAACCAGCTCATTCATGGCATCGACCTCTATCCGTCGGTCATGCCGGCGTTAGCGAAGTGGGGCACCAGGCTGGGCGTCACCGCTCCCGGGCACCTCTGATGACAACGTCGCGCGCACATCGCCGCGCGCTGCTGATGATGGTTGGTGCAACGCTTTGCTGGTCCAGTGCCGGAACGCTCATACGCAGCATGCAGATCACTGACAGCTGGGAAATCATCTTCTGGCGATCGATCTCCATGAGCCTGTTCGTCATCGGCTGGCTCTGGGCACAATACCGCCGCGATGCCTGGCCAAGAATTCGTGCCGTCGGTGTTCCGGGGCTGATTTCGGCAACATTGCTTACCATCATGTTTACCCTTTTCATCGTGGCGCTGTCGCATACCACGGTCGCCAACGTTCTGATTGTCATCAGCAGCGCTCCGTTTTTTGCTGCCCTCGCCGGTTGGCTGCTGTTGCGCGAGCGTGTGTCGGCGCAAACCGGGCTGGCGATGCTCGCCGCCTTCATCGGCATCGTCGTGATGTTTGTCGGCGCCGTATCGCACGACCGCTGGATCGGCGCACTCATTGCGGTGGTAATTCCGGTCGCCTATGGGCTGAACGTCGCACTGTTAAGAAAAATGCACGCCACGGTCGATATGATTCCTGCCATCCTTCTGGCGGGGCTATTGTCGATCGCAGTGGCGCTCCCGTTCGCGCTACCCTTCGAAGCCACGGGCCGTGATCTCGTGCTACTCGCGATTATGGGATCGGTTCAGGTCGGGCTTGGCTGCGTGTTAATGACGATTGCATCACGCAACCTCGCCTCTGCCGAAATGGGACTGCTGTCGATTCTCGAAACTGTTTTCGGTATCTTGCTGACCTGGGCACTGGTCGGCGAGCAACCGAGCGGTGCAGCCCTGGCAGGTGGCGTGCTCGTTATTTGCGCACTTGCGATCAACCAGTTCATACGTCTACGCAGGCACGAGGAAGTGGCGCCTGCCGTTATCACCTGAGGGAGGAATCATGGCCGACGCCAATAACCTGACCGAACGACTCGCAGCGCTGTATACCGGCGCGATACACGATGTGTTGCGTGGGATGGGCCACGCTAACTGCGTTTTGCCAAATGAGATTGCACCACTTGACCCGGGTAAGAAACTGGCGGGAGAGATCTACACCGTCAGCGGGCACATTGACCAGACGCGCGATCCGCACGACACCCTGGTGCGGTGGACCGGGCTGCTCTCGAAAGCGCCTTCCGGAAAAGTCCTGGTATGCCAGCCGAATACCCATATGGTTGCCTTGATGGGCGAACTGTCAGCGGAGACATTGCATCACAAGAATGTGCTTGGATACGTGGTGGACGGAGGCTGCCGTGACGTCGAATTTATTCTGAAGATCGGTTTCCCCGTATTTTGCAGTTTCAATACGCCCGCCGACATCGTCGCCCGATGGGTGCCCGACCGGTTCGGCGAGCCGATTACGATAGGCACCGTCACGATAAGCAGCGGCGATTACATTCTTGGAGACCGCGACGGCGTAGTGGTACTGCCGGGCAATATTGCGGAGGATGTCATCAAGCAAACTGAACAAGTTGTGACAACCGAGAACAAGGTTCGCAGTGCCATCCTGAACGGCATGGATCCGCAGGAAGCCTACCTAAAGTACGGGAAATTCTGATTCGGCCCGGCACGCACGAAACTGGCGCATCAGAAGATTTATTGCGCTGGCGCGGCTCGAGATCTCTGCGCTGGCGCGCCGCGATATCTTTGCGCTGACGCGCGCGAAATCCTTGCGCTGACGTGTATCGTCGCAAAATCCCCACGACCGGCATCAATATCGTGATGGTTCACCAATGACAGCACAACATCTATCGAGCATGGAAAGCGATTTTGATCGAGAATGTGCCGTGAATAACTTAGAATGTAAGAATTATTGAGAGTATCGTAATTACCCTTTAGAACAATAGTCTATGGCCTGATGTTTGCACTTCCATGTCACGCCAACGGCGAGAACCGCACCCCTCGACGAACCCCACCAGTTAGGCAGGAGGATTAGCGGTGTCGACCGATCCCTACGCAGCACCAAAAACTCACGTCGCAGACGTCCCCGAAGTACGCTCCGACGGAAAATTTGACCCACGTGGCTTCAGCCGTCCAGCCGGGCATGGTTGGGACTGGATCAAGTCCGCGAGACAACTCACCAAACAGCAGACCTGGACATGGATGGGAATATTTGTCTTGTTCGGAATCATCGGTGGTGGGCTCGGCGCTATCGACACGTTGGGAACGCTGGCGGTCTATTTCGTCATGCCATTGCTGTTCGGCGGCGTCATGATCGGTTGCGACACCGCGCACAAAGGGCAAGCGGTATCCGTCGGTCATTTGTTCGCAGGATTCAGTTCGCATCCGGGCAAACTGATCGGAATCGGCTTCGCGACCTTACTGGTCTATGTTGTGGTGCTCCTGATCATCAGCTTGATATTCGGCCCCGATGTTGCCCTGGCCTTATCCGGAATCGAGAAGCCCGACACATCCGATCCGGCCTTCGTCATCAGGTTGGCACTTGCGGGACTGGTGATGCTGGCGTTCACGATGCCCTTCTATATGGCAATCTGGTTTAGCTACGCGCTCGTCGTTATCAATGAATTTGGCGCGGTGCGGGCCCTCAAAACTAGCTTCTTCGCTTGCCTCAAAAATATCGTGCCGTTCCTCATTTACGGTGTAATGGCCTTTCTGCTATCAATCGCCGCGACCATACCACTCGGGCTCGGATGGCTGATTCTGGGTCCGGTGTTGTTTGCATCGCTATACACGGGGTATCGAGATATTTTCTACGAGGCCTGAGCAAGAGAACGTGCTCGACACCGTGCGCCGCGTAGCGACGCCTGAGGGCGTCGAGATCACGCTGCGGGTCGCCGGGCCGGTTCCGCGCGCGCTTGCATATTCATTAGACCTGCTGTTGCGCGGCGCCGTCATGTTCGCGCTGATGATCGCGGTGTCCGCGCTCGGTAACTTCGGCTCTGCCATCATTCTGCTGACCGCGTTCCTGCTCGAATGGCTTTACCCTGTTTTATTTGAAGTCCTCTCTGCAGGCGCCACCCCCGGCAAACGCGCGATGGGTCTGATCGTCCTCAACGACGACGGCACACCGGTTCGCTGGCCCGCCTCGCTCACCCGCAACCTGTTACGTGCAATAGATTTTCTGCCGTTCCTGTACTTTGTCGGCTTTGTTACGATGGTCGCGAATCGCGACTTCAAACGACTTGGCGATCTTGCCGCAAATACGCTCGTGGTTTATCGCGACGAGAAATCCGCCGCGGCGAGCATTCCCGAAACAGGTCCGATTGCGCCTTCGATTCCGCTCACGCTCGCCGAGCAACGAACTCTGCTCGACTTCTCCGAACGCTCAAACCGGCTCACCGCGGAACGCGCCGCCGAGCTCGCCGAAATTGTCGCCCCGCTGACAACCGGCCACAGTGGCCCAGCGGCCGTGCAACATATCGTCGGCATCGCCAACCATCTGGTGGGCAGGCGATGAAGCAGGCCTTGTTCGAAGCCCGTTACCAGGCGGAGTTTGATCTATTCGAAAAATGGCTTGATCGCAGCCATGCCAAGCGGCGAAAGAGCAAGGACACCGACGAATCTGCAGGCCTTGAGCCCGCTGACATTCCAGCAGCCTACCGCCATCTCTGCCAGCTCATGGCGTTGGCACGCGACCGGCAGTACAGCCCGGACCTGGTCGACCGGCTTAACCACCTGGTGTTGCGTGGGCATCACGTTCTTTACGGGCCCGCTGGCGGGCAGCGAGCCAGACTGCTGACCTTTCTCACAGCCGGATTTCCGCGTGTTGTGCGCTCCGAATGGCGTTTCGTGCTGACCTCAGGAATACTTTTCTTCCTGCCACTACTGCTGTTGATCGGGGCGCTCCAGTTCTACCCCGATTTCATTTTCTATTTCGTACCACCCGAAAACCTCGCGCACTACGAGGAAGCGTACGACCCGGCTAACACACGCCTTGGAATGCGTGAATCAGATGACAACGTGATGATGTTCGCGTTCTATATCTGGAATAACGTCAAGATCGGCATACAGACGTTCGCGACCGGTCTCGCGTTTGGATTGGGCAGCATTTTCTATCTTGTATTCAACGGCGTCATTATTGGCGCCATCGCCGGTTATCTGACTGCGATCGGCCATGGAGAACCGTTCTGGTCATTCGTATCCGGTCACAGCGCAATGGAGTTGACCGCGATCATGCTGTCCGGTGCAGCCGGATTGAAACTCGGAGCCGCACTCATCGCGCCCGGTAACCGTACACGCAAGGCGGCACTGATCGATGCCGCGAAACCAGCCATTCGCATCATGTACGGCGCCGCATTGATGTTTCTTCTTGCCGCATTCATCGAGGGCTTCTGGTCTCCTTTGACCACGTTTCCTCCCGATGTGAAGTATTCGGTAGGCGCAACATTGTGGATGCTGGTTGTGGCCTACTTCACACTTGCAGGACGGCATCGTGCGAATTGAACGCATTGCCATCGGCCTGCGGCCGCGCACGGGTTGGGAATCGCTCGATCTCGGTTTCCAGATGTCGCGCCGATGGTGGCGCCAGGCATGGGGAATCTGGCTGGCGCTGTACATTCCGACTGCGGTTGTCGTGCTCGGCGTATTCTCAAACAAGTTCTACGCCGTGCTGCTGCTGTGGTGGCTGAAACCACTTTTTGATCGCGCCGTGCTGCACGGGATCAGCCGTCTGGTCTTCGGCGAACAATGCGGGGTCGTCAGTACGCTGCGTGCAGCACGCGAGTGGATGCATCCCGGAATGTTTGTCGCACTCACCCTGCGCCGCTTCGAGTGGGCACGCTCGTTCGCGCTCCCGGTATCGTCACTTGAAAATCAGACCGGCAAGTCTGCGCGCACGCGTCGCGCATTACTCGGTAGTCGCATGCGCGATAACGCCGTATGGCTCACCGTCGTATGCCTGCATCTTGAGTGGATCACAAGGAAGTCGCTATTTGCACTCGGTACGATGCTGATCCCGTCAGGGGGCGACATCCCGATGGAAGACGGCAGTGGGATCGGCAGCGCACTTTTCTTTGGCAATCTCTTGTCCTGGAATCTGACCGAAGCCATATGCTACGTGGGTGCCGTTTCATTGATAGAACCCTTTTATGTAGCCGCCGGCTTTAGCCTCTATCTCAATCGCCGCACCATTCTCGAAGGCTGGGACATTGAAATCCAGCTACGGCGACTCAGCAACCGCCTTCTTTCAGCGGCAAAATCAGCCGCAGCCGTGCTCGTTTGCTGTGTATTGCTGATCGCTCCGGAAAGCAGTTCGTTATTTGCTGCGGAAACGCCACAAGCATCGGCTAGCGAAGAAATTGCCCGCGTGATGGCCGAGCCCGAGTTCGATCAATACAAGGAAGTCCAGCGCTGGCGCTGGCTCGGTGAAGACAACGAAGAAGAGGCGGAGCCACAATCTCTCGAGTGGGCCCTTTTCTGGTCGAGAATCGCGAAACTGTTTTCCGACATCTGGCAAGGATTGATGTGGGTCGCGATTGCGATTCTGGCGCTGATCGTGATTTACCTGCTCAGAAAATACATTCCCGAACCGCGCATGCGCAAAAGCGGAGACTATGAGCCACCGACGAACCTGTTCGGTCTCAATGTCAGCCCCGAATCCCTGCCGGATGATATCGGCGCCGCGGCCTCCGCTCTGGCGCGGCAGGGGCGGCTGCGCGATGCGCTTTCACTTCTTTATCGTGGTGCACTGTCGGTCCTGATTCACCGCCACCGAGTGGTTGTGCGTGCCGGCGATACCGAAGGTGATTGTGAACGTGCGGCGCAGGCCGGCCTCCCGTCGGAAGCCAGCGGATATTTCAGTCGCCTGCTGGAAATATGGCGCCAGGCAGCCTACGCGGGCTCCGAAACCGAATCGCAGACCATTGACGAATTGTGTCACGACTGGTCGCTCTATTTCTCGCAGCCCGGCTCCGGACAACGCGCGCAATCATGAAAACCCGCGATATTCTCATCGGGATTCTGATTGCCGCTCTGGGCATCAGTGGGGCGGTATGGCTGCGTGCCAATTTCGATCTCGAAACAGAAAAAGTAATGGTCGGCTTTCGCGGCGAAGCGCAACGCAACCCATGGTTGGCGGCCGAACGCCTGCTTGACCGAATGCGTCTCCCGGCATCGGAGCTGCGCGAATATGACGGGCTGCGAAAGCTTCAGCCCGACAGCATGCTTGTCTTGCCGCAAGGACGGCAAACGTTATCTGAATCGCTTCGCGCAGGCATTCTGAACTGGGTACAAGGCGGTGGTTTTCTTGTTGTCGAAGCGGAACACCCCTCTATCCGCGATCCGTTGATCGACGAGTTCGGAGTCATGCGTGTAGCGGACGCAGACAACAGCAAAGCCAATAAACATCGGCAGGGGACCGGTAGCATTTCGCGCAACAATAGCGAAGACGATGCGAACGCCAATCACGTTGACAGGGATTCCCTCGATCTGACGGTCGTAAGACTCCCGGCCTCCAGACTGACATCACTGGTCTGGATGGAAGCTGATTTCTCATTGGTTTCGGAGCACGCCTGGTTCCGGGCCGGCACAGATTACAGCGCGAACATACTCATGCTGCGCGTAGGCGACGGAAATGTCGTCGTGGTGAACAATCTCGACTTTGCAACGAATAGCGAGATTTCCGAGCTTGATCATGCGCAGTTCGTCGTCGAACTTGCGCGCTTCGCACAAAGACCGGGCCCGGTGATTTTCTTTATCAACCCGGGCCAACCTTCGTTGATGAAATGGTTGCGCACGCACGCCTGGGCACCAATATCGGCCGCAACATTGGCCGTGTTCTTGTGGCTATGGAAAAGCATCCCGCGGTTTGGTCCGATCTCCCCCGATCCGGCGCGCGCGAGACGCCGTCTGCTCGATCATCTGCGTGCAAGCGGGCGCTTTCTCTGGTCACGAGGCCAGGGCGGGCGTCTGCTCGAAGTGTCACGCGAGGCGTGTTTGCGAAAAATATCGCGCACTCTGCCGGACTTCGAAACCGCTACGGAGTCAACGCAGGCGTCGCGACTGATGCGTATGTTCGGCATATCAAGCGAACAGGCGCAGCAAATCCTGTCACCCCAGGCGCCCGGCAAAATGCTGCATTTCATGCACACCATTCATCTTTATCAGACCATTCACGCGCGACTCGCCCTGCATCAGGCGCAAACCAGTAGAAAGAAAACATGAATACCACGATCTCCGAAGAACAACTCGCCAAAGCCAGCCAGATCTCGACCGAGATTCGCCAGCAGATTTCGAACGCAGTGGTCGGTCAGGCCGACGTGATCAACCAGATCATATGTGCGTTGATCGCGGCCGGACACGTGCTGATTGAAGGCGTACCGGGCCTCGGTAAAACACTCCTGGTTCGCGCGCTGGCACAAACGTTCGGCGGCAAATTCGCGCGCATTCAGTTCACACCGGATTTGATGCCTGCCGACGTAACCGGCCACACCATTTACGATCAGAACTCGGGCCAGTTCACGACGCGCCGCGGTCCGGTGTTTACCAACCTGATGCTGGCGGACGAAATCAATCGTGCCCCCGCGAAAACGCAGGCCGCACTACTGGAAGTCATGCAGGAAGGACAAGTTACGATCGAAAACACTTCCCACGTTCTTGACGCGCCTTTCATGGTACTGGCGACGCAGAACCCGATCGAGCAGGAAGGAACCTACGCGCTGCCGGAAGCACAACTCGACCGCTTCTTGATGAAAGTTCGAATCGACTTCCCACCACACGAAGAAGAACTGCACATGGTCGCGCAGATCACCGGCAATCAGGTTGGGGAAAAACTCAACGTCTCACAGGTCAGCAAAGTGATAGAGCCCGGTGTTGTCGTGTCGCTGCAACGAGCCGCGGCAGCGGTGCGCGTCGACCCCGCTGTGCTCGACTACGCTGTGCGCATCGCGCGCGAGACGCGCACCTGGAATGGATTCGCCGCCGGGGCAGGACCGCGCGGCGGCATTGCACTGATACGTACAGCGCGTGCGATGGCGCTGATCAACAACCGTGCGTTTGCAACACCCGACGATGTCAAGCAAGCCGCGCTACCGGCGCTGCGCCACCGTGTTGCACTGGCACCGGAACTTGAAATCGAAGGCCATTCTACTGACCATCTTCTCGGTCGCCTGCTCGAACAGGTCGAAGCGCCGCGCGTTTAACGATGGCAACGATTTTCGAAGTCGCTTTCCCCGCTTGTATTTCGGCCGCCGATCGCTCGGCCATGGCTAACGTGGGTATGGCGAGCAATCGGTGCTGATCCCGGCGCCGAAGATATTCTGGGCAAGCGCCGCGCTCGCTCTGGCGGGGCTCGGCGTGTCTTTCTTCGAAAACCTTGCCGGTGTGTGGTTAACAACCCTGGGGGCGTTGATCGCAGTTGCGATCGCCGATGCAATACTCGCACTGCGCTTGCCGGTGCCGACGACCCAGCGGCAGACGCCTGGTTCCCTGCCACTTGGCGTCGATCAGGACATTGCGATCCGTCTCGCCAGCGACGCCAATCATATAGTGCGTCTCGACGCACACGATCTGCATCCGCCACAAGCCACTGTCACCGGTCTTCCCCAGACACTCACCATAGCGGCACAAGCTTGGTCTGAATTCCGATACCGATTGCGACCGATCGAACGTGGTGACCTTGAATTCGGCAAGGTCCAGCTTCGCCTGCATTCGCCATTGGGATTGTGGCGAGTCCGCCGTTACGCCGGCCAAGCGGAATCGGTGCGCGTGTATCCCGATTTTGCGAAGCTGACCAGCTTCGCACTATTGGCGATCGATCACCGCCTCTCGCAGATTGGCGTGCTGCAACGCAGGCGGCGTGGCGAAGGCATGGATTTTCATCAGTTACGTGAATATCGCGAAGGCGATGTGCAGCGCCAGATCGACTGGAAAGCCAGTGCGCGCATGCAGCGCGTCATTTCCCGCGACTACCAGGACGAACGCGATCAGCAGATCGTCTTGCTGCTCGACTGCGGGCGCCGCATGGGGGCGCGCGACGATGCACTCTCGCACTTTGATCACGTCGTTAACTCGGCCCTGCTGCTGGCGTACGTCGGCCTCAAGCAAGGTGATGCGGTCGGCTTGCTCACCATGTCGGGTCCGGCACGCTGGCTGGCACCACGAAAGTCTAGGGCTACAGTAAACACCATTCTGAATGGCGTTTACGATCTGCAACCGACAATTTCTTCCAGTGACTACCACCTTGCCGCGCTCGATCTGATGCAGCGCGTCAGAAAGCGGGCGCTGGTCGTGGTGCTCTCAAATCTTCGTGACGAGGACGACGACACGCTTGCGCCGGCGCTGCAATTGCTGCGCTCACGCCATCTGGTGCTGTTTGCCTCGCTGCGCGAAAACATTCTTTCGCGCGCGCTGACCACGCGCGTCGATAACTTCGATCGCGCCGTCACGCACGCAGCCGTTGCGGACTATCTGAACAGCCGCAGCCGCATGTTCAGCCGTCTGGAAGGAATGGGAGCGATGTGTGTCGACGTCGAGCCCCAGCAATTACCCATTGCACTGGTCAACCGCTATCTGGAGATCAAGGGCAGTGGTCGGCTGTAATTCCTACTGCGTTTGATCACGGGCAAGCTCGACCCTCTAGTCGATGCGGGAAAACTCACCAAAATTCAACTGCCTCCATTATTGGCCAGATATTTCAGGCGGATGACATTAGTTGTAAGATGAGTGCTGGTGGATGTTTTGCGAGGGCACGTCCGTCGTGCCTCAGGAGTATTCATCTAAGTTGTCTAATTCAAATAATAGCTTGGGAGAGTAGTTATGAGATTGAGTTGGAAATATTCCATTGTTCGACTCGGAGCGATCCTGGCGGGAATCGGGATTGCAGCAACAGCCGGCGCGGCCGATGTCACGACCGACCGTCTGATCAATAGTGAACGCGAGCCGCAAAACTGGCTCAACCACCATGGCAACCTCGAGGCTCACCGCTTCTCGGGCCTGAAGCAAATCAACACGGCCAACGTCAAGAACCTGCGGGTCGCCTTTACCTGGGCGATGGGCGGGACTGAAGGTGGCGGCAAGGACTTGATTGTGTTTCCGTTTGCCGGTCTGGAAGGTACGCCGATTGCCGAAGACGGCTTCCTGTACCTGACTACTGGCTGGGGCGTCGTCACCAAGCTGGACACTCGTGGCGGTGTGCCGCGCCAGGTCTGGAAATATGATCCAGCGCCCGATCGCGACTATGCCACTACGGTGACGTGCTGCGGCATTAACAACCGCGGTGTCGCATTAGCCGGCGACATGGTCATATCAAAAGTAATCGATGGCCGGGTCGTCGCGCTGGACAAGGCGAGCGGCAAGGTAATCTGGGAAGTCCAGGTTTCTGATCCAGGTAATGCCGAGGTCTTCACGGGCGCACCACTGATCGTCAAGGACATGGTCGTGACCGGCATGGCCGGCGCCGAATTTGGCGTGCGTGGCTGGATCGAGGCACTCGACCTCAAAACCGGCGACCAGCGCTGGAGGACTTACACGATCCCCGGACCGGGCGAGCCTGGCCACGAAACGTGGAAAGACGATCACGGCGCCTGGAAAACAGGTGGCGGAACGACCTGGGTAACCGGCTCCTATGATCCAAAGCTAAACCTGATCATCTGGGGTACGGCCAATCCGGGTCCTGACTGGGACGCTGCCTTCCGCCCGGGAGACAATCTCTGGACGGACAGCACGATCGCACTCGACGCCGACACCGGCGCGATTCAGTGGGGATTCCAGCACACGCCGAACGATCCGTATGACTTCGATTCCATCGCAGAGAATACCTTCGTCGATACCAAAATCAACGGCAAGCCGGCGCGTGCGACTCTGCATGCCAACCGCAATGGCTTCGCCTACGCATTGGATCGCGCGAGCGGCAAATTCCTCTGGGGAACCCAGTTCGTCGACAAGCTGAACTGGACCGATGGCCTCGACGAGAACGGGAGACCAGTTGCATACAATCCCAATGTCGATGTCCAGACATACAATCCGGGCACCGCTGCCGGACGTGGAACTGCCACCGAAGGCCGCGGGACCATCGAAGGCACGCTTGAGCCCGGCCACATGGGCGGCAAGAACTGGCCTCCGACGACTTATAGCCCGCAAACCAACAAGTACTATATCCCGGTGATCGAGGGCTGTAACAAGGCGTACACCGAAGTCACGATACCGGGTGCGCACAAGCCGCGCGATCTGTTCCTGGGCGGTGCACCGTTCACGACTTATGACGACCCTGATTGCGGCCGCATTAAGGGCAGCATAACGGCGATCGACGTTTCAACCGGCAAGGTTGTCAATAAACACTGGACCAAGCACCCGCAACTCGGTGGCTTGCTGTCAACCGCCGGTGGGTTGGTGTTTGCCGGTTACGCAGAAGGCCAGGTTGTCGCGCTCGATGCGAATACACTTCAGGAACTGTGGCGTTTCGAGACCGGGTCGGCAATCAATGCCCCGCCAATGACATTTCAATCCGGCAACAAGCAATACGTTGCAATTGAAGTGGGTCTCGGTGGTGCCTGGCCGCAGTGGTTCGTCAGCGCCACACCGGAACTGAAGGAACAAGTTCCGAGCAACATGCTGTACGTGTTCGAGCTGCCGTAAGCGGGCTTGAACAGCGCAGGCCGGCGTGCCGGCCTGCACACGTTTCAGTAGTACTGCAGGACCGTTCGCGGTCCTGCAGTCATTTCACAGACGCCGCCGGATTGCACTCGCGATCGCGAGAACGTCGATCGGCACGGCTTTTTTTGTAATCGATTCAGAATAGATGCCAGCATGACAAACATCAAAGCAAGAAAAAAGAGGTGGGCCCAGGGAACCGGCCTGATCGCATTTGCGCTGCTCTCGCTATTGCCTTTCCCACAAGAGTCTGTGGTGTTTGCAGACAACGGGGGGCGACCGGTAATCAATGTTCCCCGTGCGGGCGGACGGCAACTCTTTCAGAGTTGCGTGCTTTGCCACAAATACGACGGCCGGGGCGGCCCCAGTGAAGGCGGTTACGGAGCGGACTTACGCGTGACCACCCTCACACGCGATCAACTGATCCATGTCATCACCTACGGCCGCGAGGCCAAAGGCATGCCGCCGTTCAAGGACTTGCTCAGCGAGTCCAAAATCGAAACAATCACCGACTTCATCCTGGACGACCTGAAACTGGAGGAATAAGCGTCCACGCAACGCTCTCGCGGCTCGATTCGATCAACTCGATCAGAGTCGCGTGTGCTTGTGAAAACGTCGAATCGCTTCCGGAATCAACAATCGGTCAGAAGTTTTTCCAGAAGACTGCTAGCCTGCTATTTCCTGCGCCTGCGCGAGTTCATCCGGGCTCATCTTCTCGGCCAGCCGGGAGCGCCACGAGACAAGGTAGTCTTTACCGTCCGCAATGCCTTCGCTCAACCAGACGTAGGCCTGCACGTAATCATTGTGCCCACCCCAGCCCAGTTGCAAGTACACCATCTTTAGCAAGCGATCGCCGTTTTTATCGCCACTTGCGTCCAGTTGGCGTGCCATTCGCAGTGCTTCCGTAAAATCGCCTGATTCACGGCCGCTTTCGTAGGCATTCCTGCCAAGCACATAGAGCGCTACCCGGTCTCCCGCCTGTGCCTTGCATTCAAGCGACTCGTCGCCTTCCGGACAGCTTGCCTCCTCGGCGATAGCCAAAGTCGCAGTGCCGCTCGGGAATGGCGCCAACACCAACCCCAGCGTCAACCCAAGGCCAATCAACATACGCATTATTGCGTCTCTCCTGTGTGTGCATCCGCGTGTGTGTGCATCCGCGTGTGTGTGCATCCGCGTGTGTGTGCATCCGCGTGTGTGTGCATCCGCGTGGCGTGCATCCGCGTAGTCTGCATCCGCGCACGCCGGAGGCAGTTCGAAGCAGACGGATCGGGCCTGCAAAAGGCCCGGTTGCACTTCATGTCTTTTCGCCCCCGGAATCACTTTTGGAAGCGCTCTTTTCGGTGAAGGTCACCCTACTCCACCGCACCGCTTACTTCAGCATATTGCCCCAGTTTCGCCGTATCAAAGTAGAAATTCACCGATTCGAATTTTCCGCTCGGCGCGAGTTTGAATACCGCTATCATTGCCACCTTCATCGGCGTACCGGAAGCTTTATGAACGGCTTCCCAATCGAATTCCACCGCTCCGGTTCGTCCACTGACTACCATATCCCGGGTAGTCCAACGAGCCTTGAACGTCTCGAACTGCCGTTGATAGTATTCCGAAAACGCCTGTTTTCCGTCCTGTACGGACAAGGGGCCCTGACGATGTACGTTGTCGGTGAAGTATTTCAACCACCTGTTCGCATCTCCGCTTTCCATCGCCCGGTTATATCCGTCAGCTGCGGAGTTAACAATGCGTGCCACCTGCATCTCCACCGCCCCAGCCGCCGCAGCGGACCGTGCCTGCAACAACGACAGGCAAAGCAGTGAAGTAAACATGCCGGCTACCAGTACAACCAATTTTCCGTTTGATTTCGTTTTGCTCATATCTTTAGTCTCAGCGTGCTGCGATTAGTGTTGCCAGAGTATCCCATTAAAGCTATCACGCCCGATGGACCGACTCAAGGCAGGCTACGGGCTCCGCCCTTGTAACCGGCAAATTGCGCCCCATCTTGAGTGAATCTACGCAAAGGATTTACGAAATGGACAATCACGATCATGTCGCATGCCCGCGCTGCAATGCGATCAACCGGATTCCTGAAACACGGCTTCGCGATAACCCTACCTGCGGCCAGTGTAAACAGTCACTGTTCACAGGCAAGCCGATCAAACTCACCGATGGCAGTTTTGCCGCACATGTAGAGCGCAGTAGTGTTCCGGTGGTAGTCGATTTCTGGGCAGAATGGTGCGGCCCCTGCAAAATGATGGCGCCACACTTCGAGCGGGTCGCAAAACAGTTCGAACCTGCCGTGCGCTTTGCGAAGCTCGATACCGATGCGAATCCGAACACTGCCGGACGTTTCAATATCCGCAGTATCCCCACGCTCATCGTTTTCAAGAACGGTCGTGAAATCGCCCGCCAATCCGGCGCAATGGACGCGAACAAGCTGAGTAGCTGGATTCAGGGACAAGCCTGATTCCCGGCTAGGCGCTCCGCTGATCACGGTATCCGTGGTATTTGATCGAACGCGTGTTTGACCGCACTACTCAATCAAATGGGCGTTCCCATATGCCGAGTGGTCAAGAGAGCGTTGGCACGAACGTGAGCGGCGAAATTTGCCTCACATGAGCCGCGACTCGCCATGCTCGCGAGAGCTCGTAAGAATCTCACAAGAGAATCCAAGTCATCTCTTGTACCACTGGTTTAGCAGCATGGACGAGACAACGTTCATCACGCGCCTACTCCTGAGTTAGACTTGGCACGTGAAAACCGGTACCGCATTAACTCTGCTTTGCCTGATGGCAGTCACAGGCTGTGCCATTAAAGAGAGAAAACCTACAAGCACGGAACCCGAACCATCGGCAGTGACCCTGCCCGCCGAATCTCAAGTACAGGTCGAACCGTTTGCGGGATTGTGGCTTGCAGATTCCGAGAACGGGGGCGCCGTCGTACGCGGGATCGTTGCCGGCCCGGCCGCACTCGCAGGAATCAGGGGCGGCGATCATATCGAGCGAATCGACGGCGTTAAGATCGACGCGCCCGGCGCACGTGCAATCATCGAATCATCTACACCCGGCACGCGACTCAAGCTGCAGGTTGTTCGCGAAACCGTACCCATGGACGTCACCCTGGTCATTGACGAACGGGCTCGCTGGGCAGCACCGTTAATGTTCCAATCAGCGGTGCCGTTCGCTAATACCGGCCTCCCTGATTCACCTGCTGAGTCGAACGACCTGATCGACGAAGCATTGTCCGCCGCCCCGGTCGCTGAACCGATACTCGCGCGACTCGACCAGATGTTTTTCGAACTTGCGCGTGACGACAACGGATATCACAAGCTGCCCCTGATGCGCTCGGCGATGGTGTATCCCGAAAATATGATTGACTGGCAGGACGACCTGGCAGAGCAGCTTCGCCCCTTCGAAAAAGAGCGGGACTCAGCGATTCCGGTGATGTGCAATACGCTGGCTCTGGAATGCCCGGCTCATTCAATCGGCACACGCGCAAACACTGCCTCACTCACAGCATTCGCGCAAACAATCAGTGACGCAAACCAGTCTGTTCGCAACGTCTTCCGTTCGGCACAAACTGACCGGGCGCAAGCATTCGCAGACATGCATTACCTGATGAAGACCACGGCCGCAGATCGCACGCTCATTGCTCAGCCGGGCGTGTTGCGCGGCATCCGCGCAACTCAACTGAGCATGCAGGTTGATCTCGCGCTGCTGCTCGCAACGGCAGATCAGATTGTGGCGAACGCCGCAAACATTCCTGATATCGCAGGCGAGGTTCGCCAACCGCCTTCGATGCTCGCCGGCATTGTAGAAGGCGAGATAGTCGATTACATCGAAATTGACGGTGGCTACATCGTGGTTGGCGGTCCCGGTCCCAATCGCTATGACATGGACCGGCTCTATGCGGTGATCGACTTCGATGGGAATGACACCTATGAGTGGGGTGAACACGTCCCGCGTGAAACACAAACCATCGTCGACATGGCCGGCGACGATCGATACATGGCAACCAGCGGTGGTCCCGGTGCCGGCTGGTTAGGCGTGTCGGTGCTGATCGATCTTTCCGGTGCCGATCAATACGAAAGCAAACTCGGTGGATGCGGCGCCGGCGCATTCGGATTTGGCTTTCTGTTCGATGACGCGGGAGCCGACACTTACAAGTGTGCGGCGTGGTCGGCCGGCGCGGGCCTGTATGGCGGTGGCGTGCTCATCGATCGCGGCCAGCAAACCGATTTCTATGACTCCCAGGTATTCAGCCAGGGCGTCGGCGGACCACGCGGAGTCGGGATACTGCTCGATAACGGTGGCAATGATCTTTACCGTGCCAATGGACCGGTTGCTTCCGCCTACGACACACCGGGATCATTCATGGCATTCAGTCAAGGCGTTGGTGTCGGTATCCGTCCATACGATTTCGGGGGTGTTGGCGTATTGCTCGATCTCGGTGGGAACGACCGTTACGAGGGTGGGGAATTCAGCCAGGGTGGTGGATACTACTGGGGCGTGGGAGCACTATTCGACGAATCAGGAAACGATCTCTATTACGGCAACCGCTATGCGCAGGGGTTCGCCGCTCATCAGGCGTTCGGTATGCTTACCGACATTTCCGGCGACGACACCTACTGGTCAATGACCGCCGCCGGCCAGGCAGCGGCCTGGGATCAATCCATTGCCATGTTGTTCGATCTGGAAGGCAACGATGTGTATCGAGCGCATGGATTGAGTCAGGGCACCGCGGCGCAGCAGGCAAAAGCATTTTTGCACGACGCCTCTGGCGACGACTCGTACTGGTCATCAAGCAAGGTTGCACAAGGCGCGGCGGGAGACAACGCCTACCACTTTCGACCTGCGGATCCCGTCTTCAGTTTCGGCGTCTTACTGGACGAAGGCGGCAACGATCGGTATTCGACCGGAATTCTCAATAATGAAGTGGTGTTGCGCCTGAAAACCGGCAGTACAACAACTGGCAGGGGTATCGCAGGCGTGGCGATCGATCGCGAGTAACGTGACCCCGCATCCGGGCCAAGGAATGAATCTCATTTTCCGGGATTCCCGGTCCCGGGAGCCTCTCGGCAGAAGCGTTATGAAGCGCGCTTCAACCACGATTCTTGCGATCGGACGACAGCAGCCAGGCTGATGCCGATATGCCTGTACGAAACTAGAGAGCAACGTCTGTGACTAAAGCCATCGGCGCGCAGCACGAGTTTCATGACCCAGAATTTGTCGCCGGGTGGGCAGATCGCTTCGCGCCGACACCGGAACGCATGAAGTTGTTCAAAGTCATTTCGTCGGAACTGAAAGCGCGAATTCCGAAAGAGGGTTGTGTGGTCGAACTTGGAATCGGGCCTGGTTACCTCGCGGATCACCTGCTGGGTGAACTGCCCGGGATTCGATATTTTGGTGTCGATTTTTCTGGCCCGATGCTCGACATTGCGCGGCAAAGGCTGAAACCGCATTCATCCCGAATAGCCTACGTGCAGGCGGATCTCGTAAAGGATAACTGGTGGACAAGCATTCCGACATCGGTACATGCCATCGTTTCAACCTGGGCGTTGCACGACCTTGGCAGCCAGGAAAATGTCGAAGTCGTTTATAAAAACTGCGCGCAAGTACTTGGTGATGGCGGAATGCTTCTGAATGGAGACTTCATCAAGCCTGATAAGGCCAGATACGAATATGAGCCGGGCCGGTTTGAAATAGCAAAACATATCGCAATGTTGCGCCGAGTCGGATTCAAAAGTGCAGACTGCCTGCTAGTGCTGGAAGAAGAAATTGAATCGCCCACAGCGGCGCAGAACTATGCATGCTTCCGAGGCGTGGGATGAGAAAGTGCGCGACCATGTGTTGCGCAGGCGCGGTACCGCGAAATTGTGTCCATTAGATGTAAACGCCAGGAGGACGAATGATTACGCACACAGGTAGTTGCCATTGTGGTCACGTCAGCTTCGAGGTGGTCGCACCGGCGAAGCTCCAGGTCTCGGAGTGCAATTGTTCCATGTGCAGCAAGTCCGGTTTTCTGCACCTGATTGTGCCCGCCGATCGCTTCAAATTGCTTTCCGGAAGTGAGGTGCTGACCACTTATCGCTTCAACACAGGTACGGCAAAGCACTTGTTCTGTTCCATCTGTGGCGTCAAATCCTACTACGTGCCGCGTTCACATCCCGATGGATTCAGTGTCAATGCCCGTTGCCTCAACCCGGATACGGTAGAGGAAATGACCATTTCGCAGATAAACGGCCGCGAATGGGAAAAGCAATTCCCGGATGGCAGGGGGGAATTTGCGCAATAATCAAAAGCCCGTTGCGCATGCTCAGCAAGGTCTGCGAAAAGAATCCTCGGAGCCGTATCAGCCATCCTGAAACTCACGATCCTGGCGCCAAAGCCAATACGATTTTGCACGTCATACGATTTGAAAACTGGTATGACAATTGCAGCATCGGGCAATGACTTTTCTACCCGGCGCTTGACCCGCAAGGCTTCTCGATAGTTCCGACCACTCGGATTCAGGCAAACCGATCGTTCTAGTTCACAGAGGTTACTTGATGAGTTCAACACTGTCCGCCCAACATCGCGCATCACGAACTGCATATGACTGCGCAGCAGTCCGCGCAGCGGTTCACGCCTGGTCGGGTTATGAACAGTCCGATTACCTTGCAATCGACTTTGTTCGTGGCGAGGCCGCCTCCGTCCGCGCACGACTCGGTATAGCGCTGATTCATATGGGCCTGGTGGGTTTGACCAAGGTTCTCGTTTCCAGGACATCCAGGGGTGCGGATGTATTGTTGTTTGCGCGCCAGGCAGTGCCGGATAACATGATTCGCAAAGCGCTTGTCGAGAATCCGGACACCCAGGTCGTTCTGCTTGGTGCCGGTCTCGACACCAGCGGCTTGCGTATCGGCGCAGAACGAAGAGCCGCGAACGAGAGCCCGGGTACGTTCTTCGAAGTCGATCTGCCGGCGATGCAGGCGCAGAAACGTCAAGCGGTAGCGCGACTGCTGCAATCGAGGCCGTTGCTGAATGAGGACAATGTAGTTTACGTACCGTGCTCTTTCGGCGAGCACGAGCTCGGCAAGGCGCTCGGCAACGCCGGATTCGACGTGCACAAACCGACGATCTGGATATGGTCAGGCGTCATTCACTATCTCACCGAAGAAGCCGTGCACGCGACCCTGGATGAATTGAAAAATCTGTCTTCCCGGGGCTCGCAACTGTTTTTTGACTTCATATTGCTCGAGGCATTCCAGAATCCTCGCGAGTTCGGATTTGAAAAGCTGAAGGCGCGGTTCGATTCATTCGGGGAAGTCATGTCGTTCGGTTTTCGCCAGGGAGAGGAGCATGTACGGACCTGGCTCTCGGAACATGGGCTTACATTCGTGCGTTCGTACACGAATAAAGACATGGTCGATTTGTACCAGGAAACGACCGGACAGCAAGCCTCGTCCAACGGCACCCCGTGGTCAAATCTCTGCATTGCCTCATTCTGAATCGAAGGCACTGCAGCATTGCGGTCCGGCCTTAAGCATCGATTAAGTTCCGGTCGTTCCGCGCGTTTCTGCCCACGCCACGCAGGTAGTGCCAAATCAGCGTCTCAGATTGCAAGGCCTGTAACGCAGTCCGCCGCATTTCATTTCCTGTTGCAACGTTCTGTGCGCTACTGTTGAACGTCGACATCATCGCGTTTACAGCACAATTGGCTCAGTTCGATTAGCCGGTGCAGCCTGACCAGCGCTTGTTCGTTAGTGTATAAACACGTATTGGAGATCCTGCGGTCTGAAACATTCGTTCAGTAACCAATTTTGACTTTGCTTCTGTCGATTTTTCAATGACGACATGAACGCGTTTTTCGAAACCGGGATTGCCCCGGCAGCGCATCCGCCCTCATAACCTTACTGCATACTTTTTTCCTACTCTCATGGCCCTCAACGCTTCCATTTTCATCGCCGATATCAGCGGCTATACCGAGTTCCTGTCCAGCACCGAACTCGAGCATAGTTCCCATATCATCAATGAACTACTAAAAGTGCTCGTGGAATCGAATACCACGGATCTGACGCTGGCAGAGATCGAAGGAGATGCTCTTCTCTTTTATCGCACCGGTGAGCCGCTATCGTTTGACCAGATGACGCATCAGGCCGTCGTGATGTTCTCGAATTTTCATATGCGCCTGAAAATCATCGAGCGCGATTCCATCTGTCAGTGCGGGGCTTGTCAGACCGCTTCGAACCTGTCGCTGAAGTTCGTCGCCCATTACGGCGCTATCCAGGAAATACGAATTTCCAACTTCGTCAAGGCATCCGGCATGGACATGATAGTTGCACACCGGTTGATGAAGAATAATATTGCATCCCGGGAATATATTCTGGCGACCAGCAAATACCTCGACGCTGTTGCCGATAAGACAACTACGCACGAACTGAATTGGGAACACGCATCCGAAGAATATCCGACAGTGGGAACAGTTCCGTTTCAGTATGCCGGACTCGAAAGCGTGCGTGATTCGGTTCCACCCGCTCCGGAAAGGGATCAAGCCGCCGTTAACCTGGATGAACGTTCGATACAACTGGATATTGCGTCACCAATGTCGCATCTATATCAAACCTTGGTTGACTTCGAGAAAAGACATTTCTGGGTCGAGGGGTTACGTGACGGTCATGGCGAGCAGCCAATTGACCGGCTCGATACAAAGCACCTGTGTATCTTTGATGATGTCACGATAGGTATCGTCCCGACTGACCGGGAAATTACCGAAGACTCGATCCGTTACGCGGAAGAATTCACGATTGCAGATCAGGGCGTAACAGGGATAACCGAGTATGGTTTCGAGCGCCTCGAACCCGCGAAAACGCGCCTATGCTGTCGGGTCGGGGAAACTGCTGGAACGGTACTTCCGAAATCAGTCGCCGACGCAATGCTGGCGAAAATGAAGAATAACCTGGAACTCTTCAAGGAATATTGCGAGCAGGACGTGAACTGAACATGACCTTTCCGATCCGGAGCGTGCACGTTCACCGCCAATCCCAACTTTATTGCGGTTCTTCCTGGCAGGTGTAGAGCGGAAATACTGCCACACACTCGACCTGCACGGTATCTTTATTGTCGAGTGAATCGGCACGTTGCGACTGCGCAATTTGCACGCGCGGCTGTCAATACTGGTAATTGACGGTTCACCGCTCCGGCGATAGATTGATTTTTTGGCAATTAAAGGCGTTACCAGTTCCTGTTTGTTAACGACATGGGAAGAAACGTTGCCGGCATCAATGCAGCGCTACCACCACCGACCTCAATCATGACCACCTATCCCCGACGCCCGTTTCGATGAGTGAATTACAGCAAAACCGCAAGCTTGCAGCGATACTTGCCGCCGACGTGGTGGGTTATTCGCGCCTGATGGGCCAAGACGAGAGTGAGACCGTCCGTGTACTCACAGACTATCGCGAAGTGTTCAAGGATCACGTATCGCGTCACCGGGGCACGGTCGTAGATACTGCGGGCGATAGCGTTCTTGCTACCTTTGACAGCCCGGTAGAAGCGGTGCAATGCGCCGTGGAGATTCAAACCGAACTTGCGCGGCGCAACAGCCTTCTCGCCGAAGACCGGCGCATGCACTTTCGTATCGGAATAAATCTCGGTGACGTAATCGCGCGCGAAGACAACACGGTATATGGCGACGGCGTGAATATCGCCGCGAGGCTGGAAAGTCTCGCGCAACCTGGCGGCATCAATGTTTCGAGCACCGTGCACGATCATGTCGAGAACAAGCTACCGGTCGCGTACGAATTTACCGGTGAGCACACTGTAAAAAATATACAGAAACCGGTGCGCGCATACCGCGTTCTTGTCGAAGGCGCCCCAAAACCTAATAAGCCACAAGTACGAGCGTCGCGCAAATGGGGATCAATTGCGGCCTTCGCGACGATAGTCGCTGTTGTTGGTGGGGTTGCGATCTGGAATGGCAACCGCGCACCGGAGCCAGGTGAGAAGGAGGCAAACACCGACGAGTCACGCGACCCGCTTGCACTGCCTACCGGCCCGTCGATCGCCGTGCTGCCGTTTGAAAACATGAGTGGCGATCCCGATCAGGAATATTTCAGCGATGGTTTGACCGAGGACATCATCACGCGCCTGACCCGCTTTCCATCTTTTTTCGTGATCGCCCGAAACTCGACCTACCAGTACAAGGGACAAGCGGTTGACGTACGCAAGGTTGGGCGTGACCTCGGCGCAAAGTATGTCGTCGAAGGAAGAGTCCGCAAATCAGGCGATTCGCTCCGGGTAACGGTTCAGCTGGTCGATTCGGAAAACGGTACCCATCTGTGGGCAGAGACCTATGATCGTGATCTCACTGCAGCGAATCTTTTTGATATCCAGGACGAAATTACGGACCGCGTAACAGCAACGATAGCTGATGCGCGCGGAATCATTGTACAAGCCGGCACCGCTGCTTCCCGCGAAAAGACGGCCGAAAATCTCGACGCCTATGAATGCTGGTTGCGGCTTGTAAGCTACTACGATTTCGTTACCCCTGACCGGCATCTTGAGGTCCGAAACTGCGCTGAACGTGCCGTGCAATCCGACCCCAACTATTCGCGCGCATGGACGACCCTCGCATATACCTACACCGACGAATCACGCTTTGGATTCAACACGCGTCCAAATGCACTCGAGCGCGCGTTGAAAGCGGCGCGGCGTGCAGTCGAACTGGATAGTGATGACGCGCTCGCACGCCGGGTGCTCGCGCTCGTCTATTTTCACCAGCACGATCTCGACGCATTTCGCGCGGAAGCCGAGCGGGCAATCGCTTTAAACCCAAACAATTGCAATGTGCTAGCAGGAATTGGTGCCCATCTGACATACACGGGAGAAATCGAACGCGGCTCTGCCTTGGTGAGAAAAGCAGCAACGCTGAATCCCAACCATCCAGGTTGGTATCATCTTTCGCTTTCCCTTGTCGAGTATTTGCAAGGAAACTATGACAATGCTCTGAACCATGCCCTGAAGATTAATTTGCCGACGGTGTTCTGGACTGAAGTTCGTCTTGCGATGGCCTACGCCGAGTTAGGTCGAACGGCAGATGCTCAGGCCGCAATTGACAGGTTGTTGACGCTGTACCCCGATTTTGCAGAGAAGTTTTGGGAAGAACATCACAGAATCAATATGGAGGACTCATTGATTCGCCGTAGCCGCGACGGATTGCGCAAGGCCGGACTGGACATCCCTGAAGAATCTGCCGCCAGCAACGCAACATGAGATTGGCCGTCTGAGAGATTGACGAGATCGAACCATGATCGATCCCAATTGACGGTTAACAACTTCGGGGATAAATTGACCATCAGCGTCGAACTGCGAATTTAGCGTCAATAGATCGACGGGAAGCGCAGTGTACGTATTGCCTTCGTCTAATCGCAGTTGCGTCAAGAAGCATTCACAAATCTCGCGGGTACTGGTCGGTTGTGTCGATGAGTGAATCAGAACAAATCCGTAAGCTTGCAGCGATACTTGCCGCCGATGTGGCGGGTTATTCGCGCCTGATGGGGCAGGATGAAAACGGCACAGTGCGCACACTCACAGCGTACCGTGAAGTCTTCATCGAACACGTCGCGCAACACAGAGGCCAGGTAGTAGATACAGCAGGTGATAGCGTACTGGCCACTTTTGACAGCCCCGTCGAAGCTGTGGATTGCGCGGCAAAGATACAAGCCGACTTGAATGAGCGAAATCGCGATCTCGCTGAAGACCGGCGCATGCATTTTCGCATTGGCATCAATCTCGGCGACGTCATCGTTCGAAATGACAACACCGTCTACGGCGACGGCGTCAACATCGCTGCCAGACTGGAATCTCTTGCTCAGCCTGGCGGAATCACCGTTTCGGGCACGGTATTCGACCACGTCGAGAACAAGCTGCCGGTTGCGTTCGAATTTACCGGTGAACAACAAACCAAGAACATCGCCAAACCGGTGCGCGCGTACCGGGTGGTTTCCGCAACCGGGCCTGAGACCTCAAGAGCTTCCGACAAGCCACTGTCGTTGCCGGACAAACCCTCGATCGCCGTGCTTCCCTTCGACAATCTGAGCGGCGATATCGATCAGGAGTATTTTGCCGACGGTATCGCCGAGGACTTGATCACCGCGTTGTCGCGTATTCGCTGGATGTTCGTCACTGCGCGCAATTCGACGTTCGCCTACAAGGGCAAATCGCCCGACGTAAGGCAGGTGGGAAAAGAGCTGGGCGTGCGCTATGTGATGGAGGGCAGCGTGCGCAAAGGTGGCAACCGAGTGCGGATCAACGCGCAGTTGATCGACGCGGCCACAGGCAACCACGTTTGGGCGCAGCGCTACGATCGCGAGCTTGTCGATCTGTTCGATCTGCAGGACGAGATCACCGAGACTCTTGTCGCGGCCCTGCAAACGGAAGTCGGCGAATTCGAGCGCGAACGCGCCCACCGCAAACGCCCGGAAAATCTGGATGCGTGGGAATCCTACCAACGCGGTCTATGGTATCTGTGGCGGTTCAAAGTGGAGGACCTGACCGAAGCGTGTCGATTGTTCCAGCGCGCCATCGATCAGGATTCGAATTTTGCGCAACCAGTCGCGGCAATGGGATCTGCGCTGTATAACCAGGTCACCCTGTCCTATGCCGAGTCCCCGCGTGAAACTCTGGAACAGGCATTGCAGTTCGCAAACAAAGCGATTGCCCTCGACGACAAGGAAGCGATGGCGCACTTCGCGCTTGGCAGGGTTTACACCGTGCGAGGCGAATACGATGCAGCGATTGCTGAGTTACGCATTGCCATAGACCTCAATCCCAGCCTGGCTCTCGCACATTACGGACTCGGACTTGCGCTGGTGCAATCCGGGCAGCCGAATGAGGCTATCTCCGAATGTAACACGGCGATCCGGTTGAGCCTGCGCGATCCACTCATATGGGCATTCTTTATGGTGCGCGCTCTGGCGCGATTGTTTTTGCAAGATTACGAAGCTGCGGCGGAAGACGCGCGGCGCTCAATCCGCTATCCGGCGGCGACGTATCAACCTTACCTGATACTGGCAACGGCTCTGGCACTTCTTGACAGGCGTGAAGAGGCGAAGATTGCACTCGACAAGTTGCTGGAAATTAAACCAGACTTTAGCCTTGGTGCCGCGCTGGCGGCTAATTCTCCGCTCAACCCTTCCGCACTCAGCCCCCAATTAAAGACGCTGCTCGACGGTCTGCGCAATGCCGGCCTCGACATTCCCGACAAGGACTAACCATGTCCGCAGCCACCAGCGTCACCCGTACTCTCGCCGCCATCGTAATGGCTGACGTGGCCAACTACGGCCAACTAATGGGCGACGATGAAGCACACACTGTCAGCACGCTTCAGGGGTATCGCAGAATCTTTGTTTACCATATTGAATCACGCAGGGGCAGGGTCCTTGACGCCAAAGGCGACGCCATCATGGCCGCCTTCAACAGTGCCGTTGATGCAATCGCCGCATCAGTTGCCGTTCAGCAGGAGATTGCCGGGCAAAACGAATCGCTTGCCGAAAACCGGCGCATGCGCTTCCGGATTGGCGTAAATCTTGGCGACGTCCTCGAAGAAGACGGCACGCTTTATGGCGAGGGCGTGAACATCGCAGGACGACTGGAAAGTCTGGCGAAACCGGGGAGCGTGTGCATTTCCCGTAACGTGCACGAACAGGTGCGAGGCAAGTTACCGCTTGAGTTTGAATACGTCGGCGAGAAGAAGGTCAAGTCTGAGACCGTGTACGCGTTCAACATCATAGTGCCGGATGGCGTGAAAATGCCGCCCGGCCGGGTAGTGCCCGCAAGTCAACAACCCGGTCGTTCCCCGAAATCCCGCATCATTGCTGGCGGCATCATCGCCGTGATGCTGGTGCTCGGTGGTTTATTTGCCTGGCAACGGATCACAATACCCGTCGAGGTTCGCGACCCGACCCTCGCACTACCAACCGGCCCGACGATTGCCGTTTTGCCGTTTGAGAATATGAGTGGTGATCCGGAGCAAGAGTACTTTAGCGACGGGCTGACCGAGGACCTCATCACCCGGCTATCGCACTATCCACGGTTCTTCGTCATCGCCAGGAATTCAACTTACCAGTACAAAGGCAAACCTGTTGACGTTCGCGACGTCGGCCGTGACCTCGGCGCGCGCTACGTCATCGAAGGAAGCGTCCGAAAATCGGGAGACTCAATCCGCGTCACTGCGCAGCTGCTCGATAGCGACAGTGGCACCCACTTGTGGGCTGAAACCTATGACCGCGATCTGAGCGCTGCCAGCATTTTCGAAATACAGGACGATATTACGGCTCGCGTGTCAGCGACGATCGCAGACGAACGAGGCATCCTGGTAGAAGCGAACGTCGCCACGACTCGCGAGAAACCGACCGATAGCCTCGACGCCTATGAGTGCGCGTTGCGACAGGAAGTCTATGACAACTTTGGCCGGCCGGACCTGCATCTCGAACTCCGAAACTGCTCGGAACGCGCAGTTGAGACTGACCCCAACTACTCGCGTGCGTGGACCGCACTCGCCTGGGCTTATCTGGACGAATTTCGATACGGACTAAATATTCGTCCCAGGCCGCTCGAGCGCGCACTGGAAGCGGCACAGCGGGCGGTGCAACTGGACGGCGACGACGAGCTTGCGCATCGCATACTCGCAAACGTCTACTTCAATCTGCACAAAATTGACCGATTCCGTAGTGAAGGCGAGCGCGCCATCGCTCTCAATCCAAACAATGCGTCAGTGTTGGCAGACATTGGAAGCAGCCTGGTGAATATCGGCGAGTTCGAACGCGGCTCGGCAATGGTCAGGAAAGCCGCGGCACTGAATCCGAACCACCCGGGTTGGTATAACTTTCCGCTGACGATCGCCGAGTACCAGAAACAAAACTACGACGCGGCACTGAGCTATGCCTTGAAGATAAACATGCCCGACTTCTACTGGACCCAGGTTCAACTGGCTGCAGCGTATGGACAGTTAGGCAAGAACGACGAAGGCCGCGAGTCGATAGGCAAGTTACTGACTCTATATCCCGACTTTGCAGAAAACGCGTGGGCCGAATATCGCAAGTTCAACGCGCCGGACGAACTCATTCGCAACAGCCTCGACGGTTTGCGCAAGGCCGGCCTCGACGTGCCGGATGATCCGGCGTGATCTGCGAACGAAACGCGACGTGTACGACATGTTCTTGATTGCCATGCCAATCGGTTGAAAAGTAACCCCGTCGCAGGTCTGGCCTGATACGCTCAGTACCGTTGCGCACCCGATAAATCCGCGTCGGAGTAGCGCAACGCAAATCATAAAAACATTCCGAACTACCAGATGCCGCCACCGCATATCCGGTCATCCGTTATGATGGAAACTGTTGGCGCGACTCTAGACAACAAAGCCTGCATGGCAAGCGCCGCATCAAGGGGAGGGCCGTGACCGTCAAGAACACAGCAGATAGCTGGGGCACCATCGCAAAATCATTTCACTGGGTGATTGCGCTTCTTATTCTCGGCCAACTGGTGCTCGGGAATATCGCCGAGGGTTACCGGCTCTCGCCAACCAAACTCGACCTGTTTGTTTGGCACAAGTCCATCGGCGTGACTGTTCTGCTGCTGGTGATTCTCCGCGCCCTCTGGCGCTTGAACAATCCACCCCCCGCCCCGCCCGACGGCATTCCGGCCTGGGAAGCAACTGCGGCGCGCATTGGCCATGCGTTGCTATACCTGTTGATGTTCGCAGTGCCGCTGACCGGCTGGTGGGTAAGCGACACCACCCGTATTCCTTTCAAGGCGTTCTGGCTGGTACCGATGCCGGACCTGATAGAGACAAACCGGGACATGAGCGACCTGGCCGCCGACGTACACGGGGTGCTGACCAAGCTGCTATTGCTGGTGGTCGTGATCCACGTTGTAGCGGCATTGCGGCATCATTTCTTTTTGCACAATAGAATACTGACCCGAATGCTGCCGTGGCGAGGGGAATCCCGTTGAATTTTGTACGTTATACATCCTTATTCGTATTACTACTTGTTGCAGTCATGCGAGTGCAAGCCGCCGACTGGCAGTCCCAAAGCAACGGTGACTTTACGTTCGAAGTTACTTTCGAAGACGTACCTGTAGCGGGACAATTCAAGCGGTTCGATGTCAAACTTGAATTTGATCCCAAGAAGCTCGACAAGAGTCAGTTGCGAGTAACCGTGGACCTGTCAGCAGCAGATATGGGTGACCCGGACATGAATGCCGGCATCGCCGACCCGGACTGGTTCAGCGTTGGCAAGTTTCCGAAAGCCGTGTTCAAAAGCGAGCGCATCGAAGCGGGTGCCTCGGGCAAGTATGTGGCGACCGGCATTCTGACTCTGAAAGGTGCCAGCAAACCTGTCACAGTTCCATTTTCCTGGTCAGAGAAAGGAAAGCGCGCAAACATGCGTGGCACCTTCATCGTTCAGCGTACCGGCTTCAATGTTGGTAGCGGAGAATGGGCAACTGCTGACCCGATCGGCATCGACGTGAAACTGCAGTTCGACGTTTCTCTGAAACGTGGGAACTGAACCGATGAATCGACAGTGGCTATGTACAGCAGGATGGATATTGCCATTGCTGCTGGCGCTGGCAGGATGCGCAAAGCCCATACCGGAACCGGTCGAACCGACCGGACCACAGTTACCCGAAGCCGCTTATTCCGAGGCTGCGCGCCAGGGCGCGGACGTCTATCGAATCCACACGTCGGAATCGAATGTTCTGATAAGGGTCGGACGCGCCGGCAGAATGAAGAAACTGGGTCACGACCACGTCATTGCCAGCGAGAACGTCGAGGGGCTGGTGATGTTGCACGACGACCCCACTGAATCACGGGCAGATCTTCGGATACCACTGCAGCTTCTTGTCGTCGACAAACCCGAATACCGGAAACAGATGGGCCTGGAAGGCGAGATGACTGAATCGGCCATAGAGGGCACGACCACCAACATGCACAAGGTCCTCGAATCCGGTGAATTCCCGTGGGCAGAGATCAGTGCACGGTTCGCGTCCGGGCAGTCTGATCCGCCAACACTCAACGTGTCGGTGACACTTCACGGTATGACTTCGGAGTATGTCGTACCTGTCGACCTTCAGATCGAACCGGGTCGGATCAGGATCAACGGCGAGATGACAATGCAGCATGCTGACTTCGGTCTGACACCATTCAGTGCGGCAGGTGGCCTGATCAAGGTTGCAGAGCAGATTCAATTTCGCTTCTTGTTGGTGGCGAATCAAATTTGAGACGAGATGGGCTGATTAACGGCCGATCGCTCTAACCCTCGACACTCTCTCTCGAGTGACATCTTGTTCGGTCGGGGGTTATAGTGCCTGTTCTAACCTGGCATGGCTGACGTGGTCGCAAAGCTCGCGATCACACCCATATGGCTGAGAACAACGTCAATCGCAAGCTGGCCGCAATTCTGAGCGCCGATGTCGTCGGCTATAGCAAGCTGATGGCTGACGATGAGGCGGCTACCGTCAAGACGCTCAAGCAATATCGCGTTGTCATTGGCGAGGTTGTCGAATCTCACAAAGGCCGCGTCGTCAATGCACCCGGTGACAACATTCTTGCCGAATTCGCCAGCGCGGTTGAAGCAGTTCAAGCCGCCGTCGAAATCCAGAAATCCATAGACGGCAAAAACGTCGATTTGCCCGAACAGCGGCGCATGCGCTTTCGCATCGGCATTAACCTGGGTGATGTCATCGAGGAAGACGACGGCACCATTTACGGCGACGGGGTGAACATAGCCGCGCGCATGGAAGCACTCGCGGAAGTCGGTGGCGTCTGCATTTCGTCCAAAGTACTCGAGGAAGTGGAAAGCAAACTCGACCTAGGATTCGAATTTGCAGGCGAGCAATCGGTCAAGAACATCGCCAAGCCGGTGCGCGTGTATCGCGTGCACGACGAACCTGGCAAAAAGCCGGCGCGACCAACCGTCAGAAAGTCGAAGAAACTTCCTCTGGCGATCGCCACGATCGTGTTGGTGATCGCCAGCATCGGTCTTTCGTATCAGCAGTTCAATCAGGGTCAGTCACGGAATCAAACTGGCGCCACTACCGACACTGATCCGGCACTCAGTCTGCCCGCCGGTCCTTCCATTGCCGTGCTGCCGTTCGACAACATGAGCGGCGATCCGGACCAGGAGTATTTCAGTGACGGGATCACCGAAGACATTATCACGGACCTTTCGAAACTGTCAGATCTTAAGGTTATTGCCCGCAACTCGACGTTCGCTTACAAGGGCAAGCCCGTTGACGTGCGGAAAGTTGGCAGCGAGCTTGGCGTGCGTTATGTACTCGAAGGCAGTGTGCGCAGGGCGGGCCAACAATTGCGCATCACTGCACAATTGATTGACGCAACGACTGGCGATCATTTGTGGGCGGAACGCTATGACCGCTCCCTACATGACGTTTTCGAAGTTCAGGATGAAATCACGCGACATGTCGTGGAAGAGATGGAAGTCAAGCTCCTTAGGGGCGAGCAGGCAAGAGTATGGCGACGCAGCACCAATGATGCCCAAGCCTATGATCTGTTTCTGCGGGGACGGAATATCATATGGACATACAGAAAAGAGGATTACGTGGTCGCGAAAGAACTGCTCTCGCAAGCCACCGAACTCGATCCCGAATTTGCGGCAGCCTTTGTACACCTAGGTTGGTTTCACCATACCGAGGCAATACTCGGTTGGAGTAGCTCCCGGGAAGCCTCATTCGAATTGGCCCTGGATATCGGTCGCAGGGCAATTGAGCTGGACGGCAGCATGGGTGATGCCTACAGTCTGTTAAGCCTTACAAAGATGCAGCTGAGAGATATTGACGCGGCAATTGAATACGGCGAGCAAGCGGTTGCACTTACACCAAACAATGCTGACGTACGCGCGTGGTTCGCTATTGCACTTGCCTGGGCAGTTGACCCGAGAGCAATTGAGATGGCGGAAAGTGCTATGCGACTAAACCCCAACCCGCCCGCTATATACTGGAACGTTCTTGGCACTGCACACGTACTCGCAGGCAACCTGGAAGACGGTATCCCTGCAAATGACAAGTGTATCGCCCAGATCCCTAACTTCATCTGGTGCCATGTCTGGCAAGCCGTCGCGTATATGGAGACCGGGGAGGAAGCGCTAGCGCAGATAGAGGTCGCCGAAATACGGCGCATCGACCCAAACGCGTCGAGCGATTTTTATACGGGCGCGATCAAGGACCCGGTCAAACGAGCGCGCTTCTACAACCTGCTGATCAAGGCAGGATTACCGAATTAGTCCAGGGTAGGACGAACCGCGGCCAATGCGGTTCATGTATCGCGCTCAAAAGGCTATGCATTTGCTCCCTGGATGCTACGCTTGCTATATCGTAGAGCGCCCGCTGTCATTGCCTCCTTATCACGCCGCACCCAAAGAAGTGAACAAACCATGAGAAATCCATTCCTCGCCGCACTATTGATATGCGCACTGGTGTCGCCGGCCCACGCGCAGACCACACCGCTCGAAAAACTCGAGACCTACATCGAAATTGACACCACCAATCCACCGGGAAATGAAACCCGTGGTGCAGAATTTTTTGCGGCGATCTTCGATGCTGAAGGCATTCCCTATGAAATGGCCGAGTCAGCACCAGGGCGCGGCAACATCTGGGCGCGCTTAAAAGGTGGCGACAAACCTGGCTTGATTCTCCTGCATCATATCGACGTCGTGCCGGCGACGCGGGAATCCTGGGTCACCGATCCGCTGAAAGCGGTCGAGATCGATGGCGAGTTGTACGGCCGCGGCACGCTTGATACGAAGGGCCTCGGAATCATGCATCTGGAGGCATTTCTGGCACTTCACCGGAGCGGGCAATCCTTGAATCGCGATGTCATATTCATGGCGACAGCTGACGAGGAAGCCGGCGGTCTGTTTGGTGCCGGCTGGCTGGTGGAGAATCGACGGGAGATTTTCGACGGCGTTGGATATTTGCTAAACGAAGGCGGGCGCAGCGTCATCAGCTCCGGCGGCAAGATTTCAATTCGAATTGAACTTGCGCAAAAACGCCCATACTGGTTGCGACTGACCGCGACTGACGAGCCGGGCCATGGTTCGAGCCCGTTGCCCACCTCGGCGACAACCCGATTGATCGCCGCGCTACAAAGAATTCACGAGACGCCATTCGAACCTCGTATCGTAAAGCCGGTGCGCGACATGTTTAGCGCGATCGCAGACAATGTTGATCCGAAATGGCGCGAACCCCTGCTAAACATCGATCAGGCAATTCTCGACCCGCAGTTCGTCGCGGACTTTCAAGCGGAGCTGCCGGGCCTGCATGCCCTTATTCGCAACACATGTTCAATCACGATGCTTTCAGGAAGTCAGAAGATTAATGTCGTATCACCCACCGCACAGGCTGAACTCGACTGCCGGATACTCCCCGATCAGGATTCCGACGCGTTTCTGGAAGGTATTCGCGCGCGGGTCGACGACGATCAAATCGAAATAGAAAAGATTATGCTGTTTAGTGCAGCAGAATCAGGCTCCGACACACCGTTGTACCGACTGCTCGTGGACAAAACGCTCGCACACTTGCCGACGGCGGGAATTGCGCCGGCCGTATCGACCGGGTTTACCGACAGCCATTTTTTCCGCGATATCGGCGTTGCCAGCTACGGCTACGTTCCCAGTCTCAGAACAGAGACACAATCAGCCGGCGTCCACGGCAACAACGAGCGCATCACCATCGACGCATTCAATCAGGGTGTCGGGATCATGACCGAAATTGTCGAGACTTTCGCGACGCGCTGATTCAGCTTCGAGCCCTTGCTACGCTTCAAGCATTGCCTTCACAACCCACGTGACCTCCTGGCAATGGTTGCGCCGGGTTGGCCCAATCTGTCGACATCCCGTTCGCCGCAGACTGGCGGCGCAGCCATCGGTATCCCCTGCAGTCGTTAAAATTCGACGGATTCGAGGCAAGTAAAATATATGTCAGCCGTGACCGGCCCCAATTCTTCAGACGTTATGGTGGCTTTGCTCCCGGTCTGGCGGTCGCAGTATTCATCAGCCTGCGCAACAGCCTGTCGCTTCGCCTCCTCGCTCCCCCCCTCGACGGACGGCAGACGGATCGACAGGAAGTAAGTGTCCGGTCCTTTCTCCTGGATGCCAGAGTTGTAATTGGCTGCGCAACCCGTCACCGCTGCGGAGGCAATGACCATCATCACGATTGCACTCCGACGGAATTGAGAACTTGGCTTGAATGACATAGTAGTCTCCTCTGTGTAATGTCAATTTCGGGCTCACCACGTGTCCAACGAGGCAATTCTGGCACACTAGCGCCCAGAAAACTGCGCCGGTCGCTTGCTCTTGAAACTGCGCAGGCCCTCCTGAAAATCTTCTGAAGCAAGCAGTTGCTTTTGTACTTGCCCGAATTGTGCAGCCGATGCAGCCGGGCCCTCACCCAACGCTTGCCGGGCGCTATCTAAAGTGGCACGAACAGCGAGTGGTGCCTGCTTCGCAATGTCGTTCGCGATCTCGAGCGCACGACCAAACTGCTCTCCCGGTTCGACCACTTCCTGTATGAAGCCAAGCCGTAAGGCAGTAGCCGAATCGAACTCGTCGCCGGTGAGCAAGTAACGCATCGCATTACCCCAACCCGCGCGCTCCACCATGCGAATGGTCGCGCCACCGGTAGCCATGAGTCCGCGCTTGACTTCGAGTTGCGAAAAACGCGAATCAGAAGCTGCAATGACAATATCGGCGGCGAGCATCATTTCGATACCCAGCGTAAAGCAGATGCCCTGCACTGCAAAGACGACTGGCTTGGTGCGAAACGGCGCGCGCAAGTCGAAGGGATCAATGTCACCTTCCTCGACCAGAAGCCAATCCGATCCGAGGTGTGGTGCGACTTTCGGCAAATCGAGGCCGGCCGTGAAGTGCTTTCCCTCTGCATAGACGAGTGCGCAACGCGCCGCTGCTTCGTTTTCGTAGGTCGTGTAGGCCGCAACCATTCCGCGCAGCATTTCCGGCGTAAAACCGTTGAGCTTTGCCGGCCGGTCGATTCCGATCAGGAATACGCCATCTTTCAGCTTGGTATGTATGCGTCCTTCACTACTATCCGCTTCTGTCATCCGAACCTCTCTTCTCTCACTTTGCATTGAGTCGAACAGCACTCATTCGAAAATCCGCGCCGGCCGTTTGTTAACCTGATCGTTACCAATGATATCGTCAACGATGCTCAAGAATTTGTCAGCCTGCGGACAATCCGCTGTCGGCCGTATACACCCCTCCGGTGCAAATACTCGATTCGTCGGAGCCGAGGAACAGTATCAAATTTGCTACTTCCTCAGGCGTGCCATAACGTCCGAGTGGCATTCCCGCAACCACAGCGTCATGGGCTTTTTCCGGTGCACCTGGTGAACGATTCTCTTCAATCGATCGCATCATGGGTGTCTCCGTTGGACCGGGAAGCACACAATTAACTCTGATGTTGTCCGCAGCGAACTCCATCGCAGCGGTTCTCATCAGACCGATTTCGGCGTGCTTGCTTGCAACGTAGGCTGAGTTCCCAATACCGCGTGCTTTCAGCCCGGCAATCGAAGACGTAATCACGATGCTACCGCCTTTGCCTTGCATCGCCGGAATCGCGTACTTGAGCCCGAGAAACACGCCACGCACATTCACCGCCATCAGTTCGTCGAACACTTCGGTCGGATACTCCGGTATCGGCGCGGCGGCACCTTCCATCCCCGCATTGATCACGAATACGTCGATTCCACCAAACTTATCGACGCACAATCTCACGATCGCGGCATTGTCATCCTCCTTCGATACGTCGGCCGTCGCGTAGGCGGCGTTGGTCTCGCCGAGGTCAAGAGCGAGATCAGACAACAGTGCCCGGCGACGGCCCGCCAGCATGACTTTCGCGCCTTCTTTCACGAAGCGTCTTGCGGCTGCAAGGCCAATGCCACTACCGGCGCCAGTAATCAACGCTACCTTGCCATCGAGACGTCCCATACTTTTCTACTCCCCAAAAAATATCAATTAACTTCGAATTGTTACGCTTTCGCCGCAGCGTTGCAGCCGCATCATCCCAAGTCCGACAGGCTGCTAGTCGGCAGTCATGATGTCGAGATCTCCGCCGTGCTCCTGCCGCTCGCGCTTGATCGCTTCGATCATGGCCATTGCCGACGAGTCACAATACGGTACACGAGACAGGTCCAGCAATGTGCGTGCGCTGGGATTGGCTCGAAGATGTTGCGAGAGCGCATCCAGTGATGCGAAAAACAGATTACCGGTCACCTGGATTCGTTCAACACCATCCTGGTCTACCATCACGAGCGCGACTTTTGACACCCCGGCGATAAAAAAACCGAGAGACAACAATGCAGCCACGGCAAGACCTGCCTTCAGTCCAAGAAAGACCACCGTCAGTATCGTTACGATAAACACCGAGCCGTCGATGGAGTTGCGAAGAAATCGACGGGCTTCATCCATCTGGATCATGCCGATGCCGACCAGCGCAAGCACACCAGCGACCGCTGCCATTGGCATAAAAGTGAGAAGCGGACCCAAACCCCAGGCGATGATGACAACGGCGACGGCCGCGACCAACCCGGAAAGTGGCGTCTTCGAACCCATGCTGACAGCAACGCTAGTTCGGTTAAAACTGCCGGAACCAGCGAAGGTTGAAAAAAAAGGGCTCGCGATGTTCGACACCGCCTGTGCGAAGACCTCCTTACCCAGGCTGACGTTGTTTTTCACATGGCTTTTGAGATCTTGCGCGATCACGAGCGACTGCGCCAGCCCCAGGACGGCGATCGCAATCGCGCTGGGCAGGACCTCCTGCATGACGAGCAGATACTCTGCTGACACGGTCGGTATACGCAACGGCAACAACTGCATCTGAACCCGACCGAGGAGTTCAATCTCGGTGTGCAAGGGTCCCAGCAGGCCTTCCATAACTGCGCCCGTCACGCCGCCAATCAGCACCGCACCGATGACATAAGTACGCGGAAAACGTCTCCTCATCAACAGCCCACTCAGGATGGTGACGCCGCCAATAGTTGCTGCATACGGATTAACAATGTCACCCCACGATGCGATCGCAATATAGAACTTTTCGTAAAAGAACTGCGTCGTCAATGGCGCCAGACCCAGTGTCCCCTCTACGGCAGAGGTGATCAGGAGCACGCCAACTGCCATCTTGATTCCCGAAATCGCGGCCGGACTAAAGTAGCGGAACAACTCCGCTCCGCGGAGAAGCCAGATCATGAGCTGGATAAGCCCCACCACGACACTTAGCAAAAGCACATAGTCGATGTACAGGGGACTGCCGCGGCCCGCAAAAGGCATGATAGTGAGGGCAAGCAGAATCGACATCGCCGTGTTTGGCCCTCCCACCATTGGCGTATTGCCAAGCAGGCTGGCAAAGAAGCCGACAAAAACCGCGCAGTAGAGTCCGAACTCGGGTGGAAGGCCAACCAGGTAAGCGAAAGTAATGGCCTGTGGAATGACAAGAACGGCACCAGTGACGCCAGACAACAACTCCCTTCTTGTGTCGACGGTATGCCGCCACGAAAAATCGGGAACCATCTCGCGCAGCAATCCACCCGCGTAGCTGCGCAGGCTCAAGGTTCTTCACTTTCGAAAATCGTGGAAATTCGGAACCAGATGTGCTCGAGGAGTTTTGTCAGACGTCCGTCTCTGGGGTCGAACGGCCGCAGCTGCAAGTTCAGAAATGCAGCAACGTCCAAAGCTTCCTGGTGAGTCAGGCTGCGTTCCTGACCAATGGGCATATTTGCCCAGATGAAACCGGCAGCTTTCTCAATCCGATTCATGCCAGCGCCGGCGTTGTACGAGTCTGCGCCCCACAACGCCGGAAACGCAGCGTTGCCGGCGCCATCAGCCCCATGGCAAACTTCACAGGTGCGTTTGTACACCACTTCGCCCCTCGCCGGATTCGGGTCGAAGCCCGTAGTTGGGATTGTCGGGACACCGCCACCTTCTGGGCGCTTGCCGATCACCTGGCCTTGAGACAGATAGTTAATGTATGCAGCCACCGCCAGAATCTCCGGAGCGTGATCCGGCGGCATTAAACCATTGTGGCTGTACAAAAAGCACTCGCGGATGCGAAGCACAATGCCATTGCGAACGCCATTCTTGGAACGCCACTGCGGATACAAGCCGGCCACATTCAACGGCAGAGCATCAGGCTTGGTGCCGCCGTACATGTGGCAATTGGTACACCGGAGCCCATTGCCGACATAGCGGGCCGCATACCGCTCCGTCTCCATGACAATGTTATATCCGTAAACGATGTTGCTCTCGTAATCATCGAGGAAATCGCGGGCTTTCAACTCTTCGATCGTGGGCTGCGCGATCGCTGTGACTGAGCAACTCAGCACGAGGGCAAGACAGGCAATTCTGAAAGTAGTTGTCCACATACGCACGACCAGTGATGTGAGTTGGCGAAATTCCGCCGGAGACTGCTTTGGACCGATGTCGCCTGGCATAGCCGACCGGGTTCAGGGCCGCTCCCTAGCGCGACAAAAATATGCGCTCACGAAAGCGGCCAACACTATGCGCACTCGCGAGAGCAGCCAACCAATTACGCTCCCCGAATAAGTCCTGAACAAAGGCCTTTTCGTGTTACGGGAAGAACGAGCAAAATACTATTCAGCCATTCAGCGACGCCCTGGAAGCCTGTCCGGTGTGGGATAATGCGGCTGTAACGGTGCCAGAGAACAGGAATCAGCGCAGTCCCTGTTTCGCCGTTTTCTCCCTGCCCATTCCCGATACGCGTGGCTTCCTTCACCTACCTGAATTCGCCAGAATCTGTACCCGCTCTCCCGTCGATTCAATAAATCCAGTTTCAATAATTCCGGCATTAATGAAACCGGTGTTTCGCTGCCGAACACCTAAATCCGACGGGCGTCTGATGACCTTATCTAGTCGATTGTTGCCAACTCAGCCGGCCAACAAGTAGCTACAGCCACGCCCGACCGCGCCATGACAGGCGACCGTCCCGGAAGGAACAACCTGAATCCCGGGGTAGACCGCGTCAAGCCAGTCGTTTTTCACTTCCTCGTGCGTAAGTCCCATCTTTGCGGCAACCATGCTACTCCGGAACGTAAGCGCCAGATTACATGCAGCGACTCTGACACCCCCATCCATCAGCCTTTGAAGAGCGGCTTCCGCAAACGGGAGCGCTCCGGGCTTCAGGTAGTAGGGGTTGCGAACGGCAGGTGCATTCGTATCCGGGTCCATGATGCCGAACACTTCACCAAGGCTGTATTTCGCCCACGCTTCATCAGCCAGAGCAACCGCTATGGTGTCATGTCGAATTACGAGTACGGCACCAACATCGCTGCCTGGTACGCCATAGGCCACCGGCGCCGTCATCAGAAACGACATGGTAAAGGCGAGTCCCATGCCATTATTCATGTCAGGCCAGTCGGTAACCTGGCGGTACGTGCCAGGGATGGTGTCCAGCCAGCGGGTGAATTCAGTGCTGGGGCCGGTCGCGGCGGCGGCTGTTCCTGCCATACCCAGGGTGGCGCCAAGACCTGCGGTGGCGGTGGTGGTAGCGGCAAGCGCAAGAAAATCACGGCGATTTTTAGTCGGTTTGCTGTCCTGCATAATAATCTCCTGAAATCGAATTGTTGACTGTCAGCCCCTTGCACAACAATGAGCTTTCAGCCTGCTATTTGGCGCTGAAAATCGAATCCAGCGGAAAAACATTGTAAGCCATTAGTTGCATGTGAATTTCGAGTCCCATCGCTCGCCAAGTTGACGCCCGGCCGGAAAAAGACACCGTATGGCAACGTCAATCATCGCTATACGACAGCGACGGATAGAACTGCTCGCCGCGACCACCAGGTGTCATATCGAGCACGTTCCACATTGCCCAGGCCTGGTCGAGATGGCGCATATTGCCGCCTGCGATAGCATGCGCAAAACTCATTTCCGTTCCCCAGAAATGGTGGATCTCACCATCGTTTCGTACGAACACGTTCGCCATCGTTGTCTGCCCGGCACTCGTCTCGCCAAAGTAATCAGCGTTATAGGTATTGTTCGCCGAAGACAGTAACCTGAACCGGTTCCAGCCGCGTGACGCAGCAAACTCGTGAATCTTGTCGAGCGAATGCTTGGCAACGATGGCAACATTGATGCGCTGATCGAGATGTTCGATCTGGCCGTGCAAGCCGTCAAGGAAACCGGTACACATCGGACAGGCAGCAGCCATATCGGGCGAATACATGAAGCTGTACAGCAACAGCGTGTCTTTGGTCGGCGAGAACAACCCGGATAATTTTGTCGACTTGTCCTTGCCCTCGACTCGCTCTTCAAACATGTAGTCCTCTTTCACGACGCCGCCAAGCGGAAGCGCCCGGCGTTGCTTTGCAACGCGTTCGATCTGCTCGCGCAGCGCCAACTCTTCATCCAGCAGCGCGTCACGCGCGGCGCGGTATTCGGGAGATTCATTCGGATAGTGAAGCGAAGTCATGTTGGCCTCCGTAACCAATGGAACAGAAAGAGAACGAAAAAAGGAAACATAACACAGCGTACCCGGTCGATCAGGCGCAACTCGATTGTGCCAAGAGCAGACGTGCGATCATTGCCAAGAACTCGTCGCGTGGACGCCAAATGTGAGGAATTGAGACAATGCCGGTTGCTGCGAGACGGGACGATTTCAGGCGTCCGAATTGCTTTCCAGTTTGTTGACTTTCGTCAGCAAACTCGGATCATCCGATGCTACGGAGCCCCTTCGCACTCACATCACACGAAAACAAGGAAGAAATGACCATTAGCAACAACCCACCAGGCTTGAGATTCACTATCGTTATTTGTGCAACCCTGATTCTCTTGCACGGCTGTGCGGTTGCACCGCCGCGTAACAACCCGCTGCCAGGCCTGTTAGCCGAGGAAGCCGTGATCCCCGGAATCCCCAGCGCCCGCACGTGGGCCGATCAGACTCCCAAACACGTTGAACACTGGTTGGCGGATGCATCCGAGGAGGAGGTCAGAGCATCCTTTGGCGGCATCATGGATCGCGAGCACGCTTACCTCGCTATCTCCGGCGGCGGCGCAAACGGTGCTTTTGGCGCCGGCGTGCTGAACGGCTGGAGCGAGTCAGGCACACGCCCCGAGTTTACATTGGTCACTGGCGTCAGCACCGGAGGTCTCATCGCACCGTTTGCTTTTCTGGGACCGGCTTATGACGGCACGCTGAAGCAGATCTATACGACCTACTCGACCGCCGACATGCTCATCAAGCGGGATATATTCGATATCGTCAGAAATGACGCGATAAACAGTACCGATCCGCTAAGAGACCTGATCGCCGAGCATGTCAACGAGGAGGTGATGACCGCAATTGCCATAGAGAATCGCAAGGGGCGAATGCTTTTTATCGGGACGACCAATATTGACGCCGCCCGGCCCGTCATGTGGGACATAGGGGAAATCGCCGACAGTGGTCAACCGGGTGCCCTCAAGCTGATTCAGGACATCATGCTAGCCTCAGCATCGATTCCTTTTGCGTTTCCCCCGGTTGTGATCGACGTTGAGGCAGGCGGCATGCCCTATCAGGAGATGCATGTTGATGGCGGCGTCACCTCGCAAGTGTTCCTTTACCCGCTCGGTCTGGATTGGCGCAGGGTAGAGAAACGACTCAATGTAAAGGGCAGTCCCAAACTGTTCATTGTCCGAAACGCCCGCCTTTACCCGGAGTGGAAAACAGTTGATCGCAAGATCGTGCCCATTGTCGGCCGCACCATCGATTCCCTGATCAGAACGCAAGGCATTGGTGATCTATTGCGTTTGTATCTTGGCAGCGTACGCGACGGGCTGGAGTTCCACCTGGCATCCATACCTGAAGATTTTGAGGCCAAATCAAAGGAAATTTTCGATCCCGCATACATGGTCAAGTTGTTCGAACGCGGCCGCACTATGGCAGCAGAGGGCTATCCGTGGCTCAAGGACCCGTACGGACTCGAAGCCGCGTCAAAAAAGTGGCGGCCCAGCGACTGAGTCGCCGACTGGCGCGCGAAAAGCGGCGATGTACTCGGGCACCAATCCGCAATGTAGTCTGATTTGGTGTTTGACTGCCTGCATGTTTCACGAAGGATTCGCTTATCAGGGGAAATGTGGCTAAACAGGTTGGACGATCGGCCGCAGGGCAATAGCGAGACTATTGCTCAAGGCCGATCGTTCAAGCTGTGACGGCACATTTTTCCTGAAAGTGAATAGCTACAAATTGTCCCAGCGCAACAATGTCCAGAAGCCTTCCCATCAAGTAGATTCGTTTCGATAATGCGTCCGATACGCTACCGCCTTCGTGAAATATGCAGGCTAGTTGCTCGCAGCGAAACGCCCGGCGCGCCTTCCGGACACAAAGGCCCAGGCCAGATGGTGGCCATGGCCTTTGAGCAATAACCCACCCTGCCCTGTCGAACCGACCGCATACAAGCCCTGAATCGCTGCGTCGTTTTCTCCGAGCACACGATGTTGCTGATCCACGGCGAGCCCGCCTTCGTTATGAACAAACACCGGGCGTACCGGCCCCAGCGCGACAAAGGGCGGTTCGTCGAAAGCAGTTGATTCGCCAATCGCTTTCTCCAGCGAATCCGGTGGCATGTTCAGCTTCCGCGCCAGTGATTTCAAACTGTCCGCCTGGGTAAACACATCGGGCCGGTTGCGGCGATAGTCGGGAATATAGGCATAGGCAACACCCGGCGCGGTCGAAACGAAATGCGGCCACCCGGAAAACTGCTTTGCGACACGCCCACCGATAAGGATATAGCCCTGCTTTCGCGGTTGATCAGCCAACGAGAAAGCTGCTTGGTCAAGCTCATCGCAAAAACGCTCGCCATCGCGGTTGACCAGAATCGCGCCATGTTCGAATAAGGCCGGAGACGGTGCCAGCGCGGTTGTCACGAAGCTCATGATGAAAGGACGCAGCATAGCCATCGGCATGTGATCGAGCGACCAGGCCATCGTCTGCGCGAGCACAGGCCACGGCGGCAAACGACGCAACAACGTAGTGTGCACCGGTGGGATAAAACGAATCTCCGGACCTAGTGCAAGATCGCCGTTGAGTACTTGTGCGCCCAGGCTGAGGGCCATTTTCTGGCCATCGCCGGTGGCGGTCTCATTTACTGCTTCGACCCTGGCCTCACGTGGTCCCATGTAGGTTAGCTTCAGTTCGGGATCATTTGTGAAATCGCCTGCTGCGAGTATCACCGCGCGCTGTGCGCTAATCCGTTTTCCAGAAGCAACAACACCGGCTACGCGACCAGTTTGCACAATGAGGCTCTCGACCCGAGCACTGCAACGAATTTCCACACCGGCACGGCGCGCGCGGCGTTCAAGGTGATAGATGAACGAACGCGAGTTCGGCAGTACGTTGTGCATGCGTGGCTGCCGGTGCGGCGGTTCCGGCATGGGGCCGAAAAAACGCACGCCGAGCGACTGCAGCCAGCCAAACGTATCGGGAATCTCGTCGCACAGAATGCGTCGCAGTTCGTCATTGTCACGACTTGCCAACTCAGTCGCGAACAACGGCATGTCGGAAAAATGATCGTCAGCACTATCTTCGATACCGCGACGCCGCTGGTGCGGGCTGCCGGTCGTCGTGATGGAACCAACCGACCATGCAGTCGAACCGCCGAGCTGGTCATTCTTCTCCAGCAACAGAACCCGTGCCCCGGCAGCGCGCGCTTCAATGGCAGCAGCAAGTCCGGAACCACCCCCGCCGATCACAACAACATCCAAGACTTCTTCCTGCCCAGCTATGTCCGGCGCTGCAATTTCCTGCGGCGCAGTCACTTCGATATAGCGGCCTGCCCCGCGCTGCTGCCTGCGATGCGCCCGAACACGGTACCCGACATGAGGCCGGTACCACCTGGATAGTTAAAGTAAAACAATCCACCAACAAGTTCGCCGGCCGCATACAGACCGGCAATGGGCGCGCCGTCGGTATCGACTACCTGCGCGTCGTTTGTTATACGCAATCCGCCGAATGTGAAAGTAATACCGCAGGAAACGGCATAGGCTTCGAACGGCGGCGTGTCGATAGTGTTGGCCCAGTTCGATTTGGGAATTTCCAGGCCGCGAGTACAACGACCGTCCTTGACGTTCGGATTGAACTCAACATCCGTACGTACGGCGGCATTGTATTCGCCAATCTTCGCCAGTGCCTTGTCTGCATCAACATCGTCGAGGCGCGCGACCAGGTCTTCCAGCGTGTCGGCTTTTACCCGCGTCACCTGGCGAATTCGATATTCATCGCGCAGCAAGTGTGTCACCTTGCTGTCAAATATCTGCCAGGCGAACTGTCCCGGCTGGCGCAGGATGACCGCACCGTACTTCGCGTAGGTGTAGTTTCGAAAGTCCGCGCCTTCATCAACGAAACGTTCACCGTTCGCGTTGATCATGATGCCAAACGGATAAGAGTGTTTCTGGAAACCATCGCCCACTGCGAGATCACCAAACTCGGGTGCGTTTCGATCCCAGCCTACGGCGTGACAACCCGACCAGTTGCCACATGGTGATGCGCCGGCATCGAGCGCCATGCGAATACCGTCTCCAGTATTGAAACGCGTGCCACGCACTTTCGCCAGATCCCATCCGGGCCCGAGGTAGCGAGTACGCCATTCCGGGTTTGACTCGAAACCGCCTGCGGCAAGTACCACCACCTTGCTTCGAAGCGTCCGTGTCTTCCCCTCATAACGCACGTTGACGCCGTGAACTCCGTCATCATCGTGGATCAGGGAGGTCGCGCGCGCCCGGTAGAACACCGCGATTTCATTTTTCGCGGCCGCGCTCATGTGTGCTTCCAACAACCCTGGGCCACCCCCGGATGCCTCAACTGTGAGCCCACCCCAGAATTTAAATCGATCGTTCACTTTGAACGCCTGACGGCCATAAATGGGAACGAAACGAAAACCTTTGCTACGCAGCCACATCATCGACTCGCGGCTGCGTCGCACCAGTAGCTCGACCAGGTCAGGATCCGTGCGGTTCTCGGTCACCCGTGCCATGTCATCAAAAAACTGGTCTTCCGTATACGAACCGAAATCGGTTCGCGCAATCTCTTCTTCGGTCAGATCGGGCATGAGCTCGCGCAGATCATCAATGCCATCGTAGGCAAACCGGATCGCGCCTGCGGTAAATGCCGTGTTACCGCCAGCTTCGTCTTCCGGAGCGCGCTCCAGCACGACCACGCTGGCGCCATGCTCACGCGCCGCGAGCGCAGCACACATTGCAGCATTTCCCGCACCTACAATTGCGACATCACATTGTTCCGGAAGCATTAAATTTCCCTCTTGTTGTCCGATTTCATCCAGACGGAATCATTTCTCATTATTGAGCCGCGATCGTTATGGCCCGGAATTGCGTTCGTATCGAATTTGGTCTAGAAGTCACCTTTGCATTATCGCAGGCTGCCCACGTCAGTGCAGTTCTGTAGATTCGCTGCTGTGCTTCAAATGGACAACAATTACTGACCGTTAACCAGTCGTTCGGGCTAATTGACGCGCCGGCAGTGACCCGAGTGGCAAACCTTGCAGGAATAGCGAAGTGAAAGGAACACCATGCCGCGAATGAAAGGTGGAGATCTGATCTCCGATTTTCTGATCGAGGAAAAGGTACCTTACGTGTTCGGCATTTGCGGCCACGGAAATGTAGGACTCCTTGACGCGCTGTGGGAGAGAAAAGACCGCATCAAACTGGTTTCGCCGCGCCATGAGCAAACCGCCGGGCACATGGCCGATGCGTATTACCGTGTCACTCACCAGCCGGTCGCAACATTGACTTCGTGCGGCCCGGGTTCGTGCAACCTGGTTATGGCAACCGCAGCGGCATCCGCCGATTCATCGGCGTTCTACGCGATCACCGCGAACGTGCCCACTTCGCAATTCAATCGCGGGCCGTTCCAGGAAAGCCACCGCAATCAGGCTGCCGAGTTTCCGGTCGCGCTACGGCCGTACGTCAAGCGCACATTCCAGCCGACGCGGGTCGACATGCTTCCACTGGCATTACGCCAGAGCTATAACCTGATGCTGACGGGACGCCCGGGCCCGGTGAATCTCGACGTGCCGTTCAATTTGTTCCAGGAAGAAGACGACGTCACATTGCTGCCATCCGATCAACGCGCCGGATTCGCGCGTCCGGGCGCTGCGCCGGAAGATGTACGCAAGCTGGTTGATCTGATCCAGTCAGCACAGCGCCCTGCGTTCTTCGTCAGTCATGGTGTGACCCTGGCCGAGGCGGGGCCGGAACTGCAGAGCGTGGCGGAACTGCTGAATATTCCGGTGATCACGTCGCCGAACGGCATGGGCACATTACCGGTGCCGCATCGCCTTGCACTTGGCTTCATCGGGCGCAACGGCACATTTCACGCGAACCAGACCGGACGCCATTGCGATTTGCTGATCACAGTTGGCGCGCGCTTCGACGATCGCTCGTCGTCGTCATGGATTCCGGGATACTCGTGGAATATTCCGCCCACCAAGCTGGTGCACGTCGACATCGACCCGGGCGAGATCGGGCGCAACTATCCGGTCGAACTTGGCATCATCGCCGACGCGAAAATCTTCCTCGGGCAACTGCACGACGAGGCAGTGAATCGCAAGCTAAACGGTGAACGCTTCGCGCCGTGGCTTGACAGGATCGACGCCTGGCGACAGGAGTGGGACGATTTTACCCGTCCGCATTTCGACGACAGTGGTTCACCGCTGCGACCGGAAAGAGTCGTGAAAGAAGTGCGCGCGGCACTGCCGGACGACGCGATCATTTCACTCGATAGCGGCGTTCATCACAACTGGTTCATGCAATTCTGGGAAGCGCGGCAGCCGCAAACCATGCTGAACACCTGGGGTTTCTCTGCGATGGGGTTCGGTGTCAGCGGCATCCTCGGTGCCAAGCTGGCGGCGCCGGATCGCCCGTGCGTGTCGATTGCCGGCGATGGCGGGTTCACCATGACACCACACGTGCTGGCCACCGCTGTCGAGTACGACATACCGGCTGTGTGGTTGGTCTGGAACAATTATTCCTGGGCCGCGATTCGTGACATTCAGCACGGATTGTTTGACGGCCGTGAAATCGGAACCGGATTTTATTCCGGACCCAAGCGTGAACCGTACAACCCTGACTTTGCTGCGATGGCACGCAGCTACGGCGTTGAAGGCATATCCGTCAAACACAGTGATCAGCTCGGCGATGCATTACGCCACGCGGTCGCGCTTGGCAAACCATGCCTGCTCGACGTGCATGTGGACGATCAGGTGAAACCACCCAGTACCGGCACATGGCAGCTACCGCCGACGCCGTACAAGGAACCGGTATTCGGCAAACCGGTCATCAAGTCGTGACGCGCCAATGACCACGACGGAGACATCCGGCGCGACAAGCGGCGTGAAAAACCGAGCGACCCGCGGCGTGACATCCCCGGACGGCGCGAACGTAGCCCTTAGTGCCAGTGCATTGATCAATGGCCAACAACGATCGAGTGGTCAGACTTGTGAAATCCGCGACCCGTATCGCGGTGATGTCGTTGGCACGATGGACATATCGAGCACAGACGATCTGGACGACGCCCTTGAGGCAGCCGCGCAAACACGCGATATGGCTGCCGCGATGCCCGGTTACGAACGAGCGGCGCTGCTGCGACGCATATCGCAACTCATTGAGCGTGACACGGAGTCGCTCGCGCAGTTGATGACACGTGAGACTGGCAAGGCGATAACCGATGCCAGGGCGGAGATTCGCCGTTCGCTGGAAACATTCGCGTTAGCTGGCGAAGAAGCAATTCGCATCGAGGGTCGCCACATCCCACTGGACGGCAGTCCGATGGGTGCCGGAAAAATGGCATTCCTGATGCGCTTTCCGGTCGGTGTGGTCGCCGCAATTACGCCCTTCAATGCACCGTTCAATCTGGCCGCGCACAAAATTGCGCCGTCGATTGCCGCCGGCAACACGCTGGTATTGAAGCCACCCCCACAGGCACCGCTCATTGTCCACAAGCTGGTCGAACTCGTTGCCGAAGCAGGTACGCCCGCGGGAATGGTTAATACCGTGTACGGCGATGCCGAGATTGGCGCTGCTCTGATCACAGATCCACGCGTGGAGTTCATCACATTTACCGGATCGAGCCGAGCAGGTGCCGCCATCAAGGCAGCGAGCGGCCTGTGTCGTGTCGCCCTTGAACTCGGTGGCAACGGCACGACTATCGTGCACGAAGATGCCGATCTCGAAGCGGCCGCAGCAGTGTGTGCGCGCAACTCAATGCGTCTCGCCGGGCAGAGCTGCATTTCCGTCCAGAGTGTGTATGTCATGCGCGCCGTATATGAACAATTTGTGAAACTGATTGCGAATGAGATCGGTAAACTGAAACTCGGCGATCCGCTCGAACCCCAAACCGATGTCGGCACGCTGATCAATGAAGAGGCTGCGAAGCGGGTTGAGAGCTGGGTTCAACAGGCAGTGGCCGACGGCGCGCAAGCGCTAACGGGAGGACAACGTCATGGAGCGGCATTCGAACCGACATTGCTGATCGACGTTAAGCCGAAAATGGAAGTGGTGTGCGAGGAAGTATTTGGGCCGGTCGTGAATGTCATCGCAGTCGATACCTTGCAAGACGCGTTCAATGCGGTCAATGCCAGCCCTTACGGGCTGCAGGCAGGCATTTTCACGAAGTCAAACGAGGTCACGTTCGAAGCTATTCGTCGCATGCGTGTGGGCGGCATTATCATTAACGGCACCTCCACCTGGCGCACTGATCAGCTCGCCTATGGCGGCGTCAGATCCAGCGGCAACGGCCGCGAGGGGCCGCGTTACGCGATTGAAGAAATGACCGAGCAACGCCTCATCGTTTTCAATCTCTGACCGGTCAGCGGCTGATGCGCATTCTGATAACCGGTGGTGGCGGATTCCTCGGAGCCGCCGTTTCGAACGCATTGGTTGCCCGCGGCGACACAGCGGTCGCGTTCGACACGCAGTTCGCGGCGAACAGCGGCGCGACGTCGCCACAACAAACAGCAGGCCAACGTATTCGCATAGTCGGCGATATCACCGACATGGCGGCGCTGGCGCAAGCCGTACTCGCGCACAAGCCGGATGCGGTCATCCACTGCGCCGCGATCGTTGGCGTTTTGCAGTCGATTGGCAGTCCAATCAACATGGTACGAATCAACGTCGAAGGTTCCATCAATGTCTTTGAAGCAATGCGCGTTGGCAATATCAAGCGCTGCATTCACATCAGCTCCGAAGAAGCATATGGCGCATTTCAGGCTGATCGTATCAATGAATCCCATCCACTCAATCCGGTATTGCCATACGGCATCTGCAAGGCCGCAGTGGAACAGCTCGGCCGCAGTTACCGTGAATTGCACGGGCTGGAGGTGATCAACCTGCGAACCTCGTGGGTGTACGGTCCCGACTTACCGCGCGACCGCATCCCCCGAAACCTGGTCATTGCTGCTCTGCAGGGACGTGCACTCCATATACCGTCAGGAGCAGATACGGCAATCGATCACACCTATGTGGACGACTGGGTGACGGCGATTCTCGCAGCGCTCGATCATCCGCGGCACCGGCACGACGCCTACAACATCGGCAGTGGCAACGCTGTCACCGTTGCTGCACTTGCTGAAATCGTCAGCGAACTGATCCCGGGCGCACAATTGTCAGTTGGGCCGGGGAGATACCGGCACGGGAATGTCGTCGAACTGGTAAAGAAAGGCGCTTTCGATATTTCCCGCGCTGAAAAGGAATTTGGCTGGAAACCAAAGTACGATATTCGATCCGGTCTCGCGGCCTACATCGATGCAATGCGCGCCCGGGGGGAAGGTAAGTAAGCGCATAAAACTGACTCTCGGGGCATACTCATCAGCACTGCGCCGTGAACCCGGCGCGGTAAATATTTCGCCGTGAAGCCGGCGCCATAAATATTGCGCCGCGAATCCGATGCCGTAGATACTACGCTGCGAATACTGCACCGTGAAAACAGCACGCTGAATACAGCTCTCGCAATACATTTTTTTGCGGACAATTCCCTGATCAATTTCTGACCAAAGATAAGGAGCACCAATGGCAAAGAAAACCGTAGCAAAAAAATCACCTCGAAAGAAGCCAACAGCCGTGATCCGACCGGCAGCAACAGTCATCTGGGACGAACCGCCCGCGCACTATGGCGGCGCATTCTCGAAAATGCTGGTGCGCCCGGAATCGTGCGGATCGAAGAGTATTGATTACCGAATTTCCGTGTATCAGCCCAGAGCCTACGTTGCGCCGCATCGCCATCGCATTCAGGAGCAGGTCTACCACGTGCTCGACGGCGAAGGCCTCATGGAACTCGATGGCGAACGCAGCGTCGTGCGCAAGGACGACGCCATTTTTATCCCGCCCGGGACCAAACACGCAATCTACAATACCGGCATGACCGACCTCAAGTTCGTCGTGGTTACGTCACCCGCCGACGAATAGGCAATCTTTTCACGGCGTCGGCCTCTGTGCCCCGTTACCTTTTGATTCGAACTCGCGAACGGACAACAGTTTGAAAGACCGTGCCAGGAAAGCATTTGCATAGCATTGGAGTAGTAGTGCGGTATCACCATGGATTGAAGCTGTGCCGACAGCGTCGGTGAAGTTCGTTTTCTGGTTAGCGACAGCGGCGTTCCTGGCCGCCTTGCCGCTCTGGTTCTCGTCGAGCGCGGCTTTGACACTTCTTTGTCAAATCGGCGTAGCCGCCATCTTTGCGCTGGCCTACAACGTGATGCTTGGGCAGACGGGTATGTTGTCGTTCGGGCACGCGCTCTATTTTGGGCTTGCCGGTTTCGCGGCCATTCACTTCATGAACGCCTCGGGCGCCGGTGTGCTGCCATATCTGCCGGTGAGCCTGGTGCCACTGATCGGCGGATTATTCGGATTGATGGTCGGGATCGTCGTTGGTTATGTCTCGACGCGTCTGTCAGGTATTCCGTTCGCGATGATTTCACTCGGATTCATGGAGTTGGTATCTGCGCTCGCAATTATTTTTCCCGGTCCATTCTACGGCCGCGCAGCAGGCCATACCGACCGCAGATACGGCGTCGAGCCGCTCGGCATTACGTTTGGTCCACAAATCGAAGTCTACTACCTGATCGCCATCTGGTTGCTGATCGTTGTGGCCGCAATTTACGCGTTCACGAAGACACCTCTTGGCGTTCTGTGCGCAGCGGTTCGGGAAAACCCCGAGCGTGTTCGCTTCATCGGTTTCAGTGAACAACGGGTGCGGTGGCTGGCATTTTCCGTGTCGGCTTTCTTCGCTGGATTGGCCGGCGCCCTGCACGCAATCAACTACGAATTCATTGGCGCCGGTTCACTCGGCGCGCAGCAGTCGACCCTGGTTCTAGTGATGACTTACATCGGCGGCACAGGTAATCTCCTTGGCCCGATTGCCGGCGCCGCCCTGGTCACGACGATGACGTCGGCTCTCAGTGACGTAACCAGACTCTGGTCGCTTTACCTTGGCCTGTTATTCGTGGTTGTGGTGGTCTTCGTGCCCGGCGGGCTGACCAATATCGCGCTCGTTCACAGACCCATATGGCGCCACGACCGTGGCTTGCTACCCGGTTTGATACCGTCCTATCTGGCCGCCGTGATCGCTACGGCGATTAGTCTGGCGGGTATCGTTGGACTTCTCGAACTGATCAGTTTTATCGGCGACGTCCCGGACTGGAAGAGCAGTGTCGAAATTTTCGGTTTGTCCGTGGCGACCCATTCCCCGTGGCCATGGCTGATAAGTATGGCTTTGGCGGGTAGCGGAGCAATACTCTGCCGTGTCGCTTACCGGCGGGTTGGACAGGCCTGGCACAGCACCAATGCAATCGTCGCCGAACAAACATCCGGGGGGCAGACTTTTTGATACTACATTCTGGCGATGCTGGCAGTCTGTCGGACTTGGGCCTTCGCTAGCGAAACGAATCAATTTGACTGGATGGTTATTCACCCATTGCAGTATCCGTGGTTGAGGTACCGGTATCATGCGCCTGGACGGCGAGCAGTACTGACCGCTCCGCGATCGGGAAAGTCGTGTTCGTTGCATGCGCCGGACAGGAAAGATCGAAAGTCCGAAACATATCAACAGGTGGAGAGGATTCAGGGAGTCTGATTCCTTGATTTTTTTGGTTCTGGGTTCGGGAGGTGGATTGTGACGACGGGATTGATCTGGGATGAGCGCTTTTTCTGGTTCGATGCCGGCAGCAGCATGCCACCATTGCCGGGCTGCGAACCGTACCCGGCATTTGACCGACCCGATACAAAACGCCGGATTAAAAGTTTATTGGACGCGAGCGGCCTTATCGCGCATCTGGAGGTTGTGAAACCGGTCAGCGCCACGCGAGACGACCTGCTGCGCTTTCACACGGAGGACTATGTCGCTCGCGTCGAAGCATTGAGTGGCGCCAGTGGCGGCGATGTCGGCGAGAACGCCTGGATTGGCGCAGGCGACTATCCCACCGCACTGTTGTCGGCGGGAGGTTGTATGACCGCAGTCGATGCCGTACTGGCGGGCGAACTGTCCAACGCCTATGCGCTGGTACGCCCCGCCGGTCATCACTCAACGCGTGACCGGGGAATGGGCTTCGCGATCTTCTGCAACATCGCGCTGGCGATCATGAAAGCGCGGGATGCGGGCAACGTGGGTCGGGTAGCCGTGGTCGACTGGGATGTGCACCACGGCAACGGCACCCAGGATGCGTTCTATGATGATCCGCAAACGCTGACCATTTCGATTCATCAAGACAATTGCTACCCGAAAGACACAGGAACGATGGCGGAGCGAGGCGAAGGCGCTGGCCACGGCTACAACATCAATTTACCTTTGCCGCCGGGTTCCGGTCACGGCGCTTATCTGGCGGCATTCGACCGGGTAGTGGTGCCGGCGCTCGAGCGGTTTGCGCCGAATTTGATCGTTGTCGCCTCGGGCCTCGATGCCAATGGTCTTGATCCGCTAGCACGCATGATGTGTTACGGCGAGACTTACCGGCAAATGACGACACGCCTGATGGCCTGCGCTGAAGCTTCCTGCGGCGGCAAACTGGTAATCTGCCACGAAGGTGGCTACAGCCCGCAATTTGTGCCATTCGCCGCGCTCGCAATCATCGAGCAACTCTCCGGACACAAAGTGAAGGTAGTCGATCCATGGTCGGGGTTCATCGCGGCAAATGCAGGACACGATCTGCAGCCGCACCAGGCGGCAGTGATCGACGCTGCTGAACGCTTACTGGACGATCTTTAGCCTGATGCGACAGCCCGGGCATCAGCACCTACCCCCGCTATCCATGCGTCAATGTAATTGAGAATCAGGAGTCTGACGCCTTGATTTCTCGCTTTGGAGATTTTGATGACTGATCAACCCACGTCGGGACCTGGCACCCGTTTGCTCAAAGCCGTATCAAAAGTCGAGGCCCACGAGATCAAAGCCACCGCAGCTTCATTCTTGTTGGTGCTGATATTGATGGCGGCGTATTACATACTGAGACCGGTGCGAGACGCCATGGCCAGCGACTGGACCGACGCTGAGGTCAGCCTGTTGTGGACGATCAACTTCTTCTTCAGCTTCGCAGTGGTCGCAATTTACGGATTGTCGGTTTCCAGGATATCGCTCAAGAACCTGGTGCCATCCGTGTATGGTTTTTTCGCGACGAGTTTTGTCGTTTTCTACCTGGCGTCCCTTGTTATCGATGATGCCGTGTTAATTGACAAGGCGTTCTATGTTTGGGTCAGTGTTTTTAGTCTGTTTCCGATTTCGGTGTTCTGGAGCTTTATGTCCGACCTGCACACCCGGGAACAGTCCAAAAGATTGTTTGGCGTTATTACGACCGGTGCCAGCGTGGGGGCAATGATGGGCCCCTCTATTCCGTTGCTCTTTTCTGATTTGGGTACCTATAACCTGATACTTGTTGCCAGCGTCGTGTTGATCGTCACGCTGCCGATCATTTTTTATCTGCAACGTATCAAACGCAATAACGCTTACTACGACAAGCATGATGGTCAAATGCAGAATCTGCCATCGCTGGGTGGTAGCCCGTTAGCAGGATTCAAGCTGTTTTTGCAAAATCCATTCTTGCTGGGCATCGGCCTGTTCCTGTTTCTTTATACCGGCATCGGCTCGTTCGTATATCTGGAGCTCAAGAATCTGATGGCTGAGTTCAGCCGCGCCGAGCGCACAGAAATCTGGGCCTTCATGGATCTTGCGACCAACACGCTCACGATCGTGACCGGTTTGTTCATTACCTCCCGACTGAGCACGCGGTTTGGATTGGGGTGGACTCTTGCCTTGTTGCCGGTGGTGGTAATGGGCGGGCTACTTTCGGTTGCCATGGTGCCGCTCCTGCCTATTGTTGTGGGATTGCAGATCTTTCGTCGTGCAGGCAATTACGGCATTACCAGGCCCGCGCGCGAAATGCTGTTTACCTACGTAGACCAGGAAACCCGCTTCAAGTCCAAACCCGTAATCGATGTTGTCGTTTATCGAGGCGGCGACGTATTCTGGGGATGGGGGTTTACCGGCCTGACCCAGGGACTGGGTTTGGGAATGGCGGCGGTGGCCGCAATTGGAGCCGGCATTGCGGCTGTCTGGGCGGTTGTCGGGTTATCCCTTGGGCGACGTGCAGAGAAAGACAGCGTCGAGAAAGACGGCGCTGAAAAGATGGTGCCCAGGTAGATACGGCGGCGCAGTGAATTCTGACGTCAAAACGCCGGACAAAACTCCGGCGAAGAGCGCGGTCTAATAGCCACGTTGCATATCCACCACCGAGATGAGCTTGTCACCATTGACGTAACGCCGCAGGTTTTCCTTGACAAGAATCCAGTTGCGTTCGACCAGCTTTTCAGATCGAAATGCCATATGCGGTGTAATGATGACGCGGGATTGCCGCCATAGCGGGTGATCAGCGGGAAGAGGCTCAGGGTCGAAAACATCAAGACCTGCGCCGCCAAGATCACCGTTTTCAAGTGCCGCTACCAGGTCGTCCGTATTAACGCTCAACCCACGACCGACGTTGATGAAATAGGCATGGGATTGCATGGCACTGAAAAATCCGGCATCAAATAATCCATGGGTTTTGTCAGTCAGCGGTGCCGTATTGATGACCACATCGGCTTGCCTGGTGAGTTCGAGTAACTCGTCGGCCAGGCCGACGTAACTCACATAATCGGGACCTTCGCGACGACTGTTACGAGTGGCGATCACATTCATGCCCAATCCATGCGCGCGGCGCGCGACTTCTTTGCCGATGCCACCCAGTCCTACCACCAGCACCGTGCGGCCTTCGAGCTCCCAGATGTCGTTGGCGTAAAGGGATCTGTCCCAAACCTGTTTTTGCTGATTGGCAATGAAACCGTCCAGCCCGCGGTTGAGTGCCATCATCAGCGCAATGGCATGTTCCGCTATTTCAGGGCCAGAGAGTCTCTTGACATTGGTGACAATGGTTTTCTGCTGTTCCAGCCTTTTGGACGCAACGCACTTCTCTACGCCTACCGACAGCGACATTATCCATTGCAGCTCGTGGGCACTGTTCACACCAGCAGGAATGCAGTAACCCACGAAAACGTCAGCGTCGTCTAGCGCTGTCGCCAGCGATGCCACTCCGGCGACCGATTCAAATGTAATCGACGGGTAGGCGTCCCTTAGTCCCGCCAGGCGATCCTCGTTTTGCCAGACAACAACTTTTTCAGGCACTTTCCATTTGCCCAGATCGCGCGCGGGTTGACGCGACTCGCGTAACCCAAATTCTTCAATCAAGGCTTGCGCATCGGAGCTCTGGGCGTTGGCTGTGGTCACAGTGAGTCCAAGCAGCAAACCCAGCAAGCTGGCGGTAAACCCTGCGGTCCGGATTGGATATCTCATCGCCTTAATTCTCTTTTTTGTTTGTGGCGATCAGTATAGCGCAGTGCCATTGATTGGCTGAATGGCACCGAGAGAGAATGCATTGTGGCGCATCGAAACGCTGACCGGCGCAAACAATCAATCGCCTGTGCCGTAATGTTATCCGGCTATCGCCAGCGAACGAATTCAATGCAAGCCCGCCGGCCGGGTCTTGTGACTGTTTCGCGAATCTACGACCCCGCCAACCGGATAACGCCCAACGATTGTTTTGGCGAAATCAGCGCGTCTGAGCTGTTGATTCCGGTTGCTTTGATTCCGGCTTATCCAAATCCAGAATCTCCAATTTCAGGCCCTGTGATGCCGGCTTACTTGATTCGGGATCCTCCAGCTTCAGGCTCTGTGATTCCGGTTTACTTGATTCTGGATCCTCCAGCTTCAGGCCTTGTGATGCTGGCTTACTTGATTCGGGATCCTCCAGCTTCAGACCCTGTGATTCCGGTTTCCTGGCTTCCGAAGCCTTTGATTCCGCATCCTTCAGTTCCAGACCCTGTGATGCCGGTTTGCTTGTTTCCGGATCTTCCAGTTTCAAACCCTGTGATTCCGGTTTACCTGGCTGCGGATCCTCCAGCTTCAGGCTCTGTGATTCCGGTTTACTTGATTCTGGATCCTGCTGCTTCAGGCCTTGTGATGCTGGCTTACTTGATTCGGGATCTTCCAGCTTCAGACCCTGCGATTCCGGTTTCTTGGCTTCCGGAATCTCGATCTTGAGTTCCTCTGATACAGTTTTTTTTGCTTCCGGAAACTCAATCTTCAGCTCCTGAACTTCCGGTTCCTTTGAAACTGGCAGCTCAATATTCAGATCCAGTGTTTCCGGCTTCGCGACTTGGGGTTTCGTGTCTTGCGGATTCGCGGCTACCGGCTTCGCGACCTGCGGATTCGCGGCCTGCGGTTTCGCGACTGCTGGATTTGTGGCCTGCGGTTTCGCGACTGCTGGATTTGTGGCCTGCGGCTTCGCGACCTGCGGTTTAACGGCTCCCGGATTCGTGGCCTGCGGCTTTGCTACTTGCGGTTTCGCGGCTGCGGGATTCGTGGCCTGCGGTTTCGTGGCCTGCGGTTTCGTGGCTGCCGCTTTCGCGGCTACCGGATTCGTGGATCTTGGATGCGTGGCCGCGGGTTTCGCGCCTCCCGGATTCGCGCTTCCCGGATTCGCGGCTCCCGGAACCTTTGAATCCTTTGACTCTGGCTTGAAGCGAGATGCCTTGACCAGCGCCATATTCGCCTTGGAAAGTCTGTCGATGCGATCGAGCAGGATGCGCAGGAACCCTCGGTTGAACTGCTTCTGGCAGGCATCACTCGCCAGCCGAAGCGCAGTTGAATTGACCTCGATAATGGTCATCGGCGTAATGGAAACAACCGAACTCGTACGTGGTCCCCTTTCCTCGAAATACGGCATCTCGCCGAAGCAGTCACCGTCGCCCAGAACGGAAAGCGACTGCCCTCCTTTTCTGACACGCGCCTCTCCGCTCACAATGAGAAAGAAGCTTTCGCACACGTCTCCCTCGGGCACGATCGTCTCCTTGGGTTGTATGCGACGGAATGTTGCAATGCGTACCATTTCCCAGATCTCGAGTTCGCCGAACTCGCTGAAATAGCGAATCTTCTGGATTGCGCTGAATTTCTCTGTCTCGTTGATCGTGTCCGTTTTCACCGACAGATCATTGTTCACTTTCCCGAGATCCTGAGCAAAATCGCTCCAGGTTTGGTAGCGTTGGCTCACGTCCTTGGCGATTGCCTTCATGACAATTCGATCGAAGTCTGCAGGCAAGTCGGGACGGTGAACGCTGGGCGCGACCGGTTCCGCAGTAACGATCTGATACGCCAGGCTCGTGTTGTTTGAAGCGACAAAAGGCAACTTTCCGGTCAGCAGCCGATACATCACTACGCCGAGGGAATAAATGTCAGTCTGATAGGTAAGCGTCCCCTCCTCGATCTGTTCGGGCGACATGTATGTCGGCGAGCCAACGCCTTGCAGCTGCGTTTTCTCGCCATCACCATGGAGGGCAATTCCGAAATCGGTCAGCTTGATGTCACCGTTCTCGCCCATCATGATGTTGGCGGGCTTGATGTCACGATGAATAATGCCTTTCTGGCTGGCAAAATCGAGCGCGAGTCCACACTTGAAGGCGAGTTCCACGACCTTGTTGAGCGGCATGAGCGTATCTACTTTGCAGAAATGCTCCAGAGTACGACCTTCCACGTACTCCATAACAATGTAGGCCTGCTCATTACCAACATCGGCATCGAGAATTTCGATGATGTGCGGATGCGTTAATCGACCGGCGAGCGCCGCCTCGTTGTGGAATACACGTTCCACCTGGCTGCTCTCGGTGTTGCCCAATTCAGAATCCCTGAGCATGACCTTGATCGCGACGGTGCGATCAGCGAAAGGATCGCGCCCAAGATAGACACGGCTACTGGTGCCGCGTCCCAGCTCGCGCAAGACCCGATACTTCCCGATCTTGGTCGGTTCAGTAGACATAAGAGGACATCATGTCGATTGCTTTCCAAAAAGGCGGCCAGCCAACGGTGTTACTCAACGGTTTCATCTGTCGAAATTCAAGGCCTTGCGCGTTGCGTATCCGACAGAGCAAACCGTTACCTGTTGCGCGTTGGGAATCCGAGGCCAACCAGTGGTGAATACATATTCAAAGCCTGCAGACTGTCTGATGCACAAATGGGGCCAGGTGCAACAGCCTAGAGCGCCCTAAATCTGCCCTTTCATCGCCTATTGCGTCCCCTTCATCGCGCATCAAAAGGCCCGGAAACTGTCGCGCGCAGTCTCTTGCCACCAATAGCCGCTGACAACAGCGCTATCAGGGCGATTGCAATCGACATGGGTCGACAATCAACGGCAATCCAGGCGCCGCCTATTGGTCGGTGCCGAGTCAAGAGCAAATCCGGTTTGCAGCGCGGTTTTCATGCCAGCGAGGTTTGCACGTGCAGCTTTTCAGGAAATTTCAGCTCAACAACTCAAGGAATCAGGCGCCTTGATTTGTGGTGCGCAGCAGATCACCAGGCCGGGGCAATGGGCGCTACAGCCCACAGGCCACCGAAGGCGGATATCGATCGAGAAGCTGCCAACGGTGAACGTGCCTGAAATGTCGATTGATCAGGCGTTCGCAGAGCTAAGCAAGCGGTGTTGGCCTGGACAACGCGAAACCCTGGGCAAAATCGACGCCAATCTCCCTCAGCTTCTGAAGAATCTCATCACTCTCCACAGACTCCGCTATGGTTTGCATTCCCATCAGTTTGCCAATGTCATGAATCGACTTCACCATGGCATAACTTATTGGATCCGAGACGATGTCGCGTACAAATAGACCGTCGATTTTCAGGAAATTCACTGGCAAGGTCTTCAGATACGCGAAAGAGGATATGCCGCTACCAAAATCATCGAGCGCAAAAGTGCAACCGAAGGCACGCAGGCTCCTGATGAAATCGGCGGCATTGGTCAGGTTGGAGATGGCCGCCGTTTCGGTGATTTCGAGGCAAACTTTGCTGGGCGGCACGCTGCTCTTCTCAAACTGTCGGAGCAGGAATTCGTGAAAACCCGTATTGCCGAGGGATAGGCCGGAAATATTGATGGAGCATCGGGTAAGCGCTGACGTCTCTTCAGGATTGTCGTCCAGATGTTTGAAGAATCGCTCAATAACCCACCGGTCCAAACGTGGCGAAATACCGTAGTGTTCGGCCGCGGCCAGGAACGAAGCGGGTGCCACTTGCTTACCCGCCTCGTCGGCCATTCTCACCAGGACTTCGTAGTGGCGACCTCCCTGAGATGAATTCAGGGGAACAATTTCCTGGCGGAAAAGCTCCAGTCGATCCAGTTCGAGGGCACGGTGTATCTGTTCAATCATCTGTATCTCGCCATGGCGGCGTGCCAGCCCGGCATCCTCCTCCAGGTAGACGTGGATACGGTTACGGCCAGAATCTTTGGCGGCGTAGCACGCCGCATCAGCTCGTTTGAGAAAATCGATCGAGTCGAGGCTGGGGTTGGCTATGTGCACCAGGCCAATGCTGACACCGATGTTGAACACACGTCCCTCCCAGGTGAAGCGAAAATCTTCGATTTCCTTGCGTACATTCTCAGCCACCCGCTGGGCCTGATCAAGATCGCAGTGCTCCATCAAAATTCCAAACTCGTCACCACCCAGCCTGGCCAGCGTATCGCGTTTGCGTATGCTGCTAGTCAACAAGTCTGCAAGTTGTCGCAACAGCTCGTCTCCCGCCGTGTGGCCACAGTTGTCGTTTATGACTTTGAACTGATCCAGGTCGAGATAGCACAGCGCATGCTCTGATTTTCCAGTGCGAGCCGTCTTGATTATCCGTTTCAGGCGAAGATCGAATTCCCTGCGGTTCAACAGTTTGGTCAACGGATCGTGGCTCGCGAAATAGCTGAGCTGCTCGGACAATTTGCGGGTTTCAGTAATGTCCTCACCGACCAGCAACACCTGTTGTTCACCACCGGTGTGTTCAATTGTCCGAGCAGTTTCCCGCACCCAGCGCCGGGTGCCGTCCTTGCGCACCAGCCGCAATTCCCATGTGTGTACCTGCTCTGGTTCGGCTAGCGTTTTCCGCAGGTTGTTCGCCGCCAACGCCATGTCTGACTCATCGACCAGGCTGCCAATGGGTTTGCCGATCAACTCCGCCAGCTCGTATCCCAGATGGTTGGCGCCATAGGAGTTTGTCGACAGCACTATGCCGCGAGCGTCAATAGTAAAGAACATGGAAGGCGTTTCGTGATAGAGGCGTTGATAACGTTCATTACTCTCGCGCAATGCCTTTTCCGCTACCTTTGTCTCGGAAATATCTCTTACCGAGCCGTACTGACAGTATCCATTGCCGCTATCGTCGACGTCCGTCTTACTGATCTCGCGAATGTGTTTCACGATTCCCGAACGAACCACAATGCGATACTCAACCTCCAGCGCACCATCAACAGCTTCGGCTTTTGCTCTTAGCCAGTCATCAATATCATCCGGATGGATGACGCTGTGATCCCTGGCAAGACTGGAAAAATGCCGAAGCGTTTCCTCGACCGACATCTCGTGCAGCGTCGCAAACTCTTGCGAGCAATACGCCAGATGATCGTTCCGCATATCCCATTCCCAGTCCACCGGTCGCCCTAACAGCTTCGCCCGCCTGTGCGTGTTCTGGCTGACATTCAATGCCTGTTCGATGTCACGGAGTCTGGTGATGGCCTGCCACTCCCGAAGCAATCGTTCCACGGTTCTCGGGAGTACCCCTGCCGTCAGTTCAGCAAGTGTTATCGCGTCCAGGTAACCCGGCCTGGTTGAAGCATCGAGAGCCAGGCTCCGGTCATCTGTAAGCAAGGCAAAAGGAAGAGCCGGGTCGACACCAGAGTCCAACAGCGATTCAGCGCAACTGCCGTCCGACAAAAATGGTGAAACCAGAACCAGATCCGGCTCAAGCGAGCGTAGTTCGCGCAGCGCTTGTTGTTGCGTGTCAGCGTAGCTAAGGTGAAAAAGTGCGGCCTGATTCTGCAACGCAGCGTCAATCAGATTTCGCGTTTCGCTGGATTCGCTGATCACCAGAATCGAAACAGGTTTGTCAAGCATGATGTCCGGCATGGCGCTGCTTATTATGGCTTGCCTTTTTTCTGATTATTCCCGTTTCAAATTACGCCAAACGTCTACGCATGTCTACTACAGTAGAGGCTGCATATTTCAGCAGTTCGATGGGCTCATATTCGTGAGACGGTGTTCTGCGATTTTCGGGTCAGACTCGAATGGCCATGACGGAACGACCCAGGCAGGTTGTTCTGAGTACAATCTCTCCCAGGTTTCCTGTTCCTGATTTGCTATGGGTTCAAGCCAGCTTGACTCTGTTGCGACCTGCCTTTTTGGCGGCATACAACGCCCGATCCGCACTGGACTGTACATCCTCCGGCTCCATATACTTGGGATAATTGCTTATGCCCACGCTGATCGTGGCGAAAAAATCCTCGCCATCGTTATCAGACCTGTGTGGGATTTTGGAGAATTCATGGCGCACTCTATCCAGTACGACTGCTGCATCAGCAAGGTTGGTATTCACCATGATTGCCACAAACTCATCGCCACCGAATCGCCCAAGGATATCGGTACGCCGGAAACTGCGACGTAACAGGCTGACCAGACTCTTGATTACCTGATCCCCCGTCAGATGGCCATACGTGTCGTTGACGTGCTTGAAGTTGTCGAGATCAAGCATAACGTAGCTCAGTTCTGTTGCATGTCGATCGGCAGCAGCCAATTGCACCTCAAGCTGCTTCTGGATCTCATCATGCACAAGCAACTGCGTCAGGCTGTCCCGGAACATTTTTGCTCCCAATGCTCGGGCACGGTGCGCGCGATTGGCAACCGCTGAAACGAGGTACGTGTGATCAAACGGCTTTACGAGAAAGTCGTCGACGCCAATATTGAGTGCTGCGGCCCTAATTTCCGGGTTCGTCTCGCCGGACAGAAACAGAAGCGGTATATCGCTGCAGGATTCATGCTGCCGAAGGACCTGCGCAATCTCCATTCCGTTGACTTCAGGCATGTACATGTCGAGGATCACCAGGTCCGGATTAAACTCGAACACACTATCAACAGCCTTCTTTGGATCGTTGATTCCCATCGCATGCAGGCCAGCATCTTCCAGAACAACGCAAATCAGGTTTGTGAACAGCTCGTCGTCATCGACCACCAGAATGCGCAGAGGATCAGGATTCGTTTCACCAACAAGACTCTCGAGTTTGTCTATCAAGTCGGAGATTTCAAACGGTTTCACAAAAAAGGCATCAGCGCCGGCGCGAACAACTTTTAGTCGGGTCTGAAAAGATCCGTTCGCCGAAATAAAGACAACGGGATATTTCAGTATCTCGTCACGGCGAAACTTGTTGATGATATCGATCCCGCCGGTGGTCGCGTCCGGAAATGCAACATCCATCACGATCGCACCCGGGGTTACACCTGACTGGTGAATTTGCTCCTCGAGATCGTCCAAGTCGTAAACCGCACGGCCATCGTAACCGTGAAGCGCCAACTCCATGACAATGTGATCTGCGAGCGCTTTATCGTCCTCGACAATGTAGATCGGCAGAATAGACAAGGGCTGTACTCTGCGCGCTGCTTGTTCGTGCGTTGAAGCAATCCCCTGCTGATCGCTTGCGGGCTCTGCGACGAGTATTCCGCCGACCGATTCAGAATCATTTGAATCGCATTCGCTGTCCGCAATTAGGCCATTGACGAGTAGATTCTCTATTGCGATACCCAAGGTTTCGAGGCGACTGCTGGCCGGCACACCATCGTCATCAAAGGCCCGCGTAAGTTGAGTCTCGATATTGCGCGCGTATCTGGTGACTTTCGAATAGCCAAAGGTTCTACCGGTACCCGCCAGATGATGGCAACCGGTGTGGATTTGTCGCGCCAGTTCTTCCCGCCAGCCTTCGTTGCTGATCTGCGCCCAGATTTCTGCAATATTGGCCAGTTTGTCAGGCAATTCACGCCGATAACGAGCTATCAGACGTTGTTTCCCCTGGGCCAATTTATCAGGTTCAGGCACAAATTCATCCATACGCATATCTGATTGGTACAAGCTTGGAATTGGAGACGCATTTAATTCATTACCTACCCTGGCACTCAGTACGCGAGACTGGTCGCCAGAGGCTGTTTAAGCACGGATCTAGCCAACCATCCAGGCGAATTCCTGTAGGACGAAGCCATGGTCACGTCCCACCCGCTCCTCCTGTTCGATCCACTCCACCAAAAGCCATTTCCAACCCTTGGCAGCCTGACCAACCCCTGGTCTGAATCACGGTATTCGGGAGGTAGCGCCGGCGATTCCTGAGTCGTTAGATCACGTCGCAGCTTCTATCAGAGAGGAACCAGCCTCCAGGAGTTTAGCGATGATCCACTTGCGGCCGCTGTACACGGGTTTGTTAACGCGCACGCTGCAAAAAGGGGTCGCTTCTCAGGGGAAACGTGGCGACACATTTTTTGAACGTATTGCGGCTACCGAGCGTCGCGCGAAATCATCGGGATCAGACGTCCAGGAGTCTGTCCCTCATCGCACCAACCTGGCAGAGTGTCCTGACGGGAACATAAGAAAGACCCGAATTCCTGCTTAGCGCCAGGTAGCGACGCGGAATCCGCCGGTATCGCGCAATACATGCGGCGCTATGCCCTGCGGTTATTGCTCCCTATAGGCCCCATCATTGCTGGATCGCTGATTGTCCTATGCGCGCTGCTTCAGCGCATTGACGGTGTCGTTAAACACTTGACCATTTTCATCTGCAAGCGCCGCTGTGTGCAAACGCCCTACGGCGACGGCCCGATCGTTTAACATCGATTTCTGTACGGTTTCGACTGTCGTTCTGTAGCACGTGAGTCCGCGATGATAGGTTTCACCGTAGCCCTTCACGATCTCGATACAGCGAGCGAGCGACATCGCGTAATCGTAATCCTCGCCTAGCGCACTGCGAACGCTTTCAAGCCACTCACCGATCAAGCTCTGCTGGACTTTGTAACGATAGGTACCGCGGCGCCAGCGGCGCAGGCGCGAGATCATGTCGAGCATCAGGAATCCGCCGATTTTCGTCGTTGCGACATTGCGGCCTTTCGACAAAAAGATGCCCATGAAGCGCTTGAGGCCGGCGGACCGCAGGACATACTCGGCGATCGGCGCTGGCAGCGTATCGCAGACCTCTTCAACCCGTGGATGAAAATACTCTGAAACATAGACCGGTTGCCCGGCAGAGGCCGCGACGTGTTCGCGGATGCGCGCATGGCGGTAGCCTCGTGTCTTCAGATCGGCGACGCGAATCGTGTCTTCGTAACACATCTGAAGCGCCAGTTGCCGCGCCACTTCACGAGTCAGCGCAAATCCACGATCCTCTCCGCCACAAGCACGATCCGCTTGCAATACCGCTTCCAGTTGATCGACATATGCATGGGCGTATTCGACGTCCTGATAATCCAGTGAACGCAATGCTCCGTGCAGTGCAACCTGGCCGACATTCTCCGGCAGCGACGCGGCAATACGCTGTGCCAGCGCCTCGCCGTTTGGTCCCGTCGCTCTGGCCGCTTCCATCGGCACAGGCTTTTCAAGGCTGGCCCCCGCCGAGCCGCGCTCGTAGCCGATGGCAAAGCCCCTGAGGTTGGCCTCGACCGCGCGGCCTGCCTGCTTGATACTCTCTTCGAATGTATCCCGGCCGAATGGTAGCGCGCCGGTCGCTGCAATCGCGCCGAGCAATACGGAGCTAATGACGCTACCGGTCTCATCAGCCGTCGACTGCATATCGAAACACACGAATCTCTTCGCGGCTTTCTCAGCCATTTGTGCCACCGGATTCTGATCGACAATACCGTCACCCATTGCCGATTTCTCGGTGATGGAATAGACGCGGTGACTGCTCGCAACCAGCGTTGTTACGTTGGGTGTGACAAATCCTTTCTGAATTGCCCGGCCGGTTTCCGCCATTTCGCCGGCGACGACCAGGTCGACATCGCCGGGCACAGGGTAGGCAGTAAACACCGGTTCCTTGCCGATGATCTGCGCCCGCTCCTTGGAAAACATTTCGACGCAATAGACTGTGGCGCCAGTACGTTGCGCAACGCCCGCAACAAAAGTGGACTGGGCAAGATATCCGTTTGCATGCGCCGCTTCGACCAACCAGTCGGTGAGAACGCCGCCACCCTGCCCGCCAAGGGCGAGAATGGCGATTGTCAGTGGCCTCTCGCGATTAATCTCCATCACGCCATCTTCAACCGGCGCTTGTCGGCGCGGGTTTGTAGCCAATGGATAACGGCGCTGCGAATTCTCCACAGCATTCGATCGAATGCATTCGGATTGAATATGACTTCAGCCTTGTAGAAAGACGGACACAACACGGCTTCGTGCGCGACTTCGCCACAGTTTCCACAACCAACGCAACTGTTGTCGACGAACGAGACCGGCTGGCTTTTCAATGGATCGGGATTGGGTTTAACAGTCAGCGACGGGCAACCGCTCAGGCGGATGCAGGCGTGATCGCCGGTGCAGGTCTCCTCGTCAACGCCAAAGCGATCGCGCGTTACGCGCTCGCCGTTTTTCACAGCTTTGGAGAACAATGGTTTCTCACGGCGCTGCCGGTTAAGCATGCACTCCGATTGCGCAACCAGCACCTTGGGTCCGGTGTTCTTCCTGGACACCGCCTCGCGCAGCGTTTTACGCATTTCGGCAATATCGTAAGTCTTGACTGTTTTCGCCCAATTTACGCCGACGCCGCGCACTGCGCGTTCGATGGGATGCTGGGTACTGCGGCTCTTTACATTGCCTTTGCTGGATAGCAGATCCTGGCCACCGGTCGCCGCCGCATAATTGTTATCGACGACAATTGTCAGTGCGTCACTTTGGTTAAATACAGCATTGCCAATGCCGCTGGTCAGGCCGTTATGCCAGAAACCACCGTCGCCCATGATCGCAATCGCCGGTTTTGAACTCTCGGTGTTGAATGCGGCCGCACCGGCTGCGCCGAGTCCATAGCCCATGGTCGTATTGCCGATGTTAAACGGCGGCAGGATCGAGAACAGATGGCAACCGATGTCAGCACTCACGTGAAAATCGCCCAACTCTTGCTGCAGCATCTTCAGACTGGCAAACACCGGTCGCTCGGGACAGCCAGTGCACAAGCCAGGCGGACGCGCCGGCACGTGTGGCGCCACGGCATCGATCAACGCGGCAATCGTGTGCATCGGATCTTCAGGCGCCTCGTAAGCAGGATCAGCCTCGCGCATGAAACCGACCAGACCCGAGCGCAGCACCTTGCTGGTGTATTCACCTGCCGGAGGCAGGACATCCTTACCGTGCAAACGGGTTTTGCTGTTTGCTTTGCGAAGAACCGTATTTATTGCCTGTTCGATATAGTTCGGCTGGCCTTCTTCGACCAGTAGTACGGCACTCTTGCCCGCACAAAACGCTGTGACCTCGTCGTCGATCAACGGGTAAGCAACATTCAGGACGTAAATCGGTATCTGCGTACCACCGAATGCATCCGCCAGACCAAGTCTCTCCATCGTCCGCTGCAACGCGTTGTAGAGTCCGCCCTGAACGACAATGCCGATGTCGTTGCGTTCGCCATCGAATAGCTCGTTTAGTTTGTTTTTGCGAATGTAGTCGACAGCCGCCGGCCAGCGATTGTTGATTTTCTCCTGTTCGTGCACAAACGATGCGGGCGGCAATACGATCCGCGAGGCATCGCGCCTTGGACTCTCCATCGCTTCACGCAGCGACATTCTTGGCTTGCAATTGTCTTTTGCGGTGAAGCTGCCGTGCACGTGGCAAGCGCGCAGACGCAGTTCGAGGAATACCGGTGTGTTACTCGCCTCAGACAGTTCAAAGGCATGTTCGACCGCCGCAACGATACTGGGCAAATTCGGTCGCGGATCGAGAAGCCACATCTGGCTTTTCATCGCAAAAGCGTGGCTGCGCTCCTGCATAATGCTGGAGCCTTCGCCATAGTCTTCGCCGACAATGACGACCACTCCCCCGGTTACGCCACCCGACGCAAGATTCGCCAACGCATCGCTCGCAACGTTGGTTCCGACAGTGGATTTGAATGTGACTGCGCCGCGCAACGGATAATTTACCGACGCCGCAGCCATCGCCGCCGCTGTCGCTTCATTTGCACTTGACTCAAAATGCACGCCCAACTCGCCGAGTATCCCCTGCGCGTCGGACAGCACATCCATCAGGTGCGAAATCGGTGCACCCTGATAACCGCCAACATAGGCGACACCCGACTGCAGCAATGCCTTGGTCACTGCGAGGATACCCTCGCCCGAAAACGCCTCCCCGGCGGGTATGCGTAGCTTCTCAACCTCTTGTTTGAAAGACCGTTCTGCCATTCAGCGAGTGTATCCAGTTCGACCAGGTCCACGTGCAATTTCTGCCCGAGGTCCGGTGGATTATCATTTTATATACAGAATAGATATGCTATTTTATTCAATTACAGTGACTTAAGCTCGCAGCGCTGCCAAGCTTGAAATTTGGTGGCACACTACAGGGCCGCAAGCTCTGACGACAACAACAGGAATAACAGTGAGCGCCACCACCATCGGCATCGTCATATTTGGTTTCTATCTCGTGGCGATCCTCGTCCTCGGTCTGCTGGCATCACGTCACCAGAAAACCGGCGCTGATTTCTGGGTGGCCAATCGGCGCTTCGGGCTGGGCGTCATGGTAATGGCCAATATGGCGGCCATCATGCACGGCGGCTCCATCCTCAGCGGCGTAGCTTTCTCGGCAAAATTTGGCGGCGTCGCAATACTTCCGTTTATCTCGTTTGTCGGCGGCTCGGCCGTGGTGTTCTATTTCCTGGCGAAGAAACTGCGCCAGTCCGGCGGGTTCACTATTCCAGACTATATGGGTGACCGATTCAACAGCCGGGGATTGCGGGCCTGGAGTGCTGTCGTCATCGCAGTTTCGAGCATCGTATATCTGATCGCACAGTTGCGCGGCATGGCATTCATTCTGGAGCGTCTGCTCGGCTTTGATTTTTTCACTTGCCTGATCGTCGGCACCCTGATTTTTGTCGCGTACGTAGCGATGGGCGGCTTGCTTGCCGTCGTATGGACCAACATCGCACAGTTTCTTTTCATGTGGGTCGGGTTGCTGATCCTGTTGCCATATGTTTATGAAGCCGTCGGTGGCTGGCACTCGGTTCTGGAGCAGGTGGAAACAGTAGCGCCCGGCTGGACATCGCCGACCGGCACGGTGTGGACAGCCAGTTACATGTTTTCCTGGTATGTAATCTGGTTCGTTGCCTACAGCACGCGAATCGAACTGGTCACAAAAATGTATGCAGCACGTGACGACAAGATTGCCAGAATGTCTGTCCCGATCACAATCGGCCTCATCATGATCTTCCTGTTGTACGGCAACTTCTATCTTGGCGCCGCTGCCAGGGTTCTCGTGTGGGACCAGATTGCATCACCCGATAAAGCATTTCCGTTTCTGGTGAGTCACCTGCTCACTCCCGGGCTGGCCGCACTCGCGCTGACCGGAATCGCCAGTGCCGCGATGTCCACCACCGACTCGCTGCTGTTGATGTCAGGGTCCGCCATTGCGCACGATCTGGTGCGGCGCAGTCACGACGAGCCGAAAGGTATTCAGCGAGACGAACGCACCTATCTTAGGATCTCGCGGCTTTCCATAGTCGCCGTTGGCGTCATCGCGTTTATCTGTTCCATTCCGGACCTCGCCTTGTTGCTTCGCATTGTTTCGTTCGCAGTTGCGATCGTGGGCGCTGCATTCTTCTTCCCGCTTTTGGTCGGAATGACTTCGAAAAAAGTGAGTAGAGAAGCCGCCCTGGTGTCATCCATCGGCGGCACCACAGCCACGTGCATCTGGATCGCAGGGGCACTGACGAAGGCGCAATGGGCGGCCGGCGTACACCCCGGCATCGTTGGCCTGGCAGTTGCCGGTGTGCTAATGTTGGTGGTAGCCATCTTTACCAAGCCAGTTGACCAGCAGGCAATCGCCAAATTCTTTCCGGAGGGGTCATGATACTGGGATTACCGACACTGAGCTTCGTTCTGCTTCTCGGAATTCCGTTTCTCATGCTATTGGTGATGTTGTTCGACGTGTGGCGTATCAAGACGGGTCGTAAGAACTAAACAAATAAATGTAACGGGGAGGGAATGCAATGACCACTAAACAGAATGTACTAACTGCCATTGCCTGTGTTGTGGCGACTGGCGTTATGCATGCACCAGCCTTCGCAGCGCCGACAGAGGAAAGCGTCACCGAAGCATCCACTCTTGCAGTCCCCGGCGGCCCATGGCCCGCTGGCGATCAAAGAGGCATGGCCAACACGCTTGGCGCAGGTACCTGGATGCGGTGCGCATACTACATGTCGCAACCCGGCGCAAAGAGCTACGAGTTGTCGCATGTTCGCTCCAATGACATGACGCAATCTCCGTTCGGTGCCCCGCTCGTCTACGAGTATCGTCCAACCGCGAGTGTGCCGTACAGCAAACACGCATTTAACGGTGAGCACATTGTTAGCGGCGAGCCAGGCGCGCAGGGCACGCAGATGGACGCACTGGGTCATTTCGCCTATCTCCAGAACGTCTGGACCCCGGACAAGCCGATTCCGGTCGACGAGGCAAAATATTACGGCGGTTACGGCCAGATAGACGTCAAGCCAACCCCCGGTTCACCCTTGCTGAAACTCGGCATCGAAAATGTACCGCCGATCATTACCAGCGCCGTGTTGCTCGATGCACGCAGCTATATCGGCAAGGGCAAGGCGCTCACGGCGGGTCAACTCGTAACGGCCGCAGACATCGACGGTATGCTCGAAGCGCAGGGCCTGGGTTGGCGCGGGTTGATACCAGGTGATGTGTTGTACATCTATACCGGCTGGAGCGATATCTGGGAAGATGACATGTATTACACAATGGGCCCCGGCCTCGCCAGTGACGCACTGAAGTACATCGAGGACCGGAAAGTCGTTTTGGTCGCGCTCGACAATCCCTTTACTGATCCTGTCAACGATGGACAACTCACCGGCAAGTCCGGACCGCCGGCCGGCACGCCGGAAGGGCTGCCTTTCGTAATCCACCACCACAATCTGACGCAGTCCGGCATTCACCAGATTCAGAACATGAAGCTCGATGAATTGGCAAAAGACAAAGTGTGGACGTCATGCACGATGATTCTGCCTTTGCGTTCAAAAGGCGCTTCCGGCTCACCGGTACGACCCGTAGCGATCGGCAGCGGTTCCTGACACCTGCATAGATTCACAATGCTGTAGAAAACGCCGGACGATGTTCCGGCGTTTTTCATTTGGCACGTCGTTGTACTTTCGTAGGTCGGGTCAGCCCTTCGGGCGTAACCCGACATGACTATGCGCCGCGCGTGGCGCAGACAGTTAGATCGGATTACGACTCCCATGGCACGTGATATGGTTCGAATTTAGATCCCTCACGCACCTGACGGGTAGATATATGACATTCGACCAACGCCTCCGAATATCCCTGCTGGTGCTGCGCCTGAGCGTGTTCCTGGTGATGTTCATCTGGACGCTCGACAAACTACTGCGGCCCGAACACATGGCGTCAGTGTTCGAGCGCTATTACGGAATCAGCGGCCTCGGCAGCATGGCAGCATATGTCATTGGCGGTGCGGAACTCCTGTTGATCATCGCGTTCCTCGCCGGGCTGTGGAAACGCTTCACCTATGGCGCTGTTTTACTGCTTCACGCGGTTTCAACTTTTGCATCATTCGGCAAGTACATCGCACCGTTCGAACCCCACAATCTTTTGTTCTTTGCAGCGTGGCCGATGCTCGCCGCCTGCGTAGCGCTCTATCTGCTGCGCGACTCTGACAAGATGTTTTCCCTTTAACTGCACATCGGACTTCAAGACACCATAGGTCGAGGTTCGTCGGGTTAGCGCAGCGCAACCCGACATGATGCGTCAACGTCTTGCGACGCAGTTCGCACACGGTTTCGACACATTAACGCCCTTTGAAAACGGGTTCGCGCTTCTCGACAAACGCCTTGGTCGCATTGCGGTGGTCTTCTGTCTGTCCGCAATGTATATGATGGGTTGCTTCCAGATCCAGGCAGTCGTCAACGTCGCCTGAGGATATCGCGCGATCGAGGTTCTCCTTCATGTAGCGATACGCGACCGACGGACCACTTGCTAGCCGGTGCGCAATTTCCCTGGTCCTGGCCACCAACTCTTCCGGCTCACAGGTCCAGTTGGTTAGCCCAAGTCGCAGCGCTTCTTCGGCACTCACGCGATCAGAGAGGAAATACAGTTCACGCGCCTTTGCAGTGCCGACAAGCTGCGACATGAAGAACGTGCCTCCGTAATCACCCGAAAACCCGACCCGGCCAAAAGCCGTCGTCATAATCGCGTTGGACGCCATGATGCGAAGATCGCAAGACAGCGCGAGTGACAGCCCCGCACCAGCGGCGGCACCGGGTAACGCGGCGATGGTGGGCTTGGGCATACTGTAAAGTTTTCCCGCAGTGGCGCGCTGATTGATGCGCTGCTGATGAATGGCCCCATCGATCGTGTTTTGACCAACCGTGCCATCACCGCTGGCCGCCATACCCTTGACGTCGCCGCCCGCACAAAATCCTTTACCCGCGCCGGTGAGCACAATGCAGCGCACCTCCGGATCGAGCTCGGCTTTGCCCAATTGCTCGGCAAGTGCCGCCACCATGGGGCGGGTCATCGCATTGCGCGCTTGCGGCCGGTTCAAGGTCAGTGTAAGTACGCCTTCATCGAGATCCGCCAACAGATCTTCGGTACCGGTTTCAACTGTAGTCATCGTTTCTCCTCCTGTTTGATTTGTTAGTCGATATGAATATTTTGAGTCCCAAAAGCTCGCAACGGGCCAGAACCATTTGCGAACTCGACAGCGTCCGCTTGCAGCGCCTCTGCACCTGCGTCGATCAGTGCCGCATCGACGTAAATTCTGACAGGTCCGCCGCTTGCTGCGAGGCGACCAATCAGGCTCTCACGGTGACACTCAGCTCGCGACAACCTCGACCTTTACACCGTTGACGGCCGCGTTACCCGACAACTGGTCAAGGCTCAGATCATCGGTAATATCATTGCAGCTAACCCCGGCGTTTGCCACTGCTATACCCGTCCTGACACCTTCCCGGTGGTGACCATAGCCGTGGGGAATACTGACCACGCCTGGCATAATGTCCTGGCTGGATTCCACGTTAAGCGTGACCTCGCCGGCCCGGGAGCGGACTCTCACTGGCGCACCGTCCTCGATGGCGCGCGCCGCCATATCTTCCGGGTGCATCAGCAAAGTGCAACGATTGCGGCCCTTCACCAGACGGTGGAAGTTGTGCATCCACGAATTGCAGTCGCGCACATGACGACGTCCTATCAGCCGCAAACCGCCATCGGATGCCGCAAGTTCCTGCCGCAGGCGCTCAATATCCGCCAGTGGTTCCGGGGTGGCACAATCGATAGTCTTGTTCGCGGTGAACAACCGACCCGGCAATTGCTGTTGCAGCGGCCCAAGGTCAATGCCCGAAGGGTATTGCGCCAGCTTCGCCAGGGACAGGCCTTGCTCCTTATAGGGGCCGGCCTGCAGCCCGGCGTCGATCATCTCCCGGGGCGGCGCCTTGTCGTGGGATTCGCGACCCAGGGCCTCGGCGAAACGGCGGCCCAGCTCGTTGAATATCTCCCAGTCGTGCAGGCTGCCCTCAGGCTTGTCGAAGACCGGCTCGCTCATGCGCGCCGTGTTGCGCACGCTATTGATGTGAAAGCCAAGGTCGTAATGGTCGTGCTCGAGCGGTGACGTAGGCGGCAGGATAACGTCCGCATGGCGCGTGGTCTCATTGATGTACGGATCCAGGGAAACCATGAACTCCAGGCTGTCCAGCGCGTCGTCCAGTTGACGCCCGTTGGGTGTAGAGAGAACCGGGTTGCCCGCGCCGGTAAACAGCGCGCGCACCTGATTTTCACCGGGTGCGCTGATCTCTTCCGCGAGGGCGGAAGCAGGCAGTTCCCGATCGAATTCCGGCAGGCCGCGCACGCGACTGCGGTGCCGGCCAAATCCGCCGCGCCCTGTGTTGCTGACGTTGTCGAACGCGGGCAGCGTGAACAGGCTACCGCCGGCTTTGTCCAGGTTGCCGGTCGCAATATTGATGATCTGGATCAGCCACTGGCACAGCGCACCGAATGCCTGGGTGGACACGCCCATGCGACCGTAGCAGATACCGGCCGGCGCGGCCGCAAGATCGCGGGCAATGCTACGGATGGTTTCTGCCTCGATACCACAGTGTTCGGAAACCGCTTCGGGGGTGAAGTCCCGACAAGCCGCTGCCACCTCGTCAAGCCCGTTAACAAATTCACCGAGCCGTCCCGGGTCGGCCAGCTTTTCCTCGAACAGCGTGTTAAGCACGGCCAACAGAAAAGCCGCATCAGTGCCCGGCCGGATGAAGTGGTGTTCGCTCGCCAGCTCGGCAGTCTCGGTACGCCGTGGATCGATAACGACCAGTTTGCCGCCGCGTTTCTCAAGGTCCTTGATGCGCTTGCGCACGTCGGGCACAGTCCAGATGCTGCCATTGGAGGCGATCGGGTTGGCGCCCAGCATCAGGAAGTAGTCGGTGCGATCGATGTCCGGTATCGGGAACATGAACTTGTGACCGAACAGCCACAGGGCTGCCAGGTGATGGGGAAGTTGATCCACTGAAGTCGCCGAAAATCGGTTGTTGGTGCGGATGTGGGAGAACAGCGCGGACTGGTGCGTCATCATCCCGTAGTTGTGTACCGTAGGATTGCCCAGGTAGACGCCGATGGCATGCACGCCATGGGTTTCGTGAATCTCCGCCAGGCGCTCCGCTGTGGTTTGCAACGCCTCTTCCCAGGAGATGTCTACCCAGTCCCGGCTACCGTCTGCTTTGGTGACGCGCTTGACCGGTGACCGCAAGCGGTCAGGATCCTCGTGCAGATCCTTCAGTGCGACCGCCTTCGGGCAGATATGACCCCGCGACAACGGGTCGTTCTTGTCGCCCTTGATAGAAGTAATCCTGTCTCCGTCGACCTCAATGACCAGGCCACAGATTGCCTCGCAGAGATGACAAGCACGGTAATGGGTTTTGCTCACGACGTTTCCCCTGTAATTGAGACCTCAGCTTCTTCGCAGACCGCGCAGCAGTTTTACACACACTTCGCGTAGCCAGAGTATAGGGCTTATGAACAGGATCCTCATCCTGTCAGCGGTCCAGCCCCCGGCAAACAATGCACCGGTGCGGCGCAATGCCTGATACATTCGAACCTTGCTGTAGATAAGATACCGCGGTCTGCTTCCTGTTAATCATCGATGACGTCAGGTTGCGAAGAACTTCTGTCGCATGACGTGGTACCAGACAAACTCAACGACCTGGTTGCCGGCCGCGATGCAGCGAATAAGGATCGGAAAGAAAGGACTTATCTATCGCTGTCGCTGTGTAATCTGGCGGCGTCCACCCCCCGTTTTTGGAGATACATCATGGACAAACGTGCAATTAATCCTTCACCCTGGCTGCTTCAATTCGGTATCAATCATGGCGTCGAAGTTACGGGTTCGCAACGCACCCTTTATCTTTCCGGGCAAACCTCAACCGCCAGCGACGGAACACCAAAACACGAAGGAGATCTGGCCGCACAATTCAAACTCGCCTGGGAGAATATATTGGCGGCGCTGAAAGAAGCCGGGATGGAGCCAGGTCATATCGTTCGCCTGAATATCTATACCACTGACGTTGATGCACTCATGAGTAAGGGAGGCGAACTATTCGGCCTCATTGCGGCGAGCGGTTGTAAACCGACTGCAACGCTCCTGGGCGTTGCGCGACTCTACGATCCGACAATTATGGTGGAGCTTGAAGCGACGGCAGTAGATTAAGCTTGTAACGCGCAGACCATTTGATTGTTGGCAATTACCGAAGGCGCACCCACGAGCCTGGCGCCTGTGTGCCCTGTACCCTAAACGCGGACTCTGGTAACTTTGCTTTCATGGCACCGAAAATTACCCTCTACACCGCCGCTCTTTCCCAAAACGCGGTACGACCTGAACTCGCACTGCTCGAAAAGGGTGTTCCCTTCGAAAAAGTTCACGTGGATTTGTTAAGCGGCGAACACAAGCAACCACCCTACGGCGAGATCACGCCGCGGCGCCAGGTACCAACGCTGACCTATGGCGAAGGTGACCAGGCCATTACCCTCTACGAGAGCGTGGCCATTATCCAGTTCCTCGATGACATGCTCCCGAAGCCACCTCTGATGCCGCCAGTGAGCGAGCCCGCCAAGCGCGCGAAGGCATTGGTGCGTATTGCGGAGTTCCAGCAGAAACTCGACTCGAAGAACGTCTTTGGCTCGGTCATCTTTCGCAAACAGACCCGCGAGCAACTTGGCGCACGTGTCGATGCCTTGCTAGAGGAGTTACCCCGCTGGGATGCTTACGTGGGTGACGGCCCATTTCTGTGCGGTGAGCAGTTCACCCTTGCTGACATCGCTGTATTTCCCCTGCTGATGCACTTCGAAGCGATGGGCTACGATTATGCAAAGCACACACCTTCACTGCATTCATACATGGAACAGTGCAAAGCCCGCCCTTCGGTGGTGCAATCGGGCTGGGTAGAAATTTTTCTCGCATTTGCTCGGGAACGTGAGGCTGGCCAGGTTCTGGCGGGCTAGGTGCGACTTACCTGGCGGCAGGCTTAGCTCTCACGCTTGACATAGAAACATCTCGCTGCTCGGACTGTCTCGGAATTCGATCTGCACTGCAACGATTCGTTCACGTTCCGCCGCCGCGACAGTCATTTAGCCCACCTTTTCTACACCATTCGCTATGACGGCCCCGCCATAGTGCCACCCGAGTCAAGAGCTGCGGTGACCGTGTCGCTCCAAAACAGCCTCGATCTACTCAAACAGAACTGAGAGACTGCGGCGGGCAAGTCCGAAAGATAAAGTCGGTTGGTCTATCCCCGATCGTTTCTTATCAGGAGCGCCTAGAGACCTTGCGCTTTGTTCGCTTGCTCTGACGCCACGCCAATAGCCCGGCGAGTACAATCAGAGCATGGCTCGATGGCTCGGGGACAGTGGAAGCCGCTGCGACCGAATCGTAGAGAATGTCGTAGTCTTGCCCACCTAGATTGTTTTCACCAATGGCGAAGAAACCGTTCGTCGAATTCGTCAACGAGTTTGTAGCCCCGAGCAAGGTCCAGATACTGTCGCCCGAGTTTTTCGCACGCAGAGCGGCGTTCTGACCGAAAACATCTAGCTGAATGTCGAAACGTTCCCCGCGCTCAAGCAGCCCATCTCCGTCGGAGTCGAGACCAGCGAGATCGTTTATCAGATTTCCGCTTATTAGCTGAGCAAAGCCGGATGAGGCGTCACGGAGGAAAAATTTGCCGTCGGCACTGATGTTCAGATCGCCGGTGCCTGATCCCTGCCGATTGCTGATTGAATTGTTGCGGAATGAAAGATGCGCAGCGCGACCAGGAGCCCCGGTCCCGCCAATCGGCCCATCGAGGTCGAACCGTATCTGAGTCTCAAGTCGAAAGTCGGACAAACCCAGATCCATTGCGGCCCAACCATTTCCCCCGGGTTGCCCGAAAACACGCAATTCGCCAGTGTCAATTGCAGCGTTGTTGGTTGCGCCAACACCGCCGGGCCCGAAAGTACCGTCCTCCGCCCAGTCGCGAGGAATCAAAGCGCCGCCGCCTGGCGCCAGCGCGCTGGACATGCCGAGACTGTCGTTTGCTATGCCGCCGTCGAGCCGGTTGAAATCATCATGGAATACTACTTGACCGGATTGTATGCCATCGAATGCGCTGATGGTCAGTGCCTGTGCAACCGGTACGCTCGATATCGTGAGCAAGGCCAGCGCGTTGCACACACCCCTGACGATAAGTCGGCGCGAAGAGTGGAATTGTTGATTTGTCGACATGTGTTCGATCCTCCAATAGCGGTGCCAACGTAGCTAAGAAGTCATCAGATTTGGTATTGCCACACTCTGGATGCACCCAAGCCTAGATTCGGCGTGCACCTGTTTTTCTGGTTCTACACATCTCGCTCATCCAATTCCGTTTACCGTGCGAACGGATGTCGCGGAGCTGCGCGGCCATCTTCGTGTAGCCGAATTCGTGCCATGTTGAAATAAACACTAAACTCAGTACCTTGTACGCTTCACCGGTGGCGAGATTCGCCCCGAGTGTAAGAAATGTCGACACCATGAGGTGTTCGAGCGGTCGAACGCAGGCGGACTTGTGCGCCGCCAATTAGTAGGCGATAAAGCACGTTTTCTAGCAAACCCGGAGACAAGGCCCTTTGATCTGCCCCCAATTCCCTAAATGCCCATCACCGGTGAACTGGGGACGCCCGTGCTACGCTTTCGACTGAACATAGATAGACGTGTAAGGGACAGACAGTGGATCTGGATTGCCAGCCCTTGCATTCGTCCTCGCATGCTGAGTGCGCATTACTTGCCAGCTCATAAAAATCTGACCAATTCAAGGACCTGTAATGCCAATCATCTCCAATAGCTTTGATCTCAAGTCAGTCGAGTGGCGGCGCGTAACCAACCCGAACTGCAAAGAATTGAGAGTCGATTTCGAGTACAGCCTTCTTGGTTACGACTTACCATCCGGTCGGCTGGATATGCTGCTCCGATTTGGAAAAGGTGGTCACTGCCGGCGGCATCGTCATGTGGCCTCAACCGTGACCCTTGTTCTGGAGGGTGAACAGTTTCTCACTGAGATGTTGCCGGACGGAACGACTCGATCGGTTCATCGCAAAAAAGGTGACTACGCGCTGTCCCCTGCCGACGCGTTACCGCACGACGAATACGGTGGCGATGATGGTGGGACGGTACTCTTGTCAATGACCGCGCCGGACGGGATTCTCTTCGAGTATTTTGACGAAGACATGAAAAACAGTTGGACGCTTTCGATTGAGGAATACGTCGACGCCTGGAATACCGGCATGACTTACGGAACAGTGCCCATCGCACAGTTAGCATCTAGTCCAGGCTAACAACATTGGAACAGAAGCAATTTCCCTGGCAAAAATTGCAATGTGGATCTACGCCGACTTGAGCTCGTCAGTTACTGCTGTATAGGTGCTACGATTCCTGGCTTCACCCAACGTGCTGTTGCTTCCCGGCATGTTCCACGTGTCATTTCCGCAGCAGGGCAAGGCGAACCCGCAATGGTAAGATCGCGGCCGACGTTTTAACCCTGTATTCGAGGAGAGTTGCAATGCAATCGAACCTTGGACGCGTCGTCCAGTTCATGAGCGCGCTGTTGATGGCCACCGGCACCCCCGCCCTGGCCGACGGACACAGCGAACGACTCGCCACCGCCCTACATGCGCAGTCCGCCGAAGCACGAGCCAGATTCGTTTACCGGCATCCGGCCGGTACCCTGGAGTTTTTCGGCGTCAAACCGGGAATGACGGTCGTCGAGGTTTTGCCGGGCGAGGGTTGGTACAGCAAGATCCTGCTACCTTACCTGGGGCCCGAAGGTCAATTGATCGGTGCCGACTATCCCCTGGGCATATTCGTACACATGGGTTTTTTCAGCGACGAGTGGCTGGAAGAAAGAAAGACATGGACCACCACCTGGCCCCGGAAGGCCGAGACCTGGCGCGGCAAGGACGGCGCATCTGTTAGCGCCATCGTGCTTGACTCCATTCCGGCATCGGCCAGGAGCAGTGTTGATGCAGTTCTGCTGATCCGGGCGTTGCACAACCTGGCTCGATTCGATCAACGCGGCAACTATCTAACGACAGCACTGACCAATGTGTACGACGTTCTCAAACCCGGTGGCATCGTCGGCGTGGTGCAACACCTTGCCCGGAATGAACGACCGGATGACTGGGCGAACGGCTCTCGCGGCTATCTCAAGAAGAGTTTTGTCATCGCGCGGATGGAAGCCGCAGGCTTCAAATTCGCAGGCGAATCCGACATCAACGCCAATCCGAAAGACCAACCCGGTGATAACGATATCGTTTGGCGATTGCCTCCAACACTGGTGACCAGCCGCGGCGATCCGGAATTGCGACAACAGATGGAAGCGGTCGGCGAATCCAATCGCATGACCCTGAAATTCATCAAGCCGGAATAAGGCTGACCGGCCGGTGCAAATTTTCAATTCTGCATTTCAGTAAACGCCGGCAGGATCCCGGTGCACAGCAAGTGCTGATTTGCAAGACCTGATCAGGCGTATGTGAGCGTCGTTTTTACTGGAGCCCACGATGAAACCAGGAGTCTTTCTGATTGCATTGCTTTTCCTTAGCGCCCCTGCGCTGGCGAGTGATTTGTCCGTCGTATATCAAGCGGCCAGCAACACGCCTCTTGACAATCCGCATGACCTGAAACTGTCTCCAGACGGCAAGTACCTGTTTGTCTCCGATCTTGGCAATAACCGGGTCGTTCTTCTGGATCCTGAAACACTCTCGTTCGTGAGCGCGTTCGGTGCGGATCACCAGTCCGGCACGCATGATGTCGATTTCGATGCTCAGGGACGAGCCTATGTAGCCGACACGCATAACAACCGGGTGACCGTCTATCGCATGGACAATACCCACGCGACGCTCACAGGAGAACTAAAGGGTCGTGTTCGGGGACCTGAAGGTGTTCTAGTCCATTCCAATGGGCGCGTGTATGTCGCGGGCGCCTGGTCGGGGAACGTGGTGGCTTATGAAGACGGACGGGTAGTGAAGGAGCTCACTGGTCTCTCGTCGCCGCATGATCTAGAGGAAACCGCTGACGGCAATATCTGGTTATCGGATTCCGGTAATTCTCGCGTGTTGTTGGTCTCGCCCGAGCTGAAAATTTTGCGTGAGTTAAGTCGCAAAACCTACGGCTTCAATGGTGTGCGTTATATGGACTTGCTTGAGGATGGCACCCTGGTCGCTGCTGACAAGAATAGCCACCAAATCAAATTCATCGGACCCGATGGCAAACTACGCCTCGTCATGGGCGACGGCAAGCGAGAAGAAGGGCCAGATAAATTTGCCACGCCTGAGGGTGTCGAAGTCAGAGGCAACACTGTCTGGTTCTCCGATTCCGGCAATGACCGCGTCGTTAAATACATCATTCAGCGCCAGTAATTTATTCGCCACGCTTGACGCAACAAGAAAACGCACAGGGTCAGCCTGCACTCGCTTTATTCCCTTAGAGCGGCGCTCTCCCCCAGCGTCATGGAAGCGTCACACGCCCGCCATCGGCAACCAGGGTCTGGCCGGTCGTGAAACTCGAACGTTCCGAGAGCAGGAATAGCGCAGTCTCTGCAATCTCTTCCGGTTGCCCGATGCGTTTCAGAAAAGCGTCGTCAGACATACGCTGCATGGTTTCCGCCCCTGCGGATGCGCCCATGTCGGTTTCGATCAAACCGGGCGCTACACAATTTACGCGGATGGTCGGAGCGAAGGCTTCCGCACAGCTTCTCGAAAACGCGATGACGCCCGCCTTGGATGTGCTGTAGGTGATCATCCTGCCTCGTGCACGCAAGCCGGCAATGGAAGCGATACACACGATACGGCCGTAACCTCTGTCAAGCATGCCGTCCTTGACCGCCATCACCGGCAGATAGGTGCCATCGAGATTCACGGACAGCATGCGCCGCCAGTTCTCGAACGTCATTTCCGAATGGTGCTCCATCGCGGCTATTCCGGCGCTTGTCACGAGCAAATCCACCGGACCCAACCCACTTTCCACGGCGGCCACCATAGCGGCCACACTTTCCGGATCGGACACATCGGCCTCGACCATCATGGCCTCGGCACCAAGGCGCTCGATATCCGCCACGGTCTCGCGGGCAGCCTCGGCATTGCTTACATAGTTCACTGCTACGCGCACGCCTTCGCGTGCCAGTGCCAGACAGGTTGCCCGGCCGATTCCACGCGAGCCCCCGGTGACGAGTGCCGTCTTGCCTTTCAGTTCGTTGTCGCTCATGTCAATATCATCCCCGTGCAATTTCAGCGATTCGATCCGCGAAGTTTACCTGGCTGTTGTCTTCAGGCGCATAGCCGATAACCTTGCGGGCATTGGCGATACTCCAGAAATTGTGCGTGTTGCCGCTGACGCCGTAGAAAACCTGGAACGGTACGCCATGCTCGTCCTCGATATTGGGCGTCTCAATACTCTTGAAGAACAGCTGAATCTGATCACGCTTACTGAGATAGGCGCCGAGGCCACGATGCATCGTCTTGATGTCACCCGGCGCAACGCCATCCAGATCGGCATTGTCCCGCGGCCCGCCGATACGTAGCTGCACTACTTCGAGCTTGCGTCCGCCGGCCTTGCCGGTGGCAAATACGAAACCGAGGGATTCGTAGGCGATCTTGGCCCAGCCATAGAAGTTGTCGGACTTCGGTGGCATGTCGGGTGTGACGCAATCCCATTGGTCAGCCCAGATCAGTCGCTCGTAATAATCGGCCGCGTGGTTGGAACTCGCTACGACGACTCTTTTTACATTCTCCTCGATCGCTGTCTGATAGACGTTATAGGCCATCCCGACATTGGTGTGCTCGGCCTCAAACTTTGGCTGGCTGTTGTCGGACCAGGTTGTCGCATCCAGGCCTTTGGCGCTCACAAAAGCGCTGTGAATAACGGCGTCAGCACCTTTGAAGTGTTCGCGATATAAATCCCTGTCCGGCTGCGTAAGATCGCAGACACGAATACCCGGAACTTCTTTCCCGTCTGAAGTCGTTTCGCGATTGTCGAGCGCCACAATCTCGTAGCGGTCCGTGAGTTCGGACCACATCCGCTGAATGATATATCCGCTGGCGCCGGTCACCACTACGCGTTTCTTTGTCACTGGCTTCTCCTGTGAGTTTCAAGAATGCAAATTTTCCGGAAACGGCGAGTATAGGGAGAATCAGCAGGGTTCTCATCCTTTCAGTCTTTGCAGGGTGCTGGTGCGCCTTGAACTTGATACACCGCAGGACGAAGCGACATCGGCTCGCCAACACGACGTGGGTGCAAACAAGTGTGCACTACGTTTTGCTATCCTGTCGGCATTCGAACATCCGGACCTACTCTGCATGCTTACCATTGAAACCCACGGCCGTGTGGCCGTCTTGAACATCGACGACGGCAAAGCCAACGTCGTCAGCGAAGCTTTCTCGAAGGCCCTCAACGAAGGCCTCGACGCCGCCGAACGCGACGCAGACGCCGTGCTCATTGTGGGCCGCCCGGGGCGCTTCTCCGCCGGCTTCGACCTGAGCGTAATCCGTGACGGCACGCCGGAACAAGCGGCCGCCATGCGCCGCGCCGGCGCATTGACCATGAATCGCCTGTTCGTTCATCCGCAACCGGTGGTGATGGCGTGCACCGGTCACGCACTGGCGGCCGGTGCGCTCATCTTGCTAACTGGAGACACCCGCATCGGTGTGCGCGGAGACTTCAAGATCGGCCTGAACGAAACCTCCATCGGGCTGGCGTTGCCCACCTTCGGACTGGAACTTGCAAAGGCGCGCATGCCGGCCACACAACTCACTGCCAACGTTATCCAGTCCCGCCTCCACAATCCGGACAGCGCGGTTACGGCCGGTTATCTGGACGAAGTGGTAGAGAGCGACCAACTGATGGAAACGGCGCTGGCGCGTGCCACGGCGCTGGCCGAGATCAGTGGCGACGCGTACGGCACCGTCAAGCAGCGACTACGCGGTGGAGTGGCGAAGATCATCGCAGACAGTCTCGCCTGACTCCCACGTTGGCACGCAATGCGCGGTGGCATTGTCGTCCCGCTCAATGCTTCTATGCCGCCGTCACAAACACCAGAAAGGAAACCAACATCTGCAACAATTTTCTCGCTACTTGCAAAGGGTCCTGCTTTTTGCTCGAAAAGCTATAGCTGCAGTGCAATCCGAATAACGAACGCGTTGGTCACGTCGACAAAAAACGCAGCTACCAGTGGGAGAATTATGAAGGCCAGCGGCGCCGGTCCATTGGCCTTTGTTACGGCGGTCATGTTGGCAATTGCCGTCGGTGTGGCGCCGAGGGCAAAGCCACCGAATCCGGCGCTGAGCACGGCTGCCTGGTAGTTCCGGCCCATGGCGGGAAACAACACGAACAAAATAAAGAACACCGCTGCGATGGTCTGCAGCAGGAGAATCAGGAGCAACGGCCCGGCCAGTCCGGAGATTGTCCAAAGCTGCATACTCATCAAGGACATGGCGAGAAACAGGCCCAGTGAGAAGTCGGATACCACGGCCAGCGCGCGCGTTCTGGCTGGCCAGCGCATCCGTGGAAACAAGTACGGGATGGTATTTGAAACGAGAATGGCCGTAAGCAAACACGCAACAAACAGCGGCAGTTTGATCCCCATCTCGGCGAGCGCGTCGTTGATAATCCAACCAATAATGATCGATATGTGCAGAACCAGAATTACGGCCATGAAATTCAAGTGACTGAGTGTCTCGGTTGCCTCTCTCGCGTAGGTTATTCCAACGACTGAATCTTCATCACCGGACTTGAGTTTGTAACGCTTGATCAGATACCTCGCGATCGGCCCACCGATCAGGCTGGCGATAACCAGACCGAGGGTTGCCGACGCGACGCCGATTTCAAGCGCATTCGGAATCCCTTGCGCGATAAAGTCGGGCGCCCAAGCAATTGCCGTACCGTGCCCTCCAATAAGCGATGTAGAGCCTGCGAGTATCCCGATTTCGACCGGAAGCCCCATGAGACTTGCGCCAGAAATGCCGACAAGGTTTTGAATAACAATGTAGGTCAGCGTCAAGACAAGAAGTATGGCCAGCGGCTTTCCACCACTAATCAAATCGGAGAAGCGTGCGTTCAGGCCAATCGCCGTAAAGAAATAAACCAAAAGTTGATCACGAGTCTCGAGTTCGAAAGTCACCTCGACATTGAGAAAAACATAGACGACAAAAATCACCATCGCCGCGATCAGACCACCGCTGACCGGCTCCGGGATGTTGTAGGCGCGCAGTACCTGATACTTTCGATTGAGGTGAACGCCGACGAAATAGACAATTATTCCGAAGGTGTAGGCGAGGAAACTGTCGACAGTGACCTGGGTCACGTCAGCTTTCCCAGCTACCGCCCAACGCCAGATTCAAGTTGACCCGCTGCTCAAGCAGGAGTCGCTGCACGCTTGAGAGCGAACTCATTGAGCTGATGACCCGTTGCTGGATCGTTAGCACATTGAGGAGTTCCTCCTCACCCTCTTCGTAGCGGATCTTTACAATCCTGTACGCATTTGCACCCGCTGCAACGGCGTCTTCCAGGTCAACGATGCGCTGCTTCACGACCAGCCCCTGATCCAGGTTCGTTTCCAGTTCACTGAATGCCTCAAGCGCTGCCTTACCGTAGCCCGCCAATGCCTGCTCCTGTTCGGCAGTTGCAATCGTAACCGCTTCACGCAATCTACCGCCATCGTATATCGGGGCAAGCAAGCTGGCACCAGCTGACCAGGCGATATTAGAAGGGTTTAACAAATCAGACAACGAACGCGACGCACCGCCTAACGATCCAGTCAGACTGATGGCCGGAAGTCGCGCCGCGCGCGCTTGTTCAGTGGCATTGAATGCCGCCGCCACGCGCCGCTCTGCAGCAACGATATCCGGCCGGCGCTCGAGTAACTCTGCCGGCAATCCGGCGGGCGGCGGAGGCGGCACTTCTGGCAGAGAGTTGCGAACCTCGAGATCCGCACCCGGATATCGGCCCAGCAAAACTTCGAGCGCCCTGAGCGCATCGCGATACGAGCCTTCGACCGCCGTGAGACGCTCACGGGCCGTCGCCAGATCGGATCGGGCAAGCGATACGTCCTGACCCGACACCATGCCGTTTTCATACTTGACTGTCACTATGCGCTGCGTTTCTTTCAGAAGCTGCACGGTCTGTCGGGCAATGTCAGCCTGAATGTTCGCCTCGATCGCACTGAAATAGGCCTTCGCCGTTGCTGCTGCGAGCGACTGTCTTGCTGCACGGAAATCAGCCTCTACGGCCTGCGCACTCGCGATGGCACCACGTTGCCCTGATCGGAGCCGACCCCAAACGTCCAGCTCCCAGGACACCTGTGCCCCGAGGGTCAGGTTTGTGGCGTCTGGCCGTGAGCTTTCAACGCTGCCAGTTTGCGTACCCGAGGCAGTAAGGCCTATGTCCGGGCTCAAAGCAGCGCCTGCCTGTCGCGCCAACGCCCAGGCACGATTGACGTTGGCCGCCGCTGCCGCCACTTCAAGATTGTTCGTTTGCGCTTCTATTACCAGCTCTGTAAGCGCCGGGTCATTGAATGATTCGATCCAACCCGTCTGAACTGCGCCCGCTTCAGCCTGCTCGCCCCAGTCTGCAGGGACAGCGGGCGTTTGAAGCTGCACAGCGGTGTCGACGTCTTGTTCTATCTGCTCTTGTGTGGGCGCGGTGCCGCAACCGGCAAGCAAGAGCACAATCAGTACAATCGTCAATTCCAGTCTAGCTGTTTGCACGTCGAACCTCCCCGGAACCGATCTTGAAGAACATGGCGTAAAGGACCGGGACGATAATGAGCGTCAACACGGTCGCAAACGTAAGCCCGAACACCAGCACCACCGCCATAGACTGGAAGAACGCGTCAAAGAACAGCGGTATGACGCCCAGCACTGTCGTCAACGCGCCCAAAAGAACAGGCCTGGCACGGCTCGCTGCCGCATCGACGACCGCATCAAACCGGGGCGTTCCGGTTTTGATCTCGACGTCAATCTGGTCGACTAACACGATCGCGTTCTTGATGAGCAACCCTGAAAGGGACAACAAGCCTAGTATGCCCATGAATTCCAATGGAAAGCCGGTGACCAGCAAGCCGGACACAACGCCGATCAGCGCGAGCGGCACAACGAGCCAGATAACCAACGGCTGGCGCACTGTGCCGAATAATATGAACACAATGAGGACCATCGCCGTAAATCCGAGAGGTAATGTCTTTGCGAGATTTTCGTTTGATTCTTTCGAATCCCCGTATTCTCCATCCCACTCCAGTGTATATCCGTCAGGCAGATCAATGGCCTCAATTGCCGGTCGTATGCGACCGAATAATTCAGAGGCCAATTCATCCGGATAAGGGTCACTTTGCGCCTTGATCGTCCAGACTCGATCTTCTCTTTTTAGCTGGCCATCACGCCACACGGTTCTGAAACCATCTGTCACCTGACCGATTGGAACCGTGACGCCCGTGGCAGAACTCAAGACCTGAATATTGCGCATCTCGGTTACGTTCTGCCGTTCGCGTTCCGGAGAGCGGGCGATGATGGGTAACAAATCGTCGCCTTCGCGATACACGCCAACGCTCTTGCCCGAATAGACGGTCTCAAGGGCATTGGCAAGGTCTTCGCGAGATACGCCGGCGCGGCGTCCTTTGGAAGACGAGTAAACCGGTTCGATCACGTTGACCGGCTGCCGCCAATCGTCTTTGATTGAAAGCGCGCCACCGTCCTCGACCATTACACGCTTCGCCTGATCGGCCAGGTTCCGCAGCACCGCGGGATCCGGCCCCTTGACTGTTGCTTCGATTTTCGAGCCCCCACCCGGACCCAGCACAAATCGCCAGACCTTCGCCTGTGCGGTCACATAACGTTCATCAATGTGCGACTGAATCTGCGGCATCAAAGAGTCAATTAGCCTGTAATCGTCGACCCGAACCAGCAGCTGGGCGTACGAAGAATTGGCCGATTCTGGCGCATAAACGAGCATATAACGGATGCCACCGCCACCGATGGAGGCTTGCACCGTATTGACGCCATCCAGGTCGCCAACAAATTTCTCGATCTCGACAATATCCCGCTGCGTCCTGGACAAATCGGTACCCTGGGGCAACCAGTAGTCGACGACAATCTGTGGAGTGGTTGATGCCGGAAAGAATCCCGACTTTACGAACTGGAACCCCCACACCGAGATCAGGAAGAATGCAACAACAACCGCGACAACCACCGGACGTATCCGCAGTGCGGACATCATCAAGCGCCTGTAGGCGCGCAAAAGAATATTATCGACGGGGATTTGACCGGTTCCGGCCCGCTGTCCTTCATCGAACAGCCAGAAACAGAACAACGGCGTAAGTGTTACCGCAAATAGCCAGCTAAAGCCGAGCGAGATCAGGATCACCCAGAACAGATGCCCCGTATACTCGGCGGTACTGCCCGGGGAGAGCCCGATCGGTGCGAACGCGAGAATGCCGACAAGCGTGCCGCCCAACAGCGGCCACTTGGTTTGATCGACAATCGACTTGGCTATTTCCAGCTTCTTCGCACCGCGCTTCAGGCCGACCAGAATACCCTCAGTTACAACAATGGCATTGTCGACCATCATTCCCAGTGCAATGATCAATGCCCCGAGCGATATTCGGTGCATCGGTATGCCACTGAAGCTCATGGTTGCGAGCGTTGCGAAAATGGTAAGCAACAGAATTGCACCAATGACTGCTGCTGATTTCAACCCCATGAAGATCAACAGCGTAATAATGACGATTGCAAGCGCCGCAAGCACGTTGACAACAAAATTCTGAACCGAAGCGTCAACAATCGAGCCCTGGTGATAGAACTCGTGCAGTTGAATGCCAATTGGCCTGCGGCTTTCCGACGCTGCGATTTTCGCGTCCACCCCCTGGCCGATTTTGACGATGTTGCCGCCCAGTACGCCTGCCACGCCGAGCGCAATTGCCGGTTCACCGTTGTAGCGGTAGAGCTTACGCGGAGGCGTCTGGTAACCTCTCCAAACGCGGGCAATATCACTCAGGTAGATTACGCGCCCGTCCTCCGCCGTCGAAACCAGCAAATCCTCAATTGCCTCAACGGAGTCAATGGCGCCGGTAGGATCAATCATCAGGCGGCGATCGCCGACGATTACTTCGCCGGCCGATACAGTCGCATTCTGTTGCGCAAGAATGTTATAGATGTTCGAAATCGATACGCCGAGCGCCACCGCATTCTCGCGTGACATTTCGACAAAAATTGCCTCAGACAGCGCGCCGTCGATCGTAACCTTGGCCACGCCATCGACGCGCAGTATTTCGCTCTGCAGTTCTTTCGCATAACGGCGAAGTTCCGCCGGCGTATAACCCTCGCCGGTAAGAAAATAGTAGAGCCCGAATACATCGCCAAAATCATCGTAAACAACAGGTGTCGTCGCGCCCGGCGGCAACGACTGTTGAGCATCATTTACCCTGTTGCGCAGCTTTGTCCATATCAACTGCAAATCGGCTTTCGACTTTGAGAACCCGTATTTGATATTGACCCTGATCTCGGCGAGGCCGTCTGACGAAACGGACTCGATGCTGTCGACTTCCTGCATCTGCTGGATCGATCGCTCAAGCGCCTCGGTGACTTCCTCTGCCACTTCAACAGGACTCGCACCTGGGTACTGCACGATGATCTGCGCCGTGCGGATCGTGAATTCGGGATCCTCGAACCGTGGCATATCGTTGTATGCCATCCAGCCACCGACAACTGTTAACAGGATGACGATGACACTAAGGACTTTATTCCTTATTGTGAACTCGGCCAGATTCATGGATCACTCAGCCCAGGGGCGAACCTGCATACCATCCGCAAGGTAGGATGCGCCTGCGGTCGCGATAGTTTCTCCAAGCGCCAACCCTTCGGTCACGATTGCCGTATCTCCGATTCCGTCGGCGACGATGACCGCTCGCCTGGAGACCGTCATCGAATCCTGGTCGACTATCCAGACATACTTTGCGCCGCCCTCGCTGAATATAGCCGTGATGGGTACCGATATGCGGTCGGTCGCGGCCGGCCGCGATCGTTGTGCATCAGACACCTCCAGGATTGCGTTCATTCCGGGAAGAATAACGAGGTTTGCAGGGGAATCGAACGTGAAAGTTACGCCATAGGTTTGCGATGCGGTGTCAGCCAGCAACTTCGCTTCCTTGAACGTTGCCTTGATGCGCTTATTCGGGGCAGCATCCAGAATAACGAATACATCCTGATTTCCAGTCTCCTGCGACTGAGCTATTACGCTAGCCGGAACGTCAATGGAGACCTCAAGCGCTCCGTGTCCCATCAGCCCTGCGACCAACTCACCCGCAGGGACGTTCTGGCGCTTACGAGCCGGCACCTGCACGATGGCACCATCAAATGGCGCGCGTATTACTGTGTCATCCAGCGCTTTCTTCGCCCTGTCGACCTGCGTTTTTGCCACATCCCGCTGCGACCGCCGCTGTTCCAGTACGCTGCGCGCGATCGCATCTGCCTTGGATAGCCGCACCGCCCGTTGATACTCGTTTTTAGCGTTCTGAAATTTGGAGCGCGCGGAGGTAAGTTCACTTTGGAAATCACGTTGATCAAGCCGTGCGATTAAATCGCCCTCCTTGACCTGTTGCGCATCAACGACCGCAATCTCCTCAATCGTCCCGCCAACCTGAAAGCTCAATTCAGAGAATCGCGCCGCACTGACCACAGCAGGATACCGCGACGTCCGCATATCGGACGCCGGCGACAGAGTCATTATTTTTGCCGGCCGCACAGCAGGCTCTCGTGTTTTCTCTGCGGTGTCTTGCTTGCATGATGCCGTCAGGAAAGCCACCAATAACAAAACGGTCGTAATGCCAATTCGGCTAATAGAGGTGCGCATGAGCAGATTCAAGGCCTTTGTTGCTGAATCGGTTCCTGAGAGGGGGCGGACTCGCGATACCAAACAAGCAAACACCGATTTGTATAGTTTGCTTGCTATTGAGTGCGCACATGATAACGTGACTAGCGCCATCGCCTGATTTGAGAACCGTGCGGCGCGTAGCAGTTACTGCGACAGGAATGGCGCCGCAGGGCGCAACGTTTTTGACTTCCAGGAGTCGGGATCCGCACCCATACGACGCCCTAACTCGACAAGATTGCGCATCATTTCCGGCGCAAACAACCCATCTCCTTGCTCAATCGCATAGTCTTGCGGGATTGAAACATAGTACATCTTTGCGTCAATGTACGGCTTCTGATTGATTAATCGTATGTAGGAGTCGGCGCTCTCAATGCTCTGGAGCGTGGACGTCTTGATCAGTGTGTCCAGGCTAGAAGTGGCAACTGCAGTCCAACGAGGTGACACGACCTTTGGCTCCGGCAGGAGCTTCTGATTGACGATCATCCAAACGCGAATCCTGATCGGTACATCGTCATTCAGGAAGCCGAAATCTTGATTGCCGCCGAGTGCATACGCCCAATTGCGATCGTCCGTGGCACCCACGACCGACATCGCCGCGCCGCCGTCTACGTACATCAGATCGTAGTAAAAATCGGAGGGAAAGCGCCCGGTATCGCGGAGGACGCAAGCAGCGTTGACACTGCAAGATCGGAACTCTCATCGAAGGGCTTCTCTTCTGCGGCTTTGGCTAGATCCCAGACGCGCAGAAGACCGTAATCTACGTTGGTTGCACCAATCAGAAGCTGCCGACCTTCCTCAGCGCCCTGCGCCAGTCCGCGGTTGAGTTCAGGCGTAACTGCGGACCGAATCTGATCATGCAATTTGGAAACATCGAAAATAGACACATTCCCCGGAAGATAGGGAATGATTCCCCGGCGTCGCACCCAGCTATCCCCCGGATTCTGGTAAAAAACCACGACGGTTTCATATGCTTCGGGCGTGCCGACAAACGCATAAGGCGCAATCATTGCGCCCGTGCTGATACCGCTAACCGTGTCAAACTGTGGACGTGCAAATTCCGGTTCGTTGACCGCGCCCCAACCCTGCAAGAAGCCCGCGCCGAATGCACCAAAGGCGCCACCGCCGGAAAGAACGAGCACGTCATAACTCTGCCGTTTACCGGAATCCATATTGCGGTACTCATGCTCGATCCGTCGCCCGCTCAACACTTCTGATGCACCAAGCTCCGCTGCGTAATTCTCCACAAAATCATCGTAGCGGGCGATCAGCTCTGTCTCGGAAATATCCCGTTGCATCGGTGTCTGGCATCCGACCAGTACGAGTATGGCGGCGCCCGCTAACAGGCGTGGACAAAAATTCATTTCGGCTCCAGTTTCTTGAAAACGCGACCCATTAACGCCAGGAGAAACGCTGTGCTCGCACCGAACAAAATTAACCCCCCCATTGCCTCGAACGAGCTGAGCAAGCGCCATTCCGCCGACAGCAGAAGGTCCCCATATCCCAGAGTGGTCGCAGTCACCACAGAAAAGTAGAGTGCAGCAGCAAGATTATCGAACTCACCAATTTCCACGTAAAGCAGCGCCCAGATCAAGGATTCCAGAATATGCATCGCGACGATCCATAGAACGGATGTCACAAGAAGTAAACCTGCGACCAGCATGCGCGAGTAGCGCTGAACCCAGTCCGAAACCCCAGGGAGCATGTTGGCCAGACCGATCAGTCCAGCAACATGTATGACTGTCGTTAACACAATCATCCCGGTGCCAAACGTAATCTGCACGCCCAGCATCAGTTTTGCACCATGCGGTCGCAAGGCAAAACAAACGATTCACAACTCAAAATTGACGTGATCAGATTAACCTCCACTGCAAGCAAACGGAAACTCCTTCAATCGAGTCCATGCCACGCTTCCGCGCTCTCTCGAAAACAGGAGCTTGGCGCTCGCACCCACAATGAAATGCAGTGCAACTGCGCGGGCAAGTAAAACCTGTACCCGGCCACGGACGGGATCGGAATAGAGGGAGTATAAATGGAGTTCTTTACTTGTCATCAGCCCTGTCTCCCGCGAAAAATTCGCTCGCGCGCGGCGGACGTTCGCACTTCTCCCGTTGAGTCTTCCCAACTAATTTAGGTGCTCCCCTTTCTACCCGAACACGGCGCCGCTGCGGTTTCGACCTGGGCGCTACGGACGCATCGCAAATCGAGTCGGCCCGTTCAACGCTCGCAGCTTGGGCTGAATCCAGTCGACCCACTCGCACAGCATCGGCCGCGTCTCGCGCGGATCGATGAGGTCGTGAACGGCGAAGGATTCCGCTTTGGGATAAGGCTTGCGAGTGGCGGCGAAGCGCTCCTCCAGCTCGGCACGCAGAGCGTCCGGGTCTTCGGCTTGCTCGATCTGGCGTCTGAAGGCGACGGCGACACCACCTTCGATCGGCAGCGCACCCGATTGTGCCGAGGGCCAGTTGAGCGTGTAGGTGTCGGGGCCATAGTGCGCGGCCGAGGCGACGCCGAAGTTCTTGTGAATCTGCACCGATGCCCACGGAGTCGCCGCTTGAGCAGCGGCGGCGACTGCCGCCATGCCGTACCGGATGGTGCCATTTGCCTCGGCCTCCGGGCCGATCATGAAGCCGGGCTCGTCGACGAAGTTCACCACAGGCAGGTGAAAGGTGTCGCAAAGCTCGATGAGGCGACGCATTTTCTGTGCTGCATTCATGGTCATGGCGCCAGCGACGAAGCGACAGTCATTGGCGGTGATGCCCACGCTCTGGCCGTTGATGCGGGCAAGCCCGATGAGCAGGCTCTTGCCATAGCCCTCTGCGAGGGGAAAGAAGCTGTCCCGGTCGACGACCGCGTCGACGACACGCTGCACTCGAAACGCGTGGCGGCGGTTGCGCGGCACGACCTTGAGCAGGGACTCTTCCATACGGTCGACCGGATCATCGCAGTTGGTGCGCTCGGCGTGCTCCCAAACGTTGGACGGCAGATAGCCCAGGAAGCGGCGCATGCGAGCGAAAGCATCGGCCTCGTCGTCTGCGACCTGGTCCACCAGTCCACTCTTGAGGTGAACCTGCGGGCCGCCGAGCTCGTCCTTGGTCAAATCAACCCCCAGCGCGCGCTTTACCACGGCGGGACCGGCGATCATGATTTGCGAGGTTTCGCGCGTCATGACGGTGAAGTGCGAGGCGACCAGTCGGCCGGCGGGAAAACCCGCGACCGGACCGAGCGCCGCCGAGACAACCGGCACCATTCCCATTGCGTCAGCGATGATGCGAAAACGGTGCGCTTCGTAAACCGGGTTGCCGACGGTCTTGGGTTTGCGCGGATCGTCATCACCTGAACCCACGCTGCCGCCCCCGCCCTCGAGGAAGCGCAGCAGCGGCACGCGCAAATCGACTGCCAGATGCTCGGCATAGACACTCTTTCGAATTCCGGATGCGTTGGGCGAACCACCCTTGAGCGTAAAGTCCTCGCCGCCGACAGCCACACGCCGGCCGTCGATTTTGCCCAGGCCGATAACATAGTTGGCGGGAGAGAAAGATTCGACCTCGCCATCTTCGTCCAGGAACGCCGAGCCCGCCATGCGGCCGTGTTCGCGAAAGCTGCCCGGATCGAGGAGCTGGTCGATGCGCTCGCGGATAGTCAGCTTGCCGTAGCCGTGCTGGCGTTCAATGCCTTCGTCACCGCCTTGAGCACGCGCGAGCGCGCGGCGCTTTCGGATCTCTTCGACTTCTGGTTCCCAGCTCATGTTCCAGTCTCCGCTCGATTAGATGGCACGCTTGATTAAATGACGGTGCTGCCATTGTAGCTTTACAGTTTCGGTGTCCATCTTATGGCATCGACTGGTGAATTTTGTAAACTCGGGATATTGCTGAGTTGATTTGATGAATACCCACTCTACGAAGTTTGGAGTTGGTCCTCGACGGCGCAGCGTACCTTGAACTGATCGAAGACATTGTCGATTCGATGGAAGGACACGAATGAAGCTCTACATGGTTCCGTTGGCCCCAAATCCAACCAAGGTCATGCTTTATGTCGCAGAGCGAAACGAGCTTGGCGTCGACATGGGTATCGAACAGATCGTTGTGAACACCGTGAAACGCCGCCACCGTGAGCCCGAACATCTTGCCCGCAACCCGTTTGGCACCCTTCCGGTACTCGAGCTGGACGAGGGCACATTCCTGGTGGAATCGCTTCCCATCATCGAGTACCTCGAGGAGAAATTTCCGGCCGGCGCACTTTTGGGGGAGACGCCCGAGATGCGGGCAAAGGCAAGGGACGTGGAGCGTATCGTCGACTTGCGCGTCGCTGCTCCGATGGCAACATATGCTCACGTGACAAATTCTCCTTTGGGTATGCCCGCCGATCCTGAGCAGGCGGCAGCAATGAAGACCAGGCTACAAACGCCGCTCGATTATCTGGAAAAACTGCTGTCTGACGGCCGGCCGTTGCTGTTGGGCGATCGGGTGTCGATCGCTGATTGCACGCTGCAGGCCGCCTTGCAGTTCTTGCGTTACGTAGAAGCCAGTCTGTTCGGCGAACGGCCTTTGTTGCGCGCCTGGGATGAACGCTACCGGGCGCGCCCGGCAGCCCGGGAGGTCCTTCGATGGTAGAGAAGCCGACGTTTCCGGCGCTTGAGAATGATATAGGGACAGACTTGATACAGATCGCGTCGCGTTGCATTGGACCTGTCTTGCATTCAGTCTCGGAATCCAAAACAGGCCGCATCACGTAAACTCGCGTATTGACCAGTCCGAAGACACGCTCGATGATAATGTTGCGCGCCGACCCTGAGGCCAGCGTCCCACCGCGAAACCGTATCGCAATTCCGCCTTCTTAACGGAACGCGACGCTATCCCACCTGTCGAACTCGCAACAAATCAGCAATTCAACAATTCGAGGAGAAGAGAAGATGCGCTGGCTATACCTGATTGGGCTCTCACTACTCACCGCCAACTTGCACGCGGCGCCTATAAAGTCGGATTTCCCCTGGCAAACATGGGGTCCAGAGGTGTTCGAGCGCGCCGCGCAAGAGAACAAGTTCGTGCTACTGAGCCTGCAGGCGTGGTGGTGCGAACCCTGCCACCGAATGAACTCGGTCACCTACGACAATCCCGAGGTGCGTAAAGTCATCGCAAGCAAGTTCATTCCGGTATACGTAGACCAGGACAGCCGGCCGGACATCTCGCAACGCTTCGAACGCTGGGGCTGGCCAGCGACGATCATTTTCGGCCCTGACGGTACCGAGATCGTCAAGCTGCGTGGCTTTTACTCTCCGCAATTTTTCCTGCCGATACTGGAAGCCACTATCGAGGACCCCAGCCCGGTCAACTACGCGCTACTGGGTGGGCCGGAGCGCGGGCGCTCGCTCGAGACTGCACTGAGCGACGACCGCCGCCTGGCCCTGGAGAAGTTCTTCAACGTCCAATCCTACGACACCCGGCACGGCGGCTGGGGCACACGCGGCAAGCTGATTGACGGACCAACGCTGGACTACGCGTTCGATCAGGCGCGTTACGGCGACGACAGGATGCGCAAACGCTTGCGCGAAACGCTCGACGGCATGCTGGCCCTGATCGACCCGGCAACAGGCGGCATGGCGAAGGCAAGCCGCGTGGACTGGTCGCGGCCGTTCCGCGAGTACACCATGTTCGCCCAGGAAGGCGGACTGCGTGGCCTGTCCATGGGGTACGCCATGTTCGGCGATATTCGCTATCGCCGAGGTGCCGACCGGATTTTTGGTTTCATGCGCGATACGATGACCGCACCCGACGGCGGTTTCTACGCGAGCATGGGCGCGGAAGATTTCAATCCCGGCATCGACAAAAACCGCTATGCCCGCGAGAACGGCAAGGGCATCGCTGGTGTGCTTGCCTACTACGACGCGACCGGCAACACCGATGCGCTAAAGCTCGCACAGTCGAACGCGCGCTGGGTGATGGCCAACCGTGCATTGCCGGGCGGCGGTTTCCGGCACGACGCCGTCGACACCGGCGGCCCCTATCTGGCCGACACGCTCGAGATGGGGCGCGCGCTACTACACCTGCACCGCTCCACGGGTGAGCGCGAATGGCTGACCGCTGCGACCGCTGCCGGCAACTTCCTGATTGCCAATTTCACGGATTCTGATACCGGTGGATTTCTGGCCGCGGCAGCGCCAGCCGAGACATTCATGCAAAAGGCAATCAAGCAGAAAGATGACAACGTGCTCGCCACCCGTTACCTGAACCACCTGTACGCCTACACCGGGGAGATGCAGTTTCGCGAGGCCGCTGAAGCCGGCATGGGTTACCTGACCTCCGATGCCGTGCTGGAAGCCTGGTGGTACTTGCCCGGCGTGCTGCAGGCCGAGCATGAACTCACCCGAGAACCAATCCACGTGACTGTCGTAGGCGCAAAATCCGATCCGCGTTCAGCGAACCTCTACCAGGCCGCGCTCGCTTACGCGGCAGTACACAAGCGCGCCGACTGGTGGGATCGCGCCGAGGGCCCGCTAGCGAACGACACGGTGGAGTATCCCGAGCTGGCAAAACCCGCCGCCTTCGCCTGCAGCGGAAACATATGCTCTCTGCCGGTCACCAATCCGCGCGAGGTGGCGACGGCGCTCGATCGGTTGCTCGAGTAATCTGGCGGTGGCGAGCGTGGGATGTCGCAGAGCAGACATCAGGGCAATACCGCGAAAATGAATCTGTTCCCTTTTTCGCTTTTTCGGAGCCGTATTCCACTGCTATGTTTTATAGGTAGCGGGCGCGTCCGGGCCTTTGCCACCTGTCCTGTGTAGCAGGATTCCGAGGATACCGAGCACCGCATAGACGCCGAGGGCCAGCCAGCGTACCTGGACTCCGAATATGAGGTCGGTCTTTCCCATGATCGAAACGTAGGCGCCGTAGCAGGCGAAGCCGAGCGCTACAAGCATGAGGGCATTCCACAGCACCCTGCGTCTGCCTTTTGGCAGGTCGGCCCCAAGTATGTTGCGCGAGTTCATCATCAGGAAGAACGTCACGTAGGCAATCGGGAGCAGCATCATCCCGAATGTGGAGGTCGGCACGGCGAGCCAGAACTTGGTTCTCCCGGTCCAAAGGAAGGGACCGGCGAAGCCGACGACTCCGACCATCAGGCAGCCGAGGCGATGAATGTTGACGCTGTTGGGTCGCCCCAACATTTCACACAACGTAAAGCCATTGATGAGCATCAATATGATGATCGTCGACGTGGCCATGGCGAGCACACCCAGACCGAACACGAAGTGAGACACTGTGGCTCCCGTCAACGGCTCGAGCGACATCGCCAGGCTGGATGCATCGCGCCGAATCAGCATCGCCGCGAGCTCCTTGTCCTTGTTCGAAGGCTCTATCAGCGCGCGATTTGCATCGGTTGGCTGCTTGCCCGCACTAATGAGCCTGGCATCGATGAATGCATTGAGGTTGTCCTCGTAGGCGCCGCCGCCGCGCTCGATCACCGCCGGGTCGTACTTGGCGTGGAACTGGCTCGCCGAAGCCATCACGACGCAGCTGGTGGCAAGCAGGAACGGGATGAACAGGCCAATGGAGAGGTCGAAGATGGCCAGGCCACGGAAATCCTTGTCCCAACGTTTCCTTAGCATCGAGTAGGGCAGGAGAAAGGTCATGTTGATGCCCACCGCAGTGGCGACGGCCGTGACCATGACGTTGCGCTGTTCCGAAAGAATTTTCGACTGCCAGAATTCCGGCGCACTGGACTGCTTGACCTGCTCGGCAAGTTCCGTGGAGATCCGGTTGAACATTCCCAGATCGGGAATAAAGCCTTGCAGGATTTCCCCCCAGGGAAGTCCGGCGCTCGAAAACGTCAGCGTGATCACGACGCCCACGAAGGACATCACAATGATCGCGACCATGACTTTGAGGATGCGCTCGAAGAGCACGATGCCCCTCGAACCCGAGTCGTAAAACCAGATCAAGACGCTGGCAACGACGAGTAACACGCCGCCGATCACCACTTTTCCCGCGTCACCGTCGAGGGAGGGGATCAGGTTCTGTTGGACGGCCGCCGTACCGAGCGCGAACTGCGGCAGGCACCAGACGAGATTCGCCATCATCACCGCAATTGCCCAACTCCAGCCGAGCACCGGATTGAGCTGGCTGTTGATCAGCGCGAATGGCCGCTTACCGGTGGACAGGGTGACATACGATATCGCGCTGAGCATCACAATGCCTAACACCATCGCGACCAGCTGCAGCCACATAAGCTGATAGCCGGCAAGCACGCCGAGGTAGAGGCTTCCCGCCAGTGAACCGCCGCCGAGCGTGATCGCTCCCTGCAGCCAACCGGGACCGGACATTTTGACGTATGTCGAGCAGGTGGCGCCCAATCCCTCCTGCTTAGCGGCGAGGATTTGCTGACGTTCGGAATCGATCGTGGGCGCTTCTGCGGACATAACGGCTCCCTGGTGACTGCACAAGAGGCGGACTGCACGATGCCCGCCGGAGATCACGATAGGCCGATGATATGTCGCAGTGATGTGAAAGGACAACTTCCGCCCTGCGTCGGCCGCGACGCAGGGTTGACGAGGCATATCGACAAATGCGTAACAGGGGACGTACGATTTTCTGAGAATCGGCGGTCGCACTCACACCCAAAGTGCATCATTTGAATAGTAGGGAAGACACGACGGGTGTCTGGTGGTTGTGAGGAGTGCAACCTTTTCAACTATTCAAGAGCAACCCACCATGTCCTATCAACGGCCTTCAACGCAAGCGCACTACGCGATTGCGGTGCAGTGACAAACCCAAGTACAAGGCTTCCTGGCACAGCTTGAACCGCACCAAAAGTGGACGCTACCCCTTAATGAGCAGGCATAAGGGTAGCGTCACCATTTTCTCAGGACGACACGGTGGCATATCCCGAGCTGGCAAAGCCGGCTGCGTTTGCCTGCAGCGGCGACGTATGCTCTTTGCCGGTCACCAATGCTCGGTGGCGGCGGCGCTCGACCGCCTGCTTGAGCAACTCTATCGCTCCGGACGCCCAAGTGTTCTCCAAGGTGATTTCTTTCGACTAGCATGATTCATATGGCAAAGTGCCGGTTATGGCGTTGTTAGGATTGGCGCCATAACCACTGCCCGATTTTGTGTTTGACGGCTTCGACGAAATTGGCAAAGACTTCGAAAAAGGGGACAGCGTTATTTGTATCGACTTGCAATCAACGCTCAAACCAAGAAAGTGAATCCGCCCCCTTTTCCTTGCAACGTTGCCGAAAACGACCGTCAGAGCATTTCAGTTGCCAACAACTCCATGGCTTCGGCATCAGAGGTACGCACCACCATAGTGCCCACTTCACCGCGAGAAGCCGCGTCCTTCCAGCGTTGCAAACGGTCGCGAATGCGATCCTTGGACCCTACCAGCGCCACGTCGTCGATCAGTTCGTTGGGTACCAGAGCCGTGGCTTCGTCCTTCTGGCCTGCAAGGTACAGATTCTGGATGCGTTCAGCGGCGTCGCCATAGCCCAACTTTATGGCGTAGTCATTGTAAAAATTCTTGCTCCTGGCACCCATTCCGCCGATGTAGAGCGCCAAGAAGGGGCGTAATGCGTCATAGGCCGCTTCAAGATCATCGTTCCTGGACACTGTAACGAATGGCGCAATGTCGAAATCCTTGAGGCTCTTACCGTTACCGGCGGTGGCGAATCCGGTTTCCAGGTCTTTTGCAAACAAGTTGTACTTGTCTGGGTCCATCCATACGGGAAACACGCCGTCGGCGACTTCTGCGGCGCAACGCATACCGGCCGGCGTAATTGAGGCTGTGTAAATGGGAATGTTCGGATTGGCGTCCAGGATGGATTTCAAGGGCTTGCCAAGTCCCGTGGCAGCGTCGCTCTTGTTCGGCATCTGGTATTCCACGCCGTTGAATTCCACCGGCCCTTCACGTGCCATGATTGCACGCATGATCTGAATGTACTCCCGGGTGCGTGTAATCGGCTTGCCGTAAGGCACACCGTGCCAGCCTTCGATCACCTGCGGACCGGACGCGCCCAGGCCAACAATGAAGCGATCATTTGACAGCTGCGCCAGTGACATCGCGGTCATGGCGGCCATGGCCGGAGTGCGTGCCGGCATCTGCATGATGGCGGTGCCCACCCGTATCTTTTCAGTTTGCGCCAGTATCCAGGTGGCCGGCGTGACCGCGTCCGAACCGTAGGCCTCGGAAGTCCACACCGAGTCAAAGCCGAGACTTTCTGCGCGCTTGATAACATCGATGTCGATGTTCAGTTCCTTGCCGGAATAGCCCAGTAATAATCCTAGTTTCATGATGCTCCTAGTTTCATGATGTTCTCCAAATTGTCGGGCGCCCTGGAAGGGGGGCGGCGAAAAATTTAATTTCCGCCGCGCTCGCCACCCCAAACTTAAATCGGCTCCCTTTTCTACGGCTGTTCGGCTTCGCTATATCAACAAGCCGGCCTGTTCGAGGAGTGTAATGCATCTGCCAATCGCATTACCTCACCAACTCCCACCACGGATCGATCATTTCCTCTCCGTCAATGTCCACCGTCGCGCCAAGTTTCGGCACTACAAGTTGAACCCCATTTGAAGCGGCGACGTCCAGGGTTCGCTTGATGGGCTCATCCCAATCGTGATACGCGAGATTAAAGGTCGCCCAGTGAACGGGCAGCATCTGCTTGCCTCGAACATCGCGATGCACCCGAACTGAATCTTCGGGAACCATATGAATGTCCAGCCATCCTTGATCCGGCCCATAGCTGCCCACCTTGATGACGGTCAGGTCAAAAGGACCGAGGCGCTCGCCTATTTGCGTAAACAATTTGGAGTAGCCCGAGTCTCCACTGTAAAAGACGCGATGCTCAGGCCCAATAAGCGACCAGGACGCCCAATGCGTCTCCTTGTAGTCGAACAAGCCGCGCCCGGAGTAGTGCCGCGCCGGCGTTGCAATAACGCGCAGATCACCAATTGCAACCTCCTGCCACCATTCAAGGCTGTGAATCTGTTCTGCGGGAATATCCCAACCCTTCAGGCGCTCACTCACACCGAGCGGAACAAAGATGTGCGCACCCTGTGCCGCCAGATGTCGGATGGTCACCTCGTCGAAGTGATCGTAGTGGTTGTGCGATACCACCACGACGTCAACGTTTGTGACGCTTTCCAGCGCTACAGGAGGCGGATGAAACCGTCTGGGACCGACAAACTGAAACGGTGACGCCCGCTCTGAGAAAACCGGGTCGATCAGCACACGATAGCCGTCGAATTCAACCAGCGTGCTGGAGTGACCCAGCCAGTTGACCCGTAGCGATTGCGACGGAGTTGCAGCGAATCGGGCCGGATCGATCTGTACTACGGGCACCGGCGAAGGCGGCTCGCGTTGCTCCTCGCCGAATAACTGATCTTCAATTGCCTGCCAGCCAAACTCATAGGCGGCCTGGCGCTCTTCGTTAAAAAAGGCCCCCCCCTCGTAATAGGCAAGAGACTCGAAGTATTCGATCATCTCGGGTGGAATTCGACTGCTGAGACTCCAGCCGACCACCACAACTACCAGGGCCAAGATAGCTATCAACGATGCGAGACCAATCAGCGCCTTCTTGAGAATGCTCATTCCTGTCGATTCATTCAGAAAGAATTGTAGATATGAGCAAGAGTATAGAAGGTGTAAACAGGATTCTCATCCCTGCAGCGATACAGCCTCCGGAGAAAGAACGCACTGGCGGGCAGAACCGGGTCAACTCAGTCTGTCGCAGATTATTGGCATAGCACACAGGGCACGCTCAATAAAGCACACCGGCCATGCCTGCGCGCCGCGTCTTTCTCGGGCACCAGTCCCAACGTTGAGCCTGCGACTACAAGATCAGCAGGGCCAATCTTACCCGGCCGCGGCCGGAGTCGGCGCTGCAAAGGCGCGCTTGCGGTTGCGCTTTGCCGCGTTCACCAGCGGCGGACACACTTTCGCATTTCTGTGAATCACCTGGCAGTCGAGGCAATAGAAGCATTCATCCATGTTGATTGCGCCGCTCGGCTCGATCGCCTGTATCGGACAGCGTCTTGCGCACAGCTGGCAAGGATTGCCGCATTCCGGACGGCGTTTCAACGGTATGGACAGGCGCAGCCTTCCGCCAATCGCCATCACCGCGCCCAGCGGGCAGAGGAATCGGCAAAATGCCCGTTCGACGAACAAGCCGACGGCGAGAAGCACCAACGCGTACACCACAAATGGCCAGGCTCAGTCCATTCTCAGAGTGATGACAGTCTTGAACGGCTCGATCTCTGCCGCGACCGCCATAGTCTGAAGTCCGTGCAGGGAGGCGGCGGCGAGCGCGGTGCGTGCGTCCGGTGCGCGAGGATCGCCACTTCCTGTATCTGCGCCAGTTACCTCCTCCCGGCTGACAAAAATTTCTGCCTGTCCGGCGTGTTGGCGTCAGAAGCCCACAATCTCATCACGCTGAATGCTCTTAGCTACGGATCGACTCAGAGCACTGGTACTCAGGTCTTGAGCGACGAGTCATTGCCAATGCCGAATCCATTCGTCGCTTTGTCGGGACCATCACTTTCCGGCGATTTGTGATACCTGTCTGTTTTACATGCGAATTTCCCCGAGGAACACTAGTTGCAGTTAATGCTGGGAAGCACATCTCAGGAGAAACACATGCTCAATGGCAAGAGGCAATCATTCTATTCGTCCATTCTTGCAATGACGTTCTTTGCGGGTCTTCTGTTTGCCATTTCTGGCGAGGCTGCAACCGTATACATGTGGCGAGACGATAACGGGCTCAAGCAGTACACCGACCATTGCCCACCAGGCGAGAAGTGCGTCGCGAAAAAGCTTGGAACTTCTGACGGTAGCGATTCAGGAGGAGGGACAAGAAACAAAGGCAAGTCCTGGAAACACACGACAACGACTGACACTGGCACCACGGACACAGGCACTTCGACAAGTGGCGACGACAGTGCATCAGACACAACAGCCGATAGTGGCACCGATGACACGACGCCGGACACAACCACGGATAGCGAGCCAACCACGACTGGCGACGCAGCTACTTCCACTGACACAGACGACACGGCATCAACGAGCACCGACCCTGCTACCGATGCTTCAGCCCTCCTGCAGTGGGATCCTGTATTGCACTCCGCGTTGCAAGGCTATCGTCTCTTCTATGCAAAGGGGAGCACAGCGTACCAAGGTATTGATGTCGGCAATTCCACGACCTACTCCATGACCGGACTTGAAAGCGGAGCACGCTACTACTTCAGAGTCGCAGCCTACGACTCGTCCGGAAATCAAAGTGATTTCTCGAACGAGGTCTATAAAGACATGCCGTGATGCGGCAGCAAAGCATCGCGTTGCGATAGATGAGCAAACACAGCAGCCAAAGGACTCAGCTAAATAATCATAGCCTTACTTCACTCGCGCGAACCCGCAACACTGACGGGTAGTTGTTCTATGGAGTCTGGCCCTTTTATTCCACTATGATCCCACCCCTTCCTCTGTGGTTCTGTCATTTCGCATAACCATCGGCCCAGCGGCAGCCTCGGTTCGAGCATTGGAGGTGATTTGCACGCCACAGGGTGGAGCATAAGGCGCGCGCCAACTAGTCGCGCCCGTTAGCTGCGTGAGTTGTAGCTGATATATGGATCGAGTTCGGGCTGCTCCCATTCCCGATAGTAGGCTTCGAGGTGGGGCATCAGCCGTTCAGCCCGCTCTGCCGCTTCGCTCGGGTAGGGTGTCGCCGCCATCGCTGACCTCAACTCGGCGGCAACGGCCGCCAGATCGACACGGGTAGGCTGACCATCGCGCAGCACCACCTCGCCATCGACAAGTACGGTGGTGACGTCACCGGCCCGCGCCCGCATGATAATCAGGTCGCGTGGATCGACCTCCGGCGCCACCCAGGGCCAGGTAATTCGCTTTAGATCGACCAGCACCAGATCGGCGGCAAAACCAGGCGCCAGACGGCCAAGCCTGCTCTCTTGACGCATTAGCCTTGCTCCACCCGCGGTCGCCATCTCAAGGATCCGCGTGTTTGCCGGTGCTGGCGTGCCTAGCCTGGGCGTGCGCTGCAGCCGAAGCGCGAGGCGGATCTCTGCAAACATGTCCTCATCATCGTTGATGGTATTGCCGTCCATGCCGAGCGCAACCGTCATACCCGCATCCAGCATCGCGTTGAGCGGCGCAATACCAGCACGGAGACGTAAATTGGAACTCGGATTGTGGCTGACAGCAGCTCCGGTTTTCGCCATTACCTCGATCTCCGGCTCGCTGAGCCACACGCCATGGGCGATAGAAAACCGTGGCCCGAGAACGCCAAGGTCATGAAGGTACAGGATCACCGGCTTGCCGTAGTCGCGAGGTCCCTGAAGTTTCTCGTAGTACGATTCCTCACCGTGGGTCTGGATACCCGTATCGTGATGCTCCGCCGCTTCCGCGATGCGGCACAACAGGTCGTCAGACACCCACTGCGGACCGGGTGGGCCATACCAAATGTCGATCGTCGGATGGTTGGCAAATTCCCGGCAAAGACCTTCCATGATGCCGAGATAGTCATCGGCTCCGGCGTCGCCCGGCGCGGGCAAGTCCATTTCCGATTCGACGCGGATTTCTTCAGGGAGCGCAGAGCGAAAATTCTCGTCATCGCCGATTCCGCTGACCAGATGGCACTGAGTCCTGATACCCGGCGCGAACGCGACGCGAATTCCAGCTTCGTTGTAAGCCTTCAGAGCGCGACGAGCACGATCGTCGAAGGCCTGCGCAGTGCCCCGTCCGCCGTGCACATCGACGACGCTGGTCACACCCGTAGCCAGCAACCGGGCGGAGCTGAGCAGTGTGTTCAGATAGACATCCGAACTTCGCATTCTCCGCAAAGCCAACAGCCAGGGCTCGAGAAGCATATCGGGGACGCCATGCTGGGCAGCGCTCGCCCCGTTGCTATGGTGATGGGCGTTGATAAAACCGGGCACGACGGCGACGGAATCCGAGCCGAGAACGCTCGCGCCAGAATATTTTTTTCGCAGCGTCGCATACGATCCGATTTCGCGAATCGTGTTGCCTTCGATTGCAACCGCGCCCTCGCTCAGGACGTCGGCGGCGTCACTACCACCTGTCACGATCCAGCGCCCGCGCACAAGCGTGACTTCGGACATGTCCTTCTCCTGTCGATTGATTTGGTTTAACTGTCGCAGCCCAATTCGGCGGAACCCCGGGGTCACCGAACCCGGTATAGCTCAGTCTGTCCCTACCGTTCCCCGACCCATGGTCAACCCTGGCGCCTATCTGTTCGAGCTCTTGACCACGCCATCCTTCCCAAATGCGCCGATTTCCTCCTCGGAATAGCCAAGCTCGGAAAGGATTGCCAAATTATCGGCGCCCAGAAACGGCGCCATTGCTTTTACTTCGGCGGGGGTGCGATCGAAACGCGCGGCAGGCCGCGGTTGCCGGACTTTTCCCAAAACAGGATGGTCGTGGATCTCAAAGATCTTGTTCTGGACAACTTGTTCATTCTCAATCACGGCGCGGCGGTCGAGAATCGGTGCACATGGCACTTCGTTTGCGACAAACCGTGGCAAAAGCTCCGCCGCACTCCATTTCGCGATCTCATCACTCATGAATTGTCGACGCTCTACCGTATGCTTTGAACGGATGGCTGGATTTGCGAAGCGCGAATCTTCAAGCATATCTTCACGGTTCAGGGCGCGACACATGCCCTGCCATTCGGCATCCGATACTGCACCGGCCGTGATGTAGCCGTCTGTGGTCTTGAAGACAAGGTCGAGGCCCATTTGTCCGCGAGCCGGGTCAATTTCGTTGTCGACAAAACTCATCCCCGAACTACCCTCGGGCCACAGGTAGGCGACCATTGTGTCCAGCATCGCCAGACGCACGTGCTGCCCCTCGCCGGTTCGTTCGCGGGCAAGCAGGGCCGCGGTAATTGCCTGCGCCGCAGTAACCGATGTCGTCTTGTCGGGAATGATTGTGCGAACCATCCGTGGCTCGCCGGTAACGCGATCGGTCTGGATATCAGCCAGGCCGCAAAGCGCCTGAATGACAGGATCATAAACCCGTTGATTGGCATAAGGTCCCTGTTCACCGAAGCCGCTGATCGAGACAAAAACAATGTCCGGCCTAATGTCACGAACAGCGTCTTCCCCCAGACCCATCCGTTCGATTGCACCAGGCCGGTAGTTCTGTACGAGCACATCGGCGGTTTCGACCAGTTTCTTGACGATTTCCAGGCCCTTCGGGGATTTGATATCGACGGAGAGAGAACGCTTGCTCCGATTGCAGGATAAGAAACCTGCGGACATTCCTTCGTGCTTGTGCCCGGCGTGACGCATATATTCACCGCGCGTCGGCTCGATCTTGACGACCTCCGCGCCCTGGTCGGCCAGCATCATGGTCGCGATCGGACCTGACACCATGGTCGTAAAGTCCAGAATTTTGAATCCGCTAAGCGGTCCCGGCATGCGTCTTCTCCATCGTCTTGATCTGTCGCGCCAATTGATTGGTCGAACTAGGCGTCATCTGTGTAGCGGCCAGGATAATTGAGCCGCATGGCTTGATGATATATCGGCCGTTCTGCCACTCGGCCATGGTAGCTGAGCAGTGCCTGCGGTAGATCGAGTTCGTACATGATCGCCCAGTCAAGGCAGGTCATCAAAATGATGTCGGCGATACTCAGCTCATGCCCCATCAAATAAGTGCCCGCGGCATCGACTTTGTCAGACATTGCGTTGACTTGTTTGAGAAAATACTCGCGCGCCGACGCAACTGCTTCCGGCGCTTCGCCATATATCTCTTTCAATCCTTCGTGGCGTCTGATGAGGTACAGCGAATGGGCGTCTAACTCTGTCATGACGAAATAGCACCATTCATTCAACTTGGCGCGTTGCACGGCATCCGACGGAGAAAAAAAGCCTTTCGGAGCCGGGAATGTGTCAGTCAGGTAACCGATGATCGCAGCGCTTTCTGTCAAAACCAATGAACCGTGGCAGAGCACCGGGATTTTACGTTTGGGATTAAGCCGCGCAAATTCTTTGGTTTGAGTTTCGGGTGTACGTGTCCTAATCGCCCGGCTTTCGTAGTCAACACCGAGTTCGAGCAGCGTCCAATGAACCCGCATTGCACGTGTGCTACCGATTCCCCATACCGTAGGTTTCGCAAAAGTCATGGTGGCTCGTCTGCCTGGTTCACGTTAAACAACCGATCCCTATCAGGCTGAGTGTACTGTGCAAAAGCACGGTTGGCGATTTGTGACGAAGGCGCAGATGGCCTCCTTATAGTTATTTGTTCTCACACGGCGCATCAAGTACTCCGCTTCCTGATAGAGCGCAGTCAAGAAATCGGAGTATCGGGAAGTATAAACGGCGTTCTCACCCTATCTCCAGTCCAGTCGCCGGCGAAGAATGGGCTGGCAGGAGGCGGATATTCGAACCACTGATATCATGAGGACGCGAAGCTACGAAGTTAATTGGACACAGGTCACCGACGAAACTGGAGAAAAAATGAAACTACACATCTGGGGGAAAGCACCGAATCCACGTCGCGTCAAAATGTATCTCGCGGAGAAAGGGATTGTGGTGCCTATGGAGGACGTGGGAGACGGCGCTACTTTGAGCGCCGATTACTACGAACGTTATCCGATGTCGACGGTACCGATGCTGGAATTGGACGACGGCTCCGAGATCGGCGAAGCGATGGCGATTTGCCGCTACTTCGAAAGCGAGCATCCGGAGCCGCAACTTTTCGGATCGACCTCACAGGAAAGAGGAATTGTCGAAATGTGGGAGCGGCGGGCATCCGAACTTGCCCTGACGGGCGTCGCCGAAGTGCTGAGAAATACCAATCCGGCGTTCAAGGATCGCGGCCTTCCTGTGTATCGAGAGGTGGTCGCTCAAGTCCCCGAGCTTGCTGAGCGAGGAAAATGGCGATTCGCGAAGTTTCTCGATTTGCTGGACGCGCAGCTTGCATCAAACGAATTTGTCGCCGGAGACAATTACTCGGTTGCCGACATTACGTCCCTTTGCTCAATCGATTTCGCGAGAGTAATCAAGGAACGGATTCCGGAAGACAAAAAGAACGTGCAACGTTGGCATGAGAGCGTGTCGGCTCGACCGAGCGCGTCAGCGTAGCAACCTTTCCAACGACAGAACACCTGCGGCTGACGCCTCGCACCAGTGATTGCGCCGGAGCATGCGGACGCAATACCGGCGGGTTACGCATCACCCAGCCGTCCTGCACGCGCTTGCGAGGTTATTGCGAAATCCCGTCAGGGCGCTCTACAAAGGATGAAAGAATTGCGTCCATGAATTGTCCGCGTGCGACGGTTACGTCTCGCGCCAGTTGCTGAACGGATTACCGAGCAGATTCGCGTTGTAATACCGTGAATCGTCAGTGACCTCTTTTCTTACCCAATCCGGAAGATCAAATTGCTCTGATTCGTGCGCAAGTTCTACTTCGGCCAGCACGAGCCCTTCATTTTCGCCTTGGAAGATATCGACTTCCCAAACGTGTGTGCCGACCTGAATTCCGTAACGGGTCTTTTCTATGAACGGTTTCTGACACAGATCGTTCAGCATTTCCAACGCGTCCGTTCGCGGAATCGGATATTCGTACTCCGGCCTGACGGCACCGACATTTGCGCCCTTGATCGTCAGAAACGCCTTGTCATCGCTAACCCTTACCCTGACAACTGTTCTGACATGATCGGCAATCGGGAAGTAACCCTGCTTGATCGCCCTTCCATGTGGAGGAAGCTCCACTTCGTTCAGGTCGACCAGAAATTTTCGTTCGATTTCTTTTGGCATGGGCGTTTCCTCAGTCCTCTATATATGCGTACAGACACGCAGACCATTTTGCCTGAAACGGATTCCTTTTATAGGTGCGGCACGCATCAGATGCGCTGGCTTTTCGACACCGGTCTCGTCATGCGTCCGAGACGGTAGAATCGGCGAGTGTCTCGTTCTATCGAGACGAAAAGAATAAACAAACCCGGAGACTTTATGAGAATCGACGATTTGGAAACTAACCTCGCGCGTACACCGATCATAGCGAGGAAGCTAAAGGTCGAGTGCCAGGCGTTCAAAAAGGTAATTGATGATGCGGTCAATGCGCTGAATAAGCCGAAAGAGATTGACGACAAGCTCAAGTCGCTATCGAGCGACCTCGGCGCGCTGCACAGCGGGCTGACTGTCGCGAAGGTTGTACGGCCGATTCGACTGGTTGCAGGTCGTTTGCAATCAAGCGTGAAGTCAGTCAAGAGAAGCGTCGACAAGGCAGAGGCGAAAGCCAAGGCGCTGGATGAAAAGGCGAAGCCGATTCGCGAGAAGCTCAAGGCTTTGAGCAAGCAAGTCGGCCAGTTCGTCAAGGAGCTCGACAAATTAATCACACAGTCGACCGCTGCGCTGGCGAAGATCAAGAAGGTTCATGGATGCGTGAACAGCTTGCAGAATCCGCTGCGAACCCTCGGTCTCGCCCAGCTCAATGACTTCGCTCGCGTCAGCAACCCACCCGTGGTTCAGTTGAACAAAAATATGACCCAGGTCAACGACGCCATCAAGAAGAGCAAAGCGCAGATTCGCCAGATCATCGCACAGCTCAACAAGCTCAAACAGATCCTCAGAGAGATCGCTTCTCTGCGAAAAGTCATCAACCCGATCATGGCTCCCCTTAAGGCGCTGCTTCGCGCCTTGAATCAAAAGATCAACCTGAGGATGTTCAGCTTCTCGATACGTCAAATTCTGGACGGGCTGAAACTGCCCTGGCCCTTCAGCTATCTGGAGAAACTGTTCTGGTCCACTGCCAACAGAATCCTGAATCCGATTCTCAAAGCCTTGAAGCTGGATGTGAAGTTGCCGGGCATTCCCGGACTCAACCTCCTTGGAAAAATCAATCTCGACGCCTTCGACAAGATGCCTGATTTTGCAGGGATGCTGGACGACCTTGCGGGTTCGTTCCGCAATCTGAGCGAGCTGTTGAAACTCTTCAAGGTCAGTTGCCCGCCCAGAAAGTCCGCACCAACGACTTCCGAGGCGCTGGCAAGCGCACTGAAAGGAGCCAGGCCGAAACTGGTAGCGGCCTGAATGCGCCAACCCGCTCGCCATGGGATAGACCTGGGCGGGCGGGATCTGCGAGGGTACTGTTGGGGGCTTCGACCCTTTTCACGGATGCAAAATCCGATGCGTGGCAGCCAGCCGGGTATGCGATGATATAACTGCCTGCCATCAAAACTGAGGTGAGACATGAGATTCGGCGTCTTCTACGAACTGCAGTTGCCCAAGCCCTGGGCTCAGGATTCAGAGCACAAGCTGATTCAGCAGGCTATCGAGCAAGTTCGCCTGGCGGATCGCATCGGCATCGATTGCGCCTGGGCGGTCGAGCACCACTTTCTGGACGAGTACGCGCATTGCTCGGCGTCCGATGTCTTTCTGTCTGCTATCGCGGCGAAGACCGAGCGCATTCGTGTCGGGTTCGGGATTCGGCAGGTGATTCCAAACTATAACCATCCGGCGCGCACCGCGGAGTCGGTAGCGATGCTCGACCTGATCTCGGACGGCCGCGTCGAGTTCGGCATTGGTGAGGGCGCGACGCGCCTGGAACTGCACGGCTATGGTGTCGAGGCCAAGCGCAAGCAGGCGCTCGCGCTTGAGGCGGCAGAGCAGATCGCGAACATGATGGTCATGGAGCCCTATCCGGGTTACCAGGGCGAGGGTTTCTCCATGCCTTGCCGCAACGTACTGCCGAAGCCCTTGCAGAAACCACACCCTCCGATGTGGATGGCGTGTACCAATCGAAAGACGATCGAGACTGCCGCACGCAACGGCATTGGCGCGTTGGCGTTCACATTTCTCGACCCGGAGGAAGCCAAAACCTGGGCCGACATCTATTATTCGATCATCAAGTCCGAGGAGTGCGTTCCACTCGGACACAGAGTCAACGCGAATATTGCGATGGTGGCCGGCTTCTCTCTGCATCCGGACGCGGAGGAGGCGCGCCGTCGCGGAATGGACGGTTTCGCGTTTTTCCGCTATGCGATCAACGCGCTTGTGGCAAACGACGCCAAGCCGGGCCGTAGCCGGTTATGGGAGGAGTATGAAGAAATCAAGAACCGCGACCTGCCCACCATCGGCGCGCCGGGCATCGGCACTCCTGAGGACTACTGCGATCTCGTCCGCGGATTTGGTGATGTAGGCGTCGACCAGATCATTTTTCTTCAGCAAGGAGGCAAGAACCGCCACGAGCACATCTGCGAGAGCCTCGAGCTCTTCGGCCGCGATGTGCTGCCGCAGTTTGTTGAAGGCCGAGAAGAGCGCGAGGCACGCAAGGCTGAAGAACTGGCGCCGTACATCGAGAAGGCACTGCAGCGCAAGAAGCGCATGCCGGCGTTGTCGGACGAAGACATCCCCGTCGTGAAAGCCTCGCGCGAGCGCGAGGCCGTGTACCGGCAGGGCTGAGCGCGCGCATACCTCCGACTGTTCGTCAGGCAGACGGGACTGCGGCCAGCGGAGAGGCTGTCGGGTCATCGTTGCATAGCTGTATAACCGCGCAACCGCCTGAGTGTACAAAGCATACACAGCGTAACCGCAGGCGCAGTTCCAGTTGGCGCTTACTTTGGTCCCGATTCCGCGACAACCTCTGCGTATCCCCCGGCTACCACGTCGCGAAATTCTGGAATCAGCGGCATCGGTCTCGGCGGGCGCGTCCTCCACATTTTTTCACAAGAATCTCCTGCGCACTTGCCAGCTTGCTCAGAGTGCGGTGGAATGGCCCCGGCTTCGGCAATAGACGCTTCGTCCTGCCAGGCCTTGTTTCAACAATCTCAATGCCGTCCGGGGGAATTAGTGAATAAGACGATACTTTCCGCAATGCTCGCGTTACTGGTCTTCGTGGCCAGTGCCACCGCGGAGGCCAAGACCTTCCGGTATTCAACATCAGGCGACGTGCTGGGACTGGACCCCTACACGGCTAACGAAGGCCCCAACAATGCAATGAAGGACAACTTCTATGAGGGGCTAGTTCACCGTTCTCATGACTTGTCCCTGCACCCGGCGCTGGCCACGGACTGGAAACAAACTGACCCGCTCACCTGGCGCTTTAACCTGCGCAAGGGCGTGAAATTCCATAACGGAAATGCCTTTACGGCCGATGACGTTCTGATATCACTGAAGCGCATCCGCGAGCCTAACTCCAGCTTGAAATTTGCGGTGGCATCGATCGAAAAAATCGTCAAAGTCAACGATCACGCCATCGACATCGTTACCCGTTATCCCGATCCAACGCTGCTGCTGAATTTGCCACTGTTCTGGATCATGGATAAAGAGTGGCTGGTAGCGAACAAAGGCATGGACATTCAGGAAGGCGCCGTTGTCAGTACGTTCGTCAACCTGAACGTCAACGGAACCGGACCGTTCAAACTGTTGGAACGCATCCCGGACACGCGCACAGTTCTGGTACCGAACCCAAACTGGTGGGGAACGCCAAAACACAATCTGACCAAGGCAATCTTTCAGCCAATTGGCAACGCGTCCACGCGCGTGGCTGCATTGCTCTCCGGCGATATCGATCTGATGTATCCAGTGCCGCTTCAGGACATTGCGCGAGTCAAAAGCTCACCGGGATTAAACGTCATGCAGGGCCCCGAGCTGCGCGTCATCTTCTTCGGCTTCGACCAACATCGCGACGAACTTCTGGATATGCCGGGCAGCGGCAAAAACCCGTTCAAGGACGTTCGCGTGCGCAAGGCGTTTTATCAGGCGATCAATATCAAGGCGATTAATCGGGTCGTAATGCGCAAGGGATCGAAGCCGACAGGACTGATGATCGCCGAAGGAATTAACGGATTCCAGGCGGACATGAACAAACGCTTTCCCTACGACCCGAAAGCCGCGAAGAAACTCCTGGCCGATGCCGGATATTCGAACGGATTCCCGGTTACGCTCGACTGTCCGAATGATCGCTACGTCAACGACGAGGCGATTTGTCTGTCAGTCATTCCGATGCTCAAGCGCATTGGCATCGATGTCAAACTGAACGCACAAACAAAATCATTGCATTTCGAGAAAATCAGCCGCAAGCAGGACTACAACACGAGCTTCTACATGCTGGGCTGGACGCCTGGCAGCTATGATGTCCACAATCCTCTGGTCCAACTCATGACGCTGGACGGTGAAGGGCAAGGCACCTGGAACAGTGGCCGCTACACCAATGCGCGTATTGAAGAACTCACGGACCTGATCGGCGGCGAGATCGATACCGGCAAGCGCAACGCAATGATCAGGGAAGCCATGAAAATTCACCAGGACGAAGTGGGCCACATTCCACTGCATCAACAAGCGCTTGCATGGGGCGTTGGCAAAAAGGTCAAGGAAATCAAACAGCGGCCCCAGAACGACGTAGATCTTCGTTACGTCATAATGAAGTAGTTAGTTCAATCTGATCGCGGCCCCGGAAACCGGGCCGCACGGTTTTCCGAGTTTCTTCGATGCTTGCTTATATTGTCCGCCGGCTACTGCAATCCATCCTGGTGCTGATTGCGGTAGGTTTCATTGCGTTCTCGCTGTTTACCTTCGTCGGTGATCCGATCAATAACATGGTCGGTGTCGAGGCGACCGATGCCGAGCGCGACTGGGCACGCAAGACGCTGGGGCTCGATGACCCGTTCCCCGTTCAATTCGTGCGATTCGCCGCGAATGCCGTTCAGGGTGACTTCGGCCAGTCCTATCGCCTGTCCATTCCGGTCGTAACCGCAATCGGCGACCGGTTGCCCGCGACACTCGAACTGGTGTTCGTCGCCGCCGTGATGGCGCTTGCGATCGGCGTACCCCTCGGTGTCTATACCGGCCTGCACAGGGATGGCGCAATTTCCCGAATTCTCCTGACGGCATCGCTGATCGGTATATCGTTACCCACCTTCCTGATCGGCATCCTTCTCATTCTGATTTTCTCGGTGTGGCTTGGCTGGCTGCCGTCCTTCGGGCGCGGCGCGACCGTCGACCTGTGGGGTTGGGAAAGCAACCTGGTTTCCTGGGAAGGGTTCAAGTCGATCATTCTTCCCGCAGTCACGCTGTGTCTGTTTCAACTGACTCTGCTCATGCGCCTGGTACGCGCGGAAATGCTCGAAGTGCTGCGCACCGATTACATCAAGTTCGCCCGCGCGCGCGGGCTGACCAACCGCGCCGTCAATTTCGGGCATGCACTGAAAAACACGCTGGTGCCGGTGATTACTATCACCGGCTTGCAAATCGGATCCCTGATCGCGTTTGCAATCATTACCGAAACAGTTTTTCAATGGCCGGGCATGGGACTGCTGTTCCTGCAGGCCATTCAGTTCGTCGACATTCCTGTCATGGCGGCTTACTTGTGTCTGGTGGCCCTGATATTTGTCGTCATCAACCTGATTGTGGATCTGCTCTATTACGGCATAGATCCACGCCTGCGTCTTGACGGCGCCGGCCACGCGCACTGAAACCGTGACGATGATGGCAACGACCACTGCAGAACAGACAAGCCGATCGTGGATCTGGCGCGTTCGCGATAGCGCGGGCCGCTTTTTTGACAGCGACGTTTTCTACAGCTTCCGGCGCTCGCCGGTCACCGTTATCGCATTCCTGACTACGGTGATCTTTTTCGTCGCCGCGTTCGCTGCACCCGTTCTGGCGCCATTCAACACCAATGACGTCGCCACGCTTGATCTGATGGACGCGTTCCAGCCGCCAGCCTGGATGGAAGATGGCAGCAGCGAGCACCTTCTGGGCACCGATGACCAGGGCCGCGATGTGCTCTCCGCGATCATGTTCGGCACCCAGGTATCGCTCGTCGTCGGTTTCCTGAGCGTGATCTTCTCGGTCGTTCTCGGTGTCGGTCTCGGTTTGATCAGCGGCTATGTCGGCGGGCGCACCGATCACGTCATCATGCGTCTGGCCGACGTGCAACTCAGTTTTCCGGCAGTGCTGGTTGCACTGCTTTTGTTCGGATTCGCCAAAGCGGTATTACCACGCGAGCTTCAGGACGAAGTCGCCATCTACGTACTGGTTGTCGCGATCGGGCTGTCGAACTGGGTGCAATTTGCCCGCACCGTGCGCGGTTCGACCATGGTCGAGAAGAACAAGGAATACGTGCAAGCAGCACGCGTCATCGGCCGCAGCCCGGTCGCGATCATGGTCCGGCACGTATTGCCCAATGTCATGGGCCCGGTGCTGGTGATTGCAACCATCAGTCTGGCGCTGGCCATCATTACTGAAGCAACCCTGTCGTTTCTGGGCGTGGGGGTGCCTCCGACGCAACCGTCTCTGGGTACCCTGATTCGCTTCGGCAACAATTTCCTGTTCTCCGGCGAGTGGTGGATGACGATCTTCCCCGGCCTTGCCCTCGTGATTCTGGCGCTCGCAGTTAATCTGCTCGGCGACTGGATGCGCGACGCACTCAATCCGAAACTGCGCTGATGAACGACGCCAGAAACAATCAACCACTGTTGCGTGTAGAAAAGCTGCGTGTGGAGTTTCCAACGCGACGCGGTACCCTCGTTGCGGTCGACGATATTTCCTTTCACATTGATGAAGGCGAAGTGCTGGGCGTAGTCGGCGAGTCAGGCGCCGGAAAATCGCTGACCGGTGCCGCCATCATCGGCCTGCTCGAACCACCCGGTCGTGTCGCCAGCGGCCAGATTATTTTCGACGGCAAGCGCATCGACAATATCGGACGCGAACAGATGCGCCGGCTACGGGGCGACCAGATCGCGATGATTTTTCAGGATCCGCTGACTTCACTCAACCCGCTGGTTACCGTCGGCCGGCAGTTGACGGAAACCATTCGAACCCACGCCCGTATCGACGAGCGCGGGGCACGCAAGCGTGCGATCGAACTACTCAACGAAGTCGGCATTCCGGCTGCGGATCGCCGGATCGACCAATATCCCCATCAGTTTTCCGGCGGCATGCGCCAGCGGGTTGTCATTGCCCTGGCGCTGGCGGCAAATCCGCGCCTCATCATCGCTGACGAACCAACAACCGCGCTGGACGTTTCCATTCAGGCGCAAATTATCTCGCTGCTGAAACGGCTGTGCGAGGACCATGGCACTTCGGTCATGCTGATTACCCATGACATGGGGGTCATTGCCGAAACCGCAGACCGGGTCGCCGTGATGTATGCCGGCCGCATTGTCGAGGTTGGCCCGGTGCAAGACGTTATCAAACGTGCCCGCCATCCCTACACGCACGGCCTGATGAGCTCCATCCCGGTGATTCGCCACGACGTCGAGCAACTGACCCAGATCGACGGGGCCATGCCGCGATTGACTGATATTCCTTCAGGTTGTGCATTCAATCCACGTTGTCCGAAAGTGTTCGAGCCCTGTCGTGCGGAACGCCCGGAACTGGTCGAGGTCGATGCAACCAGAGCAGCCTGCTGGCTGTATGACACTCCGCCTCCGGGCGCTGGAAATGTCGCATGAGAAAAGCAGCATGAACACGACCGACGCGCTCGTCAGCCTAACCGACGTTGGCAAGGATTTTGACGTCTCACCCCCGTTGCTGAACCGGATGCTGGAGCGGCAGGACCGGCTGCTGCTCAAGGCGGTCGACAACCTCAGCATCGATATTCCAAAAGGCAAGACCTTCAGCCTGGTCGGTGAATCCGGATGCGGAAAATCCACCGTCGCCAAACTGGTAGCGGGCCTGTATCAGCCAAGCCGCGGCAGCATCGTCTATGACGGCACCGACATGGCGACGCTCAGGACCCGGGCGCAAATCGAACCGGTTCGTAAACGCTTGCAGATGATTTTTCAGGACCCCTACGCAAGTCTCAATCCGCGTTGGCGGGTCAGCGACATCGTTGCCGAACCCATTCGTGCACACAAATTGATCACCGGAAAAGCGGCCATCGTTGAGCGGGTTGCCGAATTGCTGGTGCAAGTCGGACTAACAGCCGCCGATGGCGTGAAATTTCCACACGAATTTTCAGGCGGTCAACGCCAGCGCATCTCCATCGCCAGAGCGCTCGCAAGCCAACCCGAGTTTCTCATTTGTGACGAACCGACCTCTGCGTTGGATGTTTCGGTGCAGGCGCAGATTCTGAATCTCATGAAAAATCTGCAACGCGAGTTCGCACTGACCTATCTTTTTATCAGCCATGATCTCGCCGTCGTCTATCACATCTCCGACTTCGTCGGCGTGATGTATCTCGGGCGACTGGTTGAGTGGAGTGACAAGCGAACCTTGTTTCAGCGGCCGTGGCATCCTTACACGCGCATGTTGCTGGACGCGATCCCCGATCTCGAAATGACTGGTCGGCAGCGCATCCCGGTGGCAGGTGAAGTGCCGAATCCGATACACCCACCGACCGGCTGCCACTTTCACCCGCGATGCCCATATACCAATGACCGCTGCCGCAGCGAGGTGCCGACGTTGATTGACAAAGACGTAAGCAAAGTCGCCTGCCACGCAGTGCAGGAAAACCGCCTGCCTGAAGTAATGGTGACGGGAGACCTGACCGACATCACCACGAACTGAGTATCAGGGAGTCTGGCTCCTAAATACTCTTTTTCCCGATTTGCGACGGCAAGAGGAACTCATAGTGAACACCGAGAAGGCAATGACCGATCAGGTGAGCACGGGCGCTGGAAGCAAAGTGTTAGTGGTTGGCGCGGGCGCAATGGGCTCGCTGTTCGCCTCCCGGTTCGCGCGGGCCGGATGCGATACCTGGGTCTATGACGTCTGGCCTGAGGATGTCGAGCGAATACGTGAGATCGGACTTACGGTGCGTTCGGGCGACACGGAAGAGACTGTTCCGATGCATGCGACCAGTGACCCGCGCGAGCCTGGCATAGCCGATGTCGTTCTGATATTCGTGAAGTACAACCAGACTCGCCAGGCGACGAGCGATATCGCACCAGCCATCGGTCCTGGCACTGTTGTGCTGACTCTGCAGAACGGCCTCGGCAATGTCAAACTGATCCGCGAAGTAATCCCTGATGCGACCCTCCTGTGCGGCTTCACAACCCTGACCAGCGAGTTGCTCGGACCCGGCCACATCGAGGCAAGTTATGCAGGGCGCGGCGAAACCTGCGTCTGGTCGGCGGACGGATTGCCGAGCAAAGCATGCGAATGGATTGTCGACCTGCTCAGCCGAAGCGGCATCAATGCAATAGTCGATCCCGAGATCGAGCTCCACATCTGGGAGAAACTAGTCGTCAACTGCTGCCTCAACACGCTTTGTGCAATCAGCGGCCTGTCGGTCGGCGCCCTCGTCGATCGACCCGAGATCTGGCCGATTCTTGACGGTATAACCGACGAAGTCGTCGCCGTGGCCGCACGTAAGGAAATTGCCCTGCCCCGCGAAGCCGCCCGTGGCTTCTTGCGCCACGTAGCGAAAGAAGCACGCGCGCACTATCCCTCCATGCTGAGGGACATACGCGCGGAAAAGCAGACCGAGATCGAATGCCTGAACGGTGCGGTAATCCGCGCGGCCGAACGTTTCGGCATCAAGGTTCCTTTCAACCGTTTCGCCTACGGCATGATCCGAACTCTGGAAACAACTTATGCGCAGCGACGCGACGCCGGAGACCTGCAATGAGCAAGTCACGTGACGCGTAGAGGTGCCCACTGCGGACTCACGCGATTGACCATGCAATGACACCTCGATAGAGTGCTCCTCAAGAAACCAGCGTTTGAATCTATCCCCCAAAAGTGGCGCTTGTTTTTCGCTGGTTGTGATTGCTCCATCGGACAGAGGTGCCTAGCTGGCAGATCGATGATGTCGTAAATGCATCAGCAATAGATCGGCTAAAGTTTTGCCATGACTCAGTCTCCATGAAAATAGACATCAACGAATTTCGCGTCCCGCCGAACAAGAAGGTCAAGCTTGACAAATGGCCGACGCTGATCACACCGGTATACGACTCTAAGAAGGAATACAGGGCGTTGCTCAACGCGCAGGTCGCGGCACTCAGTGAGCAACAGGAAATGCAGTACGCGTCCAACAGCTACGCAGTGCTGGTGATTTTTCAGGCGATGGACGCTGCGGGAAAAGACAGTGCCATCAAGCATGTGATGTCCGGGATCAACCCTCAGGGCTGCCAGGTTTTCAGCTTCAAGCATCCAAGTGCGATTGAGCTGGATCATGATTACTTGTGGCGCACCACCCGCGCCTTGCCGGAACGTGGGCGGATCGGCATTTTCAATCGCTCATACTACGAGGAGGTGTTGGCGGTCCGTGTGCATCCGGAAATCCTCGAAGCGCAGCGCATTCCCGACAGCTCGATCAATGGGCAAGATATCTGGCAGGAGCGTTACCGTTCCATTGTCGGCATGGAGCGCCACCTGCACCATAACGGCACGCGGATAATCAAATTCTTTCTGCATCTGTCAAAGGAAGAACAGCGCAAACGATTGCTGGCGCGCATCGACAAGCCCGAAAAGAACTGGAAAATCAGTCTCGCGGATGTCGAGGAAAGAGCATTCTGGGATCAGTACATGCAGGCCTACCAGGACTGTCTGAGTGAAACCAGTACTCCCGAAGCGCCCTGGTACATCGTTCCCGCCAACGACAAAGCGAATGCCCGCTTGATCATCGCGCACATCATTCTCGACACGTTCGAATCCCTCAAACTGGCATACCCGACTCCGAGCGAGGAACATGCAAGAGAGCTGCAATTGATCCGCAGGCAGCTGCTCGAATAGGCGCGCCAGACCAGATGCACTTGAGTGGTACGCAATGCCGATACTGCAGCGTGGGTCGGGCCCGCATTCATCGACGCTCACACGCACCTATTCATAAGAGAGCCTTTTCATGTCTTCACTAAACCATCTCAAAGTTCTGGATCTCACCGCCCACCTGTCGGGGCCTTACTGCGCGATGATACTTGCCGACCATGGCGCGGACGTAGTGAAGGTAGAGCGTCCCGACGGCGGCGAAGACATGCGACGCACACCACCGTTCGTTGCCGGCGAGAGCGCACCCTTCATGCTGTGGAATCGCAACAAGCGATCCATCGCGCTGGACTACAAGGATGCCGTCGATCTGGAGCGTTTCCTGGCACTGGTGCGGGTCGCCGATGTCGTGATCGAGAATTTCAGACCCGGCACTGCAACTCGGCTAGGCATTGGCTATGAGGCACTGAGCGCACTCAATTCACGCCTCATCTACTGCTCCATCTCCGGCTTCGGTCAGACCGGGCCGTATTCACCACGCGGCGGTTTCGATCTCATCGCCTGCGGCATGTCGGGATTGATGAGCGTCAATGGCCCGGCAGAAGGTCCACCATTTCGCATCCCGATCCCCATCACAGACATCGCGGCCGGCATGAACGGCGCCATCGGCATTCTGACCGCGTTGGCGGCTCGCGAAAAAACCGGGTGTGGGCAACACGTTGACACGTCCCTGTTCGAAACCGGCCTCGCGCTGGGCGTGTACGAAGCAGCCGGCGTATTCGCGAACGGAGAAATACCGCAACGCCTTGGCCAGGGTCACCGTGGCAGTGCGCCTTACCAGATCTTCCCGACCGCCGACAGCTACATTACCATCGGCGGTGCCAACGATACCTTCTGGCGCGCAGCGTGCGAGATCCTGGAATGCACGCATTTCATCGAAGACTCGCGCTTTTCCAGCAACCCGTTGCGCGTAAAAAACGCCGCGATTCTCGCCGCGGAACTCGAACCATTCTTCCGCGCAAAGCCGACCGCGTACTGGTGTGAGCAATTCGACACGGCCGGCATCCCGGCAGGCCCGGTGTTGAATCACGTGCAGGCGTTGTCCGACCCGCAAGCGATCGCACGCGACATGGTCGTCGAGACAGAGCACTCAAGCGCCGGAAAAATGAAAACGCTGGGCGTGCCGGTAAAGCTATCCGCTACACCGGGGAGCGTTTCTCGTGCAGCGCCAACGTTAGGAGAGCACAACGACGAGGTGTTCAACGATTGGTTGCTGTAAATCAATAAATAATTGGACAGACTCATTGATTCTGCCCGGTGCATATCCGGCTTTGACTATGGCTTCAACCTGTCGCGGACGTTCGCCGATTGCGCCAGGGTTGGGCACCTTCTTGAAGATATAATGTCGCCAAGACCTTCCAAGAGGAAAGAAATGAAAATTTGCACACCTGTTTTTCTTTTTTTCGTATCCGTCGTTTGGTCCGGTTCAGGACTGACCAAGGAAATAATCCACGACGCTGAGCATTACGTTTTGCAAGCTCAGCACGGCAAAAAATGGTCGGCCGAAGACCGCGCCATTGACGCCAGGCTGACCAAGCTCGAAAGCAAACACGGCACGCGACCTAACATTATTCACATCATGTGGGATGACACCGCACTCGGCGAAGTGGGTATCCCGGAAATCCAGAAGGTACGCGGTTTTGAAACGCCCAACATCAACCGCATGGCCGATGACGGCATTAACTTTATGAGGATGTACGTCGAGCCGGCCTGTACGCCAACACGTGCCGCCTTCCAGACGGGTCGCTATGCGGTGCGAAGCGGTATGCACACGGTATCTTTCCCGGTCGAGTACTCAGGAATTGACGCGGACGAAGTCATGATTGCCGAAGTGCTGAGCAAAGCGGGCTATAGAACCGGCTTTTTCGGAAAGTGGCACCTGGGTGATACCGAGTTCAGCTACGCACACAGGCAAGGATACGATGAAGCCTTCTTCACGCCGTATAACCAGGTGCCAAGCATGTGGATTCCGCAAATGGAATCCGCAAACGTCATTACCGGCATGTATCCAGAGATGATGGGAGAGGACAAATACAATGTTGACGATTCCTGGCAGCCGCACGGTTTCGTCTGGTTCCTCGAAGGCAGAAAGGGTGGCAAGACTTATGAGTGGGGCCCTCCGCCGTCCGCTACAAACTTCTGGGACGGCATCAAGGAATCCGAGAAGCGCACCATCGACTTCATCGATCGTGCTGTCGATGCCGGCAAGCCTTTCTTTGTAGCGCACCACCCCATCTTGACGTCGTTCGCACCTGACCCGCGGAACCCAAAGAAGTTGTCGGCCAACAAGAACGTGCTGGCCGAGGCTTTAGTACGTTTCGACGTCTTTCTTGGTCAACTGCAACAGCATCTTGTCGACAAGGGCATTGCCGAAAATACACTTGTGATCGTAATGGCTGACAACGGACCGTTCACACATTTTGGTCCGCGTGGCATGGTCGAGACACTTTATAAGGGAGGCAAGGGAGATTTCACTGAAGGCGGCGTGCGAGTTCCGGCACTTGCAACCTGGCCAGGTGTGATTGAGGGTGGACAGATTATTGGTGACATTCTCCATGTTTCAGACCTGTACACGACCTTTGCCCGGCTGGGCGGCGCAATGGAAGGAATTCCGCGGGACCGTGTTATAGACGGGCTCGATCAGACCTCGCTATTCCTCAACGGAGATGGCTATAGCCGTCGCGATTACGTCATGATCTACCAGGGGCCAGTGCTTGCAGCCGCGGTTAAGGGCCGATTCAAGCGCGACTGGAAAAACGCGACGCCGGGCCTTTCGCTCAACGAGTTTTATGATCTGTACACCGACCCGCGCGAGGAAAACGGTGAAATGATTGAGCAGTTCAATATGAAGAGCATGTTCAATCGTCAACGACAGCGCCATGAAATGTGGATCAAGAAATTCCCCAACCGTCCGGATGCAACGCCGGGCCCCGCGATGACGGGCATCGAGAACGTCCGGCCGGAATCGAGGAAGCTCTACACCTGGCCGGTCGACCCGAAGAAACTGCCGTTCAATCCGAAGGATGTTTATACGCAGGAATTGCCGTTTACTGAAAGCGACTTGTAAGACGTCTCTGACGCGACCTCACTTTCACCAGCAACACAAAAAACCCCGCTTCGGCGGGGTTTTTCATTCCACATCAATATCCACGTCTGGCCGATTGCGCGATGCAGAAGGACTAAGCATCCCTAACCCGCCCCAAGCAGGATTACGAGGCTATCTTGTGTTCGCGTCCGGCACTCTATTGAGTTAGTGCCATTCGAGTCTGGGCCCTGGATTTCTCGGTCACTTGAACATCAGCGACGGCAATACCAATGACAGCCAGGGAATGTGGACCAGGATCACCAGACGAATGATATCGGCCGCACAGAACGGCAACACGCCGCGGATCAAGGCGCCGGTTTTGACGTCAGGCAGAACGGCTCGCAGCACAAAAATGTTGATGCCGACGGGCGGTGTGATCAGACTCAGTTCGGTAACGCAGACGACGATAATGCCGAACCAGATCATGTCAAAACCCAGATCGGCGACCAGCGGAAAGAAGATTGGTACTGTGAGCAACACCATTGAGATGCTCTCGAATACCGCACCCAGCACAATGTAAATCAGGCAAATGGCCCAGATCACCAGGATTGGCGACAGGTCAAGCCCGGCCACCAAATCCTGTAACGCCGCCGGCAGGCCAACTGTGTTGACGAAGTTGGCGAAAACCAGAGCGCCGATCAGAATCATGAAGAGCATGGCCGTGGTGTATGCGCTGTCCGCCAGTACTTCGAAAAACGATTTCAAATCCATTTCGCGCCGCAAAATTGCCAGGATCAATGCCCCCATTGCGCCCATGCCTGCAGCTTCGGACGGCGTAAAAATTCCGCCGTATATGCCGCCCATAACCATGATGAAAAGCGCCAGCACACCCCAGACGTTGCGTAACGCCTTGAACCGACCCGGCCAGTCCGTGCGTTCGGCGGGTGGTCCATATTCCGGTCTGAAGCGGATGACGACGCGCACCGCCATCGCGTAAATCGCAATAGCGACGATTCCCGGCACGATGCCGGCTACAAACAGTTTGCCGATGCTCTCTTCCGTCAGAATTCCGTAGATCACCAGCAATATGCTGGGAGGAATCAGGATGCCGAGTGTGCCGCCGGCAGCGATCGACCCGGTGGCCAGACTGTCGGCATAGCCATAGCGCCGCATCGACGGCATGGCCACTTTGGCCATGGTTGCGGCGGTCGCCACGCTCGAGCCGCAAATCGCGCCAAATCCTCCGCAGGCAACTACAGTCGCCATCGACTGACCGCCGCGATAATGTCCGAGAAAAGCGTTTGATACGGTGAATAGGTCGTCCGACAATTTGGCCCGCGTCACCAGGCCACCCATCAGGATAAACAGCGGCACGACTGACAAGCCGTAATCCAGCGCCGCATCGCTGGCGATATGCCCGACCTGGGCAAGCGACGCCGACCAACTGATTTGCAGGCCAAAACCGACGAAACCAACGAGTCCCATTGCAAACGCAATAGGTAGCCGCAGCATTGCCAGGATCAGGACGGCCGCGAGCCCGACAAGAGATTCAGGCATCTAACTGCGAAACCATTAATGTTTTGGAGCCGCGGCGCGTTTGAAGCTGACGAGCGCCCCAAGCACAGCGATCACTGCGCTGATCCAGGCAAGCAAACTCATCACCTGCAAAGTCGGGTGAATGGGAATGCGCAAATACTCGGTGACGTCGCCATAGCTCGCCAATGTCGCCGCCAGCGCCCAAAGTTCCCAGCCCAGCATTGCGATGACGAGACTCGAAATTGCAAACATTAATCCATCGCGCCAACCGGAAATCCAGCGTGGCGTAATCGCGTCGAGCAAATCTATCGTGATTTGGCTACCTCGCCAGGTGACGACCGGCAGGGCGGCAAAAATCATCACGCCCATCACCAGTTCGGAAATTTCGTAGGCGCCGGGTATCGGTGAATTGAACACGTAACGGGCCACGACGTCGACAAATGTAATCAACGCCAAACCAAAAATCGCCAATGCGGCCAACCCGCCGAACACCCAGTGCAAATATTTGCCTAGGTGGTCGCTCGACGGCGCGTGGCCGCTATCCGGCGCTTCGTTCAATTGCCTTTGGATGCTTCAAGCTGCGCCCCGAAGTAGGCGAGCGCAGCATTACCATCGACGCCCTTTTCGTCGGCGGCCACTGCCCAATCGTCACGAATACTGCCGAGCCTGGCGCGCAGTTCCGACTGAACGGCGGCACTCGGCGTTACGACATTGACATCGTACTTTTTCGCCGCTGCGAATCCGATGCTGTTGGCTTTGTCCCAGGAAACGCCGGACGCTTCTATCAGGACCTCGCCCGAAACACTCATCAATGCGTCCTGGTCCTGCTTGGACATGCCGTCGAACTTCGCCTGGTTCAGGATGACATAGAAGCTGGTGTAATAAAGTCCTTCAGGCATCAGCGTCATTTGTTCGGTAACCTCGGCAAGCTTGAAGCTCGCTGCGGTTTCCGGCGGCATGAACACGCCGTCGACCACGCCTTGCTGGAGCATCGAATAGACTTTCGGTGCCGGAGCGCCGACCGGCACGATACCCAGTCGACTGGCGACTTCCTTGGCGACACCGCCGCCAACGCGGAATTTTTTACCCTCAAGATCTGCCAGTGCCGTGAACGGGAATCTGGTCTGGAGAGCCCCCGAGTTTGTGCTCATGAAGGCGAGCAGTTTGACGCCGCGATGCTCGTTAGCTGCGAGAAAAAACTTTTCGTGCGTGCGCCAGTGCGCCATCGCGAGCTGGCTCGGCATGGCATTCCAGAATGGCAGCTCAGCGATCTGGCTCAGCCTGAAACGGCCCGGCGTGTAGTCGTGCAAACTCCAGCTGGCATCGGCGATGCCGGCGGCAACACGGTCAAATATGCGCGGCGGTGGCATTTTCGGTGGGTAACTGATGACCACTTTAACCCGGCCACTGGTGGCTTTCTCGACAGCCGCTTTCCATGCCGGCAGGATTTCAGAATTGATAAGGTGCTTGGGTGACGCCCAGGTGTGAAGCCGGATAGTGGTGTCCGCCAGCACGGATGACGCTGCACCGAGCACCACGATTGACGCCAGTGTCGCCACAATTGCGATTGTCGATTTCACTTCTTCCTCCCCGAATACAATCTTTATTCGCCCGTTCTCTTTTTCGGGAGATGCGTTGCTCCCCCGGAAGAATCAAAGGCGCCGTCGTTATGACTGCAATTAATCTCCCCGACTATTCACTCGACAACAGCTACAGCCAGGTTTGCAAAACGTAATCAAAAGGCCCCTCAACATTGGCGATATCGACCCGCTGCAGTTCTATTCTGTAACCGTCGTCCGTACTCTTGAGGTGGTGGCGGTATTTGCCGGCGAAATAACGCTGTGTATCGAGCCGATACTCGACGACATGAAATTTCGACCGAACGGCCACGTCTCCCGACACTGAATCGACGCTTTCGATAATCACGTTGGAGACAACGCGGGACAGACGTTGAACAGGTGCCTGCGAATGCGCATAGGGATGCGTGACTCTCTTGATGCGCATCTCCATGAGATACAAATCCTCATAGAAAATATTGGGCTGGCCATCGGCCACTTCCTGATCAGCCGCCGCCGGCATCCAGTACTTGCCATTCTCGGAAAACAGGGCAAGCCAGTCATCCCATTGTTGGTCGTCGACAATTTCGGCCTGGCGATAAAGAAATTTCTCGACCGCAAACTGTATTTCCGGCGTTACCCCGGCTGCGTTGTCCACCGGCATACTAGGCTCCCTCTGCCATGAACTGTTTCCAGGCCGAGAACATGTGCCGCATCGGATGTTCACTCATGCCGGAGATCGATGTCGTTACGCCGTCATCGCGGGTGTCCTGCCCGGCGTTGCGATGCAGACTAACCCAGTCACCGCCGCCGGACATCGCCAGACCATCCTGAATGGCCCGGAAGTTGTTGAGGTCATCTGCGTTAACCATCGTGGACGGGGAATTGACGTGATAGTAATAGGCAAGCGAGCGCTCGTAGATTCCCTCGGGCGCACCCTTCAGGCGAAAATGCCAGATCTCGGTAAGCGTCTTGTTGGCTCCCAACGGGCGCACAGCGCGCAGCTGCTGTAACGGCGGCTGAACTGACAGGCAGGGGTAAACGATCACATGGTGAATATTGGTCGACAAAATTGCGTCCATGCGGTCCGCACCATACGCCGCGGTGAGAGATTCCTCATGGGCGACGGTCACCGGGTCACGCGGGCGCAACCCCATATATCCGGCGAGATGGGTATGACCATTGGGATAGCCAACTGTTTTCAGTGAATCCCATTTCTTGAACGGCAATGTAAAGTCAGCGAGGAACTGATATCCCATTGGCGGCGGAGCGCCGGTCTTACTCTCATATATTTTCTGCATAGCCGCCGCTGCGTCTCCCGTCGAATGGTGCGTAATCGAGGGGTGCACGGCATCAACCTGATTCTCGAGAAAAATTTTCCAGTTGGAATGCTGAACAATGCGGAAACAATTGGCGACAATTTCCGCTTCACCCTGCGGAGATCGGTTGCAGATGTCATCGAACGCAGCCTTGCCACCATAGCCGAGAAAAGTTTCCAGATCCTCGCCTTCTGTGGACAAGCTCGCGAAAATAAATCCCCTGTAATTGCCCTGGCGCTCGGCCGGTACCATCGACAGTTGCGGATCCTTGAAATCGATAACGCCGTCGTAGCCCTCTTTCATCGGCATTCGATGGATCGCGCCGTCGAGATGGAACTGCCAGGCATGATAGGGGCAGCGAAAACCCTTACCGGCGTTGCCTTTCAGATTGTTGCAAATCAGCGAACCGCGATGCGGACAACGATTGTAGAGAACATGTATCTCACCATCGGTCGCACGCGACATGATCATGCGTTCCTTGCCAACCCACGTGGTCCAGTAATCACCGGCGTTCGGCACCTGGCTTTCATGGCCGATATAGATCCACTTTTTGTGGAATATTTGCTCCAGTTCCTTTTCGTACACTTCCTCCGAGGCGTAGACAGATTTATGAACACGATCAGCTTCCACAAGCTGTCCAAGGTCATTCATTTGAAGCATCGGCACAAATCGCTCCTCTCATCAAATATGCGGCGTCTTCACTATGCCGGATAGCTTCTCAGAACCGCAGGTGAAGGTCCAGTACCTGATCAAAATTGGCAATCCAAGCAGCAAATGCAGTGCAAGCTGCCGACAAGGTATCGATTCCCCTGCTGAGCAAGGCGCTGCGTTGTTCAGTGTGTTTGGCAGCTACTCCGCTGAATTGCAATTCGCAGCCTGCCACTTTCAGCGATTTGCGAGTCGCCCGCACGCGAGTACAGATTGAAAATTGAAAACGCCTGCTCATTCACGCCTTTAATTTTGAACATCGCGCACACTGCGGTCGTCGCTTGAAGATCATCGCGGCCATCGCAGATCCTCTCCCTGTTGCCAGAATCATCCTTCCGCAACCGGCTTGCTCGCCCTCACCGCGGGAGCGACTGCGCGAGGCCTGACAGTTGCTTGTTCAGCCTAGTCGCGGCGGCAGCCAACCAGTCTTTTTTGTGAATTCGTCACGGATCGCCAATTCGGCAGGCGGCGCGACTCGGTCCAACTTTACCGCTGGAGTGGCGCCGCCATTCAGTTTGGTGATATCGAGTGAGACGGAAAGGACCTGCATTGACAGACAAAATACCAAACGACGAGCGGTGGCAAAGTCGGCTGAAGGATATCTTCGAAACCCCACACATGAGAGTAAATGTGGTGGACGAGGCCCTTTCGACCCTCGCCAAAGCGCATCGGGACGTTAGCGTTTACAGGAACTACTTCTACCTGCTGACTCACCTGGAGTTTGAAGAAACAGATGCCGTCAGGCATTGGGAGGAGTTCAAGGACTATCACGCCAGATTCGAAAAAGACCTTGGCTATTCAATTGATACCCGAATCACGACGCTGAGTTATTTCATCAATGAAAACAAACAGCTGAAGAATCCGAAAATCATAGAGATGCGGGTTTTTCAAAGTACTCAGGACAAGGTGATCCTGGATGAGTTGACCTCTCTCTACAATTACCGCCACTTCAAGGAACGCATCAATGCCGAGATGCAAGGAGCGGTGGAGCGGGACGAGATGCTGTCGTTGATAATTATTGACATTGACGATTTCAAACACATAAATGACGACTACGGACACCTGATAGGCGATGGCATCCTTCGCCAGATCGCAAGTCTCATTCGATCCGAAATCTCAAACCAGGGCGACGCATTTCGCTACGGCGGTGAAGAATTTGCAGTGATGGTCCCCAGAGCGGGAAAGCAGGAGGTGTACGACATTGCAAACAGGCTGTGTAAGACAATCGCCGCGAGCACATTCATCAACGAGAACAGCGCAGTTCGACATGAAATGTCGGTGACCGCCTCTCTGGGGGTTGCCGTGTACCCGCATGATTGTGATAGCAGTGACGCGTTGATCGCCAACGCGGATAGTGCTTTGTATGACGCTAAAGGCGGCGGCAAGAATATCGCATGCCTGTACTCTGAGAACCAGAGACGCTCCAAACGACTCAACACATCGGTTAACGGTCAACTTACCAGATTCGAAGCATCAAGCGTCAGCATTCGAGCGCTCAACATCAGCAAGGGAGGCATTCGCTTTCTCTGCGAAGAAAATCTGCCCGACGAGTCGGTAGTCGAACTTAAACTTGATGTGGCAAAGAACAAGGACACCGTCACAGTCTTGTGCCGGATTATCAAAAGAAGTCCGGACGTCGATGCTTTCGTCTATCGCACCGAAATTGTACAAATCAACAAGCGCGATCGAGTCCGCTTCAACCAATTCGTTGATTCCTTGCCCGACGGATAGGCTGTCTAACCGCGACTTCGAGAAATCGCGCCCCGCGGTCAATGCGGCCACGAAACGCTGGCGGCATTTTCCTTCAACAAAATAGCACTTTTGCCTCGCCACCGACCACTAGATACGCCGGCGCAGATCAATAACGACGCAAGTGACAGCGCTCGCAGCAACTGAAAGCATCACGGATGCTGACTCCAATTGCGTCTCCTTCAGCGTAATTGCTCGCGACAGGGCAGCTGGGCCATAAAAGCCGCTAAACGTAGAAAGCCGAACCATGTCGTCGATGTCAGAACGGCTGTACCAGAATTTAAGCTTTGGTTCGTGCTTTTCGGCTCTACTCAGTTGTTTTTACACGTATTTTAATAGAGGCGTGGAGCTGCTGTGCAAGGCCCGACAGTTGCTTGATTAACCTGATCGCAGCGGCAACCAATCAATTTCTGCCAGTTTTTCGCAGACAGCAAATTGAAGAATGGGACGCAACACGGTCAAACATCACCGTTAGTGCGGCCCCTACCAATCAGTATCGTGATTTCGAGTATGAGAGAAGGCGCCTGAATTGACTCAGGAACAACCCAGAATCGAACAGTGGCAGTTGAAGCTGAACGAGATCTTCGAAACTCCACACATGAAAGTAAGTGCTGTGGACAATTCTCTATCTTCCCTCGCAAAAACGCATCAGGGCATGGAGATTTACAGGAACTACTTTTACTCACTTACACACCTGGAATTTAAAGAAGTCGATGCCGTCAGGCATTGGAATGAGTTCAAGCAGTATCACACCAAGTTTGAAGCGGATCTTGGGTATTCAATTGATACCCGAATCACCATGCTGAGCTATTTTATCAATGAAAACAAACAGCTGACCAATCCCAAAATAATAGAGATGAAGGTTTTTCAAAGCACTCAGGACAAGGTGATCCTGGATGAGTTGACCTCTCTCTACAATTACCGCCACTTCAAGCAACGCATCAAGGCCGAGATGCAAGTGGCGGTGGACCGGGAGGAGATGTTGTCGCTAGTGATAGCTGACATTGATGATTTCAAGCACATCAATGACAACTATGGACATCTGGCAGGCGACGGCATCCTGCGCCAGATCGCAATGCTCATGAGATCCGAGATCTCGAGCCAGGGTGAAACCTTTCGCTACGGCGGTGAAGAATTCGCAGTGATCGTCCCCAGAGCGGGCAAGCAGGAGGTGTACGACATTGCAAACAAGCTGTGTGAGAGGATCGCCGAACACGTATTCATCAACGAAAACAGCACCCCTAGACAACAAATTCCGGTGACCGCTTCTTTGGGAATCGCAGCGTACCCGCAAGATTGTGAAAACAGCGATGCGCTGACCGAAAATGCGGACAAGGCTTTATACGCCGCCAAGGGCAGTGGCAAGAATATCGTATGCCTGTACTCTGAAAATCAGAGACGCACCAAGCGACTCAACCTGTCGGTTCACGGCAAACTTACCAGCTTCAAAGCGTCAAGCATCAGCATTCGAACACTCAACGTCAGCAAGGGAGGCATTCGCTTTTTCTGCGAAAAAGAACTGCCCCGTGACTCGGTCGTCGAGCTTAAGCTGGATCTGGCGAGTAACAAGAAGGACACAGTCACAGCCTTATGCCGGATTATTAACAGGGATCCGGACGGCAACGCTTTTGTATATGGCGCCGAGGTTGTACAGATCAACAAGCGCGATCGGGTTCGCTTCAACCGATTCGTTGATTCCTTGCCTGACGGATAGGCTGCGTCTGCAACCCTGTGGATTCGCACACCTTGGAAGAGTACCGCCACAACACGCGAGTGGCCCGGAGAATCTGTGGCCAAACCCCTGCGAACAGATCAGTCTCCCCGATTCCCGGAAGATGAGATAGCCGCCCGCACGTCCCCTGAGTAGCGAATCCTTCGTCAAACCCGGGGCTGGCGCGCCCGACTCACGAATGGGCGGGGCGATCCGCCGACACCCACTGTTACTTTGCACAATTGACCGCGCGCTGGCACCTCGATAGAGTGCCTCGTGCGTAATCGCAGCGTTTGGCGTTTCTATACACGCTGTACCTGACGCAGCATATATCGATTGCGACACTGCTCGCACCTATAAAACTCCGGTGCGACAAGTGGTTCGGCATTGCTCACATTGTTGATAGATTTCAACTCGTAGGCCTGAGAAACCCAAAAGCAGGAATTGCATCTTATGGGGGAAGACACCACTGTCCGTAAACTGACCGCGATACTGGCCGCTGATGTTGTTGGTTACAGTCGTCTGATGGGGGCAGATGAGCCGGGCACCATCTCTACGCTTGGCGACTATCGCAAAGTCTTCATTAAACAGATAGAGAATCATCGCGGGCATGTGGTAGATGCCAAAGGCGATGCAATCCTGGCTGAGTTCGCCTCCGTAGTAGACGCGGTTGCCGGGGCGGTGGAAATCCAGAGAGAGTTGGCGGAACGGAATGAGACATTGCCGGCTGATCGCCGGATGGACTTCCGAATCGGGATCAACACAGGCGACGTTATCGTCCAGGACGATGTCATCTATGGAGACGGCGTCAATGTTGCCGCCCGGCTCGAGTCCCTTGCCGATCCTGGCGGAGTCACCATCTCCCGCAATGCCTTCGACCAGGTTGAAGGCAAACTTCCGCTCTTCTATGAAGACATGGGAGAGCACGCGGTCAAAAACATTATCAGATCTGTGCGCGCTTACCGCGTCCTGACAAAGCCGGGAGCGGCAGCTCATCGAGTGGTGAAGGTCAAACGAATGGTGGCCCGGTTTCGACGAAGAACTGTTTTCGCGGCTGCTTTGACAGTGATCCTGGTAGGAGGCGGACTCGCGATCGGGTTTCAAAATTACTTCTCAACTCGTGACGTTGCGGAAAAAGAACTCGCCCTTCCCGACAATCCCTCCATCGCCGTGCTGCCTTTCGTCAATATGAGTGGCGACACGGAGCAGGAGTATTTCAGTGACGGAATCAGCGAGACGATCATCACCGACCTCTCCAAGCTGTCCAATCTGTTTGTGATCGCCCGCAATTCCACTTTTCGCTACAAAGGCAAAGCGGTTGACGTGAGGACTGTAGGCAAAGAACTCGGTGTTCGTTACGTTCTGGAAGGCAGCATTCAAAAGGCAGGGGGTCGCGTACGGATCAATGTCCAGTTGGTTGATGCGATCACTGGAGAGCACTTGTGGGCCGAGCGCTACGACCGGCCATTCGACGACCTGTTTGCGCTGCAGGACGAAATCACAAAGAAGATCGTCACGGAACTTGATGTAAATCTGGTCGAAGGTGAACAGGCACGAATGTGGCGAACGATATCTGGCCACATGGGCAGTTACGAAATAACGATGAAGGCCGTCGAAGCGTTTCGAAAAGGCACTCGGGAATCTAACGAGGAGGCGAAGCGAATTTTTCAGAATATTCTTGACGACGAACCGGATAATGCAGGGGCGTTAGCCGGGCTGGGTTGGGCCCATTTAAGTGACTTTCGTTTTGGTTGGAGTAGCAACCCTCGCCAATCCATGGATCGAGCCAGTGAACTCGCAAACCGGTCGCTCTCCCTGGATGACGATGTCGCCGTTGCCCACGCACTATTGGGCTTTCTCTATATGTACCAGGGCCGTCACGACGAGTCTCTTGCGTCAATGCGCAAGGCTATCTCGCTACATCCCAACAGCTCACTATTCTCTGCGATCTACGCCAACGCCCTGATCTTTTCCGGTAAGCCACAAGAAGCTCTGGCCGCCATTGAACGAGCCATGCGGCTCAGCCCCTTTTATCCAACGTGGTATCTAGGTGTGTTGTCTCTCGCTAGTTACGATTCCGGGCATTTCGAGGAATCGATCGCGGCAAACGAAAAACTAATCAGCCGCGACCAGGCTGGGCACACAGATCTGGCATACCTTGGTTTATCAATCGCCTATAGTGGCTTGGGTGACAGGCATAAGGCCCGGAAGGCCGCACAGGAAGTGATTCGCGTAAGGCCAGATTTTTCCCTGGAAGACCTGCCACGGATTTACCCTTACCGGGATCCGGCGAAAATCGATCAGATGGCACGTGCACTCCGAAGCGCAGGTCTCAGCTAAGGCCGAAATACAAGAACGAATCAAAACACCAATCGATCGGAGTAAGTTGGGGACAAGCCAGATCACGTGATCAGACGCCTTGATCTGCATTTGGCCTGCCTGCTCAAGAATAACCTAGGAGTCTGTCCCTTTGATTGTTCTTCGATATTCTTGGCACCGACAACCTGACCTCGATTTTTCTCAGGCAAGGAGAAGTGATGACAACAGCGCTGGTCACCGGGACATCTTCCGGCATTGGGTATGCAACGGCAGTTACTCTGGCACGAGCGGGCCATTTCGTATATGCCGGCATGCGTAACCCCGACGGGGGCGAGGCACTTCGGTCGCTGATCGCGACGGAGAATCTTCCGGTGAGCATCGTCACTCTGGACGTCGATGATGATGCGTCGGTGGTGAATGCGATTGAGGGAATATTGAAGGAAAAAGGTCAGATCGACATCCTGGTCAACAACGCCGGCATCGGTGGCGGTGGGTCCGTGGAGGAAGTGCCGCTTGCGGATTTTCGCCAAATCATGGAGACCAATTTTTTTGGCGCTCTGCGCTGTATTCAAGCCGTACTGCCGCATATGCGCCTGCGCGGCGAAGGGTGCATCGTCAACATTACCTCTATCGCGGGCCGCATCGCGAACGCGCCGCAGGCGCCATACTCGGCTTCCAAATGGGCTCTTGAGGCGATCGGAGAATGCCTGGCTCAGGAAGTGAAACCATTTAACATCCGGGTGGCGCTAGTCGAACCGGGCATCATCGCTACGCCCATATTTGGCAAGGGCAAGCCGGCGCGGGAAGGCTCTCCCTATCCTCACTCGCGCCGCCTGAGTGCCCTCTTCCAGGAGTCCCTCAAAAATCCGGTGCCGCCCGAAGTTGTCGCAGAGCAGATTCTGGAGATTGTGGAGAAGGGAGGCTGGCAATTGCGGTATCCCGTCGGCAGGGACGCCTTGAACCTGATCGAAAAACGCAAGGCTACCAGTGACGAGGAATGGATCGACCGGGGCGCACTCAGCGATGAAGAGTGGGTCGCGATGATCAAAAAGGAACGCGGCCTGGATATCAAGCTTTAGCAGCCACACTATTTGAAAAACGAGTAACGAATCCGAGGCTTTGATCAGCCTGGCTCATGAACAGGCTGGGCAGACCCCGGATGAGCGCAGATGTCCACCATGAGCCCGGGCGATTAAACACGTCCTCATACCCCAATGGAGTGCTCGCTGAGATAATGGCATCTGACCTTCATATGCGCCTATAGAAATTTCGAATTCAGGAGGCCGTAACTTTGATCAATACACATAAGGTAACTGTCGAGCTGCTCGACGCAATCCAGGACGCGTTCAACAGACGCGACGTGGACGGCATCCTGTCCTATTTTGCCGATGACTGTGAATGGCTGATGGCGCGCGGTCCCGACCCGTGGGAAGGAAAACGTCTGCGCGGCAAACCGGCCATTGCCGAAGTGCTTTCGACAAGATTTGCGGCTATCCCTGACATGCGCTGGGTCGACATGTCGCACTTCATCTCCCCCGACGGCAACAAAGCCTGCTCGGAGTGGACCGTCAAAGGCACGCCGAAAAACGGCGAGCCCATCGACTGGCTGGGTTGTGACGTTTGGACCTTTTCAAACGGCTTGGTAACGAAGAAAGACACATACTGGAAATACATCGCGTGAAAAGATCAGTTTCGCGTCCACATGGTGACGGTCGCGGACAAAGCCAGTTAGGATTGCGATAGGAAGGGCCGTGACGGTGACGCGCCGACGGCGCTGCTTGGCAGACCAGGAAATACAAGGCGGAGGATCGGCGGTGGACAGAATTCGGGTGGGGTTTATCGGTACCGGCCGGATATCCGATTTGCACGCGATCGAATATCTGAATAATCCGCATACCGAGATCGTCGCGCTATGTGATGTCGATCCGGCGCTTGCCGAGAACCGTGCAAAAGCATGGGGCCTCGAAAACATCACCATCACTGACAATTTTGCCGACCTGCTGAAACTCGAAACAGTCGATCTTGTGGATATCCTGCTGCCACACCACGTGCATGCGGAAGCGGCGTTGGCGGCAATCGACGCTGGCAAGGCAGTGTCGCTGCAGAAACCCATGACCCTCAGTCTGAATGAGGCCGACCAGTTAGTCGACGCCGCGACGGCCGCCAAAACGCCGTTCCGGGTATTCGAGAATTTTCTGTTCTACCCGCCGATCGTCAAGGCGAAGACACTGGTCGACGACGGCGCGATCGGCACGCCGCTGACCATTCGAGTGAAAAGCAATTCCGGCAACCGCAAGACCGCCTGGAAAGTGCCTGAATCGGCACAAGCCTGGCGCCAGAACCGGGCTGAGGCGGGTGGCGGACCGTGTGTATTCGACGACGGCCATCACAAATTTGCCATCGCCTGGCACTTCATGGGCCTGGCAGATCAGGTGCACGCCTGGATCAGCCACACAGAAATGCCCAACGGCTCGTTGCGCGACAGTCCGGCAATGATATCGATCCGGTTTCCGGGCGATCGCTACGGCAATTTCGAAGTGGTGCATTCACCCGAGCTCACCGTGCTGACCGAACATTACGCGCAGGACGACCGCGTTGAAATTACCGGCACCGAGGGTGTGGTGCTGGTGAACCAGGGCCATGGCCGGCTTGCCGATGTTGCCCCGGTGGCATTGTTGCGCGACGCCACATTAACTGAATATCGCGATCTGGAGACCGGCTGGGAGTCCAGTTTCGTGCATTGCACACGACATTTTATCGACGCGCTGCGCGCCAGCGAACCGGCCCGCTTGTCTGGCGAGGACGGTCGTGAGGTGCTGCGCTTCGGACTTGCGGCAGAAGAGTCGGCGCGTCTCGGTCGTGCAGTTGATGTCTGACCAACGCCGATTCACCCGCACGGATCTCGACGGACCGGGACGCATCGCCGAGCGCGCGGCGACCATCGCCAAGGCCCGTAGTCTCGATCAGGCCCTGACGGACAAAGCACTGCCGTCGCCCGTTCAGCTGACGCTAGCCGAGGCACTGGTTCTGGGTCTACTGAAACAGGGCGTGAAAAAGTACCTCGCGATTTTTGGCCACGGCTCGACCCAGATCGGAGAGGTGCTACGCGTTTACGACGAGGCCGGGCTGACTCGCACCTTTCAGTTCCGCAATGAAGTGGCAATGGCGCACGCAGCGACTGCGTTGAGTTGGGCTTACGGTGAGATTCCAGCACTGGTCACTTCGATCGGCCCCGGCGCACTGCAAGCCATGGCAGGTTCGCTCGCGGCAGCATCGAACGGTATCGGCGTATATCACCTGTACGGCGACGAGACCACGCACGGCGAAGGCTACAACATGCAGCAAGTGCCGAAACCGCTGCAGGGCGCGTTCGGCATGATCACCGGAATGATGAACCGGTCCTACACACTACATACACCGGAAGCATTGCGCGAGGCGCTGCGCCAGGGCATTGCCACCGTACATCACCCGTCCAAACCCGGTCCGTTCACTTTAATGCTGCCCATCAACACCCAGCCGCAGTTGGTGACCGTGTCGCTCGACGCCTTGCCATCGCCAGCCGCACTGCCGCCGCTCACACCCGCTGACGACCAAGCGTTCATTGACGCGCTCAGTCTCATTAACGGCGCGGCCCGCATCGTGATCAAAGCTGGCGGCGGTGCGCGACGCTTTGCAGATCAGGTACGCACTTTCGCCGAGCGGATCGGCGCAGTGGTGGTACTCGCGCCCGGCTCAACCGGCGTGCTGCCCGACGCGCATGCGCAGAACATGCATGTCGGCGGTTCGAAAGGATCCATCAGTGGAAACTACGCGATGGGCGAGGCCGAATTGCTAGTCGCAATCGGCTCGCGCGCAGTCTGCCAGTCAGACTGTTCGGGCATCGGCTATCCGAAAGTGCGCGACGTCATTAACATCAATCTCGACGTCGACGATGTGCGCCACTACAACCGGACCCTGGCTCTGCAAGGTGATATCGGCGCAGTACTCAACAGGCTCAATCACATAATCGACCGCAAGGGATTCGAAATCGATGCGGCAAAGAAGGCATGGCTCGCCGACTGCGCCGGGAGGAAGGCCGATTGGCGTGCCTTCAAGCAGCAACGCTATGACGTTGCGCCACTGTTGGACGAAGTCTGGAGTAAGCGCGTACTAACCCAGCCAAAGGCAATCAAAGTGGCGTCCGACTTTGCCAAATCAGTCGGTGCGTTGAAACTGTTCGATGCCGGCGACGTGCAGGCCAACGGCTTTCAGATTGTCGAAGACGACAGTCCGCTCGACACCATCACCGAGGCCGGCTCGTCCTATATGGGTTTCGCCGCAAGCGCGCTGATGGCAGGCGCGTTGGCCGATCAACCACGCTACGCGATCGCCTTCAGCGGCGACGGCTCGTTCCTGATGAACCCACAGATTCTGGTCGACGCAGTGGCTCACGGCCTGCGCGCAACCATCGTGATATTCGACAATCGGCGCATGGCGGCAATCAGTGCCTTGCAGATTGCTCAATATGGCAAGGATTTCCGAACCAACGACAATGTTGCAGTCGATTACGTTCAGCTCGCCGGTGCAGTATCAGGCGTACTCGCCCTGCATGGCGGAGACACATCAGAGTCTTTTCGCGCAGCGCTCGAACAGGCCCGATCTTTTGATGGTCTCGGCGTCATCCACGTGCCGGTATATGCCGGCCCGGATCCGCTCGGTGACATGGGTGCGCACGGTCAATGGAACGTCGGCAACTGGGTCGAAGCCTTGCAAACCACTTACCGCGATACCGGCATATAGAACAGCACGAGTAAACTAGTTGCCATGCCGAATATGAAGCTCTACATGACCGACACTTCTCCCTATGCGCGAATCGTGCGCATAGTCGTTCTGGAGAAAGGGCTGGAGAATCAGGTAGAAATGATTCCCGCCCGAACGCGCAGAGTAGGCAGCCCCTATTACGAGATAAACCCGTCCGGGCGCGTACCCTATCTTGTACGGGAGGACGGTGTTGGATTGGAGGACTCCGCTGTCATCTGTAAGTATCTCGATCAGCTGACGACTCCCCAGCGCTTTGACCTTCCGCCGGGAGAAGAGGCATGGGAAGCACAACGATTGGGAGCCGTGGCCGCAAGTCTGTTGGAGGGCGTGTCGGTATGGGTTCGTGAACTGCGCCGACCCGTCGATGAACGCTCACCGACAATCCTGGCGCATGAACTGAGTCGCAGCGAAAGATTGATCGAATGGTGGGAGGATCAGATCGACCACCCCCTCATGCACGGCAAGCTCACAATGGCGCAGATAGCGCTCATTACGTGCCTGCAAATGGAGTTACAGATTCCGGATTTTAAGTGGCGGCCTGGACACCCGAAGCTAAGCGACTGGGCTGATCGAATGGCAGAACGTCCGGCAATTGCGGCAACTGTGCCTGCGGCGCAACGATAAGTGACATCAATGAGTCTGACCCCTTGATTTTTTTGTGACCATTTAGGGAGAACAAATAATGGGTAGTACGAAACAATGGTTTATGGCCTGCGTTCTGTCAGCAGCATGTTTCAATAGTTACGCTGCCGACAATGGCTTCCTGCGGGCGCTTGCGTCGCCCGATCGGCCTGCGGCAGATAAAGAACGTGATGCCGCAAGAAAACCAGCCCAGGTCATTGAGTTCCTAGGTATTGAATCCGGTATGACGGTATTGGACGCATTGGCCGGAGGGGGATATTACACAGAAGTCCTGTCCGGTGCCGTTGGACCTCAAGGCAAGGTCGTTTCCCAGAATTCTGAATGGGTCTTGCAGATCAGGGGCGGCGCAAGCGCAATAGCGCTAAAGGAGAAGGCCGCGCGCCTGAGCAACGTAGAAATCCTGTTGCGGGATTTCAACCCGGCGCAACTGCCGCCGGAATTGGCTTCCAGATTGAATGTGGTGAACGGACCAATTGACCTCGGGCCCCTGACGACCCGAAAGGAACTCTATGATGGCAAGGTTGATATAGCGGTTACCGCGTTAAACCTGCATGATGCATACATATTCGGAGGTGAGGCAGGCGCAGTGACCCTTCTGCAGAATATTTTCACTGCTCTCAAGCCAGGCGGGATACTGGGAGTCATCGATCACGTCGGCATTGCTGGCCAGAACAATTCACGTTTGCACCGAATCGAAAAAGGAATGGCAATGACGTTCCTGAAGTACGCTGGTTTCGTGATCGAGGCCGAATCCGATCTCCTGGCCAACCCCGGGGATGATCATACTTTGCCGATGCGTGACCCATCACTTGGGCGCAACACCGACAGGATGTTGATAAAGGCCAGAAAACCCGCAGGCAGTTGAGTGCGCAGGCATTCAAGGCCTGGAAATTCGGAAGGAGTTTTTTAGTGAAACAACATTTTCTATCGGGTGGAATTCTGGCTGTAGCGCTGCTCGCCGCTGGCTGCGTCAGCGTGCCGCTGGACTACCCGAAACAAGCCTCGGTCGCGATCGCGGATACGTCAAATACCTGGCAGGCGGCCAAAGTAACCGAGTGGCTCGATAACAGAACAGATGTCAACGGATTCTATCCGTTGATGAAAGGGTTCGATGCATTCGGGGCGAGACTGGGTTTGATGAGCCGGGCTGAGGTCAGCATCGACGCTCAGTATTTCCTGATGAAGCCAGACGATGCGGGCCTGGTGTTTGCCGCCGGGATGTTGGCAGCCGCGGACCGTGGGGTACGAGTACGTTTTCTGCTCGATGACATTTTCACGTCGGTCGAGGATATCGACCTGGCCATGCTGGACGCGCATCCGAATATCGAGGTGCGCGTGTTCAATCCTATCTCCCGCAAGGGAATGTACTGGATAAACTACGTGGGGCATTTCAGCCTGGCGAACCGGCGTATGCACAACAAGTCGTTCATCGTCGACAACCAGATTGCAGTAGTTGGAGGTCGAAACATCGCCGTTGAATATTTCCAGCTTGAAACGACCGGGGAGTTTATCGACTTCGACATGCTGAGTATCGGCCCCATCGTCAAAGATGTATCGTTGGAGTTCGATACTTACTGGAACCACAAGCTTGCTGTCCCGATGCGAGCTCTGTTCGATGAAACAGACACAAAGAAGTTAGAAGAGGAACGAACCCGTATGGAACAGCAGATGGCTGCGGCCGGCGATACCATTTATGCCGAAGCCATCAATACGCCTTTGCTGAAGAAATTGATCGCGCAATCGCTGGATCCATACGTCGCTGAGGCTCGTCTGATTACCGACGATCCGGACAAGCTCCTGAATGAAGTCTCAGACGAATACAAAATCGTCGCCGCGAATATTCGCGAAGCGCTGACCGCCGCGCAAAGCGAGGTCCGTATTTTCACGCCCTATTTCGTACCGCGCAAACGTGGCATCGAGCTCATCAGACAGATACGTGCGAAGGGTATACGAATTGTGGTCCTCACCAACTCACTCGCGACGAACAATCATACGGCGGTGCATTCGGCTTACGCCTCCTATCGCAAGGACTTGCTCAAGGCCGGTGTTGAATTGTGGGAGGCTCGTGCTGACGCTGCCAAGATCACCGCGCCGGACGGAGAAACGCAACTGGACAAGCTCACGTTGCATACGAAAGGCATTTTGATCGACGGGGAACGAATTTTCGTCGGCTCACTGAACCTCGATCCACGCTCCATCGACATCAATACCGAAATGGGGTTGTTAATCGATTCGCCAGAGCTCGCCGAACTCCTCAGGGAAAATTCGAAGCGGACGTTGGAGAAGATGGCTTATCGATTGGAACTGGATGAGAACGACAAGATCACCTGGCATGCGACCATCGACGGTCAGGAAGTGGTTGAGACGAAAGAGCCGCAAACTTCCGGGTGGAAGCGTTTCAGCGCATGGTTCCAGAAAATCATGCCGGAGAAACAGCTCTAGAAATCCGGAAATCCGGGTCGTGCCTGCATAACTGTATAACGACCGGATCCGGCTTCTGCGGGTTCACCGAACCGCGGCGAGCGGCGCTTTGATTTTCCGCCTGGCGGCGAAAAGATCGCCAGACAATTTCACGCGTTATTCGCCTCGGGAAACAGCTTCTGCAACTCACCCGGCGCAGGCAGCGCTGCATCTTCTTTCAGCGCGATACCGGAAAGTTTGCGTATGCGTGCCTGGCGCATCAAGTGCAGCAATTTGAATGCCGCCGCAGCGTAGCTCAGACCTTCCGGGTGAATATTGGAGATGCAGTTGCGCTCGGCATTGCTACGGCCCGGAACTGGATTCCAGGTCAGGTACGCACCCAGACTATCAGGCGAACTCAATCCGGGTCGCTCACCAATCAGCACGACGCTCAGCTGCACCGGGAGCAAGGCGCCAATCTCGTCGCCGATCGCGACCCGCCCTTGACTGACCAGGCAGTACGGCGCGATGCGAACGCCTTCGCGCGCTAAATGCGCTCGCGTCATCTCGATCACAGGCAGCGCATGGCGCTCCACTGCCAGCGCCGACAGGCCATCGGCAATCACGAACACGACATCCCACGATTGCGCGTCCGCTCCGGCTTGCAGCACACTTTTTGACTTGTCGTCGAGGATTCGTCCCAGGTCAGGGCGCTGAATGAAGGTATGACGGTCGCCCGCTGCGCTGGACAGTGCAAGAGAATCAATTTGCTTAGCGCGCAGTTTTTCACTGAACGCCACAATATTGAACTCGCGTTGCACCGCGTCGCGAGCCCGCGCGTGCGCCAGCTGAAACTCTAGTAGCTCCGAGGTCGGGATGCTGCCGCCGGCTCGGCCAAGCCCGATGCGTGCCGACGTGAAACGGCGCAGCGCATGCCACGAATCGCGCTGCACGCGTCCTCTGCTCTGAGCAACGACAGGCGGCTTCGCCATCGTTCAGCGTTCCACCAGTTCAAGCAACGGATGCCCGGGCGTCACGTGACTCAGGCGTGTGCCGTTCTCAACGATGCCCGTTTGCGCCAGCCATGCCTCGAATTCCGGCGCGGGCTTCAAGCCCAGAAGCTGGCGCAGGTAGAGCGCATCGTGGAAGGCGGTGCTTTGATAATTCAGCATGATGTCGTCAGCACCCGGCACGCCCATTATGAAGTTGCAGCCGGCGGCGCCAAGCAGCGTGAGCAGCGTATCCATGTCGTCCTGGTTCGCATCGGCATGGTTGGTGTAGCAAACGTCGACCCCCATCGGCAGGCCGAGTAATTTGCCGCAGAAATGGTCTTCTACACCGGCGCGAACAATCTCGCGCCCGTTCAGATATTCAGGGCCGATGAACCCAACCACGCTGTTCACCAGCAGCGGTGAAAATGCACGCGCAACAGCGTATGCGCGCGCTTCGCAAGTCTGCTGGTCGACGCCGTGATGGCTGTTCGCCGACAGCGCGCTGCCCTGCCCGGTCTCGAAGTACATCACATTGCTGCCGACCGTCCCGCGCTTGAGGCTTTGCGCGGCCTGATTGGCTTCTGCGAGCAAATCCAGATTGACTCCAAAACTCGCGTTGGCGGTTTCTGTACCGGCGATCGACTGAAACATCAGGTCCACGGGCGCACCGCGTTCGACTGCCTGCATCGCATTGGTGACATGTGTCAGTACACACGACTGGGTCGGGATGCTGTAGGTCTGAATGATTTCGTCGAGCATGTTCATCAGCTTGACGGCCTGGTCGACGTTATCGGTGGCGGGATTGATGCCGATCACCGCGTCGCCGCACGCGTACATCAGACCATCAAGGATGCTGGCCGCGATGCCTTTCGGGTCGTCGGTGGGATGATTCGGTTGCAGCCTTGTCGACAGCCGACCCTCCATGCCGAGAGTATTGCGAAAGCGTGCGACCACCCGGCACTTGCGCGCCACCAGTACCATGTCCTGAATACGCATGATCTTGGACACGGCAGCCGCCATCTCCGGCGTGATGCCGGCTGCCAGCGCGGACAGTACTTCCGAATCGGTCGCATAGTCGAGCAACCAGTCGCGAAATTCGCCGACCGTCAGTTGCGCCACCGGCGCGAACGCCGCCAGGTCGTGAGAATCGACAATGAGTCGCGTGACTTCGTCGCTCTCGTAAGGCACAAGCGCTTCGTTGAGAAAGCATTGCAACGGTGCGTCGGCCAGCGTCATCTGCGCGGCGACGCGCTGTTCCTCACTATCCGCGGCAATGCCGGCCAGTTGGTCGCCCGAGCGAGCGGGAGTGGCTTTCGCCAACAGGGTTTTCAGGTCAGAAAAGCGATAGCGCTGCGCACCGACCGTACAGGAATAGTCCGCCATGCCAGGACGTTTTGAGGATTGCGGGCGACCGGACGATCATAGCACCTGCTCTCGCGCGTATTTACCGGTCTGGCGTTTCGCTATCAAACACCCAAGTCCGACAAGCTCCTGGGACGAGATACGTCGAGCAGGAATGTGGGGTCAGAATCCAGATCTGAATCTATTTGATCCCCAGGCGCGCCAGCTGTGGAAACATGAAACCACGTGCGTCCTCGTCCCATTCGGTCTTGAACTGATACTGGTTGCGCAGTTGCTCCACGCCCGTTGCTGCAGGCCGCGCGTTGATCTCGTCGTGCAAACGCTTCACGTTTGGAAAGCGATCCCAGGCATCAGGGTCACCCATGACATGTGGAATCAATCGGGCCCAACCCCACAACGCCATATCGACAATCGTGTAGCTCGTTCCCAACATATAGGGTTGATCAGCCAATCGCGCATCGACGATCTTGTAGTGGCGTTCCACCTCGAAATCGTAACGGTTGACGGCATACTCTTCCGTTCCGGGGGCGAAATGCCGGAAGTGCACCGCCTGGCCGGAATACGGGCCGATGCCGCTCGCCACGAACATCAACCACGAAAGCAGTTCACCGCGTTGGGCAGGCTCGGGCAAGAATCGGCCGGTCTTCTCGGCCAGATAGAGCAGGATGGCGTTGCTGTCGAATATGACTGTACCGTCGTCGATGATCGCGGGCACTTTCCCGTTGGGATTCATCGCCAGATAGTCGACTGCGAATTGCTCGCCTTTACGCGTGTCCACCGGTATCGGCTCGTAAGGCAGGGCCAGCTCGCCCAGCAGCAATGCGACCTTCATCGGGTTGGGCGAGAGGTTGAAGTAGAACTCGATCATAAGGACTCTTTCATGGGATAACGATGCGGCAACATGAAACGGATTCGAGCATTGGCAAACCCCGGGTCTTGATTGCTAGCGGAGTTCTCCAAGAACTGATTCGATGAAGTCGGACCACGCGGGATACTCGGCAGGTTGCCACACGCTATGAATGAAATCCGTAGCTTGATCCGCACTCCAGCGGCCACGAATGGCTGCGTATAGAGAATAGAAAGCACTCACTCGGTAATTGGCTGCGCAGTGAATGTGAATCTTGGTGTCAGCCAGCCGGTCCAGCGCCTCGGAAAATCGGGCGAGATCGGCAGGCCCGGGGGCGCTGAAGTCAACTGGTATGTAGATGTACTCGATCCTTTGCGACTCGACGATCTCCTGCTCATTGGCTACAGCGTGCTCGCTGGAATCGGGCAACAGGTTTACCACCACTTCGTAACCTTGCGATGCCAGCGCTTCCAGGCGATCCGCACCGACGACTCCAGACGTAGTGAGTCTGTCGGAAATCATGCGAAAGTTGTAGCTGTCTTCAATGCTTGTGGTCATTTTTTGTGTAGACAATCAAAAGGTCAGATCTCCTGATTTCCGGAAATTCGCTCTCCGGCTTTATTTCCAAACATTACCCCTTGGACGCCCAATCCCAGGTCGCGTCCAGTGCCTTGGAAAAACGCTTCATCATCTCGTCAATCTGTTCCTCGTCGATAATGAGCGGTGGGCAGAAAGCGACCGTATCGTTCAGGGAGCGGATGATCAGGCCGTTTTCCCGCGCGCGCTCGCTAAGGTAGATCCCCACCTTTCGTGCCGGATCGAAGGACGCTTTTGTGTCCTTGTCCGCCACGAGTTCCACGCCGCCAATCAGCCCGACTCCCCTAACCTCGCCCACCAGAGGGTGACCGGCGAATGCCCGCAACCTGTCCTGAAAGCGCGGCGCCACGGCCCGGACGTGCTCCAGCAACTTGCGTTCGTCCATCAGTTCCAGCGTGCGCAAGGCCACCGCCGCACATGTGGGATTACCCGACTGGGTGAAACCGTGGCCAAAAACCCCGATCTTGCGGCTTTCGTCCACTAAACCCTGATAGATCGCCTCGTTGATGAGAACGGCGGAGATGGGTAGATAGCCTGACGACAAAGCTTTGGAGCAAACCAGGATGTCCGGCCGAATACCGTAGGTTTCGCTGCCCCAGAAGTTCCCGGTGCGCCCGAATCCGCAGATCACCTCATCAGCGATCATCAGCACGTCATGCTTTTTCAGCACCGCCTGAATTTTCTCGAAGTACGTGGCGGGGGGAACGATCACCCCGCCGGCACCCATCACCGGTTCTGCGATGAAGGCCGCCACCGTATCCGCGCCTTCCGCGACAATCATCTTGTCCAGGTTGTCGGCCAAACGTGTCGCGAAATCCTCTTCACTCTCGCCCGGCTTGCCAAAACGATAATGGTGCGGACAATCAGTGTGCAGAATGTTCGCAATCGGCAGATCGAAATCGTTGTGGTTAATCGGAATCCCGGTGAGGCTGGCGCTGGCCACTGTGACCCCGTGGTAACCCTTGACGCGACTGATGATTTTCTTTTTCTGTGGACGGCCCAGCGCGTTGTTGTAGTACCAGACCATTTTCACCACCGTGTCGTTGGCTTCCGAACCGGAATTGGTGAAGTAGACCTTGGACATGGGCGCGGGCGCGATGGCCTTGAGGCGCTCGGCCAATCTGACCGGCGGCTCGGTGCCACTGGAAGCGAACGTGTGGTAGAAGGGCAGCTTGCGCATCTGCTCCACGGCCGCGTCCACCAGGGCCTCCTCGCCGAAACCCAGTGATACGCACCACAATCCGCCCAGACCTTCGATGAACTCCCGTCCCTGTTCGTCGTAAACGTAGATGCCCTTACCGTGGGTCAGCACGAGCGGACCCATCTCCTCGTGCCGAGGCAGGTTAGTGTAAGAGTGCAAGTGATGAGCGATGTCGCTTCGCGCCGCCGGAGTCAGTTCTTCAGTCATGTGATGCCCTTTCCGATGTAAGGCCGGATTGTTTCTGAGAGGTGCGACCAATGTAGTGGACGCGGTCGGGTGCCGTCAATGTAAAGCGTACCGCCGGGGACCAACAGGAACATCTAATGTGCGGCTGTGACCAGGAAAATCTATGCCCCGCTATTTGTACATCACACACTGGACCCCACTGACGCAATAGCCGCGCAAAGATCGAGGCAATAAACTTGCCCTTCTATTAAGTTTCAATGATTGACTCAGTTGGACCGGGTTCGACATAGAATCGCAAAAACGATTCGATGAAAGGAAACGGGTGTCATGACAATCAAGAAACCTCCACGTCCGGACGAGGCAGTCATCTACAGGCTGACGCGGCTTCCGACCGCAACCATTGCCAATGCGCTCGATGACGTTGGAAAACAGATCAATTGTCCGGTCGCGCTGCGACCAGTGGCCCCGGGAATGTCATTCGCAGGACCGGCGGTTACGGTCGAGGTGGTCGCGGGCAAGGCGGGCACGTACACGTCGGCGGATTTCCGGGTCGGTGCGATGATCGATGCGGCGCTGGCGGCGGACGTGATCGTCGTCTCGGCGCAAGGCGCGCGGGCGTCGATCTGGGGCGGTATGGCTTCGCTCGCTGCGAAGATGAAGGGCGTCGCCGGCCTTGTGGTCGATGGCGGCGTGCGCGACATCGATGAAATGGTCGAACATCAGTTCCCCGTTTTTGCGCGGCATCCGGTGGCGACGACCGGACGCACTCGGCTGAAGGTGCAGGCCATCAACGTTCCGATCGAAATCGACGACGTGAGTGTGAGTCCTGGTGACGTAATCGTCGCCGACTCGACCGGCATCGTAGTGGTGCCTTGCGCTGACGCCGAGCGCGTCGCGGAACTGGCTGAGCGTTACGCGGCTGATGATCACAATGCAGAGGCTGAGATTCGCAAAGGCCTCAGTTTTTCCGAAGCGATGGCGAAGTTCAAGCGTATCTGAAAACAAATGGCTCCAGCGCGGCACCCACCAGATTCGGGCCACAAATTCATGTCTGGCCTGCTTATCCGTGTATCCGATCGGTCCAGCCTTCAAGCGACCGCGCCAACCGATCCCCCTCTCCTACACTTCATTCCGCCGTTCATCGTCGTGTAACTCTTAATGTCGCATCAACCGGCAGACCACCTTTTCGCTCAATCACTCCAACCACCGCTCAGTGAGAAAAACTGCCCAGTTTGAAAAGCGGAGCGTCCATCGAGCAAGCTTGCGCAAAAATGGGCTACTTCTTCTGGTTTTCCCAGCCGCTTGATGGGTACCCTCTCTTCAATCGCTTTACGCAGTTTCGGATCGTCGGCACCGCTGGCTTCGCGAAACCAGGGGTAATCCAGGAAGTTGGTTCCGATCGCATTGACCGTAACGCCGCGATCGGCCACTTCCAGCGCGACATTCTTGACCAACATGTTCGCGGCGGCGCGTGTGGCACTGTACAGCGGCAACTTCGGTGAGGGTTTCGCTCCGGTTGCACTGGTAACGATCACTATCTGCCCGTGCCCTGCCTCCAGCATTGGAGGTAACAAAGCGTGCAACGCATGGAATGTAGATTCCAGATTTCCCTGGGTCACCAAGCGCAGTTCTTCAATCGTGGAGTCGAGGAAGTTCCCGGTCAGGATCGGATGGTTTCCGGTGCGAATACAGGCTGCATCCAGTCGTCCAAAATGGATCAGAGCGGTCTCGACAAGGTGTTCTACAGATGACGGTTTGGTGAGATCGCCCACGCCGTTGACCACTTTAACTGTGCCGCCCATTTCCCTGAGTTCGTCCGCCAATCCCTCCGCCGGTTCACCGATCACGAGGTCATGCTCTTTCTGAACAAGTTCCCGGGCGAGGTCAGGGCCCACATGCATTCTGGTATCAGTGATTATCGCTACTCGTCTGGACATACCAGGATTTCCTTCCGGCCGCTGTTCGGTAACAGAAAAAGATTTGTTTCGCAGGGTTCCAATGGACAGGCGGCGACTTCTCAGCATTCTTACCAAAATAAGTCCGCGCTGCCCTGGTTGCTTTCCCGGGGACTTTATACCGGATGATTCGCCGGCGAGGACTGTATGCCCGGTCTGGCCAACCGTCAATCACGCGTGTTTGGTACAGGACTATTGTTTCAGGGAATTGACGGCACGTCAGAGCGGGAATACAGTTTCCATCAATGGCAACGGCGTTTAACGTTACCGTCGTCTGCAAGCGGACGCTGCGCCGCGGAGCACACGAGGTGTTCCAATGCCACGCCTTTGCAGTGCGTAAGGCCATGAATAGTTTTGCCAGACACAGTGAGTAGCAAACCATGACTGTTGAGATTTTTCCGATCACAGAAAATTTTGCCGCCGAGCTTGGTGATGTCGACCTGGCCGTGCCACTAAACGCGGCTGATCGCGCCGCTATTGAAACGGCACTTAATCGCTATAGCGTCCTGGTGTTCCCCGGTCAGCACTTGTCGGAAGAGCAGCATCTCGATTTCGCACGTAACTTCGGCCCGCTGGAGACTTCCGTGCACGCCGAACGAAGCGGCGCGAAACTACGGCTTCGTCCGGATCTTGGCGACATATCGAATCTTGCACCCGACGGCAAAGTCTGGGACGAGCAAGACCGCCGCCGCATGTATGAGAAGGGCAACTATCTGTGGCACACCGACAGTTCGTTCAAGCGCATACCTGCGAAGGCGTCGCTACTGTATGCGCACACGATTCCGCCCATTGCAGGTCAAACCGAGTATGCCGACATGCGCGCGGCCTACGATGCGCTGGACGATCCAATGAAGAAACGCCTGCAAGGACTGGTGGCCGAACACGCGATCATGAATTCGCGCGCGCGATTGGGGTTTACTGATTTTTCGGATGAGGAGCGCCGCGCCTTCCCGCCGGTCCCGCAGACCATGGTGCGCCGCCACGCCGGTTCCGGGCGCATGGCGTTGTACATTGCATCGCACGCTGGACGCATTTTCGGAATGGACGACGAAGATGCCAACGCGCTCGTGCAACAACTCATCGAACACGCGACTCAACGTCAGTTTGTGTACACACACCGCTGGCACGTGAATGATCTGGTGATGTGGGATAACCGCTGCACCATGCATCGCGGTAGACCCTATGACGATCTGCGTTGGCCACGCGTAATGCAGCGCGCAACGGTAGCAGACGTCGCTCCGACCTGCGAGCAGGAAGGCGTACCGGTGCCTGTTGCGGCGTAGCTGGTCTCCATGATCACTCCTTGACGAGGTAACGCAAAGGTCAGGTTGAAACCGCAGTGATTTCAGCCTGTTCCCAGGGCCTTACCGCACCTTCTCCCATATCTATTCCGGAAATGGCGCAAGGAGGCAGACTTCCCTCCCCTGATTCGAACGTTGCTTGCAGTTCGAAAAAAGTAATCCCGCCCGCTCTTTGTGGTGAAATGACCACCTACGATATCGGAAGGAACTGTGCCGCGGCCTGTCGGAATAGTCATGTAGAACGAGCATTCTCACGTGGCGTCAATTTTGCTTTCAAGTAAGCACGCGAATGTCATATCGATACCGTGCCGGATCGCATTTTCTAGTTGCCTCACGTCGGACGCGATCGCGGTCCAAGCTAACTGAAACCAGGACATCCGAACCGCCCCGGGCCAATTGCAATCGAAGTCGCGCTTTGGGCGCCCGAAATGGGTGTACGTCCATCGGACCGCGCAACCGCCGCGGCGAAGGCCACGCGGCCATTCTCCAGGAGGAATGATGTCTGACAGGCTGCATGAACGCAGGGATCACGTTCATTACGCACTATGGATTGGTCTGACAATGGTTATTTTTGCGTTGCTCGTAGCGCACCAACTGGTTAGCACACGTACGTACGCCGCGCTACGGCAGTTGATGCCCCAGGCACCTGTGCCCATCTCGAGTTCGATAATAGTCGCCTGCGGCGCATATCTGATATTCAGGCTGGTTCGCCCATTCTCTTTTCTCAAGGAGGGTGCGACGCTGCCGGGAGGGGCTCTCTATTACTTGGGGATTCTTCTGGTTTCGATTGCCACTGCGTTAATCGCCAGCTTTCTCGCATGGTCTGCATTTTTTCCTGGTGTGCTGCGTTTCTACAGCACCGCAGGTTTTCTGCTTCCGCTCGGCCTTGTAGCTGGGTTCTTGTGTGTCGAGGCAACTGCATCCAGAGAGCGCAAAGAGCCCGGCCGGTCTCCGCCGTATCTTGATTCCGGACTTCTATCTGCGTTGATTATTGCTCCGGGATTAACTGTCTGGGCAATATTGGTGTCGCAGAAAACTCACGGAACGAGATTTGTGCAGGATATGTACCGTTCGGACTACGGATTCGTACCTTTAGCAGTGGTGGTCACCACGATTGCATTTGCGCTATGGTGGATGACGACATCGTTCCGCAAAAACAGGCAGAAAAGCAGATTCTACCGAGCTTCTATAACCGCGCTATGGAGCTATGGCGTCGCTGCCATTTTTTTATACGCTTTCCTTCGTCTGAGCAATTATCTGGTGCTTGACGACTCACCCGGGTTCCGGAGTACGGTGAATCATTTTACCCAAACTCAGCCGTTGACAGCCTTCGGCATCGTCACAATAGTCTGGGTGATATCTACGGTCATTCTGTACGTAAGTCTCAATGACAGGGCGGAGACATGAAGTTCGGGCGTTTTTTCTTGCCGGCTATCATTGCAGTGCTCGCGGCATTCTCCATCTGGCAGATATCGACACCGAGAATGGCTTCGTGGATTTTTGAGAACCCATATCACACCAAGCAGGTGGAAAAGGAGCGACAGACCGAAAACTGCAGCAAGTATTTCGCAGTGAGCCCGCTTGTTGTTTCTCTTAGTGGCAAGGCGCTTGTATTTCAGAAGAATAATTACACGTCCCGTGTTGTATCCGCGGCAAAGCAGGCGCTGAGCGATTCGCCTGTATTCATAGACGGCATTGCCGAGGAACGTTTCGGCAATCACCTGACCCTGGTTCGGACAACCCCACCAGGAGATGCGTTCACGATCACGGTTACGACTCAGGATATCCACGAAGATACGAAAAGGAAAGAGGACAGAACACGCAGGAGAGCCTCGAAAATAGGGCCCATTTTTATGGTGACGGTAGCAGACCCAGCTGGAAACGAGGTCGGAAGATGGCAAGGTCTAACCAGTACATCGTGCTCCCGTTCCAGTGAACACGTATCGTTAGCGGCGTTCTTTGCTTCCCAGCGAACGGATTCGGGTTACCAGCTGCAGAGACACCGAGGCAGGAACGCACACGCGCGAAATTTGTCCATTGAAATTCTGTCGCTCAAGGTCGATTACGTTGCCCGCCCTGAAGACTTTAGTGTTCCCATGTCCATGCACAATTGCCCGGCTTCAGTCTTTCAGGAAGATGGGAAAACAAACCAAACATTGCAAGTCGCGACGACTGCGGGCACGTTGTGGTTCAGATACGTGAAGCAAAACCAAACGCTTCCCATAGTGGCGTGCAATGACCGTTTCACGGCGATCGCATTTCGTACCGGCACGCACGTGTCAACGCTGGTTCTGGACCAGAACCAGGCCGTTATCGGGTCGGGGCGCGTGCATCTGCCTCAACTGTCCGATCGTGAAGTTTTTCGTGAAATCGAGATCGCACCGAACGGAAAGATCCAGGTTGTGCTGGGAATTTTTGAAGTGGATGGTAGTGGAAGGCTGACGGCAACTAACGGTCGCAAAATTGTTGCCACCCTTAAAGAGGTGCCCGGGACGGTAGCTGCATCGGCAGAAACTCTTAACCTCACGACGCATTCTAGTTGTGCCACACCTTCACCACTCGAGACAAGCGTGCCGGTTCATGAGATGTCAGGCATCAAAGTGGCGTATGAATACGTTCAGCTCGAGAATGAAGCGCCCGTCCCGTTGATCAACATAGTGGTCGATGCACCGCTACAGTCCGTCGCAATATCGTTCCAGAAAAACTACATGGAGCATGTCTGGTTGATACAGGCAACGCCGGGCACGAACGTGGCCTATATCGAGCTAGCAGGCTCGGCTCCTCAGACCGTACTCCTGAAGAACTTGGAGACCGTTGTAAATGTTGCCACCGATCGTCAGTGTCCAATCATGTTCGGTGCAAACTCGGCGACTCGAAGCCAATTCAATATTCGGAGAGCATATCGCGGGGAAAAGCAGCAAGAAGTCATTGGTCACGTCATACTGTCGAATGGCCACCCCTTCGTAAGTTATGAAGGTACTATGAGCGCACTGCGGGCTGGCGGATACCGCCACGTAGCGTCTCTTCAACACTACTTCGCACAGTTGAAGGCCAACGGAAGTCTCAGGGATGCGACGCCTGAAGATATACAACGCTTCAGGGACTACTACTTCGAGAGCATGCCATTGAGTCGGAAGATCCGATCTTTTTTCAGTGACGACCCCGGTCTGGATATTTCCTCCGCCTTCCGCTCATTGGAACCGATGCTAATTCAACAGGCGTTTCTGCTCCCGAAACATCCCACCACAATAGTCCGCGACCAATTGTTTCTGATCGACAAGAACGGACCTTATCCGGAGGGCGACCTGGAGGATTATTTGATTCTGGATGCGAACACACTGACGTGTCCTGGTCAGACGTCTCGATGCCCATGGGCAGAAGACCCGATCAGATAGGTTTTATCAAAGTCCAACCTGCACAGCGTAGTGCGTCGGTCGTACGGACTTGCCGGTGGCTGAATCTTCGGACCCGCAAAAATGAAAAGGGGGCCGACTTATTTTCTTGATCCGAGCGTTGCGTGCAATACGATATAGGTAGCTCCACCCTATTTTTCTGACTGTCTTACCAAGATTCACGCGACCTGGAAATCATGTGCTGGTTTCAGCGGAACCCATCAGTCTGCGCCAAGATCACCTTCGTCGCGATTCAGTGATCGATACTCAGCGATCAGGCGTTAGGATTTCGTCAACTTCATCTCATCACCCTCTGGTTATTCCTATCTGTTCGCGCCTGGCAGTGCGTCAACGCTTCAGGGCGTAACGCCCGAAACTGTTCTTTAGCAGCCCAAGTGATTCACCTAAAACACTTTCTGCTCCTCCGGCTTCGAGAGCAGCCGTAACGCCAGCGGCCTGCGTTGAATACAACAATCGTTGTGCGTAAGACATCCGGGTAAAGACCGATTCTTGCGTTTAGTGCACTGCAAACGATGACGACGACCAAAGAGGGCAACATGAGTGATTCGATGAAAGAAAAGAGGGCCAAGATCGCACAAGAAATCGGCTGGACCCCGCGTCGTGTTCAAGGATACGAAGATGGGAGGTTTTACCAGCAAAGCGGACACGGTATGCCCTGGTGCCATGAAGTCGACATGGACGAGTATTCAAAAGGCTTTCGGACCGGTTACTACGCGCAGGCTTGTTCGCTTTCAATATCGAACATACGGGAAACGCTTAGGGCTGTTTGAATCCGTCTCTAATTCTTGCGATGCACATGCCATTCGCACCTGCTTCCGAACCGCGAAAAAAAGCGAGGTTAAGAAAAACAGAACTCCAGTCTTCTTGATCCCGGGTTACCGCTGACCATTCATCGCAGCGCCCATCAGGGATTCAAAATTCGCGCGATAAAAACAATCAAGCGCTTTCCCGGTTAGACCTTCAGTGGATTTCTGAAAGCGACCGTAAGGGTTTCGTCCACCCTCAACATGGGGATAGTCTGACGAGAACATGCAGATCTCCGGCGCACTGTTCTCGATGATCCAGCCTGCGTCTTCCGTTGGATAAGGCGTTACCCGCACTTGCCGTCTGACATACTCTTCAGGCCGGAGCGCGAGTTTCCGGAGGCGCTCCTCATGCCGCCCAAATGCTTCCATGGCCGCCGAAAGCTGGCGCATGTAGCCAGGCACCCAGGACGCACCGAGTTCGATAACGCCCACCATCAGTTTTGGAAATCTGTCCAACACACCGTCGAGTATCAACATTGATAGTGCTTGTTGCGGGCCAGAAGGAATTGCCATGAAGGAGATCGAGCGGAAATTTTCATCACCACCGTGAAAATCCGGCACTTGCGGTAAGCCATTCACGGCATGCGCTTTTGGCAATACGAAATCCGCCGCACCCACATGGAACAGGATGGGTATACCCGCTTCTTCCGCCCGCGCCCACACGCCATCGAGTTGAACATGACTGGTTGCATGCCTCCTGGGACACGCCCACGGTATAAGGAGTGCCGCTGCCCCCATCCTGATTGCCTCTTCGGCGGCGCCCGGTGCTCTATCAAGGTCGGCCAATGGAATGTTGCAGACTGGTAGTAAACGGTCGTCGACTGAGCAGAAGTCGACCTGTGCGCGATTGGAGGCGCGCGCCATTGCATACAGAAGCTCGGTATCGTCCCCATGTTCCAGACTTTCCAACAGAACATTCGAAGTTGTCGGGAATACCAATTGTTTTTGTACCCCCAAAAGATCAACAGCCCTGCTCCGATCCTCTTTGCGGAAGGCCCCCATCGCGAGATGGTTTTTGCGTGCCATAAACTCGGCTTCATCATCTGCGCGGAATGCAGCATCGTCGTGTTTTTCGAGGACCGCCTGAAACGCGTCATTTCGAGGACCGAAGAACACCTTGTCGAACTCAACCTGGATTGCATCGCGCATATCCGGGTCTGAAAAAGGCTTCAGCCAATCCGGCGTTTCCATAATATGCGCATCAGCGTCGTGAACGATTCGATTTTCGATGTATGGCATGGCTCTACCCGAGTGTCTTCTTTGGCTGTGTTTCATCATACTATTGAAGCGACCTAGTGTAGTGGTCCACTAGCCGCCTGTCCGCGCCTGCTCAGTTGAAATAGCGAATGGACTAGCGTATCAAATACCGATGAAGAGATAAGCTGATGCCAAAGTTTGCCGCAAACCTTCACTACCTGTTTACCGAAGTGCCATTCATGGAACGCTTCGAAGCGGCCGCGGAGGCGGGGTTCAAGGCGGTCGAGTTCCAGGTCCCTTACGACTTTCCCGCGGCCGAGTTGCGCACCCAGCTAATGGCGAATGGACTGAAGATGGTGCTGTTCGACGCACCGATGGGTGACTGGGAACGCGGCGACCGCGGCCTTGCAGCCGTGCCTGGACGTACACAGGACTTTCGGGAAAGCCTACCGCGCGTGCTTGAGTACGCTGACGCGCTTGATTGCAAAACTGTGCACGTTATGGCGGGCGTCGTCGGGACGGGTGATGCCTTTGAGCAGGCCGAACACGTATACATCGACAATCTTCACCACGCCGCCGGTTTTCTTGGCGACCATGGCATCGCGGCCGTGATCGAACCGATTAACAACAGGATGGGAGTCGTCGCCGGTGGGCCGGACTACACCACCCAGGGCATGCACGGCTATTTTCTGAATCACACGGCGCAGGCGCGCCGCATCATCGAAACAGTCGGCTCGGATAGTCTGTTCCTGCATCTCGATTGCTATCACATGCAAATGCTTGAGGGGAACCTGGCGCAGTCAATCCGCGACAACATCGCCATTACGCGACACTTTCAGGTCGCTGGCGTGCCGGGTCGTCATGAGCCCGATGTCGGCGAGATCAACTACCCCTTCCTTTTCGACCTGATGGACGAGTTAGGCTATACCGGTTGGGTCGGCTGTGAGTACCGACCAAAAGGCGCGACGCTCGACGGCCTGGGTTGGGCGCACCGGTACGGTATAGGGACTGACACATAACAGGTAAAAACTGCGAATCCTCAGATGTATTCGCCACACAGTGCTTGCTGTGCCTGGAGTGTACGGGCGAGTCACTGTCTACCAAGCTTTCGCAATCAAGAAGTCGACTCCGTGGTGTTTCGCTTGCGGACCAAGGTGGCGAAAGAGTGGGGCGATACTGACAAGTCGGAAAAGCTGATCGTCAAGACATGCTGGTCCGGAATGCTCACGCGCTTCGGGACGCTTGCACCGTGGAGGGAACCAATTGTCAGTTTCGACGTGACGCGTACATATGATGAACAGACGGCCAGGCCTGGCCTGTTATCGACCATCGGGCACGGCCTGACTTACTGCGCAGTTCTGGATCTGACCCTATGATGATCGGGTCAGATCGCTCTATGATTTCTTCTTTGTGCTGATGCGTTTTTTGCCTGCGTCAAATCCGGCACTGTTGCGGAAGATATTTGGTTTTCGATAAATCGCCAGGATGACGCAGCCTTCGTCGCTGTGGGTCTCGTGCTTGGAATCTGGCGTTCTCCAGACAAACTCACCAGCCCGGGCAATTCCGTCATGGTCGTAAAACGACCCTTCCAGCACGAGGCTCTGCTCGATTTCCGGGTGCCGATGAAATGGCAAAGTCGTTCCTGGTTCCCACTTGAGCAGGCAGGTCATCTCGCCTTTACTCTTGTCTTCGTAAAGGACCTTGATCTCGATCCCTTCGAATTGTGACGGGCGCCAGTCCATGTCTTGCGGCTTAACATATTCGGACCCGCCAATAGTCGGGGTCATGTCGAAATGTTTCACCGGTTTGCTGGTGGCGGTGTCAGTGCTGGCTGGCATTGGTATCTCCTTGCATTTGCTTCGGATGAGTGATGAAACTCAAGGAAACATGAGTTTCCTATAAAGATATTAAAGTTGTCAAGCGTACCAGTAACCGTTACGATTCAGGCCATCGAATTTTTACCAACATTAGCTATGAGTTCCACATTTGCAATTTATATTTATCCCGGTACCGAGCCAATCGACCTAGCGACTTTTGGCGTGCTTTCAATGGCCAGGAGGATCGACCCGGATATCAATGTGCACACAGTGTCTGAACAATCTGGGCCTGTAGAGCTGGCAAGCGGGCTGGTCGTGATGGCGGATTACAGTCTCGAATCATGGCCCGGCGCAGATGTGTTGATCGTGACGGGTGGCCCTGGATGGAAACAACAGTGCGAGAGGACTCCTGTATTGGAGTTCATGCGGACTGCGGCGTCGCACTCGACGGTCGCGTCGGTCTGCACTGGGGCGATGATCCTGGCTGAAAGTGGATTGCTTGCAGGGACCAAAGCAACCACGAAGCGGCATGTTGTTGCGCCCGAAGAGAGTCCGCTCGCGATACTGGCGTCACGGTATCCCGACATCGATGTTGTCGAGGCACCAGTTGTGACTGCTGGCAAGACGGTTACGTCCGGAGGTGTGAGCTATTGCATTGATGCCACGTTGCATCTGGTGCGTCGTTTTTGTGGCGACCGCGTTGCGGATGAAACGGCGCGAATTATTGAGTTTGATCCGGAGTTGCGTGCCAGGCACTTTGTTGTCCAAAGTGCCTGAGTCGGGAAAGGGCTGACATTCGATGGCTGGTAGTTCGGACAGAACAAAACATAAGCGCACGGCTCAATCAGCGAGCAGTGTGATCAATGACACTGAGTCACCGGAAGCAAGAATAGCGGGTCGGGTGACCGGACTGCGCAAGGCGCAGCGGTTGACGCTGGATGTGCTGACCAAACGCACAGGATTATCGAAGGGTTATCTGTCAAAAATTGAAAACGGGCGATCGATTCCACCGATCGGCACCCTGGCGCGTATCGCCTCTGCGTTGGGTACGGATGTCGCGTATTTCATGCAGGATTCAGCTGCGCACGAGACTGAGAGAATATCAGTCGTCCGTGTCGGTGAACGTAAAGCCGTCGTTCGTGGTGGGTCGCAATTTGGTTATGACTATCTGAGTTTGGCACACAAGCGTCGGTTCAAAGGAATGGAGCCGTTTGTATTTCGATTTCCGAAGAAGTACAAGAGTCAGGTCCGCTTTGAACATGAAGGCGAAGAGTTTTTGTTTGTACTGAGCGGGCAGATTGATTTTGAGATCGGCGACCGGAAGAATCGCCAGTCCTGGATTCTGGAAGCCGGTGACAGTATCTACTTTGATTCGAGCCAGCCGCACAAAGGACGTAGCCTGACGGATGATGCAACTGCGTTGGTCGTGATTCTTAACAACACCGGGTTACCTGCTCCCTGATCGCAGTACGCTGGCGTGTGTTGTAAACCGACCGATAGGCCAGCCGGTCGGACGGGAATCCCCTGTGTGGTCAGCGACGAGAGGATGTGCGCCCGATACGCGTCGATTTTTTCGTCGGCAATTGTGCACACCATACCCGTGCCAATAACGAAACGGCCTGCAGTACTGAGTTTGATTCTGGGATATATGCCGGACAAGGATTGACTGACGGTTGCTGGCAAATGTGACCTGACACGGTGTCACCGGATACCTCAATCAAGAATATGGAACAGTTGACACGCGCCACTCCACGGACTTTCATCAAGGCACTGGCGGTTCCCGCTTAACTCGCTACGTTACTATTGGCGTTTTCGCCGGAAACCCGGCACCGGAGACCAACGGGAGGAACTGATGGATCTTGGACTGAAAGGCCGTACTGCACTGATAACAGGCGCTTCAAAGGGGATTGGCTACGCTGCGGCAGACAGCCTGGCGCAAGCCGGGTGCAACGTACATCTTGCAGCCCGAACGGCGGCTGATCTTGAAGCGGCGCAGGCACAGCTGAAAGAGAAATATGGCGTTGGCGTCGAGATCCATCCGACGGATTTGTCCGATGGCGACGCGGCCCGCGCACTGGTCGAGCAATGCAAGAATGTTGAAATTCTGGTCAACAATGCGGGCGCGATTCCGGCGGGCGACATCCATAACATCACCGAGGATCGCTGGCGCGATGCATGGAACCTGAAAGTATTCGGCTACCAGAATATGTGCCGGGCGATGTTGGCGCATATGCGCGAACGCGGCAGTGGCGTGATCGTCAATGTCATTGGCGCTGCCGGTGAAGCGCACACGCCGGCATACATCGCCGGAACGGCGGGCAACGCGTCCATCATGGCGATGACGCGGGCACTGGGTGGAACCAGCAGGTCCTACGGCGTGCGGGTTGTAGGAATAAATCCCGGGCTTATCGCCACTGACCGTATGACGACGCTTTTGCGAACCAAGGCGGAGAAAGAATTAGGCGATGCCGATAAGTGGGAGGAGTTGATCGACAAAACCTATCCGCCGGGTACGCCTGCGCATATCGGCGACATGGTGGCATTCCTTGCGTCCGACCTGTCTGCCAACACCACCGGCACGATCATCACCATCGACGGGGGCTCATCGGCGCGCGGAACCAGCGTGTAAACAACGGAGAGCAGTCCGGATATTGCGCCCGGCTCAACACGGTGACCTTGTTGCATGAGTAGCGCGGCGCAATGCCGGAGTTAGTCATTTCTCGACCCGGCCACGCGCGAGCGGCCCCAACTGTGCCGCTTGAGTACGGGTCTTAAGCTACTGTCGCCTCATGTCCCGGGACCGATTCCACGGCTCGGGTTTCATGCATAGCAGGCGACAGAACTTCCAACGCCTCAAAGTCATCAGAGCATGAAATCTCGTTGTGGCGGATTGCTGCCGGCGCATGCACGAAATCGCCAGCACGGAAGGTCAACTCGCCTTCCTGTCCCTCATAGATGAATTTGATCCAGCCCTTGAGCACGATGTAGAACTGCAAATCCACCATGTGCTGATGCGGGCCGGTGGTATGCATGTCGTGCTCCGTGCCCTTATGGCTGTCTTTGATGCGGATGATGTGAGCGTGCACCTTGCCGCTCGTTGCGTCGGCAAGGCCAAGATCCCGGTACTCCATAAATTCACGAAGCCCTTGCTTGTAAACGGCATCCTTGGCATAGCTGACAGAGAATTTTTGTTCAGGGTCGGTCTTGGTCGGCATGTGTGTCTCCCCAGTATGTATCAGTGCGCCAAATGTGTATCAGCGCGCTATTTGTGGATCGGCGCGCCACTTGCGTATCAGCGCGCCTTGTCGGCGGACGCGCCGACAGCTCATGGTCCGCAGTATAAGACACTATCAAAATGCTATACAGGAGCACAGAATATGGATCAGGCTGTCAGAATGCGGTCCACGAAGTCGATACGATCCTGGCCCCATAACAATTCGTCGCCAATGACATAAGTGGGCGCGCCGAACACGCCGCGCTCCAATGCCTCATTGGTGTTCGTCTCGTAGCGGGTCAGCACCTCAGGGCTTTGCGCCAGAGCCAGAAAATCGAGCTTGCTATAACCGCGCCGGGTCGCGATATCCCTTAACGTAGCAAGGTCGTCGATATCTGCGTTCTCGATCCACAGACTCTCCATGATTCCCTGAACCAGTGCAGTGGGATCTTCTCCCTGTAACACCGCCGCTACGATGACATGATCCGCCGTCGACGTCTTTGCCGGAAAATGTTGCGGTTGCAAATTCATGTCGACGCCAAGAAAGGCGCTCCAGCGCCGCAACTCGGCGAGCCGGTTGGCTTGCCGCGCGGGGCTGCGTTTTTTCAGCGGCAGGCCGCCCGTGTTTGGGAAGATGACATTAATCAGATCCACCGGCTTGTGGTTCACGGTGGCGTGATGCCGTGAGGCGATTTCGCTGAACCGTGCATGTCCCAGGAACGCCCAAGGCGAGGCCGCGGCGAAATAGTAATCCACAGATTTAGACATCAGTTCAGCCTCCGTGCCAAAAGGCGGAATAATACTTTACTCCGGACTCGAATCTCGTAATGCTGGCTTTGGTTCTTGTCATCCTGATGCTTGGGATCAAGGCTTGCCAGATTCGATGTCAGGCGCTATACCAACGCTTCCCTTCCGTCCACTACAGGAAACTTTTTCCCATGAAGCTCTACGACTTTGCCCTGGCGGCAAACAGCCAACGCATGCACATATTTCTGGCCGAAAAAGGCCTGACGGTGCCAATGGTCGAACTTAATCTTCGTGAAGGCGCGCAGTTCAAGGAACCTTTCGCAAGCCTGAATCCGTTCCACTGCGTTCCGGTTCTGGAACTCGACGACGGCACCGTAATTGCGGAATCCGTCAGCATTTGCCGCTACCTTGAGGAATTGCATCCGGAGCCTTCGCTGTTTGGCCGCGATCCTGTAGAACGCGCAACCATCGACATGTGGAACCGCCGCATCGAGATCGACGGGTTCATGCCAATCCTGCATGCCGTGCGCAATCAACTGCCGAACTTTAAAGGTCGCGTGATACCTGGCAATCGAAGCGAACTGCCGCAACTGCCCGCCGTGGTTGAGCGCGGCAAAGATATGCTGAATGTACTGCTCACGCGCGTCGACCCGCAGCTTTCGAAATCGGAGTTCATCGCCGGACCGGCAATCAGCATTGCCGACATCACCGGATTCTTCATGATGAACATGGCGAAAAATCTGGAGATGGATATCGAAGGCCCCTATCCAAATGCATTTCGCTGGCACCAGGCACTATCCGAACGGCCAAGCTTTCAGAAGCGTTAGAAAAGTGCTGCGGCGAAACGGAATGGATACGATGAATTTTTCGAAAGCGCGCTTATACTTCGTTCGCCCTGCGCGATTCGGCGCATTTGTTGGCAACTACCATAAATTTATTTGAGGAGAATATTGTGGGTACGAAGACACTTAGCACTTTTGCGGCTGCGCTCGCAGCAAGTTTCCTTTTCAGCGGTTTTGCAAACGCCGGTAGCCTGGGCCTGAAAATGGCCGACAAGATGGCCAACGCCTGTCTTGCCATGGCGGTCGAAAAGGGTTGGAGAATGAATATTGCGGTTATGGACTCCGGCGCGGATCTGGTTGTATTCAAACGCATGGATGGCGCCTTTTTAGGTAGCGTTGAGGTCGCCATGGGCAAAGCCAGGACCTCAGCCAACTTCCCGTTTTCGACCGGGTTTGTGGCTGAACTGGCGCACGGTAAAGACGGCGCGCCGGGCCCGGTCCCAGGCATCGCAAACTTCCCCGGCATCGTGACCTTTGCCGGTGGCCTGCCGGTTATGAATGCGGCCGGCGAACATATTGGCAGCATCGGCGTCAGTGGCGCCTCATCCGGTGATGATGAGCTTTGCGCTCAGGCCGGTATTGATGCCGTCGCGGACATGCTGAAGTAGGCAAGTCCGATATTGACACCCACGCCTCAGGTTAGCGCGCCAGGTATGGCCCGGCCCTTCTTGAGGTTGTGGGTCTCAAACCCGTCTTCTAGCCTGCATATTTTACGAAGGATTCGCTTCTCAGGGGAAACGTGGCTAAGCAGGTTGGACGATCGGGCGCAGGGCAATAGCCAGACTATGGCTCAAGGCCAATCGTTCAAGCTGTGACGGCATATTTTTCCTGGAAGTGAATAGGTTCAAAATGTCGCAATGCGCCAACGCTTAAAAGTCTTCCTATCAAGTTGATTCATGGCGCAAATACGTGCCGTACACAACCGCCTTCGTGAAACATGCAGGCTTGATCCTCATAAAGTTGCGCCGGTAATCGACGCCGCGACTCTCAAGACGGCGGTAAAGGTAAAACTGTTACCGCAGTTGCGACCACTGCTGCTCTCGTCAGCTTATCTGCTCACGCGGCCAATTTGGTATCGGTATCGCGACGATTGAAATGTTCGGCCTGCTCGATCTCGGGGCGCCTGCGATCAGCATATTCCGGTAGTCCTTCGCTGTCCGTGGTAAGTTCGCCCGTTGTCACGGGCATCAAGGATGCGACGATTGGATCGTCAGGCTTGCGCCAGGGCCATGCATCCGGCCCCTGCTTGAGCCGTTCCCGCGAAAGACCCATGTCATCCAGGTGTCGGTCGCTGAGGCCGAGAAGATACTCGCGCGTGCGCTTTTGCGCGCTGCTCTCAAGAGCGTCGGTCAAGGCATGCATAATGCGCTTCAAAGAGTTCATGGTTGTAGTCATTTCGTTGCTCCTGATGGTTCTGCAATGATGCTAGGATAAGGATGATGTTGCGCCGCAGCAAACGAATCTTTCTTACGCCACCGGTAAGTAGAACTTGACGCCAATTCGAAGAATAATCAGTCACTTATCTTTGAGCGCCCTGCGCGGCTTCGAAGCGGTGGCCCGGCTTGGGAGCTTTCGAAAAGCCGCCGAGGAACTGCACGTCACGCCGGCAGCGGTCAGCCAGCAGATCAAGGGGCTCGAAGAGCAATTGGGCCAGCGGTTATTCCACCGCCTGGCGACGGGTCTGGCGCTGACCCGGGCCGCGCAGATTGGCCTCCCGCTGGTACGCGAAGGGCTGGCCTCGCTCGAAAGCGCGGCCCAGGTGATGGCCAGGCAACGCAGTGCCGATACCCTGACCGTGTGGACCGCGCCGTCGTTTGCCACCAAGTGGTTGATGCCGCGGCTGCACCACTTCGTTGACCAACACCCTACCATTGATATACGCCTCACCGCTTCCGCGCTGCTGATCGAAGGCGTGCGCACAAGCGGCGTCATCAGTAGCGACGATTTGCGCCGCCACGGCGTCGATGTCGCGATCCGGTTTGGGCAGGGGCAGTACCCGGGCTGCCAGGTGGACAAGCTCCTGCCTGTTTCTGTCGTGCCGCTGTGCAGTCCAAAGCTCATGAGCGGATCAAACCCGCTGCGCCACCCGGTCGATTTGCGCAACCATACGCTGCTGCACGATGACACTGCCTATGAAGGTCGGCCCGATTGGGCAAGCTGGCTGGAACTGGCCGGTGTGACCGGCGTCGATCCGGTTCACGGCTTGCATTTCAATCACTCTGCCTTGGCCCTTGATGCGGCGGCCGACGGCCAGGGCGTAGCGCTGACATTGCTCCCGCTGGCGGCGACGGACCTGGATAGTGGACGACTGGTGGTGCCGTTCACCCAGAGGGTCGATCTGGATGCAGCCTATTATCTGATTAGCCTGCCGACCGCGGAAGAAACCGAAGCACCGGAAATCGCCGCGTTTCGCAACTGGCTTCTGAGCGAAGCGCAACAAGAGCAATAGACAAGCAACTCGGGAGGGGGAAGACGATGCACGCAGTCCAACGCCGACGACTCGACCGTGACACGGCGAACGGCTGGATCGTCACCTTGAGTCTGGCCCTTGCGCTGTCGGGCTGCGGCCCCAGCGAAGATACTGATCAAACGGCCGACGAGACCTCACTCACGCCCGCGGTCAAAGCCGTCGCCACCGGCAGTGGCGCTCACAAACTTCTCGACCCGCAAGTCGACGAGACGGACTTGCTGCAATCTTTGCAGGAGGTTCCTTCATGGTCCGGCGACTTCGACGGCATGGTAGCGCGGCGCGTAATCCGGGTTCTGCTGGTCCCCAACCGCACAAACTACTTTCTGGACGGCGCGGTGCAGCGCGGCGTGACCTATGACGCCATGGTCGAGTTCGAGAAGTTCATCCGCAAGCGCCTCGGACAACGCAAGCAGAAGATCCACATTGTGATGCTGCCTGTTATGCGGGACCAGCTGATGCCCGCACTGCTCAGCGGTCTCGGAGACGTGGTCGCGGCCAACGTGACAATTACCGACGAGCGGCGCAAACAAGTGGAATTCTCGAAGCCGTTTCTCTCTGATGTCCAGGAGTTGGTGGTGACCGGACCCGCGGCACCTGCGATCTCGAGTCTGGATGATCTGTCGGGACAGGAGGTGTGGGTCCGCACGTCGAGCAGCTTTCACGAAAGTCTTGTGAACCTCAACACACGGCTCGGTTCCGAAGGCAAATCACCGGTTGTGATTCGCGCCGCCGACGCGCATCTCGAAACCGAGGACCTGCTCGAAATGGTCAACGCGGGCATCATCGGCATCACCATCGCGGACAGCCACATTGCCGGGTTCTGGGCGCAAGTGTTTAACGACATCACGGTGCATGACGGTCTTGCGGTCCGTTCAGGGGGTCAGATAGCGTGGATGTTCCGCAAGAACAGTCCGAAATTTGCGCAAGAGGTCAATGCCTTCGCCGCCAAATTCAAGAAGGGAACGCTGATGGGCAACATGCTCTTCACGAAGTACCTGAAGAACACGCAGTGGGTGCGCGGCGCTACTTCCGGGAAGGATCTCAAACGTTTCGACCAGACCGTGGATTTCTTCAGAAAGTACTCGGATCAGTACAATTTCGATTACTTGATGATGGTCGCCCAGGGATACCAGGAATCACAATTGAACCAGAGTGTGCGTAGCTCCGCTGGAGCGGTCGGCATCATGCAGCTATTGCCTTCCACGGCGGCCGACCCGGCTGTGGGCATCAAGAACATCCAAAAGGCAGAGCCCAATGTCCATGCCGGCATCAAGTACATGCGATGGATTGTCGACAATTATTTCGACGACGAAGACCTCGATTCGCGGCAGCAAACACTCTTCGCATTCGCCTCCTACAACGCCGGCCCCACTCGCATTCGACGCCTGCGCCGCAAGGCGGAAGCGCGAGGCCTCGACCCGGACATTTGGCTCGATAACGTCGAGCTGATCGCGGCAGAGGAGATCGGCCGGGAGACCGTGCAGTATGTAAGCAATATCTACAAGTACTACATCGCCTACACCCTGATTGCCGAACAACGCGCGCGGCGGCAGCAGGCAATGGAAGCGGCAAAGAAGCAGTAGCATTGGACGCAGCTTCTGGACAAACCACGTTAGCTGTTTACACTGCGAACAAGCGATCAGAGTCTACCGACGAATTTTCTTTTCATGGCGGCAGGCCCAGACCAAATTCGCCCAGGCCCTGTGAGGGTGAGTCGGCAGATTGCCTGGATTCAGCGTTAGCACGGGAAGAGCAAGACCTCTCCCTGATGATGTACGTAGCGCTCGGGAGTCTTGCAGAGTCCGCAGGTTGGGCTGAGTGGAATGAAGCCCAACACGCCAACGCTCGCCAAGTAAACCCCATTCACGCCTGAAACTGACGGTGCACGAAACGCTCGTAACTTTCGCGGAGTCGATCCAGGGGCCGCATTGGGATAAAGTAACATCGTGATATATACACCGATATGAATACACCTCGCCGCCCACCCGCATTGCGTCGCTCCTGGTTGTTCGTCGGCGGCGATGACCATGCCGCGCATGCGGCTGCATGTGGACTCGGAGCCGATGTCGTCATTCAGGAACTCGAGGACTCGACCCCACCGTCACGCAGACCCAAAGCACGCGCACTGGCTCGCAATGCTTACAAGGCATGGCGCGATGCCGGAATGCTTTCTGCCGTGCGCATCAACCCGCTGGAGACCGATGGATTGCCGGACCTGGCCGAGGTGATTGCCGCGCAGCCAGATATCGTGCTGATGTCGAAAGTTTCCGAACCGGCGCAGGTACAAAGACTCGCCGACGAAGTCACGCGCCTGGAGCGTGAACATGACCTGCCGCCGGGAATGATCGAACTGGTGCCAAATATCGAAAGCGCACGCGGCATCATGCAAACCTACGCGATTGCGAAAGCGAGCGAACGCGTGACCGGAGTGGCCGGTTCGACCGAGGACACAGCAGCCGATCTTGGCGCGATACGCGGCAGGGATGGGATCGAACTCGCGTACGTGCGGCAACGGCTGCATGTCGAGTGCGTCGCCGCTGGCGTATCTTCAGTCGATTGTCCGTACACCTTTGCCGATGACGAGGGTTGCGAAACCGATTCGCGATATGCACGCCGGCTTGGCTACCTCGCGAAGCTGATCAATGATCCTTCGCATGTTGCTGTCGTCAACAGGGTGATGACACCGTCGCAGATGGAAGTTCGCGAAGCGCAAGCGATCATCGCCGCGTTCGACAGCGGCAGCCGCGGACTCGGAGATCAACAGGCTCAGCTCGACGGACGCCTGCTCGAACTGCCAATCTATCTCAACGCACAACGCCTCCTGGAACGAGCCGCAGCGCTCGGCGTAGACGTCAAGTCCTGATGGGTAAGTTGTAGTGCGGTGGAAGATCCGCAGGACAGATCAGTCCGCCCTCTGATAATTTCCAATCAGCTTTCCTGGTTCGGGCGTTTTCCCCTGCTCAGGTTTCGATTTACCCCTCACGCCACTTGATCGAGCAACCCATGCTCGCGTGCTGAACCTCGGGGCCTCGACCTGTAGCCGCGATGAGACGCATTGCATCGAGCAGGTCGGCCGAACGGTTGGCGGCATCGCCCATTCGTGCATCATCGATACGCCCACGGTATTGCAGCGTCCCGTTGCCGTCAAAGCCGAAAAAATCGGGCGTGCAAACGGCATCGTAGGCGCGCGCTACCGATTGGTCTTCATCGATCAGATACGGAAAGCTGAAACCATGCTGGGTTGCGAAGTGTTTCATGTTCGCCGGGTTGTCGGCCGACACCTGCCGATAATCATTCGGCATGATGGCGACCACATTGATACCTTCGCTTTGCATTACGCGTGCGTCGGCCACGAGCCGATCCACGATCGCTTTCACGTATGGGCAGTGATTGCAGATGAAAGCAATCAACAGCCCGTTCTTACCGACCAGGTCGGTCAGGCTGTGCGCCTGGCCGTCAGGGTCGGACAAGGTGAAGGGCTGCGCTTGCCAGCCCGTTTCTACAGTTGGCGTACTGAGTAACATGGTCGGGTTCCTGATCTAAGCGGCGGCTGCGTGCATGAGGGACTCCCGCGGGCTCGCCTGGTTAGCGCTATGGAAAGGCTTCGTCTATCCGGGATCGCTCTACGCAGTCAAAGCAATCTTCGGCGAGGCCAGGTGAGCATTCAGTCGTTCCGGCACAAGCTGGAAGATACCATCGGAAACGGCGGCGACGCTACCGGCCAGGCTGAAGGCGCAGTATCGTTCAATGCTCTGTGACTGGGAGCCCGGCTTTCATGGCACTAATTGATGCGCTTCTATCTGAGAACGGGGCACCGGCATCATAAATGCCGCTACCAATTCCAATTTCATCGGTTCCCATACGGTGCAATGCGCTGCGCTTATTGCGCCGTAGGCGGGCTGAGCTAACCCGGTCTCTACGCAACGTTCAATAGGAGACAATAGTGAAGGAATTGTTCGGCCATAGCCAAGCAATCGAAACAGGTCGATCCGCTTCGCTAGCGCCGGTCGTCGCGGTTGGCAATGCGCGAGCGAATCGCGAGTCACCTGTGGACTTCAAACGCCTTCATCAGCAACAGATCTGAAAGGAGATCACGCATGACAAGCACGTCCTCATTCCGCATTGCAGTGCTGCCGGGCGACGGAATCGGTGTAGAAGTCACCGCTGCTGCACTCGAGGTGCTGCGTGCGCTCGAGGCGCGGGTCGGCGGGTTCACGCTTGCCCTCGAAGAGCATCCGATCGGTGCCCAACACTACGCACGCACCGGCAGCGCGTTGCCCGAGTCAACTCTGCGCGCCTGCGAGCAGGCCGACGTGATGCTGTTCGGCGCCGGCGGTTGGCCGGACGTGCGTCATGTAGATGGCACCGAGCTGGCTCCGCAGCTCGACCTGCGCATGCACTTCGAACTCTATGCCGGAGTGCGCCCGATCCGCGCGCTGACAGGGTTGCCGTCCCCGCTATCGAGCCCACGCGCGGCGGAAATTGATTTTGTACTGGTGCGCGAACAGACCGAGGGCTTGTTCTTCGCGCGCGGAAATTCGGACGTACGCGGCGATGTGGAGGTGCGCGACACGATGCGCATCACGCGTGCCGGTACCAAGCGGGTGGCGGATTTCGCACTCCGGCTCGGCGCGCGCCGCAAAGCGCGCGGCCGGCCTGGCCGTGTCACCTGCGTCGACAAGGCAAATGTGTTTACGTCAATGGCATTTCTTCGAAAAGTGTTCGAGGAGTGCGCAAGCACGTTTCCTGAATTGGAAACCGACAGTGCTTACGTAGATGCAACTGCGCTCAATCTGGTGATGAAGCCCTGGACTTTCGATGTCATGGTGACAGAGAACATGTTTGGCGACATCCTGTCCGACCTGAGCGCAGGACTCGTTGGTGGTATGGGCATGGCGCCTTCAGGAGACATTGGCGATCGGCATGCGCTGTTTCAGCCCGCCCATGGCTCGGCTCCGGATATCGTAGGCTTGGGCAAGGCCAATCCGACCGCGATGTTGCTCTCGGTGGTGATGCTGCTCGAGTGGCTAGGCGAGACGCGTGACGACGCAAAAGTGCTCGAAGCGGGCAACGTTCTTGCAGGCGCGATCGAGCAAGCCTTTGGCGAGAAGAAGTTGCTGCCTTTTGAATTCGGCGGCTCCAGTGGCACCGCAGACATCACGCGCGCAGTGCTCACGGCGCTCGGGCACACAAAGTGACGTCGCTACGCCTGGCCGCAATCGGGGCCGGTCACTTCAAAACATGGTGTGAGACTACTTTATCTTCCTCGGCGCGTAACAACGCCGGTGCACGCGCCGTTCACATAATTAGCGGCAACGAATGGCTGAGACCGCAGTGAATCGAAAGAAGCGGACGTAAATTCTACGACGCACCGCACCGTCTTCGCCGAGGCTCGGGCCTCGCACGCGTATTACAAGTATATGATTCTTCTTACTCTTTCCGCCAATTTCAGATTCCGTTCATACGATTCCTTATTGTAGAATCGATCGCTTACGCAACTTTGGACAAGCACAGTTATGAGTGACGGCATGAAAGTGCTGGTGGTCGACGACGACCCATCTACGCTTGCCATGTGCGAAGCAGCCCTTGATGACGCGGGTTTTGAAGTTCATGTCGCCGGCGGTGCAGATTCCGCACTCGCATTGATCGACGAAGTTTCGTTCGATGCCATCCTCACCGACAAGAACATGCCAGACGGTGGTGGCCTTGGACTTCTGCAAACGCTGCGCGATCGGGGAGACGATATCGCCATCCTTCTGATGACGGCTTTCGCAAACGTCGAATCGGTCGTCAAGGCATTGGAACTCGAGGTTTCTGACTACCTCGAAAAACCCTTTGCCGACATCTCGATTGTTCCGCGCCGCGTCGAGCGGGCGGTGGAAGCAGTCAAACTCCGCAGGGAGAATCACAACCTCCTGGCGCAGTTGCGCGAACGCAACGCCGAGCTGGAGTCACTCGCGGTTCGCGATTCCCTCACCAAGCTTTACAACCACGGGTTCTTTCAGGAGAGTCTGCGCCGGGAATTCGCGCGAGCGGGTCGCGCAGGGACCGAGATTGGTCTTATATTGATCGATCTCGACAACTTCAAGGCAATCAACGACACCTTTGGACACCCTGTGGGCGACGAAGTCCTGCTGGCCTTCGCCGGATTGCTCGTCGGGCGAAGTCGCGCCGCCGACCTCAGCTTCCGGCTGGCCAAAAAGGATATCGCCGCTCGCTACGGCGGCGACGAATTCGCATTGATTCTGCCAGACACGCCCAAGGCTGGCACCCTCGCCAAGGCCGAGCGTCTTCGGGCCAACGTCGAGAAACTCGAGCTCAATGCAGAGCTGACGCAGACCATTTCGGTCGGTCTTGCAGGATTCCCGGACGATGCCGATTCTCCACGCGGCCTGATCGAGGCAGCCGATCGCGCGATGTACGCTGCGAAGCGGCGCGGGCGCAACCGGATCGTTGAATTCCAGCCCGCGCTGATGGCGTCCAGCGATAATGAAGGGGGCCACTCTTAGGGCTGGCTTGTTTGGATCGAGAAGTACCGGCGATTTCACCTGATCACCTGAAACCGGGATCAAGCAGATCAAGTGATCAAACACATTGCTTCTGCCCTGCTCCGTTTCCCCTGTATTTCACTGCGCTTGTTACCGGCTACGTGTAGCGGCCCGTATCACCCAAGTGCCTTGTTCCCATACAAAAGTGGCCATCGCGGGTTGGCTATTCAGCGATTTCCATCCGAGTGTCCTTACCATTTCGACACCGCCTCTCCCAATACTCGTTGGCAGGCTATGATGTTTGCAGCCAACATCAATTATTGTTCTGCATCTGACATTCAGGAACACAGGAAATCATGACCAAATCGTTTCCGAAGCCTTTCTACAGATGGCGCCCGCATCCCTGGCACGGCCTTGAGCTCGGGCCTGAGCCGCCTCGCGTAGTCCATGCGTTTATCGAGATATGTCCGTTTGATCTGGTCAAGTACGAGGTAGACAAAACGACGGGCTACTTGCGCGTGGACAGGCCCCAGCGGTCATCGTCCCAGCACCCAACCTTGTATGGATTCATTCCCAAAACTTACTGCGGAGATAATGTTGGGGCACTGATGGAAGAAGCTCTGCGTGGAGACGGCGATCCGCTTGATATCTGTGTGCTCAGCGAACGCCCTATATCCAAAACGGAAATAATTCTGAATGCACGTGTTGTTGGCGGACTACCGATGCTGGACGGGGGAGAAGCGGACGACAAGATAATTGCCGTTCTGCAGAACGATCCGCTTTGGGCATCGGTAGATGACATCGATGATCTGCCTCCGGCACTGATTGAGCGGATGCGGCATTACTTCATGACTTACAAACTGGTGCCAGGCGAAGAAAGCAATGTGTCCATAGGCCCGGCCTACGGCTATGACCACGCAAAACGGGTTATTCAAGCATCGATCGAAGATTACGAGAACGAGTTTGGCTCCGACGCGCGTTGATCACTAAAGTACTCACGTCGAGTCTCGTGACCTGACACCTTGAGAAATCGGGAATTGCCGCTCAGTGGCACGGGCGTCACATCGCAGGACGTGACCACATTGCCTTTGCACCGCCATTGGAACGCAATTAGCTCAGTCGCTACCATACTAAGCCGCCAGGAAAAGCTGACGACGCAACGCGCCAGCACTGCTGGCTCACCTTGCCGACATCCGTCAATCAGGGACCAGCGCTTCCTCGCAAGTCCTACAATGGAATCATTCCAATAATTAGGGAGAAGACAGAAATGAGCGATAAACCCGCGGTCGGCTTCATCGGCGTTGGTCTGATGGGCAAAGGCATGGCGAAGAATGCCGTTGAGAACGGATATCCGGTTACGGTCGTTGCGCATCGCAAGCGCGAAGCCGTGGACGATCTGATTCAACGCGGTGCAACAGAAGCCACCAGTGCGAAGGAGTTGGCGGCAACGGTCGACGTAATCGTGCTGTGCGTGACCGGCGCACCTCAGGTCGAGGAGGCGCTGCGCAAACCCGACGGCATCCTTGCAGGAGCCAGAAAGGGACTGACGATTATCGACTGCTCGACGTCAGAACCGGATGTGACCGAACGTTTGCAAAAGGAACTTGCAGAGCGCGGCATCACCTTCATCGATGCTCCATTGTCGCGCACGCCTGCACATGCATGGGACGGTGAACTGACCACCTTTGTCGGTGGACCGGACGAACTGGTGAAAAAATGGCATCCACTGCTGTCGACGTGGGCGAGCGTCATCCTCCCCACAGGTGGCCCGGTCGGTTCTGCGCACGCGCTCAAACTGGTCAACAATCTGATGAGCATTGGCTACGCTGCCCTCTGGTCAGAGTGCTACGCGATGATGGGCAAGATTGCTCTCAAACCGCAGGTGCTACGAGAGTTGATTGAAAATACCGGAATGAACTGCGGCAATTTTCAGAATTTCTCGAAATACATCTGTGACGGGGACCCGAATGCCCACCAGTTTTCGCTTTCGAACTGCCTGAAGGACATGACCTACTACAACCGGTTGGCAAGCAAACACAACACCGCAACATTGATGTCCGCAGGTGCCCTGGAGACGCTGAAGCTCGGGATCAACATGGGATTTGGCGAGCGCAACATCCCCGAGACAGTCGATATCGTGCAACGGCTTAATGGGCAGCAGGAAGGTCCGGCGACAGACAATTGAAGCGCGGCGACTGACAGAGTACAGAAAGCCCAAATTCGCGGTTTGCCCGACAACTCGTGATCAGACGGATTCAGCGGCTTCAATGGTTCCGGTAACTTCCCCGAAGCCGATGCTGACGGAACCTTCTCGTTTGCAGCGTGCGCGCATGATGACGGTATCGCCATCTTCAAGAAAGGTGCGCTCTTCGTCAGCGCTGATCTGAACGGGGGATTTACCGCCTTTGGTGATTTCGATCAGAGCGCCCTGGCTGCCTTCGCCTGATCCAGACATGGTTCCACTGCCGAACAGATCACCGGGCCGCAGGTTGCAGCCATTGATGGTGTGGTGTGTCAGCATCTGCGCCATGGTCCAGAAGGAATCAGTGAAGTTGCTGAGCGATAGCCGTTTGGGTGCGGCGCTTTCATTCTGCATCTTCGCAGTCTGGATCAGGACTTCCAATTGCATGTCTACCGCACCGTGATCCGCGTTCTGTTGCGAACTCAGATAGGGAAGCGGTTGATGTCTGTCGGCGTCACGCGTGAATAGCGACCGGAACGGAGCCAATGCTTCGACAGTGACGATCCACGGCGAGATGGTGGTAGCGAAATTTTTCGCGAGGAACGGACCAAGCGGTTGGTACTCCCACGTCTGGATATCCCTGGCGGACCAGTCGTTCAACAGGCACAGGCCAAAAATATGATCCTCTGCGTGGGCAATCGGCACCGGCGTTCCCAATGGATTGCCAGCGCCAACGAAGATTCCGACTTCCAGTTCATAGTCCAGCTTTCTGCTGGGTGCAACAACCGGCTGGTCACGGTCTGCCTGCTTCAACTGCCCGACCGGTCGTGGAACGGTTCGTCCGGAGATACCAATTGATGAGCTGCGGCCGTGGTAAGCGATTGGCACCCACTCATAGTTCGGCAGCAGCGGATTGTCCGGCCGAAACAGTTTGCCGATGTTGGTTGCATGATGAATGGATGTGTAGAAGTCGGTGTAATCGCCAATTGATGCAGGTAGCGCGTACTCGACTTTGGTAAGCGGAATCAGGCAGGGTTCGAGCGCTTTACGATTGTCATATCCCTCTGCGAGCACGTTGCTGAGCTCGTGTCGCAACGCCGACCAGGCGTCCTTGCCGAGCGACATGAACTGGTTAAGGCTCGAACCAAGACAAGAGTCCAGACCGGCAGATGAAATGACGCCGGCCGTGTGTACCGCGGTCAGGTCCAGTGCATAGTCACCGATCGCGACCGCGACTCTGAACGGTTCGCTGCTGCCGGAGCGACGCAATACCGCAAACGGCAGATTCTGAATCGGGAAATCAGTGTCGATTCGATTTGCTGATTCGACCCAGCTTTTCAGCTCGGGATCGTGGGTGTCATTCACAGACATGTATTAGCCCAACTCTTTAAGCCTGCCAGTGTAGTGCTTCACCGATCATCGCGTTTTGTCAGAGTCATGCCGCTACCTCTGCCGCACCTCTGCGTAACTGATCCCGTTCCATGGATTCGAACAGGGCGCGGAAGTTGCCCTCGCCAAACCCTTCATCGCCCTTGCGCTCAATAAACTCGAAAAAGATCGGCCCGATCATTGTTTCCGAGAAAATCTGCAACAGCAGTTTTGGCGCACCGTCCTCAATACTACCGTCGAGCAGTATGCCGCGGCTCTTGAGCAATTCAACCGTTTGACCGTGGCCCGGGAGGCGCTCCTCGAGCATCTCGTAATAGGTATCGGACGGCGCGGTCATGAACTGGACGCCTTGTCGTGCCAGCTTGTCCATGACTGACGGCAGATCGTCGCAGGCAAAGGCAATATGCTGGATACCCTCACCGTTGTACTGCATCAGGTATTGCTCAATCTGGCCTTCAGAACTTCCCCGGCCTTCCTCGTTGAGCGGAATGCGAATCTTGTTGTCGGGTGCTGTCATCGCCCGCGAAAGCAATCCCGTTTGTTGCCCCTGGATGTCGAAATGGCGAATTTCGCGGAAGTTAAAGTATTTTTCGTAGAAGTTAGCCCAATAATCCATTCGGCCGCGATAGACGTTGTGGGTGAGATGATCGATGACCTTGAGGCCAAGCCCAACCGGATAAGGGTCGACACCGGACAGGTAATTGAAGTCGATATCGTAGATGCTGCTGCCTCGATCGTAGCGATCGATCAGATAGAGCGGCGCTCCGCCGATTCCCCTGATTGCTGGCAGACGCAACTCCATGGGGCCCGTGGGAATGTCTACCGACTGTGCACCCATCTCGATCGCTCGTTCATAGGCGAATTGGGAATCCTGCACTCTGAACGCGAGACCGCAGGCACAAGACCCATGTTCCTCTGCATGGTAGTAGGCCACGCTTTTCGGTTCGTAATTGATGATGAAATTAACATCGCCCTGCCGCCACAGATGGGCGTTCTTTGAACGATGTTCCGCCACTTTGGAGAAACCCAGATGAACAAACACGGTTTCCAGCGGCCCTGGTTCGGGCGCTGAGAACTCCACGAATTCGAATCCATCCAGTCCCATCGGATTTTCCATGCTACTGCTCCCTGATTGTTTTGGCGGAGCACCATGTTAGAAAAATCTCACTGGAAGATGTATTCTTATATTCCATGTATTGATCGTTAAATAGAATAATTACAGACTGTTACCAACGATATTGAAAGAATCCACTATGGACAGAGTTGAGCAACGAATTCTCGAGCGACTGCAAGTCGACGGCCGGGTGTCGAATGTGCAACTCGCCGAGATGGTCGGACTATCCGAATCTCCAACCTTCAGACGTGTGAAACTTCTCGAAGAAGCCGGCACAATCCGCGGTTATGTAGCGCTGCTGGATCAGCGCAAGCTTGGTTTACAGGTTACGGCTTATGTCAGTGTTCGCATGGAGAAACAACCGGATCAGGAACGGCACGAATTTCACCGCTGCGTCGCCGACGAACCCTATATTGTCGAGTGCCATGCAATGAGCGGTGCGTCCGATTTCCTGATGAAAGTTGTGGCGAGGGATATGGATCACTTTGCCGAGCTATGTATGCAGGACATCCTGAAATTTCCAGGCGTTGCGCATGTCGAGTCGTCATTCAGCCTGAAAGCAATCAAATCGTCCCACGCCCTTCCGGTCGATGCGTCATCTGCCTGACGGTCTGATCACGCCTCCATCGCATTCAGCGTTTCGATCGATCGCGCGATATCGTGGTCCGGATCACGGGAAATAATTTCAAGCATCGGTGTTCGTTCGAGGTTGAGCGATTTGATCTTCGGGATCACCGTGGCAAAGTCCACGTCACCGAGCCCGACAGGATCGTGTCGATAGACGGTTTGACCGGTGTCGGACAAGTGGACGAGACTGAGGCGCGAACGCACCCGGTCAAGGCCCGCGACCGCGTCCTCGCCGATGAAGTGCGCGTTCGCCACGTCGTAAACAACGCCAATTGAGTCAGCGCCGTAGCGATCAAGGCAGGCCATCAGGCCTTCAGCTTCCGGCAAAAACGCGAACGGCATGTTTTCGACCCAGAGTTCGATGCCATCACGCTCGGCGATGGGTAACAAGGTGTCCAGGGCGCGAAAGAAATGTGACTCCATTACGTCGGGAGGCAGTGAGAAGAGCGGATTGGGTTTTCCGGGGCCGATGATCAAACCTTTGGCGTTCAGCTCAGCCGCCATCCGAAGGTACTCAACATTCAATGCAATGCTGTAATCGCGCATTTCCGCAGTAGCCGCCGCGATATTGACGTCGATATTCGGCCCATTAAGCGACACCAGCGAAACGCCCGCTTGTTCCATCTCGCGACCCAAATCGCGAAGCGTTTCCAGACTGTCAGTAATCCACAGATGGCCCGGATAGAACATCAGTTCGACAGATTTCACTTCGCGCTCCGCCAGGGTGCATACACAATCAACAGCGGACATGGATTGCGTGTAGGAGTAAGTGTTGATCCCGAACCTGTTGCCCCAACGACTCATCGGTTCCGGAGCGACGTGATGGACGGCGAACCATTTGCCATCGTCACGCACCTGTACAAGGTAATCATCGCGGTGTTTCCTTAGTTAGACAACGGCTCGTTAGACAAACAGCACGAGCAAACAAGTTACGGCCTTAGTCTGGTCCAACCCGGATTCTACGGATTCTTTAGCGAGTGGCGGTAATGAAAGAGATTTCCGACGGCAGGCAAGCAGCCGAACAAGTTCAGTCCCGGGCGAAACCGCTAACGCTGTACTCATGAGTTCAAACCGCGAATCGGTTGCGCCGCTCGACAGACTGTTTACGCAGGCGTACCTTTCCGCGATATCCAGAAGCCGGTGCCATGGTTGAGTTTTTCCCAGTCTCTCGCTGCACTGCACTCGGTTGACGTGCTGAGAGCGGAACACGATTGAGAACCAAGCACAATGGAAAAGCAAACGCGCATGTTTCGAGTGGTCTGGAGAAATAATGAAAGCAATTGTTAACGAACGCTACGGTTCGCCGGACGTCCTGAATATCCGCGACATAGCAACACCAACGCCGAAAGCCGGTGAGATTCTCGTCAAGGTCCATGCGACGACAGTCGGTCGCACGGACAGCGGCGCGCTTCGGGCGCATCCGTTTTTCGTGAGACCCTACAGTGGATTGCTACGCCCTAAACGCCAAGTGCTCGGCCTCGATTTCGCAGGAATAGTCGAGGCGGTCGGCCAAGGCGTCACGAAGTTTACGCACGGGGATCGGGTTTTTGGATTGACGCCGGGAGGGTACGGCGCCCACGCAGAGTTTGTTTGCCTCCCCGCAGACGGCGCAGTGTGCGTCATGCCCGATGGGAAACGGTTTCGCGAGGTTGTGGTTTGCGAGGGTGCCTGGTACGCGGACACCAATCTGAAGAAGTTCAATCTGAATCCAGGGCACAGCATCCTGATCTACGGCGCATCCGGCGCGATCGGCACATCGGCCGTACAACTTTCAAAAATCGATGGTGCCGAGGTGACCGCCGTCGTATCGACGCCGCATCTTGATCTTGCACGACGACTCGGCGCGGATCGCGTCATTGACTACACCGCCGAAGACTTTACGAAGATCGGCGAATCGTTTGACTTTGTCCTGGACGCTGTCGGAAAGACGTCATTCTTTCAATGCCGACCACTCCTCAAACCCGACGGAGTGTTTGCCGCGACCGATCTTGGGCCCTGGTCGCAGAACATCGCCCTGTCGATCTGGTCGTCACTCACTGGAAGCGGGCGGGTTGTGTTTCCGATGCCACACAGCAGCCAGGCTTTCGTAGAATTCCTGAAAGACCAGATTCAGGCGGATAAATTCCACGCGGTCGTCGATAGAGTGTATCAACTGCGCGACATCACCGATGCCTATCGCTATGTGGAAACAGAGCAAAAAGCCGGTATTGTCGTTATCGAAGTCATCCCGGAAGACGTGTTGCCGGAGACCCGGCAGTAAGCCCGCGAACGCAGCAAGCAGCGCGCGAAGGAAGCATCCAGCGGCAGGCGAACGAAGAGAACAAAATCCCGGGTCAGGATTCCATACCCGGCTGCCACGAGTTCAAACCACTACGCAGTTGCCCCGCTGGACAGACTGTTTATGCAGGCGTAGCTTTCTGCAATGCACGCTTGCCGTACCCATGAACGTTAATCGCCTTTGCAGGGTGCAATAAGCGCAGCGCATTGCACCGCACGAACGAGATTGACTGACGTGTGGATTACGCTTCGCCAACCGCCCTGTGGGAACGCCGTAAAACTATAGAGTCGCACAACAGATCTCAAATATCGCGAAAGGCGCAACATCGTGTCGCAGAACATTCGAATTCTCTACATCGGTCCCGCGCAGTCGGAGACTTTTGACGCATCCACACTTGAGCAGCAGAGCCGCGCAATTCGCGTCGCAGGCGGAACGCTGGTGCGTTACGAAGGCCAAAACATCGCGGACCTGATCAAAGCACTGCGCGACGTCGACGCTGCGATTGCGCAAGGCCACGGCTTCGATCAGGCGGCTTTCACTCACATGGGCCTGCATGGCCGCTGCAAGGGACTGGTGTCTTTCGGCCACGGCTACGACCATCTGGATCTGGACGCGGCGACTGCCAACGGGGTTGTCCTGGCAAACACTGCCTCGTTTGGTACGGAAGAGGTATCGAACCACACGATGATGCATTTTCTCGTGTGCGCCCGAAAATTTGTGCTCCACGACAAACTGGTCAGGAGTGGCGTCTGGACACGGAAGAATCTGCCACCGATGGGCCACATCGTCGGCCAGGTGTTTGGCATCGTCGGTCTGGGCGACATCGGTCGTGCCGTGGCGCGCAAGGCCAGGGCTTTCGGACTGCAGGTGATCGCGTACGACCCCTACGTCGCGTCCTGGGACGCCAAGGAATACGGTGTCGAGATGGTGGACTCACTGGACGCGTTGTGCCGGCGCTCCGACTACGTCAGCGTGCACATTTATCTCAACGAGGAGACGCGCCACCTGATCAGCCATGCACAGTTCGCTGTGATGAAACCGGACGCCTACCTGATCAACTGCGCGCGGGGTGGCGTAGTTGACGAAGCTGCACTGATCGAGGCCTTGCAGCAGCAGCGGATCGCCGGTGCCGGGCTTGATGTATTCGAGAAAGAGCCGGTTGACCGGGAGAACCCGTTGCTGAAAATGGACAACGTGTCGCTGACCAACCACTACGCCAGCTACTCCGAGGTCGCGTGGGAACGCGCGCAAACGCAACTCGGCGAGGAAGCCGTACGCATCGCCACCGGAATGTGGCCGCTTTCGCTGATCAATCCCGATGTGCATCACGAGATCCCACCGCGAACCGCTGCCCGTTCGTGGAAAGTGTATGCCCATGAGCTGATGTCCGGAAAAGACGCTACTGATTCGACGGCCAACGATGCGGATAGAGGAGCGCGGCAACGACAGGCATGAGAATCAACAAGACAGTCGAGCTGCTGGCGCAGCGCCAGCCGGTGTACTTTGAATTCGTAGATGGCGAAACTGCCGGCGGGTTCGATGGCGGTCGCGCGCTGGCGCAGACCTGGGCCGACTACATCGTTTATGACATGGAGCACACCGCGTTCGATGTGCGGGCGTTGCTGCAGTTCATGCGCGGGCTCGTCGACGGCGGGCCCACGCCAAGCGGACATCGAACACCTGCAGTGGTCGTAACGCTTCCGATCGACGGAATCGACGTGCACTCAGTTCGCGCGAACGGCTGGATGATCAAGCAGGCGCTCGCTGCCGGCGCACACGGCCTGCTGTTATGTCACGCAGAGAGCCCGGAGGCAGTGCGCACGTTTGTGGAGGCTGCGCGCTACCCGTTCGCTCGAGATTCATCCGATCTCGGACCCGGACGGCGCGGACACGGCGGCCAAATGCTTGCCGCTGAAATCTGGGGGGTGACCGATGAAGAATACCTCGCCCGCGCCGACCCCTGGCCGCTCAACCCGCACGGCGAATTGCTGCTCGGAATCAAGGTGGAGAACACGCGCGCACTCGACAGCGTGGAAAAAACGACGCAGGTCCCTGGACTCGCATTCGCTGAATGGGGTCCCGGAGACCTTGGCATGTCAATGGGATATCCGGATCAGCATGACGAACCGTATCCCGAAGAGATGCGAGCGGCACGTACGCGCATCATGGGCGCGTGTAAAACGGCGAGCCTGGCTTTCCAGGACCTGGTCGCGCCGGAGAATGTGATCAATCGGCTCAACGAGGGTGTGATGATCGGCTGTGGTCCGCACGCACAGAAGGCGGCGGACATCGGACGAAAGCATAGAGGGCGCACGCTGGCCTGGTAAGAAGCGCAACTAGCAGCTCGCTCTGCATCGTGCGCCACAAGAAACAGGAACCGGAGGGAGGCTGCAATGAAAGATTTCACTCGACGTCGATTCCTTGCCGCTGGCACGGCGGCAGCGGCTACCGGAGCCACGGGGCAACTTCTGCGGCCCGCGCCGGCACACGCCGCAACAATCCGTTACGAACCGGAAAAAGACGCATCGTTGCGCGTGTTGCGCTGGAAGCGTTTCGTGCAGGGTGATGAGAATCAGTTCATGGCCAACGCGCGGCGCTTCACTCAGCTCACCGGCGTCAAGGTGCGCGTGGACAGCGAGAACTTCGAGGACTTGCGCCCCAAGGCCGCAGTTGCGGCCCAGGTCGGCGCCGGTCCCGACATCATCATTAGCACCGACGAGCAACCACAACTTTACCCGGACAAGCTGCTGGACGTGAGCGACCTGGCGCAATACCTGGGAGAGAAGTATGGCGGCTGGTTCGACGTGTGTCCGGAGTACTGCACGCACCAGGGGAAATGGATCGCAATCCCCACAGGTGCGGCCGGCGGCGCAATGGTTTATCGCAAGAGCATGCTGCACGCGGCCGGGTTCGAGACCTTCCCGACGGACCTGAACGGCTTTCTCAAGTTGTGCCAGGCACTGAAAGCCAAGTCCAAGCCCCCGGGATTCGCATTGGGCCATGCCACCGGAGACGCCAACGGCTGGACTTACTGGTTGCTATGGGCCTTCGGAGGCCGGATCGCCGACGAGAACAACGCGCTCGCGCTCAACTCGAATGAGACCATCGCAGCTCTGGAGTACGCGAAAGAGTTGTACCAGACCTTCGCAACCGGCAGTTTGTCATGGGGCGATCCGAGCAACAACAAAGTATTCCTGTCTGGCGGGATCAGCCTGACCATGAACGGAATCTCGATTTACTACGCAGCCAAGACCAGCGCCGACCCGAAGCTCAAGGCAATGACCCCGGACATTCAACACGCCACCTATCCGATCGGACCCATCGGCCGGGATGTGCATGGCGCACTGATGTTTCCCGCCGCGATCTACAAGTATTCCAAATATCCGAACGCGGCCAAGGAGTTTCTGCGTTTTATCATGGAACGCGAGCAATACGAACCGTGGCAAAGAGCGTCACTCGGCTACATCTCGCACACCTTACGTGCATACGACAACAATCCGGTGTGGAGCGAAGACCCGCAACACGTGTTCTACCGTGACGTTGTCAGGGGCGCGGTGCATAACGGTTATGCGGGGCGACTGGGAGAAGAGTCGGCGGCCATGCTGGCTGATTTCATCATCGTCGACATGTTCGGCGAAGTGTGTACCGGCCAACGGACACCCAGGCAGGCGTTGTTACGCGCCGAGAAGCGCGCACGGCGTTACTACCGGGGATGAATCTCTGAAGCTGGGATGAATTCGGTTTGCCAGTTTCGGGGGCGATTTGGCCACACTCCGGAACCAATCAAACTGGATACAAAATGACCGCAGCAAGCAAGGGGACCCCGCACTTAACAGTGCGCAAAAAGATCCGTTTTTTGGCTGGCCTTCTTGCCTTTTCAGTTTGTCTTTTCAGTGACGCATCATCGCTCTACGCCGGCGCCTCCACTACTCGCGTCTCGAAATCGGCCGGCGATACAATCTCGAGCACCTCGTAGTCCTCGGAGCAATCGATTTCGCGGTGTTTGATGCCCGGAATTTGATTGATGCAGTCTCCCTTGCGGATGGTTCTCACGCCCTGGCCTTCGTACTCGAAAGTGGCCCAGCCGTTAAGCACCAGTACGAACTGGAAGGCGCAGTCGTGCACGTGCCACTCCTGCACTTTGTCCTTCGCTTTCTTGCCATTGTGGCGAATCAAATGGGCAATGTAGTCACCGTTGGTGCCGTCCTTGATACCGAGGTCGCGATACTCGAAAATCTCCCGTAACCCCGGCGTCCACTTCGCGTCTTGCGCGAGGTTATGGACGAAGTCCCAGGGCTTCTTGCTTTCCGTCTTGACTGCACTCATGTTGCGCTCCTCTCGTGCGGGTTGGCTTCGGTCTAGGATAGCACCTTGGGCTTTTCCATTCGTGCCATAGTTTGCCATTCCCGTTACTCGAAACCTGCCGTCGAATCTTTGGAAGATTCTGCCAATTCCCCGTACGGGAACGCATTCGATGACGGGCCTGGTTTGAATGTTATGTTGCCCAATTGCAGATTGGATTATTCTGGTGACCAGATTGATTATGAAAGGACTGGATGATGAGCGGATTTGCCGAATACGATAGCTACGATGCTCTGGGGCTCGCAGAGTTGGTTCGGCAGGGCAAGGTCACGTCGACTGAGTTGCTGGAAGAGGCCATCAGTCGAACCGAAAAGATGAATGGCCAGATCAATGCGGTGGTCCACAAACACTATGATGAAGCGAAAGCGGCCATTGAGGCGGGACTGCCCGAGGGCCCGTTTACTGGCGTACCGTTCCTGCTAAAAGATCTGCACCTGCTGCTCGACGGAACGAAAACCACTTTCGGCAGCGAATTATTCCGGGACTATGTTGCCGATCACGACAGCACCCTGGTCAGCCGCTACAAGCAGTCCGGGCTTGTGACTTTTGGAAAAACGAACTCGCCCGAGCTTGGTTTGATGCCGGTAACAGAGCCTCGATTTTATGGAGCGACGAGAAATCCGTGGAACCTGGCCCGAACCCCAGGTGGATCCAGTGGTGGTGCGTCCGCTGCGGTTGCCGCGGGCATTGTTCCGATGGCGAATGCATCCGATGGCGGCGGATCTATCAGGATACCGGCATCGTGTACCGGACTGGTCGGCTTGAAGCCGACGCGCGGCAGAACACCGATGGGGCCGGACAGGGGAGAAGGCTGGGCTGGTCAGTCGATCAGTCATGTCGTGAGCAGAAGCGTTCGCGATTCAGCAGCCGTACTGGATGCCACCACCGGCCCGGAGCCGGGTAGTCCCTATGAAGCACCCCATTTCGAAGGTAGTTTTCTCGGGCAAGTTAGCAGGGACCCGGGCAGGCTTCGAATTGCCCTGTGCAAAAACAAGATGGGCACCGGAAACTTCTCTGCAGAGGTTGCTCAGGCCGTCGAGGAAGTCGGCGGTGTGCTAACCGACCTGGGACATCATGTTGATTACGCCGAGCCCGCCTACGATCGTGAAGCTGCAAGTCATGCCGTGCTGAACATTATCGCGGCGAATGCGTTGCTCGCGGTAAAAATGAGAGCGGAAGTGCTCGGCCGCGAGCCGACTGATCAGGACATCGAACCGTCGACACGATTCCTGATGGAGATGGCAGCCGGCCTGAGTGCGGACGACTACGTCAGAGCGACATTGACGAATCATCAAACAGGCAGAGCGCTCGCGAAATTCCATGAGCAATACGATATGATAGTTGCGCCTACCCTCAGCCGGGAACCTGTGCCGATCGGCTTCATGGATGGGAACGCCGATGGCATATCAGATTTCATGGCAGATACCGCGCTGTTCAACCAGACGGGTCAGCCGGCAATTTCACTCCCGCTTTGCTGGAGCGACAGTCAATTACCGATTGGCATCATGTTCGTCGCGGCTTTCGGAAATGACGCACTGTTGCTGAGAATCGCCGGGCAGTTGGAGCAGGCGCGACCGTGGAAGGATAAGCGAGCCCCGGTGCACGCGGGAGCCTGAGAACATTCGACGACGTGGGCGCAACAAAAAATCAAAGGGTCAAAAATAAAGGGATCAGACTCCTTGATTTCCTTGATTGTGGACAGTGGGTTTTCTTGATCAAATGTCAGTCTTCGACGAGTCGAACGCTTTTGAGAAAAAATTCCGGAAGCGAAGACGGTTTGGGTGAAGATTCGATGTACTTCACATTCGCCATCGGAATGATCATCGCGCTTTCCTCGGTTTCAAGACAGAGATAGGGACGGTCAAGAACGAGTTGCATCTTGCGAATCGCGTCCCAATCGTCCTTTGCCTGTCTTGGCCCGACAAATCGCATTTTGGTCCCGTCCATAAAATGGACTGTCATTCCTCGTACATCCACCTGTTCCATGACTTGTCTCCCGTTCCTGATAGTTGCCAATTAGTAATATTCCCGCAATCACAACTATATCAGTGCTGATGCCCGTGGTTTGCGCGGCGCTGACACTGCATCGCATTCACTTCGTATCATATTGCAGCTCTGGTGCAACGTAGCCAAACGGATAGAATGTTTCTATGTGGCCGAAAATCAATCGGTCAACTGCGTCGCATGCACGAGACTGGGATTGAGTCATGACTTTTAAACTGGGTTATCTTTTGTCGACGCGCGAAAACGTGATGCGCGGTGACCATACAACAACCGGCTTGCTGGAAGCCGCCCGGCAAGCGCAATCACTCGGCTTCGATTCGATCTGGATAGGCGACTCAGTGCTCGCGCGGCCCCGACACGACCCGTTGACTTTGCTCGCAGCGGTTGCGACCCGCATCCCGGACATCGCACTCGGCTCTGCTGTTCTGGTGCCGGCATTGCGCAACCCGGTGCTACTTGCACAGCAACTCGCAACAATTGACCAGATTAGTGAAGGCCGACTGATTGTGGGCGCGGGGATCGGCGCAGACACACCACAAGTGCGCTCTGAGTTCCAGGCCGCAGGCGTTCCGTTCGAAGGAAGAGTGAGCCGTCTCCTCGAGGGATTCGAACTTTGCCGCGCGCTGTGGCGAGGAGAAACCGTAAACTGGGATGGTCGATGGACGGTGAAGGAAGGCGTGCTGGCACCGCTGCCGTTCTCCACAGGCGGCCCACCGATCTGGTTGGCAAGTGGCGTGAAACCAGGAATCGAGCGTGCGGCGAAACACTTCGACGGATGGTTTCCGATCGGACCAAATCCACAAGTCTTTTCACAGAACAACAAGTTGTACCGTTCAGCACTCGAAGCAAATGGACGCAACAAAACTGACGGGACGACCGCAATTTATTTGACGGTCGCAGTCGCTCCGACGGAGAAAGAAGGCGAAGAGCGAATCGATGTCTACCTGCAGGATTACTATCTGGCACCCGCGAACGTACTGCGCAGTTTCCAGGCGTGTTGCGGTGGTCCGCTGGAAACCGTGTTGGCCTTCATTCGCAGCTACGTTGATGCCGGCGCAGAGCATGTCGTGCTGCGACTGGTCGGTGATCACCCGAAAATGTTGCGGGACATCGCCATGCATAGAACGCAAATCTAGTTTGGCAGACTGGACTGAACGTATTCAGGGCCGGGCGAACAGGAAATGAAGCCGGTTGTTCTGGCGAGCGTTTGCGTGTTGGGCTTCATTTTACTCAGCCCAGCCTACCAGGATTGCAAAGTAAGTGGCATTCGCGTTTGACCCCTCAATTTAATTCAGTGTATTGAACGCGTCCGAGCGGCCTAGGTCGGTATATCCCTTCAGGCGCAGGGCGGCGTGACGTGCCAACAATCAGTGGTTCAGTTGCGCATTCGCGTCGGGTTACGCTGCGCTAACCCGGCCTGGGGGCTGTGTCATGATCGTTGAATTGACCGTCACCTGTGTTCCGTCCAAAAAACCGCGTTCGCAAGCGAAACACTTCGACCAACAACGAAGGCAGGAAAACGAGCGTAACCAGGGTTGCGAAGAACAGACCGAACAGCACGATCGCACCGACTCCCCGATACAGTTCCGTGCCTGCACCTGGAATGAACACCAGTGGTGCAAGCCCGAATATCGTGGTGATGCTTGACATCAGTATCGGGCGAAGTCGGGTCTCAACGGCATCACGTACCGCTGCAACCGGCTCGAGTCCCGCGTCACGAAAATTATGCACGGCGCGATCCACCAGCAATATTGGATTGTTGACCACGGTGCCGACCAGAATGAGAAATCCGAGCATGGTAATCATGTCGAATGACTGGCGGATTTCCATGAATCCGAGTGCAGGGAGCCAACCACCCACAAGATTGAGCGCCCACAGTCCGACGATGCCACCAGCGATTCCGAGCGGCACCGTAGTCATGATGGCCAGTGGATAGCCCCAGTGCGTAAACACCGCCACAAGCAGCAAATAGCACAGTAGAACGGCGACTGCATAGTTTCCCGACAGCGCATCCTGTGTCGCAACCAACCTGTCGCTTGCACCTGAAATATCAAGTGTCACGCCTGCCGGCACTTCTCCGTTCGCCTTCATCTGGTCGATCAATTGCGTCTGCACAACTTCGACGCCGGTCTCCAACGCCACAGAACGCGGTGGAATAATATTCAGCGTCACGGTTCGGCGCCCGTCGACACGGCGCAGCGTATTGGTGTGAACTGTTTCGTTCATTTCGGCGATTGCACCAACCGGCAACACTGTCCCCTGTGGCGTATACACCGGCAACGCTGCGATGTCGGCGAGTTCCTCCGCCGGCTGCGTAGTCGTGTACATGAAGATATCGATTTTCTCGTCAGCGAGGAAAAATTCGTCCACGTATGCGCCGTCGGTTAGTCCTGCCACTGCCAGGCCGAGTTCCTGCGCGTTCATGCCGAGTTCTGCAGCCCGCTCCCAGTGCGGCTTCAATTCGAGCATCGGTTGGCCGAGGGTCAAAGTCGGCGGGTCGGGCCTGACTTGTGGATTCTCGAAGATCTCCTGAGCACGACGGTATGCGATAAGCGCGGCATCATAAATGGGCGCCAGTTCCGAGCCGGTAATGTCCAGGTTAACGCTACGCGTGCCACCGTCGTTACTGGAAATAATCGAACCGCGTGATGAAAAGGAACGCATTCCCGGATACCCGGAGAAGCGTTGATCAAGCGCGCGCATCAATGCAAAAATATGTTTAGGTTCTTTCGTTTCGGCAATTACCCGGATGTATTGCGGTCGTACAATGGAAACAATATACGCCAGTGGTGGAATGGCGCCGTCCGTGTCGACGAACTCACCTGGATCTTCGTCAAGATAAGGCAGGAATACGTTGTTCAGCTCATCGGCAATAATCCGCATCTCTTCAAGGTTGTATCCAGTCGGTGCGATCATCATCGAGAACGTTTTCCATTCCTCACCCTCAGGAAGATACTCGGCGGGCGGCGTCAACCAGACGATGACCGCAGCAGTTGCTGCCAGAATGCCGCCAAGACAGCCAAAGCGGCGCAGCCGCGAACCGGCAAGCCAGGCGATACCATCAATCAGACGTGACTTTCCGAGATCGCGAGAACGTCCGCCATTCATACCGAATGAAAGCCGTGAACTGACAGAGGGAACAACCGTCACCGCGACAAACATCGAGACCAGTATTGACGCCGCGATGGCGACCGCGACGTCTGAATATAGCTGCCCGGCTTCGAGTCCGAGAAATACCACCGGTGTAAAAACAAGCACCGTCGTCAATGTCGATGCCAGCACTGCCGGCCATACGTTGCGCACACCTTGCAGAGCCGAATCAATCCGGTTCAGCCCCTTACCGCGCTCGCGAACAATGCTCTCCAGCACGACAATAGAGTTATCAAGTGTCATACCGATTGCGAACGCGACCCCTGCCAGCGAAATGACGTTGATGGTCCGCCCGGCCAGCAACAATCCGAGAAACGCCGCGATGGCGCAAATCGGGACACCAATAACACCGACCATCGTCGCCGGCACCGAACGCAAAAACAAAAACATGACGCCGGTGGCGAGCACCGCACCGATCGACAGATTTGTCCAGACATTGGTTATCGACGCCTTGACATAGCGCACGTCATCAGTGGTCAGTTCGATTTGCATGCCGATTGGTTCGAGCACGTCGCGACTGAGCGCTTCGGCGACCGGTATGATCGCGTCCTTGATCGCAATAACGTTCGAGCCGGTTTCCCGGCGTATGGAAAGGAAGATTATCTGTTCGCCGTTCACGTAGGAGTGGCCGCGAATTTCATAATGATGCAGCCTTACGCGCGCCACATCTTTCAGGCGAATAATCGCATCGTCGCGCGCGACGAGCACCATGTTCTCCAGTTCCTGTATGTCCTGAAAACGACCCACCGTGCGCAACAGGTAGCGTCGTTTGCCACTGTTCAGGTCTCCGCCCGAGACGTCGCGGTTTCGCTCACGCACGGCGTCCCGAAGTTGCGTCAACGAAATGCCGCGCTCAGCCAGGCGACCGGGATCGACGAAAATTTGCACCTGCCGGGCAGCGCCTCCGAATATGCTGACCTCGGATACACCAGGTACGCGCTCGAGCACGGTGCGAATATTGTCGTCGACGAAATCGCGCACCATATTCATATCCACTCCCTTTGGATTGCCGGGAAGCGGAGATACGCGGAAGAACATGAAAGAATTGTTCGAGAACGAAGTCGTGTACAAGCGCGGCTCATCGACGTTCTCCGGATAGGCGGGAACCCGGCTGAGCGCGTTATTGACTCGAATCAGTGCATCACTGATGTCTACGCCAAACGGAAACTCCAGAGAAATTATCGCCTCTCCCATGGTTGCCGTTGAAACCATACGTTGCAGAACCGGAATACTGCGAAGATGTTCCTCCTGCTCGATCAGAATTTCTTTCTCAATGTCTTGCGGCGTTGCGCCGGACCACGATGTACGCACAGTGATGACGCGCGACTCGAGGTCCGGGATCATCTGCACTGGGACGCGTAGTACCGCCATGATCCCGAACACACAAACGATGAGCACGCCTATGGCAAGCAAGGTGCCATGCTTGATCATTCCTTCAAACATGGTCAGTGGGATCCCGCGGTGCCCGGAACAATGGACAGAACCCGCACCTGTTGGCCTTCGCGCAGCGCCTCATTGCCGCGCACCACGACACGCGCGCCGGAATCGATCCCGCTACGCACATCGACCCAGCCGCGCAGCGAACGCCCCAGTTCAACCTGTCGTTCGGAAACCGTTGGCGCGTCGCCGTCAATCACGATCCACACATTTGTACTGCCGTCAGGTTTGCGCAAAATCGCATCGCGCGGCACTCGAACGGTTGAGACACCTTCGCGCAGTGCAAAAACAACACTTGCCGACATGCCTGGCGCCATTTCTTTCGTGCCGTTTGCAACTTTTACGCGCACAAGAAATGTGCGCGCGCCAGGGTTATTCACCGGTACGCGCGCGATGACTTTACCTTTGAGAAATCGCCCGGCATCAGCATCGAGTTCGACAATGATCGGCGTGCCAACACTAATTTCCCCATAGCGCTCCTGCGGTACCTGCACGTCGATGCGAAGACGCTGCGTGTCAACGAGTTCCAGCACCGTAGTGCCGGTCTCTACCCATTCACCCGGATCGGTCAGTTTCTTGCTGATCACGCCAGCAAATGGCGCAACAACGGTATGACGGCGAACAATCTCTTCCTGCTCCTTGCGCTCAGCCACGAGACGCTGAACTCTTGCAGCGGCAACCCGTCGCTCGGATTCTGCGGAGTGCAAGCGCGTTTCCGGAATCAGGCCGCGTTCGAACATTTCCTGTGCTTCATCGCGCAAACGCTGCTGTTCAGAAAGTTGTGCTCGCGCCTCTTCGTCCGCCGCTTTGGTTCGGTCCAGCGCCAGCCTCGCCATCGCCGAGTCGAGATAGATCAATGCGTTGCCCGCAGCAACACGATCGCCCGCGTCGACACGCACCCGCTTCACCAGTCCGTTAACGCTCGTCGAAAGAGATGCAACGCGCTCCGAAGTAACTGTTCCCGTCAAGCGCAATTCATCGTCAGTTTGCACACTTTCGGCTAGCGCAATCATAACCGGCACAGCCTGTTGCGCCTGTACTGCTGTCGCGGTCCAGAGTGCGGCCAGAATAAAATTTAGCAGTAGATGTCGCATCGCTGTTTTTGTACCTGAAATATCATTCACAACAACTGAAAATTCCGACGCCTCGGAGTGACACGAAGCGCCTTGCGCCGACCGACAAACGACGTGTTCGGGCGGAATGACTGCTTAGACACTAGGAGCCCGTCCGTTTGGCGATTTGCTTATCGACGCATTGTTTGACCTGATCGTGACCGAATTCTCCGACATTCTCCTTGCACATGGCGACGATGTCCGTGTATTCAATCGAATACGACTCGAGTGCAGCCCGGGCCGAGACGTCCCTGTCTGAACACTGCTTCACGCTAGCCCATCCGGCCATGCGCATGGTCCGATAACAGCGCCCGACGATACCCTCCAGCTCGTCCGCGTAATCGGCAAGAGCAACACGTGCTTCGCGCTCGCTATTGATGCATGCGTGCAAACCGGCATTCCCGAACTCGCCCATTTGATACTGGCAACGAACCACTATCTGCGCATTGAGTTCTTGTTCGGTCTGGCCTGTATATACGTCTACCGCGCCAGCCAGATTCGGTAGCGCGAATACAGCGAGAGTGGCTGCGACCATCAAACGAAACTTCATGACGCTCCTATCCCTGGAAGGCAACTAATGTAGTTCGTCACTAGATGTCTTCGCATATACCAACAATGTATCTCAATCCAAAGCGCGTACTGATGCAGCTTCGCGCCTGGAGTGGCGGATCAGATCATACGCATTTGCCTGATTCAGGTCCAAACCCGACGCCCTGCACAACTGCCATTTCGCATCGCCGCTAGTTGGCTGCCTTGCGCCAGCTGGTTGCCGGGTCACCGGGCTTGATTACGGACCCGCATTTTCCGCGCTTCTCCGGCGCAACCGCGATCAGACCTCCGACAGCACCCTCGTACCTTGCACCGTCTGGATAGACGCCGAGAGGCTGGGAGCAGACCCGGCGGGAAGGGGTATCACGTCGACTTTATCTTCGAGTCCAATCGACAGCAGGAGACTTTCGACGCGTTCGGCTTCAGGGTGTTTAAGCTCCAGGCGCAACAATCGACAGTCCGCGTCGCGCATGTTTGCGCTCGGGTGCGTCGGCGTTTGCCATTCAATGAGAATCGGAGCAATGCCACCTAGCGGAAGCGCCCCATCATCCGTAACGGTAATCAACCAGTTCAGTTCGCCCCGGCTCATGGGTTCGACCACGCCCAGCGACTCACTGCTTGCGGCAACTGTGGCTTCGATATCGGTGGTTCGGGCAATCCAGGCGGCCAGACGCGGCGGAGAATCGCGATTCAGGCTGTCCAACCCGAACCAGCGCGGCCGGTCCGGTTTCGGTGCGTTCGGATCGGGGGCAATCACTTCGAGATAGGTTTGATCACCCAGGCCCAGTAAGCAATTGTGCGTTCCCATACGGGGGTGCATTCCGCCGAATTCGGGAGTTGCCCCGAGTGTGGACCTCACCCACTCCACACCTGATTTCAGGTTCGGGGCGGCGACCACGATATGATCGAGCATTGAGACTGGCATTATGGTGTGCGCGTGACCGGCAAATCGGCCCGCGTCTGAACATTAGTATCTGCCAAGCTTACAGCCATCCGGCCGCCCGCGCCCGGACAAGCCGCGATTTGAGGCGACGTTGAACTTGTATGCGCCGCCCGGCGTCGTCAACTACAAAAGCATCGTCGCTGGAAAGAACGGCTTCAACCGACACCCATGCGTAATCCACGATTTCCCGAAACGCATCCGGATTGGCGGTATCGGGTATCTGCGCGCGCATGATCTCATCGACTGAAAATTTCTCTATCTCCGCACGAAAAAAGACCAACGACCCGTCGCGTATGAATTGGGCAGAATCAGTAATATCTGACAGATAACCGGGTTTGAAAAATCCCCTGCTTTCCTCAAAGCATTCGCGTAACGCGGTTTCATACGCGGTCTCGCGCCGGGAGCTATTTCCCGCGCCGCTATCGCGCACAAATTCGCGGCCACCCGCAAGCGTCTCGTGCCAGGACCGGTACCGATCCCTGCCAAGAAAGACAAATGCCGATTCGCGTTCATTCGCGATCAGCAATACACCAGCCGCCGTGAAGTCGGACGTTGCGATTGTCGGGGCTGAAACGAACAGCATAGCGATGAAGACCAACACGCGCCCTGAATGTCGCGCGCGTACAACGTCTGCATCAGGCTGGATCATCGAATCCCGAGACGCTGGGAGCGCGACGGTGAGCAGCATCGTCGGTGCCGCGATACCTCAAGGTGCCACGGCGATCGCTGCAAATGCGGCAAGAGCCGCAGCAATCTTGTGCACAACAGGGCAGTCCCGGGCGCCATGGCGTATTGCAAGGAACACAGGGTCATTGTAGGCGAGCCACACCTGACCGCTTTCGTCCTGCCACGCAAGCATTTTCAACGGCAGATCTATCGCAACTGTTTGCGTGCACACCATGAATGGCGTACCGCCCTTCGGGTTACCAAAGATCAACAGCTGTGTCGGTCGCATCGCCATCCCGACTTTGGCGGCCCCCGCGGCATGGTCGATTCGTGCGAATACAGTCATACCCTTTTCCGTCACGACCATTTCGAGGCGATCCATCGTATCGCCAACCTCATGCGGGCTCTTGACGGCAACCAGGCCATCCGCGCCCCATGCGTGACCTGAAAGCACGATCAAAAATACTGTAACAAATCCTCGCATGGTCACTGTCAATGCCTCCGCATCAGTTCCGATCGAATTTTGGCGCCCAAAATTCAAGTCTATCGTACACGCCACGGCGACAACTGGTTGTACTATCGCCAATGAACAGTCCATACCGCATACCCCGGCCAGCGAGCAAACCGTATCGCCCGCCTCAAAATTACGCAGTCAAGAAATGAATCCCTGTCCTGCTGTTGTTCTGCATACAGCCGATCAGAATTCAGTTACTAAAGGAGAACCGTATGCCGGAAATTTCGCCTGGAACCATCGCTTTTCTCATCAATCTGGGTATGAAGGCCATCGCGGCGGTCGCAATACTCATTGTCGGCTGGCTGATCGCAGCATGGGCCCAGAAGACTGTACGAAATCATGCCGATCAAAATCCGGTTCTGGATGAAACACTGGCAATCTCCCTAGGCAAGATTGCCCGCATTTTGATACTGGTGGTGACGGTGATCGCTGTGCTGAACCAGTTCGGGGTACAGACGGCGAGCCTGGTTGCCCTGTTAGGCACAGCCGGACTCGCGATCGGCCTGGCTTTGCAGGGCGCGCTGAGCAATGTCGCCGCAGGAATCTTGCTATTGGTGCTGCGACCATTCCGTGTCGGCGACTTCGTGGAGTTCGCTTCTGCCTCGGGAAGTGTCGACGAAATCGGCCTGTTCGTCACACGCATGCATACTCCCGACAATGTCGGTTTGATCGTTCCCAACGCGCAGATCTGGGGCAGCTCAATCAAGAACTATGCACAGAATAATACGAGACGAATCGACCTGACATTCGGGATTGGCTATGGAGACGACATGGACAAGGCGGTTCAACTCGTGACCGGTTTGATCAACGCCGACGAACGCTTTCTTAAAGATCCGGAACCACTCGTTGCCGTGGCCGAACTCGCGGACAGCTCCGTGAATATCTACGCCCGTCCGTGGGTCAGGCGCGAAGACTTTTTTGCCGCCAAGCTGGACCTGATCAAGAACGTAAAAGAACGGTTCGACGCCGAGAACATCTCGATCCCGTTCCCGCAACGGCAAGTGCATATGGTCCAGATGCAAACCAAGGCGGCGTAACCGCGATCTACCTGCTGGACTGGCAAAAAAAAGGCCTCGTTTGCGAGGCCTTTTCTTGCTCTACCTGTTACGACTATCAGGGAACGTCGAGACTGCCGACCGAATTTGGATAGGTAACGATGCCCCACGGCATCTTCAGATCGGTTATATGCTTGACCGGCTTGAGCGTCTCCACGTCGATCACAACAACCTCATCAGACCGCCCGCAGGCAATCAGGATGTGCTTGTCATCCGGCGTGAACGTAAAATGCCAGCAACGCGTTCCGGTTTTGACCTCTCCGATTGGCTCATAAGTGCTGGTGTCGAATACCTGGATCACCTTGCCTTTTGCCAACGCCACATAAAGGCGTTTCCCGTCCCGGTCGAAACTGAGGCCGTAAGGCACGGCGCCAGTCGAAACAGATTTTATGACGTTGAATTCGCTGTCAAGCACGGCCAGTTTGTTACCGTATTCAATGCTGGCCACGTATGACTTGCCGTCAGGCGCCATCTTGATACCACGCGGACGATTTCCGAATTCACGCGTGCTGATCGTCTTGACCAATGCACCGCTTTCGATATCGTGCACAGTGACAGTCTCGTCGGCTTCGTTGGTGACAAGAATCTTCGTTCCGTCGGCGGAAAACTCGATCCCCTCCGTCTCCATACCGCCGACAATCGATCGAATGACTTTGCCTTCGATCAGATCAACCACGGCAATCCTCGCAGGCTCCTCCTCGTCCTCTTCACGTGAGGCTGCAAGCGCCTTCGCTTCATCCGAGCCAGGTTTTGGCGGCGGCCCACCCAGCGAGGCCGGTTCGAACGACACGAACGCACGATTGCCGCGAATACGGACAAACTCCGGATTCTCGCCAATCGGAATCCGCTTCAGAAGCTTCCCGGTTTCGCGATCAATCAGGGACAGGTCGCCACCGTCGACATTGGCGGTAACCAGCAACTTGCCATCGCTGGTCACTCCGATACCACGCGGCCCAGGCGCACCAACGTCAATTTCCGAGATTGGTTCAAACGTAGCAAGATCGATTACGGTGACGTTGCCTTTCTGATTACTGACATAAGCTGTCCCAGCCGGTGCGTTTTCTTCTGCCGTACAAGCCGCCGACAGCGCAGCCAGACCTACCACGCAAAGCAACGCGCCGAATGCCGGCGCGCGCTGCTCAGTCCGATGTTTCATGTACACACTCCTGTTCGTATCATGGGATTGCACTATCAAGGTTACGATTCTAGTGGAATTGCCCCGGGCAATGCGGATTTCCACCCGCAAATTCAGACTTTGGGAACTATTCCTGAAGTCTTTGGGCAATTCTCACTTCTTGCCGAATAAAGCCAGCACTGCGACGACAAGAATTACGGCGGAAGATACAGCGAAACCGCCTGATCCAATCGAGTTGTAGAGAAACCCGCCCAGAATCAGGCCGACAATGCTCGCGACCGCGCCGGCACTGCTCGCGAACCCTTGTACTGCACCCTGGTGCGTATCACCTGCTACTTTCGAGAGTACCGCCAATACCGATGGCCACATTAATCCGTTACCCAAAGCAATCAGTAGCGCAGCGCCATAGATTATCTCTACAGTGCCGCCGAGCAACAGGAAGAAGCCAGCAGCCACCGCCAGGCTTCCGAAAACGATCAATGCCTTGTCGGAAACCATCGGCGAAACTCGAGAGAGAACCGGGCCTTGCACCACAACCGTCATAAGGCTGAACACGGCGAAGAATGTCCCTGCTTCCACGACGCTCCAGTTCAACCCCTTGGCGGCATGCATGGGAAAACTGATGTAAAAGAAACTGAAACCGAGCATGACCAGAAAATAGATCAGCATGAGAGGGGGCACGCCCGGCAATTTCAGAATACCGGCCGAAGACAATCGATCCACATCGTCTACGCGGAAACAGTCTTTCTCTTCTTGTCCGAACAACTTACACAGACCAATTCGACCCGGATATTTCTCGAGCGTACGCGAGCGTGTTTCCTTGAGTCCGACTGCGATCATCAGCGTTGCAAAAAGCGAGATCAGCATCGCGGCAAGAACCGGCAGCAGCTCACCATAAACGGTCGCTCCCAGTAAACCCGCCAGAGCCGGTCCAAATATGTAGCCGAGATTACCGGATGCCGCCATACGGCCGAAGTTCTCACTGCGATGGGCATCATCGGTAATATCCGCGACGTATGCGTTCGCAACAGATACATTACCGCCTGTGATCCCGTCAGCAGCACGTGCTACAAACATGACTAGCAGGGGAAGCGTGAGCGTGAACTGGCCCAGCAGTGCAGAATCCACGTCTCTGAGCACAGTGACGGGCAAGAAAAACGCCGTCAGAAAAATCCCCCACGACAGCATGGTGCCGGCCTGACTCAAGAACAAAATTTTCCTACGCCCGTAACGGTCCGACCAACGCCCAAGAACAGGCGCGCCAATCAACTGAAAGAATGAATACGTCGCACCCATCATCCCGTATATGAATGCGTTCCCGCCCCATTTCGTTACCAGAAACACGAGGAACGGGAGCACCACGCTGAATCCCATAGCGCCAACAAAGACGACGGACAATATCGGGAACAGCGAAACCGCTCTCGCCGGTTCAGATACGTTTGCGTGACTAGAAATAAAACCCTCTCCTGCCAGTTTTCATAGCTGTCAGTCTGCGCTGCTTCGCGAGACCCATTCTGTCACCTGAGTACAGCGGCGTGCCATACGGAGTACAGAATTGGCGCGGCACGGACAAGGAGGCTCACAGCGACCACAACCACGATTTCATCGACTCGCTCCTCGCCACGCTGACACCGGGCGAAAGAACCTGCGCCTCACTGACCCTGCTCGGCGTCAGTGACCCTGACTGGTCGATCAGTTCGCCTGTACCAGAACCGGCACGTCGACCGGAAGAATATCGCGAATGGAACGAGAACAACCATCAGCATCTTGGCCAGACTGTAGGGATCGTCAAACTTTCTGCTCGACGTTACAACGGAAACGTCCTCGAGCAACTCAAAAGGCATTCGCCTCTTCCTGCCCCACTTCTTTAGTCTGAGCGCAAACCAGAACTCTTCCGTTGCATATACCCTCTCACTGAAACCACCGATATCAGTGAACGCATCCGCCCTGCAGAACATAAAGCATCCTGCAGCAAAATGCTGCCATTGCCCGAGACGCACAACATCCATGAACAATCGTTTGGCGATGCCTGTTTCCGGTCCGCCATCCATTGTGACCAGCGCCCCGCCACCGCAGCAGACGTTCGTCAAAAGAGAATCCAGCGCGCGCTGCAGCAACGCCTGCGTCAACAAGGTATCGGCGTCGACAAATATCAGGTATGTCCCGGCCGCCGACCTGGCGCCCGCGTTGCGCGCGCGGGAGATCTGATTTACCGGCTCGAACACGACCCGCGCACCCGATTTCATCGCAACAGACGTGGTCGCGTCGGTCGAATTATTGTCGACGACAATCAGTTCGCCCGGCACACTGACAGCACTCATTGCGTTCCTGGCAGCAGGGAGGCTCTTTGATAGCCAGAATTCTTCGTTAAATGCCGGAATGATTACCGAGTAAGTAGTATTGTCCACGACGTTTCTTCTCGCCCCTATGGATGCGATCGTGATCACGAACTGATGCTTTGCTCGATTCGATCACCATACTGAAGCGATCGTCATGCCAGTGCTGCCGGCATTCCAGTACTACGCTTGCGGTCGAACGTTGCCTTGAGCCCTGGAACGTTTGGCTTCGCGCCTGCAGCACGCTGTTACCAATTCAGAGCCTACTCGCTGCGAATACTGGCCCGGAACGCATCGACATGATGCTGGATTGACGGAAGCTGGCTGCGCATGTGTGCCTCAATCGCGCGTGTCGTTTCCTCCATGTGCCGGAACACTGCGCCCATCAACGGAATCGTGAGCATTTTCCAATAGCGCACGCCGGGACAGCTCTGACTGTCCGGGTTGCAGGCGATGAAGGCAAACGCTTCCGGGTGCCGCTTGGCGAAATGAATATCCTCCCGCGGAATCCGCGTCCGTGCTTCCTGTTGCAAGGCGAGAAGCTCCTTTTTCGTCTCCTCTACTCCGTAATCGAAGCGGTTCGCGAGCGTGTAGTAGAAAAGGGTAGTCTCACCAAGATACCAGTCCATCAGCCGGCGCTGCTTGGCCCCGCCTTCAGTTTCAAAATGATCAGCGATAACCGACGCTTGTTCGCCGTCAAAATTATCGACGGTGTATTCAGTCCACGTTTGCCGGAGCCAGGCATCATCAATGTACTGCTCTTTCAGAACGACATCCCCAGCCGCCAGCAATTCGGCACTGGCCGCTTTCCATTCCGGTCGATCGTACCGCCACTCTGGCCCCAGATCCTGCTCGATACCTACTTGCACGAGTAACTTACGCACGGCCTGCACGACTTGCTGCCGAATCATCAACTCGCCGCCCTTCAACATCAACACGTTGTCGTGGCTGTTTACAACCCGCTCAACCGCTTCACGCGTATAACGCTGCGTTTCTTCATCCACTGTTTCGGCAGCCACTGAACCTGCCGCCATAACAGGCAACAGGGCAATCATCACAAGCAATGCACGAATCATGTCGACCACATCTCCAAAAAATACAGTTTCGAATCCGCTTGCGGCACATGCGCCGGCACGGTGTACAAACATACGCTCATTTTCTCTTCTGCCCGATCCATCACTTGCTCAGCGCCCGGCTCTCGTTTGGGTGGCAACCAACCTGATACAAAGCCTCAGAGAAATGAACGGCGGAATATGCACACGCGTCCACGCCTTGACCATAGAGCCATGCTCACCCACGGGAATATGGCCATTAATGTTGCGCAAGGCCTAAATGGAACGCTGGTATCGGTAGCTAGTACTCACACCGAATAGCAACCTCTCGTTCAATCTCCCTTCGTGCACGCCGGGAATTGAACGTACAACGGGTTGTGCGCCGCACTCGATCTGGCGGCAACACTGGTCAACGAACCCGGGGCCACACCACGCGAATCGCGATCGCCAGGACTGCCAGCGGCACAAGAGCAGGAACCAAGTGCAGAGATTCAATCAGGTAATGAGCGATGCCGGCAGGAGGTGTAACGCCGTGGCCACCGTGCGCGAGTGCGAAAGATGTGACGCCTGTTGTTGACAAAGCTAGAGCGAGGGTTGAAAGTTTTCTCAAGGTCGATTCCTTAATAGTGAGCCATAAATCATATGGTGATCGTTAAATCATATGGGTTGCGACAAATTATATAGGAAGCGCTTGATCCGGAAATTGCCGGAATGACGCATACCTTCACTCTTGCCTCTTTGATTTTTCCCAACACCCTATCGTACGAACGTCGTCTTTAGACCAGTCGTTATAGTTGGGGCGCGCACTGTATGGCGACAAGTTGATGTTTGCAGCCGCCTGGTCTTTGCTAAGCACCTCAAGCGCCTCGACGACTTCAGGCGGGTGAGACGAGAACGTCAGAATAATTACATCTATTGTCTCGTGGTTGCCGGCAGCTGATCCTGCGAATCCGCGCGCCTGGAGATGATTGAACGCACGCTCAGTCCGACCAGCACATCGAGCATGCAGTAGAAACTGCCAGCAGCAATTGGCGGATTGTTACTCGACAAATTGAAGTACGGCACGTTTGCATGCCACACCCAGTTACCCAGCCAGGTAGCGTACAACTCAAGCACCAGCGCCATCACCAGCATCAGAGAATATAGCCGCCTCCCCTGCGGCTGCAGCCAGCACAACAGGAATAGACCTGTCAGTACAACGCTGATGGTGTCGAATCGGACGGTGATCGCGTATACAGCATAAGCCGCTGCGGCAACCGGAACGACGCCGACAAAGAACCGCGACAGATGCGGCGCATAGACGACACCGAGCCAGAACAAAAATACGTGGCCGGGCGGAATGAAGAACGGAATGTTCCCGAGCCGGTACGTGTACAGGCCCCAAATCAGCGACAAAAAGATCTCGCCCGCAGTCGCCCAGATGAGACAGCAATAGAGAGGCACTCGCCACTGTGGCGGGCTTGTTGCAATCAACCGGAACATCAACGCCCAGCACCAGGCACCAACTGCAAGTTGGCCTCCGAAGCCACTGTTACGATCAACGATCAATCCAATGATGAACGTCGCGACGACGAGAACTGTGTTTAGACGGACGCTTGAAGTCATCGTCTGATGGTCGACCGTCATCTCGTCGCCGGATCCCGGCGAACCAGATCTCAACGCCTTACCATCAGACACAGCAATTGCAGAGATCAAAGAAGTCACAGTGAACAGCAGCCAACGTCAGCATATGGTTTAGTGTACCGCGTGATCCCGGCGTTGCGCCGCAAACACCAGCGCTTGCCGCCTGGCGCAATCAGATCGCATGCTCGGCATCATTAATAGCCTCGCTGCCGGACGCACATAGCGAGCCATAGTCCGAAGCGACACCCCCGTGCGAGCATCGACAGCATCTCGATAATGCCACTGCGTCATTTCACGTCAAATGCAGTATCAACGAGCATTTTGTCCATAGTAATATCTACGCACATGAATTGCCGAGAGGGAGCATTGAGGAATGGCACCGACAAGATTTCAAGTCAAGGACGTCATGAGTAGCGAGGTTCACACTGTCAAGCGCAACGACGAGCTGGGAATTGCCGATGCGTTGATGAAACAGGAGCGTGTGCGGCATCTCCCGGTCCTCGACGGAGACGGCGAAGTATGTGCAGTTGTGAGTCAGCGCGACCTGTTCCGCGGCGCGCTGCTAAAGGCGCTCGGATTCGGATCGCGGGCGGAGGAATTGATGCTCAAGCAGGTGGTGGTCAAGGAAGCGATGTCGTCGGAAATCCAGACGACTTCGCCGGACACGCCGGTTGCGGACGCGGCGCGCCTGATGATCGAAAAGAAGATTGGATGTCTGCCGGTAATTGAGAATGGCAAGCTCGTCGGCATCGTCACGGAAACCGACTTCGTAAGGTTAGTCGCCGAAGGGCGTTAACCTGCTTGTTTCACGAAGGCGGTTGCGTCTCCCACATATTTGCGAAGCGAATCAATCTGGGCCCGGCTGTCTATGACACAGCCCGTCAGACCAGGACCGGACCATCACGATTCAACCGCACACGCGATACAGCCAATCGCTTTCCCGCGAAGACGGATCAGGACGGAAGAATTCCTCACCACCGGGTGGCACTGTTATGACTTTGAGCGTCTGAGCATTAATGTTGCGCATAATAATCACGGAAATTGCCATTTCACCGTCTTCACATCGCGTGCGATAACTTACTTTGCGAGACGCCACTCCGCCCGCTGGCACTTCATCCGGATCGGCATAGCGAATCAGCACATTAAACATTAGTACTCCGCGAGATTCCCTCACTGACGATTTAACGAAGCGTACGATCTCGAAATCGCGCACCTCGGCCATCTCTTCTACCGTGTAACTTCCCTGCGCAAAAGCAGCCGTGTTCATCACTGTTAAAAAAATCGTTACAAGCAAACACCGGGTCATGTTCATTTTTTCTGTCCGTTGAGATTATCAATGCGTGCCCCCGTTTGTCCGGTCAGGCATGCGGGAAGTTCCTCGCTCCACGTTCGGTCGGGCAATCTATTCAAACACACGTTCGATTAAACAAAATGTCTGCCGTGAACAATGAAGCACTTCACTAGCAATCAGCTACCGACGCTGAAATCATCCCATTCCTGATCCGGATTGCGGATCAGCCAGTTCAGCGCGGCACGCCGTTGATTTACGACATGTGCCTGCAGGCCGGCAGGAATATCTCGCTGATTCTGTTCGGCATCGGTCACCGACCAGTGGTAGCGGAACATAAGATCAGCCTGATCCAGTAGCTGCGAGAGCGGGCGCAGTGTCGCATCGTTGATAAACGATTGGGTGTTGTTACGATCCCGCATGCAGGCAACCGCGCGGGCTATGTCGCATGTTTGATTCGGGATAGTGAGCGCGTCGATGTAATCGAGAGCCCAGAGCAGGGCCCATGCTGCCTCGTATTTTGACGACACCGCCGCCATTTCATCTTCCGTCGGCGTCGCATTGCGAATGAATTCCTTCTCGACCGGCGTGAATTGCGCAGCCAGGGCATATCGCCGAATAACTCTCAACACCATCGGCTGTTCCATGCCTTCCGCCTTCATCGCGGTCATCAGAATGCAAAGCGCCCGCATGGCAACTTCTTCAGTGCTCCGCGGCCGGCCATCGCTGGAAGCTTGAATTGGTGGAAGAGCGGTATTGATCGACACGCCTTCGCTGGCAAGGATGTGCTCGGAACGTTTCTTCCGCTTTCTTGCTTCAGGGTCATTCTGTTTAGCGGCGGCCGTATTCGTCATTTCTACACTTGAGATCGTCGATATTCAAATTTACGGAGCAACAAAAAACTCAGCGCCATGATCCGGGCAGGCGCGGCTGACGACAATACTTGTTAGCCAAAGCACGGAGCATGCTACTTTCGCCTCCTAGGGTGCTTGGCCCTATGGGGCGGGCCAGTTGAACCCGGATGGCCTAACTACAACAGTGAGAAAACGGAGATGTGTTGCCGCATTCTCCTCGCATATTGCCGACATACGCCTAGGACAGGTGCGCCGAATCGTCAAAACCTGTCCTCGCTCGCGCATCCTTTCTGTCAAACCGGCGTTTCGTTATCGACCACTGAATTCCGATCTATTGCTAGCGATACGCCCTGCGTACCCGGCGTTCCGCGTCACGTGCCGCGTCTTTGGGACTTTCCTGGCCTGAAACGACCTGGGCAAACATGTCCACGACGACCCAGTCAGCAAGCGCTGACGCGGATTTTTCGCCGACGTCACCAGCGTAGCCGGACCATCGCATACGCTTGACTGCGTTTCGAAAAGGCGCGTACTTCGGGTCGGAATCCCAAAACGGCGTATCTGCATATGCCTGCAGCGGCGGACACATGTAACCGGTAGCCGCTGCTTGCCAGGGCTCATACTGTTCGCGCTCCCACATGAATTTGAGATAAGCCTTACATGCGTTCGGGTATTTCGAATAGCCGAAGACATAAGCCTGCGACAGCAAGTGCAATTCGGCTGGCACGCCGGTCGGGCCGACCGGAAACGCCGCATGGTTCATATCCTTTGCAACTGCACGCAGCTTGGCTTCTTTCGAATTCTTGGCGACGTAATAGATCGATGGTCCATTGGACGTAAGGCCGATTCGTCCTTCAAGAAACGAATTATTGTTGGACACTCCCGTCCATGAAAGTGTGCCTCTTATAAACGTTGTATATAGCTCGCGCATATACTCAAGCGCCGCGATAGTCTCTTTACTGTTGATTGCGACCTTATTGGACTCGTCGACCATCTTCGCGCCAAATCCCCACAGCACGTTGTGACTCCAGGTCTCAGCGTCGCCAGTTGCGTGCGACAGCGCGAAGCCGGGCGGATGCCCATTTTTCGCAAGCGCCTTGCACATTTTCAAATAGGCATCGAAATCGGTTGGAATAGTTTCGAAGCCAGCCTCCTTGACCCACGACGTCCGATAGTTAAGCAGCGCGCCGCCTGCGCCCAGCGGCAAACCAATCCAGGACCCTTTATCGCTCCCGGAATTGATGGTGCCGTAGCGACGGGCAGTGGGGTACCAGCCTCCGTATTTATCGCCAAGGTATTCAGCAAGATCGCTGAGATCAAGCAAGCGATTGCGAAAAAGATGCGGATCGTCCATCCAGCCAAGCACGATGTCAGGACCTGAGCCGACATTTGCAGCCATCGCAGCCTTCGGTCGAATGTCCTCGAAACCTTCGTTATCGACGCGTACCTTGACACCCGTCAGCTTTGTGAACCGGGCGGTGTTGGCGAGCCATTGATCTTCGTCCCCCTGAATAAAACGACGCCAGCGCATCATGCGAATGCTGGCGCCCTTTTCCGGTTTTACATCGTATGCACCCCATGCCCGAGACGGCAGCAGCAGGCTCGGCGCCGCTGTTACGGCCGCGGCAGCACCGAGCGTTTTCAGGGTGTCTCGTCGGGAAAACTCACTCATGACCTCCTCCTTTATTTCCATTTTTCTTGTTTTCCCGGAACGGGTACTGAAGATCGAACCGGATCGGGTGCATTATAGGCGCGCACAATTACGTGCCCTGCGGACCCCTAACTGAGAAAGGTCAACATGCCGCCCCGGCCGTAGAGTGCAAAGGCCCGCGCCATTACTGAACGCGTTCTGCTGATTCTTGTTGAAGACGTGTAGATACTCTTCCGGGTGGTCCTACGGCATCACCCTTTCATTTCCGGTGGGGTGAAAAACGGGGCCGCCTTAAGAATCTTGTTCTCCATACTGACAAGATACTCAGTCGCCTTCCCAAGATATTTTCCCCACGCGGGATCGGCGGCGAGTCGCCCTCGACGCTCCTCACGATCGTTCAAATTCGAGTACGCCCACATGTGAACGATCTGATTCAGAGGTCCAATATCATTGCTGACGTACCAGCCAACGCAATGACCGAGATGCTTTTGTTGCAGCGGAAATCCTTCGTCCCCGTACAGCTTGAGAAAATCATTCAGCTTGCCCGGTTTGATGCTGTAGGTGCGGTGATCAACAATCATTCACTTTTCTCCCTGGTTGGTTATCGTGCGTGATTAAACGTCAGAAAAATTTCGCGTCGCTACACATTCCCGTTCGTTGCGCAGGTGTAACGAAAATCTGGTGTAGCCGAACTCAGATGTAGCTGAAACTGGATGTTGCCGAAATGACGGGCCGCGCCGTACGCCTTCATCAGCGAAAGTTTCTCACATGCGCGTGTGCCCGGGTCAGCCATATTATGCGGAAAGAAAATCGCCGATCACCCGATTGAGAAACTGACTGTCCTCGCGACGTGTCGCAGTCGCCGCCTGATGTCCTTGCGCGGAAGGAATCTCGACGAAGTTCGCTTTTGTGATTGATTTCGCGGCGTCCCGCGCAGATTCAACCGGGTTGAACAAATCAAGCGAGGGTGCAGCAATCAGTACTGGCACGTCGACACTTGCAAGGGCATCCCCGGAAATGCCAGGCGTTGTGTCTACATCGTGGGCTTCGTACGCCCATGACTGATACATATAATCATGCGCATCAAAACCGGTCGACTCGTTCTGCTGCGTGAGCGACACAAGCCACTCGCCAGCCGAAACCGCGTCTGGCGCGAATTCCGAAACTGCCGCAGGTGTTCGTGCCAACAGTGCCGACATTAACGCACTGTAGGCGCTCCAGCCCCGGACAGGCCGCGTATTGAAACCTGCTTCGCCCCACGCGGGGTCTGCAGTGAGACAGCGTCGCGCCGTTTCCACAACCAGTGCTGCCCAGGGGTGGGTTTTGGCCATGGGTGTCATAGCGACGACCCGCCTGGCAAACCCGGCGTAACTTACCGGCCATTGAAGTGCCTGCATGCCACCCATCGACGCCCCGACAACGGCGCACGCGTGCTCAACGCCAAAAACCTCCGTCAGCAAACGATGTTGGGCGTTGACCATGTCGCGAATCACAAAGCGCGGAAAATGCATGCGTGGCTGTTCGCTACTGTTTGACGGCGATGTCGACAGACCATTGCCGATCGGGTCAGCACAGACGACGAAGAAGCGATCGGTATCGAGCGCCTTTCCGGAGCCAATCAGAAAATCCAGCCGATGGTGATTGCCGGTGAGCGAAATGCACGCGAGCACCAGATTGGATTTGTCGGCATTCAGGTCGCCATGCGTGACATACGACTGGCGGTAGTCGCGAATCGATTCGCCGCTCTCAAGCGCAAGCGCACCCAATGCGGCCGTAAGGTGCGGGCGGTCAATCCAGTCCGCTTGCATTGGTGGGTGGTTGTAACCAGTGTCAGTCATTCGAGGAACCATGGTTATATCGGTTTACGCTGCCCTAACCCGACCTACACGACCGCGTTCGTTGCTCACTTTTTCTGCGTTTATACAGTTATACAGGCCTGACCCGACCTGCTTTACATTTTCTGCGCGACCAGGTGGCGCGTGCATCGTTTTTCTCAGTTGCTGTGTGGTGAACGCTATTCGTCGAACACTACGACCGTTCGAATGCCTTCGCCTCGCGCCAGCATTTCAAATCCGTCGTTGATCTCTTCAAGTTGAATACGCCGGGTCACGAGTTCGTCAAGCTTTAGCTGGCCCGAAAGGTAGGCGTCGACAAGCCATGGAAAATCTCGCGTGGGCCGCCCATTACCGAAACTCGAACGGACCATGCGACGCTCCTCCATCAATGAGCCCCACCGAAAACTAACTTCGGTATCGACGCTCACTTTTCCCAGCCAAACAACATCGCCTCCGGGACGAGCCATTTCCACTGCGACTCTGAATACCTTCGGGTTTCCCGCAGCCTCCAGGACATAGTCTGCGCCGCGTCCGCCAGTCAGTTCAAGAACCGCGCAGACTAGATCGTTGTCATTCGCATTGACCGTGTGCGTCGCGCCAAACTCTCGTGCGCATTCCAGTTTTTCCACATTAACGTCAACGGCAATAATTGTCGTCGCCCCGGCCATTCTCGCACCCTGTAACGCATTCAGTCCGACAGCACCGCAGCCGATCACCGCGACGCTGGAACCGGGTTCCACTTGTGCCTTGCGGATCACACCGCCTACACCGGTCATGACGCCGCATCCAATAATACAAGCGCGGTCAAACGGCATGTCTTTCGCGATGGGTATCGCGCCTGATTCGGGAACGACGGAATATTCAGCGTGGGTCGAAGTAACCGAAAAGTGATGTACTTTCGAACCGCGCCGTTGCATGCGCGATGTCCCGTCCAACAAATGGCCTTGTGGCTGGTGGCGTTTGAATGGTTCACAGAGAATCGGCAAATCTCGCTCGCAATAAAAACAGTGACCGCAATGCGGATTCAGTGACAGGATGACGTGGTCGCCGGGGCGAACACGGGTTACACCGTCACCCACCGCCTCCACAACGCCAGCTCCTTCATGGCCGAGCACGATCGGCATCGGGTAATTCAACGAACCCTGCATGACTTCAAGATCAGTGTGGCACAGACCACTCGCGCGAATACGCACCAGCACATCACCCGCCTGCAGTGGTTGCATTTCGAGCTCTTCGATTTCGAGCGGTTTGCCAACTTCACTTAATACAGCTGCTTTGAATCGCACGTCTGTCTTACTCCAATGTCATCCGCCCTTGTATTGCGTACATTCGCACTCAGGGGCACAATATTCGAGCGGCCTGCCGCGTTAGTTTCCAAGCTGCGGCAACCATAACGCCACTTCCGGATAGAACACAACGATCCCTAATACACACGCCTGCAGAATGAGGAACGGCCACATCGCCGAGAAAATATCGTTTAGCGATACTTCCGGCGGCGCCACACCTTTCAGGTAGAACGCTGCTGGCCCGAATGGCGGTGTCAGGTAGGACAATTGCATATTCAAACAGAAAAGCACGCCGAACCACACCGGACTGTAACCAAGCCCTTGCACGATGGGCACGAATATCGGCATGGTCAGCAGACAGATACCGACCCAGTCCATAATGCAACCAAGCGCGAACAGGATCATCATCATCAGGAAAATGACGCCAAGGGCCGGAATATCGAGGCCGGCGAAGAGTTCACGAATGAAAGCAGGACCGCCGGCAAGATTGTAGACGCCGATCATTGCTGTCGCACCGAATGACAGCCACAACAGCATGCCGCAGGTCTGCATTGTCTGACGAATGGAATCGCGAACAATAGTCCACGATAACTCACGTCGAACTGCCGAAGCGATCAGGGTTCCAACAACGCCGACTGCAGCCGCCTCCGTGACCGAGGCGATGCCGAAGTAGATCGTGCCGAGCACAGCGGAAATGACCAGCAACGGCAGTGCAAGTCCGCTGAGCAGTGCAAGCTTGGCGAGCAGACCGATGTTGCGCTCCTCAGCCGGGGCGATCGGACCCAGCTTCGGGTTTATCTGACAGCGAATAAAAATGTAGGACATGTACACGACGGAAAGCATCACCGCGGGCACGATGTTGGCAATGAACAGATCGCCAATCGACACATTGACCGTGAGGCCGTAAATGATCAGCACGATCGAAGGTGGAATCATCGTGCCAAGTGAACCGCCGGCGCAAATCGTTCCGATCGCGAGTTTCTTGTCGTAGCCGAGGCGCAGCATCTGGGGCAGCGCCAGCAAACCGAGCAGCACGATCTCGCCGCCGATGATGCCGGTCATGGCACCCATGATCGTCGCGACAACCATCGTCTGTATGGCCAGACCGCCGGGCAGTCCACCAGCCCACACCCGCATGGCGCTGAACAGATCTTTCGCCACGCCGCAACGTTCCATGATCGACGCCATTAAGATGAACATCGGCACTGCCACCAGTGCATACTCGTTCATGAACGTGTATATGCGGCTCGCGATCAGAGGCAGGCCTGCGGGACCATAGAGCCCGAGAGTGAACACGACGCCGATGAAGCCGGTGACAAACGCAAGCGGAAGCCCGAGCATCAGCAACAGGATCATCCCGCCGAACATCAGTATTGTGATCCATTCGATACTCATTGACCGGATTCCTGCGGTTTCGATTCCAGCGTGGTGCGTCTGCCTATTTGCCTCGCATCTTCAACGACATGCATCACCGTTTGCACACTCATTATGGCTGCGCACACTGCAAACAGTGTTTTCAGATACGCGGGTATCGGCCAGTTCAGGGCAGTGCCGGTGGTTTCGCCGTGCTGTAATGCCTGTAATCCCTGCAAGGTTGTTGCGTAGGTGAGAAACACCAGGAACGTCAGCGTCAGCAGCGAACACAACAGTCGCGCCCAGACCTGCACGCCCGGCGGCATCTTTTCATAAGCGTAACTGATGGTGATGTGCCGTCGCGTTGCGTGTACGTATGGGCCACCGATCACGAAACACGTTGCAGCGAATGCGATCGACAACTCATGCACCCAAACGGTCGGCTGGGCGAACGCGTAGCGCATCAGTACTTCAAACGCGCTAATCGCCACGATGAGCAGGAAAAGGTAACTGGCCGTGTTGCCTGCCACCTGAACGGCACGCGTAACAACGGTACGCTCTGACATAACTTACTCAGACCCCGGCTGACAAACAGCCGTCAGTCGAGCAGATCAATCTGCTTCAGAAACGCTACCTGGGAATCGAAGATACGCCGCGCCATCGAGCTCTGCGCCGCGTACTTTTCCCATACGGGGCGCGCGATTTCGCGGAATTTACGCCGCTCCTCGTCTGGCAGATCGATGGCCTCAAATCCCAGTTCATCGGCCTTTGCCAACACTGCTTCGTCGGCGGCCTGATTGCGCTCGGTCATTTCGGTCGCAAAAATCCCGACCTCTTCCTCGACAAGCGCTTTAAGGTCATCAGGCAGCGCATTCCACTGACTCATGTTGACGGCAAAATCGGCCATTGGCATCGAGTGATAGCCGGGATAGAGCGGATACGGTGCAAGCTTGTGATAGCCGAGGTCCTCATTCATCGACAACGTTCCCCAGTCGCTGGCATCCACCACACCGCGTTCGAGTGCTGTGTAGACTTCACTACCGGGAAGATTGACAGGGGCCGCACCGAGCAGCAGGAAGATATCCTGACCGATGCCCTGCGGCGCACGTATCTTCACGCCCTGGAGATCCGTCAGTTTGCGTATCGGTTTCTTGGAAACCAGACTTTCCGCACCGTACCAGACGCCTCCAACGAAGAACACGTTGTATTGCGCATACAGTTCTCGCGCCAACGCCAGGCCACCGCCTGTTTCCATCCATTGGCGCATCTGCGCCGGGGTCTCAAAGCCACCCTGCGGATCGCTGAGCAGGGCAAACGCTGCATCTTTGCCAGTGAAATAAGCGGGACCACTATGTTGTGCCTGCAGTATGCCGGCGCTGACCGCATCGAGGCTTTCCGTGGACGACACGATCGTATTCAGTGGCAACGCCTCGATCGTCAACCTGCCACCGGAACGCTCACCAACGCGTTGCGCGAACTCTTCGAAAATCTTGTGCGGAAGCGTTCCTGCCTGCCATAAGTCCTGCGCTTTCCACACGATGGCAGACGTTCCGTCGTCCCCTTCATCCTGTGGCCCGCATCCTGCCAGCAATGCAGCCGATAACAATAGTGCCACTGACAGTCTCATCTCCCGCCCCTTCTTGATTTTTCCAGCTTTGTTCTTATTTGCCCAACCCTGCCAACCGCATGCGATTATTCTGGCCCCACCCGATCTGTACCCCGGTAAAGCATCTTGAAGGATTCCTCCGCGATTTTTGCGTGAAGCGCCATTTCGTCCGCACCGCAGTCAACTTTCGGTGACGGCTCCAGTTGAAAGTTGTGGTAGGTGTCTTCGCCGCGCACCAGTGTCGCGTAATCTCTTGCGCCGGATATCTGGCTCACATAAGTCGGCACATAACGAATGGCCAGGCCAATGCGTCTGCTATCGGTCGGATTGGGATTCGATCCGTGGACGGTGCGCACGTGGTGTAGCGACATGTCTCCGGCTTTCAACGGCAGGTCGACCGCCTTGTTCTCGTCGACGTCGATCTGCACTTCCTGGCCCCGCGTGAGCAGATTGTTGTCGGCAAAAGTATCGACGTGAGGCAGCTGATCTATCAGATGGCTACCGGGCAGCATGCGCATCGCGCCGTTTTCGATAGTGACGTCCGACAGCGCGACCCACGCAGTCATGACATCGGGGTGCGACAGGCCCCAGTACGTTGAATCCTGATGCCAGGATATGTATGCCGGATCATGCGGATCCTTGATAAAGAAATTGGTACCCCATGCAAGAATATTGGGGCCAAGAATGTCCTCAACGGCATCGACAATTCTTGGGTCTCGAATAATTTCATTTACCCACTTAAAGACCAGGTGGGGTTTATTTCGCAACGCCGTTCCCATAATCAGCGCATGCCCGGCTTCATAGGATTCCAGTTTTGCACGGCATTCTGCCGCTTCCGATTCGGAGATTGCAGAAACCGGAAAGCTAAACCCGTCTCGTTGAAAGGTCTCCACTTGTTCAGACGTCAATCGCTTTAGTGGATGCGTTGCCGCTTGGCTGTGTACAGCGCCCATCATTCTTACTCCCTCAAACTGCGCGCCATCATCACGGCCCCGTTTCTGGAGGGCGTGCCGACGCGCGAACTGGCACTCTTGGCTTTTCAATACTACATCTATCCGTGACCTTTAGCCCGGCCGGGAGACGATTATCTACGCCCATCCTCTACATCGAGCCGCGCCCAAAGATCGCGAATCATGTCCTTCATCATCTGCGACTCCTGCCATCGGTCGGACAGTTCGTAACCGTCCGCGCCGGTCATCGCATATTCCTTTGGACCAAGCTCACACAAAAAAGTAAGTGTTGCATTGGCCGGCGCACGCCGGCGCCAGGATCTGAAACCATATTCCCACCACGCCATGAACACATCCACCCATTCTTTCTGGTGCGGAAAGCTGAGCTGTATCTGCACTTGTTCACGACTGGCAACGCGGCCATGGAATCCCCAGGAATTGTCGAGAATGCGGTGCATATAGGCGTGATTCTCTTCGCTGATCGGCCATGAAAATTCACGTCCCACGACATAGTGGGACAGGTCGGCAGTCAGGCGCAGATCCGGAAAACGATCAAGCAGATGCAGCATAAAGAACAGATCGGTTGTCATGCGATCCCGATGGGTCTCAATGTGCAGTTCTTGTCCTGCGTTGTCGGCCAGTTCCAGCCAGCCGTCGATATACGGTATGCAGTCTTCCAAGTTGTAGGGCTTGATGTCGGGCTGAAGATTAACGTGATCGGCACCGAGTTCGCTGACATGATCGAGAACCGGTTTGAGGTCCTCGATCGTTTGCGGGTAACACTGCGCCTGCCAGGTCATTGCGTTCGCCCGCAGAAAGTCGGTGACCGTCCTGGCGTATTCGTAATCGAAAAAGCGCACACCACAACCATCGAAGCCTGCGTCGCGGATCATTGCCAGTTTTTCCGGCAACGTCCATTCCAACCCGTCCGGGCGCCGGCGTTCCATAGCCCACAGAGATTGGTAAACGAGCAATTTCTGCATAACCGTGACTGTAACCGGTCAGGCTTTCAGCTGCGTCGCATGATGACGCAGATGATCCTCGATAAATGTCGAAATGAAAAAATATCCGTGGTCATAGCCTTCATGGCGGCGAACGGTAAGCGTCTGTTTCACTTTCTTGCCCGCCGCTTCGAGCGCGTCCGGATTCAGTTGCTTGGCAAGGAACGGATCGGCCATACCCTGATCAATCAGAACAGGGCCGTCAAAAGGGTCTCTCGAAAGCAGTTCAGTCGCGTCGTATTCGAGCCACGCTGCACGGTCATCACCAAGATACCCTTGAAAAGCTTTCTCGCCCCAGGGACAACGGCTGGGCGCGCAGATCGGCGCGAACGCGGACAACGAACGATATTGCCCCGGATTGCGCAGCGCCAGAGTAAGTGCGCCGTGCCCGCCCATCGAATGGCCGAATATGCCTTGCCGCCCGCCGTCGACGGAGAAGTGTTCGGCAATCAAGCCAGGCAATTCTTCCGCCACATAGCTATACATGCGGTAGTGGCTCGACCAGGGTGCCTGGGTGGCATCGACATAGAAGCCTGCACCCACTCCGAAATCCCAGTCATCGCATTCACCTGGCGCGTCAGCGCCACGAGGACTGGTATCACAGGTCACGAGCGCAATTCCGGATTTGGCCGCCAGCCGCTGGGCCCCGGCCTTGATCATGAACGTCTCTTCGGTACAGGTCAGTCCCGCCAGATAGTAGAGGATCGGCACCTTGTGCTTGCGCGCCTGTGGGGGTTGATACACAGAAAAACGCATTGGCAGACCGATTTCAAGGGAATCGTGGCTGTAGTAACCCTGCACTCCGTCGAAGCATTTGTGCTCTGCAATTGTTTTGATCGTCATCGTCTGAATTCACCACAGCGGCAAAAAGGGGTACAGAGAAAAGCTGCGCGAGTTGGATTAGCTTATCGGGCTTAACCCAACAATATGCGTGAAGGATGCGTTGCGCAGTTCGCGCGCCTGCCTCGGGTTACGCTGCGCTAACCCGACCTACCTGCAGTTTATGTTTCTTGGTTGGAACGCGATTCAATTCAATACACAGCTGGCAAATAAACTACTGCCTAATACACCACTACCGAGCGGATTGACTCGCCTGCGTGCATCAGGTCAAAACCCTTGTTGATGTCCTCGAGCTTGAGGGTGTGAGTAATCAGGTCGTCGATATTAATCTTGCCGTCCATGTACCAGTCGACAATCTTAGGTACGTCGGTGCGCCCTCTTGCCCCTCCAAACGCAGTGCCACGCCAGACACGGCCGGTAACAAGTTGGAAAGGCCGCGTTGAAATTTCCGCACCGGCAGGCGCCACACCGATGATCACCGACTCTCCCCAACCTTTGTGACAACACTCCAGTGCCTGACGCATGACCTTGACATTACCGATGCACTCGAAACTGTAGTCAGCCCCACCTTTGGTCAGATCGACAAGGTACGGCACGATTTCGTCTTCCTTCATATCGGAAGGATTGACGAAATGGGTCATTCCAAATTTTTCCGCAAGCGCCTTGCGTTTCGGGTTGAGGTCTACGCCTACGATCATCCCTGCGCCTGCAAGCCGCGCTCCCTGGATAACATTCAGCCCGATCCCTCCAAGTCCGAACACGACGACGTTGGCGCCCGGCTCGACTTTGGCGGTATTGATCACTGCTCCGATTCCGGTCGTCACGCCGCAGCCGATATAACAAACTTTGTCAAATGGTGCGTCTTCGCGAATTTTTGCCAGCGCGATCTCAGGAACGACGGTGAAATTTGAGAATGTCGAAGTACCCATGTAATGGTGCAATTTCTCGCCACCGACCGAAAAACGGCTGGTGCCATCGGGCATAACACCCTGCCCCTGGGTATTTCGTACAGCCTGACAGAGATTGGTCTTGTGCGAGGTGCAGTAGTCGCATACGCGGCACTCGGGCACATACAGCGGAATCACGTGATCGCCCTTTTTCAGGGTGTTGACGCCGGGACCGGTGTCGACGACGACCCCGGCACCCTCATGTCCAAGAATCGAAGGGAACAAACCCTCCGGATCCGCACCCGACAGCGTGAATTCATCGGTATGGCAGATGCCTGTTGCCATGATTTCGACCAGCACCTCCCCCGCTTTCGGTCCGTCGAGATCAACCGTTTCAATGGTCAGCGGTGCGCCGGCCTTGTGCGCAATCGCAGCTCGTGTCTGCATGACTCCCCCTTCTTAAATACTGTTATTTCTCGGTTCAAGGCGAAGCCAGGAGCCTGCTGAAACTCCTGGATCGCCGTTCTTGTCAGGCTAGATTAGCATCGCGCCGATTTAGTCCAGCCGTATCTCCGGCAGTGAAATGAAAGAAACGCGATTACCGGTGCGCACCCGAACCGCATATTTCGATAAACCATTGGGCAAAGCCCAATGGTGAATCAGGTTGCAACGCTTTTTGCTTCGAAGAAGCGATTACGCAACGCCGTTTGATTCTCATAGATTGAGCCTTCGGCAAGGGCCGAAGGTAACGGCATACGCATTGGGACCTTCTCGGCGCGCGGATCAATCGTCGGCTCGCCGCAGATCATGCGACTATCAAGTTCCTCCAGGTCGGTAAACCTGAGCAATGGCCAGGCATCGGCCGCCGCACACTCGAGCAACAGCAGATGTCGATGCTTGTCGGATTCGTTCTGGGAAGAACCGTGCACCAGCCGAACGTGGTGAAATGAACACGATCCAGACTTGCCGGTACAGGTGACGGCCTTCGAAAAATCGAGATCGGGAGTCGCGGTCGGATCCATCGCGCCGCAGAACCGCCCGTCCTGATGGTGATCCCAGACCTTGTCTATTCGATGTGTGCCGGGTAACGCCAGCAGCGGCCCATTATCAGGCTCGACGTCATCAATCATAATCCCGACCGCAAGGATGTCGTCGTTGGTGTGCGGATAAAACGCCCAGTCCTGGTGCCATTCGACTGCTGCGCCGCAATGTGGGAGCTTCATGTTGAGCTTGGAACCGTGAAGGCGCACGTTCGGACCCAGAATCGACCGCAGAATTGACGTCAACTTCGGGTTTTTCGCGAACTCCCAGAAAATCGGATGCAATTTATGAGGCGTTTTGATGCGGCGCACATGGGGATGTTCCGGCGTGTGCGAGGGTTCGAGGTCATAAATGTCATCGTGCGTCGTGACGCCCCTGGAATCTGCGACGAAGTCGGCAATGACTTGCCGCAAACGGTCGAGAATCTGTTGATCGAAGACATTTTCGACGACGATGACGCCATCTCTGCGATAGGTCGCAAGTTGCGTGTCGGTGAGCACTGTGCAAACTCCGGTGATTGAATTGCCAATTGACCCGTCACTCCCTCCGCCAGGTTCGGCTACGCAAGTAAGTCCCAAGCCAGGTAGTCCCAAGCGGGCAATACAGGGAACAGCGATATTATGCGACTAACATTACGGGCCGGCTTGACCTATGTCAACGTGCTCCCGAGGCCAAACCTTGCATGCGTCAGGCTCTTGTGCCAATGTAGCGCTCTTCTGCGGAGAAGAAGGCATCGAAGTCCTCCTGCCCGTGGAACGAAAGCATAAAAAATCCGCATCAGTCCAAATTGTAAGGGGAAGGAGATACAACCATGAAGTTTACTGTTATTGCATCAGCCGTTGCTGGTCTGTGCCTCGGCGCAACCACAGCCATGGCAGGTAACGCATTGCCAGGACCTGTCAACAACGCGCCAATTACCGAGAAATGGGCACCGTCGAAGTTCTGGGGTGCAGGTGACCGAGCTGGTAGTTCAAACCACACGAAGAACTCCGCCAATATCAAACGTGCACTTTCGTACGTCAAGCAGTTCAAGGCACTCACCGTCGGCAAGTACTACCATCGTGAAGCGCCTGCTTTCGGACCGCGAATCTGGAGTATGGTCATTCCCGGCACACCGACCGGTGGTCCGTTCGGCAAGAATGCGCTCGTATATCACGACGAGTTTCTCACCACTGAGATTGGTCAGATCCAGACCCAGTTCGACGGTCCTGGACACATTGGTGTGAACACGGCCAACGGGATGTTCTTCTACAACGGCGTCAACCCGATGGATCCCAAAAACGGATATGAGCGTGGTGCTGGCGGCCGTGTCGTCGGTATGGGTCCCTTGGGCGTTGAACACATCGGCGAAAACGGTTTTGTCTGCCGTGTAGTGGTACTCGATGCAGTGGCTTACAAGAAGTCCATTGGGCAGGTTTCGGCCAGCGCGGAAATGCTGCCGATCCCGCAATCCCCCGCGGATGTCGCCGGTATCGTCAGTGCTGATGATGTGAAGGGCATGATCAGAATGATGGGTATTGGAAGCATCATGTCTGGTGACTGTGTTGCATTGCATACTGGTCAGGGCAATACCTGGAGCAACGACCGCTTCAAGTCGATGAATACTGACCAGCGCGCCGCAGCACGTGCGATATTTGCAAAGGGCGAGCCGGGCTTCGGCTTGAGTGCTTGCGACTACTTTGCATCCCGCAATATTGCGCTGACGATGGGCGATACGTCGGCCAACGATGCGCAGCCGGGTAACGAAGTTGAAGGCTGGGCAGTTCCATGCCATACGCAGATTCAGACCCGTTACGGCATCTGGAATCTGGAAAACGTCGACACCAAGTCAATGGTCGATGCCGGCATCAATGAAGCCGCGTTTATCTGGGCACCGCTGCGCATGATCGGCGCAACCGGCTCACCAGGTAACCCGGTCGTTCTGTACTAAGCTGGTCCAGTACTAGGGAGGCTGTCTTTCAGGCAGCCTCTTTAGCCGATGCGATCAGTTCTGCTTGAACCGGGCGCTGCACATTGCACGCAGCTTATTGAGCAGCGCCCGTAGTGCATAACTAATAATAAAGCAGGAAAATCACTCAAACCGGCAGCGGGCACAGCCCCTGCCGGTTTTTTATGCTCCGTGCCCGTTCAGTTGGTGACGTTCAGGCTGACACTGCCAAGCGATTCGATCTCGACCGTAGCGCTGTCACCAGCGTTCAGCCACTTCGTTTCAACGACGCTGCCAAGCAGCACAAATTCACCTTGCTTGAGCCCCATTCCCCGTGCCGCGCGTGAACGAGCCAGCCACGCCAGTGCTTCTAACGGATGGCCCATAATCTGCCCACCGATTCCACGCCCGACTTCCGTACCATTAATAGAGGTCGCGCCGGATAGGGCTGCGAGATCGAGATCGCGCCATTCGCTGACCGGTTCGCCCAACACACAGCCACTGTCAAAGAAGTCGTCAGCGATCAGCGTCGGCACGCCCAGTTCACGATAGTCACGGTAACGATCGTCGACGATCTCCATGGCCACCATCACAGCGCTGACCGCAGGTGCGATGTTCTCGCGTGTGAACGGGCCATCCGAAGGAAAGACATTACGCGCCAACTCCACAGCGATTTCACATTCGATGCCAAGTTTTACGAAACCTGAGCGCGGAACAGTCGCAGAACCGCGTAGTACCGTTTCCTCAAACACATCTCCGGCACATGGGTTGGGGATTCCAAGAAACGCCTGCATTACCGGCGTCGTGCAGCCAATCTTGTGGCCGACTACGCGACCCAGTCCCGACTTAGTCAGCAGGCGGCTGACTTCGGTTTGCAGTGCATATCCCTGGGCCTCGTCACGCGGCTGCGATCTCGGAGAGAGCGCTTCGATAGGGGTCAGAGCCAGCCGCTGCTGTGCAATGATCCCGGCAACGCGTTTCCATCTTTTTGTATCTGTCATGACGAACATGCTTTCTGCTGAGATCTGATCCTACCCCTTTTTCCAACGCTTCGTTTACCAGATGAGCAGCGACAATACGAACTGTGGATACGGCACCGCAACAAAACGATTACGGTGTATGCTTGCTTGACGCAACGCGTCATGCGCCAAGACAATGGCGTAGTATCAAAAAACGACCCCAAGATCGAGAATAAAATGATCCGGTTTACGCAAAAATAGCGCTAATAGGGATAATAGCGATGAAGCACAATAACGATTGCGCTCGTCCAAAAAAGCAGTCTGTACAAGTGTAAAGAATCCGATTCCTGAAGAAACTATAAGAATGTCTTAGAGGAGAGAAGCCATGAATCATCAGTCAAACCTGCGCGGCTGGCAGGCAACTCGCAAGAACGCCGTGTGGGTGGCCGCGATCGCAACCATGCTCGCGCTATCTGCATGTGGCAAGGAAGAAACAAGCGAATCACCGTCCACGGCCACAATGTCCACCGAAGGCAAGAGCGCTGCGCAAATCGCAGTTGAGGCGGCCAAGCCACTGTGCGCGGACGGCAAAACGATCACCATCGTCTGGGAGGCAGGACTTCAGTCGCTCGACCCCAACAATTTTTCCGGGCCATTGTGGGAGCAGGAAACCGGCTGCAAGATCAAGGTGGTCGAAGTAGCCACGTCAGACATGTTCACAAAGATCATGCAGGAATACCGTGCCAATACTGGCGCCTATGACGCTCTGAACGTGATCCCGGCATGGATGCCCGACCTTGCCCAGGCCGGCGCCCTCGAACAGCTCGATTCCTATGTGGACAAATATGGTTACCGCGGTGAGCTGCAGACGATCGCGGCGACTTACCGTGATAACCAGATGACGGTTGACGGCAAGATTTACGGCTTCCCGGACGACGGCGACGTGTTCCTCATGTATTACCGTAAGGACATCTTCGCTCGCAAGGATCTGCAAAAAGCCTTCAAGGACAAGCACGGATATGATCTGATCGTGCCAGAAACCTGGGAGCAGTTCATCGAAATTGGCAGCTTCCTGACTGACGAACTGAAGGACAGCGAAGGAATCTACGGTGCTTCAATGTTCCGTCAGCCGGGGTACGGGAATTTCATGTTCCAAGAACGCTTCCGTAACGAGGGGGGGAAATTTTTTGACGTCGATATGAAAGCGGCGGTGAACGGTCCTGCCGGTGTGAAGGTGTTCAACGACTGGATCACAGAGAACAAGTTCATGCCCGCCGGCGTGGAACAATTCGGATTCGTCGAAAATCTGGCCGAATTCGTCACGGGCAAATCTGCCATGACGATTTCATGGCCGCCGTACGGCCGATTCGCAGCCGGCTATCTCGCAAACGAGGCAGCACTTGACTGGGTGCCTAAAACACAAATCGCAGACAAAGTCGGGTATGCACTCCCGCCGGGTGGACATCCTCAACTGGCAGCGGGATTCGCACTGTCTGTTTCCTCGACATCGAAAAACAAAGAGGCGGCCTACCTGTTTATCCAGTGGCTAAACAGTGAAGAAATCAGCAATCAGCGGGTGCAGTTGCCTTATGCGTTGCGTGATCCATTCCGTGACTCGCACTTCACCAATCCTGGCTATATAGCCCTGTGGCCTGATGCAAAAGACTATCTGGCAGCGCTAGGTGAAGGCGCCCAAACAGGTCTGTTGGATCTGTCCCTGATCCAGACGGACAAATACGAAGAGGCACTGCGTCAGGGTATCAGCAAGCTGTGGGCGGGTGACGATCCCCAAGCGATTCTTGATAAAGTCGCTAGCGACTGGGATGCAGTTACAGCGCAGGTTGGCGTAGACAAGCAAAGAGCAGTGTACGAATCCTGGGCGGCGAAGTCGGGCGCATACCCGAACTGAGTCCGCACCGCATTCACTAAATACAAATTCCACGGCGCCGGGTCCGGCTTCCGGACTGGCGTCAAAGGGACTCGCGGAGGCGGGCAGTGCTTCACTAGCCCGCCTTTGCTTTCGTTACACATCACGAATTACGATTTGGGGGAGTGTGCGTGTCTGCAGCAGGCACTTTGAGAAACTCGCGGTCCGGCGATCGTAATTTCAAGTACACGCTGATCGCACCATCCATCTTTGTGCTGTTGCTGATCGGCATCTTTCCTCTGATCTACCTGCTGGTGGTGAGCTTTCAAGGCGTCACCATGATGGACAACGACACGAGTTTTCGTGGACTGATCAACTATGCCGCGCTGGGAAGCGACGCACGCCTTTGGGAATCGCTGCTTCACACGCTGTTATTCACCGCCATTGCCCTTCCGCTTGAACTTATCCTGGGATTGCTGATGGCACAGTTGTTCATCGACCGCCTGCCGGGGCGACAGATATTTATCGCACTGCTGGTATTGCCGGTCGTCATATCACCCATAGTCGCGGGTGCCACATGGTCGTTGATGTTTGACAACCGCTTCGGCCCGATTAACCAGGTCATCGGCTGGATGATGGGAGAGGAAGTTACGCTGCTATGGACGATCACGCCGAACCTGGTCTACCCCGCGATCCTCGCTGCAGAGGTATGGCAGTGGACACCATTCATGTTTTTGTTGCTGCTTGCAGCACTGTCAGCAGTCGACAAGTCACAACTGGAGGCGGCTTCGATTGACGGTGCCGGCTACTGGCGAATTTTCTTTCGTATTGTCCTGCCGGCGATCTGGCCGGTCATGGCCGTTGCCATACTCATTCGCGGATTGGATCTGTTTCGCCTGTTCGATATCGTCTGGGCGCTTACCAGGGGCGGGCCGGGCACCATGACGGAAACAATATCGATATTCGCCTACGTTAAAGGGTTTCAGCAGTTTGAGACAAGCTACACTGCCGCAGTAGCAGTGATGATCATCTTCATGCTTTCTTTCGTGGTGATTATGGCGTTGCGACGGGTGGAGCTGTCGCGATGAGGCTCGCACAACGTCGCACAATTAGATTGATCATGCGCTACGCCGGCGCAGTAGCGGTCACGCTGTTTTTCCTGTTTCCCGTGTATTGGCTGTTCATGATCTCGTTCAAGACAGCCGACGAAATCTATTCATATCCGCCCGTGTGGTGGCCGGCCAGTCTTCAGTTCGGTAACTATGCAGTGCTGTTCAAGGATGGCGACGCTGCAACTGTAGGAAACAGTCTTATTGTCGCCAGTGTGAGTACGGTCTTCGCGATGTTTCTCGGCACCATTTGCGCCTACAGCCTCGCGCGGTTCAAGACCGGCGGCGAACACCTGGCGAACTGGATCATATCGCAGCGCATGGTGCCGCCGATCGCGATCGTGTTTCCCGTTTTTCTGCTGTATGTCTGGTTTGGCTGGGTGGATACCTACTTCGGCCTTATTCTGCTGTATACGGCGTTTAACCTGCCCTACGTCATATGGATGATGCGCGGCTATATTCTCGACATTCCTAGCGCGCTTGAAGAGGCGGCACTCGTGGACGGCTACAACCGCTGGCAGGTTCTGTGGAAAGTCGTCTTCCCGATGTGCCGCGCCGGACTGTTCGCCACTGCCATCTTTACGTTTGTTTTTGCGTGGAACGATTTCATCTTCGCACTTGTTCTGACTCGAACCGAAGTGACGACATATACGGTCCAGGTCACACATTATTTCGGGGGCCAGTCGAATTTCTGGGGCAAGATTTCCGCGATGTCTGTGCTCGGGACCGTGCCGATCTTTATCGTCGTAGGTTTCATGCAAAAGTATCTGGTGCGCGGGATTTCGCTGGGCGCGGTGAAAGGGTAGGGAAGTAATGGCAGACCTGAAAATAACCGGCCTGAACAAATTTTACGGTTCGGTGCACGCCGTACGTGGTATCGATCTGGAAATTCCGGCAGGAGAGTTCACCGTGCTGGTCGGACAGTCAGGCTGCGGCAAGAGCACGCTATTGCGAACCATCGCCGGGCTTGAGGACGCCGATAGTGGAACCATCGAAATCGCCAGTGAAGTCGTAAACGATCTCCCGCCTCGTGATCGCGATATCGCAATGGTGTTTCAGAACTACGCGCTTTATCCGTATATGACGGTTTACGAAAATATCGCGTTCGGTCTCAGAGCACGCAAGACGCCCAAGGACGAGATCGAGTTGAAAGTCCGGAGCGCTTCAAAAATGCTCGCCATCGATCACCTTCTGGAACGTCATCCGCGCCAGCTCTCGGGGGGGCAGTTGCAACGGGTCGCGATCGGACGTGCCGTGGTGCGCAATGCACGCCTGTATTTGTTTGACGAACCATTGTCCAACCTCGATGCACAGTTACGCGATGAAATGCGTGGCGAGATCAAGCGCCTACACCTGGAACTTGGCAAAACCATGATCTATGTCACTCACGACCAGATCGAGGCGATGACCATGGCCGATCGAATTGTCTTACTGCGTGACGGAATTATTGAGCAAGCAGGCGCACCGCTTGATCTCTACGAGCGGCCCGCAACCAGGTACGTGGCCGGTTTTCTGGGTTCACCGGCAATGAACTTTGTATCCGCCACGCTTGTTAACGACGGAAGCGGGCTCGCACTGCGCTTGTCGGACGGTACCGTGCTGGCGCTACCAGAGGACCGGCACGAGCAATTTGCTGCACACCGCGACAAGGCTGTTACGCTCGGAATCAGGCCGGAACACATTAACCGCATTGCGCATGGCGATTTACGCAGCGGCGTGGTTCGTCACGACGTGACCATTGAGCTGTTTCAACCGACCGGATCGCGAACCTACGCGACCTTCGTACTCGGCGGTGTCGAGTGTGTTGCCGAGTTGCAGGCACACGACGTTTCCAGGGTGAACGAGCAGATCGGACTGGGGTTTGACATGAACCGGGTCGTATTGATTGATCCTCAGTCCGAAAAAGTATTATGAAGCGTTAAAGGCCTGCGCAGCACCACCGACCCGCCATCGACTGACTTTGTAACCGTTTCGAGAAAGTGCTCTAAAGGGACTGAACGATGAATTCTTCTGCGATTTCCAAAAGTATCGTTCTATGCGGTACTGAACAGCCCGACGTGGTCGGTCGCGTGCTCAAGGCCGGACCGATGCAAGTCGAGTTCGACAATGGGCAGCTGCGCTACCTGAAAGTTCACGGCACTGAAGTGTTACGCGCGATCGGATTTCTCGTGCGCGATGAAAACTGGGGGACTTACATCCCCAAGATCAGTGCGCTGGAAATCGACGAACATAAGGGCGGATTTTCGGTTTCGTTTCATGCAGTGTGCAGCCGCCGCGGACAGGGAATCGCCTACGACGCTGCAATCGAGGGACGAGCAGACGGCAGTCTCGAGTTTTCGGCAACTGCAACACCGAAGACAGATTTTCTGACGGCACGCACCGGCTTTGTTGTGCTGCATCCGCTCAAAGGTGTCGCCGGCCAGCCAGCAACGGCCGAACACGTTGACGGCAATGTAGTTGAATCCGAGTTTCCGCCATTGGTCAACCCGGTCCAGCCGTTTCTGAATTTGCGTTCGCTCACGCATGAAGTCGTTGCCGGTCTCAAGGCGACAGTACGAATGGAGGGCGATACCTTCGAGACGGAGGATCACCGCAACTGGACCGATGCCTCGTTCAAAACCTACGTTCGCCCGCTGGCGAGACCATGGCCATATACGCTCGAGGCAGGCAGACCGGTCACACAGTCGATCAATGTCAGTTTGTCCGGCAAGCTAAAGGCTGGCGGTTCTGCAAAGGCGGCGAAAGTCATTGACGTGAAACTTGGCAAGCCCCTGCGCGAAAAACTGCTGCCGGTTGGTCTCGGTGTCCCGGCCGAAGAAGCAGACCACGCTATCCGCAATCTCGATCTGATCAAACTCGCGAAACCGCGGATTTTGCAGCTCCACTACGACCCTCGCGAGAAACACGGACTGAAACTGTTCTACGCTTATCGCGTACTTGCCGAACAGACCGGGGCCGAAGCGGTACTTGAAATCATCGTCGCCAGCGTCGATCAATACCAGAAAGAATTGAATGACGTCGCAAAACTGGTCGAACAATCCGGCTTGAAACTCAGTGGCGTGGCCGTATGCCCGGTTGGCGATCTCAAGTCGGTTTTGCCTGACGGTGAACGACCGCCCGCCCCACCTCTGGAAGATCTGTACCAGGCGGCGCGAAACGCGTTTCCCGGGATCAAACTGGGTGGTGGCATGTTCTCTTTCTTTACCGAATTGAACCGCAAACGGCCGCCAGCGGAAATGCTCGATTTCGTGATGAACACCACTTGCCCGATTGTGCACGCCGCCGACGACCGGTCCGTGATGGAAACGTTGGAGGCACTCCCGTACCAGGTCAAGACCGCGCGGACTTTTCTCGGTAAGACGCCGCATAGAGTTGGACCAAGCGCGATCGGCTGCCGCGACAATCCTCACGGCGCAACATTTACGCCAAACCCGGACAACGAACGTATCTGTCTGGTGAAAGCCGATCCGCGTAGTCGCGCACTATTTGGTGCTGCCTGGCTACTGGGATACATCGCCACTTTCGCACGCACAGGAATCGAATCGATGACGGTTAGCGGCCTGACCGGGCCACGCGGGGTCATTTATCGAAGAACGAGCAACCAGCAACCGTACTTTGATTCACTGTCGGGACCAGCCGTTTTCCCCGCCTATCATGTTGTCGCAGGACTGATGAACAGTTCCGGCCAGAAGTTAGTCGAATCGACGTCGAGCAATGATCAGAAAGTGTGCTGCTTCGCGCATCGCGGAAAGAACGGCTCGACACTCTGGATTGCCAACCTCACGGCGCAGAACCAGAACGTTCAGATCACTGGCGGCAAAGGTGCGATGGTAGGGACTGTACTTGATGAATCCAGCTTCGAGATGGCAACCACCCGGCCGGTCGAATTTCAGAAAAGCTGGAAAGCGATGAGTGGCAAATTGATGCTGAAGCCGTATGCGGTGGCAGTTCTTTCTATCGCGGACTCATGACGAGACTGTCGAAGCCAGCTAATAAGATCATCGGAGGGCGGTGCACCCAACACAATTAAGGGACCTGTTGTCCGCACGTTGAAGGCGTGTTTCTCGCACTGTTCGGGTCGAACGGGGCAGTTCGAGAAACGAAAAGCCTTGCCCAAATATACCTGCAAAAAAAACGGCGCCGCGAGGCGCCGTTGAAGTTTCCAGCGTGAATCTGGAAAGGGGGTAATTCAAAACATCCAGCCAATTCCGACGTTCCATCTGTCCTTTTTGTCATCGGTCTGGTAGTCCTGTACGTCGAACTTGAATACGACCTGCGGATCGACGTAGAAATTCAAACCAGCCGTGACGACTTGTTCGTCGTTGAGCGGGTCAGCCGCGTAGCCGGGCGCGACACTTTCCTGGGTGTTGTACGCCTCGTATCGAGCAAAGGGGACGATGTCGAGGTCACCCCGGCGATACAAGTGATATGCGGCTTCGACGTACCAGCCCCAGAACTCTTCCGGCGCCGCTTTATTGGAGCCAAGCCCCAGGCCCGCAGCCTGGTTGATGGCGGCGGTGTCTCCCAGACCGCCTTCGCTATAAAGGGCACGAAAATCCCAGTTAGCCGCCGAATATCGCGCGTGTAAATCCCAGACCAGCAAGTTGGCGTCGACGCCTTGCAACGCCGACGCATTTGAGCCCTTGCCTTGCCCGTTCTGTGCGGTATTCCCCGTCCAGAAAGAACCCCCGAGCAGCAAACCTGGAATGCCACGATAGTTCAGACCCGTGAAAATTCCGAACTCGTTGGCGGTTACCCTGTTTCCTTGCGCACGCATACTTCTGAATCCGGCGGATGCATTCGTGAACAAACTGGCGTCCGGCGTTGTGGAAAATCCGGCGTTGTACTCCAGCCCTTCGGCAACGAAGCCCCGCATTGCAAAACCGAGTTCGCGCCAAGTCGACGGAATGATGCGCGATTCAACTTCGTTCCGCTCGACGCCGTAGAACGTTGGTGGTTCGTGGTATTCGTTGATGATGCCTACGGGCAACAACATCAGGCCGGAACGGAGCGAGGCGGCTCCGGTATCTACAAAGTCATATTCGATGAAAGCCTGCTCCATCGCGACTTCGCCGCTTTTCGAATCGCTGCCCTTGGTAAACGAGTGCTCGAACTCTATTTCCGAGAAAAGCCGGGTACGGTCGTTAAATTTGTGACCAACGAACAGGATAAAACGCTGCAAATCAAACTCGTCCCGTACCGAACTGTCCTTGTAGTTGTTGTAATTGATTTCGCCGTAACCGCCGAGCGTAGTATTTCTGTACCCCTCCTGATCTTTTGCCCTTTGCGCCGGGCCAAGGTAATCCGCGTTCGATGGCCTGGCTCTCGCCATGGCCTCTCTTTTCGACTCTGGCTCATCGCCTTCCATCGTTTCGAGCGCTTCGATATCTATCTCATTGCTGTCGGTCTCATTGCTTACCGTCTCATCACTAGCAGTCTCTACAGGTTCGGCCTGTGCTGCGCCACCGCTGCTCTGTTCTACCTGGTTTCTGAGTGCGTCAAGCTCTCTTTGAAGAGCGTCGATGCGCCGTTCCAAATCATCGTCTGCGTTGGCAACTCCTAGCGCAAGAGCCAGCGTAGCCGCCACGATCATTTGTCTCATTTTTATTCTCCCCCCGTTTTGACCGCACTGTATGTCGCGTAGTTGACATGAAGCACCTGCCGGCCAGATTCATCACCAATCCGTCGCTACTCCAACGTCGTTTGAACTGAGCCCTGTCAAACACAGTTTCAAACAAGCTATCGAGAATAATAATGATTCGTATTAGTAATGTAAATGCGAATTACTCGCATTTTCTTTCAATCACGTCGCTAGATTGGGGAGGACTTAGGTAACTATTTGTTTACAAATGATTATTACTTGCTGCGCAGCAGCCAGTTGCCGAAAGGAGGCCGACAGGCCGCTAGATGACAGCTTGCAGACAGTAATCCGCAATTGAGCTCAATACACAATCATCATCGCCTGCGGCGGCCACGACCGACACCGGAACGCCGGCTATTTGTCGAGCTGCTTCAATCATCGGGGGAAAGTCCTTGCGAAGATGCCCGCCGGTACCCAGGAATATCGGAACGACCGCAATACGTTCAGCGTGACGTTCAACAAGCGCAACACATGCCTCTTCCAGCTTCGGTGACATGAATTCAAGAAACGCCAATTCAACCGGGCCGGCATAGCGTTTCTCGATCATCGTCCTCAAACGATCGAAAGGCTCACGCCAACGCGCATCACGTCCACCGTGACAAAACAGAACCAGACCAGTGCTCATTTCAATGACGATCTTATCAATGTCAGCTTGCGAGAAGAATTCTCAGCCTGAAACATTCCGGACTCAGCGCAAGCGCACTCTGAAACTGGCGCGCAAACAGGTTCATTGCTCTCGAAAAAGTCAGGCGGTTATACGACGTGCCGGGCCAAGCTGCTGGTCTACCGATACGATACTTTCGTAGACGCTACCAACCAACAGCAATGCGGGACCATCGCCAAGTTGTTGCGCGCTTTCGGCAAGATCGCCAACTCTTGTTGCGATGATACGGCGTGATGGCAGAGACGCATTCTCAACGAATATCGCGGGCCGCGAAGGACAAACGCCGGCTGCGATCAAGCCTTCGCCAATGACTGACGCCTGGCGACTCGCCATATACAGCGCAATCGTGTCGGCAGCGGCCGCAGGCAAAGCCCAATCATGCGCGTCCTCTCCAATGCCGACCCTTGGCGTAAGCAAAGTGACGCTGCGACTGACACCGCGCTCAGTAAGGGATTGCCCGACGTCTGCGCTTGCTGACAGCGCCGCACTGACGCCAGGCACAATTTCAACGGCAATACCTGCCTGACGCAAAGCGCCGATCTCCTCCTGCGCCCGGCCGAACAGCATCGGATCGCCACCCTTGAGCCGGACCACAACCTCATACCGCTTAGCCGCATCCGCAAGTTGTTTATTGATAAAGCGCTGCGCAGTCGACAGCCTGCCGCAACGCTTGCCGACGGCAACAATACGCGCGCCCGACGCGAGTGCAAGTGTTTCCGCAGGCACTAGTGCATCGTGAAACACAATGTCGGCGCGCCGCAGTAAATTTGCCGCCCGTACTGTCAACAGATCCGTAGCGCCTGGGCCTGCTCCAACCAGATACACCGTTCCAGTGGCCGTCATATTATGCAATCGTTCCGGCGGCGACAGTGTGGTTGCTCGTATCGTCAATCACGATAAATGCTCCTGTCATTCGATTATCGTGATACGCATCAAACGCTAGCGGTTGCTGCGCGCGCAAGCGCACGCCGGCGATATCGTTCATCACCAGTTCAGCAGGATTCTTCTCCAGAACCAGGGTATCCACATCGACCCGATGCTTGAGCACCGAAAATTTCGCACGCACGCTAGCGCCGCCGTGCTTGATCAGATAAGACCGTGAAGAATCGAGCGGTTGCGAATCGAACCAGCACACTTCAGCGTCGAACTCCTTGTGCAATTGCGGCAGTCCCGCTGCTGTCGATATCAGATCGCCGCGCGAAACGTCGATGTCGGTATCGAGCAGCAGTGTCACTGCCGCATCCGCGATGCCCTCGTCGATCCCGCCGTCTGCGGTCAGAATTCCCGCGATTTTCGCCGTTGCTCCACCGGGTAGCACCACAACTTCGTCGCCAACCGCGACCTTGCCCGAAGCAATCGTCCCCTGGTAGCCGCGAAATTGTTTGCCTGCATAACCTGATCCCGGTTGCACGTTTCCACCGGCTATGCGAACAACGCGTTGCACTGGAAAACGGAATTCGCCCGCTTGTTCGTCATGGCGAGTCGGGACTGCTTCAAGATACTGCAGCAAAGTCGGGCCCGAATACCAGCTCAGCGACTCGCTTCGCTCGACGACGTTGTCTCCACGCAATGCGGAGACCGGAATCGAGCAGGCTTCCTCGAATCCCAGCTCGTTAGCGAATGAATCGAATTGTTCACTGATATCGTCAAACATTTTCCGATCGCCGTTGATCAGATCCATCTTGTTGACTGCAAGCATTACGCGTGGAATGCCAACCCAGCGGGCAAGGTAGGCGTGACGCCGCGTCTGCACCTGCAATCCGTGTCGTGCATCGACGAGTAACACTGCGACATCCGCCGTGCTTGCGGCGGTCACCATATTGCGGGTGTACTGCGCATGCCCGGGTGAATCCCCGATAATAAATTTCCTGGCCGGCGTCGAAAAATACCGATAGGCGACATCAATCGTGATGCCTTGCTCACGTTCGGCTAACAGGCCATCGGTGAGAAGCGAAAGATCAACCGAATCCAACCCGCGGCGCTGCGATGCAGCTTCGATTGCAGTGAGTTGATCCGTAAACAGGCCTTTGCTGTCGTAGAGCAAGCGGCCAATCAAGGTGCTCTTGCCGTCGTCTACGCTGCCCGCGGTTATAAAGCGTAACAGGCCGGCACGATTCGATATGGGTGAACTGCTCATTGAGACGGTCCGGTCATCAGAAGTACCCTTCCTTCTTGCGAAGCTCCATGGCAGCTTCAGTGGTCTGATCATCGAGCCGCGTGGCGCCGCGTTCGGTGATGCGTGTCTCTTCAGTTTCACGGACCACATCGTCAACCGTGGCCGCGAGTGATTCGACCGGGGCCGTGCAAGTTATGTCGCCCACGGTGCGGAACCGAACATTCGCTTCTTCGACCGCGTCGCCGGCGCTTGCCGGCGTAAGATCTGTTACCGGCACCAGCGATCCATTGCGCCGCACGACTTGCCGCCGATGAGAAAAATAGAGCTCCGGCAACGCTATTCTCTGACGCTGTATGTACTGCCAGATGTCCAGCTCCGTCCAGTTCGAGATCGGAAATACACGGATGTTCTCGCCGGTTGCGACCCGTGCGTTGTAAAGCGACCATATCTCCGGGCGCTGGTTTTTCGGATCCCATTGCCCGAACTCGTCACGAAACGAGAAAATGCGTTCCTTGGCGCGCGCCTTCTCCTCGTCCCGGCGCGCTCCACCGATGCAGGCATCGAAACCCAGTTCACTAATCGCATCCAGAAGAGTCACTGATTGATGCGGGTTTCTCGGCTCGCTTTCATCGCGAAGCCGAATACGCCCGCTGCGAATGGAATCACCTACCGAACGCACGACCAGACGCAAGCCACGCTCTTTAACGATACGGTCACGAAAAGCAATCACTTCGGGAAAGTTGTGTTCGGTGTCAATATGCATCAAGGTAAATGGAATGCATTCCGGAAAAAATGCACGCTCTGCCAGGCGCAGCACCACCGCCGAGTCCTTGCCGCCGGAGAACAGAAGCGCAACATTGCTGCATTGCGCAGCGACTTCCCTCAGGATGAAGATGGCTTCGGCTTCGAGTGCATCCAGATGACTCCAGTCGGTGCTTGACAAGTCGTCTTCGTTGAAACGTCCAGCTTCGATCAGCATGTTCATAGCATTTGAACCCTTGATTAAGTGCTGACCTCGGCACTTTCAGATGCGGTGCGTACCAGGCGGCCCTGCGGATCCATGTGCAAACCACATTCTCGTGACTCGGCCTGCTCCCACCACCAGCGTCCGGATCGCTCATCCTCACCCGGTTTGACGGCGCGCGTGCACGGCGCACAGCCAACGCTGGGAAAGCCCTGCGCATGTAGCGCGTTACTCGGCACTTCGTATCGCTTCAGATATTCGAAGACATCCTCGGTCGACCAATCGACAAGCGGGCTTAGTTTGAATAAACCGTTGTCGCTGTCATGTGCCAGCACGGCGAAGTCGCTACGCGTGACCGATTGATCTCGACGCAAACCGGTAATCCACAAACGCTTGCCTTCAAGCGCGCGCCGCAACGGAGCGACTTTTCGAATCGCACAGCAACGCTTGCGCAATTCAACGCTATCGTAAAACGCGTTCTCTCCGTAATTCGCAACGAACGATTCAAGATCGGCAGAGTCCGGATGCATCACCTTGATTGGTCGTTGGTACTTCTGCCGCGCGAGTTCGATAAGCGCATGGGTTTCTTCGTGCAGACGCCCGGTGTCAAGGGTGAATACCTCGACGTCGAGTTCAAGTTTTGCAATCAGATCAAGAATGATCATATCCTCGGCACCGAAACTCGACGCAAACGTCGCTGGCCTGTGCGCCGTTACGACGTCACGCAAGCGTGTCGATGCGTCGGCAATGCGTTTATCCAAGGTCATGCTGCATTCCTCTCTGGCCTGAAGCGACGGTCAAACAATGGCCCACGGTCGGCCGCACCCTGGTAGGTTTCGGAAAAATCATCGAACGCGCGCAACGCGTCATCCACATCCTGATCATCTCGCAGGACAAAACTGTCGAAGCCACAACGCGCCAGTTCAAACAACTGGTCACGCAGAATGTCACCGAACGCGCGCAGTTCACCGGAAAACTCATAACGTTGACGAAGCAGGCGTGCGGTCGAATAGCCGCGACCGTCGGTAAACGCAGGGAAATGCACGGCGATCAACGGCGGTAGATCGCCAATCCCTGAAGGATCTTCGTCGGGCGCGAGCCACACGGCGGTCAAACCGATGCGCCCGTTCAGCGCAGTACGCTGCTCACGCCAGACAACAAGCGGCACGATGACATTTCCTTCAACGGGAACCGGATCATCCGGTTGAAGAAGTTGCCACTTATCGGCAACAAGTCGGCGGTTCTTAATGACTGCCATATACTCTTTCCTTGAAAGGTGCAATGCCGAGACGGTGTACAACGTCGACAAAACGTTCGTCGTTTGTTTCACGGCGATCGAGATAGGTTCCGATCAGATTCTCAATGACATCCGGAACTTCGGCGCGCGCGACTGACTTGCCGATCACCTTTCCAAGCGCGGCGTCCGCGCCTTGTCTCCCGCCGATGCTGATCTGGTACCACTCTTCGCCGCTCTTATCGACACCGAGGATGCCGATGTGTCCGACGTGGTGATGACCGCAAGCGTTCATGCATCCGGAAATATTCAGGTCGAGGTCACCGATATCATGCAAATAGTCAAGATCGTCGAAACGAGTTTGGATGGATTCGGCGACCGGAATTGACACCGCATTGGCAAGCGAACAGAAATCGCCACCCGGGCATGCGATTACATTGGTCAGCAGGCCAATATTCGGTGTCGCGAGACCATGGTCTTTGAGCGCCAGCCACAACGCATAAAGATCAAACTTTCGTACGTCCGCAAATACCAGGTTTTGTTCGTGCGTGACACGCATCTCGCCAAAGCTGTAGAGGTCGGCAAGTTGCGCGAGCGCGTCCATTTGCTCCGCAGTTACATCGCCGGGGGGAATACCGGTTTTCTTCAAAGAAATTGTCACCGCCGCATAACCGGGCACGACATGCGGATAAACGTTGCGCTGAACCCAGCGTGCAAAACCGGGATCGGTGTCACGTCGCGATTCGAATTCAGCGTCGGCGTCGGGGAGCGTTTCATGTTCCGGAGTTACGAACTGCCCGGACACACGATTCAGTTCTTCTTCGACGAGCGTGCCCTCGCGACCCTTCAGGTGCGCCCACTCTGCTTCGACCTCTTCGGTAAAGCGGGCCGGCGTCAGTTCCTTGACCAGGATCTTGATTCTGGCCTTGTACATGTTGTCACGCCGACCGTAGCGGTTGTACACCCGCAGCACCGCATCGAGATAGGTCAGCAGGTCACGCCAGTGCACAAATTGGCGAATGACATGGCCGATGATCGGGGTGCGCCCGAGTCCCCCGCCAACCAATACCCTGAAACCAATATCGCCGTTTACATTTTTGACCGCAAGCAGACCGACGTCGTGGACTTTTGTCGCCGCACGGTCCTCGGTTGCGCCGCTGATCGCGATCTTGAATTTGCGCGGCAGAAATCCAAATTCCGGATGCAAGGTCGACCATTGCCGAACGATTTCGCACCATACGAACGGGTTAACGATTTCATCCGGGGCCACGCCGGCGAACTGATCCGACGTCACATTGCGTACGCAATTGCCGCTGGTCTGAATGGCATGCATTTGCACTTCAGCGAGTTCACCAAGAATGGCCGGCACGTCTTCAAGACGAGGCCAGTTGAACTGAATGTTCTGGCGCGTGCTGAAGTGCCCGTAGCCACGATCGTACTCGCGCGCGATGTGTGCGAGCTTTCGGAGTTGATTCGAAGACAGTAGTCCGTAAGGGATGGCGACGCGCAACATCGGCGCGTGGCGTTGCAGGTATAAGCCGTTACGCAGACGTAACGGGCGAAAATCGTCTTCGCTGAGTTTGCCGTCGAGAAAACGGCGCGTCTGGTCACTGAACTGCGCGACCCTTTCGTTTACCAGACGCTGATCAATCGAATCGTAAATATACATATCAAATCCATCTGTTTATTAACTGCCGGCAGGCCATTTCCAAACCGACACCAACTGCATCACGCCAGCAATTTAACGCCGACTGCAAACAACACCGCACCCATTGCGTAACGCACTACGTTCTCGGGAACGCGGTGAGCCAGAAAACTGCCGGCAACAATGCCCGGAAGCGATCCGATCAGGAGATTGCCGAGTAAGGTGTAATCCACTGAACCGGTGATTGCGTGGCCAGTTCCCGCCACCAGAGTCAACGGCACCGCGTGCACAATGTCGGTTCCGGCGAGATGATTGGTCGGCAAGTGCGGGTACAGCATCAGCAGGGCAACGACGCCGAACGCCCCTGCTCCAACCGACGTCAGTGTTACCAACGTGCCAAGCAACGCACCGAGACCCAATGTCAGGGGCAATGAATTGCGCGAGCGCAGCTTCTTGAGCCAGATTCCGAACGACCCTTCCTGTGTGAGCAGACGATGTCTGAAAATCAGTGCTACTGAAGTCACCAACAACATTGCTCCAAGCATTGATGTAATCGCCGTGCCAACCTCGACACCCTTACTGGAAAACCGGGACAGGATCACGCTGGTCAGCAAAGCGGCCGGTACGCTTCCAAGTGCAAGAATCCCTGCAATACGCCAGTCGACAGAGCCCAGTCTGCCGCGTGCAAGCGTCCCGCCTGCCTTGGTAAATCCGGCGTAGAGAAGGTCAGTACCTACAGCAGTAGCCGGAGCGACGCCAAAGCCCATGACAAGCAGGGGGGTCATAATTGACCCCCCGCCCACACCTGACATGCCGATCACAAAGCCGACAAGCAGGCCGCTGACCACAAACACAAGCTCCATCGTCACTACCTCGCAAGAACGATGGAGATACTAGGGAAAGGTCGATCGAACTGGAAGGAATAAAGGGGTATAACTAAATTACTTTAGAGTATATGCACTCGGGGCAGGTGTTCGGACTAACCAGTGCTGGAATAGACTGGTGGTGGAATCAGGCAGACGTGAGCGTAGTTACCGCCGCTGGCGAGAAGAATCGCGCTGGGCACGTAACCGCAATCAAAGAAATACAGGCAACGAGAAACAGAACGGCAGGCGCCAAGTGGTCTACGGCGCTGACCGCGTATGCCGCCAGGCGCTTTATTACCTCAAGCTATTTTTCCGACGAACTTTCAAGCGCGTGCAAGGTTGAGAGGCCCGCGCCAAGCGCACCTTGCAACAACATCGAATCAACTCCATATGCGAACAGGCGAAAGCCCTTTTCCCAGTAAGTCCGGCTCCACTGGTCGTTTGCCGTCATGAAACCGAGAACCTTGTTGTGTTTCCTTGCCGCCGCAACGATCTTGTCCACCGCTTTCACATACTTCGGGTGATCAAACTGGGCGGGAATGCCCAGGAAATTGGTCAGATCGAAATGCCCTAACCACAAGACGTCAACGCCAGGAACGGCTGCGATTTCATCAATGTTGCGAATACCTTCCTCGGTTTCGATCAGACAAATGACCAGTGTGCGCGCATTCGCGATGCGGATTTTTTCGGCGACGTCGCCACCTTCGTAATCGTCCGCGGCGAAACCGAAAGCAGCACCGCGCCGACCGTCTGGAGGATAGCGGGTGCACGAGACGATGTATTCCGCTTCTTTTGCGCTACCAACCATCGGCGCCATGATGCCCATCACACCCAGATCGAGTGCGCGCGAAATATAGTGATACTGATTCGTCGGTACGCGACACATCGGCACGAGGTCGATGCCGCGTGACAGCGCTACTTGCTGTTTGATGGTTTCGTAACTCGTTCCAGCATGTTCCATGTCGATCAGCAGGAACTCGGAACCCGCTGTTTTGACCAACTGCGGCAACCCCGGCACCAGGAACTCCCATCCAAATGCGCCGAAGACAGGTTTACCTGCGAGTAGTTTTTCTTTTACTGGATTGGTTCTCATATCAGTACTCCAGTTCGAATAGTTGCCGGCGTCACCGGTTGCAAACACCGTGATCGGCTGTCATTCCTCTTACTTCCACTTGCCCGCCCAGGCCTCGTGTTGAAGCACCTCCGGATTGACGAGATGCCCGGGCTTGCGGCCGTAGGCAAGATCAACCGCTGCCTGAAATGCGCGTTCGCCAAGCATACGCATGCATTCGTCGGTATGACAGATTGCATGTGGCGCCAGAATGACGTTATCCATTTTTAACAACGGATTGTCCGGTGACATCGGCTCTTCCTCGAAGACGTCGATTGCAGCCCCGGCGATTCGCTGGTTCTTCATCGTGTCGATCAGCGCAGCCTCGTCGACAACCGGGCCGCGCGAGGTATTGATGAAATAGGCCGACGGTTTCATCAATCCAAACTCGCGGGAACTGATCAAACCGCGCGTACTGTCATCTAGCAAGGTATTGACGGATACGAAATCCGATTCGCGCAACAGCGTATCCATGTCGGTCATGGTCACACCAAGACCATCTACCGCCGATTGCGGCACGTTCGGGTCGCAACCGAGCAGGCGCATGTCAAACGGCTGAACCAGTCTGAAGATCTCGGCACCGATATTGCCGACACCGATAACGCCGAGCGTACGTCCCATCAGCCCCATGCCGAGAAAGTTTCCCTTCTCACTCCAGCGGCCTTCGCGGACGAGCCGGTCCTTTAGATACATGCGATGGGCAAGTGCGAGTACGTATGCCATAACCGATGCTGCGACCGGGCGGCGCACACCGTCGGGAGTGATAGTCAGCATTACGCCGTTTGCCGTACACGCGGGAACATTTACCGAGTCATAACCGACGCCAAAGCGAGCAACCAGTTTCAACTTGCGATCCGCCCCTGACAACGTCTTCGGCGTCACCTTGGCAGTCATCAAACAAAATGCGTCGTAAGTCGCGGCTTGCTCCGGTGTCAACTCAGACTCCCGGTCCGGAAAAAACTCCCACTCGATCGCCGGGTCATCGAGGACTTTCATCGCCTCATCACCGAAAACCGTTCCACCATCGGCCGTTACACATTCGGGACTGACGCCTACGCGAAATTTTTTCTCCACATTAGTCTCCTTACTCACACACGCGGGGCCGATTTCCCTGCGGCCACCCTCTACATTGCCACACTGAATGCGCCATCGACAACAAGCACATGGCCGTTCACAAATGCCGCCTCGTCTGATGCAAGAAAAACCGCGGCCGGGCCAATCTCCTTCAGTTCTCCCCATCGCCCGGCCGGCGTGCGGCCGCACACCCAACCATTGAATTCCTTGTCGTTGATCAGCGCCGTATTCAACTCGGTCGCGAAATACCCTGGCGCGATGGCATTGACAGTAATGTTGTGCGGGGCAAGCTCGACCGCCAGTTGGCGGGCCAGGGAATGAACCGCACCTTTGGAGGCGATGTAAGCCGAGATCGTCGGGCGTCCAAGCATCCCGGTGATTGATCCGGTCATAATTATGCGGCCGTTCTTCGCTGGAATCATCACTTTGGCGGCTTCCTTCGCGAGCGCCCAGACGCCGGTCAGATTGGTCGCGAGGACTTTTTCGAAGTCGGCGGCCTCGAATTCGGTAATCGGCGCACGATGCTGTATTCCAGCATTGGAGACAAGAATATCGAAGCGACCGTGTTTCTTGTGGGCGGCCTTAACCGCAGCCGCGCCGGCGGCATGATCGGTCACGTCGAATGGCGCTGCCTCACCGCGCAGATCTTTCGATGCCAGTTCGTCTGCCCGCTCCTTGAGTGCATTCCCGTCGCGCGCGTTAAGCAAAACGTGGGCACCACACTGCGCAAGCGACTGCGCCATGGCCCAACCGAGCCCGCGCGATGCGCCGGTTACCAGCGCTACTTTTCCTGTCAGATCAAACATGGTTTCCTCCAGAGGACCCGTTCATGGCATGTACTGTCCGCCGTTGACTTCAATAATTTGCCCGGTGATGTATCCCGACATCTGCGCGGACGCAAGAAACAGGAACGCGCCGGTACATTCATCCGCTTCACCGAGACGATTCATCGGAATCGTCGCCTTGAAACCTTCGAGCATTTCGGGCGTTGATGAGCGATCATGAAGCGGCGTAAGTATGACACCCGGCGAAACCGCGTTGACGCGGATGTTGTCGTTGACCAGTTCCTTCGCAAACCCACGCGTAATCGTGCTGATAAATCCTTTTGTTCCTGCGTACAAGACTGCACCTGCCGCACCACCATGGCGTGCGGCAATCGAGGTGACGTTGACGATCGCGCCACCACCCGTCTTCTTCATCTGTGCTGCAGCAGCTTTGGTGCACATCAGCGTCGAGCGCATATTCAACTGCACGACCTTGCTGAACATCTCGTCGGAAATCTCGTCGATGGGAATTCTTCGGATCAATCCGCCTGCGTTATTGACCAGCACATCGATCCGGCCAAAATGCTTCACCGTGTCATCGACGAGACGGGCGCACACCGCGCTATCTGTCACATCGCCTTTCAGGACGAAAGCATGACCGCCCGAACCCTCGATTTCTGCCGCGACACCGTCTGCCTCTGACTTGCTGTTGTTGTAGTGGACCGCGACGCTCGCGCCATTGGCGCCAAAGGCCTTCGCCACCGCAGCGCCGATTCCGGTGCTTGAGCCAGTTATCAGAACAACCTTGCCCTTGATGTCCTCGATCATTTATCTCTCCCTACGAGAATTCCATTTGGTACAACCTCGTGCGCGACAGCGGCGAACAATGAAGCAGGTGCGACCGGGCGCTCAAGAGACAGGTGTGGCCAGGAATGCGAAAAATTAAAAGAGTGCGACCAGAGTCACAAAAAACCTCAGCCGGAACTACAAATTGGCCTGGACGGCGCCACTGAAAATGCGCAGTGCCTGTGAGCAATGCGCATCTTCTGTTACTGAGAGATCTCGGATTACGGCATGAATACCGTTGAACCAGTGGTCTTGCGTGCTTCGAGATCTCTATGCGCCTGTGCCGCATCCGCCAGCGCATACTCCTGATTGATTTCGATCTTGACCTTGCCCGACTTCACGACGTCGAACAACTCCTTTGCACTGGCTTCCAGATCCTTCCGCTGGGCGGTATAAGTCATCAATGTCGGGCGCGTAACGTAGAACGAACCCTTGGCAAGCACGTTGATGTCCACGTCTTTTACGGGACCCGATCCGTTACCAAACACCGCCAAAAGGCCGCGCGGCTGCAGGCAATCAAGCGAACCGTAGAAGGTATCCTTGCCAACGGAATCGAAGACGACTGGCACGCCACGCCCATCGGTAATTTCCCTGACTCGATCCGGGAAATTTTCGCGTGTGTACACAATGGTGTGATCACATCCATGCGCCTTGGCAATCTTCGCCTTCTCATCCGAGCCTACCGTGCCGATCACCGTTGCGCCCAGCTCCTTGAGCCACTGACAGGCGATAAGGCCGACGCCGCCGGCGGCCGCGTGAAAGAGCACGGTTTCGCCTTTCTGCACCCGGTAAACGCTGCGGATCAGATATTGTGCGGTAAGGCCTTTGAGCATCATCGCTGCGGCTTCGGCGTCACTGACACCATCGGGAATCGTCACGAGTTTGTCGGCCGGGATCAGACGCTCTTGAGAATACGCCCCCGGTGGCCCACCCGCATAAGCGACCCGGTCACCCTCCTTGACATTGCTTACACCCGGCCCGACCGCCTCGACCACGCCGGCCGCTTCCAGCCCAATACCACATGGCAGCGGCAGGGGATACAGACCGGAACGGTGGTAAGTATCAATAAAGTTCAGGCCAATAACGTTGTGCTTTACACTGGCCTCGCCCTCTCCCGGCGAACCAACCTCGACATCTTCATAGCTGAGCACTTCTGGCCCGCCCGTCTTGTGAAACCGAAACGCCTTAGTCATTTTTTGACTCTCCTCGTCCTGATAGTTATGTAGTCGCCTTATTGGACAAACTGATCAACAAAATCCGCACCCGGAAAGACCTCCGGGTAATGCTTGCGGGAACCGGACGCGCTCATCGTCCGCAACGGCAGGATCAACAATCTCAGGTCGTATACCAGCCGCTGATAATGGGTTGTTTTCTATAGCCAGATTCATCGAACGCAATCGAGAACAAGGCAAGCCGAACCATCCCTGACCGGGGTGACTCGGCCCGCTATTCTACTAGGGCTCGGCGCGCGGAAGGAACAACCAGACGATAACGACTCACGACGCCCTCGGCGAGCCAGGGCAACCGCTCAACGGTGCAGCAATCTAAGCTGCGCTCACTTTCTTCTTGGAAATCCGTTTCGGTTTCGAATGTTCACGAATGAACTCGCGAATCTGTGGATAGATTCTCTCGCGGAACTTGCGGCCACTGAAAATTCCATAATGACCTACCCGCTTTGCCAATAAATGTTTGCGATTTTTTGCCAGAATGCCGGTGCAGAGCGAATGCGCCGCTTCGGTCTGGCCATTGCCGGAAATGTCGTCGAGCTCACCTTCGATCGAGAACAACGCAGTTTTAGTGATCGCCTCGGGTGCAACAAGTTCGCCGCGTATGCGCCACTCGCCTTTGGGCAAGAGAAAATCCTGAAACACGATGCGTACGGTATCAAGATAATATTCCGCGGGCATGTCGAGTACGGCGTTATATTCATCGTAAAACTGTCGGTGCGCCTCGGCGCTGTCACCATCGCCGTCAATCAAGTGGTTGTAGAACTGCCAATGCGCATTGAGATGGCGATCCGGATTCATCGCCATGAAACTCGCGTGCTGCAGAAAACCCGGATATACCTGCCGCGTGAACCCTGGATGGTTGTAGGGCACACGCATGATCAACCTGTCCGCAAACCAGGAATGAGCGCGTTTTTCAGCGAATTCATTGACCGTCGTCGGACTTCGCCGTGCGTCGATCGGGCCGCCCATCATGATCATCGCTTTGGGTACCGCCGGATCATCATTGGCGGCCAACAGTGATACCGCCGCCAGCACCGGCACGGTCGGCTGGCATACGGACATCACACTCAAATCCGGTGCAAGCGCGCGGATGAACTCCTGAACATACTCAACGTAGTCGTCCAGGTGGAATGCGCCTTTGGAAACCGGCACCATCTTCGCATCGACCCAGTCCGTAACCCATACGTCATGGTCCACCAGAGCGGTGCGCACGGTATCGCGCAGCAGCGTTGCGAAATGCCCCGACAGTGGTGCGACGATCAGCAGCTTCGGCTGGTCGACGGGCTTTGTTTTGCGAAAATGCAGCAGCCTGCAAAAAGGCTTGTCGATGGCAACTTCTTCTGCAATATCGACATCTCGTCCGTCGATAGCCACATGGTTGATGCCCCATTCGGGCTTGTGGTAACGGCGCATCAGTCGCGCGAACAATTCGCTGTTGGCGGCGACAGTCCGCGACATCGGCGTGTAACTGAGCGGACTAAACGGGCTGGAGAACGACTCTTTAACAACGCCCGCCCACAGAACGGCCGGTGTCATCATTGACTTGTGAAGCTCGTGCAAGGAATAGATCATCGGTTATATGGCCTCTTCCGCCTGGTTTTTATTGCCGGTCACCCACCTGAAACTGTTTCGATGACAACCGGACCCGCTTCACATCGTGAAACGCAATCGTGTGTTCAATCTCGCCAAGTTACGGCGCCAAAAACATAACAGACCACAGGTTAACAGCAAACTCCGGTCCCGCTTGTGTAGTGATTCATAGCGGACCAATCGGCGCTTCCTGAACCGCGGCAATCTGCTCCTTGATTTGCAGAATATGTTCTTCCCAGAAACGCTGGGCGTTGAACCACGGAAACGCTGCCGGAAAAGCCGGGTCTTCCCAGCGACGCGCCAGCCAGCCCGCGTAGTGCAGAATGCGCAACGTACGCAGCGCCTCGATCAGATGCAGTTGCCGGCGATCGAAATCCATGAAGTCTTCGTAACCAGCCAACACATCCGAGAACTGCCGCGTCATCGATGCGCGATCACCCGACAACAACATCCACAAATCCTGAACTGCCGGGCCCATGCGCGCGTCATCCAGGTCGACGAAATGCGGCCCGTCGTCAGTCCACAAAATGTTGCTTGCATGGCAGTCACCATGCAGCCGAATCGTATCAACCGGGCCGGCGCGCGCGTACGCATCGCGAACAACGTCGAGCGCCGCATTCGCTGCCGCCCGGTAGGCGTCGAGCAGATCTGCCGGGATAAAAGCGCTGTCCAGCAAATACGAAACTGGCCATTCGCCGAATGTCTCGATATCAATGGAAGGGCGATGCGCGAAGGGGCGAACGGCGCCACGTGCATGCATGCGTGCGATGAAACGACCGATCCATTCCAGAACCTCGGGATCGTCCAGTTCCGGCGCACGACCGCCACGTCGCGGAAACAACGCAAAGCGGAACCCCTCGAATTCATGCAACGACTGTTGCCCGATTCGAAGCGGTGCAACCACCGGTATTTCCGCTTCGTCCAACTCGAACGCAAATGCATGTTCTTCGTGTATCTGCTCGTCAGTCCAGCGTTCTGGCCGGTAGAACTTTGCAACCAGAAACGACGCAATGTCGTTTTCGTCTTCCACGCCCAATTGATAGACACGATTCTCGTAACTATTGAGCCCGAGCATGCGCCCGTCACAGCGGTAACCGGCCGAGTCGACGGCGTTAAGTATGCAGTCCGGTGTCAGTGATGCGTAAGGTGTCAATGCGTCCATTGCTCGCATTCTATACGGACGCCTCGTCGTAACACTGCGATTTGGTCGCCAGAAACCTCCGGCACTGCTAATCTGTCACGCTATCCGGACCGAGCGCGGACAAACCCTGTGTATGAGAAAGGTTAACGTCACATGAACCACTATCCACGTGTCGCCAGCATGTTAGTTGCGGCGGCCCTGATTGCAATCACAACCGGCGCAACAGCCGTAGAACCTGAACTCGCATCGATCTGGTACAAAGCCGGCTCACTGGTGAGCGAAGATTTCATGATTGCGTCCGATACGGCCGGAATCGAACTCTACGTACGCAACAAGCGCTTCCCGGATCACCAGCCGTCTTCAAACAAGACAATCCTGTTTGTACACGGCGCAACCTATCCATCCGAAACGTCTTTCGATCTGAAACTCGACGGCCTGTCGTGGATGGATTACATCGCCGCGCACGGCTGGAATGTCTATCTCGTCGATCTGCGCGGTTACGGGCGTTCGACGCGTCCGTCCGAGATGTCCGAACCGGCGGAAAACAACGAGCCCATCGTAACCACCGACGTCGCGATCCGTGATGTCGATTCGGCAGTAGACTTTATTCTCGAACGCGACAACATTTCAACAGTCAATCTGATTGGCTGGTCGTGGGGCACCACCATCATGGGCGGCTATACAGCGCAGACCAATCACAAGGTGGAGCGCCTGGTGCTGTACGCACCGATCTGGATAATCGAAAACCCTCCCGCAAGTAGGGGCGGAAACAAACTTGGCGCCTATCGACAGGTCACCAAGGATGCCGCAAAGAAGCGCTGGCTACGTGGCGTGCCCGAAGACAAGATAGGCGCACAGATTCCACCCGGCTGGTTCGAGGCGTGGGCGGATGCGACCTGGACGAGTGATCCGCTATCAGCGCAGAACGGCTTGTTGCGCGCACCTAACGGAATCATTCATGACGTGCGGACTTACTGGATGCAGGGCAAGTCAACTTATTTTCCGGCCGACATCCGCGTTCCCACTCTGGTTATCGGTGGCAACTGGGATCGCGACACGCCGCCATATATGGCGCAGAACATACTCGAACGTCTGACCAATGCGCCAATAAGCCGCCGCGTCGAAATCGGGGAGGCGACGCACACGGTGATCATGGAGAAAAACCGCATGCAGTTGTTCAGGGAGGTGCAATTGTTTCTGGAGGATTAGTGTGGTGCTTCACAGTAAGCAACACAGTTTGTGGAGAACATCTACTGTGCATCTATATGACAGCTTGGCGCGCTCATTGGCATCGCCGTTACGCAATCATGCTTTACGCGTTATTTTTTCGCGCCTGGACCAGCTATTCAAAAGTCGAATCCAGGCTGAAACAACTGCAATGCCCACAGAAAGAAAGCCCAACATAAAAGCCAGGCCTGAACCGGGAAGACCGTAGACAGATAGAAGCATCGCAAGTGCACCGAGTATCAGCCCAGGCAAACAGAGTGCTGACTGCGTTATCCAGAATGTTCTCGCACTCATAGTGTGACTTTCAGCAAGTGCTCAATATCTCTCTAGCGAGCCTGCCAGCAAGCGTTCGGCCGCTCCAGCTAGCGCGGATAAGACCCGCTGTTCACATCCACCGTTGTCCCTGAAACATATTCAGGACTTTCTGTTCCGAGCCACAGGATCACCCGGGCAACCTCTTCGGGTGTACATGGCCGACCCACATGTACGCTACCCATGACCGCGTCCTTTCTCGACTGCGGAAGCTGGTCGTACATTGCGGTTAGCGTCGGTCCTGGTGCAACAGCGTTCACAAGGACGCCACTACTCCCCAGTTCGCCAGCGTAACTCTTCGTGATGTTGAGCAAGGCCGCTTTGGTCGCGCCGTACCAGAGGTCTGGGTGGCCGGTGAACGCTGATACGGAACCAACGTTGATGATGCGGCCGGACTTGCGCTTGCGCATTTGTGGCGCGAGCGCTTCGATCAACGCGACCGGTGCACGCAGATTGACGGTTAGGATCTCGACCGCATTTTCTTCCGGAATGGCGTCGTAGGGGTCGCAGTAAAGAACCGCCGCGCCGTTCACGAGCGTGTCGATCCGTCCCAATTGATTTATGAGATCGGGGATCCCCGCCAGTTCACGCAAGTCGTAATCCACACGCTGACCGACGACTTCATCACCGAACTGTTTGTCGAGCGAGAGGACAGTACAGCCCGCACCGGCGAACGCCCGCGCGGTCGCCAGGCCTATGCCGCGCCCGGCGCCGGTGACGAGAACGGTGGACGCATTAACCGACATCGCTGTCTTCCGGGCCGGCAAGCGTGGGCGCTAAACGATTTCCGCCAGACGAAGTGTGTCTCAATGGGTCCCGGCGAAAGGCCGCAAGCGGAGAAACAGGTTCACTCTTTATACTCATCGGGCAGCGGCACACCATATTCGTCATAAATAGCCTCGATCTCATCACGTTTCTCATTGGACTGTTTATGAAAACCGATCGCCTTGAAATAACGCAATTTGACATTCAGGTCGTTCACCTGAGCCAATGCTTCTTCGGGCAAACCCGGCGCGCTGGCAGTCGATGCGTTCACGCCATCGACGCACTCTGCTTGCGCAACGCTATTGCCATCTTCATCGCGGCACTCGCTTTGTGCCCAGGCGGAAGACGCGACGAGAAAGAAGACGAATAGAGTTGTTACGAGCTTCATGAAATTTGTTCTCACAATTGGGTCAGAAGACATTCACGGTACGTTGCAGGATAACCTTGCTAAACAATTCGCAGCTTGGAAGCGATTAATCCGCTTTCCAGTCAATCACGTTTGCAGCAAGAAGTATCGACAATAGCAGCCATTGGCGAACCACACATTATCGTAACCGTGCTTGTTAAAAAAATAAATCGAGGCAGCCAACGCATTGCCCTTCAGTTGATTTCGATAACGATTTTGCCATTCGCCCGATTGTCGTCCATCAGCGCATGCGCCTCTGGAAGCTTCTCGAACGGATAGCGCGGACCAAGTTTGAGCGGGAGCGCGCCCGACTCTACCAGTCCGACGTAGTTCTGGAGATGCGCGATACTGATATCGCCCGATTCGCCGCTGTACGAGGTCAGTTTGACACCAGTCGGCACATCCCCCATCGGATGAAACTCCGGGACAATCCACTCTCCGCCCAACATCCCGGTCATGCAAACAATGCCACCACGTCGCGTTGCGCGCAGTGAGTCCAGTAAAGTGGACGCGCCTATCAATTCGAGAACTCTGTCAAATCCACCCGAGTGGATGGCGCTTGCCTGAGTCTGAACGGTTCCGTCGTCTTCCAGCACGTGCTTCGCTCCAGCCGCTAACAATATCTCTGTCTTATCAACACTACGTGTCGTCGCCGCAACCTCCAGGCCTGCTGCACACGCCAGCGCAATGGCTGCTAGCCCGATTGACGAAGTGCCGCCTCGAACCAGAAGGTTTTCTGCTCGCTCAATTTCCAGCCCGGTATCTAGCGAACCGTGCACAGTCTGAAACATCTCGGGCAAAGCACCGAGCGTGTGCCAGTCCAGATTTGTCTCCAACGGGAAAACATGCTGACGCGGGACAAGAACATATTCCGCATACGACCCGTCGAACTGGCGCCCCATGCCACCCATCATTGCTGCGACTCGCGTTCCCGGCAGCAGATCGCTTGCGGGCGCCGCCACAACTTCGCCCACACACTCTATGCCGAGCACCCGGGGAAACACGACGGACGGGGAATCGCCGCGCCTCGTGAACCACTCGGAGCGGTTGAGGCCGAAAGCGCGATTGCGAATGAGAACCCAGCCGTCCCGAGCCGCAGGTATAGCGACGTCTTCGAGAACAAGCTGTTCAGGACCGCCGGCTTTCCTGATCACAAACGCGCGCATTCTAGTCATATTTGGCGCTCATTCTTTGCTCTACGTGACCAATCCCAGTGTAGCGCGTCAAAAGTACACCTCCGCCATTCAGTGCGGCCCCAGCTTCGCATCAGAGATTGTTTCAGTTGTCGACTGCACCTCGATTCGTTCCACCTTCGCGTCATTGAGAAACGCAAATATGCTGGCCACAATTTCATCGAATTCGTCCGCCGGCGAAAGTGGCCAGACGTAAGTCTGGTCGAACAAATCATCGAACGGTGAAGTAAGGCGAATTCGAATGGCACCGTCGGAACTAGTGGTAATCATCACGTCGGGGTCACCCACGCTCAGGCGCGCCTGCCGCAGTGCGTTACTGAGAAACAACTGAAAGCCCAGTTCCCTCGCCACATACCAACCCTCTTGCGCCGCACTGACGATACCGCGGGGCGGCCGCGGAATAGCCAACAACGAAACATCCTGCGTAGCGAGTTGACGGCCAAGTAATTGTGTCAGTGACACCCCCCATAGACCAATATCACCCGCTGATTCGACAAAGCCGGGCGCGTCACCCGGTGTCAGGGCCGCGCCAACAAGGAAGCGCAAGTGCACGGTTTCCTGATTTGCCGTCACTGGAATATCCGCCGGCGGCAGATCGAACCTCCCAAGACCATCCCATTGTTCGTCGCTAGATATTGCATGAAGCGTTGACAACGGAATGGTTTCGACGCTGCCCAGGCCAGTAAGCGCGTTGCTCAAACCAAAATTGCGACAGTGGCCGAGCGCGCCGGCAGTTTCAAACAGCGAGCGAATTTCGCCAGCATCAGGAACGACCCCACTGACACGCGCGGCTGGAGCCCCGCCGACAACAAGCAACACAGGCATCGCGAATATGCGAACACTCACACCGCCGTCACGATCATTCGGCGCAAGCGCCAGCTCCAGCGCCTGCAGCAGCGCACGGCAAGCAGACGGCGACGGTGGGTTGCGCAGCGCTTCGCGAACGCCAATCTCGCCGCCCTGCTCCAACATTGTCGACAGACGTCGAGACAATCGGGAAAGCAGTCGCTTCTGCGCTTCAGGCGAAGCTGCAGCGATTTCTGCCGCAGCCTCACTGAGTTGTGATCTGCTTCCCTGGTCAAAGCGCCTGGGATCGGAAATGCGGTTTGGCATTATCAGTATCGCTTCTCTAAGTCACGCTCGGCACACTTTAACCTATCGATTGAAGGCGCCGAATTTGACAGCAGAGACACTCGGCTAATCTGCGATACACGCGCCAGAACACTTGACGATCATCGCCAACCGTCTGACACTGGGCCGCGCATTGCACGACGCCGCACGTTTCACGACGCCGCGACAGCACAAGTTTCACACGTCGTGAGTTCAACGTCATCGCAATGTCAGAAAGCTGCACCAGGAAATGCAATACACCCAAAAGATATTAGGGAGACCGTACTCATGATTTGCATTCGAATCGCGCTGTCCACGCTACTGGCAGCCTCTCTGACCGCCCAGGCCGACATCCGCACTGATGCCAATCACGCCGCCGACCGAATCGAAGGACGTGTGATTGAATGGCGGCGCGACATTCACGCCCATCCGGAGCTTGGCAACCGCGAACACCGCACGGCAGCGCTGGTAGCTAATCACCTTGAAAATCTGGGAATGGAGGTGAAAACCGGCGTTGCGCATACCGGCGTCGTCGGATTGTTACGTGGTGGCAGACCAGGGCCGACGGTCGCGTTGCGCGCCGATATGGATGCGTTGCCGGTGACAGAAGAAGTCGATCTGCCTTTCGCATCGAAAGTAAAAACAATGTGGGCAGGTAAGGAAACGGGCGTCATGCATGCATGTGGCCACGATACGCACGTAGCAATGCTCATGGGCGTGGCCGAAATTCTGTCCGGGATGCGCGCTCAGCTAAAGGGAAACGTGAAGTTTATTTTCCAACCCGCTGAGGAAGGACCGCCGCCGGGAGAGACCGGCGGTGCGGCTCTGATGGTCGAACAGGGTGTGATGTCTGACCCTAAAGTGGACGTGGTTTTCGGTCTGCACATCGGATCAATGCTGGAGGCCGGCACGCTTGCTTACCGGCCGGGACCAGCACTGGCAGCTGCAGATGTGCTACGCATCACCGTTAAAGGCAGACAGACGCATGGCTCCGCACCGTGGACCGGCGTTGATCCGATTGTCGTATCAGCACAAATCATTCTCGGTCTGCAAACCATCGTCAGTCGTCAGATCAACATCACGGGCGAACCCGCAGTTTTGTCAATCGGCAGTATCAATGGTGGCAACCGGTTTAACATCATTCCCGACCAGGTGGAAATGACCGGAACAATCCGCACATTTGATGAGGCCATGCGCGACGAAATTCACAAGCGCATCAGCAATACGGCGACCAGTATTGCCGCAGCAGCTGGGGCTACTGCCGAAGTCGAAATCGAGAAACCATACGCAGTTACGATCAACGATCCGGCCCTGACCGAGAAAATGCTGCCGACTCTGAAACGCGTTGCAGGCGACGACAAGGTCATCCTGTTTCCGAAAATTACAGGCGCCGAGGATTTTTCTTTCTTCGCGCAGAAAGCACCCGGACTGTTCGTTTTTCTGGGGGGCTCGCCGCCGGGAACGGATTTACGCAAGGTCGCCTACAATCACTCACCGCGCTTTCAGATCGATGAGTCTTCATTGAAGCTCGGCGTGCGCACGATGACACAGCTCACACTGGACTATATGGAAATGAACGCGAAATAGTGAGCCACTGCTGCAAACCACCGGTACCCGGATACACGTGAACTATCTGGCTCATCTGTTTCTATCGCCGCCCGGTGAAGATGCGATGCTGGGCAGCCTGATGGGTGACTTTGTGAAAGGCCCGCTCACCAACGTCACGATCAGCGAGCGGTACAGCACTGAAATGACGCGAGCGATTGCGCTGCATCGGAAAGTAGACAGCTACACGGATTCACACCCTGTCGTACGCGATAGCTGGAACCGGGTCAGCAAGGAACGACGGCGTTTTGCCGGTGTCATGGTCGACATTTTTTATGACCACTTTCTGGCAAAGTACTGGAGTGAGTTTCACCACAAGCCATTGTCCGAATTTACCGGCGAATTCTACGCAATCCTCGCCCGGCGCCATTCGGAAATGCCGGAACGATTGCAGGGTATTGCGAGTTCGATGATCAGCCTCGACTGGCTGGGATCGTATGCACGCACCCAGTCGGTGCACAGCGCGTTGAATCGCATCAGTCAGCGCTTGCGGCGCGAGAATACATTATTTAACTCCGCCGATGAACTTCTGGAGAATTACGCCGAAATGGAAGTTGATTTCCGGCGCTTTATTCCGGACGTGGTTGCGTTTGCGAACCAGTCGGTATCAATCCAGCCGGCATCACCACTATGAGCAGATATCTGTAAGCACATGTCAGGATCAGACCTCTTCGCCTATCTGATTTATCTATCGGAAAATTGCCGCGGACAGGCAAGCGGATTACTTGCTTCACCGTTGCCGCAGAATAGTGAATATGCGTAACGTGACCCCAATGCGCGCTATCGCGATCATAATCATCGCGGAACTGTTTGGAACCTCCCTGTGGTTCAGCGCCAACGCATCGGCACCCGATCTGGCGCGCGACTGGGGACTCTCGACAGGCGACATTGGACTGCTGACAAACGCTGTCCAGCTCGGCTTCATCGCTGGCACCCTCGGTTTTGCACTTTCAGGGCTGGCGGACCGCTTTGCAGCAAGTCGCATCGTCGCCGCCTGCGCCTGTCTGGGCGCGGCGACCAATGCCGGCTTCGCGCTCGCGGCGACTGGTCTCACCGATGCGATCGTCTATCGCTTCATCACCGGGATTGCACTGGCGGGAATCTACCCGCTTGGCATGAAGCTCGTCGTCAGCTGGGCGCCGCAACGATCGGGTGAAGCGCTCGGATGGTTACTTGGCATGCTCACCATCGGTACTGCTTTGCCACATGCAGTGCGCGCACTGGGAAGCGCCTGGGACTGGAGCACAGTGGTGCTCGTGTCATCAGTTCTGGCCGTTATAGGGGCCGTTATGATTGCGCGGCTTGGCGACGGCCCGCACCTTGTCAGAAATGCGCCGGGACAGCGGCTGCGCTGGGGTGCCATTTTTCAAGTCTTTCACATTCCTGCCTTCCGCGCGTCAGCCCTGGGTTATTTCGGTCACATGTGGGAACTGTACGCGTTCTGGACTATTGCTCCGTTCCTGCTGGTAACCGCGCTTGACAACGGTGCCGCGCAATCAGCCGTGTCCGGCTGGGCATTTGCAATCATCGGCGTTGGCGCAGTCGGCTGCATTGTCGGAGGACGGTTCAGTCGCAGCATAGGCAGTGCAAAAGTTGCGGCATTTTCTCTGGCCGCTTCGGGGGCAATGTGTCTGCTGTTTCCGTTGCTACAGGAATCATCCAGCACACTGCTGATGGCGGTCCTTTTGTTCTGGGGTGTTACCGTCGTCTCGGATTCACCGCAATTCTCGGCGCTGTCGGCGCGCGCCTGCCCGCCGAATATCGTCGGCGGCGCGCTCGCCATCCAGAACAGCGTTGGTTTCCTGATCACCGTGATTTCCATCACCATCGCGTCGATCTGCTTGCCCTTACTCGGCGCGAAAACCGCCTGGCTTCTTCTACCGGGACCGATACTCGGCCTGATCGGGATGATGCCGCTATTGCGCAATCGCGAGTCTGCGGTATCGTCCTGACCGTATCAACTTTGCGCGCCGTTAACGGATACACCCAAATCACCGACACGCGCATCGCTGCCGTCGCACAGCATGGTGTGCCAGGTCGAATCCGTCAGGCATTCGCAACCGGATCCTGAGCCACACCTGCGTCCGGAACCCGAGCAAGAAAGTCGGTCACACCGACATCCACCCCTGCCTGCGAAAGTAGCGTGGTGGCCTGACCGCGATGGTGTGTCTGGTGGTTGAAGAAGTGCACCAGCAGTCCCGCAAATGACTTGCGTGCGAGCACGCCTTGCATGTTGTTGTAACTCAGCACATGACTCAGATCATCTTCGGTCAAATCGGCAGCCCATTCTCGTATCAGCGCATCAAGCATTCTTCGTCGCGCCAACAACTCATCGAAATTCGCGAACAGGAACTGGTTCAGCGCGTCTGGACGTGGCAATTCGCGTATCGGGTCTAAAGCTACGTGCCCTGCGGGGTGGGTGGCGAGACGTTTAAGCCAGATCGTATCGCCGACAACAATGTGGTTCAGCGTACCGATGATGGACCCGAAAAATGCATTTCGCTCAAGCGCGAGCGCTTCAGTAGGCAGGCTGCCGGCAATGGCGTACAACTTCGCATTCATCCATTCGTTGTAGGCAGCCATCGCTACGACATATTCGCAACTGATCATGACGTTTCCCGCACCCACGTCAGGGTTCATGACATTCCCTTCCAGTGCGCGTCGCCGGTTTGGTTATTGCGTTTCGTCGGAGACCCTGGCGACGAGTTGGTAGTCGTCACCATGTCCGACGCTGAAGTCATTCCCGGCACGATCACGCCCGCGCAGCAACCAGATAGGTCGCTTGCTCATGCTGAAACTCACGCCGGCCTGATTGTGCTCATCACCGACGAATCGTTCGAACAGCGATGTCGCTGGCATATAGCGAATGACGAAAGCCGCGCGTCGCTTTGCGGAGCGGTTAGCATCGGAACCGTGAATCAGATAAACGTCATGCAGCGAGAACTGACCGGCATCAAGTATGTCGTCGCGCGCGATGCCCGCATCGAACAATTCCGGCTCGACTTCCTGATCGAGCACGACGTCGGCTCGCCCGCTGGTGCGATGCGTATAGACGGCCGCGCTCGCATGAGATCCCGGGATATAGCGCATGCAACCATTCTCAGACATTGCGGCGTCAATCGCGATCCACACCGAACAGGTCGCCCGTGGTTTGATGGGCCAGTACTGTCCGTCCTGATGCCAGGGAATCGCTTTGCCCGATAGCGCTGGTTTGCAGAATACCTGCGATCCCCACAGAACAATGTCGGGGCCAATCAACTGCTCGACCAAGTCGAGGATGTGCGGATCGCTCGCATAGCTGAACCATTGTGCAGCCGCAGCTTCGTCATGTGTCGAACCGTAGGAGATGTGCGGACAGACCAGGCTTTCGGGCGCGATTTCAGCGTTGTCGCGCATCAGTTTGTCCAATGACTTTCGCATGCGAAGCATCATGTCAGGCGGTATGCGGTACGGCGATTCCAGCAAACCGTCTTGCCGGTACGCAGCAATCTGCTCTTGCGACAATTTCCACTGTTTGCCAATTGCTGATTCACTCATCGAATTGATCGCAATATATTGCGGCGCTCTAACTTACTGCGCTCGAACATGTTGTGTTCGAACTTACTGTGCTCGCCGGAGAATCGGTGCATCAGGCTTTGATCCATGACTCCGAAAACGCCAGAAATGCCGTACTGGAATCCTTCCTGCCGACAAACTCACGAGGAAACGGTTTGCCGTCAATGGCGTTGCCGTTGATGCTACCGGAGATCTGCCGTGCGTCGAAGAACAACGAAACCATTCTGTGCGAACCGGTCGCGGATTCTTCGGGCTTGAGATCGACGAGAAACGGCTCGCTCAGTTTGTTCCAGCTAAGTTGGATCTGACCGATTGCCGAACGGAACCATTCAACGTGGTTGCTGCGTCCGTCGCCACCGGAAACAAAATCCCAACCGGGTTTGTATTCCAGGCTGCCGAGCGCCTTTGCAGTTCGAAACGCGCCGAAGTTTGAAACGAAGTCCTTACACAGGTATTTTGCAAGCGGCTCGTTATCGGTAAGACAGATATTCGGCTTGTTCGGGTTGTTCCCGTCACCATGCGGATCAAGGAGCAGGAACGCCGCGTGCCCTCGGCCGTGCGGTGATGTCACGACGCGAAAGAAGCTGATAATAGTAACGAAGGGGCCGGAAGCCGTCTCCTTCAGATACATGCCGGGATTTTCACCCGACCAATCGACTTCCGCAGATTTGACAGATCCGGATCGCATGATGCCTCCTGTTCCTGTGTGCGGTATTGCGTATGCGAAGCCTTCGCGTCATACATTGCCCGCGCAAGCTCAATTTGTGTTTACGATTGCACTGGTTATTCTGGAATACTGATTCTAATGACGTTTGCTGACTGTGCGCACGTGCAGTTCGATCATGACCGCGAGAGCACATCTAACGCACCTGAATGAAATTCCCGAACATACAGAATTGCGACAACAAAAGTCGTGGCCGCCATGAACACCCAGGAGTTCAGGAACCAGGCCAGTGCAGCCATGCCGAAATAGTAGGCCCGCAATCCATAGTTAAAGGTATTCGACGCGGAACTTGCCAGATGGGCCGAGCGCGCGACAAATCTGGATAGTTCGTCCGGATCGGTTTTAGTTGAAGGCGACGCGCCAACCAGGACCGAGCAGAAATTATGCTGACGAAGCGACCAGGTGAACTTGAAAAACGCATAGACGAAAATCGCCAGCAGCAGAAAGATCTTGTATTCCCACATGACTTCGTTGGTATAAGTCGAGAAAGGCAAGTCTGAAACGACCGCCATCACGCGATCCGATGTTCCGAGCAACGCAATCAAGCCACCCAGTATCAGCAATGTTGTCGATGCGAAGAAAGCCGAACTGTTGGAAAGATTCGTCAGTATCGCCGCATCGACGATTCTCAGCTCCCTGCTTACCATGCCCTGCCACCAATCCAGGCGGTAGGCGCTCATGACGCTCATCAGGCTCGGCCGGCCTCTTGCTGCCGCCCACGCCGTAAATCGTTGATAGCCGAACCAGCTTCCGAGGAACCAGGCCAGCGCCACGCAATCGAGAACGGTGAAAGGAAACTCGATCATATGAAAAGCGTCAGCACGCCCGTGTACGCATAAATACGGTTGTGAGAAATTTCACCGTTACAGAAAAAACCGACCAGAGGAATATCTCCGAGGCTGTCGCGAATCATGGCAAGCTCTTCGGAGTCCTCGCCGAACAGGTTGGCTCCGCGACCAATGCATGAGTAGTAGACAGCGCCGCGAGGCTTGCGATACAGCCCACTCTTGATGCTTTCGAGCATACGTTGCATATCGTCCGTCGCCGAAGCATCATCACGCCGACAAAACGTAATCCGGCCGCCTTCGCGCGGTGTGTCACCAATTGCCACGAGCTTGTTTGCCTGGTCTATCCCAATGAGATTTCTCACCAGATAGTCTTCCGAATCCGACGCCCTCACGCTTAATCCTGCAAACAGCGATTCGCCTAACTGGTCTATTTCCTCCCACATTGATTCACCAATGTCCTCGCGGAAAACATCGAGTGCTGCACGACCGTCGAGTGAAACCAGCACGTTCTGTTGCGCGCCGGTAATTGCGTGTCGTGGTCCGATCGGCGAGCAACCCTGAGTCAGGCGCGTCGATACAACCACCTGATCCGAGAACATCACACCGGATATGCCGCCTTTGGTGACAATATCGGCAATCTGAACGTACTCCCGGCGGGTACTGGTCAAACCACCGGTGATAAAGCCACTTTCCATTACGCCGGCAAAATCCTCAACCAGACGATCCAGATTGGAGTTTCGCGGGTCAGCATGAATAACAGCGAAGTTGGCCGGAATACCTTCGAAATGCATTGGAATTCGTTCGAGATCCTCCGGCGCACGCAGGCCCGAAAAAACCTGAAAGCTACCCGGTTCAAAGCTACATAACATGATCGCCAGCGCCGGTTGATCATAGTGTTCCTGCCCGGTCGCGCAGATACCCATCCCGACGCTACCCACCCAGTGATAAATCCCTGTATTTACGCGCAAATAATCAAGGATCTCGTTAGCCTCGGAAGCCAGGCTGTCGGTGAGATAAACGAACCCCAGATTGGCGCCCTCGGGCACTACGCCCGCTTGCGCCAGGCACAACCGTGCCGCGTCACGCCAGTTGGGTGACGCCGCGCATCCATAGACAAACGCCTGGCTCACGTCGCGATTTTCACCGAGAATTGTTATCAGAAAGGTATTCAGCCACTCTGTTTAGTGTAACTCGTGTTCTGAGGCCAGTCTGTCGCGCGCCCGAAACGATGCCCAGGCAAGGTGCAAACACTTCGACAATTGCCAAACTCCAGACTAAGCTGGCAAAAGCAGAAGCTTGCAGGGGGCATGGCGAGATCGCCACAAGCGACATATAATCGGTTGTTTTCATTGCAGGAGTTACGTTGTGACTACCGTCAAGACTGCCCCGGCATCCTCCACTGTGAACGCCCAACTGCTCGTGCGCAGCGATGCGGGCGGCGTCGCAACGCTGACGCTCAATCGCCCGAATCAGTTCAATGCCCTATCCGAGGAATTGCTGACCGCGCTACAAGAGACGCTCGAAGACATTGAGCGCGATACGTCAGTTCGCGTCGTTGTCATCGCTGCAAATGGCCGGGCGTTTTGCACCGGACATGACTTGAAGCAAATGCGGGCAAACCCGCGCAAGGATTATTACGATTCGCTGTTTGCGATGTGCAATCGTTTCATGCTGACCCTTGCCCGCATTCCGCAACCTGTCATCGCCCGGGTTCACGGAATCGCCACTGCTGCCGGGTGCCAGCTGGTAGCCGCCTGCGATCTGGCAATCGCTGCTGATTCGGCAAAATTCGCGACATCAGGCATCAACTACGGCCTGTTCTGCTCCACACCTTCGGTGGCATTGGCGCGCAACGTTTCGCGGAAACAGGCTGCCGAAATGTTGTTCACCGGCGAGTTCATCGATGCCGCAACCGCCAAGCAGTTTGGTCTGGTGAACCGCGTGGTTGCGCTTGACAAACTCGACGCGGAAATCAGCGCAATGGCAGGTGCAATCATCAAGAAATCGGCGGTCGCAGTCGCAACCGGCAAGAAGATGTTCTACAAGCAAATCGAGTTGGGAATGGACCAAGCCTACGATTATGCTGCTGAGGTGATGGCGTGCAACATGATGGCTGACGACGCCGGCGAAGGAATCGACGCATTCATCGAGAAGCGCTCGCCGGAATGGACACATCGCTGATCTTTGCACGCGGCCAGGTTTGAAGGCAGGATTGCCTGATACTGGCAAGTTTCTCCAACGAGATGGCTCCGTGGTGATGGAGCCATTCTTGTTTTCAAAACAAAGATTTGCAGTGATCGTCAAACGACTGCTCCTCTGGCTGGCCTGTCTGCATTTGCTGTTCAGTTATTCGACTGTGGCACAAGCAGAAAACGACACCGATCTATGGGCGAGGCTCGAAGCGGGCGGTTACGTCCTGCTTATGCAACATGTCAGCGCGCTGCCCGAGAGGCAACGCGCCAACGACCTTGGGCCCGAGGCTTGCGGCCAGCAAGATGAACTGTCTGACCAGGGGCTGCTCGAAGCAAGTCGACTCAGAGATACACTGCAGCGACATCATGTTTCCGTCGGTCGCGTGCTGACCAGCCGAGACTGCCGCTGTATACAAACTGCCGGCCTCGTGTTCGGACGTGCGGAGCCGTGGAGCATCATTGACAACGTCGATAGCAACACTGCGTCACGAATCGAGGAAAAGAGTGCTGCCCTGCGCGAAGCGGTCAGGCGCTGGTGGTCGAACGAGAACCTGGTGCTGATCTCGCACCGGTCAACCTATCAAAATGCGTTCGGAGTACACACCGGTCAGGCGCAACTACTTGTGTTCGAGCCGCTCGGCGATGACGGATATCGCCTGCTCGGCCGTCTGAATACTGACTAATGTAGTTATCCAGGAGCCTGCCGGACTCAGGTGCTCGACAAACTCCTGGCCTTGCATCTTTTCGTAGATTTCGGTCAGACCGCAGAAGACTTGATTTGCATTCCTCGTCGAGCGCGCCGCCACGCCACGAAGTAAAAAATGCCCGACCCGGTTACGGTGCAAAAGAGCAATACGAACAGCACTGTTAGCCCCAAGCCGATATCTACAAATTGCGCTGCCTGAGCAATGGTGATCGTTAGCGTCGAAAATGCCAGCGCAGCATGCGCTTTGCCCAGAAGGTTTGGCTTAAGCCATCTGTCCTCCAGGCGAGGGTCGGTGACCCCGACAATAAGCATCAATATATCCCTGGCTATCAACGGGATGGCTAGCCAAAGTGGCAGCCACCCGTTCCACGCGAGCACGAATGCGCAGGTCATGATGACCATTTTGTCCGCTACCGGATCGAGCAATGCTCCAGCCGCCGACGTGACGTCGAAACGTCGCGCGATGTAGCCGTCGAGCCCGTCCGATATGCCAACAAACAGAAACAGCCAAAATGCAGCCGCATAGAGCTGATTCGAAAGCAGCAAGGCGACTACCGGCACCATGAGTAGTCGACCAAGCGTAATAACGTTGGGCACCCAATACATGACGCCCCCCTCAGTAGGCTAGCAACGTATTCACGCGCTCTATGATAGCCCGTGCACCGATACCGAACAGCGAAACGACATTAATCAGCCATATCCTACATTGGGGCCGATCAGGTTTCGGTGCCCACGTTATCGCTGTTTGCGCTGCCGCTCCCTGAAAGCGTCAACATCAGGCCGTTGAGACGCTTGACGAATGCCGACGGATCTTCAAGATTCCCGCCTTCGGCAAGCGTCGCCTGATCGAACAGGATTCTGCTCCAGTCCCCAAAACGATCATCGTCTGACTCGGATTTAAGCCTTTGGACGATGGGGTGACCCGGATTGAGTTCGAGTATCGGCTTGGTCGACGGTACGCTCTGCCCGGCCGCTTTGAGCATGCGTTCCAGATTCATGCTCATCGCGTTCTCGTCAGCAACCAGGCAAGCGGGCGAATCAGTCAGACGGAAAGTCACTCTTACATCCTGAACATTTTCGCCGAGCGTATTCTTGACTCTTTCAACCAGATCCTTGTGCTCGCCCGCCTCTTTCTCCTGTGCCTGCTTTTCTTCGTCGCCTAGCTGTCCAAGATCCAGGTCTCCTTTGGCAACTGAGGAAAGCTGTTTACCGTCGAATTCGTTCAGGTTCGACGCTACCCACTCGTCGACGCGATCGGAAAGCAGTAATACTTCGACACCCTTAGTGCGAAAGATCTCAAGATGTGGACTGGAACTAGCGGCTGTATGCGTGTCCGCCGTTACGTAGTAAATCTTGTCCTGACCTTCCTTCATTCGCCCTACATAGTCGGCGAGCGAGACGGTTTGCTCTTCGTTGTCGTCATGCGTCGACGCGAAGCGCAGCAGCTTCGAAATTCGTTCCTTGTTGCTGAAGTCCTCACCGACCCCTTCCTTGAGCACACGGCCGAATTCTTTCCAGAACTTGGCGAAGTCCTCGGGCTGATTTTCCGCAAGACCTTCGATAAGCCCAAGTACACGGTTGACGCAACCCTTGCGAATTGCTTCCACATCCTTGGATTCCTGAAGAATCTCGCGCGAGACATTTAGCGGAAGATCGCTTGAATCCACCACACCACGAACAAAGCGAAGGTAGGCTGGCAGCAACTGCTCTGCGTCGTCCATGATAAATACGCGCTTGACGTAGAGCTTCAGACCATGCCGATGTTCGCGGTCCCATATGTCGAATGGCGCGCGTCCCGGGATATAGAGCAATTGGGTGTACTCATGACGGCCTTCGACTTTGGCGTGCGCCCACGCGAGAGGCGGTTCAAAGTCATGTCCAACATGCTTGTAGAACTCCTGATATTGCTCATCCGTGATTTCGGACTTGGACCGTGCCCACAAAGCTGACGCCTCGTTGACTTGCTCGTCTTCTTCCTTGACGACGTGCTCGCTTTTTTCGGCGTCCCATTCCTCTTTTTTCATAAGAATGGGCAAAGTAATGTGATCTGAATAGCGGCGCACTATTGAACGCAGGCGCACCCCTTCAAGCATTTCTTCTTCGCCTTCGCGAAGATGCAAGGTCACATCAGTGCCGCGATCTTCTTTGGTAACCGTTTCAACGGTGTAATCGCCTTCCCCGGTGGATTCCCATCTCACGCCGTGCTCGGCCCCAAGACCGGCTCGCCTGGTCGTGAGCGTCACCTTGTCAGCAATAATGAAGGAAGCATAGAAGCCGACACCAAACTGGCCGATAAGATTCGCATCAGCCGCTTTGTCGCCGGTGAGGCGGTCGAGAAATTCGCGTGTTCCCGATTTTGCGATCGTGCCGATGTTATCGATCACTTCCTGTCGCGACATGCCGATCCCATTGTCGGAAACAGTGATGGTGCGCGCATCCCGGTCTACCGATATTTGAATTTTCAGCTCGGTATCGGCCTCGAACAAACCAGGGTCGGTCAGTGCCTCAAAGCGCAGCTTGTCACCGGCGTCCGAGCCGTTGGAGATCAGTTCACGCAGGAATATCTCCTTGTTGCTATACAAGGAGTTAATCATCAATTTCAGTAGTTGGCTGACCTCGGTCTGAAAGCCGAGCGTTTCTTTGGTCATTGTTTCGGCCATGGCAAGTTTTTACTCCCTAAATGTTTACTAAACAGCGCTGCCGAAAATGGGGCCTGTACCGACCAATTTCAAGGGCTAGGAGTCTGTCGGACTCAGGATCATTCGGCTGCAACGGTGGGAGAGCGGTCCATATTTAGGGCCTGTTAGCGCATAGTTGATTGACGCGTTGCCCCCCAAATGGGGCCAGGCAAGGCGCGAGGAGAGCAGTTTGGTTATTCCAAATAAGCGACGAGCAACACGGCATGGCCCCATTTGGGGGGCAACCCGAAGGGCCAGGGCCGCTTTGGCGCGATCCCGCGTTGCAGCTCTCTTGTGTGGAATAACCACACCGCGCTCGCTACGCCTTGTCTCGCGCCAAAGCGGCCACCGGCGCGTCCATCAACTACGCGTTAACAAGCCCTAACCGCTTTCTCCTTACATATTCCCGATATGCGCGTCGAAATCGTCAAAATCTGTCCTCGCTCTCCCACCGTTTCGCTATCGAACACCTAAGCCCGACAGGCTCCTAGAGAAACTTGATGCAAGGCGGATGGTCCCAAAGAAAGGTATTTGCCCGACTTGGTCTTCTCGCGAACGCAATAGCCAAGGATAATCGGGTAATTAGACAGGAGCTCACAGATGCATCAAGTTTGTCTAGCGACAGTTCTTTTGCTGATTACAGCTGGAGCAATCGCTGCTGACCCACCGATAGAACAACTTCAACTTCCACCAGGGTTCTCAATAGCGGTGTTCGCAGCAGACGTCAGGGATGCACGATCCCTTGCTCTCGGTGACAAGGGCACGATATTCGTGAGCACCCGCTCACGCGGACACGTGTACGCACTTGTCGACTCTGACAAAGACGGCAAATCAGACCGCATGTACACCATCGCAAAAGGCCTGAATGCGCCTAATGGCGTGGCGTTTCGCAAGGGTGCACTGTATGTCGCGGAGATTAATCGCATCCTGCGGTACGACGCTATCGAGGACCATCTGGGGGATCCACCCCAGCCAGTGGTTGTCAATGATGCGTTGCCCAATGATCGACATCATGGATGGAAATATATTGCGTTCGGTCCGGACGACAAGCTCTACGTACCGGTTGGCGCACCTTGCAATGTATGCGAATCGGACCCCGACCGTTACGCTGTCATCATGCGCATGAACCCGGACGGGAGTGGATTGGAAACGTTTGCCCAGGGCATTCGCAATTCAGTCGGCTTCGATTGGCATCCGCAAACGAAATCGCTGTGGTTCAATGAGCACGGGCGTGACTGGATGGGGGACGATTTACCATCTGACGAGCTGAACCACGCGCCCCTCCCGGGCATGCACTTCGGCTTCCCGTATTGCCACCAGGGAGACACGCCCGATCCTGAATTTGGTGGCAAGCGAGAATGCGCGGAGTTCACCGGACCCGCGCTTCTGCAAGGCGGCCATGTCGCACCCAATGGATTACGCTTTTACGCTGGCGATATGTTCCCCGATGCGTATCGAAAAAGAATATTCATCGCCCAGCACGGATCATGGAACCGCAAGACCAAGAACGGCTACCGGATCGTGACCGCGGAAATAGACAATGACAAAGTCACGAAATACGAGACATTCGCCGAAGGATGGGTGCGCGACGAAGAGGCCTGGGGTCGGCCCGTTGATCTCCTCGTATTGCCGGACGGTTCGATGCTGGTATCGGACGACCAGTACGGAGCAATTTATCGCATCAGCTACTCTGAATAGCGGGTGATTCCAGACGACGCTGTTTTGGTCAAGAGCAATTTAAGCGAGAGCAAGCTCGGAATAGCGGCCAATTCAGGACGAAGGCGGTGTTCCCGGAGGCACCCGGACATTTTCAGAGCCTGGCCCCAAATCGTAAGTCGAGATTTGCGCCTCCGAAGAACCTGCGGAATGATCTGCCAACTGGCCTTCTGAATTACCGGTGGCGACGGAAAGCAGCCGCTTGTACGTATCATTTTCAATCAACGATTTGAGCCCAACGTAGTCGGTCTTGCCACTTGCCAGCACCGGAATCTCGGGTACCCGCAGCACTTTACGCGCAGCTGACAAGTCGTGTGCGCCGATAGTTTTGGCAGCACCAAGAAGGCGCGCGCGAGTCAAGGTTTCGTCAGTGGTAAACAATACCGTCGTCTCGGCGTCATGTTTCTGGACCAGCACGATTGCCGCGTGGAAATGCTCTGGAGATGCGGCGCGGGCCACTTGTTCGACAACGTCCAGCGATATCATTTCGCCAGCTATCTTGGCGAAACGTTTAACCCTTCCGCATATGGTGACCATTCCGCTTCGGTCGACATCGACAACATCGCCGGTATCGTACCAACCCTCGCCCAATGACGAAGCCGGTGGTTCGATCACTCCGGGGCGTGTGTAACGATAATAGCCAAGCATGAGGTTTGGGCCCCGGATATGGAGTACCCCTCCAGCGTCAATGCCGGCTACTGGCAGAATGCGGTAGTCCACGCCAGGCAAGAATCGCCCAGCCGCCCCGGGTCGATAGTATTCCGACGTCGCCAGCGAAATGACCGGGCTTGCCTCGGTCGCACCGTAGCCTTCGTAAATACGCAACCCGAACTTTTCCTGCCACAAGCGCGCTACCTCTGCAGACAGCTTCTCTCCTCCGGAAATCACGTAGCGAAGCGTACGAAAATCCACTGGTTTCGCTTCCCTTCCGTAATACGACAGAAATGTACTGGTGCCATATAGCACTGTGCAATCGCGACGATATGCAATCTCGGGGATTGCCCGATATTTCAGCGGTGAAATGTACAGAAACATCGGCGTTCCCGTCGTCAGGGACAACATCAACCCGGCGGTAAAACTGTATGAATGATAAATAGGCAGGGGGTTGAGTATCTTGTCGGCGACCGAGAAATCGAACACCGTGCGGATCTGCGCCACATTGGTCAGCACCGCCTCGTGCGACAAGACAACACCTTTTGGCCGGTCTTCCGAACCCGATGTAAACAGCACCACGGCAGGATCGGAACTGGATGACTTGGCGATGACCCGGCGTGGAAACCACACGGCAAAACACATCAGCCACAGCTTGTCGAGCACGCTGAATTCGGAGCGAATGTCCTCAAGGTAAAGAATCCTGTATCCCTTGAGCGCCGCCAGCAAAGGCTCGAGATTTGCGCGCGCAACGAACTTCGACGAGGTAATGACGATGCGAACGTCGGCTGCGATCGCCGCACTTTTTACGCCGGCAGCGCCGGATGTGTAATTCAGAATAGCCGGTACTCTGCCCGCCGCAATCAATCCCATCACAGCACACACCGAGGGAATCACGTTCGGTAGCAGCATGCCGACATTCTCGCCCGGTTGCGTATGCCGTCGTATCCAGCGTGAAATCGCAAGGCTCGCCTTTAGAACGAAACCATAAGTTTTCACCTGTTCGTCCTGATCCTCGATCATTTCCCGGGAACGGCCATGCCTCGAAATCGCGTCAAGAAAACAGCCAAAAATCGGTTTGCGCGGCAGCGACGCCAGCCGCAATTCCTGCATCATGTTCGTCAACTGGCGTGCGGCATCGGCGCGGCGCTCGCGCGCGCCGCCAACGTCCGGAGGATCAATACGGGTTGGAGCGCGAACCCGCAATGTCAGGGCGCTTATCGACGGTCCGACGGGCACACCGAGCAAGCGCGTCTGCGACGCCGAGATCGACACCGGTATGATGCTCGCGCCGCACTTCATGGCAACCAGTGCCGGTACCGGATAAATCTTCATCACACGTTGCGATTCATTTTCGCGCCCCTCGGGGAACACAACGAGCGGCCGGCCGGAGCGCAGCAACCGCAACAATCGCTTCACAATCGCCGGATCGTTGACGTCGAGAACAACGTGCTCGACCACGCGTAGTAACACCTTCTCCAGGAGCCCACGGGTCTCTCCAGGTGGCAACACAACGACGGGTTGGCGCGGCAAGAACAGGCCCAGGACCAGACCGGCAAGCCTGGACGGATGATTAGCGACAATCAGCAAGCGGCGTTCGCGTTCGCAGGGGATGAGATCCCCAATAATGCGAACGGGAAGCAGCCATCGAAAACACGGGCCGAGCACAGACCACATGACAAGTACCAGCAAGGTGCTTTGTAGGGCAAGGCTCTCGATTCTCCCCGCTCGGCCGGCACCGAGTCAATTGATTCGGGGTATTCGCTCACCCCAACCGACGATTCGAACAATATGCCACTGATGGGTCGGTGAAACGCCCACAAGGCCAGCCCTAGGCGCAGCTCAATCTCGAAAACTTGCTGCAGCTTCACACGAATCGCCTAGTAATACTCAATTTTTCAGAGTGTTACGATTGTGATCTCGATAGAATCTAGCTTTAAGGTATGTATCGTGCAAAGGCACGCGATTGCCGCCTCCCGAAAATTCACTGACTTTCTCTGTGAAGGAACGAGCACATGGATTTGAACATCCCTCCTGCGATACTCAGGTCGTCACCGTCCCTCTATAAGCAAGCCCCGCCTGGACCAGGACGCGGTGATGCCGAAACGTCCAGGGAGCTTTACTTTTCAGATCAGCTTTCGGCATTCATGGATCGCGAGCACAACGCGATGTGGCTGCGCTGGAACCCGTCGCCACGGCCCAACTTCAATCCTGAACTGCTACAAGACCTCGACCGCTATTGCCACTTTCTGTCCAACAGCGAAGCGCGCATCGAATTCCGAGGCGAGGAAATAGAACTGCAATACTCGATTCTCGCTTCAAAGACACCGGGCGTATTCAATCTTGGTGGTGACTTGCATCTGTTTTCGCGGCTGATTCAATCGCAAGATCATGTAGCTCTGCGGAAGTACGGTCGGGCGTGTATTGATGTGTTGTATCGTAACTACGTTTCCTACGATTTGCCGATCACCACTATTTCACTGATCCAGGGCGAGTGCCTGGGTGGTGGCTTCGAAGCTGCATTGTCGAGCGATGTGCTGATTGCCGAACGGAGCGCACGATTCGGGTTTCCGGAGATTCTATTCAACCTTTTCCCGGGAATGGGTGCATTTTCTTTCCTGGAGCGTAAAATCGGTCGCAGAAAGACTGAAGAACTGATCGCCAGTGGAAAAATCTATTCGGCCGACGACATGCAGGACCTCGGTATTGTAGATATCGTCACGGACGACGGGAAAGGTGAAGTTGAAGTGAGCGCATACATCGATGCACGACGGCGCAACCGAAACGGTCTTGCAGGACTTGCCGCTGCCGGGCGGTGCGTCCACAAGCTCATGTATGGGGAATTGAACGATGTCCTCGAAACATGGGTTGACACTGCCTTGCGATTGTCCAGGCGTGATCTGAAACTCATGCAACGACTGGTCGGGCGTCAAAACGACATTTGCCATAATCGAAATTTGCACTAATGAATTCCATATCGGATGCCGAACGCCAGCAGGAAAGGCGCAAAAGTTCACGCAGACGGTCACTTGCGCTCGACCCGCTTGAGTACACCATTCAGGAGGCGGCAGCCAAACTCGGAATACCTGAACAGAAACTGCGGCGCTGGGACACGCAGGGCGTGCTTGTTGCCAGAAGGACCGAAGGCGGACATCGCCGCTATTCAAAAGAAATTGTAAATGGTCTTGCCGGTAGCGCCGACGCAGAAAATCAACTCGGCGACTCTCAGGACGATGCGCTCGCACGCGCGCTGCAGGACATCAAAGAAAAGCGCCGCATCATCCAGTTGCTGGTGGAGAGTGAATCCCGTTATCGCGATCTGGTCGAAACATCCCATGACTTGATCTGGACGACGGATGCTGTCGGCCGGTTTACCTACGTGAACAACGGCAGTCACGATATTTTTGGACTGCCGCCATCAGCACTCATCGGAGGATGTTTTTTCGACTTCGAATCGGGCCCGGCGCACATCTCCAACCGGCGATTTCTCTCAACTTTGCGCAAGCATGGTGAAATAAAAAATTACCTGACGCGTCTTGTGGCGTCCGATGGAAGCGATCGCTGGGTCGGTATAAACGCCCGTGTTTCATACGACGGCGGGAAAATTGCCGGTTTGCGGGGCACCGCTCGCAATGTAACCGAACACCACAAGGCGGCCCTGCAGGTTGAGTATCTTGCTACGCACGATTCCCTTACCGGATTGCCCAATCGGGTCAGCTTGCAACGCGACCTCGAACAAGCGATTGAAAGTGGGGCAAAGGGCGCGATACTTCAGCTTGATCTCGATAATTTCAAGCTCGTTAATGACAAGCATGGCCATCGAGTGGGTGACCGGTTGCTCATTTCCGTCGGCAGTGTGCTGAGCGATCTGCTCATAGAGCGCGATGCGACGGTCTATCGGCTGGGCGGCGACGAGTTCGCAATGCATATGCCCGACGCGCTGAGAGGGGATGCTCAAACCCTGGCGGAACAAACCTTGAACGCGCTGCGTCGATTCACGCCGAAAGTATCAATCGGTCGCGATCTCTCGCCGCTGACCGCGTCGATCGGAATTGCGACGTATCCGTTCCAGGGAAGTGACTTCGCGACACTGCTCACCAATGTCGACAGTGCCATGTACCAGGCGAAAACCGATGGCCGAAATCGCCATGTCACGCACAATGCCAGTTCGGAGGAGATTCGAACTACGCACCGGCGCGTGCATTGGACACGTGAGATACAAGACGCCCTGGACGATGACCGCCTGGCGATTTATTCACAACCGGCTTCTTGTCTGACAAGTTCGCAGACTCGGCCCGAAGAACTTCTCGCGCGCATCATCGGCCGAAATGGTGAACTGATATTGCCCGACAAGTTCATCGCCGTTGCAGAATCACTAGGCCTGGCTCAGGAAATAGATCTGCGTATCGTCGAAAAAACGCTGCAATTTCTGTCTACGAGCGATAAGCCAAGCGCCGGAGACAGAAAGTATTTCGTAAACCTGTCTGTCACCAGCATTTCGGATCCTGACTGGATACGCCGCCTTCATAAGTTGCTGTCCGGGACCTCAGTAAACTTGTCCGAACTGGTATTCGAGATTACTGAAAATGCTGCGATGTCCAACATCGAAATGACACAAATTCTGATCAAACAACTGCGGGAGTTAGGTTGCAGCTGCGCCCTGGATAACTTTGGAGTGGGCTTCAGTTCCTTTTATTACCTTAAGCGATTCGACGTGGATTACCTGAAGATTGACGGCAGCTTTGTTAACGAGTTGGCGACAGATGAAGCCAGTCGGCTTTTCGTGCGCTCGCTATGCGACGTAGCGAAAGGACTGAACAAACATGTCATTGCGGAACGGGTCGAAACGTCAGAAGCCCTCGCGATTCTGGAGCCGCTAGGGGTGGATTTTGCCCAGGGACATCATATCGCTCATCCCAAGCCGTTTATCGTTCCCAAAGAAATTGCTGCGCTACAAGCATCTCAGGCGAGCCGCCCCGCTACGGCGTAGTAGCCAAGTGGCGCTTGGCGAGACACGTTTCGCCATCACACTGCGAACGATTTACCAGCCGGCGTTCAACATCCGATCGGCCCATAACAGGCCAAGCATGGTTTTCGTGTCGCGTATCGTACCGTTGCGAACCCACTCAAGCGCCTCGGCCAGAGGCAGGCGCAGCGTTTCCAGAAACTCCCCCTCGTCAAGAGACGCGCCTTTGAAACTGAGTTCGCGAGCCAGAAAAAACTCGATCCGCTCGTCAGAGTAGCCGACACAAGGCAGGGTCGAGTACAACAGTGCCCACTTGTCGGCGACATATCCTGTCTCTTCCTGAAGTTCACGCCGCGCAGTTTCAAGCGGCGCTTCGCCCGGCTCGAATTTCCCTGCCGGTAACTCGTAGCAGTGCATTCCCACGGGATAGCGATATTGGCGTTCCAGCAGAACGGAGTCATCGTCAAACATCGGGAGAATCAGCGCCGCTCCCGGATGGGCGACGTATTCCCGCCGGGCAGTCGTGTCGTCCGGCAAACGCACCTGGTCTTCATAAACCTGGAGCATCTTGCCCGAGTAGACCAGTTTCGAACTTTGCTTTGTTTCGGTGAAGTCGTCACTCATGAGGGAAGACGCACCGACGAGTTAATTGCACTCACACAAACAGCAAGTAGAAGGCCGGGCATCAGTCCCAACACAAGAATAGCCAGACCGTTCGCAGACATCAGGACGCGACAATCAAAACCAGGTTCGATTCGCTCGTCGCCCTGGGGCGCATCGAAGTACATAAGCTTGACGACTCTCAAGTAATAAAACGCACCGATCAGCGAAAACAGGACAGCGACGACCGCAAGCCAGGTATAGCCGATCGAAACAACGGCTTGCAGCACATACAGTTTTGCCCAGAACCCGATCGTAGGCGGAACTCCGGCCATCGAGAACATAATGAGAAGCATCACGAACGCGTACCAGGGATTGCGTTGATTGAGACCTTTCAGATCGTCAAGCTCATCTGCCTCGAATCCATCACGCGACATCAGGAGAATCATTCCGAATGCGCCGAGCGCCATCAAAACGTAGACGCAGACATAGAACATTGCCGCGCCATAACCTTCGAGCGTCCCCGACAGCACGCCTAGCAGAAGAAATCCCATGTGCGAGATCGTTGAATAGGCAAGCATGCGTTTCAGGTTGGTCTGCGCTATCGCGGCAAGATTGCCAATTACAAGCGACGCAACTGACAACAACACCAACATCTGGCGCCACTCGATGACCAGTTGCTCCGCACCAAGCGCCTCTACAAGCAGACGCATAACGAACGCGAACGCCGCCAGTTTCGGGGCAGTGCCGATCAACAAAGTGACCGTAGTAGGCGCGCCATGGTAAACGTCGGGCACCCACATATGGAATGGCACGGCACCGAGCTTGAACCCGATTCCGGCGACCACGAATACCAGACCGAATTTGAGGATCGTCGAATTCGCCTCACCTTGCTGGATAACGTCGGCAATCTGGGATATCCCCAACGAGCCAGTGGCGCCGTATATCATCGACATCCCGTACAGCAGCATTCCGGACGCGAGTGCGCCCAGGACGAAATACTTCATTGCCCCTTCGGTACTGCGCGCGGAATCTCGCGCCAGGGCTACCAACGAATACAGGCTCAAACCCAATAGCTCGAGCCCGAGATACAGCACCAGAAAATGATTGGCGGATATCATGGCCATCATGCCCAGCACAGCCAACATCGCCAAGACAAAATATTCCCCGCGATACATACCTCTCGGCGCCAGATAGGCGCGCGAATAGACGAGCCCGACAACCACGGCAAGGCAAACGCCTGTCTTCAGAAAATAGCTGAGCGCGTCGCCAACGAACATGTCGCTGAAAGCGTAAACAGGCCCACTGCCGATGGATCTCGCAGCGATCAAAGCCGTGACCAGCAGTGCGATCTGGGTCAACCCGTAGGTAATGATTTTGCGTCGATCTGGCACAAACAGATCGATGATCAGAATGACTGACACAGCGCACAGCAGAAATATTTCCGCAGCAGCCGACATCAGGTCAGTGATCGTGAATTCCATCGTATCTTTCTCCGAACCTAAGCCGTGTCGTAAGCCAGGGTCATAGTTTGGATACCGCGACGCGTTCAAGGAGGCCACTCACCGACAAATTCAACACCTCCGTCAGTGGCAGCGGATACACTCCGATAAACAAGACGGCTATTCCGATCAACGCAAGAATCAGCATTTCGCGCATGCCGATATCTTCCAGTGCCGCGACCCGCTCATTCGCTACTGCGCCGAAAATAACTCTCTTGTACATCCATAGTGTGTACGCGGCACCGAAAACCAATGTCGTCGCCGCCGCAAGCGCGTACCAGAAGTTGACGTTCATCGCGCCAATGATTACCAGAAACTCGCCGACAAATCCGCTCGTGCCAGGCAACCCGGCGTTGGCCATCGCAAACAGCATGAAGAAAGCGGCGAACACAGGCATCCTGTTCACGACACCCCCATAATCCGAAATCGATCGCGAGTGCATGCGATCGTAGAGCATCCCAACGCAAAGGAACAACGCCCCGGAGACGAATCCGTGCGACACCATCTGGATTACCGCGCCCTGGAGTCCATGCGGGTCGAAAATGAATATTCCGAGCGTGACGAAACCCATGTGCGAAATGGACGAATACGCAATGAGTTTCTTCATGTCGGTTTGCACCAGCGCGACCAGGCCAATGTACACGACAGCCACCAGCGACAGTCCGATGACAATCGGCGCCAGATACTGGCTGGCATCCGGAACAATCGGTAATGACAAGCGGATGAACCCATACGCACCCAACTTGAGCATGATGGCTGCAAGAACCACCGAGCCGCCGGTCGGCGCCTCGACGTGCGCATCGGGAAGCCAGGTATGCACCGGCCACATAGGTACTTTCACCGCAAACGCCGCAAAGAAGGCTATAAACACGAGCACTTGCGCAGCAAACGGGATCTTCTGGTCATACCACGCCAGCAGGGAAAAACTACCGCCCGAGACGTTATAGAGATAGATGAGTGCAACGAGCGTCAAAAGTGAACCCGCCAGCGTGTACAGAAAGAATTTGATCGCCGCATACACGCGGTTGGAACCGCCCCAGATTCCAATGATGATGAACATGGGAATCAAGGTTGCCTCGAAGAACACGTAGAACAATGCACCATCAAGCGCACAGAACACGCCGTTCATCATGCCGGACAAAAGAAGGAACGCGGCCATGTATTGAGATACGCGGACTTGAATCACCTGCCATCCCGCAATTACGACCACTACGGTTGTAAAGCAATTTAGCAGAATCAACAGCAGTGAAATGCCGTCTATCCCAAGGTGGTAATTGATGTTGAGCGTTTCGATCCAGGGAACGACCTCCTGGAATTGCATGCCCGGAAGAGACCGGTCGAAACCAGTCCATAGCGGCAACGCCACCAGAAAACCGGCAAGTGAACCCACCAGGGCAAACCACCGTGCAAGCGCCGCGTTCCTGTCCGATCCGGTCAACAACACCGCAACTGCAGCGAGCATTGGCAACCAGATCACTATCGATAGAGGCGAAAATCCGAACATGCCTACTCCGTCGCGCGCCTCATATTCGTAAGAACCACCAGGACATCAGCACGAAAAGACCGATGATCATCGTGAATGCATAGTGATAGATCATTCCCGACTGGAATTTGCGAACCACTCGTGAAAACCAGTCAACCAGCTTTGCCGATCCATTAACAACCACGCCGTCGATGACGACAGTATCGCCGAAGCGCCACAAGCCCTGACCCACGAAACGCGCACCGCCGGCAAAAAACCAGTCGTTGAAACGGTCCAGGAAATACTTCTGGTCAAGCAAGGTGTACAGCGGCCGCAACCAGTCTCGAATCGTCACCGCAATGTCCGGTCGTTTCAGATAAAAGAACCAGGCCAATACCACACCGGCAATTGCGAGCCAGAACGGCAATGTCAGAAATCCATGTAGTCCCATAGCCAGCCAGCCATGGAAGTGCTCTCCCAGCCGCGCAACCACGTCGTGCTCGTGAATAACCTGTACGCTTTCGCCATAGAACTCGCCGAACAGCATCGGCCCGACCGCTATCGCGCCGATCACAACGGACGGAATTGCCAGGGCAACCAGTGGCCACCACACGACTGGTGGTGACTCATGCGGCTCACCCGCCGATCCATGCTGACCACTTTTGTCATCAGCAGAATGGGCAAGGTCATGAGCATCGGTTGAATATCGCGGCGCGCCTTCAAATACCAGAAAATACATACGGAAGGTATAAAGAGCGGTAATAAGTACGCCAATCGTGACGGCGAAATACGCCAACCCCGCGCCGGGAATATGAGATAAATGCACGGCCTCGATAATGCTGTCTTTGGAATAAAACCCGGCAAAGAATGGAAAACCGATCAACGCGAGTGAGCCAATCAGGAATACGGCCCAGGTAATCGGCATACGCCGGCGTAGTCCACCCATGTTCCGCATATCCTGGTCGTGGTGCATGCCGATGATTACCGATCCGGCCGCAAGAAACAGCAAAGCCTTGAAGAAGGCATGCGTCATAAGATGGAACATGGCGGCCGAGTAGGCTGACGCCCCAAGGGCAACTGTCATATAACCGAGCTGCGACAAGGTCGAATAAGCAATGACTCGTTTGATGTCAGTCTGTACGATCGCCAGCAGTCCCATGAACAGCGCGGTGATCGAACCGATGATCAGAACGAACGAAAGCGCGGTCGTGGAAAGTTCGAACAACGGAGACATGCGCGCGACCATGAAAATTCCGGCCGTGACCATGGTCGCCGCGTGGATCAGAGCCGAAATCGGTGTCGGGCCTTCCATCGAATCGGGCAGCCAGACGTGCAGTGGGAACTGGGCGGACTTGCCCATCGCACCGATAAACAGGCAGATACAGATCGCAGTCATCAGCGGCCATTGAACGCCGAACGCATTGCTGACCAGTTCACCGGACTTGCCGGGTGCAGCCGCGAACACGCTGGCGTAATCGAGCGTGCCAAAATAAACGAGCACGAGTGCGATGCCAAGTATGAACCCGAAGTCACCGACGCGATTGACCAGGAAAGCCTTCAGGTTCGCGTAGATCGCTGTCGGGCGTGTATACCAGAACCCGATCAGAAGATAGGACATCAGCCCGACCGCTTCCCAGCCGAAAAACAACTGGAGGAAGTTGTTACTCATCACCAGCATCAGCATCGCGAAGGTGAACGCAGAGATGTAACTGAAGAATCGCTGATAGCCCGGGTCATCAACCATATAGCCAATGGTGTAAATATGCACCATCAGGGAGACAAAGGTCACCACAAGCATCATGGTTGCCGAGAGCTGGTCGATCAGGAAACCGATCTCGAACGTGATTCCTGCGCTCGCTGCCCACGTGTAGACCGTTCCGTTGAACAAGTTGCCCTGCATCACATCATAGAAAATGATAGCCGACGCAACTGTGGACAAGGCCACTCCGGCGATCGTGACCCGGTGCGCACCGGTACGGCCCGTCAGGCGCCCGAACAGACCAGCGACAATGGCCCCTACGAGTGGCGCCAGTGCGGCAACCAGATAAACGGTCATCATGTCCATGTGCTTCGTCTCATCCCTTCAATTGATCGAGATCGTCGACATTGATGGACTGGATGTTGCGGAACAATACGACCAGTATGGCTAGTCCGATCGCTGATTCCGCGGCTGCGACCGTGAGAATAAAAAAGACGAATACCTGCCCGGCAATATCGTGGAGGAAGTAGGAAAACGCGATGAAATTCAGATTCACCGCTAGCAACATGATCTCGATGGCCATCAACACAATGATGACATTCTTGCGATTCAGAAATATGCCGACAATGCCGATCGAGAACAGGATCGCGCCCAGTACCAGGTAGTGGGACAGTGAGATCACGGGGCATCCCCCATGTCACGCTCCTCGGCCGGCATTGAGATCAGTTTTACGCGATCGGCGCGCCGGACATTAACCTGCCTGGACGCTTCCTGGTACTTGTTTTTCTTGCGGCTACGCAACGTCAGCGCGATCGCGGCCACGATCGCGACGAGCAAAATGACGGCGGCAATTTCAAACGGATAAACGTACTCGGTGTACAAGATCCGACCCAGTGCCTTGGTGTTACTGTAGCCCGCCTCCGCCGCGAGCGGCTTGGGCAGCGCGGCAAGACTGAAATAACTCCTGCCGAGAATGAGCGCCATCTCGATCACCATCACCCCCGCAACAACCAGTGCGGGCACCAGATAATCCCAATAGCCTTCGCGCAGTCGCTCAAGATTGACGTCGAGCATCATGATCACGAATAGAAACAACACCATCACAGCGCCGACGTAGACCAGCACCAGAACAATCGCAAGGAACTCGGCTTCCAGTAGCAACCACAACGCGGCCGCGGTGAAGAATGCAAGCACCAGAAACAGAGCTGAGTGCACCGGATTGCGCGCGGTTATGACGCGTAGCGCAGCAACCACCAGGATGGCTGAAAAGAAATAAAAGACGCTGGTCTCGAAAGTCATTTATCTATGAGCAGGCAGCGAGGGCCAGCAGCTCATCTGGTCGGCCCCGATTTAAGGAATCGGTACACATCGAACGCTTTTTCAGCAGTCCATCGGTACTTTTCATCGGTACTTTGCATCCTCCGCACGATCCCTGGCGATCTCGTCCTCATGGCGATCACCCACGGCAAGCAGCATTTCCTTGGTGTACAACAGATCGCCTCGGCGTTCGCCGTGGTACTCGAGAATGCGCGTCTCGACAATCGAGTCGACTGGACACGACTCCTCGCAGAATCCGCAGAAAATACATTTGGTGAGATCAATGTCATAGCGCGTCGTGCGCCGCGTGCCGTCATCGCGCTTTTCCGATTCGATCGTGATAGCCAGCGCCGGACAAACCGCCTCACAGAGCTTGCAGGCGATGCATCGTTCTTCGCCGTTCGGATATCGTCGCAATGCATGCAAGCCTCTGAAGCGCGGGCTTTGAGGTGTTTTTTCTTCCGGAAACTGGACCGTGTTCTTGGGTGCGAAAAAATACCGCCCGGTCAACATCAATCCCTTGACGAGTTCGAGTAACAGAAGCGACCGGAACACATCGCGCAGGCGCGTAGTCATGCCAAGGCCCTCATCACATTCACCACGGCCACCACGACATACGCATCAGCACGCCGATGAGCAACAGCCAGACGATCGTCAGGGGAATAAATACCTTCCAGCCCAGCCGCATGATCTGGTCGTAGCGGTAGCGCGGAAATGTCGCGCGAATCCACAGGAAACAGAACAGCAAAAATGCCGTTTTTGCCGCCAACCAGAAAAACCCGTCAGGCATGCCCGCGACCGGCGACAGCCATCCACCGAGAAACATCAGTGCAGCCAGCGCCGACACCAGAATCATGTTGGCGTACTCGGCCAGGAAAAACACGGCGAACGCAGTACCCGAATACTCAACGTGGAATCCGGCGACGATTTCCGATTCACCCTCTGCAACATCAAACGGCGCGCGATTGGTCTCCGCGACTGCAGAGATGAAATAGACCACGAACATCGGAAATAGCGGGATCAGGTTCCAGCCAAGGATTCCAAATTGAGTGCGCTGCGCATCGACGATTATCGACAGATTCAGACTACCCGACATCATCAACACACACACCAGCGCGAAACCCATCGCGATTTCATAGGCGACGATCTGCGCTGCGGAGCGCATCGCACCGAGCAATGCGTACTTGGAGTTCGATGCCCAGCCTGCGACGATCACGCCATAAACGCCCATAGACGTGATTGCCAGTACATAAAGCAAACCCGCATCGATGTTCGACAACACCATTTTGTCGGCGAACGGCATGACTGCCCAGGCTGCAAGTGCCGGCATCAGGGAAAGCATTGGGGCAATGACGAACAGAAATTTGCTTGCTCCGGAAGGAACGATCACCTCCTTGACCAGCAACTTCAGCACGTCCGCAAACGGCTGCAACAGGCCTTTCGGTCCGACCCGATTCGGCCCAAGGCGCAATTGCATGAACCCAATCACTTTGCGTTCGGCAAGCGTTAAGTAGGCTACACAGAGAATGATAGGAACAACGATCGCTATGATTTTCGTCAGCGTCCACAATGTCACTGCCGCAGGAGCACCCAACAACTCTGCCAGCCAGCCTTCCATCAGACGTTGACCAATCTTCGAGCCGCGACGCGCTCAACTGTCATTTGGCCGAATGCGGCGCCCAGCTCGCACGTCGCCTCGATTGCAGTGGCAACCCGCACACAGCCGGCCGGCAGTCGATCGTCCCGATCAAAATCGAGAACAACTTCGCCACCGTGCTGACAAACGCGAACCCGGTCGCCAGGCTGCAAATCGAGTTTCTCTATCAGGCCGCCATGCATACTTACGCGATCAACCTGTGCGTCACGCGTTTGCTGCAACGCCGGAGCGCGCCGCACGACACCGTCGACCTGGTAAATAGGCACTTCGCCGATTCGTTCGACCGCTATCTGGTCAATGCGGCTGTTGACCGCGTTGTCAATTGCAGGAGTTGTCTTTAGCACGGTATTGGCCGTCGACATATCCACTGTGTTAGCAAGCCGGTCGGCCGGTTCTCCGGCGACGGCGTTGATCTCGTCGCGAACATCATCCACCGTTTCAAACTCGAATCCCTCGAGATGAAGCAAGTTTCCAAGCACACGCAACACTTTCCAGGCGGGACGCGTCTCCCCAAGAGGCGGTACAACGCCCTGAAATGTCTGGCTACGCCCCTCGATATTGACGAATGTACCGGCAGTCTCGGTGAACGGCGAAATTGGCAACAGGACCTGCGCATAGTCAAGCGCCTGATGCCTGAACGGTGACATGGCGACAACCAGTTCGGCGCTGTGCATCGCTGCAGTTGCCAGTCGCGGAAGCGAAGTGTCCAGCTCGACTTCCGTGTGCAACAGCAAATAGGCATTGAGCGGACGCTCGATCATTTCGCGGGCGTTAAGGCCAGACGGCTCGACGGTTGGGATCGCTCCGCTGAGATAACCACCAACGCTATTCGCGCCGTCCCCCAACACGCCAATCGAGCTGCTGACAATGCCGGCAAGCATTTGGGCGAGCATGTGAATCCGGGACTTCGCCGGACTGTGCTGGACGAGGTTACCGAGAAATATCGCCTTGCTGTCTCCGTTCAAAAGAGAGTCGGCAATTTGGCGCGCAACATCACCAATCTCGACGCCGGAGACCTCCACGGGAATGGTGCTGCCAGACTGCTCCGCAGCCGCTTTCACAACGCCGGCGAGCGCATCGGCAATCTGGCTTGGCGGTACAACAATGTCATTTTGCACGGCGACCAGAAAATCATCGCCTATTGGGTTTATCACCGACAGTTTTGCGCCGTGATGTTTGACTGCCTGTCGAATTCGTTGAGCGAGTAGCGGTTGCTCCTTGCGGAGGTTCGACCCGATGACAAGGATACGATCGAGCGAATTCAGATCGGCGACTTTCATGCCTAGCCAAGGCACGCCGCTGTGCGTTGAATCGGTCGAGAAATCCATCTGGCGCTGACGGAAATCGACGTTGCCGCTGCCCAGCGATCGAAGCAACTTCTGAAGAAGATAGAGCTCCTCGGAAGTGGCATGCGCCGTGGCAAGCGCGCCAATCGCAGCCGGGCCGAGGCTGGTGTGTATGCGTGCGAGTTCGGTTGCCACGTATTCGAGTGCCGCAGTCCAGTCGACTTCCAGCCAGCGCCCATCGCGCTTGATCATCGGCGTGGTAAGCCGCTCAGTCGAATTCAGCCCCTCATATGAGAAACGATCGCGATCCGACAACCAGCACTCGTTAATGTCCTCGTTGTCACGCGGTACGACACGCATGACACGATTCTGTTTGACCTGTACTACCAGGTTGGAGCCAAGACTGTCGTGAGGTGCAATCGAGCGGCGCCGTGAAAGCTCCCAGGTTCGAGCACTGTAACGGAACGGGCTGGACGTCAGCGCACCGACCGGGCAAACATCAATCATGTTTCCTGACAGTTCGGAATCGACCGTATGGCCGACAAATGCCATGATCTCGGCGTGTTCCCCACGACCTGGCAGCCCAAGTTCCATGATTCCGGCGATCTCCTGCCCGAAGCGCACACAACGCGTGCAGTGAATGCAACGCGACATCTCCTCGGCGGAAACCAACGGACCAAGATCCTTGTGGGTGACCACTCTCTTGTTTTCATGGAAACGTGAACTCGAACCACCGTAACCGACGGCCAGATCTTGTAGTTGGCACTCGCCGCCCTGGTCGCAGATCGGGCAATCCAGAGGATGGTTGATCAGCAGGAATTCCATCACGCCCTTCTGGGCATTCACGGCGATTTCGGAGTGCGTCCATACCTTCATGCCGTCAGCAACTGGCGTGGCGCAGGCAGGCATCGGCTTCGGCGCCTTCTCGACCTGAACGAGACACATTCGGCAATTGGCGGCAATCGACAGCTTTCGGTGATAGCAAAAATGCGGGATATGGATGCCAAGCTCATTTGCGGCGTCCATCACCGTGCTGTTTTTTGCTACTTCAACCGTTCTGCCGTCGACTTCCAACGTGATCATTCTCTCAACCCACCTGACATTTCTTGTGCTGGATATGATGCTCGAATTCGGATCTGAAATGCCTGCTAAAGCTCTTCACCGGAAGTGCTGCGGCGTCGCCAAGCGCGCAAATCGTACGGCCTGCAATATTGTCGGATATCGAGCCAAGTGCTTCCAGGTCATCCGGTTCGCCCTTGCCATGTTCGATCCGGTGCACCATGCGATGCAGCCAACCCGTTCCTTCGCGGCAAGGTGTGCATTGGCCACAGGATTCTTCATAGTAGAAATAGGACAAGCGCAACAGGCAGCGCACCATGCAACGTGTTTCGTTCATCACAATGACGGCGCCTGAACCCAGCATCGAGCCGGCCTTGGCGATGGAATCGTAATCCATGTCGGTCGCCATCATGATATCGGCAGGTAGCACCGGCATGGATGATCCACCAGGGATGACTGCCTTGAGCGCTATTCCGTCGCGCATCCCTCCGGCCATTTCCAGTAACTCGGCGAATGGCGTACCAAGCCCGACTTCAAAATTACCCGGCCGCGCGACATCGCCAGACACGGAGAAAATCTTGGTGCCACCATTGTTGGGGCGCCCAAGATTCAGGAACGCGTCACCGCCATTGCGAATCAGCCACGGCACTGCCGCAAATGTCTCGGTATTGTTTATGGTCGTCGGGCAGCCATACAGGCCATAGCTCGCGGGAAACGGGGGTTTGAACCGGGGTTGACCCTTCTTGCCCTCGATCGACTCCAGCAATGCCGTTTCCTCGCCGCAGATATACGCGCCCCAGCCGTGATGCGCGTGCAATTCGAAGCTGAACTCAGAACCAAGTACGTTGCTTCCCAGATATCCAGCCGCTCGCGCTTCTTCAAGCGCCTCTTCGAACCGTTCGTAGGCTTCCCAGATCTCGCCATGTATATAGTTGTACCCGACAGAAATGCCCATGGCGTAGGCAGCGATGATCATTCCTTCAATCACGATGTGCGGGTTGTAACGCAGGAGATCCCGGTCCTTGAACGTCCCCGGCTCGCCCTCGTCGGAATTGCACACCAGATACTTCTGCCCGGAAAAGCCGCGCGGCATGAAACTCCATTTCAAACCGGTGGGGAAGCCGGCGCCTCCGCGCCCGCGCAATCCTGAATTCTTGACTTCTGCAATGACTTGTTCGGGAGAAAGCCCTTCCTGAAGAATTTTCCGCAACGCCTGATAGCCATCACGCGCTTCGTAATCTTTCAACCGCCAGTTAAGGCCATCGAGCCCCTTCATGATGACTGCGTCAGGACCGTACATGTCCGGGGGAAGCGGCGCGTTCACTGGTTCCACAATCTGTCGATCAAATCGTCGAGTTTTTCCGGAGTCATGAATGACATCATTTTCTTGTCATTTACCAGACATACCGGCGCGTCTCCGCAGGCCCCCATGCACTCGCCTTCCTTGAGCGTAAAGCGACCGTCGGAACTGGTCTGATTGAAACCAATCTCAAGCTTTTTCTTGAGATGTTCAGCAGCGTCTTCAGCACCGCGCAATGCACATGGCAGGTTCGTGCATATCGTGATCTTGTAGCGACCGGTCTTTTCAAGGTTGTACATACCGTAAAAGGTGGCTACTTCCCATACAGCAATCGGCGCCATTTCAAGGTATCCAGCAACAAACTCAATCGTATCGGTGGACAGGAAACCGCTTTCATCCTGCACGATCGTCAGCGCTGCCATAACCGCGGACTGCTTGTGATCCGGTGGGTACTTCGCAACCGCTTTGTCGATGCTGGCAAGTGCTTCGGCACTCACCGGAGCCGAAACAGTCATCGGTCGACCTCGCCGAACACGATATCCTGGGTTCCAATAATTGCGACCAGGTCGGCAATCATGTGCCCACGCGCCATCTCGTCCATTGCCGAAAGGTGTGCGAACCCCGGCGCGCGAATCTTCAGCCGGTACGGTTTGTTTGCGCCGTCAGATACAAGATAGATGCCGAACTCCCCTTTCGGCGCCTCAACCGCCGAATAGACTTCTCCCGCCGGCACGTGCATACCTTCGGTAAACAACTTGAAGTGGTGAATCAACTCTTCCATATTCTCCTTCATCGCAACTCGCGATGGAGGCGCCACTTTGTGGTTATCACTCATTACCGGGCCGGGATTATTGCGCAGCCAGTCAATGCATTGCCTGACAATGCGATTCGACTGACGCATCTCCTCAATACGTACGAGGTAGCGGTCATAACAGTCACCGGTCACTCCGACCGGAATATCGAACTCGACGCGGTCGTACACAGCGTACGGTTGTTTCTTGCGAAGATCCCATGCAACTCCAGACCCACGCAACATCGGTCCTGTAAATCCAAGTGCGATCGCTCGTTCCGGCGACACTACGCCGATGCTTACCGTGCGCTGCTTCCAGATGCGGTTGTCAGTCAACAGAGTCTCGTACTCGTCTACTTTCTGCGGGAATCGCGACGTGAAGTCTTCGATAAAGTCGAGCAGAGAGCCCTCGCGATTGGCGTTCAGCTTCTGTACTTTTTTCTGGTCGCGGAACCTGGAAGGCGCGTATTGCGGCATGCGCTCGGGCAGATCCCGAAACACACCACCGGGCCGATAGTAGGCTGCGTGGAGGCGCGCCCCAGAGACCGCTTCGTAGCAATCCATGAGATCTTCCCGCTCCCGAAAACAATACAAAAATATTGTCATCGCGCCAACATCAAGTCCATGCGCACCAAGCCAGAGAAGATGATTCAAAATGCGCGTGATCTCGTCAAACATCGTGCGAATGTACTGCGCACGTATCGGCACTTCGATCTGCAGGAGCTTTTCTATCGCCATCACGTACGCATGCTCATTGCACATCATGGAGACGTAATCGAGACGGTCCATGTAAGGAACCGACTGGAGAAAAGTTTTCTGTTCGGCGAGTTTTTCAGTTGCACGATGCAACAGACCTACATGCGGATCGGCACGCTCGATGACCTCGCCGTCCAGCTCAAGCACCAGGCGCAGCACCCCATGCGCCGCAGGATGCTGCGGCCCGAAGTTCATGGTGTAGTTGCGAATATCAGGCACAGTCGTCCAGCCCCGTCCGACGGCAAATCGCGGCCCACAATTCGCGGCCACAGCCGCCTGTTGCGGCGAAAGCTAATGCGGTTTCAGCCAGCGTTACGTTAAAGCCAGTTCTCATAGCGCAGTTGCTTAAATCATCCATGATGTCGGCGACTCATGAGCCAATAGCGACGCACAAAGAAACGCCTGATGGAATGCTGTCCAGCGGTTCGCACGCACAACATTGCCCGTTTCTGCGATCGCAGGCGAGAGCCCGTCACCACAAGGTGATCACAATCCTCAATCACGGATAACAATCCATGCAGCCAAACTGCTCTGCCGCTGAAATTTTTTCGCGCACGACAGAAGCATCTTAGTCGACGCTGCCATACTGCTCATCGCGAATAACGCGCGGGACGATTTCGCGCGGTTCGATAGTGACCGGCTGATACACGACCCTTCTCTGCTCCGGGTCATAGCGCATCTCGACGTTTCCGGAAACCGGAAAATCCTTCCGAAAAGGATGGCCGACGAACCCGTAGTCCGTGAGTAGTCGCCGGAGGTCTGGATGACCATTGAACATAATTCCGAATAAATCGAAGGCTTCGCGCTCGAACCAGTTGGCCGAAGGCCATACCTCTACGACGGAATCGATAACCGGAAAATCGTCATCAGCGCAGAACGCCCTTACCCGCAAACGCAAATTGTGCTGAATAGACAGTAGATGATAGACGACCGCGAAGCGCTTCCCGGCACCGCCTGCGACAGCATAATCGCGGTAATCGATGCCGCACAAATCACTTAACTGTGCAAAGCGCAGCGCAGCGCTATCGCGCAACAGATTCATTACTTCCCTGAGATCTTCCGGCGCGACCTCGGCGGTCAGCTGACCAAAAGCAAACTCAATCTGCTTGATCCGATCACCCACCAGCGAACGAAGTTCTTCTTCCAGTTTCTGTAATCGCGCAGTCATGATTGTCTGGCGAGTCGGGTTCTAGTGTCGTGCTTCACTAGCGAGCAATCGTGTTGGTCCTTCGGATTTTGTTTTGCAACTGAATGATTCCATAAAGCAGCGCCTCTGACGTCGGTGGGCACCCCGGGACGTAAACGTCGACCGGTACGATGCGATCACATCCTCGGACCACTGAATACGAATAGTGATAGTAGCCACCGCCGTTGGCACACGAGCCCATGGAAATCACCCACCTTGGCTCGGCCATCTGATCGTAGACCTTGCGAAGCGCCGGCGCCATCTTGTTGCACAGGGTGCCGGCGACAATCATCACGTCCGACTGACGCGGACTGGCTCGAAATACGACACCGAAGCGATCCATATCATATCGGGACGCTCCCGTGTGCATCATCTCAACTGCACAGCAAGCGAGCCCGAAGGTCATCGGCCACAGCGAGCCTGTACGCGTCCAGTTAATCACGTTATCGATCGACGTGGTCACGAAGCCCTGCTCGGTGACGCCCTGCATGCTCATGATAAAACCTCGTTCAATCCCATTCGAGTGCACCTTTTTTCCACTCGTATACGAAACCAACAACCAGCACTGCCAGGAAAATAACCATGGCAACGAAGCCAAACGTGCCAATCTCATTGAGCACGACGGCCCAGGGAAACAGGAACGCGATTTCGAGATCGAAGATAATGAACAGGATAGCGACCAGGTAGTAGCGAACGTCAAATTTCATTCGCGCGTCCTCGAACGCTTCGAAGCCACATTCGTAAGACGAAAGCTTTTCGGGATCGGGACGATTCACGCCCAACAGTCGGCTCAGTGTGGCGCCCACCGTCGGCAGACCGAGCCCTACTGCAAGACCAACAAAAATAAACAGAAGTATCGGGAAATATTGTTCAATCATCGCCTGAATTCCAGCCACAATATGTAGCTTCGTACAATATTCGGATGCTCAAACAGCCGCATCCGTCCCCTCCCCGATCGCACGCGTTTGCGCGTGTCGCCTTTCGTACTTGCGCGGACACGCTTTCGCGTGTCTCGGTACCAATCCCTAAATTCCGGTTCAACACTATTTGGTGCCGACGGCGAGACTCGAACTCGCACGACTTTCGCCACCGCCCCCTCAAGACGGCGTGTCTACCAATTCCACCACGTCGGCCAATCCGTTTACGCGTGGGGAATAGCGCAGTCGCTCCGCCCCATGCGCCAGTCGTCACTTCGGAATCTCGTTTACCCTGGAGTCGGATTCACCAGCTTGACCAGGTCCTGTCATTGGTCCTGCGTTCTTACGCTCTCCACTACCATCGAGATCTCCATCGCCACCACCATCAACACTGCCATCGCCCGGTACATTGACATCAGAAGAAACCGGAATCTCCTGCGTCGACATCACGCCGAGCGTGGTGGCCCTCTCAAATGACAGGTAACTCAGACCCATACTGCTAAGAAAAAATATCAAGGCAAAAATTGCAGTCGTACGGCTCAGAAAATTGGAAGATCCACTTGAGCCGAAAAGACTACCCGCCGACCCACTCCCAAACGCCGCGCCCATGTCCGCGCCTTTGCCATGTTGTAACAACACCAGTCCTACCAAGCCCAGCGCCGCCAGCACGTGCACAACCAATGCCGCTACTTGCATTTAATTGATCTTCCCATTAATCAGCGATCCGCTGCTTCACAAATCGCCATGAATTCTGCTAAATCGAGAGAAGCGCCACCGATCAGTCCGCCATCGATGTCGTTCATTGCGAACAAGCCTGCTGCGTTCGCGCCCTTCACGCTCCCACCATACAATATTGTCAGCTGCTCTCCGACACCGGCATCCAGCGCCGCCACTTTGTTTCGAAGAAACGCATGTACGGCCTGCGCCTGCTGCGGCGTCGCCATCTTACCGGTTCCAATTGCCCATACCGGTTCGTATGCAACGACTGAATTACCCAACCCCGCTGCACCGATTCTTGAAATCACAGCATCGAGTTGTCGCGAGACGACCGCTTCGGTCACATTCTTTTCTCGTTCGTCGAGGCTCTCGCCGAAACATACGATGGGCGTCAGTCCGTTTTGCAGCACGGCTTCCGCCTTCGCCGCCACCAACTCGTCGCTTTCACCGAACAGGCTACGCCTCTCGGAGTGCCCAACGATCACATAACGACAACCGAAATCGGCAAGCATCGAGACAGAAACTTCACCTGTAAAAGCACCCTCGGCTCGCTCGCTGACGTTCTGCGCACCCCAGCCAACAACTGAGTCCTTCAATTGTGCCCGCGCCTGGGATAGATAAGGAAAGGGTACGCAGACCGCACAGTCTACTTCCCTCAAAGAACCAGCTTGCGCAGCCATACCTTCAAGCAAAGGCTGATTGCGCACAACACTGCCATACATCTTCCAGTTACCAGCTACCAGACGGCGTCGCATCGATGAACTCATAGGCAAATCCGATTGATTTTACCTTTTAAAACAAATATGAGTCAACGACACACACCGTTGCAAACGGTTCCGACAGCAACTGCGCCTGCTGTCGATAGCCCGATGTCACCGCCCGACTGATGCCTTGGGCCCGAGCCCGCGTCACAGCTAATCCGTGATAAATACTGTGTGTGCGGAAATTACCCGAGCAAGCCGTTCATGCGCTTTTCATTCGACCCATTCTCGAGCTCTGTGAACAGGATATCGTTGGCGCTAAGTTCTATCATTTCGCCAGGATCCATCATTGCCGTGCAATGCGTTGCACGCGCTCACCATGCATAACGTGAGTCAATATCACGGTCAACTCGCCAGATGCCAGATGATTGATTTGTTCGTCAATTTCTACGGTGGGGACCGGATCAAGCGCAAGGGGCGGTCCATTGCCCTTTCGGCACGATTACACATGTCCCGGATCGGACACCCCTACCTCAAACATCTTGTTGCGATTCTAATTTCGCCGCCGATAAGAGCGAGCATTTACTTACGTTTTAGGCCTTGTTGATATTGGGCCTAATCACCCAACAGGGCAGCCTCGGCAACCGTGTCAGCCAGCTTCGTAGCCAGACTGCGGATCTGAGTATCATCGGCGCCTTCCACCATTACGCGAATGACCGGCTCGGTACCTGACGCGCGCAGCAGCACCCGGCCATTGCCGGCAAGTGAATTTTCTGCGTCCTGGAGGGCGTTTGTCACCAGCGCGTTGGCACTAAAGTCGAACTTGCGAGCGACTTTGACGTTGACCAGAACCTGCGGATAAAGTGTCGCCGGCTCGGCGAGTACTCCGAGCGGCCTACCCAGTGCACGAATTGCATGCAACGCCTGGAGCGCCGACACGATTCCGTCTCCAGTCGTGTGACGATCAAGGCAGATGATGTGGCCGGAGTTCTCGCCACCCAGTTGCCACCCATTCTCCAACAGCTTCTCCAACACATACCGATCGCCGACTGCAACGCGCGTAAACGGAATACCAAGAGCAGCCAAAGCCTGTTCCATCCCCAGATTGGTCATCAGTGTTCCGACCACGCCACCTTTAAGTATTGCCGCCTGATGACGGTAGGCCGCAATGACGTAGAGCAGCTGATCGCCGTCATAGGTATTTCCTTCAGCATCGGCCATCACCACCCGGTCGCCATCGCCGTCAAATCCGATGCCAAGATCCGCATGGCTTGCTCGAACGGCTTCGACCAACGCTTGTGGATGAACCGCACCACATTCACGATTGATGTTCATACCGTCGGGACGATCACCAATCAGCTCAACTTCCGCACCAAGCTCATGGAACACTTCTCCGGCGACGTGATAGGTCGCACCGTTCGCGCAATCGATGACAAGCTTCATTCCACGCAGATCCAATTCCGTTGGAAACGTGCTCTTGCAGAACTCAATATAGCGTCCGCCTGCGTCGTCAATGCGGCGAGCCTTGCCCAGTTTTGCCGAAGGCATAGTTTCGATCGGTAACTTGAGTTGTGCCTCGATCGAATTTTCAACTGAACCAGGAAGCTTGTTGCCGTAGGCGGAAAAGAACTTGATTCCATTGTCTTCAAAGGCATTGTGTGATGCCGATATCACGATCCCCGCACTCAGGCGCAAGGCCCTTGTGAGATAGGCAACTGCCGGCGTCGGCATTGGTCCGGCAAGATAGACATCGACTCCCGCAGCCGAGAGGCCAGCCTGAAGTGCCGATTCAAGCATGTAGCCTGATATACGGGTATCTTTTCCAATCAACACACCAGCGTGTTGGCCGGCAGACAAACCAGCTCCTGACGCGAGTACCTTTCCGGCCGCATAGCCGAGACGCATTACGAAGTCGGGGGTAATGGGTGGCTCACCTACTGTCCCGCGGATGCCGTCAGTTCCAAAATAGTGTCTGGGCTCAGTCAATTGGATATCGCCTCATTTGGTACAGCTTCATTTAGTACAGCCTCATCGGATTCTGATGCGTTCGAAACTGCCGCGATGGATGCGGCGCTGTCTGAAACAGTTACACCGGATTGGCCCGCGTGTTTCGCGGCTGCCTGCCACACCAGCAATGCATCGCGCGTCTCGGCGACATCGTGCGCCCGAACAATCGACGCGCCATTGGCAACGGCAACCAGCGCCGCCGCAATGCTGGAACCCAGTCGGCTCTTCGCGTCACTCTGCCCGGTTATGCCACCTAACAGCGACTTGCGGGAAAGTCCAACGAGGACCGGAAATCCAAGCGCAACGATCGTAGATATCTCGCGCAAAAGCTCCAGATTGTGCTCCAGCGTTTTACCGAATCCGAAACCCGGATCAAGGGCGATACGTTTTGCATCGATCCCTTTAGTAAGCAAACATTGAGCGCGTTCGAGCAAAAATTCGAGCACTTCCGATAAAACATTCCCATAGACGGGTTTGCGTTGCATGTGCTTGGGTCTGCCCTGCATGTGCATGAGGCAGACGCCTGCGTCGGATGCCGCAATTGCGTCGATCGCCCCTGGGTTTCGAAGTGCGAAAATATCATTGATCATCGAAGCGCCACTGGCGAGCGCAGCGTGCATGATTTCGGGTTTGCTGGTATCGACGGACACCGGAACACCCAGGCTGACAATCTTGTCGAGAACAGGCAATACGCGCCGGCGTTCCTCGTCAAGCGTCACCGGCGCGGACCCCGGACGAGACGACTCGCCGCCAAGATCGAGAATGTCGGCGCCTTCCGAGACCAATTGCTCGGCCCGAGCGACCGCGCGACCGACGTCGAAAAAATCACCGCCATCGGAGAATGAATCGGGTGTGATGTTGACCACGCCCATAACGAGAGGCCGGCGTAGCGATAGCAAGAACTTACCGCAGACGAAAACGTCAGCTAAAGGGTCGGCACTCATTTCTGCGCAGCCAAATAAGATGGCTCCCAACCGGCTCGCCGCGTGCAAGCAATGTTCGAAGAAAACGCGGCGAGTGCTGCTCAATCATCATTCAGCACTGCCCAGATGATTGTTGTTCTCACCAACGAGGCTCAGGTTTCTTCCGCCGGTTTAGCCGTAGGCGCCGGTGACGGCGAATCGTCGGAAGGAGAACTTGGCGGCTGCTGAGGCGGCGCTGGCTTGGGTGGACGCGGTGGCTTGCCATCCATGATGTCGCCAATCTGATCCGAGTCGATGGTTTCCCACTCCAGCAGCGTCTGCGCCATCAGTTCCACTTTGTCGCGGTTTTCTTCGATCAGCTTGCGCGCTATACCGTATCGATCATCGATTATCTTGCGAATAGCGGTATCCACTTGCTGCATGGTCTGCTCCGACAGATTCTTGTGCGTCGTAATCGACCGGCCGAGAAATATCTCGCCTTCATTCTCGCCGTAAATCATCGGTCCAAGTTCGTCACTCATTCCCCACTGAGTCACCATTCGACGAGCCATGTCGGTGGCGCGCTCGAAGTCATTCGAGGCACCTGTGGTCATCTGCCCCATAAAAATCTCTTCGGCAATGCGCCCGCCAAACAACACTGATATGTTCTGAAGAATTTGCTCGCGATCCATGCTGTAGCGATCTTCCTGCGGTAGTTGCATCGTCACCCCTAACGCACGACCACGAGGGATGATGGTGACTTTGTGCACCGGATCGGTTCTGTTCATCAGTCTTGCAACAACCGCGTGCCCGGATTCATGGTAGGCAGTATTCTTGCGCTCGTGCTCGGGCATGATCATGGATTTGCGCTCGGCGCCCATCATGATTTTGTCCTTGGCACGTTCGAAGTCGATCATGTCAACAAGTCGTTTATTCGCCCTGGCCGCAAACAAAGCGGCCTCGTTGACGAGGTTCGCCAGATCAGCGCCGGACATGCCGGGTGTCCCGCGCGACAGAATATCCGCCCGGACATCGGGCGCCACCGGCACCTTGCGCATATGAACCATCAAGATCTGCTCGCGCCCACGAATATCGGGCAAGGGAACAACCACCTGGCGGTCAAAACGACCCGGTCGCAACAATGCGGGATCGAGCACGTCCGGCCGGTTAGTAGCGGCGATCACAATTACCCCGGAGCCGGTCTCGAATCCGTCCAACTCGACCAGCAACTGGTTCAACGTCTGCTCACGCTCATCGTTCCCACCACCAAGCCCGGCGCCACGCTGCCGTCCTACAGCGTCAATTTCGTCGATAAAGATGATACATGGCGCATGTTTCTTGGCCTGCTCGAACATGTCGCGAACTCGTGCAGCGCCCACACCGACAAACATCTCGACAAAATCCGAACCTGAAATCGAGAAAAAGGGTACCTTCGCTTCTCCTGAAATTGCCCTGGCAAGCAATGTCTTCCCCGTTCCAGGGGAACCAACCATCAGCACGCCACGTGGTATACGACCGCCGAGCTTCTGAAACTTTCCCGGGTCACGCAGGAACTCAACGAGTTCGGCCACTTCCTCCTTGGCCTCCTCGCAACCTGCAACATCCGCAAATGTCACTCCAATGTTGCCATCGTCGAGCATGCGTGCGCGACTCTTGCCGAAAGAGAAGGCACCACCGCGGCCGCCGCCCTGCATCTGACGCATGAAAAATATCCACACACCGATCAGCAACAGCATCGGGAACCAGGACACAAAGATATTCATCAACAGTGAGGGTTCTTCTTCCGGTTTGGCTTCGATCGCGACACCGGCTTTGAGGAGGTCAGATACCAGCCACGGGTCGGACGGCGAATACACCGTATAGAGTTGCCCGTCGGTCTTGCGCACCTTCAAGATCCGGCCTTCGATTGTGACGCCCGCGATGCTTCCCTGATTTACATCCTGGATGAATTGGGAATACTCCGTCGCCGATTTCTGCTGATGACGCGCGCCGAACTGGTTGAAAACAGTCATCAGGACAAGTGCAATGACGAGCCAGACAGCGACGTTCTTTATGAGATTGTTCAAAACTGCTCCTTCAGGGAATTAAAGCGATACTGCGCCCGCTTCGTATCAGACCGATTCTAAACTGTTTCGTCACCCGTGGCTCCAGCCGGCTCCGGCAGCTTTCGCCCACGGGCTAGTAGAAAAAATTCTCTTGAGCGGTCGCGCGACGCTTCGGGTTTGCGTACGACCACTGATTCGAAGAATTCCCGCATCTGGCGGCGCAGTTCATCAGTTCCTGCACCCTGAAACACTTTAACCAACAAGGTCCCGCCAGGTCTCAGGTAGCTGACCGCAAATTCAAGCGCCAGTTCAACCAGATGAAGCGCTCTCGCCTGGTCAGTCGACGCAACCCCACTAATATTGGGGGCCATATCTGAAAGTACAAGGTCCACCGCACGTCCTTTGAGCGCATGTTCCAATTGATCCAAAACAGCCTTTTCGCGGAAATCTCCACGGATAAAGCTCACCTGCGGCAAGGGCATCATTTCCAGTAAATCAAGAGCGAAGACCATGCCGTCCGTACCGACCAAAGGCGCCACCAGTTGCGACCACCCCCCCGGGGCAGCTCCCAGATCGACCACGCACGAACCTGGCTTCACCAGTTTGTCGCGTTCATTTATCTCCTTCAGTTTGTATGACGCTCGAGACCGAAAGCCGTCGCGCGCAGCACGCCTAACGAATTGATCCGTGACATGCTCGCGCATCCAGGCATTGCCGGCCTTCTTTCGCAGCGCCCCCTTGCCCTTGTCACGCGCCTTTCGGCTGGTGCTATCCCGCGCCCCGCGGGTGGTGTTATTGCGTGTCATTACCTACAATCTGCCGCGGAGGTTAATTTGCTCATTCTCACATCTGCCCAACGTCGCGCCCTTAGAGCGCGGGCACACGCGCTCAGCCCTGTAGTCACTATCGGCGACAAAGGCGTGACTTCGACCGTATTTCGCGAACTTGAAACAAGTCTTGATGCGCACGAATTGATCAAAGTTCGCACAGGCGAAGCAGACCGGGACGCTCGCGACAAGTTGCTGATGCAAATCTGCGGCAAACTCAATGCAGCACCCGTACAACACATCGGCAAAATCCTGGTGATCTATCGGCCCTCGTCGGAAGAAACACCGCCATCACCCAAACCCCGCGCGCCGACCAAAACGAAACGGACGAAGCGCTCTCATCAGTAGGCGAAAGGTCTAGCAGCCTGCCGGATTCAGGATAATTCGGCTGCAACGGTGGGATAGCGGCCCATACTGCATCGCTCTCTCCTTATATAATTCCCGGCATGTGGGTCAAAATTACCAAAATCTGCGCTCGGTCGCTCATCGCCTCACTATCGAACAACTGAGTCCGACAGGCTTCCAGTTTATTACTTCACTAGCGAGACCGGGGCCGAACCACCAGCGTCACCAACCCCAATCCCAGCATGCTTGTAACCAGATAGGATATTCCTGCTACCGCGTGCCAGGTCGCGAAGCCATTTGCGACTTCGCTTTGCATAACGGGCTCCGGGTAGACCTGTTCACGTAGCCCGGCAAGAATCGGCTGAATGCCAAACTGACTGGCGCAAACCAGAACGACCATGCTGACAACCACCCAGAACACCGGTTGGCGCAACGCGCCCATTCCATTCTGAAAAAAACGAACGACCAGCAGACAACTGCCACAGGCAAGCCCGATAAAAGCCGTCACTCCGAACAAATATCCTGCGACGTCTCCGGCAAGCGCTCGGTCGCTTATCATCCGGAAAAGCGCGGGAGCAACCAGGGCACCTGTTGACCACAGCGTGCCCACCCACAGCGTCACCGCGATAGCCTGAACGGCGTCGAAAACGCGCGCACTGAGGATTTTCAATAACCTGCCTTTTTGCGAACCGGCCAAACGACTCCGATCTGTTAAACCGATTTGTTAACAGATCCTGTTTCAGGAGCCCATCTAGACGTACTTCACGTCGAGTATTTCAAACTCTTTGTACCCGCCGGGGGTCTCTACCTCGGCAACGTCTCCGGAATACTTTCCAATGAGCGCTCGAGCAATTGGTGAACTGACGGAAATCTTGCCAATTTTGATATCTGCCTCATCGTCACCGACGATTTGGTACACGACATTCTTATCGCTATCAACGTCCGAAAGTTCAATCGTCGCACCGAACACACAGCGTCCATCCACGTCCAGCTTGGCTGGATCAATGATCTGCGCATTGGAAATCTTTCCTTCCAGATCGATAATGCGTCCCTCGACGAAACCCTGACGCTCTTTGGCGGCATCGTACTCGGCATTCTCGGAAAGATCGCCGTGCGAGCGGGCTTCTGCAATTGCAGCAATGACGGCAGGCCGTTCGACCGTTTTCAGTCGATGCAGCTCCTGACGTAGTTGTTCTGCGCCGTTTACGGTTAAAGGGACCTTATTCATAGACAACCTCAGGGAAATCTGCCGGCCTAAAGCACCTGGCAAGTGAGAAACGCAATCCGCAAGCTCAGTGAAAATCCAGCCTCGCGTGTAGTTCTTGTAACGGGTAGACGCGCATCTCCTGCATGTCTCCCAAACCGGTGCAGGCGGCACGTGCCCCGGCAATAGTCGTAAAGTAGGTCACGCGGCCTTGCAAGGCCGAACGACGCAAAGAGTAAGAATCTTGAATCGATGCCCTGCGTTCGTCAACCGTGTTGACGATCATTGCCACCTCACCATTCTTGATCATGTCAACGATATGCGGCCGGCCCTCCATTACCTTGTTCACAGCATTGACATTCAGGCCCGCAGCAGCCAACGCTGCTGCTGTTCCTCGAGTCGCAATTAACTGGAAGCCAAACGCATCAAGCATGCGTGCGATATCAATCAGTGCGTCTTTGTCTGCATTTTTCACGCTCAGGAAGACCTTGCCGCTTGCCGGCAAACGCACACCGGCGCCGAGCTGAGATTTCACAAAAGCCTCGGCGAAGGAGTTGCCTGCACCCATTACTTCACCGGTAGATTTCATTTCCGGTCCGAGTATCGTGTCTACGCCCGGGAACTTGATGAACGGAAACACCGCTTCCTTTACCGAGAAATAAGGTGGCACGACTTCGCTCGTCACTTTCTGGGAAGCGAGCGAGCTACCAACCATGCAGCGCGCCGATATCTTTGCTAGCGGCAAACCGGTCGCCTTTGATACGAATGGCACAGTACGCGATGCGCGTGGATTCACCTCGAGCACAAATACGGTCTGTCCCTGCAATGCAAATTGCACGTTCATCAAACCGACTACTTTGAGCGCCTTTGCCATTGCGACGGTCTGTCGGCGCAATTCGTCCTGTAATTCAACAGACAGACTGAAAGGCGGCAATGAGCACGCCGAATCGCCGCTATGCACTCCGGCTTGCTCAATGTGCTCCATGATGCCGCCTATGAGGACTTGCTCTCCGTCCGACACAGCATCAACATCCACCTCGATCGCATCGTTCAGGAATCGGTCGAGTAACACGGGGCTGTCATTGCTGACCTTGACCGCCTCCCGCATGTATCGCTCCAGATCCGACTGCTGGTGCACGATTTCCATCGCACGACCACCTAGGACATAGGAAGGACGCACAACCAGCGGATAACCGATCTCCTGCGCCAGCGCAATTGCCGCGTCAGGATTCCTGGCAGTGCGATTGGACGGCTGCTTGAGCCCGATCCCTTCGAGCAACTGTTGAAAACGCTCCCGATCTTCGGCGCAATCGATCATATCGGGACTCGTCCCGATTATTGGTACGCCGTTGGCGTGCAGACTCTGTGCAAGTTTTATCGGGGTTTGGCCGCCAAACTGGACGATGACGCCGAACGGTTGTTCCACTTCCACTATTTCGAGCACATCTTCCAGAGTTAGAGGCTCAAAATAGAGGCGGTCTGACGTATCGTAGTCAGTTGACACCGTCTCCGGATTGCAGTTGACCATGATCGTTTCGAATCCGTCTTCGCGAAGCGCAAGCGCTGCGTGCACGCAACAATAGTCAAACTCGATTCCCTGGCCTATGCGGTTCGGTCCGCCTCCGAGAACCATCACCTTTTTATTTGCGGACGGACGTGCTTCACACTCTTCTTCATAGGTGGAATACATATACGCCGTCGTCGTGTCGAACTCGGCCGCACAGGTATCAACGCGTTTGTATACTGGCCGCACATCAAGGGCGTGGCGCCTGGCACGCACCGCCTCCTCTTCTGCGCCAAGTAACCTGGCAAGCCTTCGATCAGAAAAACCCTTGCGCTTGAGCCTCAGCATACTGGCGCCATCGAGAGCAGCGATTCGGCTGCCACTGAGCGCGGTCTCGTCACGGACAATATCTTCGATCTGCGCAAGAAACCAGGGATCAATGCGCGTTATCTGCTGGACTTCCTGCAGGCTCATGCCGATTCGAAATGCATCCGCAACAAACAGGATGCGTTCCGACGCAGGCTCGCCCATTTCGGTTTCGATCTCCTGGCGGTCGGTCGATCGCTCATCGAATCCGTCGATTCCCGTTTCGAGACCGCGCAATGCCTTTTGCATCGACTCCTGAAAGGTGCGCCCCATTGCCATCACCTCCCCCACTGACTTCATTTGCGTGGTGAGATGGGGATCAGCCTGTGGGAATTTTTCGAAAGCGAATCGCGGTATCTTGGTGACCACGTAGTCAATGGTCGGCTCGAAAGAAGCAGGTGTGGCACCGCCGGTGATGTCATTACGCAATTCGTCAAGCGTGTAACCCACGGCCAGTTTGGCTGCCACTTTTGCAATTGGAAAGCCTGTTGCCTTGGATGCCAACGCTGAAGACCGTGAGACCCGCGGATTCATCTCGATGATGATCATGTGCCCGTCAGCCGGATTGACGGCGAACTGTACGTTGGAACCGCCAGTATCGACGCCGATTTCGCGCAACACATCAATAGAGGCGTTGCGCATGATCTGGTATTCCTTATCGGTCAGCGTCTGCGCGGGCGCAACCGTTATCGAATCTCCGGTGTGAACACCCATCGGATCGAGATTCTCGATCGCGCAAATAATAATGCAGTTGTCTTTGCAGTCGCGCACCACCTCCATCTCGAACTCTTTCCAGCCGATGACCGACTCCTCGATCAGCACTTCGCTGGTGGGGGATGCATCGAGGCCGCGTTCGATAATGCTTACAAACTCTTCCCGGTTGTAAGCGATTCCGCCGCCAGCGCCACCAAGCGTGAACGACGGTCGGATGATGGCGGGAAACCCGATCGTCGTCTGCACTTGCATGGCCTCCTCCATGCTGTGCGCAAGCATGGAACGCGGGGTCGCAAGACCAATTTTGTTCATCGCCGTCTTGAATTTCTCGCGATCTTCGGCTTTGTCGATCGCTTCCTTGTTGGCACCGATCATTTCAACACCGAATTTTTCGAGCACGCCGTTTTTGGCAAGGTCGAGTGCGCAGTTGAGCGCAGTTTGCCCTCCCATCGTTGGTAACAGCGCATCAGGCTGCTCTGCCTCGATCACTTTTTCGATCATCTGCCAGGTGACCGGTTCGATATAGGTCACATCCGCCAGTTCCGGATCAGTCATGATGGTCGCCGGGTTGGAATTCACCAGAATCACCCGGTAACCTTCTTCGCGCAACGCCTTGCAAGCTTGTGCTCCCGAGTAGTCAAATTCGCACGCCTGGCCGATCACGATGGGACCTGCACCGATTATGAGAATGGACTTGATATCACTACGTTTGGGCATGGGGTTAGCTCGGGCCGTTCGGGAGGATGCGGACTATACGGTCCGTTTGTGTTGATCGATCATCGTCACGAACCGGTCAAAAAGATAATCGACATCATTTGGGCCGGGACTCGCTTCCGGGTGCCCCTGAAAGCAGAACGCGGGTTTGTCGCGAAGCTCAAACCCCTGCAGGCTGCCGTCGAACAAGGATTTGTGCGTTACTCGCGCATTCTCGGGCAGGCTGCCAAAGTCAACGGCAAAACCGTGATTCTGACTTGTAATCATCACTTTGCCGGTATCGACGTCCTGAACGGGGTGATTGGCACCGTGGTGCCCGAATTTCATCTTTATGGAACGCGCGCCAGATGCCAAACCGAGCAACTGATGACCAAGGCAGATACCGAACAGGGGTATATTTTCGCCAAGCAGCGTACGGATCGCGCTAATCGCATAATCGCAGGGCTCAGGGTCACCCGGTCCGTTCGAAAGAAAAATTCCGTCCGGCCTGAAGGCGAGCACGTCATTGGCGGGTGTCTGCGCGGGTACGACTGTGATGCGACACCCGCGAGAAGCAAGTTTGCGCAAAATGTTGCGCTTGACGCCGAAATCGTAAGCGACGACGTGACGCAACGACTCCGTGCTCTGACCGTAGCCGGCGCCGAGCGACCACTCCGTCTCTTGCCACTCGTACGGTTTCCGGCAACTGACCACTTTCGCGAGGTCCATGCCGGCAAGCCCGGGAAATGCACTCGCTTTTTCGATCGCTACAGCATCGTCAACTTCTCCTGCCATCAGGCAGCCATTCAGAGCGCCCTTCTCGCGCAGAATGCGTGTGAGTTTTCGCGTATCTATCCCAGCAATCGCGGGAACACCCTGCTCACTCAGATAAGCTTGAAGGCCTTGAGTCATACGAAAATTGCTGGCCTGATCGGGAAGCTCGCGAATCACCAGGCCGGCCGCATTGATTTTGTCTGCCTCAACATCCTCAGGATTGACGCCAACATTTCCGATGTGTGGATAGGTCAACGTGACAATCTGGCGGCAGTAGGACGGGTCGGTCAGAATCTCCTGATACCCGGTCATTGCGGTGTTAAACACTACTTCTCCGCTGGCACTTGTATCAGCACCAATTGATACACCCCGAAATACTGTTCCGTCAGCCAGTGCGAGTAAGGCAGGACTTTGTTTCAACGCGGACAAAAGGAAAACCCCCGGGGATACGGATTAGCAGGCTACACGTACGAAAGCGGGAGGGGCGAACCCCTCCCGCTTTCGGATCGGCGTGATTATAGCCGTGACTGCGCCATCGCTTCAATATCAGCCCACATCGAGGCTCTCGAAAAAAGCGAAATACAGATTTTGACAAAGCCGGTTTCGGTCAAAACCAGCTTAAAATTTGCCGGAGTCATAAGTCCGGCCACATCTTTACGTCCTTTGATTAGCGCAGGCCGAGCACGTCCTGCATGTCATACAGACCATTGTCTTTGTCAGCAATAAACCGTGCCGCCCGTAGCGCACCAACCGCAAAAGTCGCGCGACTGGACGCCTTGTGGGTAATTTCGACGCGTTCGCCCGTTCCCGCAAACATTGCGGTATGGTCGCCTACGATGTCGCCCCCGCGCACAGTGGCAAAACCGATCGTCGACGGCTTGCGTTCTCCGGTGACACCCTCGCGGCCATAAACTGCGCACGACTTCAAATCCCGGTCAAGCGCCTTCGCAATCACCTCGCCCATACGCAACGCCGTCCCCGATGGCGCGTCGATCTTGTGGCGGTGATGCGCTTCGACAATTTCTATATCGTGCCCTTCTGCCAACACTCGCGCTGCGACATCAAGCAAGCGGAAAACGAGATTGACACCGACGCTCATATTCGGAGCCTGAACGATCGCAATTTTCTCAGCCGCGATTTCGATACGTGCCTGTTGTTCATCAGTCAGACCGGTGGTGCCGATGACCATTTTTACGCCATTCCCCAGGCACGCGTCGAGATGCTCCATGGTGCCCTCTGGCCTGGTGAAATCGACCAATACGTCACAACCAGGAAGCACAGATTTCAGATCCCCGGAAATACCTATGCCGTTGGGGGCACCGATGATCTCGCCGGCATCTTTTCCGATATAAGCGCTGTCCGACCGTTCGAGCGCGGCTTTCAGCCGAAAGTCACCAGACTGAGCCACTTCCTCAAGCAGCGCCCGGCCCATCCTTCCCGAGCTACCGGCGATCGCGATGTGTTGCGTTTTCATTGGTTCATATTCCACGGAATCAGACAGGTCATTGATTGGCCGCATCCACCTGTAATGCAGGCGCCGCTCGCAACAGCACGACATCGCCTTCTATTCGAATCAGCCGGTTCTCGGAAAACACCACCGTGATACCGCGACGGCGATCTACGTCGCCCGCTTTACCGGTCAAATAGACATAGTCCCATCGGTCAGGGTGAAACACATCGATTACCAGCGGCGTTCCCAGAACGAACAGAACCTGAGAGCGCGTCATGTCCAGCTGCAGTTTGGACATCATTTCCTGATCGACAAAGTTGCCCTGCTGTACGTCAACTTTGTGCGGTACCAGGAAACAGGCCGATAAAAAGAACGGAATCACCAGGACCAATAACCGCACGGCGAATGTGTTGTCTGATTTTGCTGCCACGTATGTGCTCACTTACTTGTTGCCGCAACCGATTGCATTGCAAGCGGCAATTAAATTTTGGCCGATCGGCGACGAAGACGCAGTATGCAAGGAAATATAAAGCCGATATGATAAGTCATTCATCATGATCAGTCCTGAAATGAAAACGCCTCAAGATCTGAAAAGCAGGGGGCTGAAAGCAACGCTGCCCAGGCTCAAGATCCTCAATCTGTTCGAGAACAGCGACGAACGCCACCTCACGGCAGAAGATGTTTACCGTCTGTTGCTAAACGATGGCATGGAAGTCGGCCTGGCAACCATTTACCGCGTGCTTACCCAGTTCGAACAAGCCGGACTGTTGATACGTCATCATTTCGAGCCTGGAAAAGCCGTTTTCGAACTTGACCTGGGTGACCATCATGATCACCTCGTGTGCATCCAGTGCGGAAACGTCGAAGAGTTCGTTGATTCCGAAATTGAAAGACGGCAGGCAAAAATTGCCAAGGAACGAGGATTCCTGATTCAGGATCATTCGCTGCATATTTATGCAGACTGTATCCGGGCGGATTGCGAAAACAGGAAGAAAACCTAAGCCTGACAGACTTCTAGCAGCCCGCTCTGACTGGAATAATCGACGTTATTCCGAATGATGAAGAAGCTCGGCAGCGTGCTTGCGCGTCGTTTCGGTTATCGTGACGCCACCAAGCATGCGCGCAATCTCTTCGACCCGTTGTTGATCTTCTAGCCGGATGACCATACTAATCGCGCTACCGTCGCGCAGATGCTTGGACACCTGCCATTGTTGATCTGCGCTCGCCGCCACCTGCGGCAGATGCGTCACGCACATCACCTGGTGGCGAGTCCCCAGAGCACTCAACATACGGCCAACAATCTCGGCGACTCCGCCGCCAATACCGACGTCTACCTCATCGAATATCAAGGTTGGAACTTGCGCAACTTCGGATGTCGCAGTTTCAATGGCAAGCGATATTCTCGACAATTCTCCGCCTGAAGCGACTTTGGCCAATGCTCGTGGCTGTGTCCCCGCGTGGCCGGCGACCCGGAACTCTACCTGTTCGAGTCCATGAGATGCGCACTCATCCAGGCTTGTAAGTGCCACCTCAAATGCACCACCATGCATCGCCAGGGTTTGCATCGAGTGAGACACTTTCTCCGACAGTTTTCGTGCCGCTTTTTTTCTCGCCGACGACAATTTCCGGGCAATCTTCTCGCAGGCTGCCCGTTTCTCTGACTCTCGTGCCTCGAGCGCTTTTGCATCAAGATTGGTGTCGAGCACATCCAGGCGTTGCTTCGCCTGCTCGAGAACCGCCGACAAGCGTTCGGGTGTAGTCCGATATTTCCTGGCAGCAGTATGGATCGCAGCAACTCGCGCTTCCACTTCGCTCAGCCGTTGCGGATCAACGTCAAGTCTCTGCTGATAGTGGCGAATACTATAGACGGCCTCCTGCAACTGAATCTGTGCAGGTTCAATAAGATCCAGTATTTCACGCAAGCCCGGATCGTAGTCGATCAGCGTTGACAGTCTTGACTGAACCGACGAGACAGCGGCCAGCGCCGCAGTCTCGCCCTCCGAAAGCGCCTGCATTGCAAATTCGGCAGCCTCAACCAGACTAGTGGTGTGGGCCAACCGCGTTTGCTCTGCTGATACTGCGCGCCATTCCTCTTCGCTGAAGGCAAGACTTTCGAGCTCTCCGATCTGCCATTCGAGCTGTTCGCGCTCTCTGCCAATCGATTCGGCATCAGCCTCAGCTGCAGCACGCATTTTTCTTACAGATTGCCACTCTTGCCAGGCCTCATGAACTTTTAGAGCCATTTGCGTCGTGCCCGCATAGGCGTCCAGCAGCGCTCGCTGTGCCTGCGGTCTCGACAACGACTGATGTTCGTGTTGACCATGAATATCCACCAGGTGTTCTGCCAGCGAACGCAACTGCTGTACGGTGGCCGGCCGCCCATTGATCCAAGCGCGCGTTCGCCCGGATACGTCAATTACCCGCCGCAGAAGGCAGACATCATCCTCAACGAGATCGGCTTGTTCCAGCACCTCTCGAACGGGGCCGTTTCCGGCAACAATGAATTCGGCGCTGACTTCGGCTTTGCCGCAACCCTGACGTACAAGACTCGCGTCCGCGCGCTCACCCAGAACCATTGATAACGCATCAATCATGATTGACTTGCCGGCTCCGGTTTCACCACTAAGCACGCTAAAACCCTTGTCGAACTCCAACTCAAGCCGGTCGACAATTACAAAATCGCGGATATTCAGGCGGTTGAGCACGACGTTCGCACGGGCTCCTAGAGCGTTTCGCTCCAGTGGAGCTTCTCACGCAGCATGTGATAGTAGTCGTGCCCTTCAGGATGCAACAGGCGGATAGGGTGCGAACTACATCGCACGACGATCCTGTCACCATCGCCAAGCTCGAAGCGCGAATGGCTGTCAAAGTGAACACGGGCATCGACCGACTTGTGCATGGTGATCTCAATCTTGGCATCACCGCCAACGATGATGGGGCGATTTGACAGCGTATGCGGGCTCACCGGAACCAGCGCTATACAGCTCAAGCCCGGGTGCAGAATCGGCCCGCCCGAAGACAATGCATAGGCAGTCGATCCAGTTGGACTGGCAACGATCAGACCATCCGAACGCAGGTTGTATACGAATCGCCCGTCGATGTGCACTTCAAGTTCGATAAGACTGCCATCTGCGCCTTTGTTGATCGAAACATCATTCAAAGCAAGCACTTTGCGCGCAGGCTCGGAGCCCAGATACGCATCCGATTCAAGCAGCATGCGTGCATCCGTAACAAAATTTCCGTCGAGAATGGAACCGATAGACTCGGTCATGGTCTCCATTGACAAGTCGGTAAGAAATCCCAGCCGGCCCTGGTTGACGCCGACAAGAGCAACGCCGTACGGCGCGAGCGTACGTGCGATGTTAAGCATCGTGCCGTCACCACCAATGACGATGGCGAGGTCGCAAGAGGCACCAATTTCCTCGAGACTCGCAACAATATAGCCGTTGTGCCCGATTTGCTCGGCAGTGTACGTATCGAGCCGAACACTCACTCCGCGCCCGGAAAGGAACGCCGCCAGCCTGAGTAATGGCTCCGCGATTTCCGGACTCTTGTACTTGCCGATCAGTGCAACCGAATTGAATAAGCTCATGTGTATGGAATTAAAGCATACTTCCCCGCTACACCGACTTCGTAACGTGAAATCAGCCGCTGAGACGTGCCAGATGCCCGCGGGCAATAAGCTGCACAGTTAATAGAAACAACCAACGAAAAGCTTTGTAGAATGCAACACATGCTAAGCGAACGCGCAAGAATACTGCTTAAGTCCCTGGTCGAGCGTCATATATATGACGGTCAACCGGTCGGGTCGCGTGCGCTGGCCCGCTTTTCGGGCCTGGATCTGAGCCCTGCAAGTATCCGCAACATCATGGCAGACCTTGAGGAAATGGGTTTTATTGCCAGCCCGCACACGTCCTCGGGCAGAATACCGACACCGCGCGGGTATCGTTTTTTTGTTGATACGCTGTTGACGGTCAAACCGCTCGACTCGCTCGAGGTAAACCAGCTCGAATGCCAATTGCTACCGGACAGCACCCAAAGGCTGGTGTCCGCTGCGTCTCACCTGCTGTCCGACCTGACGCGCTTTGCAGGTGTCGTCAAGACACCGCAACTCAATGGCCTGGCTTTCCGGCACATCGAGTTTGTCAGCCTTTCTGATAAACGCCTGCTGTTGATCATCGTCACCCCCGAAGGCGATGTTCAGAATCGTATTCTTCTCGCGGACAGAACTTTCAGCGAATCTGAACTCACGGAAGCCGCGAACTTTCTGAATCACAATTTCTCAGGCCTTACTTTTGATCAAATCAAGATCCGTCTGCAGGAACAGCTGAAGGAATTGCGCGAGAACATAACCAAGCTTATGACACTCGCGGTTGACGCCGGTAGTGAAGCCGCGACAGAAAACCAGGACACGTACGTCTTGTCCGGTGAAAACAACCTGCTACATGTACAGGACCTGTCTTCGAATATGCAAAGCCTGCGTCGCCTGTTTGACATGTTCGAACAAAAGACAGGTCTCCTTCAGCTTCTCGATATCAGCAGCCGGGCGCACGGTGTGCAGATTTTCATTGGCGGCGATTCCGGGCTGGTGCCCCTGGATGAATGCAGCATCGTAACAGCACCATATGAAGTCGACGGTAGCGTCGTTGGCACGGTCGGCGTGATTGGTCCGACCCGCATGGCGTACGAGCGCGTCATACCAATTGTTGACGTTACAGCGAAGTTGCTTTCCAGCGCGCTGTCGCAACATTGATGCCGCGGCCCGAATTCGTCGCTGGCGCGCAGTTAATCGACTAGCGTGAAATATCGATCTGAGCCGGAATTCGTGCATGGCTCGCACGCCAGGACCGGCGTATTAATCGTCAATCTCGGAACACCACAAGCGCCGACTGCCAGGGCATTGCGCCCCTATCTGAAACAGTTTCTTTCAGACCGCCGCGTCGTCGAAATTCCACGACCTGTGTGGTGGCTAATTCTAAACGGCATCATTTTGAACACCCGCCCAAAGAAATCGGCCCGCAAATACGCGTCCATCTGGACAGGCGAGGGTTCACCCCTGCGGATATATACCGAAAAGCAGGCACTTTTGCTGCGTGGTTACCTCGGTGAACGCATCAAGAGTCCACACACTGTCGCGTGGGCAATGCGCTACGGGTCCCCATCGATCGACAGCGTTTTGGCCAAACTGCGTGCAGACGGCTGCGACCGCATTCTGGTGCTCCCGCTTTACCCTCAATATGCAGCGAGCTCGACTGCGAGCGTGTTCGATGCCGTGTTCGAATCTGTTGGGAAACTAAGGAATTTGCCAGCCCTGCGTTTCATAAAGCACTTCCACGACCATCCGGCCTATATCTCAGCACTGGCTACCCAGGTTAGCCGCTACTGGATTGAGCATGGGAGGCCAGACAAGCTGGTACTTTCCTTTCATGGAGTACCCAAATATACGCTCGACAAGGGCGATCCCTATCACTGCGAATGTCACAAGACGGTGCGACTACTCACCCAGGAACTGGGTGTCGACAAGAACATGGTGCTCACCACTTTTCAGTCCCGGTTCGGGCGTGCCGAATGGCTTAAACCGTACACAATGGACACCATCAAGCGACTGGGGAAGGCAAAAACGGAACGCATCGATGTATTTTGTCCTGGTTTCGTGTCGGACTGCCTCGAGACGCTCGAAGAAATAGGAATCGAGAACAAAGCGGCATTTCTCAAAGCAGGTGGCAAGAGTTTCCACTTGATACCTTGCCTGAACGATGGCCACGAGTGGGTCCAGGCAATGGCACGAATCGTTGCTGACAACCTTCACGGCTGGGCAACCAGCGACTATGATCGCGGCAAGGCCGAGCGCGAGGCGCAACTGAGTGCTTCGCTTGCAAAAGAACTCGGCGCGCGAAACTAGAACGGATCAGCTCAGATCAGGCTGACCCCGTTCTTGCGCCCGTAATTGGTTTTCAGATCGTAATCGCGACTCACACTTTGATGGGTTCCGAGGGCTTCCGTTGCGAGCCGGTTCGCCTCCTCGGTTAACGCTTCGCAGGTTTTTTTCGGGGAAAGTCCGTTCAGCACGTTTTCAATTTCGCTTCCCGCATCCAGTGCTTCTTGCTTGTGGAACGCCTCATTGCGATCTACTGCCTCGATCAGTTTTTTCCAGCGATCGCGCAAAGAGGAGGGACCTTGGGCCTCGTCACGCCAGCGCGGTTTAATCGAGGTCACCCCGACTGTCACCGAAATCTTTTCCATTTTGCATACGCCGTCATGCATATTGTGGCGAAAGCGCCACTGCACGTCCCATTTTGTACGCGCTGGATGATTCCGGCCATCGAGCCCGATCGGCCCTTTTTTGTCCATCTGCGCCAGTAGCACCAGCGCAGACGTGCCCTCAATATAGTAGTAACTTCCGCCGAATTTCGATTTTGGCTCGGCCCCGGCAGTAGCTGCACAGGCAAGGATGCCCAGCAAGCAATATAAACTGGTCTTCATTTGGCTCCCAATTATTAGTCAATCGCAGGATTCTGCAATCCGTCCAATCACGTTATGGTGGAAAACTAAGGGCTGTCGGACTTGTGGCAATCCGGCTGCAATAGTCGCAGAGTACAGGAATCGGCTCGGTCCATATTTCACCGCTCTCCCACTATTACCGCCCAATCTTTCTAAGTTCGGCAGACTTCCAGAACGAGAGTTTACGGTCACCGTAGCTGGATTCTGACGAATAGTTGACCCGCTGGTTGCGACTTGGGCTTGAAATCTGTCACCCAACCCCAATAACTTCCCGGTTGGATATAAGGAGGAATTCATGCAGGAACAGGATCGACCCGCCAACGCGAGCGAACCGGGACAACAAAGCGAATCAGTCAACCGCGAATCCGGCAATATCGGGACTGAGCAAGCAAGGACCGATCAGACCGCGGGCAGCAACGATGCCCGCGAGGTCATGCCGAGCACGGAGGAGCTCCTGAAGCAGGCAGAGTTGGCCGCGCAGGAACACCACGATGCCTGGCTTCGGGCCAAGGCCGAAACAGAGAATATGCGCAAACGGGCGCAGATCGACGTCGCAAATGCACACAAGTACGCGCTTGAAAATTTCGCACTGCAACTGCTGCCAGTACGCGACAGCCTCGAGGCGGCCCTTGCAAGCCCAAATCTCACACTCGAATCCCTGAAAAGTGGCGTCGAGATTACCGCGAAGCAGCTTGTTAGTGCCTTTGAAAAGGTAAATATCAAAGAAATCAATCCATTAGGTGAAATGCTGGACCCGCACAAACACGAGGCGATGACTACGGTGGAATCCGACGCTGCGCACAACAGCATCGTAAATGTCTTCCAGAAAGGCTATGAATTGAACGATCGGCTGGTGAGACCAGCGCTGGTCAGCGTCGCCAAATCAAAAGACTCTTGAAAACGCCTTGTTGCGCCCTAACCTACCGAATCATCAGAATATTTTAGATTGAGGATCATAAGGAAAGATCATGGGAAAAACTATCGGAATTGACCTCGGTACGACCAACTCCTGCGTCGCAATTATGGAAGGCGGCCAGGCAAAAGTAATTGAAAATGCAGAAGGCGCGCGCACGACTCCTTCGATCGTTGCCTATGCCGAAGATGGCGAAGTACTGGCCGGCGTGCCTGCAAAACGCCAGGCGGTCACCAACCCCAAGAACACGTTGTATGCAGTAAAACGGCTGATCGGTCGCCGATTCAAAGATGCCGAAGTTCAGAAAGCGGTCGAACAATCTCCATTTGCCATTGTTAATGCCAAGAACGGCGACGCATGGCTCGAAGTTCGCGGTAAGCAAAGCGCACCGCCGGAAATTTCCGCGCAAGTGCTCTTGAAAATGAAAAAGACCGCTGAAGACTATCTTGGCGAACCGGTTACCGAGGCAGTCATTACTGTTCCCGCCTATTTCAACGATTCACAACGGCAGGCAACCAAGGATGCCGGTCGCATTGCCGGCCTCGAGGTCAAGCGCATCATCAACGAACCGACTGCTGCCGCTCTGGCATTCGGTATGGACAAGAAAGAAGGGGATCGCAAGATTGCCGTCTATGACCTCGGTGGCGGTACGTTCGATATCTCGATTATCGAGATCGCTGAAGTCGAAGGCGAGCACCAGTTCGAAGTGCTTTCCACCAACGGCGACACGTTTCTTGGAGGTGAGGACTTCGACCAGCGCTTGATTGAGTATCTCGCTGAAGAATTCAAGAAAGAACAGGGAATCGATTTACGTAGCGACGTGCTGGCACTACAGCGCCTTAAGGAAGCAGCCGAAAAAGCCAAGATTGAACTGTCTTCCAGCCAACAAACGGAAGTCAACTTGCCGTATGTCACTGCCGACGCATCGGGTCCCAAACATCTGGCAGTGAAAATTACGCGTGCCAAGCTGGAGAGCCTGGTCGAGGATTTGGTGAAAAGAACCATTGAACCGTGCCGGACGGCAGTCAAGGATGCAGGCATCAAGGTCTCCGATATTGACGACGTGATTCTGGTCGGTGGTATGACGCGCATGCCGCAAGTGCAGGAAGTGGTCAAGGAATTCTTCGGAAAAGAACCGCGCAAAGATGTCAATCCGGACGAGGCCGTGGCAGTCGGTGCAGCCATTCAGGCAGGTGTCCTGCAGGGTGACGTCAAAGACGTGTTGCTGCTCGATGTGACCCCGTTGTCGCTTGGTATTGAAACGCTCGGCGGTGTGATGACTAAACTCATTCAGAAAAACACGACTATTCCGACCAAAGCTCAGCAGGTGTTTTCCACGGCAGAAGATACGCAAACGGCAGTCACGATCCATGTGCTGCAGGGTGAGCGTGAAATGACACGCGACAACAAATCGCTGGGTCAATTCAATCTGGCCGACATCCCGCCAGCACCACGCGGTATGCCTCAGATCGAAGTCACTTTTGACATCGATTCAAACGGCATTCTGCATGTCTCGGCGAAGGACAAAGCCACCGGTAAGGAAAACAAAATTACGATCAAAGCCAACTCCGGCCTTGCCGAAGGCGAGATTGAGAAAATGATCAAGGACGCTGAGACGCACGCCGAAGACGATCGCAAGGCGCGAGAAGTAGTCGACGCTCGCAATGAATGTGATGCTCTCGTGCATGGTGTCAGGAAATCGCTCGCGGAACACGGCGAGAACCTGGATGCGGATGAGAAAGGCAAGATCGAACAGGCATTGACTGACGCCGAAGCAGCGATCCAGTCCGATGACAAGGACGAGATTCAGGCCAAATCCCAGGAACTGGCCGCCGTGTCACAGAAACTTGCGGAGCAAATGAGTGCGCAAGAGCAACAAGCAGCACAAGGCGGCGCGGACTCAGGCGCAAGTGGCGGCGGTGAACCGGCAGCAGAAGACGATGGGAACGTAGTTGACGCCGAGTTCGAGGAAGTAAAGGACAACAAGAAGTCAGCCTGACAGAACACACCTCCTTTTGTAATCGATCGGATGCTCACGGCGCCATTGAGGGCAGGCTTTACCAGCCTGCCCGCAAATGGTGCCGTTTGCGTCTGACACATCTCATGCCCAGGAAATGGCCAAACGCGACTACTACGAAGTTCTAGGCGTAAATCGAGACGCCTCTGATGATGAAATCAAGAAAGCCTATCGCAAGCTGGCGATGAAATATCATCCGGACCGAAATCCGGACAACGCCAAGGCCGAAGACCAATTCAAGGAGGCAAAAGAAGCCTACGAGATTGTCTCCGACGCCGAGAAACGGGTTGCCTACGATCAGTACGGGCATGCCGGCGTGGATCAGGCAGCGGGTATGGGCGGTGCCGCCGGGATGGGTGGATTTGCCGATGCATTTGGCGACATCTTTGGCGATATTTTCGGCGGCGGTGGGTCTGGCGGACGTACTCGATCCAATGTCTATCGCGGCGCCGATCTGCGATACAACCTCGAAATCTCTCTTGAAGAAGCCGCGCGCGGCACAGAGGCAAAGGTGCGTATTCCGACCATGGAAGAATGCACCGTATGTCACGGGTCGGGCGCGAAGCCTGGGACCGAGCCGGTTTCCTGCCCGACATGTGGAGGTCATGGCCAGGTTCGCATGACACAGGGTTTCTTCTCCATCCAGCAGACCTGCCCGAAATGTCATGGCGGCGGCAAGGTCGTACAAAGCCCTTGCGCTACTTGTAGTGGGCACGGACGAATCAAGAAACAGAAGACCTTGTCGGTCAAGATCCCACCCGGAGTTGACGAAGGTGATCGCATTCGCCTGTCCGGAGAAGGCGAAGCCGGTGTCAACGGTGGACCAACCGGCGATTTATATGTGGTGATTCATGTCGGCAATCACGAAGTATTTACCAGAGACGGCAATCACCTCCATTGTGAAATGCCGATCAGCTTCACGAAGGCGGCGCTCGGTAGCGAAATAGAAATACCGACACTGGATGGCTATGCGAAGATCAAAATCCCCGCGGAGACGCAATCAGGCAAAGTGTTTCGATTACGTGGAAAAGGCATCAAGGGTGTGCGCAGCACCACCCATGGCGATTTGATGGTTCACGTCCTGGTTGAGACGCCGGTCAAACTCACCGCGCGCCAGAAAGAACTACTTGCAGAGTTCGAAGAAATCAACCAGAGCGATGCGTCGCAACACAATCCTCGCGCCAAATCCTGGATGAACAAGGTAAAAGATTTTTTCGAGACGTAAAGATTTCTTCGAGGCATAGAGCGCGAAGGAATAGAGCTCCTGGCTATAGCGCGTGTCCGCTTTGCAAGGCAGTGATGAGGTAGTGGAAGAGGCAGCGGACATCAACTGTTGAGCGCCCGCCTGAAACTTTGTTCAGTTAGTTTCTGCGCCAGGTCGTTCCGTCCGCGGCATCTTCCAGAACAACACCCATTGAGAGAAGCTCATCACGAATGCGGTCGGCCTCAGCGAAGTCCTTATCCGTGCGCGCCGCTTTTCGGGCAACGATTCTGTCTTCTATTTGCTCAGCGGACAGATCGGAACCGTCGCCGGACTGCAGAAAATCGACCGGATCGCGCTCCAGCAACCCGAGGATGGCGCCAAGCGCACGCAATAGAAGGGCGAGTTCGCGGGATTGGGAGCGGTTAATTTCGTTCGCCAGTTCAAACAACACCGCAACTGCTTCCGGCGTATTGAAGTCATCATCCATTGCTTCGCAGAAACGTTTTGCGTAAGCATGATCCCAGTCAATCGCGTAGCTCGAGCTATCAACATCGAATGCTTTCAAGGCAGTGTAAAGACGCGTCAGTGCCTGTCGGGCATCGTCAAGGTGGTGGTCAGAGTAATTCAAGGGACTGCGATAGTGCGCGCGCGCAATGAAAAACCGCACGACTTCAGCGTCGAATTGATGCAGGACATCACGCACGGTAAAAAAATTGCCCAAAGATTTGGACATCTTTTCGTCATCTATGCGCACAAAACCATTGTGCATCCAGTAGTTGACGAAGGTGTGGCCGTGCGCACCTTCTGACTGCGCGATCTCGTTCTCATGATGCGGAAACTGGAGATCCTGGCCGCCACCGTGAATGTCGAAATGCGCACCCAGATAGCGCTCACTCATCGCCGAACACTCAATATGCCAACCGGGGCGCCCCTTTCCCCATGGTGAGTCCCAGGACGGCTCCCCGGGTTTGGCCGACTTCCAGAGCACAAAATCCAGCGGCTCACGCTTGTTGGTATCGATATCCACGCGCGCGCCCGCTCTGAGTTGCTCCAGAGACTTTCCTGACAGCTTGCCGTATCCATTGAATTTGTGCACCGAGTAGTAGACATCACCGTTGTCAGCTGGATAAGCCATCCCTTTATCAATCAACTTTCCGATCAACGTAAGCATCGGGGGAATATTCGCCGTTGCGCGCGGCTCAAAATCAGGCTCACGCACCCCCAACGCAGCGGCGTCTTCGTTCATTGCCTTGATGAAACGCCCGGTAAGCTGTTCGAACGGCTCCCCGTTTTCCAGCGCGCGTTTGATAATCTTGTCATCAATGTCGGTGATGTTACGCACGTAAATAACGTCATACCCGCTCGCCTGTAACCAGCGAATTACCAGATCGAACACGACGAGTACGCGCGCGTGGCCCAAATGGCAAAAGTCGTATACCGTCATACCGCAGACGTAAATGCCAACCTTGCCCGATCTGAGCGCAACGAAGCGCTGTTTGTCGCCTGTGAGCGAGTTGTAGATATTCAACATTCTGGGCCGTTCAAATGGATTGTTCGTGCTGACAGGCTGTGAAACTGGCGCCAGCGACGCGGACGTATCAGTCTGTGGAATAGGGGCCGAAAAGCCTAATAATAGAGTTTGTCGCCCAGGCCATGTTCTTGCTAGAATCTGCTATTATTTACAACAACCTAGCGGCTTTATTTCACGCGAAGTATAGCATATGAGAATACGACATCATTCAATCCCTGTCGTAGTAACGGTTTTGTTCCTCGGCATATTGTCGCCCGCATTGGCCGACGATTACGAGGATGCCAGCCGTTTACTCAATCAGGGCAAGCACGCCGCGGCCCTGCAGAAGGTCGACGCGGCAATCGCCTCAAACCCGCAAGACGCGCGCGCACGCTTCCTCAAAGGCCTTATTCTGACTGAGCAAAACAATATGGATGCGGCCATTCAAGTCTTCACGTTGCTCACTCGCGACTACCCGGAATTGCCAGAACCGTATAACAATCTGGCGGTTCTCTATGCGGCCCAGGGACAATATGATCGGGCGCAGGAATCGTTGGAGATGGCAATTCGGACGCATCCCAGTTACGCGGTTGCGCACGAGAATCTTGGCGATGTTTACGCCAAGATGGCAAGTGAAGCGTACGACAAGGCGCTCAGCCTCGACCGCAGCAACCAGACTGCACAGACAAAGCTGGCCCTGATACGTGAATTATTTGGCGGACCTACAATGCTCGCCGCGGAGCCAGCGCAAACAGTTGCCGCCACTCAGACCACGCAGAATACCGCGATCGCCCCGGCGCCTCCACGGGCCCAGCCAGCAGAGTCGGCGCCGGTCGCGCCAACTGCGGATCAAACTCAGGACGTCATCGCCGCTGTTAATAGCTGGGCAAAAGCATGGTCAGACAAAAACACTACGGAGTATCTCTCCCACTACTCACCGCAATTTGACCCTGCAGGAAAGCAATCACGCAAAGAGTGGGAAAATACTCGCCGAGCTCGCCTCAAACGGCCAAAATTCATAGAAATCTCAGTATCTAAGCAGAATGTATCGTTCAGCGGCAATAACAAAGCGACTATCAGTTTTCAACAGCGTTATAAATCCAATACCATCGATTCCGTCGGACAGAAAACTTTGAAAATGGTGAAGTCAAACGATCGCTGGTTGATCGCCCAGGAACGTTTCAAGAATTGATGTGAGATGAGAGCCTACCCTCGCGTTCGCCGCGCTCGCGCGCAGGCCGGCTCCCATCAATCCCCTCTACAAGCGATGGTCGCAATCATCCTCGCCGCTTCATCCTACGTGTGGGCAATTGACTTCCTGCCAAGTCCACAGTCTGTAACGCGACATTTTTCCGCACCAGAAGAGATGTTGGTGAAAGCACTAATCGAGGTCGGTGAAAACCGCGTCGGCTCAGCCCTGGAAAAAATCGAATCACTGCTGTCCACCAGTCCGAACTTTCGCCTGGCGCAGCTCGTGAAAGGCGATCTTCTGCTCGCCCGCAGCCGACCGATCAACAATGTTGGGGCTGGTGTGCCAAGCGCGAACATTACGACCGATCTACGTGCCGAAGCCCGCGCTCGAGTTGCTCGCTACGCTTTCCAGCCGAGCACTGACCTTGTACCCAAGTACATTCTTGAACTACCGCTAACCCAGAAACACGCGCTAGTGCTCGACGCGTCCAAGTCAACGCTGTTTGTATTCGAGAACACTGACGATGGATTACGCTATGTTGCCGACTACTACATGTCCGTGGGCAAGAACGGCGCAGACAAAACTCGCGAGGGCGACAAACGCACGCCCCTTGGCGTCTACCACGTTACCAGCAAAAAGACGCCTAAAACACTGACGGACTTTTATGGCAGCGGTGCGTTTCCCATCAATTATCCGAACGAGTGGGATCACTTACGTGGTCGTGATGGATACGGAATCTGGCTACATGGCACCCCTTTCGATACTTACAGTCGACCGCCACGCGCAAGCGACGGTTGCGTCGTACTCTCAAACGATGATTTTCTTGCTCTCGACAAGTATGTACAGCCGGGCACCACTCCTGTCGTAATTGCTGACCGTATCCAGTGGATGCACCCCGATGACGTCCAATCTGTCCGCAGCGAGCTAACCAATCAGCTCGAACGCTGGCGGCGCGATTGGGAGAGCCGCGAGACAAACGTTTATCTCCAGCACTATTCCGCTCGCTTCCTGGTGAACGGCAAGAATCTCAATCAATGGTCGGCACACAAACGCCGTGTCAATGCCGCGAAGACCTGGATCGAGGTCGGCATATCCGACGTGTCCGTTATTCTTTATCCTGGAGACGAGCCGCTAGCAGTTATCACTTTCGCTCAGGAGTATGCGAGCAGCAACCTCAAAAACAAAATGCACAAACGCCAGTACTGGACCCGCGAGAACAATCGCTGGAAAATCTTGTACGAAGGCGCTGCCTAGCAGCCGGTCAGACTTCACGATTGACGGCACAGTTAGTGGCAACGTGGTAGTGGCAACCTGGTAATGACAAGCATGGATGGCAAGATTTTTCCTCATACCCCGTTCCAATGCCTGCGAGATGTGCGCACCTCAGCGTGGAACAAGAGTCCCTCGGGAGATGTAGGCATGTAGGTGTATGCGAGCCCGCGTTTAGCGCAGTACGAAGGCATCCCCCATTGGTTTGCACGTCTTCTGAGAAAAATTTCGTCACTCGTATTCACTTGAACGCGCGCCTAATCACGCAACACAAGCAACGCGAACACTAAAGCACTGCGCTAGAATCACTCTTTTCGAGCACGATCGCCGTAAGAGACATTTCCCACAGGAAACCATTTTCTTAAGGAACAAAAGGCAAAAGAAAACATTTGCCGCACCTTTGTTCCGCACTCGATCTGCATTGAACAATTTTAGGGAGACTCGAATGAAGCAATTGTTGTTTTCGCTGTGCACGCTCCTCATCTGTGTCAGCGCGCACGCTGCCAATCCTATGATCGAATTTGAAACCAACGAGGGTGTAATCGTAATCGAACTGTATCCGGACAAGGCACCGAAGACGGTAATCAACTTTCTCGATTACGTGAATAGCGGTTACTACAACGGCACGATCTTTCACAGAGTCATTGCCGGCTTTATGGTCCAGGGCGGCGGCTTCACCCGGAATTATGAACAAAAGAAGTCAAACGATCCGATAGACAACGAAGCCGACAACGGCTTGAGAAACGAACCCGGGACTGTCGCCATGGCGCGCACCGGCGATCCCCATTCGGCTACAGCTCAGTTCTTTATCAACGTCGCCGACAACGCATTTCTCAACTTCCGCTCGCCATCGCCGCGCGGTTACGGCTACGCCGTGTTCGGAAAAGTTACCAAGGGAATGGATCTGGTGCACCAGATCGCAACCTCTCCTACCGGCCCTGGGGGCCCGTTCGGCAAGGATGTTCCAGTTAACATGGTGATCATCGAAAAATCAAGAGTCCTTGGAGAAGCAAAATGAGCACACGCGTCAAACTCGATACCTCTTTTGGAGATGTGGTTCTGGAAATGGATGAGGGAAAGGCACCTCGCACGGCGGCAAATTTTCTCGAGTATGTAGATTCCGGTCACTACAGCGGCACGGTGCTGCATCGGGTCATCGACGGGTTCATGATTCAGGGCGGCGGTTTTGAACCTGGCATGAAGGAAAAGCCGACACGCGATCCAATCGAAAACGAAGCGGCTAACGGGTTGAAGAATGCAATGTATACGGTCGCAATGGCACGAACCGCTGACGTGCACTCAGCCACCGCGCAGTTTTTCATTAACGTTGCGAACAACGATTTTCTGAATTTCACCGCGGAAACGCCTCAAGGATTCGGCTATTGCGTATTTGGAACCGTTGTCGAAGGGCAAGACGTAGTGGATAAAATCAAGAAAGTCGGAACAGGGAAAAGCGGCTTTCATGACGACGTCCCCCTTGAGGACGTACTCATCAACAGCGCAGAGCGTATTTGAGATAAAGCACGGGGCTGGCCACAAGACTAGCCCTGCGCCGCCAGGCTAACGCGAACAGTGGAAGCGAGAAAAGTGGCAGCGAGCTTCTTCATATCCGACCTGCATCTCACACCGGAGCGGCCGAAAAGTACAGAAAGCTTCCTGGCGTTTCTGCGCAATACAGCAGGCCAGGCAGAACGACTCTACATACTCGGTGACCTGTTCGAATACTGGGTCGGAGACGAAGCGTTGGCCGAGCCAATGCCGGCACAGATAGCAGAAGCGCTACGCGAACTCGGTAGCGATGGTACTCAGGTTTTCTTTATGCACGGAAACCGCGATTTTCTCGTCGGCGCCCAATTTATAAAGGCGGCAGGACTGCAACTACTGCCAGACCCATCCGTTGTTACCCTGTACGGCGCACCAACCCTGCTAATGCATGGCGATACCCTGTGTACCGACGATGTCGACTATCTGAACTTCCGAAAGATGGTCAGAGATCCTGATTGGCAGACCAAGTTTCTCGCCAAATCGGTGGCCGAACGCAAGCAATTTGCTGAATCCATGCGCAGCGAAAGCGAAAAATCAAAAAAGATAAAGTCTATGTCGATCATGGACGTTTCAACCGCAGCCGTTGAGTCAGAATTGCGTCAGCATGGCTATCCACGTCTAATTCATGGTCACACGCACAGGCCGGCCACGCATGAACATCTCGTCGACGGCCACGTTTGCGAGCGGCGTGTACTTGCCGACTGGTATGAACAAGGCTCCTACCTTGCGTGCGATTCAGACGGTTGCGAAAGCATCCGCATTGATTGAATCAGTCGACATCTGGTTCTGGCGATCAGGAATCTGGGTGCCGCAACCCGGGGCATGCGAATCAAATTACCGATAGCAGGCGCCAGTCTAGCCTGCATATTTCACGAAGGCAGCTGCCTAGTCCACGTATTTGCGAAACAAATCAACTTGCCATGAAGGCTTTTGGGCAATGGCGTTAGGGGACAGTTGTACCTATTCACTTTCAGTAAAAATGTGCCGTCACAGCTTGAACGATCGCGCAATTCGGAGAGAATCCTGCACAATATTCTGGCTATTGCCCTGCGGCCTATCGTCCAACCTGTTTAGCCACATATCCCCTGAGAAGCGAATCCTTCGTTAAATATGCAGGCTAGTGCGTCACTAAATTCTCGCCAGGCCGCGATCAAGATCAGCCTTGATATCGTCAACCGCTTCCAGACCGACAGCAACGCGCAACAGGCCTTCGCTGATTCCCGCAGCGTTGCGCACGTCTGCTGACAATCTGCCATGAGTGGTGCTTGCCGGATGCGTGATAGTGCTTTTCGCATCACCAAGGTTAGCAGTAATGGATATCAGTCGGGTGGCGTCAACCACCTTCCATGCTGCGTCCCGGCCGCCGTCCACAACGAAGGAAATAATCCCGCCAGCAGCCGATTGCTGCCGCATTGCCAACTGATGTTGCGGATGCGATTCAAGCCCAGGATAGAAAACCCGGGAAACTTTTGGATGGTGTTCGAGCCACGCCGCTATTGCATGCGCAGCATGACAATGCGCATCCATTCTCAGTTTCAGCGTTTCCAGCCCTTTCAGTATCACCCAGGCATTGAACGGAGAAATCACAGGGCCGGCACTGCGAAGAAACGAAGTCAATGGTCCGCGAATCACGTCGTTTCTGCCAAGCACCGCCCCTCCAAGCACTCTGCCCTGTCCGTCCAGATACTTTGTAGCCGAATGAATCACCACATCTGCACCATGCTCAAGGGGTCGCTGAAGCGCAGGTGTGCAGAAACAATTGTCGACTACCAGTAGTGCACCCGCTTCGTGGGCAACGTCACTTAAAGCCCGAATATCAACGACTTCGGTTAACGGATTCGAAGGCGTCTCTACAAACAGCAAGCGGGTATTTGGACGTATTGCTGCTGTCCAATGATCCAATTTAGTCGGCTCTACGAAAGTGGTTTCCACGCCGAAGCGCTGCAGAACATTGTTGAACAGTTGTATGGTCGCACCGAAAACACTTCTAGATGCAACGATGTGTTCGCCTGTCTTCATCAGACTCATGATCGCGGCAAGAATTGCGGACATACCGGATGCCGTCGACACGCATGATTCCGCGCCTTCGAGCGCGGCGAGCCGTGTTTCCAGCATTTGAACTGTCGGGTTGGTGTAGCGGGAGTAGACCATGCCCTCATCCTCACCACTGAACCGTCGCGCCGCCTCCGCCGCGTCATCGAATACAAAGCTGGAAGTCAGATACATGGCTTCCGAATGCTCATTGAACTGGCTTCGTTGCGTACCCGCGCGCACCGCAAGGGTTTCGAAACCGAACTGACCATTGGTCATCTCATTCCTTTCGTCAAAACAGTGCGCGTCCTGTCTTCTGCCCGACTACCAAGCCAAAAACCGAGACCTAAAAAACAAAAAGCCCGCTTGCAAATGCTAAGCGGGCTCGTCGGGCGACGCGCTTTAGCAGTATTTTTTACGCGCCCGCAAGCTGATCTTCAAATCGGCGCACATCACTAAATTACGGGGTGCTGCCCCCTTTGTCAACGGGGCAGAGGGATTTCAATCGCTGGTCGCAAGATTCAGATCGAGCTGGCTGGCGCCGGCTTCCCTGCGTGCCAGCTCACCATCATTGCGCAGCGCATCGATATTGGCCAGATACTCTGGCGTTATGTCCCCGGTCACATACTCGCCACTGAAACAAGATGTCTCGAACTGCTCTATAGCCGGATTCACCGACCGACAATCATCCACAAGCGCCTCCAGATCCTGATATATCAACCGGTCGGCGCCAATTTCGCGGGCGATTTCTGCATCGGTTTTGCCGTATGCGATCAGCTCGTGCGATGTAGGCATATCGATACCGTACACGTTGGGGTAGCGCACCGGCGGTGCGGCTGATGCAAAGAACACCTTGCGAGCACCTGCTTCGCGTGCCATCTGCACAATTTCCTTGCTGGTGGTCCCGCGAACGATCGAATCGTCAACCAGCAGGACATTCTTGCCTTTGAACTCCATCCCAATGGCATTCAGCTTTTGCCTTACCGATTTCTGTCTCACTTCCTGGCCGGGCATGATGAAAGTCCGCCCGATATATCGGTTCTTGATGAATCCTTCGCGGTAAGGCTTGCCCAGGCCTTCTGCCAGTTCCATCGCAGATGGCCGGCTTGAATCGGGAATTGGTACCACAACATCGATATTCAGGTCTGCATGCTCTTGCATTATCTTCTGAGCGAGACTTGCACCCATCCGCAAACGCGTTTCATAAACCGAGATTCCGTCGATCATGGAATCGGGCCGTGCCAGATAAACGTACTCGAAAATGCACGGGAAATGACTTGCAATATCCGCGCACTGGCGACTATGAAATGCCCCCTCGAAGTCGATAAAGACCGCTTCACCCGGCGCGACATCTCTGACAAGTTCAAACCCCAAAGCGTCGAGCGCGACACTTTCGGATGCCACCAAATATTCAGGACCTTGTTCAGTTCGCGCGACACCTACCACCAGCGGTCGTATGCCGTACGGATCCCGAAACGCAAGCAACCCGTACCCGGCAATCATTGCAACAACCGCATAAGCACCCTTGACACGCTTGTGCACGCACGAAACCGCCTCGAAGATAGCCTCGCGATCAAGCTGGATACTGGCACATGCATCTTGCAACTCATGAGCCAGAACGTTAAGCAGAATTTCCGAATCGGAATCCGTATTGACGTGCCGAAGATCCTGCCGGAAAAGCTCGCGCTTGAGTTGATGCGCATTGGTCAGATTGCCGTTATGCCCGAGTACGACACCGAACGGCGAATTGACGTACATTGGCTGCGCCTCGGCGAACGAACTCGCCGAACCGGCCGTAGGATATCGGCAGTGCGCGATACCGGCATTACCGACAAGGTGCAGCATATCGCGTGTACGGAATACATCGCGTACCAGGCCGCTGCCCTTGTGCATATGGAAATTGTCGCCATCGGCGGTCACGATACCGGCCGCGTCCTGTCCGCGGTGCTGCAGTACCTGCAGTCCGTCGTACAGCAACTGATTCACCGGTGATCTTGCCACCGCGCCAAGAAGTCCACACATTGCTCGACTCTCCCGACCTACGTGCTACGGTCTATGGGCCCTCGTCCTCAGGGAAAAATGAACTGCACAAATTGCGTCACAAATTGGCCTGCGCCTCAATTCGGCCTGCGTCACCAATGGGCCACGTCAACCGCGGCCTCCGTTGCGCACTGTTTCCGGCAAGCGTGGGCGCATCCACGAAGCCATTGTCTCGAGCGGCACTCTGAAAAATGCGTCCTGCCAGTAGCGCTCTCTGGGCAAAGGCGTTAGACCCGCAACCAGAACAAGCAAGACGGCTACCAGTACTCCGCGGGCAAGCCCGAAAAACGCGCCCAGCGCTCGGTCAGTTCCACGCAGGCCGGTGACCTTGACTACCTTGGCAATCTGTAACGATAGCAGGCTAAACAGCAACACGCTCGCTATCATTACCAGCACAAACGCCAGTGCAAGGCGTGCACTTGGATGAGACACTAATCCTGTCAACCATCCGGCGACCACCGGTGCACCATACTTCGCGACCAAAAACGCACCCACCCACGAAGCCACAGACAACACTTCCCGCACGAGACCGCGCATTACGCTGATGAATGTCGATAACAACAAGATCAGCAATACTACGAAATCGAAAATCGTCATGCGTCGTGCCGCACCGCCGGGTTCTTGAAACGAAGCATATCGATACCTGGTTCAAGTTCGCCAGTCGCCGTCATTCGCTTCGCCTCACGATCGTGGGCTCGCCAAAAGTCAGTTTGCGCGCCTTAAGCCGTTCGCGCGCCTCCTCTGCCGCTGCACGCGTCGGATACGGGCCGACGCGCACTCTGGTGCGCTCGCCGTTGGTTGTCGAGACAACCTGAGTGTATGCCTTGAACCGGTTCTCGCGGACTTTCGCGGCCAACCTCGTTGCGTTCCCGGAATTGGAAAATGCGCCGAGCTGAACAACGAAACCATCATTGGCAGATGTCTTTTCAGTTTGTGGCGCCGGTTGTTTGACGGCCGCCGGGGGCGTGGAAACTGGTTCCGGCTCGCTGGTCTGCGCCTGCTGCTGTTGCGTCGATTTCGGCACAGGCGCCAGCTCAGTCCCCTCGACCGGTCTGAAGCGAAGCGGCTCGCGCGCCTTCGGTTCCGGTTCCGGTTCTGGCTCCGGCAAATCTTGCTGAGCGAGCGGTGGAATACTGATGGAAATGTCCTGCGACATTTTCCGAGGTTCGCTGTCGAGCATCATTGGCAGAAACACGATGACGAACAATACAAGTGCGACGGCGCCGACCAGACGCCTTCGAGCCCGTTTCTTCAGCTGCAGTTCTTCGCTACTAATCGCTTTCGCCATTCTCACGCGAGGCGGTTAACCGTTGACCAATGGTTTCCAGAGCTTCGCTCACTGTATAAAACGACCCGAAGACGAGGATTCTATCATTCCCCCGCGCCACTTCTTGTGCCGCTGCGTATCCCTGAGCTACGCTGCCCACAGCGGACACGGATTTCTTTGGCGCGCTGTGCATCAACATTTGTTTGACCGATTCTGCGTCTGCGCCGCGTGGTGTCCGCAGGTCGCACACAAACCACTCGTCAACGCTCGATGCAAGTGCAGATGTAATCTGTTCAATCTGCTTGTCGGCTAGCACGCCAAAAACCGCAATGGTTTTTCCGGAACAGGGTAGCGCCTTCAAGTCAGTCGATAATACCTGCGCCGCTGCTACATTGTGCGCGACATCCAATATGATGAGAGGCGCACCGGGCAGAACCTGAAAGCGTCCGGGAAGGTAGGCATCGAGCAAACCACCACGCAGTGCTGCCATATCAACCGGAAAATGCGCGCGCATGGCATGGACGCATTCGAATGCGGCAGCGGCATTGTAGAGTTGGGTGCCGCCTCGCAATAACGGAAACGGAAGCCCGGCCTTCTTTCCCGCGGCATTCCAGAACTGCCAACCCATGGCTGAGCGAATATGCCCAAAATCACGGCCCGCCAGATGCAACTCTGCGCCGATTGAACTTGCGTAGTCGAGCAGAGACGCCGGAGGTTCTTCTTCAGCGCAAATCGCCGGTTTCCCTCGGCGAAAAATGCCGGCTTTTTCCAGGCCGATAAGCTCACGCGACGCGCCAAGGAAATTGACATGGTCGATCGCGACATTGAGTACCACCGAACAGTCCGGCTCAAATGCATTGACTGCGTCGAGTCGCCCGCCTAATCCCACTTCCAGGATCGCGACATCGACTTGATCGTCACAGAAAATCAGTTGCGCCGCCAACGTGCCAAACTCGAAGTAAGTAAGCGGAATTTCGCCACGAGCCGCATCGATGCGTTCGAAGGCACCGATGAGTTCCTCATCATTGACCTCTTGGCCATTCACCCGAACGCGCTCGTTGTACCTGACGAGGTGTGGTGATGTATAGAGACCCGTTTTATAGCCTGCACACTTGTAAACGGCCTCAAGTATCGCGCAGGTTGATCCCTTGCCATTTGTCCCTCCCACCGAGATGCTTGGAAAAGAAGGCGTCAGGCCAATTCGGTCGCGTACTTCAACCACCCGGTCGAGGCCCATGTCGATCTCTTTTGGGTGTAGTTGCTCAAGACGAACAAGCCAGGCGGAAAGCGGTGCAGGTGAGGCCACGGCGATACTCAAGCCGCGTCAGCGATGTTAGCGTAGTGCTTCACTATTAACGGCACAAAAGATGGCGAATATCAAGGCGCTGGAACGCGCATCAACAACGTAATCAGATTCGCGAGTTTGTCGCGCAGGTTACGCCGGTCAACAATCATATCCACGGCTCCATGCTCAAGAAGGAACTCGGCGCGCTGAAATCCCTCCGGCAAGGTTTGTCGTACGGTCTGTTCAATCACACGTGGCCCTGCAAAACCAATCAATGCTCCAGGCTCTGCGATGATGATATCGCCAATCAACGCAAAACTGGCGGAAACACCACCCATCGTCGGATCGGTCAGCACTGATATAAACGGCAGACGCGCAGCCGACAACCGGCTCAGTACCGCAGTCGTCTTCGCCATCTGCATGAGCGAAGTCAGACCTTCCTGCATGCGTGCCCCGCCGCTGGCGGCAAAACACACGAACGGAAGATTATTTTCGCAACATGTCTGAACGCCACGAACAAAGCGTTCTCCTACTACCGAGCCCATCGACCCGCCCAGGAACCTGAACTCGAACGCGGCGCAGACCAGCCCGACCTCTTTGATGGCGCCCTGCATTACCACCAGCGCTTCATCTTCTCCGGTTTCCTCGCGCGCTTGTTCAAGACGATCCGTATAACGCTTGCTGTCTACGAATTTCAGGAAATCGACCGGCTCGACTTGCGTTCCGATTTCATAGCGGCCCTCAGGATCGAGCATAAAATCAAGTCGTTCGCGTGCACCGATCCGGTTATGGTGGCTGCATTTCGGACATACGTTGAGATTCTTTTCCAGATCCGCCCGATACAAGACCGTCTCACATACCGAGCACTTACTCCACAGACCTTCCGGAACGGCCTTTCGTGCCGCCCCGGATGCGCGCTTGATCTTCGGTGGAAGTAGCTTTTGTAGCCAGCTCATCGCCGTCTTGTTTGTTCTCTATGTGGGGGCGTCCATCGCCTGACGAATATCGCGAATCAATTCGCTCACATCGGCAATCACCGACTCCGGTTGCGCCTGTTCGATTTCCTCAACCAGCCTGCTACCAATTACAACTGCATCTGACACCTCGGCTACGGCACGCGCAGTTTTCCCGTCGCGAATACCAAATCCGACACCGATAGGAAGTTTAACGTGTGCGCGAATTTGCGGCAGCTTTTTCGCGACTTCCTGCATATCGAGATGCGACGCCCCGGTAACGCCTTTGAGCGCCACGTAATAGACGTATCCGCTGGCGACGCGTGCAACGGTATCCATGCGCGTGTCCAGCGTTGTCGGCGCCAACAGAAATATCGAATCGATCGCCCGTTCTTTCAACTGCCGGGTCAACTCGCCGCTTTCTTCTGGTGGATAGTCAACAACCAACACACCATCAACGCCCGCTGCTTGTGCCTGGTTCGCAAAATTCTCGTAGCCCATTGCCTCTATTGGATTGGCATAACCCATCAAAACCACGGGCGTCTTCTTGTCCGATTCGCGAAACTCGGCCACAAAGCCAAAGACGTCGTGCAGTCCAACCCCATGCACGAGAGCACGCTCGCTTGAGCGCTGAATCGTTGGCCCGTCTGCCATCGGGTCTGAAAACGGCACACCCAGCTCAATAATGTCGGCACCGGCCTCCACCAGCGCGCGCATGATCGGCATGGTCATTTGCGGATTAGGATCACCGGCAGTGACAAACGGGATCAGCGCCTTTTTGTCGGCAGACTTCAGTTTTTCGAACGTACCAGCGATTCGCGACATATTATTTTGCTGCAAACCGGACGAAAGTCGTTTGCATTGAAGTTATCTGTCTGCGCCGGTGAATCCGGCGCCATTGTCTGTCTGTGCGGGGAATCCCGCCGTCACCTGTTTATCAGTGCCACGATTGCCGACAGCTTTCATTAAAGCGTAATGCCCGATGCCTGCGCAACGGTGTGCATGTCCTTGTCACCTCGTCCGGACAAGTTCACCAACAATACGGCATCTTTGGACATCTGTGGCGCCAGTTTCATTGCGTACGCAACCGCATGCGACGACTCGAGTGCGGGCATGATTCCTTCTGTACGCGTTAGTGCGTGAAAGGCGGCCAAAGCCTCATTGTCGTCAATTGCAACATACTCAGCGCGACCACTGTCCTTCAGCCAAGAGTGCTCGGGACCCACGCCAGGGTAATCGAGGCCCGCCGAGATCGAATGCGTTTCGGTAATCTGTCCGTCGTCATTTTGCATCAGGTACGTACGGTTTCCATGAAGGACGCCGGGCTTGCCAGCGCACAGTGTTGCTGCATGTTTGCCGGACTCGATACCAAAGCCGGCCGCTTCGACACCAATGAGTCGCACGGCCTTGTCTTCAATGTAAGGATAGAAGGCCCCTATTGCGTTCGACCCGCCACCGACACAGGCAATGATCGCGTCAGGCTGACGCCCGATCTCTTCCGGCATCTGACTGCGCAACTCCCGCCCGACCACCGCGTTGAAATCGCGCACCATCATTGGATACGGATGCGGGCCGGCAACGGTACCGATGATGTAGAAAGTCGATTCCACATTGGTGACCCAATCGCGCATCGCTTCATTGAGTGCGTCCTTGAGCGTTTTCGAGCCGCTTTCAACCGGAACCACTTTCGCACCCAAAAGCTTCATGCGATAAACATTGCTCGCCTGGCGCTTGATGTCCTCCGAACCCATGTAGACGACGCATTCCATATCGTAGCGAGCGGCAACAGTCGCAGACGCGACGCCGTGCTGACCCGCGCCCGTTTCAGCTATCACCCGCTTTTTTCCCATCTGGCGGGCCAACAAAGCCTGCCCGACAGTATTGTTGATTTTGTGCGCGCCGGTGTGATTGAGATCTTCACGCTTAAGCCAAATCTGCGCACCTCCGGCTTGCTCCGAAAGACGTTTGGCGTGATACACAGGGCTCGGACGCCCTACGTAATGTTTCAGTTCGTATTCGAACTCGGCAAGAAAATCCGGGTCTTTGCGAACACGTTCGTAACTTTCGCGGAGTTCCTCGAGCGCATGGACGAGCGTCTCTGCCACGAAAACGCCACCGTAAGAACCGAAATGGCCGCGCTCGTCCGGGAGTTTGTAGGCTTCGAGAGCCTCATACATCTGCATCTTTCACTCCTCGAATGAAGGCCGCGATCTTGGTCGCGTCCTTAATTCCCTTGTCTGATTCAACACCGCTGCTCACATCAACAGCCCATGGACGTACGCGCTGAATCGCTTCGGTAACGTTATGCGGATTCAACCCCCCAGCCAGAATCAAGGGTAGCGAACATTCAGTCGGAATCAGCGCCCAATCGAATGTGGCGCCGGTACCTCCCAGAGTGCCATCGACAAATGCATCTAATAACAGTCCTTTGGCGCCCGCATGAAGGCGTGCGTATTGTAACAAATCCACTTCTGGCCGAACGCGCACAGCTTTGATGTACGGCAAACTGAAACTACTGCAAAAATCAGGTGGTTCGTCTCCATGAAACTGCAGTAACGCGGGCCTGACTTCGTCAATAACTTTCTCGACGTCAGCCGACGATGGGTCGACCATCAAAGCAACTGACGTCACGAAAGGTGGAAGCGCCTCAACTATTCGCCGTGCTTGCTGGTGATTTACGAACCGAGGGCTCTCCGGATACAGCACAATCCCGATCGCTTGTGCGCCGCAGCGGGCTGCAACAAGTGCGTCTTGCACTCTTGTCAATCCGCAGATTTTGATGGCACTTCTCATGTTGTTATAGCGTGATAGATCATTTCAATGCAGCAAGCACTGTCTCAGGCAAATCATTTAACGAGACACGAGGCAGCCCCCAGTGGTCCGCATAGTCCACGGCGGACATATACAGACCAGTCGCTGCAAAAGTAGGTGCGGCACGACGACGATCGCAGGTCCCCAGAAGTTCTCGTATCCATCCCGGTCGTTGGCGACCACAGCCGACCTCGATCAATGAGCCGACAATATTTCTGACCATGTGCTGCAGGAAGGCATTGGCGGCAATCTCGAAACAGATGATATCGCCTTGTCGCGAAACCGTGAGTTCATGAATGGTCCGGATCGGACTATTCGCCTGACACTCTGCTGCGCGAAAAGCACTGAAGTCGTGCTCGCCGTTCAGAGCCAGACCAGCTTCCTGCATCGCGTCCGCATCCAGTCGCCCATCGAACCAGCCGACATTACTGGAGAACAGGCCCGGCCGTTGATCACGATTCAACAGAAAATATTTGTAGTGTCGCGCTGTCGCACTATAGCGCGCATGAAACTCAGCGCTGACCTCGCGTTGCCAGATCACGCTGACGCCGGATCCCAGATTGGCATTTACGCCACGAGTCCAGGCACTCTCCGGGCGAAATGTCTCGCAGTCGAAATGCACTACTTGACAAAGAGCGTGTACTCCAGCGTCGGTCCTTCCAGCGCAGACCGTGTTGATACCCTGAGAAGCAATCCCGGCGAGTGCCGCTTCAACGGCGTCCTGGACTCCGCAACCACTACGCTGAGTCTGCCAACCGCAGAATGTGGCGCCGTCGTACTCCAGGCCGAGCGCTATGCGCATGGGGAATCGTGCAACTCGAGCGCCACGTCAATTCGTGACGATTGGGAATTCCTGAAAAAGTCCGATCTATCCGAGAGAAGAGAGAACGCTCTCGGCGGCAACTTTCTGGTCGGAGTCACCCTCCGAGATGACCTCTTTGAGGATTTCGCGGGCACCGTCGTTGTCACCCATTTCCTGATACGCCTTGGCAAGATCAAACTTGGTCTGAACTTCATACCATTTGTCATCTTTGCCTGACGCATTCGGCAGGTCGGTTGTTGTCTCATCGAGATCAAGACTGATTCCTGACAGATCCAGTGCTGGCGCATCCGACGATTCGGATTGTTCTTCGCCACCGCTATCGGGCGACACATCATCGTTTCCTAGCGATATATCGTCGATATTGAATTCTAGGCCCGGATCGAAATTCGTTGTCGCAGTTTCGTCCAGCCCGTCAGAATCGTCAGACTGATCCCCGATCTGGGTGGAATCAAAATCGAAGTCAAGCATATTGCCACCATCGTCGACAGGCAAATCGAGCGCGCTGGCACCATCATCGACAGGCGGCAGATCAACATTCAAATCGGAATCAATTGGCGCAGATTCACCGCCGGGGTCAGTTGTTAACGCGCTCATGACCTGCGTTTTGGCGAAATCATCCTTGCTGTCACTAAGATCGATGTCCGCTCCGAGTGCGGATGGCGCGTCCTGGTCGGTGCCATCACCCATTCCTACATCGAAATCGAGGTGGTCCGCAGTTGAAGTAATGTCACTTGCCGCTTGATCATATTCAGCTTGCTCACCCTGGCCTGCGGCACCGTCTGCGTATCGCGTATTTTCAGGGTCTATCGAGTAACCAAGCCTGGCGACACGGTCCCAGACCTCGCCCTCGCTACCAGCTTCTTGCTGGATGATGCGCGCGAGTTTTTCGAATGCTTCCTTGTTACCCTGCTTCGCGTAGATCTCCAGCAATTTCACGTGAATTTCAAATCGCCCTGGATGCAGTGCGATCGCTTCCTGGAGCAATTCTTCAGCTTGTGCGTCGCGACCGTAAGCGAGGAAAATTTCAGCTTCCTCTAACGGATCAACTTCCTCTCCGCTTTCACCGACTCTCCCAGGAAATCCGATGTCTGTTGTGTCCGGCGAGAACGCGCCGGATCCGGAAGCCGTCTCAGCCGAGCCTACGGCGGCAGGCACCTTTTTCTTCTTTTTGAAACCTGCGGTCCATGCGCCCAAGCGGCCTTTCAGGCGCCAGGCGCCCCATCCGATCAGAGCAATCACGATCACTGGTATTGCAAGCAGATAAGGCTGCGCAAAGGCCCGGTCCAGCAAACTCAGCGGTGGCTGTGCCTGTGGCCGACTACGCGGCTTCCGCGTAGTTGCTGTTGTTTTTGGTGGCTTGGCGGTGGCTACAGGCGGGGCCTTGGAGGGCGCAGGGGTACCCGTCTGTCCAGCGACTGGCGCTTGTTGACCTGGTTGCCCGGGCTTTGCAGGAGCCGCAGAATCAGGACCCGGTTGGATGTTCGGAGACGCCTGATCCGGCTTGACAGGGGCCGGTGGCTGCGAAGGTTGGGGCTGCGCAGCCTGCGGTGCGACCGGAGCAGGCTCAGGCTGAGCTGTCGTGCCTGCCTGAGACTGCAGTTCGGCCATGCCCTGATTCTGGACTTCGGCCAGTTTCTCAAGGTCCTCAATGAGTTTCTCAAGCTGCGTTACGCGTTCGTTTGATTCCCCCAGTGCCTTTTCAGTTGCGACCAATTGTTCTTGCATCGCTGCCGAAGCAACCTGACTGCCACCCGGCCCTGCAGTTGCGGGCTCGCCTCTGGATAACTTGACAACTTCTGGCGATGTACCGGGAGGCGGAAGTGGTACTGGCTCTTGTATTCTTGGTGTAACTACGCCGCCTGCAGCCTGTTGTGGCAATTGTTCCGCTCTCTGCACGGTCGCAGCCGCCAGCTGCTGTTTGTATGCCTTCCAACTGGTTGTCTGAGCGCGCACTTCCCTGGTCGCATCAGCAACTTCAATCTCGCGATACTCTTCAGGATCAGCAAGTCGAATGATCTTGCCTGTGCGCAAACGATTCATGTTGCTGCCGGAGAATGCCTGGCGGTTATTGCGGTATAGCACGACAAGCATTTGATTAAGCGTCACACCAGCCGGCTTATTCGCAAGCGCAATCTTAGAAAGCGTGTCACCGCTTACGACATTTATCTGTGCTTCCGAAACCGAAACAAACTCATCTGCGGTATCTGTGCCAACGGAACTAGAAACCGTTGGCGCCATACCGAGCAAAGTTGGCTCCGTTCCTCCAAAAGTTTCGACTGGCCCGAGATCTGTATCTTGCGCGGCGACACTAGCGACCGGTTCTTCGGGCAGAGGTTCCGGGGTTGGCGACGACGCAGGCGCAGTTGCGGCCTGCGTCTCGGCACCGCTCGGCATCTCTTCGATCTGCATCTCGGCAGCGCGCGCGGCGGCATCCGCTTCGCTCGCGGCCATCGCCTCTTCAATGCGCTGTTGCTCAAGACGTTGTTGCTCTCGTGCCGCGGCATTCGCTTCGCTCGCAGCCATCGCCTCTTCGGCACGTTGTTTATCACGGTCCGCGACGATAAACGGCGGATCAATGAAGGCCGTGTATTCTCGGGTCACCCGGCCGGATGCCCAGGTTAGTTCAAGCAGTAGATCCAATACCGGCTCGTCAATAGGATCCACCGATGTAATGCTGATAATCGGCAGTCCGCCGGTTTCCTGGCGCAAGCTTACTGATAGTTGTGAAATTAAAAGCGTGTGCACCAGCCCGACAGCTTCATAAGCCTGCGGGGATGCCAGCTGCACTTTCAGGGTCTGCAGTTCACCTGGTTTTGCGAGCACGGTCACATCGGCTCGCAACGGCTCGCCCAGTACCGACTTTACATCCAACCGTCCAAGGCCTGCTGCACTGGATTGAAGGCTCGCGACAGCAATGATGGCGCCGCTGACCCAAGCGCACAGGTAATTCCGTCTCAAAGCGCCCATACTGAATGTGGTTTAGAACTGTGCATTTGAAAGTAACATCATGTAGTTAGATATGCAAGCTAACGTACCCCTACGGGATTATGCCGTAACTCCCGTTTTTTTCAACCAAAATCGCTTTTGTAGAATTCTTCTTACACCCACAAATTGCGTCATATAGTTACCAAAATTCGTAACATTCTTCGTAACGGTTCCGCAGCGCCCCACAACAACTGGTCGCCAACAGTGAACGCCGTAACAAATTCGCCTCCCATTGGGAGTTTCCGCAGGCGACCGATGGGGATAGACAAATCTCCGCTGACCGCCGCTGGCGAAAGGTGTTCGATACTGTCCTGCCGGTTGTTTGGAATCACTTTCACCCAATCGTTTGCCGAATCCAGTCGCGATTCGATCTCGGATAACGGCAAATCGCGAGTAAGTTTGAAAGTCAGTGCCTGGCTGTGACACCGCATCGCGCCTACGCGCACACATATTCCGTCAATAGAGATCGGCGCCGATTCCAATCCAAGAATCTTGTTGCCCTCGGCACCTGCTTTCCATTCCTCCCGGCTCTGACCGTTGCCAAGGTCCTGATCGATCCACGGAATCAAGCTACCGGCCAATGGCACGCCAATTTGTTCAGTCGGCAATTCCGCCGATCGCAAAGCTTCAGTAACGCCACGATCAATGTCCAGAATCGATGACGTTGTTTCATTGAGCAAGGGTTGTACCGCCTTGTGTGTAAAACCCATCTGCGCTACCAGTTCACGCATTTGTTGCGCGCCGCCGCCGGAAGCTGCCTGATACGTCATGACCGTCATCCACTCAACGAGCGATTCGCGCAACAAGCCGTGCATGGCCATCAGCATCAGGCTCACTGTGCAGTTGCCACCAATGAAATCCTTCACCCCACTGTCAATTGCAGCTTCGATTACCGCCAGATTGACCGGGTCGAGGACAATGACGGCGTCCGCTTTCATGCGCAGCGTAGAAGCCGCATCGATCCAGTAACCTTGCCAGCCACTGTCTCTCAAGCGCGAATGAACTGAGCGCGTGTAGTCACCTCCCTGGCAAGAGATGACGGCGTCCATTTCTGCAAGCTCGGACACGCTGTTCGCATCTTTGAGCGCAACGTCTCCCTGGCCTGCGTCAGGGGCTTTCCCGCCAACCTGCGACGTACTGAAAAACACCGGTTCGATCAGATCGAAGTCACCCTCGGCGCGCATGCGCTGCATGAGGACCGATCCGACCATTCCGCGCCAACCAACGATACCGACTCGCATCATACTTTCCTGCTTTCCTATAGCTCGACTTACGCGAGCTGGCTAAGGCCGCTCGCTACAGAATATTTTCTGGCGGCATCACAATGCCGCGACAACCGCATCGCCCATCTCCGACGTGCCCACTTTGCGCATTCCCGGCTCGAATATGTCAGGCGTACGCAACCCCTGTCCGAGAACCTGGCGCACCGCCTCTTCGATTCGCCCGGCCACTTCGCCGGCACCGAAGGTGTAACGCATCATCATCGCCACCGACAAAATCGTCGCCAGCGGATTCGCCAGATTCTGGCCTGCAATGTCCGGCGCAGACCCATGTACTGGCTCGTACAAGCCCTTATTGTTGGCATCGAGAGACGCGGACGGCAGCATTCCGATCGACCCCGTCAACATCGATGCTTCGTCGGACAAAATGTCGCCGAACATGTTTCCCGTCAGAATCACATCAAATTGTTTCGGGGCTCGCACCAGCTGCATCGCCGCATTGTCAACATACATATGCGTCAGCTCGACGTCAGAATATTCCTTGCCGACTTCGATTACGATCTCGCGCCACAAAATACTGGTATCGAGCACGTTCGCCTTGTCGACGGAACAGAGTTTTCGGCCACGTTTTCTGGCAATTCCGAACGCTACGTTCGCGATACGCCGGATCTCCGCTTCACTGTACTTCATCGTGTCGAAGCCTTCGCGCTCGCCACTGTCAGTCTTGCGCTGCCCTCGCGGCTGCCCGAAATAAATATCACCCGTCAACTCTCGAAGAATCATCAGATCAAGATCGTTGACGAGTTCCGGTTTCAGCGATGACGCCTGCGCCAGTTCCTTGTAAACAACTGCCGGGCGCAAATTCGCAAACAGTCCGAGTTCCTTGCGGATGCGCAGCAAGCCCTGCTCCGGACGCATTGCACGCGGCAGTTCGTCATAGCTTGGGCCGCCAACGGCACCAAGCAGCACCGCGTCTGCCGATCGCGCCAATTCCAGAGTTGAATCCGGAAGTGGGTCGCCATGTTTGTCATAGCCGGCACCCCCTATTGACGCTTGCTCTGTCTGAAAATCGAGCTCCGGGCTTCGTACCGCTTCAATGACCCGCAAAGCTTGCTCGATTATTTCCGTACCGATACCGTCGCCGGGAAGAACTGCAATTTTCATAGTGGTTCCGCAATCTGGAGATTGAAAAATGGGAAGACGAATGTGCAGACCTGTATCGAGAACTGTTCGCTAACGAAAACGCCGGCCCCGATCGCTTTGCGTCGAAAAGCCATAGCCTGTTAACACAATTTTGATCGGCCCTTGCAGTCAGCAGGACCCTGGTGCTCGATAGACTGCTAGGAAAAAAGCCAGGGCTGTCCAGCCTTGTGCTTCTCTTCGTACGCCCGGATATCGTCTGCGTGATTCAGCGTTAGCCCGATTTCGTCAAGGCCGTTCAACATACAGTGTTTTCGGAACGGGTCGATATCAAAGCGGAACACGCTGCTACCATCAAGATAGGAAACAGTTTGCTGTTCAAGGTCAATAGTCAGCCGGAATCCCGGAAATGCTTCGACATCATGAAAGAGCTGGTTAACTTCGCTCTCAGTCAGCTTGATCGGCAATAACCCGTTCTTCAGAGAATTATTGAAAAATATTTCTCCGAAACTCGGCGCAACAACCGCCAAGAGGCCGTAATCGGCAAGCGCCCACGGCGCATGTTCACGTGATGATCCACAGCCGAAATTCTCGCGCGCGAGCAGGATGCTTGCGCCCTTGTAGCGCGGCTGATTCAGTATGAAATCGGGGTTAGGCTGGCGTGTCGACTGGTCCATGCCGGGTTCGCCATGATCCAGGAAGCGCCATGCGTCAAACAGGTTTGCGCCAAAACCCGTTCGCTTGATCGACTTCAAGAACTGCTTTGGAATAATGGCGTCAGTATCTACGTTGCCGCGGTCCAGCGGGGCAACAATACCCTCCAGATTCGTAAACTTCTCCATTACGCTAACTACTCCTCATTTCTCGGGCACGGCGCATCGGCGCGCCGCATCAACCTGAACAACCGCCGATTGGTTCCCACAATCAATTCAGAGTGAATTTTCATTCAGCTCCATAATTCGATTCAGCTCTAGAATTCAGAACGCACATCAACAAAATGCCCGGCAATCGCGGCACCGGCAGCCATTGCCGGACTGACAAGGTGGGTGCGCCCGCCAGCGCCCTGCCTGCCCTCGAAGTTGCGGTTGGACGTCGACGCGCAGCGTTCGCCCGGCTCGAGCCGGTCATCATTCATTGCCAGACACATCGAGCATCCCGGTTGCCTCCATTCGAAGCCGGCTTCGGTAAATATCCGGTCCAGGCCTTCTTTCTCCGCCTGCTCCTTGACCGGCCCGGATCCTGGCACCACCATCGCCAGCGCGATGCCCGTGGCCACACTGCGCCCTTTTACGACTTGCGCTGCAGCCCGCAGATCCTCAATTCGGGAATTGGTACATGATCCGATGAAAACTTTGTCGATTTTGATACTGGTCGCTGGCGTATTGGGGTCCAGGCCCATATAAACTAGTGCGCGCTCCATACCTTCGCGGCGGACTTCATCGCGCTCCTTCTCCGGATCGGGAACACGCGCGTCTACCGGGATCACCATTTCAGGCGATGTGCCCCATGTGACCTGTGGTTTTATCTCGCCGGCGTCCATCTGCACGACAAGGTCGAACGGCGCATGCTCGTCGCTTCTGAGGGTACGCCAGTACTTCACTGCGCGATCCCACATCTCGCCCCTGGGCGCGAATTCCCGGCCTTTGAGGTATTCGATGGTGACTTCATCAACAGCGATCATGCCGGCACGCGCACCGGCCTCGATCGCCATATTGCAAACCGTCATTCGACCTTCCATCGATAGACCCCGAATTGCCTGCCCGCCGAACTCGATCGCGTAGCCAGTCCCGCCGGCAGTGCCAATTTTTCCGACCACAGCAAGCGCCACGTCCTTGGCCGTCACACCGCGACCAAGTTTTCCATTGATCTCGACCAGCATGTTCTTCATTTTCTTTTGCACAAGGCATTGTGTCGCAAGCACGTGCTCAACTTCCGACGTTCCAATACCGTGCGCAAGACAACCGAACGCCCCATGTGTACTGGTATGCGAATCGCCGCAAACGACAGTCATACCGGGCAAAGTCGCGCCCTGCTCGGGCCCGATCACATGCACGATTCCCTGGCGATGATCGAGAAACGGGAAATAGGCCTTGGCACCATATTCACGAATGTTGGCGTCCAGCGTTTCTACCTGTAGTCGGGAAATCGGTTCCTGAATTCCCTTATCCCAGTCGGTGGTCGGCGTATTGTGGTCGGCCGTCGCGACGACTGAATCCATTCGCCACGGCTTGCGGCGCGCGAGCTTCAGCCCTTCGAAGGCCTGTGGACTGGTCACCTCGTGAACCAGATGCCGGTCGATGTAAATGAGTGCCGTTCCGTCGGGCTCGGATCGCACGACGTGGCTATCCCAAAGTTTGTCGTAAAGAGTCTGAAGCATTTTTGTGGCGCGTCACCAAAACCAAAATTATGACATATTGCGTTGCGAAATCCGGCACTCGCATCACGCCTGTTTACGTTATTGCAGCTTTGGCAAGCCCTTGCCAACAATCAGCAACGCGATCATTGCTGCGACCGCTGACAAGGTAAACGTCATGGCGCCGCCGAGGTTTTGCCAAGCGTAGCCGGCAGCAATCGTACCGATGGCACCACCGGCACCGTAACCGAGACTCGAATATATAGCCTGGCCGCGCGATTGCAGGGCGCCACGAAATACTTTGTGCGTCGCCGCGACCCCGGCGGCATGAAACGCGCCGAACGTCATTGCGTGCATCAACTGCGCGAAGGCCAGAATCGGCAAACTGCTTACGCCCCAGCCGATCATCAGAAAACGGGCGATCGCAAAACAGAAACAAGCCACCAGAATCTGCCCCAGCCGCCAGCGGCGCATCATCCGTGGCAACCACAGAAATAGTGCGATTTCGGCGATCACGCCGAGTGCCCACAACCAACCAACGGTCGTTGTAGAGTAACCGGCGTCAACGAGGTAAATCGAATAGAACGTGTTGTAAGGCGCGTGGGCAACCTGCATCAGGAAAAACCCGGCAATCAGTCCGATAACGCCTGGCTCGAAAAACACCGAGCCGAGTGAAGCTGAACTGGAACCCAGCGGTTCCGAACGGTCACGTGGGAGTGCAAATACCGACGCTGCCGTCAGGGTCAGCAGCACAAGAATAGCGAACTCCAGGGTATCGATGCCAAGAAGGTCGAACAAATAGCCTCCGGCAACAACGACAACGATGAAACCCACCGACCCCCACAAGCGGATGCGCCCGTAGATTCCCATGCGTGCGCGCAACACAGACATGGTACCTGCCTCAGCCAGGGGCAAAATACCCGACCAGAGAACACTCCAGATGATCATCAGGGCAAGCAATCCGGCAAAACCCGGACGAAACATTACGCCCACTAACACGAACGGTGTGCACAATGCCAACGCCCGTTGGATTGCGCCGCGCGCGCGATACCGGTCGGCGAGCCAGGCCCATAGATTGGGCACAAAGATGCGCGCCACAGGCCCAACCGCCATCAACATCGCGATCTGAAAAGGCTCGAAACCGCGATTCTTCAGATACAGGGCAAAGAACGGTCCGTAGGCGCCGACAAACGCAAAATACCAGAGATAGAAATTCGACAGGCGGAAAAACAGAAACCCGCGACCGGATTGGCGGGGCACGCCCGGTCGCACGCCACGGTCATTGGCGGGCATGTGTCTCGAAACAGTCAGGCTTCGTTCGGGTCAGCGTCTTCCATCGGCGCACCTGCACGAAGCGCTTCGATGGCGCTCCGGGAAGCCTGCGCCGGAATGTCAGGCACTCCCGTAGCGACGTCTCCGTTCTGCGCGCGATGACGCAACGCATGATCGACGAGAACCAGTGCCAGCATCGCTTCCGCAATTGGCGTTGCGCGAATGCCCACGCACGGATCATGGCGACCCTTGGTATTCACAATCACGGCGTTACCCGCTTTGTCAATGGAGCGTCGATCAAGCCGAATACTCGAAGTCGGCTTGACGGCAATGTTAGCTACGATGTCCTGGCCGGTAGATATGCCGCCTAATATGCCACCTGCATTGTTACTCAAAAATCCGGCCGGTGACATCTCGTCGCTATGCTCGGTTCCTCTCTGCTCAATGGCGGAGAAACCTGCTCCAATTTCAACACCCTTTATGGCATTGATACTCATCAACGCATAGGCGATTTCCGCGTCGAGTTTGTCATAAACCGGCTCGCCCCAGCCAGCCGGCACACCGGATGCGACTACCGAGATCTTCGCCCCGCATGAATCGCCGGATTTGCGCAAGCGGTCCATGAACGACTCGAGCTGCGGAACGATATCCGGATCCGGTGAGAAGAATACATTCTGGTCAATTGAATCCCAGGTCTTGAATCCGATTTCGATCGGGCCGAGTTGCGCCATGTAGCCGCGTATCTTCACGCCATAGCGCTCGTCAAGCCACTTGCGCGCGATGGCACCGGCAGCAACTCGCACTGCCGTTTCGCGGGCAGACTGGCGTCCCCCACCACGATAATCACGAATACCGTACTTCTGCCAATACGTGTAGTCGGCATGCCCCGGGCGAAACGATTCCGCAATGTTGCCGTAGTCTTTCGATCGTTGATCGACATTGCGAATCAGCAAGCCGATCGGTGTGCCGGTCGTTACGCCTTCAAACACTCCGGAGAGAATCTCAACAGTATCCGGTTCGCGCCTCTGGGTGACATGGCGCGACGTTCCCGGCCGCCTTCGATCAAGTTGCTGTTGAATGTCAGCTGCCGTCAACTCCAGTCCCGGCGGGCAACCGTCGACTACGCAACCCAGCGCGGGTCCGTGGCTTTCGCCGAACGACGTGACACAAAACAGCTTGCCAAGAGTATTGCCTGACATGATGGAACTCTTTGAATTAATGAAAGAAGTGTAGCACAGGGGGCGCCTCTGCCAGACCTCGCGAATCGCTTCGGTGGATTAAGCTGGAGAATCGCATTGCACTCTAAAGTTAGCGGATGCTTTCAACAAAATAATTTAAACTGTTGCACATTGACCATTTGCCGCAAATCTTTCTGCTGTATCGACCACGCTCATGCGCACCTACCTGAACTTGATGCAAGGCATCCTCGACAACGGCACCCGAAAAATGGACCGCACCGGGACCGGCACCCTGAGCCTTTTTGGCGCACAACTGCGCTTTGATTTGCAGCAGGGCTTTCCGCTACTGACAACCAAGAAAGTCCATCTCAAATCGATCATTCACGAATTGCTTTGGTTCCTCAAGGGCGAAACCAACATCGCCTACCTCAAGAATCATGACGTCAAGATCTGGGACGAATGGGCTGATGAGAACGGCGAACTCGGCCCTGTTTACGGCTATCAGTGGCGGTCGTGGCCCGCAGCCGACGGGCGACATATCGACCAGATCAGCAAGGTGCTCGAAGAAATCCAGCGCAATCCGGATTCAAGGCGGTTGATCGTTTCCGCCTGGAACGTCGCAGATATTGAGCGCATGGCGCTGGCGCCGTGCCATGCATTTTTTCAGTTTTACGTGGCCGACGGCAAGCTGTCATGCCAACTCTATCAGCGCAGCGCTGACTTTTTTCTCGGCGTGCCATTCAACATCGCGTCTTACTCCTTGCTCACATTAATGGTCGCGCAGGCATGCGGACTCAAACCCGGTGATTTTGTACACACGTTTGGCGATTGCCATCTGTATCTGAATCACCTGGATCAGGCGCGCGAGCAGCTTTCACGCGAACCGGGCGCGTTGCCGCGCATGGTCCTGAATCCGCAAGTAACAGATCTTTTCGATTTCCAGTACGATGACTTCAGCCTGGTCGGTTACGACCCCCAGCCCGTAATCAAAGCGCCAATCGCGGTGTAACCGGGAACAGCACGCTGGTAACGGACAATAGACTGCAACTCGTACTGATCGTGGCAATGGCGCGTGACCGCGTCATCGGCAAAGACGGACAACTGCCATGGCATCTGTCCGCGGACCTCAAACGATTCAAAGCGCTCACTATGGGTCATCCGATTGTTATGGGCCGCAAGACCCATGATTCAATCGGCCGGGCGTTACCGGGGCGCCACAACATTGTTGTCAGCCGTGATGAAAACTTGATTGTGAACGGCGCCGATTGCGTGACCTCACTTCCCGCCGCGCTCGATCTCGCCGCCGACACTGAGCAGGTATTCGTCATCGGTGGCGAGCAAATCTACCGACTGGCGTTACCGCTGGCTGACCGCATCGAGCTCACCGAGATTGATACTTCGGTCGATGGTGATGCATGGTTCCCGGAAATCGACCGCGACAAGTGGGATGAACAAGAGCGCGAAACACACAGTGATCCAGCGAGCGGTTTGCGCTACGACTACGTGACCCTGGAACGCGTAAGCCGCTGACATGGAACAGGGCAATACAAACCAGAACGGGCGGTGAACACCGTTCACCGCCCGTTGGGTCTCGTTACGTTTGCGACGTCTAAAGTAGCCGCACGTCCGGGAGCGGAAACCCGTTGAACTCGCTCGCATACGCTGTCGTGTAAGCGCCTGCGTTGCGAATGTAGATGAAATCATCATCCTGTAAATCTGCCGGAAGCAAATGATCTTGCAGCAGCACATCGACCGAATCACAGGTCGGACCGGCAATGTGCCACGGAACCAGCGCGCCGCTGCGATCTGACTCGAGCGGGTAGTGCAGCCCCTGCGTACTTTCCAACAAGCCGCCGAACATCCCGGTATCCAGATAAACCCAGCGCTGGTCGCGACGCCTGGTGGTTCCGATTACCCGGCACACAAAATAGGCAGAATCAGATACCAGGTATCGGCCCGGCTCGGCCATCACCCGTATATTCTCGTCGAGATCGGCGATTGCGTCGTTGACCACGTCGCTGATGACCTCGACCGAGGGAATCGGCTTGGTGAGCCGTATTGGAAATCCCCCGCCGATGTTGAGCATGCTCGGCGTGAGCCCTTTGAGTCGCATCTTCCGAAAAATCCGCTTGGCTCGGTCAATTGCCACGCGCCAGTTCTGCGCGTTTCGACACTGCGAGCCAACGTGAAAAGTAACGCCGCACAGTTCCGCGCCGAGCATGGCCGCCGCATCAAGAATCTCGTCCACCTCTCGCAGCGGCGCGCCGAACTTTCCTGAAAGTGGCCAGTCACTGCCGATATTGGGCGTATCAATACGCAAATACAGTTTGGCGCGAGGGGCAACCGAGTGGATCTTGCGCAATTCATCGATACTGTCGAGCGCAAACCACTCGACCCCTTTGGCCGTCGCGTACTCAATGTACTGCCGCGCCTTGACCGGATTACTGTAGTGCACCTGGGACGGTGCGACACCCAGTGAAACCAGCAGGTCAAGTTCGGCAGGCGAGGCGATCTCAAAACCCGATCCCTCGTCCGCAAGTATCTTGACGACACGTGGATCCGGATTAGCCTTGACTGCATAATGCGTACGAATGCGCGGCATGGCCGCACAGAAGCGCCGGTATTTGACACGGATGAGTTCCGGGTCGATCAGCAGAAACGGTTTCGTATACCCTTGCTCAAGGGCACGCCGGACATGCGCGAAATCAAGGGAAACTTCAGGGTGCGTGTCTAGCAGCCTGTCGAGATCGGCTTGTTGTTTGAGCGCAGCTCGCGCGGTCATCGTCTTTCTCCGGATCGCAATCGGGTTACCTACAGTTACTACAAATCAAATAATTGTTTTCTTGCTCGTGAAGCTTGTCCTGTGTTTCGTTGCAATGCACCTCAGACGTTGTGCACCGACGCGGCTCTTCCCGGATAACCCGGCAAGCCTTAGCCGTATCCGCCCTAACTACCAGACCGGAAAGGGAAAACCCCGAAAAAACAAGACGCGCATTATAGGCCCGAAATCGCAGGAATCAAGTCCGACCCTGCAAAAAAAGTCACACCCGGGACCGCCTCCTACATACGCGGCAACGCCACCCCTTGCTGGCCCTGATACTTGCCCCCGCGGTCCCGATAAGACGTCTCACAAACGTCGTCCGGAGCGCACTGAAAGAAAACGACCTGGGCAACGCCCTCATTTGCGTAGATCTTCGCGGGCAGCGGTGTTGTATTGGAAAACTCCAGGGTCACGTGGCCTTCCCACTCAGGCTCGAATGGCGTGACGTTGACAATGATTCCGCAGCGCGCATAGGTCGACTTTCCGAGGCAGATTGTGAGCACATCGCGCGGAATCCGGAAATACTCGACCGTACGCGCCAGAGCAAATGAATTCGGCGGAATGATGCAGACATCACCTTTGAAATCGACAAAGGAACCAGAGTCAAACGCCTTCGGATCAACAATCGTCGAATTAATATTCGTGAAGATCTTGAATTCGTCAGAACAGCGAATGTCGTAGCCGTAGCTGGACGTCCCGAACGATACGACCCGCTGGCCATCAACGACCTTCGTCTGTTGCGGCTCAAACGGTTCAATCATGCGATGCTGCTCCGCCATGCGGCGTATCCATCTGTCCGACTTCACTGTCATGTTTATGCCTCGAAAATGAACTGCTGAAACAAAACCGGGGGATTCAAGAGAAATCTACGTCGCGCCGCAAAGCATTCACTGGTCTGCCTGTCGTGCCCGACGGCCGGAGCCAATCAATAACGAATGCTAGTGTAGTGCTTCACTGTTATCGGCACTTAATGTTGGATTATAAAAAAGCGTTCAAATGAACAAAAGTGGCGAAATTCGCCTCAGACAAGGCGCAAACCACAGCGAGGTGCGCCCGCGTACGGCAGAGCAGGGGCCCCGCTGGCGGGGATGCGACCCGGAAGCGGGATGCTTTCGCACTGCGACAGGCGCGGGCTTGACACACACCTACGCGGTCGCATCCCCAGAGGGGCCCCTGCTCCGCGCTCCGGTGCGTACACCTCGCGAGGATTTGTAATGCAGTATGAGGCGAATTCTCGCCGTCTTTTGTGCCGTTAATTGTGAAGCACTACACTAGGTGTTCTGCACAACGATCTTCGGAAATGCGCCACCGTAATCACGTTTTTGCGACGAAATCTTTGCAGCAACCTTGCGCGCGATTTCCTTGTAGATCCGGCTAATGTCGCCGTCCGGTTCGGTAACCAGCGTCGGCCGACCTGAATCGACCTGTTCGCGGATACGCATATCCAGCGGCAACTGGCCAAGTAAATCAATTTCGTAGTCGGCGGACATGCGCGCTGCACCACCCTCGCCAAATATATGCTCCTCGTGCCCGCACCTGGAACATATGTGCGTGCTCATGTTTTCGACGATGCCAAGGATCGGAACATTAACTTTCTCGAACATTTTCAGACCTTTGCGCGCGTCGATCAGCGCAATATCCTGGGGCGTGGTGACGATCACGGCACCCGTCAGCGGCACTTTCTGTGACAGAGTCAGCTGAATATCGCCTGTTCCCGGCGGTAGATCCACAACCAGATAATCCAGCTCTTTCCACTGCGTATCGCGCAGCAGCTGCTCAAGGGCCTGCGTGACCATTGGCCCACGCCACACCATAGGCTGGTCAACGTCGATAAGCAGTCCGATCGACATCGTCTGGACGCCGTATATTTCCATCGGCTCGATAGTCTTGCCGTCGGCTGATTCGGGCCGACCGCTCAGCCCCATCATCATCTGTTGCGACGGTCCGTAGATGTCCGCATCAAGAATGCCGACTTTGGCGCCCTCGGCGGCAAGGGCGAGCGCAAGATTTGCCGTGGTCGTGGATTTGCCTACACCACCTTTCCCGGACGCCACGGCAATCACGTTCTTGATACCCGGCAATAACTTGAGACCTGCTTGCGCGGCATGTGCAACGATGTTGGTGGTCACCGACACCGACACTTTCCCGATATCAGGCAATGCCTTGAGTGTCCCCGCAATCGAACGCTTCACGTCGTCGACCAGGCTCTTCGCCGGATAGCCCAGAACGATTTCGACTGACACGTCGTTTCCATCCAGCGTGACTGTTTTGACGTCACCACTGGACTCGTAATCGCGCTGCGTAACGGGATCAATTAGTTGCGCCAGTGCTGCCCGAATCTGTTCTTCAGTTTGTGCCACGACTCTCACCCCTGTAATTTGGGCGCCAATTCTATCGAAAAGCCCGGCAGCCGAATACGTTGTCCGCAGCTACTTTTGCGAAACAATGACCTTGTTGGAACAGCGGGTTTGCTAGAATTGGGGCTTTTCGGCACCGCTTCGATGACGCGCAGAATTCTCGTCACGTCTGCCCTTCCCTACGCCAATGGCAGCATCCACCTCGGTCACCTGGTGGAATACATTCAGACCGACATCTGGGTGCGCTTCCAGAAGATGCAGGGGCACGACGTTCACTATGTATGTGCCGACGATACGCACGGCACACCGGTCATGCTGCGGGCCGACGCCGAAGGTATCACTGCGGATGAGCTTATCAAGCGCGTGCACGCCGAACACGCCCGCGACTTTGCCGGTTTCAATGTCTCTTTCGACAATTACTACACAACCGATTCCCCCGAGAACAGGGCGTTTTGCGAAGACATCTACCTGCAACTGGACGCCAGCAAGCTGATAGACAGGCGATCAGTCGAGCAATTCTATGATCCGGTCAAACAGATGTTTCTTCCGGACCGCTACATCAAGGGCGAATGTCCGAAATGCCACTCCAAGGATCAATACGGCGATTCATGCGAGGTGTGTGGATCCACCTACACGCCCACTGATTTGATCGACCCGTACTCGTCGGTATCCGGTGCAAAACCGGAACGCAAAGCCTCTGAGCATCATTTCTTCCGGCTTTCCGACAAACGCTGCGAAGCGTTTCTGAGGACGTTCACGCAATCCGGTGACCGGTTACAGCCTGAAGCGTCCAACAAGATGAAAGAATGGCTCGGAGAGGAAGGTGAAAGCACGCTCTCCGACTGGGACATTTCGCGAGATGCGCCCTATTTCGGGTTCGCGATTCCCGGCACCGACGGGAAGAAATTTTTCTACGTATGGCTGGATGCGCCAGTCGGTTATTTCGGAAGCTTCGCCAACTACGTCGAAAAACAAAAGTCGATCGGCAATGTAATCGACCAGGACAGCTTTCTTCGACCTGGCGGAAATACTGAACTGGTGCATTTCATCGGCAAGGACATTCTGTACTTTCATGCCCTGTTCTGGCCGGCAATGCTGGAGTTTGCCGGCTACCGCGCTCCAACCAAGGTGTTCGCACACGGCTTCCTGACCGTCGACGGACAAAAGATGTCCAAGTCGCGCGGCACCTTCATTACCGCCGAAAGCTATTTGCAACAAGGCCTGAACCCGGAATGGTTGCGTTACTACTACGCAGCAAAACTCAATGCGACGATGGAAGATATCGATCTCAATCTCGACGACTTCATCGCACGGGTAAACAGCGACCTGGTCGGCAAGTACGTCAATATCGCCAGTCGTAGCGCCGGATTCATCGGCAAACGTTTCGGCGGAACGCTAGCGGGCTCATCAGTCGAGGGAAACGCAGTCATTGGGGAAATGCAGGCTTTGGTCAGCGACATTGCCACGCTTTACGACCGGCGCGAATACGGAAAAGCACTGCGCGAAGTGATGTTGCTCGCCGACAAGGCAAACGCATTTGTGGACCTTAACAAGCCTTGGGATCTGGCCAAGCAAGAGGGGCAAGACACAAAGCTTCAACAAGTCTGCTCCGACGCACTCAACATGTTTCGCATTTTGACCGTGTACCTGAAGCCGGTACTGCCCCTGCTTGCGGGACAGGTGGAGGAATTTCTTGGAATCGAGCCGCTTAACTGGGATGACGCAATGTCCCTGTTGCCGGACGGTCACCGCATCGGAAAATACGAGCATCTGATGAAGCGTGTCGACCGGAAGCAGGTCGATGCGCTCGTTGCAGCAAACAGGGAAAGCCTGGAAACCACAACGCAGTCGCATTCACAACAGCGTCACGCGCAACATCAGGAGAATCAGGTGGAAAAGAATACGGCCGGCACGACTGCCGCCGCTACACCCCAGCCTCAGGGCGGGCAAAGCGCCAACAGTGATCAAACGCAAATCATCACGATCGATGATTTCACGAAAGTGGACCTGAGAGTCGCGAAAATCGTGAACGCCGAGCATGTCGAAGGCGCGGATAAACTATTGCGCCTTACGCTCGACATTGGCGATGAAACGCGCCAGGTGTTTGCCGGCATCAAGTCAGCTTATGATCCCGAAGCACTCAAAGGCCGGATGACTGTCATGGTCGCAAATCTGAAATCGCGCAAGATGCGGTTTGGCGAATCCCAGGGAATGGTGCTCGCAGCAAGTGGAGATGGCCCAGGCATATTCCTGCTTTCACCTGACGATGGCGCACAACCCGGGATGAAAGTCAGATAGTCCAGGTTTGCGTTAAACACGCATCGGGCGACCGTACAACTATCCCGGCATACAGTTTCAGGATGAACGAAGTCACCGACTGATGATTACCCGGCATCTGGTCATTCGCGGTCGCGTACAAGGTGTGTATTTTCGCGAGTCGATGCGTCAGCGCGCCCGCAAACTCGGCGTGACCGGCTGGGTGCGCAACTGCACGGACGGTAGCGTCGAAGCGATGGTGCAGGCCGACGCCGACGATGTCACAACAATCATCGAATGGGCAAGGAGCGGCCCCGCTGCGGCAAGCGTTTCCGATGTTCAAATCGAAGATGGTGACGGAAGCTATTCAACGTTCGAAAAATTACCGACGCTGTAACAGTTTGACGTCGCAAGTTACCGACAGGTTCAGAGGCAAGCGAACCGAACAACCGAAGTGCTTATGATCGTGTATCAGCCCAACGGGGTCCACTTCACACTGTTTGAGTGAAGAGAATTTCGCGAAACAACAGGAAGGAAGAAATTCTCGTGCGCTTGCACTTTCGGAGAACGAGCAATACATTGCAGAATCATGGGAAAAGACATCTAAAATTCCTATAGCCCGCAGATCAGTGCTGGCTGCACAGTACCGGACCATATCAAAGAGGCCACCATGTCAGCGACCATGCCCACAACGAAGACTGCGGAAAACCAGACAGCCGAGTTGGCAAAGTCCGTCGCCGAGACGCCATACACCGCGCGCGCCCGCTACTTCAACTCCGGAAACGCGTTTGGCATCAAGTATCCGCCGGTTCCCCGCCATGCTTTCGTGGCAGAGCGTGATCACGCCTTCGCGCCGGATACGCCCACGGGGCTGATCGACCTGGACTTAAGTGGGGCGTTGGAACTTCCGTTTCCGGCCACGACACCGCTGATCCTGGCGCGCTATGCCCGCATTCGCGCTGGCGAGTCGCTGTCCACGGCATTTCGGGCGAGCGGGGAGGCGTGTTATGTGATCCAGGGCGCGGGCCACACCCAGGACGGTGAGAGTGAGATGCACTGGCAGGCAGGGGACGCACTCTTTCTGCCGGGCGGACAGAACTGGACCCATACCGCGGACGCCGACAGTGACGACACGGTGCTGTGGATCGTGACAGACGAGCCACAACTGGCGTTTCAGGGGGTCGAACTCACGGCCTCATCCAGCGCCCGGGCAAGTGGGCCGGTACATTTTCCCGGCGGTCGGATCGAATCCGAACTGGAGGCCCTTTACGCCAGTCCCAACGCGGAAAACATGCCCGGATTCGCTGTTGTCTTCTCGACTGACTGGATGGAAGCCAGGCGCAATATCCATCCGACCATGACCTTTGCCATGAACTCATTGCCCCCAGGCCAGGTACAACGTGCCCACCATCACAATTCCGTGGCCGTCACGCTTTGCGTGCGCGGAGAAGGCGGCCATTCGGTTACCTCGGGCGAGCGGATCGACTGGTCCCGGCACTTGGTGTTCGTGACGCCTCCCGGCGAACCCCATGCCCACTTCAACAATGGCTCGGAGCAAGCCCGCTTTCTAATCGTTCAGGACGGCGGCCTGCACTATCACTGCCGCACGATGGATTTCGACTACGTGGATTAGAGGCGCAATCCCTCAAGGGTTTCCCCCTGCACTCCGATAGTCGATGTGAATCAACTAAGAAGCGTGGACTGTGCGCCCACCACCGTCGAGTTACACGGCGCAATGGACAAGATCATCACGTACATGACGAGAGCGTTGATCCACTCTGCGTGACGGTGAGCTGATCGGAAAATGGCCGCTTCCAAGAATGGCGATTGACGGCTCTTTGCACACTGCGGAAGTTCACCGGATTCAACCTCTAACGGCAGCTTTCGAGGATGAAGCAGACCGTCAAATAATTAAAGGTGTCGAAGCCGGTTACCTCGTCATTCGCTGTACTCAAAAACGACCTCGCCGCTGAAAACGGTCTTCAGCACTTCCGTCGAGTCGATGTCATCTATGGGAATCTCCAGCAGGTTTCTGTCGAGCACCACGAAATCTGCATACTTGCCTGTTTCAATCGAGCCAATGTTGTCTTCGGCCAGCAAGGCATGGGCTCCCCACAGTGTGTAAACCTTGATAGCCTCTTCAAGCGTAATGGTCTGACTGGCATTGTTGGGCGTCGATTCAGATTCCGGAACCCACGGATTCCGGCGATGCACCATACCCTCCAACAGTGGCCAGGGGTCCTGGGGCAAGCTGGAAAAGTCTGTACCGGTGGCAATCATGGCCCCTGCGTCTATGGTGTCTCGTGCGGGCTGTAGTTTAGCCAACGCTTCAGTGCCCAGGAACTCTTCATAGGAGGCATGAATGCTGGGAAACTCGAATGCAAAATAAGGGGCGTATCCCACCAGGCCGGTCAAGCGGGCAAATCGTTCAATATCCCGAGCGGTAGGTAAACCATTGTGATCAGGGTAATGGCGTGTATTCAGCTTGCCGCCATTGGCTTCAGCGGCAAGCTCCAGAGCATCGGCAACTGCGGCAATCGACGCACTTCCAATGGCATGGTATTGAACGCTAATATTCTGCTGATCTAACTCGGTGGTCCAGCGGTTAACATCTTCGACCTCGACGACAGGTAGGCCATAGTTTTCGTCCGTGCCGGGAAACGGTTCCAGCATCCAGATACCGTAACCGCTGACATCGGCGTCCAGGAAGATTTTCGCAAAGTTGGGATTTACAAACTCCGATGCATATTGACCTCGGCTTGCGATTTGCTGCATGCGCTCTTCAATGGTGTAAGTGGACTGTGCAAAATTGACATTCATTCCGACCGCCCAGTGCAGCTTGATCTCACCCGCATCGGCCTTGGCCTTCAGCGCAATCAGGTCATTCTCATCGCCTTCCGCAGTTCGATGGGCAGTCACACCCTTACTGAGGAAGAGGTCCTGAACGTAGTCAATTGCCTGAACGTAGAGCTCAGCAGAGGCCTTGGGTGTAAATTTCTTGACGTGACCGATCGTGGTTTCACGGATGGTTCCGGTTGGGATGCCGGCTTCGTCTCTTTCGACAATACCGTTTGCGGGAGCTTTGAAGTCCGAATCCATGATGCCGGTTAATTCAAGTGCCTTGGTGTTGCACCAATTTGCGTGCCCACCCTGGTCCATCAGGCAAATCGGAGTATCTGCAACTACTTCGTCCAATATCGAACGGTGCGGGTTTTCCCCCGCAAACATACCTTTGGGCCAGGCCAACCCCAGAATCCATTCCTTGTCAGGATTGGCTTTTGCGTAGGCAAGCACCTGCTGCTGGATGTCTTGCGGGGTTTGCGGATTGTCCAGCACGAGTTGATCAAGAATCTGGAACGCACTGTCAAAGGGATGGGTGTGGGTGTCCACCAGTCCGGGCATGACGAATCGTCCGTCCAAGTCGACAATCTCGGTCGCGTCGCCGGTGACAGCTTCCATTTCGGCAGCTGAACCCACGGCAATGAACCTGCCATCTTTAATGGCGAGCGCCTCAGCCCACGGCTGGGTTTCGTTAACAGTGTAAATTTTGCCGTTGGTGTAGACGACATCGGCAGCAGGCCCTGCTTCAGAATTCTGATTACTCTCTTGAGTGCATCCTGAAAGAATTAGCAAAGCCGTTATGGCAGTAATCAGGCAAGACTTCATTTCATTATCCCTATTTGATTTGGCGCAGTTCTGTCGGGCAGAAAACTGATAATAGCGAAAGCACTCACTTGGAGCTATCACATGCTCATTGATAGATCACCCGCACATTCTCCGGCGCTAGCCAGGTGCCAAGATCAGCAATCAGCGAATCGTCAGGCCTGATCTTCCAGTCATCTCCAAGATCGAAATCCGCTTGCGCGCGCGAACTGGCGTAGGCGACGCATACCCGCAGACTGCCATTGCGGTAGGGTTCGAGCAGTTGCCTGAGTTTCCTGGCATCGGCCGCGCCGTTCATCGCGAGCCGTAATGAACGGCCAAAGCGTGCGCGCGCGCTTGCCAGATCGTAAATGCGATCGGCAGTCGTGCGCACGTAGACATTGTCGTCGCCGCCTGCGCCGGGTTGAAGCGTTTCACTTATCGCCACCGGATCAACCGCGTTTACCCTGGTGCAGTGGGCTTGATGCCCGGGCAGAGGACCGGCTGGATCGATGGTTGTCCGAGGCGGCAGCGCGGCGGTAAAGAAGCGCTGAGTATGTGGTGAGCAGGGGAAAATAGCTCGAATTTATGCCGCGCGGCCCATCGTATCGGCGTGCACTAGGATGAGGATAGTTTGGAACGCCGTTTTTACTTCCTATACCCGAAGACGGTACCCTGGTGTATCGTTGATGGACGCGCGAGCACGGAAAGGAAGTTGCATGAAGCGATCGATCGTGATGGCTGCGGGTCTTTTGATGGGTGCCAGCTTTTTGTTCCTGCCTCCCGCGCAAGCGGGCGACCGCGATCTGAACGGGGTCTGGCAGGTGCTCAACACCGCCAATTTCGATGTCGAGGCGCATCATGCGCGCCATGCGATGCAACTGCGCGAGGGGCCGCATGGCCCGGTGCCCGACAAACGGGTCGTGGCATTGGGCGCGGTCGGCGCGGTGCCCGCCGGGCCCGGCGTGGTCGATGGCGGAGCGATCCCCTATACGCCGGAAGCGCTGGCCAAGCGTGACGACAACCGCGCGAACTGGATCGATCGCGATCCGGAGGTGAAATGTTACTTGCCTGGCGTACCGCGCGCGACCTACATGCCTCATCCATTCCAGATCCTGCAGAACGATAACGCAGTGTTGTTCGTCTATGAGTATGCCAATGCCGTGCGTAACATCTATTTGGGCGACCCCGGCGACGCACCGGTGGATTCTTGGATGGGGCAGTCGTATGGCTATTGGGACAACGATACATTCGTGGTCGAGGTGACGGCGCAGAATGGCCAGACCTGGCTGGACCGGTCGGGCAACCACGCATCGAGCCAGCTCAAGGTCACCGAGCGCTATACCAAGATCGGCCCGGATCATATCGAGTACAGCGCGACCCTCGAGGATCAGTCGACCTTCACCGAGCCGTGGAGTATCAGTATGATCCTCTATCGCCGTGTTGGCCCCGACGCGGAATTGATGGAATTTAACTGTGTCGAGTTCGTCGAGGAACTGATGTACGGCCATTTGCGTAAGGAGCCCTTGGAATGATCAGGACCGCTATTGCCGTATTCGCATGCTTGGTGTTCGTGTCGGCCGGTGCGTTGGCTGGACCATGGGATGATTATGAGCCGCCGCGTATGGCAGACGGCACGCCCGACATGCAGGGTATTTGGACCAACGCGTCGGTCACCACGCTGGAGCGCCCGAGCTATATCAGCAAGCTTGTTCTCTCCGAGAGCGAGGCCGAGAACTGGGCGAACAATGCCTTAGCGGGATCGCGCAAGGACGCGGAGCCGACAGATCCAAACGAGCCCGCGCTGCCGGTGGGATCAGCGGACGGGGTTGGCGGCTATAACCGTTTCTGGATCGATTTCGGCACCCAGGTTGCGCAAATCAATGGCGAATATCGCAGCTCGTGGATCGTCGATCCGCCGAGCGGCACGCTGCCTTGGTCGTCCGCAGGCGGCGCCAAGGCGCGAATGGCCGCCGGGCGCGCCTATACCACGGCGCCCGATCCCGAGGTCCGCTCGCCGGGCGAGCGCTGCATCATCGGCTATGGCGGCAGCGGCGGGCCGCCAATGATGAACGTGCTCTACAATAACAACTACCAGTTTGTCCAAACACCGGGAACGGTGGCGATTCTGGTCGAGATGGCGCACAACACGCGGCTGATCCGGATCAATGGCGAGCATCGCGTCAAGGCGCTGCGTGGCTGGCTCGGCGACAGCGTTGGCCACTGGGAGGGCGATACGCTGGTGGTCAATACGGTGAACTTCCATCCCGACGCGGCGATGCGCTTCGGTTTGCGCAACCGGTTCTATATTTCGGCCGACGCCAAGGTCGAGGAACGCTTTACCCGGGTCGCTGCCGACGCGATTTTCTATGAGTTCAGCGTCGATGACGCGAAAATCTATTCCAAGCCATGGCGCGCGGAGATGGTGCTGCGCGCCACCGATGGGCCGATCTACGAATATGCCTGTCACGAGGCAAACTATTCGATGATCGGCATTCTCGCCGGCGCGCGGAAAAAAGAAGGCAAGACGGTCGGGACACAATAGACGGATGCCAAGGGAACTCTCAATGAAAAGAATATTTTCGGCTCTCGCGGCCTGCGCCATCATGGGGTCGGCGGTTGGCCCCGCGTTGGGGCATCATGCGTTTTCCGCCGAGTTCGATGCTCGCGCGCCGGTCTTGCTGCGCGGAAAGGTGACCAAGATGGAATGGGTCAATCCGCACACCTGGGTGCATATTGAGGTCGTCGACGATGACGGTAGCGTGACCCGTTGGATGATCGAAGGCGGGACACCGAACACGCTGCTGCGCGCCGGTGTGGATCGAAATACGATGAAGCCCGCGACCGAGATTATTGTCCGCGGCTACCAGAGCAAGGACCGGATTTGCAAGCCGGCGTGCAAGGCGAATGGGCGCGACATCACTTTCGTCGATGGCCGCAAGATCTTCATGGGATCGAGCGGTACCGGCGCGCCGCGGGACGGGTCCGATCCGCGCGAGGGCGGCGGCGAGGCGGAGCTGCCGAAAATCGATCAGTAGAATGCGATCCAGCGGCCGGCGCCGGCGGCACTCAGCCACATCGCGATCGAAATCAACGAGGCGAATTTCGTGAGGCCGGACGCGGGTTGCGTTCCGGCTTTTCGCTCGTGGCGTGATCCAAACCAGGCGAGCGCAGCAAGGATGACCAGAAGAAGCGCCACGGCGGTGCGGGCCATACTGTCCGACAGATGCCAAAACACGCCTACCCAGAGCGCGATCGAGACCACCGCCAAAACCCAACCGAGCGCCGACAGGCGCCCCTTCGTTGTGATCAGGCGATTGCGTACGCCGAAGGTGAAGACAAGTGCGGCGGCCAGCGACGCCATTTTCACCCAGTAGGGCGGGCTGTAGTAAATTTTCATCATCTCGCCGAAGGCCATGATCAGCCCCGACGGAATCGCCAGGGACAGGGCAATTAGCATCAAGGGGCGCGCAGTTCGATTGAGCCTCGCCGGAGTTTGCGAGGTCAACCCGCCGCCGAGGACACGCATATCGACAATCAGGATCGCGCCGCCGAGCAGGCCGAGCGCGAGAAGATGCAGCGCGCCCGACCAGGGTATGATCCACACCGACGCCTTGATCCACGCTGCGACCGCAGATTGGTCCAGCCCGTTATAGATCGGCAGGACGTGTTTCTGCGCCAGGGTGCACTGCTCGATGATGTCGCCACGGAGACATTCTGCCATGGGCTATACCTCCGCCAATCGCGTCGTGCTGAACAGCCGGTCCGCGCAACTGCAGAAAGCGAAAGACGACCACGGCGTCATGGCAGTTCCAGAATATTCGCTGAAGGATCGGATCATGCGGGGCAGCTCGCGAGCATGCCAAGTACGCCATCGGGTGCCAGCTTCTCGCAGTTGAACCAGTCGTAGGCAATCATTCGGCCGAGAATGACGATGGAGATCCAGGCGCCGAGCGAGATCGCCGCCGAGGCCCGCGCGACAAATGGGGGCTCGGCGCCGATATCCCAGGCCGCACTGTCGCGTTGTACGCGCCGGTGAAACACCACAATGTTGATCAGTGCCACCAACAGAACGAGCATTTTCACACGGAAGAACAGGCTGTGAAAATAGACCGTCGGTTTAGCGTAGAACAGCAGCAGACCGGTGATCACCATCAGTGTGAACCCGGCGATGGTCCAGGGCAAGACGCGGGCGGTCATCTCCGAGACGCGGATATCGCGGAAAGTCACGCCAAGCAATCGAAGATCGACAATGATCACCGTGCCGACGAACAGCATGATCGTGAGAACGTGCGTTGCCTCGACGACCGGCCAGACGAAAAAGGACTCGCGAAGCGCGACGCTCCATGCCGTCTCGTTGAGCCAGCCGATCATCTCTTGCAGCATTCGATCGTCTCCCTGATCACATGCTCGGTGACCACACCGTCGCGATATTCCACGGCCGTGTCGAAAAATCCGGACGCTTGCAGGGTCACGGTCACGGTTTCAGTCGCCCGGTTCTCCCAGAACCAACCGTGTTCGCCGTCGAACGGGGCAAGATAGACACCGCTCGACTGCCTTGCTCGGCCAGACTCGAAACTCATTGCGGTATTTGCGCCGGCGCCTTCCGGTTGGCTGTGAAAATCATAGATCAGTTCGTCATTGGCATACCACGAGAACAGCAGACTATCGCCTTTTTCGAGCCGGAACTTGAACTCCAGGGATTCATAAGGTTGGAGTTTGCGTTGTTGCCAATCGGTGAGCAGGTTGACGTCTTCGGGGCGGAAAGCGTGCGTCGGTGGATCTGCGAGGTCGGTTAGCCCAGCCCTCCTGCCAAAGCCGGTCGGATCGACACCAAACTCGGCGGGCAAGACCGCGACGACAAGCACAACGATCGCTATAACGAGCGCCAGGAATACGCTTTTCAGGATGCGCATCATACGTCGCTCCAGACCCAGCCAAACAGGTGCATGCCGATCAGGACAAAACCACCGGTCATGAGGGCAAGGTTGGCGACGGCGGCCTGAGCTACGAAATTCGGAACGGCGCGCCACGCGTTGAGCAAAATAACAACCGGAACGAGGACCAGAACCTGGCCGATCTCCACTCCGAGATTGAAACTCACAAGGTTGATCAACAGCCCGTCCGGAGAGTGCACCAGGTCCTGGAGCTTGCCTGATAGACCAAGCCCGTGCACCAGACCGAAGGCGAAGACCGCCCAACGCATGTCGAGCTTGCGGTCGGTCATGCGATCGAAACCGCCGATATTCTCGAACGCTTTGTAGACCACTGACAGGCCAATCACCGCATCGACGAGATACGCATTGGCCGAGACTTCAAACCAGACTCCGCCAAGTAGGGTCAGACTGTGGCCGAGGGTGAACAGCGACACGTAGACCACCACGTCCTTGGGGCGTTGGAGGAAAAAAACAACGCCGACCAGGAACAGAATGTGGTCGAAACCGGTGACCATGTGCTTGGCACCGAGATAGAGAAAAGGGATTGGGGAGGGACCGCTAATTGCCTCGACGAAGCGGGCATTGGCGAGCGAAAGGTCGTGCGCCACCGCTGGTGCGGCCGCCAAAACCAGGACCGTCGCGATGAGGCCATAATGATTGTGAGAGCGTTCCGGTGTCACTGCGCCTTGTCGTCGATCATGTAGCGTTCGTGGCAGGCGACGCAGACACGATAGAGATGACCGCCGGCATCAAACAGTTCCTGCTTGTCGTGTGCCTCGGCTGCGCGCCGCGCGCGTTCGGCGGCGGCGGTCAGTCCCTCCGAGATCTCGATCCAATCAGCGCGATCCCCTGCATAGTCCGGGGCGGCGAGGCGGTCACTGATCTCGGCGATCCGCGCTGCGCCCTCGGCGACATTGGCCCAGCCGTCATCGGTCGTCGGCCACAGCTCTTCTTCGCCGTCCTCGGTGATGATCCAGCCCGCCGAGTCCCAAATGATCTCCGCTGCCGGCTCGAGTTCCTCGGACATCAGGTCGTGCACGCGTTCCGCCCGCACGGCGTCGTCCGCGGCATGCCCCATGATGGGGGCCAGCCACGATAGGGCCAGGGCAAGGCGGGCAATGCTCCAAGATGACATAGCGATCGTCGCTCCTCGATGTGTCGGGTTCGTTCGACAGGCTACGCCGCAAGGCAACAAAACCACAAGCGAAGACGTGTCGCCCGATCTCAATTAGATGCCGTGTTAACAATCGGTATGGCGGAATGCACTTTGTCGCCGATATCAAGGGAGGGGGATGACCAGCGAACAAACACTGCTTTGCGCCATTCTCGTCGCCACCGTCGTGTTGTTCGCCTGGGGCAAGTGGCGACACGATGTGGTGGCAGTCGCGACCCTATTGGCGTCGGTGATCGCCGGCCTGGTACCGAGGGAGGCGGCCTTCGCGGGTTTTGGCCACCCCGCCGCCATTGCCGTGGCCTGCGTACTGGTGCTGTCGCGCGAATTACAGACCTCGGGCGCCGTCGATGCGTGGCAGTTCGATATGTACTCCAGTGCCATAAGCAACAGCGGTCCATCGACGCGGTGCAGGCCGTTACGTAGCGGGTTGGTCACTTGGTTTTCTCTCGCTTTGCCCGTTGCCACTCCCATGGCGGCACAGGCTCATTATCCGCCCAAAGTCCCGCTTCTTTCTCACGCGCCCTCGTCTCTGCGGATTCGTACCGGCGCCGATCTTCTGCGATCTGTTCCTTCGAGTATTTCCGATACCACCTCGCGAGCTCCGCGATGAACCGCGCAAGGCAGGTGTTTAGCCGTTTCGGGCAGTCATCCCGCGTGCCCGAGCACGCATTTGCCGGCGCGATCATATCTTTCAAATAGGCGACAAGTGGATCAAGCTCTCCGAGCTGAACGATGCCGAACGGGACGTCGCAATCCGACGAGCCACATTCAAGGACAGCCCAAGCAGAGGAGCAACGATCGGAGAAGGCCCAAGAACAAGCGGCCCAATCGGATACGGAACAAGGAACAATGTCACGATCGACCGCGACGCACTGCGACTTCCCGTGAGAAACGCCTCCCGTTGCAAACCGGGGCTACCGAGCGCTCAGCAGATAGTGCTATCGGCATACCATTGTGATTGTGAGTGAATCTCGAAATTTGCAAATACAATTGGGATTACAAAAGGTTCCGGATGGTAGTTAACCTGCCTTCCGAATATTTGGAATGACGATTGGTCGGAACTCCGACGCAAACACGGGGTTATCGTGATCTTTAATGCAGCCTAGTAACTAAAGAGGTCGAAGCCCTTTACCCGCTATGGGCACGTTGCTGCCTGTCGCAATCACAGCACTCGACTGACCGCTTCACCTGCCAAAGCCACCATCCGGGAGAAGATAAATCCAGTATTGTCTGCGCGGTCGGGATTGCGCTATCACACACTCATTGATAAATGACGCGTACATTCTCCGGTGCAAGCCAGCTGCCAAGATCAGCAATCAGCGAATCGTCAGGCCTGATCTTCCAGTCATCTCCAAGATCGAAATCCGCTTGCGCGCGCGAACTGGCGTAGGCGACGCATACCCGCAGACTGCCATTGCGGTAGGGTTCGAGCAGTTGCCTGAGTTTCCTGGCATCGGCCGCGCCGTTCATCGCGAGCCGTAATGAACGGCCAAAGCGTGCGCGCGCGCTTGCCAGATCGTAAATGCGATCGGCGGTCGTGCGCACATGCACGTTGTCGTCGCCGCCTTCACCGCCACGCCTGAACGCGCGCACTTTTGCCTCGATCAGCACCAGTGCATCTTCCCGAATCAGGTCACGGTACTTGTCGAGAACCTCGTCATACAAAACGATTTCATGGCTCGCGGTTCCGTCAGACAGCACCACGACCATCATTCGTCCGGCGCCCGTTTTTTGCATGCGTACCGATTCAATCACGCCGGCCAGGCGTTGTTGGCGTACGCCTTGTTCGGGTGAGGGTGGCAGCAATTTGTTGAGCCGCGTACCGACAACCGACGACAACTCCTTTTCGTAGAAACGAAAAGGATGGCCGCTGTAATAGAAACCCAGCGCCAATTTCTCGTTCTGCAATTGCTGCAATTCGTTCCAGCGGGGGGTCGATATCAGAGTCAACCCCTCGACGGGTGCCGTTTCCTCACTGAACAGACTGACCTGCGATGCCGCCCGACTTTCCTGATCGGCGGCAGCCATTGCGATGCCGACCGATGCAAGCAGACGGGCGCGATGATCGTCCATTGAATCGAACGCACCCGCGCGCACCAGTGATTCGATTACGCGCCGGTTTACGATGCGTCGATCGACTCTTCTGCAAAAATCAATCAGATCGGCGAATTGACCATCTGCTTCGCGCACCGTGATGATATGTTCGATCGCCAACTCGCCGGTACCCTTGATCGCGCCCAGTCCATAGCGGATACGCCTGTCGTCGACAGGAACGAATCGATACTCGGAGCGATGGACATCCGGCGGAAGAATTTCCAGCTTGTTGGTAACGCAGTCATCGCGAAACTGCTGAACCTTGTCGGTGTCGTCCATGACTGCCGACAAGTTCGCCGCCATTGACGGCGCCGGATGATGAGCCTTGAAGTATGCGGTCTGGTAAGCAATCAACGCATAAGCCGCCGCGTGCGACTTGTTGAATCCATAACCGGCAAACTTCTCCATCAGATCGAATATTTCATCTGCCTTTTGCGCCGATAACCCGTTCTTTGCGGCACCATCACGGAAAACTCCGCGGTGCTCGGCCATTTCCTCTGCTTTCTTCTTGCCCATCGCACGGCGCAGCAGGTCGGCGCCGCCGAGCGAATATCCGCCCATGATTTGCGCCATCTGCATGACCTGCTCCTGGTAAACCATGATGCCGTACGTCTCGGCAAGAATCTCTTCAACACGCGGGTCGGGATAGGTAACACTCTGGCGCCCGTGCTTGCGTTCAACAAAGTCCGGAATGAGGTCCATTGGACCCGGGCGGAACAACGCCACCAGCGCAACGATATCCTCGAAACGGTCCGGCTTCGCACGCTGCACCAGATCACGCATACCACGCGATTCAAACTGGAAAACCGTCGTTGTGTTGCCGGTGGTAAATATCCGGTATGCAGCCGCATCATCCAGCGGAAGTGATTCGAGCGTGATATCTGCTTGCGGATCCAGCCGCCGAATAAAGCGCAGCGTCCAGTCGAGAATGGTAAGGGTAGTGAGTCCGAGAAAATCGAACTTGACCAGCCCGATCTTCTCGACATCGTCCTTGTCGAGTTGCGAAATCACATTCTCCGACCCCGAGGCCGAATACAGCGGACAAAAATCACTGAGTTTTCCGGGTGCAATCAAAACGCCACCCGCATGCATGCCCACATTGCGCGTCATGCCTTCGATTTGCTCGGCCAGCGCGAGCAGTTCGCGCGTTTCTTCGTCAGACCGTTCGCGTTCCTTGAGTCTTGGCTCCATTTCACGCGCCATCTGCAAGGTGATCAGTTTTCCCGGTTGAAACGGAATCAGCTTTGCAAGCTCGTCCGTGCGACCGTAATTCCATTCCATTACCCGCCCGACGTCGCGCACCACCGCCTTGGCTGCCATGGTTCCGAACGTGACGATTTGCGATACGGATTCTCCGCCGTACTTTTTGCGCACATATTCGATAACGCGGTCGCGGCCATCCTGACAAAAATCGATATCGAAATCGGGCATCGACACGCGCTCGGGATTGAGAAAGCGCTCAAACAGCAGGTTGTATTGAAGCGGGTCCAGATCAGTAATGCCGAGCGAATAAGCCACCAACGATCCCGCCCCAGATCCACGTCCCGGCCCGACAGGCACGCCGTTGTTCTTTGCCCAGTTGATAAAGTCGGCAACGATCAGAAAGTACCCGGGAAATCCCATCTGGACGATAGTCTGGATTTCGAAGTTCAGGCGCTCGCGATAGCGCGGCAACACCTTGTCGCGCTCGGCGGCGTCCGGATATATCTGAGATAACCGATCATCCAGCCCGGCGGCAGCCTGCTCCGACAGATATCGCTCCAGCGGAACGTCACCCGGCGTCGGAAACATTGGCAACTGCGCCTTTCCCAAGTCAAGGGTCAGGCTGCATCGGCGTGCGATTTCAATTGAATTCGACAGCGCTTGCGGCAGATCCGTAAACAGTTCCGCCATTTCATTCTGGGTTTTGAAATACTGCTCTTCCGTATAAAGGCGTGGCCGACGCTGGTCGGACAACACGTACCCCTCAGAAATGCACACTCGCGCTTCATGCGCGAGAAACTCCTTTTTGCTCAGAAATTCGACCGGGTGTGTCGCGACTACAGGAAGGCGAAGCTTCGACGCCATTGCGACGGTCTGCCTCAACAACGTTTCCGCGTTGGGTTGGCCCGCGCGCTGCAATTCCAGATAAAACCTGTCCGGAAACAACTCGGCCCAGCGTTGTGCGATTGAGGCCGCGGCTTCAGGGTTGCCCGCCAGCAATTCCTGGCCGACACTACCGGCAGGTCCACCGGAAAGCGCGATCAATCCCTCGGTACCGTCGTCAGCAAACCATTCGCTCAGCAACTCGGCGCGCCCACGCCGCTGATTCTGAAGATAAGCACGCGTAAGCCAACTACACAGGCGTAGATAACCGGCACGGTTTTGCACCAACAGGAGCAACCGGGATGGTTGATCACGCTCGTTCGGTGTTACCCAGATATCGCAGCCGATGATCGGTTTCACGCCCTTGTTGCGAGCGGCCTGATAGAACTTGACCATACCGAAAAGATTGGCAAGGTCGGTAAGCGCCAGCGCCGGCATGCTATCTTCCGCGGCTCTTGCACACGCGTCCTTGATCCGAACGATTCCGTCAGATACCGAGTATTCGCTGTGCAGTCGAAGGTGGACGAATCGCGCGCTGTTCATGGGCGTATTCTACGTCGCGTTGTTCCAGTCATGCATCTGTCGGACGGTCGGTTCCAGGAGAATTCGACACGATCCACCGGCGATATAGGGACGGTCGACCGCCGTTTCATTTTTTCATCTTTGATTTTTCAATGACATGCGTAATGGAACCGATATTTCGCGGGCAGTATCCACTGGTCTGGGATGGTCGATGGTTTCAGCGCGCGAAGCACGCCGTGCCTGGATCGTCTTGATCTTGCTTATATTTATCCAGTTCCTGAGATCGCTGCCATCAGTTCGTGGCTGCAACTCGGCGAGCGGCCCGGGCCGGCCGAACTTGCAGGCATGTTGCTCATTGGAATTGCGCTGGCACTGATATCGTTGCTGAGCATTAAACGGCAGGAGAGAACCGATGATGGCGCAGGAGTAGCGGCGATCATTGCACCGGATTCCGCCTCGCTTTCAGAGTTTCTGTAGGATGCGATGTTTTACACAGCACCCCAAAACGCTCGAACCACTTCAATATGAAAACCGCAGACTGGTATTTCGATTTCATTTCCCCCTATGCTTATCTTCAATCGACCCGATTAAACGAGATTGCCGATCAAGTCGAGGTTCGCGCCAAGCCCGTTCTGTTTGCGGGTCTGCTCAATCACCATGGACAACTGGGACCGGCAGAAATCGAACCGAAACGTCAGTTCACATTCCGGCAGGCGCTGTGGTTGGCGAAGCAACAGGGTATACACATTAAGCTGCCACCCGAGCATCCATTCAATCCGCTACCGCCGTTGCGGCTTGCGCTGGCAATGAATTGTGACATCAAAGCCATCCAGGCGATCTTTAACTTTATCTGGCGAGAAGGCCGCAACATGGGCGTTGCAGAGGAATGGAATTCACTGACAGAGGCGGTTGGTCTGACAGACGCCAACGAGAAACTCGCGGATCCCACCGTCAAGAATGCGTTGCGCAGCAATACTGACGAAGCGATCGCACGCGGCGTCTTCGGTGTACCCACGCTAATCGTCGACGACGAGCTGTTCTGGGGACAAGACGCGGATGATTTCCTGCTCGAATACCTGAATCAACCCGATGCGGTTCGTCGCGACATATTTGAACCCGTGAACAATCTTGCACAAGGCGCAGCCCGGCGCAAACGACCCGAATGAAACCTTCAAAAAGCCTTTTCTTCGACGTGCGCGGACTACGCCATCATGTGCGCTGCTGGGGAGAACCCGATGCGCCCAAGCTGATCATGCTTCACGGCTGGATGGACGTGTCTGCCTCGTTTCAGTTCGCCGTTGATGAACTGAAAGATGACTGGTACGTAATGGCGCCGGACTGGCGCGGTTTCGGGTTGAGTGAATGGGCAAAGGAGGTGTACTGGTTCCCTGACTATGTCGCGGACCTGGATTGCTTGCTAGAACATATTTCTCCCGACAACCCGGCTACCATCGTCGGCCACAGTATGGGCGGTAATGTCGCAGGCTTGTACGCGGGCATTCGGCCGGAGCGTGTTTCCTGCCTGTTGCTCGCCGAAGGATTTGGATTGCCGCCGATTAGTCCGACGCGGGCGCCTCGGCGCATGCAAAAGTGGCTGAGCCAGATCGAGAAAGCACCAACGCTTCGCCCCTATGCCTCACTTCAGGAAGTGGCCAGCCGATTGATGGTCAACACGCCGGATCTTGGCGAAGCACACGCAAATTTTCTGGCGCCGCATTGGGCAAAGGAAGTCGCACCCGGTCGCTTTGAGCTACGCGCCGATCCACTTCACAAGATGGTCAATCCGGTGCTGTACCGGACCGAGGAAGCGATCGCAATCTGGAACCAGATCACCGCGCCGGTATTGTGGATTCACAGCTCGACGGATTGGGTCAAGCGGTTTCTGAAGGAAGACGACCAACTGCTGGAAAAATACCGGGCAGCGTATGGGCAATTGACCGAGTGCAGAATCGAAGGCGCGAGCCACATGATGCATCACGATCAGCCGGTGAAGTTCGCCAAAGTAATCGAGGACTTTCTTGGCAAACATTCCGCACAGACACAATAGAAACTTTCTTTCATTTCCTTTGGATTCAGTTGACTGGCTTCATTGAGACTTGGTTCGCAACAGCTAATTCTTCGCAGCACATCGAATACTGCTAGACACGGCTGTGCCGGCGCTGATCGTTGGTGCAAACCGACACCGCGATCAAGCAAACCCAGAAACATTCGTCGCCCTCAGGATCTACGCTCGCCCAGCCCAAAAGTTATCGATTTATGATAACATCGGTACATGCTTGAAAGTTTCGGCAACCGACTTGCAGAAGATTTGTTCTATGACCGGGTGTCTCGCGAAGTTCGGCGCTTTCCACCGGAACTTCGCCGCGCTGCTCGACGCAAGTTGCTGTACTTACATGATGCCGGCGAACTGGCTGACCTGCGTGTACCACCTGGAAATCGTCTGGAAATGCTCAAGGGCAAACTGGCCAGATACCACTCGATCCGAATCAATGATCAATGGCGAGTTGTGTTTCGATGGCAAAGTGGAAATGCCAGCGATGTGCAGATAGTCGATTACCACTGAATCAAGCACATTTAGGAGTATGAACATGAAGCAGCCGAAAAACCCGTTTCATCCGGGCGAAATCCTTTTCGAGGAGTTTCTTCAGCCTGCAGGAGTTTCCCAGACTGAATTCGCTCGTAGAATCGGTTGGACTCGCGCTAGACTTAACGAACTGATCAAGGGAAAACGCGGAGTCACGGCCGAGGCGGCGCTTGACCTCGCGGAAATACTCGGCACCTCTGCGAAGCTGTGGATGAATCTGCAAGCCACTTACGACCTTGATCAGGCCATGAACCGCCGCCGGGCGGCGTGACACAACAAGCCCGGGAGAATCGCAGGCAATCGAAGCGCATCTGCAAAAGTACCCGATCGACGAAGCGTCTTGAGCGCCAAATCTCGACTACCCGTAAACGTGGCCTGAGAAAATGGTCAGGCCAGGAATTTATGTCGCACTGTGGTCTTTAGAGGCTCGTAAGAACAACACTCCCCGCCACAGAGTCAGCAATCCGACGAATATGAATCCCGGCGCGTAACTGTGCGTTACGGCATGGGTCAACCAGAAAATTGAGGGTAGAAACACGACGCCGCTATATGTCGTAGCGAGCGACGCCCCTGTTGCAGGACCGGCAAGCCCAGCTGGCGCAATGCGTGCGACTTCCGCGAGATACACGCCGTTCCAGCCAACCGCAGACGCACCAAACAGAAACGCCAGGACGTAAATCAACCCGATCGGCCAACCGGCACTGATCAAGGTAATCAGAGCCGCACAAACAGCCATCATGATACCGAGCAAACCCAATACCGTTCGTGGAGAAAATCCGTAGTCGGCAAGCACACCCCAGAACAGGCGGCCGAAGATACCGGCCACCATCGCGACGGAAAGTGCGCCGCCGGCGACCGACACCGAAAGCAGAGCGCGCTCGGTCAGCAACACAACCAGGTACGATCCCAGACACATTTGCATGCCCGAGAACGCGAACGAGGACAGCGCAAGTTCCCGAAGACCGGCATGAGAGAAGACCAGGCGCAGTGGATCAAGCAACCCGCCACCGCGTGAAACATGCCGACGCGCACTTGCCGAGTCGACACTGCGCTGAATTGGCTGTGCGACAACAATCACCACGATACCGATAAGCGATACGTAGATCGCGGCGTGCTGCCAGCTGGTGGCATTGATCAGAAACGGGACCAGCGTGCCTGCGATCGCGCCGCCGATCGGCACGCCAGTTTGCTTCACGGAAAACATCAACGAGCGCATGCCACCCGGCACTCGATCCGCCAGCACTGTAGAAGAAGCCGGCGTGACAGCGCCATAGCCGATTCCGATGATCAACGCGCCGAGCGCAATCACCCACGGGTTCGGCACTGCCATGATTGCCATGCCGCTGGAGGTAACCAGAACGCACAATTGACTGACGCGGATGGCACCCCAACGCTCGATTGCGTTCCCGGAAAAAAGTGCAGCCGGCACTGCAGCCACGTAGACCAACGCTGTCACCAGGCCAATAGCCGCCGCGCTTACACCAACGTCATGCTGTGCGATCGGCGCCAGGATTGGCGGAGTGAAAATGACCAGCGACGCCTGCACCTGCACGGCAAGTGTGATCAAAAGGGGCAACAAAAATCCCGTCATGGCGTCACCTGCAAAGCCGGTTCAGTACGGGCGACGCCGGACACTGATCACCGAACGTAGAAACGAGAGAAGACGAAGGAGCCCGTCAGAAAGCCACACGGGCATCGGGAGTGACTGGAGCAGGCGGCCCCAAAAGGTGTACGAGCTTCGCAAGTAACACCAGGTTCATGCAAGCTACCAGTCGGTCGGCGCTTCAACCGGTTCCCGCGGCAAGCCTCGAATCAGGCTCAAGAATTCGCCTGCGCGAGGCCCTGATCAAGATCCCAGAGAATGTCATCGATGTCTTCGATGCCAACCGACAGGCGGATCATATCGGGAGATACTCCAGCCGTGAGCTGCTCTTCCTCCGACAACTGGCGATGCGTCGTCGACGCCGGATGAATGATCAGCGTCTTTGCGTCGCCAACGTTAGCTAGGTGCGAGAAAAACTCCAGCGATTCGATGAATTTCACACCCGCTTCGTGACCACCCTTGATACCAAATGTCATGATTGACCCGCAACCCTTCGGAAGGTATTTCCGGCCGAGTGCGTAGTACGGGCTGTTCTTGAGGCCGGGAAAGTTTACCCAGGTGACTTCCGAATGTGCATCCAGAAACTCTGCGACCTTCACCGCGTTCTGCACGTGACGATCCATACGCACGTGCAGTGTTTCAAGGCCTTGCAGCAGCATCCATGCATTGAACGGTGACAACGCTGGGCCGAGCGTGCGCATCGTTTCCATGCGTGCCTTCATGGTCATGCCGAAATCACCGAACGTTTCATAGAAACGCACGCCGTGATATCCCCGTGAAGGCTCGGTCATCATCGGGAAATTTCCGTTGTCCCATGGAAAGGTTCCCGACTCCACCAGTACACCGCCCATGGTGGTTCCGTGCCCACCAATGAACTTTGTCGCCGAGTGCACAACGATGTCGGCGCCAAACTTGATCGGTTGGCACAAGTATGGCGATGCGAAGGTGTTATCAATCACCAGTGGAACGCCGGCGTCGTGCGCGATCTTCGCAACTGCCTCGATATCCAGAACGTTGATACTCGGATTGCCCATGGTTTCGGCATAAATTACCTTGGTCTTGTCGGTGAGGGCTTTGCGAAAATTTTCCGGCTTGTCCGGGTCGACAAAAATCGTATTGATGCCGAACTGCCTGAAGGTCACATCGAATTGTGAATACGTGCCGCCGTAGAGCGTGCTCGCAGAAACAAGGTCATCGCCCGCGCGTAACAAAGTCAGCAAGGCGCACATCTGTGCAGCCTGCCCGGAACTGGTGGCCAGGGCAGCACGCCCGCCTTCGAGCGCCGCAACGCGCTCCTCGAAAACGGCATTCGTGGGATTTGACAGGCGCGAATAAACATTACCGAACGTCTGCAAGTTGAACAGACTGGCCGCATGATCCGCTGAGTCGAAAACATAGGACGTTGTCTGATAGATTGGCGCAGCTCGCGCTCCTGTGGCCGCATCCGGAATCTGACCTGCGTGCAGGCACAGTGTGCCGGGCCCATATTCTCTGTCTGCCATTTTTCCGTTCCTGTTAGCGATTAAGCGAAGCGGCGTAGAGGCACAGTCGGGTAGGGCGCAACAAGCGCAGCGCATTGCGCCGAATTGTTGTGCAACTCATCCGTGACACGCCATGTTCGGTTACGCCCTACGGGCTAACCGAACCTACGCGGCTGAAATATCCTCGATTTTCTCTGTGCCGCTGTTTCTCGGTATATCTGCGGCAACAACTAATATGGAAGCCACTGCGGCCGTTTGGATGAGATCACCTTTGTGTTCACTCCCGCCCAGTTCAACCCACCGTACAAGCGCCCATGTTCGATTTTCACGCAACGATCCTGGACGACCTCGAGTCCGGCGGCGCGCGCCATTGAGGCTGCCTTTTCATTGGTCACGCCCAGTTGCATCCACAATATGGACGCACCGATCTCGATTGCTTGTTTTGCGATCGGCTCAATGTCCTCGCTCTTGCGAAAGCAGTCGACCATGTCAATTTTCTCCGGAATTTCTTTGAGACTGGGATAGCACTTCTCTCCCAACACTTCCTCATAAGCGGGATTGACCGGAATCACGCGATATCCATGTTCCTGCAAATATTTTGCGGCGAAAAAGCTCGGCCGATACCAGTTAGCAGAAAGTCCGACCATAGCGATCGTTTTCACTTCCCGCAGGAGGCGCCGCAGGGTATTGATATCTGTGTTGTCGCTCATGGTCTCTCGCAAAAAATACAGACGGGGCCAAAAGGCCCCGTCGTTATCGACATCCGGATTCTAGCATCGGTGCGTCTTGCGGCTTGTCGGACTCAGGTTTTCGATAGGAAAACGGTCAGCAAGCGAGGACAGATTATGATGATCACACGCACAATAACGAGCGTATCGGGAATACGTCAGGAGAGAGCAGCGGGGGTATGACCCGCTCTCCCGTCGCAGCAACCAAATCTTGCTGAGCCCGAAGGGGTGCTAGGGCTGCAGAAGACTATCCAGCGTGCGCCGCAGTTTCCGTTCACCCATGGGCCCGATTTGCTCCAGGGCCACATTGCCGTCCCGGCCGATAAAGTAAGTCGTGGGGGTTTTACGGATTTTTGGAAATCCATCGTCCTCACGCTCATCAAATCGCCATCCGATCGGCACCGTAAATTTGGTCTTTTTCATGAATTTATCTAAATCTTTCTTGTTGCGATCGATGCTCACTGCAATCATCTCAAGATCGCGGTCCTGGTACTCGTCATAGACTTTCTGCCACCCCGGGAATTCGGCCCGGCATGCAGGGCACCATGTCGCCCAAAAATTGACCACGACCACTTTGCCGCGATGCTTTTCAAGATCGAATGACCCACCATTCAACAGGTCGGCCTGCAAGTGTGCCGGTTCGCCCTGAGCGGCCAGGGCAAAATTCGAAACGCTAAGGAATGCAGCCAGCAATAAGGCCGGGATATCTCGTGTCAGTCTCATTTTTCTTCCATTCTTCCGTGCATGTCAGACGCTATACGTGTGAATGCTGCAAAAAGACGCAAATTCGCGCCGCAAATACCAAATTGCAAAATCCACCCCAGATTTACAAGGCAGATCAAGCGACGCCAGAACAACTCACACGTTAGCGCGCCCCCGTGATCAGCTTGCCATTCGAACGCACTGCCGCGTCCTCAGGCAACTGCGTGCTGCGTTCTTCCGGCGTCAGTTTAGCCAGTTTAGCGACTGCCTGATAGAAGGACTCCAAATTGCCATCGTGTTTAGCAAGCAGTTCCTGAAAAGCCGGCACTAGTTGATTGTAGGCGGCCACCGAACCCAGCTTCGCATTGTTCAGGGAGTCGCCGAACCAGCGGTCATAGCCGGAGAACCCGCCCCATTTTTCCTTAAGCTTTGCATACTCTTCGCGCAGTTGTGTGTAAGCGCCCACTTTCAGCGATCGCTTTTCCTCATCAGGCATGTCCTCCTCATATATCCCTTTGAGTCGGTCGCGGGCGCGCGCGACGAGGTCCAGAAATTCTTTCTGGCGACGACGCCCGGCGATAAATGCCTCGAACTGATCGCTTTGCCCGGCATGCTCAAGCCAACGGCGCACGCCTTCCAGTTCAACCGTCGTTGCAAAGGATTCATTGAACATCGTGTCGCCTTTTGCATAGGCCACCTGGTGGGCCAGTTCATGGAATATGAGCCGCGCCAGCTCGGCATCCCGATAGCCGATGAACGTGTTCAGAACCGGGTCAGCGAACCAACCAAGCGTCGAGTATGCAGGCACGCCACCCACAAAGACGTCGAGATCCTTGTCGTTCAATCCCGCCTCTTTCAATGTCGCGGCGAACTTGTCCGCACCTTCCCTGGAAAAATAGCCGCGGTAGCCGACGCAGCCCGCAATTGGAAAACACCAACGCACAGGCACGAGGGAAAATTCCGGGGCGGCGAAGACGTTCCAGACTACGTAAGGTCGCTTCAGATCGGCATAGCGCCGATAACTGTTGTTATCAGGCAGTCCCAGTTCACGCGAAGCAAACTCGCGGATCTCCGACACCAGCGTCAGGCGCTGGCGTAGCTTTGGGTCGGTCTGCTCATTCTCCAGAACACGGTCTATCGGTTCGGCCGCCCGCCACACGGCAAATTGCCCGTTCACAGCTTGGGCGTAATAGCCTATTGTCTGGCAACCGGACAAACTAACTACGAGCAACAACAGGGCGGCGCCAAAACCTGTATGTGCGCAAACTCGACAGACGGGCATCGCAATCGTTAACCACTACAGCTCGGCCAAAAGGATGACGATATCAGCATTTCGCCGGTTACCGGCAAATGCAAATTCAATGCACGGAGAAAAATCACGCCAGATCGTCCGCTTCGACCTCAGCCCATACGGCCGTTTGTGCGATTCCGTCCGGAATTGTGCAGCACCGGCGCGACGTTGCCTTCCGGCATGGCGCCGCCATACAAATACTTGCGCACGCACGATGGAGCTCGATTGCGGTTTGGCCTGTACGGACCTCTGCGCGAGACCTGAAATCGCAATGGCGGTTGCGGCGATGAAAGCTTTTGTGAATGTTCAAAGCTGCGCTATCAAAATCAATTACGCGTTGGCAATATTTTGATTACGTCGAGCCACCATGAACGAATCGCGCCTCGCGCAAAAAATTGCACACCTGTCGGGCGACCTTGCTCGAAAAAAGCAATCCGGTGTGGTTCACCGGCAAAACGACTTCATCGGCAGCATTCATTACGTGCGTCTCGGCAACGGTCACTACGCCATCATTCGGTTCGCGTATTCTGCCGAACAGCCGCCCGAGTCCAATAGGCATTCTTCCCGCGACAATTCCAACGGCGACGCCTTCAGGGGATGCATTTACTGACTTCGCTTCCCAAATTCGAGCGCTTTTTCCAAGTAACAGTTTGCCGGCTCTAAACGTGGCAAATCTGCGCCCGGACAAACTGCCGGTGACCGGGCTTCCCAGCAGGACGATCCGCTGTACTCTCGGGTCGGGATGCAATTGCAGGGCGCGCAATGTCACCACTCCGCCGAGACTGTGCGCGACCACATGCACGACATCCGCGTCGACTGAAGCAATGAAACGCGACAACCGCGCCGCGTTCTCTTCCAGCCCCGCACGCATAGAGGGATAGCCAAATCGGCTGACGTTGAATCCGCACTTCTTGACGTGCGATTGAAGTGGAACCATGGCAAGTTCATGCATCCACAGACCATGAACGAGTGTCACGCTGGTTCTTGCATGATCCGGACTCACTGCCGCTGCATCTGCACGAGTTGCCGCCACAAACAATTACCCGGCTTCTTCGTCCTGCAGTATGACCAGGGCCGCTTTCAGGGCTTTTGCGTAACGCTTGCGTTCTGCCTTGGTCTGCGCGTCGCTCCACTCCCAGAACCCCTTACCCGTTTTTATTCCGAATTCACCGCGGGCGATCATGTCGGTCAGAAATTTTCGTGGTGCGTCATCGTTGCAAAGCTCGGGATACAAAACGGCTGCAGCAGCAGCGGTCACGTCCAACCCGGAAATTTCTTTCTGCAAGACCGGTCCCGCGGCAACATAACGAAACCCGAAACCGTAGCGCACTGCGCGATCAATGTCTTCGGGCGATGCGACTCCAGTGTCGATCAGCGACCAGGCTTCGCGTGACAGCGCCGCCTGCATCCGGTTCGCGATAAAACCGGGAACATCACGTTTGACCATGACCGGCTTGAAGCCCAGGGGCCCGAGGTCATCGTATATGCGTTGCGCCAATTCCGGATCGGTCTGACCCGACATGACGACCTCGACCAGCGGAACCAGATGCGCGGGCATAAAGAAGTGCAGCCCCAGCATGCGCTCGCGAGTATCAAGTCCCTCACCGATCAGCCGCACCGAGAAAGTCGAGGAGTTACTCGCCAACGGCGTGTCCGGCTTGGCGAGTTCGACCATCTCCCGGAAAATGTCCTGCTTGATCGGAAGATTCTCCTTCACGTTTTCGATTACGAGGTCAAGGTCCCGCCATGGCAAGTCCTTCATCTTAGACACCACGTGAAGTGGCAGGTCCGTATAGTCGAAGCCAAGATCCGAGGCAGAGCTTCGGGCACGTTCGGAAAAACCGTCGCGGCTTGGCCCGGGACGGGCCATAAGATGCACATTGCAACCCGCCGCTGCGAAGCGCACGGCGATGTCCGCACCCATGGTTCCGGCGCCGATGACAGCCAGGTTCGATATAGATGCCGCCATAGTCGTTGCGCCTTCGGGTTAGTAAGCGCCCCATTATAGGTGAGACCGTTCTGATAGACTTTCGCGCCTCCCATGCCATTTCCACCTGAAACCATTGCCGCCCTGGCACTCGTTGCGCTAGTGGCCTACGTCATAGTCGGCATTTCGGGTTTCGGCTCGGCGCTGGTGTCCATTCCGCTACTCGCGCATTTCCTGCCGCTTACGATAGTGCTGCCCATGCTGGTCATGGTCGACTTCACTGCAACACTGACCAACGGGCTCAAGTTTCGCAGGGACATAGACGTAAATGAACTCAAGACCATTCTTCCGACGATGTGTGTGGGCATCGTCATTGGTGTCTACATGCTGAGCAGATTGCCGGGAACGGCGTTGCTTCCCCCTCTCGGCGTTGGCATCGCTGCGTACGGCCTGTATCGGCTACGCGAACCCGTCGTCAAAACATTCTTGTCTGGCCGTTGGGGTTATCTTGCCGGCCTTGCCGGTGGGTTTACAGGCGGCCTGTTCGGCATTGGCGGACCCGTCTACGCCACATATTTGTCACGCCGCACCAACGACTTCGCAAAGATGCGCGCAACCATCTCCGCGATATTCACGGTCAGTACCGGGTTCAGAATTATCGCTTTCCTGATAAGCGGTTTGCTGTTGCAGCCAGAGGTGTGGTGGGCGGCCGCGATCATTTGGCCAATCATGTTCATCGGGCTGAGTATCGGCCACAGGCTGCACGGCAAACTCAATCGCAAACACCTTTCGGCACTCATAAGCCTGCTGCTGATTGCGAGCGGGCTTTCTCTGGTCATGCGGGCATTCTGACAATTTGGAACTGGACTGACTTTGGCCCGCGATGATGCGCGGCGATGCGAGCTTGTCGTATTCCCGTAGCGATAGACCCGCCGCCCGGCTTTCGGTTAGCGCCGGCAGCATTCAACACTTCCCACGCCCAGCGCCGGGTGCTACCTTAAGAGCGCTGTACGTCAGTAACCAGGGGCCGCCAATACATCTGTTTAGTTGACGTGTTGCTGCCCCAGGTGGGGCCAGGCAAGCCGCGAGGAGCGCAGTTTGGCCATTTTCCAATTCAGCAACGAGCAATACGGCAGGATGTGTATCATCGGTGAAGCAGCATTTGCCGCGAGACCGCATGCAGCGGCTGGTGCCGCCGGAGCGGCACCAGATGCCTGCGCGCTGGCGGAGGCCTTGTCAAACAACAATGATGCGCTTGCGGCGCTGGCACAATGGGAACCGGGGCAACTCGATGTCGAGCGACAACTTCTCAATAGCACCCATCAAATTGGCCACCGCTCGCAAGTCGACGGTGCCTCGGTGGCGGGTGATCCCGCGTTTATTTCCGGATTGCATGGGCCGGGCGTATGACTAGACAAAAACACGACCTCGTCTTGCGCATGACCGACGCCGCACACGCACTGCTTGAATCAATGTCTGACGAGCAACGCCGAGCAGCGAATTGGGCGTTTCCGTCCGATGAAGAGCGCCGCTTGTGGTTCTATACGCCGACCGATCATGGCGGTCTCACGCTTGACGATATGCGACCCGCACAACAACGCCTTGCCATGCAACTACTTGCGACCGGCCTGAGTCGCGCCGGATTCGCCACTGCGGCGACCATCATGGGCTTGGAGAATATACTCGACGAACTGGAAGGCTGGAGTCTCGGATTCAACCAGGAACGCGGTCGCGATCCAACGCGCTATTACCTGCGGATATTCGGTACGCCGGGCGAGCAACAGTGGTCCTGGCGTTTCGGCGGTCACCATATCTCGATTCACCACACGATCGTCGATGGCGAATTGCGCGCATTTACGCCTTGTTTCTTCGGGGCTGACCCGGCAGTCTCGCCCATGCTCGGAGGGCATACGCTACGCCCGCTGGCCGCCTGCACCGACCTCGCTTTCGACCTGTTACGCTCGTTCGATGACGAACAACGCTCCAAGGCGATTCTGTCTCCGGTACCACCGATCGATTTGGTCACCGCCAACAGAACGGTGCTCAGCGACGGCAACGCGCCACTGCGCCTGAACGAAATCTGGCGCGATGCGTTCACCGGCGAACTGCATGACCACTTCGAACATTTCCAGGATTCCGAGGAAGCAAAAGTGGGATTGACCGACGAGCACATCGATTCACTGCGATTCACGACCAAGCCCAAGGGGCTGGCTGCCACGGCGATGAATGACACCCAGCACGAAATACTGCGTGCGCTTACCGAGACGTACGTCTGCCGTTTGCCGGACCACCTCGCCGAAATCGAAATGAAAAAAATCACAGGCGAATCGTTTTCATCCCTGCATCTGGCATGGGCGGGCGGAGACGACCCGTCGCGGCCACATTATTACCGCGTCCAGGGGCATCGCCTGCTGATGGAGTACGACAATACCGCCCGCGATGCGAACCATATTCACACCGTTTGGCGTGACCCGGTCAGCGATTTCGGAATGGACGCGTTGAGCGCCCACCATCGTCATGAACACTGACCTGACATCATGCTAGAGACCCGCGCTGCATTGACGCAAGGCAGCGGAGGACACTTGCCCGATGACGAGGAAGTGCAACGCCTCGCGACGCAGGAAGACCTCCAATCGCTGACTTCAGAGGCCACACGTCTGCGAGATCTTGGTCACAACGATGCCATATCATATTCGCGCAAAGTATTTATCCCGCTAACCCACCTTTGCCGCGATGTATGCCATTACTGCACGTTTGCAAAAACACCGCGCCCGGGGGAAACGGCTTTCCTTTCCCGCGAGCAAGTCCTGACAATTGCACGAGACGGCGAGCGCGCTGGCTGTCACGAAGCACTTTTCACCCTGGGCGACAAGCCTGAACTACGCTATAAGGCGGCGCGCGAACAACTCGAACAACTTGGCCATGCAACGACACTGTCCTATCTCGCCGAGATGTGCGACTTGCTGCTGCGCGAAACCAGTCTGCTGCCGCATGTGAATCCGGGAATCATGGATGGCGGCGAAATCGCGATGCTCCGAAGAGTGTCGGTTTCGCAGGGAATCATGCTGGAGAGTGTTTCGGAAAGACTGTGCCGCAAAGGCGGTGCACACTACGGTTCGCCGGACAAATTGCCCGCGGTACGGCTCGAAACGATACGCCAGGCCGGCGAACTCAGGGTGCCATTCACGACTGGCATTCTGATCGGTATCGGTGAAACGCGAAAAGAGCGCATCGATTCGCTGCTGGCAATTCGCGGCCTGCATGAACGATACGGTCACATCCAGGAAGTCATCATCCAGAATTTTCGAGCGAAACCAGCCACTAAAATGGCGGGCGCGCACGAACCGGTGCTGGACGAGTTGATGTGGACCCTGGCGATGGCACGCATCATTTTCGGCCCGGAGATGAACCTGCAGGCGCCACCAAATCTGACCCCCGACGAATATTCACTCCTGATCGACGCCGGCCTGAATGACTGGGGCGGGGTTTCTCCCGTTACCCCCGATCATGTCAATCCGGAAATGCCATGGCCGGAAATCGTCAGGCTGCGCGAACATACGCAGCGGGCAGGTAAAGAACTGGTCGAACGTCTTGCCGTTTACCCGAGCTATTGTCTCGACGCTGCGAACTGGCAGGACCCATCATTAGTGTCGCGAGTCACAAGGGCAGCCGACAGCCAGGGGTTCGCGCGAACCGATAACTGGTCACCGGGACAGAATGGCCCGATACCGGAACACAACATTAACCGGCGAACTGCCGCAGATATGAACAGGCGAATTGTCGCAAATACAAACGAGCGACCTGGTGCCAATTTGCCAATCGAACGCATCTTGTCTGCCGCAGCAGATGGTGTAGCACTCGATGAACGCGAAATCGTCGCGTTGTTCAGCGCGCGCGGAAGGCAGTTCAACGCCGTGTGTGGCGCAGCAGACGATCTGCGCAAGCGCAGCGTCGGCGATACCGTGCGCTATGTCGTCAATCGCAACATCAACTACACCAATATTTGTGGGTTTCATTGCCACTTCTGTGCGTTTTCGAAAGGCAAGGCGCATGAGGAACTGCGTGGCCAGCCTTACGACATTGAGGCTGAAGAAATAGTACGCCGCGCGCGTGAAGCCTGGAATCGCGGTGCGACCGAAGTGTGTATGCAAGGCGGCATTCACCCTGACTACACCGGCGAAACCTATCTCGCGTTGTGTCGGGCGGTTAAATCCGCGTTGCCGGATATGCACATCCATGCATTCTCGCCGCTTGAAGTCACGCACGGTGCGCAAACGCTGGGAATTTCGATCGCTGAGTTTCTCGGTCGGCTGCGCGAGGCTGGTCTTGCGACTCTGCCGGGCACTGCAGCCGAAATTCTCGACGATGAAATACGCGAGTTGATCTGCCCGGACAAGCTCACGAGCGGCGAATGGCTGAACGTTGTGGAAACCGCGCATCAGGTCGGATTCAAGACCACTGCCACCATCATGTTCGGCCATGTCGACCGCTACGAGCACTGGGCACGTCACCTGCTGCACGTGCGCAACCTTCAGGAACGCACGCATGGATTTACCGAGTTTGTGCCACTGCCCTTCGTTCACATGGAAGCGCCGATGTTCCTGAAGGGCCATGCGCGCAAAGGGCCTACGTTTCGAGAAGTTGTACTGATGCATGCGGTAGCCCGGCTCGCCTTGCATCCGCTGATTCCGAACATTCAGGTATCGTGGGTGAAACTGGGTGACGACGCAGTGCGTGCCTGCCTGCAGGCTGGTGCCAACGATCTGGGCGGCACATTGATGAACGAATCGATTTCACGAGCGGCGGGCACTGTCCATGGCCAGGAAATGAGCCCGGCACGAATGGACGCGCTCATTTCCCGCTGCGGCCGAACGCCGAAACAGCGCACGACGTTGTACGGCGTGCCGCCACGCGAGTTACGCGAATCTTCCTACGCGGCGAAGCCGCTGACTCCGGTGATACTGACGCGCGCTGGACGGAAGGCAAGAGTAGCCGGTGCCAAGCCGGCGGTGGTCGCTGAAGGCGTGCGCTGAATCAACACTGCATTAAACGAGGACACACTATGGATTTCGGCTTCAACATTCCCCCACGCGGACCGCTTGCTTCGCGTGACAATATCGTTGCCCTGGCGCGACTTGGCGAGAAGCTCGGTTTCAACTACATCGCGATTCCCGACCACATCGTCATCCCGCGCAGCATTGCTTCGCCTTATCCGTATAACGTTGAACGCAAAATGGTGGGTGCGTCCGACGGCGACTGCATGGAACAACTCGTCCTGATGTCGTTTCTCGCGGCCGCGACGCAAAAGATACGCTTGCTGACGTCGGTCATGGTGGTGCCGCATCGCAATCCGGTTTTCACCGCAAAAGCATTGGCAACGATTGACGTGTTGTCGCAAGGACGGGTAACCGTCGGTTGCGGCGCCGGATGGATGGACGAGGAATTCAGGGCGATCGGCGGCGTCCCGCCGTTTGCGGAACGTGGCAAAGTCACCAATGAATACCTGCGCATCTTCAAAGCACTTTGGACCGAGGACAATCCTGAATTCAGCGGCGATTATGCCCAGTTTGCTGATGTCAGCTTTCTTCCCAAACCGGTGCAGAAACCGCATCCGCCGTTGTGGATCGGCGGCGAAAGCCCTGCTGCGCTGCGACGCGCCGCAGCATTGGGAGATGCCTGGTATCCAATCGGTTCCAATCCGCAGTTCCCGCTCAACACCATCGAACGCTACCAGGAAGCGGTCGATCGTTTGCGCGGCGAAGCGGAAAAAATCAAGCGCGATCCGGCAACGATTGACCTCGCCTACTGGGCGAACTGGTACGTAGAGGGGCAGACACTGGAGGTAGATACCGGCCAGCGCCAATTGTTCACAGGTAATGACGAACAGGTCGCCCAGGACATCCGCGATTTGCGCGCGTGCGGTGTCAATCACCTGCTGTTCAATTTCGTGCGCTCTACACTCGAAGAATCATTGACGGCAGTCGAGCGCTTCGCTGCCCGAGTCCTGCCTCTGGTAGCGGAAAAGGCCTGAACCATGAAAAACAAAGATCACAAACCAGTCATTGCAATCCTTGGCGGGACAGGCGCCCAGGGCAGTGCGCTTGCGAAACGTTGGGCAAATGCCGGTTACACGATCGTCATCGGATCGCGCAGTCCACAGAAAGCAATCGCAATCTGCAAACGAATTTCGATCGAGGTCGAGAATGCCAATGTCTCATACGAAAGCAATCTAATTGCTGCGGAGAAAAGCGACCTGGTCGTCCTGTGCGTGCCATACGCGTCGCAACGTTCGACTGTCGAAACCGTACGATCCGCCCTGGACGGCAAAGTTCTGATTGACACCACCGTTCCACTGATTCCACCCGAAGTTGCACGTGTTCGACTGCCGGACAGCGGTTCTGCCGTCGCGGAAATTCAATCGATGCTGGGCGAACCGGTGAAAGTCGTTTCGGCGTTCCAGAATGTAGCCGCACACGCCCTCGACGACTTGTCGTCGGCCGTCGATTGCGACGCGCTGGTATGCGGTAATGACTTTGATGCGCGAGAGACAGTCATCAAACTGGCAGCAGCCATCGGCGTACGCGCGATTCATGCTGGAACAATCGCCAATTCGGCTGCGACCGAGGCGTTGACCTCACTGCTTATTTCAATCAATTCACGCTACAAGATTCGCGGCGCTGGCATTCGCATCACCGGCCTGAAAGAAGAATTAGCAGGATCGGACGCGAGTAAGCCTGGCAAATGGGTGCACTAAGCACAAATGAGGTCAGGTCGAATCCAGCCAGAGGCCGAAGCGAGCTTCACCTGGTGGCATTGTCCGGTGTCCCCATGGTGCGCGAAGGGGACGACTTGTGCGAACTCATTCTCGCGGCAATTTCGCACTCCGGAGAACAGCTTTGCAACGGCGACATACTGGTGCTTGCGCAAAAGATCGTTTCCAAGGCGCGCGCCCGTTCTGTCGATTTGCGCACGATCACGCCGTCGGCGCGGGCGCACGAACTTGCTGAAATCGTCGAAAAAGATGCCCGCCTCATCGAATTGGTCCTGCGCGAGTCGACCGAGGTCCTGCGAGTCAGGAAAGACGTCATCATCGTCGCACATCGGCTCGGCTTCGTGATGGCCAACGCGGGAATCGATTTCTCAAATGTCGATGGCGACGCGAACGCTTGCCATGCGTTGTTACTGCCTGAAGATCCCGATGCAGAGTGCACGCAGATTCGTCACGAGCTAATGCAAAAGACCGGTATCGATATCGGCATCGTGATGAATGACAGTCACGGCCGGGCGTGGCGCAATGGCACTGTCGGTGTCGCGATTGGTACCAGCGGTGTTCAGGCACTCGCCGATATGCGTGGCAAGCCTGATTTATTCGGTCGGGCATTTCGCGTCACCCAGGTCGGTATAGCCGACGAGATCGCCGCCGCTGCGTCGCTATTGATGGGCCAGTCCGACGAAGGCTTGCCAGTGGTGTTGATACGCGGTCTGCAAACCGGTGACGGGCGCGCCGCGGACCTGATTCGTCCGCAGGAAATCGACCTGTTCAGGTAGAACGATTCGCATGCATATGGGCGCACCACAACATCGGAAATACGCAACACGATTGCAGGCAGCTGCACTTGACCGCGACCGGGAGTCGCAAGCGCTCGTCACGCCCGATTACCCAGCAGATCAAGGCATGCCTTTCCCCCGGCGCCCGCTCGCGAAAAACGTTCGATACTCGGGCGACGAAACATGATTCTCGCGCTGGCAGGCGGAGTCGGCGGTGCCAGGCTCGCACATGGGCTGGCGCAGGTGCTTGCGCCTGAAGAACTGACCATCGTCGTTAATACCGGAGATGATTTCCCCCACCTCGGGCTGCACGTTTCGCCTGATCTCGATACGGTCATGTATACGCTGGCGGGAATGAACGATCCGCAAAAAGGCTGGGGAATTGCGAACGAAAGCTGGAACTTCATGGCGCATCTCGCGCGTCTCGGAGGGGAAACCTGGTTTCAACTTGGGGACCGCGACCTCGCGACCAATGTTGAGCGCACCCGCAGACTGCGCGATGGACAAAGTCTTTCTGCGGTGACTGAATATCTGTGCCGGAAGCTCGATATCCAGCACCGGATCGCGCCGATGAGCGATGACCTGATGCCAACGCGCGTGCATACCACCGACGGCGTTCTCGATTTTCAGGATTACTTTGTCAGACAGCGCGCCCAGCCCACTGTCGTACGCCTGGAATACGCCGGTTCCGCCAATTCAAAAATGTCGTCGGCTTTGCAAACCTGTCTGGAAAACCCCGCCCTGAGTGCCGTCATCATCTGCCCGTCAAACCCCTACCTGAGCATTGCGCCGATTCTTGCAGTTCCTGGCGTGCGCGATGCCATCGCGAAAGCGCGTGTGCCAAGACTCGCGGTTTCGCCGATCATTGGAGGTCGGGCGCTGAAAGGTCCGGCTGCAAAAATCATGCGCGAACTCGGCAAAGCCGTGTCTGCGATAGAAATCGCCAATTTCTACCACGGGCTCGTTGATGGGCTGGTCATCGACAATGTCGATGCAAAACTGTGCGACGCCATCTCGGCAACTGGCATTAGGCCTTTCGAGACAGCAACGGTCATGCGCAACGCACAAGATCGGCAGCAGCTTGCGCACGATGTGGTTCGTTTCGCCGACCAGTTGAAACTGCCTGCAATGCGCAGTGCCAGCGCATGAATCCCTGGCTGGTCATTCCCGTCAAGTCGCTGCGCGACGGCAAATCCCGCCTCGCGTCCGCGCTCGACCCGGTACAACGCCGCGAGTTCATGGACCGGCTGTTGGTTCATACCCTAAATCAGGCGGCTGAATTTCCGGGACTCGAACAAACGTTAGTCGTAAGCGCCTGCAGCGAAACGCGAACCCGTGCCACCGCGCTCGGCGCTCATGTCCTGAACGAAAGCGGTCACGGCCTGAACGCCGCCTTGAAACTGGCGCACGCAAGTATTCAACAGCGGGGCGCGACGCAAATGATTGTCGTCCCCTGCGATCTGCCTTTACTTCGCAATGAGGACCTGCGGTACTTATCACGGCTGGCAATTCCCGAACATATCGCCATTGCCCCCGACCGCCGCGAGCGCGGCACCAACGGACTGTGCTTCGACTCTTCGCTCGACTTCAGTTTCGAATTCGGATCCGATAGCTATGCGCGCCACAAAAATAATGCGCGACGACTGCAACGCGAGCACGTCGCGGCAATCAGTCCTGGTCTGGCATTCGACATTGACACGCCGGATGATCTGGCCGAAATGTACGAGCGAGATGGCTGCCAGCCGGTCGCTGAAACGGTTTCTGCGCGCTAAAGGTCAATGGCAATTAGTGACAAACGCGTTAAGGGGCAGTTGCGCTTAGAGACAAGCTGCGAAATTTCTCGTTACCCGCTGAAGCCGGAGTCGTTTTCGCACTTGTAGACTTGATGCGTCCGCAGAACAATGCCCTGCGCATCGTTGCGACGCACCTCGGAAGTAGGAGATAGCATGAGCGAAAACACTCGACGTAAGTTTCTGAAACGTGCTGCCGCGATCGGCGGCACGGCATTGTTACCAACCACTCTGCGCGCAAACGACACCAGTCAGCTAGATCTGCTGATACGCGGCGGAGAAGTGCTTGACCCCAGCCAGAGGCTACGCGGTCGATACGACATCGGCATCCGCTGGGGTCGTATCGTGAGCGTGCAACCCGCAATCCCTGTCGCGCATGCCCGCCACGTCATCGAGGCGAACGACAACCTGGTCACTCCGGGTCTGGTCGATTTGCACACACACGTATACCCGCTTGGTTCCGCAATTGGGCTGCCGGCCGACGAGCTGGCGCCTTATACGGCAACGACGACTTACGTGTCAGCCGGAGACGCGGGCGCCAACAACTTCGGCGCGTTCAAGCATTACGTGATGGCGGCAGCGCGCAGCCGCATGTTCGCGTTCGTGCACATCTCGCGCATTGGCCTTGCCGGCTTTCCGGTGGGCGAGACACTCAACATTGAATATGCAGACGTTGACGCTGCAGCCAAGTGCGTAGCGGAAAACAGCGATGTAGTGCTTGGCATCAAGGTGCGCATATCGCGCAGTGTTGTGGGCGTGAACCAGCTAGAACCGCTACGCCGAGCAATTCAAGCTGCCGAAGCCGCGGGGACAGGGGCGCGCGTCATGTGTCACATTGGCGATGCACCGGGCGATCTTTCGACTCTGCTCGATCTGTTGCGGCCGGGTGACATTCTCACCCACACCTATAGCGGTGCGGGCAACAACATCGTTGCCAATGGCAAAGTATTGCCGGCTGCGCTTGAAGCAAAAAGCCGCGGCGTTCTTATCGACGTGGGTCACGGCGGTGGAAGCTTTGATTACACCGTCGCTGAACCCGCCATCGACCAAGGCCTGATACCCGATACCATCAGCAGTGACATCCATGTTCTCAGTGGCAATTCACCGGGAATGCCGTACCTGCCGTGGGTCATGAGCAAATTCCTGAACCTGGGATTCTCCCTGGAGCAAGTCGTGGCACTTGCAACGGCGGCGCCGGCACGCATCATAAATCGCGTCGACAAACTTGGTACCCTGCAAATCGGCGCTCCGGCAGACGTGTCAGTTCTCGAACTGGTCGAGGAGCCGGTCGAATTTGTCGACACAAGAAACCATCATCGCCAAGGCACGCGCTGGCTCAAGCCAGTGCATACCGTTCGAGCCGGCCGGCCCTTCGGTCGACCGTATCCGATGCCGTTCAACTATCCTTGAACGCCACTTGCGCTGAACAGCGGGAGAACATATCGACCCGGTTCGCTTGAGACGATCTCTGCCTTGGCGCAGCTCGGCGTAGAGCTTCACTGATCATGGCGCATATGTTGGATGATCTGTCGTAGTTGAGATTCGGCCGTGCGCCCCATTTGACCGTAAATCATCGCAAAATTTGCCTTGGAGTGGTAAAAACCTGGAATGCTGGCTTGGCAAGTCGTGGAAAGTGCGTCGTCGTAGTTGCCTTTTAGATAGTGATTCCAAAGCGGTGTCCAATACATTCACCCTGTTGGCTTTCGGGAATAACGCGGACCGCCGAACTCTGTCTTTTGTAACTGGATGGACTGCCGGGTACGGGCGAGAGATTGCTCGAGTTACTCGCGGCCTGTATAAGCGAACATGATTAGCATTAGTGGATTAGTGATGAAGCATATTGAATTCTGGTTTTCAATCGGCAGCACGTATACGTATCTGACGGTAATGCGGTTGAAAACGATCGAGCAAGAAACCGGCATCACTTTTAATTGGCAGCCGTTCAGCGTACGCGCACTGATGCAAGAGATGGACAACATCCCGTTTGTTGGCAAACCGGCAAAAGAGAAATACATGTGGCGCGATGTCCAGCGTCGCGCCGAGCGATACGGCATACCAGCCAATTTACCAATCGAGTACCCGTTAAAGAACTTCGACCAGGCCAATCGCGTTGCGATTGTTGCCCAACAAGAGGGGTGGTGCCCAGAGTATGTCCGCAGCACATATCAACTTTGGTTTCGCGAGGCGTTGCCGGCCGGCGACGAACCCAATCTTAGCGAAAGTCTGAAGAAAGCGGGTCAATTGCCTGATCGTGTCCTTGAATTGGCTAATTCGGACGCGACAAAACATGCCTATCAAGACGCTACAACACGGGCGCGAACTCTCGGCATATTCGGGTCGCCTTCGTTTGTCGTAGATGGTCTCGAATTGTTTTGGGGTGACGATCGTCTTGAGGATGCCATTGACTGTTCGCGCCGCTTGGCGACTTCAAATTGATCGAACGGTTGGAACGGGCACTTTTTTGCCAGTCGCAATCACAGCCCACAATTGTCCGAATCGCGGACCAAAGCCGCCATCCAGGCAATCGCAAATCTATCAATGTCTGTTCGGTAGAGTCAGAGCTATCAGGGGACGATACAGCGACAGTTGATCTGACGCTGTATGAACGATCAAGTCGGGAAATCGCAGATGATCAAAAGAGCCTTCGATTGAACACCAGTCTTGTCAGATTAGCGCAACGTAATCCGACGTTAGTCCCCAAAACCGGTTCCGTCGACGCCAATACGGCGCAATGCGCTGCGCTTATTGCGCCCTACACGCGCTACACGCACTGAACAGCGGGAGAACATATCGACCCGGTTCGCTTGAGGCGATCTCTGCCTTGGCGCAGCTCTGCGTAGAGCTTCACTGATCACGGCGCATATTCTGGATGATCTGTAGCAGCCTGCGTTTGGCGTCTGTGAGTTCCACGGCGCCCTCAACCTATTCCCGCTTGGCGCAGGAATTTCTTGAATTGCTCCCTCACCGTCGGATCCTTGATGCGACGGATAGCTACATGATCCGTGGTGAAGCTCGGGTTGATCAAGAGCAGCTCCTTGGCCTGGGCGATTCCTTGCTCCTTTTCCCGCGCCCCCATGTAAGCAATCGTGAGGTTGATGTGGCAAAACACATATTCTGGTGCGAGGGAGAGGCATTCCCGATAGGCTTCAATGGAGTGGTCAAATTTCCCCATCAGTAGGTAGGCGACCCCCAAACCGTGGTAATACCAGGCCGGTGGAAAAGGGTTGAGGCGCAAGGCCTTCTGCATCGTCTTTAACCCTTCTTCCGCCTTCCCGGAATAAGATAAGGGAAATGACAACATTGCCAAAGCATCCGGGCTGCTCGGAATAAGGTCCACGGCCTGCCTTGCCAGAGCGACGGCCTGCTCATGATTTTCGTCTCCTAGTTCGATCATGCTCAGTAAGGAGTAAGCATCACCTACCGAATCATCCAGCTCCAAAGCGCGGTTGGCCCAATCCCGAGCCTTTTTACGGGACTCGTCTGGAAATTCTCTCCATCCGCTTCCCGCCGCTTCCCTTTCGAGCCATCCCAACTGAACCATCGCCAAGGCGTACTCCGGATCCAATTCCAGTGCTTTCTCGTACATCTGCTCCGCATAGATAAAATCTTCTCTTGTGAAACGCATGTTGGCATTCCAACCACGGAGGTAATAGTCATAAGCTTCGGGATTATCGGTTGATTCCCGCAAGATGCGTGCATCGTCCCCCCGCAGCAGGTGAACATTCAGGGCCAGCACGATTTTTTCGGTGATCTCGTCCTGAAGGGCGAAGACGTCTTTCAGCGGCCTGTCGTAACGCTCCGACCAGACGTGGTCGCCATTCGTGGCATCCACAAGCTGGGCGGTGATCCGCACACGGTCGCCGAACTTGCGCACGCCACCTTCCAGCACGTGGCGCACCCCCAGTTCGCGGCCCACTTGACGAATATCGACGGCCTTGCCCTTGTAGGTGAAGGTCGAGTTGCGTGCGATTACCATCATGCCCTGGAGCTTGGAAAGATCGGTGATGATGTCATCCGTTATGCCGTCGCTGAAGTACTCTTGATCCGGATCGCCGCTCATGTTCTGGAAGGGCAGCACAGCAATCGAGGGTCCGGCGGGCAGGGCCAACGCCACGTCCTGTTTGATCTGCGCTTGCTCGCCAGACCCCTCGACTGCGACTGCCGGTCTAGGTTTTGAGCGCTCGGTCAGTTGCCAAACTCCGATTCCGGCCATCCCGACGATCACGAGCGCGGCCACCGCGACCAGCACCGGCTTGTGAATCGGCCGGGCCTGTCTTACCGACTTAGCGCCAGGTTCACTGCGCACCCGATAGACACTGATCGGCCGTTCTATGTTCTTGACATGTTGCTCGCCAATAAAATCAAAGCCAAAGTCGAGCTTGCCTTCAACCGCATCATAGATCGCGCTGGAGATGCAGATGCCGCCCGAGTCTGCAAGCGCCTCCATGCGCGCGGCGATGTTGACACCATCGCCGTATATCGTGCCGTCTTCCTCTTCAATTACATCACCGAGATTGACACCAATCCGAAAGTGCATGTGCCGAACTTCCGGTAGCTCGGCGTTCCGCCCTTCTATGTCACGTTGGATCTCGATCGCTGCCTGGACAGCTTCAACCGCGCTGGGAAACTCGACCAGCATGTTGTCGCCAGGCGCGTTGACGACACGCCCGGCGTGCCTCTCAATAACTCGACCAACAGCCGCGCGGTATTCCTTGAGCGTGGCGACTGTCGCCGACTCGTCGTGCGCCATCAGCTTTGAGTAGCCGACCACGTCCGCGCTCAGGATTGCTGAAAGTTTTCGTCTCTGACCCGCCTCCGCCACAAATTGGCTCCCGCAAACAGAAACAGCTACGCGACACGATGTTCAAGATACACCTCACACCCGCGTTCGTACAATTCATCGGGATAGCAAGGTGTTCAAAGCGCTGGATGTCGGCATCGGGCACGTCAATGCCTGCCGCAATGACAGCATTCGACTGACCACTTCCCAAGCCAAAGCCACCATCCAGGCAATCGCAAATCTATCAATGTCTGTTCGGTAGGGTCAGAGCTATCAGGGGACAATACAGCGACAGTTGATCTGGCGCTGTATGAACGATCAAGTCGGGAAATCGCAGATGATCAAAAGAGCGTTTGATCGAACACCAGTCTCGTAGGTCGGATTAGTGCAGCGTAATCCGACGTGAGCCCGCAAAACCGCCTCCGTCGACTCCAATACGGCGCAATGCGCTGCGCTTATTGCGCCCTACACGGGCTGACACCCGATCTTATTGTGCGGGCTCCGGCCGCTGCATCTCGCATGTCGTTCTCACCTGTGTCTGGTCGAACTCTTTGCGCAGTATGGTCTTCCATCCCAGGCCGGTGTTGCCGACCGCATTGTTCACGCCTTTTGTTCCGACTCTCGCCAGCGTTGCGACATACAAGGGTTGAAGAAGCTGGTGATCGTCACTGCGCATTGCAATCGGACTACTCGCACCAAGAAAAGACAACCCTTCCAGAATACGCGCCACTCGTAACGGTTCGGCTGAGCGCGTCGTTTGCATTGATGTCACCAGCATTTGAGTCGAGATGAAGCTCGGCAGCCCATTCCACTCTTCATTGTGTTTGGTCGTGTAGGCGTCGGCAAACTCATCGAGCAGGTTCTCTCCGATATTGGCGTGCCAGGTAAACACAGCGTAGACGCGGTCGACGCCACTTGCACCGATGGCGGCCGGCACTCCGGCGGTAGAGTTACTCGCGACGTAGATCCGCGTGCCCCCTCCAGTCCTACTTACGGCTTGCATAAGCGCAATCAGATCGTTGCCTCGATCCGCCGTCAGTATCGCGTCAGCCCCAGAGTCGCCAATTCTCGCCAGGTATGGCGAAAAATCCTGTGCTTTCCCAACCGGGTGAACTTCGTCCCCGACGATTTGTATTCCAGGTCGCGTCGCGGACAAAATGCGTAGGGCTTCGCGACTTGCACTGTGTCCCCACACGTCATCCTGATTCAGCAGATAAATTGTCCTTACACTGCCATCGTCGGGAATTGCGGCAATCAGTGTTTGCAGTTTCATCGCAATGCTCGCGTCGAACCTGAAGTGCCAGAAACTGCATTTTTCGTTATTCAGTTCCGGCGCGCCGTCACCGAAATTCAGAAACAATATTTCCCGATTGGGATTGTCCCTGTTGTAAGCGTCAATCGCCTGTGCAAGCGTGATTGCAATCTCGGGATTGCTACCCTGCGCAACGTAACGAATCCCCTGCTGAATTGCGAGTTCCAGACTACGCAACGCCTGTTCGTTGCTAGACGCGTCATCCAGGGGCACCAGTTCGAGTTTGAATACCGGCGTCCCGCCGACGCTGTTTACATTGGAAATGGCCTCCTGGTATTGCCTGACACTGGCAAATCCGATATCAGCATAGGCACCGCTCAGCGCATCAATGAGCGCCACACGGTTCGTCTCGACAGCAAATGCGCAGTATGAATGAACGCCAAAGGCAGCAACAATAAGCAGACTGTAAATCGTGCGCATAGTCGGGGCCGCCTGTCGGTATGAAGGGAACCGGCTAATGATACGACGAGCGGGCCGGGTACGGTCGATCGAGAAAAACAAACGGGGCGCCAGGCGCCCCGTTTGTATATGACATCAACCCGAAATCGGGCGCCATATTGTCAGTACAGGAATCCTGCCCACCGTGGCAACCACAACGCAATTTGCGGAAACGTCAGGATGAGCATCAGTCCGATGATCTGCAATACGACAAACGGAATAATGCCTCGGTAAATGTGCCCCATATTGATCGACGGCGGAACAGTGCCTTTCATATAGAACAAGGTAAATCCGAAAGGCGGTGTGAGGAAGGACGTCTGCAGATTGACTGACAGCATTATGACGAACCAGGTGAGGAACAGAATAGGTGCTCCTTCACCGATGTGCGGTCCGAAGTCTATCCCCTGCAATATGGGCGCGAATACCGGCAGCACGATAAGGGTGATCTCGATCCAGTCAAAGAAGAAGCCCAGAATAAAGGTCAGTATCAGCATGAAGGCGAGAATCTCCCAGCCAGTGTTGATACCAATCGTGTCGAGCAGTTCTACGATGAGGTCATCCCCGCCGAGTGCGCGGAAAACGTAGGAAAACAGCTGCGCACCGAAGAAAATAAAGAACACCATGCCGTTTGTCAGGCCGGCACGCTCGATAACCTCTCTCAACGTCTTTAGAGTCAGCTGCTTGTTCATCCGCGCGAGAATCAACGCGCCGATACATCCGACCCCGGCGGCCTCGGTCGGCGTTGCAAAACCACCGAAGATCGACCCAAGTACCAACACGATCAACATGACCGGTGGAAAGAAGCTCTTGCCGATTAACTGCCATAACTCAAGCTGCGTCTTCGGACCGATATCTGCCGGTAGCGGCGGCGCGCGCTTGGGATCTGCAAAACTGGCGATACCGATATACAGCAAATAAAGAGTCGCGAGCATAATGCCCGGGAACACTGCAGCGGCGAACAGCGCCCCGACTGAGACCGACAGCAAATCCCCCATGATCACCAGCATGATCGAAGGCGGCACCAGAATGCCAAGCGTCCCCGCAGACGCAATGGTTCCGACGGCGAGTTCCTTTTGATAGCCACGCTGAAGCATCGACGGCAAAGCAATCATCGTCAGCATCACCACCGACGCGCCTACGATTCCGGTCGTCGCCGCCATAATCGTGCCCATCAAGGTAACTGACATCGCCAGCCCCCCTGGAATGCGCCTGGTAATCACCTGGAGGCAATGCAGCAGATCATTGGCGACGCCACTACGCTCGAGCATCGTGCCCATGAATATGAACATCGGCACGGCAACGATAACCGGGTTCGATGCGGCGGAACCCCAGACTCTTGGCAGCAGATTGAAAAACTGTACCGGATGGAACACGTCGAGAAGCATCCCGATGCCGCCGAACAGGATGGCAACTCCGCCCAGCACAAACGCGACCGGATAACCACAGAAGAGCGCCGCCGCCAGAACAAAGAAGAGGATCAGCGCCAGGTGATGGGTAAGCCAGCTCATTCGGTCACCTCACGATGCTTGATGACGGCGACATTCGCTTGCTTACGTAGCGACTCGGACCCCCATAGATAAACGATTGTTCGCATTAAAACCGAAATCACTGCAGCAAACAGCATGAGGAGTCCGGCAGTAATACAACCCTTGGGTATCCAGCGCCATGGAAGGCCGTTCGATGAAGCCGAACCTTCATTGTCCACCCATGCAACCCACGTGAAATCAGCACTGAAGTAGATTGCAAGCAAGCAATACGGAATTGCAAGAAGCAGGCAACCCCAGAACTCAGCCCAGACCTGGGTACGCGGCTTCGCATTGATAAATGCAATGTCGATGCGAACGTGCGCATTCATGACATAGGCGATACCAAGCCAGAACGAAAACAACGCTGTGTGCAAATGCCATTCAAGTTCCTGCAGGCGGGTCGATCCCATTCCAGGCATCTGATACCCGAACTTGCGCGTCAGAACGTCAAACGCGATCACAGCAGTACACACTACGAAGAGCCAGCCAACGGCCATCGCGATGCGGTAGAGCACGACGTCTATAGCGTCGCTTATTCTGAGCATTCGTTCCATGCTTTCCTCTCAGGCCCGTAGCGCAAATAAAGAGCGGACACAAAAATGTCCGCTCTCAATCATGCCCCTAAAACCTATCGTTTCAGATAACCGTTTTCGCCCCACAACCGAAACTCCTCGCGGAACTTCGAGTATGACGCATAGACTTTCTTGAATTGGGCGTTGTTCTCGGATTCTTCTGCTATCACTTCCTGCCAGGCCTTTTCGTAGGCCTCGAGGAATTCAGGCGGCCAGTACATGATCTTCACATCATGCTCGTCGCGCATGCGCGTCATTGCAGGCGATTGAATCGCTTCACCCCGAGCCAGAACATGGCGAACCATGTCCCCGCAACTCACTTCCAGCACCGCCTGGTGCTGATCGGACAAGCCGTTCCATAGATCCATGTTGACAAACAGCCCGAGAATAGACGATGGCTGGTGCCACCCCGGGAAATAGTAGTACTTGGCAACCTGATAGAAACCGAAGCTTTCGTCCATGACAGGCATCGCGAACTCGGTCGAGTCAATCGTGCCGAGTTGCAGTGCCTGGAAGATATCGCCACCAGCAAGCAGTTGGGTTGCAACACCCATCTTGTCCATAACCCGCGCCCCGAGGCCGAAGAAGCGCATCTTCATGCCTTTGAGATCGTCCAGAGACTTGATCTCCTTGCGGAACCAGCCGGATGCCTCTGGCGGACTAATGGAACACGGAATGTATTTGACGTTATGCGCCGCGAACATTTCATCCGCGAGTTCGAGACCACCACCGTGGTACATCCATGCCAGATACTCCGGCGCATCCGGGCCGAAGGGCACTGCTGTGAAGAAGTTGAAGGTCACGTCGGTGCCGGCGAGATAGCCGGCGGTTGACCATGCGGCATCGACCGACCCTTTGGAAACGGCCTGGATCGCCTCGAGAGCCGGAACCAGCGCGCCGGGTTCGAACAATTTCACTTCGAGGTTACCGCCGGAAACACGCTTGACCTTCTCGGAGAAGGTGACGGCGCCTTCACCGATCAGCGCGAGCGACGTTGGAAACGCCATACCTGTCTGCAGCGTCACTTTCTTGGCCGCTGGCGCTGCCGTAGCGCCGTCGGAAGAAGCCGCCTGTTGCTGATCGCCGCCGTCACCACATCCGGCGGCGAACACCAAGGCGGCCATGCCCACGACTGCCGTCGTACCTTTGAAAAATCTCCTCATTGTCTCCTCCTTGAAGGTCTAACGCCTTTTTGTGTTTTTCCCTTCGTGAAGCACTGTCTGACTGCAAAACGTAACCGTTCACCACGTTCATCTGTCAACAGAAGGGACACAGGGTGTCTATGTGCACCCCTTAGGCCGAACCCTACCATGAGCACAAGCACCCCGCCACAGAGTGCTTGTCGAAACGGGCTGCGGTTACGCTGCCCGTCCTGATTGTCGTTAGTTCCTCAGGTAGCCGTTCTCACCCCACAAGGAATACTCTTCGCGGAATTTCAAGTAAGAATCGTTCACCCTCTTGAAGTTGGGATTGTCCGCAGACTCCTCCGCCACCACCTCATTCCACGCTGTTTTATAGGCGTCAAGGATCTCATCACTCCAGTACATGATTTTCACGCCGTGCTCGTCGCGCATGCGCCGCATTGCCGGCGCCTGTGCTGCGTCTCCCCTTGCCAACCCGTCTCGAACCATGTCGCCACAGGCCACCTCGAGAATTCTCTTGTGCTGTGTCGATAGCCCATTCCACACATCCATGTTGATGAACAGGTCGTTGAACGAAGCTGGCTGGTGCCAACCGGGAAAATAGTAGTACTTGGCAACCTGGAAAAAACCGAAGCTCTCATCGCTCGATGGCATCGAGAACTCGGTAGCGTCGATCGTGCCCAATTGCAGCGCCTGGAAGATGTCGCCCGGTGCTAGCAACTGCGTCGCTACCCCCATCTTGTCCATGACTTTTGCACCGAGGCCAAAGAAGCGCATCTTCATGCCCCGCACGTCATCCAGCGACTTGATTTCCTTGCGGAACCAGCCAGAGGCTTCCGGCGGAATCATCTGGCAGGGAATAGCCTTGACGTTGTGCTCGGCAAACATTTCGTCGGAAAGCTCGAGACCGCCGCCGTAATACATCCATGCCAGGAACTCAGTAGGATTGGCACCAAACGGTGTAGTTGAAAAGAAGCTGAACGTGGTATCGATGCCGGCGAAAAAACCGGGGCTTGACCACGCCGCTTCTACGGAGCCTTTCGATACTGCCGGAATCGCTTCCAGGCCCGGAACCAGCGCACCGGGCTCAAAAAACTTCAGTTCGAGTGTACCGCCCGACAGTTCGTCGACAGTCTTCGACAACTTGACCGCGCTGTCACCGAGCAATTGCAGCGAAGAAGGAAACACGCTTGTCATCTTCAGCGACACTTTCTTGGCCGGTGCCACCGGCGCAGCATCCGAAGAAGCCGCCTGTTGCTGATCACCACTGTCACCACAACCCGCGACAAGCATTAGCGCGGCCATGCACGCGCCAGCCGTCGCTGTTTCGAAAAACCCCTTCATTTTCTCCTCCTTGCAGGAATAACGATTTCTTATGTGTTTTTTGGCCCCTAATGCGGGACAGTATCCAACTAAAAGCCGTGATGCCCCGCTACAACCGAATTACGATGGGGAAGGGACGGCACAGCAATTCAATCCTTTCACGCCGAATCCTGCCAACAGCAATATCATCCGAAACTATAGTATTTATTATGACGGGGAACGCATTCGCTCCCCGTCCTGTTTGATTTTATCTCTTCAAGTAACCATTCTCGCCCCACAACCTGAACTCTTCACGGAACTTCGAATAAGAGGCATAGACTTTTTTGAAGTTTGCATTGTTCTCTGACTCTTCTTCTACCACTTCATCCCAGGCCTTCTCGAAGGCGGCGAGCATCTCCGGCGGCCAGTATCTGATATTCACGCCATGATCATCACGCATGCGCCGCATCGCCGGCGCCTGCGATGCCTCGCCTCTGGCCAGAATACCTTTGACCATATCACCACATGTGACCTCTAGAATCGCCTGGTGTTGGTCCGACAAGCCGTTCCATACGTCCATATTGATAAACAGATCGAGGACTGATGCCGGCTGGTGCCAGCCCGGAAAGTAGTAGTACTTGGCAATCTGATAGAACCCGAAGCTCTCGTCGTTGGACGGCATCGCGAATTCGGTCGCGTCAATCGTGCCGAGCTGAAGCGCCTGGAATATGTCGCCAGGGGCAAGCAACTGTGTTGCAACGCCCAACTTGTCCATGACCCGCGCACCCAGACCGAAGAAACGCATCTTCATGCCCTTGAGGTCTTCGACAGAGGAAATTTCCTTGCGGAACCAGCCTGACGCTTCCGGCGGAATGATGCCGCACGGAATCGCTTTGATGTTGTGCGCACCAAACATCTCATCGGATAGCTCCAAACCGCCTCCATGGTAAATCCAGGCAAGAAACTCCGGCGCATTCGGTCCGAACGGCACAGTCGTAAAGAAGTTGAAGGTCATATCGGTGCCGGCGAAAAATCCGGGGCTCGACCACGCAGCCTGGACCGAACCTTTCGACACGGCGGGGATTGCCTCAAGACCCGGAACCAGCGCGCCCGGCTCAAACACTTTCAGCTTAAGCGAGCCGCCGGATACGCGTTTGACGTTGTCGGCGTACAGCAGCGCGCTGTCACCAAGCAATTCGAGCGAAGAAGGGAAAACATTGGTCACTTGCAGGGACACATTCTGAGCAGCGATCGCGCCGGGCGCATCCCCAGAAGAAGCTGCCTTCTGCGGGTCGCCACTGTCGCCACAACCGCCAACGAACGTCATCGCAGCCACACATCCCGCGACGACCGACAGTCTGAATATTTGTCTCATGATCCCCTCCTTGAAGATGAAGCGTTGTGCTGTTTTTTTGTCTTCGGCATCAACGACAATCCCGGTCAATCAGCCTCGACTGAGGCCGTCGCATTCACCGTATGGTGCGGGCCGTTAAAACGGCGGTACTTGGGGCCGCCCAGCAATAGCTACCTCGCTGGAACCCTAACACGAGCACACGCCCGGTGCCACGACGCCGTTATCCGAGCGTACGGAAAAATGCCCTTACGTCTTCAGCCAGCACCTTCGGCTGTTCCAGCGCAGCGAAATGGCCACCGCGATCCTGCGTGGTCCAGCGCTGAATGTTCGAATACATGCGCTCCGCAATCGAGCGCGGCGGGCGCAGAATTTCTTTCGGGAAATCAATATAGGCAGTCGGTACGCTCACGCTGGCGCCTTCGGGAATCGGCCATGGGCCATGCCTGCGCGCATAGTAGGGCCAGAATGACGATCCGATTGCGCCGGTGATCCAGTACAACATGATGTCTGTCAGCATCGTGTCACGTCCGAGCCAACCGTCGAGGTCACCGCGACAATCGGTCCAGGTATGGAATTTTTCAACCAGCCAGGCCGCCAGACCGACCGGCGAATCGGTGAGTCCGTAGGCAAGCGTCTGCGGCTTGGTGCCTTGTATCCACTGATATCCGGTCTCTTCCTTAAGAAAGTGATTCAGCTCGGAGATGTATTGCGCTTCCTCTGGCGTCGGATCTTCAAACATTTTGGGATCGCGGCGCACGGCCAACATATTCAAATGAATGCCGATAACGTTCTGTGGATAGGCGTAGCCGAGACGCGACGTGACGAAGGCTCCCCAGTCACCACCCTGTGCGCCGTAGGTTTCGTAGCCGAGCACCCGGGTCATCAGTTCGGCGAATGCATCGGCGATGCGCTCAAGGGAAAACCGCTCCTGTCCGGGCGTAAACGAGAACGTGTAACCGGGGAGCGAAGGCGCAACTACGCTAAATGATTCGGCGGGATCAGCGCCGTGCGATGCCGGATCCGTCAACATCGGTAACAGCTTGTGGAACTCGTACACCGATCCCGGCCAACCGTGGGAAATCAGCAGCGGCATCGGAGCCGGGCCCTTGCCTTCTTCATGCACAAAGTGCAAATCGATTCCGGCGAGTTTCACCTTGTACTGGCGCGACCGGTTCAACACCGCTTCGTGCTTGCGCCAGTCATATTGCTCCCGCCAGTACTCGACCAGAGACTTCAAATAGGCAAGGTCGGTACCGTATTGCCAGTTGTTCTCGGGCACCTCGTCGGGCCAACGCACATGTGACAGGCGCTGTTGCAGATCGTCGAGTATCGACTGATCGACATCAATCGTGAACGGAACCGGATTTGGCGTAGTCATCGCATCTGCCCTTGAGTTCTGGAAATAAGTCGACGCAAGAATACCAGCAAGTGATTTCCGGCACTGACATCGTGCCAACCCCCGCTACGCCGACATAGTGATCGACAACTGCCAGGATTCAGACCGAACAACCCGTGCCGTCGTTATCCGCTTTGCTTTCCGCAGGTCGTCCCGGCCGAATATCCGACACGCATCTGACTGCCGAGCAAGGCGAGAAATCGCTTTTGTATTGCGTAGGCTTCCTGTTCGCGGCGATACCAGCGTTCGCACGGCCTGACACCAGCGAGTTCATTTGATACGTCCTGAACATAATGCACCAGCTCATGCAAAAGCACCGAGCGCGCAAATACATTCGACTCCGGCTTCAGCGCTTCGTCCAGATATATACCCTCTCCGGGACGATAGGCCGCCAGTGCCGGGCATGGCTTGCCGCAAGCGAGCTGTTCGATTTTCGCGTGTGGGACGCGATGAACAGCCGGCAATTCGCCAGGAGCCGGATACTTCGAGAGGTGATGCACTGCCACGAGAAGCGCCGGCAACAGATCAACCATCGGAATAGGATACGTATCGCCAAGCTCATCGCCGAAGAAACGAGTTCCGGTATCGGCATAAGTACTGTACATACCAGCTCCGGCGGCAGGCTGGTCGACCTGGTCTTCCAGGTCGTCAACCGCAGGAAAAGTGGCAGCAGCAAACGTCAGTGCAAGTCCTGCCAGGGCGCCCGCGCAGAATACCGGCAGTCGCGCCACGGGTCTCATACTTTGCAGGGCTTGAGCAGTATCAAATTCTTTGCTCGCCGTCGTCCATCGGCTCCTCGGGCTCTGGCGGACTGGTAAAAACCTCCAGTTGCTCGATCCGCACAGCCGCCAACTCGAGTTGCGAAGACGATAGCATCGCTTCTACGCGCGCCCTCTCCTCAAGATTCAATGCCGCTTCCCGTGCTTCGTGCGGCTTGAAGCGCCGCTCGGCGATACGATGCCAGGCATAGGCCTCAACCACATCTACTTTCTCGCCAAGACCTTCGCGGTATATGCGCGCGATTGAACGCATTGAAGCGGCGTCGCCCATGCCGGCCGCTTTTCGATACCAGTTCAGCGCTTCAGCGTAATCGCGATCAACGCCCTTGCCTGCTTCGTAAAGTGCCGCAACGTTGTAATGTCCCATTGCATCGCCGTTTTCCGCGGCACTCTGATACCAGGTCATTGCCATCGTGTAGTTGCGCCCCACACCGGACCCGATCTCGTAACAGTCGCCGACCGAATTCATGGCCCAGGCACTGCCCAGGAACGCGGACTGAAGCCACCATTCGAGTGCCTGTTCCATGTCCGGTTCAACACCGTGGCCATTCGCATAAGCAAGGCCCAGGTTATTCATCGAGACGGTATAACCACGCTTGGCCGCCTCTCTCCACCAGCGAAGCGCTTCCTCATGGCTTTGCTTGCCGTCATAGCCTTTGGACCAAAGCAAGCCGATATTATTCATCGCACGTACGTCACCCCTGCTGAGCGCGACTGCGAGTCCGGCCGGATCAAGCATGCCGGTACCGGGCGTGAGATCGGTAAATGTCTCCTCCTGCTCCATCGCTACGGCCGGAAGCGCCGGCAAACACAAGAGGACGAACAACAGGTTTCTAATTCTCATTATGGACACTCCGCATAACAGGGCCTAACTTCCCTCCCGCAGAAACGGTAACAACGCAGCCGTCAACTCTTCCGGCAACTCCTCGGGTATAAAGTGCCCGCTCGGCAACGAATTGCCACGCACATCGTCGGCTTTCTCGCGCCACGTTTCCACGACATCGAACAGTGTATGCATTTTGCCGAACTCCCCCCAGATTGCATATACCGGGCAACGCAGTTTTTTATCTGCATCGGCTTCATCATCGGCGATATCCGTGCTAGCTGCCGCACGGTAGTCTTCCAGCCCGCAGCGGATTGTTCCGGGTTGTGTGAAGGCGCGCAGGTACTCGCTGAACATCGGATCCTCGATCGCATCCGGATGCCAGGTGAGCGCACGAAACATCATACGAAGAAAAGGCTCCGCGCTGTTCGCGATCATAATTTCAGGAAGATTAGGAACCTGGAAAAAGAACCAGTGCCAGTAAGCAGCCGCAAGTTCCTTACCGGTGTCGCGAAACACCGTGTGCGTCGGAATGATATCGAGAATCGCCAGCCTCGTGACTGCGTCGCCATGGTCGATTGCCAGCCGATGCGCAACACGGCCGCCACGATCATGCCCGACGACCGCGTATGTTTCGTGTCCAAGTGCACGCATCAGTTCAGCCATGTCATTCGCCATCGTGCGCTTGTCGAAGCCGTCGCGAGGTTTTTCAGAATCGCCATAACCGCGCAGATCAGGGCACACGACACTGAACTGGCCAATCAGCGACGGCGTCATTTTGCGCCACATCTGTCCGGTCTGCGGATAACCATGCAGCAACAGCAACGCAGGCCCTTCACCGCCCGTCCAGACGTTCAGTCGTATCCCATTAGCGCGTACCGTTTTGCGCGTCATCCCGCGCATGAAATCAGTCATTCCATAATCTCCATTTTCCCCATAAAGGCGCTGAAAACATCAAGTGCAAAGTGGGGGCAACTCGAAAGTCACCTGGTGCAAGCCGGCACTGAGCGTGGACGCCATCAGGTGACTTTACCGAAATTCCAGGCAGTTGCGTAGGCTGGATGAACCCTTCGGGTGCAACCCAACATGACGTGTGAAGACTAAGCGCTTGCCTCGGGTTACGCTACGCTAACCTGGACTACCAACTAGCAATGGCAACAACAGAATGTGGTGTAAGAGCTCCGAACTGATCTGGTTGACAATTTCAGTGGTGGTCGAGTCTCAACCTTTACATTTAACATCTGCATGAGCTGAAGCGCATAAAAAAACACCGCGCTCGACGAGGTCGCTCGCGCCCTGGCATCAAAACCCGCGTAGTCGTGATGCCACGATATTGCGGCACTTGCGTTACAGGTCCAATATTAGGCTATGCCTTTTCTATGTTCTCCCTGGACAGCGATGGAAGTGGGAAAACAAGAGCCGAAATATGGCGTCTTGGTACTGGATTGGATCATTGTGAATATTTGTCATCAAGCACGCCGTTTTGACTTGGGACGGAGTTCGTTGGCTGTAGCGATTCTTTTCGTATCTGCCTGTGCCAGCGAACCACCAAGGAATCCCGTCCCCTACGAACATATCAACTCTGCCGACGTGGTCGGCATGCCCGGCGTTCGGGTATGGGGTGACGAACTCAGTGAAGTTCTTCATCTGGATCTCGTTCATTCAATGCAAAACGAAAAGCCAGGCCTGTTCCCACGAGGTCCGGATGGAGCCTTTCAATACAGCGGCCTATCCTTGTCAGGTGGTGGAGACCATGGCGCCTTTGGCGCTGGCTTCCTGAAGGGTTGGAGTGCATCCGGATCGCGACCCACGTTCAAAATCGTATCAGGAATAAGCACGGGAGCACTCATCGCGCCGTTGGCTTTGCTGGGTAGCGAATATGACGACAATCTGGAGGCTGCTTTTACGACTGTTTCAGCAACTGATATTTATAAAACCAAATCCATTCTGAGGGCGTACTGGAGGGAATCTCTGGCCGACAATCATCCGCTCGAGGAATTGGTGCACAAGTTTATCAGCGACGACGTTATAGACGCCGTCGCCCAAGCGCACCTGAACGGGCAGCGTTTGCTCATTGGAACAACGAATTTTGATACCCAGCGGCCAGTGATCTGGAACATGGGCATTGTCGCAAATGGCCGGCGCCCGCAAGCCTATGAAATGTTTCGGAAGATTCTTGTAGCGTCGGCTTCCATCCCCGCGCTATTCCCCCCGGTTCTTATTGACGTAGTGTCCGATGGTGCCTTGTACGAAGAAATGCACGTTGACGGCGGCACGGTGGGACAGATGTTCTTTTACGGAGCGGCCATTAAATGGCGCAAGGTTCTGAGCGACGCATCCGGTGTCGACAATCCTGATGATCAAAGCACGCTGTTTCTCATTGTCGACGGCGACGTGGACCCGGAATATCAGCAGGTGCGGCGACGATTGATACCCATCACCAATCGAACTATCAGCACACTGATCAAAGTTTCAGCGTGGTCAGCTCTTTATCGAATGTACCTTCATGCCCAAGCAGCCGGCTACGAATTTCAATTTGTCGGATTACCGGATGATTATGAATCCGAGAGTAACCATCCTTATGATCAAGCAGAGATGACAAGAATGTTCGATATTGGCTACGAAATGGGTCGATCTGACAAGGGCTGGCGCTCTACTCCACCAGACTTCTGATTGATAAACATGGCTCAGGTTTTGTTAGGGCCAAGCTCCATTTCTTAAATATTGGGCTCTTGCGTTTCGGGTAATTCCCAACTTTTCATCTCGACCTTCTGGCCTTAGCCTGTGTTGCAGAATCTACTCAGATCGCTACTTCCTTGTCAGCGTTCACGTTTTCAGATATTCACGCAAACGCCGCACGCCTTCTTCAAGAACCGGTATCGGCTTTGGATATGAGATGCGCACATGTTCCGCGGCACGATGACTGCCAAAGTCAATGCCCGGCGCAATTGCGACACCGGCCTTTTCAAGGATGTCCCAGCAAAACTGGTAACTATCCTTCGTCAGCTTGCTGCAGTTCGCATAAATATAGAATGCACCCTGCGGTTCGACCGGAATTTCAAACCCGATATCGCGCAGTGCGGGGATCAGAAAATCGCGATGCGTCTCGAACTGGCGCCGGTTTTCTTCGGCAATCCGCAACGTCTCCGGTTTGAACGCTGCGAGCGCGGCTTGTTGCGCGATGTCGGAGTTGGATATGTACAGGTTCTGAGCGAGTTTCTCAACGCTGCTGATGTAAGCCTCTGGAACGATCATCCAACCGAGCCGCCATCCGGTCATGCAAAAATATTTGGAGAAACTGTTTATCACGAACACGTCATCTGCAAACTCAAGAACGGAATGCGCGTCGAAACCATAGGTCAGCCCGTGATAGATCTCGTCCACGATCAGGACACCGCCCTTGCGCTGCACGACTTCATGAATCTGTTTCAGCTCATCGGGCGGTATCAACGTCCCGGTGGGATTCGACGGCGTGGCAACCATTACTGCAACCGTGCGTGGCGACCAATTCTTCTCGACCAGTTCGGCCGTCAATTGATAGCCGGTATCGGCATCCACGGGAACGCCAATAGCGCGGCCCTCCATTGTCCTGACAAAATGACGATTGGCCGGATAACTGGGGTCGGCCATCATGACCTCGTCACCGGGCGATAGAAGCGCGCCCATTGTCAACAGCAAAGCACCGGACGCGCCGCTGGTGACCGCAATCCGTGATCGCGGCAGATTCACCCCGTAACGTGTCTGATACCAGTTTTGAAGTTCGCTACACAGGTCGTTGCCACCAAGTGAAGCGGTGTAACGGATTTGGCTGTTGCGCAGCGCTTCAATGCCGGCGTCTACAATCGGTTGCGGCGTAGGAAAGTCGGGTTCGCCGATCACCATACTGATGATGCTTTTGCCCTGTGCTTCGAGTTCGATCGCTCGGCTGGCAAGCGCCACCACATGAAATGGCTCGATGTCGGCAAGCCTTGACGCGACGTGGACGGCACCACTCGCGGATGAATCAATCGGTTGGTTCATGAATTTCCCTGAAGAGCGCCACAAAAAAAGCACCCGGATTCTAACCCGCAAATAGCACGCCAACAGTCACCTTCAGTTTGGACATAAAATACGCTCGCTTGAATCAGCAACTCAAACAGGGAATCAGAGAATGAAGATTGCGATTATCGGCAGCGGCGGCGTGGGCGGCTATTTTGGCGCGCGGCTCGCGGCGGCTGGAAATGATGTCACTTTTATAGCGCGCGGTGCGCATCTCGACGCAATGCGCAAAAACGGATTGCAGGTTCATTCAGCACTTGGAGACATGCATCTGGACAAAGTCCAGTGCACCGATGACACCGCGACCATCGGGCCGGTCGACATCGTCATGATCGCCGTGAAACTGTGGGCAACGGAGGAAGCCGCAGCGGCAGCAAAGCCGCTAATCGGGCCGGACACTGCCGTCATCTCATTTCAGAACGGCGTAATAGCTGTCGACACCATTTTGCCGGTAGTGGGCCGGGAACATACGATGGGCGGCGTCGCCAATATCGCCGCGCTTATCGAAGAGCCGGGGGTCATTCGTCACAACGGCAACATGGCCAGCCTGTTTTTCGCTGAGCTCGACGGCAAACGCTCGAAACGCGCCACGGCATTTTACGACGCCTGCGTGAAAGCCGGCATAAAGACCACGCTTGTCGACGATATAACATTGACCATATGGGAAAAGTTCGTGCGCCTTGTGACCATGTCCGCAATGACCGCACTCACCCGCATGCCGATCGGTCCGATTCGCGAAGATCCCGATACGCGCGAACTGCTGCAGCAGGTTATGCAAGAAGTTATTGCAATAGCAGAGGCGAAAGGCATCAGCCTCGGCAATGACACCGTTGAAAATCAGATGAAAGTCGTCGATGGATACCCACCCGCGATGGTCGCTTCCATGTGTGGCGACCTGCGCCGCGGAAACAGAATCGAGGTGCCGTGGCTGTCGGGAATGGTCGCCAAAATGGGAAAAGAATTAGGCGTGCCAACGCCTGCCAACCAGTTCGTCTACGCGGCGCTGAAACTTCATGCCAATGGGCGCCCTGCTGAAGCACAGATTTAAACGGCTACGGTGGTAAAAACCAACTTTCAGGAAAACAGCAATGAATTTGAAGATTACAAGTATCCGTGCACGCGCTGTAACGACGCCGATCAAACGGCCACCGCTGTCTGCCAGTGGTGCGATTGACTTTGCGGCACTCGTATTGATCGACCTGGAAACGAATGGCGGCATTACCGGTCGCGCCTATCTGTTTGCGTTCGCGCCGTCGATGCTCAAACCAACAGTACTGTGCGTCGAAGCGCTAGCGGAAATGATCCGCGGCGATGAAGTCGCGCCTCTAGTAATCGATGCCAAACTGCGCAAGAAATTCACCGTGTTCGATGTTCACGGCATACTTGGTCAGGCGATGGCGGGTGTCGATATGGCGCTATGGGACGCGCTCGCGCAAGCTCAGGGACTTCCACTGGCGCGCGCGCTCGGTGCAACAGTCCGGCCGATCCGCGCGTACAACAGTTGCGGCTTATGGATTCAGCATCCAGCCAAAGTGGCCGACGAAGCGGAACAGCTCATTGCCGAAGGCAACTACAGCGCAATTAAAATGCGTATCGGGCGACCTGATTTCAAGGATGATCTCGCGGCAGTGCGGAACGTAAAGAAACGCATCGGCGATGACATCTACCTGATGAGCGATTTCAACCAGTCGCTCACCGTCAATGAAGCCATTCTCCGCGGTCAAGCCCTCGACGACGAAGGCCTGTACTGGATCGAGGAACCGATCCGCCACGACGACTACGCTGGTTGCGCACGTATTGCCGCACAGATCACAACACCTGTCCAAATCGGAGAGAACCTGCTCAACAATCTTGAGATGCAGAAAGCGATTGACGCAAATGCCGCCAAATACTACATGCCCGATGTTCAGCGCATTGGCGGCGTAACTGGATGGCTGCGTGCCGCGACTCTGGCCCACACACACGCTCTCGACATGTCGAGCCACTTGTTCCCGGAAATCAGCGCACACCTGCTCGCCGCGACGCCGACTTGCCACTGGCTGGAATACATGGACTGGGGCGCTACAGTACTCAAACAGCCGATTGAAGTGAAAGATGGCCACGTCCTCATTCCTGATCGTCACGGGACAGGAATCGAGTGGGACGAAAAGGCAGTCAAGAAGTACCTGGTCGAGTAATCCGTGACCACTATTTATGGCATCAAGAACTGCGACACCATGAAGCGCGCGCTTGCGTGGCTGAAAGACCGCGGCGTCGAACATGATTTCCATGACTACAAAAAAGCAGGCGCCAGCATCGGGTTACTGAAAACGTGGTCAGACCAGGTCGGTTGGGAAAAACTCCTGAACACTCGTGGTACGACCTGGCGAAAATTGTCGGAAGAACAGCGTCGCGACGTGAACGAGCCGAAAGCACTGCAATTGATGCATGAGCAACCCAGTCTGATCAAGAGACCGGTCATCGACCATTCTGAATCCCTGCTGGTTGGATTCGATGACGCGGCGTATGAGCGTCTTTTCAATAGATAGCCTGGCCGGCCACGTACACAGAACAGCCCCATAGCAGCACGCAGCGAGACGCGTTCGGATAAAATATCCTTTCTTGCTCCACCAACCGGCGCCCGTCGATCCGGAACACTGAACTGACAATCAAGCCGTGCCGAAATTGCGGCACTGGCCATTACACAAGAGGTAGGTCATGTCCCTGGTAGCTGAAAAGACACAGTCCGCAACCGACGAACTCAAGGCATTGCTCGGTGATCGGGTCTCCACCAACGCGACCGTTCGCGACACGCATGGCAAGGATGAATCCTGGCACCACCCGCACCGGCCGGACGTCGTGGTATTTCCCAACACCACTGAAGAGGTGTCGGAAATCGTAAAAGTCTGCGCGAAACACAAAATGCCGGTGGTCGCTTACGGTACCGGCACCTGCCTGGAAGGCAACGTGATACCACACCTGGGTGGCGTGGTTGTCGACCTGATCAATATGGATCAGGTGCTACGGGTCAGCGCTGAAGATCTGGACGTGACCGTTCAGGCGCGCGTCACCCGAAAGCAGTTGAACGAATATATTCGCGACCAGGGCCTGTTTTTTCCGATCGACCCTGGTGCTGACGCGTCACTGGGCGGCATGGCTGCCACCCGTGCGTCGGGCACAAACGCCGTACGTTACGGCACGATGCGCGAAAACGTGCTCGCGCTGACCGTAGTGCTTGCCGACGGACGCATCATCCGGACCTCGCGGCGCGCAAGAAAGTCTTCCGCAGGATACGATCTCACCCGGGTTTTCGTCGGTTCGGAAGGCACGCTCGGCATCATCACCGAAGTCACCCTGCGTCTATACGGCATTCCGGAAGCGATGGCCGCCGCGGTTTGTTCCTTCGGCACGCTGGAAGGTGCGATCGACACCGTTATCCAGACCATCCAGCTTGGCGTTCCGGTCGCACGAATTGAATTGCTCGACGATATCGAGATGGATGCGGTCAACAAGTTCTCCAAGCTCGATTACCCGGTAAAAGACACACTGTTTCTCGAATTTCACGGCACTGATTCCGGCGTCAAGGAGCAGGCGGAACTGGTACAGTCGCTCGCCGCCGAAAACACCGGCGGAGAATTCAAGTGGGCCACCAAAACAGAAGACCGTAACAAATTGTGGGCTGCACGCCACGATGTCACCTATGCGACCAAAGCGCTTCGCCCTGGCGCCGAGATCTGGGCTACCGACGTGTGCGTGCCGATATCAAGGCTGGCCGAATGTATTCTCGAAACAAAGAAAGACCTCAAGGACAGTTTTCTTCTCGCACCATTGGTAGGACATGTCGGTGACGGTAATTTCCATCTCGGTTTTCTGATCGACCGTGATGATCCCAAAGAGATGGCAGAAGCCGAACGCCTGAACGATCGCATGGTCATGCGCGCACTGGCAATGGACGGCACCTGTACTGGCGAGCACGGCATCGGGCTCGGAAAAATGAAGTTCCTGACCGCAGAACACGGCGAAGGTGTTTCGGTCATGCGCGAAATCAAGAAAGCCCTGGACCCGGACAACATCATGAACCCGGGCAAGATCTTCACGATGTAACGACCCTGCGCGCTCGATATGGGGTCCACGCCAATAACAATAGAAAACGATCGCCAATCATGAACGACTCAAGTGAAGCCGCCAGCGGCGGCTGCCTTTGTGGTGCGGTGACATATGACGTCAACGGGCCGTTGCGCGATGTGATCGAATGTCATTGTGAGACCTGCCGGCGGATGAGCGGCGGGCTGTGGCACGGCTCGGCGGCCATGGCGGACGATGTCAAAATCCACGATCAGGACGGTGCACTCACCTGGTATCGCAGCTCCAAACAGGCCCAGCGGGGTTTCTGCAACACATGCGGCTCAACCCTGTTCTTCCGCCGCGACGGCGGTGACCGCATTTCGATCGCCGCCGGGTCCCTCAACAAGCCCACCGGCATCAAAATCGGTGTGCGCATCTTTACCGATTCCGCTGCTGACTATGGCACCTGGCAAAGTGACGTACCGACCTTTGAAACCTGGCCACCGGCCGAATACTTCAACGTTCCCAAAAAGTAAGCCAGCCGCGCTAACAACGAAATATATCACGCGTGGATATAGAAATGGGGTCAGACTGTGCTGACCCCATTCACTGTGAATACTCCGCCGGCTACAAGCCGGATTATTCGGCCATGCGACCGATGACGCTGCGCTAATCCGCACTACGCACTAAGGAAGTATTTTCCCCTTTATGAATCGCCGAGTAACGCAGAGGCGACAGGAGGGGTCGGCGAGGACTGTCTGAGTGCGCGCAGCGGGCGAGTTCCGCAGCCGCCTGTCGCTTCGAGTAACGCAGGGTATCCCGTAGGGACGGTTCAGCGGGGTGCCCTTCTCTTTGGTTTCTTTCTCTTGGGCAAGCAAGAGAAAGATACTAGCTGCCGGGCTACCCCCGGCACGCTTGCACACGGCAACAACGCCAGATTTCGCCCTGGGCATCGACACAATTGGACAAGCCCGTCAGATTACGCTGCGCTAACCCGACCTACGCTTCTTATCCATCGCCTAAAGGCGAGGGGTTTGCGGATCCCCTATTGGGGACTCTAAAGTCGTCACCCCGGCACCAGGGCCAAGGCGACGACTAAAGTAACGATCCTGCTAGTCGCGCCTGACCATGACGCCAGCGAAACTCAGATCTCTTGCCAGGGCGGCCCAATTGACAGACGCCGGCCGGAATTTATTTAGAGGATGGGATGCGCCTACCGATATATTGACGTTGGCCGGTGTCGCGCCACAGAAATTGGTCGCGAAGGGGTATTGGTGCATGGCTTTTTCGCCGCTGGCCGGCAACACGACCGGATAGTTGAGGGTCCCGGACGCCTCACCACACGGCTCCTCGGAAAGCGTCAATTCGATGCGCATGATCTCGGCACCTTTGTGCATCGCCGTACCGACTACGGTGTTTCCGCTCTCGTCGATCACGGAGCTGCCGTCTACCAGATTAAGGCCTTCGGCCTGTGCGCCCTTCGCCCCCGGGCCCGTCACGCCCCACAGGACATAGCGTCCCTTGGCACCGCTTGCAGAGTCAAAGCCGGCAAGATCGACCCAAACATAGGCACGGGTATATGCCGGATGATCATAGCCCCCGCCAGAACGATAAATGTTAAGGCCTCCCGTAATACCCTCGGCTGGTTCCAGCCCCGCGGGCAGAGCCGCTCGCACGGCCGCCTCATCGAGCGTGACACCGACGATCATGTGGGTGTTGCCACGCACCACATAAGGCTTGGAAAAAGAGGCATCGCCAATGGCTCCTGCGGCAAACCCGAAAACACCTGCCACGAAAGCCGTCGCGGCCACGAACGAACGAAAATTGAAATGTTTCATTTGTCCCTCCTCTTACCGTCGGAAGTTTAGTTTACAGGAACCTCTCGTGAGAATAGAAGACATACGCGCTTCCCTGTTGACCCGGGTGGAGAAAGTGGGGCAGACACCATTATTAGCCGCAGATATTCCGGTAGTCCGCGTGCGCGGCAAAGACGATCTGTCGATTGTTGCCGCGCTGGATAATGTGCTGCGGCTGTCCAGGAATGAGGTAGCGGAGAAGGCGTGCCATGACGAGCTTGATTCAAGAGCTCAGGATGGATTGAGAATACCGGTAGTTATGGTGTTTGACCCCATTTGACGGCGACATGATATTGGCCCGATGTTTGTGTACATCGTACACTTGTGCCCTCCAGCAAAGAGGCTACATGAAGCGATGAAAAAATCTGGCGAAAAAGCAGGCTTGCGTGACAGCCTCGGCGACGATGTGGTCCTCGCCGGTTTGTTCTTCGCGCTACTTTTCTTTCTGATGTCCTACCCGTTGATCGCTGATCATACGCTGGGAACATTGCTTCTCGATGTGGTGTTCTCGGTACTCCTGATTACCAGCGCATACGCGGTCAGCCATAATCGCAAGGTTCTGATTGTTGCGGTGATCCTGGCCTTACCAGCATTCGGCCTCTGGTGGAGCGTGCGGGCCATAAATACGACGGCAATAATCTTCGCCAGCCTCGCGATGTCTGTGGTTTTCTTTGTGTTCGTCATTACGGTAATACTGCGTAATATTGCGCGAAGCGACGAAGTCAGTGTCGGTACTATCTACGGTGTCATGAGCGTCTACCTGCTCATCGGCGTAGCCTGGTCGTTCCTGTATGCAATAGTTGAACTGGCGTCCCCGGGCGCATTCGACTTTGGTGCGCTCGCGACAACCGTAGACAGTTCGGCGACGCGCGGTGAACTTCGATTCTTCGGCTATTACAGTCTCGTCACCTTGTCGACACTTGGCTACGGTGACATCACCCCGGTGACTCCGCTCGCACGATCGCTCTCGGCCCTGGAAGCAGTCACCGGCCAACTCTATGTCGCTGTATTGATTGCGTTCATGGTAGGGACGCACATCGCCCAGAAGCACCGCCGGTGAGGCAAGTTGTTCAGTTCCAGCTACCCATCAAAACGTGCAGGACGACGCAGTAAGAACGCGAACCCAGCCTGCATGTTCCGCTCTTCTAGGAGAAGGCGATGGTCAGCGCTGCAACCAGCAGGAAAACGGCAAACACGCGCCTTAGCAATCGGTCATTTACGTAACGTCCAAGCCGCACTCCGAGTGGAGTGAAAATCGAGGCAGTTATAGCCATGACTGCAAATGCGGGCAGATAGACATAGCCAAGGGCGCCTGCCGGCATGTTTGCCGCCGACCAACCGGCGCTGATATAGCCAATGGAACCAAATGTCGCGTAGACGGCAGCGCCTGCTGTCGATGTTCCGATGATGGTTCGCATCGGAAGCGAGAAACGGGTCAGATAGGGAATCGCGAAAATGCCCGATGCGATTCCGGCAACACTGCTACAAATGCCCACCCCGGTGAGCACTACGCCGATTTCGAATCGATGCGCGCCAAACTCGCGCGAGGCGCCAAGCTTCCCTCTATCTACGAATATCATGCGCAACGCAACGATGGAGATAACCACGGCAACGTAGATTCCCAGTGCCTGAGTGGAAAGAAGCCGGCTGAGCCATGGGCCTACCAGGCTTCCAACGACATAGGGCAACAACATCAATCGCAATAATTGCAGGTCGACATGCCCGGCACGATACTGTGTGAGCGCACCGGCAAACGCGCCGACAGCAATTGTCGCCATCGTTGTTCCTGCGGCAAGCCGCAGCGTATCGAAATCGGGCAACACGGCGGCAAAGACCAAAGCAAGGGACGGCAACAGAACCAGGCTACTACCCGTCCCAATCACGCCGACGAGCAATCCGCCGACGCCGCTTGCCAGCACATAAAACAAATAAACCACGGTTTCGAAAACCACTATTCCAGTATGTGGCGAACATCCTACATGACGCGTGATCTGCGAAAATGCAATTAGTCGGTGACGCGCATAAACTCGCTGGAGCCAGAGCAGATTGAAGTCGCACGCCCGGACAAAACCCCCGACATACAAGAGGAAGACACATCATGCCGGTAATACGAATCGAGGTTCCGGAAGGCACTCCAACGGAATCCAAGAAGGCAATTCGCGAAGATGTAAAAGCAGCCGTTCTGAGAACGCTCGCGCCGAAGGAAACGAAATATGACTACGTTGCAGTAAGAGAAGTCTTTGGTGAAATCGGTGACGGATTGCCACTGGTCACTGTAGACCTTCGCCCGGGAAGAGAGCCCGAACGCAAGAAAGCTCTGGTCGATGCCATTGCTGCAGTGCTTAACAGCCAGCTTCAGGTTAACCCGGAGGATGTATACGTACTGTTTCGGGAAACGCCTGCCGCCGGACACTACACCGGTGGCACGCCTCTACCGGCATGGGTGCCCGCTGACAAATAGTGTTGAGGGCAGTCTGTCGGACTTAGGATGATTCGGCTGCAACGGTTTGAGAGCGGCCCATATTTCACAGCTTTCTCCTAACATATTCCCGATATGCGCGTCGAAAGCGTCAAAATCTATACTCGCTCTCCCACCGTTTCGCTATCGACCACCTAAGTCCGGCAGACTGCTGACCCGAACGTCGCGCCCGGCAGCGTGAATAACGCCTATTGATACTTTGCAGCGGTAATGAACTGCTCGAAGGACTCACACCAGACGATTACCGTGTTGTAGCTTGAAACGTCGATCAATTCCGGAATGCGAACAACAAAATTCTCGAATGTCCTGACGTCTCCGACAAGTGCCATTTGTGCTTTCAGGCGCATAAAGTCAGCCTCCGTTTCGACGAACTCTGGCGATAGGTACAACTTGTAGTCCGGCCCGGGCGCAAGGCTTCCCATCAGCGTGACGCTCTGCGGACCGACCGTGACTTTACCCTCGCCCCAGTGCAGGAAATCACTGTCCTCAAGGTCTTTGCTGAACTGTCCGGAAAAAGTCGCCTGGCTCGACGCAGAAGCCACTTCATCGACCGATGGCGCATCAGGAGCGGTGAGAATGGGCAGCACGTAAACGCCGACGGCGAAACCAACGGCAAGCGCGGCGACATGTGTTGCGATGAGGACAATGGGCTTTTTCATGAGGTCTGGAACACTCTGAAGAGAAAATTTGGTAGCCGGTGGGCACAAGCAGCAGGCCGGCTTACTTCCCGGGACTTGCCAAGAGTCACATACCCTCTATGAATTCCCGAGAAACGAACTACAAGTGACCGGAGTATTCCTTCATGTCCGCCCTGCAGTCTTGCCCGTACGCATCTAGCTCAATCACGTTTCGATCCGGATCACGAATGAACACTGCGGACATTCCGCCAAAACTGAATGAGCCGGTCAATTCGATACCGTTGGCCTCAAGAATCGTTTTTGTTTCCGCCAGGGATTCTACAGTCAGCGCAACGTGGGTAATTCCGGGATGCTTCTCATCAATATCCATCAGAACATTGGTTTCCAGAGGGCTGTTCGCAGGTCCAAGCAAGTTCAGAACAACGCCGCTCGGGTGCTTCAGGATAATCGGATGACCCTGTTCGAATCCTGCATCCGTTGTTTGCTCGAATCCCAATTGCTCGTAAAAAGCAACAGATCGTGCTTTGTTCCTGATTCTGATTCCAACGTGGTTTACATTTTTTATATTCAGCATTTATTCCCCATACATCTGCCGCTCTCAAACATCGCTTCGTCGACGTTGAATCAGTCACTCCAGCTTGCTTATCAAGCGATAAGTCAGGATCAAAAACCCAAATCCTACGTACATCCCCAATAACGCAACCAGCATCAGTAACGCCACCTGGATGCTAATGACTCTGTTAACCATCAAAAGAATGACAGTCCCCGCAAGACCTGTGAACACTGCAGCCATGCCAAGAGCGATTTTTAGCGTGCTATTCATTGGCATTGTTCATGCGGTTCTCTCGATACCTCGCCTCAATTGAAACGACTGGTTCACCAAAGTTATCCCGCTAATTCCGTCGATGTGGAAGACTCTCTTCCGGAATGATGCCGTGAGGCCCGTAGCTGGCAAACGTCAGCACTGCAAATCGTCCTTCGTGCTTTTGTTCAATCTCACCCTGGCTTCGGTACGTCGCACTACCCATCTCTCCCTCACGAAACTCGAATCCGCGATGCGGACGTATGGCGATATGGTGCTCTTCGCCGGTAACGGGATTTCTGATCGGCGTCACTTCCGCTTCCAGTACGTTCTCGACAACAAACCGGCCTCGCCGTTTATCGAGGTCAAACTCAAAATCTATGTCCGCATACACCGGGTCTGGTTCATGTGCGATTGTAGATCCGTATATTGCGAAACCGGTTGTCGGTTCCTGTTCCTCGCCACCCATTATCTTGAACAGGGCGTCAATCTGATCCTGGTTCGCCCGACGATCCATGATCGACCACCATGTACCGTTTCCTTCATGCATGGGACCGGGCCAGCGATAGACTCCGGCAGCACGTAAGCCGTCAAGGCGTATGTCATTAAAGTATCCCTCGGTAATTTCCATCGCCATCACGCCTTCGCAAGGCAGCCGCGTTGGCGGGGCATTGAATTCACAGGGACAGCCGTAATCACAGCTGCAAGTACCAATCTGTTTGGTGCGAATCATCCAATCGACGTAGGCCATATTAGTATTTCCTCCATTCTCGTTTTCGGGTCGCTAGGTCATGGATAACGTCAAGAGCCAACAGCCCCATACTAGCAATACAACTCCTGCGATGCGACCGATCCAAAGTCCATTCGGCGCCACTTTTTCGATCAACACGTAGATTGCAAGTCCCGCAATCCAGAAAAGATTCATTACCCCTCCATAAAAGAGCAGCCCCATAAGAAACCAGCAACAACCCAGACAGAACGCGCCATGCTCCGCGCCCATTCGCAACGCACCGCGCACGCCGGGGCGAAAACCATTCGTGATGAAATGCAAGGGACTGCGGCAATGCCGCAGACAGACCTGTTTCAATGGCGTGAGTTGCCATAAACCGGCGGCAATCAAAATCGTAGCACTTAGCAATTGACTGCCACTTCCCGCCATCATTGAAATTCGCCCGGACGCCTGCAAGCCCCATTGGGCACCAGTCGCGATGAGGCTGAACAGACCCCAGACAACGATATAACCAGCCAGAAAGAAAAAGGCCGGAACGAATGGCTTACCCAGCGCCTGTTGCCTGCGGCTGACGCTGGCAAACAAAAGAATGACGGGTGATGCACTTGGCAGCATCATCGCGACCATCATGATCCACCACATCAGGAATACGAGCATTGCGTATTCAGGCGTCCAGGCCATTGGCGCCATGCTCATGCCGGCACCAGCCAGCATGTATATCCAGGCAAGAACAACAACCAAGGTCAGCGCACCTATCACCAACCAGCGATCCCGTCTCAGAAGCAGTTCGAGCGCAGTCATGTGAAGCTGCTCAACATTGCGCCAGCGACAAAAGAGTGCGAACCGATCTGTGAAGCGAGGGCACAGCAGATTCAGTCATTTTTAACTTCAGAACGATATAGCCCGAGGTGCTCGGCGCGTGCCGGGCGATCCGAACACGGTAATGCGAAGCGAAGCTCCAGCCAATGCCGGGCCAGGCTATTCCTTGCTTTGGTCCGCGCGTCCTGCGACGCTGTCGCTACATGACCGAAGGCAGCTACGACAACCCCATCTATACACTCAACTTCCTCACTCGACCGAAGCCGTGTGTTGCTTGCGTCGCTCCGCTACGCGCCGCTCGGTAAAGCCTATCGGGAGCACGCTGGAACGGCGGTCTTCCTCGCGGAACTCGATATCGATCCCGCCGCGGATCGATCGGCGCGGACTCAAGCTTGTATAGACATGTGTCGGCCCAACGACGAATTGATAGACGTCCTCCATCGCCGGTGCATCCTTCGGGCGCTTGACCTCGAAATCACGGCACAGCATCGCGATAACCATCTTGATCTGTAACATTGCGAGCTGTCTGCCCGGACAAAAGCGCGGTCCGGCTCCAAACGGCATGAACGCTTTCGTATTATGCGACTCAGTCCGTCCTTCCTCATTTTCGTCGGCGGCGTGCAGCCAGCGCTCAGGGCGGAACTCTTTCGCCGCTGAGAAGTTCGCTTCCTGCGTGCCCACGTGACCACTGAGCGCCAGAATAGGAGTTCCTTTGGGAACGAACACGTCCCCGATCTGCACGTCTTCGTTCGGCTCGAGAAACACATGTCCGCCAACCGGCTTGCAGCGCATGGCTTCATTGGCGACGGCCTCAATATACTTTAGCCGGTCGGACGTTTTGGGATCCTGCCACGGCTGTTCAGTCATGCCGAAAACGCGATCGACCTCCTCCTGGACGCCAGCCTGGACATCCGCATTCGCCATCAGAAAATGGATCATGTAAGAGATGGTAATGGCGGTCGTGTCCTCTCCGGCAAGCAACAGTGTCATCACATTGGCCGAGATTTCACTATCAGAAAGTCCGCCATCGTCCTTCTCCTGCGCGGCAACAAGTACTTCCAGCAAATTGCTGGGCTTGGCGCGCAGCTCCGGATTGGTCGCCAGGCGCGCGCGTGTCTCCGCGATCAATCCGTCGATGAAATTGCCGACCGCCTTTACAGCGTTCGCCACTTCGCGGTCCTTTGGTAGCGCAATGTATCGCCAATACGGAAACAGGGCGGTCTGTCGCCGCGCAATCGCCGGAAACATCTTGTCGAGGTGAATCTGGATCGGATCGGCTTTTTCTTCGAGCGTGTTGATGTCTTTCCCGAACGCGAGGCCACTGGTCACATCCACTGTAAGCCGCATCAAATCCGCGTGGACGTTGACCGGTTGACCCGCGATCGCTGCTCGCCACCAGCGGCGGCGGAGCCTGCCGGCAACCTCCTCCAGGCGGGGAATGAATTCGCGAACGTGACTGGCGTTCAGCGCATGCATCAGGAATATGCGCTGACGCCTCCATGTCGCGCCCTCCACCGCGAACAACCCGCCTGCCCCTATATCAGAGAGAAGTTCTGCTACCTTGCGCCAGCGACGAAAACGCTCCGGGCGGTCACGCAGCAACAACTGTATGGTATCGGCGTCAGAGACGGTGAGGATGCGTGTCTTGGCAACCCTGAATACGTATAGCGGGCCGAACTGTTCAGCCCAACCGCTGACAAGGCGGTGCAGTTGTTTGGGTTTTATGTCGAGGGCGTTTCCCAGGATCGGAATTCCACGCGGGCCGGGCAAGTCGTCCAGCGTGCGTAGTGTCGTTGCATCGCGCTTTGAGTCGTGAACCGGAAGAACGGAAGATTCTTTCATTGTTATCTCCCAATTTGTGGGATTCAGCCAATAGGTCTGCGCAAAACAACTCGCTAACCCGAGACGGTATGAACGGAGTTTAGAAAAATAATCCGTCGCGAGCAAATCGTCTTGATGCGCTCGGCACGAGCCAGTCTGTCATTTCATGCCGCCTTATAGAAAACAGGCTGGTCTTTGTTCGCGAAAATCTCCTCTTGTGACAGCATGGTTCTCCAATTGACAAACGCACCTGGCGCCCGTCATTCTGGCACTGAAAATGCGTGTCTGGTGCTCGCAAATTGAAGAAACGAACTATGTGAGGCTGCATCAATGACATTGATCACGCTGTATGGTCGTAGTTTGCGAGCAAAATTTATTTTCCTGGCACCACTGTTAACGCTGGGTCTGACGCTAGGACTAGCGCAGCCAGCCGACAGTCGTGCCGGCACACTCACGCCGAAATTTACGGTCTACGGTGCGCAAGTCGATGAGCCAGTTCACATGAAAACTGCACTCGCTCGACAGGTCGGACGCCCCGATAACATCGACGAGCTGATTCAACGCTTGCTCACTTCGATTGGCACCCTCTCGCATTATGACGTCGAAGTTGAGATTCCGGACGTCCGGAGCTTACCGCTAACAGAGATACACCATCGGCTATGTGGAAGACCATGCACCATACGCGCTGCCTATGTGCCTGGCGACGGCTTGTATATCGACGAGGCGATGCGCCCGCTTACTAATCAGTACGAACAGTCGATTCTGTTTCATGAGTTAGTGCATCATGTTCAGACGATGACTGCCAGTCACGAAGAGCATGACGAGTGTCACCGCTGGCGGCGCAGGGAGATCGAGGCCTACGCGCTACAAAATCAGTTTCTGTTTTCGCTGGGTTCGCGTTCTCGAGTGATGAACCCGGGCAAGTTCTGCGCACCGGCGCAGGCATAGCAGCGGTTGCGTCGGCTTACGCTGCGCTAATTTGACCGACGTACTTGCAAGTTGTGTCGTCGGCCGCAGGGCCGATCAATCTGGTTCATCGCCGTAACGCGCAGCCTGATCAATCATTCCGGCCGCCACTAGACGTACCGCTCGAACGAGTGGAACTCTTGCTGGCACGCCAACTCCAGACGGCCGACACAATCAGCGCCAGAAGTCCGAGCGACTCAACAATCTTGTTGAAGTAGATGTACATCGACCCGACTAAAACAATCGCACCGGCGACCGACAAAATCACTGGCCCGCGAACGCGATGTTGTCTATACGCAATAAGAACGAAACCGAACGTGAGCAGCGCCAGAACGCTGGTCACGCCAGCTTGTATGTGCGGGTCAACGGCAACGGCTATTCCAAAAAATGATAAGAAAGCCACGAGTACAAACACGCCATTGCAAGCAATGAACGCGAGAATAGCGGCAGCGCCTGGCAACCATCCCGGTTTCCCCGGCTGCTTTTGAGTGTCAGCATTCATCGCGCACCCTTTCCACACTCCGAACTGTCAAGCCTGAAACGAGCGCGAATCAGTTGATGCCTCAGGCATTCCGTGCCAGCAAAACCTAACCAAATTTCTGAGTCCACATCTGCGCTGCATCTAGACTGTGGTCGCAACCAGATTCGCAATATGCTCCGCGATCTCATTCGGAGAATCTTCCTGCAGGAAGTGTTTGCCTCGCACTCTGTGCCAGTCTTGTAAACCGAGAATCTCGCAAAACGGCGGCGCATGCTTCTTCATCTTTAGCGCAGTATCCTGGGCACCCCAGATCACCTGCGCAGGAACCGTGATGTTCTTTAGGGCAGTTACGATGTCAGTCTCGAACGCTTCGGTTCGCTCAAAACTGCGCATGATCTTCAGAAATGCACGACCGCCATCCTCGCGAAACAGCAGTGCACCATAAGCGCGTAGTTCATCATTGGTCGGCCCATCGTGCATGCCAACCGTGCGCAAAAGCGCAATGATCATCGGGGTGCGCATGCCCTGGAGCCAGAACCAGCCAATTCCGGGGTACGCGAACGGTTCCATCACCCATGGGCGTTTAAACGACGCGACCCGCGCAATTGAATTCAGCACAGTGAGCGAGCGCACTCGCTTCGGGATTCTCCGAATGACGTCGAAGCCAACAGGACCACCAATGTCGTGCACGACAAGGTGAAAGTCATCAATGTTCGCAGCGTCCAGGGCGTCCACGGTCCATCCGGCCAGACCACTCCATGAATAATCGAACTCTGCCGGCCGATCAGCGAACCCCAGACCGGGAAAGTCAAAGGTGATTCCCTGCATTCCCTTTGCTGCCAGCGCCGGCAGAACTTTTCGATATATGAACCCCGATGCCGGTACGCCGTGCAGGCAAACAACAAGCTCCCCCTCACCTTCGCGCCAAATCCGGGTGTTGGCCTTTGGCACTTGAAGCGACGCGCCCCGCTCACTCCAGTTCTTGACGAGTTGCTGCACTGACATGCGCGTCTCCGTGCTCAATAAACGCTGGCATTAACGCAAATGCTGCGCCGTACCCAGGCTCGAGCGTTTTTCCGCCAGGCTCTCAGGTTTCCGACACGTTCAGATCAGTGATAGTACCCCTGCCGTAAAGTCTCGTGGTGCTTCCTGCGGCAAGTTGTGGCCGGCGCCGGGAATCACCTGACGCGCATACGCGGATTTGAAAAATCGCTGGTGGCCTTCGGAGCCAACCTCAGGATGCACCCCGTCATCACCGCCGTGAAACACAACAGTCGGTACGCAAATCGGTGGCTGCGCAATCAATCGACGTTCGGTTTCGCCAACATCGGGATCGTCGGGCACCAGCCCGAAGCGATGACGATAGGAATGTATCACCACGGCAACAAAGTCTGGATTCTCGAAAGAGGGCGCCGAACGGGCATACGTGGCATCTTCAAAATGCCAACTCGGCGACCAGAGTCGCCAAAGGAGTTTGCAAAAGTCGAAGCGATGTTGTTCGAGGCCAGCCCGGCCACGCTCACTATGGAAATAGTACTGGTACCACAGGCGACTCTCGCTGTCCGGCACGAGCGGCATATCAGAACCGGGAATGTCCTGAATGTTATAGCCGCACCCTGATACCAGACCGCGTACCCGCTCCGGCCACAATGCTGCAACGATACACGCCGCGCGACCTCCCCAGTCGTAGCCTGCAAGTACCGCGCTCTCGATCTGCAACGCATCCATAAAGGCAAGCAGGTCGTGGGCAAGCGCTGCTTGTTGACCTGAACGCGGCGTAGCGGCAGAGAGAAACCGCGTCGGGCCGTAACCTCGCAAATACGGCGTAATGACACGGCAACCCGACGATACGAGAAGAGGTGTGACTTCGTCGTATGCACGAATGTCGTAGGGAAATCCGTGCAGCAGCAATACCGGCGGCCCCGCGACGGGGCCGCTCTCCTCGTATGCGACGCTGAGCACGCCTGCTTCGATACTCTTCAACATGACCTCCTCATTGCAACTTTCGCGACAAACGACGCCATCCCGGCGCACATCCGCTAACTGATTTCAGGATAAAGATAGATGATATTTACTAACCTGCATACTTCACGAAGGATTTGTTTCTCCGGGAGTCAGGGCTAAACAGGTCGGGTGATCGTCGCGTCGAAGACGGCCATGCCGATATTTCAGTGCACCCGGCGCAATGTGCGACAGCGTCCATTTCATCCAGGTCCAGGGTCGTCTTTTCCACTGAGCACCCTGAAGAGCGGTACTTGGAAGAATTGCCAGAGAGCGCCAAAGGTATGAATCAATTGAAAACATTACCGGCAGTGGGCGCAGAAGCAGGCACAAATCATGCGGCTGTAGAGGTCTGCTATGGCAGATTCTCAAATTCTCCGACGGTTTGCGTCACTGATTCCCGGCAGCAAACGCTTGCTGCTGATCGTCTGGCCGTTTCTTGTAATTGTCGTCTTGGTTGTCGGCATAGCATTGCTGAGTGTCGACATTCTGTCAGCCGGGCGCGCGTTCGTCGGTGGCGAGGGTCTGTGGTCGAAAGCGCAAAAGGATGCGGTCTATCACCTGACGCGGTACACCCAGAGTAAGTCAGAGGAGAATTACCTGAAGTTTCAGCAGGCGATCGCGGTACCGCTCGGCGACCGTGAAGCACGATTGGAACTGGACAAGCAAAATCCTGATTACGATGTTGTTCGCGCCGGCCTGATAGCAGGACGCACGCATGAAGCAGACATCGGCGGAGTGATCCGCTTGTACCGCACGATGCACGGCGTGAGCTACATGGAAAAGGTTATCGAGTACTGGGAGATGGGTGACCAACAAGTACTGGAGCTTGAACGGCTCGGCGGGCAGATGCATGAGCAAATCGTTTCGGGAAGAGCATCGGCGCAGAGCCTGGAGCCGCTTGTGGCGCGCATGCATCAGTTCAATGCGAGCATAACGCCGCTATCTGATCAGTTTTCCTTCACGCTGGGCGAGGCAAACCGGGCGTTACGTCGCTACCTTACAACTGCGATTATGTTGGCGACGATCATCTTGATTCCTGCCGGCGTTGGTTTGTCTCGAAGGATGCTGAAGCGCAGCGAGGCATTTGAATCGGCGCTACAAGTCAGCGAGGAACGCTACCGGCTCGCTGTCAGCGGAACCAATGATGGCGTGTGGGACTGGAACATAGTGAAGGATGAAATCTATTACTCGCCGCGTTTCAGGCAGCTTCTGGGTTTTACGGATGCAAGTTCGCTGGGCGGATTTGAACTCGTATCCCGGATGCACCATGAAGATCAACCGAAGCTGCAGACAGCGTTGCAAACCCATTTCAAGGATGGCAAGACCTTTGACGTCGAGGTCAGAATGAATTGCCAGTTGGGCGAACAAAAATGGTTCCGTGTGCGCGGGGAATCGGTTCGGGACGCAGGTGGTGTGGCCGTCCGGATGGTTGGCTCGATCTCCGACGTCAACGAGAAGAAACTTGCTGACGCGCAACTGTTTGCTGAAAAAGAGCGGGCCATCGTGACGCTGGCATCTATCGGGGATGCCGTCATAACGACCGATAGCTCCGGGAAGGTGGAGTTCCTGAATCCCATTGCGGAGGCTCTTACCGGCTGGCAAAACGCGGATGCCGAGGGTATGCATCTCGGGGACCTCCTGAAGGTGATGGACGGAAGCAGCCATCAAGAGACTTTCGATTTGGTTGACGTAGTTCTGGGCAGTGGCCGTACCGTCACGATGTCAACCAACCTGTCGCTTGTCCGGCGCGACGGTACGGAAATCTCGATTAACCAGTCTGCCGCACCAATCCGCAACCGCTCAGGGGAGATCGTAGGTGTCGTTGTAGTGTTTCACGACACTAGTCATGAGCGGCACTATGCGGCGAGGCTTTCGTACCAGGCCTGCCATGATGCGCTTACCGGGCTTTTCAACCGCAACGAGTTCGAGCGCCGGCTGAGCCTCGCGTTGAAAAGCACGACGGAACAAAAACTGAACCATTCCTTGCTGTATATCGACCTCGATCAGTTCAAAATCGTGAACGATACCGGCGGACACACTGCAGGAGACGAACTGATGCGCCAGATCAGTGCGCTCCTGCAAGCGCAGCTGAGCGCAGGCGATACGCTCGCGCGGCTCGGCGGCGACGAGTTCGGTATCTTGCTCGAGAACTGTCCGCCCGAACAAGGAGTGCGCATAGCCGACGAAATGCGACAGGCGATTCGGGACTTCCGGTTCTCATGGTCTGGACTGCCTTTCACGATGGGCGGCAGTATCGGCCTGGTTACCATTACCGAGGATGGTTTTACGCTTGCGGAGGTGCTGCGAGCCGCGGATACCGCCTGCTACGTGGCGAAGGAGAAAGGACGAAATCGGGTTCATTTGTACAGCCCGAATGACGCCGAAGTATCCTTTAAGCAAGGCGAGATGGAGTGGGTGGGGCGAATTCAGCAGGCGCTGGAGGATGATCGATTCAGACTGTATGCGCAGGAGATCGTGAGCTTGCGTCCCGCAAGAGGCACGGGAACGCACTTCGAGATTCTGATTCGAATGCTCGACGAGCAAGGGAATCTGGTTTTGCCGGGCGAGTTCATTCCGGCCGCGGAGCGATACGGGCTCATGCAATCGGTGGATCGGTGGGTGGTGACCACTACCTTCGAGACCTACGCGCAACTCGCCAGCAACAATCGTGGGCACCCGATTGAGACTTGCAGCATCAACTTGTCTGGTGCATCGATTGGCGATGAAGGATTCCTGGAATTCGTCCAGACACAAGCAGCGGTCGCAGGCGTTCCCTACACCGCATTCTGCTTCGAAGTAACGGAGACGGTCGCAGTCGCGGATGTGGCGAAAGCCGCAGATTTCATTCGGAGGCTCAGAACGCTCGGTTTCAAATTCTCACTAGACGATTTCGGTTCAGGCATGTCTTCTTTTGGCTACCTGAAACACCTTCCCGTAGATTACCTGAAAATCGACGGTAGCTTTGTCAAGGATATGCTCGACGATCCAATCGATCGAGCGATGGTGGAATCGATCAACCACATCGGCCACGTGATGGGGAAAAGAACAATCGCTGAGTTTGTCGAGAACATACAAACGATGGAAGCCCTGCGATCGATCGGCGTTGACTACGGTCAGGGGTTCAGTATTGCCAAACCGGTTCCGTTCACCGCCGTCGACACCGTGGACGTGTCTACAGCTACGGGCCTCTTTACGAGAACCTGAACACGACTCAAACCAGGGCGCTTTAAAATCGACGAAAATGTGCTTGGAGGGTCGTACGTCGGGATCGTCATCAAGCGTGCCAAATATACCCGGCCGAAAATCTCCAGCCGTTCAATGACGATGAACTGAAGCGACGCTGACGTCAAGTCTGCGTCATGACACGTCACGTCTGATTTTGCTCGCGGGATGAATTTGCACCGCGCGATTGAATCCTAACTATCAGCACATGCCACACAGCTAGTGCTAGTTGGCGCAATGCGGAGGCGACGGATGTCGATTTCTTCTCCGCAGACGACACAATCACCATATTCACCAAGTTCAATGCGACGCAAAGCGCCTTCGATCGCGGCCAGTTCTTGCCGGCGTCGACGCGCAGTCTCCATCGCCATTTGCTGTCCTTGCATCGCGTCCATTCGGGACAGTCGGCCAACGCTCGCCTGATCAAGTTCCACAGGCCGTGAACCGTTCCTGGATGATTGTTCGATACTACGAAGCTCCGACTCTCGCTGGATCAACGCTTGCCTGATACGGTCAAGCTCTGTAGTTTTCATTGGTTGTTACCAGGTTCGTTACTGCCTCCGCCGCTACGCATTTGTCCAGGCCTTGCTGTCAATCATCGACCGCATTGTGCTTCGCAAATTACCACGACCGGGCTACGTCAGACCTGACCAGAACTGTCTTGACTGCGCAATTCACTAACAAGCGGAGAGAGGTACGACTGAGACGATGGGTTGGCGCGCGCGTCTCACGCGTCCCGGTGAAACGCCGCGCTGTCGTCCGGGGCCTGTGTCCTGTCATTCATACCGTAGTCGCGGATCACCGAAGCGACCCTCAATCGATAGTCGGCAAACACACCTGATCGTCCTTTTGCTTGCGCAGCACGATGGGACTCGAGCGCGCGCCACTCGGCGACCGCCTGCTCATCCCTGAAAAATGACAATGACAGGACTTTACCGGGTTGCACCAGGCTTTCGAATCGCTCAATAGAAATAAAGCCGTCAATCTGCTCCAGCAAGGAGCGAAGGCCTGCCGCCAGTTCCAGATATTCGTCTCGCCGGCCTTGCGCCGGTGTTACTTCGAAAATTACCGCGATCATATCGTCTCCTGCTCTATTCTTTACGGCGCAATCGACGCGTACGACGTCATTGCCAAGCGCGCAATCAGGAAGAATAGCATCTCTCCGCCGCCAACTCGTCTCTGAACTCGACGATTCTCTCGCGCATTCACTTTGCGTACACAACGTGTTTAACGACACTCAAAAGTTTTAATGTTGCGACCAATCGAAAACGCTTCCACTGGTATTGGCAGGATGCTCATCCGCTGCGCCCGCTGGCATCAGCCTCTCAGACCAAGCTGACTATCAATGATCGCTACGACACCAGCAGCTCTCTGAATCGCTAACGAACACGTGCGCCGTCAACGGGGCTATCCACCTTCCTCCAGGATAGGCAGGTACCCGCGACGGGCAAACCGGCTGAGGAGCCAGCCCCAGAGAAGACAACTACCACCAACCCAGCCCAACTGACCGTAGGCACTTGCCTCTGACGTGATACCTAACGCCAGCAATGCTGAGACGCCAGATACCGGAACAGAGACGACGACAAAGGACGAAGCCGCCTGCTGTGCCTGCACGGCCATTTTTTCCAGTGACTCTTTCGTTGGCAGTAACGCCTCAAGATTCTCGGGTTTTTTTCTACGGATAAGCACAGTGAGCAAAGCCCGAAAAAGGCCGAATCCCAGATTTCTGAATGCGATCGCATTGAGGCGAGCAGCCCACAAGCCGTACCCAAGAAACAGGATCGTTACATAAGGAACGCAAAGCGCAATTTGGCCTTCACGCGATACACCGCCGAGCACTTCCGCAATGACCCAGCCCAATCCGGGTCCGCCCACGAATACCGCGAACAGAAACACGAACTGTTTGCCTGCGCTCTGCGGATTAAAAAGTGTACCGGCCGGAGTTTCGATACGGTTCGACAGATCATCGGTCATTGTGCTTTCGCCCCATTGTGATTCGCAGAAATTTTGCGTCCAGGTCCGAATCAGTTTTTTGGCCAGGTTATTCCAGCAATTGGTGCGCCACCTTGAACATGTCTCGTCGACTTTCAGGTGATCAGGTCAAGCCCGGCAGTGAATACTCCGCCGGCTAAAGCCGGCGGCTTCGTGTTACGGCTACAAGCCGGATTAATCGGCTATACGGCCGATGACGCTGCGCTATCCGCACTACGCACTAAGGAAGTATTTTCCCCTTTCTGAATCGCCGAGTAACGCAGAGGCGACAGGAGGGTCCGGCGAGGACTGTTTGAGTGCGACCGCGTATGGCGGAGCAGGGGCCCCGCCTGCGGGGATGCGCCCCGGACCCGGTACGCGAAGCGACGGTGCGGGTAGGGGCGCCGAAGGCTGCGATTGACATTGTTGAAACGGGGCGCAATACGGCTGCTCCCGCAAACGGGCCTGCGGCTAACGGGTCGCAGCCGAACCCGGAAGCGGGATGCCTGCGCGCCGGCTTTTTTACGGTCTTATGCACGCCTATACGGTAGCGTCCCCAATGGGGCCTTTGATTCGCGCTCCTGCGCGCGCAGTCGTTGCGCGGGCGAGTTCCGCAGCCGCCTGTCGCTTCGAGTAACGCAGGGTATCCCGTAGGGACGGTTCAGCGGGGTGCCCTTCTCTTTGGTTTCTTTCTCTTGGGCAAGCAAGAGAAAGATACTAGCTGCCGGGCTACCCCCGGCACGCCTGCAAACGGCAACAACGCCAGATGTCGCCCCTGGGCATCGACAGAATTGGACAAGACCGTCGGATTACGCTGCGCTAACCCGGCCTACGTTTTTTATCCATCGCCTGAAGGCGAGGGGTTTCCAGATCCCCTATTGGGGACTCTAAAAAGTCGCACGTGACAAAGGACGGGCAAACGATAGAACTACGATAGACATGACAGGACCCGATAAGATAGTTTACGGCGCACGATTAACCCGGAGACACCGAATGCACGATTTCGTCTGGTTTGCTGATTTGTGGCGGCATCGCAATGCAGTCGGTTCTACTACAACATGTCACCGGACCGGTGCGTTAATCGTACGCAGCTTTTTTTTTGCGTTCTGTCTGGCTGCGTCTACGATGTCTCTCAGTGAAGAACTGCCCGGCGCAACGCAAAGTGTTGCGCTCAAGCAGCGCCTGCAGGCGGCTGTCGCGGACAGAGGCTCTGACTACCGGCCGCGCACCGAACACCTTCATTCCGATGGGTCGCCGCTTTACACCAATCGCCTGATCCTCGAAGACTCGCCTTACCTGTTGCAGCACGCCCACAACCCGGTGGACTGGTATGCGTGGGGCGAGGACGCCTTCGCAAAGGCGCGCAAGGAGAACAAGCCGGTCTTTCTTTCAATTGGCTACTCCACCTGTCACTGGTGCCACGTCATGGAACGGGAGAGCTTCGAAGATCCGGAGATCGCTCAGTTCCTGAACACGCATTTCGTTGCGATCAAAGTCGACCGGGAACGCCGTCCCGACATTGACACCATCTACATGACGGCGGTGCAACTGATGAATGGCCGCGGCGGCTGGCCGATGTCCAGCTTCCTTACGCCCACCGGCCAGACATTCTACGGTGGCACCTATTTTCCGCGAACACAGTTCCTGGATCTCCTGCACCAGATCGAGAGAGCATGGCGCGAGAATCGACCGGCGGTTGAACAACAGGCGAACAAGATCGCTGCCGCAGTCGCCGATGCAACACGCAGCGCCGATGAGGCCGGCGAAGTGAATAGCGACACCGTAGAAAAAGCGGTAGCGAGCCTGCAAAAACGCCATGACCCACAACGCGGCGGCTTCGGGGCCGCCCCGAAATTTCCCAACGAACCGTATTACCTGTTTCTGCTTGACCAGGCGTTGCGCAACGATGATGACGAAATTCGCAAGCTCATCCAGTTCGATCTGAACGCGATTGCGCGCGGTGGCATTTATGACCAGGTGGGGGGCGGGTTCCACCGCTATTCCACTGACGCCGAGTGGCTTGTGCCGCATTTCGAAAAGATGCTCTACAACCAGGCGCAATTGGCGCGCGTGTACGCACAGGCCTGGCGCTTGACAGATGACACCGGTCTGGCGCTCGTTGCCCGCCAGACGCTGGACTACGTGCTGCGTGACCTGACTTCACCCGACGGTGGGTTTTATTCGGCGACCGATGCTGACAGTGCGGGAAGTGAGGGGGTATTTTTTGTCTGGACGGAACGACAGCTTCGTACGGCCCTGCCTCGAGACGATGCAGAACTGGCTATTGACCTCTATGGCGTAACCAAAGCCGGCAACTTCGAGGGCGCAAATATCCTGAACCTTCCGCTTCCGATGGCGGAGTTCGCAAAGCAACGAGACATGGATCTGCCGACGCTGCTGGCACGGGTGGAAGATATCCGCGCGGTCCTGTATTCCAACCGATCGAAACGCGTACTTCCGGCCAGGGACGAAAAAATCGTAACAGCATGGAACGGCATGATGATCGTCGCATTGGCAGAGGTTGCCGGCATCTTGCAGGAACCGCGCTATCAGGCAGCCGCACTGCGGGCCGCCGATTTTTTGTGGAAAAAGAGCTACCGGGGCGACGGCACACTGTGGCGCATTCGCCTGGACGCGCGCTCCTCGGTGCCTGCACTTCAGGACGATTACGCCTGGCTTGCTGATGGCTTCATACACCTCTACGACCTGACCGGGGATCTTCTCTGGCTGGAGCGGGCGAAACTGTTGGCGACCTCTATGACTCAATTGTTCTGGGACAAAAAGGCGGGCGGTTATTTCATGAATACCGATGCCGACGGCATAGCGACAATGGCGCGGCCCAAGGACAGTGTTGACGGCGCTGTGCCTTCCGGCAACGCAGTGGCCTTGCATGTGCTGGCAAAACTGTCACAACGTACGGGCGAAGAGCCTGACCGAAGGACGGCCAATGCGTTGCTGGCAGCGTTTGCTAATCCCATCAATCAAAGTCCAACCGCTTACAGCTACCTGCTGCGCGCAGCGCAATTGCTCGCCAAAGGAGCGGCCGGTCCGCAGCAATATGCGGCACGTGGCGCAATTAGAGTAAGTGCCCACACACAGAATAACGCAGTTGTGGTGGACCTTTCGATCCAACCTGGTTGGCACATCCAGGCGCACGAGCCGCTACAAGCGGAGTTGATCCCGACAGTGCTCAGCCTCGAAAAGTCAGCCGTTGCCTGGCTCCCGGATGGCGTGTCCTACCCAAAACCTCTTTTGAAGACTCTGGATTTTCAGGAAGAGCGGCTCGCCTTGTATGAAGGGCGGATACGAATCACGATGAATTTGCGGCGGGTGGTTCCGGTCGTCGCGGGGCCTCTGATCCCTGTTGTATTGCGATTGCAAGCCTGCGATGACGATCTGTGTCTGCCACCCGAGCGGCGTGTCCTGCAGGTACCTGCAAATTTGCTGAGGTAGTCTGGAGATTTACCGGTTGCGGCCCGTCCCTGCAAGAACTCGGATCGGTTTCGCCAGACACTGTCTGCGGTATATGCGAGCGAAACCTTGGCAGGATCACGGCTATTCCAGCCGTCTTCCGCCATTCGAACTTTCTTCACTGCAGCTTCCATATCGAATGGTGGAAGTGGCGGCCGTTCACCTGCTTGAGGCATTAGAGTCTTCTCTCCTATTCCCAAATCTGATTAAGCAACCCGAGTCCATCTGCGTTACTGATAGCTTTTTCCGCCATGCCTCAACCAGCCCGCTTCGTGCCGACCTTGCGGATCATGGTGAGTCCAGTGAATGATTCCGCCCTTGGAATTCCACTCGTAGACGCCGTTGAATTCTACGGAATCGCCTTCTCGAAGAGATGAAATCCTGGGCGCAAGATCAATATTGTGCGCTACGAGAACTGTTTGCCCCGACGGCAGTTTCAGTATAAAGCGTTGATGCCTGCTACCATCGTTATCATCTGGCAGAATTTTTGTGGTTCTACCTTTCCCTGATACCTGAATGCCGCTTGTGTGATTCCGGAAAGCACTGGCGAAGATGTCATCGCCGGCGCTGTGCGGGCTACCCACACCATTACCCGTATCAAATCGATCCCATGCAGAATATGAGATCGCGACGACGAGGAATAGGAGGAAAAGTTTTCTCACTCGGACTGGTCTCGCTGGCAAACGCCTTGCGCGGCGAACAGACAGTGGGTGTCAGCGTAGCGCTTCACTAGTGTCTAACAACGTCAGTTGTCATCCTCAATTATCCATTCATATGCGTCCTCGAAAGACGTGAACGCACTGATATTGCAGCCCCTGTTATTACCACATAGTGCGAAGAACTCGGCCTGGTTAAACCGTTCAACGGGACAAAGAACGGCCATTCGAGGGGATTGAGTGGCATCACGAAAATGGTCACTGAGCTCAGAGGCAATAAACCAAAGGTCAATTTCACTCAGGCCTGATTGTGCTTTTCGAGTATCCAGGATTACATGAAAGTTCACTAATTTTGGCGCAACTGCAGCGATGTCAAGAAGCAGTTTCATCGACTGCTTTCGATCAAGCCAACCCTCCGGCGTCGCCTTTATGAAGTCCTGAGCGTGAATTACTCTGATATTGGCCGTCACTGTGAACTCACTCCAATTTCATTGGCGTCTGACATTGCGTTTCAGCCGTGCTTGATCGCAGGAAGCGCGTGCGCCATCAGAGTCTGTCGACAATCCATCGCCAACAGAGAAAGCGTGTTTCAGGAAAGCGATTGTTCGCGGCGCACTGCCAGCAAGTAAATGCAGAAAACAACGACGACTATGGTATCAAATGCGATAGCGAACCCCGCTTTGGCCAGGTACTGCGTACCTATCGTCAGGAACAAACCAATGTATACGACTTTGCTGACACTCGCCGCCGTCAGAACCAATCGCCGGCTCGATGGCCTGAATGCGCCGTACACAAGCATTGCCCCGACGATTGTGATCAACACCGCCCAGTTTCGAACGATGATGTTCGCCAATGGTCCCTCGATCGAGTCACCGAACATCAGTTGCAACGCGGCGGACGGTGCGATCGCCGCATACAACATGGTGCATGTAATTACACCTGTTACAAGCATGATCCATTTGATATTCCTGACTACCCAGTTCATTGCGCGCTTTCAGCCAACACCATCAGCTCGTTTCGGAGACCAGAACCTGCAGGTAAGATTGCGAAATGACATATTACACATTCCGATTTCATACGGCGCTACCAAACAACGACCCCATAAGGCACCAGTCCTGGACTCGGTAACCCAGGCCGTCCTCGGTGCCAGCGTAGCGGGCATTTGCGCACCGCCCGAGCATCGGCGCAAAGCGTTGTTGATCGGGGTGGCACTCGGAACGTTACCGGATCTCGATGTACTCATCGACTACGGTGACCCCGTCGCAAACTTCACTTATCACAGAGGTTTCAGCCATTCGCTTTTCGTTCTCTTTCCACTTTCGGTCATCCTTTGGCTGATTCTGCGAACCTGGTGGGCACCGATGCGGGACCGGCAATGGAGATGGCTTGCCGCGATCATGCTGACCTTGGTTACCCACCCTCTCCTCGACGCTCACACCGTCTACGGGACCCAATTGTTCTGGCCGATGACGTCGCCACCGGTAATGTGGTCGACCTTGTTCATCATCGACCCGCTGTACACGTTGCCACTGTTAGTTGGCGTCCTGTTTGCAGCCGTTCGTCCCGCCACAAAAATCAGCCGAGCTCTACTTACGGCAGGACTGATCATCAGCAGCACTTATATCGCGTGGTCATGGACTGCAAAAACGATTGTTGAGCGAGAAGCCTCGATCGCACTGGGTGCCGTCGCACTGGATGACGCACCACGCTTTTCCATACCCACGCCTTTTAACACACTGCTGTGGCGTGTTGTCGTGTTAACCGACGACGGTTATCTTGAAGGGTATAGCTCGCTGTTAATCGACGACAGCCCAATTCGCTTTCGGGCGTATACGTCCGATTTTGCGTCATTACAGGAAGCCAGGAATATCTGGGCGGTCGATCGGTTGCGCTGGTTCGCTCACGATTTCCTGAAAACCGAAGTCAAGGGCGACAAGTTGATCCTGACCGATCTTCGGATGGGTGCAGAACCAACCTACATTTTCGGCCACGCGGTTGCCCGTCGCGGTAATCCACACTGGCAGGCAATACCACCCGAGCGGATCTCTCCGGTTATCAGGCCAAGTGATCTGTTAGTGGTCTGGCAGAGACTGTGGGGCGAAACCGAATAGCGAGATCGCCGGGCAATCGATCGCGATCCTGCGCTGTCCCGCTCGCTTTGCCCCAAAAAAAAGGCGCGGAAATTCCGCGCCTTTTTTGCCTCTCTGTCGCCTATCGATAAATGTAATCGATGAGCCGTTTCTGAGAGAAAAGGAAGTCCTGCTGCGCCAGCGGCGTATGGCAAGCGACACAAGTCAGATCATTTTTCTTGGGCGTGCCATCCGGATTGTAAATCGCAAATCCCCACGTTCCGACTCGCTCTCCGGCCGCGTAATTTGCGGGCCAGTCGTCACGCCGCTCCATGACTGCAATTGCTGCGAGCTTGGCGATTTCGTTGACGCCATCTTTGCCCACGATTGGCTTGCCGTCGGCGTCCTTCTGGGGCTTATAGACTTCCATCACCAGAATGGATCCTGACGCGGCCGTTCGTCCCTTCTTGTAGCTGGAAAGGGCAGTGTCATTTGCATACATCTTCGCAACCGCCGCACTTGCGGACCGGTTCATGGTCGTGTAATTCGAAAAGATGGCATCGTAGCCCGACGGAAACGCGACGAAATCGGGGCTTCCTCCCGCATTCGCGGCGACCGCAGAAACGGCGCACACCAAGCCGACAAGAATGCTGCTGAACTTCATTGTTGCCTCCTCAATTTGTTCGGACCGGTTTCGGCCCATTTCCTGTTTGACGTCTGTCCGACAAAATCTATCAACGTTTGTCTGTTTCATTAGATCATCATGCAACCCGGGTTTCCAGTGAATCGGGCCGGAGCACGCCAATTTACAGAAATTCACTAGACAAGACTACGTGAATTTGCGATCACCTCTCTTGAACCCGCGCGCGAATCCGAAATATGCAGGCTAGCATTCACGGCGCTTGTCCCCGACAATCTACCGATGGAAACCACGCCCCCTCTTCGATCTCCAGCCGCACCCCCACCCCGCAACTTTGCCCTGTGGAATCTCGGTTTTCGCCCGCTCTACCTGTTCGCCGGTGTGTTTGCGACGCTCAGCGTTCCAGTGTGGACAGCACAATATGTCGGTTGGCTCGGCGCCAATGCAATCGTCGCCGGGCCTTTATGGCATGCACATGAGATGATCTTTGGCTACGCGTTCGCCGTGATCGTAGGATTTCTGTTCACTGCCGGCCGCAACTGGGCCAACCAGCCAACTCCCACGGGTGCGGCCCTCGCCGCGATCGTGGCGCTGTGGGTCACGGCTCGGATACTGGTGCTCACGCAGTACGCGCTGGCAGCTGCAGCCTTCGACGCCGCATTCGCTCTGGCCGCCGCTGCGGGCATCGCCGTGCCGCTCGTGCGGGGCGGCAACCGACGCAATTACTTTTTCATTGCCTTGTTGCTTGGCCTGGGCCTGGCAAACCTCGCATTCCATATGGGTATGTCGGGACTGACCGATTTTCCATTTCAACTCAGCTTGCAGGTCGGCCTGGATATCGTCCTGTTCATCATGGTCGTAATGGGCGGACGAGTGATTCCGATGTTCACCATGAATGGTGTCCCCGGCGTACAGTGCGCGCGCCTGCCCTGGATCGAGAGACTGGCACCGATCAGCGTGCTCGCGCTGCTTGCGGCCGATGTTCTGGCCACGCCTGCAATTATCGTTGGGGCTATTGCTTCAATCGCCGCAGTGGTCCACGCAGTGCGGCTCGGATTGTGGCAACCGTGGCGCACGCTAAAGACCCCCATCGTGTGGATCCTGCACTGCGCTTACACCTGGATTGTGCTTTATCTGGCGTTACGCGCGCTCGCTGCCTGGGATCTGGCGCCTGCAAGTCTCGCCACGCACGCACTTACAGTAGGTGCGATAGGCAGCCTAACTCTGGGCATGATGACCCGCACCTCGCTGGGCCATACCGGGCGGCCACTGCAAACGGGGAGGGCCGAAACATTCTGCTACGTCGCAGTTCAGCTCGCCGCGTTGATGCGCGTGTTCCTGCCGCTCGCCTTTCCTTCGTTCTACCTGCTGGCACTTGTCAGCTCCGGGCTGCTATGGTCAGCCGCATTCGGGGTATTTACCGTCCGCTACTGGCCGATCCTGTCGCGCCCGCGATTGGACGGCAAGCCCGGTTAAGAGGTCTAGTCGGCGCGAAAATCAGATAGGCCCCGGTCGCAAGATTTGCAAATCCGATCGCCCAATTGTTTAGCGCTGTCGATATCGCCCTGACGAACAAATGACTAAGGAAAACGGGGCATATCAAGCCGACTCTCTGGTTCCTTTCGCTCTGCTTTCTGCCAATGGCTCCTAAAATCGCTTGCCTAGAACGATGCCATAGACCTCTTCGTTTTCCTCATGCTCAACGAAGTCCACGTTTGCCTGTGGGGAAATTGACCAGCTCCCGGCAAATTCGAACTCGTATCCGATCGTAGCGCGGACGGTATTCTGCCTCTCATCGCCCGGATCTTTTCGGCCGATCCCGGCGCCCACGTACAAGTCTTTGTATGGCCAAAGGTGGACGAAGGCAATCACGAGTGTAGAGTTTTTCTCCCTGTCCGCACGCTCGATCACGCCTCCTACTGACCAGTTTTTATGCAACCGGTACGAGTACTCAATGCCCAGCGTCGCGAGGTTCTCGCTGCCATCACGGGTCACCCCCGCAAACACAGCCAGAGCGTTCTTGCCTTCGCTTTCTTCGCTACTCTGATTGACTTCATTCTCAGTTTCTCCGGCAATTACAGCGGCCGAGAACAATACGCAAATGGCAATGGCTATAGCTTTCATTACTCCTCCACAGGGACAGCTCACAAATTGCCCGGCGCAGAGCGACACAAGAGGACGCGCCCCTTTGTCGCCGCTTTTTTCTGCTTTGTGCACAGTTATACGACGAACTCCCGCAATTGACCACTCCCGGACCGCGCTATAGAGTAGTCGTTGATGACAAACGACGTTTTATTTCCCTATGCCTGTCTCGCAAAGCTGGTAGTTATTATGACCCATAGGCAAGGCCTTCAAGGAGAGTAAGACGAATGGCACTCATGCCGATCAAGGGTGATTCAGGCTTTACGCTCGGTGGATTCTTGATCCTTGCCGCCCTTGGGTCATTTCTATGGAACGGGGCGCCACTGGAAAGTTCGCGCCCAAGCAGTGACCAGCCGCGGCGATTCGAACAAAGCAGCGCTCAGAATGTACCTGCGAGACTTTGGCAGGACCCTTTCAAGGCGGTCGACCTCCACGTACAGAACGCGATGTCTGCGGGAACAGCGTCGCCAAATTACATCACCCCTGTTGAGAACGTCTTTGCATCGGTCGAAGAAAACAGTGATGTAACGCTGTTACTTGTTCAGTTGAATCCGGGCGCGTATGCCGAACTCGAAGAGCGCCGGCGCCGACGTCGTTTTGCCGTTCTTTCCGGACTGGGTGACGAGAATTTTGTCCCGCGGAGCCCTGAATCACTGAATGTCTTTTATCAGCCGAATACTGACCCGCATACAGAGTCGCATTCTGACTCAAAGATAGAGAAATGCTCGCCTGGTGCTGGGGCGATTCAACAAATTGACGAATGCTTTTCCGTCCCATACGAATGGTACGACTATGAGGACCCGAACACGGGTGCACACCTTGACCCCAATACGGGCGCTGCACGCCATGTGCTGGTTGTGTGGCTAAACGAGTCCCAATTCGCTAAATCACCGCTCATCGGTGTTCGCCAGTTACTGGGAACGCTCAAGAACAAGAGTAGCCCGGGCATCAAGCTTAGTGCCACACTCCTTGGACCGGAGCGTTCTGGTGCACTTCTCAACCTTGTAAACAGTACAGAAAAAGATGCACATAAATGGTTGCGCTGTTCATCCGGGTTGTCGGAATTCAACATTGTTTCGTCAACAGCGACGGTCGACGACAGTGATCTGATTGGTGGACGTAGTGGAGATACGGCGCCACTGATACAGCTCCGCGAACGGATCGAGAGCTCTTGCGCGAAGAATGCAAACAATACGAGCATGAACTTCCTTCGCTCAATCCGCAGCGACAGAGAACTGATCGTGGAGCTCGCTCGTGAATTTAAACAAAGAAGGAATATCGACAAGAGAAACGACGTTGTGGTCGTCATATCCGAATGGGATACCTATTTTGGCCGATCGCTGCCGCGCGCGTTTATCCAGGAGTTTTGCTCGGATGATGATGCAAAGAATGGAACGGACATAGACCACGGTTGTGGCAAAGACGGCAAGAATATTGTCAAGTACAGCTACCAGCGGGGTATCGATGGCATCGTCGCTGGTCTACAAAGCGCGGCACAGAGGAAGAGCAGTGAACCACAGCAAAAAACAAAAGGGCGAACCGCATCAGTTGATGCAGCAAAAGTGCGCCGCCCGGTAGGGACCGGGCAGTTTGACTACCTTAGAAGGCTGGCCGCTGAGATAAAAGAGAAGGATCGCGTATCGAAGTTGAGTACCGGGCACGGTGTAAAAGCGGTCGTGTTACTGGGGAGTGACGTCTATGACAAATTGCTCATCCTGCGCGCCTTGCGCCCCGAATTGCCCAGCGCCCTGTTTGCCACTACCGATCTCGACGCACAGTTATTGCACCCCGCGGAATATAACTGGACACGCAGCCTGATTGTAGCGTCCACCTATGATCTGGATCTGGATTTGCCCTTTCCAATCACGACCATGCCTTTTCGGGATAGTTATCAAACGTCGATGTACCTGGCCACCCGCATGACATTTAATTCAGGGCTGTGGGATAAAGGCAGGATAGATCAGGCCGCCATGAACGAGCGAATACCTCCGCAACTCATGGAGGTCGGCCGCCAAAGACTCGTTCAGCTACCCGTTGTTGATGACGCACATGGCCCGTGGAACATCAAGCGAACGCAGACATTGAGCGGGTCCATCGCCTTTGGTTTGCTCATGATTGCCGGTCTCGGCATGTTTGCGTTTCACCAAACCCAACCGAGGGCCGGCCGCATTCTGTCGATGTTGCTCGCACTGGTACTGCTGTTCTCGGGATTGGGATATGCCATACATTTGAATACGCCTAATGGTGAGCCGCTAAATTTGTTTGCAGGGGCCAGCATCTGGCCCGCGGAGTTTGTCCGTGTCTTCAGCGTGGTACTTTCACTAGCGTTTATCTGGATAGTTATCCAGCGATTACGGGAGAGCTGGGATGATCTCGGGCGTCGCTATTTCTGGGACTGTGAAAGCTCCGCTTCCGACGGATTGACGATATGGCAGGCCGTGGCTTACGCCTATGCAAAAGTGACCCATCCCGTACAAACTCTTCGAAACCTGAAACCCGGACTGGTCTTGTCATTGGTAATGGTCGGGGCTCTGATCATGGTAATGAGATTTCAACGCGCGCCTGCCCCTATCGATGAAAAAATCCAGTTGCTGTTCCTGATGTGGCTTGGGCTCATCAGCCTGTGGTGGCTGGTGATTTACGGCCGCGTTTGGCGGAAAGTAAAAGTCTTGTCGATTAACAAGTGGGCTGACAATTGGCGCAACGACACCAACGACGCAGGCGCCGATCAATTGTGGCGGTCCTATGGTGAATATGGCGCGAGTGATCAGCGTTTCCCGCGCACCATTGCCTATCTACTCATTTATTTTGCGTTTGCATCAGTTCTTTTTGCGATCCTCGGCCAGCCTTCGTCGCCATGCCGCGGAACATTCGCCTGCCAGGTTGACGGCATCATTATTGGGTTTAGCGTGCTTTCAATGCTGGTGTTGCTGTTTCTTGTTGCCGATGCTGCGAGGCTTTGTATCTGTTGGGTCAATCTGGTGCGCGATGATGACGTAGACTGGCGCAAATCAAAACTATCTGAGTACGTTCAGCGTCTCCGGTTGCCGGAGAATCATGCGGCCGCCTGGATCAAAATCCATTTGATCGGCGAGAGAACGAGCGAAGTTACGAGACTCATTTACTATCCCGTCATCATTATCCTGCTCATGCTCCTAAGCCGAAGCACCTATTTTGATGACTGGGACTTCCCACAGGCACTGGCGATTATCGTGGGACTGAATTTTTTCATTGTGCTGGGCAGCATTGTCAGATTGAATTTTGTCGCTCAATCAGTTCGGGAAGATATTCTCGATGACCTGCAGGATGAAAAACTGGCTGCGGACAGGCCTGAAGCAGAGACGTATACGCCTAACTCAAGTGAACGGCAGGAACTCATCGATCGCCTGGAAAGCCTTCGCATCGGCGCGTACATGAAGATCTGGGAGCAACCGCCTGTCCGCGCTACGTTGATGTTGCTAGGCGGCGTAGCGCTGACCTACGCTGATTATCTTTCTAAAGCGATGTAGTGCGCTGTTAGCGTCGGAGCAGACCGGAGTACTTCGAAAGCGTTTGCTCTACCGCTCGTCAGGTGGTTAGCCAATCCTTGCGCCACTTCTCGGTTTGTACAGTGACCCACGCCCGACGATGCGCACAGTCATAGGGTAATGGCCATCGCCGCCTTCATTGAAGTACTCGAGTATCAGCTTCTCACCTGCGCGGGCGCGTTCAGCGGGCAGATAACCCATCACCACGTGCTCGCCGAGAGATGGGCAGTAAGATGTGCTGGTACTGTACGAACGCCGGCCTTTGCTATCGACAAGAACTTCCTTGTTTGCCGGATCGAGGATCGGCCAGGCACCTACCGGGTAACGCGGCGCAGCGCCATCAACGGACAATGTGTCTAGCGTCATGGCACAAAGGTGAGCCACGGGCTGTTGCTCGCGCCCCGCCAGATAAGCTTCCTTGCCAATAAAATCGGCTGACTTCACTTTCGCGCGAGCGACGCCGGACTCATAGGCGTTCCACTCGGTCTCCAGGTCGGCACCCTGAAGTCGGAAACACATTTCAAGGCGCCGGCTTGATGCGTATGTCTCGATTCCCACAGGCACCACGCTATCGTCGAGCAAAGCGTCATAGAGCGGTAATGCGATGGCAGGGTCGTTGTCGAGGTAAAGCTCCCAACCGAGTTCGCCAACGTAGGAGATTCGCGCCGCCCACACGTCGACCCGGGAACCATCAGGCAGCGTGAGTGGCAATCTTTTTGCTGTCGCAAACGGAAAGGTATCCTCCGAAATAATGTTGGGATCTACCAGGCCGCCAAGCACCGAGCGCGCCCGCGGCCCCCACAAACCAAGCGTTGCCATGTCATGGGTGCGAATGCGAATGTCCGCATCAAGCCCATTGTCGTCGCGATGGTTGCGAACGGTTACCCAGTCGCGGTTGCCATCCGCTCCGCCGGTGACTACGCGATAGTGGCGGTCGCCAAGGCGGCACACCGTCAGGTCCGCGTGCACTCCGCCCTGGGGATTAAGGAAGTTTGTATAGACAACCGAACCGGTCGGTTTGTCACCACCGATCAGGGCCACAGACAAGGTTTCGAGAAGCCGCTCGGCATCGGGCCCTTCCACATCGAAGATCGCGAAGTGCGAAAGATTGATCATGCCAACATCATCACTCATGGCCAGATGCTCGGCGTTGGCGGTCTCATAAGGGACATGGCGACGGTCCCACTCATTTTCCCGTACCGGAACTTTGGCCAGATACCGGGCGAGTTTTTTCTCGTTCGAAGCGTACGCGTAGGCGCGCTCCCATCCGCCAACTTCGTTATCGAAGTAGCCGCCCAGCTCTTTCTCACGTTCATAGAACGGACTTTGGAAAAGCTCGCGTCCCGAGAGATAGGGCTCGCGCGGATGCACTGGCGGATAGTAGACAGTCTGGGCGTTTTCGTAGCAGCGGCCGCGCACAAAATCGCGGTCTTTCTGGGCCGGGTAAAAACGCGCGATGTCCGCGCTATGCACGTCGACCGGTGTGGTGCCTTTCACCATCGATTCTGCGCACAGGCGCGCGGCACCCGGCCCGTCCTTTACCCATACCGCTTCGCATAGCCAGAAGCCCCGGACTTCCGGGCTTTCACCGATGAGGGAGGAGGCGTCGCTGGTTACGGACAGCAGTCCGTTGAAAGAGCTCCGCTCATCCCATCCCAGTTCCTCGAAGAGCGGCACGGTGTCACTGGCGCGGGTCAACCCCTCCAGAACCTGTTCGAGTTGTAAGTGGCGCATTGAAGGAGAGAGGCGGGTCTCGTTCGGATTGCCAATGTCGCTGGCATCGACCAGACGCGGTTCGTGCGGTTCGTAGTACCCCCACTCGAGCATGCCGCCTTCAGAACGGCCAGTGTCGCGCACATACGCCGAGTTACCCATATCTCGCATCAGTGGGTACACCAGGTGCTGATCTGTGCCCTGAATACTTTCGAGCGGTCCGAAAAACAGCAGTGGATGTTCAATCGGCCAAAGCGGTACGCCAACCCCGGCCATTTCTCCCAATAAAGGACCCCAGATGCCGCACGCCACGACTACGCGTGGTGACCGGATCGTGCCACGCGAGGTGTGTACACCAGTGATCCGTCCGTTGGAGATTTCAAAACCAGTGGCCGCGGTATTGGTGAAGGTGCGCAGAACGCCACGTTCCCTGGCGCCTTCTACCATGTGGTGCACGACATCAGGCGAACGTGGCGTCACCAGTCCGGCGTCGGGGTCCCACATCGCACCACGGATCGACGTCTCATCGAGCATTGGAAATTTTTCTTTTGCTTCCTTTGGTGAAATCAAACGAACATTAGTGCCAAAAGCTTTGCCGGAACCGACCTTGCGCTTCAGTTCCTCCCACAGAACGTCGTCATCAGTGCGGCAGACTTCCATGCCGCCGCGTTTTGTGAAGAAACCGTTGTCTTCGTAGAACTTGCGGCTGAACGCGGTAGTCCAGTTATTCAGCTTGTCGTGTGTGGTGTTGAAAATGAAGTCGGACGCGTGATTGGTGGAAGCCATGTCCGATGGAATCACACCGGCCTGCTCGATGCCGACGATGTCCTTGACGCCAAACTCAGCGAGAAAGTGCGCAAGCGATGCGCCGACTATGCCGCCAACACCCACTATGACGACGTCGGCGCTGTCCGGAAAACTCTGATTACGATCCATGCCCTCTGCTCTGACTGAAAAAATAGCTAGCGCATTCCCCAAGCATACGAGGCTGTCCTAATCCAACTCTGCAAGGAACACCGGGATTTTTCTTGAGGTCTTTGCCTGATAGTCGTCATAAGGTGGATAGGCTTTGGCGCCGGCATCCCACAGGCGCTGGCGTTCCGGATCGGTCGTCACTTCGCGCACGCGCATCTTGAACACTTCGGTTTTGTCGCGAATTTCAACATCCGGATTGGCACGCAGGTTATAAACCCAGACGGGATTCTTCTCCCGTCCGCCGTAAGAGCCGATAAGTACATAGCCATCATCGACCTTGACCCGCATGACCGGAATCTTTCGCACCGCTCCGGTCTTGCCACCCTTGTGGGTAATTATTATGCAAGGCAGTCCCGTCTCTCTCAGCGTTGTACCTTCAGTGCCGCCGCTGCTCTCATACAGTTCAACTTGCTCGCGCACCCAATCCAGCGAGGGTGGAATATAGTCGGTCATGGTTTGCTCCCGTGAATTGCTGGCGTCGCCGCCAGCTTATAACAGCTTGCGATAAAGTGTGACTCTCTATGGGAATGGCAGTATTGATTTTCCGGGCACGCCTTGTGGTGCGGCCTAGTCGCTTGATCCCTCTTCACCCAACTCGGCATTCAATTCATTGATGCGCAGTTCGCCGTCGCGGGTCTGGCCACCGATGTCGAGGAAGCGTTGCATATTGCGACGCGACTCATCGGTACGCAACAGCTTTTCGAAAAGGTAAGCTTCCTCAAACAGACCGTCGAGCAACGGCTTGTCGGCAGCGTTAACGCTCTCCTTGGCGAGACGCACTGCTGGCGCCGGAAACGACGCGATGCGGCGTGCGAGTGCGTCGACGAACGGGCCGATCTCGTCGGCCTCGAACGCTCGATTAAGCCAACCCCAGCGTTCGGCGGTCTCGGCATCGAGATCGTCGCCGCCGAGAATCACTTCGAGTGCCCGCCCGCGCCCGAGCATGCGCGGCAGACGTTGCGTGCCGCTGCCGCCGGGCAGAATCCCGAGGGGCACTTCCATCTGATTGATCCTGGTCTTGCCGCGCACGCCGAAGCGCATATCGAATGATGCCGCGAGCTCGGCGCCGCCGCCGCCAACGCGGCCTTCGATCTGGCCGATGATGACCTTGTTCATGCAACGGAATCGCTCGCACAGTGCGTGGAACGGTTTGAGCTGAACGTCGCGTTGCGGCTCGAAGCCAGTCGGTCGCTCAAGGATCGCGGCGACGTCGAAATGCGCGAGAAAGAAATCCGGGTCAGCGCTTCTGACCACCACTACGGTCAGTTCCGGATCCGCCTTGAGCTTCGTCGACAACGCCGTCAGTTCGCTCAGCAAGTCCATGGTAATGACGTTGACCGGCGGATTGCTGATCGTTACGTACGCGACGCGGCCATCGACCGCAACCTTCACCAACTTGAAATCATAGGCCATAGGAATCCTGAACGTCTTTTTTGTTCAAGCGGCACTGTATCGAGGTGCCAGCGCGTGGTCAATCGCGTGAGATTGCTGTGATAACTTACGGCGCATCAGGCTTGCGTGAGGGAATCATCACGGATCAAGTGTAGAGAACAGGCTCTCGCCTGCCCCCTCCTCAAACCGAGCCAACGCTTTTGCGATTTTTGCTTCGCAAAATCCCTCCTTGCCCCGATTCACGCACACGGCTTTTCAGTGCTCTTCACATTAATGCATGCACAGCAGCATGCAGCACACGCAGCCGGCACGCATTTCCTTCCCCAAAACTAATTTGTGTCGGGATCATGATATTGTTTTCGCCGTTGGCGGATGTTTCGCCACCCGATTCTGAATTGGACGCAAACGTGGTTGAGTGTGACGTCAGACGAAGGCTGGCAGCGATTTTGGCTGCAGATGTGTCAGGTTATTCACGCCTGATGGGCGATGATGAGCGCGCTACGATCACTACGCTGAGACAATACCGCGAAGTTTTCCGTGAACGGATCGAAGCCAATGGAGGGCGTGTTGTCGACATGGCCGGTGATTCCGTGCTCGCGGTATTCGATAGCGCGAGCGGTGCCGTGCAGGCGGCAACCGAGACGCAGGGTGTAATCGCTGAACAAAACAAGACCCTGGCCGACAAGCGCCGCATGGTGTTTCGCATTGGCGTTAACCTCGGTGACATAGAAGAAGCCGACGACGGCACCGTCTACGGCGATGGCGTCAATGTTGCTGCACGCCTGGAAGGATTGGCCGACCCCGGTGGGGTGATGATTTCCGAGTTCGCTTATCAGCAAGTACGCCGCATTTCGGAGCTTACGTTCGCCGATGCCGGTATCCACGAGGTAAAGAATATTGCGGACCCGGTGCGCGCATATCGCGTCGCGTCCGGCAGCGATGGGGTGGCAGGCCTCGCCCGGCATAAACCAATACGCCGGAATCGAACTGCAGGGATTATTCTTGTGTTTGTTGTCGTGGTATTGGGCGGCGTGGCCTGGTGGGTTACGGTTGATGACAAAACGCCGCCGCCAGTAACCGCCGATAGCGAGCCCCCGCGTCCGGCGATTGCGGTGCTTCCGTTTACCAACATGTCTGATGATGCCAGCCAGGAGTATTTTGCCGATGGCATTTCCGAAGACTTGATCACCGAGTTGTCGCGCTTTGATGGCCTGTTGGTCATCGCACGAAACTCCACGTTTCGCTACAAGGGTCAGGCGGTTGATATTGGCAAGGTAGCAAGCGAACTCGGCGTGCGCTACGTGCTCGAAGGTGGTGTGCGGCGGGCTGGCGATCGGGTTCGCATCACCGCGCAGTTGATCGACGCACAAAGCGGCGGACATCTCTGGAGCGAGCGCTACGACCGCAACGTGGCAGACGTGTTTGCAGTTCAGGACGAGGTAACCGGCCAGATTATTAAAGCGTTGAAATCCGAGTTGGGCAATGCCACAACAACCCGTGCAAAGCGGCCACTGACGAACAACCAGGACGCCTATGACATGTACCTGCGCGGGCGCGTCTATAGCGACCGGCGAACAAGGGAATCAACCGCGCGGGCAGAGCAGATGTTCAGGTCAGCCATCGAATTGGACAATGGGTTCGCCGCTGCCTACGCGGAACTTGCTCAAGCATTATGGCTTGCATCGTTTTATGGATGGCGTGAGGGTCAGCAAGTGATGGACGATGCCGCTATGGCGGCGCGCCAGGCAGTAACGCTCGATCCTTCACTGCCGCAGGGGTATGCGCACCTGGCAACGGTGCTGGCTTTTCAAAACAAGCTTGACGAGGCAAATGTCGCGGCCCGTCGCGCAGTCGCGCTGGATTCCAACTACGCGACCGGCTACGCCAGGCTCTCGCTGGTATTGTCGTTGATGGGTGAGCACGAGGAAGCACTTGAATCGGCAATCAGGGCGACGGAACTTGATCCCTATTCTTTTATAGCGCTTCGAGTACGAGGTCATGCGCATTTCATGTCTGGCAGAAACGAGCAGGCGGCTGCCGATTTCCGTGCCAGCCTGGCCCTGAACCCGGATTTTGGCGGCGGCCACTTATGGCTCGCGGCGACCTACGGGTGGCTCGGTGATGAGCAAAAGGCGCGGGCGGAAGCGGCTGAAGTCCTGAGAGTTGCGCCCAATTTCGCCGACGGTCTATTTCGAATACCTTTTCCGCATGCAGATCAGATGCGTCTCATCAAAGGCTTGCGCAAAGCCGGACTCGATGTTCCAGACCCGCCGTCAAAGGACTGACCGCATGTAGCAAAATACGGGGGAACGCCCAGCCCAGGCTCGGATCCCTGTATTGCGCCGGGCAGCGCCCAGGATTCGCGCCTCTGCCGTCATGGTACCGGGGTCGGTGTAGCACCACGAGAGCACGTCCGCCTGATTCAAATCCCCCTCAGTACGAGCAGTACCAGACGACGATGTCATTACGTGGGTCTCAGCGGCCCCCGTCACACATCAGCAGATGGCCTGTAATGTAGTTCGATTCCGGGATGCACATCAGATAGATCGCACCGGCCGCTTCCTCGGGAGTACCGCCGCGGCCGAGCGACATGGTTGTACCCGCTGCTTCCAGCCGGGCACGCTGGATACCAACGGCAATCTCACGGCCCTCGATATCAATGCTGGCGCCTTCGCCGTCCAGCGCCTGGGTCAGGCGGGTATGTACCAGCCCAAAAGCGACCGCATTGACGTTGACCTTGTAGCGGCCCCATTCGCGCGACAGTGCCTTGGTCATCCCCACAATCGCGGCCTTGGCTGCAGAGTAATTCATCTGTCCCGCATTGCCGTAAACGCCAGAGGTTGAGGAAATGTTAACCACTTTGCGGAAAACCTCACGGCCCTCCGCCGCCTCCTTCTTGGCGGCGGCGCGGATCGGCTCCGATGCGGCGCGCAAAATCCGAAAAGGCGCGGTTAAATGCACGTCGAGGACCGCCTGGAACTGCTCGTCGGTCATCTTCTGGATAACGTTGTCCCAGGTGTAACCGGCGTTGTTGATAATGATGTCCGGCACACCCCAGGTATCGACTGCGGTAGCGACAAACCTGTCGGCGAAGCCATCCTCGACGACGCTGCCGACGCAGGCAACCGCTTCTGCACCGCTCGCTTTCAGCGCCTCGACCACCTCCATCGCCGGCGCTTCGTCGAGATCATTTACGACAATGCGTGCACCCTCACTGGCCAGTTTCTCCGCCACGCAGCGTCCGATGCCGCGTCCAGATCCGGAAACGAGAGCGATTTTCCCGTCGAGCTTGTTCATGTTCTTCTCCTCGAGTTATTCAATGCGCCAGCGCGCACTTTCCGTTGCCAATTACAACCGCGTCGCGCCATCTGCACTGACAAGCACGCTCGCCACCGGAAGTAATCATCCGGGTTTCATAACGAACTCTAACTCCCTAAAACTCTGGTTCTACGCGCGTGCGGCATCGAGCACCGCACGTAAAGAGAGGCGCAATGCAACTGCCAGTGCGCGTTCGTCCATGTCAAAGCCAGGATGGTGGTGGGGCATCATCTCCGTATCCGGCAGGGCGCAACCGACCTGGTAGTAGCATCCCGGCCTTTCCCTGAGGAAGTAACACATATCGTCGGAACCCATGATGGGAATACCTTCCGATACATTTCCCGCCCCCAGCGCCGCCACGGCGCTTTGATGCACCAATCCGGTCACGTGGCCGTCATTGACCACGGGGTCGATCCCTCCCGCTACGCGCAGACTGGCCTCGGCCCTGTAAGCACCAGCAATATGGGAGACATACGAACCGAGCCGTTCAAGCAACTGGGCGCGCACATCGTTGTTGAAAGTGCGCAGTGTGCCCTGAAGTTGCGCCGTTTCCGGGATGATGTTGTCCTTGGTGCCGCTGTGAATCTGCCCCATGGTGAGCACGGCGGTTTCCAACGCCGAGACCTCCCGCGAAATCAGATCCTGCATGCCCACAATGATATGAGCGGCCACTGTGATTGGATCGATGGAAAGATGGGGCATCGCGCCGTGACCACCTTTGCCCCGCACGTCGATCCGCAGAAAATCGGCGGCGGCGAAATTGGGCCCGGGCCGCACCACTACCTGTCCGGTGGGAAATTGATTGATCAGGTGCAGTCCCAGCACCGAATCGACGTGGGGATTTTCCATCACGCCCGCTTCGATCATCGGTTCCGCGCCACTCATGGTTTCTTCAGCGGGTTGATACAGAAAGACCACGGTACCCGGCATTTCACGTCGCCGGGTTGAAAGAATATCGGCCAGCGTCAGTGAAATGGCGGTATGGCCGTCATGACCGCAAGCGTGCATCGCTTCCTCATTGATGGATGCGTAAGGGCGGTCCTTGTTTTCCAGAATAGGCAGTGCGTCGATATCTGCGCGGTACATAACCGTCTTGCCGGGTTGATCGCCGTGAAGCACGCCCACCACTCCGGTGCCGCAGATGCCAGTGCGTACCTCCAGGCCCGCTGCATTTAATCGCTCGGCAATGACCTCGGCAGTGCGATGTTCCTGCATGCTCAGCTCAGCGTGACGATGAAAATCCCGGCGCAAATCAGTCATGGCCGATTCTCGCTTTCCGATCTCTTCGGCCAGATCAAGCGCAGTTTTGGAATTCATGGGTGCCTCCTTTGTGAGTCTTGCCTGGAACATCCAAACACGGTCATGCAGACAGTCGGCCCAACAATTGTACGATTGCAACCTGGTTCACGTAGTCCGACCCTGTGACATTGGGGTTCCATGAATCTTATTCGGTGCAATACGCTTGTGCTTCAGCGCTGCCTCATCCGTTGATTCCTGAGTGCTGCGATGTACAACCTGCTTCAAATTTCGCAAACTGCGTCTCGCACGTCAGAATTGTATACCGGCCACCAACCAGGAGGAGCGCAACCATGAAAATCGAAAAACGACTGCAGGAACTCGGCATCGAACTACCGCCGGTCCCGGCAGCACTCGGCAATTACGTGCAGTACGCGCAAACAGGCAACCTGATCTTTCTGTCCGGAGCGGGGCCTCACGGCAGCGATGGGAAAGTCCCAACAGGCAAGGTAGGCGGTGACGTGTCTGTCGATGAGGCGTACCAGCATGCCCGCACCATCGGGTTGGTACAAATTGCCAAACTGAAAGACGCGCTGGGAGATCTGGATCGGGTCAGCCGCATCGTGAAAGTGCTGGGCATGGTCAACAGCGTGCCGGATTTTGGAGAGCATCCCAAGGTTATAAACGGATTTTCCGACCTGATGGTGGAGGTCTTCGGTGACAAAGGGCGCCACGCCCGCTCTGCGGTAGGGATGGGATCTCTGCCATCCGGCATCACCGTGGAGATCGAGGTGATTGCTGAAGTGGCCGATTAGCCGGTAGGCCAAGCCCGTGAAGCTGGGTACTCAACCTTGGTCAGCCCCAGACTTCGGCCAACGGGCACACCCGGCTGTGGCAGTTCGTTTTTACTGGGTGAAAGCGCCCACGAACGCCGAGCTCGGCACGCTGGCGCATCGCAGCGCCCGATACGGCTAAGGCGTAATTCGCACTAACAAGTCTTTGGCATCAATTTGATCGCCTCGGTTCACCAACACTTCAGCGACGGTGCCGTCAACTTCTGCGTGCAGGGTGGTTTCCATTTTCATCGCTTCCACGGAGCAAATCACGTCGCCGTTTTGAACACGTTGACCCGCCTTCACCATCATCGTGGAAATAACGCCAGGGGTGGGCGCACCTATCTGTAGCGGATTTCCGGCCTCCGCCTTTACCCGGGTAACCAGCGCCGCGGCGCCGTGCAAACGGTCGGGGACTTTGAACCGTCTCGGCTGCCCGTTCAATTCAAAAAATACCGTAACCATGCCCTGCTTATCCATTTCTCCCTTGGCAAGGCAACGGATCAAAAGCAATTTGCCTTTTTCTATTTCTACCCGTATCTCGCTCGCCGACTCCATCCCGTAAAAGTAAACGCTAGTGGGTAGCGTACTCATTGGTCCATAAGCAGTACTGGTCAAAGCATAATCCGTGAATACCTTCGGATACATGAGGTATGAGGCAAGCTCCTGATCCGTTATTTTTCGACCAACGGTGGTCTGCGCTGTTTTTCGTTCGACGTCCAAATTGGCAGGTTTGAGGAGTGCGCCAACCCGCTTCTTCAGCGGCTTTTCACCCTTTAGAACTTTCTTCTGCAACGCTTTCGGGAAACCATCCGCGGGACGGGATAGGTCGCCACGCATTAAGGAAACAACCGACTCAGGGAAACTGATGTCCTTTTTCGGGTCGGTAACATCTTTAACACTCAATTCCTGGCTCACCATCATCAAAGCCATGTCACCAACAACCTTGGAAGATGGCGTCACCTTCACAATGTCGCCGAACATTTGATTTACATCGGCGTAAGTCTTTGCGACTTGGGTCCACTTCGTCTCAAGACCAAGCGCGCGCGCCTGCTCCTTCAAGTTTGTGTATTGGCCACCTGGCATTTCATGCAAATAAACCTCTGACGCAGGTGCTTTTACGTCACTCTCAAAAGCCGCATATTGCGCGCGCGTTTGTTCCCAATATAAGGAAATTTGTCGAATCGCATTCCGATCCAGGCGCGGGTCGCGTTTGTGTCCGGCCAACGCCTCGACAATCGATCCAAGACAGGGTTGTGACGTGCCACCGGAAAACGCGTCCATTGCCGCATCAACTGCGTCCACACCCGCGTCAACCGCAGCCAACACCGTCGCAGCGGAAATGCCGGAGGTGTCGTGGGTATGAAAGTGAATAGGCCTGTCGGTCTCTTGTCGAAGCGCCTTAAACAGCCTGGTGGCTGCGGCTGGCTTCAAGAGGCCAGCCATATCCTTGATGCAAATGATGTGGCAGCCGGCCTTGTCGAGCGCATGGGTTAGGTCAACGTAGTACTTCAAGTCATACTTTGGGCGACTCGGATCGAGCAGATCACCGGTGTAGCAAATAGCGCCTTCGCATAACTTGCCGGTTTCCAGAATTGCATCGATAGAGACACGCATGTTGTCGACCCAGTTCAGGCAATCAAATACTCGAAATAGATCAACACCGCCTTTTGCCGCCTCAGCAATAAAATATTTAACGACATTGTCTGGGTAGCCGGTGTAGCCAACACCGTTCGAACCTCGAACCAGAGCCTGCAGTAACAAGTTTGGTGCGCGCTCACGAATGAGGGCCAACCGCTCCCAGGGGTCTTCGGTCAAAAACCGCATAGCCACATCAAAGGTTGCGCCACCCCAACATTCAAGCGATAACAATTGTGGCAGCGCCTTTGCGTATGCACTCGCAACGGCGGCCATATCCGTCGTTCGCACCCGCGTCGCAATCAGGCTCTGATGTGCATCGCGCATGGTGGTGTCAGTGATCAAGACTTGCTTTTGCTTTCTCATCCAGGCAGCAAAAGCTTCCGGGCCGTCCTTTTCCAGGCGCTGCCTGGTGCCGGGGATCACGTCGCAATCAAACCACGGAGCTTTCGGCGCAGGGCTGTCTGCTTTCGGTCGCGCCCGGTCACGAGCCTCGGGATGCCCATTTACCGATACATCTGCAATGTAGGTCAACAATCGCGATGCCCGATCCTGTCGTTGTACTTTATGAAACAGTTCCGGGGTCGTATCGATAAACTTGGTGGTGTAGGTGTTATTTCGAAATTTCTCGTGCGAAATAATATTTTCCAGAAAGGCCAGGTTGGTTGCGATACCCCGAATTCGAAATTCGCGCAGCGCACGATCCATGCGCGCGATAGTCTCTTCGGGGCTTGGCGACCACGCAGTCACTTTCTCCAGTAGTGGGTCGTAGAAGCGAGTAATAACCGCCCCCGAATAGGCCGTGCCGCCATCAAGCCTGATACCAAAGCCGGTGGCGCCGCGATACGCAGTGATTCGCCCATAGTCTGGAATGAAGTTTTGCTCAGGGTCTTCGGTTGTGATCCGGCATTGCAGTGCGTGACCGTCAAGTGCAATGTCGGCTTGCCGAGGAACCCCGGAAGCCTTGCTGCCAATCTTGTGACCATCAACCAGGTGAATTTGCGCCTTGATGATGTCGACGCCAGTCACCTCCTCAGTCACGGTATGTTCCACCTGAACCCGCGGATTGACCTCAATAAAATAGAATGCGCCGGTGTCGACATCCATCAAAAATTCGACGGTCCCTGCACCAAGGTAGTTAGTTTTATTGGCAATTCTTAGCGCGTAGCCGCATAGCTCCTGGCGCTGCGCTTCGTTTAGATAGGGCGCCGGCGCCCGCTCGACAACTTTTTGATTACGTCGTTGTACCGAGCAGTCACGCTCGAAGAGATGTACCGCAGTCCCCTGCCCGTCACCAAGAATCTGCACTTCAACGTGACGCGCGTTTTCAACAAGCTTCTCCAGGTAGATTTCGTCCTTGCCGAATGCCGCAGCGGCTTCACGTCGCGCTTCGTTCGTTTCGTGTTCCAGCTCCGACGCAGAGCGAATCACTCTCATACCACGCCCGCCGCCGCCCCAAGAGGCCTTTAACATGACGGGATAACCCACCGCTTCTGCCATCTTGGCGATCGTTTTAATGTTCTTCGGCAGAGGCCTTGTCGCTGGCACAACCGGTACTTGCGCAGCGACTGCCAGATTACGCGCCGCAACCTTGTTTCCCAGCGAGCGCATCGTATCCGCTTTAGGCCCGATGAATGTGAGACCTGCTGCTTCGCAGGCATCGACAAATTCCGGACTTTCCGACAACAGGCCATAACCCGGATGCACTGCGTCAGCGCCAGAACGTTTTGCTACGCGGATGATTTCCTCTATTGAGAGGTAACTTTCAATTGGGCCCATCGCTTTACTCAGGTGAGGCCCGCTGCCAATTTGGTAGGCCTCGTCTGCCTTAAAGCGATGCAATGCAAGTTTGTCTTCCTCGGCCCAAACGGCAACCGTTTTGAGACCCAGTTCATTGGCGGCTCGGAACACCCGAATAGCAATCTCGGAACGGTTCGCGACCAGAATTTTTTTGATAGCCATAAATCTCACTCAAGGGGAAGCTCCCCCTGATTCATCACATCAAACCAGGGGTTGCTGACTACATATCATAACGAACAACGCCTCCAACGCGATATCGGGTCGAAGCGTTGCAAGAAGCGATGGGAATCGCCCAGGATTCTGTCGGACTCAGGTATCAGATTGTCTGGGGCATACAAAAGCTTATTGCCCACCGACGAGCACGGTTTTTTGCGCATACCTTGCGACGCGGGGCGCATGCCCGAGACGGTCGCGCTGCTCGTTAACGAAGTGCTGTCCGAACACCCCCTGCGCCAATGTGTGTTGAGCGCGCCCTATGCGCTGCTCTTCCTGTTCGCCACCCGCCCGGCAACATAGGCGGGCGGATGGCGCTACATCGCTCGCGCCGGCGCGGTCACGCTAATTGAGCGCTTTGGTGCGCGCTCAATCTCAATCTGCACTTCCACATACGGAACTGCGGACCGTATTTCTCCCGATCTTCGGGCGTAACGACGAAGACTTTACGTTCACCACTTCAGTCCAGGCTGCAAACTTCAGTTCGGCCCCCATACTTCGGTCAGCAGGCGCACCCAGTTTTCTCCCATTATCTTGCGAATCCTGGGCTCGGACCAGCCGGCACGCTCCATCGCAGCGGTGATGTTCGGGAATTCCCCGATAGTGCGAATGCCTTGCGGATTGATGATTTCGCCGAATTGGGTGAGTTCGCGGGCGTTTCCCTTGTCATGGGTAATCCACTCGAAGAACTCTGCAGTTTGACCCTGCGTGAAATCGGTTCCGATTCCAACGCTATCTTCTCCCGCCAGATTGATGACGTAGTCAATGGCCGCGATGTAGTCGTCCACAGTAGCATTGACGCCCTTGGCGAGAAATGGCGGAAACATTGTTACGCCGATGAATCCACCTTTGTCGGCAATGAACCGTAACGCCTCGTCGGACTTGTTGCGTGGATGGGCTTTGAGTCCGGCCGGCAGACAGTGGGAATAGCAAACCGGTTTTGTGGAGGCGAGAATCGTATCCTGAGAGGTCACTGCGCCGACATGTGACAGATCGCAGAGCATACCCACGCGGTTCATTTCCGCGACGATTTCCCTGCCGAAATCTGAGAGCCCGGAATCCTGCGATTCGTAGCACCCGCTGCCTACCTGGTTCTGTGTGTTGTAGGCCAACTGCGCGATGCCGACGCCCAGTTCCTTGAACAGTTGTACGTAACCAACCTGATCCTCGAACGCGGAGATGTTCTGAAAACCGAGGACGATGCCGGTCTTGCCTTCGCGTTTCGCTCGGGTAATGTCAGCCGTGCTATAAACCTGCGTCAGCAGGTCGGCATGGTCGCGGAACCAGGTCTTCCAACGGGCGATATTGCGCATGGTGTCGCGGAAATCCTCCCACACCGAGCATGTGCAATTGGCGGCAGTGACACCACCCTTGCGCATATCCTCGAACACTTCCGGAGTCCAGTCGGACACGTTCAGTCCATCGAAGACCATCAAATCATCGTGCAGATTGGGTACGCCCATGCTCCTCCTTACAGCCGAAAAAGGCTTGTGACGAAAAATGTAACAAGGAACCTGAGGGTTCCCGTTTAGCAGACATTCTGGCTACTCGACCATCAATTGTCGCAATACTACTTCGATAATTGTCATTGATACCGTATCCGGATGGCGCGGTTTGGCACACGCATCAAGAATCAGTTCTTTCCTTGTTGTGCTACTGAGTTGTAATACTGACTCGGCTTCTATGGCCATCTAGCTGTGCAGGCTGGCCCGCGCTTTTCCGCTGTATTCCTATTCTGAACTCTCTTGAGCCGGGAACTTGATGGCATCACTATGCGTGACACTACTTTCACTATTCAACGTGGAATAGCCGCGCCTTGAATAGTCGAACGCGTCCAACTCCGTTGAATCGCTACGCTGCTGATAGTAGGACCGGATCTCGAATATCAGGCCATCGCGGAACACAAACCATTCCGCCCCCCGAGTGACGATGCGCTCAGCGTTTGGTGTCGGTCGCCAGAACATGGACCACTCGATGACTGTCTGTTCGCCCATGGTCACAGCCTGGTCGACGACCCAGCGCGCGCCGATTGCACGGGTGACCTTGCGCCAGTAGCGCGCCAGATGTTCGCGCCCCACTACCGGTTTCGATCCAACATTGGGTGCTAGAAAATAGTGGACTACATCCGGGTGCAACGTGGCACGCAACATATCGAGATCACCCGATGTGCAGCCATTGTAGTACCGTTCAATAATTGACAGGTTGCTGCCTTCGACAGCCAGTTCTTCATTCCCGCTCATCCTGTATCGCCTTTAGCCTCGAAACTTCTCCAACTCGGGAAAAGATCAATGAGTCTGCCCCTTGCTTATTAAGCGTCGCGGTCGGCTTATTCAGGCAGTTCAGCAGCGCCATCATCCGACCAAATATCGATCGCCTGCATCAACCGATCCGCATCAAGCCAATTGTCAACGTCTTCGGTGCGTTCTTCCAGCAGCCAGTTTAGTGCCTTTCGCACCACTGCGCGTTCTTCCGCAGAGCACGCGCACCATCTGGTATTGCGCGGCCCATCACGTATTACCTGAGACAAAAACTGGTCGATGTAATAGTCGTCGTCCGTTCCGGTCAACGCCATTCTGATCAAGGCCGGGAGAAAATAGCGAAACCCGCTATCGGTGGCGAAGGTCATCGGATCCCAGCCGGCGTGGCCGAGTGCTTCACGGGTGATCGTATCGGGCGTATGCGCACTCAATGTGCTGTCATGCTCGGCGCACTCGGAGCAATGCGTGAAATCGGTGAAGTGTTCCGGCCTCGCCACTTTGCCGAAAAGCTCTGTTGCTTCGTCGATTATCTGCATGTCAGACATAGGTGCAAGCATCAGCCTGTCAGATCCGAATAGTACTTACTTAATCGCTCTCGTCCGAGTGCTACAACACACTTGGGCTCACAAGTTTCGCAACGCACCAGGCTTTGTGCGTCCTGCGCGGGCTTGCATCACACGCTCGAGCGCTTTATTTGCTGTCGACCATTTTCACCATGACCATGGTCGCGCCGTTCTCACTGACGACGCGCGTATCGTGCCCTTTTCCAGTGAGATCCCGGTGCAGCCACACGGTACCCTGCGGGAAGTCCCGAATCTCCCCGTCGCTGACTTCGACTTCCAGATCGCCGGCAAGAACGAAGATATGCCCAACGCTCGGCGCCGGGTGCCAGCCGCCGACATATCCGGGTGGCAGTTGAATGAATCCTACCTCCTTTGCAGCCCGATACTCGGACACGTTCATAGGTGCGGAAGGCGGCGCAAGATCAACAAGTGAAAATGCGACGTCGATATCCCTGAAGTGCGTCTCTCCGTGAACGTCGGAGAAAATTTCTGTGTACTTCATTTTGTAACAAGCTCCTGCGTTCTATTTAATTATTCAAGACGAAACCACGCGCAACAGAATTCTGGCGACAACGCAGGATTCTAAAAGCAAAAGTCAATTCTCTACTCCTGTGTCGGGCTTCGCTTCGCGATCCCGACCTGCATTCCAGTTGAGGCTAACAGGAGTAGACGGCAAAAATGCGGTACGGGCCCGGCTCACAGCCTTTGAATGCACCGCTTTCGATCAGTTGCTTCGCTTCGGCAAATGTCGCCAACAGACAGTGCTCGTTAACCGCAATCGATTCTGCCATGTGATTGCAGGATAGTGGCGAGCACTCGGGCGCCGAGAGCGCAAAGAAACTCACAACGTCGAATCCTTCGAGCTTCTTTTCAGTCGGCACATCCACAGCCGTTTCAATAGTTGTCTCAGGACCGAATGGCTCCCACTCTTTTAGCTCGTCGTTGAACTGTTCCTCGTGAACTTCGTAGTAGAAAAATTTGTAGCTCGACAAATCCATTTTTTCCTTGCTGGCAATCTCGCGGACCATCTCATCAGAATCGAACAGCCAGTAGCCGTTGTGCTTCCAGTGCGGGATGTAGTCGCAGAATGCCCGGGATATGCAGTTGCTCACGGAGTAAATATCCGCCACTGCCCCCGCTTTCAACCAGTCGGGCGAGGGGTGGATGTTCTTTGCGATGAAACCTGCGGGCGTCATCCAACTCAGGGCGCGGTGAAACCCGAGTGCCGATGCGAACCGTCGCAGAATGGTTTGTTCCCGGACTGACCGCAGCGACAAAGATTGGCCTGATCGCCTTGCCACGCCGATCCGTCAGAGCCGGCGATCCGCAACTGGCCAAAACAGCCGATGGGTCCATTGGCACGGAGCGTAAGCCGCAGATCCGGACCGGTCGTGCCGGGCTCGGGATTCTTGACAAAGTATTCCGATGACACTTTCGCGTTGCCAGAAAAGCCCGCGCGCTTGTGCGCGCCGTCGCAAAATGGCTTGTTCGCTGACTGACCGCAACGGCACAGCCAGGCCTGGACAGTTTTCTGTATCGATGTACCGTCGGACGCCAACAATTCTAATTCACCCTCGACGTTCAATGGGCCATCAACGTGCGGTCGGATTGTGTTCGTCATTGGTTCCCTATTTTGGCGTGATCGAATTGCGCAATCTTGCGCGACGCCATCTTGTTGCAGCAGCTTTGAACTAGTGTAGCCGTTTCATTTGCGAGCGCTCTGGCGCGTCGTAATCTAGCGTGCACACTATTGCGCCATTTTCCGACGCACGCACTAGTGCTCCATTTTCCGGCGCGCACTAGTGCGCGACCCAACCGCCGTCAATCGGCATCGAAGCACCGGTTATCGACGCGGCTGCGTTACCTGCAAGAAACACGGCAAGTGCTGCCACTTGCTCGATTTTCACGAACTCTTTTGTCGGCTGCCTTTCAAGAATCACTTTCCTGATCACGTCTTCGCGCGGCATTTTGTGTGCCGCGGCCTGCGCGTCAATCTGTTTGTCAACCAAGGGCGTTTTGACCCAGCCAGGACAAATCGCATTGCAGGTGATGCCTTGTTCAGCGGTTTCCAGTGCAACGGTCTTGGTCAATCCGACGATGCCGTGTTTGGCAGCAATGTAGGCCGACTTGAACGGCGACGCGATAAGTCCGTGCGCAGAGGCGATGTTGATGATGCGTCCCCAGCCGTTCGCTTTCATGAGCGGCACTGCCGCGCGCGTCGTGTGAAACGCCGCGGTCAGATTAACGGCAATGATCTGGTCCCACTTTTCCGGGGGAAATTCGTCGACTGGCGCAACGTACTGAATTCCGGCGTTGTTAACCAGTACATCTACGCTACCCAGTTCGCGCCTGGCCTGCATGATCATGTCTGCAATTTCGTTGGGGCGTGTCATGTCAGCCGCTGAATAGACTACCTTGACCTTGAAGTCGGCTTCGATACCTGCACGCAATTTCTCGATCTCGGCTGCATCGCCAAGACCGTTGAGCATAATGTTGCTTCCCTCGGCCGCAAACGATCGTGCTATTCCCAGGCCAATCCCGGAAGTCGAACCTGTGACAACAACTGACTTTCCATCCAACATCTGTCCGCCTTGCGTGAATAAGTATTGCGTTCGAGTCTATCAGTTTGGCAGTCGCTCGAACCGACCGGAGCGACGCGAAGCCGTGACGAGGCACACAGAAACCAGGAACCATGTGTAGATACTTCTTGGCGCCGGTGTGAGACGCCTGTCGTTTCATTCATTGAAAACTGCAACATTCACATTTCGGGGCGGCCGGCGTAACCGGTCAACTCCAGATACCCCCGTCCGGCAGGCTTACCGTTGACTCTCGCGTGCACTGCGCCTTCCCAATAAATGATGCCGGTGCTGGCACTCGAATCGAGTTCCTGATCATCGATCAACGGTTCCAGTTCAACAATGCGGTCTCCGGCACGAACACGCATCGCGACCGGATAATCGACTCCGGTTCGCGACGAGCGCCAGTGTCGGAGCGGCTCGAACTCGACGTCATTCGGTGCAAGTATTTTCATCCCCCCGTCTGCGTCGCGCAGGCTACCACCTGCCCACTGTGTTTTGCCATCGCTTGCGCGCATACGAAACGCCATCAGCGCGCCGCCGTCGAGAAAGTTAATGCCGATCCAGTCCCAGCCCTGTGCGTCGGCGGGAAGATACCCACTGGACCACTCATGATCGAGCCAGGCCTCGCCGCGAACTGGTAAGGCTTCATTGGCAATTTCCATCGACCCGGTCACGCGCAAATGCGGAAGACTGTAGTAGTAGCTGGCCTGATGCCGCTGCCGGCCCTTGCGGCTGTAACCTTCGCGGCCTTGCAATACGACCGGCTGCGTCGGCGCGAGGCTCAGATCGAGAACAAAGTCTCGCGCGACGATGCGCGCCTGATACACGCCACTCGTTCGGCGCAGCCTCCATCCGTCGACCTCGATGCCGGTATCGCCAATGTTCGCGTATGCAAGCCCGAAACCTTCGCGACCGACTCGCTGGTCATGTCGCAACTTTCCATGTTTGGCATCGGCAATTGCTGCATGCGCAAAAATCAACTGTTTCGGGGCAAAACCGGATTCGTTATCTTCCTGCAATCCGGTGCGTGTTCGAAAAAACGTGACCTGGAAACCGCGCTCGATACCTCCGCTCTCAATCCAGCCGGTGACATACCACCACTCTGTTCGATAGTCCGGATGCGAGCCGTGATCGCGCGGAAAAATCAGGGTACGACCGGCCTCGACTTGAGGATAAACAATGGCATCTTCGGCAGCATCTGTCGGTGGATGCGGGCCGGTTGCAAAAATCAACGGTACATAAAAGCACAAAAGGCGCGCGAAGCGAAAAATGCACTGGTAACTGCGCAGGTTAGTGCGATTTATTTCAGTCGCCATTTCTTTCGACCGCCATTTGAATTGGTTCTGACCCCTACCAGTCTTCGCGGACCGCGCGTACGACGTCGCCGGCCATCGAGCGCCGCGCGCTTGTCACGGTCGCAATCATGGCGGCAAGCAGCATCGCAATCCCGAACAGCCCGAGCCCCGACCAGGGTAAGTACACATCCATGCTCCAGTGAAACGACTGGCGGTTAACGACGTCAACCAACACGACACTCATCACCCAGCCGAGCAACAAGCCAACGACCAGTCCCAACGCACTCACGAGTAAGCCTTCAAACGCGAGCATGCGCAACACCTGCGCGCGGGAGAAACCAATGTGGCGCAACATGCCGAATTCACGCCGGCGTGCCAACGTCAACGCACTGAAGCTCGCAGATAAACCGGCCAGTCCGATTACGATTGCAACGGCTTCGAGCGCATAGGTCACGGCAAAGGTGCGATCGAATATTGCAAGAGATTGTGATTGCAATTCATACGGTTCGCTGATTTCGACACCTGGCTCAGGCAAAGCTTCGCGAAGTGCGCGGCGCACCTGCTCCACATTTGCATGTTCATCCAGCCAAAGCTGCGCGTCAGCGACGTCATCGCTGCCACTGAGTTCGCGATAGGTATCAAGCGCCATCGCCACTGCGCCCTGCATCCGCGCATAGTCGCGCCAGACGCCGGAAACAGTGACAGCGGTGTGCGTGTTGCCGACCGGCAATCGAACGATATCGCCAACGCGATAGCCGTATACGTCTGCGACAATTTCGCTGATCCACACCGGCTGTGGCTGCCCAGCCACAGGAATCACGACTGCGCTTACGAGCGACAGTGTGCGACCTGGATCGCGCGGATCAATATCCCGCGCCAGCAGGGTCACAGGCGGTCGCCCCGCTTCGAGACGTATGCGCTGACCGGCAAGAAATTCAATCCGGCGCACGCCGGGCACTCTCGTGAGCCGAGCTTGTACTTCCGGTGAAAGATACGGCGTGTCGCCGTAGCCGCTGGTCCGGACGAACATATCGCCAGGCAGGATATGTTCGAGCCAGTTTTCCAGCGACGTTCGAAAAGAGACGACCATGATTGCAATGGAAGCTGCCAGGCTGACCGCAGCGACAATGGACGCCAGGCTGACCATTGCCTGGCCGGGTGCTGCACGCAACTGTGCGAGACCGAGCGCGTACTCGGATTTGCGTGGCATTGGCAAGCGTGCGAATACCAAGCTGGCAATCCGCGGCATCAGTGCAATTGTTCCAAGCAGCAGCAGTGCAATAGAAACATAACCAAAAAGCGGCAAGCCGGCCACCGGCGGCACAAGAGCACAGACGGCTCCAATGACCAGCAACGACAAACCGGGCACGATTGATGTCAGCCGGTCGAACATACGGGTCTCGTCACCCGCCTTGAGTGCCTGTGCCGGCGCTGCACGTGCCGCCTCCAGCGCCGGCACGATAGATCCGCACACAGCGGCGGCGACACCCAGAAACATAAACAACAACGCGGCCAGCGGTTCGATCGTCAGTTGCGCGGATACGCCACGGAAGATTCCCGCGCCGAGATCGGGACCGAATGCATCCAGTACCCATTGCGCTCCCAACAAACCGAGCAGCAGACCCAGCAACGAACCGGCGAATCCGACAAGCGCTGCCTCACCGACCAGCAACCAGACAAGCCCGCGGCGGGTGACGCCCAGCACGCGCAATAAGGCATGCTGCGAACGACGCTGAACAATAGACAGCACCTGAGTGGAGAACACAAGCAGGCCACCAGTGAAAAGCGCCACCAATGCGAGCACGTTCAGATTGACGCGATACGCACGTGTCATCGCGACCGCGGTTTGCGAGACAGTTTGTGGCGCTTCGACATACACGCCTGGCGGCAGCAATGTCTGAATTCGCTGTGCGACCGATTCCACAGATTCACCTGGTCTGAGTCTCAGCTCAATGCGATTGACCAGCCTCATGCGTCGGAAGTGGTGCTGCGCAGTGGCAATGTCGACGACGGCAAGTCGTCGGCCGACACCAGCGCCGGGCAACATGCCAGCCACGCGCAACTCGACACGATCCGTCCCGACCTGAAAACCGATGTGATCACCGGTTGCCAGGTCAAGCCACTGCGCCGTGGCAGGCGACAGGAAAATCGTATCGCCACGCAATACGTCCATCCGGTCGGTAATGTCGGGAACAAGTTGTGGCTGGACTCGCACGGCCTGGAACATGTCGAGCCCGACAATACGCAAGCTGTCTTCGCGACCATCAAGCCGCCCGTTGATTTCCAGCATCGGACTGGCGACGGCGACATCACTCTGCTTCGCGAGCAACGGGTACACCGACTCGTCAAAGCCACGCCGTGAGCCTCGCACAGTAAGGTCGGATTCGCCTGACAATGTTTGAACGGCATTACCGAACTCGTTGATCGCTGCACGATTGATAAGCTGGACCGCATAGCCAAGTGACACACCGAGCGCGATTGCGAGCAGCGACAAGGCGACGCGTGCCCTGTTCTGGAGCAACGGGCCGACAATCAGTTTCGGCGACATGATCTCCGGACCGCCTTAGCCCACCAACTCAGCGGTGCCGTCACTTTCTCGTAAAAATGCGTCAACGACCTCGATCATTTTCTCCCTGCAATCGATATGGGGCGAATGTCCGCAATCGGGAAGGACAAGTTTCTGTACCGGGCCGCCCGCGCTTTGTTCAATCGCATCGACGTGTGCCAACGTGCCATATGGATCGTTCTGTCCCTGAATAACCAGAAGCGGTGAATGAATTGCATGAAGAAAGTGTTCGATATTCCAGTCACGAAAATCCGGATGCAACCAGATGTCGTTCCAGCCCGGGAACATGGATTCAGGATGGTTGTGATAGCGCGCGAGCTTCGGGGCGAGATCGGTTGTTTCAAAAGCGCGCTTGGCTTCGGCAATGGCATCAATGCTGACTTGTTCCACGAAAACATGTGGCGCCATCAGAATCAGCCCGCTTACCGCGTTGCCGCTGCCGGCATGGATGATCGCAATCGAGGCCCCGTCGCTATGCCCGATCAACAACGGATTTCGAACCTCCAATTGCGATAGCAATTCTGGCAACACCGTCGTCGCCTCGTAGTGCATATAGTCGACGTGACGAGGCTGTGTCAGTTGCGCCGATTGCCCGTGGCCATGGCGCGAGTAAACCAGTACCGGATGCCCGGTTCTGGCGACGAGGGCATCAGGAAAATCCTTCCACATCGCGACCGAACCAAGACCTTCGTGCAACAGGACGATCATCGTCCGCTGCCTTGCTCTTGCACCACCCGGTTCAACAATGCGGTATTCCAGGCGATGACCGCCGGCCGTAAGATGCACTTCTAGACTCCCAGATAAGAACGCAAGGTTTCCGGTTGCGCACGCAGGTCGTCGCTATTGCCTTCGAACACAATCTGCCCTTTAACGAGAATAATGTTGCGGTCGGAGATCGCAGACACGGCTGAAAAATTCTTGTCGACGATAATCGACGACATACCGGTTTGACGTATCTGATGAAGGATGCGCCAGATTTCCTGTGCCACCAGCGGTGCCAGCCCCTCAGTTGCTTCATCCAGAATCAGCAGATCCGGGTTGGTCAGCAACGCGCGCGCAATGGTGAGCATCTGCTGCTCGCCTCCGGAAAGCTGTTGCCCACCATGATGCATACGCTCGCGAAGGCGCGGGAACGTCTCGAGTGCACGATCGAGCGTCCACTCGGTGCGGCCATCGTGACCGGAACGCGCGGCCATGACGAGATTTTCCCTGACAGACAAATTCGGGAAAATGCCGCGCCCCTCGGGCACGTAAGCGATGCCCGCGCGCGCCACCCGGTACGGTGCGGCGCATGTCATGTCGACGCCGCGCACCTTGACGCTTCCCGCGCGTGGCGGCAACAGACCGAGAATGCTTTTCAGCAATGTCGTCTTGCCCATACCGTTGCGACCCATCAAACCAATCGTTTCGCCGCGGCGAACATCAAAGTCAACCCCATGCAGAATGTGGCTCGCGCCATAGTAGGCGTGAATGCCGCGCGCTTCGATCAGCATTCCCTTACGCATGACTATGCTCACCGAGGTAGGCGACTTGTACCGCGCGGCTGGCGCGCACAGTTTCAGGCAGACCCGATTCGAGTACGGCACCATTGACCATGACCGTTAATGTGTTGGCGAGTGAAAATACCGCGTCCATGTCGTGCTCGACCAGAAGAATGGCGTGACCGCCGGAAAGTGTCCGCAACAACTCGATGATCTGCGACGACTCTTCCGCGCCCATACCGGCGAGCGGTTCGTCGAGCAGCAACACGCGGGGGTTGGTCGCCAGGGTCATGGCAATTTCGACCTGGCGTTGCTCGCCATGCGATAACGTATCCACCCGTTCATCAGCGCGACCCGCCAAACCGACCTGTTCGATGGCTTGCATTGCAGTATCGGACACCGCACGATAACTGCGTGCTGCCCGAAAAAATCGCATTGACGTAGCGAGACGCGACTGCGCTGCAAGACGGCAGTTTTCGAACACGCTAAACGACAGAAACACATTTGTCTTCTGATAACTGCGTCCGACTCCGAGAAGTGAAATCCGCGGCGATGACAGGCCGGTGACTTCGTTACCATGCAGAAACACCTGACCTGCACTGGGCGTCAGATCGCCAGATAGAAGATTGATGAGCGTGCTCTTGCCGGCGCCGTTCGGACCGATGACGGCGTGCACCTCGCCCATGCGGCATATCAGAGACACGCCGTCGACGGCGGACAACCCGCCGAAATGGCGCGACAGCGAGCGTGTTTCAAGTATGGTTCCGGAATCGGACTTGTCGTCACGCATGAGTTTCCCCGGGAGCACGTTGCGCCGACCCAGCTTTCGTCCTTCGCCGCTGCCAATCTGGTAGCAGTCCGGCCACGCCGCGCGGAAGAAACAGTGCGACCAGCACAATCACTACTCCGATCAGCAGCTGCCAGTGCTTGGTCATTGTCTGAAAAATTTCCTCGAGGAACATCATGGAGAACGCGCCGAGAATCGGCCCGATCAATGTTCCCATGCCACCCAAAATAACCATCATCAACACCGACCCGGACAGATGCCAACCAAGCATCTCCGGATTGACTACGCCAAACTGTACCGCGGCGAGATATCCAGCTAGCCCGGCGATGCCGCCTGCAATGACGAAACACACGAGCTTGTATCGAAACGTGTGGAACCCGAGTGCGCGCATGCGGTGCTCGTTGACACGAATGCCGACGATGACTTGCCCGAATGGTGAACGCAGGATGGTGCGCATGAACAAGGTAACGCCGATCGAAAACGCAAGCACCAGATAATAAAAGTGCCCGGAATGCGCGAGGTCGAGTGGTTGCCAGTTGCCGATCATCAGTACCGGCCGCTCATGTATGTAGATGCCATCAGACCCGCCGGCAATTGCCGTGTCATGAAAGACATAGAACAACATTTCGGCAAATGCGAGTGTGGCCATGATGAAAAAGATGCCGCTGGTGCGAAGCACCAGTGTTCCGATGATCAACGCCATGAGAGCCGCACCCGAAACAGCCAACAACAGGCTTGTCCAGAAACTCGCAGCGTGTGTGTCCGGTGAATAAAGCGCGAGGATGTACCCGGCGACGCCAAAGAAGGCTGCGTGTCCGAGACTGACCAGCCCCGTATAGCCAACCAGCAGATTCAGGCTGCCGGCAAAGATTGCCATGATCAGAATTTTGGTAACGAACTGGACATAGAAGCGGTCGCCTATGAGCGGGAATGCCACAAGCAGTGCGACGCCAACTGACAAGCCGATGGCTAAGGCGCGGTTGCTCAACGCAGCCTCCGCGCAAACAATCCCTCGGGTCGCCACAGCAGAACGATCGCCATCAACACATAAATGCTCATGCCGGCGAGCTCAGGCAATACACGGAAGCCGCCAATCTCGACTTCGAGCACTTTTCCGAAGGTGTCGACCAGACCGATCAACAATGCGGCCGCCATTGCGCCTTTGACTGAGCCAATGCCGCCGATCACGACGACGACAAAACAAACAATCAATACCTGATTTCCCATTCCAGGGAACACCGACGACACCGGGGCGGCAATCATCCCTGCGAATGCGGCCATCGCAACGCCGAGCGCGAACACGGATCGGTACAACACATCGATATTGAGGCCCAGCGACTGCGTCATCTGACGATTCGACGCGCCGGCTCGAATCATCATGCCCAGCTTTGTGTGCTGTATCAGGTAATACATCAGCCCGGCAAGAATCACGCATACCAATGACAGCCAGAGACGATAGACCGGATAGGACAGCATCTCGGTTAACGGGATCGAACCCGCCAGCAAAGCCGGTACGACAACACTGTGAACATCATCGCCCCACAAGATGCTGCGCAACTCGGAAAAGATGAGGATCAAGCCGTAGGTCAGCAACACCTGTTGCAGATGGTCACGGCGATACAGATGGCGAATGAACAACCACTCCAGCAACATACCCAAAGCAACCGACAGCACGATTCCTGTAGGCAGTGCAATCCAGAAACTACCCAGGTGTTGTGAAAGCGACCACGCCAGATAGGCTCCCACCATGTAAAAACTGCCGTGGGAAAGATTGATCACACCCATGATGCCGAAAATCAAGGTCAGCCCGCTCGCCACCAGAAACAGCAACAGTCCGTACTGGATGGCGTTGAGCAGCTGGATGAGAAGAATGTGCGTGTCCATCGCGGATCGGAGGGAGGGGCGAGAAGGTGAGCTGTCAGCGATTGCGTAGCGCCGCCGATTTACTTTGTCGCGTGGCGGGTTACATGTTCTGTGGTTTAAAAGGCGAGAACACCCGGGTTGCACGGGCGTTCGGCGAACTCAAACAATTATCTTTCGAACAATTTGCCCTTCGACCAGTGAATTACATTGTGCAGCCGCGTGCAGGATCTTCCAGTGCTTTCCAGGCAACGCCGACTACTTTGTTATCGCCGTTCTCGACGCGACGCAGATAAAAATCCTGGATCGGATTGTGGGCGCGCGACATTGACCACTGGCCGCGCGGGCTGTCGATGACTGCACCTTCCATTGCGGCGATCACGGCGTCCTTGTTGCCGATATCTCCATTGGTCTGGTCAAGCGCCTGTTGCAGCAGCAAACCAGTGTCATACCCCTGTACCGCGTAGACATCGGCATTGGCAGAGTATGCATCCTGATACGCTGCGCGGAACGCGTTGTTTTGCGGATTGTCCAGCGAGTCCGCGTAATGCAGGGTTGTTAACAATCCTTCGGCCGCGTCGCCCTGCGCAGCAAGCACGCCTTCGGTGAGAAAACCGGAACCATATAAAGGAATCTTGTCTTTCAGGCCTGCAGCCGCATAGTCTTTTACGAATTTCACCGCGCCGCCACCAGCGAAAAAACACGCTACGGCGTCGGGCTTGATCGCGGCGATTTCGGTCAGCAATGCCTGAAACTCCACGTTCGGAAACGGCACGAACAGTTCTTTTGCGACGCTGCCGCCGGCGGCGGTATAACCCTCGGAGAACGATGCGGCGGCCTGTTGCCCAGCGCCGTAGTTCCAGGTAATGAAGACGGCCTTTTTGTGGCCGTTTTCCACCATCACCTTGCCCAGCGGATGGGTCGGCTGCCAGTTTGAAAACGAGGTGCGAAATATGTTGGGTGCACACAGTTCACCGGTAGCGGCGTTCGCGCCGGCATTAGGGATCAGCACCAGTGTTCCGGCCTCGCGTGCAACCTTGATCATGCCCATCGCGACGCCGGAGTGCACCGTACCCACCAGCACATCGACCTTGTCACGGGTGATGATCTTGTTGGCGTTGTCGGTCGCTTTCGCAGGATTGGATTCGTCGTCGACCTTGAAATATTCGACTTCACGTCCGCCAAGCTTGCCGTCCTGGTCGGCGAGCGCCAGCCTGAAACCGTTCTCTATTGCGACGCCGAGCTGAGCGTAAGTGCCCGTGTAAGGGAGCATCAGACCAACGCGAATCTTGTCTGATTTCGCGCAGCCAGCCAGTGGCATCATTGACATGCCGGCAAGGGCTCCTACGCCAACCAGAAACTCGCGACGTGAGCCTCGGCTCAGTTGTGGCTTATCCATTGTTCGGTCTCCCCTCATGTTCTTTTTCCATCCAAATATATGGTCCGGCGATTGTTCATGCCGCTGTGGTTTTCTCGCTCCGCAGTGGTTTTCTCACTCCGCAGTGTTTTTTGTCACTCCGTGATGGTTTGCTCACCGCGCTTGCGAAGTTTGAATCGCTGGATCTTGCCGGTAGCCGTTTTCGGCAACTCGTCGGCAAATTCGATCCAGCGAGGATACTTGAATGGTGCGAGCTTGTTTTTGACGTGCTGTTTGAGTGCGTCCGCCAGTTGATCGGACTGCACTACGCCGGGCGTGGTCACTACGAACGCCCTGGGCTTTACCAGCTTCTGGTCGTCAATGTCACCAACTACGGCGGCTTCGAGCACTTCGGGGTGCGTCATCAATGCCGCTTCCACCTCGAACGGCGAGACATACATACCACTCACTTTCAACATGTCATCGGAACGTCCGCCGTAGGTGTAGTAGCCATCAGCATCGACGCTGTACTTGTCGCCGGCACGGGTCCATTCTCCGACGAAAGTCTGCAAAGATTTTTCGCGCTTGTTCCAGTACTGCGAAGCACTGCTCGGCCCGCTGATCTGCAGTTCGCCAAGTTCGCCGGCGGCGACTTCCTCGCCATGCTCGTCGACGAGCCGCACTCTGTAACCGGGAACCGGTTTTCCGGTCGTTCCGTAATGCACTTCGCCCGGACGATTCGACAAGAAAATGTGCAACATTTCAGTCGATCCTATTCCATCCAGAATTTCAGTACCGAAATGATCAGTCCATCGTCGACCAAGGTCTGCCGGCAGTGCCTCACCCGCGGACGTGCACACACGCAGGGAGATTTCCTCCTGCGACGGCAGGTCCGGACTTGCGAGCATTGCGCCGTACAGGGTCGGCACACCATAGAAAATCGTCGGTCGACTCTGCTTCAGTCGCTGGAACACGGCAGCAGGTGTCGGCCGTTCTGCCATCAACACGGTGGTTGCGCCCACCGACAGCGGAAACGTCAGCCCATTGCCAAGACCGTACGCAAAGAACAGTTTTGCCGCCGAAAACACCACGTCATCTTCCCGAATCCCGAGCACCGGCCTTGCATATAGTTCAGCAGTCTGGATCAGGCTTGACTGGATATGGACCGTGCCTTTGGGTGTGCCGGTTGAACCTGAGGAATAGAGCCAGAAACAAACGTCATCACATGTCGTCGCCGCAGGTTTGAACTCGGCTGCAGCATTCTCCATCAGTGTTTGCAAATGCAGGCGTTCGACGGGCCCTTTATTCGGGCCGGCGTCACCAGAAACGATGACATATTCGAGAAATGGCGAACTGCTCAGAATCGGTTCGAAAGTGGGCAGCAAGGCTTCGGACACAATGAGCGCTCGCGCCCGGCTATCTGCAAGCATGAACCGGTAATCTTCAGTCGTGAGGAGCGTATTTGTGGCTATCGGAATGACACCAGCTTTGATTGCCCCCAGAAACACGGCCACAAAATCGACGGTGTCGTGATGCGCAAGCATGATGCGCGTTTCCATCCCGAGATCTAGCGAAACCAGCGCGGCCGCGGCACGATTGACACGTTCCGCCAGTTGCGAGTACGTGTACGAACCGTGGTCGTCGATATACGCGATTTTGGCGCCACGCCCGGCAGCCAGGTTGCGTTCGATCAGATCGTGCGCGGCGTTATAGTCGCGCGGGACGGTAACGACAGGCGGATCGACTGAGTGATCTACCGTACTGAGTGCGGGCACGCACGCTCCTCCAAAATTTTCGGTGCCCGGCCACGGTTCCGGTCACTCGTTCTAATAACCTCGTAGTGTACCGGTTGAACTCAGCTCTGCGCTGCCTGCGGCGGCACCGCGGAACCAAGTCGCTCATTGCATAGCTCGACCCACGGCTCGATCCATTCTCCGGCGTCGTCCTCTGGCAAAGTACCTGCGCTCGCGTCGTGCAGCATCATTTCGCCGATTCGTTTTGCCCCAAGCTGGCTGAGGATCTCGTCGAAGCGCTTTCCGCCGAAACAGAACGTATCTGCGTAGGTGCGATCACCCAGCCCAATGACGCCATACGCCACGTGTGACAGGTCAGGTCGCTGCGTGCACAACGCATCGTACAAGTCCTTTGCATTGTCCGGCACATCTCCCTGCCCATAGGTGGACGTGCAGATAAGGAACAGTCCGTTTCGGCCGAAGACACTCGGGTCGAGTTCATCCATTTCGAGGGTATGCACGATCAGGCCTTCGCCATCAAGGCGCAACTCGATTTCCTGCGCGACCAGTTGCGCAATACCGGTCATGGTGCCTACAAGAATATTCAGTTCAAATGCCATTAACGCCTGAGTCCCACTCGTTTCGCTTCGCCAGCTCTGTAGCCCGCGGCCTATCCGCACAAAACCCTGGCCAGCGTTCTGCCAAAGTCGCTTGGCCAAAGTCGCCATTATGCATTATTATGCATCTCTTGTGATCTATATGTAATATATTGCATTTTTTCGATGGGCGCACGAATAGACAAATCGGTAGTGCGGGTTCACGCAGATCCTGATTCGGCGGATGTGGTGTTCCTCAAAGCAATTGGCGAGAGAGTGCGTCAAGCCCGCGCACGCAAGAGCATCACGCGCAAAGCACTGGCAACGCAGTCAGGCGTTTCGGAACGCTACCTCGCAAACCTGGAATCGGGCCACGGCAATGTATCGGTCCTGTTGCTGCGGCAGGTCAGCGCGGCATTGAATTTGTCGCCGGAAGAACTGCTGCGCGACAGAGCCGATGAGCCAGCGGAGTTGGGAGCCATCCAGCAACTGTTGCGCGGCATGACGCCGGAAAGACTCGCCAAAGCCAGCGATTTACTGCTTCACAACTTTCGGGATCAACCTGCCGAGCGCAGCAAACGCATTGCGCTGATTGGATTGCGCGGCGCTGGCAAGACAACACTCGGACATCGACTCGCACAGAATCTGAAGCGGCCGTTCATCGAACTGGATCGCGAGATCGAGCGGGAAGCAGGAACCAGCCTTTCGGAAATATTTCTACTATATGGACAGCAGGGATATCGACGTTATGAGCGCCGCTGTCTGGAAAATCTGCTGGAAAGCCAGGAAGCGTATGTAATCGCAACCGGTGGCAGCATCGTATCCGAGCGCGCAACTTACCACCTGCTGCTGTCGACCTGTTTTACTGTATGGCTCAAAGCGCTACCCGAAGAACACATGGCGCGGGTTATCGCGCAGGGTGACACGCGCCCTATGGAAGGTAACGCACAGGCAATGGACGACTTGCGGCGCATTCTGGATAGCCGCGCAGAATTATATGGTCAGGCTGATGCGGTCGTTGATACGGCCGGAAGAAGCGTCCGAGAAAGCCTGAATGATGTCAATCGAACACTACCGGAACCAGAATAAACAAAATCATCATGAGCAAACAGACCCAAAAAACGAATAGCGATAGCCGGACACCGGTCACTTTTGATACCCACCCTGATCGATACGCACACTGGAAACTGTCAGTAGACGGTCCGGTGGCCACTCTGAGCATGGACGTCAGCGAAGACGAAGGGATACGGCCAGGCTACAAGTTAAAGCTCAATTCATATGATCTTGGTGTCGACATCGAATTGTACGACGCGCTGAACCGTGTCCGCTTCGAACACCCGCAGGTCAAATGCGTCGTGATCACATCAGCCAAGGAACGTATGTTCTGTTCAGGCGCGAACATCTACATGCTCGGCCTTTCGGAGCACACGTGGAAAGTAAACTTTTGCAAATTCACAAACGAAACGCGCAACGGTATCGAGGACTCCAGCCGGCACAATGGCCTGAAATTTCTGGCTGCGGTCAATGGCACGGTGGCTGGCGGCGGATATGAGCTGGCGCTGGCGTGCGATGAAATCCTGATGGTCGATGATCGATCATCTACAGTCAGCCTGCCTGAAGTACCCTTGCTAGGTGTGCTGCCGGGTACCGGCGGACTGACCCGGGTAATCGACAAACGGAAGGTGCGTCGTGATCTGGCTGACGTGTTTTGCTCAACCACGGAAGGCGTACGTGCCGATCGCGCGCGCGAATGGAAACTCGTCGACCACGTCGCAAAACCTCAACAATTTGCCGATGCCGTAACAACACGAAGCGCCGAACTTGTCGCCGAGAGCACGCGCCCGGACTCGGCGGAAGGTGTTGTTCTTAAACCACTCGAACGCAGCAGCGATGAGCGCGGCCTGCATTATCGCCATGTTGACATCGCTATCGATCGGTCTGCACGTACCGCAACTATTACCGTACTAGGTCCACGCGGTGAGCAACCGAACGACCTTGCAGGCATTCACGCCGCCGGCGCGAACTGGTGGCCGCTGGCGATGGCACGCGAACTCGACGATGCAATTCTGATGCTGCGCGCCAACGAACTCGACATCGGCACCTGGATACTCAAGACCCGCGGCAACATGGACGCGGTTTTGAAAATGGATTCAACGCTGGTACGCAGGCGTGACAACTGGCTTGTTAAAGAAACAATCGCGTTGCTGCGGCGCACCTTGGCGCGGCTGGAAGTTTCGTCGCGCACTTTGTTCGCATTGATCGACGAGGAATCGTGTTTCGGCGGAACCTTGTTCGAACTGGCACTGGCTACGGACCGCAGTTACATGCTGGCAACACCGGATGAGCATGCCGGCGCACCGGAAATCGCATTGTCGATGCTTAACTTTGGCGCCTACCTTGGGATAAACCAGCTGACGCGATTGCAGACACGCTTCTGTGCTGAAGGCGGCCCGGTCGAAGCCGTATTCAACCGAAGTAACGACCGGATGAAGGCTGCAGCCGCGTTCGAACTGGGTCTGGTCACGTTTATACCGGACGAACTCGATTGGGATGACGAAATAAGAGTTGCACTCGAGGAACGGGCAAGTCTGTCCCCTGATGCGCTCACCGGCATGGAAGCCAACCTGCGCTTCGCCGGAAACGAGACGATGGAAACGCGCATTTTTGGTCGCTTGTCAGCATGGCAAAACTGGATTTTCAACCGGCCAAACGCAGTTGGGGATCAGGGCGCACTGAAAGTATTCGGTGCCGGCAGCAAACCCAAGTTCGACTGGGGGCGTGTTTAGACGTACCCGGAAACTGTCGCATAAGGAGAACGGTTCGGTCATCGGCATAGACAGTCAGCGAACTACAGAGCAACCGAATCACGAAAAAACATGGTGAGGTCCAAATGAGCATCAACTACAGTGAAAAAATTCCGAATAACGTCGATCTGGCGAACGATCGCAAACTGCAGCGCGCGCTCGAACACTGGCAACCGCACTTTCTTGACTGGTGGCGGGAGCAGGGTCCGAATGATTTTGCGTCGGACGAGGTTTACCTGCGCACCGCAGTCGGCGTCGACGCGCAGGGATGGGCCAGCTATGGCCACGTCAAGATGCCCGATTACCGTTGGGGGATCTTTCTGGCAGATCGGGTTGCAGATCGAACCATCGGCTTCGGCGATCACTTTGGCGAACCAGTCTGGCAACAAGTGCCCGGTGAATTGCGCTCGCAGTTCCGGCGCATCATTGTTACCCAGGGCGACACCGAACCGGCATCAGTCGAGCAACAGCATCTGCTGGGGCTGACTTGTCCGTCGCTTTACGACCTGCGCAACCTGTTTCAGGTGAATGTCGAGGAAGGTCGTCACTTGTGGGCCATGGTTTACCTGCTTCACGCCTATTTCGGGCGCGACGGTCGCGAAGAGGCGGAAGCGCTGCTGGGACGCCACTCCGGTGACGCGGACAATCCACGCATTCTGGGCACGTTCAACGAGCCTATCAGCGACTGGCTGTCGTTCTTCATGTTCACCTATTTCACTGACAGAGACGGGAAATTTCAGCTCAAGAGCCTTTCGGAATCCGGTTTCGACCCGCTCGCGCGAACCTGCCGCTTCATGTTGACTGAAGAGGCACACCACATGTTTGTGGGCGAAACCGGCGTTGGACGAATCGTCAAACGGACACTCGAGGTCATGAAAGAACTGGGTACTGATGATCCAGGCGCAATTCGCGCTCATGGCGCGATAGATCTTCAGACAATTCAGCGCTATCTCAACTTCTGGTTTTCGTCGTCGCTGGATCTGTTTGGCTCGGAAGTGTCGTCTAATTCCGCGTCTTCGTTCGCCAACGGCATCAAGGGCAGGCCCGACGAGTCACAGTACGAAGACCACGTATGCGCCGATTCAAGCTATGACCTGGAAACGCCCGACGGCGTTGAAAGGGTCAATTTGCGCAACGCGATGAACGAAGTCATGCGCAATTCCTACGTCAAGGATTGCGAGATCGGCATCAAACGCTGGAATATGCAGATCAAACGCGCCGGTTACGACACCCCTCTGAGCCTGCCAAGCAGCCGCTTCCACCGTTCGATCGGAAGCTGGTCGAATATGCCCGTCGATCCGGATGGGAAAATAATTGATCGCGATGTGTACGAAAGACAGCTGGTTGACTGGCTACCAACTGAAAACGATCAGGCATTTGTACACAGCCTGATGCAGCGCGTTGCGGAGCCCGGGAAAATGGCCGGATGGATCGCCCCGCCCGATCGCGGTATCAACAAGCTACCGGTGGATTACGAGTACGTGCGCTCGCATTAAGAAACCCTGTTTCGATTGACCGAGGCTTCCGTGTTGGTTGCAGAGAAAGCGCTGCGTATGACCTCACGCCGAAGCGTTCAGATGACAAATCAGAAGAACGCGAGCACCTGCAAATCAAGCAACGCGCGATTGGCTTCCGACCAGACCTGCCGGCGTCAGCGTGAGGATCTCATCCACCGTTTCGGCTGCGTCGCGCGAATGGGTAACAAGGACGCCCGCACTGGCATTGTCCTTTATCTGGCGTCGCAATAAATCGAGTATCTGCCGCGCCGTATCCGGATCTAGATTACCAGTCGGTTCATCTGCGAGTACCAGCCGCGGACGATGTACCAGGGCGCGAGCGATTGCAACGCGCTGCAACTCACCTCCCGACAGTTCACGCGGCATGGAATCACGGCGCTCTACCAGCCCGACAGATTCCAGCATTTCATTGACGCGACGCCGCGACGCGACGGGGTCAGTCCCAACCAGCGAAAGCGGCAATTCCACGTTCTGCGCGACTGAAAGATAAGGCAGAACATGAAACGCCTGAAACACAAATCCCATATGCTCTCGCCGCAGTCTTGTCAGGTCATCGTCGGAAAATTCCGCGAGATTGGCACCGTTCAAATACACGGTGCCTGTATCCGGCGTCTCAAGCCCGGCGATCACGTTGAGCAATGTGGACTTGCCCACGCCCGACTCACCCATTACTGCTATGTAGTGACCAGCCGCGACATCGAGATCGACTGATTGGAGCACCCGGCGTGGACGCGGACCGTCAAATGTTTTGGAAACGTCTCGAAGAGAAAGCACAGTTAAGTATTTGTATTAGTTCAACCGAGACCATTTACAGATACTGCCAGAATTGATCACTACTTCGTTGAAAAGGGGTCGCTCGCGGGTGCTACCAAACCTCTAGTGTATGTGCCGAGATCGCGAAGTCGTCCTTGGAAGAAGCGGCCTTTTTGCCAACATCTTAAGGTTGTCGCAGGCAGCCCAAACCCACGCCGGTTAGTGTTGTCTTGGCGACAACCAAGCTTGCGAAGCAGAATACAAGTATGTTCCACTGTTCGATAGTCGTTGTCGCTGGTCTCCTTCACTTTTTCTGGATCAAAAAGTGCAGATGCAACCCATCTCGGAATGGCTTTCGTCACTCGGTCTCGCGCAGTATGCCTCTGTCTTCGAGGACAACGGTATTGATCTTGAGGCAATTGCAATGGTTTCCGAGGCCGAACTTGAGGAAATCGGGGTTCTGCTAGGCCATCGCAAGAAACTGCTCAAGGCGATAGCGGGACTGAATGTCGCTACGTTGTCCGCTCCCACGGAACGTGAGCCGCGTTTCGCGACTGATGGTGCCGAACGCCGCCAACTCACCGTTATGTTTTGCGACCTGGTTGGTTCCACCGAGTTATCACAGAAACTCGATCCTGAGGCACTGCGCGAACTGATGCAAAGCTACCAGCAAGCGTGCGGAACTGTGATCGAGCGATACGAAGGCCACGTCGCCCAATATCTTGGTGACGGGCTAATGACCTACTTCGGCTGGCCACGCGCGCACGAAGACGATGCCGAGCGCTCGATTCGCACAGGCCTTGAAATCGTCGAGGCAGTGAAACAGGTATCCGCTCGCGAGCCGCTGCACGTGCGTATCGGGATCGCTACGGGTCCGGTTGTCGTTGGTGAAACCGGCGCTGGGGACGCTTCGGTGCCGAAGCTTGCAGTCGGCGAAACACCGAACCTCGCGGCACGCATCCAGAGTCTGGCAGGGCCTGACCAGGTAATGATCGGACCAGACACGCGCCACCTTGTAGGCGGCACGTTCGAACTTGAAGACGCCGGCGAATATGCACTCAAGGGCATTATTGAACCGGTGCGTGCATGGCACGTGTCCGGTTTAGCGAGCAGTGAAGGTCGATTTGACGCCGCGCACGGTGAAGGCGCACTGACACCAATGGTCGGTCGCGAGCAAGAACTCGGTTTACTGATGGAACGCTGGCAACTTGCACAAGACAGCGAAGAGCAAGTGGTACTGCTATCCGGAGAACCTGGCATTGGCAAGAGCCGGGTCTTGAATGCACTGCGCGAACGTCTTGAAAAAACCGGCGCGCAGTCACTGCGCTTCCAGTGCTCGCCCTATTACGTGAACAGTGCTTTCTGGCCGAGCATCAACAGCTTTGAGCGGGCGTTGAAGTTTGCACGCGATGAAACGCCGGAATCGAAACTGGACAAACTCGAATCACTGATTGTCGGCCATTTTCAACGGCCACCGGCCGATGTGCGCTTCATCGCAGCGATGCTCTCCATTCCTTATGAAGAACGTTATGGCGAACTCACCATGACGCCGCAAAAGTTCAAGGACGAGACCTTGCGCACGTTAGTCGATCTCACTGAAGCGGCAGCTAAGCAACAACCCAGCGTGCTGTTGTTCGAGGATCTGCACTGGGCCGATCCGACCACGCTTGAAGTCCTTGATTTGATGATCGACGGGGTGAAAGCGATTCCGTTGCTCATCGTACTCACCCATCGGCCGGAGTTCCAGAACCGCTGGGCTGATCATGGTCATGTCGTGAGCCTGAACCTGTCCAAGCTCACGAGTGCGCAGAGCGAAGCGATGACATCCGGAGTGGCGGGCGGCAAGAAGTTGCCCGATGATTTGCTTGAGCAGATTATCGCGAAGACTGACGGAGTACCGTTGTTCGTCGAAGAGCTGACCAAGTCGATTCTCGAGTCCGGTGAGTTGAAAGAGAAAGGCGATCGTTACGAGTACGCCGGCGCCAGTCACGCCGTCACCATTCCAGCGACGCTCAGGGACTCATTAATGGCGCGCCTGGATAGGTATATGCCGGTGAAGGAGATCGCGCAGATCGGTGCCGCCATTGGACGCGAGTTCAGTTATGAGTTGATCTCGGCGGTTGCGCCATTGTCAACAACCCAGCTCGATGAAGCACTCGCGCAACTATCTGACTCTGGGCTTGCGTTCAAACGAGGTACGACACCGGAGGCGACGTACACCTTCAAGCATGCCCTAGTACAAGACGCAGCCTATGACTCGTTGCTCAAGACCAAGCGAAAGGAGCTTCACGGCAGGATCGCGCGGGTGCTGGAGGACCAGTTTCCTTCCACTGCTGACGCTGAGCCCGAGCTACTTGCCTATCACTTGACCAAGGCGACGCAGACAAAGCATGCAGTGGAGTACTGGTCTAAGGCGGGGGAACTGGCGCTCAAGCGTATGGCACCGACAGAGGCCATCTCTCATCTGAGCAACGGACTTGAACTCGTCGCCACATTGCCGCCCTCCAGCGACCGTGATGCGCGGGAGCTGGATTTGCGCTTACCGCTTGGCGCTGCCTGGATGGCCTTGCGGGGATGGCACGCACACGAGGTGGCCTCGGCCCTTACGCCGGCACTAGAGCTGGCAACGTCAATAGACCGTCAAGATGCGCTGATTCCTGTTCTCGGCGGATTGTTTTTTCATCGAATGACTCAGGGCCGTAATGCCGAGTCTTTCCAGTTCGCTGAACGTATGCTGGAAACGGCTGACCGAGACGGAGATTCCAGCCTACGACTCGTCGGGCACATGGCGGCGACCGCTGCGCAGTGGTGGATGGGCAACTTCCTTGTCTCGAGACAGCATGGTGAGAAGGCGCTCGAGTTGTATGATTTCGAGGCACACCGACCGATCGCCGACTCGATCAATCACGACCCCAAAACATTGGTTCATTGGTATCGCGCATCGTCAGCATGGATGCTCGGGTATCCGGATACGGCACTGCGTGAGATGGAGACGGCGGAAGCCCATGCACGTCGGCGAAACCAAGCCTTCGACCTCCTGGTCACGCTAACTTTCGGCGCACTTCCGTTGCAATATCGCGGCAATCTGGCGGAGTACCGCGGACGCCTGGATGCCGCGCGGGAAACCGCCGAAGAGCAAGGCTTGGCATTCTTCTGTGACTACGCCCCGTGGCTTGGCTGCTTCGCCCTTGGGCAGGAGGGCCGTCATCAGGAGGCAGTGGAAGCGCTGTCCACTGGCATCCAGACCAGGGCCGAGGAGGGCTTGCTGGGGTTACTGCCTTATGCAAAGCGCTTGCTCGCAGAGAGTCTTGCCGCCACGGGTGCTCGCGAACAGGCAATCGGCGTGCTGGACGAAAGTCTGGCGCAGATCGCGCGCTCTGGATGGGAGGAGCGAGTCCATTTAGCTGAAGTACAGCGTGTCAGAGGTGTGGTTCTAGAGCAACTCGGCAGATTGGAAGAAGCCGAGCACGACCTTCGTAGCGCGATCGAAGTGGCGCGCAATCAGGAGGCGAAGTCGTGGGAGTTGCGATCGTCTATGTCGCTAGCCCGATTTTGGAGCAAGCAAGGAAAGCGAGGCGAGGCGCGTGAACTGCTAGCGCCGGTGTACGCCTGGTTCACCGAAGGGTTCGAAAGCAGGGATCTAAGGGAGGCTAAAGCTCTCCTCGAGACCTTGTAAGGGAGATTCAACATGTACAAATCTGCACTGTTTGCACTGATCACGCTACTGGGAACGATGCCGCTGACCGGAATTGGCAAAGAGCCTGTGCCGATCGCGCTGAGTGTGCCACTGAGCGGCCCCTTCGCAAGTGTTGGCGAGACCGAATTCCAGCACGCGCAGCTTTACGTCGATGACGTCAATGCACGGGGCGGGGTACTGGGTGGCCGCAAGCTGGAACTGGTGGCGTTCGACAACAAGAACAGCCCGCAGGAGGCCATTCTGCAGCTCAGCCAGATCGCCGATCGCGGTATTCGCTTTGTGTCTTTCTGCTGCGCATCGCATATCGCCGTGCCAATGTCCGAAGCAATCAAGCGACGCAATGAGCGCGAACCGGAGCGTGCCATGCTGTTCCTGGCCTCAGCAGGCGATCAGGACATTACCAATGAGAAGTGCAGCTTCTGGAGCTTTGCGTTTCAGGGAAAGGCCGAAATGATGATGACAGCCTTGACCAATCAGTTAGCCACGCAGCCCGGTGTCAAGCGCGTATATCTGATCAACCAGGACTACCAGTGGGGGCAACAGAACCAGCGCTTCGCACGCGAGATGCTGGCGCGCAAACGGCCGGACATCCAGATTGTGGGTAACGATCTTCATCCGCCGGGCAAGGTCAGGGACTTTTCCCCCTATGTGGCGAAGATCAGGGCCGCCAAGCCCGATATTGTGATTACGGCGAACTGGGGCAACGACCTCACCCTACTCGTAAAGGCGGCTGGCGAATCGGGTTTGCAGGTTTCCTTCTACACTGTCGTCGGTTGGCTTTACGGAACTGCCACCGTGATGGGCGACGCCGCAGTCGACCGAGTGGTCAGCGTGTGGCGATGGCACCCCAACTTGTCGTTCGAGACGGAGCGGCTGGCGCGCAAAGAATACCAACGCCGATACAACCAGGAATACTACCTTTCTGGTAATCGCCTGACGATCGAGATGCTGGCGACAGCGATAGATCAGGCCGGGTCGACAAATCCACTGCGTGTCGCCTACGCCCTGGAAGGCCTGCGCCTAGAGGGCAACATTGGAGAAGTTTGGATGCGTCCTGACGATCATCAACTTTTCGAGCCGTTGTACGTGGTGAGCCTCACACAGGTCAACGGTCGCGATATCAAGTACGGTCTCGAGGGCACACAAACTGGTACCCGTACTCTGGCCCGGATCGAGATGGCCGACACGACCGTTCCCACACGCTGCGAAATGAAGCGGCCGCCACGGCCGTAGCAGTTCATTCAGAAGAAAACGAGGTGATGGTCCAGCCCGTTACACCGAGACGCAGCCCTTCAGGCGGCTAACGACGAGGAGAGTCGGGTGGAGTTTTTCCTCGTCACGTTGTTGAACAGCCTGTCGTACGGACTGCTGTTGTTTATGCTCTCATCAGGGCTGACGCTCATTTTCAGCATGATGGGTGTGCTCAATTTCGCGCATGCCAGCTTCTATATGCTAGGTGCATATTTCGCGTATCAGACTGGTGCCATCATCGGATTCTGGCCGGCGTTGTTTCTGGCACCGATCATGGTTGGCGCGTTAGGGGCATTCACCGAGCGTTTCGGGTTGCGCACAGTCCACAAGTTCGGTCCCGTTGCCGAGTTGCTGTTTACCTTCGGGCTAGCTTACGTCATCGAAGAAATCGTCCATCTTGTATGGGGACATGCGCCAGTCGATTACCGCGTTCCTGCCGAACTCGACTTCACCTTGTTTACGCTTTTTACCACGCAATATCCGGCGTACCGGGCATTCATGATGGCGATATCGGTCGGCATGCTCGTTTCGCTGTACCTGTTGCTCTCACGAACGCGTATCGGCATGGTGGTGCAAGCGTCGCTGACGCATCCAGATATGGTCGAAGCGTTGGGTCACAACGTGCCCCGCGTATTCATGCTGGTATTTGCTAGCGGTTGTGCACTTGCTGGCCTTGCCGGCGTGTTGGGCGGAAACCTGTTCATCACCGAGCCAGGCATGGCATTCGCGCTTGGCAGCATCGTATTTGTCGTCGTGGTGTTTGGCGGCTTGGGGTCACTGACAGGTGCATTCGTCGCTTCGCTGCTCATTGGTGCCATTCAGACTTTTTCGGTTGCGCTTGATTACTCGATGCTCAGTTTTCTCGGCTTGCTCGGAATCACTGTGTCCGAAGAGTCGGGCTGGTACGGCATCTGGTCGGTCACGATTTCACAGACAGCTCCGGTCGTGCCCTATCTGCTAATGGTGCTGATGTTGATCGTCAGGCCACGTGGCTTGATGGGAACGCGAGAAAGTTGAAATGACGCCCACGTTTCACAAGGCGCGGATTGTCTTTTGGAGCGCAGTTGCGATTGTGTTCATTCTGTTGCCATATGTGATAACAGGTGGATTTGCGCTGTCGATGCTGTCGCAGATGGGTATCGCCATTATCTTCGCGCTCTCGTTCAACATGCTGCTTGGCCAGACCGGCTTACTTTCATTCGGGCACGCCGTTTATTTCGGGCTGGGGGCCTTCATGACGGCGCACGCGATTAACTGGGTGGACGCCGGGCGTATCTGGTGGCCAATCAGCCTGATGCCGCTTGTCGGCGCTTTGACCGGAATGTTTTTTGGGCTCGTGCTCGGATTCGTAACAACCCGGAGATCGGGTACACCGTTCGCGATGATTTCGCTGGGCATCGCCGAATTGGTTGCAGCCAGCGCGTTGATGTTTACAACATTCTTCGGAGGCGAAAGTGGCATTTCAACCGATCGGACCGCCGGTGGTACGGTGTTCGGTATCACCTACGGCCCGCAAATCCAGGTTTATTACCTGATCGCTGCATGGTGTCTGGTCGCAATGATGGGTATGTTCGCAGTTACGCAAACGCCGCTCGGGAGACTGGCAAACGCTACCCGCGACAATCCGGAACGGATCAAGTTCATTGGCTATAACCCGATCAAGGTACGGTGGTTGATGATGACATTGGCCGGTTTCTTTGCCGGCATCTCGGGATCGCTCGCAACGATCAATTTCGAAATCGTAACGGCGGAGACTCTTGGCCTGGTAGCGTCGGGCAACGTCGTGTTGATGGCTTTCATTGGTGGTGTTGGCCACTTCTGGGGTCCGATTGTCGGTGCTGTGCTGGTAACCTTTCTGCAGTCAGCACTGTCGACGTATACGCAGGCATGGCTCCTCTACTTCGGATTGTTATTCCTGGTGATAATTCTGTTTTCGCCGGGAGGCGTCGCCAGTCTGATTACCTTGCACAAGCCAGCGTGGCGTGCGCGCCTTCTCAAACGCTTATTGCCGTCCTATGCGTTTGCGGCGGCGACCGGCGCGCTCATGCTTACCGGATTCGTTTCCCTCGTGGAACTCCTTTATAACCGACAGGGGGTCGATTCAAGGAACTTTGTCCAACTGTTCGGACTGCAGGTCGACCCTGCCCAGGCTTCCGCATGGATCATTGCGTTGCTGATCTTTGTTTTCGGCGCCGGATTGTTTCGCTGGGCGTGGAGTTTCGTGCATAGCGCCTGGGAAGATATGACGCCGCAACTGCAAGCGAGAGGCGCGATATAAGCAGCGCGTCTCTCTACCCTCGGAGCCCAAGGAAAGGCTTCGTTCCAACCGCCATCATCGCAGACGTAACGATCGCAACGTAGTGACCAGCCGCGACACCGAGATCAACCGATTGCAGAACCTGGCGCGGACGCGATCCATCAAATGTCTTTGAAATGTTACGTAGTGGAGAAGCACGGCCAATATTATTGTGACGCACGGCGCCTGCTACGGCAAATCGAACAACAGGATCTCAGCCTCTTCGCCTTGCTCGATGACGATGTTGCCTTCACCCTTGATCTTGAGAGCATCGCCCGAGTTCAATGCCGCTCCATTTACGGTGGCGTTACCGCGTGCAACGTGCACATATGCTTGTCGACTGTCGGCCATGTCATATTCCACGCTTTCGTCACCATCGACGAGCGTCGAAAAGATCAGCGCCTTCTGATGAATTCTGACCGACTGGTCGCGACCGTCGGGCGACGCAACAAGACACAGTCTTCCGCGCTTTTCTTCGTCCGGAAATAGCCTTTGTTCATAGCCTGGCTGGATACCCTCCTCGTCAGGGACAATCCAGATTTGCAGAAAGTGTACGGGATCAGTCTTCGATTGGTTGTACTCGCTGTGAACAACCCCTGTGCCGGCGCTCATCCGCTGAACGTCTCCAGGCCGGATGACCGAACCATTCCCCATGCTGTCTTTGTGTTCCAGTTCACCGGAAAGGACATAGCTGATGATCTCCATGTCGTTGTGCGGGTGTTTGCCGAAACCGGCGCCGCTTGCGACACGATCTTCGTTGATTACGCGCAACGGTCCGAATCCCATGTGCATGGGATCGTAATAGTTGGCAAACGAAAACGAGTGATAGCTTTTCAACCAGCCATGATCGGCATAGCCACGTTCGTCGGCGCGGCGAATTTCATTCATCGCAATTTCCTTAGTGAGGCACGCTGAATCTTAGCCAGGAGTTCTCGTACAGATGATAGTCGAGGCTGTAAACACATGTTTGAGTGACACGTTGTTCGCCGTAGATAGCGTTGGCAAGGCACAAGCTACCGAGTGAGTCAGGATGGTCCGGATAAGCGACACGCTTGAAGCGCCAAACTGCTGTCTTCAATCAGAGCGTCAGCGAACCTTTTGAGACTCGAACACACGATCCCCCAACCCGGACCGGGGACGCCTGTCCTCCGCGACATTCGTATTCAAGAGTCAGAATAGAAGGCCTGCCCATTTCGACGCCCTGCTCGATAACCAACTCGTATTTTCCATCTTGCTGCCCGGCGGCAAGCAATCCGGCCAGTGCCGATACCGCACTTCCGGTTGCCGGATCCTCTGGAATACCCATCGCGGGCGCGAACATGCGTGCATGAATCTGCGCGGGCGCTGATTCGGTGTCGAACGCGAATATAAACACCATGTTTGACTCGGCGCCCGCCAGCAGTGGGTCCATCACTTCGGAACGCGGACGTGCTCGCCGGACCGCGTCTACGCTGTTCAGGCAGACGAAAATGAAGGGTGTTCCGCATGAGTAGATGCACGGTTCATAATCGGCACGAAAGTCGTCAGAATCGAGTGAAAGCATGGGAGCAAGTTGGTTTGCTTGATGAGAGAAAGAAAGCTTGGCCGGGGTTACCGGAACGGTCATAGTGGCTGCAACCGGCTGGTCATCAGTCATCTTGACAGAGACCTCGACGTCTCCGACAGCTTCTTCAAGAACGACGCGCGGCCCGCTCTCCCCGGATTCGCATTCGGCAGATTCGAATTCGCCGAGCGCCGCGAGTAGCCAGGCCGTACCAATGGTCGGGTGCCCGGCGAACGGCAGTTCCGCGCGCGGTGTAAATATGCGTATGCGACGCGTCGACGTATGCCGAACACGGGGAAGCACAAACACGGTTTCGGAAAGGTTGAACTCTGCGGCGATCGCCTGCAGGCGATCCGTCCCAAGAGATTCTGCACCAAACACCACTGCAAGCGGATTGCCTCCGAACATGGTATCGGTGAACACATCCAGCGTATAGAAAGGCAGATCAGCCACTAGTGATTACCACCTGAGCACGTTCTCCAAAAAAAACGGCGGGTACCAAAGCCCCGCCGCAATTGAAATAACTGATCCTCGCCGTGAACGCGTACTTATTGCTCTTTGCCTTGCGGCGCCGTTATGACACCCGCGCCACCGACTGCCATCTCAGCCGCGTCACGCTCTTCCGGAATCAGGTGAATGTTGCGAACGATGAGCGTATACGCCACTGGAATAATGAACAACGTGAGCAGCGTTCCGACTGATATTCCGCCGACGATGACCCAGCCGATCGCCTGTCGGGCTTCAGCGCCGGCGCCCGAAGACAATGCCAACGGTGTTGCACCGAGCACGGTCGCCAGTGCCGTCATCAGAATTGGGCGCAGACGCAGTGTCGACGCTTCGATGACCGCCTCCACTTTCTCCATACCCTTGCGGCGCAACTGATTGGTAAATTCGACGATGAGAATACCGTTCTTGGTGATCAGGCCAACCAGCATGACCAGGCCGATCTGACTGTAAACATTCAGAGTGCCACCATTGCCTGCCTGGGCATTGAGCCACATCGCCAACAATGCGCCCACGAAAGCAAGCGGCACCGTCAACATGATTACGAACGGGCTGACAAAGCTCTCGAACTGGGCCGACAAAACCAGGTAGATAAATACGATCGCAAGCAGAAGCGTGATCATGATCTCACTACCTGTCTCGCGAAACTCTCGCGACGCGCCGTTCAAGTCGGTCGCGACCGTTTCCGGTAGTTCCTGCGCGACAAGCATATCAATGTGATCGAGAACATCGCCCAGACTGTAGCCTGGTCCGACGTTGCCATTAATAATCGCCGCGCGGAATTTATTGAAGTGATTGAGTTCCTTGGGCGCGACCGTTTCGACCAGGTTCACCAGATTCGACAACTGGATCAGGCGACCGTTGTCCGAACGCACGTATATGGACGTAAGATCGGTCGGCTGGCGCCGTTTGTCATCTTCCAATTGCAGTACAACGTCGTACTGTTTACCTTCCCGTTTGTAACGCGTCACATCACGGCCACCAAGCAGCGTTTCGAGCGTACCGCCGATGGTCGCCATCGAGATTCCGAGCGCAGATGCCTTGTCGCGGTCAATGTCAACGCGCAATTGCGGCTTGTTGAGTTTCAAATCAGTATCAAGGCCGTTGATGCCAGGATATTGCCGCAACTTACCCATCACCTTGCTAACGTATCCTTGCAGCTGTTCGTAACTGTTGCCGTATATAACGTACTCGACCTGTTTGGAAAGAAAGCTCTGCCCCAGCGACAACGGATCCTTTGCAAAAGATATAACGCCAGGCAGCCCGCCATACAACTTGGGCGTAAGTTCCTTGGTGATGGTCAACTGGCTACGCTCACGATCATCCCAGTGCTTCAGAACGGCAAATGCGATGCCTAGGTTCACAGGATTTGGCCGATCGAGACCTGGAGCGACCACTTCAAACAGCGTGTCGATTTCGGTCACGCTGCTGAGAACACCAGCAACTGCGTGCATGTAGCGGTCTGTGTATTGCATGGTGGCACCTTCCGGCGCTATTGCGAACGCCATGAAGACACCGCGATCTTCGACAGGCGAAAGCTCCGATTTGAGTTGGAGGAACAGAAACACCATTCCTGTCAGGGCCGCAACGAAAACCAGGGCGACAATCCAGCGCACGCGCAATATGCCACGCAGAATTGCCCGATAGCCGGAGTTCATCCCGTTGAATATCTTCTCAGTGAAATTGAACATGCGCCCGTGGCCTTCATGCTCCTTGAGAAGTTTGGAGCACATCATCGGCGTCAACGTCAGCGCGACAAATCCACTGACCACGACTGCAGCGACGACGGTCATCGCGAATTCCACGAACAACTGGCCGACTCTACCAGTCATGAATACCAGCGGGGTAAACACTGCCACCAACGTAATTGTCATCGCGACCACAGCGAATCCAATTTCCTTTGCGCCCTTCATGGCCGCCTGATAACGCGTCTCACCGTTCTCTATGTGCCGGTGTATGTTCTCCAGCATCACGATAGCGTCGTCGACCACCAAACCCACGGCCAGCACGATTCCCAACAGCGTGAGCACGTTGATCGAGAAGCCCATCAGATAGAGGAAGAAAAACGCGCCGATCAGCGAAATCGGAATCGTGACGACAGGGATAAGCGTCGCCCGGAAACTACGCAGAAATACGAAGATCACCAGCACCACCAGCAGCATCGCTTCGGCCATGACCTTGAACACCGCGTCAATAGCCGCCGAGATGAACTCAGACGTGTCCACCGCAACACGCATTTGCATACCTTCTGGCAATCCGGCCTCTAATCGCGGCACCAGTTCGCGCACCGCGTTTGCCAGCGCAACAGTGTTGCCGGTAGATTGCTTGACCACACCAAGCCCCAGCGCTTCATTTCCACTTACGCGAACGACTTTGCGGTTTTCGTACGGGCCCGGCGCTGCGTGACCAATATCCCTGATGCGGATGGGATACCCGGCGACATCGCGGATAATCATGTTGTTGAATGCTTCCGGACTGCGCAGGTTGGTTTCCGCGAGTACCGTCAATTCGCGATCATTACTCTCAATGCGACCTCCCGGCGAATCGAGGTTCTGGCGACGTAACGCCGCTTCTACGTCCTGTGGCGTGAGGCCGTGTGCCGCCAGGCGTTCACGGTCGAGCCAGACGCGCATTGAGTAACGACGCTCCCCACCGATAATGACCGTGGCAACGCCGGGCGTGGCTTTTATCGGATCGGTCAGGTATCGATCGGCATAGTCGGTCAGCTCCATCGGCGTATGCCGGTCGCTGGTCAGCGCGATCCACATCACCGGCCAGGCATCGGCTTCGATCTTATTGACGACCGGATCGTCAGCCTGTGCAGGGAGAAGTCTTTTAACTCGCGCAACTCTGTCCCGCACATCATTGGCCGCCGCTTCGACATTGCGATCGGTGACAAAGGTAACTGTGACCTCGCTAACCTCTTCACGGCTGCGCGACTTGATGGTATTGATTCCCTCAATACCGGAGAGTGCGTCTTCAATCGGAGTGGTGATTACGCTTTCGATAACCTGCGCAGTCGCCCCGGTGTACACAGTTCGCACCGACACGATCGGCGGATCGATTTTCGGATACTCGCGCACCGATAGACGGTCGAAAGAGATCACCCCCAGCAGAACGATCAGCAAGCTGAAAACGGTGGCAAGCACCGGTCGTCTGATTGAGATAGTAGAAAGAATCATTGCAAACCTCCTCGCAAATCAGGCACGTCAGCCTGACTTGCTGTCTTTTTGAGCCGTCTGCTTGCTTTGTCCCGCAGGCGCAGCCGGCGGCGCTCCCATGACCATCACTGGCGCGCCGTCACGCAGTTTGATCTGCCCTTCGGTCACAACCATGTCTCCAGCCGACAAGCCCTGCCTAATTTCGACGCTGCCGGGACCGCGTTTGCCGAGTTCGACCTTGGTAAGCGCGACTTTGCCATCAACCACAACGAACACGAAGTTGTCGGTGCCCTGAGGCCACAGCGCCTGCTCGGGAACGGTGATCGCGTTCGAGCGCGTCGACAAGGTCAGCGCGACACGAACAAACATGCCTGGCTTGAGCTTGAACCCCTTGTTAGGTATGCGCGCGCGCATTAATGCGGTGCGCGTTTCCTGCTCAACCACAGGCTGGACCGCGTAGACATTACCCTGGAATTGCTCCCCCGGAAAAGCATCGACTTCCAGGGCCACCGCCTGGTCGCGACCAACCTTCGCGAGATAAACCTCAGGGACGCGAAAATCAACCTTGATTGAATCCAGATTTTCCAGGCGAACGATGTCGTCGCCTGCTTTGACGTAAGCGCCAGCACTGATTTCCCGCAGTCCAACAATGCCGTCAAAGGGCGCCGATATGATTGCTTTGTTAACCCGCGCCTGCACTTCCTGAACGCGAGCGACTTGTCGGTCGACAGTACCGGCCTGTATTTCGAGAGCTTCCCTGGTGATAAATTTTTGCTCGAACAATTCCTTCGCGCGGGTATGGCGCTGCTTCTCGGTACGAAGGTCGGCACTGGCTGCAGCTAACTGCGCCTGGAATTCACTGGCATCGATCGTCACCAGCTTCTGGCCTTTCGAGACCGCCTGCCCTTCTTGAAAATGCAGCGCCACGATGCGCCCATCTATTTCAGGCCGAATGATTACCGACTCATCTGCTAACAACGAGCCCACGGCAGTCACTCTGTCAACGACATCGCCGACTGTTACGACTTCTGCCTTGACCGGTAGTCCTCTGGGTTTTGGTGCCCCAGTCGCTTTGATCGCGGCAGGTTTGGCGGCCGGCGCGCTACCCTCAGGATCGGAGCTACAGCCCGAAACGAGTACTGTAAAGGTCAACGCCCCCAGGGCGATTAGAGAGGTGCGAAATCTAGACAAGGGGATACCTCTTGCAAGCTGTCCGAACACATAAAAGACGGTCCGGTTAAGAAAAAATTGCCAGCTCGGTGCTATGCACAGGCTGGCTTTTTTGCTGTCCTCCATATTCGTCTGGACGACGGACCGCGCGCTTTCTGACTGGCGAGTCATTTATTTTGTACTAATTTTAAACGACTTTCCGAAGACCGGCTACGAAAATATACACCTGCAACACTGCCGGGCGAGTCAGCTATCGGGTGTATCGGACTCTGCCTGCGCTATCTCGGCGCGTACCTCAGTCATGTTTACGGCAAGTATGCGGTCAAGCAAGTCCTCGAACGCTTTTGCCGGTACCGCTCCGGGCCTTGAATAGAGAATCACCTTCTCCCGCACCATCATCAAGGTTGGAATTGAACGAATCTCGAAGCGCCCGGCCAGTTCGGTCTGCGCTTCGGTGTCGACTTTCCCGAATACGGCTTGCGGATATTTTTCGGAGGTCGCCTCATAAATTGGAGCAAAGGTACGACATGGTGCGCACCAGCCTGCCCAGAAATCGACCACCACAACGTCGTTGTTGGTAATGGTCTCTTCAAAATTTTGATCGGTCAGCTCAACGATTGCCATTCCTTGCTCCAGAAAGAAAATTGTAACGATTCAGACCTTTAACGCGGGTCTGCAAGCAGCCGTAGTGTAACAGTGCGTGCGAGCACGCCCTTTCTCCGCGGCGCCAGGCCCATCTATATACTCAGGTTCGATTTTTCGAACTTTCCAAAATGAAGAAGAATTGTCGGCAGGACCAGCAAATTCAGAAGCGTTGACGTTGCCAGACCGCCCACAATGATGGTCGCCATCGGACCCTCGATTTCACGGCCCGGCTCGCCAGTACCAAGCGCAAGCGGCATTAGTCCGAGTCCGGTTACCAAAGCTGTCATCAAAATTGACGGCAAGCGTTCAGCCGCGCCACGCATGGCGGTTTCCAGTCCCCAGGTCTCATTTTCGACCTCAACCAGATGCTGATAGTGCGAAACCAGCATGATCGAATTGCGCAACGTAATTCCGAACAGGGTCACGAAACCAACCAGTGAACCCAGCGACAACCAGCCTCCGGTGGCCAGAACCGCGATAACGCCCCCAATAAGCGCAAACGGAAGATTCAGGAATGTAATGGCCAGGTTATGAAGCCGGTTGAACGCGATGTACAGCAACAGCAATACGCCAATGCCAGCAAGAAGCGAGTGGACGATCAGATCGACACGGGCCTGACGCTGCGTTTCTGCGGTGCTCGAAAACACCATGTAATTTCCGGGTGACAGGCGCACGCGTTCGGCGATAACGGCGCGTGACTGGCGTTCGAATTCGCCCAGATCACGTCCGGTGTAGTTAGCGGTCACTGTCTGGATACGCCGTCCGCCATAGTGCAGCACCTTGTTACGCCCTCCGGTAACCCGGACATCGGCGACTTCGTCGAGCCGGACAATGCGACCCTCAGGGTTGCGCAGCAGAAGTCCACCAACAGCAGCGATATTGTTGCGGGCTTGCGGCGAAAGCAGCACCACAAGATCGATCACGTGCGTGCCCTTATAAACCTGCCCGACTGTTGCGCCTTCGTAAGCAGTACTGACCGCGCGCAAAACCTGTAATGGGGTCAGTCCCAGAGAGGCAATACGTGCATGGCGCAAACGAACGGTCAACTGGGGTGTGCCCGGTGGCGCCTGCAACTGCACGTCAACCGCACCGGGCACATTTGCCAGCGCAGACGCAACCGCCAGCGCATCCCGGTCGAGCGAATCGAGATCGGCACCGTACAGCGTCACGACCAGAGGCGCGGCAAAGCCGGTAATAGTTTCCTCGATACGCTCAGTCAAAAAGGTGTTTACGCCGAACGACACACCCGGAAAGGTTGCGCCGCGTTCTCCAGACAATATTTCGCGTATTTCACGCAGGATCCGCGTCTGTTCCTTTCCCGCCAATGCACCAATCTCGACTTCAAACTCGCTGTAGTGGGTACCAAAAGTATCAGCGCCGTTCTTGGAACGACCGACCCACTGGGCCACGGATTGCACGCCTTCTATAGAGCCGATCGCGCTCGATACGCGGTTCCCGAGGCGTAGTGATTCTGACTCTGAGGTACCGGGGACCGCGGTCATATGGACGATGTAATGTCCCTCGCGCAACGCCGGGATGAATTCCCCCGTGAACAGGGGAAGTATGCCAATACCTACCGCAATCATCGCGAATGTCACTGCGATGTTTCGGCCCGGGTAGCGTTCAAATCGTCTCAGTAACGCAAGATAACGCGGTCTCAGGTACTTGACTGCGGGCGGATCTTCGGCTGACAGTTCGCGCCGCGCCAACAGCAGGTAACACAGAGCCGGTGTCAACGTGACGGCGGTAACGAGCGACGCCAGAATAGAGAAAATATAGGCGAGGCCGAGTGGCGCGAACAACTTGCCTGCAATTCCGGACAATGTGAGCAACGGCACAAACACCAACGCGACGATAAACGTTGCATAGACGACCGAACTTCTGACTTCAACAGAGGCGTCTAGCACGACGTCTTCGATCCGGCGCGGAACTGCCGCCAGGCGATTGAGCCGCAATCGCCTGAATATGTTTTCAGTATCGATAATCGCGTCATCCACCACCTCGCCCAAAGCGATCGCCAGTCCGCCAAGGACCATGACATTCAGCGCGACACCCATATAGTCGAGAACCACCACCGCAGACAAAAGGGAGACCGGCATGGCCAGTGTGCAGATAAACGCGGTGCGGCTGTTGTACAGGAACAGAAACAACACCAGCACCACAAGAGAGGAGCCGATCAGCACATCCTGCCGGACATTGCGCACGGCAGTCTCAATGAAGTTGGCGGGACGAAACAAGCGCGGATGCAAGATCACTTCCTCGCCGGCGAGAAGCGGTTCCAGTTCCTCTAGCGCGCGTTCAAGATCTTTGGTTACAGCGTGGGTATTTGCCCCGAGCTGTCCCTGAATCATCATAAATACGCCAGGGACCGTGTCGATAGCCGACGCGCTGATCGACGGCGCTGCACCTTCAACAATCTGCGAGACATCTGAAAGTCGAATGGCCTGACCGCCGCGGTATGCAATCACCACGCGCCCGATGTCGGTAATAGCGTTTGGCTGCGATTCGGTCTGGATGATGATGTGCTGATTCGGCGTCTTGACGAAGCCGCTACCCGCCATGCCGGTCGCGTCACCGGCCGCGTCAACGACCTGCTCCAGTGACAGCTGGTATTGCCGCAATTTCTGCTGGTCAACCTGAATCTGCCACTGACGTACTTCGCCGCCAAACACATTGATCTCGGCGACACCCGGAACCGCAAGCAAGTGTGGGCGCACGGTCCAGTCGGCAAGAGTACGAAGCTCCATCAACGAACGTGTCGCGGACGTAAGACCAATTCCAAGCACCGTACTTGCCGAAGACGTAAGTGGCGTCATCGTAGGTGCCGCTACACCATCGGGCATTTCCGTCGCGAGCGCGGACAGGCGTTCGCTCACTACCTGACGATTTCGGTAGGTATCGGTCCCGTCCTCGAAAATCACTGTTACGACAGATAAACCGGGAATCGACTGGGACCGTATTCCATCGAGTCGTGGCACACCGGCAAGCGCATTCTCAATCGGCTGGGTAACCAGTGCTTCCACGACTTCGGCAGACAGGCCTGGGGCTTCAATCTGCAGCACCACCTGGCTTGGCGAAAACTCCGGGAACACGTCGAGATTGGCTCGCGACAGCGTGTAGATACCATAGGCAACAATCGTCGCAGCCGCCACGACCACCACGCCGGCATATCGAATCGAGAAGCGGACAAGACCGGCAATCATGGATTCAACTCAGAGCCAACCAATACCGGGTAGCGATTCCCGGACTCGGCCTGAGCCGCTGCCGATCCGCTTCGCCATCCGGTCCCTAGTCTTCATTTTCATTGCGAATCTGAAACTTCAGCTCTTCGGAAAGCAGCAGTTGAGCGCCGCTGATGACGACCTCTTCTTCTGCCTCAAGCAAGCCACTCTGGAACCATCCGTCATACACCTCGTTCGCCGTTGAGATCTCGTAGCGCGCGAACGCTTCCGGATCATGCACGACATAAACCCATGCCTTCCCGGCATGCCATACCACTGCCTCATTCGGAACGACGATGCCGTCGCGCATTTCGCCACCGGTCCGCACCCTTGCTACCACCCGGGTGCCTGCCCGCAAATCCGACCCGTCCACCAGATAAAAATAGGTCTTGCCGGGAAGCACCGTACTGCCCTGGTGAGACGCAGACATAAAACGCGCCTTGACCTGTTTCCCGCCCAGGGAAACAGGAGCAATCAGTATGTGCTCGGGCGCTGCGCTGCGCGGAAGTTCATGCGGGAAAACCAGCCGCACCAACCTTGTTTTCCGTTCGAGCAACAACTGCAGTGAAGCCGAGTCTGGCTTGGTTGCCCATCTCCCAACGACCGGCCCCCACGAACTTCGCAACGTGTCGGCCAGCACGGACACGGCTGCTTCGGCGGAAACGAGTCGCGCTTGCGCAACCCGGTGACGGCTTTCGACAGCACGCATTGCCTGTTCGGATATATTCCGGTCGTCCTGATACAACTTTTGCGCGCGCTGGTATTCCACTTTCGTCGCTTCAACCGACGCTCGCATTGCGCGCTCTTCTCCGGCCGCGGCAAGAAACTGGCCACGCAGATCGAGCAACGAGTTGACGTCGACCACAGTACCGTAGACCTGAACTGACGTTTCGTTTTGAGCGGCATATAACGGCGCCACTCGAATACCGCTCGCCGCCTGACTCTCGGCGTCTACGCGTACGATCGCGCGGCCATTTTCGACAGTCGCACTGGTATCGATCTCGATCTCTTCTTCGTATTCCTCACCATGAATTCTCAATTCATCGCGCGACACGTAGATCAAGGTCCACGCGAGCGCCGCAATCACGACTGCCATCACAGCGATAATGATGTCGCGTCCGGTGAGTTTCATATCCTTGCCCTGGCCATGGTCTCTATTTGGACTGCCTCTCTCTGGACGGCCCCACTCGAAACTGTCTGCCCGGTTGTCTCCTCGCGATCCGGCAGTTTCAGGAAATCACTCAAATACGGATATTGGGTCGCATCTTCGAAACGTGCGATAGACTTTCGCCATGCTTCCTGTGCATCGAGCAGATGTTGTCGCGCCTGCGCGTCTGCAAGCCGCGCGGCAACCAGTCTGACCCTGTCACCGCCGCCCGATTCAAAAAAGCGGCGGGCCCTGTTGAACTGGGATCGCGAAAGCCTGGCCATTTCGCCAACCGCACTAAGACGCGATTGGGTGACACGCAGAACATCTCCTGCCTGTTCGACTTCGCCAATAACGCCAATTTGCAACGCGGTGAATCTGCTGGCCGCAGTTCTGCGCCTGGCTTCAGCGACCCGGACAACATCTCTGGCGGCGTCTGGTAATGCCAGGTCGACCAACAGAAACCATAGATTGTCAGCCTGATCCCATATGTAACCTGGCGTGAGTGAAATCGTCGGGTATTGTTCTGCAACCGCAAGTCTCACTTCGGCGTCCGCCACACCGAATTCAAGCAACCGCGTATGAATATCGAGCCGGTTGTGCAACGCTCTTTGTCTTGCCTCGGCTGGGTCAGGAACCGTTACATTGTCGATGAGTGCGTCGTTGGCAACGCTCAACGATTGAACTGTCTCCAGGGGCAATCCCAACGCACGCGCAAGATCACCGCGAGCATTCGCGTAGCGCGTATCTTCGAGTGCGATTGCCGCCTCGATCCCGGCCACTGCGATGCGCTCCATTCCCAGATCGCGTGAAGACAACATGCCGGCTTCGACACGCCGTTTCACCAGTTGCTCCATTTGCCGCTGAATCAACAGACGCTGGCGAAGAACACGCTTTCTCTGGCTGGAACTGATGAGGTCGATCAGGGCGTCTCGAACCGCACTGCGCACGCGCCACGCCGCAGATGCGATCTCGATCTCTGCCGCATCGGAAAGCAATTCCGCCTTGTCCAATCGGGCTTCGCGCCTCGCACGTGTGCCAACAGGTAGCTCAATCGCGACGCCCAGGCTCCATGGACTGCTACCGTCGATGCGGTCGTGATGCTCGGTGAGGAGTTTCAGGGTGGTTGGAGAGCGACGGGCAGCAATGGCAAGCTCGGATTGCGCAGCGAATGCCTGCGCCCGGGCGACGTCCAGTTCCGGATTGAAATACAGCGCAGTCAACGTAAGCGTATCGAGTCGCCACGGATCAGGCGGCCATTCGCCAGAGTAACCGCTGGCCTTCACCAGTTCGGCAAGAGTGTTGTCGTCACTGCTCCGTTTCATGAAACTGGTCGTCGTCGCTTCTTGTTCAACATCGTCAGGCTCATAGGCGAGGTATCCGCCACACCCGGCGACAACTGCCGCGGCAAAAAGCGCGGCTGCGCGCGGCCAGGCCGCAAACCGGGATTTGCACAATTGGGAACGTGATAGAGGCATGGCCTGTTTCAATGGAGCTTTACGTGCGGTTCGGTCTGACGAGCGATTAGCCTTGCAGTGGTATCGAAAAAAACTTTTGCGAAGCCATGTAACGTGTACTCATGCGTCTTGTAAAGAGACAGATACATGAGTCGCGCGAAATAGCCTTCAATCATCAGGCTACCATGGGTAAGCGCACCCATCAGACTGCTGATCGTACTGTACTGACCAAGCGAAACCAGAGAGCCAACATCACGATATACCCAGCCCTTCAGCGGTCTCCCCCGAATATGCCGAATGGGCGATTTGGTAAGATGATTCGCTTACTGATGAGTCGCCCCGCCACCGCCAACGACGACTATTCGATGCGCTCCCCGCTCACCGGTCCTGCCGATCTACTCCATCGAGAACTTGCCTAAATCCTTGAGCATAGACACACACGCGCACTTTTCCCACAGCGAAACGTCCGGGACATTTGCCGCGGGAAACGCGCCGCGCGATTTCAGTTCGCTGGCTGCTTAGCAGCCTGTCGGACTCAGGTGCTCGACAAGGTTGCTAAACTTGCGGATTCAAGCGCTCCTGGCCTGAATGGAGCTTGTTCAGGGCATTCAGGTAGGCCCTGGCAGACGCAACAACGATGTCGGTATCAGCGCCATGGCCGTTGACGACTTGCCCCGATTTTGAAAGACGCACACTGACTTCGCCCTGGGAATCCGTGCCGCTGGTGATGGCATTGACCGAAAACAGCTGTAGATCGGCCCCACTGGAGACGATCGACTCGATCGCCTTGAAGGTTGCATCGACCTGACCACTTCCGTTCGCTTCGGCTTTCTTCTCATCCCCCGCCTCCGAAATCACGATACGCGCCAGCGGTATCTCCCCGGTCTCAAGCTGCGCCCTGATCGACACCAGTTTGAAATGTTCCTGCTCTGTGGCAACCGCATTATCTGAAACAAGCATGATGAGATCTTCATCGAAAATCTCATGCTTTTTGTCTGCAAGTTCCTTGAAGCGGGAAAACGCTGCGTTGACGGCTTCTTCAGACTCCAGTTCCACTCCGATATCGGCAAGGCGTTGCCTAAACGCTCTGCGCCCGGAATGCTTTCCGAGAACGAGTTTGTTTGTGCTCCAGCCAACATCTTCGGCGCGCATGATTTCGTAAGTTTCGCGATGCTTGAGCACGCCATCCTGGTGAATACCGGATTCGTGAGCGAATGCGTTGGCACCGACAATCGCTTTATTGGGTTGCACCGGAAATCCGGTGACCGCGGCGACCATTTTGGACGCGGGAACGATCTGCGTCGCATCAATCCGCGTATCGCATTTGAAAAAATCCTGGCGGGTGCGAACCGCCATCACGATTTCCTCAAGCGAGGCGTTGCCCGCCCGTTCTCCAAGCCCGTTGACCGTACATTCGACCTGACGCGCCCCGACCATGACCGCCGCAAGTGAATTCGCGACTGCAACACCAAGATCGTTGTGACAATGCACCGACCAGACCGCTTTGTCGGAATTAGGAACGCGCTCACGCAATTCTCTGATCGTTGACGCGAACTGCTCTGGCATCGTGTAGCCGACCGTGTCGGGAATATTAATCGTGCGTGCACCGGCATCGATGGTCGCCTCAATGATCCTGCACAGAAAATCGATTTCCGATCTACCTGCGTCTTCGGGCGAAAATTCAACGTCATCGCACATTGAACGCGCCAGCTTGACCGACTTGACGGCCTGTTCGAGCACTGCATCAGGCGGCATGCGCAACTTGCGCTCCATATGCAGCGGCGACGTCGCCAGGAAAGTGTGGATGCGTGGCGCGTTAGCCGGCTTGATCGCTTCGCCGGCGCGCCGCACATCGGAATCGGATGCCCTTGCCAGGCCACAAACAACACTGTCCTTCACAGTCTGCGCAACCGCTTTCACGGATTCAAAGTCGCCGTTGCTCGCGGCGGGAAAGCCCGCCTCGATGACGTCAACACGCATCCGCTCAAGCTGCCTGCCAATTTGCAACTTCTCTTCGCGAGTCATTGATGCGCCCGGGCTTTGCTCGCCGTCTCGCATCGTCGTATCAAATACAATTAATCGGTCCGTCATATCGGTCTCCGGTATATGCATGTTTGAACGCGCCTGAGGGCTTCCAATCCTGCGGACGCATTTCTAGTATTGTCTTTTGAAAATCCCGGGTTTTTTCAGAGAACCCGCAAAACTGTTGGGAATTTAGAGAGTTTTTAGCGCCTGGGGCGCAGCAGCAGGCCTTGCAGCAAGGAGCTGGCAAGCAGAAGAGTACGTTGGCCGCGCTGGAAGTCACTCATAGCGAGGAAACTATATGTGTATTTCGCCGAACCCGCAAGGGGTTACCAGTCCGTCGGACTCAGGTGTTCGATAGGCTGCTAGCCCGATCCCGGTTCCTTCCGCGGCGGCGTGACCGGTTTTTCTTTGCGCTTCGCATACTTCGCCGCCCACATTACGTAGCCTGAAGCGGCGTACATGAGAAAAACCGAAAACAGTACTTCGGGCAGGTTGTCGGCAATCTGCACAATCACCACCACCGAGAATGCCATCAGCACCACCACCCGGAACGGCACCGCCTTACGCAAATTGATTTCCTTACCGCTGTAAAACCGGATATTGCTAACCATGGTGAAACCGGCAACAAGCGATAGAACCCATGCGAGCCAGGGCAAGCCACGTATTTCATAAGCTTGCATAGCCCACACGAAACCAGCGATCAATCCGGCAGCCGCCGGACTCGGCAAGCCCTGGAAAAACCGCTTGTCGACCTGCTCAATATTTGTATTGAAGCGGGCCAACCGAAGCGCAGCACACGCGCAATAGACAAAGGCCGCCAACCAGCCAAGCTTGCCCATGCCTTTCAGTTCCCACTCGTATAACACCAGCGCCGGTGCAGCCCCAAAAGCGACCATATCGGCGAGTGAGTCGTATTCGGCGCCAAAATCCGATTGCGTGCGCGTCAACCTGGCAACACGGCCATCGAGCCCGTCGAAAATCATGGCCGCGAAGATGCCCATTGCTGCCAGTTCGAACCGCAGGTTCATTGCCTGCACGATCGCGTAAAACCCGGCGAACAATCCACAGGTTGTAATCGCGTTGGGCAGCCAGTAGATACCCTGGCGCCGCAATGCGCCTCGCACATACCACTTCGGCCGTGGCTCGGGAAAATTCATTACCGGTTCAGTCCGTTCTCCAAATGCGCCAGTACTGTCTCGCCAGCATACACCTTGTCTCCTATGGCGACATTCGCCCGCGAACCAGGTGAGAGGTACACGTCGACACGCGACCCAAAGCGAATAAATCCAAACCGCTGACCCCGCACAAGCTGGTCACCCGTCTTGGCGTAGCAAAGTATGCGCCGTGCAATCAGCCCAGCAATCTGCACACAAGTCACCTGCTGGCCATCATCGAGCAAAATCCTGAGCGCATTGCGCTCATTTTCCATGGAAGCCTTGTCCATTGAAGCGTTGAGAAAGCTGCCGGCATGGTAGACGACGTCTGTTACCTGTCCGTCTACAGGCGACCGATTGGAATGAACGTTAAAAACGTTCATGAATATGCTGATCTTCAGGGATGCACCGCCGGCATAGGGGTCTTCGGCTTTCTCGACCGCAACAATACGTCCGTCGGCGGGCGAGCACACGGCGTTGACGTCGTCGGGTACGTCGCGGCCAGGGTCCCGGAAAAACTGCAGAACAAAAAGAGCAGCGAGCCAGAACGGCAATGACCACCAGGAAGCAAACCAGGTAACGACGAACGCGATCGCCACCGCGATCGCGAGAAAAGGCCAACCCTCTTTCGCGATAACCGGGTGTGGGTAGTTTGAGCGCATGATCAGAAACCGAACAAGCGGCAGCGAGATGTAATTCGCTTCACACTATATATGTCAGTGCACACCGCATCCAGGGATACGGTGTGCACGAACCCCCTGGCTCCTAGTTCTTCGACTTGTCCACAAGACGGTTCTGCTTGATCCACGGCATCATTGCGCGCAAACGCTCGCCGACGACTTCGATCTCGTGCTCGCCCGCTATACGGCGCATGGCCAGGAGTTTGGTGGCGCCGGTCTTGTTCTCAAGCAGAAAGTCCTGGGCATACGCGCCTGTCTGGATTTCCTTGAGAATTCTGCGCATCTCGTTCTTCGAGTCCTCGGTGATAATGCGTGGACCGCGAGTAATGTCTCCGTACTCGGCGTTATTGGAGATGGAGTAGCGCATGTTGGCGATACCACCTTCGTAGATCAGATCGACGATCAGCTTCAGTTCGTGGAGGCATTCGAAATATGCCATTTCAGGTGCATATCCAGCCTCCACCAACACTTCGAAGCCAGCCTGGATCAGCGCGCTCGTACCACCACACAGAACAACCTGCTCGCCGAAAAGGTCGGTCTCTGTTTCCTCGCGGAAATTGGTCTCGATAATGCCCGCCTTACCACCACCAATCGCTGCAGCGTATGACATCGCCAGGTCGCGTGCTTTCTTTGTTGGATTCTGATGCACCGCAATCAGCATCGGCACACCACCGCCCTGAACATAGGTCGAGCGCACCGTGTGACCGGGTGCTTTCGGCGCCACCATGACGACATCCAGATCCTCGCGCGGAACCACCTGGTCAAAGTGAATGTTGAAGCCGTGAGCAAACGCCACAGTCGCGTTTTGCTTGATATTGGGTTCGACATCTTCGCGATAGACATCAGCAATGTGCTCATCGGGCAACAGCATCATGACGAAGTCCGCTCCCTTGACTGCAGCACCCATCTCCTTTACTTCGAGTCCTGCTTCCTTGGCCTTGGTCCACGATGAACCGTCCTTGCGCACGCCAACGGTAACGTCAACTCCTGAATCCTTGAGACTCAGTGCGTGGGCATGACCTTGCGAGCCATAGCCAAGGACAGTGACTTTCTTTCCTTTTATAAGACGCAGGTCTGCGTCCTTGTCGTAATAGACCTTCATAATCCCCTCTTGATTTTTCGCTTCAGCAACCCGGGAATCCTGCGCCAATCAAAGATTGGCGTGCCGGGGCTCATTTTCGATTACTACACTTTCAGAATACGGTCACCACGCCCAACGCCAGAGGCTCCGGTACGCACCGTCTCGAGTATTGCGCCCTGCTCCAATGCTTCGATAAAAGCATCAAGTTTTGAACCGGTCCCGGTCAGCTCTATTGTGTAGGTCTTATCGGTTACGTCGAGAATACGACCCCGGAATATGTCAGCAATGCGCTTCATTTCATCACGATCCTTGCCGGAAGCGCGAACCTTGACGAGCATCAGCTCACGCTCGATATGCATTCCGTCCGAAAGATCGACAACCTTTACAACTTCGACCAGCTTGTTCAGCTGCTTCGTGATTTGTTCAATGACGTCATCCGACCCGCTGGTGACAATCGTCATCCTGGACAGGGACTCGTCTTCAGTCGGTGCAACGGTGAGCGACTCGATGTTGTAACCTCTCGCCGAAAAAAGGCCTGACACTCGAGACAGCGCACCCGCCTCGTTCTCCAGAAGCAGGGATATGATGTGGCGCATGTTTTGTTTTAGTTCTGTTTTTCTTTGACCGATTTAATCCTCAAACGAGGATCATTTCCGACAAGCCCTTGCCGCCCGGGATCATGGGAAACACGTTTTCTTTCTGGTCGGTTATAAAATCCATGAATACCAGGTCATTCTTTCGGGAGAGCGCTTCTTTAAGCGCATCCTCGATTTCAGCGGGTTTTTCGATCTTCATGCCGACATGCCCATAGGCCTGCGCAAGCGACACAAAGTCCGGCAGCGCATCCACATATGACTCAGCATAACGATTGCCGTGGAAGAATTCCTGCCACTGCCGAACCATACCCATGTATCGATTGTTCAGGTTTACGATCTTCAGCGGAAGCCCGTACTGCTTGGCGGTAGATAACTCCTGAATGCACATCTGGATACTCGCCTCGCCGGTTACGCAGACTACGGTCGCGTCAGGGTGCGCAATCTGCGCCCCCATTGCGTAAGGCAAACCCACTCCCATTGTTCCAAGGCCGCCAGAGTTCAACCAGCGGCGAGGCTCGTCGAACTTGTAGAACTGCGCCGCCCACATCTGATGCTGGCCAACGTCGGACGTCACGTACACGTCTTGCCCCTTGGTCAGTTCATAGAGTTTCTCGATAACCGACTGCGGCTTGATGATTTCACTGGCGTGATCATATTTCAGACAGTCGCGGCTTCTCCACGTCTCGATCTGCTCCCACCACTGTTTGAGCGCTTCGGCATCCGGTTTCTCCGCTGACGAAGCAAGCTGGCGATCAACTTCAGCGAGAACTTCCTTCACATCTCCGACAATGGGCACGTCTACTCTTACTCGCTTGGAGATAGACGAGGGGTCGATGTCAATGTGAATAATCTTGCGACTTTCCTGTGCAAAATGTTTCGGATCGCCGATCACACGGTCATCGAAACGCGCACCGATCGCGATCAGCACATCGCAATTCTGCATTGCCATATTGGCTTCGTAGGTGCCATGCATACCAAGCATGCCGAGAAACAGTGGATCGGTTCCCGGATAACCACCCAGACCCATCAGCGTATTGGTACACGGAAAACCGAGCGAACGAACCAGCCGTGCGAGCTCGGGCGCGGCGTTGCCAAGAACGATGCCACCGCCGGTATAAATCATTGGGCGCTTGGCGCGTGTGAGCAGCCCGATCGCTTTCCTGATCTGGCCGCTGTGCCCTTTTGTGACCATGTTGTAGGATCGCAACGACACCGACTTCGGATAGAAGAATTTGGTTTTCTCCAGTGTCACGTCCTTGGGGATGTCGACCAAAACCGGGCCCGGCCGGCCGGTCGCCGCAAGGTAAAACGCCTTCTTGATCGAGGGGGCAATGTCCTCAACCTTCTTGACCAGAATATTGTGTTTCACACACGGCCTGGAAATACCGACGGTGTCGACTTCCTGGAACGCGTCCTGGCCAATCGCATGCGTCGGTACCTGGCCAGTGATAATAACCAGCGGGATCGAGTCCATATAGGCTGTAGCAATCCCGGTTACGGCATTGGTAACGCCCGGGCCGGATGTGACCAGCGCCGCACCGACCTTATTGGTACACCGCGAATAGGCATCGGCTGCGTGCACCGCTGCTTGCTCGTGCCTGACCAGGATGTGCTTCACCCGGTCCTGCTTGAACAATTCATCGTAAATTGGCAGGACTGCGCCGCCGGGATAGCCGAAGATAAACTCAACGCCCTCTTCAGCAAGGCAGCGCGACACAATCTCGGCACCGGTCAGTTCGGTGGTGACGGCCTCGGTCATTTCCATGGTTGCACCTAAGTCGGCGGATTATCGCGGAAAACCGATCACGATACCGATTCGACTGATGCGGGTCAAGGCGGGAGGCATTGCGCACGACAAAACCAGGTGCGCATGTCCGGAAATTCACATATGGGTTCTCACCCAATGCTTCCAGGTTTCGAACAGGCCCGGATCAACGGCGGCCACGACCGAGCGCTTCCACAGATCGTCAGCCCCGAAATCATCGTGATCCAGCGAACACATCAATCCGCCTGCCTCTTCGAGGATCAAAGACCCGGCAGCATAGTCCCAGAGCTTCTGGCCACCATGCAGATAGACGTCGAATCGACCGGCCGCAACGTAGCACCACTCCAGCGTACTGGCACCGAAGTTACGCTGCGAGGCGTACGGCGGCGACGCAGCAAGCGCTTGGCCAAGTGATGGGCTTAGTCGCTTGAAATCGACTTCCGCCATTGCGTGTCCAAGCTTCTTTGCTGTTTGCTTGATCGGCAAGCGCTCGCCGTTGAGGAAGGATCCGGCGCCGCGTTCAGCACTAAACATTTCATCCGCGACCGGGTCGTATACAACGCCCATCACGCTGCGACCCTGGCGCATCAGCGCCACCGAAAGCGCAAAATACGGCAGACCATTGACGAAATTCGAAGTCCCATCGATCGGGTCAACACACCAAAGTCCGTCTTCGCCAGCCAGCCAACGCTCTTCCTGTAATTCGCGTGGCATTTCCTCGCCGATAACCGGGGCAGCAACAATAGCGGGAAGTAGGTGAGACAGCTTGTCCTGTGCAGCCAGGTCGGCCTCCGTGAACAGACTGCCGTCCGACTTTCGCTGGCGCGCAACCTTCAGATAGCGAGGCATGACTTCGTCAGCGGCGACTGCGCGCACCGCTTCGCAGATGCGCTCGAGTGTGCTCGCTACCTGACTTATTGCTGCTTTCATCCTAAGAATGTCCCATTGTGGGACTGTGATCTCCTGAACCGGTTTCGCTTCTGAACATTTGATCAGTCGTCTTAAAAATAGTTCCTGCCAACGTCACTGCTCTGCCGCCGGACGGCGTACTGTCACTCATGGAACTTGAAAAGTTCGCACTGCATACCTGACACCGGTTCCAGTTGTTATGACAAGGCAAACATCAGGTTAAAAGTTCATTGAGCTTCTACCGTAGAATTCCCTGCGAGCAGACAGATAAAGGCAAGCTACATGCCAATAGTCTGCAAGCACCCGAGCCTGTTATACGGATGACACGCCACCTTCGATGGAGTCGACAGCAATGCCCCGACTCAACATCTTCACGCACACGCTGGGCGCTCACCAGCGATACCTCGCCGCCTTGACCCGAAGACTGTCGACACATGAAGGTGCAGCGCATGTCCGTAAGGGGACAAACACGATCCTCCGGGTGGTGTGTCTCGACATATCAGGAAACGTAAAATCTGCCCGTTTCCCCGTAAGTTTGTCGATAGGCGTCGGTGCGCTCATCGTTTCAGTCACGATCTGCGCAGAAAACCCGCATCACGGCAAGCCCGCAAGATCGTGCAGAATATTGGCGATCCGCAAGAAGTCACAATTCGACTCGTGTTGCATGGCAGAATTTTAACAATGAACAAAGTATTGCAAAAGAGGCAAGCAAGACCAGGCGGCCGTTTTTACTATCCAGGCAGGCTGAGCAATGGAGCGGAAGTGGATCTTCCAACGGAGACCGGAAATCACGCAGTCCGCTCTTTGCGCCTCGGCGTGGGTGATCCAGTTGTACTGTTCGATGGTCACGGCGGCGAGTACAAGGCGAGTATTTCACGCATACAGCGCGGCACCGTCACGGCGAAAACGGAGAGCTTCGTAGACCGTAGTGCTGAAGCGCCACTGGAGCTGGTACTTGCCCAGGGCTTGTCCAGCGGTGAGCGCATGGACTTCACCATCCAGAAAGCAGTGGAGCTTGGCGTAACGGCGGTCCATCCAATCGCAACCGAGCGCAGCGTGATGAAGCTCAGCGGCGAACGGGCAATGCGCAAAACCCGACACTGGCGCAAGCTCGCAATCGCCGCGTGCGAACAATGCGGCCGCAACCAACTGGTGCCGGTTTTCGAACCAGTCCGATTTGACGTCTGGCTGAACCAGCAGATACGCACACCAGCCGGGGAAGAACTACGCATGCTGTTTTCACCTGAAGCGGACGCCAGGCTTGATGGCTTTCCTGCCCCGGCAACACGCATCATTCTGCTGGCAGGTCCGGAAGGCGGATTGTCTGCATCCGAAAACGATGCTGCCCGGAGATGGAACTTCGAGCCCGTTCGCCTCGGCCCGCGAATCCTGCGAACGGAAACTGCTGCGCTCGCCGCGCTGGCAGCGATCCAGCTTCGATGGGGCGACTTCTGACTGTTCGCTCGCTATCCTGCATATTTCACGAAGACGGTTGTGTATGTCAGTTGTTTGCGAAATGATTCAACTTGATAAAAACACTTTTTGGCGTTGCCGCGCGAGGGCAGTATGAACCTATTCACTTTCAGGAAAAATGTGCCGTCACAGCTTGAACGATCGCCCTTGAGCAATAGCTAGCTATTGCTCTGCGGCCGATCATCCAACCTGTTTAGGCACATTTCCCCTGAGAAGCGAATCTTTCGCGAAGTATGCAGGATATACTTTGACCTTTAACTTCATCACCTGATCAGACAGATAACAATGGAATTCAAGAACAGTACCGTAATCGTTACCGGAGGCGCGTCAGGACTCGGCGCCGCCACTGTCGAAATGGTTGTTGCCGAGGGCGGCAATGCCATCATTGCAGACGTTACCCGCGAAGCGGGAGAGGCGCTTGCCGCAAAAATCGGCAAGCAGGCACACTTTGTCGCTTGTGACGTGACCAAAGAAGAGGATGCCGGGGCGGCCGTCGATGCGGCCGTGAAGCAGTTCGGCGGCCTGCATGGATTGGTCAACTGCGCCGGGATCGCGATCGGCGAAAAAACCGTTGGTCGAGACGGCCCCCACCGTCTAGACAGCTTTGCGCGCGTCATCAACATCAACCTGATCGGCAGCTTCAACATGATTCGCCTTGCAGCCAATGCAATGGCGAAGATGGAACCGAACGCCGAAGGTGAGCGTGGCGTTATGGTGAATACAGCTTCCGTCGCCGCATATGACGGACAGATCGGCCAGGCGGCCTACTCGGCGTCCAAAGGCGGTATCGTCGGCATGACCCTACCCATTGCCCGCGACCTTGCACGAAGCGGCATCCGTGTTTTGACCATCGCACCTGGCATTTTTGAAACCGCGATGCTCAAAGGCATGCCGCCAGATATTCAGGAGTCGCTGGGTCAGCAGGTACCGTTTCCTTCGCGCCTTGGCCGTGCGCCCGAATACGCGCAACTCGTTAAGTCGATCTTCTCTATTGCGATGCTTAACGGAGAAGTGATTCGACTGGATGGCGCAATTCGTATGGCGCCCAAGTAGCGAACAGCCGAGAAAAGCGCGGCACCCGAATGATGTCGCGCTGCCTTGGTAGTGGCAGTAATTCAGTCCCGCCAGATCAATTTTAGTGAAACCGGAATAATCATCAAGCGCATGCCTGCGTCAGCCCCTTCTGCGTTCGTGCAGTGGTTTCGTTCCGCCGCACCTTACATACATGCGTTTCGAGGGCGTACATTCGTCGTGGCGTTTGGTGGAGAAGTTGTCGAAGACGGCAAATTTGTCGAACTTACCCATGATCTGAATTTGCTGGCCAGCGTTGGCGTCAGACTGGTTCTGGTCCACGGCGCGCGCCCGCAAATTGAACGCGAGCTTGATTTGCGTAATATCAAGCAGCGTTATTCGGGCGCCGTGCGCATCACCGATGACAATGCGCTGGCTTGCGCGAAACAGGCCAGCGGTCGACTGCGCGTGGAGATCGAAGCCTTACTATCCATGGGACTACCAAACTCTCCGATGGCCGGAAGCGAAATTCGAGTCGCGTCCGGCAATTTCGTCTCGGCTCGCCCGCGTGGTGTTGTCGACGGCGTCGACATGCTTTACACAGGCGAAGTACGTAAAGTTGACGCCAATGCCATCCGTGCACGGCTCGACGACAACGAGCTTGTTCTGATATCTCCGCTCGGATACTCCCCAACAGGAGAAATTTTCAATGTCACTCTGGAAGACGTTGCTGTTGAATGCGCAATAGCCTTGCGAGCAGACAAATTGATTTTTCTTATCGATGAGGCCGGTGTATTCGACAGTAAAGGCAAGCTGTTGCGAGAACTCACCGACACAGACGCGCAGACGCTGTTGGATTCACCCGAAAAAGCCGGCACGTCCGCTGCGCACTACCTGCCATTCGCAATCAAGGCATGTCGCGAAGGTGCCGATCGCGTCCACCTGGTTGATCGAAACGTCGACGGCAGCATGCTCCTCGAGCTGTTCACGCACGAAGGCGTGGGCAGTATGATCAGTCAAGACCCTCTCGAACAGTTACGCGAAGCGACAATTGACGACGTTGGCGCAATCCTCCAACTGATCGAACCCTTGGAGGCGCAAGGCGTATTGGCGAAACGGTCACGCGAGCTGCTCGAGATCGAGATCGACCGTTTCATGGTGCTTGAGCATGACAGGTTGATCGTCGGCTGCGCAGCGCTGTACCCGTTTCCGGATGAAAGCGCTGGCGAACTCGCCTGCCTGGCGGTTCGCCCACAATATCGAGATGCCGGCGCAGGCGAGATCCTGCTTCGGGCAATCGAGTCACGAGCCCGCAAACTGAATTTGAGAAAGTTGTTCGTGCTCACCACAGCAGCGTCACACTGGTTCATCGAACATGAATTCGCAAGTGCGCCGCTGTCGACCCTGCCCGCACGCAAAGCAATTCTGTATAACTATCAGCGCAATTCGCGCGTGCTTGAAAAAACGCTGTCGTAGCAAATCGCTATTCCGGCATATCAATAAGCATCGTTCAGTCGGAGACAAAATATGAGCAGAATGGTGAAATGCATCAAACTCGACAAGGAAGCCGAGGGGCTGCAGTTTGCGCCGCTCCCGGGAGAATTGGGCAAGCGCATCTACGAGAACGTGTCACAGGAAGCGTGGCAGGGCTGGCTAGAGCACCAGAAGATGCTGGTCAACGAAAACCGCCTGAGCCTGGCCGATCCGGCAGCACGCAAATACCTGATGGGGCAAACCGAAGAATATTTCTTCGGGGCAGGCGCAGACGCCGCGAGTGGCTATGTCCCCCCGGCTGCGCGCTGACGGGCTGAGATCCTGCCCGCCCCCGCGGTCCTGGATGCTGCCAATGCTCTGCGTAATCCAGGCGATCGAATCCGGACTGAGCGCGTATACTGGCGCGCATGATTCAGTTGGTACGATATAACTGTGCTTAGAAAATGTGCCGTTGCAATTGTCGCACTCTTGCTGGCGATGCAAGGCGTGAACGCGGTGGCAATGCCGTTGTGCGAGCATGGCGCTGCAGGATCGAGCTCACCGGCCGGCACGCAGCAAACTGCCGAAATAGCACATGCACATCACGAGCACGGACAGGTCATCGGCCAGGACGCAGGTCAGCACAAGTTGAGTCCGGACACGCACGAGGGCGGTCTGGCTTGTGACGATTGCGAGGTTTGCGCGCTGAGCTGTGCGTCAGCTCTGCCATCTGCTGAACTGGCAGGCGCTGCCGGTACGCTGCGTAGCGCGCGTTCATCCGATGACACCCTTTTAATCGGCGTTACACCCCATCTACTAAGCAAACCTCCCCTCCTCGCCTGATCAGGTCCCGGGCGTTCCACGCCTGTTGATCAACCTATTGATTGCGGTTAATCCCGCATCGAGCGAGGAAACAATGTTTAAACACAGATTATTCGCACTCGCCTGCGCCTGCGCACTGGGCTTGTCCGCATGCGCGCATGAGGCATGGCAACCTCCCGTTTCCGGTCATCCCGCTGATCCGGCAGCTGAAGCGGGTAGCGTCACGCGCATAAGCGCGTTGGAGCGTTATCGCGCGTCGGACGCAGAAACAGCCCCTGTCCGGAAACCACGCACAGAGTCCGAAGATGATACCGAACAGGAAGAGCCGGCCGAGCACCAGCACGGCGATCATATGGAGGGGTCGCAATGAGCTCTTCGCCTCCTATCGCGTCCGGTCCGATAGTTGCCATGCTTACGCTACTGTCGGCCTTTACTTTTTCCGGTTGTGCGACGGTCAGCAACGAAAGCGTCACGGCGGATGTTTCCGGGACGGTTTCGGCACGGCTCGAGCAGGCAGTCGACTGGAATGCGGGGAGTCCCGAAGACCGAAGCGTTCAGGCGGCAGTCGACCGAATGCTTGGCGACGAGTTAACCATCGACGAAGCCGTTGCTATTGCCCTGGTAAACAATCGCGACATGCGGGCAACACTGGAACGCACAGGCGTCGCGCGCGCTGATCTGATTCAGGCAGGAATGCTGGAAAATCCAGTGTTTAGCGTCGCGGCACTGAGCGGAGATGTCGTTACGGTACGTGAATACGAGATTTTCCAGGAATTGTTGAGCCTTTTCACGCTCTCGGCGCGTAAAAATCTGGCCGGCAAGGAACTGGAACGCGCGAGATTGGAAGTTGCGCAATCCGCTCTCGATCTTGCCGCGGAAGTAAAGCAAACCTTCTACGGTTTGCTCGCCGACAAACAATCGATCGCGTTGTTCGCACAAGTGCTGGACGCCACCGAAGCAGCAGCCATACTGGCGAGCCGGCAATACCGGGCAGGTACGCTTAGCCTGCGCGAGCAGGCGATGCACCGGTCCTTCCACTCGCTGTCGGCGCTGGAAGGCGCGCAGGCAGAAGCGCACTTTGCCGTCGACCGCGAAAAACTCAACCGACTGCTTGGTTTGTGGGGAAGCCGAACCAACTGGGTACTTCCGGAACGGTTGCCAGACGTGCCTGCAGAGATGCAATCCGGCGAGGAATTCGAGAGGCGCGCAATGACCGAAAGGCTTAGTCTCGCGGCGATGCGCGCAGAAGTCGAGAATGCGTATATGGCGCTTGAATATGGCAGACAAACGCGATGGTTATCGGCGCTGGGAATCCAGTATACGGTTGCCCGCGGTGAGGATGGTTCTTACCTGCGTGGCCCGAAGATTGAATTTGGCCTTCCAATATTCGATCAGGGTCAGGGACGCATGGCACGGCTGGAAGCCGAGCTCAGCGATGCCGAGAATCGCTATGCGCAAGACGCGATAAATATCCGCTCCGAAGTGCGAGAAGCAACCAGCCGACTGAACGCGGCCCACGATCTGCTGGATCATTACCGTGCAGCCGTGTTGCCATTGGCTGATCAGGTCGTCGGCGAGACACTCAAGTTTTATAACGGAATGCTGGTAGGCGTATACGAACTGCTGGACGCAAAGCAAACGCAGATTCGCGCAACCAGCGACTACATCGGCGTGTGGCGGGACTACTGGGTGGCCTGGGCCGACCTTGAGCTAGCCATCGGAACGCATCTGCCTGTCCCAGCGGCGACCAGTGATGCCCCCGAACAAGCAGAGGATTCGGGAAGCGCGCCCGCCGGGCACAATGAACATCAGCATGGAGATCACTAGAATGGTCACAAGACGGACATTACTGAAATCGGGCGCTGCAATACTTGCAGGCGGTGCCGTCAGCGCGGCTCTGCGCCAGGCCAGTGCAGCCGAGCACGCTGCGGCCAGCACACAGGCTCCAATTCCCGCGCCGGCCGGTGCTTCCTACACGCCCGTCGTGACGCCCAACGGCTGGACCTTGCCGTGGAAAATGGACAACGGTGTAAAGGTATTTCATTTGACGGCCGAACCGGTGCAGCGTGAATTTTCGCCAGGCATGGTAGTCAACTGCTGGGGCTACAACGGTACGTCCCCAGGGCCGACGATCGAGGCGGTTGAAGGCGACCGTATTCGACTTCTGGTCACAAACAACTTGCCAGAGCACACGACGATCCACTGGCACGGAATATTTCTACCGAATGGCATGGATGGTGTCGGCGGACTCACCCAACCACACATCAAACCGGGCGAAACCTACGTTTACGAGTTCACGCTCAAACAAAACGGCACATTCATGTATCACCCGCACGCCGACGAGATGGTTCAGATGGCGCTTGGCATGCAAGGCATGTTTATTGTTCATCCACGTGCCTTGCAATCGCCGAGAATCGACCGCGATTACTGCATCATGCTACATAACTTCGCTGTGCACGCCGGGACCGCGACACCGGACCCGTCAGTCATGACCGATTTCAATATGTGGACGTTCAACAGCCGGGTATTTCCAGGGATTGATCCAATGGTGGCACGCACCGGTGACAGAGTGCGAATACGCGTTGCCAATCTGTCAATGCACGAGCATCCGATACACATTCATGGGACGGCGTTCGAGGTCACCGGTACCGATGCGGGCTGGATTCCTCAGACCGCGAGATACAGGGAAACAACGATGCTCGTACCTGTTGGCGGCATTCGTGTCGGCGAGTTTGTCGCAGACTATCCGGGTGACTGGGCACTGCACTGTCACAAGTCTCATCACACCATGAACGCGATGGGGCACGACATTCCGAATATGCTCGGCGTGCCGCATGCCGATCTTGCGCGACGCATTCGCAGCCTGGTGCCCGGCTATATGGCAATGGGCGAAACCGGTATGGCTGAGCATGCGACTCACACCGCAATGGGCCACATGACGCTACCGGAGAACACCCTGCCAATGATGATGGGGAAAGGCCAATTCGGCCCCGTCGAAATGGGCGGCATGTTCACCACCATGAAGATTCGCGACGGTCTTGAGCACAACGATTACCGCGACCCGGGTTGGTACGAGCATCCCGCAGGCACGGTGGCCTGGAAACTTGAGGACAGGCGGAACGCCGAGCACCCGGGAGAACACGCCAGCAACTCAGACTTTCAGGAATGACGCGCAGTTCGGTTCAGGGCTGATTCGGGTTTCAGCCGATTCGCGCGCTGGCCGCTCAACCTCGGTGGCACGGCCTACAGCGGGCGACTTTACGGACTGCTAGTCAAGAACTTCGCGCTCGATTTCCTCAAGAGTCACGTGACGAACGTCCGTGCCCTTGACCATATAGATGACGTACTCGGAAATATTCTTGGCGTGGTCACCGATACGTTCGATCGCTTTCGCGACAAACAGCGTTTCGATGGCGAAAGATATGGTCCGCGGATCTTCCATCATGAATGTAATAAGCTGGCGCAGAATTGCACGAAATTCCTCGTCAACGGCGCGGTCCTGACGCACCACTTCGGCCGAGGTAGCCAAATCGAGGCGGGCAAACGCGTCCAGTGCGTCGCGCAGCATTTGCAGGGTCATCTTGGACATATGCCCGATATCCGCTGTTGGCGGTAGCCGCAAGCGATCGCTGGAATAGATGAGCTTGGTCATGCGCGCGATCTTGTCTGCCTCATCACCAATACGTTCGAGATCGGTAATGGTCTTGACTACGGTCAACAGCATGCGCAGGTCTCCGGCCGCAGGTTGCCGACGTGCGATGATCGTGCTGACTTCCTCGTCGATTTCGACTTCCATCGCGTTGACCTTGTGATCGTTCTTTTCGACCATTTCGCAGAGTTCCATATCCCCTGCCATCAATGCGTCGAGAGCAAGCTTGATCTGCTCTTCAACCAGCCCGCCCATTTTCAGCACACGAGCGCGCAAACCCTCAAGTTCGGCATCGAATTGCTTGGAAGTATGTTCAGTATTCATTTGTACAACCAGCGTCTCAGAGGAAATAACTCAGCATCACGCAGCACATTCTAAACACGCAATGTTACAGAATAGTTGCGGTTGATACCTTTTAACGAGCTAGCGTGCGGACGCCGTCAGCCCCGGCGAGCAGGGCCACATCAGCGCCGCGCATGGCAAACAAGCCGTTGGTTACGACACCGACAATCTGATTGACTTCCGTTTCAAGTTTTGTCGGTTCGGTAATCTCCAGACCATGCACGTCCAGGATAATGTTGCCATTGTCCGTGGTGAATCCCTGTCGCAATTGCGGGCGACCGCCCAGTTTGACGACTTCGCGGGCAACATGGCTGCGCGCCATCGGGATCACCTCGATCGGCAGCGCAAATGTGCCAAGGACAGCGACAAGCTTGGAGTCGTCCGCAATGCAAATGAATTGCTCGGCGACCGCAGAAACGATCTTTTCGCGCGTCAATGCGCCCCCACCACCTTTGATCATGTGCAGGTGACGGGTAATTTCGTCCGCACCATCGACATAGACTGGTAGTGTATCAACGACGTTCAAATCCAGCACTCTCACGCCGCCCGCTTTCAGACGACGCGCCGATGCTTCCGAACTGGCAACTGCTGCGTCGATGCGATGTTGTATCGCAATCAGTTCATCGATGAAACAGTCAGCAGTAGAGCCGGTGCCAACGCCGATGACCGCCCCGTCGGGAACATACGCTATTGCCGCTTTCGCGGCAGCACGCTTCATTTCATCACGCTTCATTTGTTCTCGATTCATTTCGTCTTGCTACCACGTAGACTCCAGATTTGTAACGTCGAAAGCATGAGGTAAATTCTCGCCTTCCATTATTGCCACACATCGATTGCCACAAATTGTGCCGCTAATAGTGAAGCACTACACTAGGATAACGATTAGAGTCGGCCGGTTCCAGCATTCACTTTGTTCACAGGCACATGAAACAAGATTATCTTGAGCGCATCCTGTCAGCGCGCGTATACGACGTTGCGATCGAATCGCCTCTCGAAGTTGCGCCCGCTCTATCTGCCCGGCTGAACAACACCCTGCTGCTGAAGCGTGAAGATATGCAGCCGGTGTTCTCGTTCAAGCTTCGAGGCGCCTACAACAAGATGATCGGACTTAGCAACGCCGAACTGAAGCGCGGCGTCATTGCGTCGTCCGCCGGAAATCATGCGCAAGGGGTTGCGCTGGCCGCTGAGAAAATCGGCTGTGCGGCCACTATCGTCATGCCGGTCACCACGCCACATATAAAGGTATCGGCGGTTGCGGCGAGCGGCGCAAAAGTGGTTTTGCACGGCGACGCCTACAGCGATGCCTACGACAAGGCCATGGCATTGGCAAAGCGGCGGCGGCTCACTTTCGTTCATCCTTTTGACGACCCCGACGTCATCGCAGGGCAGGGCACCATCGGGATGGAAATCATGCGACAGTGGAGCGGGCCACTGCACGCGATATTTGTGGCAGTTGGTGGCGGTGGACTGATCGGCGGAATAGCCGCATTTGTTAAACGCTTGCGTCCCGATGTTCGTATTATCGGCGTCGAACCTATAGACGCTGATGCCATGACCCAGTCGCTGGCTGCCGGTCGCCGCATCACCCTGCCACACGTCGGTCTGTTCGCGGACGGTGTCGCCGTCAAACAGGTCGGTCGTGAGACATTTCGTCTGGCACGCGAACTGGTCGATGAGATGATAGTCGTCGATACCGATTCAATCTGTGCTGCAATAAAAGATGTGTTCGAGGACACGCGCGCCATTCTCGAACCGGCCGGCGCCCTGGCCATCGCCGGCGCCAAAGCCTACGTTGAGCGCAGCGGAGTCCATGGTGAAAATCTGGTTGCGGTCGCCTGCGGCGCAAACATGAACTTCGACCGCCTGCGATTCGTTGCCGAACGCGCCGAACTCGGAGAGCGGCGCGAGGCCATACTTGCCGTTACGATTCCCGAGCGTCCCGGTAGTTTCAAACATTTTTGCGCGATGCTCGGCTCTCGAAGTGTGACCGAGTTCAATTATCGTTTCGCGGATCCGGAGCAGGCTCATGTATTCGTGGGCGTACAGGTACGTGACCGGCGCGAGACTGAGCAGCTGGTTCGAAGACTACGGCGCGAACACCTGCCGACGGAAGATCTTTCAGACAACGAAATGGCAAAGTTACATGTGCGTCACCTGGTCGGAGGGCGAGCTCCGCATGTCATCGACGAACAGTTGTTCCGCTTCGAGTTCCCGGAAAGACCAGGCGCGTTGATGAAATTTCTCGATAGCATGTCGCACAATTGGAACATCAGCCTGTTCCACTATCGCAATCACGGCGCCGATTACGGCCGGGTGTTGGTTGGCATTCAAGTGCCTTCGCCCGATCGCCGCGCGTTTCGTCGATTCCTGGCTAAACTGGGCTACACCTACGTCGATGAAACAGGGAATTCTGCTAACTCACTTTTTCTGGCTTGAGTAAAACTCTGCGCTGTGTTCTCTGGCTTGAGTAAAACTCTGCGCTGTGCTCTCTGGCTTGAGTAAAACTCTGCGCGGTGGCCAATAGCACGTCTCTTGCGTGAATATCGGTTACGCTCGATGTACCAATCCAAGACTTCTTACATTTTTACGAATCGTATGCGGCACTTTCTTACCCGATTTCTATCGTTTCTTTGGTTTTCACTGCTAACTGGCAGCGTCGCGATCGCTGCTCCGCAAGACGATGCGTTTCTTTTGGCGAAAAAGGCGTACGCCAAAGGCGATGCGGCGAAGCTCGAAGCGCAACTTGCAACACTCGACGATCACGTGCTGACGCCATATGTGCGCTATTGGCAGATCCGCATGGATATCGAACACGCCGATGGAGAAGAGGTTCGCGCCTTTCTGGACTCTGTTGGCAATACTCTTGTAGGCCAACGAATGCGTGCCGATTGGGTGCGGGAACTGGCAAAGCGAGAGCAATGGGAAGAGTTTCTCAATGAATCGGAGCTACTTGCGAACTGGACTACGGAGCTGACCTGTTATTCGCTGCAAGCGCGAACGGCGCTTGGTGACAGCATTGCAATTCACGATGCCCGCGACGTCTGGTTTAACGGACGCTCCCAACCGGAAAGCTGCATTCCTTTGTTCGAAGCCATGTTCGAGCAGAACCTGCTGGGGGATGACGCAGTATGGTCGCGATTCAGGCTTGCGCTGGCATCCGGCAACCGGCGAGTGGCAAAAGCAATATTGAAGTACCTGCCGGAGAATCAGCGTTCCGGTCCAGCGTCGATATATTCGATATCGCGCCGCCCGCAAAAGTATCTGCAGAAATCACCACTGCCTTTGGCGAATCGTACTCAGACTGAGTTCACAATTTACGCCTTGTACAAAGCCGCCCGATCCTGGCCTGATCTTGCAGCGGAGAAACTGGATGGCGTAGAGAACGAACTCTCCGAAGCCGATCGCAGCTATGCGTGGGGGCAAGTTGCTTTGGCGGCCGCAAGGCAACACCATCCGCAAGCGCTTGACTGGTTCAAGCGCGCTGACCAGAAATACCTCAATGACCGTCATCTCGAATGGCTCGCTCGTGCAGCGTTACGCCGACACGATTGGGTCGAAATCATTGGCAGCGTAGAATCGATGAGTCCCGATCTGAGATCGGCTTCGCGCTGGCGTTACTGGAAAGCGCGCGCACTTGAATCGACTGGAAAACCGTTTGAAGCAAACGCGCTGCTTGCCTCTTTGTCGAATGAGTTCAACTTCTACGGACAACTGGCCGCGGAACATCTTGGCAACACGATCAGCTCTGTCCCACGTACCTACCAGGCGGATGCGCATGATATTGCGATGATCGCCAAGGAACCCGGTCTGCAACGCGCGCTTGCGTTCTATCGCAACTCAATGCGTTACGAAGGCGCGCTTGAATGGGCCTGGACTGTACAGGATTACAACGACCGGCAGTTACTGGCTGCGGCCGCGCTAGCGTCGCAAAATGAATGGTACGAGCGATCTATACACACGGCCGTACAAACCAGGATTCTTCACGACTTTGCGTTGCGATTCCCCGCACCCTACCGCGATGTTATGCGCGGATATACCAACGAACTCGAACTTGACGAAGCCTGGGTATATGGCCTGGTGCGCCAGGAGAGCCGTTTCGTCGTCACGGCACGCTCCAGTGCTGGTGCCGGTGGGCTCATGCAGATTATGCCGTCGACCGCCAAATATATAGCCAAGCGCCTGCGCTTGAAAAACTACAACAAGAAGCAGCTGAACATCGTCGATACCAACATCAGCATGGGAACGTATTATCTGCGTGAGATTTTGGACTCGATGGACAATCATCCGGTCGTGGCTTCGGCTGGCTACAATGCGGGTCCGAGACGGGCTGCGCGTTGGCGCGGCGAAAGGCCGTTGGCTGGTGAAATCTATGCGGAGACGATTCCATTTTCGGAAACACGTAACTACGTCAAGAGAGTCATGAGTAACACGATGTACTACGCCCGCCTGTTCAGGCAAACGCCAGTTAGCTTGAGAACGCGACTCGGGTTGGTGCCAATGAACACGACGAGCACAAACTAGGAACCTGCCGCCCTTCGGTGTTCAAAGGATGTGCAAGGCCGATATAGCGTTACGGTGGCAATGTGCTCATCCCGCATCGCTGACGTGTAACACCTGATCACGGGTAAAGACGCCCAGACGCTTCGGCTACTCCGCAAAACCAAAGCCACGCCTTGTGGCTATCTGGCCCATAATTGATGTGACCGTGCTGCGGTTCTCGTGTCTTACGGGGCCCCGTTTTAGAGTAGAAGCACATCTTCACGCAAATTTTGGCAAGGTCTTGCAGTTGCCTGATCGTTGCACTCCACTCGCCTTTCACCACGTCGAACGGTAACCCGGGCGAAATCGCGTTAGAGCCATCTTTTGCGCGCTAACTACTGTAGTTTGATCACGCTACAATAAAGACCGCCTTCGCAGCGGGAGCAAGACGCCTCACCGGCGTTTCGGATCAGACAAAAAATGAAATCACAGACAGTGTGCCTGATCGGAGGATCAGGCTTCGTCGGACGGCATGTTGCAAATATGCTTTGCGGCCAGGGCTTGGCGGTGCGGATTCCCACCCGTCGCCGAGAGCTCGTGAAAAGCGAACTTATAGTGCTTCCCACGGCTGAGGTGATTGAAGCAAATATCAACGACTCCCAGGTACTTGCAGAATTGATGACCGGCTGTGATGCGGTCATCAACCTGACCGGAATTTTGCACGAGACGTCCAAAGGCGACTTTCAGCGCGTTCATTCAGACTTGACGCGCAAGATCGTGAATGTGTGTCGTGCCAACGACGTCAGGCGACTGGTCCATGTTTCTGCGCTGAAAGCAGGGCATGATGCACCGAGCGAATATCTGCGCTCAAAGGCTGCCGGGGAGCAACAGATACGCGCGGCCGAGGCAAGCATGGTGCAAACAACGATTTTTCGACCATCGGTAATTTTTGGCCACGACGACAGCTTCCTGAACTTGTTCGCGAAACTCGCAGACCTGACGCCAATCATTCCCCTCGCCTGTCCAGATGCGCGCTTCCAGCCGGTATTCGTGGAGGATGTCGCGCGTGCTATCGTCAACAGCCTCGACGAGACCCGGTCTTTTTCAAGAACTTTCGAATTGTGCGGGCCAAAGGTTTACCGACTGCGGGACCTTGTGGAATATGTCTGCAGGATCCGTGAGCTTCGCAGGCCTATCGTTCCGCTTTCGGCGCGTTTGTCATATTTGCAGGCTTCAATTCTGGAGCGCCTGCCAGGAAGGGTCATGACGCGTGACAACTTACGCTCAATGCAAGTTGATAATGTCTGTGAAGGTGCCTTTCCAAGGATGTTCGGATTCGAGCCACGCGCAATTGAGACAATCGTACCCGGTTATCTCGCAATGGACCGGCCGGACCCGAGAAACAACAGTTACCAACTGAGGGTCCGGCGCTAGCAGCCAGTCGGAAAACTAATCCGGCATGTCTCCACTACAGTTGATCATCGGAAATAAAGCATACTCGTCATGGTCGCTGCGCCCCTGGCTACTGATGCGGCATGCGGACATCGATTTCACTGAAGTTCGCTTGCCACTCCATACGAAGAGTTGGAACGAGACGATCGGAAAATACTCTCCGACCGGTAAGGTACCTGTGCTCGTCGACGGCTCCGTTACTGTCTGGGAGTCGCTCGCCATATGCGAGTATCTTGCTGACAAGTTCCCGGATCGAGGCCTGTGGCCCGCCGCCTCAGAAACGCGCGCAATCGCGCGCGCTATCAGCGCTGAAATGCACTCTGGCTTTGCGGGCTTGCGAACGGAAATGCCGATGAACATGCGGCGCCGGATACCGGGCAAGATACGCGCGTCCGTAGTCACGGACGAAATCGGCCGTGTCGTTTCGATATGGAACGACGTACGGTCGCGCTTTGGAGACGGCGGACCCTACCTGTTTGGCGATTTCTCAATTGCCGACGCGATGTACGCACCAATAGTATCCAGGTTCGCGACGTACGCCGTGGAGCTTGATGGAGAAGCTGCCCAATATGCGGAAACCATTCTAAAACTGCCCGCGTTGCACGCCTGGTATGCGGAGGCACAATTGGAAACCGAAGTTATAACAGGCTACGAGTTGTGAAAGTTTACGCGGTTGGCGGCTCCGTCCGGGATCAACTACTCGGCCTCGAAATCCGTGACCAGGACTACGTGGTCGTGGGCAGCACACCGGAGGAAATGCAGCGACTCGGTTTCAAGCCGGTTGGCAAAGATTTCCCGGTGTTTCTCCATCCGCAAACCCACGAGCAGTACGCGCTTGCGCGAACCGAGCGCAAGAGCGGCCACGGCTATCGTGGATTCACGGTTTATGCCTCACCCGACGTCTCGCTGGAGCAAGACCTGGAACGCAGAGATATCACGATTAACGCTATTGCACGTGATCCGAGCGGCGAGATCATCGATCCGTTCAACGGCCGCGCGGACCTGAACAAAGGAATATTGCGTCATGTCAGCCCCGCATTTGCTGAGGATCCGGTTCGCGTCTTGCGCGTCGCCCGATTTGCAGCGCGCTTCAGCTTTACCGTAGCCGCAGAAACGAGCGCGTTGATGCAGCAACTCGTTGAGGAAGGAGAAACAGATCACCTTGTCTCCGAGCGGGTCTGGCAGGAAATTTCCACGGGGCTGATGGAATCAAACCCATCAATCATGTTTCAGGTTTTGCGCGACTGCGGCGCTCTCGTTCGAATCCTTCCGGAGCTCGACGCACTATTCGGCGTTCCCCAGCCGGAAAAAACGCACCCGGAAATTGATACCGGTGTCCATGCCCTGATGGCGATCGATTACGCAGCAAGCCGCCAGTATTCGCTGCCTGTACGCTTTGCCGCACTGACCCATGATCTGGGAAAGGGCGTTACACCACCGGATCAGTGGCCGGCCCACCGCGGACACGAGAAAATCGGCGTTCAGCTTGTTGACGCCTTGTGTACGCGCTTGCGGGTGCCGGGACATTGTCGCGACGTCGCCAGGCTGACCGCACGATTTCACGGAGACATCCATCGCGCCGAGCAACTTCGGCCCGCCACCATGCTGAAAATACTCACCGCTGCGGACATTTTTCGCAAGCCAGAACGTTTCGAGGAAATCCTGAGTGCAAGCGAAAGCGACTTCCGTGGCAGACCTGGTTTCGAGGAAAAACCTTATCCCCAGGCAGACTGGTTTCGAACCGCGGGCTGTGCCGCAAGAAGCGTCAATGCGGGCGAAATAGCGGGCGGCCTTAACGACCCTGCCCGGATCAAGGAACTGGTCGATGCCGCCCGGATAGGCGCAATTCGCGAGGCGATCGCTACGATGCGGCAAGCGCTATAACACCAATCCGCTATCGCACTGCCATCGTCTGCCTAACTAGTAGCGCCACGAGAGACGATGAGGCTGAATTAGCCGTATCGATTGCTCAACTGTTCCAATCAAGCACACGTTTACAGACTGTAAGTGAGCACCCAGAAAATGATGCTCGCCAGAACTGACAGCAAAATCGTGGTGACGATGGGAAAATTGAAGCGCTTCCCGTTTCGATCGATTTCAACATCACCGGGGATTCGCCGGTATCCGAGCCTTCTCAACCATGGCGTGAACGCGCCCATGACGAGCACAACAAGTACGATGGTAAATAGCCACTTGAGCAAGAGTCACTCCTGTTCGCACAACGGCTTGATTATACGGATGTGAGTACGCCAGCGGCCGATTCCATCTGAACTATTGGCCACTTCCATTAGAATGATGGGATCGCAATGCAACGGAGAAGCCCTTGATCGACCTGTACACGTGGAGCACACCCAATGGCCGAAAAGTCTCAATCATGCTCGAGGAACTGGGCCTGGAATACAGGACGCATCCAATCAACATTGGCAAGGGTGAACAGCATTCGGACTCATTCCTGAAACTGAGTCCTAACAACAAGATTCCTGCAATCGTTGATCACGACGGCCCCGATGGAAAACCGTTCAGCCTGTTTGAATCCGGCGCCATTCTGTTCTACCTCGCAGAGAAACACCGCCGGTTTTTTCCGACCGAAGGACATCAGCGATACGAGACCATGCAATGGCTGATGTTCCAGATGGGAGGTCCAGGACCTATGTTCGGTCAGGTACACCACTTTTTCCGTGCCGCACCTGAACCCGTACCGTACGCAATCGAGCGCTATACAAAGGAAACAAGGCGTCTTTATGGTGTCCTTGATCAACATTTCTCCACCAACGAATTCCTGGCGAACGACTATTCAATTGCGGACATTGCAACATTTCCATGGGTCGCGCGCTTCGAATGGCACAAAGTCGATCTGGCGGAGTTTCCGAACGTGAAACGCTGGTTCGATGCCATCGGAAATCGTGAAGCCGTGCAACGCGGCATGGCAGTACCGTCGCTAAACTAGCGTAATGCTTCACTAACGGGATACTGAAAAACGTCGCGAACAGCCTTCAACCGGGCGCACAGGTTCACTACGCCTTGCGACTGCGGCGACCCTCCCAGAGCCTGGTAACAACGGCCTGATTGAGGCGTTGGCCCCAACGATCGGACCTGCAAATGAGCCCGTCTCGCATGGGACGATTCGTCCGCGGGGCCCCTAGGGCGGGACAAACCTCACCGCTTTCTCCTTACACGCTCCTGATATTCCCAGATTCATGGACTTGCGTGAAATCATTGAAACTTGCCGTCGCAAGCGCGGCGCTTCAATTGATCCGGTGTTTCGCTATCGCACACCCAGGTTTGGCCGGCTGCCAGATCGGGCAATCTCCCCGGAGCGAGGATCACAAATTGCTTATAGCAAACAGGCAACGCGCAATAAGGCACGGCCCCATATTTGGGGCAACCTGAAGGGACGAGCTGCCTTGGCGCGCCGACCCAATGTGCGTTAACAGGCCCTGACTTTCCCTATGGCAGAAACAAATCTATCTCACATTGGCCAGTATCCGATCATCCGCGAACTGGGTCGCGGCGCGACGTCGCGTGTGTATCTTGCGAACGATCCCTTGGGCAATCGAGAGGTTGCTATCAAGGTGGTTCGGCCCGAACCGGGCGTAGATGCAAATGTATTGAAACGCTTCCACAAATCGTTCTTGAATGAGGCGGGACTCATCGGAAAACTGCTGCATCCGCATATCGTTCAGATTTTCGAAGCGGACGTGACTGACGACTACAACTACATTGTGATGGAGTACGCTCCGGGCGAAACTCTGGAAGAACGATGTGATGCTGCAAATCTGCTATCCATGGAACAGGTGATCGAGATTGCATTCAAATGCAGCCTTGCTCTGGATTCCGCGAACCGACATGGCGTAATCCATCGCGACATCAAGCCTGCCAATATTCTCAGAGGCGCCGAAGGTGAAATCAAGATCAGCGACTTCGGTGCTGCGCAGATGGAATCGGGAGATGAAACCATTATGCAGGGCATTGGTTCCCCCGCATACATGTCACCGGAGCAAGTTGCTGAGCAAGCCCTCACGCCTCAAACCGACATCTATTCGCTTGGCGTCGTCATGTACCAGCTGCTCACCGGCAAACTTCCTTTCTACGCGTCCAACAAAGCGAGCCTCATATATCAGATCGCCAACATGGAACCTGCTTCACCGTCGATACACCGTCCGGAACTTCCAGAGTCGCTTGGAAATTTCGTACTGCGTGCATTGGCAAGAGACCTGTCTGTTCGATTTGCGTCCTGGGCGGAATTCTCACGCGAACTCACGCAAGCGTATCGTCATCTTGAGCTGCCGCCTGACAGAATTACCGATACGCAAAAATACGATGCGATCAAGAAGATTCCCTTCTTTCTCGAATTTCGGGACAACGAGACCTGGGAAATCGTCAGAATGAGTTCGTGGCGTCGACATTCGCCACAGAAAGTAATCCTGAAAGAAGGCGTCATTGATGAAAGTGTTTTCATCATCGTCGAAGGTGAGGCAAGAGTCAGCAAGAATGGAGACGACGTCGATACTCTTGGCAAGGGAGATTGTTTCGGCGATTTGCTCTATTTCGAGGAAACACGGACCGAACGCAGCACCACCATTACAGCGTCATCAGCGCTTACCGTGATCGAAATCAAAGCGCAAGCTTTACAGACGGCGACAGACGCGCTTCAGAAATTATTCAACAAAGCGTTCTTGCGGATTCTTGTAAATCGCCTCTCGCAAGCGAGTGACAGATAGCCACCGCCCACTTGATTGGTTGAACCTTCAGATTTCTGTTGCAATAATGCCAACGTTCAGGGTTTGAGCACGAACGCACCGCGCACATCTCCGCGCTTTAGTCGCTCCAGGGCGTCATTAGCCGAGGTTAGAGAGAGGCATTCAATTTCAGTGCGAATGCCGGCTCGCCCGGCAAGTTCAAGAAACGCCGTCCCATCGGCCCGCGTAAGATTGGCTACCGAGAGTATGTGACGCTCGCCCCAGAGTAGGTCGTAGGGGAACGACGGTATATCGCTCATATGAATTCCGGCGCAGACGACGCGTCCGCCTTTTGCTACTGCACGTAATGCCGCCGGCACAAGGCTGCCAACCGGCGCAAATATAATCGCCGCATCCAGCGGAACAGGCGCAGTTTCGATTGATCCACCTGCCCACACCGCCCCCAATTCCAACGCAAATGATTGCCCGGCCTCGTCACCTGGCCGTGTGAATGCAAATACCTCACGCGATTGATAAAGTGCAAGTTGCGTCACGATATGTGCAGCCGCGCCGAACCCATAGATCCCGAGCCGTTTGGCATCACCCGATTTTTGCAATGCGCGATAACCAATCAGGCCAGCACATAACAACGGCGCTGCATGTGCGTCGTCATAAACGTCAGGCAATGGAAAGCAGAATCGCGCGTCGGCAACTACATACTCGGCATAACCGCCATCTATGTGAAATCCGGTAAAGCGTGCCGCGGCGCACAAGTTCTCGCGTTGGCTCAGGCAAAACTTGCAATGGCCACACGTATCTGCGAGCCAGGGAACGCCGACACGCTGCCCGAGCGTCAACCCAACAACGTCGCAACCCGTTTGCGCGACAACGCCGACTATCTCGTGTCCCGGGACAATGGGAGACTTGCCACCGGAAAGCTCGCGGTCAATCACATGGAGGTCGGTGCGGCATACGCCGCAGGCGTGGACCTTGATAAGAACCTGGTTCGAATCGGGTTCCGGTACGGGAATCTCGACCTGTTTCAGGCGACTACCCGACGCACCCAGCTGCATGGCACGCATTCGTTTTCCCTTTGCTTTCTGTTGCCCGCGCCGCAGGCACCTCTAATCAGCAACGCTGCTAGCGATCGGCGTCACGCACTATCCATGCGGTCAATTTCGTTGCGTCGACAAGAAGTTACAATCGCGGGACGCTATTCCCATCCGCCAATCGAAGCGTAGCAAAGGAAAGGCCTTGCATTCCACTCGAACGAACTCAGAAGATGGTGCCGTACGATGCGAACAATGTGGCGCCACATTCCACTGTGGGATCAATGATACAGCTGCTTGCTGGTGCGCAACCCGCTATCCGGCAGTAGTGAGTGGGCAAGAAGGCAGCACCTGCCTGTGTCCACAGTGCCTGAAGAGATTAATCGAAAGCGAAAAAGCTATTTGACGAGGACCACCGGAATGCGCGACTCATGCAATACATGTGACGCAACCGACCCAAGCAACGCGTCCCCGAGCGAGCCGTGTCCGTGTGTACCCATAATGACAAGATCACAATTCTTGTCGCACGCGTAGTCAAGAATAGTTGCCGCGGACTCGCCGACACCGACATGATCATGGTGTGGCACTTTCCCAGTGTCGAGTTCAGCACGCGCACTCTCGAGTGCGGAGATCCCTTCATCGCGATAGTAGTCGTCGAGTTGGCTTTTCGATATGAAGGTCTTTACCAGGCCAGAGGCGATCGGCAGCTGGACGTTCAGCAAGTGCAGCTCAACTATCCCCTTATACCAATCCTTATTCTCGATGATGTGACGAACAGCCCGCATGGCATTTTCGGAGCCGTCAACTGGCAGCAGAATTTTAGGCACGTCTATCCCCTCCCTTGCTGTCGCCGCCTTGCGCCATCAAATCGATGATCTCGTCACCAGGTGCCGGGCGGCGTGCTGCTACCCATTTGCCGGTGATGATGACGATCAAGGCACCACACAATGGCGCGACCCACGATAACCATTGCTCGTATGCTGCAAGAGCAGGCATTACAACAGGATCGGTAATTGCCATCGATAACGCTATCCAGCCGAGCAACGCACCACCGGCGAGGATGATCCCCGGATATCTGTCCATCAACCGGAGTATGAGCTGACTGGCCCACACCATTAGTGGAATCGACAAGGCCAGGCCAAATATCAACAAGAAGACACTGTCTCTCGCGGCTGCAGCGACCGCGATTACGTTGTCCAGACTCATGACCAGATCAGCGACGACAATCGTCCGGATTGCAGACATCAGGTTGCCGGGCGCCTTGATTTCTTGCCCACCGTCGGCATGTTGCGGAAGCACGAGCCTGATACCAATCCACAGTAACAGCACACCCCCCACCAGTTTGACGTAGCTAAGCGTCAACAAGGTAACGGCGAAAAATGTAAGGATTACCCTGAGACCGATTGCACCACCGACGCCCCAGATGATACCCAGTCTGCGTTGCCGTCCGGAAAGGTTGCGACACGCCAGCGCAATAACAACAGCATTGTCGCCCGATAACAGAATATCGATGAGGACGATCTGCAGAACTGCTACCCAGAATTGCGGGTTAAGCGGGTCGAGTGTGAGTGGTGTATGCACTGGGCGTGGGCTGCCGATTCCGGGCTACCAGAACGCGAGCTGTGGGTTCAGGTTCGGCGTTACCTTGTTGTCTGAAGCGTTGCTTTGTTTTCTGAAGCGCTGCCTTGTGTTTTCTGATGAGAATTCAGTTTTCGTCAGAATGCGAACTACATCAAGACCGACTTTAACAGCTTACCCATCTCCGCCGGATTGCGTGTAACGCTGATACCGCACTCTTCCATTACCGCGAGCTTTTCGTCAGCCGTGCCCTGTCCACCCGATATGATTGCGCCCGCGTGCCCCATGCGCTTGCCTACAGGAGCGGTAACGCCGGCAATGAATCCAACGACGGGTTTGGTCATGTTTTCTTTTGCCCACCGCGCTGCAGTTTCTTCATCCGTACCGCCGATTTCTCCGATCATGACCACCGCTTCGGTTGCAGGATCATCGTTGAAACGCTGAAGCACGTCGATGTGCTTGAGGCCATTTACTGGATCTCCTCCTATACCCACCGCTGTACTCTGGCCAAGACCCAGTTCCGTCAACTGCGCGACTGCCTCGTAGGTCAACGTCCCGGAACGCGATACAACGCCGATCGAACCTGCGCGATGAATATGTCCCGGCATTATTCCAATCTTCAGTTGATCCGGCGTAATTACACCCGGGCAATTTGGCCCAAGCAGGATCGTTTTGCGTTTGCCTTCCTGCATCCTGTACCGCACCTCGACCATGTCGCGTACCGGGATGCCTTCGGTTATGCAAATCACCAGGTCGAGGTCCGCTTCAACTGCTTCCAGAATCGCCCCCGCGGCCCCTGCTGGCGGGACGTAGATCACCGAAACCGTGGCACCTGTCGCATCTCTCGCTTCTCGAACTGATGCAAAAATTGGAATGCCTTCGAAATCCTGGCCGGCCTTCTTCGGATGCACCCCGGCGACAAAGCACTCGGCACCGTTTGCGTACTCGCGGCAGGTCCGCGTATGGAACTGCCCGGTCTTGCCCGTTATGCCCTGGGTAATTACCTTGGAGTGTTTGTCGATGAGGATTGCCATTAGTTCGCTCTCCTGGATGCCGCCACGATCTTTTGCGCAGCCTCACCCATGTTTTCGGCCGAAATAATTGGCACCCCCGAGTCCGCCAGTATCTTTCGGCCGATATCCTCATTGGTGCCTTTCATGCGCACCACTAGCGGCACGGCAAGCTTGACCTGCCTCGCCGCCTCGACCACACCGGTCGCAATGATGTCGCAACGCATGATGCCTCCGAATATGTTCACCAAAATTGCCTTGAGATTCGGATTGCGCAGCATGATCTTGAACGCCTCGGTTACCTTTTCTGTAGTCGCACCGCCACCGACGTCAAGAAAGTTGGCCGGTTCGCCGCCGAACAATTTGATGGCATCCATTGTTGCCATCGCCAATCCTGCTCCATTGACGAGACACCCGATATCGCCATCGAGAGATATGTAGGACAAGTCGTGGTTTGACGCTTCGATTTCCGCCGGATCTTCCTCGTCAAGGTCACGCATTTCGACAAGAGCCGGATGCCGAAACAGCGCATTCTCGTCAAAACTCATTTTCGCATCCAGCGCAATGACGTCCCCATCGCCAGTCAGAATCATCGGATTAATCTCGGCAAGAGACGCGTCCAGTTCCCAAAACGCCTTGTACAGAGACTGCAACATGGCTGCGCTCTGAGCCAACGATGCTTGCGCCACACCCATTTTCCGGGACAGGTCTTCCGCCGCCTCCTGGCTCAATCCAGTATCTGGATCAACAATGACCTTGTGGATGCGCTCAGGTGTCTTCGCTGCCACTTCCTCGATGTCCATCCCACCGTCGGGTGAAGCCATTACGCAAACCCGCTGCGACTCACGATCAACGACGATGCCAACGTACAGTTCCTTGCTGATGTCAGCGCCTTCTTCAATCAGAATTCGACGAACTTTCTGCCCATTCGGTCCTGTCTGATGCGTCTTTAGCTGCATCCCCAGTATCTTCGACGACCAGTCACGAACATCGTCAGCAGATTTGGCGACTTTTACGCCACCGCCCTTACCTCGGCCGCCGGCGTGGATTTGCGCTTTTACGACCCAGACCGATCCACCGAGATCGCTGGCTGCCTTGACAGCCTCTTCGACAGAGAAGCATGCAATGCCGCGAGGGGTGGTTACACCGAAAGTGCGCAGGAGTTCCTTCGCTTGATACTCATGAATCTTCATTGAATCGGACCTGTCTGGAAAATTATGTCAGCGGGAAGGACTATTCCTGATACTGCGCTGATGAATTTGTTTCAAGCGTTCGGATTCCCACGCCCACCTGTCTTTTGCCTCCTGATGGGCTTCTCCGGCACTCTGCCGCTCTTGTGTCGCCAGATCAGCGTTTTCCAGGGCTTGTTCCAGGCGTTTTTGCAAATCTGCCAATTCGCTCAGCGCCTCTTCTTCACGCGTTTCAGCTTCTTTAAGTCTGAGCCGCGCCGCTTGCATCTTTTCTCTGGCGAATGTCGTTCGCGTTTGGGCCTGTTCAAAAGTCAGGTCTTCGCTTTGCGCCACCGATGTCGACGGAAACGCGAACAAGTGCATCGACAGCAGCACGACGCAAGTGAGTGGACGTCGCAACAAATCTGCAATTCGAATAAGCATGACAATCAGGAACTGTTTAGACAGCGGTGCCGGCAGTAGGAGTCAAACCCACGGCCTGATGATTACAGATCGACGACATTGTGTACACCAGAACAGAACGCTATCTGGAGAGCAAAACTGGAGTTGAAATTCACTATCAATGTCACAAAAGTAGCCGGGTACGGGTATCACGGACCGTTCACATTGAACCGCTTCGCATGTTACCTGCCTTCGACCCGCATATATTGCGGCCGTCATTCTGATAGAAATGGGAATCTGGTGCAACGTGCGCGTGCCAGATTGTCTGTAGCCAGTGCGACCCGGGCTCTGCCCCCTGATCGGGATCAACCCCATGCGCGTTCGCTGAACTGAAATAGTTGAGATCACAAAGTCGAACCATTTGATCCACTGGCACTGTCGGGTACATCAGTTGTAGATATGCAAACGCTGGAATCAATCGACGTGACAGTCGGATTGCCTTTTGCTGGCCGGGGCACCCATATGGCCTGAAAAACTGTAGCTGGCTCTCTGCAAATGACGGCCTCCAGCCAGAAGATCGTCCTGACAAACGCATCCCTCGTTCGAGAAATATCCGGTAGTCAGACAGGCGCCTGCACACCGGAAGACTCACCACTCTCGGCCGCCCTCGCCCATTTACTCGCAAATGTCCGCATTGCCGGCGGCAACCCCGCCTCGGCAGCGTGCGTATTTCAATGATCGGCACTTCTACAATTGAATGGAACGTTGTCGCGCGCTCCCCCAGTCGAGGTACCCCGGCTGACAGGCCAAGTACCTGATACGGCATGTCAGTTGCTTGATTGACGGTTCAGATGAGCCAGGCACCCCCCAATTTCAGCACGACCGCAGTTCAGACTATCTTGACGACGTGGGCGACCGAGAATGGCGGCCACGAACCTGGCCGTTCAAAACGCAAGAATTCACCCTAGTCTCAATTAGCCGCCCCATTGCACTATCGTTCAGAAATAGATGGCTTGAGAGCCATCGCCGTAACGTCGGTCCTTCTGTATCACGCCGAGATCGTGATTTTCGGAAAAGACTGGTTCAGCGGCGGCTATATTGGCGTTGATATTTTTTTCGTCATAAGCGGTTATCTGATATCCAGACTGATAATCGTCGAACTCGAAGAGACCAATCGTTTCAATTTATTGAATTTCTATGAGCGGCGCGCGCGGCGCATTTTGCCAATGCTGCTCGTTGTAATCTGGGTTTCATTTCCGTTTGCGTGGGAATTGCTGCTACCAACAGCATTCAAGGAGTACAGCAAAAGCATACTTTCGTCACTTCTGTTTTTCTCCAATCTGTTTTTCTACAACAACACCGCAGGATACGGAACAGAATCGGCCTTACTGAAACCGTTTCTCCACACATGGTCTCTCAGTGTCGAGGAGCAATTTTATATTGCGTTCCCAATCATCATGATCGGGTTGCACAAGAAGTACAGAAGCTATCTTCTCCCTATTTTCTTGGCGTGCGCCTGTATCAGCCTTCTACTCGCTGAAGTCACAAGTTCCGGAAATCGTGGACTGGCTTTTTTCTGGCTTCCAACGCGGTTATGGGAGTTGTTAGTGGGCGCACTGCTTGCCTCGGCGGACATCAAGTATGGCAGAAACTTTCATTCGGCATTGCATCGAACACTGCCCATTGTAGGGGTGTGTCTGATCGCATACTCGCTGTTGTCTTTCGGATCACAAACTCAACACCCCGGTGTCATAACGGTTCTGCCGGTTGCGGGAGCGGCACTCATTATCTATTTCGCGAACTCTGCAGAGTTGGTCGGACGTGTTCTGAGTTCGAGACTTTTTGTTGGGGTAGGGCTAATCTCGTACTCGCTCTATCTATGGCATTTCCCGATCTTCGCGTTTGCTCGCATCAATGAGACGACGCCAGACAATTTTGACAAGATTGCGTGGCTGGGGACCGCTCTTGCCATGTCAATTGCTTCGTACTTTCTAGTTGAAAAACCGATCAGAAAAAGAACGGCGTGGCCAACCAAGAAATTCATCTCTGTGGCGTGTGTTGCCTATCCGTCTACCGCCGCAATGGTGTTTCTTCTTTTCCCATTTAATTTCGACTACATTGACATCGAGGATTTAGCAACCAACAGACCGATCTTGATGACTGACTATTCCGGATATCTGAACAATTGGTTCGACAAGCGAGACAACAAGACGAGCGAGTTCATCTATCCCGCTAAAACCAGCGTATTGATCGTGGGGAACTCGCACGGCACGGATACCTACAATGCCATCACGCAGAATGGGCGGTTATTCGATGAGTTGGAGGTCACGATTGTTCAGCACACAGAGGGAGAGTCGTGGGCTCCGCAATACCAGGTGTTTTGCTTTCTAGATTTTCTGAAGAACAGGTCGAGTACCTGCAAGCGAGAAAAGTTTGCGACGGAATCGATACTGACGCGAATCTATCGAAACGCGGACGTAATTGTGTTCTCCACGCGATGGTCTGAGAAAGACTTGATGGCGCTTGAGGAAATTGTCGCAATTCTGAAGCACGATGGTAAAACGGTGGTGATTGCTTCGAACGCTCCACAGCAGCCACATACGGACATGACGAAAGGCGATACGCCCCTAAAAACCTTTATTAAGACTCATCGACGATTGCCTTTTCAGGCCGAACAGAATTTGATCGAAAGAACAACATATGAGAATGCGAGTAAGAACGCACGGATTAATGCGATAAACAAGCAGCTATCCCAGATCGCCCACACGAATAACGCGATATTCCTGGACAAGATGAACTATATTTGTGACAGGAAAGAAGAAAAATGCGAAGTGCTTACGCCGTCAGGACACCTGATCAGTTGGGATTATGGTCACCATACGATTGCAGGCGCGAAGTATCTGGGTGGCGTAATGAAAAAAGTAAATTGGTTGGCGCCTCTTCTCCGGCAACCTGGCTAAACCGAAGTGACGCAGTGCATATAATGGTGCCGGCAGTAGGAGTCGAACCCACGACCTGATGATTACAAATCAACTGCTCTACCAACTGAGCTATGCCGGCTTGGCCCGAACTATGGGAGGCACACGCGACCCGACAGCATTCTACTTAACGACTTGCAGCTTCACCCGACCACCTGACGGTGCTCGTCGCGTATCGGCGGGAACCGATTCCGCCGGCGTGTCCTCATCATCCATCGCATCCGCTTGCGGCGCGAGTTGAAAGGCGAGTCCCTGGCCGGATTCCTTGGCAAAAATTCCTTTGACAGATTCCACCGGAATCGAAATTTCGCGCGATACACCATTAAACCGCGCAGAAAACCGGATCACGTCGTTATCGATTTTGAGATTTCGCGTCGCATCCGAGCTCGCATTGAGAATAATCTCGCCATTCTTGACGTATTCCATCGGCACCCGTGTCTCAGCGTCAACTCGAACCGTCATGTACGGTGTCTGTCCACTGTCAGTGCACCATTCGTAAATGGCACGGATGAGGTAGGGCGTAGTTGGCATTTGATTCATTTGCGCATCACCTTTTCCGACGGGGTCAGCGCTTCTATATAGGCAGGTCTGCTGAACAAGCGCTCGGCGTATTTCATTAACGGAGCCAACTGTTTCGGAAGCTGAATACCATAATAATCGAGGCGCCACAGCAAGGGCGCGATCGCGACATCAAGCATCGAGAATTCGTCGCCGATCATATACTTCTGCTTCACGAAAACAGGTGCCATCTGGGTGAGGTTATCACGTATGGCTATCCGCGCCTTGTCCGCTTGTTTCTGGGTGCCGCTCTCTATCGCATCAATGTTTGAGAACAGCTCATTCTCGAAACGAAACAGAAACAACCTTGCGCGGGCACGCATTACCGGGTCAGCCGGCATGAGCTGCGGGTGTGGAAAACGGTCGTCTATGTACTCATTAATAATATTTGATTCGTACAGAATCAGTTCGCGCTCAACCAAAACAGGCGTGCGGTTGTACGGATTCATAACCGCGAGATCGTCCGGTTTGTTATACAGGTCGACGTCGATGATCTGGAAATCCATTCCTTTCTCGTACAACACAATCCTGCAGCGCTGACTGAAAGGGCAGGTCGTACCTGAATACAGTGTCATCATAGCAACTTGTCCATTCGAATAAGTTAGTGCACGTCTTTCCAGAATTCGCGTTTCAGCAACCAGGCGGGCACAGCCATCAGGCCGAGAAACAGCAACACGATAATTCCGATCTGAACGCGCTTCACACCTGCCGGTTCACCCATGTAAGTAAGGTAATTCACCAAGTCGCGCACCAGATCGTCGTAGGCCTCAACAGTTATGGTCCCCGGTGTTTCGAGAACCAGCTCGCCATGACCATCGGCCTCATCCGCATGCAAGCGCTGAATGCCCTGAAGCTTCCACAGCACGTGTGGCATGGCAACATTCGGGAAGGTGACGTTGTTCCAGCCCATTGCGCGCGCGTCATCACGGTAGAAACTTCTCATATAGGTATAGAGCCAGTCGGCACCGCGCGATCGAGCCACTACTGACAGATCAGGAGGCTTCACACCGAACCAGGTCTTGCCATCCTCAGCACCCATGGCTCCCTGCATCGTGTCGCCGATCTTGGCATTTGCGAATATCAGATTGTCCTTGATCTGTTGCGCACTCAAGCCGAGATCAAGAAGCCTGTTGTAACGCATGTACGACGCTGAATGGCAGCCTAAACAGTAATTGACGAAAATCTTTGCGCCGCGTTGTATCGAGATCGTGTCGCGCTTGTCAATATCGGCACGATCCAGCTTAACGTTGCCACCCGCGGCAGAAACGATTATTGGCAAGAACAACAGTACGAAAAGAACGGCTCTCACTGCGTCACCCTTTCCGGCTCCGGCCTGGTCTTGTCTATTCTTGTGTACCAAGGCATCAGTACAAAAAACAGGAAGTACACGACCGTGCATATGCGGGCAGCGACAGTGGCAACATCAGCGCCGCCCAACCATGACCCAAACTGTCCCCAAACGTTCGTCGGCACAGTGCCGAGGTAACCAAGGATAAGAAACACTACAACGAAAGCTGCCAACGCCGCTTTGTAGAGCCGCCCGCGGTAGCGAATTGATTTCACTGCACTCCGGTCGAGCCAGGGCAGGAGAAACATGATGATCACCGCCGCCCCCATCCCAAGCACTCCGGGAAACTGCGACCCGAAGAGCGGAGGTATCGCGCGCAAAATCGAGTAGAACGGCGTGAAATACCAGACTGGCGCAATGTGGGCGGGCGTCGCAAGTGAATCTGCCGGAACAAAGTTGTTGTATTCAAGAAAGTAGCCACCCATCTCCGGCGCGAAGAATACGATCACGGTGAACACCATCAAGAACACAATCACTCCCAAAATGTCCTTGACCGTGTAATAGGGGTGGAAGGGTATGCCGTCGAGCGGCACGCCTGTTGCCGGATTTTTCTTCTTCTTGATCTCGATTCCGTCAGGATTGTTTGAACCGACTTCGTGCAGCGCCACCAGATGCGCAGCTACCAGCCCAAGCAACACGAGAGGAACAGCAATGACGTGAAATGCGAAGAACCGGTTCAGGGTTGCGTCAGAAACGACGTAGTCGCCGCGTATCCAAATTGCCAGGTCCGGCCCTATGAATGGCACGGCCCCAAACAGGTTAACAATAACCTGTGCGCCCCAGTACGACATTTGGCCCCATGGAAGCAAATAGCCGAAGAACGCCTCGGCCATCAGGCATAGGTAGATCAGCATACCAACGATCCAGAGGAGTTCTCGTGGCTTACGATACGATCCGTAAATCAGCCCACGAAACATATGCAGGTACACCACCACGAAAAACATCGACGCACCGGTAGAGTGAACGTAGCGAATCGCCCAGCCCCAGGGAACGTCTCGCATGATGTACTCGACCGAAGCGAATGCCTGATCCGCATCGGGCTTGTAGTGCATTGTTAGGAAAATGCCACTGACGATCTGGATGACAAGCACCACTAATGCGAGTGATCCGAAAAAGTACCAAAAGTTGAAATTCTTCGGCGCGTAATATTCGGACAAATGCTCCTTCCACGTCGCCGTCAATGGAAAGCGTTCGTCGACCCAGCCGAGAAGCGCGTTCAACATACTCATAGCGTCAGGCTCCCTTCCTGTCTTCGCCGATCAACACGCGCGTTTCCGACAAATAGGTATGCGGTGGCACGTCCAGATTCGCCGGCGCCGGCGCCCCCTTGTACACACGCCCGGCCAGATCGAATCTGGAACCGTGGCACGGGCAGAAAAATCCACCCAGCCATTCGGCGCCCAGGCCACTCGCTTCGCCCGCCTCGAGCTTCTGCGACGGCGAACATCCAAGATGCGTACAGATGCCCACCAGAACGAGGTAATCAGGTTTGATAGATCGCAGTTCATTCTTTGCGTATTCCGGCTGCATTGGCAAGCGCGAATCCGGGTCGGCTACCTTGCCATCCGATTCGCGGACGGCTTCAATCATCTCGGCCGTGCGGTGCAGAATCCAAACCGGTTTGCCGCGCCACTCCTCCGTTATCATCATGCCCGGCTCAATGTTGCCGATATCGACTTCCAACGGCGCACCTGCAGCGCGCGCACGTTCGCTCGGAAACATACTCATGACGAACGGCGTGGCGGCGCCAATACCGGCGACCGCGCCGACCGCACCGGTCACACCGATCAGTGTGCGGCGCCTGCTCTTGTCGACTTTGGGTTGATCCGAATTGGGTTGATCGGAAAGATCGCTGCTTGCTAGATTAGTGTCGTCGTCCATTTAAGCCGCCGTTCGCTCAGGCAAGACTTGCTTGCCGAAAAACTTCACAGTATAGCGTAAAGCCCCTCGAAATTCATAGCTTTTCGACGGTAAGTCGTTGTTAACATGTGCAAACCGCTCGTGCAAAAGTCAAGCGAAGCAATTTGCATATCAACGACGGAAATCAGGCGCTACCGATGCACCTGCAAGGGCGTTCAATCTTGTGACTGGCGCTATCGCCGGCGCCGGCGCGAACGCAGTTCCCCGTATCGCCACCACGTTCAGTCTACATTTCCGATAGTGACCAGCATCGCCGCAGTCATGAGCACCCGAATTTGCCGGCCTACCACCCGGATCTGGCGGCAGTAAGGTGTTTTTACAAGATGTTCGGTACCGGCTGGTACCATCTTCGCCTCGATCGAGCAGTGCAAGGGCGAACTACCTTGCCATGCCATGCTGTTTGAACAATATGAAGGAGTAGGGCGCAATGAAGGCCAGGGTGAAGTGGATTGAAAATGCGGCGTTTGTCGGCGAGAGCGAAAGTGGCCACGCATTCGTCATGGATGGTGCAAATGACGGCGGGGGACGCAATCTGGGGCCAAGACCAATGGAGGCCCTGCTACTGAGTGCCGGCGCTTGCAGTGCGTACGATGTGGTATCAATTTTACGCAAGGCCCGCCAACAGATACGGGATTGCCACGTTGAAATTGACGCCGAGCGCGCGTCAACTGATCCGAAATTCTTCACCCGGATACACATGCATTTCGTCATCACTGGCCAGAAAATTAGCCCGGCACATGTAAAAAGAGCCGTCGAGCTATCGGCAGATAAATACTGCTCCGCCTCGATCATGTTGGGAAAAACCGCTGAGATGACGCACGATTTCGAAATCGTTAGCGATTAGCGGTTTGTCGACAAAAGCGGCGAAATACTGGCCGCTCCGTTTCCTGCTCTACGTCACTGTTGCAGCCGAATCGTCCTGAATCCGACAGGCGACTGCTAGACGCGGTAAGTGGCAGTTGTCATGGCTCGCGCGGCCAGCTTCATAATCTTCTTGAGCGGAGCAGGAAGCTCTTTGCCGCCGTGCTCCGACGCGGTCGCTGCATGGCGCGCCTCGTCTTCCTTCATTCGCGCAACCACGGCTCGACTTTTTTGATCTGCCGCAGGTAAGCTTTCCAGATGCCCATCGAGATGCGCTTCAACCTGTCTCTCTGTCTCAGCGAGAAATCCAAGGTTCCAGCGATCACCGAGCGCTCCCGAGAACGCGCCAATAGTAAAAGCGCCCGCGTAAAATAGCGGGTTCAGTAGACTGACTCGACCGCCCAGGTTTTCGACCCGGGAAGCTGTCCATGTCAGGTGCTCGGCTTCTTCGGCTGCCGCCTCCTGCAGCACTGCCTGGACGTCGTTATTGCGCGCGGTCGAAGCCTGCCCCGAATAAAGCGCTTGTGCACAAACCTCACCGCTGTGGTTGACACGCATCAACGCTGCGGCGTGGCGCCGCTCCTGATCCGTCATATCGGGCTCGGCCAGTTCCTCGCCCGGAGAGTGGGCGGGCGTCACAGAGACGCCAAACAGCGTTCTCAGCGCCCGGTCAATTTCAACTATGCAGCTATCCAAACCGTTCTGTGAATCGCGCACGATTCTATTTCTTCCGGAGCAAGAACTGGAAATCGCCATCGTCCGCTGTGTGGGACAGAAGCTCATTTCCGGTCTGCCTGGAGAAAGCCTGAAAATCACGCACCGACCCCGGGTCTGTGGCAAGAATCATGAGAACCTGCCCCGAAGTCATATCATTGAGCGTCTTCTTCGTGCGCAGTATGGGAAGCGGGCAATTGAGTCCGCGGGCGTCTAGTTCCTTGTCATATTGCATAGTTCAAATACCTGATCGTCGCTGTCCATTGTGAATCGGGAAACTAAAGTAAGCCTGACGGTCGGTCGCCGCTTACTCGATTAGACATTACTCGCACCCCTGTCCAGCAACAAACTCGACAGGCGCATATTGGCTTCTTCCAGTCTTGAAACCAGAAGATCCAGAAATGCGGACTCGAATGCGTGCGCACAAGCATCTGTCGCATGGGAAAGTGCGTCTGCGCCCACCTCGATGGCCCTTACATGGCCAGCCGCTGTCACGCTCGCGGTGCGTGGCAAATGACGACTACCGATGTACGACATCTCGCCAAAGCATTCGCCCGTTATCAGCACTGTCAGCAGTTTATCCTGCTTGCTTACCTTTACCTCTCCACCGGTAACGATAAAGAAGGATGTCCCTGTTTCGCCTTCGCTGATGATTGACTGTTCGGGCACGTACTTCACCCATTTGACGAGGCGCAAGACCTGCCACAGTTCGACATCGCTGAATCTCCGGAAAAAATTAAGTCGCCGAAGCGTGCTGAACTTTTCTGCGTCAGGAACGATGTCGTCCGAAACTTCGAGATTGTCAAAAACGCTGGCTAAAGCTTGCGCAAAATCATCCCATGTCGCATAGCGATCCGACGGCGCCTTGCGTAGCGCAGTCAGAATAATCTCATCTATGCGCTTTGGAATCTCCGGGCGATGGCTACTCGGTGGCGCGGGATCAACGTTCATGATCTGGTAGACCATGCCAGCACTAGTCGTGCCTGTAAAAGGCTGATGTCCTGTCAGCAACTGGTAGATAACGACAGCGAGCGAAAACATGTCAGTCTGGTGGGTGAGTGTTTCCTCGCGCAACTGCTCCGGTGACATATAAGCGGGTGAACCAATACCGGTTAGCTGTGTACTTTGAGATGTAACCGTCAAGGCCGCGCCAAAGTCGGAGATTTTTATATCCGACTCGCCAGCCAACAGAATGTTGGCAGGTTTGATGTCACGATGAATGACGCCATGCTGATGCGCATAGTCGAGCGCCTTGCAACATTTGAATGCGATCTCCATGACCGTCTTGATGGGGACCAGCGTATCCGGTTTGACATATTGTTCAAGCGTGCCGCCATCCACATACTCCATCACCAGGTAACCGCCCACCTCCTCGGTCGCCGCGTCATAAATCGCGGCAATGTGCGGGTGCGATAATTTGCCGGCAAGTGACGCCTCGGTCACGAACAGTTTGTGAAATCGCTTCCCAAGTTCATGGTGCGCAAATGCTTCGGCACGGACGAGCTTGATGGCAACTTCGCGGTCGGCGAACGGGTCGCGGGCCAGGTAAACGACGCTGGTGGCGCCCTTGCCGAGTTCGCTTACGATTTCGTATTTGCCGATCTTTTCCATAAGATGCGCTGGCGACATTCAGGTGCGGATAAAAACTTCGACATGATAGAAAAAACAACGGGCTGTGGCGAGCACTGAATGCTGTGGGCCGGGACTATTCAGCTTGATTCATTCCTCCTGACGCAGTTCGGCGTCCAGGATCATCAACTCACGAAGGCGTGCGTCTACGCTTGACCGATCATAGAAATCGCCGTCGCCGCTCTGTTTCGCGAGCCGCAATTGCCCTATTGCAGCAGCAAGATTTCCACGAACCAGAGACGCCTCCGCCAACGCGCGATGTTGCGCCAACATCTCTCCCAATGACGCATAGCCACGCGCCTGCAGTTCGTACATGTGAAAATCGGGGGGCGTTCGCATTATTGACCGCTCAAGGAATTGAACGGCCAATTGATCCTGGCCGCTATCGAGCAATGCAGTGGCGTAGCCATAAATTAGCGACTTGCGGGTGGGAAAAGACCTCAATGCGCTCCGATAAGACTCCAGCCCCGATTGAGTGCGACCGGCACGTATTTCGAGACTGGCGGCAAGCGCCAGTACCATCGGATCGTCGCCCGCTTCCCTGAGCAACGCCTCGACGTGACCATTTGCTGTTTCCAGATCGCCCGGTTGCAGCCTGTCAGCACGTAGCATCGCCACTACCAGGCCATAGCGGGCCGCCAACTCGTTCGCATGCTTTTTCTCGTCTAGTCGCCTGGTGAACTTGGCAACGGCATCCGCGGATCGCCCGTCGAGCGCGACGAGACGGGCTCTGACCAACTGAAACTCGAGGCTGTCCGGAATCTGACGAAACGGAACATCGCGAGTGCGACTCTGAATATCCGCGATGCGTTCAAATGTCATAGGGTGAGTTCTCAGGTACGAAGGTGCGCCGCCTTCATATAATCGCGACGCGCGCTGCAAGCGCTCGAAGAACATTGGAATCGCGTGGACGTCATAATTTGACTTTTGCACTATTTGCAGGCCAACACGATCTGCTTCGCGCTCATGGTCGCGACTGTAATTCAACTGCGACTGGAGCGGCGCCGCCTGCGCGGCAATAATCGCCGCCTGCGACAATTCAGGGCTTACACTGGCCGCGAGTATGGCGACGGCAACAGCGGCAAGCGACGCCATACCGGTCTTCTTCCGGGCAGCCATCATGCGCGCAATGTGGCGCTGGGTGACGTGAGCCGTCTCGTGCCCAAGTACACCCACCAGTTCCGATTCACTCTGAGCAGAGAGGATCAACCCGCTGTGGACGCCGATGAATCCGCCCGGGAGCGCGAACGCGTTGATTGCCGCGTTATTAACAGCGAAGAACTCGAAATGCCCACCGGGATCGGGGCTGTTGGCAACCAGCGCAAAACCGACCCTGTTCAGATAGTCAGTCACTTCGGGATCGCCCATAAAGTCGGGACTCGCACGGATCTGGCGCATGATCGCCGCACCGAAGCGATATTCCTGCGTCGGAGACAGTACGCTCGCGGACGCATCCCCCAGATCAGGCAACTGCTGCGCCTCCAGTGGCGCGCCAGCCAAAGCAAAAATCAGAAGAAAGGCGAGAAGTTTCACAGTGATATGATAGACGACCGACAATAAAGTTCGGTTGCTAATCGACAAGTTTTCTTGAGGAAAGCCTTGAACAATCTCACGCATTTCGACGCCACAGGCCAGGCACACATGGTCAATGTCGGAGGAAAAGACGAAACACACCGGGTGGCTGTTGCCACCGGCACAATCACCATGTTGCCTTCGACGCTTGAGAAAATACTCGAAGGCAGCGCAAAAAAGGGCGACGTTCTGGGCGTAGCAAGAGTAGCCGCCATTATGGGATCAAAACGCACTTCTGAACTCATTCCGCTCTGTCATCCGGTCCCATTGACCAGAATAGCAGTGGAGTTCGACGCCGACCGGGAAGCCTCGACGGTTGACTGCACGGTAACCGCCGAAACCGTTGGGCGAACCGGCGTCGAAATGGAGGCGCTGAGCGCAACTGGAATCGCCTTGCTGACTGTGTACGACATGTGCAAAGCCGTTGATCGGGGAATGCGCATAGATAACATTCGCCTACTGGAAAAACGTGGTGGCAAATCGGGACATTGGACAAGCGCCGACGACGCCGGAAAGTGAACCAATCGGTCAGTGCCGATGTCCCTGAGTAAAATGACGAACGAACCCGCTCGTCTGACTGTGCCTCGAATACTGTGTCCCAAATACTGTGCCGAAAATAATATTGTTCTGTATGCTTCTGCTCGCAAGTGCGAGCGCGCGGACCAGCGACGATGCGCGCGTAGAAGCAGGGCGCCAGCTTGCGCACGATTTTGACAAAGGCAATTGCCTCGCGTGTCATTCTGCTCCGACTGATCCTACCGCAATTACCAAAGCGAATATTGCTCCGCCGCTGATCGGCATGCGGACGCGCTTCAAGGATCACGAATTATTGCGTCGCCAGATATGGGATGCAGCGGCACGCAATCCCAATACGATTATGCCGCCGTTCGGGCGCCACATGATTCTGACCGACGACGAGATCGATCTGATCGTGGAGTACGTCCTCACGCTCTGACTGAACGCACTTGGAAACCTATGGAACGCTCTCGAAGAAATCTACTCCGTACGATCTGCATGCTTGCTGGTGTGGTGATGTTTCCGCTACGGCTCGTGGCCGCGCAGTGGAACGACAAGGCTTTTGACGAAGTCAACTATTCGAAGTCGCTGACAAGCATTGGTGCGCTTGCCCCCGTCGAGTCGGACCTGATTAAGCTTAAAACACCAGAAATTGCTGAAAACGGCTCGATCGTTCCGATTCAGGTCAGCAGCGAAATTCCCGGCACGGAGAGAATATTTGTATTCGCAGAGAAGAACCCGCAACCGCTGGTTGCAAGTTTCACGTTCCACAAAGGGGTGGACCCCTTCTTCGCGACTCGCATAAAGATGGGCGAAACAGCGTCAGTTCATGCTGTCGTTCTGGCTGACGGCAAGTATTTCATCACTTCGCGTTATGTAAAAGTGACCATCGGCGGTTGTGGTGAGTAAGCATTGATGAAAAACCACAAAACGGTGCGACTCTGATGGCAGACCCGATGCGCATCCGAATTGTCCGCAAGGGCGACATCGCCGACGTAAAGATGCTTATATTCCACCCGATGGAAACCGGTTACCGGACGAACGCGGTAACTGGCGAAATCGTGCCGAAACACTTCATTAAAACGCTACAAGCCCGGCATAACGGCGCGACCGTTCTTGAAGTTCAGTGGAGCCGTTCCGTTTCGCGTAATCCTTTCCTGCATTTTCGTGTTCGCGGGGCCAGCGCCGGTGACGAAATTGTTATCTCCTGGGAAGACAATTTCGGTCAGACCGGCGGCACAAACGCCAAAATAAAGTGACAAGGGACTGATAATGTATTCGGTTATCAGAGTGGCAGTCGCGACACTCGCGATAGCGGCGTGCGCCAGTTCAGCCCTTGCGTCGCCGGAGAAAGATCGTGCAGCGATGCTCGCTTTCTTTAGCGAGCGGTTTGTCGACGTGCCCTTGCAAGAGTACATCCATGGTTCGATGATGCTGAGCGAAGATGCCAGGATGCAATATGAAAGCATCATGGATTTCCCACCTTTTCAAGGCGATATTGATCGGGGCCAGAAAATATGGGAAAAACCGTTCGCAAACGGACAGTCTTTCGCGAGCTGTTTTGAGAATGGCGGGCACAATGTTGCGGGCCGATACCCATACCATGATGAAGAAACAAACCGCGTTGTGACTTTCGAGATGGCGCTCAATAAGTGCCTGCTGAACAACGGCGAGATGGAGCTCGATTACGCCGACCGGGCGACGATGGGCGTACTAACCGCATACGCGCGCACGCTCTCGGACAACATGCTGATGGACGTTCACGTAGATGGCGCCGGCGCGCGCAAAAAATATGAATCCGGGCGCGCTCTCTACTATCGGCGTATCGGTCAACACAATCTGGCGTGCGCGTCCTGTCATCTCACACACGCGGGACATTATTTCCGGGATGAACTCTTGTCACCGACAATCGGACAAGCCGTACATTTCCCGGTTTTTCGCGGTGGCGAGTTTCTCTATACGCTGCATATGCGCTACCGCCGTTGCATGGAAGCTGTCCGAGCCGTACCGTATCCGGCCGGCAGTGAGGAGCTAAACAACCTGGAATATTTTCATTCCTACCTGAACAACGGCTTGCCGCTCAAGGCTTCTATCTATCGCAGGTAAACGGAGTCCCGCAGGGCCTGTTACCACTCAGAGAATCTTCCGTATTGCCAGAAGTGCGGATGCCAGCGTTGCGCAGAAAGCGGCATATCCTTTACAACAGACCAGTATTCGAAGCTTATCAAAGTGGTAACCAGTGCGGCAACGACGACCGACAGCGTCAACGCGAGCCGCATCTGTGAACCGCCCTCTGACCCCGCGCTCTGATCGCCTGTCGTCAGTCGACGGCCAAGCAACCAACCGGCGACAATACAGAGCATCATCTGGGCATGCGGCATGATGATACCGCCGCTGAAAAACGACTCAACCAATCCCACTACCAATGCTGCAGCAAGCGACACGGTGATGACATCCTGACCGTTCGCTTCCGCTGCGCGCATCGATTTGAGCGCAAAAATCAGAAGCGTCAGCCCAAGGACGATGCCGGCAGCGCCGGCAACCAATCCATACTCCGACATGAGTTGAAGCGGCGCATTGTGAGGATGTGCGCCGCGCAGCGGGTACTTCATCAAGCCGAACTGGCCAGGGCCAACTCCCGTCAGCGGATTTTCCACGATTGCACCCACAGCTTCACGTGCCAGCAATACCCGCTGGTTCACACTATCGGAACCGCGTTTCATGACTGACAACTTCTGGGGAATCCGTGTGACGTCGCCTGTGTTCGCGGTTGCGCCCAGGTACCCTGCAAACACAATTCCGCCAGCAAGAACGAGCAACAGATGCGTACGGACAAACGCAACCCGGCCGCTTCTTGTCATCGCGCATACCGCCAGCATTGCGGCGGCGAATCCGATCCACACGGCGCGCGTGCCGACCATCCATTGAAGGGCCCAGAAATTGGCAGCGACCACGTACAACACGGCCTTCCATTTCCAGGACAGCCTCAGCAACAGCATTGGCAACGGCAACAGGAACAGGACGTAAGACTGGTACTGGCTGAAGAATCGCACGTTTGCGAACTCCAGAAACGGATGGACCCACGAAAAACGTCTGCCTTCAAATATCGAAATCGCCTGCATGAGCCAGAACTGCACGCAAATCAGGGCGGCACCCGCACAAACCGCGACAGCCAGGCTTTTGTCGGCACTGATACCGTTTTGTCGAACCAGCGCGCAAATCAACAGCGTGAGAAAAGCAAGCTGAGTCACCAGACCGAGTTCGAGCGCAGCCAAATTGGGCGCTTCGGAAAACACTGCGCTGGCTATGCCACCGACGAGGAAAACGACCCACATCGTTTGCACTCGTCTGCCGAGATCGTTCCAGCCTGACAGCACGCCGTCCCTGATTCGCGGCAACGCAAGAAAAACAACCATAACTGCCAGCAACCCGAGCTGCATGTATCGTGCATCATCGTAATCGCGCGACGTCAGCCTAGGCGCCCATACCGGCGCGAACATCAGGTAGAAGCTGATGAGGGCCAGCGGGACCGCGTGTATGGCGGAAGCTGTGCCGCCGCTGCGCGCCAGTAGCGCCGACAATCCGGTCACGGCATTCCCGGACATGCCGCCCCCAGTAATGGTGCTCCCATCAATGGCTTTTCCTGTCATGGCCTTTCCAATCAGGTCGGTGTTACCGGTGCATCAAATCGTAAGCCCGGGTCGAGGTCAGTACAGCGAAGCGCTGTTTCGACGTACTTGCACTCAAACGTGAGATCGCAGAAGCGAAAAAAGAGGGTGCCGCAAAGCACCCTCTTTTCTTTCACACGGACTGAACGTCCGCGATATTGCGTAACACCTGACGATTAGCTCGCGCTTTCCAGGAAGGTGTTGTTGTACACGGTGAGGCCCACACGGCACGAACCCGGCAGGAAGTTGGAGATATCAGACGTGTTCGAGGGATCCGGGCCACATCTCCAGGAAGCAACTGCGTCGCCGGCGAGGGGCGCAACGGCGGCCGAGGGGGATGACGACGGCTGCAGGATGATGTTCTCGCCGGTCGTTGGTGTATTGATGGACTGAATGGTTACCCTGACTTCGCCGGCCGAGTTAGTCCGAATCTCGTTAACATATTGTGACGATGCGATAGTATCAAGCTGGCTGGTTTCGCAGCCCCACTGGCCCGCACCCGGAAGATTGAGTGCCGACTGAACACTTTCGGTAATACTGGTGCGACAGGCAGATGCGGCAAGAATAACTTCAGACATTCTGGCGCGAGCTGTGTAGTCCTGATATGCCGGCAACGCGACCGCTGCCAAAATTCCGATGATCGCAACCACGATCATCAGTTCGATTAGGGTAAAACCCTGTTGGACGGTTTTCATAAAATTACTCCTTGTTGGATTGGTCAGAAACACACCAATTCGTGTGTGTTCGGTATCTATAATGGCAAGGCTCGTGCCAGCTAGCGATCAGCCCCGTCGCAGCACCGAGGAAATTTTACACTGCTCGCGGCAATTCTTTAGAAACATGCAGTTGCGGCAATAACGTAAACTGGTTTCACAAACACACTAGAAACCAAAGAGTTAAGAGACCACTGAACGTTTGCGCGGCGTTTGTCAGAAGCACATTTTGGCGGTCTGGAACAGCAGTCATCAATTGACGAAGTGCGTCACTCAAAATGAAACGCCCGGTATGAGGGTTACATCGACATCGTCCAGCTGATCCGAATCGAGAAATCGCTCCGCGTACCTGGCGTAGACTTTTTGCTTGATAAAGATGTCGAACAGGTCCGGATCAATGTGACCGTTGAGCCTGAAGTTACCCAGAATCCGCAGCGAATCACTAAGACCCTTGCCTTTCTTGTAAGGCCTGTCCCTCGCGGTCAGTGCTTCAAAAATATCTGCAATAGCCATCACACGGGCCTGAACCGACATCTGGTCGCCCTTCAGTCCACGAGGGTAGCCTTTGCCATCCATCCGTTCATGGTGCCCACCTGCGTACTCTGGGACGTTGCGCAGGTGACTTGGCCACGGCAGCGACTCGAGCATCGCAATCGTCACATCAATGTGGCGATTGATGATCTGCCGCTCGTCAGATGTCAGGGTTCCCGACCGAATGGTCAGATTGTTCAGTTCATTTTCCGTAAGAAAGTCACAGTCATGCCCCGACGGGTCGCGCCAGCGATAAGTCCGCGAAATCTCGCGAACACGCTCCTGGTCTTCCGTGCGCATGCTCTCAGAACCGATGTTCGCAAAGCGCAGAAAGGCACGATCTTCATCGATGCACCGTCGGCGCAACTCGTACTCCTGCTCGGCTTGCCGCCACCCACCGTTGCGATTGTCAGGATCGGCAAGTTTAGACCGCAGCATGCTAATTTCGGCGTCGCGCCTGACGATCTCGAATCGCGTGTCCAGCAAATCTATGCGGTCGAATATCGTCTCCAGCTTGGTGGATTTGTCTACGACATGAACAGGTGTCGTGACTTTGCCGCAATCGTGCAATAAGCCGGCAATTTTCAACTCGTAGCGATCCTTGTCGGACATCGAGAAATCTGCCAGAGGCCCTTCAGCTTCCTCATCAGCCGCTTCTGCCAGCATCATCGTCAGTGCAGGAACACGCTGGCAGTGTCCACCTGTGTAGGCCGACTTGTCGTCGATCGCGGCGTTGATCAGACTGATAAATGATTCAAACAGATTCTCGAGTTGATCGATAAGTTGTCGATTGGTCAGGGCGACCGCTGCCTGCGACGCGAGTGACTCCACGAGCTGCTGATCCGCCTCTGAAAACGAAACAATTGTGCCAGTGTTACGATCCTTGGCATTGATCAGCTGAAGAACACCGATGATGTCGTTTTCATGGTTCTTCATCGGGACCGTCAAGAACGATTGCGAGTGGTACCCGGTCTTGCGGTCAAAGCTTTTCGTCCCGCTGACATCGAAACCGTCCGCCATGTACGCGTCGGCTATGTTTACAGTCTCGTCTTGCAGAACCGAGTAGGCTACAACCGTCGTATTGTTCGGTTCGCCTGAAGAGTTGTATAGCCGCACCGGGGGGAACGGGATTTCAGTTCCAGTTGTTCCGCCAAAAGCGATCCCCAGTGAGTCGGTCCGCAAAATTTCGAAGCGGGCACTTTTTTCTTCCAGATCGACGCTGTACAGCGTTCCACCGTCGGCGTTTGTGATTTTCTTGGCGGCGACAAGGATTGTTTCGAGAAGCCGTGGTGTGTCCTTCTGCAAGGACAGGGATATACCGATCCCATTGAGCTCTTCGAGACGAAGAAGTAGGTCCGTGCTGTCCGAGGGCTTCACAATTGCACTGCTCGTTCGGCGAACACAGTCAATGAAAAATGCGTTTCGTTACTTGATACAAACGGCCCGAACCTGATGAATGTCGGTAATGCCTTGCAATACCTTTTCGATTCCATCCTGCTTCAGCGTCCGCATACCTTCTTGTAGTGCTGTGGCCAGGATCTCCGCAACTCGCGCATGCTCCTGAATGTGTTTCTTGACAGCGTCGGAACCGAGCAGAAGTTCGTGCAAACCGACCCGGCCCTTATAGCCCGTCCCGCCGCAGCTATCGCAGCCGACCGATGAATATAGCGTGAACTGACCTTTGTCATCGGCGAAATCTTTTGTCCATTCGCGGTAGATGTCTTCGTAAGAAGTCTTGGGATCCTTCTTCCACGATGGCATGTTCTGTAACTCAGCGGTGTATTCGTCGAGCAGTGACTTCAACTCTTCCTTGGTCGCGATGTGCGACTTCTTGCACTTCGAACAGAGACGTTTTCCAAGACGTTGAGCGAGAACGCCGAGCATGGCATCCGCAAAGTTGAAGGGATCCATTCCCATATCCAAAAGACGGACGATCGATTCTGGCGCGCTGTTAGTGTGCAAAGTGGCGAATACCAGGTGACCGGTGAGCGACGCCTCGATACCAGTTGCCGTCGTTTCCTTGTCACGCATCTCACCGACCATGATGATGTCAGGATCTGCTCGCAGAAATGCTTTCATTGCGGTTGCGAAATTCAGTCCGGCCTTGGGATTCATTTGTACCTGCCGCAAGCCTTTTTGCGTAATTTCGACTGGGTCCTCGGCGGTCCAAATTTTGGTATCAGGCGTATTGAGATAGCCAAGCACTGAATGAAGCGTCGTCGTCTTACCAGAGCCGGTGGGACCGCACACGAAAAACAGACCGTACGGTTTAGATACCGTCTCCTTTGCCATTTTGAGGTTGCGCGACGACAGAGCAAGTTTGTCTATCGGTATAGGCTCGCCGGCCGCCAGAATACGCATGACGATATCTTCGACGCCGCCCGCCGACGGGATCGTCGCGACGCGCAGCTCTATGTCCAGCGGTCCAAACTTCTTGAACTTGATCTTGCCGTCCTGCGGCTTGCGTTTCTCGGAAATATCGAGATCACACATGATCTTGAGACGTGCCACGATTGCGTTTCTGTAACTCGCCGGCACGGTAATGTAAGGCTGCAGCGTGCCGTCCTTGCGGAAGCGAATCTCGGTCTTGGCCTTTCCGGGATAGGGTTCAATATGAATATCGGATGCGCCCTGATGATAGGCCTCCACGATAACCTTGTTTACCAGCTTGACGAGTTCATTGTCCTCAGCAAGTGAAACCTCGTCCGATCCCGCGCCTTCTTCATCACCGTCTTCGTCCATATTGGACAGAAGGTCGCCAATCGAAGCAGTTTCGGCGGTAACACCAAATAGCAGGTCCAGCGTCGCCACAAACTCCCGGCGACTGCACACGCAGTACACCACCTTTTTCTTCGGGAAGATGTTGTTGACGATTTTCGAAGAGCGCACTTTCTCTACGTCCGTCGTCAGAATGAGCAGTCCATCCTTATTCTCTTCCAGCGGAACCCAGGCGCTACTATCAACGAAATCGCGCTTCAAGTTGCGCAACAGATCAATCGGTTTGACTCTTTCCGGACTGAACGGCTCGTATTTAACGTCGAAGAACTTTGCCAGTGCCTTTCCAATCGCTGGTGGCTTCACCTGAAACTCGTCGACCAGCACATCCTCGATGTCAATGTTCTTTCGACGGGCCGATCTGGTCGCCAGTTCCATTTCCTCGACAGACAGCACAGCGTCAGTGATGAGGGCATCGTACCTGCCACGCAATGCCGCAGCCGGCATTGTGCGTTGTCGCAGCGCAATGCCAAGCGTTTCGCCAAGATGGCTTGCGCTCTCCTCGGAAAGCTTGGTAAAGGGTTTCCCTTTCTTCGAATTGATTAACTGAACGACCCCGATCAGCTCATTGCTCGCATTGTCGACAACCGGCACAACCAGCATCTGTTTGGTGCGAAAACCGGTACGGCGATCAACCTCCTTGAGAAAACGCAGTTGCGGGTGAAGTGACAGCAACTCTTTCTCGTCGTAAACATCCTTGATGTTGACGATCTTCTTGGAAAGGGCAACATAGCCCGCGATACTTTGCTCGTTGATGGGTAGCTTCAGATCCTTGAATGACGCAAGCCCGGTCTTTACCTTGGACACGATCGTCGCGCGATCATCCGCCAATACGTATACCGTAAGTCGATCAGCATCGAACAGCGCGCATATTTCCTGCGACAAATCGAGCATGATCTCGTCGATGTTTTTCGCCGCGTGGATCCGGTTTGTCACCGACTGTAGTTTCGCCTGAAACTCCAGCTTGGAGGACATTTCTTCCATGTTCTTCTTGCCCGCTGCGGGCTTGGGCTTCATTACCGTACTCATAGCGCTGTCCTTCGTTCAATACTGTGGGCCGACCCGGTACTCGACCGGGCCTGATCTACGGCCGCCTCCATCAATTCGCTATTACTCAAAATCGAAACACCTGTCCGTTCGCAAGCATTCGAGGGTTGAATTGGGATGCATCTTCCTCGATCTCTTTCATCGTCTGCGTTCCCGCCCCCGGCTTTAGGTGTGTGATAAACACCTGCGACGTGAGCTTGAGTTTGTGCAGCTCTGCCGCGAGCAAACTCGGGCACAGATGCTTTGACTGGACCGCGAGATCACGCTCCGTGTTCGGAAAAGCCGTCTCGATAATCAGGTAACGCAGGTCGCGTATCTCGTTGACCACTTTCCACAACGCGTCGTTAGTTGTCGTGTCGCCTGTAAAAACAAAACTGGACCGACCGCTGTCGAGCCAATAGCCGACTGCTGGCACTACGTGGTTCGCCGGCAAAGTCGTGAACTTACGCCCTCCCAAGTCGACCGTCTGACCGAGTTCAATCTGCTCCCAGGCTAGCAACGGCGCTTCTTTTGAAGGAATCTGCCCAAAGTCCGGCCATATTCTCCAATTGAAAATATGGTCCTGAAGAATTTTCTGCACTTCCGGCAAGCAGTGGACCGTCAGGGGCCTTTTACGCATGTGCCCGACGGTGTCGACGATGAGGGGGAGCGACGCAATATGATCAAGATGCGAGTGTGTGAGAAACACATGATCAATTTGCTCCAGTTCGGACAATGTCAGGGCCGTGACACCGGTTCCGGCATCAATCAATATGTCATGATCCACCAGCATCGACGTCGTGTGTAACGTCCCACCAATCCCGCCGCTGCACCCGAGGATTCTGACCTCCATGACTATTGGGCCTCAGTGCAATATGAGGCAATCCACTTTACGCAAGGAGGATTGCAGCCGAATGCGGCGATGCGCCGTTGATAAATTCCGTATTGGCGATGCAGCGACTGAAATACGACCAACCCATAGATCGACCTATGCTCGCTCTTGCAAATCACCATGACTTTGCCGATTTCGCCAGAGACCTGATCGGAAAACGTAGAACGTCCTTCTTCACTGATTGCCCGTGCTCGCCGTGACAGCAGATTGGCGCTGGTCCAAGTCGACATGACAGAACGCCTGTGCCTATTGGCACAAGCACGTTGGATAGCGCCGCGCGAATCGGCGACAGCAAGAAAAGCAGCACGGTCATAACAGGATCAATAAGCAACAACGGCGCCAACTTTGCCGTTGGCCCGCAGCACAAGCATTGGCGCCGAATAGCGCCGTGCCGGGCGTAGTCTGGAAACTGGCGCCGTCAGCAGATCGAGCTAACAGAGGTAGTTTCGCCTTCCGCCACGGCCCTTTATTTTGAGTATTTCAGTGAAAGCGGCCCGGCGCAGCGAAACGTCGGCCGAGTTACGATTGTTGCTTCGCCGCTTACCGGTTTCCTGCACCGTTACAGTCACCTGATCGTCTACGGGGACGCGCAGCAACAGCGTCCGATACGCTGCGCGTAAATATCGATTGTGCGCTTTGAGATAGGTGGGACGTGCAGTACCAGCGAGTGGGAATCGAGACTGTCCCGGGTCAAATCCAGCAATCCGGATTTACTGAAAGTCCAGCCTGGCTGCGGCTTCGCAATGACCACCAGGAAATCAGTTGACCTCACAAACCGCCGCTGGGTCGGCTGACCCAGGTTTTATGACGCCCTTGCCGGACTTTCGAAACCCTGCCGAGGCCTCAGGACTTGAAGAAGAACTCCATTTTCACACCGGCCAAGTCAATGATGTCATGGTCCTGTAACTGATGTGCCTGCGTGTCCAGAGATTTACCATTTACTGAAGGGAAATCGGCACCCTCGACATGAGTCAGGAAGAAGCCCTGTGGTCTTTTCGCGATAACGGCTACCTGAACCCCGGGTTTGCCCACCGTCGTAAGTGCCTTGCTAAGCGGCAACTCTCTGCCGGCGTTCGGACCAGAAAGTATCTGGATCGCACCATCCGCCGCCCCTGCCTGCGCAGGAGCCCCGGTCGCGAGTTGCGGATCAGGAGTTTTCGGCGCTTTGCCGGCAGCAGGAGCAGCTGCCGCCTGTGCAGGCGCGGGCGTTGCGCCTTTTTGCGGTTCGGGCGTTGCCTGCGCTGGCACTTCCCCAGGAACTGTGCTGGTTCCCACATCCGTCTGCGTGTCAGTCGTTTTCGCTTTGACCTTATTGTCAGTCGTCGTTGCAGTTTTGGCCGGCGCGCTTTCTCCTGCCGGCGCCCTGAGGACCATCGTCTTCTCAAATTCCTGCTGGGTCATGTTTCCGGCTTGCTCATTGACATACTTGAGCTTGTACTTGCCGATTTCAACGACATCTTCGCTCTGCAGGAAGTGCTTCTTGACCGGCTGGCCGTTCACTAACGTTCCGTTTGTACTACCGAGGTCTTCTAGGAAAGAGTCGTTGAGAATCGTCATGATCATCGCATGCTCACCGCTGACCGCAAGATTGTCGATCTGAATATCATTGTGCGGCTTGCGGCCGATAGTCATGCGTTCCTTACTAACGTCATGTTCCTTTATGACCTGACCATCAAGACTGAGTATCAACTTTGCCATAACCGCTTCCTCGTAACTCTATTTAAACCAAGACCGGATCTTTGAAACCCAGCCCTTATCGGCGGGAAAGTCCTGCTTGATCTTTATAAGTACAACCGAAATATTATCGCGCCCACCCGCATCATTAGCCATTTGCACGAGTTGCGATGCCGCAAGCGGAAGGTTCGCAGCCAGGGAACTGACCGTGAGTTCAATATCCTCGTCTTCCACCATGTCATTCAAGCCGTCCGAACATAACAGGTATACATCACCTGACATCACTTCGTGCACATGTATCTCTGGCACTACATCCGGTTCGATTCCCACTGCGCGCGTAACGAGATTCTTGTTCAAGGAGCGGCGCGCAACCTCCTTGGTAAGTAACCCACTGTCGATCTGTTCCTGCAACAATGAATGGTCGCGCGTGATCAGCTCCAGAGCGTTATCTCTTAGCCGATAGCATCGCGAATCACCGATATGGGCTACAACAACGTTATTATCACAAAACAGTCCAACGACAAGTGTCGTACCCATCCCTGCATATTGTGGCTGGCTGTTAGCAGACTCGTAAATTGAGGTGTTTGCCTTAAGAACAGCATCATGAAGAAGCCTCGAAGCTGCAGGCAGTCTGCTGTCCTTCTTCATGGCCGGCACGTTCAGTCGGGCCAGTGCTTCCTTTGTTTCACTTGTAATCAGGGCCGTGGCAATGCCACTTGCAACTTCCCCTGCGTTATACCCACCCATTCCATCGGCAAGAACAGCGAGACCGATATTCTCTTCAATCTCAACGCTGTCTTCGTTGTGCGAACGCACCATCCCGGTGTGTGTCGCTGACTTCATGTCAAGGCTGTTGTGCAAACTCACGTAGACCGTCCGCAAATGTCCCGCCCGCCACAATTCACACTCGCCGCATCGAGGCCAAGCCAATTGATCTGCGGCTGCCCACTAGCAATCTGACACAGGCGAACGAGCGAATCATCATGCTCAGTAGCGCCAAAGCCATTTTCGAAACCAATGAGACGTGCGAATTTATCCAATGTTTTCGCGCTGGGCCGGACAAGCAGATGGACCGCATCATCACGCACAACTCTTACACTCGGCCAACATCCGACGGCGGAAGCATTCCTATCCGCGATCCCAATTGCGCCAATCCGCGCAGAGGCCAAGCGTTTGGCGATTCGTAGCCCGATTTCATATGCGCCTCGACCCAAGCCTTGAATGACAGTGTTTTTTGAAATATTTAGCAACAGTAAGGCGATCGTCGATCCCGGATACGGGTTCGACTCCCGGAGTCCCACCTTCATCTTCTGGTTCGCTGTGACACCCACCCGAAAACCGTTAAATTGTTGAATTTCTAGTCATTTACGCGCGACTACCGAGAGATTTTACGATAAATCGGCCGAAAGTGTATGATTTTTTTGAAACAACGTATTTTTCGCGCTGTTGGAACAACTCTCTGCAAACCGCATCGCTCTGCATATTGCCTCGTGTTTAAAAGGGACTAGGCGCCTCCAAGCAGGCTTTGGGCCTGCGGCCACATTGAATTGTCAATTGCAAAGTTCAATCGCGCGAAAACTTGCGCATTGCAGACTCAAATGTGGCAAATACTAAAGTCGCGCCAAGCTTGTGCCCGGCATTGCCATGCCTCAACGTCCAGTTGGTCCGTTCGTGGAACGGTGGATGAGGTTTTTCAGCCAAACAGAACCAACGCCCAAACAACAACGACATTGGCCAGGGAAACAAATACGGCGGCACTGCCGATGTCCTTTGCCCGTTTTGAGAGCTCGTGGCGTTCCAGCGAAATCCTGTCGACCACGGCTTCCACTGCTGAGTTAAGTAATTCAACGACAAGAACCAGCAGAATGCTCCCAATCATCATTGCCTTGGCTGTTCCATCTACCGGCAAAAACAATGCAATTGGAATCAGCGCTGATGCCAGCAGTATCTCCTGACGAAACCCAGCCTCATGCCGATACGCTGCCTTGATTCCGTCAAGTGAGTATAGAAGCGCATTCCAGACCCGCCGCAGCCCGGTCCGGCCCTTGGCCGGGCTCTCTAGCCCGCCTTCTTCCATCGCAAATCGAGTTGTCGAGCAGCACGGACATCATCCAGGCGTCGTACCGGCATCGTGTGCGGCGCTTCTTTTACGATTTCCGGATCACTACGCGCCTCTTCGAGAACTTCCTTCATTGCTGTGGCGAAAGCATCCAGCGTTTGCTTGGACTCCGTTTCCGTAGGCTCAATCAGCAGGCATTCGGGAACGAGTAGCGGAAAATATGTCGTGGGTGCGTGGAAGCCCTTGTCCAGCAAGCGCTTGGCAAAGTCCATTGCGGTAATTCCTGTCTCGCTCTTGAGATTGCGGAGCGTAACAATGAACTCATGGCTTGCACGCCTGCGCGGATAGGCGACCTCAAAACCCGCCTTCACCAGTTTCGCCATCAGGTAATTGGCATTCAGCGTGGCGAAGTCAGCAACGCGGCCCATGCCATCGCGGCCGAGCATGCGCGCATAAATATATGCACGTAAAAGCACGCCAGGATTTCCCATGAACGCCGAAAGCCGGCCAATGGTCTGAGGTCGATCCGTTTCATTGACCAATACAAACTTGTCATCGACACGATCGACAATCGGTATCGGAAGAAATGGCCTCAAGCGTTCGTTCACACCGACTGGCCCGGCACCGGGACCGCCACCGCCATGTGGCGTCGAAAAGGTCTTGTGCAGATTGATATGGATTACATCGAAGCCCATATCGCCAGGGCGCACTCTGCCGAGAATCGCGTTCAGATTGGCGCCGTCGTAATACAGCAAGCCGCCGGCCCCGTGGACGATTTCGCGAATCGTCTCGATGGTGCGTTCGAACACACCCAGTGTCGAAGGATTGGTAAGCATGAGCCCTGCTGTTTGCGGACCCACAGCCGCTCGCAGCGACTCAAGATCAACGTTGCCGTCGCTATCTGTCGGCACCTCGCGCACTTTGTAACCACACATCGTCGCCGTCGCCGGATTAGTCCCGTGTGCCGCGTCCGGAACAATAATCTCGCTGCGTTTGGAATCGCCACGTGCATCGTGATACGCACGGATCATTGCGACGCCAGCGAATTCGCCCTGCGCCCCTGCCATCGGAGCAAGGCTCACGGCCTCCATTCCCGTCACATTTCGCAGAATTTCCTGAAGTTCGAACATACAACCAAGAAACATCTGGCCAGTGGCTGCCGGCGCAAGAGGATGTCGAGTAAGAAATCCTGGCAGCATTGCAAGTGCGTTACAAGCCCTCGGGTTGTACTTCATGGTGCACGAACCAAGAGGATAAAAATGCGTATCAATCGAAAAATTCAGTTGCGACAGCCGCGTGTAATGACGGACGACATCCAGTTCTGACACCTCCGGCAACAACAGGTCATCGCCACGCATCAATTCTGGTGCGAACGCGACATCGTCTCGGTTCGCAGGACTTTGCGCATGCGCCCGTCGACCCCGTCTCGAATAATCGAAAATCAGCATATCAGTTTCAAGTAAAGCCTCTTTTCATACCCAACCTGCTGTCATACCAGGTCTCTGGGCTACGCCGATCGCCGGGCTACGCCGAGAGCGAATCGAGTGCCGCCTGGTAATTCGGCTCAGTCGCAATTTCGGGAACCAGTTCCGAATGCAATACCTTGTCGTTCTCGTCGAGTACCACCACTGCACGAGCCGTCAAACCTTTGAGTGGCCCGTCAAGGATGTCGACACCATAATTCTTGTGAAAGTCCTTTCCCCGAAAAGTCGACAGTGTCACGACCTGCTCTAGCCCTTCGGCACCGCAGAAACGCGCCATGGCAAACGGCAGATCGGCCGCGATAACGAGAACCGCCGAATTCTTCATTGCAGATGCCTTCTCGTTAAACACGCGCGTTGACTTTTGACACGTTGGCGTATCCAGACTGGGCACAATGTTGAGCACTTTGCGCTTGCCCGCGAAATCAGCGAGTGAAACATCAGCGAGATCCTTGCCGGTCAGGCCGAAATCCGGTGCTTTGGCTCCCGGTGCAGGAAGGTTGCCACCTACGTTGACCGGATTGCCCTTGAGTGTGACTGTTGCCATTTTCTTCTCCGTAGAATTGATTCGATTGTTGTCAAACTGCGCCGGCGCAACGCGCCATTGCATCTGCATATTGTCGTAAATCAGCCTCTGTCTTGGTCTCCGTTGTACAGACCAGAAGCGCGTTGCCCAACTCGGGATAAAAGTCCGTGAGATCATATCCTGCGAGAATGCCCTCCTCGCGTAACGCATCGCAGACGCTCTCACACGGCGCCGATAATTCGAGCACCGTTTCGTGAAAATACGCGCCGCCGAACCGAATGTTTACTGCGCCGATGCCAGACAGCATATCGATCAGCGAGCGCATGTTTGCATGACTCCGGGCGGCAACGCGGCGCAGGCCCTCCGCGCCCAATAGCGATAGATAAATGGCCGCCGCAGTTACGACCAACCCCTGGTTTGTGCAAATATTGGAAGTCGCCTTGCTTCGGCGTATATGTTGCTCACGCGCCTGCAACGTCAGTGTAAAGCCCGGCTTTCCATCAAGGTCGACTGTACGCCCGACCAGGCGACCGGGCATTTGGCGCACGATCGACTGCTTGCAAGCCAGAAATCCGAAATATGGGCCACCACTGGCCAACGGCACACCAAGTGGCTGACCTTCACCAACCGCGATTTCCGCGCCGTCTGCACCCCACTGACCCGGCGGCTTGAGCAGCGCCAGAGATATCGGGTTGACGCAAGCGATTACGGCAATGCCTGCGTTGTGCGCCAGATCGGTCAAACCATCGACGTCTTCGAGTACGCCAAAAAAGTTAGGCTGCGCCACGACCAGGGCCGCAACATCTTTATCGAGCCTTTCCTCGACGCTGTCGAGGCGCGTAGCGCCGCTTTCCGGGTCGTAAGGAATTTCTACAAGTTCGATACCCTGGTTCGATACGATGGTGCGTACTGTCGCCCGATAAGCTGGATGAAGCGCCGCCGGGACCAGCACACGGCGCGCAGCTGATTTGTGCGATCTCACCGCCATTAGCACAGCTTCGGCGAGCGCAGATGCGCCGTCATACAGACTTGCGTTGGTCACATCCAGTCCCGTCAACGAACACATCATGCTCTGGTATTCGTAGAGCAGTTGCAGTGTCCCCTGACTCGCTTCCGCCTGATAAGGGGTATACGCCGAGTAGAACTCGCCGCGTGTCGCTATTTGCCATACAGCAGCGGGAATATGGTGCTCGTAGGCACCAGCCCCGATAAAGTTCAGGTAAGAGCCTTCGCGATACGCGCCATCGTGCATGAGGCGCGAAACCTCCATCTCCGAAAGACCTTCAGGAACGGCGGCAAGCGGCCCCGAACTCAGCGATTGCGGAATCTCGTCGAACAGGCTATCGATTCGCTCAACCCCGCACTCGGCGAGCATCTCTCGCACGTCATCTTCAGTATGCGGATTAAAAGGCATCCGAACTTCCTAGAGGTGACCGGAAAAATCTATTGCGATGCATGGCGGATCACGAAACCATCGCATAAACACATTCAGTGCGCCTCAGTCTCGACCAATTTTGCATAGGCGGAAGCGTCCAGGAGCGCATCTAACTCAGCTATGTTGTCGGGACGAAGCCTGTACAGCCAGGCTTCGTAGGCGTTTTCATTTATTCCCTGCGGCGCATCGTCAAGTTCGCCATTTACCGCTACGACTTCACCGGATACTGGCGCGTAGATATCCGATGCCGCCTTAACCGACTCTACTACGCCGCATTCTTCGCTTTGTTTCAGCTTGCGACCGACTTGCGGGCTTTCTACAAAGACCATATCGCCCAGCAAATCTTGCGCGTGGTGCGTAATTCCAACACTGATCGTCCCATCGGTTTCCTGTCTCGCCCACTCATGCGTTTCGGCATATTTCAGATCGGCGGGAATACTCATGCTGGCTCCTTTTTGATTGCGTCAGCTTACTTCAAGCCGGCTTTGCTTCCGCCAACTCGCTGTCGACGAGACTCTGCCCATTGCGGACGAACGGATATTTTACCGCCCTCGCCCGCAGCTGCCGACTACGCACCTCAACGCTGACATTGCTGCCGATTTCGACGGCCACCGGTACTCTGGCAAGCGCGATGGAAATCCCCAGTGTGGGCGAGAATGTCCCACTTGTGACCTCACCACCGCCTTGCGACACTATTACTTTCTGGTGGGCGCGCAATACACCGCGCTCTCGCAACACCAGTCCGACCAGTTTTCGACCCGGCCGGGATTCCACAAGCGCCTTCTTGCCAATGAAATCACGCGGACTCTTGAGGTCGACAGTCCAGCCAAGGCCCGACTCCAGCGGCGTCACGTCCTCGTCCATATCCTGTCCATACAAATTCATCCCCGCCTCCAGGCGCAACGTATCCCGGGCACCGAGGCCTGCGGGTACGACGTCACATTCGAGAAGCGCGTCCCAGAGTTGATTTGCATCACCCGCTGGCAGCGTAATCTCAAAACCATCTTCGCCGGTATAACCAGTACGGGCGATCATCCATCCATCATGCTGTGCAGCGAAAAAGTTTTCGATGCATTCTGTCGCAGCGCGCGCTGTGGGCCACGCCCGCCAGAATTTCTCGCGCGCATTCGGGCCCTGCACCGCAATCATCGACAAATCACGACGCGGCAAAATATCCACGGCACAGCCGATACGGTCGCGCTGGCGCGTTATCCAGTCGATGTCTTTTTCGGCGGTGCCCGCATTGACCACAAGCCGGAATCTGCCATCTTCAATAAAATACACAATCAAGTCATCAATCACGCCAGCCTGAGAATTGAGCATGCAGGTGTAAAGTGCCTTTCCCGGCAGACTAAGGCGGTCAACGTTGTTCGCCAGCAGTTCACGCAGAAATGACCTGGCGTCCTTTCCGAGAACGTCTATTGGCAGCATATGAGATACGTCAAACATGCCGGCGTCGCTTCGCACGCTGTGATGTTCCTCAATCTGCGAGCCATAGTGCAGCGGCATCTCCCAGCCACCGAAATCCACCAGTTTTGCATTGCGCTTTCGATGCGCGTCTAACAAGGCAGTTTGTTTCAGCATTTGATCAGGAAGGGTAAAACAGGTAAATGCGGTAACCGGCCGCGCCAAGAGGCCCGATGTCCAGAAATAGACGAACGGCCAGTTCACCACGGCCGGCAAGACCACCGCCAATGATAGCTACATCCGAGAGATATTCATCCGGCAAGAAAACGCGCCGGGCAACCACGCGCTCTTCTTCGTTTGTAAGCGTCAACTCGAATGCGGGGAATTCCACGGCAACTCGCGCGCGATTGCGCACCAACGCTGTCAACTCTACTTGATTACGCGTCTGTGGGTTAACAAGTTGCAGGTCGGAGGCACTGATGTCAAGTTGGTCGGCCAGACGCGGCAAGCCGATTTCACAGGAAAGCCAAACGCAAATCTGCACATACGCGGGACGCGCTTGCGGATAATTCACCATCAGTTCTGTGCGAAACGCGTATGCGGCCTGAGCGATAGCCGTAAAAGCCAGTAGTAACGACAGGCTCAACCACAATCGGGTGCGGGGGTCTTTCGGTGTCGACTTGAACTCCCATTCGTACAGATTTGCTGCGGGATCGTCAGCGAAGCGGTCTGCCATGCCGGATGGTTCGGCCGTCGAATCCGGCGGTTTCACCGCCTCTGCCGGTATTTGTGTTTCGGCCGCGTCGACCGAATCAGGCGCCTGCTCCGGCATTGGCGCTTGTGGCTCAAGGTCATCCGGTACAGGGTCGAGCGCAGCCATTGCATCCGATGTCGGCTCGTCAGGATCGATCTCACGCGAAGTCGCAATGGGTGAATCTGTTGCCGTGTATTCGCGCGGCGCCGGCACATCCGTCGTCGCAGCAGCGCCTTCCTGAGTCTGACCAGGTGGTCTGGCGGTAAGGCTCGCGAACGCGTCAAAAACGGTCTGACAGCGACCGCATCTGACCTGCCCGCCCGACGCCTGAAGGTCGCCGGTGGTCACCCGGAAAACAGTTTCACAACCGGTGCAACACGTAAACAGGTCCATGTTGCTGCCTGCCATTACTGGCGCACACCTTCGAGGCGCACCCAACCATCGCGCACTACCGGGCTCTGCATCTCGAACCAGTCGCGGTAAATTTCCATCAGGTCGTCAGCCTGCTCCTCGAGGATGCCGGATAAGATCAACCGTCCGCCCATGCGTGTAAGTCGTGACAATAGTGGTGCAAGCACCTTGAGCGGGCTCGAAAGGATATTCGCAATCACGACATCAGCCGACTCTATTGCCGTTGTGTGTGCATCGGTGAACCGTGCGTTTACTGCGTTGCGTTTCGCATTGTAACGACTCGCCTCCAACGCCTGCACGTCGATATCAACGCCCAGCACCGGCCCAGCGCCAAGTTTCCTGGCTGCAATCGCCAGGATGCCAGACCCGCAGCCATAGTCGATTACAGTCTGGCCTGATCGAAGATTGGCGTCGAGCCATTGCAGGCATAAGTAAGTCGTCGGGTGGCTTCCGGTACCAAATGCAAGGCCTGGATCCAGAACAATATTGATCGCATCGGGATCACGCGCAACGTGCCAGCTAGGAACAATCCATAGGCGGTCAGAGACGAATATGGGCTCAAACTGGGCCTGCGTGCGCCTTACCCAGTCCTGATCCTCCAATTGGTAAGTGCGATAGTCCGGCACGGCTGACAGCCCGGCCGCCACCGCCGCCTGACCGAGCGTTCTAGCCAGATCAGCCCCTTCATCAAACAATGCAGCGAGCCGGTTCTTGTCCCAGGCATACGCGTCGCTCGCGCCGGGTTCACCATAGAGTGCCCGTTCATCGTCTGTTCCGGAACAGGCATCGGTTATTTCTACGGATACCGCGCCGTGCTCAAGCAACGCATCAGAAAACAGCGTCACGGTCTGGGCATCGATCATCAGTTCGGCCACGAGACACGGCATTGTCGCCTTCCCCGATTCAGTCGGTCTTGCTCAAATTCGCCAGCTTTTTCTCCAGGTAGTGGATACTCGTTCCACCCCGTATGAACTCGGTATCGACCATGAGATCCTGATGCAAAGCCAGATTGGTCTGTATTCCTTCGATCACCGTCTCCGAAAGCGCGACACGCATGCGCGCCAGAGCCTGTGCACGTGTATCCCCATATGCAATTATTTTGGCGATCAACGAGTCGTAATGTGGCGGCACAAAATAATTCTGGTACACGTGAGAGTCGACGCGAATGCCGGGTCCGCCGGGCATGTGCCACGTTGTGATGCGTCCTGGTGACGGCGTGAATTTGTACGGATGCTCCGCGTTGATCCTGCATTCGATTGCGTGGCCACGAAACTCAATGTCTTTCTGGCGAAATTCCATTCTGTCGCCCGCGGCGATCAGGATCTGGTTCTTTACGATGTCGATTCCGGTAATCATTTCCGTGACCGGATGTTCTACCTGGACCCGCGTGTTCATTTCAATAAAGTAGAACTTGCCCTTCTCATACAGAAACTCGAAAGTACCTGCACCGCGATAGCCAATCTTGCGACATGCCTCTGCGCACCGCTCGCCGATGCGTACGCGCAATTTTGGCGAGATCAGCGGCGCCGGCGCCTCCTCAATCACCTTCTGGTGGCGCCGTTGCATCGAACAATCGCGATCACCCAGATAAACGGCATTCCGATGCTCGTCTGCGAGTACCTGAATTTCTACGTGCCGAGGCTGAGTAAGAAATTTCTCCATGTAGACGACCGGATTGCCAAACGCCGTCTGCGCTTCCTGGCGTGTCATTGTGACCGCATTGATCAGCGCAGCTTCGGTGTGTACCACGCGCATGCCACGGCCTCCGCCGCCGCCAGCCGCCTTGATAATCACCGGATATCCGATTGTGCGCGCAATCTTGACAATCTCCTCCGGATCTTCGGGCAAGGCGCCTTCGCCACCGGGTACCACTGGCACACCTGCCTTGATCATGGTCTGCTTGGCGCTGACTTTGTCGCCCATCAGTCGAATGGTCTCTGCTCGCGGCCCGATGAACACGAAACCGCTCTGTTCCACACGCTCGGCGAAATCCGCGTTCTCTGACAGAAAACCGTAGCCCGGATGAATCGCGCCTGCGTCTGTAACTTCGGCAGCGCTGATAATGGCCGGCACGTTCAAATAGGATTCGGCACTCGGCGCCGGACCGATACACACGGACTCGTCCGCCAGTCGAACGTACTTCGCTTCGGCGTCCGCTTCCGAATGCACCGCAACAGTCCTGATCCCAAGCTCCCTGCATGCGCGCTGTACCCTGAGCGCAATTTCGCCGCGATTCGCGATCAGAATTTTCTCAAACATGTGTATCCGATAATTCTTTCATTAACGTTCTAGCCGCGCTTCCTGCCAGTGAAAACTAGTCCGATCGACGAGCCACTCGCCATTAACAACAAGGAATTCGAAAACTTCGGGCCGCTTCGATCTGTCCGAAGTAGCAGCCCTGATCGAGCGTCAACCCGGCAAACGCAAATGGCAGCGATCACGCAATCACAAACAATGGTTGGCCGTACTCAACCGGTTGGCCATTGTCTACAAGTATGGTCTTGATTACCCCCTCGCCGTCAGCTTCAATCTCGTTGAGCAACTTCATTGCCTCGATGATGCATAAGGTGTCGCCAGTGCTGACTTTCTGCCCTACCTGCGCGAAGGGCTCCGCTCCCGGAGACGCGGCGCGGTAGAAAATTCCTACCATTGGTGACTTGACCGTATGTCCATCAGTTTCGTCGACCGCCTCCGCCTGTTGTGTGGCTACTCCACCCGTCGCCGCAACTGCTGTTGCCGTCGGCACCGCGACTGCAGGCGCAGGCTGCATCGCCATCAGGTTGGCCGGCGCAGCAGGTCCAGTCCGGTTAATGCGCACCTTTTCCTCGCCCTCGGTAATTTCCAGTTCGGAAATGCCCGACTCCTGTACCAGATCAATGAGCTTCTTCAGCTTTCGCAGATCCATATCAGTTCCCTTTTACGTGCCGGATTGCAAAATCCAGTGCCATATCGTATCCGTCAGACCCGAAGCCGCAAATCACGCCGACTGCAACATCGCTGAAATACGAATGGCGCCTGAACGATTCACGCGCGTGCACGTTTGACAGATGTATCTCGATAAAAGGAATATCCACGGCGGCCAGTGCATCACGCAACGCAACGCTGGTATGCGTATAAGCCGCCGGATTGATGACGATAAAATTCACACCCTCCCCGCGAGCTGCTTGCACCCGGTCAACGAGACTGCCTTCTGAATTACTTTGAAATACGGATAGTTTCGCGCTGGATTTGCCGGCATGTCGCGACAAACGCTCGTTAATCGCCGCTAGTGTCTCTGATCCATAAACTTCAGGCTCTCGCGTGCCCAGAAGATTGAGATTGGGGCCGTGAATGATCAAGATATGGGCAGCTTCTGCGCCTCGTTGATCAAGTCCGGCATTTGAACGGCGGGTTGTCATAGCTGCAAGTTTGCCGCAGATCGCTACAAGTTGTCCAGATTTAGCAACATGAATGACCAAAAATGACTGCCGTGCTAGCGGATTCGATGCACCCCCTTTAACTACAGGTGCACGATTTGCACACGTTGCACCTACTTCCTCATACCGATAATTGGTGGCATGGTCAGATATCGAATGATAAGTACTTTTAGGCAGACGTTGCCCGCAATATCCAGACCAATTGGCGACAATTGGCTTAAATGTCGCATGAAAATGGCGCCCTGATGGTCACTGACAGCGCTACATAGCGACCTTCACTCGCAGCCGCCCTGCAACCCACCTTGCTTATTGCCACCTCAGATAGATGTATCAATGGTGGTGAACCGCCCGGCATGGCGCGGGTAGCCAGTTTGCGATAGTAATTCGTCTGATCGGGCCGCTTCCAAAAACGCTACGAAGCGAATTGCAAATCGAGTCCTGGATTAGCCCACTCAGGCACATAGAACGGGGAATTTCTCTCTAGCGCGATACGCTATTGAGGCACCTGGATATTGAACGCGATGTTTGTAAAGAGGCACTACACTAGCTGCACGGTACAAGTAAGAACGGCGCTAGACGGGCGCAGTGAGCGGTGCATCAATCGAGGTTAAGGCCCCCAGGCAAGCCAAGCGACGCAAATTCCGCGATTCGAGTTGATGGCAAATAGCACACTCCAACATCTGCGCATCCCTGTGAAACCGTAACCAGTCGTATCGCCTGACGAGATTGCAACGCGGTCTGAATCGGCAGCCGAATGGTCACTTCATTGCGATACACCTCGCTGCGACCGAGAAACTCGTCCACATGCCACTGGCCTGGCGGAAACTGCGGCTCTCCCAAGGCAATTGAGTCCGGTTGCACGCTGAATTTGTATGCATCCCGATACATGTAGTAGCCCTCTGCAATCCGGAAATGCACCTCAAGCGTGTCATCAGAGATCAGGCTCGCCGAGAAACGGAACGCAATCTCGGGATCGAGAAGTTCGTCTTCGGCTTGTGAGGAGGTCGCAAATTGCATCTGAAACAGCATCGCCAATACGAGCAATAACAACATGCTTTTTAGCGCTCGCAGCATCATTTTGGTCCACCTCCGGTTCGAGTTTGGGCTGCAGCATCAACTTCAGCCGACAACCAGTCCAGATACGGCTGGAATCCAGCCTCCACAGGGACCGCCATGATCCCTGGGAGTTCAAAAGGATTGCAGGTCAGAATTTCTTGCTGCAGCGATGTAAGCCGATCAGCGCGCGATTTGATCAGTACAGGGACCTCGCGTTCCAAATGTATTTCTCCCTGCCAGCGAAAGATGGAAGAGCACCCATCCATCACATTTGCTCACGCGGCGAGACGCTTGCCGACCAAAGAGTATGCAAGCTTGATCGCTGATTCCCGGTCAGGCATATTGGTTAGCACCAGAAGGCACTTGCTCGCTTCGACAGTCACTCGTGCAAGACTAAACTACTTCACGTCGATCGGGCGTGCGGCGGCGACTCCATCGTGCACTGACGGAAAGCGCAAATGCACGCGTAATTCCCCCTTCAATCGCCCATTCGCAAGTCTGCGCGACTCGCGCATAAACGAAAGCATGTTCTGCGGAATACACTTCTGTGCGCATTCCAGGCTTATCCGCGGTGGATGCGGCAACCCTAACTGGTCGGCAACAAGGTCGAAGTAGTCTCCCATCTTCATTGAGGAATCATCCGACGCGTTGTATGCGCGGCCGGATCTGCCACGATTCAACGCGGCAACCACGATGCGAGCAAGGTCATCTGCGTGAATGTGATTTGTATACGGGTCCTGATTGGGAACAAGCGCCGGCGTTCCCGCCTTCAGGCGTGCAACGGGGAGACGTCCGGATGAATAGATACCCGGCACCCGCAACACGCTCACGTGCGTTCCACTTCCGCTACCCCAACGGCGCAGAACTCGCTCGGCATCAACGCGCCGGCTGGCACGCGCCGACATTGGCGCCGTTGGCCGACTTTCCGGAACCACCGCACCACCGCAATCCCCGTAGACGCCACTTGTACTCATATAAACAAGTCGTTGTGGTATGCTGCCGCCCTTTGCCAGGGCACGGATCAGATTCACGGAGCGCGTATCACGTGAACCCGTACCCGGTGGTGGTACCAGATGGATGACGTCGTGCGCAAGACCGCCAAGCCGTTCCAGCGATTCGGGACTGTCGAGGTCTGCAACGATTGGTACAACGCCGAGACTGCGCAGCATGCTGCAACGTTGTTCCGATCGTGAAAGCGCATAAATGCGCCAGCGACCGCGCATGGTTCGTGCAAGGCGTTGCCCGATATCACCGCAGCCAACGATTAACAATCTTCGCATCGCTCCATTTTAGGGGAACTTGCAACCCGCGGGTGTACGCGGACATGAGTTGTTGAGGTAACCGAACAATGCCCTTCCAGGTCACAATAAAACCGAGCGGCCACACCTTCACCGCCGACGACAAAGAAACTGTGCTCACCGGAGCGCTACGAGAGGGGTATGTCTTGCCTTATGGTTGCCGCAATGGTGCGTGCGGGACATGCAAGGGAAAAATTATCGAAGGCTCCGTCGACTACGGTAACCCGCAACCCTCGGTTCTGGCCGACTTTGAGAAAAAAGCCGGCTTCGCCCTGTTCTGCCAGGCGACCCCGACCAGCGATCTCATCATCGAAGCCCGAGAGATAGGTGGCGTCGGCGATTTGGAAGTACGCAGGCTACCGTGCCGAGTGCAGCATATACAGAAGACCGCCGAAGACGTCATGGTGCTCAAACTCAAACTTCCAGCAAATGAGCGCCTGCAGTTTCTCGCCGGGCAATACATAGACATACTGATGCGCAACGGCAAGCGACGCAGTTACTCAATGGCCAACCCGCCACACGATGACGAGTTTGTTGAACTTCACGTACGTAACATGGCGCAGGGTGCGTTCACCGAATACGTGTTCGGGCGCATGAAGGAAAAGGACATTCTGAGATTTGAGGGACCGCTCGGTACCTTTTTTCTGCAAGAAGATTCAGACAAACCGATGATTCTTGTCGCGAGCGGCACCGGATTCGCGCCCATCAAAAGCATTGTCGAACACGCCTTGGAGATGGGCATCGACAGACCAATTACGCTCTATTGGGGCGGGCGCAGGCCTCAGGATATTTACCTGGGCGAGCTTGCTGGTCAATGGCAGCGTGAGCACGACAATCTGACGTTCATTCCGGTCATTTCTGATGCCCTTCCGGAGGACAATTGGACAGGACGTAGCGGCTTCGTCCATCAAGCCGTTATGGAAGATTTTCCGGATATGTCCGGATACCAGGTATACGCGTGCGGCGCGCCGGTGATGGTCGAAGCCGCGCATGGAGATTTCACTGCAAAGTGCCGCCTGCCCGAAGACGAGTTCTTTTCTGACGCGTTTACGCCGTCTGTAGATCCGGTATCCGACGCAGACTGAAGCTCAACCGCTGTTTCTGAGTCCGGCCGTGATGCCGTTTATGGTTAGCAGAATGGCCCGCTTGAGCTTATCGTCAGCTCCGCCCTTGCGGTAGCGGCGCAACAAATCAACCTGAAGGTGATTGAGGGGATCAATGTACGGCGACCGGCTGTGCAAGCTTCTCGCGAGCGCCGGGTTTGCATCGAGGAGAGATTTCTGCCTGGTAATAACCAACAGCCACTTCACGGTGCGATGCCACTCTTGTTCGATACTTGAGAAAACACGCTGCCGCAAATCAGCGTCACCCACCAGTTCCGCATATCGCGATGCGATATTGATGTCGGATTTGGCAAGAACCATATCCATGTTCGACAACAGCGCATGAAAGAAGGGCCACTTCTCGTACATTTCCTGCAGCAATACCAGCCCACCGTCGCCTCGGTTTGCCACCCAAGTTTCGATGGCGGAACCGAATCCATACCAGCCTGGCAACATAATTCGGGAGAGGGACCATGAGAATACCCAGGGAATGGCCCGAAGATCCTCAATGCGGTCCGATTTCTTGCGCGACGCGGGCCGGCTACCGACGTTGAGGTCGGCAATTTCAGCAATTGGCGTTGCTGCACGAAAGAACGCAACGAACCCGGGGGTTTCATAAACCAGCTCTCGGTAAGCACCAAAAGCAATGCCACTCATCTCTTCCAGCGCATCCCGATAATCCGGATGTTCCTGGCTATGATCTTTCGAATCCAGCAAACTTGCCTCAAGTGTGGCAGCGACGAGCGTCTCGAGATTACGGCGCCCGATGTCAGGATCTGAATACTTGCTGGCAATCACCTCACCCTGTTCCGTGATGCGAATCTGACCGGCTACGCTACCCGGTGGTTGCGCGAGAATCGCGCTATAACTCGGACCACCTCCGCGACCAACTGTGCCTCCACGCCCATGAAACAGACGCAGCCTGATTCCATGTTTGGCAAAAACTTTCACCAGACCGGCTTCTGCTTTGTACAATTCCCAGTTCGCAGTCAGGAAGCCACCGTCCTTGTTACTGTCCGAATATCCAAGCATGACCTCCTGCACGTCACCTCTACAACGCACCAGCTCGCGGTAAAACGGCTCACTGAATAGTGCCTCCATGACCTGCGCTGCATTACGCAAGTCTTCGATAGTCTCGAACAGTGGAATCAGGTTGAGATGCAGTTCAGGCGTCTTTCCAGGCAGAAGTAATCCGGACTCCTTCAACAACACTGCCACCTCCAGAAGGTCGCTCACGTCATTGGTCTCGGACACAATGTAGTTGGCAAGCGCCCGCAGTCCGAATCGCTGCTGCAACTGTGCAGCAGCATCGACAATCGCGAATTCCTTTTGGGCCGCATCGCTATATTCGACGTGCGACGAACGCAACGGCCGTGGCACCTGCAATTCCCGCAACAGCCACGCCCGACGTTCGCTCTCCGGAAGCTTCGCGTAGTCGGGCTTGCGGGCACCGCGGGCGAACAACTCGTCAATCACCGACTCATGCACCGCCGAGTGTTGCCGCATATCAAGTGTCACAAGGTGGAAGCCAAACACATCGACCGCTCGCCGCAATGCGCGCAGGCGCCCACGTGCAATACGAGCGCCGCCGTTTGCGTCCAGCGACTCGGCAATCACAGCGAGATCCACAGCAAACTCGGCGGGATCAGAATAAGCCGGTGCCGATCCCACCGCTCGTCGCTCGGGAAGATGATGATCGATGACACGCGAGGTTTCCGACAACCGTGCGTAGATCCCGATTAGCGCGCGCCGGTAAAGCTCATCCCGGCGATGCTCGGATTCATCGACCGATTGGGCGGCGAGTGCTTCCAGACCCGGGCTGACTGCGATCACGCGGACTGACTGTGACAACTCACGTCCCAGGCTGTGAAGCTCCTCGAAGTAGAAGTCCATGATGGTTGCGCAATGCTTGGCGAGCGCATGCGCCATGACTTCATCCGTTACGAAGGGATTGCCGTCGCGATCGCCGCCGATCCAGCTACCCATTCGAAGAAATGAAGCCACACGAATCGCATCGCTACCCTTTGACTCGAGGACGTCCTCTACCTGACTGTAAAGACGCGGCACTTCTGACATAAACGTATGTTGGTAATAAGCCAGACCGTTCTCTATCTCGTCATTAACCGTCAACCGCAGTTCACGCAGTATTCGCGTCTGCCAGAGGGTAAGCACAGCACGCCGCAAGTCCTCAGCGTTGCGCGCTTCCTCGTCCGGTGTAAGTTGTTCCCGGCCGCGTTCTGTCAGTAATTGGGCGATCTGCTTTTGCAAGTCCAGAATGCTCTTGCGCTGCACTTCCGTAGGGTGTGCTGTGAGAACCGGCACCACCAGCGCATCCGAGAAAAACGAGACAATGCCCGACAGCGGAATCTTCGCAGCGAGCGACCTGTCAATCGCCAGCGCGATCGAACCTTCCCGCGGGCTCGAACCGACAATCGCGTGTGCGCGCCGACGCCTAATATGGTGTTGATCTTCAGCAATGTTCGCCAGAAGCGAAAAATAACTGTAAGCGCGAATGACCGCTATGGTGTCATCTGCGTCGAGATCATTGAGCACTGACTCGAGTTCGCGTCTCGCCTGCGCATCACCGTCACGCTGAAAGGCGATCGAATTCTGGCGCGTGCGTTCGATGAGATCAAATATCCGACCGCCTTCCTGCTCGCGAATCGTGTCGCCGAGAAATCGACCCAGAAGGCGGATATCCTCACGTAGTGGAAGGTCCTTCTCGGTCAGATCGGCGGCCAGAATGAGATTGTTCATAATCCTGGAGGAGGCTATCTGCTACGCATGATTATCAGAAATCTGGTTTGTCATGACGCATGGATCGCCCGGGTACGCGATCGGCTTGACGTCGAGCCGGCTTCGCACTTATTGACAGGCCGCTAGAAAACAGAGCGGCGACGCCCGCCGGTTGCCTGCTTGAGCTGCGGAAGAGTCTGCTCGAGTGCTTTCCGATACTGTGCCGTTGCCTCGTCTGACCTGCCGGTGCGCTCAAACAATCGCGCGAGCTCGAGGTGCGTCGAATGCTTTGATTCAATCGACAGACTGGCCTCAAGATAACTTTGCCCTTTGCCCCACAATTCTTCATGCGCGCATAGCTTACCCAGAACCAGCAGCAGGACCGGGTCCTGCGGATGCTTCACCAGCCAGACTTCTGCGCGCTCGAGCTGTTTTTTGACATTCGGACCCAGACATTCTGCGTAGAAGCCCACCAGATCAGAATCCCATTGTTCCGCGAGCGCTTCTTCAACCACCTTGTGCACGTCGTCACAACTGTTGAATGACAGAAAGCTTTGGGCTGCTGTCGCCGCTACACGCGCATCACGTTTGTGCTCGGTCGGTAGGCGTGACCAGTATGCCTGCAAAGTTTCCAGATCAATCGCCTTGCTTTTTACGTTCTCGATGTACGCATGCCGCCGTATCTTCTCAACCAGCGGGCGATCAAAAACCTTACGCTTTTCAAGTTGTGGCAGAAGTTTCAGCACGGCGTCCCAGTTGTGCGCAAGCTCCTGCGCGCGCAGTTCGAGCTTCAATGCTGCGGAGTGTTTTTCAGGCAACTGGCCAAGTACATTCAGTGCATCGTGATAGCGGCGTTCATCGAGAAACATCTCCACCTGTGCCATCAGGCGGGCAACCATTTCACTGTCGCCGCTTTCTGCCGCCTTATCCAGATATTCGTCGCGCAATGCATAATCCCGCTTGCCGTGAGCGGACCTTGCACCTAACAAAGCCGCCAGACCGGGAGATTCGGCAAGCGCCAGTGCAGATGCCGCGGATCGCTCGGCTTTGCCAAAGCGACCTTCCAAAAAGCTGCGCAACGCATTGGAAAACGCAGTTCTGGCTTTTTTCTCACCACGTCGTTTCTGAAATTCGCGTACGCGGCCCGGCATATCCATCGCAATCGCCACCGCACGAACAACAAAATAGCCGGCGACTACGATCGCTACAGCGATGACAACGGCGAGATTGAGCGACAGTTCAATCCGATAATGCGGCGATACAAGAAGCAGGTAGCCCTCATTGACGCGGGCGGCAAGAACAAGGCCCACCGCTACGGCAGCCAGAAAGATTATCCAGATCAGCCAACGCATTGCCTTCCCTATCCTGGAAACTTCATTGCGATCACGCAACGACGGTGAGTCAGATCTGATGTTCTGAGCAAATCGGCGGTCGCTGTCGACAGCGGGGCAACAAACATGTCAGAAACCTGACCTGCCCCCAAATCTTCGTGGCCACCAACCACAGAACTTGCGCGGCAGATTTGCTGCGCGTGCAAACGCTGAAAATAACAGTGCGCTACCAGATTTCTGAGCATAGGTGCCTGTGTTCGTTAAGTGTCTGGCTCAGCTACCGGTCCGCTCGCGCGCCAGGCGGTAGTTGCGTACAGCATCAAGGCTGGCTCCAACGTTCGGCAGTTCGATACGGATATCGGATTGCGCCAATTCATCCAGCGCCTCGACTGCTGAAGTAACCGATGTCGCCGTCCCATCGTAATAGCGAGCGAACCATTCTGTCGCCGCCGCCAGATCGGCTTTATAGCCGATCTCATCACCCGCAAGCAACGCCAGGCGCGCCCCGAGCAAACGCAGTTTTACGTTCTCGCGTAGAAAAAACGCCTGATCAGGTGCCAACAGCGGAGCAGACGGAGCTTCGACCCGTTCGATGCGAACCAGACTGCGAAGATCCGTCCATACCTCAGCAAGCATCAAGCGCCAGCCATCTGCAGTTGAGTCGGACCCGGCATCGGCAACAACTACAGGACGAGTCTCAATCGCCAGCGGCATCTCGTCAATCGACGCAATGATGATTTCGAGCTTGAGGCCGATGCCGGTCACGTCAACAAAAGGGGATGCCTTAAGCCGTTCGATGTCTTCCGCAACAACTCGACGCAACTGTGTCAATTGCGGACGGTCTGATCTGGCAAGTCGCGCGTCTGCAGCCTCCAGTGCTACGAGGGCTGCCTTAACGTTGCTGGCAAGCTGCAGCTGCTGGCTCGCGACGAGCAATATCTGCTCTACTTCGGCGAGCGTCCATTCATCGCGTGACAGTGACAATTCCTGGTAAAGCGAATCCATCGCAAGGCGCTGACTCTGGATACCCACCAATCGGGCCTCGATCTGACCCAATCGCGCTTCCACATCACGGGCCACGTCTCTCGCACCCGTGGACAGTCTTCGGCTATCGCTGCCAATCGTTTCGATCTCGGCAAGCTTTCTCGCCAACTCGAGCTCGAGCTCAGCTGCAACACGGCGTGACTCATACGCCTGCCAAGCAGAAAATCCGGCTGCGGCAAGCGCCAGCAATATCGCGAATGCAGCCATAAGCCCGCTACCTGAGCGCTGCCGCTCCGCATTCCCGTCATTGCCCAAATCCGATTGATTCCGTCCTTCTACACTGGCTTCGGGCGCATTATCGGGCGCCTGCCCAACAGGGTTTTCCCTGTCAGCACTTGCGTCGTCGGTGCCAACCTCTATCTTGGCGTCGTTGTCGGACTGACCAACCTTTTCCTCAGTACTCTTTTTGCTCATGACTTATCCGTTCAATTAGAGTCGGCGCCTGCAAAACCACTTCGCGAGTCCGCTTGCAAGGCCTGCATCTCCGCCTGCACAGACGAAAATTGTCTTGACTGCCCTCGAATATCCCCTCCCTGCGACGTGCGAATGATTGACAAAGAGCGGCGTGTTTTGCAACAGATCACCCCGATTGCCTGCAATACTAAACAGATTGTCCAGTATTTCACCACTTGTCGCTGTCCATGCCGCGATTCGCCCGTCACGCAGCAGCGGCTCAATTTGCTCAAAATGGCTGTCCGGCAATGTACGACGATAACACTTCAGAACTGAAACCAGCGCGCCGCGCTGCTTCAAAACTGACGCAAGTGCATCGCTGCCACCTTCTCCAGAAACGAGCAGTACCGACTGCCCGTCAATCGCCTGTAACCTCGCACCAGCAAGCAACGCGTCGCCACCACTCCCTTGCTCCGGAACGAGAATTTCGCGCACGCCGTATTTCTTCAACTCGGCAGCAGTACTCTGGCCGACTGCGGCCACCTGCACGCTGCCTGGCAGGCAGCGCATATCAGCAATTGATTTCATCGCGACCCGCACCGCGGTGGGGCTTACAAAAACCAGCATGTCCACAACCGACATCGGGCCGAGCGCGGACAAGATTTCAGGTTTCTGCAATTCGACGATCTCCACACCAGGAAACACGAGCGGCGCTCCGCCTATTTTCTCAATCGCCTTCACAAGTGAGGCGGACTGATTGATTGGGCGCGTCACCAGCACGCCTGCGCCAGCAAGGCCACAATCGTTCACGCCGGCGAGTCCAGCGAGGCGAGTATTTCCCTTGCACCGCGAGCCGCGAGCCGCTGCGCGACTTCCCGTCCCATGACGTCCGGCTCGGACTCTGAACAACGCTTCGTCAACTCGTCCTCAATTAGTCTTGACCCGTCCGGCATCGCGACAAAGCCGCGCAAACGCATCCGGTCGCCGATAATCTGCGCATAGCCGCCTAACGGGACGCTGCAACTGCCCGCCAGCTCCCTGGAAAGGCTGCGTTCTGCCTCGACACATTGCCGCGTATGCAGATCGTCCAGCGGAGCAAGCAATTCCCGCAGTTCTCGTCGATCTGTGCGAAATTCGACTCCCAGAGCCCCCTGTCCAACTGCGGGCAGGCTTTCTTCCGGCTCTAGAAGTTGCGCGATGCGTTGCTGCAACCCCAGTCGTTCGAGGCCAGCCGCAGCGAGAATAATCGCCGCGAATCGACCTTCATCGAGTTTGCGCAAGCGCGTTTGTACGTTACCGCGCAACGGCTGCACCGAAAGGTGTGGATAGCGTGCCCTGATCTGACTTTGTCGCCGCAGACTCGATGTGCCGACAATGCTACCAACAGGGAGCGAGCGAAGACTGGTGAACTGATTCGAAACGAAAGCATCTCGAGGCTCTTCCCGAATCGTGATTGCGCCAATCATGAAACCGTCGGGAAGTTCCATTGGAACATCTTTCATCGAATGAACCGCAATGTCGGCACGGTCTTCCTGCATCGCCAACTCAAGCTCCTTGACGAACAACCCCTTACCACCGACCGACGCGAGCGATCGGTCTTGTACGCGATCGCCTTCGGTAGTCATCCCCAGTACAGACACTCCCAGATCGGGATGAAGTTTTTGAACAAGCGACTGGATGTGGTGCGCCTGCCAAAGTGCGAGCGCGCTTTCGCGCGTGGCAATGACAATGGAATTGAATTTATGCGACAAAATCGAAGTTCTTCTCTTGAGCAATATTCGGCGAAATCACCGGCCCGGATACCAAGTCTACCCGTTTCAGCCCGGTACTCTGACGTATTTAGCCGTGCGGGCATACCCGACGGTTTCTACAAATTACGCACGCCGCGAACTTTGCTTCGCTCGCGCTCGCTCATCAGCGCATCGAACTCCGTCTCGTTCATCATCCACAGCCCGCTGTGAGTAATCCGTTGATAGAACTGCTCGAGCAGCCAGGCACGTCCATCGCGCTGCCAGATAAAGTACTGATTTTCGAAGCTGCCACCCATTCCGGCGTTCAAAGCCTCCCCTCCCTGGGCCGCACTCCCCAAGGTCAGAGACAGTTTGTCTGCAACCGCATTGAAATTCTGTTCGTTAAACGTGATGGCAGATCGAACCAGTACGCCTTGGCGGTAGACAAGCACGATCTCGATTACCGGCTCGCCTACGACCCGATCGGCCGCGTCGCCCCGACGGCGACATTCGACCTGGCTGGCGTGCTGCTCGCAACGATAGAAAGTCCTGTCGAGCGCATCGAGCATGCTGCGCGCCGATGGCATGTGCGGCAGCGCCAGCAATTCCGCCGCGCTCGCCGCCCACACGGTGAAACATGCGCAGAGCGCGACCGCCGCAACCACACTCAACTTCATGAGGCACTTTTTCCAAGTTGCCTGACGATATGCTGCTGTCGACGGCTTACTGCCAACGTTTCGTCCACGTCGCGCACACGAACGACCCAACGCGCATCTGATCCGTCGGTCGCCTCTTTTTCGAACGCCTCGATGTATTCCTTCGCCACCAGGCAGTTGCGATGGATGCGTACGAATCGGTCTGTGAACTCCTCTTCGAGGCGAGACAAGGACTCCTCGAGCAAAATTTCGCGGTCCGCGGTTCGAATCGTGACGTACTTAAGCTCTGCTCGAAGGTACCGAATGTCTGAAACCGGCACCAGTAACACCTTGCCGCGCTCCTGCGCCGACAAATGGGTTCGCGAATCGGGCGCCACCTCGTTGAGCACGTCAAGCGGCACACGCGTGATCGAACGTGTACGCGCCAACGCGTCGTGCAAACGGCGCAGACGGATCGGCTTGACGAGGTAGTCGATGGCGTGCAATTCGAAAGCGCTGATTGCGTAATCGTCGTACGCAGTCGTAAAAATCACATGCGGCGGTTCGTCCAGTTTATGCAAATGTTGCGCTGTTTCCAGACCATCCATTTCAGGCATCCGGATGTCCATCAACACAACATCGACTGGCTGCTTTTCAATCAGGTCAAGCAACCGTCTGCCATTCTCTGCCTCAACAAGCAATTCCAGCGGGAGCATTTCCGACACATCTTCGAGAAGATCCTTTAGTCGGTTTCGCGCCGGCGCCTCGTCATCCGTCACTGCAACGCGCAGTTTGGTTACGCTCATCAGGTGTCCTTGACGTAGGGAAGAGTGATGCGAACCTCGAAGTTTCCACCTTCTGAACGGGTAGAAAGCCGCGCTTCCGCATCGAAGTGAAGTTGCAACCTCTCCGTGATGTTCGCAAGCGCCATTTTGTTTCCAGTTTGTTGGCGCGCCTGCTCACTAAGGGGGTTGCTGAGCAGTATTTCCAGACGGTCGGCCTTTCGGTGAATGTCGATCGCAATCGTGCCCGGTTTCGACGACGGTTCTATCCCGTGATATACCGCGTTCTCCAGCAATGGCTGCAAGATCAGTGGCGGCACCATCACGTGGCCCGGAAAATCCTCTAACTGCCACGTCACGTTGAGCCTCTCACCCAGTCGCAACATCTCGATGCCAAGATACTGCCTGCAAAGTTCTAGTTCCTTTTCGAGCGGTATCAGATTGCGGTTATCCGCCATGAGCACACGAAACAGCTCGGACAGATCTTCGAGCGCGGTTTCCGCGCGGCGCGGTTCCGCTCGCATCAGGCTCAGTACTGCGTTCAGGCTATTGAAGAAAAAGTGTGGTCGTATCCGCGCCTGCAACGCCTGCAGCCTTGCTTCCGCCAGCGCAGGCGACAGTGCACGGTTGCGCAAATCAAAATACGCTATCAATACCAGTGACAGCAGCACGGTAAAAAGCCAGTACCGTACCAGTTTGCCGATACTGTCTTCTTCGGGCAACAGTATCCACACGAATTGAACAATTCCTGTGACAATGACCACTTCAAGTACAACGATGCACAGCACGGCCACACGGTAATCTATCCTGCGCAACCAGTAGGTAGCGATGCCAAGCACCAGTAAGGAAAGAATTGTCACTGGAAGCACGAATGCGATCATTGCCGCGGATGCTTGCAGCCAGCCACCGACTGAGGCGTTGCTCAGCGCTTCTGCCAACAACGTCGCCGCCGTGACAATCACCAGTATCCGCAGCATAACGCCCAAATTCCGAAAATCGGGCAGCGGATTGATAACACCGTTCTGATTTATACTTGCCATCTGTTATGACGCAGGCTAGCCGCGTTTCCTGTGTAATTAGCGGCGTTCCCTGCAAGGCGCGTAACAGCGTTCGCTCACTACATTTTCCACGTTCCAGTTCTGATTTAGCGCCCTTTCCAATGCAATCCAAGAAGACACCCCCGACAAGCGGTGGCAAAAGCTGGTCAGGCCGATTCAGCGAACCTGTCGCCGAACTGGTAAAACGCTATACGGCGTCAGTCGACTTTGACCAGCGCCTGGCCCGGTTCGACATTCAGGGTTCTCTGGCACATGCTCGCATGTTGCGTACCTGCGGCGTGCTCTCTGCGCAGGATGTCAGCGATATCGAGCGCGGCCTGGCAGACATCGCCGGTGAAATTGAGCGCAACGAGTTCAAGTGGTCGATCGATCAGGAAGATGTGCACCTGAACATTGAAAAACGCCTGACCGAACTCGCGGGCGATGCCGGCAAGCGGCTGCATACGGGTCGCTCACGCAACGATCAGGTGGCGACCGATATACGGCTGTATCTGCGTGACGCGATTGACCGGATACTCGGGCTGATACGCGCGCTGCACGAGAATCTCCTTACCCTCGCAGAACAACATGTCGATACGCTGATGCCGGGTTTCACCCACCTGCAGGTGGCCCAACCCGTGTCTTTTGCGCATCATCTGATGGCTTATTATGAAATGACCCTGCGCGACGCCCAGCGCTTCGCTGAGTGCCGCGCCCGGGTCAACCAGCTACCGCTCGGCGCGGCAGCGCTTGCCGGAACAACGTTCCCGATTGACCGCGAGTTGGTTGCACGTGAACTCGGATTTGACAGTGTATGCAACAATTCTCTCGATGCCGTGTCGGACCGCGATTTTGCGATCGAATTCTGTGCCGACGCCGCGTTGCTGATGATGCACCTGTCGCGGCTGTCCGAAGAAATCATCTTGTGGATGAATCCGCGTTTCGGATTCGTCGCTTTAGCCGATCGATTCTGCACCGGCTCCTCGATCATGCCGCAGAAGAAGAATCCCGATGTCCCGGAGCTGGTGCGCGGCAAGACCGGCAGAGTCAATGGTCACCTTGTTGCGCTGCTAACACTCATGAAATCGCAACCACTTGCTTACAACAAGGACAACCAGGAAGATAAGGAACCGCTGTTCGATACCGTTGACACGGTAATAGCGACACTTCGAATTTACGCAGACCTGTTGACCGGGATTGAAGTCAATAAGGAAGCAATGCGCTCGGCAGCCAAGCAAGGCTTTGCCACGGCAACTGACCTGGCCGATTACCTCGTCAAGAAAGGTCTTCCGTTTCGCGAAGCACACGAAGCCGTTGCGCGTGCGGTACGGCTCGCATCCGAGAAAGGCGTGGATCTGACCGAATTGTCGCTCGAGGAGTTGCAAAATTTTTCGACACTAATCGGAACAGACGCACTAGGACAGCTATCTCTGGATGGCGCGCTTGCTGCGCGCAATCACACGGGCGGCACCGCACCTGCACAGGTAAAGCAGGCAATTGCATTGGCGCGCAAAACGTTGTCGGCCTGAGGGGACTGTGGACACTCAGGTCTACACATAGCGCCGAAGTTCGTCCCTCAAATTCCACCTGTTTAGGCAATGACGACAGGGGGGCACCATGATTGTCGCGGACAAACTTGAGAACAGCCTGCACTGCATCAGCACTCAGATCAGCGATCGCACCGGTCGAAGTTTCCGGGTGAAAAACGTCAACCGCGTTGCGGGCGGTTGCATCAATACGACGCTCATTATTGACGATGACGCCACCAGTTACTTCGTCAAGCTCAATGCTGCGCAATGTCTGCCAATGTTCGCGGCAGAAACTGACGGATTGCGGGAACTTGCGGCCACAAACACCCTGCGAGTGCCCTCGCCCATGTGCCACGGAAATGACGATGTTTACTCGTGGCTGGTACTCGAACGTCTAGCCCTGCCTGGCTCGCGCAACAACCCCGACTGGAAGCGGCTTGGCCGAGGCCTGGCAATGCTGCATCGTCATAGCCATGAATTGTATGGATGGCATCGCATTAACACCATCGGCTCTACCAGACAAGTCAACGCAGTCTCCGCGAACTGGACCGATTTTGTGCGCGAACACAGAATCGGGTTTCAGCTCAAACTTGCTGCACAAAACGGTTATGGCGGCCGTTTGCAGGCACGTGGGGAACGCTTGCTCGATCAGATAGGGATGTTCTTCCGTGAATATGTACCCGAGGCCTCTCTTCTGCACGGCGATCTTTGGTCAGGCAATACTGGTTTCCTGGGCGATGGAGAACCTGTCATTTTCGACCCCGCAGTGTATTTCGGGGACCGTGAGGCCGATATCGCCATGAGCGAACTGTTTGGAGGTTTTGACGGAACCTTCTATCGAGCGTACCAGTCGGAATGGCCATTGGATCGCGGATTTCACACCCGCAAACATCTATACAACCTCTATCATCTTCTCAATCACCTTAACCTCTTCGGGCAAGGCTATCTGGCGCAGTGCGAAGCAACGATAAATGGTCTTTTGGGAGAGTCCTAGGAACCTGTTGGCGCACGGTTGATCGACACGCTGCTGCCTCGGGAAAAGGCCCGGGGATGGGTGCAAGGGTGACGATTTGCTCATACAGCAACGGAGGCTTTGGGTTCGGCATGATAATGGCGCCACTTTACAACGAGACCACGAATCGCTGTATCAAATGTCACTGCATATAGAATCACGGTATAACTTTTGATTAATTGAGTGATAAGAGATGCAAATGGCGAATGGGAATTCACGCAACGTGGATGTGAAGTAGACCCTCGTCCCCAAAATCTGACATAGGATCGAAATGGCAAGCAAAGACGACGATCACGGTTTCGCAACACGCGCGATACATGCCGGACAAGAGCCAGACCCGACGACCGGAGCGGTCATGACGCCCATATTCGCGACGTCGACCTACAAACAAAGTTCACCCGGTGTACACACCGGATACGAATATTCGCGTAGCCAGAACCCTACGCGCCATGCATTTGAGCGCTGCATAGCCGACCTTGAAAGCGGCCAGGTTGCGTACGCGTTTGCGTCTGGGCTCGCGACCAGCGCGACGGTTCTGGAACTGCTCGACGCAGGCAGCCACATCGTCGCAGTAGACGACATGTACGGCGGATCATGGCGTCTTTTCGAGTACGTTCGCAAGAAGTCGATGGGTCTCAACGTGTCGTATGCCGACCCGAACGTCGCCGGCTCGATCGAAAAAGCGATCCAGCCCGATACCCGCATGATCTGGGTGGAAACACCCTCCAATCCGCTGCTCAAGATCACCGACCTGAGCGAAGTGGCCCGGCTAGGAAAGAAGGCTGGAATAATTACTGCTGTCGACAATACCTTTGCATCGCCGTGGGCACAGCGCCCGCTGGAGCTCGGTATAGACCTGGTTGTGCACTCCGTCACCAAGTACATCAGCGGTCACTCGGATATGGTGGGTGGTATTGTCGTCGTGGGCGATCGCGACGATCTGGCCGAACGACTCGAATTCATGCAGAACGCAGTCGGCTCGATCCTCGATCCATTCTCGTGCTTTCTGGCGCTGCGCGGCGTCAAGACGCTGCCGTTGCGCATGCAGCAACATTGCGACAACGCGATGCAGATCGCAAAGTGGCTGGCCAGTCACCCCAAAGTGGAGCGCACGATATTCCCGGGTTTGCCGGATCATCCCCAGCATGCGCTCGCGGCCAAGCAAATGGTCGGTTTTGGCGCGATGATTTCCGTCTATCTGGGAACCGACATGCCCGGTGTACGGCGCGCGCTCGAAGCCTGCAAAGTTTTCACGCTCGCCGAGTCACTCGGTGGCGTGGAGAGTCTGGTGGGCCATCCCGTTACCATGAGCCACGGAACGTTTCCGATTGAGCTTCGCCAGCAGCTGGGTATCACTGACAACCTGATACGGCTGTCTGTTGGTATCGAGAATGTCGAAGATCTTGTTTCCGATCTTGAGCAGGCCTTAGACAAAATATGATAGATATTCGACTTCGCTGGATGTATGTCGGCGTGTTCGCAATCTGCGCGGGCCTAATTCTGTTCGCAATGTATTTGCAGCACGTGATGGACCTCGAACCATGTCCACTGTGCATATTGCAACGCTATGCATTCATCGTGGTCGGGTTCGTAGCGCTGATTGCCGCCAGGCACGACCCACAATGGTGGGGGCGCCGCGTCTACGGGGCTATTCTCATCATAACGGCGGGAATCGGCGCCGGAGTGGCTGCCCGGCACGTCTGGCTCGAGCATAACCCACCGCAGATTTTTGACTGCGGCGCTGATCTCGGGTTTATGGTCGACGCTTTTCCGCTTGCAGAAGCGCTACCGATGATTTTTCGCGGCAGCGGTGACTGTACCGAGGTTCTGTGGCGATTCCTCAGTCTGTCGATTTCCGAGTGGGCTTTGATCTGGTTTCTGATTTTTGTTGCCGCAGGCTTATATGCCGCGACCAAGAAAACGGCGATTGGCTAGCTGATTGCGACCGGTCAGGATTTCGTAACCGCCGACAACTCGCGCCAGAATTCCAACGCAGTCTGAGTGCGCGCTTCTACGTCAGGGCATAGCGCTCTTGCAATGACCGGGGCATAGGGCGAAGAATGGTCTTGTGCAACCGCTTGCGGGATGCCTTCGACAATTTCTTCCATAGTGAAATACGGAATCTCTTTGAGCAGAAGCGAAAGCATCAGTAACCCGGCTTGATACAAATCGAGTTGCCTGCCGACCGGGCCGAACGCGGCCGTGTCGATTAATTCCGGCGGCCGCATCCATTCCGCAAGTCTTGTCTGAAAAGCCTTGGAATCGGTCTCAAGACGTGTGAGACCCAGATCTCCAATCTTGAACGAGCGCACGATGCGGTGAATAAATGCCGCCTGCTGGCGCGACTCGACGACGAACACGTTTCCCGGGTGCAGGTCTTTGTGAACGTAACCGTGAGCGTGAATGTAATCGAGCGCTTGCAGTACATCGCGCGCAACATACGGAAGCCAGCGCTCCGGTTCCAGTCCGAAACTGGTGATGACCTGCATAAGCGGGAAATTGCATCGCTCGATGATCAGGTAAAAAGTATCCTGATACTCGAATGCTTCGCGCACGAACGTAATGTTCGGATGGCGAAGGTCCATCAGTTTGCGCGCCTCTTCGAGCCAGCTCTCGCGCACGTCGGCATATGGCCTGTCATGCGGGAGGATAATTTTGGCTACCAGCGCGTTACCCCAGTCGTCGCTACATTCGTAGACGACGCCAAACCCACCTCGGCCGATTTTCTCTCCGATGTAGAAATTGCGTTCTCCGTGCGAGATCACCTCGCCCTTCTCCGGCAGCCTGAACTGGCGCGGCTGACGCACCGTGATTGTCCTGTTCAGGACCGACACGCCTCTTTGGAGAACGTCTTCCGAGATCATTTAGTGACGGCCCCGACGCGCTGTCTCTTGCAGAGAGCAATGAGCCGCCCTCACGGCCGGGTCAACGCCGACAAGATCCCGCGCCACGTTCGGACCCGACTGTCCGCCAACATCGAAATCTTTGTAGGAACTGTACAGCGCGCCTGTCTGCTCTGCCATCGCTCGAATGAGCCCAGTTTAATTGACTGAACTTCAGTGCAATTAGGGTGCCAACCCTCTGGACGCTGTCTGCTGGCGCTCGACTCGCCGGATCACCTTGCAGACTTGCGCTGCATGCGGTTTGCGAGGCCCTTCTGTTAGGGCGAGCTTCAGCGCCAACTGATAGATGGGTATAAATCGCGGTCAGTTCCTGCCCGTCTTCGCCTCAATCGCGACCAGTCATGCATGGCGACTGAGCTCAAGCCGTGCACGCACGGCAGTTGTGCCCAAATCATTTGAAATCGAACACAAGAAACGAAATCAGGGCTGCGTGGCGACTGCCACGCCAATCATCGCGTCTCTGGTAACCAGCTTGGCGAGCTGCGCCTCAGTCCAGCCATCAGTATCAGGTGGCCTTCTCGGGACAATCAGATAGCGCATGTCCGCAGTCGAATCATGCACGCGAACCGTTACATCGTCGCCAATGACAGTACCGAACTCACTTAGCACCTCGCGCGGAGCATTGATCACTCTTGAACGGTAGTTGCGGCTCTTGTACCAGTCGGGTGGTAGCCCCAGCAACGTTCGCGGGTAACATGAGCACAGGGTACATACGACAACGTTGTGAACCTGCTCCGTATTCTCAACCACTACCAGTTTGTAAAGCCCACGTTCGAGCCCCAGCGCTTCGCAAGCGGCATTGCCATCATCAAGCAGGAGTCGCCGGTACTCCGGATCTGACCACGCACGGGCGACCACTCGCGCGCCCTGCAAAGGCGAGCGATTGTCCATCTCTTCAACGTAACGCCGTACCTCATCGGCACTGGTGATCTGCTTTTCAATCAGCAGTTCGCGTAGCGCGATTTCCATGGCGCGCCAATAGGTCAGCGTGTCATCCTGGTCCGGACGCAACGGATGGCGATGCGGCGCGCCGTCTTTGTGGTCATGGTGCTGTTCATCACTCATTCGAGTTCCAGCCAATGTTGATAGATCTCGACGTCGACCGTATCGTCCTCCGATCCGCGATAGGCCGACCAGATAATGGTTTGCTTGAATCGCACACGATACAACGGCTGTTTAGGGAGTCCAGAGCGGGCATAGGCCAATTCTTCGGGATTCGGGTAGGCGCCACAATATCTCTCAATGACACCGGACTTTCCCCGGATATAGTAAGGAACGCGTATGTGTCCGATTGGATACGCCGCACGCACAGTCACCAAGTCTCCTGCCCGGAATTTTGGCTGCGCTGAATCAGTTTGTGCCATTCTCGCGACTCTGGACGTCGGCGATGCGTCGACCCAGCTCATCGATACTGATAACGCCACGTTGAATCAGTGTCTGCGTTATCGCATATATCCACCGCTCGTAATAGCTCATCTTGTCATAGGCGTCGGCGCCAAGGCTTTCAATATTGCGCCGCAATTCGTCGACCGTCATCAGCTTCTTTTTCGACAGCAGCACCATCAACGCATCAACGCGCTTTTCCCACAGAGCGTAATCGTGCTCGGCGGGTACTACGTCACCTGCCGGCAGGCCACCAATATCATGTATGCCGCGAAACTGGTTCACGAGCAGTTAGCCGAATTAATGATCAGATAAGAGCGGGGCATGAATACGCTTTCCTGTCGGGGTGGACAATGCGTTTGCGACTGCTGGCGCCAAAGTGGGTGTGTCGGTCAATCACCGCAACAAAATCTGCGCACATTTGGCACTGTAATTGGACACGCATGCCGGCACAAATACAATCGAACATCGCGTGCATAACCATCACTTATGTACTCATCACGGAACCAACCTGCTCCCAAAATCATCTGCCCACAAAAAAGGGCTGGCGGATGCCAGCCCTTCGAAACGCTACTGCCCGAACTTACTTCTGAAACAGCTTTTGAAGCTCGCCCGACTGATACATTTCGCGCATGATATCGGCGCCGCCGACAAACTCGCCTTGCACGTATAGCTGCGGTACCGTCGGCCACTGTGAAAAATCCTTGACGCCTTGACGAATATTGTCATCCGCAAGAACGTTGACGGTAGCGACATTGTCGGCACCGCACGCCTCAAGAATCTGCACTGCCGCCGCTGAAAAACCACACATTGGCGCTTCCGGCGTGCCTTTCATGTACAGCACCACTGGATTGTCGGTAACTTGTTGTTTGATGACTTCCTGAGTTTCCATATTCCTTTGCCTCTATCCTTGTCTGAACGGGCTCACGCCCGCGGAAAACCCGCCAAATGGTAGGGGTTCTGACTTCTTGCCCGTCCTTAGGGACTCAATTATCCAGTGCCTGAAGCACTCGTCAACCAGCGCCCGCCCGAAACCCGCACATGCCCCGCCAGGTCCCGTTCTGAAACCGGTTCAGCATACCCGGCTTCGATCAACAATTCCCGGCTCACGGCCGCCTGATCATACCCATGTTCAAACAACAACCAACCACCGTCGGCGAGGTGCCGCGGCGCCTGTTCAATGATCAAGCGCAGGTGATCAAGCCCGTCACGCCCCCCAACAAGGGCCTGCCGAGGTTCAAAACTTACATCGCCAAGCTCAAGGTGTTGGTCGTCTTCAGCTATATACGGAGGGTTGGACACGATTAAGTCAAAGTGGGTTCCATGGAGTTGTTCGAACCAGTCACTGACGATGAAATGAATCCGCCGCCGATCTCGAAGCAAGTGCTCGCTATTGGTAAGCGCGATATCCAGAGCCTTCTGCGAGACATCAACCGCGACCATGTCTACATTGGGTCGTTCCTTTGCAATTTCAATTGCAATCGCACCGCTGCCCGTGCCCAGGTCGAGTACGCTGTTTAGTTTGTGCTGATCGATATGCTCGAGCGCCATGTCAACCAGCAACTCGGTTTCCGGGCGGGGTATCAGAACATCGGACGAAACATCGAACACGCTTCCATAAAACTCCCGCTTGCCGAGGATATAGGCAATCGGCTCGCCTGTAAGTCGTCGCCGCAGTGACTCAAGATATGGCTGATTGCTGGCCGCCTGCATTGCAAGTTCAGGTCGAGCGATCAACTGCGCCCGGGTAATATCCAGGGCGCGCATCAGCAGCAATTCAACTTCGCTGCGCGCCTCGCGATTGGGAAGCCCAAGCGCGTCGCGCACCCGAATAGCATCGCGCATCAACGTGGCTCCCGTTGCCATCCGACCGACGCCACTCGAAGTGTCGCTTGTGTATTCCGGATCCACAGTACGATTACTCACGGTGCAATTACCCACGTAGCCGGCGCTCACTGCATCGCGCCTTCTTCCGACAGCGACGCAATCTGTTCAGACTGATGTTCGGCAGCCAGCGCGTCAATCACCTCTTCAAGATCACCGTCCATGAATTGCGCAAGCTTGTAGAGCGTCAAATTGATACGATGATCGCTCACGCGACCTTGCGGAAAATTGTAAGTGCGAATGCGTTCCGACCGATCTCCGCTGCCAACCATTGACTTGCGAGTTGCCGCTTCTTCCACCTGTTGCTCGCGAAGTTGCCGGTCCTTGATGCGCGCGCCGAGTATAGATAGCGCCTGAGCCTTGTTCTTGTGCTGCGATCGACCGTCCTGACACTCGACAACGATACCTGTCGGCAAATGCGTGATGCGAATGGCGGAGTCCGTCTTGTTGATATGCTGTCCGCCTGCGCCAGACGCTCTATATGTGTCGATTCTCATATCTGCCGGGTTAAGGTCAACATCCGCGATCTCGTCCGCCTCCGGCATAATCGCGACAGTGCACGCACTGGTATGGATGCGCCCCTGCGTTTCCGTTTCCGGCACGCGTTGCACCCGATGCACGCCCGATTCGAATTTGAGCTTGGAGTAAGCGCCTGCACCGGTTATCGTCGCGATTATCTCCTTGTAGCCGCCTACATCTGACGGGCTCTGCGAAACAACGGCGACCTGCCATCGCTGGCGCTCCGCGTAGCGGCTGTACATTCTGAACAAATCGCCCGCAAACAGCGCCGACTCGTCACCGCCGGTGCCGGCGCGAATCTCCAGAAAAATATTTCGATCGTCGTTAGGGTCTTTCGGAAGCAGTCGTCTCTGCAGTTCAGCCTCCAACTCCTGCTGCCGTTCTCGCGCGGCATCAACTTCGGCTTCGGCGAGCTCCTTCATTTCCGGATCGCTGATCAGCTCAAGAGCTGATTGGATTTCCTGCTCGTTTTGCTTGTAACTTTGGTAGAGCTCAACAAGCGGCGTGATTTCCGAATGCTCGCGCGTGAGGCGACGAAAATCGTCCATGTCCTGCGTGGCATCTTCAGAACTGAGCAATGCATTTAGCTCTTCCAGTCTGGCGGACAGATTCGCCAGCCTGGAGGCTATCGTTGGCTTCATTCGCCCAGGTCGATGCGATGCAAATGCGCAAGCGCGCGCATCAGTTCAGTGCGCTCTGCGGCTTCCGCCTGATTAAGTGCGCTTGTCGGCGCATGCAGGAACTTGTTGGTCAGTGCCTGAGAAAACTGCTCCAGCACTTTCTTCGGATCATCGCCTCTTTCAACTGCCGCAAGCGCACGATCGATTTCACGGCGGCGCATTCGATCAGTTTGTTCTCTGAAGGCGCGTATTGTCGGCACTGCTTCGCGAGACTCCAGCCAGTGCATGTACGTCCCAACGCCGGCACTGATGATCGCTTCGGCCTGTTCCACAGCAGCCTGACGCGCGCCAAGACCTTCCTGCACAATCTTTCCCAGATCATCGACCGTGTACAGAAATACGTCGTCGAGATCAGAAGCTTCCGCCTCTATGTCACGTGGCACGGCGAGATCGATCATCAGCATCGGACGATGGCGGCGCGCTTTGATGCCACGTTCAATCATTCCCTTGCCAAGAATCGGCAACGGACTGGCCGTACACGACACGACGATGTCGTAGTCCGAAAGCTGCTCGGGAAGGTCATTGAGTGCAAACGGCACAGCGCCAAATCTTTCGGCAAGTTCGGCGGCGCGTTCTGTGGTCCGGTTCGCAAAACTGACTGCGCGAGGCTGTCGCGCAGCAAAGTGCGTCGCACAAAGCTCGATCATGTCGCCAGCACCGATGAACAGGATTTTCTGTTCGGCAATCGATGGAAAGATTCGCTCTGACAATCTGACTGCAGCGGCTGCCATCGAAATCGAATTCGCGCCGATTTCCGTTCGCGTACGCACGTCCTTGGCAACCGAGAACGTCGACTGAAACAATTTGTGCAGGACACTGCCCATCGTGCCTGCCTTCTCGGCACTTCGAACCGCGTCCTTCATCTGGCCAAGAATCTGTGGTTCACCAAGCACCATCGAATCGAGCCCGCTTGCGACGCGGAAAGCATGGTCGACGGCGCGTGCCTCGGGCAGGCTGTAGACGAACGGCTCTATTCTGCTGGTATCCAGATGATGAAAACGCGCAAGCCAATCGACCGCGCGATGCGGCTCACTCGTGCTGCAATAGATATCCGTTCGGTTGCACGTCGACACGATTGCGGCCTCGCGCACCGGCTCATGATCAACCAGGTCTCGAAGCGCCTCGTCCAGGCGGGCAGTCTCAAAAGAAACCTGCTCCCGAACGTCTAGCGGTGCGGTGTGATGGTTGATCCCGAGGGCGAATAGCTGCGGTATCGACAAGAGGCCAGGTGATGCGTCAAGCGTATGCAAGTGCGTAATTATAAGTCAGAAATAGCTCAAAACCGGGACCTGCATACACGCGCCAGACGACATCATATCGACGTGACCGCGGGCAAGATCGCCTGTAACAGATTAATCGAGTAGCCGAGCGCGCGCCGGCGAGGGTGCACAAGCTACCATAGCCAAGCGGCGCCACGAACACCGCTGGAGTCGCCATGCGTGTTGCGCAGCAAACGGGTCGCGACCGAATCCGAGAAAATATAGCGACCCCACAAACGCGTTACGTCATGATAAATGCGCTCGACGTTTGACACGCCACCGCCGAGAACGATTACATGCGGGTCGACAATATTGATCACGTGAGCGAGTGCGCGAGCCAGGCCATCCACATATCGATCGGCGCACGCCAGCGCATCGGGTTCGCCCGCCTCTGCATACGTGAACACGTCTCGTGCACCAATCGGCGAGCCGGGCCCGCAATACGCACGGTTTTCAGGGTCAGCTTCTCGCGGGCCGTGGCCTTGCGATTGACGACTTTCCAGACCATGGTTCCGAATATAGTCGTCTACGAGTCCGGGGCCGGACAGAAATGTTTCGACACACCCCGACTTTCCGCAGTAGCAAGCCGGGCCCGGCAACTCGCCGTCTTGCGGCCACGGAAGCGAGTTGTGCCCCCATTCGCCGGTGATCGAATTGCAGCCGTCCAGCACCTGCCCGTCAACAACGATCGCGCCGCCGACGCCGGTCCCAAGAATTACGCCAAATACAATTCGCGCTTCCTGCGCTGCCCCGTCAACCGCCTCGGAAAGCGCGAAGCAGTTGGCATCATTTGCAATGCGCACCTCACGATCAAGCGCAATTTCCAGATCGCGCTTGAATGACGTCCCGTTCAACCAGACCGAATTGCAGTTCTTCATCAGCCCACTGGCAGCCGAAATCGCGCCCGGGGTGCCAATTCCGACCGTGCATTTCATTTCAGTTGTGCGCTCGGCTTCTTGCACCAGATTCGTCACAGCCCGGATCGTTAACCGGTAATCGCCTTGCGGCGCCGGGATTCGTTTGCGCCACAATTCAGCACCGCTTGAGCCCAGCACAACGCATTCGATTTTTGTGCCACCCAGATCCACGCCGATACGCAAGCGTGCACGCTGCTTTTTTCCGTTAACGATCACACGAACACGCTCGACATGAATTGTCCTGTTGATCGACTCTACAAGAAATTCGGCAGAGCGGAAAACTATTGACTCAAAGCGCTGCAGAGGTACTGAGCGGTCGATTCCGTGGCCACACCGGCATGGTATTGGGGTGCCGAACGCAGTGGCCAGTGCCTGCCAGGATCTATTGCCGCAGTCACTCGATCGATTCTCAACAAGGAATGGTGGCCAAGGGTGGAATCGAACCACCGACACAAGGATTTTCAGTCCTCTGCTCTACCAACTGAGCTACTTGGCCCCCGTACTACAGTGTTCCGACGGAGAGCCGGAATCTCTTTGCCGTCGGGCTAACGCCCTCCGCAAAGCGGCGAATTATACGGAGAAAATCGGCCCCGACCAACCGGCTAGAGGCACCGTTTCGATTTTTACTATTGCCGATCAAGGAATAGTCTGAGGGGGGCCTTTGCGCTCAGGTCGCGTTTCGCGACGAATGCGCAGAACAACTCGGCAGTCGCCAGTGCATCAGTCAATGCATTGTGCGCTTTGTAACGCGGCAAACCGTAGCGCGTCCTGAGGGCGTGCAGGCGCAGGTCACGGCCCGCGAATGGTTGATTGCGCCGCTCTAACCAGCGTCGTATCAGTACTTCCGTATCAGCGACAGGAATAATGACTGACGTTCCGTATAGCCGCTCGCAGGCCGCGGCGAGAAAGCCACGCTCTATTTTTGCGTGATGAGCCAGTAGCACACGACCGGAAATCCGGGACAACACCATTGGCAGCACGTCGGCGAGAGGCTGACCTTGCGCCGCCCGATCATCAGTGATCTGATGAATGGTCGCTGAGTGTTCCGGAATGGCGCGCGTGGGTGAAACCAGATAGTGCGCGGCGGTATCGAGGGCGATTCGTCCTGCTGTGAACGCAACCAGGCCGACACTCAAGATTTCGTCACGGACCGGGTCGAGCCCCGTCGTTTCAAGGTCGAGCGAGACGAACTCGACGCTCCGAAAATCCGCTTTACCATCAGGAAACGGGGTAGCAAGATAGTCGCGCAAGGGGCCAGGCGCTGCGTCACGAAGAAGGCGGCGGCGGCGGAAATCGAGTCCGAGAAGTCGCTCGAACATCTGCGATCAGACAAGCCGGCCTGCCGCATAACGCTGCTCGAGCGTTTGCTGCATCGTCGCAATAACAGCGAAGGCTTCTTTCAGGTGGCTTCGCTCCAGCGAGGACAATTCCCCCGGGGCGACGAAGTTGTCGGCCGCTTCACCGGCGCGCAGCTGCCGTGCCTGATGCCGGACGCGTAGTGTAGCGATGAAGTCGTAGGCATCTTCGAGGTTTCGGGCACCTTCTGCACTGACCATTTGCGTTGCGTTTACCGCTTGCAGCCGGTCCACGGTGTTGACCTCGGTTCGCCCTTCCGCAAGCGCATACACGCGCGCAAGGTCTACAACGGGCACGATACCGCGGTGTTTGATGTCGAACGTCTTGTCGTGTTCGCCACCGCGAATTAATACAATGTTGCGGAAGAATCCAAATGGTGGCCGGTGCTTAAGCGCGTTGCCCACCATATGCGCGAGAAAAATTCCGTTCGCCTGACTTTTTTCCAGATTTTCCCGCTGCAGACTCTCCAGCAGCGCCGCATCACCATGAACCAGTCGCAGGTCGAAAAACACGCTTGAAAGCATCAGCGCCATGGGATCCGGTTCGTCAATCCAGGCATCGAAGTAACCTCGCCACGTTGCTCGCGATTGTCGCCACTGCGGATTGCTGGCCATCACTTCACCCGGACAGTAGACAAAACCGCAGGCATTCAAGCCATCGTTGACGAAGCGCGCAAGTGACTCGAAATATGGTTCATCGTCCGGCGTCAATTCGTCAGAGAGAATCAGCGCGTTGTCCTGATCGGAGTGTGACGTCTGCTCTCGTCGCGCATGCGACCCTCCGGTTACCCATGCATAGTGAACGGGAGGAACACCAAATTCCTGCTCCCCCAGCTGCAGCAGGCGGCACGTGATGGCATCGTTCACGGTCGATACGGCTTCGCCCACGTGCCGCGCATTCGCTCCGGCGAGAACCAGTTGGACCTGCAATTCAGGCAGTTTGCGACTGATATTCGTGAGTGCATGGATGGAACTGGCCTTGCTCACATCACTGGCCAGATACACCGTGTTTGCACTTTCATGACGTATCAAATCCGTTGTAGATACCATGCCGATCACGCGTCGCGTATCAACCACTGGCAGATGATGAACGTTGAGTTGTGTCATCCGCATCAGCGCCTCAAATCCAAGCATCGACGAGGATATGGTATGGACATCAGCCGTCATGATTTCCGAGATCGGCTGTGTTGCCGCCAAACCTGCAGCCAGGCAACGACTGCGCAGATCCCGATCAGTAACCATTCCGACAAGCGTGTCACCGTCCATAACCAGAAGAGAAGAGACTCGCTCGGCGGTCATCAAGCGGGCAGCCTCGCGGATGGCTGTTTGTGGCCCAACAAAAACCGGCGGCCGCTCCAACATACTGCCAACGGCTACCGTCAGCAGTCCACCACCCCCTTGGGGGGCGTCTTGTACCAATTGAACAGCATTCTTCAGGCGTTCGGTCAGTGAGGCATCAAAATGTTTGCCGAAATCAGCATGGTCTCGGCACATCCCTTCAAACTGCTTGCACGAGAGCAAGTAGAACAACGTGTCTTCAGACGTGACGCTCGTCATCCCGTCATCCTCGTCATCGCACGGCGACGAGAACAGGTCGCCTTCGCCGAGCTTGGCGATCAGATCGCCACGACGATCGCGCGTTTCGACGGCGCCCTGGCGAACGATGTAGAGGTAACGGGCGTCAGCATCCGATGGCGGCACGGGTGTTCCGCGACGCAAATAGCGAACCGAAAGCATTTTCGGAAGGCGGTCGAGCCCTTCATCCGGCAGCGCATCAAATGGGTGGAGCGCCGCAAGAAACTCTCTAATCTCGATCAGCTCGATTTCCATCAATCCATCCGGGGTAAAAATTCCGTTACCAAACTGCAGGCCAGCCTGCATGTTTCACGAAGGCGGTTGCGTCCACTTGTTTGCGAAACGATTCAATTTGATAGGCAGACTTTTGGGCATTGTCGCACTGGGACAGTCTGTACCTATTCACTTTCAGGAAAAATGTGCCGTCACAGCTTGAACGATCGCCCTTGAGCAATAGTCTGGCTATTGCTCGGCGGCCGATCGTCCAACCTGTTTAGCCACATTTCCCATGAGAAGTGAATCCTTTATGAAATATGCAGGCTAGCCTATTTCGCGATCCTCGTCCTGAAGGCCAGAGAAAAAGAAAAGCCCCGCCGAAGCGGGGCTTGAGTTTAAACAAAACGCGCCTGATCGGCTTTATGCAGCAGCCGCTGTACTTCTCGGGACGCGGATATCTTCCACCAGATGCTGAATATGTTCCGGTGGTGGTGCTGTCAATTTCGATACCACCCAGGCAGAAACGAAGTTGAGCAAGGCTCCGACTGCGCCGAATGCTTCCGGCTGAATGCCTAACAACCAGTACTCGCTTGTGTTGGGGAAAGTATTGGTTCCCGGGATAAACAGCCAGCCCTTGAACATAAAGATGTAGATAAGCGTACTGGACAAACCCACCAGCATGCCAACCACAGCTCCGGTACTGTTCACGCGCTTATTGAAAATGCCGAACATCAAGGCAGGGAATATCGACGATGCGGCGAGTCCAAACGCCAGGGCCACCACCTGCGCCGCGAAGCCCGGCGGATGAAGGCCCAACCAACCCGCAATGAGAATTGCGCCAGCCATTGCGACCCGCGCTGCCATGAGTTCCGCCTTTTCCGAGATATCCGGTTTGAAAATACCTTTCAACAGATCATGCGATACAGCGGACGATATGGCCATGAGAAGACCCGCCGCCGTAGACAGGGCTGCCGCAAGTCCCCCAGCGACTACGAGCGCGACCACCCAGTTCGGCAACTTCGCAATTTCAGGATTGGCAAGCACCATGATGTCGCGGTCAATCTTGGTCATCTCATTGCCATTCCACGAGTATTCCGCCTCAGCCTTCTCCGCGAACGCCTTGTTCTTGTCGTTGTAATACTGAACGCGTCCGTCACCGTTCTTGTCCTCGAACGCCAGGAGACCTGTTTTCTCCCAGTTCTTGAACCACTGCGGCCGCTCAGCGTAGACGAGATTCCCGCTGCTCGAACCAATCTGCCCTGGTTGAATCGTGTTAATCAAATTGAAAAATGACATGGCGCCAACAGCGGGTGCAGTGGTGTAGAGGAGAGCGATAAAGAAGAGTGCCCAGCCGGCGGAAGCGCGCGCATCGCGAACCCTGGGTACCGTAAAGAAACGCACGATCACATGGGGTAGCCCTGCCGTTCCGATCATCAATGATAGGGTCAGCGCTACCATGTTCAACGTAGTCCCCTTCTTTACCGTGTATTCGGCGAATCCAAGTTCGACCAGTACCTGGTCCAGTTTCGCGAGAAGATGGATGCCACCGTCATTCAGGCTGCTTCCCAGGCCCAGTTGAGGGATCGGGTTACCGGTCAGTTGCAGCGAGATAAATACGGCCGGCACGGTATAGGCGAAGATAAGCACACAGTACTGCGCGATCTGCGTATAGGTGATGCCCTTCATGCCGCCCAACACCGCGTAGAAGAAGACAACGCCCATGCCACTGAACAGCCCGACCTCATAACTTGTCTCAAGGAACCGTGAGAACGCAACCCCGATACCTTTCATTTGGCCGATCACGTAGGTGAGCGATGCCACGATCAGGCAAATGACAGCCACGATACGCGCGGTTTGAGAGTAATAGCGTTCACCGATGAACTCTGGCACGGTGAACTTTCCGAACTTGCGCAGGTAAGGTGCCAGTAGAAGCGCCAGAAGCACGTAGCCTCCGGTCCAACCCATCAGGTACACCGACGCATCGTAGCCGTTGAATGCGATCAACCCGGCCATGGAAATAAACGATGCCGCCGACATCCAGTCCGCTGCGGTCGCCATGCCGTTTGCGATCGGATTAACGCCTTTACCGGCGACATAGAATTCACTGGTGCTGCCGGCTCGCGCCCAAATGGCAATTCCTATATAGAGCGCGAAGGTAAAGCCGACTACGATCCACGTTAATACATTCAGATCCATTGGAGTCTCCCCGTATCAGTCTTCGTGAACATCGTATTCGCGGTCGAGCTTGTTCATGCGAAGGACGTAATAGAAGATCAACGCCAAAAAGACATAGATGGACCCTTGTTGGGCAAACCAGAATCCAAGCGGATATCCCCCAATGCTGAACGCATTAAGTTGCTCGGCAATAATAATTCCGAAGCCGTAGGAAAAAACGAACCAGACGATCAAGCAACCAAACAGTATCTTTAGGTTTGCTTTCCAGTACCCCTGTGGATCTTTCATTTTCGAGCCCCCCGTTGGAAATCTTTATTTTTGGTCGTAAGCGGCGAATCATAACCCAAGCATAAGCACTGGTTGTTGCGCACCGCGGCAAAAAAAAAGGCCCCGCTTGATGCGGAGCCTTTTTAGTTCGGTAGCGGAAAGCACCCGAAAGCGCTCTACCACCGATCCCCAACCGGGAATCGAGCTTACATGCCCATACCACCCATACCACCCATACCACCCATGCCACCCATATCGCCACCCATTGCAGCAGCGGCAGCTCCTTCTTCCTTCGGAGCATCGGCTACCATAGCGGCAGTGGTGAGAATAAGGCCGGATACTGAAGACGCATTCTGCAACGCGTAACGTGTGACCTTGGTCGGGTCCAGAACACCCATTTCGACCATATCCCCGTATTCACCCGTTGCAGCGTTGTAACCAAAATTGCCTTTGCCTTCGGCGACCTTGTTGAGAACGACAGAAGCCTCATCACCTGCGTTTTGAGCAATCATGCGAAGCGGCTCTTCGAGTGCACGAGCGACGATCTTGATGCCGGAATCCTGATCGTGGTTGTCGCCCTTGAGCTTTGCAAGTACCGAACGTGCTCGAACCAGGGCAACGCCGCCACCGGCGACAATGCCTTCTTCAACTGCAGCTCGCGTTGCGTGCAGTGCGTCCTCGACGCGGGCCTTTTTCTCTTTCATTTCAACTTCGGTGGCCGCGCCGACCTTGACCAACGCAACGCCACCGGCGAGCTTGGCAACACGCTCCTGCAACTTCTCGCGGTCATAGTCGCTGCTGGATTCCTCAATCTGCGAGCGGATAGCTTTGACGCGACCTTCGATCGCTTTTTCGTCGCCTGCACCGTCGATGACCGTGGTTTCTTCTTTGCCAATCTCGACTCTTACCGCACTTCCGAGATCGTTCAGGCTGACTTTTTCAAGGGTCAGTCCGACTTCTTCAGCGATTACGGTCCCGCCAGTAAGCACGGCGATGTCTTCAAGCATGGCTTTGCGGCGATCGCCAAATCCGGGCGCCTTGACGGCGGCTGTCTTGAGGATGCCTCGAATATTGTTGACCACCAGTGTAGCGAGCGCTTCACCTTCGAGGTCTTCGGCAATGATCAGCAGAGGCCGACCCGACTTGGACACTTGCTCCAGGATCGGAAGCAGGTCGCGGATATTGGAGATCTTCTTGTCGTGCAAGAGAACGTAGGGGTTCTCCAGGATCGCCATCTGCTTGTCGGGATTATTGATGAAATAGGGTGAAAGATAGCCGCGGTCGAACTGCATGCCTTCGACGATGTCGAGCTCGCTCTCGAGACCGGAGCCGTCTTCAACGGTGATGACGCCTTCCTTGCCTACTTTATCCATCGCGTCGGCGATGATCTTGCCGATTTCTGCATCAGAGTTGGCAGATATAGAGCCGACCTGGGCAATTTCCTTGCTGGTCGTGCACGGCTTGGAGTTCTTCTTCAACTCGCTGACTACAGCGATGACCGCCTTGTCGATGCCACGCTTGAGGTCCATCGGGTTCATGCCGGCGGCGACGAACTTCATACCTTCGTGAACGATTTCCTGAGCGAGGATAGTTGCGGTCGTAGTACCGTCGCCAGCGACGTCAGACGTCTTGGAAGCGACTTCCTTTACCATCTGTGCGCCCATGTTCTCGAACTTGTCCTTGAGTTCAATTTCCTTGGCGACGGAAACGCCATCCTTGGTAATGGTGGGCGCGCCAAATGAACGCTCCAGAACCACGTTGCGGCCTTTCGGGCCAAGGGTTACTTTGACCGCATCGGCCAGAACGTTGACGCCCGCGACAATGCGACTACGTGCGGAGTCATGAAACTTGACTTCTTTTGCTGCCATGAGATTGCTCCTGATATCTTTTCTGAGGGAATGGCTGGTGAGTTAACCGGCTTAGGCAGAGACGAGGACGCCCATAATGTCCTCTTCGCGCATGACCAGTAACTCCTCACCTTCAATCTTGACCGCCTGGCCGGAATACTTGCCAAACAGAATCTTGTCGCCTTTCTTGACGTCTACCGGGCGAACGTTTCCATCATCAAGCAGTTTGCCGCTGCCAGTGGCGATAACCTCACCGGTGTCGGGCTTTTCCGCCGCTGAGTCTGGAATCACGATACCGGAATCAGTAGTGCGCTCTTCTTCGAGGCGCTTCACGATCACGCGATCGTGCAGGGGACGAATGTTCATTGCTGATTTCTCCTTCATAATCAACTGTATAAAGTTCCTGAATTGAATTCGTTAAGGCCTGAATTGAATTCGCTAAAGGCTGGTCGAGCACTGTTAGCACTCAATCCAAGCGAGTGCTAATAATAGGGGCAGAGAAGCCCGTTTTCAATAGGTTAGCGAAAGAAAATCGCCCAATAGCGGCAGGGAGACCCGAATAGCAGCCTTTCGGGTTTAGGTGTTCGATCGCGAGAACGAGGAAAAGCGACGACAGAAATTGCCGATTTTGACGCGCATATCGGCAATATTTAAGAAGAAATCGGCAAAACTCTGACCTCTCTCCTCTCGCTGCGGCCGAATTATCCCAAGTCGGGCTGGCTGCCAGGGTCTTACCCGGTGGACAGATTTCTTGCTTCGCAGCAAGCATATATTGCCAAACCCCGGCAGATCATCAGGGTTGGCCTGCTTGATTCACGAAGAATTTGCCTCTCAGTGCAAGTGCGCAGGTTAGGCGCTCAACAGCAAAACCAGGGGAGCAATCGGCGACACATGTGCCGTCCACCAACTCTCGCCGCCGAATGATCCTGAATCCGACAGGCTGTTAGTGCCGTGCCCCTGCGCCCAATGGTCTTGTGTCGCACGATCGAACGCAGGTTCGAATGTGCTCAATGATTAAATGCGCATTCGAACAACCAAGCGGAGCAGTTTTCGCATCAGACGAAGCGCAAACGATGGGCAGCGCCGAACGCCTGGCGACGATTCGCAATAGCGTATGAGGCCAATACGAGCCACGAACCAAGTCAATAATAATGAAACGCTACGCTAATTGATCGCGATGCCGCCTTGGGAGACACCGAAGCGGTAAACCGTCTTACGTGACTTACGCCCGCCTGACGGAACGGGTTGATGTGGGCACGGTGGTTTACGCGTGCCGTCAGAACGCAATGTCGCATCGTCGCTCACGTCGGCCCATATTCCGCCATGCACCGGACGGAATGTCCATACCACGTACCCACTGCGCGTTGCCACGTCAAGAAGGTCGCCCGCATCCGGGGTTTCCGACACCACCATGCGCTCTCCCTGAACACCGGCCGGCAGCAAGCCGAAAGCTTGCATACATTCGAGCGATTCCTTTTGCGGCGCACCAAGGCGGTGACACGCGCGACGCTCGGCTCTCGATACGTCCCAGGCACCCAGTTCCCAGCCAGCTTCCATCGCCGCCAGATCGAGTGACATCAGATCGGTCCAGCGCGTATTCAACTGGAGCGCAGAACTTGGAACTGAAGAGAACAGCACCGGCTTTGCAATATCGATGGGGGCGATACGCTCTTCGACAAATCCATGCCAGTGAAGCGTCAGGATTACCGGTGTGTCGGGGCACGGAACGGCCGCGACTGTGACACCAAACAACGGCCGACCGGTTGCGGCAATTTGATCTGAGATAAATTCGGCGAAGTCCATCTACAAGCCTCCTTTCGAATCATAGGCAAGAAGTCGTTGCCTGCGTATATCAGAGCATTTAGCGCGCCAGAAAGCGATCATTGATCTGGCAAACACAGATCACTTTATCGTAAAGTCAAAAGATGCCATCTCTCCAACCAATGCGGCGCTGTCAATTGAACCTGGTTCAGCCAGCGTGAGCCGGGTTCACAGAATTTTGCGCTCGGTGCGATTTCATAGCGACGCAGGCTTGTACCAGTTCAGCGCTTCAATGCGGCTTAACCTTTCAGTACCATGAAGATTACATTTCTTGGCGCCGCCGAAGAAGTCACCGGTTCATGCTATCTGGTAGAAACGCATACGGTACGCTTCCTCGTTGATTGCGGGTTGTTTCAAGGTGCTGGCGATGCAGCTCGAAAAAACCGCCATGCACTGAACTTCGATGTCGGCAGTCTGGATTTCGTGCTGCTCACACATGCACACCTTGATCACTCGGGATTGTTGCCGAGACTGGTGGCATTCGGTTACCAGGGACCGATCTATTGCACAGCGGCAACCGCTGATCTTCTGGTTGTCATGTTGGCAGATGCCGCATACATCCAGGAACGGGAGTCGGAATGGCGCAAACACGCTGGTAAGCGTTATGCCCCGCTTTACACAGTGAAACAAGCGCAATTGACCAACCGGAAAGTGCAACGCGCGCATTACGACAAAGAGATTGAACCCCACGCTCATGTGCGCTGCACTTTTCGGGATGCCGGCCACATCCTCGGTTCGTCGATCATCGAGATCCGGGTAAATGACAACGGTGTTCGGCGTAAACTGGTTTTCTCGGGAGATATCGGACAGCCCGGGCATCCGATCGTAGAAGATCCAGCGTTCATCGACTCAGCAGACGTACTCATGGTCGAGTCGACCTATGGCAATAGATTGCACAAACCGATGACCGACACGATGGAGGAGTTTGCGCATGCAGTACGCAGCACGATCACCAATAAGAATGGCAACGTCATCGTTCCTGCTTTTGCCGTCGGCCGCACCCAGGATCTTCTCTACCTGATAGTCAAATTGTTCCGCGAACAACGCCTTCCCGAACTGAATGTTTACGTCGATTCACCGATGGCGACTGCCGCAACAGAGGTCACTCTCAAGCATCTCGACATTACCGACGACGACGCGATAGAAGCGATGAGGTGGATCAGGGGTGAGCATGGTCGGCCGCGCATCCGTTTCGTTGACGACCATGTTGAATCGCGAACCCTTTCGGAAGTTGAACATGGCGCGCTGATTATCTCGGCCAGTGGCATGTGTGACGCCGGCCGAATCAAGCGGCATTTGCGTGCCAACCTTCCGCGCCCGGAATGTTCAATTGTAATTACCGGATTCCAGGCTGCAGGTACTCTTGGGCGCAGAATCGTAGACGGCAACAAGTCCGTGCGCATTTACGGCGACGAGGTGCCGGTGCGGGCGGACGTCTATACAATTGGTGGGCTTTCGGCCCACGCCGATCGTGGCGCCCTGTTAAATTGGCTTTCACATTTTTCACAGAAGCCCCAAAAAACTTTCGTCGTGCACGGCGAGCGCACGACGGCGCACGAGTTTGCCGAAACCATTCGCGAGCGATTTGGCTGGAACGTAGAAACACCGGGCATGCATGACAGCTTCGAGATCGGCATATCCGACAGATAGGTCAAAAAAGTGCTCGGCACATTATTGTCTTGGCCGTTTTGAGGCAGAGGCAGAGCCATATGCGATAATCCGGTCGCCTCAATTTTCACACGTTCCTTACTGAAATATGTCCGATCTCGACGTCGTAATTCTTGCCGCAGGAAAAGGCACAAGAATGTATTCCGACATTCCCAAGGTCTTGCACCCGCTGGCCGGTCAACCGCTGCTGGCTCATGTGATCAATGCTGCCAAGGCACTGGCCGCGCGGCGCATCGTCGTTGTGTATGGCCACGGCGGCGAAAGTGTGCGGGATCACTTTGAGGCACCGGAAATCGAGTTTGTTCGTCAGGAACCGCAGCTTGGCACGGGGCATGCTGTCCAACAGGCTCTACCGTTGCTCAACTCAAGCATGACGCTGGTGCTGTATGGCGATGTCCCTCTGATAGAAGCAGCAACTCTGGAACGTCTCACGACGACAGGAACGGATCTGACATTGCTGACCCTGGAACTGGATAAACCGCACGGGTATGGACGCATCGTGCGCAATCGCGCAGGGAGGATCATTCGCATCGTCGAGGAGAAAGATGCCAGCGCACAAGAGAAAACTATCAGCGAAATCAACACCGGCCTGCTTGCCGCATCAACGCCTCGATTAAGACAATGGTTAGCCGACATCGGCAATGACAACAACCAGAACGAGTTCTATTTGACGGATATTGTGGCCCTCGCCGTGAACAGCCGGGCAACGTTGGCAGCGGTATCGCCAGATCAGTATTTCGAAGTGCTTGGAGTCAACAGCAAATCACAACTTGCCCGCCTCGAACGCATCTACCAGTGGGAACACGCGCAAAAATTGATGCAACAGGGTGTCACGATCGTTGACCCTGCCCGCATTGATGTCCGCGGGACGCTGTCGTGCGGACGTGACGTCACTATCGACGTCGGTTGTGTCTTCGAAGGTAACGTTGTTCTCGGCGACCGCGTGTCAATTGGCGCCAATTGCGTCATTCGCGAATGCCATATTGGCCCCGACAGCAACATGCTGCCGTTTTCGCATATTGATGACGCCGCAATGGGCGCAAACTGCCGGATCGGACCATATGCTCGCTTGCGTCCAGGCACTCGTCTCGCCAATGACGTTCGGGTCGGCAACTTTGTTGAAATTAAAGCCTCGCAATTGGGCAATGGCTCCAAAGCGAACCACCTTGCCTATCTTGGCGACAGCAGTATCGGGAGCAAGGTCAACATCGGCGCCGGCACCATTACCTGCAACTACGATGGCGCCAACAAATATCAGACGATTATCGAAGATGACGTATTTATCGGCTCTGACACACAGCTCGTTGCTCCTGTCACGGTAGGCGCGGGAGGTACTATCGGAGCCGGCAGTACTATTACCAAGGATACGCCGCCGGGTGAGCTTACCGTTTCGCGCAGCAAGCAAGTCACGGTTTCCGGCTGGCAGCGTCCGGTCAAAGGCGAACGAAAATAGTCGCGCCACAACCCGCCGCCGGTTTCAAACACATCCGACAATGATAACTCCAGCTACAAACAAGGTCTGTTTCCTATGTGCGGAATCGTAGGCGCAATCGCGCAACGGGACGTCGTTCCAGTGTTGCTGGAAGGCTTGCGCAAACTTGAGTACCGGGGTTACGACTCGGCCGGCATTGCGATCGTCAACGACGGCCTGCATCGCTTGCGCAGCGTTGGGCGCGTTTCTGGCCTTGCCGATATGGCGCAGCGCGCGAACGTTTCAGGACCACTGGGTATTGCCCACACGCGTTGGGCAACACATGGCGTACCCAATGAGCGCAACGCACATCCGCACGTCAGCCACGATGGGCTAGCCATTGTTCATAACGGGATTATCGAGAACCACGAGGCAATACGCACTCGCCTCATGGAATCAGGTTACGCATTCGATTCAGATACCGATACGGAAGTCGTCGCTCATCTGGTGCATTCGCATTTGGAATCTGCCGGAGACTTGCTCGAAGCGGTGAGACGCACAGTTGCTGAGCTCGAGGGCGCGTATGCAATTGCCGTACTTGCCGAGAAGATGCCAGATCGGATGGTTGTGGCTCGCCAGGGAGCACCCCTGTTGCTAGGGTTGGGAGACGGCGAAAATTTCTGCGCCAGCGACGCCTCCGCACTACTTCAGGCGACAAAGCAGATGGTCTATCTTGAAGAAGGCGATGTCGTCGAACTGCGTAAAGATAGCTACCGGATCATCGATACAAACGGCAACGATGCCGCCCGCCCTGTTCACGAGAGCAAACTATCGACGGATGCGGTCGAACTCGGCCCGTATGAGCACTACATGCAAAAGGAGATATTCGAGCAGCCGGGTGCTGTGGCAGCAACGATTGAAATGGTGACCGGCGCACAGTCAATCATTCCAGAGTTGTTTGGGGCCGAAGCCGGCAACATTCTCGACGATATCGATTCAGTCACCATACTGGCCTGCGGTACCAGTTTCCATGCGGGACTGACCGCACGTTACTGGATAGAGGCTGTCGCCGGGCTTCCGTGTACCGTAGAGATTGCGTCGGAATTCCGCTACCGCACGACAGTGCCGAATCCCCGCGCACTGATTATTGCGATTTCCCAGTCCGGCGAAACAGCCGATACGATCGCAGCGCTGTTACACGCAAAATCACTTGGCCAGAAGCGAACACTTGCAATATGCAACGTGCCCGAATCGACGCTGATTCGCCATGCCAGTCTCAGATTTCTGACGCGCGCAGGCCCGGAGATCGGCGTGGCATCCACAAAAGCATTTACCACTCAACTCGCGTCGCTGTTTCTCCTGACATTGGTATTGGCCAAAATCAAAGGCCGCCTCAGCCTAGAAGAGGAGCGTCGCCACATTCATGCGCTCAGACATCTTCCTGCGGCGCTATCAGCCGTGCTGACACTTGAAGAAGAAGTTAAACAATGGGCAGTTCGGTTTTCAAGCAAGCATCACGCGTTATTCCTCGGCCGCGGAGTGCACTATCCAATCGCGCTGGAAGGCGCATTGAAACTGAAAGAGATCTCATACATTCATGCTGAAGCCTATCCCGCCGGCGAACTAAAGCACGGGCCTCTTGCACTGGTCGACGAGGACATGCCGGTGATCGCCATCGCACCCAATGACGCGTTGATTGAGAAACTCAAATCAAATCTTCGAGAAGTTAGCGCCCGTGGCGGCGAGCTCTATGTTTTCGCCGATGCCGATTCACAAATTCATTCCAGTCCGGGCGTGAACGTGATTCGTATGATCGAGCACACCGGACACCTGAGCCCTATCCTGCACACGTTGCCGCTACAACTTCTTGCGTATCATGCAGCATTGGTAAAAGGTACGGATGTCGACAAACCAAGGAATCTGGCAAAATCCGTTACCGTCGAATAGGATTACTGCCAACCAGAATCGGCTGCCAAAAGCCGGATGGGCTTAAAACTTACAGGAGGAACCGCTATGTCTCACATCACGCAAAATTTGACGGGTACCTGCGTCGGTATGGTGCTCTGCCTGTGCATACCCCTCGCGTCAGCCAATCTGGGCGCTTCAGACGACTCAGCAACTGACGACCCGAGTTTCCAGGAAGGCAAGGCCGCGATCGAGGCGCAGAACTGGGCGGGGGCAATTGAAATTCTCGAAAGAACGGCAGAAGCATACCCGGACAGTGCCGATACCCACAATTTCCTCGGATATGCGTATCGCAAGTCAGGCGACCTGGACGTCGCTTTACGCCACTATCAACGCGCGCTGGAAATTGATCCGGTGCACAAACACGCTCACGAATATCTGGGTGAGGCCTACCTGATGAAGGATGATTTGGCCGGCGCCCAACAACATCTGGCCGAACTGGCAAAAATATGTACGCCTATTCCCTGCGAGGAATACCGGGAGTTGAAACGCGCGGTGGATGAGTTCAAGAAGAAGTAGACGGCTTTGCCCGATGGATCTATTCGTGCCGTTTTGTTCGATTTCGGTGGCGTCATAACCACCAGCCCGTTCGAAGCATTCCGTCGATTCGAGGTTGAACGAGGCTTGCCGTCGGGATTTCTGCAACACATCAACCGCACCAATGCCGACCATAACGCGTGGGCACGGTTCGAACGCGGTGAGCTTACGCCCGCTGAATTTGATGAAACATTTGCGGCAGAGTCGCGCGCTGCGGGCCACGAGGTGCGCGGCCTGCAAGTCGTTGCTCTAATCTACGGCAAGGTCCGGCCGCGGATGATACGGGCGGTCGATCGCTGCCGTAAACACTTCATCACCGCATGCTTGACCAACAACTTCGGACAGCGCCACGATGATGAATCGTCCCCGGATGCCGCCAATGCAAGCGACTGGCAGAGTGCGCTTGATCTGTTCGATGTCGTAATCGAATCGTCAAAAGTCGGCGTGCGCAAACCCGAGCCGCAATTTTTCGAGCTGGCCTGCCAGAAACTGTCAATCGATCCTCGGCAAGCGGTCTTTCTCGACGATCTCGGCGCCAACCTCAAGCCAGCTCGATTGATGGGAATGTATACGATCAAGGTAAGCAACCCCGATCTTGCGCTTGACGAGCTGGCGTCGGTACTTGGCATCGACCTCTAGCCTGCATATTTCACGACGGGTTCATTTCTCGCGAAAAATATGGCTATGCGAGCTGGTCGATCGTGGCGCGTAACCCTCTGCGCGCATAGACCGATACCGCTCGACGCACTGTTGCGATGACTCGTTTTGGCTCACTCGTTCATTGCAACCGGTCGCCTTGCAAGCGCCATTTCGACCAATTGATCCAGCAAAGGAAACAGCCGTGATGCTGTACCAATCATTTCGCCGGTGGTGAGAAAGCGCCCGTCCACCACGATAGATGGGGTAAAACGAACACCGTAGGAAATAGTCGTGTCTCGCGCTACCTGTGTCGCGATGAGCGTCTCATCGGAACCCAGTGTCGCTTCAAATTGCACTCTGTCCATACCCTGCTCGACTGCCCAGTCGACCTGGTCATTTTTTGACGCTAGCCTCAGGCCCTGCTCGTGGATCGCCTGATAGACGCGACCGTGAAGTCGTGGAAGCGAGCCCAGAGACTGAAGTGTGAAGAACAGGTGGCTCAACGGTATCCAGGCAGTGCGACGCAATGCCGGGATGCGCTTGAAATCTATCACTTGCGCCCTTCGTTCCACCCAGGACTGCATTACCGGATAGAGCCGATAGCAGGAATTGCAGCCATAAAAGAAGAATTCAATGACTTCGACCCGCTCACCCGAATCAGTCGGGTGCGGGGCAAGCGCAGTGTAGTCCCGGCCTTCGACAAGATTGGCACTTGCGTTGCCTACTGAAAGGAGCAGACAAAATGCTGCAAGAAACAGCCGCATCATTGCCTGAGGAAGACGGGACTCAGCGTGCCAGTTTGACTAGCGTTCGATATCGATCAGCGTATTGAGAACGTAAACAAACCGCGTTACGTCAACGCCACGGCCATCGGGCCTCACAACCATGGACGGCCCGGTCATATACGTGCCATTGACCACCATATACGGTGTACCGGGTATGCGGTAATTTCGCGTCATCTGCATTGCGCGCTGCGTTTGAGTGCCAACACTGAACGAGTCATACGTCGCCTCGAATTTTTTCATGTCCACGCCCTGAGCTGCCGCCCATTCCATGATCGACGCACGATCAGACAGGTTTTTACCCTGCCGATGAAAAGCATCATAGACCTTGGCGTGCAATTTATCGAGGTTGTCAGTTTCTTCGAGCGTGTAGTACAACTGGGCAAGCGGGATCATGCGCTTGTTGAACACCGCCGGCACGTGCTTGAACGTTACACCCTTGGGTTTGGTCGATAGCCAGGTGTTCAGGATTGGCTCGAACGCATCGCAGTGCGAACACGCATAACTGAAAAACTCGAGCACTTCGACCTGGTTTCCGGTCACTGGCTGCGGCGGATCAAGCTGCTTGAATTCCTTGCCTGCCACCGGCACGCCCTGTGCGAATACGGCCGTAGAGACCACCAACATCAGTAATACGGCAATGGTTCTTTTCATGTCATTCCTCGATGCTATAAATCTATGAAATTTCGGAGCGTTGTACGTCTGGACCGTACCCCCGATTCGTAAGGTTACTGGGTCGGCTCACGTACCTTGATCAGATTTGCTTCAAGATCAATTCTCTTCAGAGCTTCGCGTGACTCACTTAGTTCATTTTCGTCGCTAAACGGCCCCACTCGGACACGATGCCATATTTTGCCATCCGCAAGCGGCGCAGTCTGTATTTTGGATTCGATGCCGGAAAGCGCTAGCCTGGCTTTGAGATTGTCCGCGTCCGCCGCCCTTGGAAAAGCGGCAACTTGTAAGAAATAGACCTCTTTCGAGGCTCTGGCTGCCTGCCGCTTAAAGTCCCTGTCGGTGACTGCCTCTTCCCAGCCGGGAAGAATCTTGTAGAAATCAAACTCAAGCTTCAAGTCGGTCGATTTCGACTGCTCAGCACCCTTCTTTACGGCGGCCGCTGGCGGGGGCGACGCGGCAGGTTCGAACTTGTTCAAGAATGGACTGGAGGCCTTGTTGATATACAAGGCCACGCCAAGCGCAAGGCATAGTCCAAGCAGCAATCCAATCAGGATGCCAACGCCCATCGGTCGCGCGCCGCCACCGGGACCATCGCTCTTCTTCTTGTAGTCGCGGCTCATAGTCGGAGTCTACATCTTATCGGGCGCACTCACCCCGAGCAGAGCCAACCCACTGCGAAGCACTTGCTGCACGCTTGCTACGAGCGCAAGACGGGCCATCCGCAGCGACTCATCGTCGGTGAGAATCGGCGTCGAGTTGTAGTAACTGTGAAACACTGCTGCCAGATCCCTGAGATAAAACGCGACCAGGTGAGGCGCAAGATCACGCGCAGCCGCTTCGATGATCTCCGGAAATTCGAGCAGCTTCTGTAGGCATAAGACCTCCCCTGGTTCAACAAGCAAACTACAGTCAGCCATGGAAACTGAGGCCTGATCACCACCCCATTTTTCAAATACGCTCGAACAACGCGCGTTGGCATACTGTATGTAGTAGACCGGGTTTTCGTTAGATTGTGATTTGGCCAGGTCAAGATCAAAGTCAAGATGCTGGTCACTCTTTCGAAGTACGTAAAAGAATCGCGCAGCATCATTACCTACTTCCTGGCGCAACTCTCGCAAACTCACGAACTCGCCGGAGCGCGTGGACATCGCAGCCTTCTTACCTCCTCGATACAACACAGCAAACTGAACCAGCGCAACGGTCAGCTTCTCCGCGTCACATCCCATTGCGACCAGCGCACCTTTTACTCTCGCGATATAGCCGTGGTGATCTGCCCCCCACACATCGATCACCCGCTCCACACCCCGCGCGAACTTGTTAACGTGATAGGCGATGTCCGACGCAAAATACGTATATTGACCGTTGTCGCGCCTCACGACACGATCTTTTTCGTCGCCGAACTCGGTCGATCTAAACCACGTCGCGCCATCTTTTTGATACAGATGCCCTCGCGCATCCAGTTGATCCATAGCGGCGGCCACCAGGCCGGCATCGAACAAAGATTTCTCCGAGTACCAGGAATCAAACTCGACTCCGAATTCAAGCAAGTCGTTCCTGCAATCACCGAGTTGTTCGGTAAGCGCAAAGTCGTGGATGTAACCGTAGTCAGGACCGAGCACATTCTTGGCGTTGCTGATCAAGGCGTCGAGATGCGCTTCGGCATCAATGTCCGCGGCGGGCACACCTAGATATAGTTGCTCGACAGCATGTACGTAGCGCTCTCCATGCTGCTGGTAGATAGAAGCCGCCATTGCACGAACGTAATCACCTTGATATGCGTTCTTCGGAAAAACCGGTTTCTGGCCGGCAACTTCCAGATAGCGAAGCCACGTCGACAAAGCGAGAATGTCCATCTGCCGACCGGCGTCGTTGACATAGTACTCACGCGTGACATCAAAGCCAGCCGCATCCAGTACGTTCGCAAGGCTTGCACCGTAAGCGGCGCCACGCCCATGCCCGACATGGAGCGGACCTGTCGGATTTGCAGATACAAACTCAACCTGTACCTTTTGCTGTTTTCCAGTGTTCAGTCGACCGTACGCTGAACCAGCGTCGAGTATCGCGGGAACGACTTGCTGTCGCGCGCCCGGATCCAGGTACAGATTGATAAAACCAGCGCCAGCGACCTCTGCCTTGTGCACCAGGGAAGAATCAGGCAGCGCGTTCACGATACCTGCTGCAATCTCGCGCGGACTGCGTCTGAGCGGTTTTGCCAATTGCATTGCTACGTTACATGCGTAGTCTCCGTGATCCGCCGACTTGGGGCGTTCGAGAACCACCTCAACGAATGGTGCTTGAGGAACACTGTTCTCCAGTGCAGCTCGCAACAATTCTGCTAGACGGGCGCGCAAATCAACAGCGGAATTCATTTTGAAAGGTGAGGCAAGAGAAGCGGGGATTATATCGGCTCTCAGCGCGGCTACCGGACCGCGCGACGGCGCCGCCTTTCGCGGCCGTGCATTCGTGACTTATCAAATGTTCGGCTTGCGTTAATCACAGTTCAACCGGGTCAACATCAAGAACCCAGCGTACGGCACCCGCCCCACCTCCAAGCAACGGGTGCCATAGCGCCAGAAACCGTCTCAACGACGGTCGACTGAACGCCTGAATCAACAACTGCCCGCGAAATCTGCCGGCGATTCGGGATACCGGTGCCGGCACGGGATCGAACAGCGAAATGTCTTCCGTGCAATCCCCTGCCTTGTGAGCAGCGTCCTTCAAAAACGACCACATGTCGCTTTCGCGATGCGCTTCAGCGCGCAAGACAGCCTGATAAACATAGGGCGGAAATCCGGCGCTTCGTCGCTCCGTAAGGAGATTGTCAGCGAACGCCGTAAAGTTATTGTTGGCCAGTGACAGGTATATAGGATGCTGCGGGAAATCAGTCTGGACGAGAACGTGTCCCGGAAGATCCGCGCGCCCGGCACGGCCAGAAACCTGCACCAGCTGCTGAAACAGGCGCTCACCAGCACGAAAATCGCTGCTGTACAGCGCATGATCTGCACCGAGTACGACCACCAGCGTCAGCTTCGGAAAGTCGTGCCCTTTAGCAAGCATCTGGGTGCCCACCAGTATGTCGATCTGTTCGGAATGAATGCGTTCGCGCATAGCCGCAAACGCGCCACGTCGGCGCGTACTGTCGCTATCGACTCGTAGAATACGCGCGTGCGGAAACCGGGCAGACAGTTCTTCTTCGACTCTTTGGGTACCCTGGCCAAGACCACGTAAATCTTGATTGCCGCATTCGGGACAGGCATTAGTAACGCGTTCTTCGTGTCCACAGTAATGGCATTTCAGCCTCGCAGATCCCAAGTGCAGCGTGAGTCTCGCTGAACATCGCAGGCAGCCGGCCATCCAGCCGCAGGCATGGCACAACAACACCGGCGCAAAACCGCGCCGGTTGACATACACAAGACATTGTTCCCCGCGCTCAACACATTGCGCAATTGCCGTTAGTACCGGCTGCGACAGTCCATGTTCGACCCTTTCCTCACGCGTATCAACGAAATGCACTTGCGGCGCCTTTGCAGCCGGGCGATACGACAGGTCGGCGCGTCGATAGCGTCCTTCGATCGCATTCGAATAGGTCTCCAGTGACGGCGTTGCCGAACCGAGCACAACCGGTACCCCAGTCGTGTTTGCCACGTAAACAGCCAGGTCACGAGCATGGTAGCGCAAGCCCTCGTTCTGCTTGAAAGAGGAGTCGTGCTCTTCGTCCACAATGATCAGACCAAGCTTCGGTAGCGGCGTAAATACTGCGAGACGTGTCCCGAGTACGATTGCGGACTGTCCTGACCGTGCCCGCTTCCAGCGCGCGAGACGCTCACCTTCGGCAAGTCCGCTGTGCAAGCTGACTACGTCGACGCATGGGAAGCGACCTTGTACACGGGCGATAAGTTGCGGTGTCAGATTTATTTCAGGCACAAGCACAAGCGTCTGTTGGCCGTTGGCAGCAACGCGCGCAATCAGTGACAAATACACTTCGGTCTTTCCACTTCCGGTGACACCGAGAAGCAACCACGGCACATACTGTCCCAGAGTCTGTCCGATTGTGTCGACGGCCTGACGCTGTTCTTCAGTGAGCTTCGGTGCCAACGTCGGTGGCTTGCCTTGAGATCCAGGCGTGGATGGCAGTTTCGGATCGGCTACGCGTTTTTCAACCCAACCCCGTTGCGTCCAGTCCCGCAACAGGTGTGAGGCGTTCTGAAAAACAAGACGTGCCTGTACACCGTCCAGGGCAGCGTGATTTTCCAATGCCCGGTACAAACGCTGCTGCCCTTTTGCCCGCGACGGAATACTTGCTTCAATATCCGCAGCGTGTTTTGCGACCAACGCATATTCCCAGAGTCGTGCGCGCTTTCCGTAGTCCGGTTTGCGTAGCATGGTGGGCAGTCCTACTGATAGAACCTGCCCGAGTCGATGCCGATAATAATCAGCACAGAATGCGGCGAGAGACAGCGTCTGTGGCGGGAGTGGATCTATCGGTAGTACGCGTTCAATCTTGCGAACACGGGATTTGTCGACAGTAGTGCTGCCAGCCAGCGCGACCACGACACCGACGACTCTGCGGCGGCCGAACGGGACAACGACAACAGAGCCAACAAGGACTTCGCTCTGCCCGATTTCATAATCAAACGGGCCGGCAATCGGGACATCAAGCTCGACACGGGCTATCGTCATGTACGTACTTTGTGCGCTGCATTAGTAGCACGCAAGCATCCGGGTCGGGGCGCGAAAAATCGCGTAACCAACTAAGCGCAATACGTTTTTTGAGGCTTTCCACTTGTGGATAAATCTGTTGATTAAATCCTTCGTAGCGCCGGATTGTGATTTCCGCTCCGCCCGGGTTCCGTAAAGGCGTGAACGAGAAAGCATTACTTTATTGTAAAACAAAGGGTTATTGCATGTGACAATGTTCGCCTCATTTACTACTTTATTGCATTGCGGAGCCGCAATTTGTGCATAAAACCGGATGCAGGCGCTACAACGATCGCGCACTAATGATAGTGGGGACTCTCAGCGTGCACCGCTTCAACGAGCGCGGCAACGTTTTCCGGGGGTGTAATCTTGGATACGCCATGGCCCAGGTTGAAGACGTGCCCGCTCCCCTGGCCGAAGCTGGCAAGCACTTTTTTCACTTCGTTTTGCACCACGTCAGCCGTCGTCAGCAGAATTGCCGGATCGAGATTGCCCTGAAGCGCAACGCGCTCTCCAACTCTTTTGCGCGCACCGCCCAAGTCAGTGCTCCAGTCAATCCCGAGCGCATCCGCACCACAGTCAGCAAGTGCCTCTAGCCATTGTCCTCCGCCCTTTGTAAATACAATGCGCGGTACGGTTTGCCCATCATGAGTGCGATGCAGCTCGGCGCAGATTCGCTCAACATACGCCAGTGAGAACTCGCGAAACGCCGCATCCGACAAATTGCCGCCCCAGGTATCGAAAATCATCACTGCTTGCGCTCCGGCTTCGATTTGAGCGTTTAGATATGCAATGACGGATCGCGCGTTGATTTCCAGAATCGTATGCAATAGATCCGGGCGCGAGTAAAGCATGCGCTTGATCTCATGAAACTCGGTCCCGCCGCGACCCTCGATCATGTAGCACGCCAGCGTATAAGGGCTCCCGGAAAAACCGATCAGCGGCACTTCATTGTCCAGCGCCTTGCGAATCTGGCTTACCGCATCGATGACGTAGCGCAGGTGCGCATAGGGATCGACAACGTCGAGGTTACGAATCTCCCATTCCTCGCGCAGCGGTCGCCTAAAGCGTGGACCTTCGCCGTCGCTAAAGTACAAGCCCAGGCCCATCGCGTCGGGAATGGTAAGAATGTCTGAAAACAGAATGGCTGCATCGAGCGGATAACGCGCCAGCGGTTGCAGTGTTACTTCTGTTGCAAGGTGTGGGTTTCTGCAAAGATCAAGAAAGCTACCTGCGTGTTTGCGGGTCTGGTTGTATTCGGGAAGATAACGTCCCGCCTGCCTCATGATCCAGACCGGCGTATAAGGTGTCGGCTGGCGCAGCAGCGCGCGCAGAAAAGTGTCGTTCTTGGGCGTGGTCATATCAGTTCTTTTCCGAGTAGCGCGTTCAGACGGTGCGCTCGCTAGGCGCAGCTTTAACAGTTAGCGTGGTAATTCCGACGCGCCCATCAGAGCGGCATCGATTGCGCGCGCGCACTGCCTGCCTTCGCGAATCGCCCACACCACCAGAGATTGTCCGCGGCGCATATCGCCAGCCGCAAACACGCGAGGGTTAGACGTCTGATAGGCATCGGTATCCGCTTTGACATTGCCGCGCTGGTCGCGTTCGAGATTCAGCTCATCAATCACGCCGGCGTGAACCGGGCCCACAAAACCCATTGCAAACAGAACCAGATCAGCGCGCATTTCAAACTCGCTACCGGGAATCTCGGTCATTTGCATGTGACCATCGGCGCCTTTCACCCACTCGATGCGAGCCGCTACGAGTTTCTCAACTTTGCCGTTGGCGCCTTCAAAGCGTTTCGTCGTAATAGACCAGTCTCGATTGCAACCTTCTTCGTGCGACGACGACGTACGTAACCTGATCGGCCAATCGGGCCAGGTAAGCGGCCGATCTTCTTCAGTGGGTGGCATCGGCAGAAGTTCGAATTGTGTTACTGAAACGGCTCCTTGCCGGTTCGACGTGCCGACGCAGTCCGACCCGGTATCGCCGCCGCCGATCACGACCACGTGTTTGCCGGTCGCCTTGATTTGATCAGCAATCGTATCGCCTGCGACCACGCCGTTTTGCTGCGGCAGAAACTCCATTGCGAAATGGATTCCTTCAAGGTCGCGCCCCGGTATAGCGAGGTCGCGCGGATTTTCAGCCCCACCAGTCAACGCGATCGCGTCGAATTCGTCGAGAAGCTCCTGATGCGAAACAAATCGGCTTGCGAAATTGTTTACCCCGGGCAGGTCTTGCGGAAGTGAGCCAACGCATACGCCGCTACGAAATTCGACGCCTTCACCCTGCATTTGCTGCATGCGTCGGTCGATGTGACTTTTCTCCATCTTGAAATCCGGAATGCCGTAGCGGAGCAGCCCACCGATCCTGTCATTCTTCTCGAACACGACGACATCATGTCCGGCACGCGCCAACTGTTGCGCACAGGCAAGTCCGGCAGGGCCAGAACCAACAACCGCAATATTCTTACCGGTTTTCTCAGCTGGTGGTTGCGGCGATATCCACCCTTCTTCCCAACCTTTGTCGATAATGGCATGCTCAATGGACTTGATCGCAACGGCATCGTCGTTGATATTTAAAGTACACGCCGCCTCGCACGGCGCCGGGCAGATACGGCCCGTAAACTCCGGAAAATTGTTAGTCGAATGCAGTGTATCCAATGCAGTTTTCCATTGCTGCCGATACACCAGGTCATTCCAATCCGGAATGATGTTGTTTACGGGACATCCAGACTGACAGAAAGGAATTCCGCAATCCATGCAACGCGCGCCCTGAAGCCCTGCTTCTTCATCGTCGAGATGTGAAATGAATTCGCGATAATTTACAATCCGCTCGCTCACAGCAATCGACGCTTCATTCACTCTTTCGATTTCCAGGAATCCGGTGATCTTGCCCATCTCAGGCGGCCTCCAGTTGTTCTTGTTGTTTGGCCGCAAGTTCTCCAAGAGCGCGCCGGTATTCATCAGGAAAGACTTTCACGAACTTCGAGCGCGCCACTTCCCAGTCATCCAGTATGCCTTTCGCAACGACACTGCCGGTATGGGAGAAGTGCGCTTCTATCAATCCCTTCAGTAATACCTCGTCGGCCGTTTTCCGGTGCCACGGCTCATCGCTCGGCTGATCGGACGCTGGAACAACACGTTCCAGCTTGACCATTGCAGGGTTGCAGCGGCCTGCAAACATGCCGAGCTCGTCCAGCACATATGCGATTCCGCCGCTCATGCCGGCCGCGAAATTGCGGCCCGTCTCGCCGAGAACAACCACTGTACCCCCGGTCATGTACTCGCAGCCGTGGTCGCCAACGCCTTCGATCACCGCAGTGACACCCGAATTACGCACTGCAAAGCGTTCGCCGCCCACGCCGCAGAAAAACACTTCGCCCTCTATTGCACCGTAGAGCACGGTATTCCCGACGATGATGTTGTCCTTCGGTGCGCCGGTAAACGCTTGTGGCGGCCGGATGATGATGCGTCCGCCCGACAGGCCCTTGCCGACATAGTCGTTAGCATCGCCTTTCAGATCGAACGTTACACCGTGCGCAAGAAAAGTACCGAAGCTCTGGCCACCCGTACCCGTCATGTGAACGTGAATAGTGTCGTCGGGGAGTCCCGCGTGGCCATAACGGCGTGCGATTTCGCCCGACAGCATGCCGCCCACGCTGCGGTTGATATTGCGCACCTCGGTCTCGATTACCACTTTCTTTTTGCTCTCGAGCGCCGGCTTGGCCAGTTCAATCAAGCGATTATCAAGTGCCTGATCCAGTCCGTGGTCCTGCGACTCACAGTTGAATCGTGCTACGTCGTCAGGCATATCGGGACGGTAGAAGATCCTTGTGAAATCCAGCCCTTGTGCCTTCCAGTGCTCTATACCCTGGCGCATATCAAGCAAATCGGAACGACCAATAAGTTCATCGAGCTTGCGGATGCCCATGTTGGCCATCAGTTCGCGAACTTCCTGAGCAACAAAGTGGAAGTAATTGACGACGTGCTCGGGTTTACCTGAAAACTTTTCGCGCAGTTTCGGATCCTGCGTCGCCACACCGACCGGACAAGTGTTGAGATGACACTTGCGCATCATGATGCAACCTTCGACAACCAGAGGTGCTGTTGCAAAACCGAACTCGTCTGCCCCGAGCAAAGCTCCGACAACCACATCGCGCCCGGTTTTCATCTGGCCGTCAACCTGGACTGCGATACGCCCTCTCAACCGATTGAGCACCAGTGTCTGTTGTGTCTCGGCAAGGCCGAGCTCCCACGGCGTACCCGCATGCTTGATAGAAGACAGCGGTGATGCGCCGGTTCCACCATCGTAGCCGGAGATCGTGACATGATCAGCCTTGGCTTTGGATACGCCAGCTGCGACGGTACCCACGCCGATCTCGGATACCAGTTTTACGCTAATCGATGCGCGCGAATTCACATTCTTCAAATCGTGAATCAGTTGCGCCAGATCCTCAATAGAGTAGATATCATGATGCGGCGGAGGTGAAATCAATCCCACGCCCGGAACAGAGAAGCGAATCTTTGCGATGTAACCGGAAACCTTATGCCCCGGAAGCTGACCGCCTTCGCCTGGTTTTGCACCCTGTGCAATCTTGATCTGAATTTGATCAGCGCTGGACAAATACTCCGCAGTTACGCCGAATCGGCCCGATGCGACTTGCTTGATACGCGAGCGCATCGTGTCGCCCTTCTTCAACGCGACCGCCGTGACCACGACGTCGCCCAGCCTGTCGCGGGTAGTGCAATCTGTGTCAACGGGCGTGAATCGCAGCGGGTCCTCACCACCTTCGCCGGTATTGGATTTGCCACCGATGCGATTCATTGCAATCGCAAGCGTGCTATGCGCTTCCGTAGAGATTGAACCGAGCGACATCGCGCCAGTGGCAAACCGTTTTACGATCTCTGTCCATGGCTCGACTTCGTCAAGTGGTATCGACGCACCCACAGGTTTGATATTAAATAAACCTCTCAAGGTCATGTGACGGCGGCTCTGATCATTGATGAGCTGCGCGTACTCCTTGTAGGTCGCGTATTCGTTCGCTCGGGTAGCATGCTGAAGTTTGGCGATCGATTCGGGCGTCCACATATGCGCTTCGCCACGGGTTCGAAACGCGAACTCTCCCCCGGCATCCAACGCACCAGCAAGCACCGGGTCTTTCTCGCTGAAGGCCTTGCGATGCTCACCAACGGTTTCGCCGGAGATCTCCGCCATGCCGATACCTTCTATATTGCTTGCCGTTCCGGTGAAATATTGTTCGACAAACGCGGTGTTGAGACCAACCGCTTCAAATATCTGCGCACCACAATATGACTGGTAAGTGGAGATGCCCATTTTGGACATGACCTTGAACAAACCCTTGCCAATAGCCTTGATGTAATGCGTGATAGTTTCGGCTGGCTCGAGATCCAGACCGGGCGCGATGTTACGCAGTGTATCCAGGGCAAGCCATGGATGAATCGCTTCGGCACCGTATCCACCAAGTAGCGCAAAATGCTGCACCTCGCGCGCGGATCCGGTACTGACAACCAGCCCGGTACTGGTGCGCAGGCCTTCGCGTACCAGGTGATGGTGAACGCCGGCCGTCGCCAGCAGTGCCGGAATCGCGACCCGCTCAGCACTCAGCGCGACATCAGTAAGGATCAGGATATTGGCGCCTAGTTCGACGGCGTTTTGAGCAGCCTGACACAACTCTTCCATCGCGACAGGCATACCGTCCGCCCCGTCTATCGCCGGGTAGGTGATGTCCAGTAACTGGCTCTTGAACTTGCCATCGGTCAATTTCTCGATTTCAACCAGCCGTGCGAAATCGTTGTAATCGAGTATCGGCTGGTCTACCTCGAGCCGATCATTGATGGTTTCTTCGTCGAATCCCAGTAGATTGGGCTTGGGTCCAATGAAAGACACCAGCGACATCACCAGTTGTTCGCGGATCGCGTCGATCGGCGGATTGGTGACCTGAGCAAACAATTGTTTGAAATAGTTGTAGAGGGGCTTGTTCTTGTCTGACAACACCGCTACCGGTGCGTCGTTACCCATGGAGCCGATCGCCTCTTCAGATCGCGTGGCCATCGGTGTGAAAACGAACTTGATGTCTTCCTGGCTACAACCGAACGCCTGCTGCAAATCAAGAAGCTTTGCGTGCCTCTCGTGACTGATATCCACTGCCGATAACTGCGGAAGAAAGATGCGTGACTGATCAATAAAGGCGGCGTAATCATGCGCCGACGACAGTTTTTCCTTGATTTCCGCATCATCGATGATGCGTGCCTGCTCGGTATCGATTAACAGCATTTTGCCGGGTTGCAGACGCCATTTCTGGGCGATCTGTTCCTCCGGAACGGGCAGAACACCCACCTCTGACGCCAGGATCACAAAGTCATCTTTCGTAACCACGTAACGCGCCGGACGCAATCCGTTGCGGTCGAGCGTCGCGCCGATCTGGCGACCGTCGGTAAAGGCTACCCCTGCCGGGCCGTCCCACGGCTCCATGATTGGCGCATTGAACTCGTAAAAAGCGCGCCGTTTTTCATCCATTAACGGGTTGCCGGCCCACGCTTCGGGTATGAGCAGCATCATCGCATTGGCAAGTGAGTAACCGCCAAGAACGAGCAATTCGAGCGCGTTGTCGAAACAAGCTGAATCGGATTGCCCTTCATCAATTAGCGGCCAGATTTTCTCCAGATCCTCGCCAAACAGCGTCGAAGAAATCGCCTTGTGGCGCGCGCGCATCCAGTTCAGGTTGCCACGCAGCGTATTGATCTCGCCATTGTGACCGATCATCCGGAACGGATGCGCCAGATCCCAACTCGGGAACGTATTTGTGGAGAAGCGCTGATGAACCAGCGCCAGGCACGACACCAGTTCGCGATCGCCAAGATCAAGGTAGTACTCGCCAACCTGCCTGGCGAGCAACATGCCCTTGTAAACGATGGTGCGCGCCGACATGGACGGCACGTAAAATTGCTTTCCGGCCGTAAGCTCGCGCGCGGTTACGGCATGTTCTACCTGTTTTCTGATTACAAAGAGTTTGCGCTCAAAGGCGTCAACGTCCGGGCAATTGCCGCCACGCCCTATAAATACCTGGCGAATAGCTGGCTCGACTTCTTTGGTGGCCTCGCTTAGCTTACTGTTATCGACAGGTACATCTCGCCAGCCAAGAAGCGTTTGCCCCTCGCTGTTGATGAAATCGGATATAAGCGCTTCGCAGCGATCGCGAGATTCATCATCTCCAGGCAAAAATATCATTCCGACGCCGTAGTCGCCAGGCGCGGGTAGCGAAATACCAAGACCTTCGCATTCGCGCCTCATGAAGGCATCCGGGATTTGCAATAATATTCCCGCGCCGTCACCGAGTAACGGGTCGTAACCGGTCGCACCGCGATGCGTCAGGTTGTCGAGAATCTCCAATCCATACTGCACAACTGAGTGACTTTTCTCACCTTTTATGTGCGCGATGAAACCAACGCCACATGCATCGTGTTCGTTGGTGGGGTCATAAAGCCCCTGAACAGCCGGGTTTGTCGGATGAGCCACGGTATTGCCTCTTTAAAACAAAGATGATTAAACCTGCTGTTGGCTTGCAATACGGCTTGATTACACCGTTGAAGCGCCCCAGAGACGCCAAATCCGGCCCGGGGCCGGATTTTCGCAAAGCCAGTTATGTTACCGCTTTCGCGTACCGTTGATCAATAAACCCGTTTTGGCGGCAGGTTCAGGAAATATCGACAGTAAATATCCGTCGATATTCCTTGATCGCGTAGCGGTCGGTCATGCCTGCCACGTAGTCAGCAATTGCTCGCGGGGCATCATCGCCGGCTCTCGCCTGAAATTCCGGAGGCAGAAGTAGAGGGTCATCCCGAAATGCGGAAAACAGCTTTCGTACAATTCGCCTTGCCTTGTTGGACATACGTTGCACGCGAAAGTGCTTGTAGAGATTCCTGCGCAGGAAGCCCTGGAGTTCGCGCTGCTCACTCTTGATCCCGTCGCTAAATGAAATGAGCGCGGGCCCGGCACGCACTGCCTCGAGATCCGCCGGTCGATGCGCCAGAATGCGGCGGCTACTTTCATCGGTAAGGTCGGTCACCAGTGTATTGATCATCCGGCGAACGGTTTCGTGTATCAGGCGTCGCTCCGGGAGATCGGGAAACTCTGTTCTGGCATATCCAAGGTGTCTTGCGAAAACGCCTGTTTCAGATATCTGTTCTAGCGTAATCAGACCGGATCGCAGGCCATCGTCTATATCGTGGTTGTTGTATGCAATCTCATCTGCAAAATTCGCAATCTGGGCTTCGAGCGATGGTTGGCGCTTCAGCAAGAACCGCTCACCCAACTCTCCAAGTTCCCGCGCATTTGTCTGAGAACAGTGCTTGACAATGCCTTCGCGCGTTTCAAAACACAGGTTGAGACCATCAAATCCGCCATAACGCTGTTCAAGTACGTCGACAACACGCAGCGACTGAAGATTGTGTTCGAAGCCTCCGAAATCACGCATGCATTCATTCAGCGCATCCTGCCCACTATGTCCAAACGGCGTATGCCCAAGATCATGAGCCAGAGCAATGCTTTCGACGAGATCCTCATTCAACGCCAGATTGCGCGCAATCGATCTCGCTATCTGGGCCACTTCGATACTGTGGGTGAGCCGGGTGCGAAACAGGTCGCCTTCGTGATTGACGAAAACCTGGGTCTTGTACTCCAGCCGGCGAAACGCTGTCGAATGGACAATACGATCCCGGTCGCGTTGAAACTCGCTTCGACCTTCTGGCACCGGCTCGACGAGCCGGCGCCCACGTGACGTTTCTGGCCGCGCTGCGTATGGCGCCAGTTCAATCATCGCCAGGTATGTCTGCCAGAACCTGCGAGAGATGATCCGAAGAAAAGTCAGCCGTTAGGTAGGCCTCACCTATCGATCTCAGCAATATGAGCCTGAGTTTTCCGTCCTGAACTTTTTTGTCGTATCCCATCAGCTCAAGATACCGTTGCACACCCAGCGCAGGTGGTCGAATCGGCAACCCGGCTCGCGTCAAAACGTCTGCAAGCCGGGAGGCATCGATTTCAGATAAATCGCCCTGGCGCACCGACAATCTCGCCGCGAGCAGCATTCCCGCTGCGACCGCCTCACCATGCAGCCAGGTACCGAACCCGAGGCCAGCTTCAATTGCGTGACCAAAGGTATGACCAAAATTCAACAACGCCCGCCTGCCCACCTCGCGTTCATCAGCGGCAACAATATCAGCCTTGGACTTGCACGATCGCTCAACCGCGTAACCAAGCGCATCCAGGTCCCGCGCCATCAACCTTTCCATGTTCTCTTCAAGCCACGAGAAGAAATCAGCATCCATGATGGCGCCATATTTGACTACTTCGGCCAGTCCGGCAGATAGCTCCCGACGGGGAAGAGTGCTCAGGGTCGACAAATCGCTGAGCACCAGGCGCGGTTGATAGAATGCGCCGATCATATTCTTGCCCAGTGGATGATTGATCGCGGTCTTGCCGCCCACGGACGAGTCGACCTGCGCCAGCAGCGTAGTCGGTATCTGAATATAAGATACGCCACGCTGATAGGTCGCGGCGGCAAATCCTGCCATATCGCCAATAACGCCACCTCCCAGTGCAATGACTGTCGTCAAGCGATCGCAGCGTTCTGCCAGCATGGCGTCAAAGATACTGTTCAGCGTTTCCCAGGTCTTGTAACGCTCTCCATCCGGCAAGGAAATCGTAAGAACGTCAATTCCTGCTCCGCGCAAACTTCCTTCGAAACCCTCAAGATACAAGTTGGCAACCGCTTCGTTCGTCACTATGACCGCGCGCCCACTCGTCAGATAGGGGAGAATCAGGCTTGCATCGCCAAGCAAGCCGGCGCCGATAGTAATCGGGTAGCCGCGCCCCTCGAGATCAACATTGAGTGTCAGGTTACGCATATAGGAGCCTGTCGGACTTAGGTGTTCGAAAGCGAAACGCCGGTTCGATCTAAACCCGGCGAGAGCAAGGACAGATTTTAACGATTTCGCGCACTTGAATGAAGCTGCGCATATCGGGAATATGTAAGGAGAAAGCGGTGAAATTACGGACCGCGCTAATTCCTGTTCTCTCCCACTGTTGCAGCCGAATCATCCTGAGTCCGACATGCTCCTAGTGCTCCGACTGCGCCGCCAGTGAGTGATACGCGCCCAATTTCGCTTCAAGACGGTTAACCAGAGACGACAGGCTCGGGCTTCCCGTTTCCATCACTATATGCGCGACTTCGCGATACAGGGGGTCGCGCTGTTCGAACAGCATATTGAGCCGTGCTCGCGGGTCTTCCGTCTGCAGCAAGGGGCGATTCTTGTCGTGGCGGGTACGATTGAGGAGCTCCTTGACCGCCCCTCGCAAATAGATCACGGTACCGCGTTCGCGAAGCATCCTGCGATTGTCGGCATCAACAACAGCACCGCCTCCAGTGGCGAGAACGATGTTCTTGAGTTCAGTCAGTTCCGATAGCACCGCATGTTCACGAGTGCGGAATCCGTCTTCGCCTTCTATATCGAAAATAACGGGAATCCCGACACCGGTTCGCCCTTCGATTTCGTGATCGGAATCGTAGAACTGCTTGCCCAGACGCCTGGCCAGCACTCGTCCGACTGAAGTCTTGCCCGCACCCATCATTCCGACGAGATAAATACTCCCTTCGATGCGAGTCGGTGATCTAGCCGGGCGCTTTGCCATGTCAGTTCCCATAACAGGATTCTAACGAAAGCGGCCCGCATCCGTTACGGATGCGGGCCGACAAAAACCTGGAAGAACTAACTAAGGGCTGCTAACGAATCGCGGTTTTCTCCGAAACCAGTCGCGGCGTGATGAAAATCAACAGCTCGCGCTTGTCGTTTCGCTTCAGATTCTGCTTGAACAGATACCCGATCACTGGAATATCTCCCAGAATTGGCACCTTGGCTGTCACGTCAGTTTGTTCCTGTTCGTAAATGCCGCCAATGCCCACCGTTCCACCGTTTTCTACCAGAACCTCTGTTGTCACCTGCTTGGTATCGATTGACGGTCCAGCCGCTGTCACCGAGCCGACGCTGTCCTTGTTGACCGCGAGCTTCATCATAATGTTGTCGTCTGGCGTGATTTGCGGCGTCACCTTCAGACTCAAAGTCGCCTTTCGGAAAGACACGCTGGTCGCGCCACTGCTGGTCGCCTGCTGATACGGAATCTCCGTACCTTGCTCGATCGACGCCTCGACATTATCAGCAGTTATCACTCGCGGACTCGATACGATCTTACCTTTGCCGTCTGCCTGCAGCGCGGTGATCTCCAGATTCAGAAACTTCGTCATTGCATCATTCATGAGTATCAGGGAGAACTGGCCCGGTGCTACGCCGCCAAGTCCGGGCGCGGCCATATTCACAAACATCGAATCCGGAATGAATGAGCTGGTTCCCCCCTGCCCGCTATGGCCACCGGTATCGTTCAGGTTACCGCCCGCGAGGGCGCGCGTAGTTCCAGCGCCCACCTGGTTACCCATGCCGGTCGTGTCGTGATAGCCGAATCGCACACCGAGGTTACGGCTAAAGGTATCGGCCGCCTCGACAATCCTTGCTTCGATCAAAACCTGCCTCACAGGTACGTCAATCTGTTCAATCAGAGCCCTTATATCAATGAGCTTTTCGGCAATATCCTGTATGAAAATGGTATTGGTACGCGTATCCACAACCGCACTACCGCGCTTCGACATCAGGTTCTGTGTGCCGGTACTGACCATTTTTTTGATGTCTTCAGCTCGCTGATAGTTCAGCTGGAAGCTTTCGGTACTCATCGGCTCCAGATCCGCAATCTGTTGTAGCGCCTCAAGCTCGAGCTTCTCCTTTGTCGCCAGTTCGGAACGTGGCGCGATCCAGATAACGTTGCCGCTCTCGCGCTTGTCCAGCCCCTTGGCCTGAAGAATGATGTCGAGTGCCTGGTCCCAGGGCACATCCTTGAGCCTGAGCGTCAGGTTTCCGGTGACAGTGTCACTGGTAATGATGTTGAGACCGGTAAAATCAGCAAGCACCTGCAGGACCGAGCGCACCTCTATGCTCTGAAAATTCAGCGAAAGCTTCTCGCCCTTGTACTTTGCCTTCGCGGCCTTGCTGACGTTTGCTTCCTTTTCGACGACCGCCTTTACTTCGATAATGAAACGATTATCCGCCTGGTATGCGGACTGCTCCCAATTGCCTCGCGCGAGGATCGTAAGCCGTACGGATGATCCGAATGCTTCCACATCGAATCCGTCGACCATTGTCCCGAAATCAGTAACGTCGTAGCGTCTTTCCAGAGCAGGAGGCAAATGGGTCTCGACAAACTCAACTACGATGCTGCGCCCCTGGCGCCGCAGATCGATACCGGTTCCATTGTCGGACAGGTCGACGATAATTTTCCCCTCGCCGGCGCGACCACGTTGAAAGTGCAGGTCGCGAATGCTGTGTGCTGCCTGCGGCACACCAGCGGCGAAGGTAACCGCCCCCGGGTCCGTTGCTGCGGTTTCGATACCGCCCGCGTCAGCACTGCCCAAAACCACTTCAATGGTCTTGCCGTTAACTTTCGTTTCGTAACCAACAAGTGATGTCATGTTCAGCACCACTCTTGTTCGTCCGCTTGATTCGCCTAGGCGTATCGACCGCAATCCACCCTGTTCGACAGACTGTACACTGCGGCCGAGGCCGTTTTCGGTACTTGCGAAATCCAGCGCAATTCGTGGTGGATTGGCAAGCGTAAAGCTTACCGGTGGTGCAGTTGGCGCTTTTGCGAGCGAAAATTTGACAGTGATCTTGCCCGATTGCGACAAAACATCGAGCGACTCGATGGAGTTTTCACCTGCATTCTCCTGGCCCAACGCAGAGGACATAAAGATCCCTGTGACCACAGCGAGAAAAAGAGTCCGCAAGATTGCTTTGTGCGACATGTTTTTTTAGCTCCTATTGATCCAGCAGTTGTAGACTGGCCGATCGTTCGTTCCAGCCACCATTCGCCGGGTCCTGGACCACCTCTTTCAGGGTCATTGCGGTTTCACTTATCGCCGTAATGATTCCAAAATCCTGGCCCATATAATTGCCCACCTTGGCTTTGAACAGATTGTTATCGGGCGTGCGAATAAGCGCGTAACGAATACGCTTGCGCTCAAGCGTTCCGACCATTTTCAGACTCTCGAGAGGGAACGCTTCCAACGTCTCCTTGCGGCGGTCCGGATCGGGCGCTGGGCCACCACCGGCTTTCTGCCCTGCTATCTCACGCAGGCGCGGCCTGAATGGGTCCGGCAAGTCGAACGCGTCGTAGGCGAAAGCTTCGAATTGCCTGATTTCGGGCAACGGCTCTACTCTTCCCTTAAGCCCACGCTTGGACTCTTCCACAAAGCGATTCAGATCTTCGAACTCGCCGCTTCCGCAGCCGCTAAGCACGACTACGCACAATGTCAGTATGCTCGCTGCGCGAATCACCGTTTGCGCCCTTTCTTCTTTCGCGCGGCTTTGCGCCGGGCCGCTACTTCATCTTCGTCGAGATAGCGGTAAGTACGCGCAGTCGCCGCCATTTCCAGTCCACCGGCTTTCTTGTCCTGTTTCAGCGAAATGTTACTCAGGGTAACAATCCGCGGAAGCTGGGATACGTCACTGGCGAAAGCGCCCATATCGTGATAACTGCCTTTCAGTTTGATACTGATGGGCAACTCCGCATAGAACTCGGATTTCGATTCTTTCGGTGCCGGCTTGAACAGGATGAACTGCAACCCGCGGCCCAAACCGGCCTGATTTATATCGGTCAGCAATGCCTCCATCTCCGATCTATTCGGCAGTTGTTTTAGCATTTCGCCAAATTCCTGCTCGATCGTTGCCAGCTGCTCACGATATGCATCGAGATTGACCGCCTGTTTCTGCTTGCCCAGAAAACTGGTTCGAAGTTGCTGTTCCTTGGTGCGGGCCGCATCGAGCTCTGTCACCTGGTTACGCCAGTCGAACCAGTAACCGCAAAAGACAACTGCAATGAGCAGCACGAACAACGTGATCAGCTTTGGGAGGACCGGCCAGGTGCCGATCTCGCTTGGATTCAGTCTGCGAAAATCGTCGAGAGTCATATTAGGCCTTCGGCTTTCCTCGCGCTCTTCCCGCCTTGGCCCTGCCAGGCGCCTTCTGTGCCTTCGGGCGGGTCAGATTCACTGACAACTTAAATTGGTTCATGGTGATTTTCCCAACCTTGGACGCTTTGATTTCGACTAACTTCGGTGCTTCAAGCCATGGAGAGGCGTCCAGGTTGCGCATCAGCGTCGACACCCGCGCGTTGGATGTTGCGTATCCAACAACGCTGATGGCCTGCCCCGCTTGCTTGACCGTTTTCAGGTGGACACCTTCAGGGAGTTGACGCACCAATTGATCCAGCAAACGAACGCTCTCGGTCCGACTACTTTGGAGCGTTTCGACGACCCTTTTGCGGCCGAGTAGTGCCTGAGTCTGCGCTTTGAGTTTCTTGATCTCGTCAATTTTCTTGTCAACCTCGGCGATCTTGGTTTCAAGAAACGTATTGCGCTGATTCTGAACGCTAATTCGCCGCTCCAGAACTGAGTGGCCCATGAACCAGGCCAGCCCTCCAATAACGACTGTCAGCACCGCAAGGATTGCAAACTGCTGCTGCAGCGTCTTACGACGTTCGGCGCGGTGAGGTAGTAAATTAATTGGGATCATGCGTCGAATCTCCGCAGCGCCAGGCCGCAGCTCACCACCAGAGAAGGCGAGTCAATTGATAGCTGGCTTCGCTTAATGCGTCCTGCAATCTCCATTCCAGCAAATGGATTAGCGATCAGCGTATTGACTTGCGTTCGTTCTGCCACGACTTCAGCCAGATTCGCCAGACTGGCCGTCCCACCCGACAAATAGATATGGTCGACCTGGCTATATTGTGTTGACGTGAAGAAGAATTGCAGCGCCCTGACAACCTCCAACGCGAGCGTGTCCATGAATGGTGCAAGCACATCCGCCTGATAGGTATCTGGCAAACCGCCGCTGCGCTTTGCGGCATCAGCGTCTTCAAGGGACAATCCGTAAACGCGCATAATCTCTTGATTGAGCTGATTGCCACCGAACGGCTGCTCGCGCATATATACCGATTGGTTGTCGCGCAACACATTGATATTCATGATCGATGCGCCGATGTCGATCAAAGCTATGCTTTGGTCGTGACCACCTTGGGGCAATTCAGCAGCCATCATCTCAAAAGCGTTCTGCGCTGCAAACGAGTCTATGTCCATCACAGCTGCCTTGAGGCCGACCGATTCCGCAACCGCAATCCGGTCCTCGACTTTTTCTTTGCGCGACGCCGCGAGCATCACTTCGACTTGCTCGGGATTTTCTGGATCGGGGCCGAGAATCTGGAAGTCGAGATTCACTTCTTCGAGTGCAAACGGTATGTACTGGTTCGCTTCGGCTTCGACCTGTTCTTCCAGCTCATCTTCAGACTGTCCCGCATCGAGAACAATCTTCTTGGTGATTACAGCCGCCGATGGAAGCGCCATAGACAAAGTCTTGATTCGCGTGCCCAAACGCTTCCAGCCGCGACGAACAGAGTCACCGACTTGCTCCATATTCATGATGTTGCCGTCAACGACCGCGTCGTAAGGCACCGGCTCGATGGTGTAACGCTCAAGACGGAGAATTCCTTTACCCGGGCTTGAAAGCTCCACCATCTTGACCGACGAAGAGCTGATATCGACCCCAACCACCGGCGGAGCCTTTGGCTTCATCAAAGAGATGAAGAAATCGGTGTTAAATTCGAATTTTCCTTTGAACATAAGCTACTTAGGCGTCGTTTTCTTATGAATTACATTAATAGTTACTGATAAGACCATTGCAACCTAAGCAAAAAGGCTGCCTCCCCCCTACATTGCAAGTCGGACATACCTATATAATGTTGCTCTTCAGTTACTGCATTTATTTCCCCTGCCCCGCGCTTATATGACTTCCCGGTGGTGGTTCTATCCGCTGGCCGCCACAGCCGCCATTTGTGTGGCCGGCATTCTTCTGCTCGGTTACGCCGCCGTTGTCGCTTATCCGCGACTCCCCTCAGTCAGCGTATTGGCCTCGTATCAACCGAAGATCCCGCTACAGATCTATAGCGCAGAGGGAGATTTGCTGGGCGAATTCGGTGAGGAACGCCGTGCTTACGTCAAAATCGAAGACACTCCCGAGAAATTAAAGCAGGCAATCATCGCCGCCGAGGATGAACGCTTCTATGAGCACGGAGGGGTCGACTACATTGGCGTATTACGCGCAATGCGTGCCAACTTTGCCGCCGGAAGAGCACGCCAGGGAGCCAGCACAATCACCATGCAGGTTGCACGGAACTTCTTCCTGACAACCGAAAAGACACTGACGCGCAAGTTCAATGAAGCCTTACTCGCGTTCAAGATTGAACGCAGTCTGAGCAAGGATCAGATTCTTGAGGTCTACATCAACCAGATCTATCTTGGTCAACGGGCTTACGGTTTCGGTGCTGCTGCTCAGGTTTACTTCGGAAAATCGTTAGACGACGCGAGTGTGGCGGAGATTGCAATGCTCGCCGGGCTTCCCAAAGCGCCTTCCCGCTACAACCCGGTGGCAAATATGACCAGGGCAAAGCAGCGCCAGCATTACGTTTTGCGCCGAATGCGAGAGCTCGCGTACATTGACACCGAGCAATTCGAGGCTGCCGAGGAAGAACAGGTTGTGGTCGCTGTGCAAAGCACGACCTACGCAACCAAGGCCGAACATTTTTCCGAAATGGTGCGCCAGGCAATTTTTGACGCATACAAGGAAGATACCTATACACGCGGATTCCGCGTGTATACGACGCTGTCAAAAAAACACCAGGACGCCGCTTACGCTGCATTGCGGCGGGGGATGCTGGACTACGATGAGCGCCAGGGATACCGCGGTGCTGAAGGCTACTTTGATGTGCCGGACGACGTCACTGACGAACAGCTTGAAGACGCGCTTCAAGACGAGGACGAAAGCGACGGCATTCTTCCGGCAATCGTTCTTGAGGCCACCAAAGAATCGCTAACGGCATATGGCAAAGGCGGGGAAAAAGTGACGATCGTCGGCGATGCTCTCGAGTTTGCCGAGGCGATGATCGGCAAATCTGCGCCGCCGAAGACCCGTGTTAAACGTGGCGCGCTGATTCGGGTGCAGAATGATCGAAGAGCTGGTTGGAAAATCGTGCAAATACCTAAGATTGAAGGCGCTTTCGTATCTCTGGATACGAATAACGGCGCGATTCGATCGCTGGTTGGTGGATTCGATTTTGATCGCAACAAGTTCAATCACGTCACCCAGGCACGTCGCCAGCCGGGATCCAGCTTCAAACCCTTCATTTACTCAGCAGCCCTCGAGAAGGGGTTTACTCCCGCGACCATCATCAATGACGCGCCCATAACAATTGACGCCAGCGAGACAGGCGCAATTCCATGGGAACCGAAAAATTACGATGGCGGTTTTGTTGGACCCGTCCGGATGCGGACCGCGTTGACGAAATCAAAGAATCTCGTGTCGATACGCATTTTGCAGGCGATCACCCCGGAATACGCGCAGGAATATGTAAGCCGATTTGGTCTGGACCCCCGCCGGCATCCTGCCTACCTGACAATGGCACTGGGTGCCGGATCTGTGACGCCGCTGGAACTGGCCATGGGTTACTCCGTTTTCGCCAATGGTGGCTACCGGATCACGCCTTATTTCATTGAGCGCATAGAAGACCGGCAGGGAAATGTGCTGGGCACTGCGGCGCCGCTCGTTGCCGCGGACAACGCCGAGCGTGTGATCGATCCGCGCAACGCCTTCATTATGTTCAACATGATGCAAGATGTGATTCGTGGAGGAACCGGAACACGTGCCATGTCCATCGGTCGGGTGGATCTGGCGGGTAAGACCGGGACGACCAATGACCAAATGGACGCCTGGTTCGCCGGATTCCAGCGCCATCTTGTGGCCGTAGCGTGGATCGGTTACGACATTCCAACCTCACTGGGCGAGTACGAAACCGGCTCAAAGACCGCATTGCCAAGTTGGGTGTCATACATGGCAACAGTATTGCGCGGTCGCAAGGAAGAAATGCCTATTGCGCCCGAAGGCGTGGTTGCAGCCGCAATTAACCCCGAAACCGGTCTGAGGGACCCAAGCGCGTCAAATCAGATGATTGAGTATTTCTACCACGAGAATGTCCCTCCGGAGCCAGGCTCGGGATTCCTGTTCCAATCCGAAGCGCCAACACCCAACGAAGAGATCATCAACGAGTTGTACTGAGCCTCGTGAGACGAAATCCGAAAGCCAACCGGCAGATTCGGGTACAAATAGCAAATATTGCGGCGCGCCTTATTGCAGTTGACGGAATAAGCGATTTCGCACAAGCCAAGCGCAAAGCTGCGCACGAGGCAGGTGCAGCCGGAACACGTAACCTGCCAGGTAATGACGAGGTGGAAACGGCGTTACGTGCGCACCTTCAGATATACCAGGCCGACGAACATGCGGCCCGCCTCAAGCATCTGCGTAGTTGCGCGTTGGAAATGATGCGATCGTTGAGTCGTTTTGATCCGCACCTCTCTGGCCCCGTCCTGGAGGGCAACGCCGGACGCCATGCGGTAATCGATTTACATCTTTTTACTGACGACGGAAAAGGCGTTGAGTTCTTCATGCTGAACTCGAAACTTGAATACCGGCTTCGCAGCCGACGAATTCAACGGGGCAAACTACCGGACACTATATGCGCGTATACCGTCCAGACAGAAGCCGCAGAATTTGAGATATCCGTTTTCGCCCTTCACGATCAAAGAGCAAGCCTTCGCGGATGTGCCGGCGGCCGGCCATTCAGGCACGCCGGACCAGATTCCGTCGAAGCGATGCTTTGCTCACCGACAGCCTCCTAGCGGCTTGATCTCAGTTTCTCGGCGGCGTCGAGCGCGAAGTAAGTCAGGATAGCGTCGGCCCCCGCCCGCTTGAATGCCAGTAATGATTCGAGCACACAGCGGTCCTCATCCAGCCAGCCGTTAAGAAACGCAGCTTTTAGCATCGCATATTCGCCGCTAACCTGATACGCGAACGTCGGCACCTGGAATTCCGATTTGACCCGCTGAATCATATCCAGATAAGGCATACCCGGCTTAATCATCACCATGTCAGCACCTTCCTCGAGATCCAGACCAACCTCCCATAAAGCTTCGTCAGAGTTTGCGGGGTCAATCTGATAGGTTTCCTTGCTGCTTTTGCCGAGATTAGCAGCGGATCCGACAGCATCGCGGAACGGGCCATAAAAACTCGACGCGTATTTGGCGGCATAGGCGAGCACTCGCACACGCGAATGTCCGGTGTCGTCGAGGGCGAGGCGTAACGCTCGCACGCGGCCATCCATCATGTCCGATGGCGCAACGATGTCCACGCCTGCTGCAGCGTGACACAAGGCCTGTTTAACAAGAACCTCCACTGTTTCATCGTTCATCACGAATCCGGTGGGGTCGATCAAACCATCCTGACCGTGGCTTGTATATGGATCCAGTGCAACATCAGTAATGACGCCGATCTCCGGAAAGCGCGATTTGACCTCACGAATAGTCCTCGGAATCAAGCCGTTGTCGTTAAAGGCTTCCTCAGCACCCAGCGTCTTGAATTGCGATTCGACAACCGGAAACAACGCTATTGCGGGTACGCGCAGTTCCAGGCAATGCTCGACGACGTTCAGCAACTGGTCTACCGTGACGCGATCGACGCCCGGCATTGATGCCACAGTTTCTCGTCGATTCTTGCCATCAATAACGAACACCGGATAAATCAGATCATCGGGCTTAACGGCATGCTCTCGCACGAGCCGCCGAGAAAAGTCGTCGCGCCGGTTGCGACGCATTCGTCGTCGAGGAAATTTTCCGAGTACGTACATACCAATTCCTTTAGCTATTAAAGGTAGTTAAGTGGTCCCTTGATGCAGGAGATAGCTCGTGCCGTGCTTCCCAGGGTGCCTGTCAGACTTTGGCGGCTAGACAACCTGCTGGAATGCGGAACTTTTCCAGGTGCCGGCAATCTCAATTTATAGACAGAAATGTCTCCCGCCTCACCTCCCTGAGCGGGCGCCTTAGCGCATTAAGGCGTGTTCTACCCCCCGGTTGTACACCCCTTCAGCCGGGGGTTTCTATTTTACCGGCCGACATTCACCCAGGTTTGAAACCATTCGCTAATTGCGGCGTCTGCCTCTTTCAGACCAAGTTTGCTCGCGCTGGAAAACAGCTGAACCGTATAGCCCGCGTACTCCTTTTCCAGAATCGACACTACCTCGGCCAAATGACGTGCCGCTTTCGATTTCGGGAGCTTGTCCGCTTTGGTCAACAAAACGTGAACAGGTTTTCCGGTCACCCTGAACCAGTCGAGCAACTGTACATCGAGCGGCGTCATCGGGTGGCGCGCGTCCATTATCACGACCAGGCCGCATATCTGTGGCCGGGAACCCAGGTAGCCTGTCAGAAGGCGGGCCCAGTGTTTCTTCATGTCTCCGGGTACCTGCGCATACCCATAACCAGGCAGATCAACGAGAAACGCATCGGGCGCGACCTGAAAAAAATTGATAAGGCGCGTTCGGCCAGGCGTTTTACTTACGTGGGCAAGTCTGCGCTGGCCGGTCAGGATATTCAGAGCACTGGATTTTCCGGCATTGGAACGCCCGGCAAATGCCACCTCCGCGATACTGTCTGGTGGTAGCTGGTTCAGTTTTTCAGCCGACTTGAAAAACACGGCTTGCCTCAATAGAGAAGTCATGGTCAAAGCTTCAGCTACAATTACGGGTTCAAGGTGGTCGTTGCTACGGCCAGAAACTGGTCTGGGAGTTTGCTCTGATGGTGCGGTTCATACGCGTATGTGTACTCAGTTTGTTGGCGCTGCCAATCATTGCCGCTGGTGCGGGCAATGACGACATAGAAATCGTTGCTGGCAGTGCCGGCGACGCTGCCAAAGGAGAATCGATTGCCAAGCAACTGTGCGCTGTTTGCCACGGACCCGATGGGAACAGTCCTCTGGCAATGAATCCGCATCTTGCAACCCAGCATTCTGAATACCTTTACAAGCAGTTGGTGAACTTCAAGTCCGGCGCCCGTGCAAACGCGATTATGACAGGCATGACCATCAATCTTTCGGACGACGATATGCGCGACCTGGCCGCCTATTATTCGCGTCAGCCGGCGACGAAAACGACTGCAAAGAACATGGACCTCGTGGCCAGAGGCCAGGACCTGTACCGGGGAGGAGTCCCGGAAAAGGGCATTGCCGCTTGTTCTGCCTGTCACTCGCCTGACGGCTCAGGCATTCCCCCACAATATCCGCGTGTGTCGGGACAACACGCGGAGTACACGGCCGCCCAATTACGCGCTTTTCGTTCCGGAGATCGCGACAACGACAGCAATCGCATGATGCGCATGATCGCTTCGAAACTCAGCGAAAGTGAAATCCTCGCGCTTGCAGAGTACATTTCCGGCCTGCACTAAATTGTTCTTGTTCTGCAGTATATTTAAGTAACTTCGGCGCGACCCGATCGCAGCACAAGTGCCGCAATCAGCTGACTCCCATCTACCGCGAAAACGCGGTTCGGGCCGCCTCGATCGTTGCTTCAATTTCAGCCTGTCCATGCGCTGACGATACGAAACCAGCCTCAAACGCCGACGGAGCGAAAGAAATACCATGCTCGAGCATGGCGTGAAAAAACGCGTCAAATTTTTCTCGATCGCACTCCATCACCTGCGCATAAGTTTCCGGTGGTGCAGATCTAAAGTACAGACCAAACATACCACCCACCGATTGCGCACTGAACTCCTGGCCCACGTCTCGCGCTACCTGCATCAATCCTTTCACCAGATCTGTGCCGGTAGCTGACAGTTTTTCGTAGAATCCAGGCGCACTAATCAGCTTGAGCGTCGCAAGGCCGGCTGCCACTGCAACCGGATTTCCAGACAGCGTCCCTGCCTGATACACAGGGCCTAGCGGTGCAATCTTCTGCATGATGTCGCGCCGACCACCAAAAGCGCCTACCGGCATTCCCCCGCCTATCACCTTACCCAACGTGGTCAGATCCGGCGTGATTCCGAACATACCTTGAGCACCCTGCAATCCGACTCTGAATCCGGTCATGACCTCGTCAAAGATCAGCACCGCACCGTGACTGGTACACAACTCGCGCATGGTATTGAGAAACTCGGGTCGTGCCTTTACGAGATTCATGTTGCCTGCAACCGGCTCAACGATCACCGCCGCAATGTCGTCGCCATTGCGCCGAAACGCGTCAGCGAGCATTTCGCTGTCGTTGTAGTCGAGCACCAGTGTGTGCGCTGTTACTTCGGGCGGAACCCCTGCCGAGCTGGGTTGCCCGAAAGTGAGCGCGCCAGACCCCGCCTTGACGAGCAGAGCATCAGCGTGACCGTGATAGCAACCCTCGAATTTAATAATTGTCGAACGACCGGTAAATCCACGGGCCAGTCGAATTGCGCTCATGGTTGCCTCAGTGCCGGAACTGACAAGACGCACCTGCTCGACCGACGGAATGGTCTGCGTCAGTACTTCCGCCATCTCAAGCTCGGCCGCAGTTGGTGCACCAAAGCTCAGACCATCTGCCGCAACTGTCTGTACCGCGCGAACCACGTCCGGATGCGCGTGGCCAAGAATCAATGGCCCCCAGGATCCGACGTAATCAATATATGCCTTTCCCTCAACATCCCAGATCCGCGCCCCCGCACCTCTTGCAATCGCCGGCGGTATTCCGCCGACAGAACCGTAGGCGCGAACTGGTGAATTTACGCCACCCGGGATGAGTTCGCAGGCGCGCTCGAAGATCTGCTGATTCTGGCTGGACATTACTAGGCCTCTGGTTGAACGTTGAATACTCTTCGTCGAAACTATTACCGTTGATACTTCGGTTGCGTAAATAATTGCAGATAGGCGCGCGTCTCTTTCTCGACTTCGCTCGACTGAAAGAGCCCGCTGATGAGCGCCAAACAGTCAACGCCCGCTTCAATTAATGTCGCAGCATTATCCATATTGATACCACCGATCGCCACCACCGGCAGATTTAGTTCGGCCTTTGCATCGCGCAGCAAGCTTATGGAAGCGCGAACAGCTTCGGGTTTGGTCGACGAAGGAAAAAAACTTCCAAACGCGACGTAGTCGGCGCCGGCAGCTTGCGCGGCGCGCGCGCGTTCAAGGTCGTTGTAACAGGACACACCGATAATCCGGTCCGGCCCAAGCCGGTTTCTCGCTTTTTCGACCGATTCATCACCTCGGCCAAGATGAACGCCGTCAGCCCCGATTTCCTGAGCAAGCGTTGAATTGTCGTTCACGATCAGGATGGCGTCGAACGCGTGCGCACAAGCGAGCAATTCAATGCATTGTTCGCGCTGCATCGCACGCGTACCACTTTTGCTACGATACTGAATGATGCCGGCTCCGCCTTTGAGGACGGCGGTGACTTTCGCTATCAAGTCAGAGGTGTCTTCAGTCTCCGGAGTGACGGCGTAAATTCCGCGAATTTGACTAGTGTCGTGCTTCACTCGCCGCCATCTGCCTGATCGCCATCTCGCGCCCAGAAAAGCCGATCCGGAATCAACTGTCCCATACCCGTTCTGTATGCAGAGTTGAGCGTTTGCCAAGTGTACTCCTGCGCATCACGCACCGCGTCCGGCACATCCAGACCATTGGCAATAGTCGCAGCGATTGCCGCCGCCAACGTACATCCGGACCCATGAAAAGAACTCTGTAATCGTTGCCAACTATCTGCGCGAATCAGCCCGCCGCTGGCGTAAAGCGAATTTGTTACCTGAGCCGTGTTTTCATGAGTGCCGGTAACGAGTACATATTCCGCACCCATCTCGAGAAGCCTGGCCGCGCATTCATCCAGGCCAGGCATCTCGGTTTCGTCGGCGTCATCAAACGCGAGGTGTCTTGCCTCGTGGCTATTGGGCGTCAGGACCGTCACCTGCGGGATCAGAAGCTCGCACATCGCCGCGACCATTTCATCGGATGCAAGTTCGTCACCGCCGCCGGATGCGAGCACCGGATCAAGGACGAACGGCACCTGCGGATAGTCAGACACCACCTCAGCAATTGCCGCGATCGCTTCGACGCTGCCCAGCAATCCCGCCTTGAAAACACTCACCGGCGCGTCCTCGAGAACGCACCGCGCCTGATCGGCAACCCACTCGGCATCGATAGGCAACTTGTCTTCGACGCCAAACGTATCCTGAACGGTAAGCGCTGTGACTACGGACAGCGGATGGCAACCCATGCTCGAAAGAGTAAGGATGTCGGCATGCAACCCGGCTCCACCGCTCGGATCGGTCGCCCCAAAAACCAGAACCATCGGCGGTGTGTCAGCCACAGCGATGCGAACGCGCATGATTGCTTTAAAATGGGATTCTATCTGAAAAGAATCGCGACAATGACTACTACCGAAAACACCGTTACCAAAGCTTACATGTGCCTGATCTGCGGCTTTATTTACGACGAAGCCGCTGGCGTACCTGATGAAGGCATCGCGCCGGGCACGCGCTGGGAAGACGTACCAATAAACTGGGTGTGCCCGGAATGCGGTGCTCGCAAGGACGATTTTGAACTGATCGAGATCTGACAGAGGTCAAATATGCGCATACTCCACACCATGCTTCGGGTTGGCGACCTGAAGAAATCGATCGATTTCTACACCAGCGTACTTGGCATGCGCGTCCTCCGACAATCCGATTATCCGGAGGGCCGCTTCACTCTTGCTTTCGTCGGATACGGTGACGAAAGTGAGCATTCCGTTCTGGAACTCACGCACAATTGGGACACCACCAGCTACGATCTCGGAAACGGCTATGGCCATATCGCTGTCGATGTCGATGACGCCTATCAGGCGTGCGACGTAGCGCGTGAAAAGGGCGGTAAGGTAACGCGTGAGGCCGGGCCGATGAAACATGGCACCACAGTCATCGCTTTCGTTGAAGATCCCGACGGCTATAAGATCGAATTTATTCAGAAGAAGCGTTGAGGCGCAGCCACACCTGATTCGCGAGGGACGCGAAATCCGCGACACTAAGGGTTTCGGCGCGCCTTACCGGATCAATGTCGCAAACGACGAAATCCTCGATCAAGACGAGTTCGCGCAGTGAGTTGCGCAATGTTTTGCGCCTCTTTGAAAATGCCGCCTCAACGACGCGGCGAAACAATGAACTGTCCTTCAAGCTGATTCGGTGCGCCGGCAACATGCGCACGACCGACGACCAGACCTTGGGTTGGGGACGAAAGACCGTCGGCGGCACATCAAATAGCGGCTCAACCTGCCAGCGATATTGCAACATGACACTCAACCGTCCGTATTCGGGCGTCGCTGGAGCGGCCCCCATGCGGTCAACGACTTCCTTCTGAAGCATGAAGTGGCAATCCCGCACCGAGTCCCAGATTGCGTCCACAGCAAACAGAATCGGTGTTGAAATATGGTACGGGAGATTGCCGACTAACCGCAGACCATCACCAATTGAGCGGAAATCGAAATCCAGCACGTCTGCACGATGAATTGTCAGCGCCTTGTCTGAAAATCGCTGTTCCAGCAATTGAGCGTCATCACGATCGATTTCGATGGCATCCATTTGAGCGACCGCCCCCAGAAGGGATTCTGTCAGCGCACCTCGGCCGGGGCCAATTTCAACCAAGTGGTCGTTTTTGCGAGGCGCGATCGATCTGACAATTCGATCAATATAACTGCGATCGATGAGGAAGTTCTGGCTGAAACGCCGCCTAGGACGATGGTACTGCATTGGCTCAATGATGGAAGCGCAAGTTAGCGCCAGTCAGCTTTCGTCGAGCCGGTCATCAACGTAGGCCTTGTCCCGCTGTTGCCGTACCCACTCTTGCGCCGCCAGATCGGCTTTGCGCAAACGGATCGTCTGCCGTGCCATCACCCGCTGCCGCTCCTCTGACAAATCCTCGTCCCGACGTTCGAGCACCTTGATCAAATGAAACCCAAATGGCGTTTGCACCGGATCGCTGACCTGGCCTGGCTGCAATGCATTCATTGCGCGTTCAAATTCCGGGACCGTTTCTCCGGGAGACAACCAGCCGAGATCGCCGCCTTTGGCAGCACTCCCATCGTCCGAATGCTGCCTCGCAAGGTCGCCAAAATCAGCGCCGCCCATTACGATCCGGTCTTTTAGACCGGACAGGCGTTGACTCGCATCCTGCTCAGACACGACCTCATTCAAGCGGATCAATATGTGCTGCGCGTGCGTTTGCTGCACAATCAACTTCGCGTTATTCCCTCGAATGTCGAGAAGCGTGACGATGTGAAATCCATTCGCACTGCGCAGGGCCTCGCTGACTTCTCCGACCCGCATTCCCGACACTGCATCGACGAATAGCTCAGGTAATTGCTCGGCGGTGCGCCACCCCAGGCTTCCCCCTTGAAGCGCATCGTCAGCGTCCGAAACACTGGCCGCGACCTGGCGAAAATCAGCACCGCTTTTAAGCTGACGAAGCGCGTCCTCCGCAACCTCACGATTGCTTTTTATTTCATCTGGATTCGCGCCCTCCGGCACCAGAATAAGAATATGCGCGACGTTGTATTGATCGTCCTTGCTAGTGCTCTCGGCCTGGTTACGCAAGTGACTATCGATCTCGGCTTCGGTGATCGTGACCTTATTGTCAACCTCGCGCTCCTTCAATCGCGCGATCATAATCTGCATGCGAATTCTCTCCCTGAATCGGGAAATATCGAGCCCTTCCGCCTCCATCGCTTCGCGAAACTTCTCGCGCGACAAGCTGTTCTCCTCAGCCATCCGGTCTATTGCTTTATTGAGTTGACCGTCTGTCACGCGTATACCTGTCCGCCTTGCGTTTTGCACCAGAATCCGTGACGTCACCATGCGCTCAAGCACCTGTCGCTGAAGGGCCGCGCCCTCCGGCAACGGCGTTCCCTGAGCATTCAGCTGACGCACGGCCAACTTGACTTCGTTCGCGAGTTCAAGCTCAGTGATGACTTCATTGTTAACGACGGCGACTATACGGTCGAGGAGTAGTGTCTCGTCACGTGCGCCGTCCTCCTGCGCACTGGCAGCGGCGCTGGCAAGTAACAAAACCACGGCTAAGGATATACGTTTCATGACTTGGTTCGAATGAAAGGACAAAGTTTGAACGAATCGGATCTGGGAGCCTGTCGGACTTAGGTGTTCGAAAGCGAAACACGGGCTCGATTTAGACCCAGCAAGGGCGAGGACAGATTTTAACGATTTCACGCATGTTAATGAAACAGCGCATATCGGGAATATGTAAGGAGAAAGCCGTGAAATTATGGGCCGCTCTGATTCCTGTTCTCTGGCACCTTTGCAGCCGAATTATCCTGATTCCGACAGCCTCCTGGCGGCAGACGCGAAGCAAACTGTGACCCTCATGCATGCCTTGTCGCGATGGCGTCTGCAACTGCCGCCCTTAACTGCAATGTTGGGAAGCCGCGCGTCAATTGCAAAGGTGCTAACAAAGTCTGAAAGTACTTTTCTTGAAGAACTACCGGGATGCCCACTCACTGCAACATTTTCAAGAACCTGCTAGTTCAGTTTTGAGTAACCGCCGATGTTTCTCCGTAGCGTATCGAGCGGATTGAGGCCAATCCGAGACACCCCATTTAGCTCCAGCTGCAGGAAAAAAGACGTGGTGTAGTTTTCAGCACTATTGACAAAGTGATGCGCTACCAGCCGCGTAGTCCAGCAGCCGGCATTGTACTCCAGCCCCGCGAGCCCTTCGAGTATCTTGTCGTCATGTAACGAGTAGTTCCATCGAGCCAACGCATACCAATTTGACGTCAACGGCCATTGCGTAGACATATCGACCTGCTCCTGAAATACACGGGTATACCGGTACGCCAGGTTGAGCACCTTTCCGGGCTCGGGCCGGTATCGCAGCGCATGATTACTGCGCTCTATTTGATCGTCCACGGCGCCGTACTGCAGGAACGAATCGAACCACCACGATGTCGCCACTTTCCCCCCTGCGCCCAACAACACATCGGACCGGTTTGCACTCGGCGGCGGCAAATTCAACGTGACTTTAGGTTCGGAAAAAAAGTAGCGCTGGCCAACAATGAATCGCAGGCGCTCGTCTCCGTTGCGAGGATCAATGAAGCGGCTGGTGACCGCTGCTGTCACTTCGTTAGCGTCGTTTATGCGGTCTCCGCCGGTGAATTTGTTCTCCCAAAACAGCTGTGCCGTATCGAACACGGCTTCGCCTGAATCGTAATTCGGTAACGAATTCTGGTCCACAAACGGGATATTGACGTAAAACAACCTTGGCTCCAGGGTCTGCGTGAACCTTGAACCAAATACAGACGTATCACGCTCAAATGTGACACCGCTATCCACACTAAAAATTGGCAACTCGCGCGTCTGATCCGGCTGTGCATTTTCATCGAAAGTGTAGCGAGTGACGTGATACCCCACCTTGGGCGTCACGTAGAACGCCGAGTTTCTCAGCGGCAAGCTGAAGCTCGGATAGATCGTATCGCGCCGCCCGCTAACCAGCGTGGGATGCTCGAAGTCAACAAGTTCACCCTTGATGTTCGTGTCCAGACCGAGACCAATCGGACGCGTACCCAGAAATGTGACTTGCGGTACACGCGCGTAGGGCGGTACCAGTGGGTTGAGAGGATCCTGCAGGGTCTGAAATTTTTGAACGCGCCCAGTCAGATTCCACCACCCGCCGTCATAGCTCAAGCCACCTTCACGCGGCAGGTTGGTCAATGAGGTGGCCGCGATCTGATCACTCAGATCGATAAAATAGAAATCATCCGAAACGCCCAGCATTGTCAGATAGCCGGTTGTATTGGTACTGAACCGCTGATTGTGACGCAACGCGTATGCATAGCGCTTCTCGTCACGGACGCGATCGTGGCCCAGATACTCTGCCCGCACCTCACCATTGAGCTTCGGTTGCAAGTAACGAAACTGTCCTTTAAGTTGTGTGCCCCGCTTCTCCATGTAGCGCGGCGCAAGTGTCGCATCGTAGTTGGGGGCAATATTGAAATAATATGGAAGTGTCAACTCAAATCCACTCGCCGCCGTCTGGCCGATTGATGGTGGCAAAAGGCCGCTCTTGCGCTTACCGCTCAAAGAAAAGTCCAGGTACGGCGAATAGAGGATCGGTACACCCTTGAAAACGACGGACGCATTTCGTGCGATGCCGAGGTCGCGCGATTGATAAAGCTCAAGCGTCTTCACGCGCATATACCAATCTTCGTCTCCGACTTCGCAGTTGGTGTAAGTCGCCTCTTCAACTCGGACCGTGTCGCGACTTTCGGCAACAAGGCGTCGCGCCTGGCCGCGCGCGTTCACGTCTTCGTTAACCAGAAAGTATTCTGCCTGCTCGATCTCGCCGGTAGAGTCGACGAGGTTATACCGTAGCCCCTGCCCGTTGACTACCGCACCTGCGCGCTCGAACCGTACTTTCCCTCTCGCCGTTAGTTCCTGTTTAACAACGTCGAGGCGGAGGTGCTCGGCAAAAACGGCTTCGCCTTGCCGGCGAAATCGAACATTCCCGAACGCTTCAAGCTCGATTTCCTGGTGGCCGCGAATTCGATCTGCGTCAACGAAGACGACTGCGCTCTCATCAACCTCGTCGTGCGGCAAGAGTTCTCGCTGCAGCTTCAGCCCCAGCTCCTGCGCATTTGCGGTGCAAGGAAGCGTACTGAACAGTATTGCAAGTCCCGGTAAGATTTTGTGCAGCATCGACCGCGGCAAGTTTTCTCGAGGTGCTAGCAGCTTGTAGGGCTCAGGGTGATGCGGCAGCAATGTCGCGTGAATGGTTCATATTTCACTGCTTTCTCCTTGCGTACTCTCGATATTCGCAGTTTCATTCATGTGCGTGAATCAAACAAAATTCGGCTCCCGCTCTTTCACTATTGCGCCATCGCACATACAAGTGCGACAGGCTGCTAGAATCCAGACGAATCATAACGTCAATCTGCACCATCACGTTGGAACGTTCTGAGTCTCTCAAACGCTGGCTAGCGTCCCACGCGACCAGCCCACATTTTGTCTTGTCTCCTGCGTCGGCGGATGCGAGTTTTCGCCGCTATTTCCGCATTCGCTACGAGGACGACTCAACCCAGATCGTGATGGACGCACCGCCGCAGTTCGAAAACTGTGCGGCCTTTGTCAACATTGCTCAAATGATGGCCGCTTGCGGGCTTAACGTTCCGCGGGTTATAGCGTCAGACATAGAACAGGGTTTTCTCCTTCTATCCGACCTGGGTTCGAAAATATACTTGTCAGCGCTCGACGACTCTAACGCCGATGATCTGTTTGACGATGCGACAACTGCACTCGTTCGTTGGCAACTCGCCAGCCAAGCAGAAACGTTGCCAGCCTATGATGACGAATTATTGCGCAAAGAACTCAACCTGTTTCCTGACTGGTACGTGGACAGGCACCTCGGCTTGCGCCTCGCCCCGAGCCAGCGCGAGATCATGCAATCAATGTTTGACCTCATCATCCGCGATAACCTGTCTCAGCCGTCGACCTACGTTCACAGAGACTTCATGCCGCGAAATCTTATGGTCTGTGAACCTAATCCAGGGATACTGGATTTTCAGGACGCCGTGTACGGACCGATATCGTATGACGTCGTATCCCTGTTTCGTGACGCGTTCATCAGCTGGGAAGAGGAACGCGTAATTGACTGGGTGGTACGTTACTGGGAAAAAGCGCGTGCAGCACAGTTGCCGGTTCGGTCCGATTTCGGAGAGTTCTATCGCGAGTTTGAGTGGATGGGTCTGCAGCGCCACATTAAGGTACTCGGCATATTTGCCCGCATTCGCCACCGCGACGGCAAGCCGGCATATCTGGAAGACGCGCCTCGCTTCGTGCAGTACATTCGTTCAGTCGGGGAACGATATTCGGCGCTCGCTCCATTGATACGATTGTTTGACGAGCTTGATGGGCAAAGCGAAACCGGCGGGTTCAGCAATCGCACATGATCGATCCACTCACAGCAATGGTTCTCGCGGCGGGACGCGGCGAGCGAATGCGGCCACTGACCGATTTCACGCCAAAGCCACTGCTTGAAGTTGGGGGCGAGTCGCTAATTGTGCGTCACATCACCAAACTGGCGGCTACGGGATTCAAGCGAATCATCGTGAACCACGCGTATTTCGGAGAACAGATCGAAGCGGCACTCGGCGATGGCGCTCGCTGGGGAGTGACAATTGCCTTTTCTGCCGAGATTGAAGCGCTGGAAACGGCTGGTGGCATTGCCAATGCACTGGGTCTGATCGGCGTGGACGCTTTTGCTGTCGTAAACAGCGACGTGTACTCAGACTACGACTACGACAAGTTGTCGGTAGCAACTTCAATACTGTCGCGCAGTTCAAACCAGATTGCGCATCTTGTACTGGTAGACAACCCCGCGCACCACCCTCATGGAGATTTTGGTCTGGACAGTGGCACAGTAGTGACTATGGCAGCTGATAAATTGACGTTCAGTGGAATTGCCGCTTATCGGCGTGAAATGTTCGAATCGATATCTCCTGGTGAGAAGAAGCCGCTTGCTCCTCTGATTCAAGAACAAATTCGAACACGGCGTGTATCGGGTGAACACTACACGGGTCGCTGGGCTGATATTGGAACCCCCGAGCGCCTTGCTTCCCTTAACGAATTGCTTGAACGGGAATCGACTTGATCTACACGCCCAAGCAGTTCTCGGAAGATGATCGGAGCCGATTGTTCCGCTTCATGCGACAACACAGCTTTGCGACGCTGATTTCCGGTGCCAACGACGAGCCATCGGTTGCACATGTACCGGTTTTCGTCGATGAAGCGACCAACCTTATTCGTGCGCATGTTTCGCGCGCAAATCCACTATGGCGTGAATTCGCACCTGATCGCAAGGTGCTCCTGATATTTCATGGTCCGCATCACTATATTTCACCGAATTGGTACACAACCCACCCCAGCGTCCCGACCTGGAATTATGCTGTGGTTCACGTGTCCGGATTTCCGCGCGTAATCGAAGGCCAGAGCAAAGTGGACCGCGCAATGATTGCGTCAATGCTGCACGAACTCGTTGACGAGAACGAGGCGCAATTTTCCCGGCCCTGGAAAATGGAACTGCCCGGTGATTACATGCAGCAAATGATAGACGGCATCGTCGCGTTTGAGGTTCGTGTGACAGGCGTTACCGGAAAGTTCAAGCTATCCCAGAATCGGCCGGCAAACGACCGATCAAGCGTGATCGACGCGCTTCAGAAATCGGGCAATGAAGACGCCGAGGGTGTCGCCAATCTGATGAAAGAAGTCATTTACGGCAAGAACGAATAGCGTCCGCTTATAATTCGATCATCATCATTGCGCTAGGCAATCCTCGATGCAGATCAATCAGATCCGCGCCAACAGGCGCAAACGACTTGCCGACTCCATGGGAAGTGGCGTCGCAATACTTCGTGCTGCTCCGGAACGAACCCGTAATCGCGACGCGAACCATCCTTACCGCTTTGACAGTTATTTCCATTACCTGAGCGGTTTTCCGGAAACTGACGCCATCCTTGTCATCGTTGCCGGCGCATCTCCTAAAACAATACTGTTCTGTCTGGACAAAGACCAGGAACGGGAGATCTGGGATGGATTTCGCTACGGGCCTGTCCGGGCGCGAGAAATGTTTGAACTGGACGAGACGCATTCAATCACGAAAGTGGACGAGATTCTTCCAACGCTCCTGTCAAATCAGGATGCGTTGTATTACGAGCTTGGTAGCGACCAGCAATCGGACAATAAGGTAATCGACTGGCTGAACCAAGTGCGGGCACTGGGTCGAAGCGGCGTCACCGCGCCAGACCAGATCCACGATATTCGATCGATTCTGGATGAGATGCGGGTCGTCAAGGACTCTTCAGAAATTGAAACCATGCGACGCGCTGCGCGCATCTCTTCGCAGGCCCACGTGCGGGCAATGCAGCTAACGCGACCCGGAATGATGGAATACCAGGTAGAAGCAGAATTTCTCCATGAATTCCGCCGCAACGGAGCCCAATCGCCGGCGTACACCTCGATCGTAGCCGGAGGCGCCAATGCCTGTGTTCTGCATTACGTCAACAACGACGCAGTTCTGAATGACGGCGACCTGCTGTTGATCGATGCGGGCTGCGAACTCGACGGCTACGCATCAGACATTACCCGCACATTTCCGGTAAATGGCAAATTTACTGGGCCGCAGCGCGACGTCTACGAACTTGTTCTTGCCGCACAGGCAGCGGCAATAGAGCAGGTCAAGCCCGGGAACGAGTGGGAAGATCCGCACCGCGCCGCACTACAAATTCTGGTCCAGGGGATGCTGGATCTTGGTCTGTGCAGTGGAACACCCGAGTCAGTGATCGAGACGGGTGACTACAGAAAGTTCTACATGCACCGTACAGGGCACTGGCTGGGCATGGATGTACACGACGTCGGCGATTACAAACGTAACGGAGAGTGGCGCAAGCTCGAACCTGGAATGATGCTTACCGTAGAGCCCGGTTGCTATATCCGGCCCGACGATTCCGTCCCCGAGCAATTCTGGAATATCGGTATACGCATTGAAGATGATGCCCTGGTGACTGACGGCGGCTGCGACATCATCACCTCGGACGTTCCCAAGTCAATCGCGGAAGTTGAATCCCTCATGGCGGGCTAGCCTGCATGTTTCACGAAGGATTCACTTCTCAGGGGAAATGTGGCTAAACAGGTTGGACGATCGGCCGCAGGGCAATAGCCGGACTATTGCTCAAGGTCGATCGTTCAAACTCTGACGGCACATTTTTCCTGAAAGTGAATAGGTACAATCCGTCCAATGCGACAATGCCAAAAAGCCGTCCAATCAAGTTGATTTGGTTCGCAAATACGTGGAACACGAAACCGCCTTCGTGAAATATGCAGGCTGATCTGCGAATGAACGGGCGAGTGTGGGATGCAGTCATCGTCGGTGGCGGGCCGATTGGTTGCGCTACGGCAATCGCGCTCACTGGCAGCGGACTGGATGTCATCGTTCTTGAAGCAAATAGCGACGATCAGCGGGCACCCGACGCCAGAACGCTAGCACTTTCGTGGAACAGCCGACTTATTCTGGAACGCTTGCATGCATGGTCTGCGTGTCGGCCTGCAACACCGATTGAGACGATTCATGTTTCCCATCGCGGTCGTTTCGGGCGAGCTGAGCTGAATGCGAGCGACGTACGCCTCCCCGCTCTCGGTTATGTGCTCCGCCATTCCGACGTTCATCGGGCACTTCGCGAAAGAGTGCGCGAGAGCGCTGTGGAATATAGGGATGGTTTTGCTGTTGCTGATATTGTCATCGGCGCCGAAGCCGCAGAGATTTCAGGAACGACATCATGCGGCAAACAAAACATCCAGGCCAAACTGGTAATCGTGGCCGACGGCGGCGCGTCTCTAACAAAATCCGTGTCAACAGGAATCCGCGACTACGATTATGACCAGGCAGCCATTGTCGGCCTGGTCCGCTCCGACCGTCCTCATGGGAAGCGCGCTTACGAACGCTTCACGCCGACAGGGCCAATCGCGCTGCTACCATCCGCAGACGAGTTCGCATTTGTCTGGTCCTGCAAACCCGAGCTAGCGCCGTCGCTGCTGGCGATGGACGATGACTTGTTCCTGAAAGAGTTACAACTTTCATTTGGTGACAGAGCCGGACATTTCGTTGGTTTGCGCCAACGGGCCATGTTTCCGCTTGTTTTAAGAGTCATGCGAGAACGGGCAAGTGCACGACTGATGTTGCTCGGCAACGCCGCGCAGTCTCTGCACCCGATCGCAGGACAGGGATTCAATCTCGGTTTGCGGGACGTGTGGGATCTCGCCGAGATCATCAGATCGCGAAACGGACAAGAAATCGGCGACCGAGCAATGACCACGCAGTACCGCAAACGGCGACAACTGGACCGAGCCAGGGGCATCGCGCTTACCGATACGCTTGCAAAATTGTTCTCAACCGATTCTGCTCCTCTCGCCTTGGGACGTGGGGTTGGACTTGCGCTATTAGATGCATTACCACCGGCGAAACGCAGCATCATGCATCACATGATTTTTGGCGTAAGGAGCTAACGCACTCACCGCAAACCGGAGGGTGCGGAATCATCGCTCGGGGAAAAGCCTTGATTCTGTGTATAAACGCGCGTTTGGATTATGGCATTGCGGTTGCGACGACTGCCCGCTCCATAAATGCATCGCAGGCTTGCATGGGGGAGGAAGGTTTGCGATAAAATGGCCGCCTTTTTCTGTGCGCAGCGTGTGCCATGCAGATTGGTCGTCACAAAATTTCCAACCGTTTGATCGCCGCTCCAATGGCAGGCGTGACCGACCGACCGTTCCGGCAACTGTGCAAACGCCTCGGGGCCGGCATGGCGGTCTCCGAGATGGTGACCGCCAATAGTGCACTTTGGAATACTGTAAAAACGCGCCGCAGATGCGACCACGCAGGCGAAACACACCCTATAGCGGTGCAGATTGCTGGTGGCGAACCGCAGATGATGGCTGTTGCAGCAAAGCACAACGTTGATCTCGGCGCGGAAATTATCGACATCAACATGGGATGCCCGGCAAAGAAAGTATGCAGCCAGGCCGCCGGTTCCGCGCTGCTAAAGGATGAACATCTTGTAGGCCAAATATTAGACGCGGTAGCAACATCCGTTGATGTTCCGGTTACCCTGAAAATCAGAACCGGCTGGGACAAGCAGTACAGGAACGCAGTACGTGTTGCCCATATGGCCGAGTCCGCAGGGGTGCGGGCAATTGCTATCCACGGCCGCACGCGCGCAGACTTTTTCAATGGCCAGGCAGAGTACGACACGATCGCCGAGGTCAAGTCCCGCGTCAGTATTCCGGTGATCGTAAATGGTGACATTGATTCGCCACAAAAAGCCAGGCAGGTGCTTGATCAAACGGGCGCTGACGCTGTTATGATCGGTCGTTCCGCACAGGGAAGGCCGTGGATATTTCGAGAGATCAGCCATTTCCTTGATCACGGCGAAGAACTTGGCGCACCGTCGCCGAAAGAAATTCAGATGCTACTGGTAGAGCACATTCAGGATTTGTACGCGTTTTACGGTGAATATACGGGTGTAAGAGTCGCGCGCAAACATATCGGCTGGTATACGCGGACGCTTGTCGGCGGCGAACAGTTTCGGCAGCGGATGAACAAGATGGAAACTGCAAAGCAGCAAGTTTCGGCTATCCAACTCTTTTTCGACAATCTCACGAGTGATCAGCCAAATTTCATGAACACGCTCAAGTGCGCTGCATGATTAACGAAAACGAAATTTCCCAATGTGTTCGAAAGGCGATCGACGCCTACTTTCGCGATCTTGACGGCGAACGACCGGGCGCGATTTACGACATGGTTCTGTGTTCAGTTGAGAAGCCACTTATCGAAGTGGTGTTGACCCGGGCCAGCGGTAACCAGACGCATGCCGCACAGCTCCTGGGACTGAATCGAAATACACTACGTAAGAAAATGAAAACCTACGGGATCAAGTAAGCACTACACCAATCTGCATTGATCCGCCCGCAAGCCCAATGCGGGCGGTTTTGTTTTTTCAGACCGGACAAAAATGACTACACGAAGACAGGCTCTTATCAGCGTTTCCGACAAGACCGGCATTGCTGATCTCGCAAAAACGTTTGTGCGTTTCGGCATCGAAATTCTATCCACGGGTGGAACTGCAAGATTATTGAAAGACGCAGGGCTCGCGGTCACCGAAATCGGAGAATATACCGGATTCCCCGAAATGCTTGATGGTCGCGTCAAGACGCTGCATCCCAAGGTTCATGGCGGCATACTCGCTCGTCGTGATATTGAAGCACACGTTCAGGCACTGGAAGACCACGCTATCCCCGCGATCGATATTGTCGTCGTCAATCTCTATCCGTTCGCGGCAACGGTTGCGAATCGCGACTGTACGCTCGAAGATGCGATCGAAAATATCGACATCGGTGGACCGACCATGGTGCGGGCGGCAGCGAAAAACTGGCAGCACGTCACGGTCATAACGTCACCCGCAGATTATCCGGCACTCACACTGGAAATTGAATCAGCCGCCGGCGCAATCAGTCTAGAAACACGCTTTCGTCTTGCACGTCAGGCGTTTTCACATACAGCGGCCTATGACGCCGCAATCAGCAACTACCTGACAGCAACCGACATTGCCGGCAAGCGGTTGCCGTTCCCGGCGCAGGCAAACATGAACTTCTCTAACGTGCAGAACCTGAGGTATGGGGAGAACCCACACCAACAGGCGGCTTTCTACCGTGACCTGGCTCCAGCCGCCGGCTCGCTGTCGAACTATGCACAGTTGCAGGGAAAGGAATTGTCGTACAACAATATCGCGGACTCGGATGCCGCCTGGGAGTGCGTCAAGACATTTGACGAACCAGCGTGCGTCATTGTCAAGCACGCCAATCCATGTGGTGTCGCCGTAGACGCTACAGTTTTAGACGCCTACAAGAAGGCTTTCACGACTGACACCACTTCCGCATTTGGCGGCATTATCGCTTTCAATCGTGCTCTCGACTCAGCCACAGCCGAAGCGGTAAGCGGGCAATTTGTCGAAGTGGTCATCGCGCCGGAAGTTGATGACGCTGCGCGAGCCGTTTTTGCCAAAAAACAGAACGTGCGCGTTCTGGAAATACCACTCGGCCACGGAGCGAATGAATTTGACTACAAACGCATCGGTGGCGGACTGCTGATCCAGACACCGGACGTCAAGAACATCAGTTCGAACGATCTGCGCATCGTCACCCGCAAGAAACCTGACAAAAAACAGATGGCCGATCTGCTGTTCGCCTGGAGAGTCGCAAAGTTCGTCAAGTCCAATGCTATTGTGTTCTGCAAGGATGGCATGACGCTAGGCGTCGGCGCGGGACAGATGAGCAGGGTAGATTCGGCTCGGATAGCGTCGATCAAGGCGGAAAACGGTGGCCTTTCACTCGACGGTTCGGTCATCGCATCTGATGCGTTCTTCCCGTTCCGAGATGGGATCGACGTCGTAGCCAATGCCGGCGCAACCGGCATTATCCAGCCTGGTGGCAGCGTCAGAGACGAAGAAGTCATCGCTGCCGCCGACGAACACGGCGTCGCGATGGTGTTTACCGGTGTTCGTCATTTCCGGCATTGAACCAGCGCTCAAACAACTGGCGCTACAAGCAGATACACGTGAACTTCACTATGCGGTTGATACGTCTGACCGCTGAATCTGATTAACGGGTAGAGCAGGCAACAAACAATGGACGTTCTTGTAGTCGGCGGTGGCGGTCGCGAACATGCGCTCGCATGGCGTCTTGCACAATCTCAGCGTGTATCGCGAGTCTATGTAGCTCCAGGCAACGCCGGGACCAGCAGCGAAGACGGATTGTTTAATATTGAACTCTCCAAGACCGAAGACTTGATTCAGTTTGCGCAACGTGAATCCATCTCGATGACGGTAGTCGGTCCCGAGGCGCCATTGAGTGAAGGTATCGTTGATGCTTTTCGGGCTGAAGGTCTACGAATATTCGGACCGGGAAAAGACGCAGCGCGCCTGGAAAGCTCAAAGGACTTTGCCAAAGAATTTATGGCGCGACACGATATCCCGACATCGGGCTATCGTACGTTCGACGATCCGTTACCCGCGCATGACTACATTCGCGAGCGTGGCGCACCAATTGTCGTCAAGGCAGATGGGCTGGCGGCGGGCAAGGGCGTCGTAGTCGCGCAATCCGAAGAGCAGGCGCACGCGGCCGTTGACATGATGCTTGTTGACAACGGCATGGGCAGCGCCGGCGCACGCGTCGTCATCGAAGACTTTCTCGAAGGCGAGGAGGCCAGTTTCATCGTGATGGTCGACGGCGAACACGTTTTGCCACTTGCTTCCAGCCAGGATCACAAACGCTTACTCGACGGTGACGAAGGACCGAATACCGGAGGAATGGGTGCATATTCCCCGGCGCCGGTTCTGACACCGTCATTACATGCGCGCGCGATGCGCGAGGTCATTCGGCCGGTCGTAACGGGCATGGCGCAATCTGGCACACCATATACGGGATTTCTTTACGCCGGACTGATGATCTCGCCGGATGGTGTGCCTAAAGTGCTGGAATTCAACTGTCGCATGGGTGATCCGGAAGCACAGCCAATCATGCTGCGTCTGAAAAGCGATCTGTATTCGCTCCTTGACCATGCAATCACGGGGACTCTCGATCAGGCAGAGGCCGAGTGGGACCGTAGAGTCGGGCTAGGAGTTGTCATGGCAGCTGCCGACTATCCCGCCAACCCACGCAAAGGTGACCAAATTACGGGGCTACCACCGGGAGGCGACGATAGTCACGTGTTTCATGCAGGAACTGCTCTCAAAGACGGAAAAATCGTAACCAGCGGCGGCCGTGTCCTCTGCGTAACCGCCCTCGGCGATACGGTTCGGATGGCACAACGGCGAGCCTATGAGATCGCCGATCAAATCCACTTCGACGGAAAACAGATGCGCCGCGATATCGGGTTTCACGCTATCGGCGCCCGCAAGAGTATCTTGTAGACAATCATGCAGAGCAGTGTTGTCAAAGACTATTTCGTCGGATTACAGGACAACATTGTGTCGCGCCTGGAAGACTTCGATGGCAAGCTATTTCGCCGCGATTCGTGGAATCGACCACAAGGTGGCGGAGGGATAAGCCGGCTCGTCGAGCAAGGAAATGTTCTTGAGCGCGGTGGCGTCAATTTCTCACACGTTTTCGGGCAAACTCTGCCACCGTCTGCCAGTGCGTCGCGACCGGAACTTGCCGGACGCTCGTTCGAAGCGATGGGCGTATCGCTGGTACTACATCCGCACAATCCCTACGTACCCACGGTGCACATGAACGTGCGCTTTTTTCTGGCAATGAAGGAAGGTGCCGAACCGGTGTGGTGGTTTGGCGGCGGGATGGATCTCACGCCATATTACGGATTCGAAGAAGACGCAATTCACTTCCACACGATCTGCAAACAAGCGCTCTCGCCATTCGGCGCCGAAGTTCACGCGGAGTACAAAGCCTGGTGCGACCGCTATTTCTTTCTTAAGCATCGCAACGAACCACGCGGAATTGGGGGCGTGTTCTTTGATGACTTATCCGACCCCGATTTCGAATCCTGTTACGCGCTGACAAGAAACGTAGGCGACCACTTTCTCGACGCCTACCTGCCCATCGCTACGCGAAGGCGTGATCACGCCTATGGCGAGCGGGAGCGCGATTTCCAGGCTTACAGGCGCGGTCGCTACGTAGAATTCAATCTCGTGTTTGACCGCGGGACACTTTTTGGACTGCAGTCGGGTGGAAGAACCGAATCGATACTCATGTCGCTACCTCCAATCGTGAAATGGCGCTACGACTGGAAGCCTGAATCCGGCTCACCGGAAGCACGTTTGTATGATGTATTCCTGACTGGCAAGAATTGGGTTTAACGATTCACGCTTGCTGTCATCCAGCAGTTGCAATTCGTTGACGGCACCAATTCTTGAGATTCGCAATTTCGCCCTTGACTTGCTCGTCCTGAACCTGATTGCGCCACCAATTCAAACACCGCACGCCATTCTTGCGAGTTGAATATTGCGGCCCGAATTGTCGCTCGCGTCGGTCGGCTTCGACTGATTGTGCCCGGATTGGTCATACTTAAATCAGGTTCGCAGAAACACTAAAGAACGAAACGACGCAGATTCAGCCGCTTATCCTGCACGATCCATCAGGCACAAGGCTTGCATCTTTTAGCCTAACGGAAGTGGAACTACCGCACATGTAAATGTGATGCGTTTTTCGCCACCCCGTGAAGATGTCTCCTGCAAGCGTAGTTGTTATGGCCAGCACTGTTAGTGCTGGCCTTTTTTTGCGCGCAATTTGCGGACTTAAATGCTATTCACCGAGGTAGGCCTGACGCACTTGCGGGTTATCGAGCAGACTCGCCGAATCGCCCGAAAGCGTAACCAGCCCACTCTCCATTACATAGCCGCGATTGCTCACGTCTAACGCAAGTCGCGCGTTCTGTTCAACCAGAAGAATAGTTACGCCGTCGCGTGAAACTTGCCGCACGACTTCGAAAATCTTCTCCACCATCATGGGTGCCAGTCCCATCGAAGGTTCATCAAGCAGTAACAGTCTCGGCTGACTCATTAATGCGCGTCCGATGGCAAGCATTTGCTGCTCCCCTCCCGACAGCGTCCCGGCGGCTTGGCCGCGCCTTTCTTTCAGTCGAGAGAACATATGAAAAATTCGCTCGATCTCGTCGCGAATGAGGGCTTTGTCGTTACAGACATAGGCACCCATCTGAAGATTCTCCTCAACAGTCAGGCGACCAAATACACCGCGACCTTCCGGCACCAACGCAATTCCGAGTTCAACCAACTGATATGCCGGCCGGCCAGACACATCCTCGCCGTTGTATCTTACGTGCCCGCCGTGATGCAGCAATCCGCACACGGCTTTGAGCGTAGTGGTTTTGCCGGCGCCGTTGGCCCCGATCAGCGCGACCATCTCGCCTGCATCGACATGCAGATCAATACCTTTCACTGCATTGATTCCGCCATATGACACTTTGAGCTTGCTCGCCTCAAGCATACTCATGGCAATTCACCACCGAGATAGGCCTGAATGACTTTCGGATCTCTTTGTACGTCGGCCGGCGCTCCCTCCGCGATTTTCTTACCGTATTCAAGAACCGCAACACGATCGCACAAACCCATCACCAGCTTTACGTCGTGCTCAATAAGCAAAACGGTCACACCGTCGTCACGAATGCGCGACAGCAAGGCGCGCAGTGCTGTCGTCTCGGTCGCGTTCATGCCTGCCGCCGGTTCATCCAGCGCAAGCAGTTTGGGTTCGGTGGCCAGCGCACGCGCTATTTCGAGGCGGCGTTGATCACCATAGGGCAGGTTCTTCGCCAGCGCGTTCGCATGCGATCCGATGCCGACGTAGTCGAGCAATTCCTTGGACCGCCGGCGAATTGCCGCTTCTTCCTCACGTGTGCGCCTCGACCGTAAAATCGCGCCCAACGCGCCGGCGCTCGTGCGCGGATGGCGGCCAACCATGACGTTCTCGATCGCAGTCATGTTGTGAAAAAGACGAATGTTCTGGAACGTGCGCGCGATCCCGTACAACACAACCCGGTATGGTTTGACACCAACCAGATTATGCCCATCGAATTCAAACCGTCCCTTGTCGGAACGATACAAACCGGTCAGCACGTTGAATAACGTCGTTTTTCCGGCACCATTCGGACCGATCAGGCCATAAATATCGCCTTGCCGAATCGTCAGGGAAACGTGCGACAGCGCTACCAGACCACCAAAACGCTTCTCGATATCGCGCACCTGAAGCAATGTTTTACTTGCGACCGTCATTAGTCGTTGCGTTGAAATTCGCGCTTACGAATGGGCGATGGCCACAATCCAGTCGGTCGTATCAACATGACAAGAATAAGTGCCAATCCGAAGAGCAGCATCCGCAGGCTCTCCGGATCGACGATTACTTTGCCGAACAACTGCTGCTGGACTGGTGACGCCGTCGATCTCAGCACCTCCGGAAGCACCGCCAGCAGCAGCGCGCCGACTACCACACCTGAAACGTGCCCCATGCCACCGAGCACCACCATGCACAGGACCATGATCGATTCGAGAAGGACAAAGCTCTCCGGGCTGACAAATCCCTGGAAACTGGCAAACAAGCCACCGGCAACACCACCGAAACTGGCACCCATCGCAAACGCGAGCAACTTCACGTTGCGCGTGTTGATGCCCATCGACTGCGCAGCGACTTCGTCCTCGCGGATGGCGACCCAGGCACGCCCGATACGCGAGTCTTCAAGACGAACGCTAATAAACATGGCGAGCATCACCAGGCCGAGAAGAATGTAGTAGTAAAGATGTGTGCCCGAGAATTCGAGACCGAAGAACTGATGGGTGCGCGTCAGATCGAGTCCTCCGATAGAAATAGGATCGATGCGATTGATGCCAACAGGTCCGTTCGTGATATTGACCGGATGATCGAGGTTGTTCAGAAAAATGCGGATGATTTCGCCAAACCCCAGCGTCACGATTGCCAGATAGTCACCTCGCAAACGCAGCGTTGGTGCACCAAGCATGACGCCAAACAATGCGGCGACACCGGCACCGATCGGCAGAATCATCCAAAAAGGCAAATGTAGGCCAAATTGCGGAGACGCCAGCAACGCCCACGTGTAAGCGCCAACAGCGTAGAAAGCGATATAACCGAGGTCGAGCAAACCCGCAAACCCGACCACAATATTTAACCCGAGGGCGAGCATCGCGTAGATCAGTGCAAAATCGATGATGCGAACCCACGTGCGGCCGATGGCGTTGTCGACGACGAACGGCAGCACCGCTAGCGCAACCGCGACCAGTGCGTATCCAACCCAGACGGCGCGACGGTTTCGTTTTAGACGCGACAGACGCGAAAGAAAATTTTTCGTCATGCACGTTCCGCCACACGCTCACCCATGATTCCGGTAGGTCGTAACACCAGCACCAGTATCAGGACCAGAAACGCAAATACGTCCTGATAATGGCTACCCAGAAAACCACCAGTGATATCACCAATGTAGCCGGCTCCAATGCTCTCGATCAGACCCAGCAACAAACCCCCGAGCATTGCGCCACCAAGATTACCGATGCCGCCAAGAACTGCGGCGGTAAACGCTTTGAGACCAAGCATGAACCCCATCGAATAGTGGGCAATGCTGTAGTTGGCTGCGACGAGCACACCGGCTACTGCGCCCAACGCCGCTCCAATAACAAAAGTTGCCGATATGATCCTGTTGACGTTGACGCCCATTAATCCCGCGATTGCCTGATTCTCAGAGGTCGCGCGCATCGCGCGACCAAGTCGCGTGAAATGCACCAACAGTAGCAATGCCGCCATCAATGTTGCGGACACGATGATGATCACGATCTGCAAATCAGTGATGTTGGCGCCGGCAATAGTGTGTGGCTCGGACGAGAACAAACGCGGAAACGTTTTGTATTGCCGTCCCCAGATAATCATCGCTACGTTCTGCAACAGGATAGACATACCGATCGCAGTAATCAGCGGCGCAAGTCTCGGCGCGTTACGCAATGGACGATACGCAACGCGCTCGATCGAATATGCCAACGCCATGCATACGGCCATTGCGGCGGCTATTGCTAGCGCAATGATCAATACGATTGGCAGTCCAGCCGTCGAGCCAACGAGCATAGTCATCACCGTCAGGGCGACCATCGCGCCAATCATCACGACCTCGCCGTGGGCAAAATTGATCAGGCCAAGAATGCCGTAGACCATTGTGTAACCAAGCGCGACCAACGCATACACGCTACCGAGTACCAGCCCGTTCAGTACCTGCTGTAAGAATATGTCCATGATATGGGTGCGCCTTGTTTGAACGGCGACATGGCGGTCAAGAAAAACGGCGCCGATGGGCGCCGTCCTGTGTCAACTAGTGAACGAGTACTCATGCACTTCAGCTGCCACCTCCAACGGTTTCAATATATTCCCATTCTCCGTTTGTGACTTTATACAAACTGATTCCACCACCTTTGATGTCACCCTTTTCGTCGAACTGTACGTGGGCGCTCACACCTTGATGTTGAATCTTTGCCAGCACCGGCAGATAAACTGCGGCGTCAAACGAGTCAGCCTGCACCATTGCCGCAATCAACGTGTTCGTCGCATCGTAGGCATATGGAGCATAAAGCTGAATCTCCTGATTGAATACCTTGGTGTATTTTTCGGTAAACGCCGGGCCGTCGGGCATGTTCGCCAGCGGTACGCCTGGCGAGGATGCATACGCGCCCTCTCCTTCCTCACCGGCCAGGGTAAGAAATTGTTTCGTCTGGCAGCCATCGCCGCTCAGAAACGCCGCTTTCAGACCAAGATTCTTGATCTGCTTCATCATCGGGCCGGACTGCGAATCCATTCCACCATAAAACACGAGATCGGGTTTCATGCCCTTGATGCGGGTAAGAATGGCGGTAAAGTCCGTCTTCGTTGTATCGGTGAATTCGCGCGTGACAAGTTCGCCGCCGGCGTTTTTTGCGGCGAGTTCGAACTGATCGGCAAGACCTTTCCCATACGCCGAGCGATCATCAATGACCGCAATCCTCTTTGCCTGCAGGTTGTTTACTGCGTACTCGCCAAGCACCTTGCCCTGCTGCGCATCGTTGGCCATGACCCTGAACGCGGTCTCGTATCCCTGATTGGTGTAATCGACATTGGTTGCGGACGGCGAAATTTGTGCAACGCCGGCATCGTGATAAATTTTCGACGCAGGAATCGTTGTGCCTGAATTGAGGTGTCCGATCACGCCCGCAACTTTGTTATCGACGATTTTCTGGGCGACTACGGTCCCTTTCTGAGGATTGCCTTCATCGTCCTCAGAAACCATCTCGAAGCGAATACTTTCGCCAGCGATTACCAGACCGGCCTCATTCGCTTCCTGGATCGCAAGTCGAACGCCGTTCTCGTTGTCCTTCCCAAGGTGAGCAATTGGACCAGTCAACGGCCCGGCGTGTCCAATGGTGACGACCCGCACTGCCTCACCACCATCGCCAGTCGATTCGTCGCCCTTACCACAGGCCGCGATCAGAAGTACCATCGCAACCCCGACCAGGGCAGTGCACACCGGTCGGGACTTTCCTGCCAAGGTTCGTATGTTCATCGTGCCATCCCCATTTTAACAATTGCAGTACTGATGAGTAACGCCGGGATTATCAGGCAAGGCTTTGAATACTGTCAATTTTGAACAATATATTCATTAGTTTGCAGTTGCGCTCACCGGTGTAGCGACAAAATAAAAAAGCCGGCATAAGGCCGGCTTTAATATCTGACAGCGTGGCGCGATCAGAGCGAAAGAATCCACTCCACCAGCATCTTTGACTCGTCCTTTGACACCGGATTTGGTGGCATTGGAATCGCACCCCAAACGCCGCTTGTCCCTTTAATAACTTTCGTGGTGAGCGCCCCGACGGCACCACCGTCACCTTTGTATTTCTTGGCGATTTCCTTGAAACCAGGACCCACCAGCTTTTTGTCCACCATATGGCAGGCAAAGCAATTCTTTGATTTCGCAAGTTCCTGCGCCTTCGCGGCGTCCACCGCAGCGTTCGCTTGAGCCGCCAGCCCCAAAGTCACGGCCGCCGCCATCGTGATGATGCTGTTCTTCATTCCCTTGCCTTTCCTCATAATTTATAAATCTGCTAGGCCTATATTCTACCGGCGTTTCGCTCGATCCCGGCCATTTTTGCACCCTTGCAATTCAATGTGGATTCCCGGCACGTCCGTTTGCATCGAGAATCGCAAACAACGCTACTTCCTGGTCGACGGCCTCAATGCACGTATCACCAATACAAACATAGCGTTGACACCAGCTGTTGCGGATCTATCGAGCATCGGCGGCACGTCCTTAAACGCCGCGTCCAGCGCATATACCATCGTAGTGTCGTCGAAATAACTATTCAAATCCGCCTGTTAGCCCGCTAGCTTCACTGGTCTCCAGCGCAAATGTACGGTGTGCAGCACTATCAGCATGGCTGACAATTCAGAATCCCAGCTTCTCCCACATTGCATCGACGCGCGCCTTGACTTCGCTATCCATCGATATCAGCGAGCCCCACTGTCGCGTGGTTTCACCTGGCCACTTATTTGTCGCGTCGATGGCCATTTTTGAGCCGAGTCCGGACACCGGACTGGCAAAATCCAGATAATCGATTGGCGTGTTCTCGACCACCGTCAGATCTCGTGCTGCGTCGGTTCTTGTCGACACCGCCCAGATCACATCTTTCCAGTCACGCGCGTCGATGTCTTCATCAACGACGATGATCATTTTTGTGTACATGAACTGGCGCAGAAACGACCAGATGCCGAACATCACCCTTTTTGGGTGACCCGGATACTGTTTGCGCATACTCACAACCGCTACTCGATAGGAACACCCTTCGGGCGGCAAGTAGAAATCGACGATCTCGGGAAACTGTCGTTGCAGTAAGGGAACGAACACCTCGTTGAGCGCAACACCGAGAACCGAAGGTTCGTCGGGCGGTTTACCTGTATATGTGGAGTGATATATTGGATCGCGCCGCGTAGTCACGCGCTCGACCGTGAGCACCGGAAATGATTCCGTTTCATTGTAGTAACCGGTGTGATCTCCGAAGGGTCCTTCGAGCGCCGTTTCTCCCGGGTGAATTACGCCTTCCAGAACAATCTCGGAAAACGCCGGCACCTGTAGATCGGATCCGATACATTTCGCAAGTACAGTGCGCGATCCGCGTAGCAGTCCTGCGAACTGATATTCGGAAAGGTTGTCAGGCACCGGAGTAACCGCCCCGAGTATGCTTGCCGGGTCCGCGCCAAGCGCGACCGCGACCGGGAACGGCTCTCCCGGATGCGACTCGCAGTGGTCGCGGAAATCCAGCGCACCGCCACGGTGGGCCAGCCAGCGCATGATCACCTTGTTGCGGGAAATGACCTGTTGACGATATATGCCGAGATTTTGCCGTTTCTTGCGCGGCCCGCGCGTAACCGTCAGGCCCCAGGTGATCAACGGACCTGCGTCGCCTGGCCAGCATGTCTGGATCGGTAGCCGGGCAAGATCGACGTCGTCTCCTTTCCACTCGATCTCCTGACATGCCGCGCCTGAAACCTCTTTCGGCGCCATGTCCCACAATGCCTGCTTCAATAATGGCAATTTTGCGAACGCATCGCGCACCCCTTGCGGCGGTTCGGGTTCCTTGAGAAACGCGAGCAGGCTGCCGACTTCGCGCAATTGCTCGGTCGACTCGCGGCCCATCGCGAGCGCAACTCGTTTGGGTGTGCCAAACAGGTTGGCGAGTACCGGTATGTTGAATGCAACAGGGTTGTCAAACAGGATCGCCGGCCCGCCTTGCTTCAGAACGCGATCGCATATCTCGGTCATTTCCAGCACCGGAGACACGGGAACGCCCACATGCCGAAGCTCGCCGAGTTTTTCGAGTTCGGCAAGAAATTCGCGAAGGTCCCGATATTTCATGTTTTCTCTCCGCAATACATGTTGCCAATGTTAGACACTAGACGGGCGGCCACTATATGAACCACCTTCTGGACATTCAAGTCTGTAACGATACACATCGATCGACGCGCCATTCTCGGACGCGCCATTCTCGGGCGCGTGATACTCGGACGCGCGACACTCAAAAAAATACCTGCAGGTTGTAGTCGGCGAGCACGCCTGCGAATACCGCACCACCTACCCAGTTGTTGTGATTGAACGCGCGGAAGCAACCGTCACGAGAACGATCCCGGATCATCCAGTATTGCGATCCGGAAAGAACCGCAGCGAGTAGCAGGCCCACATAGAAATATGGACCGAGCGCCAGGTACCATCCAACGACGACAAGAGTTGTCAGAAATAGCGCATGGAACACCATCACCATTGCAACATCGATTCGACCAAACAGAATCGCTGACGTTTTGATGCCGATCTTCTCGTCGTCGTCACGATCGACCATTGCATATTCAGTGTCATACGCGATCGCCCAATAAATATTCGCAAGCAACATCACTACGGCGATCCACGGTACGTGCCCGGTATTCGCCGCGTATGCCATCGGAATTCCGAATCCGAAAGCAACGCCCAGGTAGGCTTGCGGCACGGCCAGAAAGCGCTTGGTAAACGGATAGCTGGCTGCGAGCAACAGAGCGGCGAACGATAGAGCGATCGTCAGCGCATTCAGCCGCAGAACGAGGAAGAATGCCAGGACAGCGAGAAAACCAGCGACAGCCAGCGCCTCCCATGGCTTTATAACACCAGCAGCAAGTGGGCGATCGCGGGTTCGCTTCACCTGGGCGTCAAACTCTCGATCTGCGTAATCGTTAATTGCACAACCGGCTGAACGCATCAGCAATGTTCCGACGACAAAAATCCAGACTATTCCCCAATCGGGAGTACCGTCAGACGACAACCATAACGCCCACAACGTCGGCCACAACAGCAGCAACGTACCAATCGGTTTGTCAATCCGGACGAGCTTTGCATAGGCAGACAGACGGTCGAGCAATTTCATGTGACTAGCAAATTTCTTGAGGAGGGTGGCTGCAGAACAATTGTCGGCAAGACCGTCAGTGCGGACAAGGCTTCATTTCATTTGCAATGGCACCGAATGCAGACTGACAATGCAGGTCACACACGCAAATAATCCTGTCGCCCACCCAGCCAGCGCGACAGATGCTTTTCGACTAGCTGCGGGTGCGACGCAATCAACACCTCTGCAACGTCGCGCGCTGATTCGAGCAGTTTTACGTCCTGTTCCAGATCGGCAAAGCGTAGCATCGGCACTCCCGACTGACGGGCACCGAGAATTTCACCGGGCCCGCGCAGTCGCAAATCCTGCCGCGCGACTTCGAAACCGTCGCTGTTCTCGTAAATGATTCTGAGGCGCTCGCGTGCCGTTTCCGAAATCGGTATCTGATAAAGCAAAATACACACACTGGACTCGGCACCTCGGCCGATGCGACCGCGAAGTTGGTGCAGTTGCGACAGCCCCATGCGCTCAGCATTCTCAATTATCATCAATGAAGCATTGGGTACATCGACACCGACTTCGATCACCGTGGTCGCAATCAGCAACTGGCATTCTCCAGACTGAAACGCGGTCATGGCAGCAGCCTTCTCCTGAGCACGCATACGACCATGCACCAGTCCAACGTTCAGTTCAGGAAACTCGGTTTGCAAACGTTCAAATGTGTCGATAGCGGTCTGCAGTTGAAGTGCTTCAGACTCTTCAATCAACGGGCACACCCAGTATGCCTGCTTGCCGCCGGCGCAAGCGCTTCGTACTCGCGCGAGCACTTCGTCGCGACGCGAATCGGCCACCAGTTTGGTAATCACCGGCGTTCGGCCCGGAGGAAGTTCGTCAATCACCGAAACATCGAGGTCCGCATAAAAACTCATCGCCAGTGTTCGCGGAATAGGTGTCGCGCTCATCATCAACTGGTGTGGCTGCTGATCACTGCCGCCCTTCATACGCAGCATCAAACGCTGATGAACGCCAAATCGATGTTGTTCGTCGATAATCGCAAGGCCGAGGTTTTTGAATATGACCTGCTCCTGGAAAAGCGCGTGCGTTCCAACAACAAGCATCGCGCCTCCGGACACAGCCTGCTCAATCGCGGTGTCTCGTTGCTTTCGTTTCAGGCTGCCTGACAGCCACGCGACAGTAATGCCAAGCGGCTCAAGCCATTGGACAAACTTCCCGTAATGCTGCTCGGCAAGTATCTCGGTCGGCGCCATAACTGCCACCTGAAAACCGCATTCAATCGCCTGCAGCGCAGCCATTGCAGCAACAATTGTTTTTCCACAGCCGACGTCGCCCTGAAGCAGGCGTTGCATTGGATTCGAGCGGGCAAGGTCCGAGCGAATCTCATTTAGCGCCCGACGCTGCGCAGCCGTAAGTTCAAACTCCAGCGCTTGGTCAAGCTGGCGGCTTAGTCGCACTGGAGCCCTGAGCGGATGTGCGCGGATACGATTGCGGCGCTCATGGTGCAAACGCATCGAAAGTTGCTGGGCAAGCAGTTCATCGAATTTCACCCGCTGCCACGCCGGATGCGACCGGTTTTCCAGCGATGCGCCGTCAATGTCCGGCGGCGGGTGATGGAGCAACCGGACGGCAGTGGCAAACAAATCAAGCCCGAGGTCGCTTCGCACGCTGTCCGGGAGAGTTTCCGACAGATCGGTCTCTCTCAGCGCGCGCGCGACCAATTTGCGTAAACTGTCTTGCGACAAGCCAGCGGTGGTCGGATACACCGGAGTCAGCGAGTCAGCTAACGGCGTTTCTACGCGCAACGCTCGGAAGCGCGGATGAATCATTTCCGCGCCAAACAGTCCTTGTCGGATTTCACCAATTACACGTACACGCGATCCAATCGCCAATGCCTTCTGCTGACTGGGATAAAAACTGAAAAAACGCAGGTGTAACGTGCCACTGTCGTCTTCAATGCGAGAGATTAACTGCCGCCTGGGGCGAAATTTGACCTCTGTTTCCACGACCACGCCTTCCACCTGCACACTGATTCCGGGCTGTGCGGCAGAAATCGGGGTAAGCGTCGTTTCGTCTTCATAGCGCAACGGTAAGTGCAGCACGATATCTTCGAGCCTGAACATGCCCAGGCGAGCGAGGCGTTCGCGAGCAGCAGGCGTTGTGAATGCCAGCGAAGAGTCAGACGGCGTCAAGACAGCGGCAGTTGACTTTGGCGTCGACCCCGTTCGCACTGCCTTCGTCGACGAACCCTTGTACTCCGCTGACGGGGCGCGCTTTACCGGCAAAGACGTTGCAGATTTGCGTTTCGTAGGTTGCACCGTGTTCACTCGCCGATGCGTCCTGTCACCTCACAAGTATCGCTTCGATCTCAACAAGGGCGCCGCGCGGCAACTGCGACACACCGACGGCAGAACGCGCAGGATAGGGATTGGTGAAATACTGCGCCATGATCTCGTTGAGTTTTACGAAATTTGTAAGATCGCTCAGGAAGACCGTAAGCTTCACGATATCGTCCAGCGTTCCACCAGATGCCGCGGCTACCGCGCGCAAATTTGCAAATACGCGGTGGGCCTGCGCGTCGAAGCCTTCGCTCATCTCCATGGTTTGTGGATCGAGGCCGATCTGTCCGGACAAATAGATCGTATTGCCTGCTGCCACCGCCTGCGAATAAGTACCGATCGCCTCGGGTGCGTCTCCGGTTTGTATTGGGTGCTTGGTCACAAATAACTCCCGGTATAAAATGCTGCGCTACAACATGGCTGCGATCCGTCTCAAACCGCCCGCCCTTCTTAGCTTCGATCATAACCGATGGCTTTCCCGTCTTTTCGACGCCCACAATGGATTCGCGAATCGCGCCGCTCCGTGATCAGGAACTTTCCTGATCAGCCCGGATTGCACGCCAGATGAGCTCGTCAAACGCCAAAACTACCAAGCAAAGCACGCTCGCGCTCACCGTTGCTGCCACCGGGATCGTATTCGGCGACATCGGCACGAGTCCGCTGTACACGATGCGCGAAGCCTTTGGAGAGCGCTATGGAATGGCGCCAACACCAGACAACGTTCTCGGTGTGCTGTCTCTGATCTTCTGGGCGTTGATCATCGTTGTCACGATTAAATATGTGTTCTTCATGATGCGCGCAAATAATCGCGGCGAAGGCGGCATGATGGCGCTGCTTGCTCTCGTACTGCGAGCTACCAAGCGTGGTTCGCGATCCCGCTGGATCCTGATTCCACTCGGTTTGTTCGGCGCTGCAATGTTTTACGGCGACGGAATCATTACGCCCGCCATCTCGGTACTGTCTGCAGTCGAAGGCCTGGAAGTTGTCGCCCCCGCTCTTCAATCTTATGTAGTCCCGCTCACTATCGTAATCGTGATCCTTCTGTTTCTTTTACAGCAGAAAGGAACAGCAAGCGTTGGTGCCCTGTTCGGTCCAATAACTGTCGTCTGGTTTGCTGTGCTGGCATTGCTGGGCGGCATGAGTATCGCGCAGAACCCGGGAATCTTCGCAGCACTAAGTCCAGGATACGCGGTCGGTTTTTTCATTGAAAACCGATTCGCCGGGTTCCTCGCTCTGGGGGCCGTCGTTTTGGCAATCACTGGCACCGAAGGTATTTACACGGACATGGGACACTTCGGCAAAAAGCCGATTCGCATCGCCTGGAGCATGCTGGTGTTACCGGCACTGGTGTTGAACTATTTCGGCCAAGGCGCATTGATTTTGCGCGATCCCGCAGCGCTCGCCCACCCCTTCTATCATATGGTGCCCGCATGGGCGCTGTTGCCACTCATTGGCCTGGCGACACTGGCCACTGTCATCGCATCGCAGGCGGTCATTTCCGGCACTTATTCGCTCACCCGGCAAGCCATCCAGCTCGGCTATTGCCCGCGCATGGATATATTCCATACCTCGGAAAGCGAGATCGGCCAGATTTACATGCCGTGGATCAACTGGTCGTTACTGGTCGCCGTAATCATTCTGGTCGTCGGTTTTGGCTCTTCGAGCAATCTCGCCAGCGCTTACGGCGTTGCAGTGACCGGCATGATGGCAATCGACACGATTCTCGCATTCGTCGTGGTCACGACGTTGTGGAAATGGTCGAGATGGATCGCCGCACCACTAGCTGTAGCCTTTCTGGTCATTGATCTTTCATTTTTCAGTGCCAATAGCGTCAAGCTGGCCCATGGTGGCTGGTTCCCGATAGCCGTTGCGATAGTGCTGTTCACCCTGTTTACCACCTGGTACCGCGGTCGCCGGGTGCTCACGCGACAGCTCGCGCCCGGCGCGATCGGCATAGAACCATTCGTGGCAAGCATTACGCAACACCCTCCGACCCGGGTAACCGGCACTGCCGTATTCCTCACCCATGCGACCCAGGGGGTACCACATGCCCTGTTGCACAATCTGAATCACAACAAAGTACTCCACGAACGCATCGTGCTGCTGACTGTGCGCACTGCGGATATCCCACATGTCCCCAATGAAGAACGTATCGAGGTCACACCATTGTCAGGTGATTTCTATCGTGTGATCTTGAACTATGGTTTCAAGGATGAACCCGACGTGCCAAAGGCACTTGAACTCGGCAAAGCACATGGTCTTGAGTTCAAGATGATGGAGACATCGTTTTTCCTGTCCCGGCAAACGCTGGTTCCCAAATTGGGTAAGGACATGGCGTTATGGCGTGAAAAGATATTTGCGGTCATGTCGCGAAATGCGTCAAGCGCCACCGTGTTCTTCAATATTCCCGCCAATCGCGTCGTAGAACTCGGGACCCGGGTTGAACTGTAGGCGAGGAGCAGACTTTTGACGAGGATGGGCTGCGCTGAATAGTCGCCAGCGGCCGGTAATTGGCGGCCCACTTCTGCAATTCGCTTTCGGCAGCCAATTCCCGAATATCGAATGATCTAGTGATGCAGCCGTACAGCGAAAGCTCGCCCTCACCGAGGTTCCTCACTCCCAGGTCGAGAGAAATCTGATTCGAAAAGCCCGTTTCACTTCACACGATCAACAACCGGCTCGCACTGCCGTTCCCGATCAGCGCTCTGCAAGAGTAGCCACACAGTCCGGGCGCCACCTTTTTAGCACCTGAGAATTCCCCGTTTCGGTATTTCCGCACACTTTCCTTGCGACGGCGTTCGCAGCCTCGACATTAGTGGGTGGCTATCATGAACTCACTCGCACGGTTAAAAGATTTCAGCGAGATTTAACACTAACTCAACAGATACTTTCTTAGGAGCTACACCATGAAACTGACCAAAAACACCATCGCCGCCACGTTCGCCGCTATTCTGATTAGTGGTTTGGCCATCAGCCCGGCCTCCGCCAAAGTCCACAACGACAACGGTCGAGTTCCTACAGCGACACACGCTGGTTTTGAACTCAAAGGTGAGACTACCTACAACGACGGCCGCGGTGCCCCAGAAGGATCACAGTCCATCCAGAAGAGCAACGCCGCAGGCAAAACCAACGGTCGCCAAGGCTAATCGGTAAGCCGTGTGAGGAGGCCGTCGAGTAGCGAAACTGCTCGCCGGTCGCCCTCCGCGTTTCAATCGGGTGAATTGAAATAGTTAGTCATATGGAGACCAGAGAGGGCGAAACTATGGATCTGTCGAATGAAGTACGGAGAAGAATTGCGCAGAAACTGTCTTGGACCCGGCTAAATGTCCAGGGATCTGACGATGGGAAGTACTACAAACTGAGCGGTCAGGTTGTGCCCGAATGTCTCCAATCCGGGATGGATGAGTATTCCAAAGCTTTTCGCGCTGGTTACTACAGTCGGGATTATTAGCTTTCCGCAGCTCTCATGCTGAACTCAACAGGGCTTCCGATGCCGAACAAAGCCTGAAGCTTTACCCAATACAACATGCCCCATTTCGGCGGGGCTTTCCATTCTTCGCACGCCTGCGTGTCCGCGCATTCGTGATGGCACATGCCTGCACAAAATATCCGCGCCCCTAAAGCCGCTCCTCGATGAGCAACCGCAGTTCGTTTAGCTCCGACTACAAGCGATCGACTCGTTGAAGCAGTTCGCCCTTCATAGTTCCGGGGCCAGGGCAGGAGGTACATACCTTGATGCTTGTCGCTATTGCCGTCATTAGTCATCCCATCCTTCGCAATGAGCCATCTCGTGCTCATACAGGGGGTCCCCTGGCCCAGCACCCTCAGGCAGTATCACCTCACAGAGGGCTGGTTTACCACGCTCCAACTCGGCGTCACATTGCGTCCAGGTGCACGCCATATAGGTGGAGACAAGAGGGGGATCAACTACCTCATGGCTACTCATCAGTTGGCGACACTCGCTATCAATTGTCGTAGCAGGGACGTATTTAATAGACAAGTCATAGTCATCCCTTGGTGAGTAGATACAGTCGAATAGTTGGGTTTTGCTTGGTGGAAGCACACAGCTGCTTAGTGTGATAACGATAAAAGATATTATCGTTAGGGTCGCAGAGGCATATCCAAATTCTATGAAAAGTGTGAATAGTTTGTCAGGTATATTCATTGCCCTTCTTTTTTCATCCTCGCCTCTAGTTCACCATTCTTAGCTTGACGCAATAATGAGTATAGGAGGTATAAACAGGGTCCTATTGCTATAACCAGCCCAGTCCGGGACGAAGAACCCCCAACCATCTAAAGCAACTTAGATTCAGGTAGATTATGTTTGGGTATTGGTCGAGGTGCTGAAGGCGTTGGCGACGCCGGAGGGGGGCATTAGGTGTAATAGTCGCGACTATTACACCTACTATAGGCCTACTAATGACGAAGGCCGGGCAAGCCGGTCTTCTAAGTCATTGAATATTGGTGGAGACGAGGAGGCTCGAACTCCCGACCTTCGCATTGCGAACGCGACGCTCTCCCAGCTGAGCTACGTCCCCTTATTTGTTGCTGCGTTCTCTACCCTATTTCAGACTCTTTCCGATTGAAACGCCTCTGCATTATGTTGAGGAGGCGAGAAGCTTGTGTGAATCTTGCATAGTGGAAATTGTGCTCTAAAAATTAAGTCACGATCCTGCCGGTCGGCGGCTTTGCGAGTTGGGCCTGACCGGAAAGGCGCGTATCTTATACTTAAAGCTATCTTGGGTAAATTCTCAGAAAGGATCACTCGTTGAATATCAAGCCGCCCACCGGCTACACAAGCGTCAGGCCTCTGCTCAAGAATCATCGGGTCGCGTTGCCAACAGGTGAACAGACGCCCGCTTTTGTCCATAACACCCATGCGCTTCCACTGAGTTTCAATGAGATAGCACCTGCGAGTCGCGACTATCCTGTGGCATTCTCATCGAGCGATGGCGGCAAGACTTTTACGCTCACAGCGGTACTGGGGCTTCAGCAAAATCAAAACATGTACCTGATGGACGATGGGCATTGGGATCGTCGGGTCTATCTGCCTGCCTACGTACGCCGCTACCCTTTTTGCATGGCACGCGTCACCAGAAATGGCGACGCACAAAGCGAACGTGTTGTCTGCGTCGACGATTCCGCCATTGACGACGACGGAGATGAGTTGTTCGATGATAAAGGCGATGCGCTGCCGACATGGTCACGGATAGAGAACTTCGTCACGGAATATGAACGTGACCTGATGCGCTCAGATGAGTTTTGCAAGTTGCTCGCCGGACTCGGGCTACTGGAACCGATTTCAGTAACCGCAGAATTGGGTGAATTTACGATGCAGCTTGCTGGATTCCACCGTGTCCAGAGAGAAGCGCTTGCAAGTCTGCCCGAGCAGTCTCTGCGCATGCTTCTGGAAGGCGACGCTATGGATGCGGTGTTCGCTCACCTTTGGTCACTGACAAACTTCCAGCGCATGCTCGACCGACGCAGCGTATTTCCGGAAGTTTCACCGGAAGACGGATTCAAACCGAACTAGTATTGGTATTGCGCTGAGAGAGGGGTAGAGGCTGTTCGGAATACCGAGAGTGCGCGTAGTCACCAGTACAACGGGCCATTGGAAATTATCCGTCCGCGCTTGGCCCCGGCCGGCCACCATGCCTGTTGGCCCAGATAATCATGGCGACACCTGCGACGATCATTGGAAGGCTGAGCCACTGACCCATTGACAGTTCGAGCGACAATAGCCCCAAGAAACTGTCCGGTTCACGTGTGAACTCAACGATAAATCGCAAGACACCATATCCGATCAAAAACATGCCGGAAACGGCACCCAACGGACGCCATCTTCGCGAATAGAGCCACACCAGCGCGAATAGAACGAGACCTTCGAGCAAAAACTCATACAACTGCGAAGGGTGGCGGGCAAGACCGTCTACCTGGGGGAAAACCATTGCCCAGGGCAAATCGCTGGGACGTCCCCACAACTCTCCATTTATGAAGTTCCCAATCCGCCCTGCCCCGAGACCGAGTGGGCAAAGGGGTGCAATGAAGTCGGTTACCTGCAACCATTTCTTGCCATGCGAACGGGCAAACCACAGCATTGCCAGAATGACACCCAGAAATCCGCCATGGAAAGACATGCCGCCTTCCCAGACAAAGAATATTCGAATCGGGTCGTGCAGATACTCAAGCGGTTTGTAAAACAGGATGTAGCCCAGTCTTCCGCCAACCACGACACCCAGCACGCCGTAGAACAGCATGTCATCCAGATCACGCGAACTGATCGATAACCATGGCTGGGTACGGATGCGCATCCGGCCGAGAAAGATAACAAGGGCAAAGGCCGTCAGATACATCAGGCCGTACCAGCGGATCGCTACCGGTCCAAGCTGTAATGCAATCGGGTCGAAATTGGGATGTATCAGCATTGGCGCCAATTATACGGGTGCTGGATTATGGTGCAGAGTCATGGCGCAGAGTCCCAGCGAGGACCTACGGTACTGCCGCAACGTCCATACGCGAGCGAATGATCCCCGCCCGTTTGTTCAGGATCGGACTCGTCCTTACGCGATCGTACAGCCGCGGATTGGGGACCATCGCGGCCAGGCGCGCAGATTCGTCGGCCGAAAGCCTTGATGCCGTCGTGCCGTAATAGTGTCGCGCGGCAGCTTCGGCGCCGAACACGCCATTGCCCCACTCGATTACGTTGAGATAGATCTCCAGGATGCGTCGTTTGGACATAACCGTTTCGATCATGATGGTTATCGCCGCTTCCTGTAGTTTTCGCCACGGCGTTCGCTGTCCGGAAAGAAACAGATTCTTCGACAGTTGCTGGCTGATGGTCGAGCCCCCCGCGACCACTTTTCCCGTTTCCAGGTTCTTCGCTGCGGCCCGCTTGATGGCCTTCCAGTCAAAGCCGTCGTGGTTCAGAAATTTTCCATCTTCTGCTGCGATCAAAGCGCGCTTCAGATACACCGAGATGTTCGCGTAAGCGACCCATCCACGCTTGATTTTCGCATTTGGGTCTTTCTCGCGCATCGATTCCAGGCGGGCGTCCATAAAAGCAGTGCTGGCCGGGTTGACCCATATCCACATTACAACGCGCCCGAAAATCCACGATTCGTACACGATCAGTGCGGCAAACAGCAACAGCGTGCCGCGCCAGACTAAACGCCATGGCAAGGGCCATTTGCGTTTCATTCGCTCATAGTTGCCGTAACGCCGAAATAACCGGCCGCGTATCAGGGCGTACACCTCTCCAACTGTGGAACGACAAGGCTGCCTGTTCGACGAGCATTCCAAGTCCATCGGCCAGGCGATGCGCGCTTTGCGCCTCTGCAAAGGCAAGAAACGATGTCAGCCCCTTGCCATACATGATGTCGTACGCGAGGGAGTCAGGTGCAAACAAACCATCAGGAAGGGGGGGAAGTGCGTCAGACAAGCTGCTCGACGTCGCATTGATCACAAGATCAAATTGCTGGCCCGACAGGTCATGGTATCCGTGACCTGACAAAACCGTTTGTGACGCGTCGGGCTGGTTTTGATTGCTTTGCGCCAATTGCAGGGCCCTATCCACTGTCCGGTTGGCGATAATGAGAATCGCCGGACGCGCTCCAAGCAAAGGTAACAAGATACCGCGCGCCGCGCCGCCCGCCCCCATCAGCAGCACGCGCTTTCCCGCCGGATCAAATTCGAGGTTCGCTTTTATGTCCCGAATCAATCCAGCCCCGTCAGTATTGTCGGCATGAATCTCCTTACCACTGAAGCTAAGCGTATTTGCCGCGCGCGCATGGTGCGCAAACTCGGAAATCTGATTCGCGAGATCGTATGCCTCCAGTTTGAACGGAAGCGTGACGTTTGCTCCGCGCCCACCGCCTGAAATAAACGTTTTGACCGTAGCGACAAACCCGTCAATCGGAGCGAGCAACTTCTCATAGGACATATCCTGCCCGGTTTGTTCAGCGAACATCGCGTGGATTTGCGGAGATTTGCTGTGAGCGACAGGATTGCCGATCACCGCATAGCGATCAGTCATTGTGCTACCGCCAGTCCGAGGTCATTGCGCGTGAACGACCACATTCGGGTGATTGACAAGATGTCGTACTCGCTGCGAACGGCAAGCGGGAAAGGCGTAAACGGTCCAGCAAGAGCAACAATGCGCACCGCCGCCTGGTCGAGCACCTGGTGCCCGGAGGATCGTTCAATCTCGACTTGTTCGACCGATCCGTCGGCCTTGATCGATACCGTTATCATCAAAGATCCGAAAATGCGTAGGCTGCGCGCTTCCTGCGGATAGTTCTGCGTTCCCACGGCCTCGATGCGTTGGCGCCAGTTTTCAACGTACTCCGCGTAGACAGCACTTTCGGCGCGGGCACCAATAAATTTTCGACGCGGCAGCTTCTGATACGCCTGCCACTCCTTTGCGATCTGCGCCTCGAGTCTCGCAATTTCCAACCGTCGCTGGGTCGCCGGATCTTCGATCGTTTCGTGCTGCCCCGATTGAGCGACCGGCTCGGGAACGGTCTCGGTTGGGATTCGCCGATTGACGGATTCAAGTAATTGCGCGGCCCGCTCTTCAAGTTGCTCAACCTGGCGCGCCGAGAGTTGAACCTCATCGGCAGCCTGCATGTCATCAAGCACCGGCAAGTTTGACCTCGCCTGCAAATCCGCCTCGGTATTGCCACCGCCATCCAGGTTCGCCTGGGCAAGCAAGTCTGCATTCGTCGGTTTCGTAGATGACTGGCTGTTGACGAGAACGACATCCAGCTGAGGCGCAGTTCGGCTCGCGGGCGCACTCGGCATTTTGAATGTGACCAGCAGCAAAAAGGCGTGGACCACGATGGAGAAAGCCAGCGTCAGCGGCAATATATCAGCCGAAGTGGGTCGCCAGTGAGTAGCTTGTGTCGCCTGCTGTAGCGCCGGCAACGGGAATGTGCTCAGCGTTTGCTCCGACAATTTCCAGTTAACGGGCTATACACGTAGGGGCCATTCTAGCAGCCTGTCGGACTCGGAACGACAAGGCCTCCACCAAGCTCGAGTGGCCCGGCTTTCACCTCTTTTTCCCTGGAAATTTCCGATGTGCGCAGCTGCTTCAACATGCGTGAAATCGTCAAATTCCGTCCTCGCTTTCCCACCGCGTCGTTATCGAATATCCAAGGGAGGGAGGCAGTTAGAGCCTCACGCACTCATGGTCACGTATCGGATTACAGCCTGTTCGCTCTGCTATGTTTCAGCACTCACTGTGCTTTGATATTCACCGCGCAGTGTAAGTTCGAAAAGGTCGATGTCAGAAATGCGCAACTGCACGCATTCCCCGCGTACCAACTGAGGCAGCGACTGAATTCGGAAGACCAATGGTATCCCGTCGATCCGGACTAGTTCGTCGCGAATCACTCGCGCCTGGACATCGATGGCATCAGTCTGCAATAGCCAGCGAAGGCACCAGTAGCGTTCCATCAATCGCTGCTGCTCGGCGTAAGCGTCATAAGCAAGTTCAAAGCCACGCAATACTTCGAACAGTTGTTCGCCATTGGTCGTATACGTCGGCGAAGTTCCGCGCACCATGGCTAGCAATTGCCGCTGATTTACCAGATCAGCATAGCGTCGCAACGGACTGCTGGCCCAAATGTACTGCCCGAGTCCGAGACCTTCATGAGGTGCTGCAACCGTCGACATTCTGACTTTTCCACCAGTCTGTGTCCGGTATAGGGCGGCGAGATTAGCCTCGTTGAGCTGGCGCCCCCATTCACCATTTACAAAGATCATCAGCTCAGAAACAAGCTTGTCGATTGCTGATCCCCGTTTGCGCGGCACGATACGGACACGGTCATCATCGACATAGAAACTATAGTCCACGCGATCCACGCTGCCGTCTTTCTTTCCTCGTCGACCTTCGAGCATATTTGCAAGCCGGAACAAAAACAGGAGTTGCGCTCCATACTCGAAGTCCACTTGTCCGGTGGCAACCGCCTGCTCATTGAAATTCATATCAAGCGCGTCGTGACGCAGATTGCGCGCGACGTGTACTCTTTCAATCGTGGTGCGCATTCCGAGTATTTCCATCTCGGCGTTGAGCTCGATATACATTGACACTGCAGGGCGGTCGCACCCTTCAATCAGGGAGAACAACTCGATTGTCGATTCCGGAAGCATGGTGATCTTGCCCCCCGGAAAGTAGACAGTCGACATTCGTTTGCGCGCTTCCAGGTCGAGCTCAGATTCAATGTCGATACCCAGGGCCGGCGCTGCAATGTGAACTCCAACTTCCCAGTTGCCATTGGCCAATTGCGTTACCGAGAACGCATCATCGATTTCGGTGGTGGTCGCGTCGTCAATGCTGAATGCTTTCACCGGTGCCAGCGCGATTTCGTCCGTGAGGCTCGTTGCCGACTCGTGCTCAAAACCAGTCCCGCGTGGAAAATACTCGAACAAAAAGCGACCGTGATGATAGTCATGGCTGGACGGTACAGCGCCACATTTTTCGAGTAGACGCACAACTGAAAGGTTTTGTTGCGCGCATGCGTCCTCCAGCGCCTTGGTCTCAACCAGGTTTCGGTCGGGCTTGTAAAGCAACTGCTGCAATAACGGAATAAACGCTTCGGGGAGTTCGTGGCGCATCAGACTCGCCACGTACCCGGACTGCAATTCGGCCCGGATACGCTTGCGCTCCACGGATGCCAGCGCTGCCTTGAGCGCATCCGGTGGTGCCGGCTTGTAGCGACCCTTGCCTTTCTTGTAAAAGTGCGTTGGCGTCGCCTGCAATCGCGTCAGCAAACCAGCAGATTCTTCCGCCCGCGGCTCGCGCCCGAAATACTCGCCGGCAAGAGTATCAAACGAAAACTCCGATTGGCCGCAAGCTTCCCACAGAAAGGCAGGATCGATTTCGTCAGCAACCGCCCTCGCCTCGTCCATGAACTCCGACAGCGAGTGATGTTCAAAACGCAGCAACACTGAGCCCGCTTTGACTTTCGCGCGCTTGCCATGCTGCGTCTGGACCTGGAGCGAGGTCGTGTTGTCCTCGACGATGGAGGCAGCCTTGAAGCTGCCGGCCTCTTCGTAAAATACGTTCATTCAGTTGAGTTCAGGCGCTGCGTCGCGGGCGTGCCGCGGAGAAGGGGGGAAATTATACGTGAGCAACCTCACACAAGCGGGAACCAGAGAAAATTCGATTTCTGTCAAACCAGAGTGGGCCACTTGGTCACAGAAACAATCGAGTCGCAGATTAATGGCGCGCGGCAAATCAGTCTTCTGCGGCACGCAATCAATGCGTAGCAAATTCGAGCACACTGCCAATATAGTCGCCGAACTCACTGAAACCGTGATCGCTGCCATCGACCACAATCTGCCGACAACCACGAAATCGTTCTACCGCCACTCGCCAGTCGAGCAATTCGTCACCTGTCGTGTGTATCAACAGATAGTGATCCATGCGAGCGGGCGTAGATACATACAAGGCTTTCAATTGTGCCAGATGATCTTCGGTCAGCTCGTATTCCTCTCCGGTGTAAAGATTCTTCTGCGGACCGAGATAACCATGAAGGCCTTCATGCGGCGTAATCGCCGGATTCACAAGTACCGAACGGCAACCCATTTTTTCGGTCAGCCAGGTCGCGTAAAACCCCCCGAGCGAACTGCCTACAAGTGTTACTTCCTGGGCACCCGCTCCTGCGACAACGTCTTTGAGAATGTCGATGGCCTCCTGCGGCTGATGCGGAAGCGCCGGGCAGGAGAATTCCTGTTCGCGCCCGGTTTCCGCCAGACGGTCTCTCAACTGATGCGATTTATGCGATGCCGGAGAACTATTGAATCCGTGTATGTAAAGGATCATCAGAAAACGAGCGCTCGGGGCGGTCAGTGAACAAATAGATGCAGGGTCACCGCAAGACTCAGGGCGCGCCCAAGCCGGTCATAATTTTCTCGTGGACGTTGCCAAAACTACCGTTGCTCATTACAAGGACCTGGTCGCCACTTCTCGACGTTCTGGTGACAGCCTGGGCGAGCCTGTCGATATCATCGAAGCACTGCAGCTTGCCTCCCAGTGGGCTCAGCGCCTTGTGCGCATCCCACTCGAGCCCCCCCGTGTAGCAAAAAACCATATCAGCGCCAGCAAGACTTGTCGCCAGCGCATCCTTGATGCTTCCCATTTTCATGGTGTTTGAACGCGGTTCGAGCACCGCCAAAATCCGTGCATCACCGACCGTGGCACGCAGTCCAGCGACCGTCGTTGCGATGGCGGTCGGGTGATGTGCGAAATCATCGTAGATTGTGACGCCACCGATGTTGCCGCGTACCTCCATGCGCCGCCTGACGTTTCGGAATACCGATAGCGCCGCGATGGCAGTTGCCGGCGGCACTCCCGCGTGGCGGGCGGCCGCAATAGCGGCGAGTGCATTCATTCGATTGTGCTCACCATTTAGCTGCCACTGCAGGCGACCTTGCGGCGCGCCCTTGAAAAACACCTCGAATTCCCCATCACCATCTGCGCCCACCGCGGACCAACCGTCCTCACCGCCAAATCGCTCCACCGGTGTCCAGCAGCCCCTGTCAAACACCCTTTGCAGACTGGATTCGCGCGCATTGGCCACAATCAGTCCAGCTTCCGGGACGGTGCGCACCAGATGATGAAACTGGGTTTCAATTTCAGACAGATTTGCAAATATGTCTGCATGATCGTACTCGAGATTGTTGAGTACAACGGTGCGCGATCGGTAGTGGACGAACTTCGATCGCTTGTCGAAGAACGCGGTATCGTACTCGTCCGCCTCGATCACAAAAAACGCCGAGTCTGTCGTGCGTGCAGACACCGCGAAATTCAGCGGCACCCCGCCAATGAGAAATCCCGGGTTCAGTCCGGCGTGCTGGAGAATCCAGGCGAGCATGGCACTGGTCGTCGTCTTGCCATGCGTTCCGGCTATGCCGAGAACCCATTTGCCACGCAACACGTTTTCCGCCAACCATTGCGGGCCTGACGTATACGGCAATGCGCGATCAAGTATTTCCTCCATGAGGGGATTGCCGCGTGACACCACATTTCCAATGACGAACAGATCAGGTTGCTGGTCGATCTGCGACCGGTCCCAGCCTTCCGTCAAGCGAATACCCTGCGCCTCCAGTTGCGTGCTCATCGGCGGATAGACGTTCGCATCGCAGCCACTGACCGTGTGCCCGGCCTGCTTTGCAATGACCGCGATGCCACCCATGAACGTGCCGCAAATGCCGAGTATGTGAATATGCATTCTGAAATAACCTGTTCAGACTAGCGGACTGCCGGACGGGCGTAATGCCAGTAATTACTCCGACACATTGGGGTCACAAAAAATTGAGGTCACAGAAAATTGGTGCTCCGGATAATTGGCGTCGCAACATCATTTCGCTGCACATATCGCGCCACGAGGAATACTAATGCGGCATGCAGTGTGATACTCACAGCCTTTCCACGCGATCGCCTTCGGCGAAACCGGCTAACGGTGCATCGATCCCTCTGGACAGTGCGAGCACCTTGAACAGTTCGCCCATTTCAGCCGGCGATACCAATTTCTGAACGGCGGCAGCCTGCGGCAGATACTCAGCCGAACGTTCTACCGGAGTTTGTGCGAGCAGATCCGTGATGCCATTGTTCAAAAGAAACTGCGCCTGGGTAGTATATCCGGCAAGCGAACAACCTGCCTCTACACCTGCTGTTGCCACCGCAGTGAAATCAACATGGGCGGTAATGTCCTGTAGACCAGGCAGAAAAAATGGATCGACGTGAGCACGATGGCGATAGTGGCACATCAATGTTCCGCCGCTTCGTTGCGGATGGTAGTACTCGGAACGGCCGAATCCATAGTCGATCAGAAAAACCGCACCGTGACGGACGCACTCGGCAAGGCCCGCGACCAGCGCATTGACGCCAGGTGATATCTCGCTGAGATAGGGCGCGCTTACCGCAATCTCATTTACAGCGACGAGCAGTGACTCGCCAGCCTCGCGCTCTTCCCACGCGAGCGAATCATCACGTAACGTAACACCTCTTTCGTACAAGCCGTCCTCGCGCCACGCGACGAGGTGTACCGGTAATGCATCGAGCACTTCGTTGGCGATAATCACACCGCTAAACTTCTCGGGCAAAGTTCCGATCCACTCGACACGACCAGCAAGGGATGGGATCGACTGCCTGACTCTATGTTGTTGCCTCTGTGCCAGGTCAGGACTTGGCTCCAATATGCGATACCGCTTCGGAACGCGGTCGAGACGATCCAGTTCATCCAGCATATCGACAGCAAGTGCTCCCGATCCGGCTCCGATTTCAACGACGTCACCACCGGTTAGCTCAAGGACCTGCGCGACCTGCCGCGCGACGCAACGACCAAACAGCGGAGTTACCTCAGGTGCCGTAACAAAATCGCCAGGCGCGCCAAACTTTTGTGCGCCCGCTGCGTAATAACCGAGTCCGGGCGCATGCAAGGCCAGATCCATAAACACGGCAAACGAAATCCACCCGCCTTCAGACGCAATCCGTTGGCGAATGTGCCGGAATACCCGCGCACTATGCTCACGGGCATCATCGTCCGGCGGTGGCAGACCGGGATCGTTCATTTGCCTCCATCCGTTTTGTAGCTCTGATCCATTCTGACGGCTTGATCTGTTTTGAAAGCGCCGATTGCATATGTGCCCTGAACGGCCCTGAACCGATGAAACCGCCGGAGCCTGCTGATCGATACGCTAGAATCGCGATTCTCGACCAGACCTCTCCGGCACCGCAAGCCGCCAATGACCTGATGGGTGAATCTTTCAAGCAGAACCGCGCCGCGCTCGTCACCGGCGCTGCCAAACGTATCGGCAAAGCGATCGCTAACGCGCTCGGCAACGACGGCTGGAATGTAGCAGTTCACTACAACCAATCGGCTAGCGAGGCCGAAACGCTGGTGGACGAGATGCGATCGCGCGGCGTACATGCTATTGCGGTGAAATGCGACCTCTCCGACGTTGCAGCGGTCGCTGGTCTGATATCCGAATGCAATGCCAAACTCGGTCCGTTGACCTGCCTGATCAATAACGCGTCCTTGTTTGAGATCGACGACCCACTTGCTTTCGAGCCGGGCAAGTGGGACCGGCACGCGGCAATCAACCTTTCTGCGCCATTGCAGCTCACGCGCGATTTTGCGAGCCAGATTCCAAAGCAAAGCAACGGCTGCGTGATCAACATGCTTGACCAAAAAGTGTTCAATCTCAATCCGGATTTCTTCTCATACACGCTTACCAAGGTCGCAATGGAAGCCGCGACACGCATGCTTGCAATGGCGCTCGCACCACAGGTACGTGTCTGCGGCATCGCGCCGGGAATCACACTCGTCAGCGGCAATCAGACTCAGCAAGGCTTTGAACGCGCTCATGCGTGCGCGCCACTGGGACACAGCAGTGACGTGGATGACATCATAGCGGCAGTCCGCTACATCATTGCGGCCAAGTCGATGACCGGCGACACCTTGCTGATCGATGGTGGTCAGCACCTGTGGCCACTGCGTCGCGACGTGCAATTCGAGGTTAAGTCATGAATGCATCGGCACCGTACCAACTGGACCCCACTACTGTGACCAAAGCGCTATCTTTGACGGCCGCGCGACGCATCTTTCTGAAGAATCTTAGCGTCCTCATTTCAATGGGCGTACACGACTTTGAGAAACAGGCCAGGCAACGCGTCATTGTTAACGTCGATCTGTACATCGATCCTGACGGCAGAATTGCGCATGACTCAATTGACGAAACCGTCGACTACGATTTTGTTCGTAGCGCAGTCATGAATGTCGCCGAGAGCGGGCACTTCCATTTACAGGAAACGTTTTGCGAACGCATCCTCGACATCTGCTTGCAGAAAACCGGTGTGATTGCGGCCCGCGTATCAAGCGAGAAGCCCGACGTTTATCCTGACTGCGATTCCGTCGGCTTTGAAATCTTTCGTGTAAAGGCGGGACCTGTCTCATGAGCGATGTGCAGAAACAGATTTACGAAGCAAACAAGCTGGCCAAGCGGCTACGTCGCCTGGTCGGTGAAGCCATCGCCGATTTCGAGATGATCAGCAATGGCGACAAAGTAATGGTATGCGTGTCTGGTGGAAAGGACAGCTATGCGCTGCTCGAAGTCCTGCTTTCCCTGCGCGAACATGCCCCGGTCGATTTCGAGATCGTCGCAGTCAATCTTGATCAGAAACATCCCGGATTTCCTGAACACATTCTCCCCGAGTATCTGGCCGCTCGTGGAGTTGCATATCGCATCGTCGAGCAGGACACCTATAGCGTCGTCAAGCGCGTCATTCCGGAAGGCAAAACCATGTGCGGTTTGTGCTCGAGACTGAGGCGGGGCGTACTGTATCGAGTCGCAACGGAAATTGGTGCGACGAAGATCGCTCTAGGGCACCATCGCGATGACATCCTGGAAACATTTTTTCTGAATCTGTTTCATGGTGGCCGGCTCAAAGCGATGCCGCCGAAACTGGTGTCAGATGACGGCCAGCACATGGTGATCCGGCCGCTGGCCTACTGCAACGAAAAGGATCTGGAAAAATACGCGCAACTCAAGGAATTTCCCATTATTCCGTGCGACCTGTGCGGTTCCCAGCAACACCTTCAGCGGCAGGTGGTCAAAGAAATGATGCGTGATTGGGACAAACGATTCCCGGGACGGTTGCATACGATGTTCGCCGCCTTGCAACGAGTAACGCCGTCACATCTTCTCGATGCGGCATTGTTCGATTTTCGAGGACTTGAGACCCGGGACGGAACGTTCGCGGGCGGAGATATCGGCTTCGATCCCGCGGACTTCTCCGAACTTCGAATTCAGTTACCCGTTAAGCCGGAAGTGGTACAAGAGTGATCATCGCGACAGCATCCCTATTTGGAATAGCCTTGAGGAAAATATGACCATAGTAAATTTCACCCCGGTGTCCGCGCTGGTTGGCGGTGCGCTGATCGGGCTTGCTGCCGCTGGGATGTGGTGGCTGCTTGGACGAATAGCCGGCGTGTCCAGTGTTCTCGGCAATGCGATCGGCGCCACAGGACTTGACCTGATGTGGCGGCTGGCATTCATAGCAGGCTTGCTCATCGCCGGTATCGTCGCGGCAAGCGTGTTTCCCCAAGCGGTGCATTTTGACATGCAGTCCGGCTACGCAAGCACGGTGATTGCCGGACTCCTCGTCGGCATCGGCACGAATCTCGGTGGCGGCTGCACCAGCGGACATGGCGTGTGCGGCGTGTCGCGTCTGTCTCTGCGCTCGCTCGTGGCCACTGGCGCATTCATGGCATCAGGCTTTCTGATCGTCTTCGTCATGAGGCATCTGTTATGAACCGCGTGCTTGTCTCTTTGCTGTGCGGATTGATTTTTGGCGTCGGGCTGATCATTGCGCAAATGACGAACCCGGCCAAAGTTATCGGATTCCTGGATATCAGCGGTCAGTGGGATCCCAGTCTTGCATTCGTCATGGCCGCAGCGGTCGCCGTATTCTCGATCGCCTACCGCCTCGCCTTGCGTCGCAATGTCCCGGTTTTCGAAGAGCGCTTCATCGTGCCGGAAAAGACCCGTCTGGATAAACCACTGGTCATCGGTTCATTAATTTTTGGCGCTGGCTGGGGGCTCGCGGGTTTCTGTCCTGGACCAGCGATTGTATCGAGCGGCTTCGGCGAGCCACGAGTTTGGGCATTCGTGGTTGCCATGCTTGCAGGAATGGGTCTGGTGCGCGCCTTGCGCGTCAAACGGCGCTGATACATTCGGCGTCGCAGCGCGTCGATGTATCGAAATGCGTTGAAGTACAAGGTGTCGTGATACGCCCACCGCCGGGCTGACGCCCTGGTCGTGCCGGCAAAGCAACTTTCTTACGTAGCAGCTTTCCTGCGGCCCGGCAGGCCTGTAAACTGCGCGGTCTGCCGCGCGCCGTGCGCGGACAATAAGACACTTTTCCTTTAGGAAACAACCATATGACTTCCACGCCTGCCGTAGAAATTGGCTCTTTTTACCCACCTCAGCGCACCCTTATGGGCCCCGGCCCGTCGGAAATTCATCCGCGCGTGTTTTCTGCGATGGGGCGCCCCACTATTGGTTACCTCGATCCGGTGTTCGTCAACATGATGGACGAACTGAAAGAGTTGCTACGTTATGCATTCCAGACAAAAAACGCGTTGACGTTTCCCGTGTCCGGGCCAGGGTCAGTTGGCATGGAAATATGTTTCGTGAACATGGTCAGCCCCGGAGACAAAGTAATCGTATGCCGTAACGGCGTGTTTGGCAGCCGCATGATCGAGAACGTCGAGCGTTGCGGCGGTGTTGCCATTGTCGTCGAGGACCCCATGGGTACACCTGTCGACCCGGCAAAAGTAGAGGAAGCATTCCGAAACAATCCGGACGCGAAGATACTTGCCTTCGTGCACGCTGAAACTTCTACCGGTGTCTTATCCGACGCAAAGACACTTGCGGATATCGCCCGCAATCACGGTGCCTACACAATTGTCGACGCAGTCACTTCTCTGGCCGGCGTTCCGGTACTCGTTGACGAATGGGGCCTGGATGCGGTGTATTCCGGCAGCCAGAAATGCCTGTCATGCACCCCGGGGTTGGCGCCAGTCACGTTCAATGATCGCGTCGTCGAATACGTAAAAAACCGCAAGTCACCCGTCCAGAGCTGGTTCATGGATCTCAATTTGCTCCTCGGTTACTGGGGCGAAACAACACGTACCTACCACCACACAGCTCCAACCAATTCGTTGTATTCACTGCATGAAGCCCTGGTGATGTTGCGCGAAGAAGGTTTACAGGCTTCGTGGGCGCGTCACGAACGCAATCACAAGGCGCTTAGGGCCGGACTGGAAGCGTTTGGATTGAAATTTCTGGTTGAAGAGCATTCCCGCCTGCCGCAAATGAACGCGGTATACGTTATGCCCGATCTGGATGAAAAGGAAATCCGGCGTCGCCTGCTGGAGGAATTCAACATTGAGATAGGCGCAGGCCTGGGACCGTTAGCCGGAAAAATCTGGCGATTCGGCATCATGGGCTATAGCTGCAAAATGGAGAATGTAATGCTGTGCCTGTGCGCGCTGGAAAGTCTGTTCGACGATATGGGTGCGAAAATTGAGATTGGTATGGCCGAAGCGGCGGCATATCACGCGTATGCCGCGCACCCGTCGAGACCCAAGAGCGTGCGAGCGGTCGCCTGAACACATCCGGCTTGTCAAACTGGCACGTCCTATATTGCGGACAGAAAGCGACAATCAAACACTGCGCGCCGATTGGACGGAGTGTTTCTCGGCTGGTTCTTGGCCTGACAGTCTGTCGAACTTAGGTGTTTGACGGGCTGCTGAGGCCTAATCGTCGACAAATTGTACTGACGGTTTCGGCCTGATTCATCGTGTAAAAATGCAGGCCCGGCGCCCCGTTACGCAACAGACGCTCACATAACTGCGTCACCACGTCCAGGCCAAATGCCTTAGATGACGCTGCGTCATCGCCATAGCTTTCCAGTTTGCGACGAATCCAGCGTGGTATCTCCGCGCCGCAGGCGTCCGAGAACCGGGCGAGCTGTTGAAACCGACCTATCGGCATGATGCCCGGCACGATGGGAATGGTAACGCCCATCGCTTCGCACTCAGCGCGAAAGTGGTAGTAGGCATCGGGATTAAAAAAATACTGGGTAATCGCCGAATCCGCGCCCGCGTCCACTTTACGTTTGAAGTTCTGCAAATCATCCTGCGCCGAGCGCGACTGCGGATGATATTCAGGATAGGCAGCGACTTCAATATGGAACGTGTCTGCAAATTCCTGGCGCACGAATGCCACAAGTTCGGATGCGAAACGAAACGCACCTGCCTCTGCCTGCGCAATACCTGACGGCAAGTCGCCACGCAAAGCGACCAGACGATGAATACCGTAATCCCGATAGGTGTTGAGCATCGACCTGACATTGTCACGAGTCGAAGCGATACACGAAATGTGCGGTGCGACGTCAAGCCCTTCGGCCTTGATTTCAAGCACGATTTCGCGGGTGCGGTCACGCGTCGAACCACCAGCTCCGAAGGTCACCGAGAAAAACTCGGGCGAAAGCAGCGCGAGTTTTCCCCTGACAACGCGCAACTTCTCCACGCCTTCCGCAGTTTGTGGCGGGAAGAATTCGAAGCTCAGATTTGTCTTGATTGCGCTGCTCATTGCATCAGGAAGTTGATGGCGACGGACGTCGATTCACAACCTTGTTTGCGCCACTTTCGTTTCGCGCCAACTCGGCATTTGACCGGCGTCCGCCTCAACAAGATCAGTAGCGGTAGTGATCCGGCTTGTACGGACCTTCCTTGGGCACATCGATGTAGCGGGCCTGCGCATCGCTCAACACCGTAAGCTGCGCATTGAGTTTGGCGAGTTGCAAGCGTGCTACCTTCTCGTCAAGGTGCTTCGGAAGAATATGGACGCCGATTGGATACTTGTCCGGATCGTTGAACAACTCGATCTGCGCAATGGTCTGATTTGCGAAAGATGAGCTCATCACATAGCTCGGGTGGCCGGTTCCGCAACCAAGGTTCACGAGACGTCCTTCAGCAAGCAACGTAATGCGCTTCCCATCCGGGAAGATGATGTGATCGACCTGCGGCTTGATGTTGTCCCACTCGTACTGACTCAACGACGCAACGTCGATTTCGTTGTCGAAGTGACCGATATTGCAGACGATGGCTTCATTTTTCATCGCCTTCATGTGATCGTGGTTGATGACATGATAATTTCCCGTTGCGCTGACAAAAATATCTGCCTTGTCAGCCGCGTATTCCATCGTGACTACACGATAACCTTCCATCATCGCCTGCAACGCACAGATCGGATCGATCTCGGTAACCCATACCTGTGCAGACAGAGCGCGTAGCGCCTGCGCACAACCTTTGCCGACGTCGCCATAACCGCATACGAGAGCGATCTTGCCGGCCACCATTACGTCGGTCGCGCGCTTGATTCCGTCGACAAGTGATTCACGACAGCCGTAAAGATTGTCGAACTTCGATTTGGTTACCGAATCGTTGACGTTAATGGCTGGAAACTTGAGCAGGCCTTCCTGTGCCATCTGGTACAGGCGCAGGACCCCGGTAGTTGTTTCCTCAGTTACGCCCTTGATGTGTCCGAGCCGCGCCGAGTACCAGTTGGGGTCTGAAGCCAGCTTGGCTTTGATCGCCGCAAACAGTGCCGTTTCTTCTTCGCTTCCCGGATTGCTCAGCTCCGCCGGGTCGCTTTCAGCACGTACCCCGAGGTGCAGTAACAATGTCGCATCGCCGCCATCATCAAGAATCATGTTGGCGAAACCGCCCTCGGGCCAATCGAAAATACTATGCGTGTACTGCCAGTACTCGTCCAGCGATTCGCCCTTGTACGCGAACACGGGTGTGTCGGTAACTGCGATCGCTGCGGCCGCATGATCCTGGGTCGAGTAAATGTTGCACGATGCCCAGCGTACTTGCGCACCGAGTGCCTGCAGCGTCTCAATCAGAACCGCTGTCTGGATGGTCATGTGCAACGAACCGGCAATACGCGCGCCGCGCAACGGCTGCGTCGCCTCGTATTCTTTGCGAATCGCCATCAACCCGGGCATTTCGGTTTCGGCAATTCGAATTTCTTTACGTCCCCAGTCGGCTAGGGAAAGATCGGCTACGTGGTAATCACCGGAACTGGCGTTGGCTTTTGGAACTGCGGACATCGGCACTCTCCTGTAACGTTCATGTTCGGAAGCGCCAGACGAAATAGAAAACGGCGCTCCAAACCGGTTATCGGTTTGCGAGCGCCGTTGTTCGATTGCTGAGCCTAGCCTTCAACAAGGAGAAGGTCGCAGCGCTCCTCAGCAAGCCGACCATTATATCCCAGTCTGCTGGTGGCGAAAAGTGCTGCAATTTCACTGCTTGGCCCCGCCCTTACCCAGCGCCAGCTTTAAGTGCTTCTATACAGGGATGTTTTAGCGCCTGCGTCACGTTCGTTGTACGAACATGAATCTGCGCTGAAACATCGCCAGCCGCGCCCTTTCAGGCCGCGGCCGTCGCCTTGATGCCGGCGTCGGCTTTGAGTGCCTCAACCGGGAGATTTTAGCTCCGACGTCACGTTCGCTGCGCGAACATGAGTCTGCACTGAAATCTGGACAAGCGCGCCCTTTCAGGCCGCGGCCGTCGCCTTGATGCCGGCGTCGGCTTTGAGTGCCTCAACCTTGTCCAGATTTTCCCAAGTGAATTCAGGTTCGTCGCGACCAAAGTGGCCGTAGGCCGCAGTCTTCTCGTAGATCGGCCGCAGCAGATCGAGCATTTGAACGATTCCACGCGGTCGCAGATCGAAATGCTTTTGGATCAGCTTGGCAATTTCCTCATCGGCAATTCTTCCGGTACCAAAGGTGGTAACCGAAACGCTGGTCGGTTGGGCCACCCCGATGGCGTAGGAGACCTGCACTTCGCATTTGCTCGCCAGACCTGCCGCGACGACGTTCTTGGCCACATAGCGGGCAGCATACGCCGCGGAACGGTCAACTTTGGATGGGTCTTTTCCGGAGAACGCGCCACCGCCGTGGTGAGCGGAACCACCATAGGTATCGACAATGATCTTGCGACCGGTAAGCCCACAATCGCCGTGCGGGCCGCCAATTACGAATCGTCCGGTCGGATTGACGAGATAATTGATTTCGCCTTTGATCAAGTGCTTCGGCACGACCGGTTTGATCACTTCTTCGATAACTGCTTCTCGAATCTGCTCAAGTGTCATCTCTGGCGAGTGCTGGGTTGACAGGACCACTGTATCAATGGAATCAGGCTTGCCATCGACGTAGCGCAGGGTCACCTGGGATTTGGCATCGGGCCGCAGCCACGGAAGCCGGCCGTCCCGGCGCAATTCCGACTGGCGCTCGACCAGCCTGTGCGCCAGATGAATTGCCATCGGCATGTAAACCGACGTCTCGTCACACGCATATCCGAACATCAAGCCCTGATCGCCGGCACCCTGATTGAGTGGGTCGTCGTGGGCCGCATCTACTCCCTGCTTGATATCAGGGCTTTGCTTGTCGTATGCGACCAGCACGGAACAGCCCTTGTAATCAAACCCGTAATCGGTAGTGTCGTATCCGATACGTTTGACGGTGTCGCGCGCTACCTGCTGAAAATCGACCACTGCATCCGTGGTGATTTCTCCAGCCAGCACCACCAGACCGGTGTTAACCATGGTTTCCGCGGCTACGCGCGCCGTACGGTCATGAGTTAATATTGCATCGAGTACGGCGTCCGAAACCTGGTCCGCCACTTTGTCCGGATGACCCTCGGACACCGATTCGGAAGTAAATAAGTAATCGCTCATCAGCTTGCCCATTATTTGTTCGAGAAGGTCGCGCAGGATACCAGCCGGCGGACCCAAAGCCAAAACGCGAACGGCATGCTGACTGCGCTTCTGCGTCTATTTGCGAAACTGCCGCTTGCCTGGCTGCATTCGGCGGGCGCTATGCTGGGCTGGCTCACTTACCACGCATCGCCATCATACGCGAATCGGCTGCGAGAGAATTTATACCTTGGCGGCGCTTGGCACAATCAGGGCGAATTCAATAAGATATTGAAAATCAACATGTTGGAGGCCGGCAAGGCGAGCGCCGAGCTTGCTGGCATCTGGTTCAAGCCGCAAATCGAGGTCGCTGGGTGGGTACGCAAGGTCTACGGCTGGGACGTGGTTGAAGATGCCCGTAGTCACGGCCGCGGGCTGATACTGCTCACACCGCATATTGGTTGCTTCGAAATCATTTCTCAGTACCTGTCGCTGCAATTTCCACTCACGGCGCTCTACCGATCACCGCGTTACGCCAGTCTGGAACCTGCCATGCGCGCCGGCCGAACACGCCCCGATATGCGACTTGCCCCGGCAGATGTCAGAGGTGTCCGGCTGTTACTCAAAGCGCTCAAGAAAGGCGAAGCTGTCGGCATTTTGCCCGATCAGGTGCCGGCTCAGGGAGATGGCGAGTGGGCGAATTTTTTTGGCCGACCTGCTTACACGATGACATTGGCTGCCAGGCTTGCACAACGCACCAGAGCACCGGTAGTAATAACGTATGCCATCCGTTTGCCGCGTGGCGCTGGCTATGAGATCAGCTTCGAAGCGATGCCGCCGCCTGATCCGGAAGAATCACCGGCACGACATCTAAATCGCGCGCTGGAAAACGTGATCCGCCGCTTTCCTGAACAGTACGTATGGTCTTATAACCGCTACAAAGCGCCAACTGGCGCACGTGACATCAGCGATCAAGCGGAATAATGGTCCAGCGAAATTCAGTAAACAGTTCGGCGAAATGCTGACCAGAATCGGCATTGCGACAATGTGGGTGCTACATTTTCTTCCGCAGAGACTACTCGCCCGGACCGGAGAAGCGCTCGGCGTCGTTCTCATGATATTCGCGCGCGAAAGGCGCACTGTGGTAGGAATAAACCTCGCACTGTGTTTTCCGAAACTGTCACGAAGCGAACAACGACGCCTGCGTCGAGCGCACTTCCGTGCATTTGGACGAGCGCTGGCGGAGACGACCATCGCATGGTGGTCGAGCGCTGATCGCGTACGCTTGCTTGCAGATATAGAGGGAAAAGAACATATTGATCGTGCAAATCGGAAGGGGCCGCTTATCTTGCTGGCGCCACATTTCGTCGGCGTGGAAATCCTCGCCATTCGCATGTCACTTGAAGCCGACGCTCAGTCCATGTACAGCCATCAGAAAAACCCGGTGTTCGACCGCTTTCTGATGTCGCGACGCACACGTTTTCGCCCAATCAGACTTGCTTCCCGACAGGATGGCATCAAACCTGTAATTCGCGGATTAAAGGCAAGGTTGCCTCTGTTTTTCCTGCCGGACATGGATTTTGGCCCGCGCGACGCGATCTTCATCCCGTTTTTCGGCGTCGTGGCAGCGACCATCGACGCTGTTCCACGGCTCGCGGCGCTGACCGGCGCAACTGTCTTACCGATCACAATCACTCAGAAACCAATTGGACAGGGATATCTGATCCGTGTTTCTCATCCGTGGGAGAATTACCCTACGCAGGATGTTCGCGCCGATACGAGGCGCATGAATGCGTTCATCGAGGAATGTGTAAGCGAATCTCCCGACCAATATTACTGGGTTCACAAGCGATTCAAGACCAGGCCACCCGGCGAAGAAAGGTTTTACTGAGAAAGTTGTTACGAAGCGATGTTTTCCAATCCTGATATCGGCGAAATATGCAATCTGTTGCGCGAGGTAAAAAGCATCGCCGTGGTTGGCCTTTCACCTCTGCCACGGCGGCCCAGCTACCGGATTGCCCGTGCCTTACAGGGCGCGGGATACCAGATAGTGCCGGTCCGCCCGTTGGTGGCTGAAATACTAGGTGAACAGGCGTTCCCGACATTGACAGATGTACCTGGGTCAGTGGATCTGGTGCATGTATTCCGGCCGGCCCGTTTTGTCGACGCGATTGTGGATGAATGCCTGGCCAAAGGTTTCAAGCGTCTCTGGATGCAGGAGGGCATCGTCAACGAAGCTGCCGCGGAACGCGCAAGTGACCGTGGCATCAAAGTCGTCATGGATCGCTGCGTATGGCGCGATCGCAATGGCCCGTGCAGCCCGCTACTTTCCAATATCGAATGAAAACCGTCGCAGGCGCAGTACGAATTTCTCCGGTAAAAAAAACAGATCTTGATCCACTCGCCGAACTCGCGCGCGACATATGGTATCTCCACTACCCCGGACTTATTACCGTGAGCCAAATAGACTATATGCTGGCGCAACGTTACGAGCCAGCAATCATTGCCTCGCAAATCGAGTCAGGTGAAGCATGGTGGGACAAGCTCGAAGTGGATTCTCGTCTGGCCGGATTCGCAAGCTACGAGCCGGGCTCCGAGCCATCGTCGATGAAACTGGACAAGTTGTACGTCCATCAACGCGAAATGCGTCGCGGCCTCGGTTCTGCATTGTTGATCCACGTCGAAGAACAATCCCGGTCCAAAGGTTATCGTTCGCTATACCTGCAGGTGAACAAGGGAAACACTGCGTCCATCGCTTTTTACAAACACACCGGATTCGCGGTAAAAGACTGTGTGAAAGTCGATATTGGCAATAAGTTCTTCATGGACGACTTCGTCCTGTCGAAGTCGTTGACGGGGGATCCATGAACCGGCTCGCGTTCAGCAAAATGGAAGGCGCCGGCAACGATTTTGTCGTTATCAATGCGATGCACAAGGCGTTCGAACTATCCGCGACCACGATACGTGAACTTGCTGACCGGCACACCGGAATCGGTTTCGACCAATTGCTGGTAATCGAACCGCCGCGTACCCGGGATGCCGATTTCTACTACCGGATCTTCAATGCAGACGGCGGCGAAGTCAGCCAATGCGGCAACGGCGCCCGCTGCTTTCTTCGTTACGTTCATGACAAGGCATTGTCGAACAAACAATCCATTCGAGTAGAAACGGCGTGCGGCATCATTGAGCCCCACCTGGAAGCCGGTGGCGGAATCACGGTAGATATGGGCAAACCGGTGTTTGAGCCTGTCGATATTCCAATGCTGGTTCCGCGCCGCGCATCTTCGTACTCAATTAGGGTGAACGAAGCAGAGGTCGAAGTCGGCGCACTTTCAATGGGCAATCCACACGCGGTGCAGGTCGTCAGTGATATTGAGGCTGCTCCAGTCATCTCGCAGGGGCCGATGATCGAGAATCATGCCTTGTTCCCGGAACGCGCCAACGCCGGCTACATGCAGATAATGGATCGCCAAAATATTCGGTTGCGCGTCTGGGAACGCGGTGTCGGAGAAACGCTCGCATGTGGATCCGGTGCTTGCGCGGCGGTCGCTATCGGCATCAGGTGGGGACTAATCGATTCTCCGGTTCGCGTTCACACTAGAGGCGGAGAATTGCAGATTGCCTGGCAAGGGGAAGAGGGGAATGTCCTGATGACCGGCCCGGCAAGAGTCGTATTTGAAGGTGAGATCGAAATTCCGGGAGGAAAATGACTGACGAAGACGTTGCGCGATATCTGCAAGAGCACCCTGAATTTTTTGATGTTCACGCGGAGATACTTTCGAACATAAAAATTCCCGATCCACACGACGGGCGCGCCATTCCAATTGCCGGAAGGCAATTGTCGCAACTGCGCGAGCGCAACGCGATTCTTGAAGAAAAACTTCGCGAGCTCATAACGTTCGGAGAAGAGAACGATGCGATCAGCGAGCGCATGCACCGTATTTCGCTCGCACTGCTGTCTGCAACATCCCTGGAAGATGTGCTACGCACACTTTACTTCAATCTGCGCGAAGACTTTGCCGTGCCGCACATCGCGGTCCGACTATGGCAGGACGAGCCTCATCCGGACTTGATTGAGTTTTCCAGTGTTTCCGAAGAGTTGCTGGTTTTCGCCGGAAGTCTGGCGAGTCCATACTGTGCCCACCATGCAATGTTCGACTCAAATCAGTGGTTTGGCGAACCACAACCGCCACTGCAATCGTTCGCTTACGTGGCACTGGGCGGAGACAACCCGCACGGCTTGTTGGCCCTCGCATCCGAAGACGCCCAGCGCTTCTATCCAGAAATGGGCACGCTGTACTTGAAACGACTGGGCGAGCTCACAACAGCCGCCATTTCGCGCTACGTGTAAATGCCAGATCGAATCGGCACACCTGAAGTCGATCGCACCGATTCGAGCAAGCGCCATCCGCTGGTGGAGCGCTTTCTGATTCATATAGAAAAAGAGCGACGCCTTTCCAGCCACACTATCGAGGGCTACCAACGCGATATTCTGCTCTTGCTGCGTCTGACGGAGTCAACGCCACTGGATGACATCAGAACGCATCATATCCGGCGCTCTGTCGCCAGGTTGCATGCGGAAGGGCTCGGAGGACGTTCTCTGGGACGCGCACTTTCGGCCTGGCGTGGCTTTTTCAAATTTCTGATGCGCGATCACGGCTTCGATCACAATCCGTGTGTCGGCGTCCGCGCGCCGAAAACCGAAAAAAGACTGCCGGATGCCCTGTCACCCGAAGAAATGGCGAAGCTGGTCGACTTGCCCGCGAGCGATCCATTTTCGATACGTGACCGCGCCATGTTCGAGTTGTTCTACTCGTCCGGCCTGCGTCTGTCGGAACTTACTGCACTAAGTCTCGCCAGTATAGATTTTGCGGACGCTACAGTGCGTGTCCTTGGAAAAGGCGGGAAGACAAGAGTCGTACCGATCGGCCGGTTTGCGCTACGCTATATTCGGGACTGGCTCCACGAGCGTGGTGCAATTTGCAAAGGTGAGCAAACTGCGCTGTTCCTTAATCATCGCGGGAAGCCAATCGGCTCGCGCACTGTCCAGCAACGACTCAAGATGTGGGCACAGAAACAAGGAATTTCGCAGCATGTGCACCCACACATGTTGCGCCATTCGTTCGCTTCACATGTACTTCAGTCAAGCGGCGATCTTCGCGCTGTTCAGGAAATGCTGGGCCACGCAAGTATTTCATCGACACAGATCTATACACATCTCGATTGGCAGCATCTTGCGAAGACCTATGACGCGGCGCATCCCCGCGCCAAGCGCAAAGTCTCAAAAACAAAACAAGCTTGATAGCCAGCCGACACAGAAGAGTGTCTGTCAGATCAAACTGACATGTTGCTTGACTAGAATCCCGCAGACAGGCAAAAGCGTCCGATCAAATTTCACTAGCTCTGGCACAGCATTCGCGACGTATCTGCTGTGTACTTGTCGCGATCAATGCTGCTGCGATCAAGGCCGGTACCGCCAAAACTGAATCAATCAAATTCCATTCCAATGACAAAACTGACACTGATACGCCACGGAGAGACCGACTGGAACGCCAAGCGCCGGATCCAGGGACAACTGGATGCCCCACTCAATGAAGTGGGCCATGCCCAGGCCAAGGCGATCGGGCTACGATTCCGCGACGAGACCATCGACGTGCTGATATGCAGCGATCTGAGCCGAGCGATGCAAACCATGCAACCGATCGCTAACGCTTGCGGATTGGAAGTCTTTCACGATTCGCGGCTACGAGAGCGCAAACTCGGCGTACTGGAAGGGCTGTATTACGAGGAAGCGCAGAACACGATGCCACAGGTGCTCGATGTCTTTCGGTCCCGGCAAATCGACACGCCGATCAATGGCGGCGAGTCACTGCGCGAATTCGCACAACGCGTAACTGCTTTTCTGACGGAAACTGCTGAAACCTACGCGGGCAAGCAGATTGTCGTTGTCACCCATGGCGGCGTCGTAGACATTGCATGTCGGCACGCCAACGGAAGCTCACTCGACACGCCGCGGGATCGTCCAATCCATAACACTTCCGTGAGCACTTTCCGCATAGACAGTTCAGGATTTCGCCTGGTTGACGATGCCGATCTCAGTCATTTGCCGACAACGATGTCGATGGACGACGCTTGAACCGGGAACTGATCAACAGCGGCCGTTCACGGCCGGCGAATTGTGACTACCAGGCTGGGAACCAGTACAAGGGAATTTCCATCCGCTGATCGCTTGCTTCACGCGTGCGCAGTCGCTATCCTCATGGCCCCCAGAAACAAGGCACGCTAGTCAGACTGCGATCATTGATTCGACGCGTGTTCAGGCAAATATGAGCGAGACTCCCCACGGAACAACAATCGTGTCGGTTCGCCGCGGCAAGCGCGTCGCGCTGGGCGGAGACGGCCAGGTGACGCTCGGAAACATCGTGCTGAAGGCGTCTGCACGCAAGATTCGGCGTATCTACAATAACCGCATTGTTGCAGGGTTTGCCGGCGGAACGGCAGATGCGTTTACCCTGTTTGAGCGATTCGAGGCAAAGCTGGAGAAGCATCAGGGCCATTTGCTGCGCTCGTCGGTTGAACTCGCAAAAGATTGGCGCACCGATCGCGTTCTGCGACGCCTTGAAGCGATGCTGGCAATCGCCGATTCCGAAACATCGCTTATTCTTTCAGGAAATGGCGATGTGGTTGAGCCAGAACTGGGCTTGATCGCGATCGGCAGCGGTGGGCCGTATGCACAGGCCGCTGCGCGCGCGCTTCTGGAAAATACGGAACAGTCTCCGGAAGACATTGTCAAAAAAGCGCTGACCATCGCCGGGGACATTTGCATATATACCAATCAGAACCACTCAATTGAGGTGCTCGAAGAATAACGAGCCGTTCTCTCATCGCAGCCGCCGATTGATTTACACATTGCCGGCACTGCCACAATCACATCACTCAGAGCACATCGTATGTCGGGGATGACACCTCAGGAAATCGTTCACGAACTGGACAAACACATTGTTGGTCAGGACGCGGCCAAGCGCGCGGTCGCAATCGCTTTGCGAAATCGCTGGCGACGCCAGCAGGTCTCCGACCCGTTGCGCCAGGAAATTACACCGAAGAACATTCTTATGATCGGTCCCACCGGTGTCGGCAAAACAGAGATCGCGCGGCGACTTGCGCGACTGGCCGACGCGCCGTTTATTAAAGTCGAGGCAACCAAGTTCACCGAAGTCGGCTACGTCGGCAAGGACGTCGACGCAATCATCCGCGACCTTGTCGAGATGGCAATCACGGAAACGCGCGATAAAGAGACCCAAAAAGTTCGGCATCGGGCAGAGGATATTGCCGAAGAGCGCGTCCTCGACGCTTTGCTCCCTCCGGCACGTGAGGTCGGTGATGCCGAAGATGAATCGCCGGCCGAATCCTCTACGCGTCAGAAATTCCGCAAGCGTCTGCGCGAAGGTGATCTCGACGACAAGGAAATTGAAATCGACGTTGCGCAAGTGTCTGCGCATATGGAAATCCTCGCTCCACCCGGAATGGAGGATCTCACGTCACAGATTCAGAGCATGTTTCAGAATGTCGGCGGCGGTCGAAAAAGCACGCGAAAGCTGAGGATCAAAGAGGCCCTGCAACTGCTTACTGACGAAGAGGCAGGCAAACTGGTCAACGATGACGAAATCAAGCTGCGTGCCGTCTCCAATGCCGAACAAAACGGTATCGTGTTTCTCGATGAAGTAGACAAAATCACCAGTCGCCAGGAATCTTCAGCTGCAGAAGTTTCGCGACAAGGGGTTCAACGCGATCTGCTGCCGCTAGTCGAAGGGACGACCGTAACGACGAAATACGGCATGGTGAAAACCGACCACATACTTTTTATTGGCAGCGGTGCATTTCACTTTTCCAAGCCGTCCGATCTGATACCGGAACTGCAAGGGCGCTTTCCTATCCGGGTTGAGCTTGCCAGTCTCACAGTTGAGGATTTTCGGCGCATCCTCACTGCCACTGATGCCTGTCTGACGCGGCAATATCAGGCACTGATGCATACCGAAGGCGTGGAACTCGAATTTCCGGATGACGGTATTCATCGCCTTGCGGAGATCGCATGGCAGGTAAACGAGAAAACAGAGAACATCGGAGCGCGCCGTCTTTACACGGTTATGGAAAAGCTGCTCGAAGAACTTTCGTTTGACGCGACGAATCGGCAGGGAGATACGATTCGCATCGACACTGCCTACGTAGATGAACGTCTGAATGAGCTTGCCGGAAGCGAGGACCTCGCGCGTTACGTCTTGTAGGGCCGCTCACCCTTCGTTACAGCCGAACCATCGGTAGTACGACGGGCGGCTAGCCCGCATGTTTCACGAAGGATTCGCTTTCAGGGGAAATGTGCCTAGACAGATTGCGACGATCGGCCGCAGGGCAATAGCCAGACTATTGCTTAAGGTCGATCGTTCAAGCTGTGACGGCATATTTTTCCTGAAAGCGAATAGGTACAAACGGCTCCCGCGAGGCAATGCCCCAAACTATTGCTATCAAGTTGATTTGTTTTGCGAACCAGTTGCACCCGCGACCGTCATCGTGAAATATGCGGGCTAGTCTGTCTTCAGAACAAACACGCCGAACCAACTGCGTTCGTCAGTGAAAAAGCGATGCGATCTGAATCCCGCTTCCTCTGTAAGGCGGGTAAAACGGTCGCGAGTGTATTTCCAGGAACTTTCAGTGTGAATAGTCTCGCCGGGCTGGAAATCGATAAGCTCGTCGCCGATGCGTACCTGCTGCTCGGCCATGCTGACCAGATGCATTTCCATCCGGCCGAGTTCTTCGTTGTATATCGCCTTGTGGCGGAAACGCCGTTCGTCAAAATTTGCACCTAACTCACGATTGATCCGGGTCAGGAGGTTCAGATTGAACGCACGCGTATAGCCCTCCGGATCGTTGTATGCTGTTTCCAGAATGGATTTCGGCTTCTGCAAATCAACACCGACAATGACGGTCCCGGACTTACCCACCATGTCGCGCAGACCGCGGAGAAAATCCTCGGCTGCGGCCGGTTCCAGATTTCCGATTGTCGATCCGGGGAAAAACGCAACACGGTCACTGTCGTTGGGCAATTGATCCTCAAGTAGCGCAGACGGCCCAAAGTCACCGCAAATTGCGACCACCTGCAACCAAGGGTAATCAGCTGCGAGCGGCGGACCGGCGTCCTCGAGCTGCGCCACGGACACATCAATGCCGATGTATGTGCGTGGACGCAAGTGGTCCAGTAGCAGCCGCACTTTCGACATATCGCCTGGGCCAAATTCAATGACCGTCGTGTCTTCACCTACCGCGTCGGCGATCGCGCCAGCTTGTTGCTGATAAATGCCACACTCAGTGCGCGTCGGATAATAAGCTTCAGTGGTGCAGATCGCATTGAACAGCTCGCTGCCACGGGCATCGTAGAGAAACTTCGGCGCGATCGATTTCGGCGTCGCCTTCAGCCCACCGATCACTTCTCCCAGATCGACGTCTACCCCATTGTCGAGAGATGAGAGCCGGAAATTGTCTGGAAACGCGATCCGATTCTTCTTTTCCGGTAGATTCATTTACCGCTCCATCGTCAAAATTTGGCGTAACCCTAACCGGTTTTCCGGTTTACTGAAACTTTCTTTCGCCACAGCTACACAGAGGGTGTTGTCCGGCGGCAACACTCGCCGTTTTGCGCATACAAGTCGCACAGCTTAAACTGCCAATGTTCCTGTAATCGCCCACGGGGTATTCATGCCGACTTCTATCGCTGCTGCCATTCCGATGCGTGACGACGCCACATTGTTGGACGACCTGATGCGCGTGCGCAGACAAACTGTCGCACTATGCGAGCCACTTAGCCCAGAGGACTGCGTGGTGCAAAGTGCGCCGGAGAGCAGCCCGGCCAAGTGGCATCTCGCCCACACAACCTGGTTCTTCGAAACATTTGTTCTGCAACCTTTCGCCAATGGATACAAACCATTTCATCCTGAATTTGGATTTCTGTTTAACTCGTATTACGAATCGGTCGGCTCGTTTTATTCTCGTAAGGATCGGGGGCTTCTAACGCGACCTCCTTTTTCCGAAGTCTTGAGTTACCGACAATATGTCGATCAACATCTCGAAAAACTGCTTGCGGAGTCCAATCACGAGAACGCGGAAGAAATCACTGCCCGTTGTACGCTCGGCCGGCACCACGAACAACAGCATCAGGAGCTTCTTCTAACAGATATCAAGCATCTTTTCTGGTGTAACCCACTTCGCCCCGCGTACCGTGAAAGGCCGGCTGATGCGGCACCTGCAAGTGCACCTGTGGAATGGCTGGCTTTTCCGGCGGGCGTTTATGAAGCAGGCCATTCGGGCACCGGCTTCGCGTTTGACAACGAACTTCCGAAACATCGCGAGTACCTGGAATCATTTCATATTGCGTCGCGACCAGTCGACTCCGGCGAGTTCATACAGTTCATCGAAGACAATGGATACGAGACGCCGACACTGTGGCTATCTGACGGATGGCAAGCAGTTCGCGAACGCGGATGGAGTGCACCGCTTTACTGGGAACAGCGTGACGGACAATGGTGGCAAATGACATTGTCGGGAATGCGCCAGGTCAATCCATCGGAGCCCGTGTGTCACGTAAGCTATTACGAGGCGGATGCGTTTGCGCGATGGTCCGGGAAGCGCTTGCCCACGGAAACGGAGTGGGAGATCGCGGCAAGCCAGCATCAGATCAATGGCAATTTCGTGGAGGACGGTCGGCTCCACCCGCGGCCGCGCTCAAGTGAAGCCATGTTTTTCGGCGACGTTTGGGAATGGACGGCAAGTGCCTACAGCCCTTACCCGGGATACAAACCGAGCGCGGGCGCGCTGGGTGAATACAACGGCAAATTCATGATTAGCCAGCAAGTTCTGCGCGGCGGATCGTGCGTGACGCCACGTTCGCACATTCGCACCAGCTATCGAAATTTCTTCTATCCTCACGAACGCTGGCAGTTCAAGGGATTGAGACTCGCAGACCAATGACGCGCACGACGTCTTCCGCTGCGCCGACAGCAAAAGCAACCGTTGGCTTTCCCGTGTTTGGTTGTGCCGTCGCGTTGTGTTGCGCAGTCATGCTGCTCTGTTCATCAGCTCTGGCGCAGCATAATCTCGAAGAGGCGCAGAAAGCGTGGCCCGATCTGCGCCTGTTTGACCCCGACGAGATTCCTAGCCTCAGTTCCGGGCTCAAGGCCGATCTCACGGAACGCGGCTGCCGCATTCCCAAGTTCACGAAATGGGATGGGCGACATAATGTGATTCGGGGAAGTTTTCGCAATCGCGACAGCCATGACGTTGCCGTACTGTGCCTTGCCGACAATGATATGAGCGTGATCGTCTATTTCAATGGCAGCGCGACGATGGCAGAAGAGATCCGCAAGTTTCCCGCCAATGCGTATCGCATGATTCACGCGGTGTCACCATTCGTTCTAGGCAAGCGCGCGATTCGCGACAAAGCGACAGAGCGTTTGCCCGAGTTCGACCATGATGCGATTGACGATGGCCCGGTAGGCGAACGGTCAGAGACGGCGTATCACAACGCAGGCGCGTGGATGCTGGTGTTCTAGCCTGCACTTGGACAGCATGCTTATCGATAGGCGGGTCGCTGTCCCGCTGGCGTAAATCCGCTCACGCGTTAAGACTGACGCAGGATGCGCAAGGCAGCACAGGCGGCGCCATATCCGTTATCGATGTTGGTTACGGTCAATCCGGAAGAGCAACTGGCAAGCATTGCATTGAGCGCGGTCTGCCCACCCTCGGCAACACCGTAGCCGACGGAAGTGGGTACCCCGATGATCGGCGCGCCGATCAGACCTCCGATAACGGTTGGCAGTGCGGCATCCATTCCGGCGATCGCAATCACCACTTTCATACTCCGAATTTCTTCAATCCGCTCCAGCAGTCTCCATAGCCCGGCGACGCCCACGTCGGTAATCTCGGCTGGTGACTGGCCATAAAACGAAAGCGTACGCGCCGCTTCTCTGGCAACCGCAACATCAGACGTACCTGCCGCGACTACAGCAACCTGCTTCGTTTCGGACTGCGGGTGTGGCTGCGAAAAATACCCGGTTTGCGATAGCGCATCGTAATCAACACTGTTTCGCAACGCTTCTGGCAGAGCTGCAAACTGATCCGGATTCAGGCGCGTCAACAATATCCGGCCGTCGCATGCTTCCACCTGTCGCAAAATCTCGGCGATGTGTGCGACAGTTTTGCCGCCGCAAAACACTGCCTCCTCCAGACCGGTACGCGCGTCCCGGGCAAAGTCCAGCATTACGTCTTTATGCAACGTCATAAGATTACATCATCCTGATCGGCTGAATAAAAGCGCTGCCGACACGGTAGGGCGCGAACGAAACGCGGTAATCAAAACCCTCGCCGAGGAATATAGCCGCAATACGACTCGATAATTCTTCCCGCCGATCGGGTCCCACTGCCGCCAGACTGGTTTCGTCCAGTTCGACCACGACGCCTTTGGCGCGCACGCGACAGCGGACAGTGTCCGGACGCAATGTCTTGCCTACCATTTTTTCGGTCTGATCAACGAGTTTCAGCATTGCCGGATCAATTCCGATTCCGGTTTCAATGCGGCTCGAAAGACAGGGCGCAGAGGGCAATTCGGAAATGTGGCCCAGACCGAAGTGACGCGCGATCAACCGCACGGACGCTTTGTTCACTTCTGCCTCGACAAAAGGGTGGCGTACCGAGTGCAGCCTTGCCGCTTCGAGACCCGGGCGGTATTCACCAAGATCGTCAAGATTGGTACCGGAAACGATTTGTGCATCGGTCCGTGGCGCGATCGCGCCATACAAGTTGGTCTTACAGTAGAAACACCGATTCACCGGATTCTCGCGATAGTCAGTGTCGCCGAACTCGCCCGCGTCAATGACGCTAAGAGTCCATCCCTGCTGATCCGCAAGCGCCCGGACACGTTCGGTTGCATCCGCCGGAACGGCAGGAGACACCGCGTGAAACATTTCCGCACGCTGCGGAATCTGGTCGTGAATCAGGGTCGCAAGTGTCAGGCTGTCGACACCGCCACTAACCGCTACCGCGACGCGATCCATGTCGGCAACAATTCGCCCAAGCGCGTCAATGTTCTCAGTTGGCGTGCTCACTGTTCCTCTTTCTTATTCGATGCATATTCTGCCAGTCGCCTCACACGCTCGCGTTCGTCGTGGTCGCCGATGACTTTGAGCAAATCATCAGCTTCCGCCTTGACAGTCGGGCCACCGGGCCGCTCCGCAATCTTGATCCGTACAGTCCGCCCATCGGCGTCTATCGTTGTCTGCCGGCGCCGAAGTTTGCGCCGTTCCAGTACCTGGTAGCGCACACCAAGCGTCGTCGTTTCAGCAAAACAGGCTTCGAGTACGTTCTCGATATCACTGGGGTCAGTAAGTACTTGCACTCGAACAGCGATACGACCCTTCTTACCGAACATCGACGTCTGCATTACATCCAGCACAGATGGATGGGCACGAAGCTTGTCGAGTCCAATCGCCAGGTCTTCAGACGTCTGATCGTCAATCTCAAAAACAAGTTCAGCGACCCGGTCGCTTTCCGTCGCTTGCTGCGTCTCTTCGAACGCCATCAACCGCAGCACATTGCTCATGCCCGGAAGTTTCCGTGTGCCAAAGCCGCTTCCGCTACGCAGTAAGCGGCGCGACTTGCGACTGTGCGGCCGATTAGCATGCAAATAGCTGATTATTGCGGCGCCGGTTGGCGTGACGCGCTCTCCTTCAACGCCATCGTCGTGAAAGTCGAAACCTTCCAGCAGCAACACCGTAGCCGGCACAGGCACGGGCAGATTTCCATGTGCCGTTTTCACCTGACCACGTCCCTGTGGCAATGAACTGACTGACCACTGCGCATCCAGCGCTGAAATCAGAAACGCCGCGCCAACGATATCGGCGATCGAGTCCCATTCGCCTAGTTCGTGAAAGCTCACCTCATCCGTAGGCAATCCGTGAACTTTACCTTCTGCCTCGGCAACGCGCGTAAAAATTCCAATGGAATGGGCGCGCACATTCGTATCGAGTGGTGCATGTTCAAGCATGCTTCGGATCTCGCGAAATGCCGTGTGCTTGTGTTCAGGCGCATGCAGATGATGCGCTTCCTCTACCTTGAAACGCAGCCCGGTCAAAGCATGGTCCGCATGCTCGTCGACGAGCAGGCCGATATCGGCCGGCAATCCGGAAGCACGAATCGCAGCAATCATTCCGTCGCGCAGATCGGGAAACCCATCGAGTACAGCGGCGATAAACATATCGCCGGCAATTCCGCCGACTGCGTCGAGATGAATATGCATATGGTTACTTGCTAGGGGCTGAGTCCAACTATCCGGCCGCCCGGTGGGCGCATGTGCCCACCGCATTTGCCGGTCGTTTCTATAACGTGCCCAGGACCACGCTCACGCGGGCGCGTGTTCGCGCTTTGGCGCAAGCATTGGATAAAGATTGCCCTTGGCATCGAACTTGAACGCCTCTGGCTCACCGACAATCTCGAACATCGAGGGATTCGCCTTGATAAACGGAAGCATCGGCTCGGATACATGAATATCCAGAACGTCCAGCGTCGTCGCAATGCGTACGATCTTCGTGTCCTCCGGCTTCACACGCACCACTGTTTTTGCGACAAGCTGAATTGCCTCCTGATCGGTATTCATGATGATCGGGATCGCTGCGCCATCGAGGTAAGTCGAGGTGATGATGTTGGCGTAGGTTTTGCCGATATCGACTTCCTTGTACAGCTTCATCGTGATCACGTCGGCAGAACCCAGTCCCGTAGCGTTGCCGTGCGTCTCCGGAGTGAGCCCGAGAACTGCAATTTTCTTGACGAATGGTTTCATATTCCATTCGACGAAACGGGCGTTGCGACCGGTAATGTTTGGGTCCATTCCGGAACCCGAAATGTTCTTGCCGATTTTTTCGACCACAAGTACATCGATCTCATCGAACTGGAGTCGCGGCATGAATTCTTTCGCCTTGGCCTGCAGCACCGGCTCTCGATCCAGCACCTGTTCGGCCGGAACAACTTCGATGATAGCGGTTTCATCAGCCGCATTTTCGACCATACCGACACCGAATACGAAGTTGATTTTGCTCATGGTGAACTGCGCCGTCTTTGGAAGCAGTTCGCCGAACATATCCATGCCATAAGTGTGCAAGGTCGTGGCGCCGATGATCTTGCCCATACCGATCGTCAGCATCTTTACGATGCCCGATTCAATCGGGGCGCGGAAATTAGTGTGCGGCTTGATTCGGCAAATGAGCGCAACCGCGTCAGCCTCGGCAGCGTGTTTGTCCAGGTACACAGGCATACCGTCATCGGCTTTGCCAAGTTCCACAACGTCCATACTCGACTTGACCGGACATCCGACAAAATCCTCGGTGACGCCGTACCCATCCAGTACTTCCTTCTGACCTTCGGCAGTTGCGCCACCGTGGCTTCCCATGGCCGGGAAAATAAAGGGCTTCGCACCCAGAGATTTGAGTTCGGCGACAACCGCTCGGGTGCATTCCGCGATATTGTTCACACCGCGTGAACCAACACCAACGGCAATCGTCATTCCCGGCTTGATCTTGCTACGAACTTCGGGCTTCTTGAATTCGTTGACGACGGTCGCTTCTACATCGTCGAGCTTGGGCGTCGCAAACTTCTGACGGACGTGAATCATGCGTGGGAGCGCAACATCAAGCCCTCCGGCAATATTGACTTCGATACGATCACCAATCATCTGTTCAGCTCCTCAATTCGGTTTCGTGCTCGAGAACAGCGCACGTTGGAACACGCGCACCCTAATGTCCGAAATTGTACCGACTGGTCGCAATTTAGCCCAGCACAGCAGCTAGCCTAGCAAGCCGCGGTACAGTTCGAGATATCGCGCTGCAGTCGTTTCCCAGGAAAATTCACTTGCCATGCCGCTTTTTTGCAATTGGCGCCAGCTACGCTTGTTTCGAAACAGATCGGAAGCACGGCGACATGCCTCCAGAAGCGCTTCACCGGTGAGTGGCGCGAACTTGAACCCGGTCGCCGCCTTTGCCGAAAGATTGGCTGGCGTACTGTCCACTACCGAGTCCTTGAGCCCTCCGGTTGCATGTACCACCGGCGGCGTGCCGTAACGCTGGCTAAACATCTGATTTACGCCGCAGGGTTCGTAGCGCGACGGCATTATTGAAATATCAGCGCCGGCCTCGATCTGGTGAATCAGACTTTCCTCGTAACCAATTTTCACCGAAACGGCATCCGGAAAAGAGCGCGCGAGTGCAAGGAAGCGGGCCTCATACTTTTCGTCGCCCGATCCGAGCACAGCCAGTTGGGCTGGAGTTTGAATCAGCTCGGGTACGACATCGGCCAGCACATCAACCCCTTTGCGATCGACCAGTCGCCCGACCATGGCAAACAACGGGAGGTCCGGTTCGTCCGGCAGGCCGAGACGGGCGCGCAACGCTCTGCGGTTGTCCGCCTTGTGTGCCAGGCGTCCCGAATTGTAGTAGCGCTCTATGTACGGATCGTTGTCCGGATCCCAGGCGTCAGTGTCGATGCCATTGAGAATGCCTGACAAAACGTCGCTGCGTCGCGATAACAAGCCCTCCAACCCCATGCCCAGCGGCGCCTCTTGTATTTCATTCGCGTATGCGGGACTGACAGTGGTAATACGATCGGCGTACTGCAGGCCCGCTTTCAGGAAACCCAGATTTCCATTGAACTCCACACCGTCCGGCGCAAATGCCTGCGGTGGCAGCCAAAGCCGGGCGGCATCTTCCGCCGGGAAGATTCCCTGTTGTATTAGTCCGTGCGCGGTAAACACCGTGCGCGCCTTCGCCGAGTCGGCATACTTAAGGTACGCCGGTGCCAAACCCGTCTGCCAGTCATTGCAGTGAAGTAAGTCCGGAACCCAGGGAAACGGCGACGCTTCCGTAGACAACAGCGCAGAGATTTTGGAAAGCAATCCAAATCGAAGCACATTGTCAGGCCAGTCACGGCCGGCAGTGTCCTGATATGGCGTGCCCGGACGAGCATATATATCACTCGCGATAACGAGGAGTTGGACTCCGCTCGGATGCTTCGCCGCCAGAAGCTGTGCTGGCGGAATACCCGGAAGGCTTGGCAAAGTAGCGGCACGTCCGCGGCGTTTCAAAGCCTCAATGACCTGCGGATAGCCTGGCACCAAAACCCTGACGTCAACTCCGAGTCCCGCAAGCGCTGCCGGCAAGGCAGCGGACGTCTCGCCGAGTGAGCCTGTCTTGATGAAGGGCGCCACCTCTGAGGTGGAGAACAGGACCTTGAGCCTGGCGTCTTTACGCATGGCAATCCAGACTTAAGGCACAACGCGGTACCCTCAACTTCGAGGTCTCAAGTGAGCTAGGCATAAACGGGGCAGGCGTGAACGGGCTCATTTCGCGACAATCGGAATCAAGCCCAGCAACGAAAACAGAGTCGTCAAGGTGGGTGGGCGAAGGAAAAGCGGCCCATTATAGAGTGAGTGGACACTTTTTTGACCACTATCAATAAAGACTCGCGAATTGGCGTTACGATTTCAAGATGTGAAAAATACCTGGTCGGCCCATAATTCTGATCAGGACAGGGTGCAGGGAAGGCGGCACCCCGCCAGGAACGGGCGGTTTTTTTTGCCGCCATCGGTCGTTCTTATTTCCAGAAAAATCAAGGAGTCGTACATGGACCGCGATGAGTCGATCGCAAGAATGAAGCAACAGCTCGATGAATGGAATGCAAAAATTGGCGATTGGGAAAGCCAGATGTACGAAACCCAGACCACCATCAAAGCGCGCTACGAGAAACAACTCGAAACCTTGCGCGAGCAACGCGAAGAAGGAATCAGCAAGCTCAAGCAGATTCAGGAATCCGGTGACGCAGCCTGGCGCGATATGGGCAGTGGCTTTGAGGAAGCCTGGAAAAATCTGGCGGAGGGATTTGAAAGCGCCTGGTCCGAGTTCGGGAGCAAGAAACAGGAGGACGAAACAAAAGACTAGAAGTTCGTCCGACTCAGGATCGCCGGTGTTGGAGGGGGTGCAGGTGCAGTTCTGCCCGCCTCACTGCCGTCTTACCGCCAACTGAATGTGCTATCCACCCCGACTTGCGAGGCAGGTCAGCGACGCGATCTACATTGCAGACAAAGGCGATCCCGGCGTTCGCTATGGCGTGCAGGTTTGTGTGATGCACCTGATTATTCGCGCTGATTGTTCTTCGATTTCTGCGTCCCTCCGCTCGCCAGACTACTTCTCAGTCCTGGCCAGTTGTTACGCAAACCGTGGCGCCGCTCCGGACTCCACCAACCTTCGGGAGATCTCTTGATCTACGTCAACGTCGTTGCGCAAGCGAGGCCTAAACTGCCAACGGTATTGGTGAACTGTTAGCTGGCTGTTCCATTAGTCAGCCTTACTGAGGCTCCCAATACGCAAGATGGTGGGCCAAACAAGCAGCAAAGGCCCCGGCAATATCCTGGTAGGATTTTTACGAGGTAAGACGCTCCCTCGTACGCCCCGGGGCTACGCAAGTAGTCCCGGGATTTTTTTGCGCCTGTTACAGCGTTCAGGTACGCTCGATACCAATAAGAAAAGCGGAACCGCAAGCACATGAAACCCAAAAAAACGCCCCAGTCATTGCGCAGTCATCGCTGGCTGGGCACGGAAGGACTTCGTTCGTTCGGGCATCGTTCCCGCACTCTGCAAATGGGATATGCGCGCGAAGACTACGAAGGCAAACCGGTGATTGCCATCCTCAACACCTGGAGTGATGTGAGCCACTGTCATTCACACTTCCGCGAACGAGTAAAAGATGTGAAACGGGGCGTCTGGCAAGCCGGTGGTTTTCCGCTGGAAATCCCGGCGATTTCACTTGCCGAAGTATTCCAGAAACCGACGACGATGATGTATCGCAACTTGCTCGCGATGGAAGCTGAAGAGCTTTTGCGATCCTATCCGGCCGACGGCTGCGTTCTGATGGGTGGCTGCGACAAGACCATGCCTGGTTTAATGATGGGCGCGATCAGCATGAATCTGCCCTCGATCTTCATGCCGGCCGGACCGATGCTGCGCGGCAACTGGCAGGGAAAGACATTGGGATCGGGTTCTGACGTGTGGAAATACTGGGACGAACTGCGTGCCGGCAACATTGACCAGAACGACTGGCGCGAAATAGAAGAGGGCATCGCCCGCTCCCCCGGTACGTGTATGACCATGGGAACCGCATCTACGATGACCAGCATCGCGGAAACGCTCGGTTTCAGTCTTCCGAACGCGTCGACAATCCCGGCTCCCGATTCCAATCACGCACGCATGGCTTCCTACACGGGCCGGCGCATTGTAGATATGGTCTGGGAAGACCTGAAACCAGGTGACATCCTTAGTGAACGCGTCTTCGACAATGCCATCAAGATATTGATGGCGCTCGGCGGATCAACCAATGGCCTGATTCACGTCATAGCGCTCGCCGGTCGCGCCGGAATCGAAATTCCACTCGAACGTTTCGAAGAAATCGGGCGCAAAACGCCCTATCTGGTAAACATGCGCCCGTCTGGAAAGTATCTGATGGAAGATTTCTATTACGCAGGTGGGCTGTCCGCATTGCTGGAAGGAATGCGTGATCTGCTTGACCTTGACGTGCCAACCTGCACAGGAAAAACGCTGGGCGAGAACATTGCCGGCGCAAAGATCCACAATGCCGACGTGATCCACACGCCCGACGACCCCATGCAGGAAGAGGGCGGCCTGATCGTCGTGCGCGGAAATCTTGCGCCTGATGGAGCCGTTATCAAGACTACCGCAGCCGATCCCGAGTTGCTGCAACACGCCGGGCGGGCAATGGTGTTCGATGACTACAATGACATGGCGGCTCGAATCGAAGATCCCGATCTGGACGTCGATGCCGACTCGATTCTGATTCTTCGCAACTCCGGCCCGCAGGGTGGGCCGGGAATGCCAGAATGGGGCATGTTGCCAATACCAAAAAAACTGCTCAAACAAGGCGTGCGCGATATGGTGCGTGTTTCCGATGCGCGCATGAGCGGCACCAGCTACGGTACTTGCGTACTTCACGTCTCGCCTGAGTCATGGGTCGGCGGGCCACTTGCTCTGGTAAAAACCGGAGATATCGTCGAACTCGACGTTGCTGGCCGCAAGCTCTCGCTCAAAGTCAGCGATAAAGAACTCGCCGAACGCCGCAAGCAATGGAAACCCAATCCGGGCAAATACGAGCGTGGCTTTGGCAAGCTGTTTTCGGAACATATCCGGCAGGCAAACGAAGGCTGCGACTTCGATTTTCTGGAAGGTACGGCACCGACGCCGGAGCCTGAAATTCATTGACGGCAGGATTTACAACACAATAGTCCCTCATGAACAGTCCCGACATGAACGATACCCGCATCCGTAACTATGCCATTGCCGCGCTGGCCATTGTTCACGGGCTTGGTGCGCTCGGCGCCCCGTTTGCCGCGATGATCCACTTCGGCCAGGCTGATGCCAGTGCGCACCAGAATTTTCACGTGGTGTGGGAAGCGTTCAAATACTTTGCGGCTTCTTCAGTTTGTTTCGTGATTGCGCTTGTGCCGCTGCGCCGCGGGGAGAAGTGGGCATGGTGGACCATGCTGGTCGCCTGCCTCTCATTATTTGGCGGCATGTTCGTGGCGCACGCGCTTTCGCTTGGCGGTCCGGCTATCGACCACTGGTCTTATGGTTCCTTCCTCGTCATTTCTATGGCTGCGCTGGCGGTGCTCGCAAAGGTCCCCGCCAACGCCGCGCAAGAAACCTGAATCGAGCCTGACCGCATTACTTCACGCGCCGTGTTCAATGGTTAGCGTTTGGCATCGCCGGCATGAATAACGATCGACACCATCCAGGAAGAAGGTAGACATCATGACGAACGTCGCAATGACCGACGAAGCCCGCGGACTGTACTCACAAGCGACCACGGCGAGTCTCACAGCGCAACTGGTCAAGCGCGGACTACGCAGCCGCGCGATCTCGAACATCGCGCCTGTGAATCCCGATACGCCGCGCTTCTTCGGACCAGCCTACACGCTGCGATACATTCCGATGCGCGAAGACCTCGCGACCGGTGCCGCGATGGCGGATCCGGAGAATCCGCAACGAAAAGCGATCGAAATTGTGCCGACCGGCCATGTGCTTATCGTGGATACGAATGGAATGGATGTCAGCGGTACATTCGGTGACATTCTTGTCGCCCGACTGAGGGTGCGCGGTGTTGCCGGCGTAGTGTCTGACGGCCCGATGCGCGATATCACCGAGCTCAAAACAATGGACTTTCCGGTATTTGCACGTGGCAACGCCGCACCACCCAGCTATGCAAGCATGCTCGCCGCCGACGCCCAGGTTCCCATCGGCTGTGGCGGCGTCGCGGTTTTCCCGGGAGACATAGTGATCGCGGATCCTGACGGTGTTGTTATCCTGCCTGCAGACATTGCGGAGGAAGTCGCTCGGGAAGCAGTGGAACAAGACCGCCTCGAAGCCTACGTGCGCGAGCGCATCGAAGGCGGTGACAGCATCGTCGGAATCTATCCGCCCAATGAAAAAACCAGGGAGGACTACCAGACCTGGCTCGCCAAACGCTGAGACATATAAGCAACGTGTCGCCGGGTAGTCCCGCGTTACTCGCGTTGCGAGTCAATCGCGCCTGAGCTAATCCTGAAGTCTTCCTTATGAGTTCGCGCAACAGACACGATCAGATGAAAGTACTCTTTCACTACGCTGCGGGACAGGAATTGCTTGCCCGCGTCGAGCAGCTCGGCAAGTCCGGTCTGAACGTCGTCTGCTGCCCTGAGGGCGAAGACGCATCTACCAATCAGGAACTCGAAGACACGGAAATTCTCTGGCATGTGCTGCAACCGGTCACGGAGAAGATGATCCGGCGCGCACCAAAGCTGAAACTGATTCAAAAACTCGGCGTCGGCGTAAATACAATCGACCTTGTGGCCGCCAGGGAGCGGAATATCGCAGTGTGCAATATGCCGGGAACCAACAGCCAGGCGGTCGCGGAAATGACCCTGTTCCTGATGTTGGGCGCACTGCGTAAATACCCCCGACTCGATCACGCCTGCCGGGGTGGAGCATGGCGTCTCGACACCGCCACCAAGAATTCTCTCGGCGAAATCAGGGGACGCACCGTGGGCTTTGTCGGCTTCGGCGCAGTACCGGGAATTCTTGCGCCCATCCTGCACGCGATGGGCGCGCGGGTGATTTATTACACGCGGCAACCAAAAGCGGAACCGTACGAGTATGCAGCCCTAGAATCGCTACTAGCGCAATCCGATATCGTCACACTGCATATTCCGCTTACAGCGGAAACGGATGGACTCATAAGCCGATCGAACCTGGCGTTGATGAAACCCGGCGCCGTGCTGATCAATACGGCGCGGGGCGAACTGGTAGATGAGGACGCGTTATACGATGCGCTGAGCAGCGGTCATTTGAGCGCGGCCGGTCTCGATGTGTTCAGGCAGGAGCCGGTACCTGCACAAAATTCCCTGCTATCACTCGATAATGTGATGGTGACGCCGCATACGGCGTGGCTGACAAATGAAACGCTGGCGCGCTGTCTGGAGGTTGCGGTGCGCAACAGCCTGGCAATGATGCGCGGAAACCAGCCGGAGCATCGCGTTGCGTGATCATCACGGTGGATCGAGTCTGTCACTAACTTACTGCTCACAGAATTCCCGCTGGCGCACGGCATTTTGGGGACGACCGCAGATTAGCAATCGTAGCCCGGAAGGAGCGAAGCGTATTCCGGGATAACATCCCCAAATGGTTCAATATCGGCGCAGTCGCGTAACCGGAGGAACATTCTTCCTCACAGTCAATCCCCGTGACCGAAAGAGCGCCTGTCTCATCGAGCATGTCGACACGCTACGCGATATTGTGCGCAGCGTGCATAAAGAATTGCCGTTCACGATCGATGCGATGGTAGTGCTGCCTGATCATTGGCACTCAGTGTGGACGCTGCCGCCGGGCGACGCGTCTTATGCGCGGCGAGTTCGGCTCATCAAGGCACGATTCACCAAATACCTTGTTCGTGACGGCGTGAACAGTGCGAAAGACGAACGCGGCGAATATCAATTGTGGCAAAAGAGGTTTTGGGAGCACACCATTCGAGATGATCATGACCTTGAATCACATGTCAACTATGTGCACTTCAATCCGGTCAAGCATGGGCACGTTTCGCGGGCGATCGACTGGCCGCATTCGACCATCCATCGATATGTAGCGCATGGATTGTTGCCGGCGCATTGGGCAGGCGTGTCGGGAGAGGGCGAATTTGGTGAGTGACGAGATGAAGTTCCCGGAATACGCTTCGCTCCTTCCGGGCTACGTTCGCTGCCAGCTCATCACTCACCGAGTTTTCACCAACGCGTATGCTTGGACCTATCGAAACATTGGAGTGTATCGATGAGTAGCGATTTCTCGTACGACCCTGTAACTGCCGTGGACGAAGCCACCGCCACCGGCGCGACCGCTGAGGCGTTTGCCGATATTCGCGAGACCATGGGAATTCCGCTGGTGACTTCCATCTGGCGCGGGCTTGCCGACATGGACGATAGTCTGCACACGGTGTGGAACGCTTCAAAGCCCATTTATGCAAGCGGCCACGCCGAGCAGGCGCTCGGTCGCATAGTCGAGCAAGTTGGCTTGCCGATGCCCGAACCGTTGGCGCCCAGGCAGCTGGCTTGCATCAGGATTGACGACGCGCAACTGAATTCCATTCGAACCATCGTGGATGCGTACAACCGGTCTAACGGTATGAACATGGTGGCCCTCGCAGCTCTGATATCACCGCGATCCGGCGAGCGCGAAGACTCGTGCCAGAGCACAAAACCAGCGTGGAGTAGTTTCCCTTCGCTCATGAGCCGGGAAGCGCTAGACGAGAATACCTGGGACCTGATTCGTCACGTCAACGCATTCGGTGCGCCAGGTATCGATGCCCATGTCGCGACACTATGGCGGCATCTTGGCCACTGGCCGAATCTACTCTCGCTGGTCTATAGCGCATTCGCGCCCAAACAGGCAGACGGATCCATCGGGGCGGCGGCAAACCGGATGGTCGAATTGACGCGTCAGGAAGGGGCGCGACTGGCGCCATGGCGAGTCAATGAAATCGCGATATCAGCGCAAGCGCGCAAGACTCTTGTCGACTACGTTACAACGCCAACCCAGGTGGTGCGCATGGTGACGATCGGTCACACATTAGCGAGATGGTTGACGCCCGGATAGCGAACAAAGTTCAGAGCAAACCAAGCGTAGCCCAACACCGAATCATTCAATTTTCCTTTTTTGCGAGCTTTCTTGATTTAGTTCAAACGCCGCGGCGCATCAGCAACGGATAATGATTGTTTTTGCTGTGCTGGAGCTATTTGTGCGCGCAGTGAATGGACGCAACCGACTATTAGTTCTTTCTTTGAGGGAATCACGAATGGCTTTACGAAAATCCAACGGCGAATCGGGCTCTTCCGGAGAAAACACGCCGAACGCCGAGCCTGGCGCAGCCCGCAGCAAATCAACACGGGTGCGCCGTGTTAACGCTGGCGATACTGCGCGATCTGTCGAAGCGAAGCGCATCCAGAGCTTCGTGGTCTCAGAGGCAGTAAATTCGGCACAGGGAGCCAAAGTGGTAGCGGCGCAAGACATCGTTCGTCACGCAGGCAATGGCGACATTCCGGCGCTGGCAGATTCACTGGCGGCAATCATCGACGGCGCATCGCCCGATGACGCAGAGGTACTACGGGCGGCTCTGATAGATGGGATCGATTCGACAGCCACGCGTCTGCCACGCAAGCCTGACGACGAGCTGGCAGCACACTGGCGCGAAGGCGGTTATCCGTACAAGAACCTCATGACGCGCAAAAACTACGAGAAGCAGAAGTACAAGTTGCAGGTCGAACTTCTCAAGTTGCAGTCCTGGGTCAAGAAGACGGGCCAGAAAGTCGTGATCCTGTTTGAAGGTCGTGACGCCGCCGGGAAGGGCGGTACGATCAAACGCTTTATGGAACACCTCAATCCTCGCGGAGCGAGCGTGGTCGCACTCGAAAAACCAAGCGAGGTGGAGCGTGGACAATGGTATTTCCAGCGCTACATCAAACATCTCCCGACAGCAGGTGAAATCACGCTATTCGATCGCTCCTGGTATAACCGCGCTGGCGTAGAGCGTGTGATGGGATTCTGCACGCCGGATGAATATGCCGAGTTCATGCGCCAGGCACCTGAGTTCGAACGCAATTTGGTGCGCAGCGAGGTTCATCTCATTAAATTGTGGTTTTCAGTGAGTCGAAAAGAACAGCGGCGGCGATTTACGGAGCGCAAAGCCCACCCGCTCAAACAGTGGAAGCTCTCACCGGTTGACCTGGCTTCTCTGGACAAATGGGATGACTACACCAAGTCCAAAGAGGCCATGTTCTTCTACACTGATACTGCGGACGCGCCCTGGACTGTCATCAAATCCGATTGCAAAAAACGCGCTCGCCTTAATGCACTGCGCTACGTGCTGCACAAACTGCCTTACGACGACAAGGACATCGAAGCGATTGGGCCAATGGACCCACTACTCGTTGGCCGCGCGAACGTGGTGTATGAGCGCGGCGAGCGTCAGGGCGGATCGCCAATTCTGTAACAAGTCGCGCAGTATTGGGGCGACACTCTGTGCGCGGTTGTTCTCGGATCCGCACAGCGCCTGAGGTTTGTTCGGCGGCCGCAGAAAAATAGCAAAGCGTATTCGGGGCCTTGGTCTGATTACTCTGCGTGTTCGGTCACCGGTGAGTCGGCCTTTCGTCGCGGTAATTTCCACTCGGGGCGTACCCAATGGCAAGTGTAGCCGTTGGGATATCGCTGCAGGTAATCCTGATGCTCAGGCTCTGCCTCCCAGAAAGCGCCGGCCGCCTCCACTTCCGTGACCACTTTGCCCGGCCACAGACCGGATGCATCGACGTCGGCAATCGTATCCAGGGCCACCTGCCTCTGTTCGTCACTAGCGTAGTAGATGCCGGAACGATACGAAGCGCCCATATCGTTGCCCTGCCGGTTCCGTGTGCTCGGATCATGCGCCTGGAAGAAAAATTCCAGAAGGTTCCGATAGCTCAGTTTGTCTGGATTGAACACGATTTCGACTGCTTCGGCGTGCGTGCCGTGATCGCGATAGGTAGCATTCGGTACGTCGCCACCGCTGTAGCCCACGCGGGTGCTGATCACGCCGGGCATTTTGCGGATAAGTTCTTCCATACCCCAAAAGCATCCGCCGGCAAGAATTGCGGTTTCAGTACGACTCATGTTTGTTCTCCGTTCGTCAGATTTGAAGAAATCGGCGAGTGAAACAATGCCTGATCGGTGACGCTGCGTGCACGATACGACTCACGCGTCCTTTTTCAGCGAGACCGCGTTGATGCAAAAACGCAGCCCCGAAGGTTCGGGCCCATCCGGGAACACGTGGCCAAGGTGAGCATCGCATACCTGACAGGTGTTTTCGATACGGCGCATTCCGTAGCTGTTGTCCATATGGTAGGCCACGACACCCTCAGCAACCGGCTTGGTGAAACTGGGCCAACCGGATTGGCTTTTGAACTTGGATGCCGAATCGAACAACTCGGTATTGCAACAGACACAGCGGTAGAGCCCCGGTTCAAACAAGTTGCACATCGGCGAGCTGTGCGCGGGCTCGGTGCCTTTCTCCCGAGTGACCCGGTACTGCTCGTCGGTCAGCTGCTCGCGCCACTGCGCGTCCGTTTTTTCCACTCGTCTCGGTGGCTGCGGATTACCGTGATTGGCCCAGCGGATTGCATCCCCCCAATTCGGGGAATCAGCGACTGGCGACGGTGTGTTATCACTTACAGGCATGGGGGCGACATTAGCACGACGCAGCATCGCGATGGTTTTGTCGACGTCGATACGAAAGTGATTGTGCAACACCGTGCCTTGCGGATCGATCAGTATGAACCACGGGGTGCCGCCAGTTTCATAGCGCTGCATCAGTACCGAGCCTTCGTGATCCGGGCCGCCGTCGTCGTACCCGAACGGAATCGGCAGCGCATAGCGCGCCTGATCTTCCAGCGTCGCCTCATAGGTATTGTCTTCCCAATTCTCGAATACAGTCTGAACAACGGCGAAGCGCACATGTTTGATGCCACGCAACTCTTCGACGAGACGGACCAGATCCGGAAAACCGTGCGTATGGCAGCCCGGGCAGGCGTGCTGATAGCAAAAGATCAGCTTGTAGCCGTTACCCATCTGCTCGAGCCCGTATTCATCCATCGGCTGGCCGCTGGCATCGACCCAGCGCTTGACACCAAGCGGTCGCGCTTGCGCGCCATAGCCATCAACGGTTGCAGTGTTGAAGTGTGCGTTCATGATCAACCCTCCGGATTAAGAATTCGAAATGAAAACCTGTACAACATTGGTGACGACCGCGAACCTGGCGCGGCTCGCTACGCAATATTTGGCAAGCGAATACTTGGCAAACGAATATCTTGTAATCGAATATCAGGTCCCGCAAAACGTCTGATAGCCTGCTGTGACTTCAGCAGGGGCGGGCTGAACTAGATCGTCGAACTCTGGCCGCTCTTCGAACGGGTTAGACAGGACCTGCAACAATCGTTCGAATGGTTCCAGGTCATCGCGCTCCGAAGCCGCCGACAGTGCCGCTTCGACCAGATGATTACGTGCGATGTAAATCGGATTAACCCGCGACATCAGCTGCGCTCGCTGCTCACTGGAAAGCGCCGACTGCTCAAGTCGCGCCTGCCAGCGCGTCAACCACGTTTCGATATTTTTTTGCGCGCCGAATAAACGCTCCAGTCGCTTGCGGTTGCCGCCGGCCGTCTCGGCCAGTGCCCGGAAACCGAGCGTGAAGTCCACTGCTTCCGCGTGCAAAATCCCAAGCCAGTCGTTGACCAGTTCAAGATCGTCGTCGCGCGACTGGTCAAGGCCGACTTTGGAGCGCATTCCGTCCAACCATTCACGCTGGTAGTGCCGTTCAAACTGCTCGACGATTTCGCTGACCGGGCCGATGGCTCGCTCCGGGTCCTCTTCGTCGATCAGCGGCAATACCGTTTCGGCAAAGCGCGCGAAATTCCATTGCGCCGCCAGTGGTTGATTGCCATAGGCGTAACGGCCATCCTGGTCGATCGAGCTGAACACCGTTTTCGGATCATAGGCTTCCATGAAAGCACACGGGCCAAAGTCGATTGTCTCGCCAGATAGCGCCATGTTGTCAGTATTCATCACGCCGTGGATAAAGCCGACATTCATCCATTGCGCAACCAGCTTCGCCTGGCGTTTCGCGACCGCTCGCAGCCATTCCAGATACTGGTCCGGTTGTCCGAGCAGCTCCGGATCGTGTCGCTCGATTGCGTACTCCGCCAGTTGCCGCAGTTTGTCGTGCTCGCGACGCGCGGCAAAATACTGGAACGTTCCGATGCGCAGATGGCTGGCGGCAACGCGGGTCAGGACCGCTCCCGGCAGTGGCCGCTCCCGATAAACCGGCTCACCAGTTGCGGCCACAGCAAGGGCGCGCGAAGTCGGAATGCCAAGCCCATGCATGGCTTCTCCGATCAGATACTCGCGCAACATCGGCCCGACAGCGGCCTTGCCGTCGCCACTGCGCGAGAATTTGGTGCGCCCGCTACCCTTCAAAGCAATATCGCGGCGCCGACCATGACGGTCCTTCACTTCGCCCAACAAGTGCGCGCGGCCATCTCCCAGCGATGGGGAAAATCCACCGAACTGATGGCCGGCATACGCTTGCGCCAGCGGATCGGAACCGGGGAATAAGGTGTTACCGGTCAACAGCGACGCGAGTTCACCATGCGCGAGTTCACCAAGGGCGCCAACACCGAGCTCTTCCACCAACGCTTGATTCAAACGCAGCATGCGTGGTTTCGCGACCGACTCGGGCAGCGTTGCCTCATAAAACCCTTCCAACTGCATGGAATAAGTATTGTCGAACGCAAAGATGGCAGGTGTTTCGACGGTAGCGGTGGACACATCAGGCTCCTGGCGTAAAAGTGGCATCGATATATTGAAATCAGCACATTGAAAGCGCCGCGTTGCAACAGTGTACGAGATCAGAACGTGAAGCGGATGGGGCTGGTCCGCAAGACAGCTCATATGGGGACGACAGTGCAAATTGCAACGGCGGCATACGCGGCGCAGCCGCTTTGTCTAATGCGGGATGTTATCCCGGAATACGCTTCGCTTCTTCCGGGCTACGTTCGCTGGCGTGAAGCGTCCGGCGCAGTCCCTTCGTTCAGTCATTTCTTACCAATGGTCAGCTGATGCCTTATTCCAGTGCGACTTCCATGACACGGGAATATCATTATCGGAAAGCAAACAAAGAGGCTTAACCCCCGGGTGGAGTTCTTCGTAGCTGGCAATAGTAGCGCCATTGACGCGACGCTGGATGTGAGAGAGATCTATTGCATTTGTATCGCTGATACCGCATGCGCCGAGCAGTTCTGTTAAATTTTGCACGGTTGAATTATGAAAATTTGCCACGCGTTGCGCCTTGCTTTCTATGTCCAATGATTTGTAGCGCGCAGGGTCTTGTGTCGCTATACCGGTTGGACACTTGTCAGTATTACAGCTGCGAGATTGAATGCAGCCTAGCGCCAGCATCATGCCGCGAGCGGAGTTTACGGAATCGGCACCTAACGCAAGAATACGGACTATGTGAAACGCAGAGAAGATTTTTGCAGCTGCAATAATGCGCACATTCTGTCGTAAGCCAATACCCAACAAAGCATTATTTACAAAAAAGACGGCATCACGTAATGGCATACCAACAGAATTTGTAAACTCAATCGGCGCTGCACCAGTGCCACCCTCGCCTCCATCAACCGTTATGAAATCCGGAGAAATTCCTGTCGCCAACATGGCTTTGCAAATGGCGAGAAACTCGGTCTTATTGCCTATGCATAATTTGAATCCGACTGGCTTCCCATCAGACAGCTTTCTAAGCTTGCTAACAAACTGCAACAGTCCTTTTGGTGAATCAAATGCCGAGTGAGAGGGTGGCGATATAACGTCGCGACCCATTGGCACATGCCTTATTTCGGAAATTTCCGCTGTCAACTTGGCTGCTGGCAGTATGCCGCCGTGTCCTGGTTTCGCACCTTGAGACAATTTAATCTCAATCATTTTTACGACATCAAGTGCAGCCTTCTCGGAAAAAATCTTTTCATCAAAATTGCCGTCAGAATCCCGGCACCCGAAATAGCCAGTACCTATTTGCCAAACGATGTCGCCACCGTATTTGAGGTGATAGGGGCTGAGGCTGCCTTCACCGGTGTTATGAGAAAAATTTCCGAGCTTGGCTCCTTTGTTCAAAGCCATGATGGCGCTTTTACTAAGCGCACCGTAACTCATGGCGGAAATATTCATTATTGAGGCGTTGTATGGCTTTTGACATTCCGAGCCACCGAATAGAACACGTGGATGTTTGTTTCCAAATTCTACGGGCGCCAGAGAATGGGCAATCCATTCATATCCGGTACGGTACACATCGAACTGTGTTCCGAATGGTCGACTGTCACGATCATTCTTGGCGCGTTGATATACGAGAGCTCTGAACTCACGACTAATTGGGCGGCCACTGATATCTGATTCAACAAAGTACTGTTGAATTTCCGGGCGTATTGACTCAAAGAGATAACGGAGGTGACCGATAACCGGATATATACGCAATATGGTGCGTTTGGTCTGAATCAGGTCATACACACCAAGCAGGATGAAGGGTGTAACGACAACGAACATCCAATACATCTTCGTCCATGCTATGGCAATAAGCATGATGATTGACAGCAAAACAAATAGCTGGCGTGCGTTCATAGTTTCAGTGCTCGAGTTAGTGCGAGTAAGGGTCTACCATCAAATTTGCATGGTCCCGCATCCCCGTAGAGTTAGTTTAGGATAGTTTCTTGCGGGGGGTGGCTGGTGGAGTCCGTGCGCCTTGAAACTCGATCCGGATGGGGCGTGACATGACAATGCGAGGATGCACGATTAGGCTACGAATCTAGACCTGACCCCGTTGCTTGTGCTTGCGGCTCTGCGAAAACCTGGCCATAGGACTCGCACCTATGAAGTAACGCGCAATGCCCGGCGGACGCGCCACTGTAAACGGCTGGCTAAGCAATGCGTAGCCAGTCCGATGGAAGCCACGTTTTTTGCAGCTGCAATGTATTTGACAGTATTGTTAGGTGTACTTTAGATAAATGTATGCCCAACTCCAATATAGTATTTAACAAGCTTATCTTCCTTGTCATATACAAAATATATTCTTAGAGACGGATTTGTTAAGCTCAAAAACCCTGCATTTCTTCTAGTGAAAACGTATCCGGGATATTCACAATTCCATCTAAATTTGGCACTCCCATCTTCCATAGTTCTACACAAACCGTTGTTTAAATAATAGCCCTTATCATTTTTTGAGTGCTCTGAAAAATAGTAACTCTTTTCACTGACAAAATTAACAATTGATTCTTTTGGTGTGCCAATTTTTAATATTTTAGAAAATTCACGTTCCCCGATTTTTATTGTGAGCCAATTACTATTAATGAACCCCCATAGGAAAAACATTAAGAATATTGAAGTAGCTAATTGTATAAACCTTTTCATTTACACATAACGTTTGGCGTCAGTCGCGGTTAGACCGCCTTGTCTGGCGATCCCCATAACTTTCGCGCTGGTTTGTTTATCGCTTTTCCCGATTCAAGGTGCCCAATCCAGAACCTCTGAATGTCTTCCGCGAGTATCTTTAGTTCGTTGGCTACTGACGCGAGATCAGACTCGCCAGCTTGATTGACGTGAAATCGAATTCCGTGCTTCTCCTTTGCCGTGGTCTTGATCCGCGTGATCGTGTCTGCTGTGTTACCTGCTGCCCAAAGGGAGTGAATAATTTGATTGCGAGTTTCCTCGACTTCAGTGCAACGTTGTATTAGCGCGCGCAGCGTTGTGAAATCGGAATCCTCCCCGTGTCGCTCTTTGTTCAAACTAATCGCGAGAGCTCGCAGGTTTCTAAATGCAAGCTCTGCCGTAATGATTTGTCCAATACGCTGGTGTTCGGCTATCAATGAGCCAATGAGTGATTGGAGAGTACTTTCCAGCAACGCGAATGAGACGGTGATGTCTCCGATATGAACGAGCAGCTTATTCGGTACCGGATGCTGCATCATCGTGGCGATCTACGAGTACGGCGCATCGTGGGGCGGTCTAACGCTGCGCTCAGGTGCGGCGCGGTAGCGACGTCACCTGCAGCGCCTTGTTATGAATCATCTTTGAATTTTTCGCCAGAACTGCTCGCCGACATTGCTAGCATCATGACAAAGTATCCGCCGAGCCAAGCCCCTATGAACGTCGCCACTTTTCCTACAACACCTTTCGGCTCAAAAATCCAAAATGCCAGAGCTAAAGTCAAAGCGAGCAAAACGATCCCCAAAACACTTCCCAGCAAAACAGCCATAGCATCTCTGAACCATGTTTTTGGATGCACGACTCTATTGAAAAGCGCCTCAACACTAAAACCGGGAGCTTCACCTGACTCATCGTGTTCGTCGGATGAAGGAGAGTTTTCTTCTCTATCGTCGCTCATGTGTCCTTACTTGGCTCATTAGGTGCTCCATGATTCATAACTAGATATCGGCGCCAAATGACGCAGAAAAACACGGCATTAGACGAATAATGCGCTAAACACATACCGCAGTTTCTTGTGTCAGACTAGATTCAATTCGCACGAACATATTGTCTCGCTTTATAACTGTTGCTGCCATAGGCACCTTAGGGTTGCAAGTCCAAAGCTGGCTTCTGGCTACCCGTCGTACTCAACCTCGCTGGCCAGTGTCCGGATCCGGATGAATGTTATCCACCCAATGCACTTCTTCAGGTTTTTCCACGACCGGAATGTCCAGATTCACTACCACCGGCTCCTGTCCGCTGCGGCACAGAACGCATGACAACGGCTCGTCTTCGGAGGCGTTGATTTCCTGATGGGGGACGTAGGGCGGTACGTGGATGAAATCTCCAGGCCCGGCTTCGGCCACAAATTCCAGTTGTTCGCCCCAGCGCATGCGAGCCTTGCCGCTGACGACATAGATAACGCTTTCAACCGCACCGTGATGATGCGCACCGGTCTTAGCGTTTGCGTGAATCACGACGGTTCCTGCCCATAGCTTCTCGGCACCGCAACGTGCATGGGTGATTGCGGCGGCGCGGTTCATACCGGGTGTTTGCGGCGTGTTGGTGTCAAGCTCGCCGCTCTTCACTACACGCACGCCATCGAATTTCCACTTCTCGCTTTCGCTTGTGTCGCTGCTGGTCGTCACTGCTAATGTCTCCCTCACGTCATGTACAGCATCGCAAGCAGCGATGCCGTTGGAATAATCATGTTGAACAACGCAAGTGCATAGTAAGCGCGAGAACCGCCAATCTGATCGGTGGCATGCAGAAACGCGATGACACCCGACACCGCTACCACCAGTCCGCCCAGCCCATAAAGCACTGCAAACATGAATACGCGACTGTCTCGCTCGAACGAGGTGACCTGCGAAAGTTGCCAGACAAGATAGGCCACCAGTACCAGATTGATGGCAAGCGGCAGGTAGTACAAGAGTACGCGTCGAACTGACAACTTCATGGGCGATTCGCGTTCAACGCGCGTTGCAGTACACGTGCAACGTGCACAGCGTCACGTCCGCTGCCATGCTTGATCTGATTGCGGCAACTGGTGCCATCCGCGATCAGCACGTCATTGTCTTGCGCGTTTCTTACTGCCGGCAGCAATGAAGCCTCGGCCATCTTCATACTCACTTCGTAGTGCTCCTGTTCATATCCGAAACTACCCGCCATTCCGCAGCAACCCGATTGAATGGTGTCAACCTTTAGATCCGGCACCAGTGACAATGCCTCCTTCGTTGCTGCCATCGCATCGAATGCCTTTTGGTGGCAGTGGCCGTGTAACAGAGCCGTCTGCGAGATCGGTGCAAACGTAACATTGAAATTTCCTGCGCGAGCCTCGGTCGCGACAAATTCTTCAAACAGAAAACTGTGCTGCGCCAGTTTTTTCGCGTCGTCGCCGAGGCCTAGTACAAGATACTCGTCGCGCAGTGTGAGCAGACATGAGGGCTCGAGACCGACAACGGGACAGCCGCGTTCAACGTACGGGCGTAGCGCGTCAATGGTTCTGTGTGCTTCGTGTCGAGCCTGCTCGACCAGTCCGGATGTCAGAAAAGTGCGGCCGCAACACAGTGGCCGCTCGCCGTCACGCGCGGCTGCGAGGCGCACGGTGTAGCCGGCCGCTTCGAGAACATTGATGGCGGCATTGACATTTTCCGGTTCAAACCATCGATTGAAGGTGTCGGCAAGCAGCACCACTTCGCGTTGATGCGGCTGGTCCTGATTCCGCATGCCGGAAGGAGTGGAGGGGCTGGCCACGGAGTGCGTTGACCAGCGCGGCAGGCTTCGCAACCGGCTGAAGCCCAGCACTTTCTCCAAAAGTACTGGAACGCCCGGCAATGCAGATAGCATATTCATGGCAGAAGCAAAGCGGGACACAATCGGCGCATAGCGCGGCAACCACGCTATCAGCCTCTGGCGCAAGCTCACGCCATGACGACGAACATAGTGATGCAGGAATTCGCTTTTCATACGCGCCATGTCGATGCCGGTCGGGCACTCGCGCTTACACCCTTTGCATCCAACGCACAGCGCCATGGTGTCGTACAGCTCTTTTGATGTGAAAGCATCGGCATCAAGCTGTCCTGACAAGGCGAGGCGCAAGCTATTGGCGCGGCCACGGGTGAGGTGTTTCTCGTCGCGCGTGGCGCGATAAGAGGGGCACATTGTTCCGGCGTCGAATTTGCGGCAATGGCCGTTGTTGTTGCACATTTCGACTGCCGGCCCCAGGCCACCCCAGTCGGACCAGTCCAGCGCGGTATCGATACGCTCAACCTTATATCCGGGCTTGTAGCGAAACAGGGTCCGGTCATCCATGCGCGACGGACGCACGATTTTGCCCGGGTTCATGATGTCATGCGGATCGAAAATGTGCTTGATTTCACCGAGGGCTGCCGTCAAGCGTGATCCGATGATGGGTTCGATCCACTCGGAACGCACCAGGCCGTCGCCATGTTCTCCGGAGAACGCGCCTTTGTACTCCTTGACCATCGCACACGCTTCTTCCGCGATGGCGCGCATTTTTTCTGCGCCATCGCGCCGCATGTCCAGTACCGGGCGAACATGCAGTGTTCCGACTGACGCGTGCGCATACCAGGTACCGTGGGTACCGTGCTTCTCGAACACGCTGCTAAGGCGATCGGTATATTCGGCGAGGTGCTCGAGCGGGACGGCGCAGTCTTCGACGAAGGACACTGGTTTACCGTCACCTTTCATCGACATCATGATATTCAGGCCGGCCTTGCGTACCTCCCACACCGATTTCTGCAAACCGGCATCAGTAATTTCGACGACATCGCACTTGAGGTCGGCCATCAGCTCGACAAGTTGCTTCAGCCGCCCAAGCTGTTCATCTTGATTCTCGCCCGCGAATTCCACCAGTAAAACCGATTGCGGCTCTCCGCGGATAAACTGGCGCACAGTCGATTCGAATGCCGGATTTTCGCGAGCCAGATCGATCATCGTCCGATCGATCAGTTCAACCGCATCCGGGTCCAGCGATACGATTTGCCGGGTACATTCCATCGCCCGGAAAAAACTCGGGAACTGGACCACACCGAGGACTTTGTGCGCAGGCAACGGGGACAGTTTCAGGGTGAGCCGTCTGGAAAACGCGAGCGTGCCTTCGGAGCCGACCAGCAAAGAAGACAGGTTGTAATCACTATCCGGCTGGAGCATATCCAGGTTATAGCCCTGAACGTGCCGCAGTACGGTTGGCCAACGCTTGGTTATCTCGTCGGCCTCGCGCTTGACGACCGTCTGGATACGCTCGATCAGCGCGCGATATGCCGGCGCCGCATTATCGGCATCACTCACAGGGCCGAACCGGAAGCTGTCTCCGCCGGGCAACCAGGCGTCAATGGCGGCGACGTTGTGGACCATGTTGCCGTAGCGAATCGACCGGGCGCCACACGAGTTGTTTCCCGCCATGCCGCCCAGGGTCGCCTGCGCAGATGTGGACACGTCGACCGGAAACCACAGCCCATGGGGCCGCAACATTGCATTAAGCTGGTCGAGAACGACGCCGGGCTGAACCGTAACCGTACGCCCCGCAATATCCAGTTCAACGACCTGGTCCAGGTATTTCGAACAGTCGATGACCAGTGCCACGCCCACCGTTTGCCCACATTGCGACGTGCCGGCGCCGCGCGGCAGTATAGGGGAAGCTTGTTCCGCTGCGATCTGGATGGCGGCGCGGGCCGCTTCTTCGTTCCTCGGTACGACAACGCCGATGGGTTCGAGCTGATAGATTGAGGCGTCGGTCGAGTATCTGCCTCGCGAGAAGCGATCGAACAGCACTTCGCCGTCGACGTGGGCACGTAACTTCGAGGCCAGCGGATTGGAAGCGACCGCCGTGTTCGGGCGGTTGGCAGTTAGCGGCGCGTTCACATTCTTGAGATTTCGTGAGACTGCTTCAATGATAACCGGTGGCATCGATACACAAAGCATCCGGCGTAGTAAACCCGGTGCAGTTGATCCAGTTGTGACGGCGTCGGGATTCGATTAACCTCATTCGCCCCCGAACAACCCGATTGAACTGGTACACACCAGACTGGTTCACCTTACACCATGACGCGCTTCCGCAGCGGCAGACATTTTCTACAGATACCGGGACCGACCAACGTACCCGATCGCGTTTTACGCGCTATCGCGCAACCCACCATCGACCACCGGGGCCCGGAGTTCGCTAGTCTGGGACTCGAGGTGCTTGATGGCCTGAAAGTCATATTCAAAACGAAACAACCTGTGATCGTGTATCCGGCATCGGGTACGGGGGCCTGGGAGGCGGCGTTGGTCAATACGCTGTCGCCTGGTGACCGGGTCTTGATGGCGGAGACTGGCCAATTCGCAATCTTATGGAAGAAACTCGCCGAGAAGCTGGGACTCAAGGTTGAGTTCTTACCGGGAGACTGGCGTCACAGCGTTAACGCTTCGCAGTTGGAATCTCAGCTCGCTGCCGACACCGGCCACGCCATCAAGGCGGTCTGCGTCGTTCACAATGAAACATCGACCGGCGTCGCAAGCGATATCGCATCAGTACGGCAGGCAATAGACCGGGCTGGGCATCCGGCCCTGTTGATGGTCGATACCATTTCTTCGCTTGCTTCGATGGATTACCGCCACGACGAATGGCAGGTCGATGTGACGGTCGCCGGCTCACAGAAAGGATTGATGCTGCCGCCCGGGCTGTCATTCAATGCCGTCAGTGACAAGGCGCTGGATGCCGGACGTTCTGCAACGCTGCCGCGCGGGTACTGGAGCTGGCCGGACATGCTGGCGACGAACAAGAACGGATTCTTCCCCTATACGCCGGCGACCAACCTGCTATATGGCTTGCGCGAATCGATAGGCATGCTGCGCGAAGAGGGCCTCGACAACGTATTCACCAGGCACTCACGACACTCAGAAGCAACACGCCGCGCGATCAAAGCCTGGGATCTGGAAATCGTTTGCAAACAAGCGCACGCCTACAGCAATTCACTGACTGCGATTATGCTCCCCGACGGGCACGATGCCGACCGGCTGAGGCAGATCATTCTCGATCGCTTTGACATGTCGCTGGGTACCGGTTTGGGAAAATTTGCCGGCAAGGTATTTCGTATCGGCCATCTTGGCGACTTTAATGATCTCACGCTCGCCGCTACGCTGTCGGGCGTCGAGATGGGTCTGTCTGTGGCAGGTGTTCCGCACAATGCCGGAGGTACAGGCGCTGCGCTCGAATTTCTTGCGGGCGGAGGAGAATGATCTGGTTACTGCGGGCGGTAACGCAGTGTTCGACTACTCAGGTGCCGGTTGCGGCGTCTGCAGATTGAATGCCGCCTGCTGCCCGCATCAACCGGTCTTGAATCGCTACCCATTGCGGTAATTCGGGTACAGATTCGACAACGATCAGTTGACAACCGGCATCGTCCATTCGGCGCAACAGCGCATAGAGATGCCGCGCATATTCCGCCGGCGACTGCGGGGCGACCTGCCAGAGCGCCGCTCGCGTTGCGCGCGGTCGGCCGCGTTGTGACAACACGGCAACCGGCCGTTTAGCCGACTCGCGACGCAGGAAGCTCTCCATGTCAGCTTCGTTTAGGACTTTCAGTGGTGTACGCGGCGCATAGTGCGATTCGAGCGATCCGGAAACCCGTGGCGACGATTGTATCGACGCTGCCAACTCGCTATGCAGCGTGTCTTCAATCTGTTCAGCGGTAACGGCTCCCGGTCGAAGAATAACCGCCTGGTTGCCACGAAAAGTAACGATTGTCGATTCGATACCGATCGCGCACTGGCCGCCGTCGAGAACCATTTCAACAGCGTCTCCGAGTTCTTCGTGCACGTGTGCTGCCGTTGTTGGCGACAAACGACCAAACCGGTTTGCTGACGGCGCCGCGATTGCGCCGTTGAACGCATTGAGAAGACGGAGCGCAATCGGGTTCGACGGTACCCGCAAAGCGATTGTGCTCTGACCTCCAGTCAATTCACTCGCCACGTGTGTCGCGCGCGGCAATACAAGGGTTAATGGTCCTGGCCAGAACACTTCGGCAAGCAGCCAGGCTTCGCGCGGGACAATGTTTGCCCAATGTTTCAGTGCCGCCGTGTCGGCCAGGTGGAGAATCAGCGGGTGATCAGCCGGCCGCTGCTTGGCTTTGAAGACGGCGCGTATTGCCGAGGTGTTGGACGCGTCGGCGCCCAATCCGTAGACCGTTTCGGTAGGGAACGCGACCAGTTTGCCAGCGCGTAGCAGGGCAACTGCTTGTTCGATCTGTTCCTCTGTGACTTCAGGTCTGTCAGACATGCGCACTGTCTCGGCCATCTTGTTAGTGTAAGCGGTCAAGGCGATATTGGCACGAGCAAGTCGTTTGGCCCAATCTCCGATGTCTGCCCATATCCAGTTTAGTACTCACGCCGAAAACACCGCTGGCGAATTGCCAACAACATCAGCCGGTCAGTAACCTCAGCGCTTCCTCGTATTTCGCGACGGTCTTCACGAGTATATCGTCCGGCAATCCTGGAGCGGGCGGCTTTTTATTCCAGTTCTCGGCCTCGAGCCAGTTACGCACAAACTGTTTGTCAAACGATGGCGGGCTGCTCCCGGGGCGGTATTGATCGCGCGCCCAAAAGCGCGACGAATCAGACGTCAGTGCTTCGTCAATAAGATAAAGCTTGCCGGCAGGATCAACGCCAAACTCAAATTTGGTGTCAGCAATAATTATGCCGCGCGTCGCCGCATATTCGGCGGCCTCGCTATACAGCTGGATCGCGATTTTGCGCATTTTCGCTGCGTGCTCTGCACCGACGAGTTCTTCGACGTCAGCGTAACTGATGTTCTCATCATGGTCGCCAATCGCAGCTTTGGTAGACGGCGTGAAAATCGGTTCCGCCAGTTTGTCAGCCTCGCGCAAACCTGCCGGGAGCGCGATGCCGCAAATTGCCTGCGTCTTCTGGTAATCCTTCCAGCCCGACCCAGCCACGTAGCCACGCACGATCGCTTCCACCGGAAGCGGAGTGAGCCGCCGCACCACCATCGAGCGACCTTTTACCTGATTGAGGTCGTCGCCAGAAACAATCGATTCGGCTGTCGTATCGAGCAAATGGTTCGGAATGACGTGCGCCAGGCGATGAAACCAAAACTCCGACATTGCGGTAAGCATCCGCCCTTTACCGGGAACAGGCGTAGGCAGGATTATGTCAAAAGCCGAAAGCCGGTCGGTCTGGACGACTAGCAGCCGGTCGGCATCGATCTCGTAAATATCACGCACCTTGCCTCGATACAGAAACGGCAACGAGGCCAGGTTTGTTTCAAAAACTGCGGTATATGAAGTCATCCCTGATCAGCCGACTCGGGTCGAGCGCGCCTTCGCATCATTACCGTGGTCCACCCCCAGTATCGATTTGATCTCATTTGCCGTGTCCAATGCGGTTTCGACGTGCTCGGAGAGAATTGTGACGTGCCCCATCTTGCGGCCGGGACGTGGTGTGCTTTTTCCGTAAAGATGAAGCTTCGCGCCGGGGAAACGCAGTACCTTGTCCCATTGCGGCTCACCGGTAGCCCACACATCTCCCAGCAGATTCAGCATCACCGCCGGACAAAACATCGCGGTTTCGCCGAGAGGTAGCGAACACATCACACGTACCTGTTGTTCAAACTGGGAGGTCGAACATGCATCGATCGTGTAGTGACCGCTATTGTGCGGTCGTGGTGCAATCTCGTTCACGACAATCCGACCGCGATCGACGACAAAGCATTCCACACACAACACGCCCCGGTAATCTAGCCGTTTCGAAAGATCTATTGCCGTCTGACTGACCTGTCGCGCTACGTCGCCGGACACCCTCGACGGGGCGATTGCAATGTCGAGGATGCCGCCGACGTGCTGGTTCTCGGAAACCGGGAATGTAACGACGTCGCCACCGAAACCACGCGCCACAACAACAGACAGTTCTGTTTCGAGTGGGAGAAATTTCTCGAGCACGCAGGCTTCTTGCTGAAGCTTGTCAAAAGCGTCCTCAAGCGAATCCCGAGACGCGACCCGAATCTGTCCCTTGCCATCGTAGCCAAACCGGCTGACTTTGAGAACGCCGGGTAGCAACGATTCAATTTCCGGATTTGCCAGGTCTGCCGGTGAACGAATGACAGCAAACGGTGCGACTGAAAAACCATAGTCCCGTAACGTAGACTTTTCTCGGATCCGATCCTGCGCAATTGCGACGCTGCTGGCAGCGGGACTGACCACGCAATGTTCGGAGAGCATGCGCAGACTTTCCGCCGGCACATTCTCGAATTCAGTGGTCGCTGCCGCACAGCGACCGGCTACCTGAGCCAGTGCCCGGGCATCCGTATAGTCTGCCTGCACGTGTTCATCAGCTACGCTTCCGGCCGGGCTGTCACTGCCCGGATCGAGCACCATGACTTTGTAACCCATACTTTGCGCAGCCATGGTGAACATGCGACCAAGCTGCCCTCCGCCGAGCAGCCCGAGCCATGCGCCGGGACCAATCATTTCCGCGAGGCCGCAGTTTTCTTCACCGCCGGCAATTTCATCGCTTTCACTCTGGCGCGTTGCCTGCTGCGAAATGCAGAAAGCTTGCGGGCGAGAGTGGCGTTATCATTCGCGAGGACTGCAATCGCAAACAGCGCAGCATTGGCCGCGCCAGCTTCGCCAACTGCAAAGGTCGCGACCGGAATTCCCTTGGGCATCTGCGCGATAGACAACAGCGAATCGAGCCCGTTCAGTGACCGTGAAGTGACCGGAACGCCAAGAACGGGCAGCATGGTCTTGGATGCGATCATGCCGGGAAGATGGGCAGCGCCACCGGCGCCTGCAATGATCAATTGCAGCCCGCGTGACGCGGCCGTCCTGGCATAGCTGAACATATCGTCCGGCGTGCGGTGTGCTGATACCACCCGCGATTCATAGGGCACGCGAAAATCTTCAAGCATCTGTGCGGCGTGTTGCATCACAGTCCAGTCGCTTTCACTCCCCATGACAACGCCCACGACTGGTGTTTTTGATTTGATTGTGCGACTCATTCTTCGTCTGTCAAAATTTCTGGTTCACGCATATTGCATGTTCTTCGGACAGCCTCATTCCTTACCAAAATTCGGAAGATGACTGGTCTGACGGTTTTCGTCTTCGCTGTACGGGAAACGCACGTGCCCATAGCGAATCAGAAGTACTGCGCCGGCGATCAGCAGAATCGACGCTGCGACCCCCATGATGTGCCACACGTCGAGTTCCTTGACGTCAAGAATGACGTAGCGGGCAAGCGCAACCATCGCGATATACAGAGGAAAGCGAACGGGAAGTTTGCCTGAGTTGAAATACAACCCCACCATGGCAAGTACTTCCAGATAGAGAAACATCAACAGCAAATCCGCCAGCGTAACGCGCGAATTGCTGATCATGGTCATGACTTCCTGCCACCCGGCAACCACGGTCGCAATGGCGATAACCATGAGGCCGAGGTTCTCGATAATTTCGAGTACCAACTGCGCGTATCGTGTAAAGCGCGATTTGATCGGCATGTCCGTCGGGCTGGTCACCGGACCGCTCTCAAAGGATCAATTGCAACAGACACGCGCGTACTTTCAGAGCACGTTTGCAATGAGGCACTACCCATAGCGATCACATCATGCACGGCGATTCTCACCCACTTTGACTATTTTCATTGTGTTGGTACCGCCACTTGAGCCGATCGGCTCGCCAAACGTAACGACGATCAGGTCCCCGTCCTCGACGACACCGGCGGTCACGAGTTTCTCTTCAGCTTCCTGCAATAACAAATCACGATCATGGCCATGATAGTCGATCATCAGAGGGAAAACGTCTCGAAATAGGCTGAGACGATAGCGGGTAGAAATTTCGGTGGTCAGCGCATAAATCGGAACGCCGGAATTGAGCCGGGAAATCCATAGCGCGGTTGAACCGGACTGGGTCAGCGAGGCAATCGCCTTTACATTGAGATGGTACGCGGTAAACAAGGCCGCCATCGCGATCGACTGGTCAACGCGGGTAAACACCCTGTCCAGAAAATCACGATCAAGTGTGACTGCATTCGACTTTTCCGCTTCGAGGCAAATGCGCGCCATTGCTTCCACGGTTTCAACCGGATATTTCCCGGCCGCGGTTTCTGCAGAAAGCATGACTGCATCAGTACCGTCAAGAACCGCATTGGCTACGTCAGACACTTCCGCGCGCGTCGGTACCGGGCTGGTAATCATTGATTCCATCATCTGCGTTGCGGTGATGGTCAATTTGTTGTGTACACGCGCCATGCGGATCAGCTTTTTCTGCAACGCAGGCACGGCAGCGTCCCCTACCTCTACAGCGAGATCACCCCGCGCAACCATGATCCCGTCACTGGCCGCGAGCAGTTCTTCCATCTGGCCAACAGCTTCGGCACGCTCCATCTTCGCGATGAGCATCGCATGACTTCCGGCGGCGCGCGTCAGTTCACGCGCCAACGTCATATCGTCGCCACTCTTGGGAAACGAAACGGCGATGTAATCGGCTTTCATTTCCACCGCGGTCACAATGTCTTCCCTGTCCTTGGCGGTCAACGCCGGTGCAGTCAGTCCGCCGCCCTGTCGGTTTATACCCTTGTTGTTGGAAAGTTCACCACCGATCCGGACGTCTGTAAAGATCTGCGAACCGTCAATCTTGCGTACGTCGAGTACCAACCGTCCGTCATCGAGCAGAAGCACATCGCCGACATGCACATCGTTGGTAAGCTCTCGATAGTCCAGACCAACGCGCCCCTGGTTACCCAGGTCGCAATCGGCATCGAGAACAAAAGCGTCGCCTTTTTTGAGTGAAATCTTTCCCGACTCAAATTTTCCGATGCGGATTTTTGGTCCCTGCAAGTCACACATGATGCCGATCGTGCGTTGCAGCGCATGCGCGACCTCGCGCACCAGCGACGCCCGCATAAGATGTTCTTCACGCGTCCCGTGCGAGAAGTTCATGCGGACCACATCAACGCCGGCTGCAATTATTTTAGTTAGAACGTCCTTGCTGGTGGAGGCCGGACCGAGTGTCGCTACGATTTTGGTACTGCGCTTGATAGCCGACATTAGCGTGTAGCCGATTCGCTCGCCCGAAGTTCGAGGATTTCGATTGCCGGTAGTTTCCGCCCTTCCAGAAATTCAAGAAACGCGCCGCCGGCAGTTGATATGTAATCGATCTTCTCGGAGACACCATACTTGGCGATCGCCGCGACAGTATCACCGCCGCCTGCGATCGAGAAGCCTTTCGAGTCGGCAATTGCGTTAGCCAGCACCCTGGTGCCTTCGCCAAACTGGTCGATTTCAAATACGCCCAGAGGACCGTTCCAGACAATTGTTCCCGCTTCAGCCATCAATGCGGCGATCCTGTTGGCGCTAACCGGCCCGAAGTCGAGAATCATGTCATCGTCGGCAACTTCGTCGATCTTTTTGGTCGACGCCAAAGCCTGTTCGCTGACGGACGTCCCACAAACCACGTCGACGGGCAGGGGCACGTTGCCGCCTCTCGAGGCGATGTTATCCATGATGCGTCGCGCTTCGGATACCAGTTCCACTTCGACCAGGGAACTGCCAACTTTCCAACCTTTGGCGAGCAGAAACGTATTCGCAATTGCGCCGCCAACAATCAACTGATCGACTTTGCTTGCGAGGGCGCCAAGTATTGTCAGCTTTGTCGACACTTTCGAGCCCGCAACAATCGCGATCAGCGGCCGAGCCGGGTCGCGCAATGCGCGCGACAGCGCATCGACCTCGGCTGCCATGAGCGGTCCGGCGCAGGCAACGGGTGCAAACCTGGCAATACCGTGGGTACTCGCGTGAGCGCGGTGTGCGGTACCAAATGCATCGTTTACATAAACGTCGCACAGACTCGCCATTTTCCTCGCAAGGGCGTCATCGTTACTTTTCTCGCCCTTGTTGACACGGCAGTTTTCCAGCAATACCACCTGACCCGCATCAATCGCCACGCCGTCAATCCAGTCAGTTTTGAGCGCGACGTCTATTCCAAGCAATTCCTTGAGCCGCTCGGCTACCGGTGCCAGTGAGTCGATCGGCCGGAGTTCTCCTTCTTTGGGTCGGCCCAGATGGGACGTGACCATGACTGCTGCGCCAGCATCGAGCGCCTGCCGAATACCTGGCAACGATGCACGAATTCGCGAGTCATCCGTAATTTTGCCCGCACTATCCTGCGGCACGTTCAGGTCGGCACGAATGAATACACGCTTTCCGCCCAGATCAACATCAGTCATTCGAAGAAACGACATGTTAGTGACGGGTTCCTTACCAGTTGTCCTATCGACTATCGGAAAATGTTAAGGGCACGGGATGTTAACCCCCGCGCCCTTAAGCCGTTTGGATGCCGTGTCTTACTTCGCGTTCATCAACGCCACGGTTGTATCAAGCATCCGATTCGAAAAGCCCCATTCATTGTCATACCAGGAGCACACTTTTACCAAAGTGCCCTCCGATACCTTGGTCAGAGTGGAATCGAATATCGACGAAGACGAATTGTGGTTGAAGTCTACCGATACCAATGGTGCCTCGTTGTATTCAAGGATGCCTTTGAGTGCACCCATGGCGTTCTTCTTCATGAGCGCATTGACTTCGTCTACGCTTGTCGCCCGCTTGGCAACGAAAGCAAGATCGACGATCGATACGTTAATCGTCGGAACGCGAATTGCGAAACCATCGAGCTTACCGTTCAGTTCCGGCAGGACAAGTCCGACTGCTGCTGCCGCTCCGGTCTTGGCCGGAATCATCGACATGGTCGCAGAGCGTGCGCGCCTGAGGTCGGTATGGTAGACGTCCGTCAAAACCTGATCGTTGGTATAAGCATGGATGGTCGTCATCAATCCGTTGACGATTCCGATACCGTCATTAATCACCTTGACCACTGGCGCCAGGCAGTTTGTGGTACACGACGCGTTGGAAATGACCGTATGTGCGCTCTTCAAGACGTCATGATTGACGCCGTAGACGACCGTCGCGTCGACATCCTTGCCGCCGGGAGCCGAGATAATTACTTTTTTGGCGCCTGCTGAAAGATGCGCCTGGGCTTTCGCCTTGCTGGCAAAGAACCCGGTACATTCCAGCACCACATCGACACCGAGTTCTTTCCAGGGCAGCTCGGCTGGATTTCTTTCCGCGCAGACCCTGATCTTGTCGCCATCGACGACGAGGTTCTCGCCTTCGACAGACACGTTCCCCGGGAAACGGCCATGCGCCGTGTCGTATTGCGTGAGATGGGCATTGGTCTGGGCATCGCCAAGGTCGTTGACCGCAACAATTTCAATATCGTGCTTTTTACCGCCCTCGTAATGGGATCGCAGAATGTTCCGGCCAATTCGGCCGTAGCCGTTGATGGCAACCCGAATCGACATCGGTTAGCTCCTCGTTAGTAAAACGGGAATTTTACTGCACTCCCATGCCTGATTACAGCACTCGGGGCCGCAATGAGACGTTTGCTTTGATTGCTGCGCTCCTCCGGATTGGCGTCAGTGAATTACTGCGCCCGCGCTGTCGACCGTAAGCTGTGTTCTCGACCGAGGATCAGCACGGCACCTGCGGCCGTCGCACCACGCTGGGCTTAAACGTTAGTTCCAAGCGAGCGTACCGTCACAACCAGACCTTAGTGCGCGTGCTTCAGAAAAGCAGCCAGTCCCCGTAGTGCCGGCTGTTCAGCCACGATAACGTACGTTGGGATGGCAACAGCGTAGTGGCGAAAGCGGCCTTTGTCCTCGAACCGGTCGCGAAACGGGGAGTCATCGAAATATCTTCCGAGTCTTGGAACGATACCTCCGCCGACAAAAATACCGCCCCGTGCCCCAAGCGTTATCGCCAGGTTGCCAGCGGCCGTGCCGAGTGTCGCGCAAAAAATATCTACTGTTTCCGTGGAACGTTCATCGTGGCCGCGCAACGCTTGTTCGGTAATCTCGCCTGGATCCCGCCGAACGGGTGGTGCCCCGTCGATCTCGCACAAGGCCTCAAAAATGTTCGTCAGTCCCATGCCGCTCAGCAGGCGTTCTACTGAAACATGGCTGCCGAAACGACTGCGCAAAACGTGCAGGATGGCATCTTCTCGTTTGCTCATCGGGCTGAACGCCGCATGACCACCTTCGCCCTCAATGGCCAACCAGCGGCCTCGATCGGGCAGCAAACCAGAGACACCGAGCCCGGTGCCGGCACCGAGCACACCAATCGCCGTTTCAGGTCGTGGAGAACCGCCGCCTATCTGGCGCGATTCGTTTGCGTCGAGCATCGGCACCGCAAGGGCTAGCGCAGTAAAGTCGTTTATGACGTGCAAGCGCTCCAATCCGAGTGCCTCGCGCGTCTGCCTGATCGAAAATTTCCAGGGCCCGTTGGTTAGTGCGACCTGGTCGCCATCGACAGCAGTAGCTACATCGATTGCGGCAATCCGGATATTCGGGTTGCCAACCATCGCAAGATAGTGCCGGACGGCCTCGACCGGTCCCGGGAAATCTTCGCAACGCAGCGTATGTTCTTGTCGCGTTGTTGCACTGTTGGCCGGTACCAGTGCAAAGCGCGCGTTGGTCCCACCGATGTCCGATACCAAGCTCAGGGCGGAATCGCTCATCGCGGTTTGTCGCTAAGCTACCTATTAAGCACCGTCTCGACGGCCACGACGACTGCTTCGCTGGTAATACCGAAATATTCATAGAGCTGATCCGCTGGCGCCGATTCACCGAAGCGATCAATTCCGACCACACCGCCTTCCAGGCCAACGTATTTACGCCAAAAGTCGGTAACACCGGCTTCTACCGCAACCCGCGGTACACCCGCAGGAAGAACAGCATCGCGATAACTTGCTTCCTGCCGGTCGAATACGCTGGTCGAGGGCATCGATACGACGCGAACTGCGGTCCCTTTCCCGGCAAGAATCTGCCTGGCATCCATTGCGAGGGCCAGTTCCGATCCGGTTGCAATAATGATAGCAACAGGATTCTCAGTTTCAGCCAACACATAGCCACCGCGCCGGATATCGGTCAACTGTGAAGCGGTTCGCTCCTGATGCGGTACGCCCTGACGGGTCAGGAGCAGGCTGGTTGGTCCGTCGCGCCGCTCCACTGCCATGGCCCATGCCGCAACTGTTTCGACGGCGTCGCCGGGTCGCCACACATCCATATTCGGGATATAGCGCAGGCTCGCTGCATGTTCGATTGGCTGATGTGTCGGACCGTCTTCGCCAAGACCAATCGAATCATGGGTGAACACGAAAACACTGCCGATTTTCATTAACGCAGCTACACGCAGTGCATTGCGACAATAGTCCGAGAAAACCATAAAGGTGCCGCCGTAGGCAATACAACCACCATGCAACACCATCCCGTTCATCATTCCGGCCATGCCGAATTCACGTACGCCATAAAACACGTAGTTGCCACCGTCTGCCGAGATCGGCCTGGATTGTGACCACATGGTGAGATTCGACCCCGCCAGATCGGCAGAGCCACCGATTAATTCAGGTAGCAACGGACCGAACACTTCCAGACTATTTTGCGACGCTTTGCGTGTTGCAATTTTTTCGGCCTTCTGTGCGATGCCGGCAATAATTGCGTCGCGTTTTGTGGCCCAGTCAGCCGGTAGTTCGCCGCTCATTCTGCGTGAAAATTCGGCAGCTTCCCGCGGATACTTCTCTGCGTATGCAGCCATCGTTTCGTTCCATTGTGCCTCGACCGCAGCGCCGTTCGTGCGTGCGTCCCACGCAGCGTAGATATCGTCAGGGATCTCGAATGGCGGGTGTTTCCACCCAAGTGCTTCCCGGGTCACTGCAACTTCCTCGTCCCCTAGTGCCGCGCCATGCGCTCCACCCGTGTTCTGCTTGTTAGGCGAGCCTTTGCCGATGATCGTCTTGCAACAAATCAGACTGGGTTTGTCAGCGATGGACCTGGCTTTGGCTATGGCCCGATCGATCGCGTCAGGATCATGGCCATCGACATTATCGATGACATGCCATCCGTAAGCCTCGAAGCGTTTCGGCGTATTGTCAGCGAACCAGCTACTGATATTCGCCTTGTCGGAATCGATCGAAATTCCGTTATCGTCGTATAGGGTGATCAGTTTGCCAAGGCCGAGAACACCGGCGAGCGAGCAGACTTCGTGCGACAAACCTTCCATGAGACAACCGTCTCCGACATACACGTAAGTGTGATGATCGACGATGTCCAAACCCGGGCGATTGAACTCGGCGGCAAGAATTCGCTCGGCTAGCGCCATACCAACCGCGTTGGACAATCCCTGTCCCAGTGGGCCGGTGGTGGTCTCAACGCCAGGTGCGCATTTGTACTCGGGGTGTCCCGGCGTCCTGGAATGCAGTTGCCGAAATGCGATGATCTCTTCTATCGGCAAATCATAGCCGGTCAGGTGCAACACTGCGTACAACAACATCGAACCATGACCGTTCGACAATACAAACCGGTCGCGATTCGCCCATTCCGGATTGGCAGGATTGTGGTGTAGATACTTTCGCCACAGTACCTCGGTAATATCCGCCATGCCCATGGGCATGCCGGGATGTCCCGATTTCGCTTTTTGTACTGCATCCATCGCAAGCACGCGAATCGCATCAGCCAATTCAGTTCTGGTCACCATTAGTCCTATTCCATGAAAGCAAAATCCCGGAACACAGGTTCCGGGATTATTAGATTCAGAGTGGCGCTTATTCTATCGCAGGGCGCAGAAAAATCGCAGCGTGAATCATTACGCCTTACTCAGACGTCAATTCGCAATTCGTTCCCGACTTCGCTATTCGTCCCTAACTTCGGAGTTCAGTCCTAACTCCGTCAGTCCTCACTGCGTCGCGGCAACTTGATTCCCAGTTGTTTGAGTTTGCGATAAAGGTGGGTACGTTCCAGGCCGACGCGATCCGCTACCCGGCTCATGTTGCCATCGCCACGGCTGAGATGGTATTCGAAATAGGTTCGCTCAAAGTCATCGCGAGCCGTGCGCAAGTCGCGGTCAAGAACCAGCGGATCATGGGTAACGGGCAATGGCGCATCGAGAAGAGCCAAAGCATTGGTGACATCCGGCGTATCGATTTCAGTTCCTGACGCGAGCTGCGCGCAGGTCTGTACGACGCTTTGCAGTTGGACGAGATTTCCAGGCCAATGATAGTTACGCAGCATGTTGAGCGCCGCCATGCTAAACGTGTGCGGTCGCGTCTCACGTGATTCGATCGATCGCGCCAGCAACAGTTCGACTAGTTCCGGCACGTCTTCAGATCGCTCCCGAAGGCTGGGTGTGCGAACAATAGTTCCGGCGAGTACGGCATACAGTCGGGAGTCAAATGTATTGTCGGCGATGCGCTCCGGCAAAGACGCAGAAGTGGAGGACAATACTCGCACACCACTTCGTTCGAAGTTTTCGAACATGGCAAGCAACGCGCGCTGTTGTTCCAAATCGAGTTCCTGAACATCGTGCACGTAGACAATCCGGCGCTCATTCAAGCTGGCCAGTTCGCGCCGAATCTTGTCGAATTGCCTGGCACTACCGATCTCTATCCACGGAACTTCCGGCGGTTGTAGTAAACGCGCGCACTGGTCCGCACCCGCGCCGGCTTCCGAAACAAACAACACGGAGCTGCGCAGCTGTCTGACGTTTTCGATCTGCCTGCGCAGTTGTTCAGCTGCGGCAGACTTTCCAATGGTGGCGAAGGTCGGTGCCTGCTGCGGGCGGCCGTGCCCCTGTGCAAGAGCCGAACCCACCGTCGAGAGAAGCTTCTGCAACGCGATCGGTTTTTCGAGAAACGCGTAAGCGCCAATGCGCGTGGCCTCAACGGCAGTGTCAATCGTGCCGTGGCCGGACATCATGACGACCGGCATCGAAAGCTGACCTGTAGACGCCCATTCCTTGAGCAGGGTCACCCCGTCTGTATCGGGCATCCAGATATCGAGCAATACAAGATCGGGATCGGAGTTTGATCGCAACTGCCTCGCCTGGGACGCACTTTCGGCAACCCGTACCTGATGGCCTTCGTCTCCCAATATCTCCGAGAGCAATTCTCGGATGCCAACTTCGTCGTCTACAACCAGGATTTGACTCATCGCTACCCAGTGATTCGATTCAGTGGTTAATTGCCAGCGGTTGTGCGTCTGCAGTACCTGACGCTGCGGCAACCAGACTGACTTCGACAAGCGCTCCACCCGTTTCAGGGTTGGAAATTCCTACCGTCCCGTTATGTTCTTCGACGATCTTCTTCACGATCGCCAGTCCGAGCCCGGTTCCCCTGAACTTGCTCGTGACATACGGTTCGAATACGCGAGTCATCATCTGTTCCGGAAAACCAGGCCCGTTATCCCGAACCGACAACATCGCGCCATTTTCCGTCGCGCTGGTCCGCACCAGAATCTGCGGTTGGCTCGATTCCGCCACGGCCTGTTCGGCATTTCGCAGAAGATTGTGCAACACCTGCCGGAGTTTTGCCGAATCACCGGAAATGGCCGGAAGTCCATCAGACAATTCAACCCGCAAACGCGGTTCCGATCCTTCATACAACTCAAGAACATCAACGACAAGTACGTTCAGGTCGACGGGCGCAAGATCAGTCTCTGGAGAACGCGCGTACTCGCTAAATGCGTTGACCATGCCCTTTAATGCCGATACCTGGTTGACAATCGTTTGCGTGGAACGATTCAGAACATCCGAATCGTCGGCGTCCAGCTTTTCGGAAAGTCGCCGCTGCATTCGCTCCGCCGATAACTGTATGGGCGTTAGCGGATTCTTGATCTCGTGCGCCAGACGTCTGGCGACTTCCCCCCACGCCGCGTAGCGTTGCGCTTGCAATAGATTTGTCACATCGTCAAACACAATAACGTAACCTTTTTCATCACCTTCCAGAAGCTGCGAACCGCGTAGCAGCAGCACCTGTTTTCCCGTTTGCGTCTCGACTTCGATCTGTTGTTCCCATGTAGCTTCGCCCTGATCGGCAAACCGGGTACGCGCCGCTGCACCAATACTGACCAGTTTGGACGCATTTGTCTCCCAGTGCTCAATCGTAGTGCCAATCAGCGGCTGAAGATCGGCATCGAGAATGTTTCCTGCGCTCAGATTGGTCGCTCGCAGTCGAAAGCGCGCATCGAACGAAAGTACGCCTGCCGATAAATTTGCAAGAACACTTTCAAGATATGCCTTTGCCGCCGATAACGCTTCCTGATGTCGTTGCGCTGCAGTCTGGGCATCAGACAACTGCCGCGTCATCGTATTAAACGACTCTGTGAGCACGCCCAATTCGTCTTGTCTGTGCACCGGTTGACGTTGACTGAAATCGCCCTGCGCGACCGCACGCGTACCTGCTGCCAGAAAACCGAGCGGCGCCGAGAGCCGTTTGCTGAACATGATCGCGAGCAACAGCACAGAAAGTAACGCCACGCCGAGCGATAGTGTCAGGGTCAGCGTATACAGACGCTTTAGTCCGTGTCTCGAAAGCGACAATTCCTGATAGTCGCGATACGCTTCCTGGACCATTGCCGCGTCACGCGCCAGTTTCTGTGAAACCGGCTGCACCAGTTGCAGTATCTCGGTTTCGCCGCTGGCGCGATTCACAGGTACGGCAACTCTGAGCTGCAACTGCTGCTCGCCGATTTCCTCGACAGCGCGATAAGTCTTGTTCAGGCGGACCTGGCGCAAGATTGAAGGGTTCGTCACGACTGGCATTAGTTGCTCGGTATCATCCAGCCCTGAAAACGCGATGATCTGTCCCTCCGGAGACAGTAAGGCCGCTTCGTGTACGGCTGCCTGTTCACGAAGCTGGTTGAGTACTGTCACTCGGGAAGCGCTGGATTCGTCGGACAGATGGACTGCCATGGAATCGGCTTTTTGTTGAAGTTCCTGCAAGCCGGTTTCCAGATTGACGCGACCCAGGTTGAGACCGCCTTCCAAAGCACTATCGACGCGCACATCGAACCACGATTCGATGGAACCGGCCAAAAACTGAACGGAAATACCGTACATCAACACGCCGGGTACAACTGACACCAGGGCAAAAACAGTCACCAGCCGCAACGTTAATTTGGAACCGAACACGCGCGCCTTGAGACGGCGGCGCATCAATACAAATTGAAAGCCAATCAGAAACAACAAGATCACGACAATCGCAACCCCGAAACCCAGCAACAGCGGCAAGTGGGTTGCCAACTGGCTTGTATCGGTACTGGCAACGGACAGCAGATACAGCATCGCCACACCGAGAATCAGCGCCACTGCCACCACGTAACGCATGCTGCGATCCATGAACCACTTGCGTAGTCGCTGCTGCAACGGCCTGCTCATGGCCGTACCGTCCATCGGAACCACGATGAAGACACATCCCAGGCTATCGAGCCAAAAGCGTAAACCTGAAATGGCTTCGGTAGCCGCGAAGAATCAAGGCGCATGCGAACTTGCGCCTCATACAGCCGATCTTCGTCCAGTCGTGAATCCGTCAACACGCGCTGATCCTTTATACCGCCAAGTACGGCCAAGGCATCTGCGAGCGTGTCGAAGCTTTGCTGCAGTACACCGTAACTGAGCAGATACTGGCGCGTTAACGCGTTGTAGCTAAGCCGATAGATTTGCTCAAACCCGGCAATGCGCTTGTTCAGGAAAAATAGCGTGTACCAGCGCGGATAAATCAGCTCGAACTCAACAACAAAGTACAGGGGAACGCCCTTATTAAGGGCATTCTCTACTGGCGGAGTGAGTCCAATATCGAATGTCGCACTGAGTTGGTACTCGTCATTTTTGCTGGCAAACTCGACAGATTGCACAAAAATGTTGTCGGCGCGGGCCAGGGTGCAAAACAGCACCAGCCAAACACCAAGAAGCAGTCGTCGCAAATCAGGCCTTCTGGAACAGGGCATGGTAAAAACCATCGTGGTCTTCAGCAGGAAGCAGCAAACCCCCTTCACTGTCTGCAGCCGGGACAAGCAGGCGCGCATTGGCATGACGGGCAAGGAATCTTTCTACCTGATCCTGATTCTCTTCCCGAAATACTGAGCACGTTACATAGAGCAATTTACCACCGCCGGTCACAACCTTCCACATCGCGTCCAGCAAACGGCTCTGTTGCCGCGTGAATCCCTGAATATCCTTCTCTCGTCGCAGCCACTTGATGTCGGGATGACGTCGCACAACGCCGGATGCACTGCACGGCGCATCGAGCAAAACCCGATCCACCGGCTTGCCGTCCCACCAGGTGTCGAGATCTGCGGCGTCCGCGCACTGCATCTGCGCATCATACCCAAGGCGATCCAGGTTCTCCCCGACCCGCTTGAGGCGCTGTGAGTCCTTATCCAGTGCGGTAAGAGAAATATCAGCCAGTTCGAGCATGTGGCCGGTTTTCCCACCGGGCGCTGCGCACGCGTCTACAACTGTCTGCCCCGCCTGCAAGTCAAGCAAATAGGCAGACAATTGTGCGCCGCCATCCTGCACCGACACCATTCCCTCCGCGAATCCGGGCAACTTTTCAACAGACATTGGCTTTTCGAGTCGTATTGCGGCCAGATTGACATTTGCGGAATCGACCAGCGTCGCAGATAGTCCATTGTCAGCAAGCAAGGCCAGATAATCTGCCGGCTCGATGCGGCGTCGGTTCACCCGCAACGTCATCGGCGGATGCAAATTTCCGTAACTTAGGATCGCATCAGCTTGTCCGCCCAGTTGCGAACGCAGTTTGTCGATCCACCAGCGTGGATACGAGAATCGTGCTACATCGTCCTGAATTGCCGCATCGGCTATTTCCTTTCGCTTACGCAGATACGCTCGTAACACCGCATTGGCAAAGGATTTCAGCGGCCGGCCGCAAACCGCGCTGACACTTTCCACTGCTTGATCAACCACCGTGTAATTGGCGGCGTTACCAAACTCAAGCTGGTAAAGGGCAACCAGCAGGAGACTACGCAAACCCGGATCCTTTGGGGGTCGAGACGCGAGCCTGGCAAGCGCAAAGCGTAAATAGCCAAGGTGGCGCAGCGTACCGTAACTGTAGGCCCGCGCCGCGGCGCGCTCACCCTCAGCAAAGGGCGTGCTTCGCAAAACGGTATCGAGCGCGACATTCATATTCTGACCAGACAGAACAGACTGAATTGTCGTTGCTGCTGCCTGTTGACTGTTTTGCACGCTTACACTAGCTCTCGAAGCGCTGACCGGGACAAATCGGAAAGCCTCGCAAGAAGTCCGCAACAGGAAGTTGTTTCCCGCCGGGGCGCTGCAGCCGCGTCAGACAAAGCGCGCCGCTACCGCACGCAACAACAATCCCCGCCTCAGACACAGCCGTAATCTCGCCGGGCTCTGCCGACGGTCCTGACACTAGCTCGGCGTCCCAAATTTTCACTACCTGTTCTTCGAAAGACGAAAAAGCGGCTGGAAACGGGTTAAATGCTCGCACCGCTCGATCCACTTCAACAGCAGGCAATCTCCAATCGATGCGCGCCTGTTCCCGTGTAATCTTGTGTGCGTACGTGATCCCGTCTACAGCTTGTGGTTCAGCGTGCAAACTGCCCGATTCAATTCCCGACAAAGCCGGCACGATAGTTTGCGCCCCGAGTGCCGCCAGTTTGTCGTGGAGTGTCGACGAGGTATCGCGAGACTCTATCCGGATGCGCTCAATAGTAAACACCGGCCCCGTATCAAGCCCCTCTTCCATTCTCATGATGCTGACTCCCGTTTCTCTGTCGCCCGCCAGCAGCGCTCGTTGAATGGGCGCGGCACCCCGCCAGCGCGGCAGCACAGACGCATGGATATTGATGCATCCGTACTGGAATACGCTGAGAACTCCGGGTGGCAGGATAAGTCCATAGGCGGCAACGATCAACGCGTCGGCACCGAGGCCTGCGATGCTGTTGACCACATTTTCATCGCGCAGCGTCGTCGGTTGTAAAACACTGAGCCCGTGGCTGAGCGCGAGTCGTTTGACCTCGCTCGATACCATTTTCATGCCACGACCAGCCGGCCGATCTGGTTGAGTCAATACCTGCACAACCTGGTGCGAGCTGTGGAGAATCGCGTCGAGCGCGACCGCGGCGAAAGCTGGTGTACCAGCGAATATCAGGCGCATCGACAGTTAAACCCGGCGCGTCAAAGCGCCAGGCGCGCCGATTTGCGCATCTTCCTGGCTATTCGCCCCTGTTTCAGCATAGACAGGTATTCCACAAATACGATGCCCTTCAGATGATCCATCTCGTGCTGAACGCAGACCGCGAGAACATTGCTGGCTTCAAACTCTAACCGGTCGCCGTTCACGTCGAGAGCGGCAACGCGCACGTGTTCGGCGCGTTTTACCTTGTCGTACACCCCGGGGACGCTCAGACAACCCTCTTCGCATTCTGCTTCTCCGGACGATTCCAGAATTTCGGGGTTGATCAACACCAGGAGTTGATCTTTTGCCTCTGATACATCCAGGACGATTATCCGCTTGTGGACATCGACCTGGGTGGCAGCGAGGCCAACCCCCGGCGCTGCATACATGGTTTGCGCCATATCATCGACCAATCTTCGGATCTGCTGATTGATCTCGACAACCGGCTCAGCGACGGTATTGAGGCGCGGATCGGGATACTTGAGTATTGATAGTAATGCCATAAATGCCTTAAATCTAACGGACTATGTGAAGAATTTATACCAATGTATCGGATTTGGCAGGGTCGTTGCTTACTGGTGAAGGTCGCCTTTAGTAGCAAACGTAGAGAACGAGGACCTTACAGATGGGCAAGGCAATTATATATATGGTGCTATCCGCTCTCGTCGTGATTGCGGCTCCAGACCTGGCGCTCGCTCAGAACTCACGGGCGACTGCACCGCTGGCACTGGTCGAGAATCCCCCTTCCCGATACGTCGTTGTCAAAGGCGATACGCTCTGGGATATTTCAGGACGGTTTCTGCGCGACCCATGGAGATGGCCCGACATATGGGGCTTGAACCGCGATGAAATCAGGAATCCGCATTGGATCTACCCGGGCGATGTCATCATTCTCGACTTCACCGGCGGTACACCTCGCCTTCGCTTCGAAAACGATAGCGGTTGGGACCTGGTTCACGAGCGTGTCAGTCCAGAAATGCGTACGTCGCCGATTGGCAGTTCGCCTGTTCCCACTATTCCGACGGCAATGCTGCGCACGTTTGTGTCCAAATCCCGGCTTGTCAGCGAAAATGAGCTCAAGCTGGCTCCGACCATTGTTTCGGGACTGGATGGACGCTTCGTTCTCGGGCCGGGCGACACCGCGTACGTCCGCGGTTCGAAGGCTCCGGCTGGAACCCGGCAGTATGTTGTGCGCCCGGGCCGTACTTTCAGGGATCCTGACACCAACGAAATCCTCGGCTACGAGGCGGTGTTCCTTGGCGAAGCCAAAGTCAGGGAACTAGCCAAGATCAGTACGATGAAGATTACCGGCGCGGTTCGCGAAATCAATCCAGGCGACAAATTGATCAGAGCCAACGATAACAGGGCCAAGCTTCCATTTATGCCCCGAGCTCCAGCCCGCAATATTCAAGGTAAGATCATTGCCTCGGGTGCTGAAACAGTATCCGAGATCGGACCACTGCAAGGGGTTGTCTTGAATCTGGGTATGCGCAATGGGCTTGAAGTCGGCAACGTACTGGAAGTCTCTCGCCTGGGAGACGTAGTGCATCCGCTGGATTCAAAAGATCCAAACTACACGGTCAAACTTCCGAACGAGCGTTATGGCCTGGTATTTATCGTCAAGGTGTACGAACGCCTTTCGTACGCGCTGGTGATGAATACCACCCGTCCGGTCAAGGTTAACGATTTCGTTCTGACTCCCAGATAGTATGCAATCCGCGGAACTCGAAGCCTGGCTCAGGCTCGGGTTGATTCCGCGGCTGGGACCGGTCACTTTCAGAAAACTGCTTAGCGAGTTCGGCGACCCCGACTCCGCACTTGGTGCCAGCACCAATATGCTGGAGAAAGTGGTCGGACGTGGACTGGCTACGGCGATCGGCGATGGGCCCGATCGCGATTTACTGTCGTCTACTCTTGACTGGATTTCCCGGGAAAAGAATCAACTTCTGACCTTGGCTGACAGCGCTTATCCGAAAACGCTTCTTGAAATCAGTGACCCGCCTCCGTTGCTCTATATAAAAGGCAATTCCGAGTTACTAAAGAATGACGCCCTCGGAATTGTTGGTAGCAGAAGCGCGACACCACAGGGAATCTCGAACGCTGAAGCGTTTGCAAGTGAATTGTCGGACAGTCAGTTCACAATCATAAGCGGGCTGGCTCTCGGAATCGATGCAGCAGCTCACCGGGGAGGATTGAACGGTCGCAATTCTTCTATCGCGGTGGTGGGGACAGGTCTGGACATCGTCTACCCCGCGCGCAATCGCAAACTTGCACACGATTTGTCAGACAGAGGCCTGATCATCTCCGAGTTCCCCCTTGGCACAAAACCAGTTGCCGCGAACTTTCCACGCCGCAACCGTCTAATCAGTGGAATGTCTCGTGGTGTGCTGGTCATAGAGGCGGCAGTAAAGAGCGGATCGCTCATTACCGCGCGATACGCACTTGAACAAGGGCGTGATGTCTTCGCTGTCCCCGGTTCAATCCACTCAACGTTATCGAAAGGTTGTCATGCGCTCATTAAACAGGGTGCGAAACTGGTGGAAACCGCCGAGGATGTGCTCAGCGAACTCGGCCAACAGTTGGTGGAAGGAAACCCATCGTCTGTCGACGCTTCGCCGGGAAGTAATCCGGAGCTATTGAATGCCGTGGGTTTCGATCCGGTCGACCTCGATACGATTTGCGGGCGCACCGGCTTGACTGCTGAGAACGCATCGGCGATGCTCTTGGAACTGGAACTGAACGGCGAACTCGCACGATTACCCGGCGGCAGTTTCCAGCGCTTACGCTAGCGTTACTGGCGCCATAACTCAGCCTTTGGGGGCTCATGTTCGACATACTCGTTTACTTGGTCGAAAATTATTTTCATAGCGGTGACTTTCCTGATGCTGAAACCATCTCCAAACGCCTTTCGGCTGCCGGTTTCGAAGACGACGACATTTCCGAGGCGCTTACCTGGCTGAGCGGATTTGAACAGACAGAACATGACACGACGTATCCGACTTTCAACAGCAGTCGGGGGTTTCGCGTTTACGCCGATGAGGAACTGTCAAGTCTGACCACCGAAGCGCGTGGTTTTATACTCTTTCTGGAAGATTCGGAAATCATCACTGCGCCGCAACGCGAACTCATCGTTGAGCGCATTCTGGCGATCGCAGAACCTGGCGTAGACCTTGAGAAAATAAAGCTCATCGTGCTGGTAGTACTTTGGAATCAGCAGCAACCGGTTGAGGGACTCGTACTCGAACTGCTAGCCAGTCACGATTACAGCAGTCCGCAATAACAAATCCGTTTAAGACCATCATTTGCTTGCCCCCGGGCAAGCATCTTCTTATCATCACGCCCAATTCTTTTCCCTGGCTGTCCGAATGTCGCAAAACCTGCTGATTGTTGAGTCGCCGTCAAAGGCAAAAACACTGAAGAAGTATTTGGGCCGAGGCTTCGATATCGTGGCCTCCTATGGTCATGTGCGTGATCTCGTGGCGAAGGAGGGTGCTGTCGACGTCGACCACGATTTTCACATGCGCTACGAGATCGTGGAGCGCAACAAGAAACATGTAGACAGCATCATGAAGGCTGTCGCCAAAGCCAAGGACATTTATCTCGCGACCGACCCGGACCGTGAAGGTGAGGCAATTGCATGGCATCTGTCCGAAATCATCAAGGACAAGAAGCTTCTGAAAGATCGCAATTTGTACCGGGTCGCTTTCTACGAAATCACGGAGTCAGCGGTCAAGGAAGCTGTTCAAAACCCTAGCAAGATTTCGATGCCCCTCGTCAATGCCCAACAGGCGCGACGAGCGCTGGATCACCTGGTCGGCTTCAACCTTTCGCCCATTCTCTGGCGCAAGATTGGTCGCAGCCTATCTGCCGGTCGGGTACAAAGTCCGGCATTGCGACTGATTGTCGAACGCGAACAGGAAATCGAGAATTTTGACAGCCGCGAATACTGGACGATCCACCTCGATTCGCACAAGGGTAAACAGCGGTTTTCCGCACGGCTTCACCAGTACAAGGGTAAGAAAGTCGAGCAGTTCACTTTCAATAGCGAAAGCGAACAAACGAATGTCGTCGCAGAGATCGAAAAGCTTGCAAAGGGAAGCGTCACCGTCACCCGCGTTGAACGCAAACCGAAAACGCGACACGCAGCCGCACCTTTCATCACGTCCACGCTGCAACAGGAAGCGGTGCGCAAACTTGGCATGACTTCCAGAACAACGATGAGTACTGCGCAGCAGTTATATGAGGGCGTAGATACCGGCGGTACGACGGTCGGTCTGATTACCTATATGCGAACCGACTCCGTTGTGCTCGCCAATGACGCGGTCCATGAAATTCGTGACTATATCGGGAAGAATTTCGACGCGGAGTATCTGCCCAAGTCGGTCGTACACTACAAGAACCGTTCAAAGAACGCGCAGGAGGCACACGAAGCGATACGACCAACATCAATATTCCGTACACCGGCATCGGTCAGAAAATATCTGCGCCCGGATCAGGCTGCGCTGTACGAAATGATCTGGAAGCGTACGCTGGCCTGTCAGATGACACCCGCTCGCTTCGACACTACCAGTGTTGATCTGGCTCCCGGGAAGCCTGACACGATTTTTAGGGCGACAGGCCAGGTTCTGGTATTTCCTGGGTTCATTGCGGTTTATACGGAAGGTGCCGACGACATCGAGCAGGAATCGGACGCAAGTTTGCCAGCGCTGGCTGAAAACGAAAAACTCGGCGTGGACAAATTGTACGGTGAACAGCATTTTACTCAACCACCGCCTCGCTATACCGAGGCCAGCCTGGTGAAAACGCTGGAGGAGTACGGCATAGGCCGACCATCGACCTACGCCAGCATTATTTCGACGCTACAAGACCGTGGCTATGCAGTACTGGAGAAAAAGCGATTTTCTCCCAGTAATGTTGGCCGTCTTGTGAACGGTTTCCTGACATCCCATTTCAATCATTATCTCGATTACGGATTTACGGCCAATCTGGAAGGAGAACTCGACGAGATTTCCAACGGTGATCTCGACTGGATATCGGTGATGGAATCGTTCTGGTCTGCATTCGGTGGAGATCTTCGCAACAAGGAAAGCGTTAGCCGCGGCATTCCATTGCCTGCTGCGAAGGCGCCAGTTCGTAGCTGGGACACGTATTCGCGGGGATTCCTGGATCCTGCCTGGCTGGAAAAAAAGCAACCGCCTGAGTTATGTCCAAAGTGCAAGAAAGTCGTTCTGCTTCAGAATAGTAGTCGTGGCCTGTTCGTAGGCTGCAGCGGGTACCCGGATTGCGACTACACCGAGCCTTTCGGGTCGGGCCCGGTTCGTAAGGAACCGCTCGCGTTGGGAACACACGACGAAACCAGCAAGACCATCTTTCTTCTCAGCGGCCCATACGGTCCTTATGTGCAAATTGGCGAGACGCCGCCGAAAGAACCAAAGGCGGCGAAGGCAGCAAAGGGCAAAAAAGCAGCCAAAGGAACAAAGAAAACGAAGGCGGCCAAAGTCGTGACGCCAAAGCCAAAACGGGCTGCCTGGCCAAAGGGCGTCCCGTTGCCGGAAGAGGCTACGCCTGAAGCACTTAAGACCGCGCTGAAAGCACTGTCGTTGCCTCGACAAATCGGTACCCATCCGGAAACCGGAAAACCGGTAGAAGTCAATATCGGGCGCTTCGGGCCCTACATCAAACACGACGGCGGTTTCAAATCGATACCAAAGACTGACGATGTCTATGAGATTGGTCTTGACCGGGCGGTCGAATTGCTGGCACAGCCAAAAACCCGGCCTGGCGGTGGCCGGAAGCTAGGCGTTCATCCGGACGACGAGCGGACGATCACTGTACACAGTGGCCGCTACGGACCATACGTTAAATACGGATCGACAAATGCGACTATTCCCGAAGGAATCGATGCGGAAAAAATTACACTGGAAGAAGCGGTAGAGCTGCTAGCTTTGAAGTCAGCAAAAGGTGGCAAAACGGTAAAGAAAGCAAAGAAAACCACCAAAAAGAAAACGACGAAGAAGAAAACCACAAAAACTTCTGCAGCCCAAGCGCGGAAATCCACAACAAAGAAAAAGGCAGTGGCCAAACCACCGGTCGCAAAGACCAGGTCCGCCCGGAAAGCGGCCTGAGTTAGCAGTTAGCTGAAAAAGCTACCGCGGGGTTTCTTGCACTAGCAGCCTGCTACGCTTTTTTCAGCAAACTATATTAGACGTCCAGGTTGCGCACGCCTAGTGCGTTACCCTCAATGAACGCTCGCCGCGGTTCAACCAGATCGCCCATCAAGGTCGTGAAAATTTCGTCTGCGGCAATGACGTCCTCAATCTGCGTCCGCAATAAGCGACGCGTACTGGGATCCATCGTCGTCTCCCAGAGTTGGGTCGGATTCATTTCACCCAGGCCCTTGTAACGCTGGACAGATATGCCTTTCTTTACTTCTTCCAGCAGCCAGTCGAGTGCTTGTTTAAAGTCATCGATCGCGCGCTCGCGTTCCTTGCGCTTTACAACAGCCCCCGCGGTCAACAATCCCTGTAGTACTTCAGCTGTCTGGCGTATTTGCGCGTAGTCACCACTTTCGAGAAACTCGACGTCAAGGTACGTACGCCGCAGGTTGCCGTGGTGTTTGCGTTTGATCAACAGAAAGTATGCTTCGTTCTTCTGATCGAACTGCGGTTCGATTTCCAGTCCTTCGTTCGCACAGGCTTCCGTAAGTCGTTGCGCCGATGCCAAAGCAGCAGTCTCATTCTCCAGACTGATTTGTGGGTCCCTGAGCAACGCATTGAGTACCGCCTGATCGATGCGCTTGCCAACCCTGTCGATAACCGCCTCCGCAAGAATATACGAACGTGCGACCTGATCCAGAGTGTCGACGGTAAGCGCTGGACGGTTTTCTCCAGGAATCAGCTCAGCGTCTCTAAGCGCGAGCTTAAGCAGGTACTCCTTGAGTTCGTGATCGTCTTTGAGATATCGCTCGTCCTTGCCTTGCTTCACTTTGTACAAGGGGGGTTGCGCAATGAATACGTGACCACGCTCGATGAGTTCCGGCATTTGACGATAGAAAAAAGTCAAAAGCAAAGTTCGAATATGTGAACCGTCAACGTCAGCGTCCGTCATGATGATAATACGGTGATAACGAAGCTTTTCCGGCTTGTACTCTTCCTTGCCAATGCCGGTGCCGAGGGCGGTAATCAAGGCTGCAATTTCCTGCGAAGAAACCAGCTTTTCAAAACGTGCTCGTTCTACATTCAGGATCTTTCCCTTGAGCGGCAAGATCGCCTGAAACTTTCGATCTCGTCCCTGTTTTGCGGACCCACCAGCCGAATCACCCTCGACCAGGTAGATTTCGCACAACTCCGGATTCTTTTCCTGACAGTCAGCGAGCTTTCCTGGCAATCCGAAGCCATCAAGGACGCCTTTGCGACGCGTCATCTCACGCGCCTTGCGAGCAGCTTCTCGTGCCCGGGCAGCATCGATGATTTTCCCGACAATGATTTTTGCGTCATTCGGTTTTTCCAGCAGCCATGCAGATAGTTCGTTACTGACCGCATCTTCCACCGCCGGCCTGACTTCCGACGAGACCAGTTTTTCCTTGGTTTGCGAGGAAAATTTTGGATCGGGTAATTTGACCGAAAGCACACAGGTCAAACCTTCCCGCATATCGTCGCCACTGGTTTCAACTCTGGCCTTTTTCGCCAGCTCGTTAGCCTCAATGTACTGGTTAAGGGTTCGTGTCATAGCAGAGCGCAGCGCTGTGAGATGAGTACCACCGTCGCGTTGCGGAATGTTATTCGTAAAACACAACACCTGTTCCTGGTAAGAGTCGTTCCACTGCATCGCTATCTCTACGGCTATCTCGTTGGAACTGAAAACAGCATGAAAAATATTTGGGTGCAGAACACTTTTTGTTCGATTGATGTACTCGACGAAACCTTTTACGCCACCTTCAAACTGAAATACCTCTTCTTTACCCGATATCTGGTCTTGCAGATGAATACGAACTCCGTTGTTCAGAAAAGACAGTTCACGCAGGCGTTTTGCAAGTATGTCGTAATGAAACTCGAGGTTCTCGAACACTTCTGTGCTCGGTAAAAAGTGGATTTCGGTACCGCGCCGTTCTGTGTTGCCAGCGATTGCAAGCGATGCGACAGGTACACCATCGCGAAACTCTATCGCGTGAGCCTGTCCGTCCCGCCTGATCGTCAATTTCAACCATTCGGAAAGCGCGTTAACCACGGACACTCCAACACCGTGCAAACCACCGGAAATCTTGTACGAATTGCTGTCGAATTTGCCGCCTGCGTGCAAAACCGTCATGACGATTTCGGCAGTGGATCGCCCCTCTTCATCATCAGGATGAACGTCTGTTGGTATGCCCCGACCGTTGTCTACAACGCTAATGGAGCCGTCACTGTGAATAGTGATCTTTATTTCATCGCAATGTCCCGCGAGTGCCTCGTCGATAGAATTGTCGACTACTTCAAAAATCATGTGATGTAGACCGGTACCGTCACTGGTATCACCGATATACATACCCGGGCGTTTGCGAACCGCTTCGAGTCCCTTCAGCATGCGGATGCTTCCGGCGTTGTATTCGTTCTCTGCCATTTATGTAACTCTTTCCATATTTTCTATATTCTCATTGGCATGACGACATACTTGAAATTCTCGTCACCTGGTACCGTTATCAACATACTGCTATTCGAGTCTCCCAGCGCGCAGTTAATCTCTTCTGTTGCCAGGTTATTCAACCCGTCGAGAAGATAAGTAACGTTAAACCCTATATCGAGCGGTTCGCCTGTGAAATCTATCTCTATCTCTTCCTCTGCTTCTTCCTGTTCTGCATTGGTACAGACTATACGCAATACGTTATTGGTTAATACCCAGCGTACACCCCTGAATTTTTCGTTGGAGAGAATCGATGCCCGCTGCAACGCCTGTTGTAATCGCGTACGGGAGATTTGAAACCGTCTGTTATCACTTGTCGGAATCACTCTTGTGAAATCAGGAAACTTTCCATCGACAACTTTTGATACCAGATCTACGTCCCCGAATCGACATCTGACCTGGTTCTGTTGAATCTGTAGTTCGACGCTTTCTTCCGTATCGTCAAGTAGCTTGACCAGTTCCAACACCGCCTTGCGCGGCATGATCACCTCAGTTCGCGGATGGCTTTCCTCGAGTGATGTAGCAATGTGTGCGAGTCTGTGGCCATCTGTGGCAACAATCGTCAGCTTTTTTTCGTCTACCAGTATCAACAATCCGTTGAGGTAATAGCGAATATCCTGTTGGGCCATGGCGTATTGGACCAGTTGAAGCATGCTCTTCAGGTCCTTCTGCGCTATCCGCAAAGTGATAGCGTCACCAGTACCTTCTGCGAGACGCGGGAAATCCTCTGCCGGCAGGGTTTGCAGATTAAATCTGCTCTTGCCAGCGCGCAACACGAGCTTGCTATCCTGGGCATCTAGAGAAACTTTTGTTTCATCCGGTAGAGAGCGAAGAATGTCCTGGAGCTTGCGAGCGGAGACAGTAATTTTCTGCTGGGTAGCCGACTTTTCCAGGTTTGCCTGGGTCGCGACCTGTATTTCAAGATCAGTAGCGACCAGTTTCAAATCCTTGGCGTCCGTTTCCAGAAGAACATTTGAGAGTATCGGCAACGTATGGCGTCGTTCCACGATGCCGGAAACGGTCTGAAGAGGCTTGAGCAAAGTATTACGTTCTATATCTAGTATTTTCATTTTCTTTGAATAATAGAATTAATAATGCAGCCTGTTAACTGTGAGTATCTGTACAAACACTTTGTATATATTTGGTTTTATGACAGGGATAACTAGTGAAGAAAGTGATGGTTAGGCAGTGGGCAATTTGTGTACGAGAAACCCGCCGAGAATATTTGTACAAGCAGTTCACTATTCATACACAGCTTATCTACTGTTCCACAGTTATTGCATTGATCATCCCCTAAGTGTCTGAAGCAGGGAATCGAAGTCGCGACTGATTTCCATGTTTGTCGAGCGAAGTTCCGCTACTTTTCGGCACGCGTGTAATACGGTAGTGTGATCTCGACCGCCAAAAGCATCGCCAATATCCGGCAGACTCATCGAGGTCACCTCTTTTGCAAGTGCCATTGCGATCTGTCTTGGTCGAGCGACAATCCGTGTGCGCTTCTTTGAATACATCTCGGCCACTTTGAGCTTGTAGTAGTCCGCCACCAGTTTCTGAATATTCTCGACTGAAATCTGTCGTGTATGGACGGCAAGCAAGTCCTTTAGTGCTTCCCTCGCAAGCGCGACGGTTATCGGCGCGTTGGAGAAGCGAGAGTAAGCCAGTACGCGTTTAAGAGCGCCTTCCAATTCACGAACGTTAGACTGAATGTGATTTGCAATGAAGAAAGCAACGTCTTCCGGCAGGTCCATTCGCTCCATTTCGCCTTTCTTCAGGAGAATGGCGACGCGCATTTCAAGTTCCGGTGGCTCGATCGCGACAGTCAATCCCCAGGCAAAACGAGAGACCAGACGGTCTTCCATTCCCGAAATTTCTTTCGGATAGGTATCACAAGTGATGATAATTTGTCGATGTGCTTCAGTTAGGGCATTGAACGCGTAGAAGAATTCTTCCTGCGTACGGTTCTTCCTGCTAATGAACTGAATATCATCGATCAGGAGCAGATCAAGCGAATGATAGTACTTCTTGAATCCGTCGAAGGCTTTATGTTGGTAAGCACGCACTACATCTGAAACGTACTGTTCAGCGTGTGTGTAACGGATCTTGGCGTCAGGTCGTCGACTCTGAACAGCATTGCCAATAGCCTGGATGAGGTGAGTTTTTCCAAGTCCAACGCCGCCATAGACGAATAGCGGGTTATAAGCTGTTCCCAAATGCTCTGTTACTTGTAGAGCCGCGGCACGCGCGAGTTGATTCGCTTTTCCGGTTACAAATGTATCAAAGGTAAATAATTGATTAAGACCGCTTTTCCCTCTAGCCTCGGGTTTTGGCGACGGTTTTGATTCGATTGTCGCTTGTTTTGCAGGCTGAGCTTTGCCCGCAGTCAGTGCCAGGCTGACATCGACGTCCTTTTCCAGATACTCGGAAGATAATCGCCGGATGTCGCCAAGGTATTTGTCTTTTACCCACTCAAGCACAAATCGGTTTGGCGCCTCAATGTGAATCGCCTCGCCATCGAATTGTGCGTTAAGGGGTTGAATCCAGGTCTTAAACTGTTGAGCCGGGATTGCCGTCTGAAAATGACGAAGGCAATGGGTCCAGAAACTGTCCATCGGTGTGGGTACGGCTCGGGAGTAACGCGTTAAGAGCGGAAGGTCAAAGCGACCAGAGGTAAGGGCGGATTCTAACAGTCCGGATAAAAGTTATCCACAGACCGGTCGAAGCCTGTAGCCATTGACATTGGGCCGGTAAATCAGTGTAATACCCGGCTTTTTCGCAGACAGCATTTGGAGAATTAATTATGAAGCGCACTTATCAGCCTTCGAAGACGCGACGGCAACGTCGTCACGGCTTCCTCGTGCGCATGCGTACCCGGGGCGGCCGAGCGGTCATCAACGCCCGACGAGCGAAAGGGCGGGCCCGCCTCAGCGTGTGAACGCGGAACGAGCGACGTTTCCCCGGGAAGTACGGTTGAGGGGAGCGGCGCAATTTACCGGCGCGTTTCAGCGACGGTACCGGAGTCAAAACTTTCTTCTGTTGATCCGATCCGGAGGCTCAAAACAGGGGAGCGCCCGGTTAGGCATTGTTATCGGGCGAAAGCAGGTTGCCCGCGCCGTCGACCGGGCACGGTTAAGGCGCAATATCCGCGAAATTTTCCGAGGTCAGCGAAACGAACTTGGTCGAATTGACGTGATCGTCAGGTACCGTGGTCAGTCGCCCACGCGGGTCGATTCCACGATTCAAAAAGAGTTGATGGATCTACTTGGACAGACGGCTTCGTGAAATATATCTTTGTTCGATTGATTCGTGTTTATCAATTACTGTTTTCGCCCTGGTTCGGTACCCAGTGTCGTTTCTATCCCACGTGCTCGGAATACGCCCGGATGGCAATACTTGAACACGGGAGCCTTAAGGGAAGTGGGCTGGCGATCCGCCGGGTATTGAAGTGCCACCCCTGGCATGCCGGCGGGGTAGACCTTGTACCGGATACGAAATCGGCTTGCGACGCGACGACAAATGAGAAGGTCTAATGGATAACGCTCGAGTTTTTGCGGCAATCATTTTTGTAGGATCAGTCGTGTTGCTGGCTGATGCCTGGTTCAAGGCGAATTTACCGCCCGCGGTGGAACAAACGGCGCAGACAGCCGGTGTGCCAGCAGTAACGCAGGATAGCAATGTACCGACGGTTACGTCGGCACCACGTGAATCGAGTTCGCCTGCTCCGGTTATTACTTCTTCACCGACCGCCGTGCCTGCTTCTCGCATCGTTACTGTCCGAACGGACGTGCTCATCGCCGACATTGATACGTTTGGCGGAGTGTTGCGAAGGCTGGAATTGCTTGACCACCGAAGCATGGAAGATTCGGATAGCAATTTGCTCCTGTTTGAGGCAACGGATGAACGAACCTATCTGGCCCAAGGTGGCTTGATTGGTGACGGATTGCCGAATCATACGACGCCTTACACTGTTGTCAGCAGCGCGCTCGAACTCGGGGCTGGTGAAGACCAGTTGCAGGTCGTTCTGAAAGCAGAGGCTGTAGAGGGGCGTAACGTATTGTTGCGCTACACCTTTCATCGAGACGATTACGTCATTGATGTCGACTACGAGATTGAAAATTCCAGTAGCTCGCCGGTGCTGAGCCACGGATATTTTCAGTTTTTGCGAGACGGAAGTCCCGCCGCCGGCGACTCCAAAATGCGGCCCACGTTTACTGGCGCCGCAATCTACACCGAGGAATCGAAGTTCACAAAAGTGGATTTCGATGACATGGACAAAGGAAAAGTCAAATACCCGAAAAAAGCAAATGACGGTTGGGCCGCTTTTGTTCAGCACTATTTTGTAGCCGCATGGGTCGTCGAAGAGGGCATTTCGCGAGAGTACTTTACGCGGCCGCGTGATAACGGATTGTATGCCGTAGGCGTAATCGTACCTGTGCCGGAAATTGCGCCAGGCGCTAGCGGGCATATCAGTTCGCAGCTGTATGCCGGCCCGCAGAACCAGGAACGCATGTCGAAGCTGGCGCCGGGCTTGGAACTGACTGTCGACTACGGTTGGCTTACTATCATTGCGGCGCCGTTGTTCTGGCTGTTGTCATCAATTCACCAGTGGGTGGGCAACTGGGGCGTTGCCATCATTCTGCTGACAGTGATCATCAAACTGGTTTTCTATCCGTTATCTGCTGCCAGTTATAAATCGATGGCAAAAATGCGGGTTCTCGCGCCTAAACTGCAAGCGTTGAAGGAAACCTACGGCGACGATCGGCAACGCATGCAGCAAGCGATGATGGAGATGTACAAAACGGAGAAAATCAATCCGCTCGGAGGATGTCTGCCGATCCTGGTGCAAATTCCGGTGTTTATCGCCTTGTACTGGGTGTTGTTAGGTAGTGTTGAATTGCGCAATGCACCGTTCATATTCTGGATACATGACCTGTCAGCGAAAGACCCGTTTTATGTGCTACCGATTCTGATGGGCTTGTCGATGATCGTGCAGTCGTGGTTGAGCCCCACGCCGCCGGACCCGGTGCAGGCGAAAATCATGAAAATAATGCCGGTAGTGTTCAGCGTCTTCTTTTTCTTCTTCCCCGCAGGCCTCGTTCTCTACTGGCTCGTGAATAACATCCTGTCCATTTCGCAACAATGGCATATCACGCGGGTGATCGAACGATCGAAACCCGCCAATGCCAACCGCTGACACCATAGCGGCAGTGGCCACCGCGCACGGCCGCGCGGGGATTGGTGTGATCAGGGTGTCCGGTCCATCTGTAGCCCAAATTTGCACTAGGCTGACGGGAAGCATGCCTGCTGAGCGAAACGCCAGACTCAGTGATTTTTGTGATGCTGGCGGAGAAGTCATTGACCAGGGCCTGGCGATCTTTTTCCGAGCGCCGCATTCATATACTGGCGAGGACGTTCTGGAAGTGCAGGTGCATGGTGGTGTAGCTGTACTACGAATGTTGCTGCAACGCTGTGTAGAACTCGGTGCGCGAGTAGCGGAGCCAGGCGAGTTTACCAAGCGCGCTTTTCTAAATGACAAACTGGATTTGGCGCAGGCGGAAAGCGTAGCGGATCTGATAGATGCGTCGTCGGCGGATGCGGCGCGTAGCGCGCGGCGTTCGCTAACAGGACAGTTCTCTGCGCGTATCGACGAAATCAGGAAATCACTGATCGAATTGCGGACCATCGTAGAGGCGGTGCTGGATTTTCCAGAAGAGGAAGTTGATCTGATCGAGCGCCATCAGGTGTGCTCCAAACTGGAAACGATTCGTAACGGCATCGCTGTACTCACGCAAAGCGCGGCGCAGGGCAATCTGCTTCGCGAGGGCGTTCAGGTGGTGTTGTTGGGAGCTCCCAACGTCGGAAAATCCAGCTTGATGAACCGGCTTGCCGAAGAAGATGTCGCCATTGTCACCGAAGTACCGGGAACGACCCGTGACGTGTTGCGCCGTGAACTGGTTATCGGGGGGGTGCCCGTCCATGTTATCGATACCGCCGGGTTGCGGGAGAGTAAAGATCCGGTAGAACGTATTGGCGTCGAGCGTAGTCTCCAGCAGATGGAGCTGGCAGATATCGCGATCGAGGTGGTGGATGCAAGCACAAACAGTAGTGAATTCTCCGTATCAAGCAGCTTCCCGATCCCGAAAAAACCAACAAACATACGTGTAATCAATAAGATAGATATCACTAAAGAAGATCCACACAAGGCAACTGAGTGCGATGTTGAGTCGATCTGGTTATCTGCAAAAACAGGTTCAGGAATGGAGTTGTTGCGTGAGAAATTACTCGAAACGATTGGTCGGCGACAGACAGACGAAATACCATTCATGGCTAGGGAAAGACATGTGGATGCGCTGAATCGGGCATTGCTAGGAATAGACCGGGCGGCAATGCAAACAGGAAGATTGGAATTGCTAGCGGAAGAACTTCGGCTTGCGCAACGCGCGCTGTCGGAAATTACTGGAGAGTTCTCGCCTGACGATTTACTGGGGGAGATTTTCTCTCGGTTCTGCATTGGCAAATAGCAGAGTGACCAAACTGTGCAGTGGCCGCTGAATTCTGAGTAACATGTGCTTGTAGTACTTGGCGCTCGGGTGTTATATGAGACGCGCGAAGAGCCATATGGTCGTTTTCAGGAAGTCTTGGCCAAAATTGACTCGCTTGTTCTGACCCAACACACATGGCATATTAGCCTCATGATCTTAAAAGTCTCTTCCTCACTTGCCAGTGCTGGCAAAGTCGGGTGCACCGATTACCCGTGTTAATTAGAAAAGTCCGCGACTTCTTTCGATCGATTGCTCGTCGCCACAATTATTTCAGGGTGCCGCACGTTACGTATCACTCTGATGGCTTGTTTACCTCTGGGAAACATACTCCGTTTCTCCGCGATCGACACTTCATGGCGGCATACGATCGCGCAATAAGATCAGGGCATATGATTGGCGGCGACAAAAACGTCGATCTTCACATCGAGTGGCGGGTAGCAATAGCATGTTGGGCTGCACGGCACGCAACTCATCTCCCGGGAGATTTTGTCGAATGCGGGGTGAACACTGGCATTCTTTCGCTCGCTGTTTGCAATTACATCGACTTCAATTCGCTCGATAAATCGTGCTACCTGTTTGATACGTTTGCCGGAATACCCGAGTCACAGATGTCAGAAGGGGAGCGCGCCAGCAGGCTCATAAGCAATACAAAATACCCGGACTGTTATGAGCTTACGTCTGCTAATTTCAAGGATTTTCCGCGCGTAAAGCTTGTGCGCGGAATGGTGCCCGATACATTATCGACGGTGAATATTGAGGCGGTCTCGTATTTATCGATCGACATGAATATTGCGTATCCAGAGAGGAAAGCGATCGAACATTTTTGGCCATTGTTGTCGCCAGGAGGCTTGGTGGTTCTGGATGACTATGGATGGAAGGATTATGAAGAACAGAGGCAAACGATGGACGAGTTTGCAGAACAAGCAGGTGTCGCGATACTTGCATTACCTACTGGGCAAGGTTTGATTATTAAGCCTTAAATCAATCACTTAGTGCGGTATGAAATACAAGCACACGCGCAAGTAACTGGCCAACGTCTACGATACTGAAGTAGCTTAGGTACCCGTGTAGCAAGCCCTAAATGGGGCAACGGCACGTTCAGAGTCAATCCTGACGGCAGGCAATTGATACCTGAAATTCACAGTAGTTGCGCCGCCAACTACTCTGGACTACGTAGTTCCCTCAACGCATAAGCATTGGCGCAACAGTGTCGGTACATAAGTGAGCGGATCCTAACGTTTCACGTGAAACATTTGTTGCTCACGGTTTAGCAATGTTTCACGTGAAACACTTCATTTTCGGCTAGGAGCAGAACAGGCCTGTCCGGTATCATTGCGCGCTCTTGAAAGGGCGAAATGCTTCATCCCAGCAAATTTGACGTAATTGTTGTAGGCGGCGGCCACGCTGGTACTGAGGCTGCGCTTGCTGCCGCGAGAGCCGGCAGTCGCACCTTGCTCCTGACGCACAGCATTGAAACGCTTGGCCAAATGTCCTGCAATCCCTCAGTTGGTGGCATTGGCAAGGGGCACTTGGTCAAGGAAATCGATGCCTTGGGTGGTTGCATGGCGCAAGCGATCGACGAAGCCGGCATTCACTTTCGTACTCTTAATGCCAGTAAAGGCCCGGCGGTCAGGGCGACGCGCGCGCAGGCGGATCGCGTCCGATATCGTCAGGCTGTGCGCTCGAAATTGGAGAATCAGGAAAATCTGACGCTGTTCCAGCAGGCGGTGGATGATCTGCTTATCCAGGGCGACCGTGTGACTGGCGTGATTACGCAGATTGGACTGCGCTTCGAGGCTTCTACCGTGGTATTGACTGCGGGCACCTTTCTGTCAGGTCGAATTCATGTTGGCCTGGAAAACTATCAGGCAGGTCGGGCGGGAGATCCTCCGTCTCTGAGTCTGGCCCATCGACTCCGCGAACTGAACCTCCCGGTCGGACGATTGAAAACCGGTACCCCGCCACGTATTGATGGTCGGACAATAAATTTTTCCTCGCTACAGGAACAGCCAGGTGACGATCCGGTGCCTGTGTTCTCTTACCTGGGCACGCGCGATCAACATCCGCGGCAGATATCGTGCTGGATTACTCACACTAATGAGCGTACGCATGAGGTTATCCGCGGAAGTCTGGACCGCTCTCCGATGTACACTGGCGTGATAGATGGAGTTGGCCCGCGCTATTGCCCGTCTATCGAGGACAAGGTCACCCGGTTTGCGGATAAATCGTCGCACCAGATCTTCCTGGAACCGGAAGGCTTGAATACCAATGAAGTTTATCCAAACGGGATTTCAACCAGTCTTCCATTTGATGTTCAAGTCGAGATAATTCATTCAATCAATGGCTTGGAGAAAGCTGACATCGTTAGGCCAGGCTATGCGATCGAATATGATTACTTTGATCCACGGGGACTGAAATCATCTTTGGAGACAAAGGCGATCAGCGGCTTGTATTTCGCGGGTCAAATCAACGGAACGACCGGATATGAGGAAGCAGCGGCGCAGGGACTTCTGGCTGGTATTAACGCTGCGTTGCGGGTTCGGGGCGAACCGGCTTGGTGTCCGCGCCGTGATGAGGCCTACCTGGGCGTGCTGGTCGACGACCTTGTGACCAGCGGTGTGACCGAGCCATACCGGATGTTTACCAGCCGGGCCGAGTACCGGCTGAGTTTGCGAGAAGACAATGCGGATTTTCGACTTACGGAATGTGGCCGGCGGTTAGGTCTGGTAGATGACCGTCGTTGGTCGATTTTCGAGCGCAAGCGTGACGTCGTAGGAGCTGAGATTGAGCGGCTGGAACGTACTCTGGTGGATCCGCGACGCCTTGATGAAGCAAGCATGCAAGACCTGTTTGATCGACCTCTAGATCATGAATACATGGCGATTCAGCTGTTGCGCAGACCTGAGGTTACTTACCGGAAACTGATGAATCTGCCTGGAATCGGACCTGGTGTGGAGGACGAGCACGCCGCGCAACAGGTTGAAATTAAAACGAAATACAAGGGGTATATTGATCGGCAACGGGACGAGGTGGCTCGCCTGGAGCAAGTTGAAAGTGTCCTTGTTCCTGAGGATCTTGATTATGAGGATGTCCGTGGACTGTCAACGGAGGCCCGCCAGAAGTTGAGCCGGCATCGACCGGAAACACTTGGGCAGGCAGGGCGTATCTCGGGGGTTACGCCGGCAGCGATTTCGCTGATGCTGGTCCACCTCAAGCGACGCGATGCCGCGGACGACGCGACTCTTGCGCCGGCTTCAACAAGTGGGCAGCTCGCTTGAGGCCGTGTGACCTGCAAGAACAAGCGGCGGCGATGGACTTGAGTTTATCGCCGGCGGCGGTCAGCAAATTCGATACGCTGGTCGAGTTACTTGCCAAATGGAATCGCGTGTATAACCTTACGGCGCGACGGAACGAGGACACGTGGGTGAGTCATCACTTACTGGATTCGCTAAGTATAGTACCGATTCTTCCGAGTGGTCGCATGATCGACGTGGGATCTGGCGCAGGTTTTCCCGGCCTGCCTATCGCTGTGGCAGATCCCGATCGGGACATCGTTCTGCTTGATAGTAACCAGAAGAAGTCAGCGTTTCTTCGGCACGCAGTGACGGAGATGCAGTTGGAGAATGTTTCAGTGGAAACAACCCGGGTAGAAGCGTTCCTGCCGGCCCGCGCGTTCGATGTCGTTGTTTCCCGCGCGTTTTCGAGTTTGGAGGAATTTGTGCGCCTTGCGGGCCACTTGTGCGCGAGCGGCGGAAGGTTGCTGGCGATGAAAGGCATTCTGCACGACGAGGAACTGGATCAGTTGCCGCCGGCTTGCGTGGATAAGGTCGTGTCACTCTCGGTACCCACGCTGGATGCACAGCGTCACGCTGTTTTTATCAATCCGGCCGCGTCGATGGGGGATCGATAGGTGACGGCGCGTATTCTCGCTGTCGCAAATCAGAAGGGCGGTGTCGGCAAGACAACAACATCTATTAATCTCGCGGCCGGTCTGTCGAGTGCGGGATTGCGTGTTTTGTTGATTGACCTGGATCCGCAAGGTAACGCCACCATGGGTAGCGGCATCGACAAGCGCATTCTGGGCGCCACCGTTTATGAGGTACTGCTCGGCAGCGCAAGCATTGGTGATGCGCGGGTTCGTAGCGAAAGTGGCGGTTTCGATTTGATACCGGCGAATCGGGAACTCGCCGGGGCTGAGGTCGAGCTGGTAGATCTTCCGGGGCGCGAAGATCGTTTGAAGGCGGCGATTGGCGAACTCCGGACTGAGTACGATTACATACTGATTGATTGCCCACCTGCCTTAAACCTGCTCACAGTCAACGGACTCACGGCCGCGCATGCGGTAATGATCCCGATGCAGTGCGAATACTATGCGCTTGAAGGCCTGACCGATCTGGTTGAAACGATCAAGAAAGTTCGCAATCACCTGAATCCCACGCTTGAAATAGAAGGATTGCTACGCACCATGTACGACTCACGCAATACGCTTTCGCAACAAGTTTCGGAGCAGTTGCGCAAACATTTTGGAAGTAAGGTTTATCGCACCATCATCCCGCGCAATGTTCGGCTGGCTGAAGCGCCGAGTCACGGTATGCCGGGAATTCGTTTCGACAAACAGTCGAAAGGCGCAATTGCCTATCAGGCACTTGCAAATGAAATGCTGGGCAAACCTGTCTGAGGACTGAAGTGATGACCAAACTTAAAGGGCTTGGACGCGGCTTGGACGCCTTGTTGGCATCTGACGATCAGGATTCGGCAGCCGCCAGCGAAACGCTCACGACGCTTAGACTCGCACTATTGCGACCAGGCCGTTATCAGCCTCGTACGCGCATGGACCCTGCCTCAATAGAGGAATTGGCCGAGTCGATCAAATCGCAAGGAGTGTTGCAGCCGATCCTGGTTCGATCACTTGATGATGGTTATGAAATCATTGCCGGGGAAAGGCGCTGGCGAGCCGCCCAGCTGGCGGGTCTGGAAGAAGTGCCGGTTGTCGTCCATGACGTTGACGACAACGCGGCAATGGCGATTGCCCTCATAGAGAATATTCAGCGCGAAGACCTTAATCCTCTGGAAGAAGCAACCGGAATTCAGCGTCTGATTGACGAATTCGCGATGACCCACGAAACAGCGGGCAGGGCCGTGGGCCGTTCGCGCAGCGCCGTCTCCAACCTCCTCCGGTTGTTGTCGCTCGAAGAAGCGGTTCGGGATATGTTGATGAGTGGCGCCATCGATATGGGTCATGCGCGTGCCTTGCTCGCCGTATCCGGACCGCGCCAGCTTGAGCTCGCTCAACACATTGTTGCGCTGGGCCTTTCGGTTCGCGATGCTGAACAGCTTGTCAGCAAAGGGATACCGTTATCAAAGCGTATAAAGCGTGCTGCTCGCAAAGATCGCGATATCGCCGCACTGGAAGAAACACTGTCCGAAAATCTCGGCACCACGGTTACAATTCGGCACCAGAAAAGTGGGCGCGGAAAGCTGACTATCGATTACGCAGACCTCGACCAGCTCGACCCTATTCTGGAACGACTGAAAGCGTAGCGAAAAAGACCCGGTAACGCATCGAGCGCGTTGACAGTTTGTTCTTAAGCCAATAAAATCTCGGCCTTTTTGTGACTAGGCTGCCGCTGCGCGATGGACCAGTTGGCATCAGTTTAGTTACGATCTCGCCGGGTCGGTATTTATGATTCGCGGGCTTCTGGCCGTACTTGGACTTCAAGTCCTGGTCGCCACCAGTATTACAGTTGGTTTTTTGCTCGCTTCAGGCTTTTTGGAAGCGAAGTCGGCCGCGGTCGGGGGTGCGATCGCAGTAATTCCAGCCGCGTTTTACGCATTGAGGTTGATCGGATCGCGCAACGCATTGCCTGATCGCTTGCTTCGAGTCCATGTTGTGGCAGAAAGCGGAAAGCTTGCACTGACGTTCGTTATGTTTGGTGTGACATTCGCCTTGATGAAAGACGTTTCCGTAATTGCGTTGTTTGTCAACTACATCGCCGTATTGCTGGTGTACTGGCTTGCATTGATTGTGTTCCAACGAGTTTAAGAGATTAAGACCAGAATGGCCGAAGCAGGCGCGCAAACTTCCAGCGAGTATATTTCTCACCACCTTACCAACCTCCATGTTGGCGAAGGATTCTGGACGTTCCACCTCGATACGCTAATCGTTTCCGGAATTCTCGGCCTGGGGTTGTTTGGTTTCATGATGTTGCTGGCGTCTAAGGCGACCAGTGGCGTACCCACCGGATTTCAAAATTTTTTCGAAATGGTAGTGTCGATGGTCGACGATCAGGTCAAAGACACGTTTCACGCCAAAAGCGACCTTGTAACGCCGCTTGCCATCACCATATTTATATGGGTGTTCGTGATGAATGCGATGGATCTGATCCCGGTTGATTTTCTGCCGATGGCGGCGCAAGCGGCAGGTGTCCCTTATCTCAAGATCGTTCCTACGACCGACCCCAATTTGACGTTTGCCATGTCGATTACGGTGTTCGCGATCATGATTGGAATGAACATCAAGTTCAAAGGCGTAAGCGGGCTTCTTAAAGAAGCCTTGACTGTGCCATTCGGAAAATACCTGTTTCCCGTCAATCTGCTTTTTCGAATTATTGAAGACATTGCCAAGCCGATATCGCTGGCATTGCGACTATTCGGAAACATGTATGCGGGTGAAATGGTGTTCATCCTTCTCGCTGTATGGGCCGGGTCCGGATTTCTATGGGCACCGTTTGCAGCGACACTCAGCCTTGGCTGGGCACTGTTTCATATTCTGATTATTACCCTGCAGGCGTTTGTGTTCATGATGCTGACCGTCGTGTACATGAGTATGGCCTCTGAGAATCACTGATTTACCCAGAGTTTTTTACGATCACTCTTTACTTGTAACAGGAGAAGAAAATGGAATTGGCATCCGTGTTGGGAATGACGGCGATCGCGGTGGCGCTTTTAATTGGTATGGGCGCACTCGGTACCGCCATCGGCTTCGGCATCTTGGGTGGCCGCTTTCTCGAAGGCGCCGCACGTCAGCCCGAGATGATCCCCACGCTGCAGGTCAAAATGTTTATTGTTGCCGGTCTACTTGATGCGGTGACCATGATTGGCGTCGGTATTGCGCTCTATCTGCTGTTTGCCAATCCGTTCATCGCGATCGTTAGCGGTTAATCACAGATTGATTATCAAGCGCGGGAGGCGAGCGTGAATATCAACGCAACATTATTTGGTCAGGCGCTGTGGTTTGCCGTTTTCATCTGGCTGACCATGAAATACATCTGGCCGCCACTGCAAAAGGCAATGCACGATCGTCAGCAACAAATCGCCGACGGTCTGGCTGCCGCTGAGCGTGGCAAGCAGGATCTGGTGCTCGCGGCAGAGCGCGCAGCTGAGGAGCTTCAAAAGGCGCGCGAGCAGGCGGCCGAAATATTGGCGCAAGCGGAAAAACGCGGCGGGGAACTTGTCGAGGAAGCCAAGGGTAGCGCGAAGGCAGAAGGCGAGAGAATAGTTTCCGCAGCAAAAGCCGAGATTGAGCAGGAAGTCAATCGCGCCAGGGAGCAGTTACGCGCCCAGGTTGCAATGCTGGCGGTTTCAGGAGCCGAGAAGATTCTCAAGCGCGATGTCGACGCCAAAGTACATGCCCAGCTTCTGCAGGGCCTTGAAGCAGAACTCAGGTAGATCGCATGGCTGAACTGGTCACAATTGCCCGACCGTACGCGGAGGCAATTTTCGCTCTCGCCAAGGAACGCAATGAGCTATCCGAGTGGTCGGATATGTTGACGTTGCTGGTCACTGTTTTCGACGATACGCGGATCCAGGCGGCGATTGCGAATCCAAAAGTGACGAAAGCGGATATCGAAAAATTGATACTCGCAGTTTGTGGCGAGCAGATAGACGCCAATGCGCGCAACTTTATTCAGTTGCTCGTAGAAAACGGACGTCTGTCTGTGGTCGCTGAAATTCGCCGCATTTTTGACCTGCTCAAGTCTGAAGACGAGGGCGTGGTCGAAGCACAAATATCTTCTGCATTCCCGCTTGAAGGCCAGGAGCTTGAGAAAATCGTTTCACTGTTGTCGAAACGCTACGAAAAGAAAATTAGTCCGACCGTTGATGTCGATTCCAGCTTGATCGGTGGAATCCTGGTACAGGTTGGTGACAAGGTTTGGGATGCCTCGGTGCGCGGCCGCTTACAAGATATGGCCACCGCCCTCACGAAATAGGAGCATTGATCAATGCAGTTGAACCCATCTGAGATCAGCGAACTCATCAAGAGCAAGATAGAGAATCTTGCCAGCGCATCTGAGGCACGCACCCAGGGAACGGTCGTATCCGTGACTGACGGGATCTGCCGAATACATGGATTGTCGGATGTAATGCAAGGCGAGATGCTCGAGTTTCCCAACAATACATTTGGCCTCGCACTCAACCTCGAACGTGATTCGGTCGGATCAGTGATACTTGGGGATTACACCCATATCACTGAAGGCGATGTTGTTAAATGCACGGGCCGTATCCTGGAGGTGCCGGTCGGCCCGGAGTTGATTGGTCGCGTCGTCGATGCGCTCGGACAACCGATTGATGGCAAAGGCCCGATCAACGCCAAGCAATCTGATGTCATTGAAAAAGTCGCGCCTGGCGTAATCTGGCGTCAATCAGTATCAGAGCCGGTACAAACAGGTCTCAAGTCGATCGACTCGATGGTGCCTGTTGGTCGCGGCCAGCGCGAACTCATTATCGGTGACCGCCAGACCGGCAAAACCGCGGTCGCCATCGATACGATCATCAATCAAAAAGGCAAGAACCTGTTCTGCGTTTATGTTGCCATCGGCCAGAAGGCATCGACGGTCGTAAACGTGGTACGAAAACTCGAAGAGTACGGCGCGATGGATTACACCATCGTTGTTACCGCGACTGCGTCGGATTCGGCCGCGATGCAGTACATCGCCGCCTATTCAGGCTGCACCATGGGAGAGTACTTCCGCGATCGTGGTCAGGACGCTCTCATTATCTATGATGACCTGACAAAGCAGGCGTGGGCATATCGGCAGGTGTCTCTGCTTCTTCGCCGTCCTCCGGGACGTGAAGCCTATCCTGGGGATGTTTTCTATTTGCACTCGCGCTTGCTGGAGCGCGCAGCGCGGGTATCGCCTGCATGGGTTGAGCGACACACTAATGGAGAAGTCAAGGGCAAGACCGGATCATTGACGGCGTTACCGATCATCGAAACGCAGGCTGGTGATGTGTCGGCATTCGTGCCAACCAATGTCATTTCTATTACCGACGGCCAGATCTTCCTGGAAACTGACTTGTTCAATGCCGGCATTCGTCCTGCGATTAATGCCGGTGTATCCGTGTCGCGTGTTGGTGGTGCGGCGCAGACCAAGATTATGAAGCGCAAAGACACGGGCGGTGGCGTGCGTCTCGCACTGGCCCAGTACCGCGAACTTGCGGCATTCGCCCAGTTTGCGTCGGATCTCGACGAGGCGACGCGCAAACAGCTCGAACGTGGGCGCATGGTCACAGAACTGATGAAGCAGGGCCAGTATCAGCCACTGGAAGTCTGGGAAATGGCGCTTACGTTGTTTGCGGTGAACCATGACGTGTTCGATGACATTGACGTTAACAAGGCGCTCGCAGCAGAAAAGTCCATGCGCGACTATGTCAAGGGCAAGTACGCCGACCTCGTCAAGCGCATTGACGAAACGAGTAACTTGTCCGCCGATGATGAGAAAGCACTCGCCGACGCCATCCAGGATTGGAAGACAAACGGATCCTACTAATTGACGGTGTGGTTAACCGTGCCGCGGCCTGACAAGGTCATTACGTTGTGAGATCCACGTTTGAAAGCTAGCGATGCCAGGTACTAAAGAAGTCCGGACCAAGATCAAGAGTGTTCAGAACACTCGCAAGATCACTAAGGCAATGGAAATGGTCGCCGCCTCCAAAATGCGCAAAGCACAGGAGCGTATGCGTGCGGCTCGGCCTTATGCGGCGAAAATTCGTGACGTTGCGGCACACATATCTTTTGCCAATCCCGAATATCGGCACCCGTTTCTGGTGGAACGTGACACGGTGAAGCGTGCCGGCATGATCGTTGTCACGACCGACAAGGGTTTATGTGGTGCGCTCAACACAAATGTTCTTCGCATGGCACTTGCCCAGTACAAACAGTGGCAGGAAGAAGGCGAGGAAATAGATGTTTGTTGCATCGGTGGCAAGGGGCTGGGATTTATGCAACGCCTCGGTGCCAATATTGTCTCCGAAGCCAGCGGGTTAGGAGATCACCCGCGTCTTGAACAAATCATCGGTGCGCTAAAAGTCATGCTCGATGGCTATATGGCCGATCGCGTCGATCGAGTTTCGTTGTTTTACACAAAATTCATCAACACGATGAAACAGGAACCGGTGATGGAAAGTTTGCTGCCGGTCAGCGGTGAACGGCTCGGCACGCCCGAAGGATCGTGGGATTACATCTACGAACCAGAGGCCAAGAGTGTCCTCGATCAGGTACTGACGCGTTATATAGAGGCAGTGATTTTCCAATCGGTCGCTGAAAACATGTCGTCGGAGCAGTCGGCACGCATGGTTGCAATGAAATCGGCGTCAGACAATGCCGCAACTCTGATAGATGAGCTCACCCTGATCTACAACAAGTCCCGCCAGGCTGCGATTACAAAGGAACTTTCCGAAATCGTCGGTGGCGCGGCTGCAGTTTGATAAAGCAGCGATTTGATATGAGCTGTAGTTTGAAAAAGCTGCAGTCTGACACACAGATACTGATAACTGACTTGAACGGATAGATAAAGCCATGTCACAAGCAAATGGAACAATTGTTCAATGCATCGGCGCCGTGGTCGATATCGCGTTTCCACGCGAAGCCATGCCCAATGTTTACCACGCCCTGACGCTCGATACCGATGACAGCGAAGGCGGTCTTGCTGAAGCCGGATTAACGTTTGAAGTCGAGCAGCAGCTGGGCGATGGCATCGTCCGTTGCATTGCGATGGGCTCCTCCGACGGGTTGCGTCGGGGAATGAAAGTCAAGAGCACCGGGGCACCGATTTCAGTACCAGTTGGTCATGGGACTCTGGGCCGCATTATGGATGTGCTCGGACGGCCGATTGACGAGGCTGGCCCGATCGAAACTGACGAAGTGCGCCCTATCCACCAGGACGCTCCTGCATTTGCGGATCTTTCGCCGTCGGTTGATTTGCTCGAAACGGGTATCAAGGTGATCGACCTGATCAGCCCGTTTGCCAAGGGTGGCAAGGTCGGACTGTTTGGCGGTGCGGGTGTCGGTAAAACCGTCAACATGCTGGAACTGATCAATAACATTGCAAAGCAACACGCCGGTCTGTCGGTGTTCGCGGGCGTTGGTGAACGCACACGAGAGGGCAATGATTTTTATCATGAGATGTCTGAAGCGGGCGTCATCAATCTTGAGAACATCAGTGAGTCCAAAGTGGCGATGGTATTCGGCCAGATGAACGAACCACCGGGCAACCGGCTTCGTGTGGCATTGTCCGGCCTGACCATGGCCGAAAAATTCCGCGACGAAGGCCGCGACATCCTGTTCTTTGTTGACAACATTTACCGTTTCACGCTCGCTGGAACTGAAGTGTCTGCGCTTCTTGGGCGGATGCCTTCCGCGGTTGGATATCAACCGACGCTTGCTGAAGAAATGGGCAAATTGCAAGAACGCATCACTTCTACAAAGGTTGGTTCGATCACGTCGATCCAGGCAGTGTACGTACCGGCCGACGATTTGACCGACCCGTCGCCCGCGACGACGTTTGGCCACCTCGATGCGACCGTCGTCTTGAGCCGCGATATTGCATCGCTAGGCATTTATCCGGCAGTCGATCCGCTCGATTCAACATCGCGCCAGGTGGATCCCAATGTCATCGGCGAAGAACACTACAACACTACCCGCGCAGTACAGGCGACGTTGCAACGCTACAAGGAACTTCGGGACATCATCGCGATTCTTGGCATGGACGAGCTGGCCCCGGAGGACAAACTGGCCGTTACGCGCGCGCGCAAGATACAGCGTTTCCTGTCACAGCCTTTCCACGTCGCTGAAGTGTTTACCGGCTCGCCGGGCAAGTTTGTGTCGCTCAAAGACACAATCCGTGGCTTCAAGATGATTGTAAACGGCGAATGTGATGCGCTTCCTGAGCAGGCTTTCTACATGGTCGGTGGTATCGAGGAAGCCTTCGAGAAAGCCAAGACGCTGCAGTAAACGTCTGACTGGAAAAAGTAGCGCCTTCTAGTTTCAAAGACGTAGTCGTTTCAAGTCACACCGGTTTTTCAGGGCAACCTGGTTTTTCAGGACAAATATGGCAAATACGATACAAGTGGAAGTGGTCAGTGCCGAAGAATCGGTGTTCTCCGGTGAAGCCGCCTTCGTGGTGTTGCCTGGCGAAGCAGGCGAACTCGGGATATATCCACGCCATACGCCGCTCATTACCCGAATCAGACCAGGTGCAGTTCGTATCCAGCCTGCCGACGGGGGCGAGGAGATGCTGATTTTCGTCGCAGGCGGTATTCTCGAAGTCCAGCCTTCGGTCGTTACTGTGCTCGCCGATACGGCAATTCGGGGCCACGATCTGGACGAAGCGAAAGCCCTTGATGCGCAAAAGCGTGCTGAGGAGGCTCTGCGCAATGCGACCGACAAGCAGGAAATAGCAACCCTGCAGAGCGAGTTCGCAATGATGGCTGCGCAACTTGCCGCAATTCGCAAACTGCGAAAGAATTGACCGTGCATGGTCAAGTATTTCGAAGAAGAGCAGCGTCATCGCTGCTCTTTTTTTGTTCCGGCGCTTCAGTCACAATCCTGCATGCGCTCTCAGAAGTGCGTGCCCGAACTGGCGTAGGTCCCGTGTCTTCAATCCACTCAGCATCATTACATCCATCGAGGCCCTTATGAATCTGAAGTGTGTATCTGTAATCGCCGCCGTTGCGACACTGCTTTTTGCTGGCTGTTCTTCGGAAAAAGAAACCGTGAAGATTGCTTTCATCGGGCCGATGAGCGGCGGCGTGTCGGCGAATGGACTGGGTGGCCGCAATTCAGCTGATCTCGCGGTGCAGCTTCGCAATTCCGATTCGGGAACCAGCTACAGCTATGAGCTGGTGCCTCTGGATGATGAATGCAAGCCCAATATCGGCGTGCAAGTTGCCACCAAGGTCGCCGCGGATAAAGCCATCATCGCAGGCGTAACCCACTACTGTTCGGCCGTTGCTATGGGAACGGTCGACGTGTATCACAAATTCGGCCTGCCGGTCGTCGTATGGGGTGCGGTATTACCCGAGATCACCTATGGCAACGACTACAAGGAAGTGCATCGAGTCAATGGCACGATGATTAACCAGAACGAGGTCGCGGCGCAATTCATGACCGAACTGGGCTACAAGACCTGGGTCATCATTCACGACACGACGGATTACGGAAAAGGCCACAATCGCTATTTCTCAAGATCGCTGGTTGCGAAAGGCGGAAGAATTCTCGGTACGTTCGGGGTCAGTTCTGATCAGCAGGATTTCAACGCAGAGTTGACCAAGGTGAAGCAATTGAATCCCGAAGTGATCTATTTCGGCGGGCTCGCCCCAACCGGCGTGCGGCTGCGTTCACAGATGAACAAGCTCGACATGAAAGCTGTTTTTCAGGGAACCTCCGGAATCGTATCGGACGCATTCATCGACGGCTTGGGCCTTCTATCTGAAGGGGTGCTGGCGTTTCGCGAAGGTGCGCCGCTGGAAAAACTGCCAGGTGGGCAGATATTCACTGAAAAGTACAAACTGCAAGCCTATGGGGAGCCACCTGAAGCCTACGGAGCGTTTGCGTTTGCGGCAACAAACCTGATCATCGACGCAATAGAAAAAGTCGGTCCCAATCGTAAGGCGGTGACACAGGAGCTGAACGCGACCCGTGAGCATAGCTCGATCGTTGGCCAGATTACGTTTGATGACCATGGACAAAACACCGTAGCAGTGATCACGCGTTACGTGATTCAGGATGGCAAATGGGTCGTCTGGAACGACAGTGAGTACGCACGGGGCGAACGTAAACTGCCTCGAAGCTGACTCGTCAATCACTACACCAGAAGCTTGCCAGACTCAGGTGTTCGAAAACGACCAGGTTCGACTTAAACCCGGCGAGAGCGAGGACAGATTTTGAAGAATGCATGCACGTTAAAGAAGTTGCGCATATCGGGAATATGTAAGGAGTATGCAGTGAAATATGCTCCCCTCTCCCTTCGTTGCACGCGAACCATCGCAAGTCCCGCAGGCTCCTAGCAGTCACTGTTAATGGATATTGGCCTGGTCGCCCAGTATTTGCTCAACGGCATCGTGCTGGGGGTCATCTATTCGATGGTTGCGGTTGGCTTCACGCTGTTTTTTGGCGTACTGAACGTCATCAAATTCTCCCACGGAGACGTCGTTATGGCGGGCGCATTTACCGCACTTGCGGCGTTTGCCGGACTGGAAATGCTCGGCGCAGGGACTGGATTGTTCGCCGCATTTATCATTACGGTAGTCGGGATCATCGTGATGGCGCTTTTGGGAGTGGTCCTCGCGCGATTGCTGATTCTTCCGTTACGCGATGCGCCTCCCCTGAATACGCTTTTGATCACGTTGATGTTTGGATTGGCGTTACGCGAGTCGGTACGGCTGTTTTATCCAAACGGATCCAATCCGAAGCCATTTCCCCAGTTGTTGCCTGACCTGTCGATATCGCTGGGAAATCTGGCATTGCGTCTGGACAGCGTGCTGCTGATTGTTGTGGGTCTGGGCGCGATTGTCGGTGTGCACCTGCTCATTCAGCGAACCCGAATCGGTCTCGCCGTGCGCGCTGTCGCGCAAGATCCTGAAACCGCGCGAATCATGGGAATCAATTTTGAGCGCGTCGTGTTGATGACGTTTGCACTAGGCTCCGGCCTCGCCGCGCTGGCGGGCATTACCAATGGCCTGTATTACAGCGAGGTCAACTTCGGCATGGGCTTGCTGCTTGGGGTTATCGGATTCAGTGCCGCCGTCGTCGGTGGGCTCGGCAGCATCTATGGTGCAATCATCGGAGGTTTTTTGTTTGCCGGCCTGCAAACGATTGGCGCAGTGTGGTTTGCGGTACCGGCTTACAAGGACGTTTTTGCGTTTGGTTGCATCATTGTCTTAATGGCCTGGAAACCGACCGGATTGCTCGCCGAGAGATCTGCGGAACGGGTCTGATCTGATGGCGCCCGACAAAAGTAACCTCTGGTCTCTGGTCGCTGCCACTGGTGCGGCAGCCTTGTTTGTCGTCTTGTTCCTGTATCTCGAGGAACAGTGGGCAATCATATTGCTCGCGCTAGGCCTGGTTGTCGGGCTGTATCTGGCCGTGCGCGGCGGAATGTTGGTGCGGGTCGAGACGGCGGCGTCGCAGCATCCGCAGGCGGCCATCGGAATCAACATCGTGGCCGGAATCGCCATCATCATTCTGTTACGGGAACAGCATTTCGCTCTGCTCATGTTGGCTACGGTATTCCTTTACGTGACCATCTGCCTGGGTATGACCATCCAGTTTGGGTATGCGGGGATTGTGAATTTCGCGGGAATTGCATTTTTCGGGATTGGTGCATACACGACTGCGGTTTTGACTGCGCATTCAGCGATCCCGCACCTGCTGGTCGTGATTGTCTCCGGTCTCGTTGCCGGTTTGATCGGATCCTTGCTGATTCTCCCCATGTTGCGTACGCGCGGTCACTATGCCGCCCTCGTCACCATTGCATTCGGCATTCTTTTCCGTACTTTTCTGGAAGTTAACGATACGCTCGGCGGGCCGCAGGGTTTAAAAGTAGGTGGCATGCAGATTTTCGGCTGGTCCCTGAACGACAACATCTCGCTCGGTCCACTGGGAATGATTTCGTTCTATGCCTCGTATGCCTTGTTGGCGCTGCTCGTCGCCGGCGTAGCGTTTTCGCTGATCAAGCGGCTGGAACGCTCCTGGATTGGACTGAATCTCGACGCCGTACGCACGGACGAAACGGCTGCTGCTTCGTTCGGTATCGACGTGCCGCGCTGGAAAATATTTGCGTTCACCGCCGGTAACTGTTTTGCGGGCGTGGCGGGTGGCATCTACGCGATGATGTCCGGATACATCGCACCCGCCAGTTTCAACTTTGGTGATTCGTTACTTCTGGTCTCGATTGTATTGCTCGGCGGCAGCGGCAGCGCGCTGGGCGTTTTGCCGGCGGCACTGCTGGTTGTCGTATTGCCCGAAAAACTGCAGATCATCCAGGAATACCGCCTGTTGTTATTCGCAGTCCTCGTTATATTGATTTTGCGTTTTCGTCCTGATGGTCTGCTGCCTCGTACGATGCGTGAGTACTTTCCAGGCTGGGGCCGGCAATGACTGCCCCGGTACTTGTCGTTTCCGGATTGACCGTGCGCTTCGGTGGTTTGGTCGCACTCAACTCGCTTGATTTCAAGCTGCATGCGGGAGAACTGGTGGGATTGATAGGGCCCAATGGTTCCGGAAAGACGACATTCTTCAACGCGCTTACCGGTATCTATTCGCCGACATCCGGCAATGTCATGCTTGGCGCAAAGGACATCACCGGCTTGCGGCCGCAGCGCATTTACGATGCTGGAATTACCCGGACGTTTCAGCGACTGCGCCTCGCGTTGTCTTTGTCGGTTTTCGATAATTTGATGATCGGAAATCATCGAAATCTGCATCACGGTTTCAAAGGCAATTTTTTTGGAAGAAAAAAATTAAGGCAGGAAATAGAGGCGAATGTCGAAAGCAGCCGGCGTTTGCTGGAACAGTTCAGCGCGCCATTGGCGTCTCGATTGTTTGATTCTGTCTTCCAGCTACCGATGATCGATCGCCGAAGAGTCGAAGTGTGTCGTGCGCTGATCAGCAATCCCCAGATACTGCTTCTGGACGAACCTTCAGCCGGGATGACGCATGAGGAAACGCGCGTTCTGATGGACGACTTGCTTGCGTCGCGCGAACGCATGCCAGGGCTCGCGATCATCCTCATCGAGCACGAAATGGGTGTGATTGAGCGGGTAAGCGACCGCTGCGTGGTTCTGAACTATGGTGAGAAAATTGCCGAGGGCAGCTACCAGGATGTCTCGAGTGACGACAAGGTGCGCGCCGCCTATCTCGGCGAGGACTGACACGATGAGCGCGCTGCTGTCAGTCGACAACGTTGTGTCCGGATACGATCAGGCTGATGTGCTGACCGGTGTCAGCCTCGAAGTGCCTGCTAACCAGATCACCTGTTTGCTGGGATCAAACGGAGCCGGCAAGACCACGTTGATCCGCGCGATCCTCGGTCTGACGCCAGCGCGTAGCGGCCATATCAGATTCGGCGGCGTAGACATCACACGTGAGGCAACACATCACATCGTTGGACTCGGAATATCCTGTATTCCTGAAGGCCGGCGCGTGTTTCCGCGAATGACGGTAAGCGAAAATTTACGAGTCGGCGGCTACACCGAAGCGCGGCGCAGCGTCGTTGACGAACGCCTTGAAGAAGTCTTTGCGACATTTCCGCGACTCAAGGAACGTGCTGATCAGCTTGCAGGCACCATGTCCGGCGGTGAGCAGGCAATGCTTTCGATTGGCAGAGGCCTTATGAGTGCCCCCAAGTTGCTGATTGTTGATGAGCCATCGCTTGGATTGTCACCACTGTTCGTCAAGGAGAACTTCAAGGTGATCCAGCGTGTGAATGAACTCGGTGTTACGGTGCTACTCGTAGAACAAAATGTGCGTCAGACGCTAGCGATTGCGCATCAGGGTTACGTACTTTCCAAAGGCTGCATCGCCGCACACGGCAATGCAGATCAACTGCGTGACAATGAGCAGGTGCGCGCCGCGTATTTCGGTAGCTAGCACACGTTTAACTAACGCTGGAACGTCATTACCAGGTTGGGCGTGATCAGTCTGGCAGGTGGCTAACAGCGGTCGCCTGATTGCCTATAAGGCGTTTTTTTGGAGCAAGACGATGACGAAGTCACTCGACGCGGTGGAACTGACGAAACAGATCGTACGCATGAACACGATCAATCCGCCGGGCGATGAAGAAGCTTGCGCGCGGTACCTGGGCGCATTACTGGAAGCTGCCGGCTGCTCGGTTGCTTATCACAAGCTTGGTGAAAAGCGCGCCAGCCTGGTTGCGCGGATTGGCGGGTCGAATGAAAAGGCGCCACTTTGCCTGACCGGACACATTGATACGGTGCCGCTCGGCGCGGCTGCATGGAGCAGGGATCCGTTCGCCGGCGAAACCGATCAGGGTCGGCTGTACGGGCGAGGTACCAGTGATATGAAATGCGGTGTGGCCGCGTTTGTTGCTGCTACCGTCGCGCTGTCAGCAAAGCTCGAGCGATCACCAGGTCTTGAACTGGTTATAACAGCCGGCGAAGAAATCGGTTGTGTAGGCGCCTTCGACCTGGTTCGTCAACAGGGCGCGCTCGGCAGGGCCGGCGCCGTCATCGTGGGTGAGCCAACATCGAATTATCCCTACGTCGGCCACAAAGGTGCATTCTGGCTTTACGCCAAGACGCAAGGTGTGACCGCGCATGGGTCGATGCCGGAATGTGGGGACAACGCGGTTTACAAGGCGGCGCGGGCGATCACGGCACTTGAGCATTTTCATTTTGAGAATCCTCCTCATTCCCTCATGGGACAGGCAACACTCAATGTTGGAACCGTGCGCGGCGGCTTGAACATCAATTCGGTTCCGGACGAAGCGGCGATCGCGATCGATATTCGCAGTGTCCCGACGTCGCGACACGACGACATCAGACGCTCTCTTCAGGAACAGTTGGGAAGCGACGTAGAGCTGGAAACCATCATTGATCTCGACAGCATATACAGTGAGCCGGAAGATCCATGGATTCAGCAGTTGTTCGACATCACTGAACCCTACCTCGGCAAGCGACCGGATCCGCAAGTAGCGACCTATTTTACTGACGCCGCAGCACTGACTCCCGCCTATGGAAATCCGCCAACGGTCATTCTGGGGCCGGGCGAACCACAAATGGCGCACCAGACCGATGAATACTGCGTCATTGAACACGTCAGGAATTCGGTGGCGTTGTACGAGGAAATTATCACGAAGTGGTGTAGCGCCTGATCACTGCGATGCGTGTTTCAAGTGAAACGACGAGCGCCCTGATGGAAACATTGCTCGATTCAGGCAGCGCCGGACCGGTTGAGACGGCCGGCGCACTGTCGCTCGCAGAGGGTCTTTGCCAGGGCCTGCCGGTACGCATTGCGCTGACGGACCGATTGATCAGCGGGGGATCGTTTGGTGTTGACGAGTGTGACGCACTTTCTCGGCATCTTGAACGCAGTCTTAACGATGCGATGCCGCTCGTGCTTGTTCTCGATTCCGGTGGCGCACGGCTGGACTCGGGCCTGGCCGGGCTAAGTGCTTTTCGCAGAATGTACCGAACGGCGCTGGACGTCCGCTTGAATGGCGTACCTATGAACGCATTGTTGTTGCGGAACTGTTTTGGTGGTGCCAGCATGCTGGCGATGTTGTGCGCGACTCGTAGTGCGCAGCGAAAAGCACGTGTCGGCATGTCGGGGCCGGCAATTATCGAAGCGCTTTCGGGAAAAGCGGATCTTGATTCATCTGATCGTGCCGCGGTGGGTGCGCTGTTCGGTGCACCGGCGCGCGCCGATAGCGGCGCCATTGATCATGTGTTTGACGAGAACGAGTCGCTTGGCGACGTCATCTATCGGTCAATTAGAAATTCTTCGCACATGCCCCCTGACGTGCGGGAACAGCACGAGCGCTTGCGGCAACGACTTGATCGCGCCGGCGTCGATTTGCCGGTAGGAAAAGATGTGGACGCACGCGCTGCGTTTTGCAATGGACTTCCAGTCGGCGCCCGCGATATCTGGCTGCTCGCAGATGAAATTATCTCTGCGCCAGTGGACCAGCCAATGAGGCTGATTGTGGATTGCCCCGGTCAGGCAGCGACGAATCGTGACGAAAGACTCGTGCTTTCGGAATACGTTGCCCACCTGGCGTTGTGTCTTCGTTCGCATTGCGCTGGTGGTGGGGAAATTGTCGTGCATTTGAGCGGTGAATCAGCGGGAGGAATTTATGTAGCGCTGGCAGCTGGCGCGGACCGAGTGGAAGCTGCCCCGGAGGCTAGTGTGCGCGTACTTCCCGCTGCGGCGGTGACTACGGTGCTGCGCAGATCAGTGCCTGACGAATCGATCGAGGCGGCACTCGCCGCAGGTGTCGTTGATCGCATTGTTCCCGCTCGAGAGCGGGCGGGAGCCGAATGCAGTCAGTCGCAACCGCAATAAATCCCAACTGCAATAAGCTCCGAAATTAATAAGTCCCGAAAGCAATAAAATGTCTACCGGACTATATCTCTTGCGGAAACGGTGATGGCTGATAACACCAGCATGTATCTTGAATTTGCCCGGATGGTGCGTAGTGATCCGCTTCGCGTCGCCATAGAAACGCAAGACGGTACGATTTTCACCTATGGTGACGTGGACGCGCAGGCGGCGCGATATGCGAACTGTTTGCTCGACAGCGGGCTCAAGCGTGGTGATCGGGTCGCCGTTCAGGTAGAGAAAAGTGTCCAGTCACTGTTCTTGTATCTGGCGTGCCTAAGGGCCGGGCTGGTTTATTTGCCGCTGAATACCGCCTATCGAAGTAGCGAACTCGATTACTTTCTTCGCGATGCCGAGCCCGGGTTAATCGTGGTACGGCCAGAAAATGAATCGGTCATGAACGAAGTTTCCCAGGCATCGATCCGTGCGCCGGTCATCACCCTGGGATCACACGGTGACGGGCAGCTCGAAGAGCAGGTAGCGACTGCGGACACACAGTTCGACACGGTCGAAGCGAACAGCGATGACCTTGCGGTCATTATCTATACTTCGGGCACAACCGGGCGTGCCAAGGGCGCGATGGTGACCCATGGCAACCTCGTTTCGAATGTGCGGGCACTGGTGGATAGCTGGCAGTTTTCGGCGACCGACGTACTATTGCATGCGCTGCCGATTTTTCATGTGCATGGTTTGTTTGTCGCCAATCACTGCGCGTTGACGAGCGGCGCGCGTATCCTCTGGCATGACAGGTTCGACCCTGCAGCGGTGATCCGCGATATCGAGCGCGCGACGGTATTCATGGGTGTGCCGACTTATTACATTCGATTGCTTCAGGACAGCGACCTGACTCTCACGTCCTGTGCGCACATGCGGCTTTTCGTTTCCGGTTCAGCGCCCCTGCTTGCGGAAACACATCGCGCGTTCGAACAACGCTCAGGGCATCGGATACTCGAGCGCTATGGCATGTCTGAAACAGGAATGATTACCTCTAATCCGATAGACGGCGAGCGTCGTCCCGGTACGGTCGGCCCGACTTTGCCAGGCGTTCTCGTGCGTGTTGTCGATGACGCAGATCGACCGTTGCCGGCTGGAGACAAAGGCGCGATCCAGGTAAAGGGGGAAAACGTGTTTAGCGCGTACTGGCGCATGCCCGAGAAAACGCGGCAGGAGTTTACCGAAGATGGTTGGTTTCGAACCGGCGATATCGGCGTATTCGACAGCGATGGCTATCTGTCCATCGTCGGCAGGGCGAAGGATCTCATAATCACCGGCGGGTACAACGTGTACCCGAAGGAAATCGAATTGCTACTTGATGATTTGCCGGAGATTATGGAATCGGCCGTCATCGGCGTGCCGCACCCCGATTTTGGAGAAGCGGTAACCGCAGTCGTGGTTGCGCAGCCGAATGCGAAAATTGATGAGGCCCGAACGATTGTTGCACTCAAATCACAACTGGCTGGATACAAGGTACCGAAACGTGTTCACTTGGTGGATGAGTTGCCGCGTAATGCGATGGGCAAGATTCAGAAGAACATTCTGCGCGAGCGATTTGAATAGCGTTGCTTTTGCTGGTTTGCAGAGCCGGAATCACTCAGGTAAGCAGGTAGCGACTGCCGGGCCCATACTCGCTTGTAGGTGTCCCTTTCGGTGTTTGTACTACTAATGAAGCTTTACACTAGATTTGCGATTCGAGGAATGCCCATTCCGCTGATGTCACAGGCATGATAGACAGACGATTTCCGCGCTTGAGGACGAGCATGGACTCGAGTTCGGGATAGGAGCGCAGCTCCTGCAGACTGATCAAGCGGGTCTTCTTTACAAGCTTTACATCCACGTTCACCCAGCGTGGGTTCTCGCGGGTTGCTTTCGGGTCGAAATAGTTACTTTTGCGGTCGAATTGTGACTCATCCGGATACGCGTTCTTCGAGACTTTCATGGTGCCCACGATGCCAGGCTCCGGGCAACTTGAGTGGTAGAAAAATATCAGGTCACCACGCTTCATATCGTCGCGCATAAAGTTGCGCGCCTGATAATTACGTATGCCGTTCCACGGTTCGGTTTTATCGCGACAGGCAGCCAGATCATCGATGCTGAATGCGTCGGGCTCGGATTTCATTAGCCAGTAGTTCATGTCTTTATCGCAGAGACAAAAAAAGCGGCCATGCCGCTGTGCCGGAACTTCGGTCTGCCCAAAAAAATAAGGTGCCCCCCGCACATGCCGTCAGACTTGAATCCTGAACCGCGAGGTTCAAGAGCGGCCACCTTCCGAACGCCGCAGGCGCTTCCGTGTAGGACGCGCACAATAGCGTTGCCTGAGTCGGCGACCTAGCGTAATCGCATTGGTTCAGAGAAACTAAAGCCTAAACGAACATCGCAGGGGACATTGAGAACTTGCGAACGCCTGTTATCAGAACAGGTCGTCCTGCGCAGACAGTACTTCATCAATCACGGTCCGCATCTCGGCCATTCTACGCCTCACTTCACCTAGGTCAACGCCGTCCACATCCATTGACAGGAGTTCGTGCGAAAGATTGAGTGCCGCCATGATTGCAATACGTTCAGCGCCGATGACTTTTCCGCTATCGCGGATTTCCCGCATGTTTCGATCAAGGTAGTCGACCGCTTTCAGCAGGCCTTGCTTTTCGCTCTCCGTGCACGCAACCCTGAACTGCCGTCCGAGTATGGTGACGTCAAGTCCGGGCGGTTCTTTACTCATTGCGCGTCGTCCGGAAGTTTCTCAAGTAACGACTCGAGCCGGCCAGTTGCAGTAGTGATCTTTTCATTCAGGCGTTCATTTTCGTGTTTTGCCGACGCGAGTTGTTGCCTGAGTTCCGAGTTGTCTGTTCGCAGCTTCTGGCACAGATGCGCCAACTGACGAACTTTCTCGTCGAGGCTGTTAATCTCGATTTCCATGCGGACACTATATTTAAAAGTTCTGAAAAGTCAACCGCTAAGAAGGCATATTGAATGTTATTTAGCATCTTTTCCGGCACTAGGCGCAGTACGCCCGGGTGCTCATAAGCTACCCCGGTGTACAATCCGAGCGCGTTCCGAGGTGCCCCGGCTACAGCATTGGCCGGGGTCAAACGGGAAATCAGGTGAAGGTATCCGCGTTTCGCAGCTATTCTTCTGCGAAATCCGTGGTTTATCCAGTCCTGTGCTGCCCCCGCAACGGTAGGCGAGTGTGGGTGTGTCAAACGGGAATCTCCCGATTCCCTGCCACTGTGGCCATCAGGCGTGTGTTTCAGACGCCAGGTCATGGGAAGGCGACACATCAAGTCTCGTGAGCCCGGATACCGGCCCCGTGAACAGGGATGGAGTTTCCGCGTGGGGCGGAGATCGGCCTGTTGCGCTGTGCCTTACCCCATTCGAAGACTCCCTGTTTATAAGCGCGTGCACGGCGGGTGTACGCAACAGCAGGAGAAAATCATGGCCCGGGCAAGCGTGCTCGCGACCGCTACCGGCGCGGTCGTCCTTTATTTGTATTCGCAAACACCAGTCCTTGCAGTTGATTCAGATGGTGTCGTTGACGTCTCTGACGTTCGCACAGATGATGTTGTTGTCACCGCGACACGATTTCCGGAAACCGAGCTGAACCAACCGGTCAATGTCACGGTGATCAGCAAGGAGGCGATCGAGCGCAGCCCCGCCAAGACCGTTCCGGAAGTACTGGCTGCGGAAGTTGGATTCATCAACAGCGAACTGTTCGGCAACAATGGCGCCAACACCAGTATCGATCTGCGTGGCTTCGGTGCAACCGGCGGCCAGAATACGCTCATTCTTGTCGATGGCCGGCGCGTCAATGATATCGACCTTTCCGGTGTGAAGTGGTCCGCTATTCCGCTGGACGCGATCGAGCGTATCGAAATTGTGCGTGGCAGTGGTTCGGTGCTGTACGGCAACGGTGCTGTCTCCGGAGTGGTAAACATAATTACAAAAACGCCACTGGATCGTACCGATACGGCGACTATTGGGGCGCGCTATGGTGATCTCGACACGCGCGCCGCCAATGTCAATGCCACCTATCGTAGCGAGACCTTTGGTTTGAGTGTGAGTGCGTCAAATTACTCATCCGACGGCTATCGCGACAATAACGAGAATCAGGACACGAACCTGAATGTGGACGCACGAACCCTGGGAGAGTCAAACGATTTCTCGCTTCAGTTCGGAACCGACCGTCAGGATATTCGTTTGCCGGGAGGACGATTTGTGCAGCCAAGCATTGGCCTCAATCAACTCGAAGACGATCGCCAGGGGACATCGACCCCGCTTGACTACGCAACCCGCGATGGGGCCTACGCGACGATGGGACTATCAAGCCGACAGGACTTCGGTCAAATCGACGCCGAACTTGGATACCGGCAAAAGGTGCAGGATTCCTACTTTTACTTTGGCGGATTTCCTGACTACAGAGAGACTGATCTGGGTGTCTGGAGCTTGACGCCACGCGTGAAGTTACCCGGGGCCATCGCGGGCCGCGACAACCAGCTTGTGCTCGGTATAGATGTCTATAACTGGGACTATGACCTGAGCCTTTCCAATGACCCCAATAACATTTCCACGCCTGTCAACAGGGTTCGTGCCGAACAGCGAAATATCGGAATATATTTTAACGATGCCTTGAAACTTAGTGAACCCATGACATTGTCGTTTGGTTGGCGGGAGGAATGGCAGGAAATTATCGCGACCGATGATTATGACCCAACGGCCCCAGGCGCGGGATTCGGTTCAGGAGCGCTCGATGGGCGGCAGGACTTGCACGAATACGCCTATGATCTGGGCCTGCGCTATGAATTGGCGATGGGTTGGGCAACGACTGCCAAAACCGGTCGCAGCTTTCGCTTTGCCACCATCGATGAAATATACGAAACCTCGCCAACATTCTCGCGGGAGTTTCAGTTTTTACGCCCACAAACTGCTGAGAGCGTGGATATCGGCGTTGAACGCCGGTGGAGCGGAAATATGCTCAGGGCTACCGTATATCGAATCGACGTTACCGACGAAATTCACCTCGATGCGTATAGCACCGGGATCGGAAATACCAACCTTCCACCTTCGCGCAGAAAAGGCATAGAACTGGAATCGGCGACATCATTCGGCCCCGTCGGCGTCAAGCTGACTTACGCTTATACGGACGCCAAGTTTCTCGAAGGCGTACTTCCCGGCAGCGGATTCACGATGCCGAACGTTGATATTGCCGGCAAAACAGTGCCGCTCGTGCCGCGCGACAAGGTCACGCTGAACGCCGACTGGGTCATTACCGACAAGACCATTCTGACTGCCGCGTATCGATACGTCAGTGATCAGTACATGGACAACGACGAACCGAATGACTTCTTCACGAAAATCCCGGCGTATTCAGTGGTCGATTTGAAACTCGCCCATAAGACTGGCGGTTGGCGCCTTGGCGTCGTCATTAATAATCTCCTCGACGAAGAGTATTACACCTACGCGGTGCGCAGCCAGTTTGTGGCCGATCGCTACAGTGCCTATCCCTTACCAGAACGGACGGTCACAGTCTTCGCTGAATATCGATTTGGTGGCAAAGAGTAATCCGGTCGACCTGGCTGACGACGGAACGACGCGGCCGGTTGCCGACGACCGCGTTGAGCACTACACCAGGCCGCCCCGTTTTGTTTTTTGTGTCCCTCTGCTAAGGTGCGCGCCATGCAAGCCATGACCAGCACGCAGCTCTATCTCCGCCTGCTCCGCTACGTGCGTCCCTATGCATGGATTTTCGGTTTCTCCATCCTCGGTATGCTGATCAGTGCGCTCACCGAAGTCGCGTTGCCCGCGGCAGTGAAACCGTTTCTGGACGGAACCTTTGTCAGCAAGGATCCGGTTCTGATCAAGTGGACGCCGATTGCCCTGATCGCGCTGTTTGTTTTTCGCGGGTTTGGCAGCTTTCTCGGTCAATATGCCGGCGCCTGGGTTGGCAACAAGGTCGTTATGGATTTGCGCGACCAGATGTACCGGCGCATGTTGACATTGCCTCTGGGTTACTTTCATGACCGCACGACAGGCAATCTGATATCCCGGTTTACTTTTGACGTAGCCCAGGTAACCCAGGCAGCTACCCAGGTGGTAACGGTACTGGTAAAGGATTCACTGACGATTATCGGGCTATTTGCCTATCTGCTTTATGTCGACTGGAAGCTCACGCTGATTTCGCTGGCGATGATTCCGCCAATTGCGCTTGTCGTGCGCTACTTCAATATCAGGTTACGAAACACCAGTCGATCGACGCAGACTGCAATGGGCGAATTGACCCAGGTCGTACAGGAGACCATCGACTGTAACAAAGTCGTCAAGATATTTGGCGGGCAAGCTTACGAAACGCAGCGCTTCAACGACACCAGCAATGCCTTGCGGGGCTTCATGATGAAGCAGACTACAGCTGCCGCTGCGAACGTGCCGATTGTTCAGGTGCTCGCGGCGCTCGCGACAGCGGTGGTTGTCTATTACGTCACCGTACAGGCCCAACAGGCGACGACGACAGTCGGTGGCTTCGTCTCGTTTCTCGCAGCGATGCTGATGTTGACAGCGCCGCTGAAGCGGCTAACCGGTGTAGCAGAACATCTGCAGCGCGGGCTTGCGGCTGCTGAATCAGTATTTTCGCTGATCGACGAAACACCCGAAGTTGATGCTGGCACACTTGAACTGCCGCGTGCCAAAGGCGAGCTACGCTTTGAAAATGTCAGCTTCAGCTACGCCCGCAGCGATTTGCCGGCACTGGCAGATATTGACCTCACCATATCGGCCGGGGAAACCGTCGCACTGGTCGGTTCGTCGGGCGGCGGTAAGACGACTTTTGCCAATATGGTGCCGCGCTTCTTTCGTCCCGATAGCGGGCGCATATTGCTTGACGAACATGATATTGGTTCACTGACGCTTGCCAGTTTGCGTGCGAATATCGCGCTCGTCAGCCAGGAGGTCGCGCTGTTTAATGACACAGTCGCGGCGAACATTGCCTACGGGGCAAATGCGGGCGCAGACATGCAGCAGATTGAAGCGGCTGCTGAAGCGGCCCATGCGATGGAATTCATTCGAGCCATGCCACACGGGATGAATACCGTTATTGGTGAAAAAGGAGTGCGCCTGTCCGGCGGACAGCGCCAGCGACTCGCGATCGCACGCACGATTCTAAAAAATGCGCCTGTGCTGATTTTGGATGAGGCAACCTCGGCACTTGATTCTGAATCCGAGAAACATGTTCAGGCTGCACTTGAATCACTGATGAAGGGGCGTACTACCATCGTCATCGCGCACAGACTGTCGACGATCGAGAACGCCGATCGTATTATCGTTCTCGATAAGGGCAGAATCGCCGAAATCGGTACCCACGCCGAATTGCTTTCACGCGACGGTATCTATGCGCGCCTTCACAAAATACAGTTTGCTCTCGGCGGCAGCACTGCGTCGTCTACGTAACCTCCTGTGTCACCCTGGTCGATACCCGGGCTGGTTTCTGCGCAAACGAATCCAGCTTGATTAGGAATCCAGCTTGTACACATATCCAGCTTGTAAGCATATCTAGTGTGCAGGCAATGAACATCCGTCAATCTCGCGCAAACTGCGCCGAGCGATCATGCAATTGAATTGTCGATCTGTCGTAGCATTTGTTCTACGATCAATGTTTTCCCGCTCACATTCGTTTTAGGAGCATTCACGGTGCGTAAACCCGAGAAGAACATTTTTGAACTTTATGCCGAAAATCCGCAAGAAGCCGATCGCCTGGTATTTGGTCGTGAAACCTACGCTGACAGGCGCGGCTTCCTGAAAGGCGCCGGTCTTGCCGGAATGGCTGCTTTGCTTGGTGGCGCCATTCCGTTTCATCGATTCATGCCAGGCGGTCTGATTCCGGTGGCGCTTGCCGAAGAAACGTTTCATATTCAGAACAAGGACGGGCTCGTTATTCTCAATGACCGGCCAGTCAATGCAGAATGCCCTCCTCACTTGCTCGACGACCAGGTTACGCCAACCGCCCGCCATTTCGTGCGCAATAACGGCACGCCGCCGGCAATCGCAAACATTTCAGACTGGCGCCTCACAATAGACGGGGAAGTCGCGTCGCCGATGACACTCAGTATCGACGATCTCAAGAACAGGTTTGAGGTCGTCAAGTTGCAGCTTCTGATCGAATGCGGTGGAAATGGTCGCGCGTTCTTTGCGCCCAAAGCGAAGGGCAATCAATGGACACTTGGTGCGGTCGCTTGTTCGGAGTGGACCGGGGTACGACTTTCCGATGTATTGATGGCCGCCGGTCTCAAGGATAGCGCTGTCTACACTGCCCACTATGGAAAGGACGCACATCTTTCCGGCAACCCGGACAAAGAAGCAATTTCGCGTGGCGTGCCCATCTCGAAGGCAATGAGCCCATACAACCTGATTGCGTTCGAGCAGAACGGAGGAGGGTTACATCCAATGAATGGCGCGCCGCTCAGACTGGTTATTCCGGGATGGCCTGGCTCGTGTTCGCACAAGTGGCTAACGCGTATCCGAATTCGGGATCGAGTCCACGACGGCGCGAAAATGACCGGCACCGCCTATCGCACACCGGCTTACCCGGTCGCGCCGGGTGAGAAAGTAGCGAAGAAGGATTTCCGCATCATCGAGGCGATGCCGGTGAAATCACTTATCACCTATCCGAAGAGCGGGATCGAGTTATCAGACTCGCGTGAATTGAATCTTCGTGGACATGCCTGGGCGGGTGACGGTGTCGTCGGCGCAGTTGACGTGTCAATTGATTTTGGTGCTACCTGGATGAAAGCGGATTTGCGCGCACCGGCAAACCCGTTTGCATGGCAGCGGTTCAACGCCCGTATCGGATTTCCTGAAAAAGGCTATTACGAAGTTTGGGCGCGGGCGACGGATGGCGAAGGCAGACAACAGCCGTTCGCTATCGCATGGAACCCGAAAGGTTATCTGAATAATACGATGCATCGAATTGCGGTCCAGGTCAGCTGATGTCGGAAGTGCAATGTCGAGTGCATTCGACCGGTCGATGTGTTGATGCTGAATCGTCGCGGTTCTCGTGAAGCGGGCGTCGTCAGATAGCGCTGTCTGATTCGTGCGTGCCTGGTTGAAGAATGGCTATGCCTGATCTGGATAATTGTCATCACGCCGTGGCTGTCTGGCGCACTTTGGTGACTATCGTATTGCCCGCGTTTTTGCTCTGCAATCCGGTTTTGGCAGAGTCCACGATCACGCCCATCGGCGCGCGCCTTGCTATTGCAGACCCTGTCAAAGGGAAGACACTGTTTCTGCAGTGCGCCGTCTGCCATGTATCGAAATCCGGCGCGCAAACGACAATAGGGCCGAACCTGTGGAATGTTGTGGGTCGACGCATTGCACTCGAGCCAGGATTTGCCTATTCGGATTCGCTGGCACTAGTCGGTGGCGACTGGAATTTCGAACGACTCAACGTCTATCTGTTCGACCCCAAGCTGATTGCACCTGAAGGCAGCATGCCTTTTCCGGGAATCAAGTCAGTCGACGAACGCGCACATCTGATCGCCTATCTGACTACTTTGAGTGATGATCCAGCGGCGCTACCGGAACCTGGAAGCGACGCTGACCGCAATGTCGATGCGAATGCTGTCGCCGGTGACGGTGGTGACGATTCCGCAAAATGGCAAGGCTTGCCCCCGGGCCCGGGCCGCGAAGACGTTTTCTATCGTTGCAAAGCCTGCCACTCGTTGATGATTGTTAAACAACAGGGATTGAGCCGCGACGCGTGGGATGAGTCGCTCGAATGGATGGTCGAAGAACAAGGTATGTCTCCAATTGAGGATGAATCTACGCGCAACCGGATCCTCGAGTATCTTTCCGCAAACTTTGGCCTGAACTAGCACTTTCTTTGCAGAATCGACAGCGCCGCCTGATCGACGCACCCAAAGTGGGCTTGACACCAATGCCTCGCGCTAGCGATGCTGCGGTCTGTCTTCAAGATTCCAGAATCCAAGAGGGAGGAACATGACGCTTCGAACTGCAGGATTATCATCGGTGTTACTGGCCATGCTGGCATTGTCAGCCATTGTCCCTGCGCAGGCCGCCAAATTCACCATGGTGATCAGTCACCTTGCTCCCGAAGACTTGAGTAACAACGAGATGCACCCTGCATTGAAGCATTTCGAATCCATCCTCGAATCGGCTACAGAAGGCGGCATCGACGTGCAGGTGTTCGGAAACGGACAACTCGGCTCCGAAGTCGAGACCGCCAGACAGGCGCAGGGGGGTCGCATTGTTCAGGCGTCGCTAATCTCGTCGGGCGCCATGTCGTCGTTCTTCCCCGAATACCAGATTGTCACGACGCCGTTTCTTTTTCCGAACTACAGGATTGCCCGGGCTTATTTCGATGGCGAATGGCATGCGAACTTTATGCGCGGCACCCTCAAGTCTGGCTTGCGCTACCTTGGTACGCTTGACGATGGCGGTGGATTCGTAGCTTTCACTAATAACAAACGGCTCATCAGGACCGCAGCGGATATCAAGGGATTGAAAATCCGCGTCGAGGAAAATCCGGCGCATGTCGCGACGATGAAAGCCCTTGGCGCGTCAGCGACACCGTTGCCGTGGGGCGAAGTTGTGACTGCGCTGAGTACGGGCCTTGTCGATGGCCAGTTCAACGCGCCTGGCGTCAGCCTCGCATTCAAACTCTGGGAAGTGAACGATTACACAACCTGGAGCGGCCACGTCTATAACTCGATTTCGTGGGTGGTGAGCGAAAAGTGGTTTCGACGTTTGCCGAAGGAATACCAGCAAGCGGTCCTTGAGTCCGCCCGCGAAGCGGTGCAGGTGTCGCACGGTATAGCCGTTCTTGCTGCAATCAAAGGCTGGGAAGCATCGTGCAAGAAATTCAAGAAATGTCATATTCTCACTGCCGGGGAGAAGAAGGACATGGCGGCAATTGCGCGTCCAGCGTGGAAGCAGTGGGTGACCAAAGACTTTGGAATTGATGCGAGGCTGGTCGACGAACTGTGGGCGACAGTCACCCGCATTGAAGAAGAAACCATAAAACATGACGTGCAGCTTTACGGCCGCTGATCCACAATGACAATCAGAACGCGCGCCCAAGCCGTAAGCAGCGTCGTGAACAGGGTGGCATTGATCACTTGTGTCGTCTGCGTGTTGTCGATGCTGTCGATTTCTTTCGTGGGATTTTTCTATATGGTCATCACGGGAGAGGCGTTGAGTTGGACATATTCTCTCGCTCGCCTGTTCATCCCATGGATCGGCATGCTCAGCATTACAGTCGCGTTCCATGACGGTGAACACGTCGCGATGAATATGCTACCGCGGATGTTGCCCAGACCTTTGGCCGTGGCGATGCGCTATGCGGTCCTGCTCTGCGTTGCGGTATTTGCCGCTTTGCTGCTGTGGTTCGGATGGCACTTCTTCGAGTCCACTACGCAGTACTACATGGTATCGGACCAGATACAGATTCACGCGCGCTGGGTGGCTATATGCGTTCCGCTTAGCGGCGCGATCTTGGCCGTGCACCTCGTCAATGGATTTAATCTGCTGGAAGCGCCCGGCGCCGACTTATACGCCATGGCCGGAGCGACAGAAAAGTGACCGCGACCTTCGCCGTATTTGTTATTTTGCTATTGATTGGCGCGCCAATCGCGCTGGTCATGGTTTTTTCGGGTCTGGCTGGAGCGACCTCGATCGGCGGACTTGCTTTCCTGGAAATTCTTCCCGATCGCATGTTTTCCGGCGTCAGCGGATTCTTGTTGATGGCGGTGCCCTATTTTATTTTTACCGCCGAGTTGATGAATCGAGCCGGTCTGACGCAACGCCTGATCGATTTCAATAATGCGCTGCTCGGGCGTGTTCGCGGGGCACTCAGTCACGTCAATATCACTACCAGCCTGTTCTTCGCCGGACTTACCGGGGCGGCGATTACGGATACGGTGGCGGTCGGCAAGCTGATGATCCCCGCTATGAAGAAGGAAGGCTATCCAGCCGACTACAGTGCCGCGGTGACAGCTTGTTCTTCAGTAATCGGGCCGATCATACCGCCGAGCGTCGTGATGATTGTGTATGCCACGATCCTTCAGGACATTTCGGTGATTTCGTTGTTCATTGCCGGTATCGTTCCTGGCCTTTTGCTCACCATTGCCTTGCTTTCCGTAAGTGGATTCCTCGCGTGGCGTCGAAATTTTCCGGTTCATGGCGATGGCGGATTTTTGCTAGCGCTGAAAGCGTTCTTGCCGACACTGCCGGCGCTTCTGGTTCCCGTGATTATTCTCGGAGGCATTCTGAGTGGGCTGAGCACCGTGACTGAAGCTTCTGCGTTTGCCGCCGTCTACACGATCGGCATTGGAATGTTCGTTTACAGAAGCCTTACGCTGGCGCAAATCTGGGATGCACTACTTACTACCGTACGTTTGTCTGGCGTCGTGTTTTTCCTGTTAGGTGCGTCGACGGTGCTCGGATGGTTTGTTACACGCTCCGGCATTACACGCGAAGCGGCCGAGCTCATCGCGGCGTTTAGCGACAATCCGCTTGTTCAAATCCTGATGGTAAACGCCTTGCTGCTGTTGGTTGGCACGGCTGTTGATGTTTTACCGGCCCTCGTAATCGTCGCGCCGGTCCTCGTTCCGGCTATGGTCCAGCTTGGCTTCGATCCGCTTCATTTTGCGATGGTGATGATTATTGCTCTTAATGTCGGCAACGTTACGCCGCCAGTTGGAATGACGTTGATGACTGCGGCGCGGATTGCCCAGGTCAGTTACGAAAGTGCGATTCGCGCGTCTTTACCGTTTTATCTCAGTTTTCTCGCCGTAATCGTGATTGTCGCTGTCTGGCCTCAAATTGTGTTGTTTTTGCCGCAATTGTTGCAGTCGTAACAGGCACCGCCCGTTCGTTCCTGCACGGCTTGACGATGACGGCTGGAACGGCCCTTGCACGACTCCCGAGGGTTGGACGGATCGTGGCCGACGACGCTTAAGGGCGGAGTGACCCGCGTCCAGGGTTCGCAATTCGCCAGCGATCAGCAATCATTCACAACAAGAACCACAGTTACACGGATAGAGAACAAGCCTCCCAGGCACGGGCTCTATCAACACCGAACAAAATGGCCGCTCCCGACTATTTTTCGAATAACTATCTGAGTGCCCGATCTCGTTTCATTGCGGCCGCGTGCGCCGCAGGCGCGACGATGGATGAACTGCACCTGGATGCAATGGGGCCGAACGGAATGCCGTTGGCTACGGAAATAGCCTGGCTTGGTTGTGAGGACCCGGAAAGAGTCGTAATTCATTCATCCGGGATACACGGCGTTGAGGGTTTCGCCGGTTCTGCGGTTCAGCTGGCGTTGTTGTCATCCGACATCAAGATTCCGGACGACAGTGCGTTGATTCTCGTCCATTGCCTGAACCCATATGGCATGGCCTGGCTGCGCAGATTCAATGAGAACAATGTTGATCTGAACCGCAATTTTGTCGCCATCGACGATAACCGAACCGGGGCTGCCGACGCCTACCGCCAACTGGACGCATTATTGAATCCTCCTGGCACTCCCGGTATTGACATGTTCTATCCGCGAGCAGCCTTTTCAATCCTGAGGCACGGAATGCCGGCGCTCCGACAAGCCGTGGCAGAGGGTCAGTACGAATACCCTAAAGGCCTGTTCTTTGGTGGAAAGCAATTTGAACAAGGCCCATTGCTCTTTCTTGGCTGGCTCAGCCTTCATCTGAAGTCGGTACGCAAACTGTTTGCGGTCGATGTTCATACCGGGCTTGGCAAATGGGGTAGCGAAACTTTGTATTTGCGTAGTGGCGGAGCAAGTCCGGAAGACGCGACAAGTCTCAGTGGCAGACTTGGGCGCCCGCTCGTGTCAGACCCGGCAGCCACTGGCGCGTACGACATCCGCGGCCTGCTTTCAGAAGTATTCGATATGCTTGATACGGACTTCGAGTGGAATTTTGTATTGCAAGAGTTCGGTACCTATCCAGGGATTCGAGTACTGAATGCGCTTCGCAAGGAGAACCAATGGCATCACTATGGCGATGGCAATGTGGATCATTGGGCCAAGCTGCAGATGAAGAAAATGTTCGCACCTGACAGTCCGGAATGGCGCGAATCGGTCGTCGACAGAGGCGTTGCTTTTTGCAGGCAGGTAATCGATCTGGCTTTTTCCGAATAGTGTTCTTCGTTGTGGTCGTGCTTGAGGCGGACACGTAGCGTGCCATATGCGCTCGGTTCAGTATCGATACAAACCTGGGCCAGACGTCAGTTCAATAAACCACTCTTTTGCAGCCGCCAACGCAGTGTGTCGATGCGGTCCTGTCCGAAAAATGGTTCGCCCTTGAATTCGAAAGTCGGTACCCCCCAGTGGCCGGTAGATTCCAGATCAACCTGATTTTTTTCGACTTCCTGCCGGTGTGAGCTGGGGTCCTCGATTGCGGCATCCATACTTTCCAGATCGAGTCCGGCCCTGTTGGTTGCGTCCTTGAGGTGATCGCCAAGATGCCAGTCGCGAGTACCCCCGAAAATGAGCCGCGCTACTTCGGCGGCGAAGCGGATTCCCCGATCACGTCTTTGAGCCTCAACGCCGAGATAAGTCAGGCGGTATATGTATGGCTGCTCGGCCGCGATCGCGTACGATTTCATATCCTGGACGATTGGGTCGGGTGACGGCCACTGATGCGGCAGCCCGAGCATTTCGGCTCGGCGGAGCCAGTCCATCATGATGTATTTAGCGCGTTTGAGGTTGTCGGGATTGAAAAAATCCGGTTGTCTCAAAGCGAGCGGGAATACCGGTCTTAGCGCGACGCGCACTGCAAAATCCTGTTCCAGCGCCAACGCCCCCGGCGTCGCCAGATAAGAGTATGGACTCCTGAACGAGTAGAAAAGATTCACAGTCGCGGCCACAATGTTCCCTCCAGCCTGTTAGTAAAAATGGTGTTCTGCACATTCAGTCACAGGCTGACCTGCGATTGCCGATCGTCCGGCGCGCGCTGGCGGCCTAGTGGCGCATGCAGTACTGTATGACAAAACTGCATGACCAACTCGAGCCGCGGGCCCGAACAAATGTTCAGCGAAGATGCATGTCCTGCCCGAGATTGACCGTAGGAGGTTACACCCAATGCCAGAGCAGCATTTTTTCAATTTGCACGACATGAGTCAGGGTATATCGCGAAATTTGGCTGAAGGTTTGGACACACGAATTTTTCCCGGAGAGAACGTCATGCTGTCGGTCGTGCGCATCGGAGCAAACAGATCCGGCGAAGTTCACAGCCATTCGCAGGAACAATGGGGGGTCATGCTGGAAGGCAGTGGTGTGCGCATACAAAATGGCGTCGAGCACGAGGTAGCCGCCGGTGATTTTTGGCAGACGCCAGGACAGGTTGACCACGGCTTCAGGGCAGGCCCGGACGGTGCTGTTATTCTCGATGTGTTCAGCCCACCGCGCGATGAATATCGGCGCGCTGGTGCGGGCTTCGCAGCATAGATCGCACTGATTCAAGATACTACAGTGACCAAGCCCTGTCTCGGACCTGATCCCAATCCGCGAGCACCCCGGGTCGCCATGCCGCCGCGCGCATGCGATTGCCATGCGCATGTTATTGGGCCGCCCGAACGCTTTCCTTACGTAGCTGAGCGTTCCTACACTCCGCCAACGGCAACACTCGAGGCTTACCAGTCCCTGCACCGAGTTCTGGGTATCGAACGCGCCGTCATCGTCCAGCCGTCAGTGCATGGAACAGATAACCAGGTCACGCTAGATGCCATTGCCGGCTACGGCCCGAACGCACGTGGCGTGGCGGTCGTCGACGCTGCAGTTGATGAAAGCGAGCTCGCCCGGCTCAATGATGGCGGTATTCGTGGATTGCGCCTGAACGTGCTGTTCGGTGGCGGTGTCGGTCTGCACGCGCTGGAACCGCTGGCTGAGCGAATCGCCGATATGAGTTGGCACATTCAGCTATTGCTTGATGCCCGCAATCTGGTCGAACTGGCGCCACGCCTGCGCCGCCTGCCGGTTCCGGCAGTGGTCGATCACATGGGATATATGAATGTCGCAAACGGCATCAGTCATCCTGGTTTTCAAACCCTGATCGATCTGGTTCGTGATGGCGTATGCTGGGTCAAGCTGTCGGGCAATTACCGGATTTCCGCTCAAAGGCCACTTTTCCCGGATGTGATTCCGTTTGCGCGCGCTCTGATTGAGGCCGGTCCCGAGCGCATGGTCTGGGGTACCGATTGGCCACACCCTGCACTGAACGATTTCATGCCAAACGATGGTGATCTGCTGGATGCGCTTGATGAATACGCGCCCGATCCCGATCTCAAGCGCGCGATACTGGTCGACAACCCGGCGCAACTCTATGGTTTCGAAAGATAGCAAGTGTCCCGCCACCGGAAACGATGACGACCGGTTGCGCATCGATGAAACCCGTATTGACCTCGTTCACGGCATCCCGGCGCGTAACCCGGGGGTCATCTCAATACTGGGAATTGCGGCACCTGCCAGTCGATAGCAGGTGAAAACACGGGACGCCCTTCCCTATTCCTTTTGAGGTCCAAAAGTTCGACCATCAGCGGATAGCAGAACCGCAATCCAGTGCAGCGCCGGTATGTAGGAACAAATGATCGCAAACGTGACCATGATCGGGACACTGAGAAACATGCCAGGCAAGCCCCAAACTACGCCCCAAAACGTCAGCGAAATAATAATCACAAAGGAACTCAGGTTGAGAGAGCGTCCCATGAGCGCCGGTTCGATCACGTTTCCGATCATGAACTGCATGCTGCCAAGGCCTACCAGCACATAAACGAACGGCGTAATCGTTTCGAATTGCACCAGTGTAAGCAAGGCCGGAAATATGACCCCGAGCACCGAACCGATATTCGGAATGTAGTTGAGAAAAAAGATGATCAACGCCCACGTCGCCGCGAAATCCACTCCCACCAATTTCAAAATGATGTAGGCGATGATCCCGGTCAGCATGCTGATGACCGTTTTGATCCACATATAGCGTTGCACGTTCCGGGAAATTTCCAGGGCCAGATGGTGTGTGCGCTCGGCGCGTTCCTCTCTGCGATGCAGGCGGGCAAGTTTACCGGGCAGAACCCTTTGTTCGGCAAGCAGGAAACCGACATAAATGGCCACCAGGACGATGTTGCCGATGACCCCCCCAACCACGCCACCAAGCCTGGTGAAGAGAGAGCCAACGTTGAGACGTTCGAGAATATGGGCGGTAGCGGGCATCTCCTCAATGCCGAGCCACTCTGTCAATTGATCGGCGAGCCGGGTGAAATTCGCCTGGTAAACGGGCGCCGCTTTTTGTAATGCGTCTGCCTGATTGACGAGAATGACATAGACGACGTAGTTGGCCAGCAGTAACAACAGCACCGCAAACGTCGTCGCGAGCCAGCGTGGCATGTGGCGGCCGACCAGCCTTAAACGCTGAATAAAATTGCTGAGTGCGTTGAGCAAACTCCACAACAAAACCGCAACTGCGAGGGGTATAAGAAAACTACGCCCTGCAACGAGAATTGCGAGTGTCACTGCGAGGATGACACTCCAGTTCATCAAACCGCGTGCGTCAAACTTCGACGCCGATTGGTCGTTCGCTGTCATGTTGGAGTTGCGTCCACCTAGTGTCCCTTGCGTAAATGTTTGGCTGCATCGATGATCATGCTAATTACCGGCATCAGACCGGCCAGGCCTGTACCGATGCCGCCGCCACTACTCAGCGCCGAAAATCCCGTTTGAATGCGCTTCACGTCGGCCCCAAGTTGAGTGAAGTCCGCTTTCATCTCCTCAACGTCTGCCGTGACCTCAGCCAATGCCATCTCTCGAATTTCCTGCACCATTTTCTCTTCAGGCCCGGGCTGAAGTCGGCTGACGGCAAGCAGTACCGCGCCTGCGAGTGCGCCGTTTCCAGCCGCCAACAGGAATGCGGCAACTGCATTACCGTAAGTCTCGGCCAGAAGCTGGTAGGCGCCGATATTGACCATCACCACTGCCAAAAGTCCCAGCCCGATGGCGATTGTATATAACTTTGCGCGATTCGCCGTGCGCTGGAGGTTGATCCGTGCCAGCGTAACCTCGGCGCGTGCCAGGATTCGCAGTTTCATAATCGTGTCGTTCGTTTCGTGCATTGCAGTTCCTTTTAGCGCAAGTGCCGGCCCATAATAATGCCCAGGGCAAACACCACCAGTGTTGTTACCGCGGGCATATCGCGGATCTCATCCTGCATGAGCTTGATCAGTTCTTCAATCTGATCCTTGATGGCGTGCTCTTGCTCACCCGGTTCAGCATCAGGTGGTGCTTCGTCAGCGCCATCGTCCTGCGTGATAGGTGGTTCCTTCTGCTTGCGCGCCGCAGAGAGGGCCGCCACTTCTTTGCGGAGCTGGTCCAGCTCTTGTTGTACGTCCGAAGTGCCCATTGTGATTTCCTCAGGTTACGTCTTGGGTCAAAGTTAAATTGTTCGCCCTTGAGCGCTTTAGTAAGCGACGGCGATGCTTCACGGTATGTTCATGGTAGGACAAAAAAAACGAGGCACCAAGAACAAACATTTTGCTGCTGCCTAAAGTTAATGCCTGTTTACTGGTTGGGAAAAGTCCGCCGAGAACCAGAATCCGGTGGAATGGGTGAGCCGAAACATCGCGTATTGACACCAATGTTCGACCACGACATTTCTCGTGGCAGGCCAAGGCCTGCCAAAGTTCAGGCGAGGTCGCAGGCGGCGACCGCAGCGCTCTTTTTTTCTTGAAACTAAAGCTGCGCGAATTACGGTGAAGTGAAACTCAGATCATCGCGCTGTCGGTTACCACTCGACCCATAATTGCTCCGGTCCCCTAAAAGTGGTGTTGGGCGGATACGACCATGTCTGCTTGTCTGACAGACGCAGATCGGGAAGACGCCGCGCCAGTTCTTCGAGGATGATTTTCAGTTCCAGCCGGGCCAGGGGCGCACCCAGGCAGAAGTGGATGCCGAATCCAAACGACAGGTGCGATCGAACATTGGGGCGATCAATGTCGAATTTTTCCGGGTCAGCAAAATGTGCATCGTCGTAGTTGCCCGAACACAGTGCCAGCAACAAATTGGCGTCCGCAGGAATTGCAAGGTTTGCAATCTCCACCGGCCGTGTCGTTTTACGCCGCCAGGTAATGACCGACGAATTAAAACGCAACAATTCTTCTACCGCTTTCGGTATCGCTTGCGGTTCCGCGCACAACCTCTGCCACACGTCGCGATGCTGCATCAGCGTCACAATTGCGTTCGACGACATGCTTGTGGTCGTCTCGTGTCCTGCCAGTACCAGGCCGTAGACAATATTGGTAATTTCGTCGACCGTCAGCTCATTGTCGTCCGCTTGACTGACACGAATCAGGTCGCCGACATAGTTGTCCGGCGGATCTGCGAGAAGGCCGTCAATGAAATCCTCAGTGTATTTCCAGTATTCCAGCAAGCCCTGCGCTTCGATCATCTGTTGTTCGTCGGACAGCCGGCCCCAAGTCAACATTAACCGCTTACGCGACCAGGTCTTGATTCGCCCGATATCTTTTTCGGGTATGCCGAGAAAAATGAATAACACGTGCACCGGCAGCTCGTAGAACATCTCCTGAACCAGATCGGCGCGCTTTTGTTCCACGATACGATCAATAAATTGCGTGACCAGCGCACGAATCTGCGGCTCGAGCTGGGCGACACGCTTGGGTGTAAATGCACCCCAGGTATGCTTGCGGATGCGAGTGTGTTCTGGTGGATCGCGATTGGACATCACCGGCTTGGTCTTCAAGCCGCCATCGCGGAGCAAATGTGTGACTTGCGGGGCAAGCGGCCGAATCGGCGTTTGTGCGTTGCTGGCTGAAAACGTTTGCGGATCGCCGAAAATGGCCTTGATATCTTCGTAGCGCGTCACAACCCAATAATCGATTTGCGGGCTGTAAAAAACCGGCTCCTGCTCGCGCGCCCGCAGCCAGAACGGGTGCGGATTCGAGAGGTAAGGTTCGACGAAGGGATCGAACTCGCTAGCCAGGCCCTTTATCGGACATCCGCCGTTGTTGGCCTGTTTTTCGGCGTCGGAATCCAGCAGCATTGGGTTTTGGCGCGAGTTGAAAATCGAACCTCAACAGTACACGTGCAGCGCCATTCGTGACAGGGCATGAACCAGCATTCTTGGTCTGCAGACAATAGTCCTCGCGCCTGGTCAGCAGTTCTCAGATTCTGACGAAGTAAGGGATCGCTATCAGAGCGGCCCCGATGGAGACGAGAACACCCGTGCTGGAGACAAAATACGGAAAAATCATGAGAATCAATCCGCACACTGCCGGTACGGCTGCTTTCTGTCGCTTGCCGTACACAAAAAAGCCAAGGCCGACCGAGCCGAAAATCAGGCCCCAAATGAGCCACGATGTACTCATCGAGATCTCGAGTATCCCTCAACGCACTGGCAAATCCGCACGTCGCCCTGTGCCGCACAGTGCGTTTTGGACGGCAAGTCTAGCGGATGGCGCAGTGGCGTGAAGTCAGGCGGGCACTTCGCCCATGACAGTCGTTCGGTACAGCTCTCTTCGGAATCCGTCATGGTCGTTGAATGCTTGATGAATACAGATACGGTTGTCCCAAAGCGCGAACGTTTTTGGCGCCCATCGCAGGCGGCAGCTGAAGGCCGGCTGAGACACGTGATCTTTCAAGAACTCAAGCAACCCTTGTGCCTCCGCATTGGACATGCCTTCAATTCCATGCGAATAGGTGTGGTCAACATATAGCGCTTTTTCACCGGACTTCGGATGGGTGCGCACCATCGGGTGGTACCACCCGTCAACCATTGCTTTAGTGTTGACGTCCAGCTCAATATCACCGATTTTCTTCGGCTTGCCTTTCCCAGCTTGTGACTGCTGTTCTCTGTTCATTTCATTTATCTGGCCGACAACAAACGCAGCGCTCATATGAACTTTCAGGGGCGCGATGACTTGCTTCATCGTGTCGCTCAGAGATTGATACGCCAAAACCGTGTTACACCATATGGTATCGCCGCCATAAGGTGGTATATCGGCGCCGAACAACATGCTGATGGCGGGTGGAGCCTCCATAAACGGCGAGTCAGTGTGCCAACCGCTGCCGAATATCAGTTGCGTGCGCGTATCCGCTTCCTTGACAACGGGCTGAACATTGCGATGCCCTTCAGTTCCGGTTGTATAGGCATCAACTCCGAAATCGCCGAATCGCAAGGTAAACGCTTCCTGATCGGCGTGGCTCATGTTCTGATCGCGAAGATAAATCATCTTGTGGCGATACAACGCGTCTTCGATTTCCACGAATTGCTCGTCCGTCAGAGAGCTGATCTGCACATCGCGAATTTCCGCACCCATCGCGGCCGCTAGTGGCGCTGAAGTAATGTGCTTATAGTCCTTCGCGCTATTGTCGAAAGAACCTGTCGGGTGAAGTTTCATATGCGTGGCTCGTGTGTTGGGTCTGACTGCCAGGATAATCCGGGTATTCTATTTCGTGTTTGAATTGAACGCTTACCGGGCGCCACTGGTTGTATTCAGCGCACTATATGTCTTTTGGACATTGGCTATTTTACGATCACGACTTCGAGGTAATCGGCGCCGACCATTAGAGTTTCGTCGCCCGAGACGTTAAACCGGCTCAGGGTATCGTCGAGTTCGCGCAGAAATTCGCCGCTGCCTTGTTCGCCGAGTTTCTCCAGTACAAGCATGATCGGGCCGAACCAGGTCCTGAATACGTCAATCCAGTGCGCATTGTCACGATAGCGGAACAGTGCGCTTCGATGCTTGATTTTCATCAATGACGTTGCACCACCAAACAGTTCGTTCAGACGTTGTTCCGTACCCCATTCGGGTGGCGGTCGCACACCGGTTGGAGGAGGCAAATACTTCCCCACCAGCCCGAAAGTTTGTCCCCAGAATCCGTCCGGCGTCCAGTTCGTCATTCCGATTTTGCCGCCGGTTCGGCACACACGGATGAGTTCCTGCGCGGCTTTCTCCTGGTCAGGCGCGAATATCGAGCCGAATACCGAAACCACACGGTCGAACGATTCGTCCGGATATGGCATCTGTTCACAGTCACCAACGTCAAATTGAGCCGGCAATCCTTCTGCTGCGGCGCGCGTGCGGGCACGCTCTATGAGGTCCGGAACATAATCGATTCCCACGGTTTCGCAGTTTCGACGTGCTGCTGACAATGCAACGTTGCCGGAGCCGGTAGCAACGTCCAGCATTTTCTGGCCGGCACGCAGCTCCAGCGCCTCGCACAACAGTTCGCCGGGATAGGCCGTGTTCCAGCCAATTATGGCGAAATCCCCGGTTGCCCAGGTGTCCTTTTGTTTTTGCTTTATTGCGTTGAAGTCGGGCATCAGTGCGCCTGTTCCCAGTTCGGGCCCGTGCCGACGTCGGCGATCAGCGGCACATCGAGTTTCGCCACTCCTGCCATCAACTCAGGGACTCTGCGTGTGACGCGGTCCAGTTCCGCGTCAGGCACTTCCAGCACAAGTTCGTCGTGTACTTGCATGATCATGCGTGTAGCAAGCTTGTCTTTCGTGATCCAGTCATTCACCGCAATCATCGAGAGCTTGATGAGATCTGCCGCAGTGCCTTGCATTGGTGCGTTGATTGCGGCCCGTTCCGCGCCTTGCCGGCGTTGGTGATTTGACGATCGAATTTCGGCGAGATACAGGCGGCGGCCGAATACCGTTTCCACGAAGCCATGTTCACGCGCGGACTCTCGTGTACTTTGCATGTACTCAGCGACGCCTGGATAGCGCGCAAAGTAGCGGTCAATGTATTGCTGGGCCGCAGATCGCTCGACACCGAGTTGCGACGCCAGCCCGAAGGCGGACATTCCATAGATCAGGCCGAAGTTGATTACTTTTGCATAACGACGCTGCTCGCTGGTAACTTCTTCGGTATCGATACCGAAGATTTCCGACGCCGTATGGCTGTGGACATCCATTCCTTCGCGGAACGCTTCCAGAAGTCCTTCATCCTGCGACAAGTGCGCCATGATGCGCAGTTCGATCTGTGAATAATCCGCAGAGACAATAGTGTGTCCCTTCGGCGCAATGAAGGCTTCGCGCACACGACGGCCTTCGGCAGTGCGTACCGGAATATTCTGGAGATTCGGGTCATTGCTCGCCAGTCGGCCGGTATTCGCGACTGCCTGTGCATAGTTGGTGTGGACTCTTCCGGTATCAGCGTTCACCATTTTCGGCAGCTTGTCGGTGTAGGTAGACTTGAGCTTGGAAAGCGCCCGGTATTCCAGAATCAGTTTCGGCAGAGGATGGTCGAGTGCGAGTCGTTGCAGCACGTCTTCGTCCGTCGACGGTTGACCTCGGGGTGTTTTCTTGATGACGGGAAGCTCCTGTTTCACAAACAGGATTTCCTGCAATTGCTTGGGTGAGCTGAGATTGAATGGTTGGCCGGCCTGTTCGTGAACTTCCTTCTCCAGCTTGATCAGACGTTCCGTCAACTCCTGCGTTTGTTTGTTGAGTGCATCGCGGTCCAGCAGCACCCCGTGACGCTCCATCGCAAAGAGGATTTCCATGACCGGCATTTCAATCGCAGCATAGACATACTTGAGTTTGTCGTCATGATCGATTGCGGGGTACATTTTTTTGTGCAACTGCAGGGTAATGTCCGCGTCTTCAGCAGCGTAGTCTTTGGCGCGTTCCAGATCGACCTGTGAAAACGGGATGCGTGCTGCACCCTTGCCGGTAATCTCGTCATAACTGATGGTTTTGATGTCGAGGTGACGCAACGCCAGGCTGTCCATGCTGTGGTTGCGGTCGCTCTCCAGCACATAGGACTGCAGCATCGTGTCATCTGCTACACCCGCGAGTTGCACGCCGTGATTCGCAAAGATATGCATGTCGTATTTCATGTTCTGGCCGACTTTTTTGCTGGTCGTGCTTTCCAGCCACGGCTTCAGTTTTGCCAGTACTGCTTCACGGGAAAGTTGCGCCGGCGCGCCCGCGTAATCGTGTGCAACAGGTATATAGGCAGCAGTTCCCGGTTCGACACTGAGGCAGATGCCAACGAGTTGGGCGGTCATCGGATCAAGACCGGTCGTTTCGGTGTCTACGGAAACAATATCGGCTTTCTCAATGTTTGCGAGCCATTCTTCCAGAGCGTCGTCACTTAATATGAGCTCATAGTTTCGCCGTCTGGCCTGCGGGTCGTTGGCAATGTCCGAAATCTGGGCGGGATTCTGGATGCTGGCGCCACTGTCCTCTTTCGTAGCGTCACGATTCTCAAGTTCGCGCAGCCATGTCTTGAACCCCAGCTTGCTGAACAGCTTGGCGAGTTTGTCCGCTTCTTCGGATTCAGGCACCAGGTCGTCGATGCCGATTGGCAAATCGAGATTGCGATCGAGAGTTACAAGGGCGCGCGCCGTCGGTAACCACGGTAACGCGGTTCGCAAATTCTCCCCAACCTTGCCACCTATTTCGTCAGCATGGGCGACGATCTCGTCGAGGCTGCCAAACTGTGTCAGCCATTTGACTGCTGTCTTCGGACCGACTTTATCCACGCCCGGGACATTGTCCACCGAGTCGCCGACCAATGACTGATAATCCACCATCTGATCGGGCCTGACCCCGAACTTGGCTTGTACTCCGGCCTCGTTCAGAGTTTCGTTAGACATGGTATTGATGAGTGTGACGCCCGGGCACACTAGTTGCGCGATATCCTTGTCACCAGTGGAAATGATTGTTTCGATGTTGCGGATTTCAGCCTGGGTGGCGAGTGTTGCGATCACATCGTCCGCCTCGACGCCGGGATGATTGACAAGCGGGATGCCCATGGCCCGAATACATTCGTGGAGAGGTTCAATCTGGGAGGCGAGCTCTTCAGGCATCGATGGGCGGTTCGCCTTGTACTCCGGATATATATCGTCTCGAAACGTCTTGCCTTTTGCGTCGAATACACAGGCGATATAATCCGCCGCGGTTTCCTTGCGAAAACGGCGCAACATGTTAATGACGCCATAAATCGCACCGGTCGGTTGTCCGTCCTTGTTGCGTAAGTCCGGCATCGCGTGGAAAGCGCGATACAGGTAAGAAGAACCATCAATAAGAATCAGTTTTTTCATCGGCGAAGGCCGCGCGGGAATCCAACATGAGCAAAACGAACAAAATCCTGAACCCGACTGCACCCGAACTTGTAGAGAAGACCTGGTCCGCACGCGAGTCGTGGCGAGTCTTTGGAATTATGGCAGAGTTCGTGGAATCGACTGAGCGGCTTGCTCACATCCGCCCGGCGGTCTCGATATTCGGAAGTGCTCGGACTCCCACTGACCATCCGTATTACGAGTTGGCCGAGAAGATCGCGCGCAGTCTTTCCGATGCCGGATTTGCAGTCATTTCAGGTGGCGGTCCGGGCATCATGGAAGCTGCCAACAAAGGTGCCTATTACGGAAAGTCACTGTCGATTGGCTTGAATATTCAGCTACCGCATGAACAGGGGAGCAATCCCTACCAGGACATCAGCCAGACATTTCGCCATTTCTTTGCGCGCAAGGTTATGTTCGTCAAATTTGCGTCCGCCTATGTGGTCATGCCTGGTGGATTCGGCACCCTGGACGAACTGATGGAAGCGCTGACATTGGTACAGACCATGAAAGTGCGTCGCATCCCGATCATTCTGGTTCACACTCCGTTCTGGGCGGGGCTTTTCGACTGGATCAAAGCACGGCTGGTCGAAGAGAAAATGATTGATCCTGAAGATGTCGATCTTATTCAGCTACTCGACGAACCAAAGCAAATCGTCGACGCTATCTTCAATCATTATGAAAAGCGGACTTTCGAACCTTCAGCCGCCGAACGCGAAGCGCAGCTAAATCTGTGAAGCGCAGCCAAACGTTTAATACTCAGCCAGTCTCATAAGCCCCGGCTCAACCTTTAACCTGTTACCAAATGTCGGTTTACACTACTGTATCGCCAGAGCAAATGTCTGTCTGGCTTCGCAACTATTCGATAGGTTCGCTGGTTGAGCTGAAAGGTATTCCATCAGGCATCGAGAATACCAATTACTTCATGACGACGACGCATGGACATTACGTCCTGACATTGTTCGAAAAGCTGACTCGTGATGAGTTGCCGTTCTATCTGAATCTGATGACGCACTTGACCAATCACGGTCTGCCGGCGCCCAAACCGATCGCAAACTTGCAAAACGAGGTCTTGGGCGAACTCAATGGAAAGCCAGCCGCCATTGTGACCTGCCTGCCGGGCGAGCCGGTGATAGAACCCGGTCCCGGGCATTGTGCCAGCGTTGGCGAGATGCTTGCCGACATGCATCTTTCAGGTCAGACCTACGAAGGCAAGATGGAGAACCTGCGCTGCGCCAAATGGTGGACCGCAGTTGCGCCTGACATCTTCCGCTTCCTTTCATCTGAAGATGAGAAGTTGTTGCGTACTGAAATCGCGTTTCAGGCTGGTTGTTCGCGCGAAGGATTGCCACGCGGTGCAGTGCATGTCGATCTGTTTCGCGATAACGTTCTGTTTGACGGTGATGTTGTAGGCGGATTCATTGATTTCTATTTTGCCTGCATCGATAGCCTGATCTATGACGTCGCTATCACCGTAAATGACTGGTGTACAAACCCTGACGCGACACTTGATGCGACGCGCACCGGAGCGTTGCTGGACGCGTATGCGTCAGTACGTACATTCACCGAATCAGAGAAAAAAATGTGGCCGGCGATGCTTCGCGCCGGCGCACTTCGTTTCTGGGTCTCGCGGCTTTACGATTTTCATATACCGCGCGCAGGTGAATTAACGCATGCCCATGATCCGGAGCCTTTCAGGCGCATGTTGCTGAGTCATCGCAGCAAAGAATCACTGCTGTATCCGTTGCCTGGATAAGAATCAGCTAACCTGGGGCCTAATGCGGCTTCGCCGAAAGACGCCAGGGCTAGCGGTGCCTGGATCAGGCAGGCGCCAGTTTCGCGTATTCGAGGGCCAGCCACTTCAGCCCGTCATTCCGGAAATTGACCTGGACGCGTGCGTCATTTCCGCGTCCTTCGGCTTGTACGATGACTCCAGACCCAAATTTCTGATGCATGACGTTCTGGCCAACCCGAAAACCACCCACTGATACCGGCGCACCAGAGCGACGCATTGCCGGACTTGCCGAACCAACCGGTGGTACATATGCCTCGACGTGAGCGTTCAGCCGTTTGAGCAATTCCGGCGGGATTTCTTCCAGAAAGCGCGATGCGACGTTGTAGCGTGTCTGACCATGCAGCATTCGGGATTGAGTGTGAGACAGATACAGGCGTCTGCGCGCGCGCGTCATCGCCACATACATCAGCCGCCGCTCTTCTTCGAGTCCACCAGTTTCATTCATACTGTTCTCGTGAGGGAACAGGCCTTCTTCGAGTCCGCTGATGAATACGGTGTGAAACTCAAGACCCTTGGCAGAGTGAACCGTCATTAACTGTAATGCATCGGCACCGGCCGAGGCCTGATTGTCGCCAGCTTCCAGGGAGGCATGTGCTAGAAATGCACTTAGTGGGTCGATCTCGACGGCGTCAATGATCGCGATGTCATCACTGGACACTTCGCTTTCGGCCACCGTAATACCGTCCTCGTCGTTCGATGCATCCGAATAGAACGCCAGCCCTTCTTCAGTGACGAACGCAGTCGCAGCATTGACCAGCTCTTCGAGGTTTTCTACGCGGTCTGCACCTTCCCGTTCCTTCCGATAGTGATTGATCAGGCCACTCGCCTCGTTTACGTGGTTGACGATCTCTTGCAATGGCAGGCCTTCTGTGGCGCGGCGCATGTCCTCGATCAGCCGTACAAATGCAGCGATCGCCGCACCGGATCTTCCTGAAGGCGAATTCGCACACGCGGCTTGCCACAGACTGGTGCCTGACTGTTCAGCGGTCGACTGTATTTGCTCCACCGTCCGGTTACCGATTCCACGGGTCGGGAAATTAATGACGCGTAACAGCGCACCATCATCATCCGGATTGGCAACAAGGCGCAGATAGGCGAGTACATGCTTGATTTCCTGGCGTTCGAAGAAACGCAGGCCACCGTATACGCGATAGGCAATTCCGGCGCTGAACAACGCGTGTTCGAATACGCGAGACTGAGCATTGGACCGATATAACAAAGCCACGTCTGACAGATTTACGCCTTCGCTGTTCAAAGCGCGGACTTCTTCGACAAGAAAGTTTGCTTCCTCGATGTCGGTTGCCGCGTCGTAAACGCGCAGAGGTTCGCCGCCACCTTCGGATGTCCACAGATTTTTACCTAGCCGGGTGCGGTTGTTGCGGATCAGCGCATTGGCCGCGTCAAGAATGTTGCCGTGCGAACGATAGTTCTGTTCGAGCTTGATGACTTTGTCAATTCCAAAATCCGTTTCGAAGTCGAGCATATTGCCCGCGCGCGCGCCTCGAAACGCGTAGATTGACTGGTCGTCATCACCTACCGCGACAATGGTGGTGTCCGGTCCGGCCAGCATTTTCAGCCACAGGTATTGCAGTTTGTTGGTGTCCTGAAACTCGTCGACGAGAATGTGCCTGAAGCGTGTCTGATAATGTGTGCGCAGGATCTCGTTTTTTTGCAGCAACTCAAAACTGCGCAGTAGCAGTTCCGCGAAGTCCACCACACCCTCGCGGTTACATTGCGCTTCATAGGCGGCATACACATCGTTCAAGCGGCGGGAATAGTCGTCGTCGACAGGCGCGGCGTTCGCCCGTAGCCCCTCTTCCTTGCTTGAATTGATGTAGTACTGGGCCTGGCGCGGTGGATACTTTTCAGCGTCAACACCGATGCCTTTCATCACGCGCTTGATCATGGATAGCTGGTCGGCGCTATCGAGAATCTGAAAAGTCTGGGGAAGCCCGGCGTCACGATGGTGTGAACGCAACATTCGGTTGCAGAGCCCATGGAAAGTGCCGACCCACATACCGCGAGTGTTGATGGGTAGCATTGCAGAGATACGAGTGAGCATCTCGCGCGCGGCTTTGTTGGTGAAAGTCACCGCCAAAACAGAAAGTGGATTGATCTGGCCGGTCTGTATCAGCCACGCAATTCGCGTTGTCAGTACCCTCGTCTTTCCTGAGCCGGCTCCGGCCAGAACGAGTGCGGATTTGTGAGGCAGCGTAACTGCCGTCAGTTGTTCGGTATTGAGGCCTTCGAGAATTTGTGACATTACGCGGTGAAACCGTCAGGCGCCGAAGACGTATCGGGCATCGAAAGAAAAAGTAAGTGTGATTATACGGACGCCGCTCTGAGGCGCCGTCCTTCGTCTACAAGGTCAGAGATTCGCGATTCGAGAATGAGGCGCATGGCATTGTCGAACTCCGCGCCCGGTACGACGAGCGTGTCATGACGGGAACTGAACGCGCCACCGAGTTGCGATTTCAATGCGTCAAGATCGCTTCCTTCCGGTGCAGCAAAGCGAATAACGACAAAGCTCTCTTCCGGGGTCGGGATGCCGACAGTAGCGAACGGATTTGACGTATCAATGGTGGGAACCCGCTGAAAATTTATGTGTGTGCGTGAGAACTGCGGCGTGATGTAGTGCACGTAGTCAGGCATTCGCCTCAGTATGGTTTCGGTGATCACGTCGAGCGACTGTCCGCGCTCGCGAAGATCGCGCTGTACTTTCTGAATCCATTCCAGATTTACGATAGGGGTTACGCCGATCAACAGGTCAACATGATGCGCGATATCGACGTCATCAGTAACGATTCCCCCGTGCAGTCCTTCGTAAATGAGTACGTCAGTATTCTCCGGAAGCGGTTGCCACGGCGAAAAAGTCCCTGCCTTTTGACCGTGACGCGTGGCGCGTTCCTCGTTATGCAGGTACAGACGTGTTTTTCCGGTACCTTGGTCGCCGTATTCGCGAAACAAGGCTTCGAGCTCGTGGAACAGATTCGCTTCCGGGCCGAAATGACTGATAGCACGGCCTGCAGTACGCTCCCAGGCGTCTGTGAGGTCTCGCATTTCGTCACGCTCGTACTTGTGGAAGCTGTCACCCTCGACAAAAGCTGCATTGATCGAGGCGCTTTCAAATAGTGCTTCAAACGTTCGGCGTACTGATGTCGTGCCTGCGCCCGAGGAACCTGTGACGGCAATAATTGGGTGTTTTCGGGACATTGAAGGGCGTGGGCGGATTTGCGTATGGCAGGGCGGGCGGCAGATGGTACAACGAAACGGACCGCCCGATTAATTCCGCTTGATGCATTGTTCCACCGGATTGCCGCAGTAAATGGCGCTCTGACTGAAAAAATCCATCGAGACACGTATTTAGGACCGCTGCCAACGATATAATTTTGAACCTTCGAACTTGGATTTTCGGCTGAGGAAATGGAAAGTCAGTATCACCCCGCATTAATTGAAGGCCAGACACAACAATACTGGGACGACAGCGGCGCGTTTCAGGCCAGTGAAATACCGGGCCGCCCGAAATACTACTGCCTGTCGATGTTTCCGTATCCGTCCGGCAAGTTGCATATGGGCCACGTGCGCAACTACACCATTGGCGATGTTCTGGCGCGTTATCACCGCATGCGAGGCTTCAATGTGCTGCAGCCGATGGGCTGGGATGCCTTCGGTTTGCCGGCCGAGAATGCCGCCATGGCCAACAGCGTGCCTCCGGCCAAGTGGACGTACGACAATATTGCCTACATGAGGAAGCAACTCCAGTCGCTCGGCTTTGCCATCGACTGGACGCGCGAACTGGCGACGTGCAAGCCCGATTACTACCGATGGAACCAGTGGTTGTTCCTGCGCATGCTCGAGAAAGGGCTCGTTTACAAGAAAACCGGCGTAGTTAACTGGGATCCGGTCGACCAGACCGTGCTTGCCAACGAACAGGTGATAGACGGTCGTGGATGGCGCACGGGCGCTTTGATTGAGAAGCGCGAAATTCCGATGTACTACATGCGCATCACCGACTATGCGCCGGAGCTTTTGTCCGCGCTCGACGATATGGAAGGCTGGCCGGAGCGCGTCAAGACGATGCAGGCGAACTGGATCGGCCGTAGCGAAGGCGTAAATATCGCATTTCCTTACGAGTTGAATGGTCAGCGAAAGCAACTCAAGGTATTTACGACTCGCGCCGACACGATCATGGGTGTGACGTTCTGTGCCGTTGCTGCAGAACATCCGCTTGCGACTCACGCCGCCAGCACTGATCCGGCGCTCGCTGCATTTATCGAGGAATGCCGGCAGGGAAGCACCATGGAAGCCGATCTTGCGGCAGTAGAGAAAAAGGGTATGGCCACTGGATTGTTTGTGGAGCATCCTATCAGTGGAGAAAAGACCGAAATATGGGTCGGCAATTATGTGTTGCTGACCTACGGCGAAGGCGCGGTCATGGGGGTGCCGGCGCATGATGAGCGCGATTTTGCGTTTGCCAAGAAGTACGGGTTGCCCATCAAACAAGTCATCGCAGTCGAAGGGCGCGACTTCTCGACCGATGCCTGGCAGGATTGGTATGCCGATTACGGCGTGTGCGTGAATTCCGGAGCATACGACGGCATGCCGTATGCACAGGCCGTGGATGCGATCGCCGCTGATTTGAAGTCCGCGAACACTGGCGAGAAGCAGGTGCAGTGGCGCTTGCGAGACTGGGGTATTTCGCGTCAGCGTTACTGGGGGACGCCTGTTCCGATTATCCATTGTGATTCGTGTGGCGACGTGGCGGTTCCGGACGATCAACTTCCGGTGGTACTGCCCGAAGACTGTGTGCCGGACGGTTCGGGTAATCCACTCAACAAGCGCGACGATTTCCTGAATTGCGCGTGTCCGAAATGCGGCGCAAAGGCACGCCGCGAAACAGACACGATGGATACTTTTGTCGACTCGTCATGGTATTTCCAGCGCTTCGCGTGTCCGGGATCTGACTCTGCGATGGTCGACGAGCGCGTGAACTACTGGCTGCCGGTAGATCAGTACATAGGGGGTATCGAGCACGCTATTCTGCATTTACTGTATTCACGATTCTGGACCAGGGTAATGCGCGATCTTGACCTGGTGAAATTCGCAGAACCGTTTACCCGGTTGTTGACGCAGGGCATGGTCTTGAATGAAGTCTTCTCGAGGAAGAGCGAAGCGGGGCGCATTACCTATTACAACCCGCAGGACGTCGAAGTGGTCGTTGACGACCAGGGACGCCGCGTAGGCGCAGTGCTGAGCGAGGACGGCAAGCCGGTTGACTCGGGCGGAATTCGCACCATGTCAAAATCCAAGAACAACGGCGTTGACCCACAGGTGATGATCGAGAAGTATGGCGCGGATACGGCGCGCTTCTTCATGATGTTTGCGTCACCTCCGGAAGATACGCTGGCGTGGAATGACGACGGCGTTGAAGGTGCGTATCGGTTCCTGCGGCGGCTCTGGAAATATGCTGCAGAGAACAGAAATGCGATCAGCTCCGAAGGTAACGGCCCGAGCGATGATGACGTGTTGCTGGCGGCGCGCCGCGAATTGCATCTTTTGCTAAAGCAGGCAAACTTCGATTATCGGCGCATGCAGTTCAATACCGTGGCGTCTGCCGCAATGAAGATGCTCAATATGCTCGAAAGCGGAGCGGTTATGGGTGTGGCGGAGAAATCCCGCGCGAACCTGCAACGCGAGGCAATGAGTATTCTGTTGCGAGTGCTGTTTCCGATTGTGCCGCACATATCCCACACTTTATGGGTTGAACTCGGTTTCGCCGGAGAGTTGCAAGATTCGCAGTGGCCCGAAGTGGACGAATCTGCGCTGGTTCAGGATGAAATTGAACTGATGTTGCAAGTGAACGGGAAGCTTCGGGGCAAATTCCGGGTAGCGGCAGAGGCAGATCGCGATGCAATTGAAAAAGTGGCTATTGCCAACCCCGACGCGCAGCGTCACGTTGCGGGAAAGACCATCAGAAAAGTGGTCGTCGTGCCTGGACGGCTGGTGAACATCGTCGCGTGAGCATCGGGGGATCGAATTCAATGCGCCCGGGAATCGAAAAATCGCGCTTTGCTGTCTTGCTGGTCGCAGTGACCTGCATTGCGGTCCTTTTTTCGGGCTGCGGCTTTCAGCCGCGCGGCCGGGCCGATCTGCCATTTAGTCGTATTTACGTCGAAACTGATGGTTTCTCGTTGTTCGGTGCTGAGTTGCGAAGAGTGGTTCAGGCTGGAGACGTCGTCGAGGTGACGGATTCGGCGAGCGAAGCTGAGGTGGTTCTGAAGGTCGTCAGCGAGCGGCAGGAGCGACATATTATTTCCCTTACCGGCACCGGAAGCGTTCGCGAATTTCAACTGGTGTACATAGTGGCCTACCGCGTTATGGACAATGCGTTGAAGGATATTACGGTGCCGGGAGAGATTGTCCTGCGTCGCGATATGCTCTTCGACGATACATTGAGACTTGCCAAGGAATCCGAGGCCGAAAGCCTTTACCGGGATATGCAAACCGATGCCGTCAATCAAATGCTGCGCCGCTTGTCCGTAGTCCTGGTCGAATCGTGAACTGAAGGGCTCTCGATGTTAGGGATCATCATGCCGCGCAGTCGTTGGAGCGATCTTCCGCGATGCTGCTATCGGACGAAGGCGGGATTGTATAAACCCGACATGTGTTCAACGGGCTATGCATCAAAATAGCGAGTTCATGGAAAAGGCTGATGCATTGATGTGGGTAGCGCGTAAAAATGGGTAATGCAAGAATGGCTAATGTATATATGTGTAGTGCATGAATATGGGTAATGCATGAATATGGGTAATGCATAAAATTGTGACGCAATATTGCACCCTTACGGCTTTCAGGGTCGCGAAATAATGGCTTCGGGTTCGATAGGCATAGTCAGCCCGCAGTCTTTGCAGTTCGATAATCCAATCGAATTGAAGAGCGGTGCGCGCATAGATAATTACACGCTGACCTACGAAACTTACGGTGAACTCAACGCGGCCCGCAATAACGCGATCCTGGTTTGCCATGCGCTCAATGCGTCCCATCATGTTGCAGGAAGCTACGCCGACGACCCTGCCGATGTCGGATGGTGGGACAATCTGATCGGACCGGGCAAGCCCGTTGATACTGACCGTTTCTTCGTCATCGGCGTTAACAATCTTGGCGGTTGTCATGGGTCAACCGGGCCTTCAAGCGTCAATCCAAAAACGGGTAAACCGTGGGGCGGCGACTTTCCTGTTGTTACCGTCGAGGATTGGGTACAGACACAGGCCAGGCTGGCCACAAGTCTGGGGATTGAGCAGTTTGCGGCAGTCATGGGCGGCAGCCTTGGTGCAATGCAAGCCTTGCAGTGGACCATTGATGAGCCGGAGCGCGTGCGCAACGCGTTGGTGATCGCGGCCGCACCGAAACTGTCTGCGCAGAATATTGCGTTCAACGAAGTTGCGCGCCAGGCGATAACATCCGATCCGGAATTCCACGACGGACATTATTATCAACATGACGTTGTGCCGCGGCGCGGACTGCGCATCGCGCGGATGATCGGCCATATCACCTATCTCTCGGACGATACGATGAATGTCAGATTCGGTCGTGCGCTACGTGAGGATGTGCTCAACTTCGATTTCGGCGTTGATTTCCAGATCGAGTCGTATTTGCGCTATCAGGCTGACAAGTTTGCTGACACCTTTGATGCAAATACTTACCTGCGTATTACCAAGGCGCTTGATTATTTTGATCCGGCTGCAATTTATGGCGGCGATCTTTCGGTCGCCATGAAGAAGGCGACCGCGGACTTTCTGGTTGTTTCGTTTACGTCCGATTGGCGATTTTCGCCACAGCGGTCACGGGAAATCGTAAAACCGCTGGTAGACAATCGTCTCAGCGTCTCGTACGCGGAAATCGGGGCGCCGCATGGCCACGATGCGTTTCTGCTGGACGACGAGCGTTATCATGCCCTGGTGCGCGCCTACCTCGAACGAGTCGCGACATGAGCAGCGCTACACAGCATACCGGGCGCATCGGTCGCCGCGATTTTGAAACCATATCCGGATGGATCAGACCCAAGTCGCATGTGCTTGATCTGGGCTGTGGTGACGGCGCACTCCTGCGTCACCTGAAACGTGAGCGTGACGTGAGCGGATACGGAATCGAGATTGACGACACGAAGGTACTAGCAAGCGTGAAGAACGGGGTTAACGTGCTTCAGGCAGATCTTGAAGACGGACTCTCGGGATTCGACAATGATTCTGTCGATTGCGTCATTCTTTCGCTGACGCTTCAAGCCGTGCGGCCTACTGAACGCATCGTCAACGAGATGCTAAGAGTCGGGCGTGAGGGAATCGTCACGTTTCCGAACTTTGGCTACTGGCGACATCGATTGCATGTGCTCATGGGGAAGGTGCCGGTATCACGCGAGCTGCCATATCAGTGGTACGACACGCCCAACATCCACGTTTTGACTATCGACGATTTCGAGATTTTCTGTGCCGGACACGGAATGCGCATCCGCGAGCGCGTGGTACTGAACGAAGCGGGTGACGAAGTGAAACTGTTTCCCAACCTGCTGGGCGCACTTGCGGTCTATCGTTTCGATAAATGGGGCGCCTGAGGTGGTGTTGGCGCGCTTCCTACAGCGTCGCGGTCAAACATGGGAATGTCGCGGGCCAGCCATACCAGGATAAGAACCGGCACACCCAGCATTGCGGTGCCGGTAAAGAAAACCTGATATCCAAAGTGGTCTACGAACCAGCCTGAACCTCCTGCGAGGGTCTTGGGCAGCAGCAACATCACTGAACTGAATAACGCGTATTGCGTGGCCGAATATTTGAGATTGGTCAGACCCGAGAGGTACGCGATGAACGCGGCAGTCGCTATGCCCGCACTCAGATTGTCGGCAGAAATCGCAAACACCAGGCCTGGCAGGTCATGGCCGCGACCGGCGAGCCAGGCAAAAAGCAGATTGGTTGCCGCAGACAGGGCACCGCCAAGAAACAGTACGCGCACGACGCCGAACCGCAGGCTCAATAGTCCTCCGAGTCCGGCACCGATCAGTGTCATTACGACACCATAGACTTTGGATACTGTCGCAATCTCGTCCTTCGTAAACCCCATGTCGACATAAAAGGGATTGGCCATTACACCCATGACGATATCGGATATGCGATAAGTGCCGATAAGAGCAAGAACCAGTATCGCGTGGTAGCGGTAGCGTACGGTGAAGTCCACGAACGGATTGATCGCCGCGACATGAAACCAACGGCCAAGACGATGGAACGCAGAGTGGGAAGCCCCGTCCGCCTGTACAGCGTCCTTCCCTGATTCGTTGTCGCGCTGTACGCGGATTGGCTCTGATGAGAACAATACCGTTGCAATCCCGATACCCATGAATGCGGCCATCGTCAGATAGGTGATTGTCCACGGCGCGTGTTCGTATGTTGCTTCACTGGGATCAAAAGCAGCGGCAATCAGAAGGGCTCCGGCTGACGCAACGAGAATCGCTATCCGGTAACCGACCTGGTAGCTCGCAGCCATAGCTGCCTGTCGCGAAACGTCGGCGGATTCGATGCGAAATGCGTCGAGTGCAATATCCTGTGTTGCCGAGGCGAACGCGGCGAGCAGTGTAAACAACACCAACTGCTGCAAGTTCGATGCGGGATCGCTTACCGCCATGCCAACCAGGGCGGCGGCGACAACGAGCTGTGAGGCCAACAGCCAACTGCGCCGCCGTCCCAGGCCGCGTGTCAGCAACGGAATGGGCAACTGGTCCACGAGCGGTGCCCACATCCACTTGAGCGCGTAGGCGAGACCGACCAAACTCATGAATCCGATCGTGGTCCGATCGATGCCGGCTTCGCGCAACCAGAACGAAAGCGTGCCGAATACAAGTAAGAACGGCAAGCCGGCGGAAAACCCGAGCAGAACCATGCGTGCCACACGTGGTTCGGCGTATACGCGAAGGCCGCCAAGGAAAGCAAGGAACTTGTGTGTCACCTTGCTGGCGAGATTCATCGTGCGGCGTCCTGGCAAGGTGCGACGATGCGCGCAGTGCGCGCAGGCGACTCAGATCGCGTAGTCGTAATCGATGATGAGTGGTGCGTGATCACTGAAGCGTTGTGCCTTGTAGATTTCAGCCCGGCGTGCCAGTGACGCAATACCCGGCGTCGCAACCTGGTAGTCAAGGCGCCACCCTACGTTCTTTGCCCAGGACTGGCCGCGATTGGACCACCAGGTGTATTGCTCAGGTTCCTGATTCAGCGTGCGAAACACGTCGATATAGCCCAGCTTGTCGATAACGCCCGAGAACCACTCACGCTCTTCAGGCAGGAAACCCGAGTTCTTCTGGTTGGAACGCCAGTTCTTCAAATCAATCTGTTTGTGGGCGACATTCCAGTCTCCGCAAACAATCACTTCGCGACCGCTGCTGATCAACTTGTGCAGTGGCTCAATGAATCGCTCCATGAAGCTGAATTTGATCGCCAGGCGTTCCGGCGAACTGGAACCCGATGGAATATAGACTGACACGACTGACAGATTACCGAAGCGTGCTTCGATGTATCGACCTTCGCTGTCGATGTCGGGAATCCCCAGTCCCTCGATGATTTGATCCGGTGCCTTGCTGCAATACAATCCGACACCACTGTAGCCAGGCCGCTCCGCATAATGAAAATAGCCACCAAGGTCGTCGGGTTCGCAAACACTTGGTACGATGTCTTTGGCTTGTGCTTTGAGTTCCTGAAGGCAGACTACACTTGCCTCTTGCGTGCGCAGCCAGTCGAGCACACCTTTTCTTACGGCCGATCGTATGCCGTTCAAATTTAACGAGATGATTCGCATCACGAGATGAGTTCTGATTTCAGGCTGGATTTCATTCAATTCGCCCTGGCGGCGAAAGTACTTTGTTTTGGAGAGTTTAAGACCAAGGCGGGCCGTCTCTCGCCGTATTTTTTCAACACCGGGTTATTCAACGATGGTAATTCGTTGCGATTGCTTGGGCAATTCTACGCGAAAGCGATTGCCGAATCGGGCATGACTTTCGACATGTTGTACGGGCCGGCATACAAAGGCATCCCGCTAGTCAGCAGCACCGCGGTGGCGCTTGCGGAAACAGGTCCAAATCTGCCCTTTTGTTTTAATCGCAAAGAGGCGAAAGATCATGGGGAAGGCGGTAATACGGTTGGTGCACCGCTCGCCGGTCGCGTGCTGATCGTCGACGATGTCATTTCTGCCGGCACGTCAGTTAGGGAGTCTGTGGAAATGATCCGTGCCGCGGGCGCAGAGCCGTGCGGCGTGGTGATTTCGTTCGATCGTATGGAACGGGGGACCGGGATATCGTCTGCCGTGGACGAAGTTCGGCATCAGTACAACATACCGGTTGTGAGCATTTGCACACTCGATGATCTGGCGAGGTATCTGGAGACCCGCCCTGAACTGGCACAGCAGTTGCAATCGATAGAGGTATATCGTCGGAAATATGGTGTAAGGGCATGAAGTTATGGATTCGGCGGCTGGTCCAGAGCGGGCTGGCGGTTGTCCTGATGGCCAATTTGGCGCCCGGATATGCCGCGGAAGCGCATATGTATCGGTGTCTCAACGCCAATGGTCGGGTCTACTATTCGGATGTTCCCGGGGTCGGGTGCGCACAAGGTCGTCACGACCGGTTGACTCGTGACGGAATCGTGCTGGATCGACCTGTAGATGAAGCGGAACTAGAGGCGATCGCAATTGCCAAGGCCAAAGCGGACGCTAAAGAACAACGCAAGCGCATTGAGCAGGACCGCCACGATCGTATGCTGCTCGCGACCTATGCGTCTGAGGATCAGATTGAGACTGCCAAACAGCGGCGTCTCAAGACGCCGCAGCTTTCGCTGAAGCTGAGCTTGAAAAAAATCAGCATTCACCGTACTCGGTTAATCGAGTTGAAACAACGCGAGGCGACGCTTACCGAACGCAAAAAACCGATTCCGGCCTCACTCAAGAAAGATATCAAGGCCGCAGAATCCGATATTGCGAGAATCGCAGAAGAAATCGAAATCAAGCAAAGCAGTCTTGATCAGATTGCCGGTCGCTTCGACAAAGACATGGCACGTTATCGGGAACTGACGGTACCAACCAAGAGACAATAACGGCGCTCATCCATCGCCAAGTTTTTGCTTGAGTATTTCGTTTACCTGCGTCGGGTTCGCCTTGCCTTTGCTCGCTTTCATTACCTGACCGACAAGTGAATTGAAGGCCTTTTGTTTACCGCCAAGATAATCGGCAACCTGTTGCGAATTGGCAGCGAGCACTTCAACGACAATCTTTTCAATTTCGCCGCCGTCTGATATTTGCCTGAGGCCGCGTTTTTCGATGATCGCATCGACGCTACCTTCACCTCTCCAGATACCCTCGAAGACTTCTCGCGCCAGTTTTGACGAAAGTGTCTTGTCAAGCACGCGCGCGACCAGAGCTGCGAGCGACTTCGCCGATACGGGACTGTCAATCAGTTCGACCGCTTCCCGGTTGAGGGCGGCGGCGAGCTCACCATTCACCCAGTTCGCCACCAATTTGGCAGCAGCGGGCACGTCTGCCGGATCAAGTGCCGCCAGGGTAACGTCGAAATAATCGGCCGTTTCGCGGTTCGCTACCAAAAGCATTGCGTCCTGAAGTGAAAGCCCCAGATCGGTCTGGTAGCGCGCCCGGCGTGTCTCCGGAAGTTCCGGCATCGCCGCGCGGCTGCGTTCCAGCCATTCGTCGCTGATTTCCAGTGGCAATAGATCAGGATCCGGGAAGTAGCGATAGTCATGCGCATCCTCCTTGGTGCGCATCTGGCGCGTCTCTCCAGTGTCCGGATCAAAGAGTACCGTCGCCTGGGTAATGCTTCCGCCGTCCTCAAGCGTTTCGATCTGCCATCTCGCTTCGAACTCGATCGCCTGATGCAGAAAGCGAAAAGAGTTGAGGTTCTTTATCTCGCGGCGCGTTCCCAGCTGCGTGGTGCCGCGGGGCCGAACCGATACGTTGGCATCGCAGCGAAAACTGCCCTCTTGCATGTTTCCGTCGCAGATGTCGATCCAGCGAACAAGGGCGTGCAATGTCTTCGCATATTCAACTGCCTCTTCGGCCGAGCGCATGTCGGGCTCGGTCACAATCTCCAGAAGCGGCGTGCCCGCCCGATTCAGGTCTATGCCGGTCATATCGTGGAAATCCTCATGTAAGGATTTACCGGCGTCTTCCTCGAGGTGCGCACGGGTCAACTGTATCGTTTTATCTGAATCGCCGACGCGGATTTTCACCTGGCCGCCGAGTACGACAGGAATTTCGAACTGGCTGATCTGGTAGCCCTTGGGCAGATCGGGATAGAAGTAATTTTTTCTCGCGAATACGGAACGGCGATTGACTTTCGCACCGACCGCGATCCCAAAGCGGATTGCTCTGTCGACCGCACCGACATTTAGAACCGGCAGCACCCCGGGTAGCGCGATGTCAACTTCGCAAGCCTGGGTATTGGGCGGCGCGCCGAATGTTGTTGGTGCACCCGAGAAAATTTTCGACTCAGTCGAAAGCTGAGCATGGGTTTCGAGCCCGATCACGATTTCCCAATCCATGATCAACTCGCTGCGACCGGCGATTTTCGCAGGTGCCAGTCAGTGTGCTGCTGAAAGCGATGCGCGACGTTGAGCATTTTTGCTTCGCAGAAATAATTGCCGATAATTTGCAATCCAACCGGCAGGTCAGAGCCATCGAAACCGCAGGGAATCGACATGCCAGGTAACCCGGCGAGGTTAGCGGCAATTGTGTAAATATCGGACAGGTACATCTGTGCCGGGTCGGCAGTCTTCGCGCCGATCGCGAATGCAGTTGTCGGTGAAGTGGGGCTCATGATGACGTCGCAATGCTCGAACGCTTGCGTAAAATCCTGCGCGATCAGTTTGCGGATGCGTTGCGCCTTCAGATAATAGGCATCGTAGTAGCCGTGCGAGAGTACGTAGGTACCAATCAAAATGCGGCGTTTCACTTCTGTACCGAAACCCTGTGAGCGCGTTTTGCGGTACATGTCCATAAGATCATCGTATTTCTCGGCGCGAAAACCGTAGCGAACGCCGTCGTAACGCGAAAGATTACTCGACGCCTCCGCCGGTGCAATCACGTAATAGGCGGCAACCGACAGATCGCTCGCAGGCAATTCAATATCGACCGTTGTTGCGCCGAGCTTGCGATACTCGGCCAGCGCCGCATCGACTGTTTTGCGTACATCGGCCGACATTCCTTCGCCAAAATATTCTTTCGGCAGTCCGATGCGCAGGCCGGACAGCGGTTCGTCGAGCAATCGTGTGAAGGCCTCGGCGGGACGCTCAATGCTGGTGGAATCACGCGAGTCGAAGCCGACCATAACGTCAAGAAGCAGTGCAAGATCCTCGGCGTGTCTTGCCATTGGTCCGCCCTGGTCGAGACTGGATGCGAAGGCTACCAGTCCGTAACGTGATACGCGGCCATAGGTGGGTTTCAACCCGGACACGCCGCACAGTGCGGCCGGCTGGCGAATTGACCCCCCGGTATCGGTACCCGTCGCTGCCGGCGCAAGTGCCGCGGCGACGGCGGCGGCAGATCCACCGGAACTGCCCCCCGTGACGCGTTCTGTATTCCAGGGATTTCTCGCCGTGCCGAAATAGGACGTCTCATTCGAAGAGCCCATGGCGAACTCGTCCATGTTTGTCTTGCCGAGAATGACGGCGCCGGCATTGTTGAAGCGCTCAATTACGTGTGCATCGTACGGCGACACAAAGTCTTCGAGCATTCGCGAGCCACAGGTCGTACGCCATCCCTTTGCGCACCAGAGGTCCTTGTGAACGATCGGGATGCCGGTCAGTGCGTGCGCCTCGCCGCGAGCAATGCGTTCGTCCGCATCCCTGGCCTGAGCCAGGCTCGATTCCGGGTCGACCGTAATCATCGCATTGACTGTCGGGTTGTGCGATTCGATTCGATCAAGATAGGCGCGCGTCAGATCGACGCTCGAGATCTTTTTCTCAGAGAGATGTTGGGAAAGTTCTTTTAGGCTTGATTCGATCATGAAGGCGTGCCGACCGGCACTAGGAGCCTGTCGGACTTAGGTGTTCGAAAGCGAAACGTTGGGAGAGCGAGGACAGATTTTAACGATTTCGACGCGCATATCGGGAATATGTAAGGAGAAAGAGATGAAATATGGACCGCTCTCCCAACGTTGCAGCCGAATCATCCTAGGTCTGACAGGCTCCTAGGGAAACTACTCGATGACTTTCGGAACCAGGTACAAGTCCGCGTCTACCGCCGGTGCAATCGATTGGAATAACTCATGCTTGTCAGACTCTGTCACCACATCCGGGCGCAGTCTTGCCACGACATCTTGTGCATGCGCCATCGGTTCGACGCCTTCGGTGTCGACCGACTCCATCTTTGCGATGAGTTCGAACACACCGGAAAGCTGATCAAGAATCCGCTGACACTCGGAATCGCTGATTTCCAGACGAGCCAGCGAAGCCGCACGTTTTACATCCTCAAGCGAAAATGACATGGATTTACACTGCTGAGAAATTGAAAAAACGCCAGGTAGCGAAGCCTTCCATTCCCGAAAAAGCCTTAAATGCCGCTCGGAAGGCACTGTTTTAGTTAACCGACGAAGTCCAATAGGTTATCATAGCCAGCAATTTTTTCTGTGCCGCGAAAGGCGATTTCAAACACATCTATGTTCGGATTTCTCAGTGGTTACCTTTCAAACGATATTGCTATCGATCTGGGGACGGCGAATACGCTGATCTACGTTCGAGGTAAGGGTATCGTTCTCGACGAGCCTTCTGTTGTTGCCATCAAGCAGGAAGGCGGCCCGAGCGGCAAGAAAACGATCCAGGAAGTCGGTCTTGAAGCAAAGCAGATGCTGGGGCGTACGCCAGGCAACATCACTGCAATCCGGCCGATGAAGGACGGGGTAATTGCGGACTTCACGATTACCGAGCAGATGCTCAAACAGTTCATCAAGAAAGTGCACGACAGTCGATTCTTTGCACCTAGCCCGCGAATCGTTATTTGTGTCCCGTGTGGGTCCACTCAGGTGGAGCGGCGCGCTATCCGCGAATCGGCCTTCGGCGCCGGTGCGCGCAAGGTAGAACTGATTGAGGAACCCATGGCGGCCGCAATTGGTGCCGGCCTGCCGGTAGAAGAGGCAACCGGCTCGATGGTCGTTGACGTCGGAGGCGGTACCACCGAAGTTGGCGTCATTTCTCTGGGCGGCATTGTTTATTCCGGCTCGGTTCGTGTTGGTGGCGACAAATTTGACGAAGCCATCATCAACTACATTCGCCGCAATTACGGAATGCTGATCGGCGAGACCACCGCCGAACTCATCAAGAAGGAAATCGGTTCGGCTTTTCCCGGGTCAGAAGTCCGCGAAAAGGAAGTCAAGGGTCGCAATCTGGCCGAAGGCATTCCGCGCAGCTTTACGATCTCCAGCAATGAGATACTCGAGGCCTTGACTGACCCTCTCAACAGTATCGTCTCCGCGGTCAAATCTGCACTCGAACAAACGCCACCGGAGCTGGGCGCAGACATTGCGGAAAAAGGCATGGTGCTGACTGGCGGCGGTGCGCTGCTGCGTGATATTGACCGTTTGCTCATGGAAGAGACCGGATTACCGGTGATTGTGAGCGATGACCCCCTGACGTGCGTGGTTCGTGGTTCCGGTCTGGCCCTGGAAAAAATGGACAAACTGTCGGGCATATTCACGAGTGATTGAATACCGGGCGGGATAACAGGATGCGCACTCGGTATTGCGGGCCCGTCTGTTCCCACCGGATCACGCCCAACCCGCGCTAATGGAGTATTCACCACCGCCGTTTTTCCAACGCGGGCCGAGCCTCGTCACACGATTGATTCTGTTTTCGCTGGCGGCGCTGGTTCTGTTGTTCGCGGATGCGCGTTTCCGCTATATGGAAGACATTCGCGGCGTAGTAGGCGTTATCCTGTATCCGTTGCAGGAACTCGCTGACGTCCCGGCGAATATCGGCAGCCGTGTCGGACAATACTTCGTGTTGCAGTCAACCCTGCAGCGAGATAATGCCAGGCTGTCACAAGAAGCGTTCGAAAACGCGGGTCTGCTACAAAAACAAGCAGCCTTGCTTGTTGAGAACGACAACCTTCGTGAGTTGCTCAAGCTGCGGCCACGCTTTGAACCATCGGCGCAAGTTGCGGAAATTCTCTACCGCGCCCGCGATCCGTTCGTGCGAAAGATCGTGGTAGATAAAGGCGCAACCGACGGTGTAGGAATGGGCGCACCTGTTATTGATGCCTCCGGGCTGGTCGGTCAGGTCCATCGGGTCTATCCATGGGCTTCGGAAGTTGCACTGATCAGCGATCGGGAGCAGGCGATTCCGGTTCAGGTTGTGCGCAACGGACTGCGGGCTGTGATCTTCGGGCTTGGCTATGATGGTGCCCTCGAGGTGCGTTTCATGCCAGTCAATGCCGATATCGAAAAAGGCGATTTGCTGGTCACGTCAGGAATCGACGGCGCCTATCCATCGGGCCTGCCGGTGGCCTTTGTCGACAGTATCGAGCGCAACGCCGCGTACGCATTTGCGCGAATTATGTGCCGCCCGGCCTCCGGCGTCGGATCGCATCGGCAGGTGATGATGCTGGAGAGCGCAGACTCTTATCCCGAAAGACCTGTCGCGCCAGAGCAAACCACGCGCAGAAAAAGTGGCGCTCGCGAACTGAGGAAGACCGACTGATGGGCGTTCCGGCATTTGGCAAAGCAAGTGCTGAGGAAATGCTCCTCCCGGTCAGGAGAGAGTACCTGATCCTGTCGTTCTTCGTCGCGTTCATGCTCAATATGCTGCCCCTGACCGGCTGGGCGCTCATGCTGCGACCGGATTTCGTGGCACTCGTTCTTCTGTATTGGGGCATTGAGCACCCTCGCAAAGTAGGCTTCACACCTGCATTTCTGCTGGGGCTTGCAATGGATGTTGCTGACGGCAGTTTGTTCGGGCAGCACGCTCTCGCTTATTGCGTACTGATGGCTGCCGCGATATCACTTCACAGGCGAGTTACACTCTTCGGCTTGCGTGGACAGATGCTTCACGTTCTTGGCGTTTTGTTCTTTGCACAGCTCGTTGTGCTTGTTGTAAGACAGGCGGCCGGCGATGCATTTCCTGGCTGGTGGTATTTCCTGCCGAGCATTAGTGGTTGTCTCGTTTGGCCTTTCGTCCGTCGCTTGATAACCGCACCGCTACGCCAGCGTGTCAATCCCGAGGATCTGTGACGACGCGCGTAGCCAAATTGCGCCTCCCGATATCTCATAAGGCGGGTTGCTTGTGAGTCGCACGGTCGAGCTGCGCGACCATCGCCGAGAGTTATACCAGTTCCAGATTCGGCTTGCGGTCACAGGTGTGTTTGTGGCGGTCGTTTTCCTGATGTTGCTCGCCAGGCTTTTCTATCTGCAAATTGTTCAGCACGACCACTACCAGCTACTTGCTGAGCGAAATCGCGTGAATATCGTACCGGTTGTGCCGCACCGAGGTGTCATCCTTGACAGGAACGGGGTTACGCTCGCGACAAATTATGCTGCGTATACGCTGGAAATTACGCCGAGTGAAGTTGACGATCTTGATGCGGTGATCGACGAGCTATCAGCTCTTGTCAACATAACTCCCAAGGATCGCCGGCGATTCAAAAAACTCCTTGAGGAAGTGCCGGACTTTTCAAGTATCCCGATCCGGACACGCCTGAACGATGAGGAAGTCGCGCGGTTTGTCGTGAACCGGTTTCACATTCGGGGCGTTGACATCAATGCAAGGCTGTTTCGCCACTATCCGAGCGCCGAAGTTGCGTCCCATGTCGTTGGCTATATCGGGCGTATGAGTGAAAAAGATTTTTCCGGGTTGCAGGAAAAAGGTCTGGCCTACAATTACACCAAATCGGACTACCTCGGGAAAGTCGGCCTGGAGCAATATTACGAGCGGGTGTTGCGCGGCGTAACCGGCTATGAGCATGTCGAGACGGATGCAACCGGACGTTCGATACGCACCCTGCGATCTATCCTGCCGGTGTCCGGAAATAATCTGTTGCTCGCGCTTGATGCCAAGCTTCAGCAGATTGCCGAGAACGCGTTTGGAGACCATCGAGGATCGGTGGTTGCAATCGACCCGGAGACTGGCGGTGTACTGGCGTTGGTATCACGACCCGGGTTTGATCCGAATCTGTTTGTCGAGGGCATCGATCCGACCCATTGGAAAATGCTCAACGAGTCTCCGGATCATCCGCTGAATAATCGTGCTTTGCAGGGCGTATATCCGCCCGGGTCCACGTTCAAGCCTTTCATGGCTCTGGCGGGGCTCGAACTCGGAAAACGTACCCCCGAGGACAGCATCAGCGATCCAGGATATTTCGTGCTGGGCGGTTCAGGTCATGTCTTCCGCGACTGGAAGGCCGGTGGGCATGGAATCGTCAATCTGCACAAGTCCATCGTCGAGTCGTGCGATACCTACTTCTATGGGTTGGCGCAGGATTTGGGAATTGATTCGATTCACGAATTCATCGGACAGTTTGGCCTCGGCACAAAGACCGGAATCGATATTTCGGGAGAGGTGAGCGGATTGCTGCCGTCGCGGGAATGGAAACAGGCGCGTTTCGACCAGCGCTGGTTTGTCGGCGACACAATATCGATCGGTATCGGCCAGGGCTACAACCTTGTTACGCCATTGCAACTTGCGTCTGCGACTGCAATTCTTGCAAACGGGGGCCGCATCTTCAAGCCACACCTCGTTCAGCAAATCCAGAACAGTCAGACCAATGAGCTTGAAACGGTTGAACCGCACCCGGTCGGCGAGGTTCGGTTACAGCCCAGGCATCTCGATCTGGTTCGAGATGCAATGGTAGACGTTATGCGTCCGGGTGGTACCGCAGCGTGGGCTGGTTCCGGAGCCAAATATGCGTTTGCCGGCAAGACCGGAACGGCGCAAGTCATCGGTTTGAAGGGTCAGGAATACGACGAAGATCTCATCGACGCGAGACATCGGGATCATGCGTTATTTATTGCATTTGCGCCGGCCGAGGCACCGAAAATCGCACTTGCCATTATTGTGGAGAACGCCGGGCATGGTGGCACCGTCGCGGCGCCTATTGCACGCAAGATGATCGACTACTACTTGCTTGGAGTAGAGCCAAAAGCCCCGAAGCGTCGCGCGGCGAGCAGGGAGCCCGGGCGTGATTAATCTCCTGCTCGCGCGCCTCGGTCGGCACCTCGATCTTCAGCTCCTGAGCCTCGTTTCCATTCTGCTTGTGGTCGGTCTGGTAACTTTGTTCAGCGCATCCGGGGAAAGCACCGAACGGGTTGTCTCGCAAATCGCAAACATAACAATCGCGCTGACGATCATGTGGATAGCGGCAAATGTGCCGCTCAATTATCTCAGCAGCGTCGCGTTGCCGCTTTACATAGCGGGCTTGCTGTTGCTGATCGCAGTAGATCTTTTCGGGCTTTCGGTTAACGGCGCGCAACGCTGGCTGAACCTGGGCTTTACGCGTATCCAGCCATCGGAGTTGATGAAGATCGGCGTGCCAATGATGCTTGCCTGGTACTTTGATCGATACGAATCGGTCTTGCGCGTGCGCAACTTTGTGATCGCAACTTTTCTGGTCGTGATTCCGGTCATGCTCATTGCCAATCAGCCCGATTTGGGTACGGCGCTGCTGGTCGCGGCTGCCGGATTCTGTGTTCTGTTTCTTGCCGGGCTTTCGGTGAAGTTGCTGGTCGGCACTGCGCTGGTAGGTGCTGCGAGCCTTCCATTTTTATGGTCTTTCCTGCGCGACTACCAGAAGCAACGCATACTTACGTTGCTGGACCCGATGCAGGATCCATTGGGCGCGGGATATCATACAATTCAGTCGACTATTGCAATGGGGTCCGGCGGTTTGTTTGGCAAAGGCTGGTTGAACGGAACGCAGTCGCGACTGGAGTTCCTGCCCGAACGATCCACGGACTTTATTTTTGCGGTCTTCGGGGAGGAATTTGGCCTACTGGGAAATGCCGTCCTTATCATTCTATTCATGTTGTTGATTGGCCGTGGACTGGTCATTGCGGCGAACGCACCGAACATGTTCTCGCGATTGCTTGCGGGCGGGGTCACATTTACGTTCTTTACCTACGTCATCGTAAATATGGGAATGGTCGGTGGTTTGCTGCCGGTGGTAGGCGTTCCGCTGCCACTCATTTCGTATGGCGGTACGTCTCTGGTGACCCTGATGTTTGGCATTGGTCTACTGATGAGCATTCGCACGAACCGGCGACTTGTCCGAACGTGACGCCGAGATTCATCTCGATTTCCGTGACGCGCTTGGTGACGCTGGCGGCCATCATCGTACTGGGCGGGTGTGCGGATGCGCCCCCGAAATCGGGCGGTGGCTATTATCTTGATGATGGGCCGGGCACAAGCCCGCCGGCCGATATTGACAGCATCCCCGATGCCGTGCCGCGGTTGGAACCGATCAACCGCGCGACTACGCGCCCGTACACCGTTCTTGGGCGAAGCTATCGACCCTACGCGCAGCATCAGGCATATCGTGTCCGCGGCCTGGCCAGTTGGTATGGCAAACGCTACCACGGCAAGCAAACGGCCAACGGCGAGAAGTATGATATGTATGCGATGACTGCGGCGCATACGGTTTTGCCATTGCCGAGCTATGCAAGAGTGACTAATCTGAGCAATGGACGCTCCGTCGTTGTTCGCGTTAACGATCGTGGACCGTTTCACGATGAACGTATTATTGATTTGTCCTATGCAGCGGCATACAAACTCGGTTTCGTCAGTGCAGGGAGCACTATGGTCGAAGTTGAGGTCATTATTCCTGGCGATACCTCGGCGTTATCGGCGCCCGTTATCGCCGCCACCGAACCGTCGCCTCGTGCCGGCCCGCTGGATGTTGGTGAAAGCGGCATTTTTTTGCAGCTTGGCGCATTCTCGGATCGTGACAATGCCCAGGTTTTCGTTCACAGGATGCGATCGGACACTGTTTGGCTCGGAGATTCGATTCACCTGTACAAGAGTGGAAATCTGTACAAGGTGCATGCCGGACCTTACGCAAACCGCGCTGCGGCCGACCGCGATGCGGTGCGCGTTTACCAGGAACTGGGATTTACTCCCATCGTTCTGAGTAGATAAACAACATTCACTTACCTAAAGGGACAGTAATTACTATGAGAACGCTGATTTGTGGATCCATTGCCTACGACACCATCATGGTGTTTGGTGACCGGTTCAAGAACCACATCCTTCCGGACCAGATCCATATTTTGAATGTTGCTTTTCTGGTGCCTGAAATACGCCGCGAATTTGGCGGATGCGCCGGAAACATTGCTTACACAATGAAATCACTGGGCGACGACCCGCTTATCATGGCGACGGTCGGCGACGACTATCAGCCGTACGCACAGCGACTCGAAAATATGCATCTGTCCCAGGACCACGTCAGGCAGGTAAAGGACAGCTTCACTGCACAGGCGTTTATTACGACTGACCTCGACGATAACCAGATCACTGCGTTCCACCCGGGCGCAATGAGCTTCTCGCATGAGAATCATGTCGCTGACGCGAGCGATGTGGGGCTGGGAATTGTTGCGCCGGACGGTCGCGACGGGATGCTTCAACATGCACGCGAATTTTCCGAAGCGGGCATTCCCTTCGTGTTTGACCCGGGCCAGGGGTTGCCGATGTTCGGCGGCGATGAATTGATGGATTTCGTGAATCTTGCCGATTACGTTGCTGCCAATGATTACGAAGCCAAACTTCTGCAGGAACGGACCGGAAAAAGCATGACCGAGTTGGCGCGCCTGGTGAAAGCACTGGTGGTGACGAAAGGCGCAAGAGGATCTTCTATCTATACCGGCGGCAAGAGAATCGACATTCCCGTGGTGTCAGCGACGAACATCGTCGATCCAACCGGCTGTGGAGACGCTTATCGTGCCGGCTTGCTTCACGGTATTGCCAATGATCTCGACTGGGAAATGACCGGACGTCTCGCGTCCGTGCTCGGTTCAATCAAGATTGCGCAGCGCGGACCGCAGAACCACGCAATCACTCGCGAATCCGTCGCTGAGCGTTTCAAGGAAGCATATGGAACCACTTTGTGGTGATGCTGCATCTTTTCGGGGCTGAACAGCGAACTGGTGCAGACGTGCGCGATTAACTGATGGGCCTGGAGGCGTCAGCGTCGTTTTCGGTGAGGTGTGTTCGCTACGTTCGTTTTGTCCTTCAGGTTCTTTCAGGGCTGATGACCGTCGCGTTCCTGTTTCCATTTTATGGGCGCGAGCGGCGCTGGCGGGCGGTACAACGATGGTCTCACGGCATTGTCAGCATTGCCGGAATCGAGGTCGAGGTCGTCGGCGACGTACCAGAATCCGGTACAAGAGTACTCGGCGTCGTCAATCACGTATCGTGGCTTGATATCCAGGTGCTGCACTCGGTGTGGGCAGTGCGTTTTGTCGCCAAATCTGAAGTCCGCAATTGGCCTGCGATCGGCTGGTTGTCGGCACGCACCGGTACATTGTTCATAGACCGCTCGACCAGGCGGCGCTCGACGCGCATAAATCAGTCAATACATCAGGCGTTGGCCGCCGGCGACGCTGTCGCCATGTTCCCTGAAGGCACCACGACCAGCGGCGATGTACTGCTGCGTTTTCACGCTTCGCTCCTGCAACCTGCAATCGACGAAGAAGCTTTACTCGTACCTGTCGCGATTCGCTACCTGGATGCGGCTGGGCACACCGAGCGCGCCGTTGCATATGTCGACGAAATGAGCCTCATGGATTCCATCGCGGCAATTGTTAAAGTGCCGCGAATTCGTGCCAGGGTTCAGTTTCTGCCGCCAATTGAAAGCCGGGGACGGACGCGGCGTGAACTCGCAACAATTGCTCACGACAAAATCGCGGCTGCGCTCAACCTGCCGCCCGGGAACCTGTCGGACTTAGGCGGTCGATAGCGAAACATCGGTTCTATTAAAACCTTGGAGAGCGTGGACAGATTTTGACGCTTTCGACGCGCATATCGGGAATACGTATGGAGAAAGCGGTGAAATATGGACCGCTCTCCCACCGTTGCAGCCGAATCATCCTGAGTCCGACAGGCTCCTAGGGACAGTTGATCTGAAAGACTCTTCTGTCTTCCAGGCGCACAGCGCACAACTGGCGACCCCACAGGCAGCCACCATCGATTGCGAGTACGGATGGAGAAATTCTTACCCCGATGGCGGACCAGTGTCCGCAAACGACAGGCATATTCGCACTTTCCCGTTCCGGCACGTCGAACCACGGCATGTATCCGTCGGGCCAGTTTGTGGCACCTTTATTCTTGAAATCCATGCGCCCGTCGAGAGTGCACAGACGCAAACGCGTCATCGCATTAATGATGGCACGAAGTCGATCCCAGCCTTCCAGACCGTCTTCCCAGTGGTCGGGTTCGTTACCGTACATATGCCGCGCAAATTCCGGATGGCGCGGGCTTTGTAACACTTGCTCCGCTTCGGCTGCCAGTTGTTGTGCGCGTTCGATACTCCATTGCGGCAGCAGACCGGCATGCACCATTGCATACTCATCGTCCACGTGGAAGAGTTTGCGCGAGCGCAGCCAGGCGAGTAGCTCCTCGCGATCCGGGGCAGCCAGAACATCATCCAGCGTGTCGCTTTTATGAATGCGACCGAATCCGGCAGCGACTATCAGCAGATGCAAGTCGTGGTTGCCGAGAACGGTAATGGCCGAATCACCGAGATTGCGAACGAAGCGCAGTGTTTCCAGGGACTCCGGGCCACGATTCACCAGATCGCCAACCAGCCACAAGCGGTCACGCTGCGAGTTAAAACCGACAACATCAAGAATCTCACGCAGCTGTTGCAGGCACCCCTGAATATCGCCTAGCGCGTATGTTGCCATTTACGTTACCGGCTCCCAGGTTTCGTTGGTGTCAAACTCGAAGCGCCAAGCTCGAGATCGTCAACTGTTGGCTGGCCGTCCTCTTGGCAGGGGTGCAGCTCGTCTTCCCGCCAATGCCTCGATTCTTGCCAAAAACCGGTCATTTCCCAGAGCCCAGGCCTTGTTGGTCGCATCTCGAATTGCCTGGATGTCGGTCTCTGGAAGTTTCGTCCGAAACAACTGGCGATAAGCCCGTTGTCGTTCGCGATCCGAGTCTCCTAACCGCCGATAAACCGGGTGAGAAGTGAGAATCGTGTCGCGTCCCGTGCGTGCATTGCCCTCGTAGCTGGACCACGGGTAGTCCGCCGGACGGGCCACTTGCTTCAGTGTACGCACCGGATTCAATTCGATATAACGCATGCACGTCAGCAAATAATTTTTCGCGTCCAGGACGGTTGACCGATAGCGTCCACCCCACAACGCGCCGCCGCGCTGATAGTTGTTTCTGAAGTACTGGGCATAACGTCGTCCCACCGACTGCATTGTCCTTGGCGCACTGGTTTCATGTGAAGGCGTGGCCAGCAAATGCACGTGCGTTGGCATCAGTACATAGGCGTGGATTGCGAGGCCGTTCTCAGCGCTGGTGCGCTCGAGGCAATCGAGGAAGAACAGGTAATCGGGCTCGGAACCGAACACCGGAACACGATCACTACTGCGCTGGATAATGTGAAGTGGTATGCCCTTGGCAAAGAAGCGTGGCAGACGAGCCATGATGTTATGAAAGTTCCGTAGGAAGCGAAGACCGACTCATTCTAACAGATAAATCAAGTCTGACCCTATTTATTCGCCCAATGCGAGGTCTGGAATCGTATCCGCGTACGCAAGCGCATAGACTTCACGTTCAGCGACGGAGACGGTCAGGGGCCGGGGTAGACTCAGGCGGCGCAGAGATGCTGCGCCTCAATAGCCGGGCGTTCGCTTACCTGGAATTGCTGACCATGAAGTCAACTGCGGACTTGATGTCGTTGTCCGGTGTACTCATGGCGCCACCTTTTGGTGGCATCGTGTTCTTGCCCTTGATCGCGCTGGCATAGAGTACGTCGGTACCTTGTGCGATGCGTGCCTTCCAGGCGGGCTTGTCTCCTACTTTTGGTGCGCCGGCAAGTCCGGAGCCGTGACACATCAGGCACGAAGCGTTGTAAACCGATTCGCCGGCATTGGCCGTTCCTCCAACGCTGGCTGGTTCCGCGTCGCCGGTCATTTTCTCTTGTGTCGGAGTTTCTCCGGCGCTGGTCAGCTCGTCACTAACTGCGATCGGCGAGCTACCGTCGCCGGTCGTCGAGGCAACACGAACTTGTCCAACCGGCTTCAGCCTTTCGGCGATCGCGTCTTCGCCCATTTCGGGGCTGTCCGGATCGAGATTCATGCCGCCAGAAATGAATTTCATGATCAGCAACAGGGCTGCCAGGGGAACAACGACAAACATCAGTGCCATTGTTACCAGTTGTTTCTTGGTATTGATCAAGAGGGATACTCCTCAATGTGCTGGTCTACCACGAATCGTTCCTTGGAATTATCTGGAAATCCGCAAAGGGGCGAGATTATAGGTGAAATTGGCTTTGCGAAAAAGCTAAACGTAGACCAAACAAGTGTTTACGGCTATCCTATGCGCCCTTGCGCCTGTAGCTCAGATGGATAGAGTGTCGGTCTCCGAAGCCGAAGGTCGTGGGTTCGACTCCCGCCGGGCGCGCCACGTATCCAGGATTTGCGATACGCGAGTCCTTGTTTGTTCGTTGCCATGATCCAAGATTGCCGCGATTCTGCCGTTCTTCCGGTGTTGGTTTTACGCGTTAGTTGCATCCTGGCGGCGGCTTCATTGCCAATACGTCAAGCTACAAAGGATTGAAACCAATGGCACTAACGGTATATCTGTCCGGAGAGATTCACACCGACTGGAGAGAGCAGATCAAGAAGGGCGCCACCAAGAATGGTCTCAATATCGAATTCACGGCGCCGGTAACCGATCATGCCGCCAGTGATGCGGCCGGCGATCAGTTGGGTGCAGAATCCGATGGATACTGGCGCGATCACAAATCTTCCAAAGTCAACGCGATCCGTACCAAGACGCTGATTCGCGAAAGCGATGTCGTCGTGGTGCGATTTGGAGACAAATACAAACAGTGGAATGCGGCGTTTGACGCCGGCTACTGTGCGGCAATGTCGAAGCCTTACATTACGCTGCACGCCGAAGACATTATCCATCCGCTGAAGGAGGTTGATGCGATGGCAATGGCCTGGGCGCGCACGACTGATCAGGTCGTCGATATTCTCAAATACGTTGAAAAAAATTAGTCCGCAACGTTCGATAGACGTATCTGAACGACAACTGGCTGCGCATTGACCGAGCCAGTCGGCCTCGGCGCGCTTTTCGTAAGCAGTTTTCTCGCTGCGACGCTGCTTCCGGGTGGATCCGAAGTGGTGTTCAGTGGACTGCTACTCTCCGGAACGGTCGGCGCGGGGGCGGCGATTGCGGTTGCCACAATCGGCAATAGCCTGGGCGGCCTGTCAACCTACCTTCTGGGAAGGTTGCTTCCAGATCGAGCCACCGATGCCAGAGCGGTCAAATGGTTAAGTCGCTGGGGTGCACCGGCATTGTTGCTGTCGTGGACACCGTTTTTGGGAGACGCCTTGTGCATCGCCGCAGGCTGGTTGCGCATCAAACCGTTGCGTTCAGCGATATTCATCACTATCGGAAAATTCGCCCGTTACTGGGTGCTCGCAGAGATTGTAATGTGATCATGTTGCGGTGCGGTAAAATTGTCCGATCCGTGCTCGCCACATACTCAGCCCGTGGAATTTAACAAGATGATATTAAAGGTTTTTATTTAATGGAACCGTATCCTCAATTTGCTTCGGCAAGCGTGCGGCTGCGCGAGATTCCATACAACTACACATCATTCTCGGACCGGGAAATCGTTGTCCGTCTACTTGGGCAACCTGCCTGGGAGTTACTGAATGCACTGCGCTCAGAGCGTGTCACCGGGCGATCTGCGCGCATGCTCTACGAAGTCCTTGGAGATATCTGGGTCGTTGAGCGTAACCCTTATCTTCAGGATGACCTGATTGCCAATCCGCGGCGTCGCCGACTTCTGGTCGAGGCGATGCGTCACCGAATCCGGGAAATCGAAAGCCGGCGACTCACCCAGGACGAGCGGGTACTGAAACTGGTAGCGGCGGCTTCAGCTGCGATTGACGAATTTGATCGGGACTTCGATACCGTAGTTACGCTTCGACGCGGCGCCGTCAGTCGATTCTCAAGAGTGACACGAAGCGACAATATTGCGTTTGACGGCCTCGCTCGCGTGTCGCACGTGACCGACGCGACTGACTGGCGCGTTGAGTATCCGTTCGTGGTGCTTTATCCGGATCGGGAGGAAGAGGTCGCGGGTCTGGTCGCCGCCTGCATAGACCTGGGACTGACCATCATCCCGCGTGGTGGCGGGACCGGTTACACCGGTGGTGCCATTCCGCTGACGCGGTTTTCGGCGGTCATCAATACCGAGAAACTGGACAGGCTGGGAGCGGTGGAGCGAATCCGCTTGCCCGGCCTTGATTCCGATGTCGCTACGGTTGACTGTGGCGCTGGCGCAGTCACTCGCCGGGTCATGGAAGTGGCTGATGCGAGCGGGCTCGTGTTTGCAGTCGACCCCACGTCGGCCGACGCCTCGTGCATTGGCGGCAATGTCGCCATGAATGCAGGCGGCAAGAAAGCGGTTCTATGGGGCACCGCAGTGGACAATCTAGCTTCCTGGAAAATGGTAACCCCCGATGGAAACTGGTTGCTCGTCGAACGCTGTGACCACAACCTGGGAAAGATCCACGATACTAAGCTGGCGCGGTTTCGTCTGAGCCGGTTCGCCACGGATGGCAAAACGCCGCTGTCCGAGCCTGAGCTGCTGGAAATTCCTGGCCGACAGTTCCGCAAGCAAGGGCTTGGCAAGGACGTTACCGACAAACTCCTTGGCGGGTTGCCAGGTGTACAGAAAGAAGGTTGTGACGGGATCATCACGTCGGCACGTTTCATCCTGCATCGAATGCCGGAATTCGCGCGTACCATTTGCCTCGAATTCTATGGCACCGTTCCCGAAGCCGTGCCGTCAGTCGTGGAAATCAGGGACTATCTGAATAACGCCACCGGAGGTGCTGTACTTGCCGGTCTTGAACATCTGGACGAACGCTATCTTCGCGCCGTCGGTTACGCAGCCAAAGCGAAGCGCAATGGCCGACCGAAAATGGTGTTGCTTGCCGACATCGTCGGCGACGACGACGATGCAGTCGGTGTAGCTGCTTCAAACGTGGTTCGCATCGCCAACGCGCGGCACGGCGAGGGTTTTATTGCAGTCAACGCCGAGGCTCGTCGAAATTTCTGGCTCGATCGCGGACGGACCGCAGCCATCGCACGGCACACGAACGCGTTCAAGATCAATGAAGACGTTGTTATTCCGCTGGAGCGCCTGGGTGAGTATTCCGATGAAATCGAGCGCATCAATATCGAGCTGTCACTGAAGAACAAGCTTGCTTTGCTTGATGCTGTTGAGGATCTACTGGTAGGCGAGCTGCGCATCAATCCTGAAATCGAATATGAGATGGGGGCGGAACTGTTGGCAGACCGGCGCGAAGCGGCGCTCGCCATCGTTCGGGAAAGCCACGAACACTGGCAGTGGCTATCTGATCACATGGATGCGCCGCTTGCGGATTACGCTGCCTGGCTTGAAAACGCTGGCCGGCTCGCAATCGCGCCGCTAGCTGGTGAAGACGCCGGCGAACAGTCGGTGTTCCGGGCTTTGCAGAGTTACCGCCTGCGCGTGTCCTGGAAAACCGAAACGCGTGAACCACTTATGCAGTTGTTTGATGGGCGGGCGTTTGATCCGGTTCGCGCGGACATCGACTCAACCCACAAGCGCATTCTGAAAAGCCGGCTGTTTGTCGCCCTGCATATGCATGCCGGTGACGGCAATGTGCATACCAATATTCCCGTTAATTCTGACGATTACGCGATGCTGCAAGAGGCCAATCAGGCGGTGTCCAGGATTATGCAGCTGGCGCGCTCGCTCGATGGCGTAATTTCAGGGGAGCATGGCATTGGCATCACCAAACTCGATTATCTCGGTGATGATGTCGTCCGAAGTTTCGCGGAGTACAAACAGCGTGTAGACCCGGAAGGGCGTTTCAACAAAGGCAAGTTGCTCGAAGGCGCGAATCTTGATCGCGCGTACACGCCCAGCTTCAGCCTGCTGGAGCAGGAAAGCCTGATACTGGAACAAAGCGAAATCGGGAAAATTTCGGATTCGATCAAGGACTGCCTGCGTTGTGGAAAGTGCAAACCGGTCTGTTCGACGCATGTGCCGCGGGCAAACCTGTTGTACAGCCCGCGCAACAAGATTCTGTCGACATCCCTGCTTATTGAGGCATTCCTGTATGAAGAGCAGACACGCCGCGGCGTGTCGCTCAAACACTTCGACGAGTTCGGCGATGTCGCTGATCACTGCACGATGTGCCACAAATGCCTTAATCCATGTCCGGTAGATATCGACTTTGGCGATGTTTCGATTGCCATGCGAAATTTTTTGCGCAAGCACGGAAAGGCGAAATTCAATCCGGGAACGTGGTCCGCGATGCTGTTTCTAAACGCGACCGATCCGGCCACCATAAAGCTGGTGCGCGCCTTCATGATCCAGCTCGGGTACAAACTTCAGAGAAGCGCCTATCGCGTTGCAAGATCAATCGGCTTGCTGAAAAAGCAGGTCGGCCGTCCGCCTGCGACCGTGGGAAAAGCATCGATCAAGTCGCAAGTAATTCATTTCATCAACAAGCCGATGCCTGGTGGCCTTCCCAAGAAAACCGCGCGTGCGCTACTCGACGTCGAAGATCCGAATATTGTTCCGGTTATTCGCAACCCGGAGAAGACCGGCGACGACGCGGAAGCGGTGTTCTATTTTCCCGGCTGCGGTAGCGAGCGGTTATTCAGCCAGGTCGGGCTTGCGACCCAGGCGATGCTTTATGACATTGGCGCTATTACCGTACTGCCACCCGGATACCTGTGTTGTGGATATCCGCAAACGGCCGCCGGCCAACAGGATCGTGGCCAGAAAATCATCACCGACAATCGCGTGTTGTTCCATCGACTGGCCAATACACTGAATTACCTTGATATCAAGACCGTGATCGTTTCCTGCGGCACTTGCATGGATCAGCTTCAGCAATATGAATTCGAAAAGATATTCCCGGGTTGTCGTTTGCTGGATATTCACGAGTATCTTCTGGAAAAAGGTGTCCGCGTCGAGGGGGTGAAAGGCGTGCGTTACATGTACCACGATCCGTGTCATTCACCGATGAAAACCTACCAGCCGATGAAAGTTGTCAACGAACTGATAGGGACGCCGGTTGCCTTGAATGATCGGTGCTGCGGCGAATCCGGAACGCTGGCTATCTCACGGCCCGACGTGTCTACACAAGTGCGTTTTCGCAAACAGGAAGAAATGCAAAAAGGCGTGGACGCGATCCGTTCGCAGGACGGTGATGCCGATGTGCGGATTCTGACGTCATGTCCGTCCTGTCTGCAGGGCCTGGCTCGCTATCGCGACGACACCGGCGTTGACGCTGACTACATCGTTGTCGAGATGGCGAAGAACCTGCTCGGCCCCGATTGGATGGCGGATTACGTGGCACAGGCCAATAGAGGAGGCATTGAAAGGGTGTTGCTGTGACCATCTACACCGGCATCGAAGCGTATGTGGTGAGCAGGTAGGCAATGAATAGTTCAGTCGAAACGGTCGGTCCCTGCGTTCTGTGCGAAGAATCCGGCGGCGAGATCGTCTGGTCCAACGCTTTGACGCGTGTGGTGAATGTCAACGATCAGGATCATCCGGGTTTTTGTCGGGTAATCATGCAGCGACATGTTCGCGAAATGACCGATCTTTCGGACAACGAATGCGTTGCGGTTATGCGGGTTGTTCTTGCGGCAGAGCGGGCGCAACGCAAACTGCTATCGCCGCAGAAAATCAATCTTGCCAGTTTTGGAAACATGGTCGCACACTTGCATTGGCATGTGATTCCGCGCTTTGCAACGGATCCGCAGTACCCCAATCCCGTGTGGGGAAGCACAACGGGCGGGTCGGCCCAGATACTTCCCGAGAATTACTGGAACAAATTTAGCGCGGAGTTGATCGAATCTCTGGGGCCAACAGAAGTAATTTGAGACTTGCCGCTGTCGTTGTTGCGCGCGCAGGCTAACTGTCTTTTTCCTGCACAAGGTCAGCGACTGAGCTGTCGCCATTACTGGGTGGTCTTACGACTCTTGTCTCCGGAAAGGTGATGCTGAACGTGCTGCCCGAACCGGGCCGACTATCGATATCTAGTCTGGCACGGTGGCGATTCGCAATATATTTGACGATTGCGAGCCCCAGCCCGGTACCGCCTGACTCACGCGAACGGCTCTTGTCTACCCGATAAAATCGCTCTGTGAGTCTTGCCAGGTGGACGGGTTCGATTCCAATTCCAGTGTCCCTGACGACGAACGCCGGCTGCCCATCCCTGCTTTCCCAGATCAGCTCAATTGTTCCGCCATCCGGCGTATAGCGTACCGCGTTGCTCACCAGATTTGCGAACGCGCTTCGCAACTCGTCCGCACTCCCGTCCAGCCAATCGTGCGTGTTGATCTGTGCACTTATCTTGTGGCGATCATCCGATAATACTTGTGCTTCCTGAAGCAAAGACTGGATGAGTTGCGGAACGTTAACGTGTTCGTCGACCGGCGCATCTTCGGGATTCTCCAACCGCGAAAGTGTCAGAAGATCTTCTACCAGCCGATTCATGCGCACCGACTGCTCGGACATGAGTTTGAGGCTGTTGGCGAGAAACTCCGGTTCAGTTGCGGGCGCTTCGCGAAGTGTTTCAAGATACCCGTGGACCACAGTTAACGGCGTGCGCAACTCGTGCGAAACATTGGCGATGAAATCGCGACGGGTCGCTTCCAGTCGATCCAGGCGGGTGATATCGCGCCCAAGCAACAATTTCTGTGAATCCCCAAATGGGACAAGCTGAATCAGCAGCACCCGCTCGCCCTGTTCTCCGGTCAGGCGCAACGTGAGTGGATCGGATTCGTTCCGCGACCGCAGGTAAGCGGAGAACCTCGGTTGGCGCAGGATGTAGGTTATTTGGGCGCCTTGATCGCGTTCTGCGTGCAAACTGAAATAGGTTTCCGCCTTTGGATTGCACCATGCGATCTCGTTGTTGTCGTCGAGCATCACCACTGCGTCGGGAAATGCTGCGACCGCCAGTTGAAACCGGCCCAGCGCACTGGAAAGCCCGAGCTCAGATGTGCGTTGCCATTTGAGCAGTCGTTGCATGTAAGAAAACACGTATTCCCACGATCCGTTGCCTTGCGGTACGGTTTTGGAGCTGGGATCGCGCAACCAATGGAATAGAAGGGAAAGGTTGTAGATGTGGTGCAACACAAGAATCAGCAACCCACCCACAAATATGATGAGCGCGACAGTCAACCCGAATACAGGCCAGCTTACCAATGCCGCTGCGCATAGCAGGAACAGGGTTGACAGGGGGCTGCCCCACATTTGCTTCAATCCGGGGAGCCTGTCGGACTTAGGATGATTCGGCTGCAACGGTGGGAGAGCGGTCCATATTTCATCGATTTCTCCTTACATATTCCCGATATGCGCGTCGAACTCGTCAAAATCTGTCCTCGCTCTCCCATCGTTTCACTATCGAACACCTAAGTCCGACAGGCTCCTAGAGTCCCGGGCGGAAAAGGGAGTCGATTATCCCAAAAACTGACTCCTTGATGAGAATACGGGTTCTCAATGTCACCGGGTCAGCAGTTCACAGTGCAGGTCCGACCAGGATTGCGTCAGGCCGCGGACATACGGTAACCGGTTCCGCGCACTGTTTGAATCAGACTATCAAGGCGTTCGGGTTCGAGCGCTTTCCGCAGGCGGCGGATGTGTACGTCGACGGTACGCTCCTCGACGAAAACGTGGTCTCCCCACACCTGGTCAAGCAACTGGGTGCGCGAGTGAACGCGTTCCGGGTGTGTAAGCAGAAAGTGGAGTAGCCGGAACTCCGTCGGACCCAGGCAGAGGCTTTCGCCACGAGCGGTCACTCGATGGCTCGTTGGGTCGAGGCATAGTTCCCCGATGTGCACTTCGTCACTGGTCATCTGCGGCGCGCGCCGCCGCAATACGGCTTTGATCCGGGCGTTCAACTCGCGTGGGGAAAACGGCTTGGTGATGTAATCGTCGGCGCCGGTTTCCAGGCCCAGCAGCTTGTCCTCTTCCTCAGAGCGCGCGCTGAGCATGATGATCGGGATGGCTTTGGTCCTTTTGTGGCCGCGCAGGCGTTTCGCGACATCGATACCACTCGCACCAGGCAACATCCAGTCAAGCAGAATCAGATCGGGTAATGCTTCCGTGACCAGGCGCAAGGCCTGCTCGGCACTATCCGCGCAAAGCGGCCGGTGGCCTGCCTGCTTGAGGCTATGGACGATCAGATCCAGGATTGCGGGTTCGTCTTCAACAACCAGTATGGTCGCAGCCATGCAAGATTTTTTGGATTCACGTTGGAGGGATGTGTAATAGTATGAATCAATTGTTACAAGTTCGTGACATGTGCAGTGATGAACCCGATTTGCCAACGTATCGCGCTTCTGGTGCGATAAGCGAGATAGGCGAATCTACCGGTTGAACACGGAATTCTCAGAGGCTGAACGTGACAGGTCTGCAAAAAGGGGGTGTCCGCCCCACTGACATTATTCTCCACCAGCAATCGCGTCTGCTGGAGATCGCATTTGACGACGGAAAGCGCTTCAAGCTGCCGTGCGAGTTTCTTCGCGTACACTCGCCTTCGGCTGAAGTTCGCGGTCACGGTGAGGGACAGGAAGTCCTCCAGACCGGAAAGAAAGGCGTGACCATACAGGCGGTCGAGCCGGTCGGAAATTACGCCGTCAAACTAGTGTTCAGCGATAGTCACGCTACCGGTCTATACGCGTGGGACTATTTGTATTCGCTCGGTGTCGATTACGACGCGTTGTGGAAGACTTATCTCGAACGCCTTGAAAAAGCAGGTGCCAGCCGCGAGGCCTGAATCCGCATCTACCCTCCCATGAACAAGACAACGCATTTCGGTTTTGAACAAGTAGACGAAGAGCAAAAGGCAGGTAAAGTCCGCGGCGTGTTCAGCTCGGTGGCACAGCGCTACGACCTGATGAACGATCTGATGTCGGCCGGTTTGCATCGCGTATGGAAACGCTTCGCCATAGAGCTATGCGGGGTTCGCGAAGGCGCAAAGGTGCTTGATGTCGCAGGCGGCACGGGTGACCTGGCCATGCAACTGGCGAAGCGCGCCGGGGGCGAAGGTGAAGTCTGGCTCACCGATATCAACGCTGAAATGCTCGCGCGCGGACGAGACCGCTTGAATGACGCAGGCTATCCGCTGCCAGCAATACGCTGCGACGCCGAGAAACTGCCATTTGCCGACAGTTATTTTGACTGTGTCACGGTTGCGTTCGGCCTGCGCAACATGACACACAAGGATATTGCACTCCATGAGATGCTGCGTGTACTACGTCCGGGCGGGCGTTTGATGGTGCTTGAGTTCTCCCGCGTGTGGCAACCGCTCGCCCCCCTGTATGACGCCTATTCTTTCAAGGTATTGCCGGTGCTTGGCAAACTGGTCAGCAAGGATGCGGACAGCTATCGTTATCTCGCCGAATCCATTCGAGTTCATCCGTCACAGGAAGAACTCGCGTCAATGATGCGCGCGGCGGGATTTGATCGGGTTGACTATTTCAACCTGAGTGCGGGTGTCGCTGCAGTGCATCGCGGTTTAAAGAGCTGAGGGTGCGCACGTGCTGACCAGCCTGGTGTCCACGGTTGCCCAACACCTGCTCGAGCAGGCCGACTGGGCGCGCTTGAGTCTTTCCGAACATTCCGGCAAGCAGGTGCGTGTCGAATCGCCGGTGGGATCGGTTTCCGTTGAGATCACCGACGATGGAAACATTGCATCTGTCGAGCCCGTCGAGAATCCCGACCTGGTCATAACACTGACGCCCATGTCCGCGGTGCAATGGTTTACCGACCGACAGCGCGCATGGCGCGAGGCGCGCGTGGAAGGAGACAGCGAGTTGGCAGCGGCGATCGCGCATGTGGCCTCGAATCTGCGCTGGGATTTCGAGGAAGACCTGAGTCATTTCGTCGGCGACGCCGCTGCACACCGCATCGGCCAGGACGCGCGTCGACTGTCGGCCTGGCCACGAGAAGCGGCAGAATCGTCCGCTCAGGGTGTCGCCGAGTTTCTCTCCGAGGAAAGCCATTTGCTGGCAACACCACTTCAGGTGGAGTTGTTTGCAAAAGATGTCGACGATCTGCGCGATGCCGCCGAGCGCCTGGACAAGCGCATGGACAAACTGGCAGGCCTGATCAACAAGCCCTGACGAACGCACCCGATGCAGCTGTTTCGCCTCCTGAAAATCATGTTTATTTCCCTGCGTTACGGGCTTGACGATCTTGTAACCAGTCATCACCGCATGCGCTTTTTTCGCATTCGGTTGCGTTCACTTCTGTTCTGGCGATCTTTGGAACGTCCGCGTGGCGAAAGACTGCGCCTGGCCCTCGAAGCGCTTGGACCGATCTTCGTGAAGTTCGGGCAGGTGCTTTCAACCCGGCGCGATTTACTGCCCGCGGATATTGTCGACGAACTGGTTCTGCTTCAGGATCAGGTACCGCCGTTTGGGTTCGACCAGGTTCAGAAGACACTGGACCGGGCTTACGCCGATCGGGCTGACAATGTCTTCGCACACTTTGACACCGAGGCAATCGCAAGTGCATCGGTCGCGCAGGTGCATTTTGCGACACTGCACGACGGACGGGATGTCGCCGTCAAGGTGCTGCGCCCGGGCATACGGAAAATCATTGAGGGCGATGTAGCCCTGTTGCGCGTCGCCGCGGGCATGATTGAAAGGTTGTGGGCTGACGGCAAGCGACTGAGACCGCGTGAAGTCGTCGATGAGTTTCGCAAGCATCTGGACGATGAACTGGATTTAATGCGCGAAGCCGCCAACGCCAGCCAGTTGCGACGGAATTTCCCTGAATCGGACTTACTGAGTGTTCCCGAGGTATATTGGGACTATTGCGCCACCGAGGTCATGGTGATGCAGCGCATGTCAGGCACGCCCATCAACCAGATCGACAAACTGCGTGCGCAAGGTATTGACCTGAAGCACCTGTCCACCGCAGGGGTCGAGATCTTTTTCACACAAGTGTTTCGCGACGGCTTCTTTCACGCCGACATGCACCCCGGGAATATCCTTGTTAGACCCGACGGGACTTATGTAGCGCTCGATTTCGGCATCATGGGTACGCTGACCGATATCGACAAGAACTATCTCGCACAGAATTTTCTGGCGTTTTTTCGGCGCGACTATCGCCGGGTTGCGCAGTCCCATGTCGACGCCGGTTGGGTTCCGGCAGATACGCGGGTTGATGAATTCGAGTCAGCCATACGAGCGGTTTGCGAACCCATATTTGACAGACCGCTCAGGGAGATATCGTTCGGCAAGCTATTGTTAAGACTGTTTCAAACGTCGCGTCGTTTCAATGTCGAAATCCAGCCGCAACTGGTGTTGCTTCAGAAAACCCTCCTGAACATAGAGGGTCTCGGGCGCGAACTCGACCCGGACCTCGATCTTTGGAAAACAGCCAAGCCTTACCTGGAGCGGTGGATGTCAGAGCAGCTTGGACTGCGCGCGATGGTCGATAACGTTCGCCGGGAAATGCCGTTCTGGTCGAACACCATGCCGCAGTTGCCTCGGCTGCTGCATTCTTATTTGTCCAGAGAAAGTGCGTCTGAGGACATGCGCGCCGAACTCGAATTCCTGCATGGAAGGATCGGTCGTATAAACGTCTGGCTGACTGGGATTTGCGTTTTCCTGGTAATGGCGACGGCGTTTCTGTTTTTCCTTCTGTTGCGCTGACGCGACACCGGCCGGCAACTGTCGCCTTCCCAAAATTTGTAATCAAAGCGTCATACAAGGTTGTCACAATCCCGACCGTCCAAGCACGGCAGTTTTGCGTCGTGCACTGGTATGCGCTGGAATTGTACCCAGCGTGGCCGCAAATTTCGTATATATATCAGGAGATATCAATGCAAGTCCCGCTAGATGGGAAGATCAAGCACTGTGTCCTTGCTGCTTCAATTGCTGCGATTTTCGGCGGTGCGACTGTCCCGGCGTTTGCAGATATGGAAGGGCTGATCGACAAGCTGCACGAAAAAGGCGTGCTCAGCGACGAGGAATACGAGGAAATGAGTGCCGAGGCACGTAGCGAGCGCGAAGAACAGGAAGCCGCCGAGGCAAAAACAATTGAATCTGTCAGTACGCGAGGCAGCTACAAGGAAGGTTTCGCCTGGGACAGTTCGGATGGCGAGGAATCGATTCAGATTGCCGGTCGAATACAGTTCGACTATCGCGATTTCGACAACAATGCCACGGCAAATACATTCGACATCCGCCGTGCCTATCTCGGCATAAAAGGCAGGCTTGGCAACTGGACCTACGAACTGACGCAGGACTTTGCAAATAGTCGGCTCGAATATGGTTTCCTCGACTACAACTTCGGTGATTCCTTCCGGGTGCGCGGTGGCGCCTTCAAGTTCGCGTTCGGGTTCGAACAATTGACCAGCTCGCGTTTTACCGACTTTCAGGAGCGGTCGCTGGTAGATGCCTGGGTGCCAGGAAAAGACATTGGCGCTATGATTTACGGAGCGCCTGCTGGAAACAAGGTCTGGTCATATGGGTTGGGCGTGGCAAACGGTGAGGGTAAGAACACAAATGAAAACGATGCGGCAGTCGACGAAAAAGATGTTATCGGCCGCGTCGCGGTGAACTTCGCGCCACTGATGAAATGGGAGAATGGTGTTTTGCATACGGGATTCAACTATTCCAACGGCATCATTCCCAACGCGAGTCCCGGCAACAACCGAACGGAAGGCAGGGGGCAGACGTTCTTCACGGCGACGGCTCCCGTCAATGGGAGCGAGATGGATCGCACCCGTACCGCCTTCGAGGGTGTTGTGGCTTTCGGTCCGGTCAAACTGCAAACGGAATTCCTTACCGCCAACTTCGAGGCGGATGGTGGTTATAACAGGGACATTAACGTATCTTATGTAGCGGCGAACTGGTTGATTACCGGCGAGACTTACCCTTCGATTTACACGTCCGGCGGGATGAGGCGGATCAAGCCGAACAGTCCGGTCCGGAGCGGTGGCAAGGGCGCCTGGGAACTCGGTGTTCGTTTCAGTCAGCTCGATGCGGGTGATTACCTGAATACGCCTACCTCGACCAACAGGGCAGATGCTGTAACGATCGGCCTGAAGTGGATACCGGATCCGTTGGTCCGGATCATCTTCAACTATGTGGATACCAGTTACAGCACACCGATTCTTGCTGACGGTGTACCGGTCAACGGTGAGAAAGCAATCAACTTGCGCGCGCAGCTTGACTTCTGATCTTGTGAATATTGCAGGGAAGGCTATCTTCCTCGTTTGAATCGACCCCGGGAAAACCGCGAGTGCTCGCGACCCCTGCGACATTCGCGCTTTCGTTTGCGTTGATCGCGAAGCGTCAATCGGCTCGCTGGTAGGCCAGTCGCAATGCCTCGAGAAAGCGCTCGGTCTCGCTATCCGGAAGGAAATCAATTCCCGCTGCGCCTTCGCGACCGCCGCCTGATTTGAAGGCGCGAGCAAGGTCTGCGGCCCCTTTCGGATTTGCCAGCGGTGCGCGAATGCTGACAAGGTGGCCACCTGCGCGGGCGACCAGCACAGCGTGCGCGCGTAGCGGATCGCGCTGCGCAAGGCTGTTGGCGTACGCGCCCACTACTCTTCGACTCCAGCTCGCTTCAGGTAGCACGGCATACGCGCTACCGCTTCCAGTTGGCGTAACGGCAATCGAACGAGTGCATTGCAAGTCACTGTGCATGCGTTGTTGCAGTGACTCGAAAACGTCACATTCCCGAACAAATTCGCGAGGATCGCTGAAAGGCTTGATAAGAGCGAACAGTTCAGCCGGCGGGTATAACAGATCGTCGATTGATTCACCGTAGGCGTTGTAGTTCAGGCACACGCCAAGTTCGCGCAACGATTCCGTATCGGTATACTCCATACCAAGCGTTGCGGCTGCGTCCCGAGCGGGTTTGTCCAGATTGTCGCCAAAAGCAGCGACGATTGCCCATGCGCGAAAACGTCCGTTCAGGTGTCGGTCGACGATCAGGCTGCTGCACACTTGCGGATCGGTATCGATATGCGAGGTGAAAGCGGCGTGAACCGGAATTTCGCCGGGATAATGATGATCGAACCAGCTTACCCGTGCTCCGGTTTGCAGAGCGCGAAGCAGCGCTTGCCGATTCGCATCGAGCGAAACGTCGAGGACTACGATCTCATCGCCAGGCTGTGCATCGACTTGCTCGAGCAGCTTTATGTCCCGCTTGACGCCGGTAACAAGAGTGGAATCGCAAGGCGAAGCCAGACGCAGTTGCAGCAGTGCGCACAGGCCATCTGCATCACCATTGAAGACGTCGTAAGATTTTGCCAACGGCTACTCCTTGTTTACAGCTTTGTGGGCAGACCGAACATCCATTTTGAGGCAACAGATATATTTCGAACAGCGACATGAGCACGACGGCGCGACATATTCAGAGCGAACCTTTCGCCCGAAGCTCCAAACTGGTTGGCTACCTGACGGTAACTTACCTCGTGTTGGTGATCTACACCAGCCTGCACCCATTCTCTCAATGGCGTGCGCCGGCACAGGAAGTTCGCGTATTTTTAACCGCCCCGTGGCCTGCGTATTTTACGTGGACCGATCTCGCTCTGAACGTGCTGGCTTATGTACCGGTCGGAGCACTACTTACCCTGGTGTTGATGTCATTTTTTCGAGCGAGGGCAGCCGCTCTTTATGCCGGGGTGTTGGCAATTTGTCTGAGCCTGTCGATCGAAGTGGCACAGGTTTTTCTGCCTGGACGTATTCCGGCGAATGTCGATCTGTTGTGCAACGCGATCGGAGCGTTCATCGGCGCAGGGCTGTCCTGTCTGGTGACCGGCCGCACCCTGCTCTCCGGAAAACTGTATAGCCTGCGTGAACGCATGTTTCACGCAGGCGCTGCGGTCGACATCTGTTTTCTGCTGCTTGCTCTTTGGTTGGCGACGCAGTTCAATGCTGAAATCCGGCTGTTCGGCAACGGAGATATTCGCCATCTGCTACCGGGCGTCACAGGCGTCGGTTACAGTCCTCGCGCATACGTGCTGATTGAAGCGGGTATTACTGGTTTGAATCTCTGCGGCGTCGCACTAATGCTCACGACGATTTCGCGTTCGGCACGCGGCGCGGCAGCATCCGTTGTGGTACTCGTGCTGTGTGCAGTTGTATTGAAAACTCTGGCGTCAAACGTTTTGTTTGTATCCGGTAGTTCGGCACTGTGGATTACGCCGGCGGCGCAATTGGGAATTCTGTTCGGTGGCATCCTGTGGGCAGTGTTGATTGGCGCGCCCCGCGCGGTGCAAATCGCGAGCGCGACCACCTTCATTGCGTTGGGCATGGCGCTGGTCAATGCTGCACCGGAGAATCCATACCTCGACGCAACCCTGCGCGTCTGGCAGCATGGCCACTACGCCAGTTTGAATGATCTGACCCAGTTTCTGTCGGGAACCTGGCCATTTGCAGCGATCGCTTTCCTGACTTATGCAGGCTATCGTCTTCGCTGAAAAGGGCTCTCTGGGCACTGGTATCCGCGTCGGACAGTCTGTTTGCTCAGGCATTGTGGTACACGGCGCTCCGCTATAATTGTTACACCGCACCTTCGAGGCGTTACCTGTTGAGTTATTTCAAACATCATGTCTTCTTCTGTTGCAATCAGCGCGACGATGGTCGCCCTAGCTGTAACGACCATGGTTCGCAGGCGATACGTGATTATGCAAAAGCACGCATCAAGGAACTCAAGATTTCCGGGAAAGGAAGCATCCGGGTCAATCAGGCTGGCTGTCTCGATCGTTGCGATGAAGGGCCGACCATCGTCGTATACCCGGAAGGCGTTTGGTATACCTATGTCGATCAGCACGATGTTGACGAAATCATTGACAAGCACCTTGTCAACGGTCAAATCGTAGAGCGCTTGCGCATTTGAAAGCACGAATCAACGAGCGTTTTGAAGTTGACGGTCCGGCCGGCCGGATCGAGGCTGTGATCACCGATCCAGGCGAAAGCCGCAGGGGCTATGCACTTATTGCCCACCCCCATCCACTCCATGGTGGAACTCTGGATAACAAAGTCGTGCAAACGCTTGCCAAGACATTTCATACGCTTGGTTTCGCCGCAGTGCGTTTCAATTTCAGGGGTGTTGGTGGGAGCGATGGTGTATTTGATGACGGCCGTGGCGAGCTTGAGGATCTGCTTGCGGTTGAACGCTTTGCAAAAGAACGTTTCGGAAATATCGAAACAGTGCTGGCGGGTTTTTCTTTCGGCAGTTTTGTTGCAGCATCAGCAGCCGAACAATTTGATGCGCGCTACCTGGTTCTGATTGCCCCGGCAGTTGGTCGATTTCCTTTGGGCACCGTGCCCAAGGATACGCTTGTGATTCACGGCGAAGAAGACGATGTCGTTCCGTTAAGCGATGTGTTTGACTGGGCGCGTCCCCAGCAGGTTCCGGTAGTGGTTTTTCCGGGTACGGGGCATTTCTTTCACGGTGTTTTGATTGAACTGCAAAATCTGGTCACCAGATTCTGCAGCAAGTGAACGATGTCAATGCTTGAGGTCAAGGACCTGCGCAAGTCGTACGCTGACATCGAGGTTTTGCGTGGCGTCAGTCTGTCGCTTGCCCGAGGCGAATGCTATGGATTGCTGGGCCCCAACGGTGCCGGCAAGACCACTACGCTGCGCGCTTGTCTCGGTCTGGTAGAGCCCGATTCGGGAACGATCTCCGTACTCGGCTTGCCGGTACCGAAATCAGCCCGGGAAGCGCGAATCAGGCTCGGCGTCGTTTCACAGACAGACAATCTCGATCCGGACTTCACCGTCGTCGAGAACCTGATGGTTTACGGTCGTTATTTCGGGATTCCGGAGCGGACGTTGCGCGAGCGAATTCCGCAGTTGCTGGATTTCTCCGAACTGTCGGCGCGTGCTGATTCCAGAATGCGGGAACTGTCAGGCGGTATGCAACGCCGGCTGACGCTTGCACGCGCGTTGATCAACGATCCCGATCTTGTGTTTCTTGACGAACCTACTACGGGACTCGATCCGCAAGCTCGACATGTGATCTGGGATCGCATGAAACAATTGCTCGCCAAAGGTAAAACCATTCTGTTGACGACGCATTTTATGGATGAGGCCGAACGACTGTGTACCCGGTTGTCGATCATGGACAGCGGCCGCATCATTTCAACCGGCACACCGCGGGAACTCATCGCCCGCCATATTGAGCCGGAAGTAGTGGAAGTTTATGGTGAGGGGCTGGAACAGTGGGTCAATACGCACGCATCGCTCGCCGATCGCACAGAGAGAACCGGCGATACGGTTTTTTGCTATCTGAGCCATGCCGAACCGTTAATCACGACGCTTGAGAGCAGGCCTTCGCTGCGATATTTGCACCGGCGCGCAAACCTGGAAGATGTTTTTCTCAAACTTACCGGGCGCGATTTGCGGGACTGAGCAATGTTTTTCAACAGGCAAGGACAATGCGGCTGCGGGTGCACGCGCCGACTGTCCAGGGGGAAAAGTGCAGACTAAGATTTTCAGGCCACCTCAGTTCAGTCTGCGCTTTATTAGCATATGGCGTCGTAATTTTCTCGTATGGCGCAAATTCGCTGTCCCGTCGATGCTGGGCAACCTTGCTGATCCGGCGCTGTACATGCTTGGGCTGGGCTACGGACTGGGTCGACTGGTCGGCGAAGTCGATGGGATGCCGTACATCAGTTTTATTGCGGCCGGTACGGTCTGCTATGGCACAATGAATTCGGCGACTTTTGAAACGCTGTACTCGGCATTCTCACGCATGCATGTGCAACGCACGTGGGATGCTATTCTGAATACGCCGACCACGCTTGACGATGTCATCATCGCAGAGACGTTTTGGGCGGCGAGCAAGAGTCTGCTTTCCGGAATTGCGATACTTCTGGTGATCAGTTTGATCGGCCTTGCCAATACGTTTCTAGTTCTGTGGCTAGTGCCGCTGGCGTTTCTCGTCGGACTGACGTTCGCGTCGCTTGGTCTGGTCATGAACGCGCTATCGCCAAATTACGATTTCTTCCTCTACTACTTCACGCTTGTGATCACACCGATGGTGCTGCTATGTGGCGTGTTTTTTCCGGCTGCCCAGCTACCGGACGCGCTCCAGGCGGTGTCGTCTGTTCTGCCGCTGACGCACGCTGTCCAGATTGCCAGGCCTCTTGTCAACGGCGTGGTTCCCGACCACCTGTTAACGCACATACTGGTGCTGATTGCTTATGGCGCAGTGGCTTTCTACATCGCGCTGGTGCTATCGCGCCGTCGTCTGCTGCAATGACGAGCCGACTATGCTGACTGTTAAATCGCTGCATATCATATTCATGGTGACCTGGTTCGCGGGGTTGTTCTACCTGCCGAGGTTGTTTGTTTATCATGCATTGACGCATGATCGCGAAGGCAATTATGGCGAGGGCAATTACCGCGAAAGTAATGATCGCTTCAAGGTGATGGAGCGAAAACTGTTCTACGGGATCATGACGCCGGGCGCGGTTCTAACGATCGCGACAGGACTGTGGCTGTGGATTGGTTGGGGATTCAGTGGTGGTTGGCTACATGCCAAATTGCTGTTTGTCGCGATATTGATCATCTATCATATTTGGTGCGGCAAGTTGCTGGCAGATTTTCGCGAAGAACGGAACTGCCACAGTCATGTCTGGTATCGCTGGTTCAACGAATTTCCCGTTGTGATTCTTGTCGCTGTCGTGTTCCTCGTCGTGATGAAACCGTTTTGATCCATGCGCTACATTGCAATAGCGTGTATGGCGACATGGTTTGCACTTGCGCATGCCGACGAAGTTGCTACCTCGCGCATACTGGTGCAGACCTCATTCGTTGCAGGCTTTCAGCATCATGACGGCAAGCGCCTTTTTTCCAACATGCACGTTGGCGATGCTCTGAGCCTGGTGCGTGAAACGCACAACGCCCATGATGCGAACGCGATTCGCGTCGAATGGCAAGGCAATATTATTGGCTATGTTCCGCGCAACGAGAACGAAACACTTGCGCGCCAAATTGACTTCGGTAATCGTCTTCACGGGCGCATCGCGCGCCTGAGCAGGCATCGCGATCCAAACAGGCGCGTCGAGATGGAAATCTATGCGCCTCTGTGAAGCTCGTATCCGGGTTCTTGCTGCACTGGAAGCGCACGACGGCTGGTGCGTCAGCGTCGAATTGAGATGAATCGGTGGATCGATGAATCAGTGCCGCGAAGGACGACGGCCAGACAAATCAGTTCTGCGATAAATGCTTAGACGATATTGAGGTGATCGAGGCCGCTGGTCATATCTCTGTCTTGCGCCTCTGCACCGTTTAGCTTGATCTGCAGGCGCAGCTCATTCATCGAGTCCGCGTTGCGTATCGCGTCTTCGTAGCTGATCTGTCCCGATTCATATAGTTCGAACAGCGCCTGGTCGAAGGTCTGCATCCCAAGGTCGGTTGACTTGGCCATGATTCCCTTGATTTCATGCACATCGCCTTTAAATATCAGATCCGAGATCAATGGCGTATTGAGCAGGATTTCGATCGCGGCAGCCCGCCCGCTTTTGCCTTTGGTGGGAATGAGGCGCTGCGAAATCAGTCCCTTGAGGTTCAATGACAGATCCATCAGCAACTGCGACCGGCGTTCTTCAGGGAAGAAGTTAATAATCCGGTCGAGGGCCTGATTAGCGCTGTTTGCGTGAAGTGTCCCCATGCATAAGTGACCGGTCTCGGCGAACGCGATTGCGTGGTCCATCGTCTCGCGATCGCGAATCTCGCCTATGAGAATCACGTCCGGAGCCTGACGCAGCGTGTTCTTGAGCGCGGCTTCCCAGGACTCGGTATCGACGCCGACTTCGCGTTGCGTGATCAGGCAGTTTTTGTGATCGTGGACGTACTCGATCGGGTCTTCGATTGTGACGATGTGGCCGTAACTGTTTTCATTGCGATAGCCGAGCATGGCTGCCAGCGTGGTCGACTTTCCGGAACCGGTCGCGCCGACAACAATGACCAGTCCACGCTTGGTCATTACGACATCCTTGAGAACCGACGGCAGATTGAGATCGTCCATATTCGGAATCGCGGTCGTGATGGTACGTAGAACCAGCCCTACTCGTGCTTGCTGTACGAACGCATTGACACGAAAGCGCCCAATTCCCGGTGGATTGACCGCAAAGTTGCACTCGCTTGACGCCTCGAATTCTTGCGCCTGCTTGTCATTCATCAGGGCTCGGGCGAGTTCCTGAGTGTGCTGGGGTGTCAGACTTTGATTCGACACCGGCGTCATTTTTCCGTCGAGTTTGAACGCAGGTGGAAATCCTGCGGTAATGAACAGATCCGAAGCCTTTTTCGCGATCATTGCCCGCAGCAGGTCATGGATAAACTTAACTGCCTGATCTCGTTCCATAAATGTTTTCGGGGATTCCTTGGCCTACGCGAGACCGGGCTAGTTGAAGTTGTCTTTGTTGGCTGCTTTCGTTCTTGCCTCGTCCTTGCCGATCACATTGCGCTTGAGCAGATCAGCGAGATTCTGGTCGAGTGTTTGCATGCCGAGACTTCCGCCCGTCTGGATGGATGAGTACATCTGGGCCACTTTGGCTTCACGAATCAGGTTACGAATTGCCGGAGTACCGACCATGATTTCGTGTGCTGCGACTCTCCCGTTCCCATCCTTGGTTTTGCACAAGGTTTGTGAAATAACTGCGCGCAGACTTTCCGAGAGCATCGCCCTGATCATTTCTTTTTCTGCTGCCGGGAATACGTCGATTACCCGGTCGACCGTCTTTGCGGCAGAACTGGTATGAAGGGTCCCGAATACCAGGTGACCCGTTTCCGCGGCAGTCATGGCCAGGCGGATCGTTTCCAGGTCACGCATCTCGCCCACCAGAATGATGTCAGGATCTTCGCGAAGCGCCGAGCGCAGCGCGTTATTAAACGACAAAGTGTGCGGGCCGACTTCGCGCTGGTTGACGAGGGATTTCTTACTCTCGTGGACGAATTCGATCGGATCCTCAACAGTAAGAATGTGGCCGAAGTCGTTTTCGTTGATATGGTCGACCATTGCGGCCAACGTCGTCGATTTTCCGGATCCGGTTGGTCCTGTCACTAACACCATGCCTCGTGGTGTTTCGCAAATTTCCTTGAATATGGGGGGGCATTTCAATTCCTCCATGGTCAGGACCTTGGACGGAATCGTCCGCATGACAGCGCCCGCGCCGCGTTGCTGCACGAAGGCATTGACGCGAAAACGGGCGAGATTCGGGATCGCGAAGGAAAAGTCGCATTCCAGATTCTCTTCGTAGAATTTGCGTTGGCCGTCATTCATGATGTCGTACACCATCGCATGAACGTCTTTGTGTTCCATGGGTGGAAGATTGATGCGTCTTACGTCACCATGGACGCGAATCATTGGAGGCAACCCTGCAGAGAGGTGCAGGTCAGATGCGCTGTTCTTCACTGAGAATGCAAGCAGTTCGGCAATGTCCATCTTTATTCAGTCCGTATTGCGGAAGATAAGACCCAAGCAAGGAACGTGGGAGCGATGAGAAAAATCAAAAAAAACATTGTACATTGTATATTTAGCGGCGATAGTGCAAGTGAATTATGATGGATGTTGCTTCCCGGTTGCAAGTTGTTCAGGGCCGTATCCGGACCGCCGCAGAAGCGGCGCAGCGGCGCCCTGAAGCTGTACGGCTCATTGCCGTCAGCAAGACGTTCCCTGCTCAAGCGATCCGTGAAGCGCGCCTCGCGGGCCAGAACACTTTCGGAGAAAATTATCTTCAGGAAGCCCGGAGCAAGATTGAGGCCCTGCAGGATTTGCCGCTGGAATGGCATTTCCTTGGTCCGATTCAGAGCAACAAGACCCGCTTGATAGCGCAGCGCTTCTCGTGGGTCCACTCGGTAGATAGCCTCAAACATGCTCAGCGACTTTCTGATGCACGGCCAAACGACCTGCCGCCATTGCAAATTTGCATACAGGTCAATGTCAGCGGGGAAGTGACGAAAAGTGGCTGTGATCCGGATCGGCTTGATGATTTGGCTGTAGCTGTCTACGGGCTTCCACGTTTGCGCTTGCGCGGTCTGATGGCGTTACCGGAGCACAGCGACGACATTGAAGTGCAGCGGCAGTCATTCGCGCAGTTGCGACGAATGAAAGATCAGATAGTCGCGGCAGGACTTGAGCTTGACACATTGTCCATGGGAATGAGCGACGATCTCGAGGCGGCAATTGCAGAAGGTTCGACCATGGTGCGGGTGGGGCGGGCAATATTCGGCCCGCGCCAGGGGCGTTGACTGGCGCAAGACAATCGCCTTTCGGCCAGAAGGTACGAGTAGACGGAACTGTTCCCTGGCGCGGGTGCTCGACGCGACAGCGTGCCGGAAGCTACACTCCCTCGGTCAGCAATTTTTCCAGAAATTTCGAAGCCAATGAAGTTAACCCATATTGAGAATGATATAGACCTGTGCTACCGGAAGGTCGGTGGAGGGGCGCATGGTAGTGAAAACTTCTTGCGACGGCGCTATTGCCAGCGACTGACGCAAAGCAGGATTTCGTGAGCATTGTTTTCATAGGGGGCGGCAACATGGCCCTGGCTCTGGTCGGAGGCATGTTGCAGCAAGGCGTAGCGAAGACAGATGTCCAGGTTGTTGACGTTTCAGCGCAGGCGCGAGCCCGATTCGCTGCGATGGAGATCGCCTCGTACGAAACGTGGGATGGGCAGCAGAACGCTGACGCGGTTGTATTCGCGGTGAAACCCCAGCAACTGAAAAGTGCTGTGCTGTCCTTGAAGCCACAACTCGCATCTTCTCTGCTCATCAGTATTGCGGCTGGAGTGCGATCTTCCGATATTTCGCATTGGCTCGGCGAACATACGCGCATCGTGCGGGTCATGCCGAATACGCCGGCGCTGATCGGTGCGGGTGTATCAGGCATGTACGCAACCAATGGTGTTGGCGATGCCGACCGCAAGATAGCGGAGAAGATTCTTGGAGCTGCGGGCAAGTACATCTGGTTTGACGACGAAAACCATCTGGATGCGGTAACCGCAGTCTCGGGTAGTGGCCCGGCCTACGTGTTTTATTTCATTGAGGCGTTGGAAGAGGCGGCAATTGCGCTTGGTCTTGATGAAACAGTAGCGCGAACGCTAGCCGTCGAAACGTTTCTGGGGGCGTCGCGGCTTGCAGAACAGAGTCAGGACTCGCCTGCCGTGCTGCGTGCAAAAGTGACTTCCAAGGGCGGTACAACGCAGAGCGCGCTCGAGTTCATGGAGTCCATGGATGTAAAGTCGCGTGTAATTGAAGGCGTGAAACAAGCAGCGCAGCGTGCACGTGAGCTTGGTCAAGAATTCGGTAACAACTGAGGGATAGTTTGTAGATATGAACCAGGCGATGGCATTCCTGCTTGAAACGTTTCTGGGCCTGTTTTCGCTTGGCCTTTTGTTGCGGTTTTTCCTTCAGGCCGTACGGGCACCTGCACGCAATCCAATTTCGAATTTTGTCACGGCGTTGACCGATTTTGGCGTTCGGCCTGCACGAAGAGTCATTCCCGGTCTGTGGGGATACGACCTGTCGAGTTTGGTACTCGCCTGGGCAGTGCAATTCGTGCTCGTAGGTTCAGTGCTGGTCATAAAGGATTATCAATTTACCGGTCCAATCGGAACCGCCCTGGTGGGAATCATTGGCCTGTCTGCTGTTAACTTGCTGAAACTGACGATCTACATCGTGCTCATTGCGACGATCGTTCAGGCAGTTCTTTCATGGATTAATCCGTACAGTCCGGCGGCGCCGATTCTGAATGCGATGACAAGGCCGTTCTTGCGGGTATTCCAGCGCCGCCTGCCGCCCATCGGTGGTGTCGACCTATCCCCGCTGTTCGTTCTGGTCGTATGTCAAATTTTGCTCATGTGGCCGGTCTTGTATTTGAGCGCGCTGTTTGCGCAAATGCTTTAGCGGAGAGCTCCACCTTTGGTGGCACCGGATTGACAGACTGCTAGCCTGCAGCAATATCGTGCCTCTGCCGTAGCGTTGACGTTGCGGCCAGTGAGTGCAGATCAATTGACGCGCAATGGCATTCCCGTCCCATTGGAATATGCCCCTCGTGAGGGACTGTTGTAGAGGAATAGTCTGTCTTCCAAACGGATGTTCGCAGGCTCAGGCTCCATCTGTAGTCCGAAGCAATAATTACGGCTGGCGGTCACCCGACATGACGCATCGACAGTTTGCGTGAGTGATTGTGGCGGACACTAAATGCTGGTCGGACGTATGTCGCACGAAATTTGCTGACTCTATCTGGGCGTTTGGGACAAGCGTGTTTTCGCTACCCAACCGAGAATAAGAATACGTACTTCCCATTGATTTGGTTATGGAAATTATTGCGTTTGCTATCGCGAGGGGTATCAATTGCCAAGGCCTAGAAAGTCGTCGAAAGTACGTACATGCCGAAAAGCGGTCGAGGTCGTTGGTAAGGATCAGCACGCAGACGGCGAAATCGGCCTGCATATGAATCCATGACAACAGAGCTTGAAACCCAAATTGCAAAGTACCAGAAGTGGCGTGAGAAATTGCGCGCGACTCTTGAGGCGTATCAGGCTTGGCTGGAAGGGCACGGCCATGCCGATATTCAGCGAAGTTTAAGGATCTACGATCTTGTCGAGAGTCTGAAAAGCGACCGGGTCATACTGGCTTTCCTTGGCGAATTCTCGCGCGGCAAGACTGAACTGATTAACGCGATATTTTTCTCTGGCTACAAGCAGCGTCTGTTGCCTTCGGACATTGGGCGTACAACCATGTGTCCGACGGAGATATTTCATGATCCCGACGAAGAACCCTATATTCGTCTGTTACCTATTGAAAGTCGCAAGGGTGAAGAAAGCATAGGCTCGCTAAAGGAAAAGCCGGTCGAGTGGGTACGGATCAAGCTGGAGGTCGATTCGCAGGAAGAGATGTCCAAGGCAATGTCGAGTCTGGCTGACGTAAAAATTGTCGACGTCGACGAAGCGGACAGGCTGGGTTTGCTCAACGATTCCGAGTTCGTGACGACGACGGTGATAAAGCAAAATGCCGGCAAGGTTGAAATCCCTTGCTGGCGACACGCGTTGATTAATTTCCCGCATCCATTACTGAAGAACGGTGTGGTAATTCTGGATACGCCTGGCTTGAACGCGCTCGGTACTGAGCCGGAACTGACGCTGTCAATGATTCCGAGTGCGCACGCCGTCATGTTTCTTTTGGGGCTGGATTCCGGCGTCACCAAATCCGACCTTGAAATCTGGCAGCAGTATATTCGCGATACCGTGAGCCGTCGCATCGCCGTGCTGAACAAGGTTGACCTGGCTTGGGATGAATTGAAGGATCAGAGTGAAATCGATGCGAGCGTTGAGCGCCAGCTTCAGGAGACTGCAACGACGCTTGAGCTTTCTCGCGAGCATGTAATCGCCCTGTCTGCTCAAAAGGCGCTGATCGCCCGCATACGCGGTGACGCAGAATTGCTCGCCAAAAGCGGTATCGAAACGTTTGAGCGCATGATTGCGGACGAGATCATTCCGGCCAAGCAACAGATTCTGCGCGCAGCGGTCGCGCGCGAAGTTGGCGGCATGCTGGAAGCGTCGTTGGCATCAGTCAAATCGCAATTTGAAGCTTCGACAAACGAACTCAAGGACATGTCAAATCTAGGCGACAAAAATCGTGATTTGGCCAAGAAGTTGCTCGGAAAATTTGAGCAGGATAAAGCGCGATACGGCCGTCACATGGAAAGCTTTAACTCCTCTTATAACACCGTGATCAAGCAGGGGCAGATCCTCCTTACGACCATGGGAGACGATCGCCTGGAAGATATCGTTGACAAGAATTCACAAGCGCTTGAGAACAGCTGGACGACGGCCGGCCTGATGCGTTCGATGCAGGGGTTGTTCGAGACATTCTCAAGGCAGGCCGAGAAAGTTCTCGCGTTCTCGGCAGAAACGCGCGGTTTTGTCGAAAACGTCTATACCCAGTTTCACAAACAGTACGGATTCAAAAAGATCTCACCGCCGGATCTCAATCTGGAGCGACACATACTGCGTATGCACTCACTACAACAACGAACCGAACGATTCTGCAAGAATCCGGTAAACGTTGTAGGGCGCGAGAAACGATTTGTCATTCGTCGTTTTCATCGGGAACTGGTTGAGCAAGCGACCAAACTTTTTCGCGACGTGCGCACCGATCTTGATCACTGGCTCAAGGGCGCGCTTACGCCATTGTCGGTGCTTTTGCAAGAGCATCAGCGGCTCCTCACCCATCGTGTCGAAAGCCTCCGCAAGATCGGTGGCGACGTCAACTCGTTACACGAACGCGTTCGTTATCTCCAAAAGCAACGAACACTGCTGGGTAAACAATACGGCGACCTTAGCCGTATTCGCGATACGCTGGGTGTTGAGGCACCGACTGAGCAAGAAGAACCACCGAAAGCTGCCGCGGCCTGATACTCGCAGCTATATTCCCGATGACGCGTAGCGCGTGCGGGATCGTCAAGATAATGCACGCAACCGGTACTACATCAGAATGATGTCATACTGTTCCTGCGTGTACATTGTTTCCACCTGCAGCGAAATTGGTTTGGCGATGAATTCTTCCAGCATGGCGAGGCTCTGTGACTCTTCGTCCAGAAACATGTCGATGACCATTTGTGAAGCAAGAATCCGGAATTCGCGTGCAGCAAACTGACGTGATTCGCGCAGTAATTCTCGCAGAATCTGGTAGCAAACTGTCTGAGACGTTTTGATCTCGCCGCGGCCATGGCAAACCGGGCATGGTTCACAAAGGATGTGCGCCAGCGATTCGCGGGTGCGCTTGCGCGTCATCTCGACCAGCCCAAGCTGGCTGAAGCCATTGACGGTAACGCGGGTTCGGTCGCGGGTCAGTGCTTTCTTGAACTCGGCGAGAACCGCCTCTTGATGGTCCTCGTTGTCCATGTCGATAAAGTCGATGACGATAATTCCACCAAGATTGCGCAGCCTGAGCTGACGGGCGATGACCTGCGCCGCTTCAAGATTGGTCTTGAATATGGTGTCGTCAAAATTTCGGCCTCCGACGAACCCGCCGGTATTGACATCGACCGTGGTCAACGCTTCAGTCTGATCCATGATCAGATAGCCGCCGGACTTAAGTGAAACGCGGCGCGCAAGAGAGCGCTCGATCTCTTCTTCGACCCCGTAAAGCTCGAACAGTGGGCGGTCGCTTGCGTAGTGGTGAAGACGGTCTGCAAAACGCTGGATATAGTTTTCCGCGAATGCCTGCATCTTAAGGAAATTTTCACGCGAATCGACGAGAATCCGGTCACACTCGTCGTTAACGAAATCGCGCAGAACGCGCTGACTCAAGTCGAGATCCCGATAAAGCAGCGCTTGCGCCTTTGCGCACGATGCTTCGTCCTGGATACTTGTCCAAATCTTGCGCAGGTAATCGATATCCGCCGCCAGCTCATCGTCACTGGCGGTCTCAGCCATGGTGCGGACGATGAATCCGCCGTGCTCGTTGTCCTGCAACAGGTGCAGAAGTTTCTCCCGCAACAATGTCCGCTCGGCTTCATCTTCGATGCGCTGTGAAATGCCGATATGTGACTCTTGCGGCAAATACACCAGAAGTCTTCCAGCGATACTGATCTGCGTCGACAGACGCGCGCCCTTTGTTCCGATCGGATCCTTGATTACCTGGACCAGCAGTTTCTGCCCCTCGTGGAGTGTTTTCTCAATCGGTTTTGCACTATCCCCGTTCTGGCGATGGCCCCACAGGTCCGCGACATGAAGAAATGCCGCGCGGTCCAGACCGATTTGAACAAATGCTGACTGCATGCCGGGAAGCACCCGGCTGACCAGGCCCAGATAGATATTTCCTACCAGTCCGCGGCTCGAAGCACGTTCGACATGTAGTTCTTGCACCACACCTTGTTGAAGAACAGCGACCCGCGTTTCCTGCGGCGTGACGTTTATCAGTATTTCGCCGTTCACACTGTGCGCAAGCCAAACGACGCCAGCAGTCGGGCTGTGTCGAATATCGGCAGTCCGACTACCCCACTGTAACTTCCGGATATGTGTTCGATGAAGATGCTGCCTCTGCCCTGAATGCCATAAGCCCCGGCTTTGTCAAACGATTCGCCTGTCGCGACATAGCGTCGAATCTCGTCGTCCTCAATTGTGCGAATTCGGACTTCTGTGGTCGAAAGAGCCTCTTCGAAACGATCGTTGTACTGGACGGCGACTGCAGAATGAACGAAATGCGTGCTTCCGGAAAGTTGCTTTAGCATCGCGACCGCCTCTTCACGATCGGCCGGTTTTCCGAGAATGTCATTCCCCAGAGCGACGGTGGTGTCGGCCGCAAGCACTGGATATCGCAGCAACCTGCGTTGCTCCAATCGCGTCCAGCCGGCCTCGGCTTTCAGACGGGCAATTCTACTTGCGTATGTGCCGGGCTCTTCGTTAGGCAATGGTGTTTCATCAAAATCTGCGTCGCGCTCCGCGCCTTCGCGCAGCAACAGCATTTCGAAACTGACACCCATCTGCTTGAGGATGTCGCGACGCCTTGCGCTGCGCGATGCCAGATAGATGTGTTTCTCGAGAAAGGCCACCTGTATATCCGCCCTGTATATTCGCTCTGTTTGAAGCTGACTGTCGTTCTAATGCCTGTGGTAAGGATGTTTGCGAATGATAGACATCGCCCGGTAAATTTGTTCAGCCAGCACGACGCGTACCAGCGCATGTGGCAAGGTCATCATGGACAGCGAAACAACCAGATCGGCGGCCTTCTTCAATTCGTCATCCAGTCCGTCTGCGCCACCGATCAGAAAGCAAACGTCTTTGCCGGTTGGCATCCAGGATTCAAGCTTTTGTGCCAATTGCACAGTCGAAATTGCTTTGCCTCGTTCGTCCAATGCTACTTTTACACCGTTGGCCGGGATCGCGGCAAGAATTCGATCACGTTCGGTTGAACGCGACCGGGAAATCTGGGCGAGACTGGTCCCTTCGCGGCGAGCCGGGCGGATCTCCATCAACAGCAAGGGAAACTCTCGCGGCATGCGTCGGGCATAATCCTCAAACCCGCTGGAGATCCACGCGGGTGGTTTGTTTCCAACCGTAATGATGCGTAACTTCACGGGAGAGGCTATCTACCCGGCATGTTCAGACAGCCGCCGTTTGGTTTTCGCCGTCAGTTGGAGACCATTCGGATGCCCGCGGCTCGGGCGCTTTCCCGCCCCAAAGTTGTTCAAGATTGTAATATGTCCGAACCGTGGGCTGCATTACATGAACGATAACCTCGCCAAGATCGACAAGCACCCATTCACCGGAGCTTTCCCCTTCCACGCCAAGCACGCGGCTACCACTTGACCGAAGTTTATCCTGTACGTTGTTTGCGAACGCGCGGGTCTGCCGCGTCGATTCAGCGCTGGCGACAATGACGAAATCAAAAAGTGAACTCATGTTGCGAACATCCATAACAACAATGTCTTCAGCCTTGATATCCTCGAGCGCCTCAATAGCGGCGCGGCAAATTGCCTCAGCTTGCATCTTGCTCCTTGTATAGTTTGTGTTCCTCAATATACGCGATTACCGCATCGGGGAGGAGGTAGCGCAGACTGGCATTGCATTTGATGAGCGCGCGCAGCTCTGTGGCTGAAACGTCAAGTGCGGTCAATTCATGGGCATATATACTGCCCGCCGGTGTCGCTTTCATCGCGGCAGGGTCCGTCGCATAGCGGCGCAGGTATTGGGCGCGTAGCGCATCTGGCAATGACGAAGCCAGGTGTTCCAGGGGAAACCCGGGTCGCCTCGCAACCACGATATGGGCAAGATCGAACAACTCGGTCCATCTGTGCCAGGTCATTAATGCTACAAAAGCATCCGCTCCCAATAACAGGCACAGTGGTCGATTGCCCGAAGCAGATCGAATTTCGGAGAGCGTGTCGATCGTATAACTGGGGCCGGCGCGGCCGAGTTCGCGGCCATCGACTACAAATCGCGAATTTCCCTGAATCGCCAGGCGTGTCATTGCGAGCCGATCGGCGGACGAGGCGCCCGGTTCATTTCGATGAGGCGGTACGGCCGCCGGGATAAAGTTCACCTGATCGAGCCCGAACTCGTCAGCAACCTCCTCGGCGAGCCGCAAGTGCGCGAAGTGGATTGGATCAAAAGTGCCTCCGAAGAGGCCAATGGCGGAGGCTGGTTTCAAAGAGGACCAGGGTTCAATAGGAGCGTGCGTCTAACCATACTGCCAAAACAGATATCGCCCGAAACAGAACTGCGCCGCCGACTTGCGCAAACGGATGAGCCACTGGAAATCCGGGCTGATGCAATGGACAGTAGGTAGCTGCTTGGCGTTGCATGATCGATGGCTAGAGAAGCGCCCTGCGCATATCGCTGATTACGGCACTTAGATAGGTAATGAAGCGCGCCCCTTGTGCGCCGTCTATCACCCGGTGATCATATGACAACGATAACGGCAGCATCAATCGTGGCTGGAATGTTGTGCCGTCCCAGACCGGTTTCGTAACAGAGCGCGAAACGCCCAGTATGGCGACCTCCGGTGCATTGACGATGGGCGTGAAGTGACCTCCCCCGATTCCACCGAGGCTCGATATAGAGAACGTACCGCCTTGCATGTCAGCAGGTGAAAGTTTGCCATCGCGTGCCTTGGCGCTAAGCGTGCCCAGTTCCGCCGCAAGCTGAAGCACGCCTTTCTGATCGACGTCGCGAACGACCGGCACGACCAGCCCACCCGGAGTGTCGACGGCCACGCCGATGTGATAGTAACGCTTGATGATCAGCGCATCGCCCTCGGGTGCGAGCGATGAATTGAAATCTGGGAATTGTTTCAACGCCGCGACCACAGCTTTCATGATGAATACGAGTGGGGTGAGCTTTACCTTCAGCTTTTCCGCCTCCTTCGCCATCGATTTTCGAAACGCTTCGAGCTCGGTGATATCGGTCTCGTCGGTCTGTGTGATGTGCGGAATGTGAACCCAGTTGCGGTGCAATGCCGGACCGGAAATTTTCCTGATGCGAGACATCGCCTGCTTTTCGATGGGGCCGAATTTTTCGAAATTGACGACCGGCCATGCGGGAAGACCCAGCGCGAGTCCGGCGCCAGCGCTTGGGGCGGGTGCGCCGCCATCGCGCATTACATTCTTGACGAAACTCTGAACGTCTTCCTTCAAGATCCGGTTTTTCGGTCCGCTGCCTGTTACCTGGGCTAGATCGACACCAAGTTCGCGTGCGAAGCGACGTACGCCGGGGCTGGCGTGAGCCGCAGCCGACCCACTTCGGCCGGGCGCGGGCGTTGCAGTCTGTGGAGAAGCGGCTTTCGGAGGTTCCTCAGGTGTTGGTGGCGGCGGCGTGACTGCCACTTTTTTGTCCGGCTCACTTGCTGGAGATGCGGCTGCGACCGGCGTCGCATCATCGCTCGACTCAATACTAAGAATTACCGTCCCTTCAGAGATCTTGTCGCCAACCTTGACATTCATTTGTTTGATAGTGCCGCCGAAGGGCGCCGGCACTTCCATTGTGGCCTTGTCGGACTCAAGCGTAATCAGTGACTCCTCAGGACTGACTTTGTCGCCAGGCTTGACCAGCACTTCAATTACCGGAATGTCCTTGAAGTCGCCGATGTCGGGGACGAGTACGTCTTTCAGACTTGCCATTTCAGAATCCTTAAGTCTTTCGCTTTTCAATTTGTTGTAGCTCAATCGGCCACATCTCAATTAGCCAGGCGATTCTATGAAACTGTATCGATCAGATAGTAGTCGGATCCAGCTTCTCGGGATCGAGTTCGTATTTGCTGATTGCTTTGGCCACAGTAGCCGCGGCGATTGTTCCATCATCGGCAAGTGCCTTGAGCGCGGCAACGACGACGTAACGACGATCTACTTCAAAGAAACCGCGCAGTTTTGCACGCGTGTCGGAGCGACCGAATCCGTCGGTTCCGAGGACCACATAGCGCTCATTGATGAATGGACGAATCTGGTCGGCAAACGATTTCATGTAATCGGTGGCCGCTATGACAGGCCCTGAAGTACTGTTGAGGCATTCGCTCACGTATGCTTCGCGAGGCTTGTCTTCGGGATGCAGCATGTTCCAGCGAGCAACCTTGAGTCCGTCCCTGCGCAGTTCCGTGAAACTGGGACAACTCCAGATGTCCGCCGCAACACCAAAATCCTTCTCCAGCATTGCCTGCGCTGCGATCACTTCATTCAGTATCGTGCCGCTTCCCAGGAGCTGTACTCGCGGTACTTTCTTGCCACCCTTACCCGACGACAATTGGCTTTCGGAAAGGCGGTACATGCCTTTGACGATGCCATTTTCAGCACCTTTCGGCATCTCCGGATGCCGATAGTTTTCGTTCATTATGGTGATGTAGTAAAAAACATCTTCCTGTTCGGCGTACATGCGCCGCAGACCATCCTGGATAATGACCGCAACTTCATAGGCAAACGTCGGGTCATAGGAGATGCAGTTGGGAATTGTTGACGAGAGCAAGTGACTATGACCGTCTTCGTGCTGCAGACCCTCGCCATTCAGCGTTGTACGTCCGGCCGTACCGCCGAGCAGGAAGCCGCGGGCGCGCTGATCTCCCGCCGCCCAGGCCAGATCGCCCACTCGCTGGAAGCCGAACATCGAGTAATAGATGTAGAACGGAACCATGGACACGCCATGTGTTGAGTACGATGTGGCGGCGGCGATCCAGGACGACATTGCGCCGGCTTCGTTAATGCCTTCCTGGAGGATCTGACCATTCTTGTCCTCTTTGTAGAACATCAGCTGATCGGCGTCTTGCGGCGTGTACAGCTGTCCAACTGAAGACCAGATGCCAAGCTGTCTGAACATGCCTTCCATGCCGAATGTTCGCGACTCATCCGGAACAATAGGAACGACTCGTTTGCCGATCTTCTTGTCTTTGGTCAGTGTATTGAGAACACGCACGAACGCCATGGTCGTGGAGATTTCCCGATCACCAGAACTTTTCAGCAAGGTATCGAATGCGCTGAGCGGTGGCGGTTCGAGTGTGTCACCCTTGCGGCGTCGTGTCGGTATGTAGCCGCCGAGCGCTGAGCGCCGCTGATGCATGTATTCAAGCTCGGGCGAGCCTTCCTCAAAATTGATATACGGAATTTCGTCGAGTTTGTCGTCGGCGATGGGTAATTTGAAACGATCGCGAAACGCCTTGAGCGACGTCGTACCCATTTTTTTCTGCTGATGGGTAATGTTCTGTGCTTCACCCGCTTCGCCCATGCCGTAACCCTTGATGGTTTTGGCGAGAATCACCGTGGGCTGGCCCGTGTGTTTCATTGCCGACGCGTATGCCGCAAAAATCTTGTGCGGGTCATGTCCGCCGCGATTCAGCCGCCATATGTCATCGTCACTCAGGTTCGACACCATGTTGCGCGTTTCCGGATATTTGCCGAAAAAGTGCTCGCGAACGTAGGCGCCGTCTTTCGACTTGATAGTCTGATACTCGCCGTCGACGGTTTCTTCCATGAGTTTGAGCAGCAACCCGTCAGTGTCGCGAGCAATCAGTGGGTCCCAGTACGACCCCCAGATCAGTTTGATGACATTCCAGCCGGCGCCGCGGAAATCGGCTTCCAGTTCCTGAATGATCTTGCCATTGCCGCGTACCGGGCCATCCAGGCGTTGCAGATTGCAGTTCACCACAAAAATCAGGTTATCCAGATTCTCGCGTGCTGCGACGCCGATCGCACCCATTGATTCAGGCTCGTCGGTTTCTCCGTCGCCGAGGAAACACCACACCTTGCGGCCTTCGGTGTTTTCGATGCCGCGGTCCTGTAGATACTTCATGAAGCGCGCCTGATAGATCGCCATGATCGGTCCGAGGCCCATCGATACCGTCGGAAACTGCCAGAAATCAGGCATCAGCCACGGGTGCGGGTAGGACGACAGCCCGTCGCCATCGACTTCCTGGCGATAGTTGTCGAGTTGTTTCTCAGTGAGGCGCCCCAGCATGAAAGCGCGCGCGTACACGCCCGGCGCAGAATGTCCCTGTGCAAATACCAGGTCGCCACCATGCTCGTCGGAGGGCGCGTTCCAGAAATGGTTATATCCGACGTCGTACAGCGTAGCCGCAGATGCAAAGCTCGCGATGTGGCCACCGACATTGGTGTCCTTGTTGGCACGCAACACCATCGCCGCAGCATTCCAGCGCACGTAGGAACGAATCTGATGTTCGATTGCGTGATCACCGGGCGATTTTTCTTCTGAACCCGGCGGGATCGTGTTGACGTAGGCGGTTTTGGCGCTGTAAGGAAGATACGCGCCCGAGCGACGCGCTTTCTCGATCAGCTTCTCCAGAAGGAAATGGGCCCGTTCGGGGCCTTCATGTTCCAGGACGCTGTCGAGAGCATCCAGCCATTCCTTCGTTTCCTGTGAATCGTGGTCCGGTAGCGCTGCCATCGTCGTTACCCTTTTGTTAAGGTCTCAGGCGGCTGCTGCGCTTGTAGCGCAGTGCCGCAGAAGATTCTACCATTCGTATGCATTAAATACGCCTGAATTTCGCCTATTTAGTGGGTGCATGGCATAGATAAAATGCCCAAATTCCGGGTAATCAAATCAGGTCAGATATGAGCAGCGCGGCGTTTACGGGAGGCCTGCCCGGCGCAAAAGCTTGCGCCAGTGCTCACGATCCGCCGGATCTCTGATGCGCATCACCTGCACCGCGGTTTCGGTATCGAACGCCGGATTGATGCGTAACACCTCTTTCGCCTGCGCCTGGGCTTCGTCAACCATGCCCAACTCCATATAGGGCACGATGATGTTGGTGTTGCACCAGATGTAATCGGGAAGTGCTTCCAGGCACTTGCGATAGTGGGTGATCGCGCCGCGGTAATCGCCAAGGAAGATTCGCGCAGCACCCTTTGGATGATCGAACCATGCTGGCGGAACCGGGTCGAGTTGTGTCGCTTTATCTATTAGCTCGAGTCCGCGCTGCGGCAGCCCAGTGTAGATGAAGATGACGGAGGCAGGAGCCAGGGCTTCGGACGCCCCGGGACTAACCTCAATGGCCAGTTCCGCATTTTTCAAGGCCTCCTCGTATTCGAGTTTGCCCAGTTGCACCACGCCTAACGTGGCATACGACCCACCGGCAGTGGGGTCCAATTCAATCGCCTGCGAAAGCAAACTCGCCGCCGCATTCAGAGACTCAGCGGGTGATTCACTCCACCCGGCGACCGCCTGATCGTAATGGACCATTCCGAGCAAATACATGGCCGCTGCAAATTTCGGATCAATGTCAATCGCGTCCAGGGCAAGTTTCTGCACCCGAACGAAGTTGGCTTTGGTCATGCGGCGGTGGACACCGGTGGCTTTAAGGAAAAGATCATAAGCCTCAGGACTGTCTGTCGAGCGGCGCCAGACTCGCACCTGCTCGCCGCTCGCAAGTGCGACATCGAACTCTGTTATGACCGCTCCGATGATTTCGTCCTGCACCTCGAAAATATCCTCAAAGGAACGATCAAACCGATCGGCCCAGATATGCTCTCCCGATACGGTATCGATGAGTTGCACATTGACCCTCAGTCGTCGTTCTAGCCGCTGTATCGAACCTTCCACAACATGTGTCGCGCCCAGCGCCTTATGCACGTCGCGCACATCGACGGCGCGACCTTTGTAGGTGAAAGTCGAATTGCGGGCAATGACGCGAAGCTTCCACAGTTTCGAAAGATCGGTGATCAAGGTGTCGGTAAATCCGTCGGCGAAATATTCCTGCTCCGGGTCGCCGCTCATATTGTCGAAAGGAAGAACAGCGATAACTGGTCGCGAACCAGCGTCGGTAGTAACGGCGTCCGGACTGTTACCTTGAGTAGAGTCCCACAGCGCAATCCCGATCAACACCACTAGCGCGGCAACGAAAGCTACAACCAGCCCGGGCCGGTAAGACGCCTTCGCCCGCACGCCTTCCGCCGGCTGCGCAACCGGTTGTGAGCCGTCAAGAATGACCTTGTAGACGCTGACTGGCTCAGCAATATTCTTGACCTCATGCGCTCCCACATGGATCAAAGCAAGATCGAGCTTGTTGGCCACGTGCATATGCGCCGACGCAGAGACCATGACTCCACCCGGCTCTGCAAGGCCTTCCAGCCGGGCTGCAACGTTCACGCCGTCGCCGTAAACCGTGCCGTCTTCGCGAACAATAATGTCACCCAGATTAACCCCGATACGAAAACGCATGCGGCGATGATCGGGTAAGGGTTCATTACGTTGCGCCAGCTCGCGCTGAATTTCGACTGCGGCCTGAATAGCTTCGATGACGCTGTCAAATGTCGCCAGGACGCTGTCACCGGCAGTATCGACAATATGGCCCTGGTGTGCGGCAATGCGCTCGGAAAAAACGTCCCGACATTCGGTGAGGATACGCACGGTCGCGCGATCGTCGTCGGCCATCAGGCGCGAGTACCCGGCGACATCTGCCGCCAGGATCGCAGCAATTTTTCTGTGCCCCTCGTCGGTGCTCATTGCAATTCGCCCCCTGATCGCTACAGTAGGCTACGCGGAAACGATATGGGTGGCAAAACCGGCTATGTTGGTTGCCGGGTCTTCCTGGCGAGCAGCTACTTCCTGGAAGCCTTTTTCGGTGAGGCCTTGTCCACTGGCGGTGGCACGCGTCCCATCAAATAAAATTCGTCATTCGGGCGCATGTTGATCAGGTGTGCCATGCGGTTGGACAGTGCAAAAAAGGCGGTGATGGCACCGATGTCCCAGATGTCTTCGTCATCAAAACCGTGGGAGCGCAGACCCTCATGATCTTTGTCGCTGACGGCTTCGGGCGTTCGCGACAATTTCACGGCAAAATCAAGCATGGCTTTCTGACGGTCAGTGATATCGGCGTTGGGATGATGTATCGCGACTTGATCGGCAATTTGCGGATTCTTCGCATAAATTCGAAGTATTGCACCGTGTGCGATGACGCAATAAGAGCAGTGACTCGCAGCACTGGTCGCGACCACGATCATTTCCCGTTCCGCTTTGGAAAGCCCTGACTTTCGCAGCATCAATGCATCGTGATAAGCAATGAAGGCACGAAACTCGTCAGGACGATGCGCTAGCGTAACAAAGACGTTGGGAATGAATCCCGCTTTTTCCTGAACCGCGAGCATCGTCTCGCGAATATCCTTCGGAAGCTCTGCCAGTTCCGGCACAGGATACTTACTGATGGGTTTTGGGTTCATCGCTTTTGAGCTCCTGGGAACAACGCCTGTTACGGAAAGGACCGGGTTGCCGCCGTCAATCGAACTTGCGCAGATCGTTGATGACTTTGCCGTCGTTTGGCAGTGAATCGATCGCAACGAATTTCACCGCGCCGCGCAGTTTTGTCACTTCGCGAATGGAATCGGCAATGGCAGCGGCGAGCGTTTCATCATTTGCGTCTGATTCACACTGCAATGTCATGCGATCGTTGCTCTTTTCGTCATGATCAATCGTGAGGCGGACACGAGACACTTGTGGGTGGCGAGCGGCAACCTGGCCGATCTGTGACGGGTGAACAAACATACCTTTGACTTTGGCAGTCTGATCAGCGCGTCCCATCCAGCCCTTGATTCGCATATTGGTGCGTCCGCACGGACTGGTTCCGGCAAGAATTGCCGAAAGGTCTCCGGTGCCGAAGCGAATCAACGGATACTCGGGCACAAGAATCGTTACAACGACTTCACCCACTTCGCCCTCATCCACTGGGTCATTGGTACCCGGTCGCACGATCTCGAGAATCACACCTTCATCCGCGATCAGCCCTGCGTTCGGCTCTGATTCATAGGCGATCAAACCCAGCTCGGCCGTGCCATAACACTGGCGCACATTGATGCCTCGCGCAATCAACCCTTCGCGTACTGCCGGCAGCAGTGCTTCGCCTCCCACAAGTGCGTTCCTGATACTGGAAACATCGGCTTTCAGTTCATCCGCTTTCTCCAGCAGTATTTTCAGGAACGATGGCGTCCCGCCGTACGCGTTGGGACGAACGTCCGCGATGGTCTGTACCTGCATCTCGGTCTGCCCGATCCCTGCCGGAAATACCGCACAACCCATCGCTTGCGCGCCAAGGTCCACCATGAATCCGGCGGGTGTGAAGTGATAGGAGAATGTGTTGTGAACCACGTCGCCCGGTCGTATTCCTGCCGCCCACAAGGCGCGCCCGAATCGCCAGTAATCTCCGGTTGCGGCCTGGGGTTCATAAATAGGGCCGGGGGACGAAAAAATGCGGCCGAGGCGGCCAGCTGCGACCGTCGTCATGCCACCAAATGGTGCATCCTGTTTCTGCAACGACATCAGTTCCGATTTTCGCGTGACCGGGATTGCGGAAAGTGCTGCCCGGTTTGTGATGCTGCGTGGATCAATGTCTTTTAGCAGTGAGCCGAAAAACGGCGCGTTGTTTTTCGCGTGCGCGATATGCGTGGGCAAAGCCGAAAGCAGTGTTTTCTCACGCTGCTCAGGGTCACGGCATTCGAGATCGTCGTAATAGTCGGTCATGTTTGTTCTGTAGAAGAGGCGAGCAAATTAGCAGGCGAAAGCACCCAATTGCTGGCTAGCGATCGAGCTTCGCGATCGATTTACGCAAGCCAACGCTTGCGGCGACGGTAATGTTTGGCGTCGCGGTAACTCTTGCGTCCGGACGTCGAAATCCCCAGATAGAATTCCTTTACGTCTTCGTTGTCGGCAAGATCGGAGGACGGCCCGTCCATCACGACACGCCCGTTCTCGAGAATGTATCCGTAATCGGCGTGCCGCAGCGCGACGTTGGTGTTCTGCTCTGCCAGCAAAAAGCTGACTTTCTCTTTCTTGTTCAGGTCCTGAACAATTTCGAAAATTTCCGCAACGATTTGTGGCGCAAGTCCCATGGATGGTTCATCAAGCAAAATCATGCGTGGCCGGGCCATCAGCGCACGTCCAACCGCCGTCATTTGCTGCTCACCGCCCGACGTATAGCCGGCAAGGCTGGTGCGGCGTTGCTTCAGCCTGGGGAAGTAGGTATACACTTTTTCGAGATCCGCGGCGATTTCCTTGCGGGCGCCGCCGCGCGTAAACGCGCCGGTTAGCAGATTCTCTTCTACTGTCAGGTGCGCGAAGCAGTGACGGCCTTCCATGACCTGGACAATTCCGCGTTTCACAACCAGTGACGGGTTCAGTTGATCAATGCGCTGGTCATCAAAAACGATCGATCCCTTGGTGACGTCGCCACGTTCCGCTCCCAGAAGATTGGAAATCGCCTTGAGCGTCGTCGACTTTCCTGCACCGTTCGCACCAAGCAGCGCAACAATGCGGCCGTCTTCGACATCTAGCGATACGCCTTTAAGAACAAGAATGACGTGATCGTAGATCACTTCAATGTTCTTGACCGATAACACTATTCGTCCGGTCTGTGTGGCAGTCATGACAATCCCGTATGTACGTTGATTTCATCCGAGCGAAGGACGAAGGAAATTCTTCGCCCGGATTCAAATTGAAGCTCAGCTTTTGCAGGTTACCGGCGTGATGCCCTTGTCCTTCGCGTAGGTCGCCGCCGCTGCGTCCACCATCGGTCGCAACACGGAATTGTCCGCTTCGATCCAGTCGGAAACAAAATGCCAGTTCTTTCCATCCCACTGATGAATGCGTGCGCGTCGTGAACCTTCGTGGTCACTACACGAAACCTTGAGCGGTTGCATCATGCCTTCCAGGCCAAGCTCCTTGATGCGCTTCGCGTCGATGTCGAGATTCTCGATGCCCCAGCGGACCTGTTCGCCAGTCAGTGACTTCTTGCCGAATTTGCCCTGGGCGGTGCGAACCGCTTCGACCGACACGACTGCGTTAAGCATGCCGCGGTTGTAAAGTACATGCCCGACATCTTCCTTACGCCCCGAACCATTTCCTTTGTCATAGACGTACTTGAGAACATCTGCGTGCAGCGCGGTTTTACCCGCCGAGTGTTGCAGCGTAACCGACTGGTAACCTTTGGCGCCCGCGCCCGCGGGAGTTACGTCAGGCTCAGCACCGGCCCACCACACGCCGAACATTTTGTCGCGCGAATAGCGCACGGCGGCCGCTTCCTTGATCGCGGTTGAATTCATGATTCCCCAGCCCCATAGAAACACGTAATCGGGACGATTCTGGCGCACCTGCAACCAGGCAGATTTCTGTTCAACGCCTGGGTGGGTTACCGGGATCTTGAGAAGTTTGAACCCGTGCATTTTGGCGCGCTTCTCCAGCAGGGGAATCGGCTCCTTGCCAAAAGGGGAGTCGTGATAAATCAACGCGATTTTCTTGCCTTTGAGTTTGTTCAACCCACCGTTGAGATTGCCGACGTGCTGAACGAGGATATCCGCAGCCGTCCAGTAAGTACCGAGCAACGGAAAATTCCACGGAAACACGCTTCCATCGACAGATTCGGAGCGGCCGTAACCCATCGTAATAATTGGTATTTTGTCAGTGAATGTCTTTTCCGTAAGTGCAAACGTCACGCCCGTTGAAAGCGGATTGATCATTGAAGCGCCGGTCGGGCCCTTATCCTTCAAGCGCTCGTAGCATTCGACCCCGCGATCTGTTGCATAGCCGGTTTCGCACTCTTCAAAGGTAATCGTCACGCCGTTGATTCCCCCGTCACGCTTATTGATCATGTTGAAGTAATCAACGAATCCGTTTGCGAAGGGAATCCCGTTCGGCGCGTAAGGTCCGCTGCGATACACCAGCAACGGAAAGAACTGCTCAGCCGCAAACGCCGCGGGCACCGAGAAGAGCGTGCTGCCTGCCACGATCGCGAGTAGGACCAGTTTCAGGAATGGTTGCATATCTTTTACCTCCTAAGTGAAGCACAACACTGAATACAGCAACGCCGTATCAGATAAACAGTAACGGGCATCGACAATTCTGGGTTAAACCCGTCAATACGGAAAAGGCCAAAGCCTCAGCTTTTCCTTGCCTATTCGCCACATTCGGGCCATCCCTAGCGGTTCAACCGCCAGAAAGAATACGATCATTGCACCGAAAATCATGAATTCGATATGCGAAATCATCGCAGTTGAAACTTGAATACCGATCCAGCTTGGAAGCTGATTCAGCACTAAGGGCAGAACCGTGATAAATGCGGCTCCGAGAAACGCGCCCATGATAGAACCCAGTCCGCCGATGATAACCATGAACAGAATGCTGAACGATCGGTTGATATCGAAGGCCAACGGCTCCCATGACTCGAGGTGAACAAAGCCCCACAGCGCGCCGGCGACACCGATAAAAAAAGAGCTGACCGCAAACGCGGACAGTTTCGCGTACATCGGTCGGATGCCAATAATTTCCGCCGCAACATCCATATCACGCGTTGCCATCCAGGCACGCCCTATGCGACCGCGAACAATATTCTTTGCAATGACTGCAAACAACACCAGTATCGTCAGACACAGGAGATATTTACTGACTGGTGATGCAAACTCGAATCCGAACACGCTGATCGGTGGCACTGCGATTGATCCAGATGGCGTGTAGTTGGTGAACCAGCCTATCCGGCTGAATACCCAATCCAGAAAAAACTGTGCGGCCAGTGTTGCGACTGCAAGATAGAACCCTTTAATGCGCAGACTGGGAATACCGAAGACGATGCCGACCATTGTCGCCACACCGCCCGCGAGAATGAACGCGATTAGCGGGTTCAGTCCAGGGATGCGTATCCAGAAATTGTATGCAGCGTAGGCGCCGACGGCCATGAATGCGCCGGTACCCAGGGAAACCTGCCCGCAGTAGCCGACCAGCAAATTCAATCCCAGTGCCGCGAGCGCCAGAATAAGAAACGGAATGAAGATTGCGCGGAACAGATATTCGTTCGACAACAACGGTATTGCGACGAAGCCGATGAGTAGCCAGATCGCAATGAACACGCGATCTTGCGCGATCGGGAACACCGCCTGATCGGCGGAGTAACTGGTTTTAAACTGCCCGGCTTCGCGATAAAACATGATGGGTTAATGTTCCAGGTTCATTTTTTATAGCGCAAACACACCGTTGCCGAGAGTTGCGTTCGTGGCGCATAGCTTTATACGCGGTCAATGTGTTTTTCACCGAATAGTCCCTGAGGTCGGAACACCAGGAACAACAGCGCCAGCACATAGGCAAACCAGTTCTCAATGCCGCCTCCAATAAGCGGGCCGAGATAAATTTCTGAGATTTTTTCACCAGCGCCAATGATCAGACCACCGACGATGGCACCGACGACCGACTCGAATCCACCCAGAATAAGGACTGGCAAGGCTTTCAATGCGATCAGGGAAAGCGAGAACTGGACGCCAAGTTTTGACCCCCATACCGCGCCCGCGACCAGTGCGACCAGACCGGCAACCGACCACACCACCACCCAGATGTAGTTCAGCGGAATACCCACTGATTGTGCTGCCTGGTGATCATCTGCAACAGCACGTAAGGCGCGGCCGATCCGCGTGCGCTGAAAGAAAATCGCCAGTGTTGCAACCAGCACTCCGGCAATCAAGGTCGCAACCAGGTCTTCGCTGGACACCAGAATCCCGCCTTCAAAAACGGACTCAAGGATAAACATTGAATCTTTCGGAATACCGATATCCAGCACGTAAACATCACTACCCCACAGCGCCTGACCAAAACCATCGAGAAAATAGGCAATTCCAAGGGTTGCCATGAACAGGCTGATACCGGGCTGGTTCACCAGAGGTCTGAGCACGAGTCGCTCGATCACAATTGCCAACAGAATCATGACGACAATCGTGATTGCCAGTGCAAGCAGAATGGGCGCAAATGTCTCGCTGAGAATTTCTATCAGCCGTACAAACGTCAGCGCGGCGAACAGCACCATCGCACCCTGCGCAAAATTAAACACACCGGATGCTTTGAAAATCAGTACAAAGCCGAGCGCAACCAGCGAGTACAAAACCCCCGCCATCAACCCGCTGATCAGCACTTCAATAAAGAATGCCATAATTTTTGGAGCACAAAGTCGCATTGCACACGGATGGGTTCGTTACGTTTAACGACCGTGCATTCAGTGCCTTGTGCCCTTTCCCCTCTCTGTTGTCCTTGTTATTGCTACCAGCTCAACTGGAAACACCGAGATAGGCGTCGATCACTTCCTGGTTATTGCGTACCTCATCGGGAGTGCCGTCGCCGATTTTTCGACCGTAATCGAGCACGATGACGCGATCCGACAGATCCATCACCACACCCATGTCGTGCTCGATCAAAACGATCGTGGTGCCAAACTCGTCATTCACGTCGAGGACGAACCGGCTCATGTCCTCTTTTTCTTCGATGTTCATCCCCGCCATGGGTTCGTCGAGCAGCAAAAGGTCCGGCTCTGCTGCAAGTGCACGTCCCAGTTCGACTCTTTTCTGCAGTCCATAGGGCAATCGCCCTACCGGCGTTTTACGTATTGATTCAATCTGCAAAAAATCGATGATTTCTTCCACCTTGCGGCGATGCTCGATTTCTTCGTTGAGTGCCTTGCCGTAATAGAGGCATTGCCAGAAAAAACCGACGTTCATTTTCAGTGTGCGGCCGGTCATGATGTTGTCGAGAACCGACATGCCCTTGAACAATGCAATATTCTGGAATGTGCGTGCGATGCCCTGGCTGGCAGCGACGTGCGGGCGCATCTGGGCGCGCGTTTCGCCTTTGTAGGTGACTGACCCTTTGTTCGGATGGTAGACGCCGTTGATCACGTTGAGCAATGAGCTCTTGCCCGCGCCGTTCGGTCCAATGATGGCAAGAATCTCATGCTCGCGCACGTGAAGACTGATATTCGTAAGTGCGTTCACGCCGCCGAAAGACAAAGAGATCTCGTCCATACTCAGGATCGGTTCACCGAGTATCCTTGTCTGTTCCATTATGCTGCCTGCCTCACACCACCAGGCGTGGAAAGCTGCACATCGCGAATGACGAGATCTGCGCTGATTACGCCGCTACGCCCGTCCTCGAACTTCACCTGCGTTTCAATTTCGCAATGCTGTGCCCCGTCGAAAAGAGCTGATACCAGCGGCGCGTACTTTTCTTCGACGAAGCCACGCCGCACTTTCCGGGTGCGCGTGAGTTCATCATCATCCGCGTCCAGCTCTTTGTGCAGAATCAGAAATCGCCGGACCTGCGATCCTGCGAGGCTTTCCTCCTGCGCCAGATCAGCATTGACCTGATCGACGCATTCCTGCAGCAATGCATAGACTTCGGGCTTGCCTGCGAGATCTACATAGCCTGCATAGGGCAGACCTTTGCGTTCAGCCCAGTTGGCGACTGCCTGCATCTCGATATTCAGAAATGCACAAGCCACATCGCGACCGTCGCCGAAACACACTGCTTCCTTGATGAACGGAAAAAACTTCAGCTTGTTCTCGAGAAACTGCGGTGCAAACATCGTCCCGTCGTTGAGTTTGCCGACGTCCTTGGCACGATCAATGATCTTCAGATGGCCGTCGTTATCGATAAATCCGGCATCGCCGGTCATGAAATAGCCATCGGGTGAGATCGACTCGGTGGTGGCTTCGGGCGCTTTGTAGTATTCCTTGAGCATTCCCGGGCTCTTCACCCAGATTTCACCTTTATCGGCGATTTTTATTTCCACGCCTGGCAAAGGTTTCCCGACTGTATCGAGTCTGGATTCGCCATTTGCATGTTTGCATACGTAAGCTGCCGTTTCCGTCTGACCATAAAGTTGCTTGAGGTTGATTCCAAGCGAGCGGTAGAAGCGGTATAGATCCGGGCCAATAGCCGCACCGCCAGTGTAGGCAACCCGAATCTGGCTCATGCCAAGGTTGTTGCGAAGCGGTCCGTATACGAGTACGCCACCAAGTGCATACAGCAATCGATCGATCAACCCGACGGGCTTGTCGTCCATAATCTCTGCACCGCAGCGCTTCGCGATGTCCATGCAGGCGCGGAAGATCCATCGTTTCACACGACTGGCATCCTCCATGCGGATCATGACTTGTGTGAGCAGATTCTCGAAAACACTTGGTGGAGCGAAATAATAGGTCGGTCCGATTTCACGTAGATCGGTCATCACCGTGTCCGAAGACTCCGGGCAGTTGACCGTGAAGCCCGCAACCAGTGCCTGGGCATATGAAAACAGATGGTCGCCAACCCAGGCCATCGGCAAGTAGGAAAGTATCTCGTCTTTGTCGGTGAAGCTATCGAGTTGCACGTCACCGCTTGCAGCACTGATAAGTGCCCGATGCGTCATACACACGCCTTTGGGCTTGCTGGTGGTGCCAGACGTATAGAGAATCACCGAAACGTCATCGGGTTTTGCTTCAGCAACCGCGGTTGGGTAAAACTGCGTATGCGCTTCGTCGTATTCGCGGCCAATGTCGCGAAGTTCGCTGTACGGCAGCAATTCGGGTTGCGAGTAATGACGCATGCCGCGCGGGTCGTCGTAGACGATCAATTTCAGTCGCGGGCAGCGTGGAAGTAGCTCGAGAAGTTTGTCGACCTGTTCCTGATCTTCGACAATGGCGACTTCGATTTCGGCGTTGTCCAGGACGTAGAACATTTCTTCCGTGACTGAATCCTGATAGAGCGGTACCGGCACGAGGCCAACACTCTGTGCCGCGGCGAAAGACCAGTAGAGACGTGGCCGGTTATCACCGATGATCGCGAGATTTGCGCCGCGTTTGAAGCCGCGCGCCGCCAATCCGCACGCGAGCCAGCGCACTTCGTCGGCAGCCTCTTTCCAGGTCCAGCTTTGCCAGATGCCGAGGTCTTTCTCCCTGATCGACACTTTGTTCGCGCGAACACGGGCGTGCCCGAGCAATAGCTTGGGGAATGTCTCGGTCGAGACAGCACTGACGGCAGCTTGCGACAAGGGGGCTCCTCCGGATACGTGCCTGCTCTGGCAGCTTGAATACTGCTCTGCGGCATCTTTTCGCGAACTGCCGATATTACACCGAGTAGGCGCCCGCGGGCGCTGTTCGGGCAGGAAAACTTGCCTGCACCCGGGAGATTCCTGTTCGTACGATAATCTCTGGTATACATAAGGAGGCGATAGCGTGATTGGTAACAGCCGTTTCTTGAACGGATTGGTCGCGCTTCCAGATCGATTTCACCACTGATGCATTCTGAACAAGAGAACACCGTATCCGGCGAACGCACCAAGGTCGCTGACGGTAACCACCAAACTGACCTGGCAGGTGTCGATTCGCTTTACGCGTGGGCGCGGCTGTCGGTGGCGTTGTTGATATCGACTATCGGCGGCGTCGGTATGTGGTCGGTGGTTGTCGTTCTACCGGTAGTGCAGGCAGAGTTCGGCGTCGCCCGTGCGGATGCTACGCTACCGTACACAATGACAATGATTGGGTTCGGCATTGGTGGCATTGTCATGGGCAAGCTTGCCGACCGTTTCGGTATCGTTCTGCCTGTCGTGGTGGGCACGACCCTGCTGAGTTTGGGGTATGTGCTGTCGGCCTCCGCGGCAGGTATTCTCCAGTTTGGCCTGATACAGGGTGTGCTGATCGGCTTTGGTACGTCGACTACATTCGCACCGTTGCTGGCCGATACGTCTTTGTGGTTCAAGAAGCGGCGCGGCGCGGCCGTCGGCCTGATTGCCAGCGGCAACTATCTGGCTGGAGCAGTGTGGCCCCCAATCGTCCAGCACTATGTTCAGATGTCGGGTTGGCGGGAAGCACATCTTGGAATCGCGTTGTTCTGTCTGGCAACGATGTTGCCGTTAGCGGTGCTGTTTCTGCGCAAGCGTGCTCCGGTTGCGGCATCGGTGGCGGCGTACACCCATGATGGGTCGTCGTCCTTGCGGCCGCTCGGTCTGGCGCCGGGAACGCTGCAATTGTTGCTGGTGATTGCCGGCGTCAGCTGTTGTGTCGCGATGGCCATGCCTCAGGTCCATCTGGTCGCCTACTGTAGCGATCTTGGTTACGGCGCCGCGCGTGGTGCTGAAATGCTGTCGCTGTTACTTGCCTGCGGCATTGTGAGCCGTCTTGCTTTTGGCTGGATTTCCGATCACATTGGCGGATTGCGTACTCTGCTGCTTGGTTCCTTCTTGCAGGCCATCGCGCTTGTTTTGTTCCTGCCTTTCGACGGGCTTGTTTCGCTATATCTGGTGTCGGCACTGTTCGGACTGTTTCAGGGCGGTATCGTGCCGTCCTATGCCATCATCGTGCGCGAATATTTCTCGCCTAAAGAAGCCGGCGCCAGGGTCGGCGTGGTGATGATGGCAACTCTGTTCGGGATGGCGTTCGGCGGCTGGATGTCGGGCGCAATATTCGATGCAACCGGCTCCTACCAGGTTGCCTTTGTCCACGGCATTGCGTGGAACGCGCTGAACATGTCTATAGCCGGCTGGTTATTATGGCTTGCCTGGAAGCGGCCGGCGACCGCAACTGCTACGATCTGACTGGATCGTGCCGGCGCGCCATCAGCAATTTGGCAAGACGGCGCATGCGTTGATCCGGGATGCCGTGACGTTCCAGGCTGGTCGCGGTTTCGAGAAGGTAGTCAGCGCACGAGCCAAAATGCCCGCGTGCGCTCAGCGCTGTCGTCACAATATTCTCGTCGCTCAATCGTCCGCTGTATTCCGCGGCTTTCCGGTTCGCCACGAAGGTGAGCGCACTCACGATGCCGGTACCCGTATCGGCGTTGACCCAGCGAGGAGAGTAAGTTCCATCGAGCATTTCGCGACGCCACAAGAGCTTGAATTCCTCGGCAACGGTAGTCGGGTGAAGCCGGTAAGCGATGCCGCGACAAGACCCACCGCGGTCCAGGCCGAGTACCAGTCCCGGGATTTGCGGTGAGCCCCGATTGATCTTCGACCACAGACAGAATCCACGATGATAGCCGCGCACTTTTGCCACCCGCCGCTCCGCATAGGCGAATAGCGGATTCCATATGAGGGAACCGTATCCAAACACCCAGACTGGACTGTTGGCCGTGCGTACGGTAAGCGCGCTCTCCAGTGAACTTTCCAGATCCTCGTCGGATAGCAACAAGCTGCCATGCCCGGCATCTCGTACCGCTCGGCGAATCCCGTCCTGTTCGAGAACGGATCGTTCAACATGTCTCTTCAATTTGTTTGCTCGTGACTGATCTGGATTGACTAAACTCGGCGCCTCCCATGTACCCTGGGCACATTGGAGGCAGAACGTGCCGATAGAATACGTGTTTACAGCGCCACGTGACATTTTGCTGTCAGGTGGTCTGCCTCGGGAAACAGCAGCAGGTTGAGAAATACAACGCACAATATGGATTCAGCGGACCGTGTGAATTTGTTACGGCATGCCGACAGCCTTACTGATTCCGTAAGTGCAATCGATGTGACGCTTGACTGGTCTGAACCGCCGGTCCTGCGCCTTAGCTACAGCACAATCGGTGAACTGAGTCGATTGCGAATTGCGCAGCCCGGCACTCCCGGTCGCCAGGACGAATTGTGGAAACACACCTGCTTCGAGGTTTTTGTGAAAGGGTCGGGTGATGCCTACTACGAGTTCAATTTCTCGCCATCGCGGCGGTGGGCCGCATATCGCTTCGATGCGTATCGTCGGGCAATGGCGCAACTGAACTTGTCATCTCCACCGGCTGTTCATGTTGAATCCTTGCCCGGCAGTTTCACGCTTGACGCAATCGTCGATTTGAAAGGCCTGGATCACGCCGACCCCGGCGACCAGAAACGACTGGGTCTCGCCGCCGTTATCGAACAACGCAGCGGCAGTTTGTCATACTGGGCGCTTCACCACCCTCCCGGCAAAGCGGATTTCCACCACCCTGATGGATTTGCTCTTGCACTCACCGGGTATCACGATTGCACCAGGGGCACTGGCGCGCGCATTTGCGGCGAATGAATCTATCAACAACACGCATGTAATGAGGTAACGAAATGCATTTTGGTCTGGATCGGCTTCTGGCGGAAAGTTCGTTGCGTGCACCCTTACACGGGCAGCGTGTAGCGTTGCTGGCCCATCCGGCGTCGGTCACGCGAGATTTGAAACATGGGTTAGATGCGCTGGCAGCGTTTCCGGATATGAACGTGACTGCCGCTTTCGGACCGCAGCACGGGTTGCGGGGTGACAAGCAGGACAATATGGTCGAGTCACCGCATTACGAGGATCGGGCCCACGGTATTCCGATTTTCAGTTTGTATGGCAATGTACGGCGACCGACGGCCGCGATGATGGACACGTTCGACGTATTGCTGGTTGACCTGCAAGACCTTGGCTGTCGCGTTTACACCTTTATGACAACGCTGCGCTATGTACTCGAAGAGGCGGCGCTGGCAAGCAAGAGCGTGTGGGTGCTCGATCGTCCCAATCCCGCCGGCAGACCAGTCGAAGGTTTGCTCTTGCGCGCCGGCTGGGAAAGTTTTGTCGGTGCCGGCGCGTTACCCATGCGTCATGGACTCACAATGGGCGAACTTGCGCGCTGGTTCGTTGCGAGGCTGCAGCTTGATGTTGATTTGCAAGTCATCGAAATGCGCGGCTGGCAGCCGGCGCTGTCGCCGGGATATGGCTGGCCACTGGAAGAGCGCAGTTGGATAAATCCGAGTCCCAACGCGCCCAATCTTTCGATGGCGCGCTGCTATCCAGGCACAGTGATGCTTGAAGGCACAAATCTGTCGGAAGGGCGCGGCACGACACGTCCGCTCGAAATGTTCGGCGCGCCGGACCTGGACGCTTCACTGCTCATGGAAACGATGCATGCGCTGGCGCCACATTGGCTGACTGGTTGTATCCTGCGGCCGTGCTGGTTCGAGCCCACTTTTCACAAGCACGCGGGCAAACTGTGCACCGGCCTGCAGATTCATGTCGAAGACCCGGCGTATTACGACCACGAAACTTTCCAACCCTGGCGCGTGCAGGCTCTTGCATTCAAGGCATTGCGCAAGTTACGACCAGACTATGACTTGTGGCGTGACTTTGAGTATGAGTATGAACATGATCGCCTGGCGATCGACTTGATTGGTGGTGGCGAGTTACTACGCCAGTGGGTCGACGATGGCGATGCATCGCCATCCGATCTGGATGGGTTGGCGAAACCGGATGAGGCGGCGTGGTGTGAGGAGCGCGAAGCGGTAATGCTTTATCGCTGATGATTCGGCGTTGAAAGATCGAAAGCGCTGCGGCACGGAATCAGCATGTCAGCATCGACAGTGCGAATCGTGGGCATCCAGAAGAAGTCAACGAACATGCCGAAGGTTATGGATCGGATGCCGCATGTATTCAGATGCAGATTGTGCCTTAAGACGCGCCCGAGCGGCATGGATCACCGATTAACCGTATAAGGAGGCAATCGCTTGGAACTGGCAGTGCCGGAACTGTTTCTGGATATGTGGTCGCGCTACCAGCAAGAAATACGGGTGCTGGGTTTTGCATCCGCGGCCACATTGGTTTTGTCGATCGTGCTGATTCCATTCCTGATCGTGAAATTGCCTGCCGATTTTTACGCTGAGCGCAATGATCGGCGCCGCGTTTTTCAGGACTCGCCAGTCCTGCGGATCGTATTCCTGGCCATAAAAAATACACTCGGTGCGCTGTTGCTTGTCGCCGGGATTCTAATGCTGGTTCTCCCCGGTCAGGGAATTCTCACCATTCTGGCGGCGCTCACGCTGCTCGACTTCCCGGGCAAGCGGCGGCTGGAACTTCGCATCCTGCATATGCCGGCATTGCTGAGGGGCATTAACGGGCTACGCAAGCGAGCCGGGCGAAAACCGCTTTCGTTCTGATTTCTAGCCCGCATGTTTCACGAAGGCGGTTGCCTATCCGGTGTATTTGCGCAACGAATCGACTTTATGAGAAGCGAATCCTTCGTGAAATATGCAGGCTAGGCCCTAATTTCCGTCGGCACCGCCTGCCATTTCTCCCATTTGTCTCGTTTGTGCCAACCGGGTGGATCAAACACTATCGATAGATCAGCGTGCCGTCATTCAGATCGGCGGATGGAATTGTGTCTTTTTCGCGATAATAATCCTGGCTGAATACCCATGGCTCGCGATCACCTTGTTTCGGCATGAGGTGCATTTTGCGCATCAGGTAGCCGGCGTTGAAGTTCTCCGCGTCAATAAACGGACGCGTCGGCATATCTTTGTCCTCCGGCCGCAATTGCGGCGTAACGACTTTTACGCCCTTTTCCTGCATGTGATTTAGCAGTCGGCAGACAAACTCTGACACGAGGTCGGCGCGCATCGTCCAACTCGTTCTCAGATATCCGAAGACCCAGGCCATGTTCGGAATATTGGAGAACAGGATACCGCGATGGCCCCAGCAATCGGCGAAGTTCACGGGTTGCCCATCGACCGAAAACGCGATGTCACCGAGCGCACTGAGATTGAAACCTGTGGCGGTCACGATGATGTCTGCATCCAGGGTCTTACCCGATTTGAGCTGGATGCCTTTCTCCGTGAACGTCTCGATCTGGTCGGTAACCACTGACGCCTTGCCCGCGCGGATGCACTTGAACAGATCGCCGTCCGGTACCACCGCAAGGCGCTGGCGCCAGGGTCGATAACTCGGCGTGAAGTGCGTATCCAGATCGAAGTCGTCACCAAGATAGGCGCGGGCAGCGCCGATCAGTTCCTGTTTCAGTGCATCAGAATCGTCGAATGACCGTCGGGTGGTGACCTTCTGGTCATGCAGAACTTTTCGGCGCGCGATTTCGTGAATCCATTCATCGGGTAACTTCAGCATGCGCAGCAAATCGACAACTTCGTCGCTGTTTGGCTTTGCGTAGAAATAGGTCGGCGAGCGCTGCAACATGGTGACGTGCGCGGTCTTGTCAGCCATCGCAGGTATCAGTGTTGCGGCCGTCGCGCCGGAGCCGATGACGATAACCTTTTTGCCCTTGTAGTCCAGGTCATCCGGCCAGGTTTGCGGATGGACGACAGGACCCTGAAAGCGATCCATGCCCGGGAAATCCGGTGTGTACCCCTCTGAATGCCGGTAGTATCCCTGGCACATCCACAGGAAGTCGCAGCTTAAGCGTCGGCTTTTGCTTTCGTCGGCGTGGGTGACCTCGAGCGTCCATCGATGGTCATCGTTTGACCACGAAGCCGACTCTACTTTCTGGCGGTAGCGAATGTGCTCGCCTATGCGATGTTCTTCGATGACATCTGCCAAATACTTGAGAATCTCATCGGCAGTGGCTATCGGCACTCCGGTCCAGGCCTTCCACTTGTAGCCGAACGTAAACAGGTCACTGTCTGAGCGTATTCCCGGATACTTGTGCGTACGCCAGGTGCCGCCAAAACTGTCCTGGTTCTCCAGTAGCGCGAAGCTCTTACCGGGACACTGCTGCTGCAGATGGTAGGCGGCATCAATTCCTGAGATACCCGCGCCAACGATGAGCACGTCGAAGTGCTCTACTGCGTCGTGCGCTGGAAGTTGTGTGTCCTGTTCTGCTTGTATGGTCAATGTCAATTGAAAGTTCCCAGGCCAGGTTTACGCAACGCACTTGCGCGCGCCGCGTTCACGATTCAACAAATCTCGTCCGATTCTACGTGATATCAGATTGCGCCAGCGGGAGCCGTGCCGGGGCAGGGCGGACCCGTGCGACAATATGCGCGCCAAAGCATCGTTTAGAATCCGGGACATAATTGTTTCAAGATCGGCTGTATCTCTTTTAAATCATCGCGTATTCCTTGAGTCTGGACGGGACTTTCTACCAGTTGGAATATGCGCCAGCAGAACAATTGGGGAGCACTTGACCTATGGCGAGCCATGCAACAGGAGACGGCGGCATTCCGCCACGCGATGCGAAGAAAAGCGGTCTGACGCGCATCATGACGCTTGGGGGTGCCTACGGGACCCGCAATTTCACGATCAAGGATCTCCGCGACCAGAAAGGCAAACGCGTTCTTGTCGAAACGCTGCCGTTTTCGCCGGAAGAAGCGGCGGCCGCGGAGGAGGCTGGCATCGACACCATGAAGGTGCGTTTTGATCCGACGCAACCGCATCTCGCCAAGGCGATTCGTGACGCGGCACCGCACACGTTCATGTCCTTCTCGGTTCCGCTGGTTGCCGCGGCGAGTGAAACGGAAGCGGTGCGCCTCGCCTATCGGGCAATGGAATTGGGGGCAGACGCGATCATGACCCAATGGTCGCCCCGATTCATCAGCGCGGCGGCAGAAGCCGGTGTGCCGGTGCAAGGGCACGCCGGCCTGGTTCCGCGCAAGAGCACCTGGACCGGCGGCTTACGCGCCGTCGGCAAGACTATCGAGGAAGCCAGGTGGGTCTATCAGGAGATCAAGACGCTGGAAGATGCGGGCGCCTGGGCGGTCGAAGTCGAAGTCATTCCGGCCTCGCTTCTGGCAGAGATTAGCAAGCGCACAACTTTGCTCACTTCATCGATCGGCGGCGGTAGCGGTGGTGACATCCAGTTTCTGTTTGCGGAAGATATCCTGGGCAACAACCGACCACCCTACCCAAGGCATTCAAAACAATATCGCAGCATCTACAAGCTGCGCGAACAAATGCAGGCGGAGCGCGTCGCCGGCTTCAAGGACTTTGCCGAGGATGTCCGTTCCGGCGGCTTCCCCGGGCCCGAGCATGTCATCAACGCGCCGGATGGCTTGATCGCCGACTTCGTTGAGTTTGCCGACGGCGAAAGCTAACGGATCATCATGCGCAAACTGGCACTGCATTGGCAGATACTGATCGCGATCGTACTCGCAGGCATTGTCGGGTCGATCGTCAAACAATACACGACGGAATCCGTCACACCGTCGCTATTGGGTGTCAGCTTTGTATCGATGTTCGAGTATGTGGGCGCGATCTTTTTGAGCGCCCTGAAGATGATCATTGTGCCGCTTATTGCGTCATCGATCATTGTTGGTGTTGCCGGCATTGGCTCGGGTGGCAATATCGGTCAGCTTGGTTGGCGCACACTGTTGTTCTATGCGGCTACGACGCTAGCGGCGATTCTGGTTGGCCTTGTCGTGATCAACGCTATCGCGCCGGGCTATGTCGATGGTGAGCCCGCTGGAGAAATTCTCGCGCTGGATGCGCCCGCTCAGGACATCAGTGCCAAAATCGAAGGCAAAGGTGCCGGTGACGTCGCCGAGGTATTCAAGCGCATGGTGCCGGCCAACATCGTCAGGGCGGCCGCAGAAGGTCAGATGCTCGGCCTGATTTTCTTCGCCATCCTGTTCGGCTATTTCATGACGCACCTGGAGCACGACTATGCAGAGCCGTTGTTCAAGTTCTGGAATGGCGTGTTTCACGTGATGATGAAGATGACAGAGTTGATCATGAAGTTCGCTCCGATAGGCGTTTTCGGGCTCATTGCCGGGGTGGTTGCCGAGACGGGTTTTGGAGCAGCACGGCCGCTGGCCGTGTTCGCCCTCGCCGTCGTTGCGGCGCTTCTCGTGCATTCGCTTGTGACGCTGCCCGTCTTGCTGCGTTACGTAGGCCGGGTTAAACCGTTCATGACATTGCGGGCCATGTCGCCGGCGATGTTAACGGCGTTCTCGACTTCGTCGTCCTCGGCAACCCTGCCTGTGACAATGGACACACTCGAACAGAAAGTCGGTGTCTCAAACGAAGTTTCGAGCTTCGTGCTGCCGCTTGGCGCAACGGTCAACATGAACGGAACAGCGTTGTATGAATGCGCAGCGGCGATGTTCCTTGCGCAGGCCTATGGTCTCGACTTGAGCATCGGTGTGCAGTTCACTATTGTGATGATCGCGCTGTTGACATCGATTGGCGTCGCCGGTGTGCCGTCGGCATCACTGGTCGCGATTGCAATTATTCTCAATGCGGTTGGTTTGCCGGTCGAGGCGATTGGCGTATTGATGGTGTTCGATCGCGTGCTGGATATGTGCCGGACCAGTGTGAATATCTGGGGCGATGCGTGTTGTGCGACGATTGTGGCGAGGCTTAGAGGTGAGAAGACCAAGGTAGACATCGCGGAGAGCTAACACGCACAGCCGGCGAAATATACTCAACGGCATTTCACCGCTGCGAAGGCACAGCCAGGCTGCGTTGCCACGTGAGTAACGTCTGTTGCGGCGATCAGACGCAGCGCAAGTGCTAGCCGGAACCGCCAACATCAATTTCGGGGAATCTGAATGCCAGTAATACTACGAAGTTTGCTGTCGATCGCTTTGCTGATAGCAATTGCCGGTTGCTCAACGATTGTTTCGCGATCCGCTGCCAATTTGACGACAGCTGTAGTAGATCACGATGATCCGAGCACCGTGCGCGACGGCGCCCCGGCGTATCTGTTGCTGATGGACAGTCTGGTTGTGGGAAGCCCGGAGAACGAACGGGTTTTGCGCTCGGCAGCCGATTTGTACTCGGCGTATTCAGCACTGTTCATTACGGAATCCGAACGCGCGCAAAGGTTGACCACGCGCGCCTATGAATACAGCCAGCGTGCCTTCTGTGCGCACAACGCAGATGCCTGCGATATTGTGAATCTGAATTTCGAGCCGTTCGAAAAACAAGTGTCGGCTTTCAATAGCAAGGATATAGCGTACATGTTCAGCCTGGCACAGGCATGGCTGTCAAGAATCCGTGCTTACAGGGAAGACTGGAGCGTGATCGCAGAATTACCTAAAGCGGAAACTCTGCTACGGCGCGTTATAGAGTTGGACGACGCTTATGATGACGGCAGGGCACACATCTACGCGGGCATTCTGGACACGCTGCGACCGCCGGCCCTCGGTGGAAAGCCGGAAGAGGGTAAAGTGCATTTTGAACGGGCGATCGCATTGTGCGAAGGAAAGAACCTGGCCGCAAAAGTGCAGTATGCAGAAAGTTACGCGCGCCTGGTTTTTGACCGGGACCTGCATGATCGCTTGCTCAATGAAGTGTTGAGCTCGGAAGCCGACTACGAGGGTTATACGTTACTGAATGTCTTTGCCAAGCAACGAGCACAAATGCTTCTACAATCGGCAGATGACTATTTCTAACGAGGTTTGAAATGAATTCCAGTGCCATGGGGCGAGTAGTGCAAGTAATCTGCGCGGCGATCTTGTTGTTTAGCGCCACGGCGCATGCGGACGTGACGCTCAAGATCGCGACCATAGCGCCAGATGGTACGCGCTGGATGACGTTGATGCGCGCGGCTGCCAAGGAAGTAAAGCAGCGCACAGACGCACGGGTAAGGTTCAAGTTTTACCCGGGTGGTGTGATGGGTACCGAAAGCAGCGTGATGCGCAAGATTCGCATCGGCCAGTTGCACGGTGGCGCATTTACCGGCGGCGGTCTTTCCGTGGCTTATCCCGACATAAAGATCTATGCATTGCCGATGTTGTTTGCCAACTTCGACGAGGTTGACTACGTACGCGCGCGGATGGACAAAGTGTTCGAAGCGGGCCTGGAGGAAGCGGGATTTGTCAATTTTGGAATCGTCGAGGGCGGATTCGCCATGTTTATGGGATCGAAGCCCATCAAAAACTCCACGAATTTGCGAGATGAGAAGTCCTGGGTACCGGAAGGCGATGCTATCGCCTACGCGGCCTACAAGGCGCTCGGTATTTCACCGGTTGTATTGCCTCTTACGGACGTGCTAACCGGGATGCAAACCGGGCTTATTTCCACGGTCGTGGCATCTCCACTTGCGGCAGTAGCGCTCCAATGGCATACGCAGATCAAATACGTTGCCGACGTCCCCATGTCATATGTGACTGGCATTCTCGCCATCAACAAGCGGGCGTTCAATCGCATTGAGCCGGCCGATCAGGTTCTCGTCCGCCAGGTCCTTGAGGCGACGTTCGACAGGATAAACGCATCCAATCGGGTCGACGATAGTGCGGCGCGGGCGGCATTGGTCGAACAGGGCGTAAAGTTTTTGCGGCCTTCCGACGACGCGATCGAGGAGTGGCGCAATGCGTCACGGCAGGCCTTTGAGCAAAAGGGAAAAGAGGGTTCATTCGACCTGAATCTGGCTAACGAGGTCGTAGACCTGATCGCGGATTTTCGCCGCCAGGAAAAAGCTGACCAGAGCGAGTAAATGAGTAGTTTGCGCAAGCTGGATCGGTTGATGCGCTACTTCGAAGACGCCCTGCTGACGCTTCTTCTGGTCGGCATGATTCTATTGGCGGTATTGCAAATTGGCTTGCGCAATTTTGCCGATACCGGCTTCCAATGGGCTGATCCCGTCCTGCGTATTCTGGTGCTTTGGCTTGGCCTGGTCGGTGCCATAGCTGCAACTCGCGACGGTAAACACATCAACATCGACCTTATTTCAAAATATGTCGCAGGTCGATGGCGAACGGCGACAAGCGTATTGACGGAATTGTTTGCCGCTTTCGTATGCGCTCTGGTCGGCTGGGTCTCCTACGAGTTTGTTTTGGGTGAGGCCGAGTTCGGGCTTGTCGGCGCGGGCAATGTGCCTGTCTGGATTTATCAAGCCATCATTCCCGCTGCATTTATGTTGATCGCGTTCCGGTTCCTTGTGCGCGCATTCATGCATGGTCTTCGTTTTTTACGGAACGAAGAAACAGCATGAGTGTGCTGGTACCTGTTGTTCTGATTCTGCTCGCCATATTGGGTGCGCCATTGTTCGCTGTGATCGCAGCGGGAGCTCTATGGGGGTACTACCAATCTGAAATTCCCTTAATGGTGATCGCAACCGAAGTTTACCGGGTTGCCGAGATGCCAATTCTTCTGGCAATACCACTGTTTACATTTGCCGGCTACATATTGAGTGAAAGTGGTGCGCCGGGTCGATTGGTACGACTGACAAACGCGTTATTGGGCTGGATGCCGGGAGGCCTTGCTATCGTCGCCCTGGTCGCATGTGCATTCTTTACCGCGTTCACAGGTGCGTCCGGCGTCACCATAATTGCCTTGGGCGCACTACTGTTTCCAGCACTGAAACAGGCCGGTTATGGTGAAAATTTCAGCCTCGGGCTGGTGACAACATCCGGCAGTCTTGGCTTGCTGTTCGCTCCGTCCTTGCCGCTAATTCTTTATGGAATCGTGGCGCAGCAAATGTCGGTTGGGCGTAGCGTTTCAATTGATGACTTGTTTCTGGCAGGAATCTTCCCGGGTTTACTGATGCTCGTTTTGCTGGGCGGCTGGAGCTTGTGGGCCAATCGGCACGGCCGCGTTCCTCTGGTGAGCTACTCTGCAGCGAAATTGAAGGAAGCCCTCCGCGAGTCCATTTGGGAACTACCGTTACCAGTGATTGTTCTTGGCGGAATATACAGTGGCTATTTTGCCGTTTCCGAAGCTGCAGCCGTGACAGCTCTGTACGTCATTGTTGTTGAAGTATTCATACTGCGCGAAATTTCGCTGAAGAACTTGCCCTCAATCATGCGCAATTCAATGTTACTGGTTGGCGGCGTGTTGATTATTCTTGCGGTATCACTTGCGTCGACCAACTACATGATCGATGCCGAAGTGCCCGCCAGACTATTTGCTTACGTCAAAGAGAAAATATCAAGTCCACTGAGTTTTCTCCTGCTGTTGAATGTGTTCCTGCTGGTGTTGGGGGCAGTGCTGGACATTTTTTCGGCGCTGGTACTTATAGTTCCGTTGTTGCTTCCGATCGCGGTTCAGTACGGTATTGATCCCGTACACCTGGGCATTATTTTCCTTGCTAACATGCAGCTCGGTTATTCCACGCCACCAGTCGGCTTGAATTTATTCATCGCGAGCTTTCGTTTTGAACGGCCGATCATGCAGATCTACGTAGCGACACTGCCATTTCTGCTGATTCTGCTCGCTTCCGTATTGATCATTACCTACTGGCCAACCCTGTCACTCGTGCTGGTGCGCTAGGGGTGACGTTTCTCCAAGAAAACGGACTGTTTTAGAAAGAGGCATGCCTTGCCTCGTACTGCACGGTGCTTAAGTAGTCCAAGTGTCAATGTCGCCGCTGGCGATTGTAGAACACCTCAATGTACTCAAACAGACTTTGACGCGCCTGGTCATGGTCGCGGTAATCCTCGTGATCGTCGCGCCCGATCAGCGACGGTTGTGATCTCAATCGCAGCCGTCCAATCCTCTATTCGCACGCCTATGCACTAACTGGTCTACTAAAACGGCCTTGTTTTACTTGTTTGGCCGCTCATCAGGCACGCCGGAAGCACGAAGCGCATCGGAAATTGACGCAACCCACGCTTGGGGAATGTTCCAGATGGCTGCTTCATGGACATAGTCGGCAATGCTGTATCCGGGATAGGCCTCATCGAGCTTGCTGTAAATCGCTGCGGCTTTATCGTGTTGACCGAGATATCCGAGAAACACAAGCTGCCAAAAATAATCCCAGTATCCTGCCGCACCATAATGGGTTTCTATGACCTCGAGACCTTGCGCATACTCTCCATTCAGGAAATGCTGAAATGCGAAAACCTGATAGTACCAATCTGGAATATCAGGATTCAGTATGGTTGCCTTTCGCACCAGTGCGGCGCCGGTTTCGATGTCTCCCGACCAGGTGATATAAATTCCGAGAGATCCGAGGACGGTCGGGTCATTGGGATTAAGTTCAATCGCGCGCATCGCATGCTTGCGGAATAACGAAATCTCTTTGCGGTGAAAGTAAGCTCTCGCCAACTGGTTGTGGGCATTGGCATTGGTCGGTTCCAGCGCAACCGCTCGACTGGCTGTCGCGAGAGCTCTGTCCAGTGGTTTGTAATCCAGGGTTCTCGCATCTGCCGCCCCCGTGTTTGCGTACTGACGTGCGTAAATCATACTGAGCGCAGCGAAAGCCTCTGCATAGGCCGGTTCAGCTTCTATCGTGCGCTCCAGGCATTCCCGGGCCAGTCGCTGATTCGTTGCCGAAGGATGACGGTCGAATGCGGACGCCAACAGTACGCATTCATACGAGCTGAGATCTGTCGGTCGCCCCTGGCTCGCGCTAACCACGCGCTTGCGTGCTATTACGCCACTTTGACCGCCAATCGCAGATACCACTGCTTCGGTAATTTCATCCTGAATATCGAACAGCGAATCTGGTTCCAACAAGGTGTCAAATGTATTGGCCCAAATATTGGCCCCCACACCAGCATCGAAAAGCCGGACAGTCACGCGCAACTTCTTGCCATCGCCTCTGATTCCGCCTTCGAGCACGTAATCGGCCCTCAGCCGTTGCGCCAATGTCTCCAGTGGAATCTCCGTTTCCTTGTAGGCGAATGTCAAGCTCCCCGGCACCACCCGCAAATCGCTGAACCATGAAAGGCGGGTGATAATGTCCTCCGTAACGCCTTCAGCAAAGTAGTCCTGATTTTGGTCCTGCGATTGATTGGCAAGCGGCAGAACAGCGACCGACGGACCGGTAGGTATAGACAAAATCGAATCAGGCTTGTCCCATAAATCCTCGCTGGTCCACACGAGGACTCCCGCTATGGCAAATATGACAATAGCGACACCGGCCAATATCGAAGAACGTACTGGCGTGCGCGTCTCAGTCTTGTTGACCCTGCGCGAAGTGGCCCCAGCTTCTTCGTGCACCCGGTAAACACGAACTGGTCTCTCTATATTCTTGACGGCATGCTCGCCCAGGAAGTCAAAACCAAAGTCGAGCTTCCCCTCCACTTCGTCATGCACCTTCGAGGAAATGCAAACACCACCTTCCTCTGCTAGCCCCTCAATGCGAGCCGCGACGTTGACGCCGTCGCCATAGATAGTGCCGTCGTCTTCTTCAATAACGTCGCCCAGATTCACACCAACACGAAAACGCATTTGACGCTCGTCGACCAATAACGCGTTCCTGTCTGAGATGGCCTTCTGGAATTCAATCGCAGCACTGACTGCTTCCACCGCACTGGGCAACTCGGCCAGGATGTTGTCACCTGGGGCGTTGACGATACGACCATTGTGGCGCACGATCACGTCGCCGATCGCGGCACGGTATTCCTTGAGCGTCTCGACCGTCGCGGTATCGCTGCTGGCCATAAGCCTGCTATAGCCGACAACGTCTGCGCTCAGAATTGCCGCCAGCTTACGATTTACGCTGGTATTAGCCATGCCCAAAGTGTACCGAAAATTGGGAATTTCCACCGCGCCCGGTATTCGCCTGGGCGCTCAAATTACCGGTTGTCAACACAGCACGACTCGAATCCTGTGGTGAGTGTGAGCGAGAGCAGTCTCTCTCGTTAACATCACTGCAGGTTATCGCAGCTCGATTCCGTACTTCGCTACTTCAGCTGCAGCGAGCTAACCAATAGGGGGCGGCGCGATGACGACATCACCATACGCGTGACGTTTGGTAATCAGGTTTGAATGGGCGAACACATCGAGTGCAGCCTCGTAGTGCTGCGGATCGATCGCGATATCGCCGTCCCAGTTACCCAGCTTCTGATAGAACGCCACGGCATCTGCTATAGCTTCGACGGCCATATCCGGAAAAAATCCCGCTTCTGCTTTAGCCACTTTCATCGGGTCGGCACTATTAACCCATGCTCGCGACGCCCGGTAAGCCGCAGTGAATCGCTTGCCGGCATCCGATTCAAGCCAATCCCATCGGCATGCGAGGCTACTAAATGCGACAGGCCCGATTGATCGCCCGATATCCGCGACGATGTGTCCAGTCCTGAGATGTTCGAGCTGTTGTGGATACGCGCCTTGTTCGTGGAAATAGTCGCCTTCGCCTGCCTGCCACTGCTGCATCATTTGTTCACCACCGCCTGATTCGATAGTGTCCAGTTCATCAAGGTCAATGCCTTCTTTGTAAAGACCGTAACGAAGCATCGCCTGAGGCTGGCCGCCAACCACATGCAGGAGCTTCTTGCTCTTCAGCCTGGACCACTGGAACGACGCATCCGGCTCTCTCGCAGCAATAATGAAGCCGTCGTATTGATTAACCTGTGCGAAGTGAGCGATCTCGGGTTTGTCACCTTTTTCCAGTGGCGTCCAACTCGCCGAAACTGCAGATTGACCCACGTCCATCCGGCCGGACGCAATTTCAGCACCTGTGCGCTGACCTGCGCCAACGACCTGGTAGGCGCCCTCAAGGCCTTCTTTTTCGAGAAATCCGCCCGCGATACAGCAAATAAACGGGCTGTAAAACGCCGAGTGGCGCGATGCCATGAGATTGATGGTTTGCATTATTGCTTTCCGAGACTGTTTTTCCTTGCGCGCCAGTGTTGGCGCTTTCAGCGAATCAGGTTGCCTGTACGAAATATAGCATCCGGTGGCGCGAGCCCAGCGTTGTTGTTTTGCAAACCGATGCTGCACTGCACACTGTGGCTACCCGCCAACTCAGTGTGACGGCCACAATGCATTGCGCTATTCTGAATGCATGGCTGAGCAAAAATCCCGACGCAAACTCGCCGCGATCCTGAGCGCGGACGTTGTCGGCTACAGCAAGCTCATGGCCGATGACGAAGCGGCGACGGTCGAAACGATTTCGAGGTATCGCGACGAAATTGAAGGCATCGTCAATCGTCACGAAGGCCGCGTCGTCAACGCGCCCGGCGACAACATTCTTGCCGAGTTTCCCAGCGCCGTCGAAGCGGTGCAAGCCGCGGTTGAGATCCAGAAATCAATCGAAGAACTCAATACGGACTTGCCGGAACAGCGGCGTATGCTTTTTCGTATCGGATTGAATCTTGGCGATGTGATCGAGAAAGAAGACGGCACCATTTATGGCGATGGAGTAAACATCGCTGCAAGAATGGAATCGCTTGCGGACACCGGCGGTATATGTGTGTCAGGCACAATCCTGGATGCAGTCGAAGGCAAACTGGCATACGGGTTCGACTATCAAGGCGAGCAGACCGTCAAGAACATCGCAAAACCCGTCCGCGTATATCGCGTCGCCGACAAAGCAGGTACGAAACCGCAGACAGCCAGTTTTTGGACACGCTACAAATTTCGCTTCGCAGGCGCTGCAGTATTGGTCGTGACATTCGTTGCATTGTTGGTTTACGACAACCAAAGCCCTGCGCCTGGGGAAGTTGCAAAAGTCGACGATCCGGCGCTAGCGCTTCCTACCGGGCCTTCAATCGCCGTACTACCGTTCGAGAACATGAGCGGTGACCCCGATCAGGAATACTTCAGCGACGGCATTACCGAAGACATCATCACGCGCTTGACACACTTCCCTCGCTTTTTTGTGATCGCGCGAAATTCTACGAATCAATACAAAGGACAATCCGTCGACGTGCGTCAGGTCGGAAAAGACCTCGGAGCTCAGTATGTGGTTGAAGGCAGCGTGCGTAGAGCAGGGTCGAAGGTCAGGGTAACGGCACAACTGATTGATGCCAGAGACGGTACGCACATGTGGGCCAAGACTTTCGATCGAGACCTCACGACCGACGACCTGTTTCAGATACAGGACGAGATTACTGAGCAAGTCGCAGGCACGATTGCGGGAGCAACCGGTGTCATCACGACGAGCCAACAGGAGGCCATTAAAAGCAAACCGACCGACAGCCTTGATGCTTATGAGTGCGTGCTGCGAGCGATAAAGTATTACGACGTTGTAGGGCCTAATGAGCATCGTGAGGCCCGGGACTGCCTCGAACGCGCCGTGAAACTCGATCCTAATTACGCAGACGCTTGGGGACTGTTAGCAATAACCTACGTCGATGAATCCCGATTCGGTTTCAATCCGCGCGAAAATTCCCTGGATCGCGCGTTGCAAGCGGCTCAAAATTCAGTACGTATTGATCCAAAGGGCGAATTTGGCCAACACGCGCTTGCCATGGCCCATTTCCATCGGCACGAGCTTGATGAGTTTCACGTAGCTTCAGAACGCGCGATTGAAAATAACCCGAATCATTCATACACGTTAGGCGAAATGGCAGACAAACTCTTTTGGTCTGGCCAAACGGAACTTGGTTATGCTTTGATGAAAAAAGCCGCTGCACTAAACCCGGATGGACCGGGATGGTACAACTTCGTTCCGTCGGGTTATCACTATCTAAAAGCGGATTACGACACCGCGCTTGAGTATGCGCTGGAAATACAGATGCCGGAGTTTTTCTTGAATCACGCACACTTGGCAACGAGCTACGCCCAGCTTGGCAGATCAGAAGAGGCGCAGGCATCAATAGCGAAACTGCTTGCGCTTTATCCAGGTTTTGAAAACGACTGCCGCGCGGTATTTAAGGCATTCAATGTGCCCGACCCAATATTCGAGCGATACGTTGAGGGCTTCCGAAAAGCCGGGCTGAACATTCCCGAAAAGCCGGACGAGTCCTGAATCAGGTTTTCTCAGCGACTAGGTGTGCTTCGATCACTGATCCATCCTGATCACGATCTTGCCCATGAAGTTTCCATTCTTCATATAGTCGTAAGCGGCTTGTGCATCGTCAAATGAGAACACCTTGTCTATCAGCGGTCTGATTTTGTGTTTTTCGATCAGTGCGTTCATCGCCAGATGATCTTCGCGAGAACCCACGTAGATTCCAGTGGCCGAAGCCGAGCGACCAAGCAGGTCCGTTGTGCGTAGTGACGCGCCGAATCCAGACAATCCGCCAATTATCGCTATGTGACCACCGTCGGCCAGGGCTTTGACCGCCTGCGGCAGGGTTCTTTCGCCGCCGACTTCCAGTACGTGGTCTACGCCTCGTCCGCCGGTGATTTCGCGAACCTCATCGCCCCATTCGGAGTTCTTCCTGTAGTTCGCAGTGCCAATTGCCCCCATGCCGCGGGCTTTTTCGAGCTTGTTATCTTTTGAACTAGTGATAATCGGCTTCGCACCTGCGGCTGCAGAGAACAACAATCCGAAAGTCGAGACACCGCCTGTGCCTTCCAGCAAGACGTAGTCATCTTGCTGGAGGTTGCCCGCTTTGAACAAACCGTTCCAGGCAGTCACGCCCGCGCACGGCAGCGTTGCGGCTTCTTCATAAGACAAGTGTGCCGGTATGTTGACCAGATCGTTTTCGGTGGCGACGATCATTTCGGACAACATGCCATCCACGGCGCCTCCGCGCGCAGAGGCTAAGGCTGACCGATTGAACTTGCCGCCTTTCCAGTCCGTAAAGAACGTGCCAGAAACACGGTCGCCTACATTGAACCGGGTCACGTTGTTACCCACGGCGATGACTTCACCGGCGCCATCAGAAAGCGGTACTTTTCCAGTGACAGGTGGTCCCGGGTACCAGCCTTGTATGACGTAAATGTCGCGCCGGTTGAGTGACGCTGCATGCACTTTGACCAGAATCTGGTCAGCACTGATTTCCGGAACGGGCGCGGTGGTCAGTGCGAGCCGATAACCATTGGTTTGCTTTTCAAGCCGGTACTGGCGAATGGTGTCCGCCTCGACGGAGAGGCTGAGGCTCAATAGACAAAAAGAGATCAGGCACGCACCAATTCTTGCGAAATTCAGTTTGTCAGGAATCATCATTTTGCCCTGCGTAATTGCAAACAAAACCAGCATAGCAGGCATCATCCGTATCGGTCGAATCGAGGGCGAAATTGGTGTTGCACGCGGTCGCGGCGCAGTTAAGCCTGCCTGACGTGTGTTATGCCGGCACGGAACGCCGCAAACCCGGGAAGTAGTACAGCAAAGTCAGGGTGCGCGCGGCGTAGTGCACGTACAGTGCTGCCCACAGCCCGTTGTTGCCGAACGGTGTGAGCAGATACCAGGCGATCAGGAAGATCACTAATGACATTAGCATGGCATTGCGCATTGCGGCGGTGCGCGTCGCACCGATGAAAATCCCGTCGAGCTGAAAACACCATACGCCGGCAAGTGGCGCGAGTGCTGCCCACGGCAGGAATTCGCGGGCAAGCGCGCGAACATCCGGCTCGACCGTGAGTATGTCGACAAGTGACGGGCCGAACAGGATGAGAAGTAGTGACGAAAACAACGCCACCCAGGCCGCCCACCAGGTCGTCATACGCGATGCTATCGACAGGCCAGCACGATGCGCTGCGCCCACTGCTTTTCCGACCAGGGCTTCGGCCGCAAACGCGAAACCGTCAAGAAAGTATGCGGATACGGCTACAAAATGCATCAGTACGGCGTTGGCGGCGAGAATGCTGTCGCCGTGCTTCGCGGCCTGTGCCATGAACCACGCGAATGCAAAGATCAGCGACAGTGAGCGGATCATGATGTCGCGATTGACAGTAAGGGTTCGGCGCAAGCGCTCCGCTATGAATAGACGCTTTGGATCCCAGTTGCCACCAATACTGCGCAGGTGTCGCGCAGCGATGATGATCCCGGCGAAGGCGGCAAGAAACTCTGCAATCACGGTGCCGATAGCAACGCCTTTGACGCCCATATCCAGCCCGAGAACGAAATAGGCGTCCAGCAACATGTTGCTGATGTTCAGGATCAGCTGAAGTATCAACGCCACCCTTGCTTTGCCCAGCCCTATGAACCAACCAAGCAGTGCGTAGTTGGTGAGCGTGGCCGGCGCTGACCAGATGCGAATGTTGTAGTAATCGCGGGCCAGACTTTCGACTCTGTCACTGCCTTCGAGTAGAAAGAACGCGAGTTCGCGTATCGGCCATTGCGCGATGATGAGTGCGACGCCGATCACAATCGCGATCAGGATTGCGCGCTCGAGGCTTGCACGTATCTCGCCCGTGTCCGACGCACCCAGAGCCTGTGCGGTAAGGCCGGTCGTGCCCATACGCAGAAAGCCGAACGCCCAGAACGCAAAGGTGAATACCAGCGCACCCAAGGCCACCGCGCCAATCAGTGCTGCGTCGGGAATCTGTCCGATGACGCCGGTATCGACGATACCGAGTAACGGCGTCGACAAGTTTGAAATCATGATCGGCACCGCGATCGCCAGGACGGTGCGGTGGCTTAACCGGTCACGCGATGACGCAGATTCGGCTGATGTGCTCATCAGTTCGGTTGGCAGATCGAAATCACTACCGAACGCAATCTGTCAGTGCGCCGCTTCGATAAAGTGACGCAGACACTTCGTGACCTTGCGCACACATGAATTCGCATTTACGCACAAGCCAGAATGGATTACGAGTTTGCTTCGCGCGTGGTTTTGCGTGCGGCTCGATATCTGGCTGTATAGCCGACGTAGACATCGACACCCATCGAGAAAAATATGCGGTTCTGTTCCGACAGAGGCCTGGAGCGGCCTGTCATGTTCCCTGCCCAGATCGTTCCCGCTTCGACAACAGTCCCGGGTGCCGTCACAGCCCCGGCGGCCACCACGCCGCCTTTGCGCACCACCGTTCCTTTGCTGACGATAGAACCCATACCAATGATGGCTTCGTCCTCCACTTCGCAGGCATGCATGCGTACGTTGTGTCCGATTGTCACCCTCCGTCCGATGCGCAAGCGCTCGCCGGGTGACAGTTGAATGCGAGCGTTGTCCTGGATGTTGCTCGCTTCGCCCAGTTCAACAGTAGCGCCAGCCGCATCGATCTCGACAGCAAACCACACACTCGATTTCGGTGCCATATCCAGCTGGCCTGTGATGCTGGCCGTGGGTGCAATGTAAGCACCGTCCGCGTCAAAGTCATCGACGCCGGTTCCCGGCGGACGTCGAAACGCGCCCACAGGGGTACTGGCGCGGATGAATTCCGCGTTATCGATCATTGCCGAATTGCGGATCGATTCGTGCAGTTCCGCAACCCGTGCCGGCGAGACTTCTTTTACCGGCTTGGCTGGAGTGCCTGCATAAAGCCAGCCGCCTTCGAGTTTCTTGCCAGGCGGAACTACGCTTTCCGCAGCGATGACTGCGCCGGGACCCACTTCGGAGTTGTCCATAACCACCGCATGCTCGCCGAGAACACAGTTGTCGCCGATGGTGCACGCGTGCACAAGGCCGAAACGCCCGACTGTTACATGTGCGCCGACCCTGGTGCCGAATATGTTGTCGGCAATATGTACGGTACTCGCTTCTCCGAACCAGCAGTCGGAACCGACAAGAATATTCTGCCCGTCGGCACGCAGCGTTGCCAGTTCACCGAAATGGCAGCCAGAGCCGATTTTTGCGCGGCCGATCACCACCACCCAGTCATCTGACGTGACGTTCGTTCCAATTTGCGGAACATGATCGAGAAACGGAAGAACAATCATCGCTTTGCCTTTTTTTATTAGTTCAGAGCAGTCGTCTGTTCAGAACAATTGTTTGTTTAGAATACGGGCGTTTCGCGGTAGGTGCCCCATACCGTTTTCAGTTTCTCGACGATGTCACCCATGGACGCACCGGCGCGCACCAGTTCGATTGTCACTGGCATGATGTTCTGTGTCTCATCCTTGGCCACCGCAACCAGATCATCGAGAAGCGCCTGTACTTTGGCTTCATCGCGCGTCGCCCTGACCCGCTTGAGTCGGTCGATCTGGCGAGTGGTTGTAGTCGCGTCGTGCGGATGAATCTCGATGTCGACGTCTTCCTCGTTTTCGACGTACTTGTTGACGCCGATCACCGGTTTTGATCCACTTTGTTTTTGCAGCGCGGTCTCGTAGGCGAAGTCGGAAATGTGTTTCTGAAACCAGCCTTCCTCGATCAGCTTGACCGTGCCGCCGCGCTCACGCACTTCGTCGAGGATATCGAAAATCTTTCTCTCGTACTCGGTGGTCAGATTCTCAACAAAATAGGAGCCGCCCAGCGGGTCGATCACGTTGGCGACACCGGTTTCGTCCGCGATTACCTGCTGGGTGCGCAGTGCGATCTTCATCGCTTCTTCGGTGGGAATGGCGAACGCTTCGTCCATGCCATTGGTATGCAAGCTCTGGGCACCGCCGAGCACCGCCGCCAGTGCCTGCACCGTTGTACGCATCACGTTCACCTTGTATTGGGGTTTGGTCAGCGTCGCCGCCGCCGTCTGGCAGTGAAACCGTAGCCGCATAGATTCAGGCTTTTTGGCACCAAAGCGCTCCTTCATGAGCTTGGCCCACACCCGCCGCGATGCGCGGAATTTTGCGATCTCTTCGAAAAAATCCGACTGACAGACCCAATAGAACGCCAGGCGCGGCGCGAATTCGTCGACGTCCATGCCGGTCTTGAGTACTTCCTCCACGTAGGTCACGGCATTGGCCATGGTGAACGCCACTTCGTGGATTGGCGAAGAACCGGCTTCGCTGATGTGATATCCGGAAATATTGATCGGGTTGTAGCGCTTCATATTCTCGGCGCAGTAGGTAATGCAATCGCGCACGATGCGCACCGAGGGCGCGATCGGATAGATGTATTCCTTCTGCGCCATGTACTCCTTGAGAATGTCGGCCTGAACAGTGCCCGACAGTTTGTTCAGATCGTTACCGCGCTGTTGGGCCAACACGATATACATCGCGAGCAATATCCACGCGCTCGGGTTGATCGTCATCGACACTGAAATATGTTCAAGATCGATACCGTCAAACAGCGCTTCCATGTCGGCCAGCGTATCGACCGCGACACCTTCGCGCCCGACTTCGCCTTCGCTCATCGGATGATCCGAGTCGTAACCCATCAGCGTGGGCATGTCGAAGTCGGTAGACAGTCCGGTTTGCCCCTGGCCAATGAGGTACTTGAAGCGTTTGTTGGTGTCCTCGCCAGTGCCAAAGCCGGCAATCTGGCGCATCGTCCAGAAACGACTGCGATACATGGTCGGGTAGGGGCCGCGCGTAAACGGGTATTGCCCAGGCAGGCCGATGTCTTCCAGTGGCGTGTCTGCGACATCGAGCGCGGTGTAGGTGCGCTTCACGGGGAAACCGCCCAGTGTCTGGAACTCCGCTTCACGCTCAGGCTGCTTTTTCAGGAACGTGGTGACTTCGTCTTTTTCCCACAATTCCAGTTGTTCCTGTAACGCTGCTGCGTGCGTCGAGTCGATTGGTGCGTTCATGTTCACCTCTATAAAGCGACGTTGCTCATCAGTTCATCGGACGCCGCAAATGGATCAAGCTCGCGCCGCGATATACGGTCCACCATTGCCGCGATACGTTCGCTGGTCGAGGCAAAGAAGCGACTGCGCAGCAGGTCCTCTGCGGTTTTGAAAGTACGGTACTCGGCAATGCGGCGCAGCCGCTCCGGACCCAGTTCGGTTGATCGATGCGCATCTCGATGCCGGTCCATGGTGGCAACCAGGTCAAGTATGCCTTGGCCGGTTTCGGCGCTGGTGCCAACGACCGGCACCTGCCACAGTGGTTTGCCGGCGTTGTCCTTGATGGCGACACTGATACCCATCGCCAGCATCGTTTTCAGATCGGTTATGGTGCGGTTGGCGTCCGACCGGTCGCATTTGCTGACGACGTGAATGTCGGCGATTTCAAGAATGCCGGCCTTGATCGCCTGCACGTCATCACCCAGTCCCGGCGCCGACACTACAATTGTGCTGTGCGAAGCGCGGGCGATTTCCACTTCATCCTGGCCGACCCCGACGGTCTCGATAATGACGACGTCGAACCCGGCGGCATCGAGAATATCAACCGCCGCGAGTGCCGAGCGCGCCAGCCCGCCGGTGGAACCGTGCGTAGCCATGCTGCGGATGTAAACGCCGTCGTCCATCGCGAGCTTACTCATGCGAATGCGGTCACCCAGTATTGAGCCGCCTGAAAACGGGCTGGACGGATCAATCGCAATCACGCCGACCTTTCGGCCGTCCTCGCGCATTGCCTCCACCAGCTTGCTGACCAGGGTGGACTTGCCGCTACCGGGCACGCCGGTGAGTCCGATAATGTGGGCCTTGCCTGCCGCCTTGTAGGCTTTGCCGAGCGCAGCGCGTGCTTCTGAGCTGCCAGCTTCCGCGCGCGACATCAATCGTCCCGCCGCACGCAGATCGCCTTTTTGCAAGCGCGCGAACAAATCCATAGACGACACCAGAGCCACTATTTTTCCTGCAACTTCTGATTGAGTTCGCGAAAAATATCCCGATCGTCGACCACACGCCGGGCCTTGAAGTCGGTGCGCTCGATCGAGCGTGGCTCGACCAGTTCAATTACCGTTCGCAGTGCAAGCGTCTTGAGGATTTTCCGGCTGACTTCTTCCTTCAGTTTCTGCGCGCGTTCGGGGTCGGCATGTGCCGCCTCATTCGGCTCCACTCGCAACACCAGTTCATCCATCGCGCCGTCACGGGTGATGTGAATGCGATGCTCGCCGCCGTAGTCCGCAATTTCATTCAGCACTGAATCGATCTCACTCGGATACACGTTTTCACCACGTATGGTGAACATGTCGTCTATGCGACCGAAAATGCCCAATGGCAAGCGCGGGTAGGTTCGGCCGCATGCGTTGGGTTCGTTCTCCCACACAGTCAGGTCGCCCGACACGAGACGAATCATCGGCTGCGACGTGCGCTCGAGATGTGTGTACACCGGCGTGCCGCGTGAGCCGAACGGCACGCGACGAAAGTTCGAAGGGTCACACACTTCGGTGTAGACGATGTCCTGCCACAACAACATGCCCGGCGAACTTTCCTTGCTGCCGGCGGCGTTCATCCACGGTGTCATTTCTGCCATCGACCCGGCATCGAATACTTTTGCGCCGAAAGCAGCTTCGAGTTTTTCAACAACGGACGGAATCGATGCGCCCGGTTCACCGGAAAAGATCATTTGCTTCAATCCAAAGTCGCGCGCATCCAGACCTTCCTTGATCGCAGCCTCGGCGAGATGTAATGCATAGGTCGGCGTGCCGTAAAACGCAGTCGGCCTCACTTGTGCCATCCAGTTCACTGCACGCGCACTCATACCGGTCGCGCCCGCCCCAAACGGAAAAGAGGTCGCACCCAGTCGCTCGGTTCCGGCAAGCGCCCCCCAGCTTCCCAGGTACAAACTGAAAATCGCCGCCAGGAATACGGTGTCACCGGGACGAACACCCATGCCCCACATCACCCGCGCCTGGGCGTTGGAAATCGCTTTCCAGTCACCCCGGCCAATCGCAAACGCGGTCGGCCTTCCGGTTGTTCCCGAGGTGCCATGGACGTGATACACGTCCTCCCGCGGAATGCACAGATAATCGCCAAACGGCGAGACTTCCGCTTGAGAAGCACGCAGGTCACGCTTGGTAATGACCGGCACCTTTTCTTCGAAATCCTCAAGAGAGTGCAACTGGTCGGGATGAAAACCGGCCTCGTCCCACCTCTTCTTGTAGAAGCTCGATTGACTGTAGGCGTAAGTACACACTTCCCTTAAACGCCCTAGAATAGCGCCATCACGATCGCCGGAGGGCATGGTTTCGCGTACTGGAAACCAGTAGCGGCTTTGCTGATCGGGCTGATAGGTGTCGTCGTAGCTGGGCGGGAACGACCAGTCTTCCATTTGCATTCGCCGACCCCTCCGTTAGCGTGGGCCGCGTTCCGCGACCAGCCGTTCCAGCGTTTCGACAATTTGTTTTGGCGGCGTGTCCTGCAACAGCAATTCCTTCACGCCCATCTTTTTCAGCTTCGCGACATCCTCGTCCGGTACAACGCCACCAACCACGACAATGGTATCTGCCGCATCCTGCTCACCAAGCAGTGCCATGATTTTCGGGCAAATGGTCATGTGCGCGCCCGATAGCAAGCTGATGCCAAGCACGTCGACATCTTCCTGCACGGCCGCATGAACCACTTCATCGGGCGTACGGTGCAAGCCGGTGTAGATAACGTCCATGCCTGCGTCGCGCAAGGTCCGCGCGACCACTTTCACGCCCCGGTCGTGGCCATCAAGACCGACTTTGGCAAGCAATACCCGGATTGGAGAACTCATAAACGATGCCCTTAAATAGCAGACCTGAAAGATTGAGCGCCCAATTATATGCGAGGCTCCTGTGTGCGATGCTTCCTTGAGGCTCGGCCCCTGCAATAGAAACCAATAGCTGCGTTGCAAGCTAATGTAGGGGAGAATCTCTTTTATGCCGGCACAAGTGGAACAGATAGCGGCCATCGACTGGATGGTGCGAACTTTTTACGAACGCTCGTTCGCTGATCCGGTGCTCGGCCCGATTTTCCGGGAGGCGATCCACGATTTCGAGCCACATGTTGCCCGCGTCGTTGATTTCTGGTGCGACATGATTCATTCGACCAAGCGCTACAAAGGCAATGTGTACGCCGCGCACATGAAGCTGAAGTTCGAACCGGAGGCATTCGATCGCTGGATTGCAATACTCGAAAGCGCCGCGAACGATTCGCTGGCGCCTGACGACGCCGCAAAGGCCGCGCGCATCGCGAATCACATGGCCGGCAGTTTCAAGGTCGGCATGTTCCCGTTCACGGACAAGGACGGCAAGCCCTCGCGCAATCCCTGATCGGGTATCGCATGAGGCAGTTCGTCAGGAACGGTGTTGGCTCACGCCGACTCGCGGATGAGGTCTGCTGCTTTTTCCGCGACCATTATGGTCGGAGCATTGGTGTTGCCGGTCGGCACCATGGGCATCACTGAGGCATCGACCACGCGCAGCCCTTCAACGCCGCTTACCCGCAGTTGCGGATCGACTACGGCATTGGCGTCAGACCCCATGCGGCAAGTACCGACGGCGTGATAACCCGTGGTTCCGGTCAAGCGCAGTGCGTCGACGATGGATTCGTCACTGCTCGCCTTGGGCCCGGGATAGGTTTCGCCTACAAAGCATTGCGCCATGGCTGGTGCAGCGAAGATCTGGCGGACGAGATGCACTCCAGCAAGCAGTGCGCGTACGTCGGTGGGTGCGCTGAGGTAGTTCGGCTGGATGCGTGGTGGCACGGCCGGGTCGGCCGACTGGAGGCTCAATATCCCGCGGCTCTCAGGCTGGACGATGCACACCACTGCAGTCATGCCAGGCGCAGCTTCGAGCTCGCCAAAGCGTTCGCGGTTGTAACTGCCTGGTGTGAACAGCAGCTGCAGGTCCGGCCGCGCCAGTCCCGGGCGGCTGCTCGTGAAGACGGTTGAGGCGGTAACGCCATAGGTGAGTGCGCCATCGCCTGCCAGGCAGAAGCGCAGCACCTCGCGCACGAGCCTCCAACCGCGCGCCAGCTGATTGATGGATATCTCGTTCCGGACTCGTGCAGTGATGCCGCCGTAGTAGTGATCGATCAGGTTCTTGCCTACCCCCGGAGAATCGTGAACGACAGGGATACCCAGGGCTTGCAGTTCCGCTGCGGGGCCAACACCCGAAAGCATGAGCAGGTGCGGAGAGTTGACGGCGCCACCACATACGATAACTTCCCGCTGGGCTCGCACCGTTGTTTCCTGCCCGGACTTGCGATAGGTGACGCCGACGCACCGTTTCTCCTCGAACACGAGTTGTGTGACGAAGGCATTGGTCTTCACCTGAAGATTTGGTCGTGATCGCGCCGGGCGTAACAGCGCGAAAGCGGTGGAACCGCGAAAGCGGCCCAGTCGCGTCATTTGCGCGTAGCCGACGCCTTCCTGCTGTGCACCGTTGTAGTCGTCCGTCAGGCGCAATCCCGCCTGCTGGGCGGCCCGCACGAAACGGTGAGTGAGATTGAGGTGGGCTTTGTAGTCCACGACGGGCATCGCGCCGTCCTTGCCGCGGAACCGTGGATCACCCGACTTGTATCGTTCGGTTTTCTTGAAGTAGGGCAGCACATCCGCGTAGGACCAGCCCGGACAACCCATGTCAGCCCAGGAATCGTAATCCCCCGGATTACCGCGCACGTAGAGCATGCCGTTGATCGATCCGGTACCGCCAATGACGCGCCCGCGTGGCCAGTGTATTGCACGATTCGCGGTATCGGAATGAGGCTCGGTCGCGTAACTCCAGTTCAGCGCCGGGTTTCGATGTAGCGAGCGCACGCCGGCCGGAATATGGATCAGGGGATGCCAGGTTTCCGGACCCGCTTCGAGCAGTAACACATTGGCGTTTGTTTCGGCGAGTCGCGCGGCCAACAGCGACCCGGCAGAGCCGGCGCCAACGATGACGTAGTCGGGTATCAAGTGTCGCTACAAAAAATTATAAGAAGTCGGGAGCGGATGATTTTGTTTCGCGGCGATGGTAGCACGCGCATTGTTGATGCTCGTTCTGCGTCCTGTTTCAAGACGCCGGTTGCCGGCGAGCGACGCCAGTTGCAACCAAGCGATGCGGTGATCAGGAGCCCCTGGCCATGACCAGACTCGCTGCTTTCTCCGCGACCATCATCGTGGCGGCAGCCGTGTTGGCAGAGGGGGTTGTTGGAAAGATCGAAGCGTCCGCGATACGCAGGCCATTGACGCCGTGGACGCGCAGCGTGTGATCCACCACTGACCGCGTGTCGTCGGCCGGGCCCATCCTCGCGGTCCCGTTTAGATGATACGAAGAGGCACCGACCTGACGGATGTAGTCGAGCAATTCATCATCCCGTTCGACTTGCGCCCCGGGTAGTGTCTCGCCGTTGAAGTAAGGCGCGAGCGCCCGTGTCGCAAGCAGCCGTCTGGCCAGACGCAAGCCATCGAGCATGTACCGACAATCTGCTTCGTGTGTTAGGTACCCGGCCTCGATCAGTGGATTTTGCAGGGCATCGCTCGACCGGATAGAAACAGTCCCCGTGCTCTGCGGGCGGTGCAGCCAGTAACCGCAGCTCATCCCGGGATAGTGATCCAACGCACCCACACGACCGGCCTGGTAACTCGCCGGAGAAAATACGCCCTGCAAATCAGGGCGGCCAGTGGCGCCATCCGAGCGCCAGTGGAAATGAACAATCGAAGGACTCACGGCCAGGATGCTTGGCCGTCCCAAGGCCCATTTCGCGATCTCCCACCACAGCCGCGGCGGGCGCGCGAGTTCGTTTATGGTGATGGCATTGCGCACTTTTGCCACGACCCGCACGGCGAAGTGGTCTCGAAGGTTAGCGCCAACGCCCGCCAGGGCTTTGACGACAGGGATCTGCATTTGGCGCAGCAGGCCTGCGGGCCCGAGGCCGGAAATCTGTAACAGTTTCGGGGTGTTGATGGCGCCGGCGCACACGATGACCTCGCGTTGCGCGCGCAGCTTGGTAAGTGTGCCTGACCCGTCACGGAGATACTCGACTCCGACAGCAGTTGCGCCGTCGAAACAAATCCGCGTGACCCGGGCATTCGTAAGGACTTCCAGATTGCCGGTCTTCCGTGCCTGCTGCAGGAACGCACGCGAGTTGCTGACGCGACGCCCTTTGTGAATGGTGCGCTGGTAGTAGCCGACCCCTGCCTGGGTCGCACCGTTGTAGTCTGGATTGCTGCTTATACCGAGCTCTCCGGCACCCTGAATGAATGCTTCGCAAACCGGGTGGATCCAGTCGTTCTCGGTGACGCGCAACTCGCCTTCACTTCCGCGAAAGCGATCGACGCCGGAACCGAGGAAGGTCTCGGAGCGCCGGAAACAGGGAAGTACTGAATCGTAGCTCCAGCCCGGATTACCCAGAGCTTCCCACTGGTCGTAATCCTCGCGCTGGCCGCGGTTATAGACAAGGCCATTGATCAGGGTCGAACCGCCGAGGGCGCGCCCTTGTGGCAAGGAGATGGCGCGTCCGTTGGTTTCGGCCGTCGGCTCTGACTGGAACTGCCAGGTGTACCTGGGGTTGCCCAGCATCTTGATGAATCCGGCGGGCACGTGCAGTAGCGGATGCGTGTCCGCAGGGCCGGCTTCGAGCAGGCAGATGCGTCCAGCGCCACCTTCGGCGAGACGCGCCGCCAGGATGCAGCCTGCGGCGCCTCCACCAACAATTACGTAATCGAAATTGTCCAATTACATTGCGTATTTCTTGACCGCCGCCTCGTCCCAGTCGATGCCGTTACCGGGTCGATCGGGAACGATAATATTTCCGTCCCTGATTTCGAACGGTTCGGCAATCAGCGGCAGACCCCAGTCGCGTGATTCGAGCCAGTCGGCCGATTCATTTGCCCGCAGCAGGTGTGCTGACACTTCGGGATAAAGATGACTCGATAACGGCAGACCGGCAGCGCCGGCGATTGATGCGGAACGCATCCAGCCGGTAACACCACCGATACGCATCAGGTCCGGCATGTACAGGTCGGCCGCATGCGCAACCACCGCCTTGTAGAACTCGCGCGGGCCATAAATGTTCTCGCCGATCTGGATGGGCGTTTTGATCTCACGCGTGATTTGCGCACACGCCTCGATGTTGTCGTAGACGATGGGTTCCTCGAACCAGTACAAGCCCTGATCGTCGAGTGCATGCAGGCGCAACAGCGCTTCACCGAACGCCATACCCTGATTGAAATCCGACATGATGTGGATGTCATCACCGACCGCGTCGCGCACGTTAGCAATGGCCTTGATGTCGTCTTTTAGCGATGTGCGGCCGAGCCGCATCTTGACCCCGCTGTAATTGCCTTCGCTGACCAGTGCCGCGGCCTCGTCGCCGAGTTCGTCCAGCGGTTTCAGCCAAAGTCCATTGGTGTTGTAGGCGCGCACCGGTCCCGGGCTTCCGCCGAGCAGCGTGGCGAGCGGCATATTTGCGGCCTTGGCCAGAGCGTCCCAGATCGCCATGTCGATACCGGACAACGCAATGACCGTGATGCCTTCACGTCCGACCAGATGGAGTGAGCGCATGCTCTCGCTGTAGACGTCAAGCGGCGCCAGCGGTTTTCCCTTGAACATGTCGGCGAGGTCTTCGATCGAATGTACTATGGCGGGAATCGACCGCACGCGATACGGCTCCACGTAACTGCGCCCGACGATACCTTCCTTGGTGCGAATGTCGATCAGAATCAGCGCCCATTCATTGAACTGCCCGACCCTCGCTACGATCGGCCGCTTGAGCGGTACCGAAACAGTTCGAACCTGTATGCTTTCCAGGGTGAGTTGTTGCGTCACTGCGAATATCCTCCGTTAATTGATTTCTTCACTCGCCGGTCTCCGCCGGTCGTGTGATTCTACATTCTGATTTTGGTGGTGGATGCCGGGCGCCGTTGCGACGGCCAGACATTGCGACACTCTATCGTTGCGCCGCTGTGGCGTTACATGTTCCTGCGGTACTGTCCGCCGACTTCGAACAACGCGTGGGTAATCTGCCCTAGCGAGCACACGCGCACTGCATCCATGAGTACGTCAAACACGTTATCGTTATTGATTACAGCCTGCTTGAGTCGATTGAGCATTGGTCCTGATTCGACCTGGTGGTGCTGATGAAATTCACCAAGGCGTTTCAGTTGCGATTGTTTTTCCTCATCTGACGAGCGAATCAGTTCGAGCTTTTCGGGAACCGGATCCCCATGCGGATTACGGAACGTATTGACGCCAATCAGCGGGTGTGAACCGTCGTGTTTCTTGTGTTCGTAATACAGCGATTCTTCCTGAATTTTGCCGCGCTGATAACCCAGCTCCATTGCACCGAGCACACCACCACGCTCGGAAATCGATTCAAATTCGCGTAACACCGCTTCTTCTACCAGGTCGGTCAATTCTTCGATGATGAAGCTGCCCTGACTGGAGTTCTCGTTTTTCGCGAGTCCCCATTCACGGTTGATGATGAGCTGGATCGCCATCGCGCGCCGCACACTTTCTTCCGTCGGCGTGGTGATCGCTTCGTCGTAGGCATTGGTGTGCAGCGAATTAGCGTTGTCATAGGTCGCAATCAACGCCTGCAAAGTCGTGCGGATATCGTTGAACGCAATTTCCTGAGCGTGCAAAGAGCGTCCCGAAGTCTGGCAGTGATACTTGAGTTTTTGCGATCGTTCGTTGGCGCCGTAGCGATTCTTCATTGCGACCGCCCAGATGCGCCGTGCGACCCGGCCGATGACTGAGTACTCGGGATCCATGCCGTTGCTGAAAAAGAAACTCAGGTTAGGCGCAAAATCGTCGATGCGCATGCCGCGAGCAAGATAGGCCTCTACGAACGTGAGTCCGTTGCTAAGTGTGAATGCCAACTGCGAGATCGGATTCGCACCGGCCTCGGCGATGTGATATCCGGAAATGGACACCGAGTAAAAGTTTCTGACCTTGTGGTCAATGAAATAACTCTGAATGTCGCCCATGACTTTCAGGCTGAATTCGGTCGAGAAAATACAGGTGTTCTGGCCCTGGTCTTCCTTCAGGATGTCGGCTTGCACGGTTCCGCGTACCGTCTCCAGTGTCCATTCCCTGATCTTCTGCGTCTCGTCTGATGTTGGCTCACGGCCGTTGTCTTCGCGGAACTTGTCGAGTTGCTGATCGATCGCGGTGTTCATGAACATCGCCAGTAGCGTTGGCGCCGGGCCATTGATCGTCATCGACACGCTGTTGTTCGGTGCACACAAGTCGAAACCCGAATACAGCACTTTCATATCATCGAGAGTCGCGATCGAAACGCCGGAATTGCCAACCTTGCCGTAAATATCCGGACGCAGATCGGGATCAAATCCGTACAACGTGACCGAATCGAATGCCGTCGACAATCGCTTCGCCGGCATGTCAGCAGACAATAGATGGAAGCGCTTGTTGGTCCGGAAAGGATCGCCCTCTCCGGCGAACATGCGGGTTGGGTCTTCGTTCTCTCGCTTGAAGGCAAACACGCCGCCTGTATAGGGATACGAGCCCGGCACGTTTTCAAGCATCAGCCATTTGAGCAACTCGCCGTGGTCCTCGAAGCGTGGCAGCGCGACCTTGCGGATCTCTGTGCCTGACAGCGACTTGTGGGTCAGTGCCGTGCGAATTTCCTTGTCGCGAATCTTCACCACATACTCGTCGCCGGCGTAGGCTTTTTGCATGTCCGGCCACATGTCGAGCAGTTTCTTCGCATCGGCGCCGAGCTTCGCGTCACGAACGTCGGCGAGTTCGCCGAGATTTGCGTTGTCTTCTTCGCATTCGTTCGCCAGCATCGCCTTCGCCGCGAGCAGTTGCTGGCGTTCGCGCGCAATGCGCGACTGCGCTATTGCGTGCTTCTTGTATTCACGCACTGTGACGGCGATGTCGGCAAGATAGCGTGTGCGGTCGGGCGGCACCACGCTCGCGACTTTGGTCGATGAGCGCAATTTCTGTTTCGGCAGCCGGCCGTCTTTCGCCTTCAGCCCTTTGTCCTTCAGTTGCGCGAGGATCGCCTGGTAGAGCGCGGTGACGCCGTCGTCGTTGAATCTCGACGCGATGGTTCCGAACACCGGCATGCTATCTGGAGGAGAAGAAAATAACTGGTGATTACGCTGATACTGTTTCGAAACGTCACGCAGGGCGTCGTCCGCGCCGCGACGATCAAATTTGTTGATCGCTGCAAAATCGGCGAAATCAAGCATGTCAATTTTTTCGAGCTGACTGGCGGCACCATATTCCGGTGTCATCACGTACAGTGACAGATCGACGTAGGGCACGATGGCCGCATCGCCCTGGCCGATACCTGAAGTCTCGACTACCACCAGGTCGTATCCGGCGCACTTGCATGCTGCGATGACGTCAGGCAGGCAAGCGGCAATTTCACTGCCGCCGCGGGTCGCAAGCGAGCGCATATAAATACGGTCGCCGTTGAGAGCGTTCATTCGAATGCGGTCACCCAACAGCGCGCCGCCGGACTTGCGACGCGAGGGATCAACCGCCAGCACTGCAATTTTGAGTCGGTCGGACTGGTCGAGCCGAAAGCGGCGAATCAGTTCGTCGGTCAGAGAAGACTTTCCTGCGCCACCAGTTCCGGTGATACCGAGTACCGGCACCGTCTCGAGGGTGGCTGCTCGTGTCAGCAGTGTTTTGTGCAGTTTCTCCGGTAGTGCCGCACTCTCGAGGGCAGTAATGATGCGCGCAAGTTCGCGCTGATTTCCCGACTCGAGTTGCTTGAGCGACTTTGGAAGGTCCGCGCACAAGTCCTGATTGGCCCGTTCGAGCATGTCGTCAATCATGCCCTGCAAACCCATTTTTGCACCGTCCTCGGGGGAGTAGATGCGTTCCACACCGTAACTCAGCAATTCGTCGATCTCGGCTTGCACGATCACGCCACCACCACCTCCGAATACCTTGACGTTCTTACCGCCACGCTCGCGCAACAGATCGATCATGTACTTGAAATATTCGATGTGGCCGCCCTGGTACGAACTGACGGCGATTCCGTGGGCGTCCTCCTGGACCGCGGCGGTAACGATCTCCTCGACCGAACGGTTGTGGCCAAGATGAATGACTTCGGCCCCACCGGCTTGCAGCATGCGGCGAATGATATTGATCGACGCGTCGTGCCCGTCAAACAGGCTTGCGGCCGTTATGAAGCGGATGTTTTTCGATGCCACATTTTTTCGGATCGCGGGTTTAAGGCTGAGATCGGTCATGGCTTATGGCTCTGTAGAGTTGCTAATTGTGCCCGCTCGGGGCGAATCACGCTTCCGTACAGACAAAATTATGAGTTACGTTTACGTAAACGTAAAGAATCAGATCGCCAAAGGTTTAAGCAATAACGTGAAAAAACATCTATCTTCTTTTAACTACGACTAACGTTGCGACATCGTGCACTTATCTCGCGCCTTCAACAGCATTTCAAGTTCAGCGTGCCAGCCAGATAATCGCAACTCACTTCGGAAATGACTCGCGGCGCTGCACACTTTGTGGTGAAAATGCCATGATCTTCCTTTATCTTCGCCGAATGAGATCATAATGTGCGTCTATTTCACGAAAATGGCACAGTATCGGGATATTTGCACCTGGCAGATCATTTGGCTTGGCCACCTGATGCGGTCGGTGACGAAACGTGTATTGTCGCGAAAAGGTCGATATCTTTTACGATCGTCGCCGATAAATAACATAAAATGCAGCCAACTACGCCGCACGCCCCATTCTGGAGTCACTGAGCTGTCTCAGTAGGGCGTCTCGATCATGATAATAGGCGGTGATATTTCGGGCCTTGATGTGGCCAAACCCACGTACGCGCTCCGGAAGCGAGGCAAGCGCCAGCGCGACATCTTGGTTGTCGACTGACAGTAGCGACAGACATTGTTCAATCGTGTCTTCGTAATCGCTAATCAGGCGTCGTTCCATCTTGCGTTCTTTGGTGTGGCCGAACGGGTCGAACGCGGTGTGCCGCAACCACTTGAACCGCGCCAACATTCGAAACGTGTATTTCATCCAGGCACCATACTCGGATTTGATCAGATGGCCATCAGCATCGCGTTTTGCAAATAACGGGGGCGCCAGGTTGTACTTGATACTGAAACTGCCCTCAAAGGTCTTGTTCAAGCGTTCTTCGAACGAGCGGTCGGAGTACAGGCGCGCGACTTCATACTCATCCTTGTAAGCCATCAATTTGAACAGGCTCTTTGCGACCGAACGCGCAAGCATATCGCCATTGCGAATTTGCGATTCTGCGAGGCGTACACGCTCTACGATATCCCGGTAGCGTTGCGCATAGGCGGCACTCTGATAGGCGGTCAGGAATTCGACGCGAAGCGCGATCAGTCTGTCCAGTGTTTCAGGCAGTCTGACGATAACGGGCTGCGCCGGGCTGACCACTCGCTCGACGGCCTGCAGGTCAGCCGCAGCCCGCCGGCCCCACAGAAATGTCAGCTTGTTGGCTTCGATCGCAATGCCATTTAATTCGATGGCATGTAACAGCGAAGCCTCTTCCAGCGGGACAAGGCCTTTCTGAAATGCGAATCCCAGCATGAACAGATTGGTCGCGATCGAGTCTCCCATCAGTGCAGTGGCGATTCGCGTTGCGTCGAGAAAATGTGCACGACCGCCGACGGCCTCACCAATTAACGAACAAATGCCATCTGCCGGGTATTGCCAATCGGCATCCTGAGCGAATTGCCCGGTGGGTTGTTCGTGCGTATTGATGACCGCCACTGTACGTCCGGCGCGGGTCTTGGCCAGCGCATCACTCGCGCCTGAGGTGAGCATGTCGCAACCCAGTATCAGGTCCGCCTCGCCGGCGGCGATGCGCTGGGCGCGGATCTGTCCCGGCGTTTTAGCAATGCGTACATGTGAAGTGACCGCGCCGTTTTTCTGTGACATGCCGGTCATGTCCAGTGCAGACGTACCTTTGCCTTCAAGGTGCGCCGCCATGCCGATCAGCGCACCTATTGTGATTACACCGGTGCCACCAATGCCGTTGATCAATATATTGTATGACCCGTCACCTGGTTGGGTAATCACTGGTTCCGGCAGAGGCGCAAAGTCTGCTTTAGCAACCGCGCTTTTCTTTGCAGTGTCGGCCAGACGGAATTTACGCGGCGTAGCACCCTCGATCGTCACGAAACTGGGGCAGAAGCCTTTCACACAGGAATAGTCCTGGTTGCAAGAGGACTGGTCAATGGTACGCTTGCGCCCGAACTCGGATTCCAATGGCATGATGGAAGTGCAGTTGGATTGAACACCGCAGTCTCCACAGCCTTCGCATACTGCCTCATTGATGAACAGACGCTTTGTCGCGACCGGATACTCGCCTTGTTTTCGTCGACGCCGTTTCTCCGCAGCACACGTCTGATCGTAAATGAGTACCGATACGCCGGACCATTCGCGCAATTCCTTCTGCACCGAATCCAGGTCATTGCGATCAGCCAAGGTCACCATCTGTGGCAACGCCGATCGATCCGCGTATCGGTCCAGCTCTTCTGTCACTACTGCGATGCGCTCTACGCCTTCACCCAGAAGTTGCTGCGCGATCATCGGGACGGTCAATGTACCGTCGATGGGCTGGCCGCCGGTCATCGCCACTGCGTCGTTAAACAGGATCTTGTAGGTGATGTTGACCTTGGCTGCGATGGCAGCACGGATCGCCAGCAAGCCTGAGTGGAAATAAGTCCCATCGCCGAGATTGGCGAATACATGCTTGCGACTGGAGAACGGTGCCTGGCCAATCCAGGTCGCGCCTTCACCGCCCATTTGTGAAATGGTCTTGTTGTGCTCGGGGTAAATGGCAGGCGCCATTGCATGGCAACCGATTCCGGCGAGCGCCAGGCTGCCTTCGGGCACTTTGGTGGAGCTATTGTGCGGGCAGCCCGAGCAATACCAGGCCGGCCGTGGTGGCGTATCGACTGCCTTGGTCAGGGCCGCTTCCTTGGCATCAAGAAAGGTGAGCCGCGCCTTGATCAGGTCGCTCTTGTGAAAACGAGCGATCCGTGACGCGATGACGCGGGCGATCTGCGCGATCGAAAAGTCCGCCTTGGCGGGCAGCAACCATTCGCCGCGCGGGTGTACCCATTCGCCCTTGTCATCGAATTTACCGACGATGCGTGGTCGAACGTCGGTATCCCAGTTATAGAGCTGCTCTTTCAACTGGTACTCGACCATTTGCCGTTTTTCCTCGACCACCAGAATTTCGTCAAGACCGCGGGAGAATTCACGGATGCCATCGGGTTCGAGCGGCCAGGGCATCGCGACCTTGAATACGCGAACACCAACTTCGGCGGCATTGGTTTCGGAAATGCCCAGCTCTTCCAGCGCTTCGAGCACATCCATATACGACTTGCCTGAAGCCACAATACCCAGTTTCGCATTGGGTGCGTCGATCATGGTCCGGTTCAGGCGGTTTGCACGCGAGTACGCCAGCGCCGCATAAATCTTGAAATCCTGCATCAACGCTTCCTGCTTGCGCGCCTGCAGGCCCAACGTATCGCCGGTAAGCCGGCAATTCAGTCCGCCTTCTGGCATCACGAAATCTTCCGGCATGACGATGTCCGGCTTGTGAATATCAGCGTCGATGGAAGCAGAGGATTCGACCGTATCGGCAAGCGCTTTGAAACCGACCGCGCAGCCGGAAAAACGCGACATCGCAATACCGTGTTGCCCCAGCGCGAGATATTCCTCGACATTACAGGGATACAACACGGGAATCATTGATGCCGAAAACAAATGATCACTCTGATGCGGCAGTGTCGAGGAGTAGGCGCCGTGATCATCACCGGCAACGAGTAGCACACCACCGTGCTTTGCGGTGCCCATAAAATTCATGTGCTTGAACACGTCACCGCAGCGATCTACGCCCGGCCCCTTGCCATACCACATCGAGAAAACACCGTTGTAATCGGAGTTGCCGGTCAGGTGGATTTGCTGGGTTCCCCAAACCGCTGTGGCGGCGAGTTCTTCGTTTATACCCGGCTGAAATGTGACGTGGCCCGCATCGAGCAGCGGCCGCGCTTTCCACAGTGCTTCGTCGAGGCCGCCCAGCGGTGAGCCACGGTAACCGGACACAAATCCGGCGGTATTGAGCCCTGCCAGTGCGTCGCGCTGGCGCTGCATCAACATCATGCGCACCAGCGCCTGAATTCCGGTCAGGTAAACGCGCCCTTCGGTGGACACGTATTTGTCATCGAGTGTGACGTCTTGCATTGTTTCGACTCCTTTTGGGATTCGATTTGCCAATCCACTTCAGGCCGGTAAGCCCAGGGGACATTGTTAGTTGGAGGCCTCGGGGCCTCGTTAGTTTCAGGACGACTTATTCAAATAGTATCGATCTTCTCCAAGCAAGATTTGGTCGTGCGTGCAGGCTGACGCCATCATCGGGAAGCAATTTTCCTGAGCGGCGACCAGCACATCGACAATGTACAGGCGGTCATGTTCCAGGCAGCGCTCGATTGGAACATCCAGTTCGCCTGGATCAGTAACCCGCTTCGCTTCCCAGCTGAAGCCACGGGTGTCTTGCAGGCATCTACCGTCTCACTGTTGGTTTTGGGGCTCAGCGGGCAAATTGCGCAATCATTCATATAGCGCATGTTATGAGCAACAAGCTGGAAAAGGTTTCTTTATTTTCTGATAAATGTCACTCAGAAGAGAGGAATTTTCTTGTTTTATGTAGAATAGGAGAATGAATCTTGGAAAACATGATCTGGCGATCCTGTCTGTTCTTCGTGACGATGCTCGTTCGAGCCTGCAGGAGATCAGTGCGCAGGTCGGCCTATCCACCACGCCGTGCTGGAATCGCATCAAGAAAATGGAAGCTGAAGGCGTGATCCTGGGTTATACGGTGCGCATCGATCCCGACGCCATCGGCTTCACGGAATCGGTCATCGTCCAGGTCACGCTCGATAGTCATTCCGAAGAGACGCTGTTCGAATTCGGCCAGCAACTGGAACGAATTCCGGAAGTGCTCGAAGCGTACCTGGTATCCGGAGACTACGATTACTACATCCGCATAGCCGTGAAAAACACTCGCGATTACGAACGACTGCTGCGCGAAAGTCTGTATCGGATTCCCGGCATTCAGCACAGTAAATCCACATTTGTGTTGCGTACCCTTAAAGAAAGCCCGGTTCCGCTACCGTCTGCACCGGAAGATGCGGTGACGAAAAAGCGGGGCAAACGCTAGTGCCGCAGCGTTAGCGCTTCGGCAGGCAGGAAATAACAAGATGAAAACTACAGACTCAGCTGGAGTCGATGCGGTCGGAACACAGCACCCGGTGGCGAGTGAAAATGCGCGCATCGTCTGCCTCGTTCCCAGCATTACCGAATTGCTGTTCGATCTTGGTCTTGGTAGCCAGGTGGTCGGGCGCACCGGATTTTGTTTCCACCCGAAGGCGTCGGTCAAAACGGTACCCAAAATCGGTGGCACCAAGGACTTCGACCTGGAGAAAATTCGCGCTCTCCAGCCTACGCATCTGATTGTGAATGTGGACGAAAATCCGCGAGAACGTGTCGAGGCGGCAGCGCAATTCGTTCCCAATGTCATCGTGACTCACCCGCTCGCTCCGCTCGACAATATTGATCTGTACAGGCTGCTCGGAACGATATTCGGGCGGAAAAGCGAGGCAGAGGAACTGGCTGCGCGCTTTGACCGGGTATATCTCAATACCGTTGAAGCGACCTGCCACCTTGCCAGCGAGCGGGTGCTTTACGTCATCTGGAAAAACCCGTGGATGACAATTTCACGCGACACCTATATTGCCCGAACGCTGGCTGCGGTTGGCTGGGACCAGATTGAAGTCAATTCCGACGCACGTTATCCGGAGGTCGACATCGAATCTGTGCTCGGTTCGGTTGATCGTGTCCTGCTGTCCAGCGAACCGTACGCGTTCAGACCGCGGGACGTCGCCGAGATTGAATCGATGACGAGTGGGGGTGCTCGCCCGACGGTTTCCATTATCGATGGGGAAATGACCTCGTGGTATGGAAGCCGTGCAATTTCCGGAATGAAATATCTGGCACAGCTGCGCACGGGCAAGTGACACACAAATTAATGAGGAAAGACCAACCATGCCACCCGCAACGCTGACCTCAGACTCCGCCGCGGGCGTCATTGCCCGCTTTCTCAAAGCCCGTGGTGTCGACCGCATCTTTGCACTGTGCGGTGGCCATATTATGCCGATGTGGATGCGCGCCGACGCTGAAGGCATACAAATCATTGACGTGCGCGACGAGCGCGCGGCCGTATACATGGCGCATGCGCACAGCGAACTGACAGGCAAACTCGGCGTTGCAATGGTGACCGGTGGACCCGGACTGACCAATGCCATCACCGGCATTGCCAACGCCCATGTCGCACGCGCTCCGGTGCTGGTCTTGTCCGGTGTACCGCCGCAGGCACAGGAAAACCGAGGAGCATTGCAGGACATCTCTCACACCGAGCTGGTCAAGTCGATTACACGTTATGCGCGCACCGTGCGCGAACCGGGTCTGGTGTTGCAGGAACTCGACGAGGCAGTGTCGTGCGCCTTTGGACAGGGTGGCGAACCCGGTCCGGTCTATCTCGATTTTCCGACTGACACACTGCGCGCCGACGTGCCGAAACCGCTGCAACTGGAAGAGCACTTTCGGCCGAAGCTGCGGCCCGTATTGCGCCCGAACGACGATGATGTTGCCGCGGCGGTCGAGCTGCTGTGGGCGGCAAGAAAGCCGCTGGTCATCAGCGGCCGTGGCGCGCGCGGAGCAGGGAAGGAACTCACCGCGTTTCTTGACTGCCTCGGTGCCGTTTATCTCGACACCGGTGAAAGCAAGGGTCTGGTAGCGGATTCGCACCCGTCGGTGGTCGCTGCGATGCGCGGCAAGGTGATGGGCGACGCCGACGTGGTTGTGACCGTGGGTCGGCGATTGGACTTCCAGCTGGCTTATGGTTCGCCGGCTATATACGGCGACGCGCGGTTTGTGCGCATAGGCGATACGCCGCTGGAGGTTCGCGACAATCGCCGCGGCGCGGTGGAGTTGTTTGCCCAGCCGGCGGCCGCGCTTTCCGCGATCGTTCGCAAGGCCAGCGACCGCGTGTCTGCTGTTGACCGTTCATGGGCAGAAGGGCTGCGCAAGAAACACGAAGAGCGTGTGCACAAGCTGCAAACCAGCATGAAAGCAGCACCGTCGGACAGCGAAGGCAGGATTCACCCGAACCGTGTGCTTGCCGAGTTGCAGTCGCAAATGGAAAAAGACGCGGTCGTGATTGCAGACGGTGGCGATTTTCTGAGCTTCGCCCGCGTCGGGCTGGCGTCGTCTGCTTACCTGGATCCCGGTTCATTTGGATGCCTCGGCGTTGGCACGCCATTCGGTATTGCGGCCAGCCTCGCATTTCCCGGACGCCAGGTGGTTGTTGCAACCGGCGATGGGTCATTCGGATTCAACGCGATGGAGATCGACACCGCCGTCCGACACAAGGCACCAGTGCTGATCGTCGTCGCCAACAACGGTGCCTGGCAGATAGAAGTGCACGACCAGACCGACACACATGGCAAGGTGGTCGGCACCCAACTGCAGGTTGCGGACTACGCGCAGATGGCGCGCGCATTCGGCATGCACGCCGAGCGGGTCGAGAAGGCAGAAGACTTGAAGGGTGCCATCGAGCGGGCCATGGCGAATCGGCCGGCGTTGCTCGATGTCGTCGTCAGCCCCGAAGCGCGTTCATCTGACGCCAAGACCGGGCTCGCTTGGGTGCCAGACTTGCAACCGTTGGCGGCGTGGGACGACGCCGAGCGGCAGTGGCGCGGGCAGACAATCTGAATCAAGTGACTTAATCGAAGAGGTTTAGAGTCCCCAATAGCGTATACGGAAACCCCTCGCCTTTAGGCGATGGATAAAAAGCGTAGGTCGGGTTAGCCCTTGGGCGTAACCCGACATGGCATGGCGAAGAAGAATGGCAGAGTTGGCGCGCTTGCCGGCAGCGCCACTGAAATTACTGCTCTCGATCGCCCGGTACATACGGTGGCGGGCGAACCTCACTCGCTACCGCGGTGTGTTCGCACCCAACAGTCCGCACCGCGTATTGGTCACCCGGGCCGGTCGGGGCAAGGGCAAGGCACAAACTGCGACGGCCGAAGAACGAACATCTGTCCAGCGGCACAGCGCTTAAAACGCGCCGGATGCACACACTGGACTGGCACCGAGGGGTAGCGGCGTAGCGTTAGGCTACTGGCCCCGATTTCAGCGCATAGCCCGCTACAGCCGCGCACAATATGGCAGGGACCGTGATCGTCGATTTGCAGCCAGGTTCGATGCGATCACCCTTGGCATGGCTTCGGCGATTGTCATGAAATTTGCATACCCTGAGTATCGGGCGGTCCGAATATTGCCCGAGAGATCAAAGCCAATGTCCAGGAATACATTGTGAATGTATTTGAACCAACACTTGCTCGAAAAAACTCGCCGTTTGGCCAATCGTCAAGTGCCGTCTACAAGGCGCTCAACGCGGTGCTGCACGGTTGCCACTATTCATTGCAGCATAGGCAGTGCGACGACCAACGAGTAACACAGACTTCGCAGATCAAATTTCTGAAAGGTACCGAATGAGGCTCGTACGCGTTTTCATTCCGATCACACTAGCGCTGATTTTTTCATTCACTGGCTGCGCCAAAATACATGCAGACAACCTTCCTGTGCCTCAATCACAAGTTTCGAACAGGACGTTTATGAAAACTGCGCAGCTTGCCCAGATATTGCAATCCGTCACGCCAATACAGATGATGGTCGTTCAGCATTATCAATACCAGGGAACGTACCCGTCTTCGCTCGACGAGCTCGGCTTGGAAAGGAAGGAAATGTCGAGCGGGTTATATATCCGGGACATGGAACTGGATGAGGATGGAAATATACTGATTGAGGCAAGCTCCGAGATTGGTAATGACATTTTTGTAAACCTGGAGCATGAAGAGACGATGGGCGGGCTGCAAACCGTCTGGAGATGCAAAACAAACCTCGAGAAATCTGCATTGGTAGGCTTGCCAGGTTGCACCCACGAGCAAGAGGTTCGCAGGCCAATATAGCCGGCGTAGTCCTGAGCACAGCCCGAGCGACCACGTCATCTGGGTCAGCGCGTTGCAGCGGTCTGATCCCGGACAGGTGCGGCAATTCGTTCCGACGCTGAAATCAGAACAGGCCGCGACGACACCACCCACGTTGTGTACGAGCCGCTGGACTTTCTGGCGAAGCTCGCCGCGCTGGTGCCCCGGCCACGGGTGAACCTGACTCGCTACCGCGGCGTGTTCGCACCCAATAGCGCGATGACTTGGGCCCATCGCTTAAAGCGCGTATTCGGCATCGATATCAAGACTTGCGCCGTCTGCGGCGGCACGCTGAGCATCATCGCGTGCATCGAAGAGCCGGCGGGGACGAGGCGACGAATATGGGGCGCAAGGACATAACTGGTGCGAATATCAGCCGAGCGATCGCGCGCACCAGCGTGCGTTGTTGCTTTCTTCGAAATGGGCTTGACTGAGTCCGTGAGAATTATTTGACCCGCTTGCTTTTCGGAAAATTCCACTCAAAGTAGATGTCGTCCCGCCGCGCATTCATACGCACCAGATAAAACCCTTCGATGATATGGGCATATCGAACCGGACCGAAATCAATCGTTTCAAAACCCAGACGATGGCAGATATCAGCCACAACCGACTTGGCGTCAGAGTCGTTCCCGGCGATGGGAATCGTAATAGGGTGATTTACCAGACCAGGGTCGACCATGGTGTCGGAGCTAAAAGTACTAAAAGCTTTTACGACACTGGATCGTGGCGCGAGAGCCTGCAAACGTTCGGCGTTGGAAATGAAGGTCGGATAGTCTGCCAGACCTTCCTTGCTTGTAACGCGCGGATTAACCGGATCGATAATGATCTTGCCGGACATGTCGCCCAGACTGATCAGCACATCTTCCGCTACAGTCCAGGGCACTGCCAACAAAACGATGTCCGCCATTCGGGCTGCCCTGGGTGGAGTGGTCGCGGTGGCACCATTCGAAGTGGCTGCAACCAGTGCTTGCACGTCCTCGCGGTCTGGCGTGCGCGAGCCGTAAACAACCGTATAGCCTATTTCTGCAAAGCGCGGCCCCAAGGCGCTACCCACCGAGCCTGTTCCAATAACTGCAATGGTATCCGCGATTGCGCTGATTGGAGCTGCAAAGCCACAACAAAAGGCGAGAACAAGTGGGAGTATTCTGCGGTGGATCATGTTTGCTGACCTCATACGTTGTGGGAATGTGATGTCTTTCTACTGCCTGAGTTCAGTATTCTATCGAACTCCTTCATTTCAAAGCGGCGCGATGCACACCATTCGAGCACGCACCGGATTGCGCTCGACATAGCGAATTGCCGCCCAAACACAGGTTTCATCCAGAGCGGAAGACAATAATCAGCCTTGCCACAGATAACCTTTTCCGCCGTGACTGCAGTCGATGCGCTGTGCATGGTGAATGTGCAAAGATCTGAGCGCCCGTTGCACACTGTCCGCGGTTATCAACACTGCGACCAGGTGGATGTGGTTGGTCATCAAGCAATAGGCCAGAACGTCGAGCTAATTTTTGCCGGGCGTATTCGCTCAACCAATCCAGATAGGCGTGACGGTCTTCATCGCTAGAGCGCGCCGGTTGCCGGGTTTGGTGATGTGATGTGGGCCCTGGGCGAATACGGAGCGGGCCAAGCTCGGCATGGCCAGAATCCATGATGAGTGTTAATTACGGGGTAGCATCACGCAATCTCCTCCTGGCCCGCGCTGGCGCATGTTTCGTCCGGGTCTTGACTGGGGATAGTTAGAGAACCCCGTATATACTCTGGCGGAGTCATCATGCAATCAGGAGGAGAACAAAAATGAATGTGCTGACATTGATGGTAATTATTATCCTCACCTACTGGGTTGTCGGAATGTACCTGGTTTCGAACGTTAAAGACTGGGAGTGACTTCAGACTCAGACTTAAAGCGATATAGGCAGATAAGAATAATGGGGAGATAGGATAATGGAAGGCGTCAACATCGGTATCTGGGGCTGGGTGTGGGTCGGTGTGTTTTTGTTGATCTTCGTCGGTATGGGCGCATACGGGATGAGCAAAACCAAGACCGAAGAAGATTTCGCCGTGGCCCGCAATTCGTATGGGCCATTCATGCTGGCGTTCGCGTTTGCCGCTACGATTGCCAGCGGTGCCACTTTCATGAGCTTGCCCGGGATGGCATATTCCAAAGGGTTCGCCGTGCTCTGGTATCCGGCGGTCTACCCGATTGCGATTTATCTGGGCATGTTCATGGCGATCAAGCTGATCAAGCGTGCCGGCGACCGGTTTCGATCCAACTCGATGCCGGAGTTTATGGGGCAGCGCTACAACAGTGATTTCCTGCGCATCGCCTTCTCGCTACTCTCGTTGCTGCTGATCTACTACATCGCTGCACAGATCGTCGCCGCGGCGACGATGTTTGAGGTCTTGCTCGATCTGGATTACCAGACCGGGATATTCCTGAGCGTTGGAGTGATCGCCTTGTATATCGGCATGGGCGGCTCACACGCAGACATCATGACCGATGGCGTGCAGGGGGTCATGATGGTAATCATTGCACTCATCATCGCCGGAATGTTCCTGCTCTCGCCCGGCGTGGAAGGTACAGGCCCGGCCGCCATCAATGAGGCACTGGTCGCCGAAGATCCCGGGATGGGATGGGACAACTACTTCATTCCCGGTGATCCTATCTTCGGTAGTTTCGCCCTGATCATGCTGTTGTTTCTTGCGCATATACCGTTCGCGATGAATCCACACATTGGCAAGCTTGCGTTCGCGCTGAAGGATCCGAAACAGATCCGCACCTTCTTGCTGATTGCCATTCCGATAGGCTCCATCCTTGGCTTCACTGTGCTTGGCGGCTTACATGCACGCGCACTGGTCGGCCCGGATATTCGTCCCGATGCTGCAATTCCGGTTCTGTTCACGGAATTATTCCCACCGTTCCTGGCGGGGATGCTCGGCGTAGGTGTGCTCTCGGCAATCATGTCGACATCGGACGGATTGTTCATCGCGATCGCCGTGATCTTCAGTAATGACTTGTACAAGCGCACACTCGCGCCGATGATCCACAAGCATAAATCGCCTGAGCAGATCGACCGCATCGCTCTGAATATTTCGCGCTTGTCGATTGTCGTGGTTGGAATACTCGCGATTATGTTGGCGTGGAATCCACCGAAGTTTCTCGCGATACTGTTATGGATTGGTATCGGGGGAATTGTTTCCGGCGCGGCCGGCCCGCTGTTAATCGGTTCGTTGTGGAGGCGAGGCACCAAAGCCGGCGCAATTGCATCCTTCCTTACAGGGGTGATTCTTTACGCCGTGCTGTATGTCATCGTCGGCTGGAAGAATCCGTTCGGTGTTGCTGGCACCTGTGTCATCGCGGGATCAGTGGTGATGGTCGTCGTGAGTTTGCTTACCAAGCCATTGCCGCAAGAGCTTATCGACCGGATGTTTACGTCCGGCAAAACAGCGAACTGAGTCGTGGAGTAAACCAGGGTGCGGCGGTGATCCAGGCGATCGTCGCGCACCTGGCGAACAAAGCGTGTCCGATGCCCGCAACGCGGTGGCCACCGGCCCGGGCGTCCGCCTGCGCAAGCAGAGGAGGAAAAACATATATGGCTAACCTGCCAGCCTGCACCCTTGTGGTGACGGCGGAAATCGATACGAGCGTCGAAGACGAGTGGAACAAATGGTATGACGAGGTGCACCTGCCCGAGGCGCTTGCCTGCCCCGGCGTCCTCGCCGGCCGCCGCTACTGCACTGCCAAACCGGCCTCGCAGACCGACCACGGCGCCAAATCCACCAGCGCCACACGCACCTACCTCGCCCTCTACGAGCTCGCCGGCCCCGAGGCTCTGGACACCCCGGAATTCCAGAATATGCGCGGTTGGTATCAGTTCGCGCCCCACATCAAGTCGCAAACATGCGTGTATGTTGCGCGTGAGGCTTAAGCGACTGCCGTTCTTGTGTGGCCCCCTTGGCTCGTCTCTACAGCGCCCAACGTACAGCGCGCATGGGGTCGGGTCTTGCGATGCCATATTTGGTCAGACGCAATCGATGGGAAATTTGGGACAGGTCACATTCTTGTAGTGCCCTGACTCTCAGTGGACAATGGAGTGCGCTATGGAAGTGCTTATCATCGGCGCGGGCGTCACAGGTTGCTTCACAGCGGCGCGCTTGATGGACAAAGGCGTAAACGTTTCGCTTCTCGCGCGAGGCGACAAAGCCACTCGACTCGAGAATGAAGGCCTACGCCTGCGCAATGGAATGACAGGCGAGGGTGCGACCGTGCGCATTAACATCGTGCGTGGATCCGCTGCGAAGGCGTTCGATGTCGTAATGGTCTTCGTTCAGGCGCAGCACCGGCAATCGCTTACGCCACTGCTTCGGGAACTGCACGGACGTCCCACAGTCTGGTACCTCGGCAACACGACCCAAGGCTACGACGCTGCCACGGAACAACTGGGGCGAGATCGCGTCGTCGGTGGTTTTCCCGGCGTCGGAGGCACTTGGGAGGGTGAAGTGTTGGTTTACGCGGACCGCGAAAAGCCTGCCGACAAACCATTCGACCGTCTAATCATCGGCGAGGCACACGCCGACGCGGCAGCTGCGGCGGATGGCATTCAGAAACAATTGCAACGGTTCGGCATGAACATTGAGCGCTACGTGCCAATCATGGCGTGGCACTGGACTCACATCGCCTTGATACTTCCACTGGCCAGTGCCGCGTACCGCCACAATCAGGACCTCGATGCAGTGGCTCGAGATCGCGCGCTTTTGAAACAGACGATGCGGGCGACCACGCAGGGCTTTGCCGCAGTCCGGCAGGCGGGCTATCCTATCCTGCCACGAGGTCTGAACGTCATGCGCTGGATCCCAGCCGCACTTGGTGCCGGCAAGATCGCAGCCTTGCTGCAGGGCGAATTCGGGCGCATCGCGCTGGCCGCCCATGCTGCGAATGCGCGCGATGAAATGCACGGCTTCGCGATGGACCTTCTCGCGCTCGCCGGTGCGAACGCAGGGGCGGATCTTCGCGAGGTCCTCCGCGCGATCTGAGGTGCGTCAGCAAACTCGCCGTTTTTTGTGCCGTTAATTGTGAAGCACTACATTAGCCTTTATCCTCGTGTATCCTCGGTCGCCCGCGAGGCTGCAATACTCGGCATGGACGCCGGTTGCGCGCTCGCGGCAGATGACAGTTCGACTGACTACGTTGTGCCACGGCTACGTCGACTACAATTTCCGAGTTGCCAACGAGGGTCATCCCAACCATGCGTGAAATTGAATACTTCTACTCCGCCCACTCGGCGTACGCTTACCTCGGCTCGGCCCGCTTCATGGCGATCGCCGCTGAGGCCAATCGTGTAGTCGTGCATAAACCATATGACTTGAACAAGGGGATCGTCGGCGTTGGTTCTACCCTTACCCGGACAAGACCGGACAACCATCGAGCCTATTACTTCGGTCGGGAAATCGAACGCTGGGCCGAGTACCGGGACGCGCCGGTGGTTGCCGGTATGCCCACTTATCACTGGAACGACATGACCCTCGCCAACTGTCTTATCATCGCCGCGGGCGCGCGTGGTGCCGGGGCGGATACGTTGGCCCATGCGATGTTGCAAGCGCACTGGCGTGACGATGCTGATCTGGCCGATGAGGGGGTGCTAGAACACTTGATGGGTGGCGTTGGACTGGATGCGGCTGCACTGATGAACGCCGCCCGAGCAGCCGACGCCCTGGCAATCTATGAAGCCAACACCCGTGAGGCCATCGAACGATCAGTGTTCGGCTCGCCGACCTATTTCGTGGACGGCGACATGTTCTACGGTCAGGATCACCTGGAGATGGTCGAGCGGGCGCTTCGGCAACCGTTCGTGGGCAGCTGGCCTCGTGCCTGAACGAAAAGGCAGTGACGATAGTAGATGACTATGTTCCTGCACGTCGCTGGCCAAAGTAGTCGAATGCGGCCAGCGCGATCACTTGATACACCGCTTCGAGATCAACCACGGTTGCAAACTCGTCTGCGCCACCAACCCGTCCTGCTCAAGGCAAAACAATGAAACGCACACGCTGGCCGCTGTTACGTCTTTTGCTCGCTGGGGGTGTGCTCGTAAGCGGCGCCCTAACGATCGCCATCGCTGAAGACACGACTGGTTCCAACCGCACCGTGAACAGCGGAGATGCCAACCAGGCGAAGGTCGCGAGCTTCTCTCGTCTGCAGCCTGGCGATGATCTTCCCTCTGATTGGGAACCGGTTCACCTCGCCGGCATTCCCCGGCACACCGAGTACACGCTTTCAAGCGTTGACGGCGTCACCGTTTTGCGAGCCGACGCCGACGCTTCAATGGCGGGACTGGCGCGCAAAGTCGATATCGATCCAAACACCACGCCGTGGCTGCATTGGCGCTGGCGTATTGCCCGGGTAAACGAAAAATCAGCTCTTAACACCAAGCAGGGCGATGATTTCGCCGCGCGGATCTACGTATTTTTCGATTTCGACATCATGCGGCTTCCCTTTTTGGAGCGCGTCGTTATCCGGATCGCGCGGGCCTTGTATGGCGAGCGCCTGCCGCTGGCTGCACTGTGCTATGTGTGGAGCAATGACGAGCCGCCGGGCACCACCGCCTGGAATGCCTATACAAAACGCGTGCACATGGTGGTCGCATCAAGCGGTGCCGGGCAGGAGGGACAGATGATCGCGGTGGAACGCAATGTAAGGAACGATTTCAGGAAAGCATTCGGCGAACCGGTGCCACGCATCACCGGCATCGCGATAGCAACGGACAGCGACGGGACCGGCGAGAACAGTAGGGCGTGGTACGGCGATATTTCATTCTCAAGGCAACTGCAAAAATCCAGTGAAGAAACTGTTGCTGATTGGCGGCGGCCACAGTCACGCTGAGACGATGTGGGGATCTGGGCTACGATCGGCCGCCGACGTTTGCGTGACCGTGGTCACGGCCGAGACGGGCGCGTTGCCCGCGCAGCCCTCGCGTACCAGTGCATTTTTCGTCAGCGACTTGACCGGGGATGGATTGAGAACCCGGGCCATACTTCCTATACTCGCGCAGACCACAGGTCGTGCCTGCCCTTGACGGGCATCAACCACGGTGCGAGCAATTCACCAAGCTCCACAGAATCTTCTCCACAGGCGAAGGAATGGCCGGACCGCTATTGACTCAGAAAGTACACGGAGCACTGCGGGCGGCGGCATGTGCTGGTGCGCCCACGGTCGAATGCTCGCTGGACCTCGATCGCTCGATGACGAGCGTCGAGGTGGGGATTGAGGGATGGAACTGGCAAGGCGAACGATTCCCTTATCTGGAAGCCTGCAAGGACAGAACCGTTTACTACTGGACAGGCGAGACCTTTCAGCCCGTGGCGCGTTTCACAAACTCGCTGATCAAGTTGGTGCCCACGGAATGGGGGCCGCCGACATTCGAAATCGACGGCATCAAGATGCTGCCCACGGCGCAAGTCTCACCCTATGCGGACGCCGAGCGCAAAGTGGGATTGATTCAACCGCGCGGCAAGGTGATTCTGGACACCTGCGGCGGGCTCGGATACTTCGCCGCCTGGTGTCTGTTGGGTCAGGCGAAACAGGTGCATTCCTACGAGAAGAACGCCGACGTGATCTGGCTGCGCAGCCTCAATCCCTGGTCGCCGGAGATCGGCAGCGGACTGACCTTGGCGCATGGCGACATTGCCGAGCAGATCAGCGCGCTGCAAAGCGATTCCTTCGATGCGATCCTGCATGATCCGCCGCGTTTCGGTATTGCCGGAGAACTCTACTCGCAGACTTTCTATGACCAACTGGCCAGGGTGCTCAAGCGACGCGGCAAATTGTTTCATTACACCGGCACGCCGAACAAACTGACCAGTGGCAGGGATGTTCCCAAGGAAGTCGCCAGACGATTGCGCCACGCCGGATTTGCCGTAAAGTTAAATGGTGATGGGATTCTGGGGGTAAGGGGTTCCTAGCTGGATGCTCGCAAGAACAAATGGGAAGGCGACCCTCGCGCCTGACGGGCAAAGCACGCCCCAATCCCGCTGCGGCACGCGACCACTATTCCGAAAGCGCAAGGTCAATGGCTGCGAACTCCGCCGGAAACGCTTTTTGCATTGACAGTCGGCGCTCAAGATCGCGGGCAAAGAATGCGTCAAGATCTGGCTCCTTTCCCAGATCAACCCCGAAATCTCCCTCCGGTAACAAATCTCCGAGCATAATCGTCAGTGCGAGATCGCCGGTCGCATCGCTGAGGTGGGCCGGGTCCCAGAAACTCGACGGGGGCTTTAGTTGAAATTCTCTGCTGAGGATGGGTTCCGCATTTGGCATCTCGAAGACACAAAAATCATATACGGGAACCCGTGTCCCTTGAGACTTGTCGGCATGGTCTACTTTCGCTACTACCCGCCTTTTGAACTGCTGGAACTCATCCCAGACTCCAGCTTTTCTTATGGTCTCCAGAAACGTGATGTGACAAGGTGGCAGTACGAACACGAGGCGGAAATCATTCTCCGCAGACAATCGGACGAACTGCTCTAGCAAATCAAAGTAGTCGCCGCCAGCAACACGTGCAGGGAATGGGGCCGCGTGGTCGATAGTCTTGAGGCGGCCATATTGCGCTTTCATGAAGCGATTAAAGGGCCCGTCGAATCCACCATAGGCGATTCCATATCGCAACGACGAGTCGTGCGTCCGCTGTCCATTTGGCAAATACCAGTGCGGGGGGAATCGTTCCCGCGTTGTGCCATTTCTGAGCACCCGCGTGTCCTGATAGCTGAGTGTGACAAGCCCGTTCCCAAGGACACGCCGATTGAACAAGTTGTGAAGCGACTGAGGCGAACCGGCCAATACGTTTGGCGTGCCATCGAACGCAACGGCCATCTCCTGCTCATCAAAAACAGATGCCTTGATTCTGCTGAATCCTATCCAGTTAATAAAATCAAGGGAAACGATCGCGATATCAATATCGGAACGCGCCAATGCATGCTGCAATATGCGATATGACTCGTACAGTCGACCTGATGGCAGTGCGGCGTTGTAAACAGGCTGGTATCTTTCGAGTGCAGGATGCGTTGGGTCAAAACCGCCCTCGACCGTTGAACCACCCAGGATCAAGCCGCGCGGTTTTTCCCGTGAAATAGCTTGCGGCTTGGTAAGTCGGGCGTTCTCATACATATAGGGCTTCTGCGCATTGACGCCAGGCAGAGTCCGCAGATGCAGATAATCATACGGGTCAACCAGGTACTGCAAGGTGACGAGAGCCGCTACGGCGAAGAAACAACCGAGAATGAATCCAGCGAAGAGTCTGAGCGTATGCATCCCGTCAGAAGCCAAAATAGAGGAATTCGGCGCGCCCCTGAGAGATGTAGGCCAGCGCAATTATGAACAGGAACCCGAGTGTGACGGCGGCCACAATGCCTGGCCTGGGCATGCGGGCCGGTTTGTCCCGTGCGTGTTCAACATATGAAAACATTCCCGGCCGGTAGCGAGCGAAGAGCTGCTGCGTGTTGGGTGCAAATTGCGACACAACAAATGCCGTCGAGAGCAAAAGAATGTTGAACCACGCGCGATCGACATCGGCAAGCGTGCCAAACCCATCACCACCGCCGAACAGGAACGTTGCGTAACGGAAAAAGAACGGCACATCCGGCGAGCGGAACAGGGCGAGTGACACAACGATGAGAACCAAAGTAATGGCGCGCGCCAGGAGTATTCGTACACGCAGAGGAATTCGGGCGAGCACTGCCGCAGGCTTGACCTGGCGCCACATATACTCGGTCACCGCGTAGATCGTATGAAGCAGGCCGAACAGCAGAAAAGTACCGCTGGCAGCGTGCCAAAATCCAATCAGCACGAATGTAATCAGACAGGCCGGCGTCACCATGACCAGCGTGCCCGTCAGCCCCTTGATCCGGTGCCGTGCAGCGAAACGCGTAGCCATCATCGATATTGGGCTGAATACGTAGGTCGTTGTCATACGCGTCAGCGTAATGTGCCAGCGTCGCCAAAAATCAAGCGTCGAATGACTCCGCAATGGCGAGTGAAAATTGATGGGTAAACGCAGACCGAATGCGCGAGCGATGCCAATCGCCATGTCCGAGTAGCCGGAGAAATCGAAATACAGTTGCAGGGTATAGGCAAGGGCGCCACGCCACGCCTCGACCATGCTAACGACTTCACCCGCACCGACTCGTTCGAAACTGGGGTCGACCATCAGAGCGAGGTTGTCCGCGAGAATTACCTTCTTCGCCAGTCCGACTACGAAGATGGCGAGTCCGACAACAAGGTTTTGCACCCTCAGCTTGCCGAATGCCGGAGCCGCGACCTGCGGCAACATTTCGTCGTAGCGCACGATGGGCCCAACCACCAGCTGCGGAAAAAGCACCGCGTAAACCGAAAAATCCAATGGCGGCACGCGCCTTTTTACCCTTCCGGCATAGGCGTCTAGCACAAACGTAAGTAGCTGAAAGGTGTAAAACGAAATGCCAAGCGGAATTACCAGGTGCAACAGAGGAGCGCTCGCCCCTGTGACTGAATTGAACCCCCAGATCGCCACATCAGCGTACTTCCAGAACATCAGGTTACCAAGAGATGCAGCCAGGCCGAATAGAAAGGCCAGTTTGCGCAAACCGCTATCCTTTGGCAGCACCTGGATCGCATCGACCGACAAATAGGTCAGGACGAGGCTTGTCAGCAGTACAAGGACGATCCACGGCGAGAACCAGCCGTAAAATACCAGCGAAGCGAGTACGAGAAAAATCTTGGCCGCCTGGATATGCCGGAAATGCGTTAGCGCGTAGAAACCTGCAAGAACTACCGGAAAAAATCCAAAGATAAAAACAAACGAATTGAAAAGCATGCGCTAGACGCAAACTTTCACTCGGATGGGTGGCAAGTTTGGTACATGTTTGGACACGTCAAGACTCCACCGGGCATCCGGAAATGGTCCATCGGTGCGCACAAATCCGAGCGAGGGGTAATGATCTGCAACCATCGTGTTCTTCGATGACTCGATGTAGCAGCCAACGAGTCGATGTACCCCTGCTTTTTTTCCGAGATCAATCAGCACATCCAATACTGCCTGCTCTACCCCGCGTTTGAGCACTCGGCATGACATCAGCCAGGCATCGATTTCCCACACGTCCTGTTTGGATATATCGACGATGACCACGCTGATCATGCCGTTTTCACCAAAGCGGTCGGCCAGGCGGAATTGCAGACCGAGGTGCGATGAGGACGTCTCCAGTTCGGCAACTTCTTGAACGCTGTAGCGACGAGTCGTCAAATTGAACTGGTTCGATTTCTGGATAAGCTGAGTGATGCGCTGCCGTCCGCCCTCATCGAATCGGTGCGCAGCAAGCACCATCTGCAGTGACTGAAGATAGTCATCGTAGTCGCCCGCCTTACCAAGAATCTCGGCCCTGCGACTGTTGCCAGCGCATTCATCCGCGCGCGAAAGGTCCTCATCGGTCAACGTCAAATGCTCAAAATAGCCACTGGCAAGCGTGCGGCGTGCAAAATCGGCAGGGTCGTCCCCGAGTTCAATCACTGCGACCTCGGGAAGCATCTGGCGAACTCGGGCGCGTTCGGCAGGGTTGTCGTCCAGAAACGCGAGGGACGAAGTCGTCAGGTTCAGGGCGCGGGAGATAGCCAGGATATTTGTAGCCTTGTCTTCCCAGTTAGCCTGAAAAACAGCAAAGTCGGCCTCTTTGAGCAACATGTCCGGCAATTCGCTAAATGGGCGACGTGCGACAGCTTCGTCATTTTTCGAGCACACAGCAAGCAGCACACCGCGTTTCTTCAGATTAAGCACGAGTTGCTGGACCGCGCGGTATGCCTCGGCGACCGTGCTGCCTTCACCTATCAGCAGCCCGCCGACGCCGTCTTCACCAATCACCCCGCCCCACAGCGTGTTGTCGAGATCCAGCACAAGTGCGCGGCGCGTCTTGCCACATGCTGCCGCTAGTATGCGTGCCACGCTGTCGGCGACACGCATGACCTGTTGTAAATTGAACGGCAACTTGGCTAGGAAATACTGTTTGTCACTGCGCCAGTGTTCAAGTCCAATTTCCGCGGACAGTTGATCCACATTCCACAGCGGCCAGCCGTTCGCTGCCGCCAACGCTGCCAGTTCAGAATTAAGGTTGCGACGCACCGACGTTTCAGACCAGGGAAGAAAGACATCCGCCGAGTTCTGCAAATCTGCCAGGCCAGGGGCGCACAGTCCCAATACAGGTGTCGACCCCAGTTCGTCGACAATCCAGTGGACGACTCGTTTGATATCGTCGAGAAGCGAACTAATGACCTGCTCAACGTCAGTACCCGGGCCCAATTGAGGAGATACCTGATTGATGCCGGGGAGTACAACGACAAAATCCAGATCAGCGCTTCCTAGTGGATTCTCACCACGTGCAATCGTCGGGAGCGCTGTGGCCAATGTCGCGGAACAACCCGTGATGGCCAATCCGTGCTTCAGGCCAGCCCCGGATAATGCATCGGCCAGGAAGGAAAGAGTGTCGCTGCCAATCAAGCCTACTCGAAGGCTACGGAACGCGCCGGGCAAATCGTCCGCGTGTACACGAAATCTCTTGGCCAGAGCCTGCGCTGCAGTCAATGGCATATCGTAGTGACCAATACGCCACAGCGTCGCGGCATCATTGCACGTGCCTGCGGAAACAGCTCCGGAGAGGAGTTCCTTTGCCACATCATCAAAAGGCAAAAGCCAGCGCTGTGGAGTTTCACTCATTGCATACTCGGACTGAGGGGGCGGATGGCAACTGACCACGCCGTGCGAACGGCGTCACGACAAATGTCACCGGAAATATCGGTTATCTCTCAGGTAAGTTTGTTGCGGATCATCCGGATCAGGTCCGAAACCGTTTGCAGGTTCTCCACATCAACCGCCGAGATCGAAATGTTGAACTGCTGTTCGGCAGCCACCATCAATTGAACATTCATGAGGCTGTCCCACTCCTCAACGTCGTGCGCACTGAGGTCTGGAGTCACGGTCAGGTTGGAATCCTGGAATAAGTCGTCAAAGACACCCTGCAACTGCTCGATGATTTGTGCGTCGTTCACATTGATGCCTTGTCAATGCCAAACTGAAAGTCACGACTACGCACGCTCCGTGCCCGGACCCTCCCGCCAGGCGACATCGAGTAAATCGCTGAGCAAATCTATCATGTAGGGTACGCTGTCTTCCGAAGGTTGCGCTCCAATCATTGCAGTCTGGTCCGTGTTGAGGCGCGGCAAGCGCGGAGTTGATAATCGGCATTCCGGATATTGTGCAGCCAATGCTTTACACAATTGCTCACCAGCTAGTTTGGCGGTCCGGTATTCGACCGTACCGGCGTCATCGCGCTCCACCGCAACGCTTGACGGGTACAAACAGGCTGCGCGTTGAGGCGCCTGGTTAATAAATTGGGCAAATAACCGCGAAAATCCGGATACGTAGTACTCCATGAATTTGTGCAATCGATCCGAATGCAATGACCGCGAGCGGCGAAAGAAAATGCGCGGAGTGGCGCAATAGATGAGAACATCCACAGGCGCAGAAAAACAGCGATCAAAATCTTCATCAGTCGCTGCAACCACATCCAGATGCACTGCCCGGATTCGCGGGCGCTTCCCGAGCGCTTCTGCCTCTGTAACGCCGTTGGCATACGTCACAATGACCTCAGCACCCCCCGCAGAAAGAATGCACGCGGCGAGTCCACCCAACCCGCGAGACCCTCCGACCACGAGCACTCTATGCCCGGAAAAAATTTCGCTATCTATTCGCGCACGCAACTCTTCCATCGCCGGCAACTCTACCGGTGCAGGCCTGAAGAACGCTTCCACACGCGCCCACATGCCACTTGCCCTTGCGGCGATGTGAACCACTTTGAATTCCTCGCTCACCTTGTCCACGGCGTAGGCAACTGATGCTGTCTCCTGAATTTTGTCATTCGACGCCAGCGTCAGCGAAAGTGCCGCGATCAATGAATGCTTACCAGGCACTCGCATTCCGACGACCGTAGAGAGCAGCGCGATTTGCGTGAGTCGCGTTGTACCGAGCACTTTTCCGAGCGCGGGAAACAAATCCAGCAGCGCGGAGCCCGATTCGTCATTTGAGGATATTCGACCAGCACAGAGGCGCGCTTGATCGAGAGTGGGCGCATTCGGCTCATCATCGAAAACCGTCAAATCGTTACAATCGTCTCCGCGCTGATCCTCATTGTCAGGGGCATCAACGACACCGATACGAATGGAAATCAGCACGACCTCGTCGCGGCGAAGTGCGTACTGCACGAAGCTCGCATCGCGCACTGTTTCACTAATCGAGACTATTTCGTTTAGGAACACGGGTTTGCGAAAGCGCGTAGCGACGGAGAGACATGTGGACGGTTCCTTTCGCGGAAACTGTGACGCCACTGCATCGAGCATCCAAAGCAGCGCATGTACACCATGTACTACCGGCTCACCAAAAAGCAATCGACGCGCTGCCAGCGCATCAGTATGAATCGGATTGCGGTCACCAGATGCATTCGCGAACAAACGTTGATCGTTCGCCGTGAATACGCGCTGAGCGACGAAACTCATCCCTTTCCTCCGCTGGAGACTATCAAGCGGTCTTCCTGGCAATGATGCCGCAGCTGATCGTCAGATTGAGTCTGCGCGCACGCTCCAGGGTCGAATTGGTAATCGGCGCAAACTGGCTGTCCACTACATGCAGACCCGAATCGGTAACGAGCGCAAGCACGTCCTCGGGTGTCGGCAGATTAAACAGATGATCCGGCGCTGGACTGTTAATAGGCATGTTCAGGAACAGCAACCCGGACGGAGCAAGATTGGCCACCACTGCGGCCATAGCATCGCGCGGATTCTCGGTGTGCTCGAGTACTTCAGAAAATACAATGCTATCGAACTGACCAGCCGATGCGTTGAAGAGATCAACAACCTCGAGCTTCGGTCGACGTTTAACTCCCATGCTGCGCAGAGCTGCAGCCGTGTGGCGTATCGAAATCGGCGAAATGTCCCACGCCACGACATCTTCCACATGCGGACAATCGCATGCATAGGCCAAGAGTAATCCGTGTCCGGGCCCGATTTCGAGATGTTGGCTACCAGCTTTGAGCCGATCCAGATAATTGTCACGATAGAAAGCAATGATGTCGGAATGATTTGACCACCACAACTGACTCAATAACAAACCATTCATGTAGCGTGCCATGTAGGCGTCATCACTGTAAATCTTGTCAAAGGCCTCGCGAAAAGTGGAGTAACGGTAGCGACCATGGCGCCGGAAATACAACTCCTCTTCCAGCATTATTCCGCACAACCAGACGTAGTCGTCTAATACAGTCGGCATACTTTTGCCGGCGATCGCCACAATTTTGGCTGCAATGTCTTCGAGCATACAGGCCTCGTCATGGCTGCATTGCGCGAAACGTCGGGACAACGACTTGGCATGCTGTGGTGCCCTGTGAATCAGTGATTCGGCCAGCGCCCTGACCGTTGGCAATTTCAAGTTGTCTGGAATCATCGAGTGACCGAAATTTGTTCTTTGAATCGCGCATGCTCACCGTTGCGGCCGTTCCATTTGCGCGCTATGGGATCAGAGCATCTACTAGAAATTCTTGATTCATCTGACATATTCGAATAACGAGCCGTGGCAGGAAATACCTTCTAACGTGAGTCAGAACACCTTCATTGCGTAGCAATGATGTGTCCGCTTCGAGCCGATGAAACTCTGAAAAACAGTCCAGCGATCACGGTTCTCCAGCTCCCGGGCGAGATCATATGCTAGCTTTGGCGTATCAAGTCGTGCTGTCAAGAGCGCCGGTGATGCCGTCGCCCAAGACTGTCTGCTGGTTGAAATTACATCAGCGCGTGGCACACGCCGCGGAAGGGGCGGGACTTTAAGCTCGCGTATCAGCAACTCGTCGATATCTCCAAGTGGCAGGCAATCGCATATACCGACGGCGCAGATCGACTGGGCCGTATTGGCTTTTTAGTTCCGTTGCAGCCAATCGTTAAGCGCAATACCGATTCCGAAACGTTCGATGCGTGCATCGTAATCCAGGAGGCTTTCTCCGTAGCCGTTCCAGTATTGCGCGTAGGCCCGAAACGCGTTGGTGATTGGATAACTCCACGTTAATTCCATCCCACCCTCCTGGGTGCCCGGGCGCAGCATTGCGGTGAACGTATTCTTGTTTGGTGCATATGCAACCGTGATGTCACCGTATCCGTAGTAACGATACATTCCTGGGTTGTCGTCGTTGGCCGCGTCCTCAGGCAGGCGATACCAGGTTCGAATCCCGACGGCAATGTTGTCGTAGTCAAGATAAAAGCGGCCGATTATGCGGTTCCAGCTACGTGACAATGGCTCGCCGCGCCCATTCGACTGGTGATTAAAGCCGATATCGGCGGCGGCTACTTCTCCACCGAGAAATTTCGGTCCCCCGTAATGTCGAAAGAAAATCTCCGGCTGGTAATTGGTTTCACGGAAGGCGGCAGAGTTGCTTGTAACCTGCCACCATGAAGTGGACGTATAGGCGGCAATCAGATCATTATTTGTTCCGAACATATTTCGCCAGACCGGTGCCTTGATGCTCACCTGAAATTTGACTTCGGGGTTGTCGAGAATGTCTTGTCCGGGACTGAGTGATTCGAATGGTTTTTCATTCGGATTGACACTGTAAGTCCCCAAAAAATAATTTGGCTGAAACGCGCTGATCACGAACTTCCGGTCGTAGCTGATCTGGTCATCGATCATACGTTCCTGAACGGGTGTCATGTGCTCGGCAGGAACGTCTTCGGCTTTCTTATCCGAGGTTTTCGCAATGATGTGCTCGCATTCGGTGCGAAGTTCTCCAATCGTGGTGTCGGGTGCTGCTGCGGCCATACTTTTCAGCAGACAATTTTCCATAAGACTGTGCGAGGGCGCAGCGTCCCCGCTGTCAACTGGTTCTGCATTGACGGCGCAGCAGAATGCTGATGCCAGGAAAGCGGCACAAAGACAACGGCAATGTCGGGTTGGGAATTTCATAAACTCGGATCCGCAAAAATTTTCAGGGAATGACAAGGATTTTCCAGGCCAATGGCGGCTTTTTGGCGTTGTTGAAGAACTGCACGATACCGTATGCCGGGGTCGGACCTGCGCAAGCCAATGATTTACGCATATTTGTTCGCGATATGAGTACCTCTCGAGCGCTTACAAGGCCAATTTTGACACTGAAAAGGCGCTGCTTAGATCACAGAACGAGTTTCTTGGGATATTGATGCCTGAGCGTAAGATGCTTAGCGAGGACCGATGCGGATCGCGGTGGGACACGAACAGTCCGGGAACGCGTACCTGGTTGTTTCGGAATCAGGTCAGAATTGATTGCACGGGTCCGAGAGGAAATGCCGAGTGCAGGTTAAGCAGAGGGAGATAGCTGAAATTGCGTCGCGCGGCACGCCCTACGAATGTCTCTCGGCGCATTGTTCGCCAGGTATTGCGATGAGGATTGTTTGATAACCCCGTTTATACTTCCCACACTCTGGCATTGAAAATCGCGAGCTTCGCGCCAGCGGCGGCGAGTTCGAGACTGATGGCTTCGCCGATTACCTCTGCAGCGCCGAAAGTTCTATTCCTTGTTTTCGAGACTGGCTTCCTCTAACTCATTTTGGGGAGGCTTTCCAGCGTAACCCGTACAGATACGCGCGGGCGAAGGTTTGAATTAATGCGAGCGCGAAGGCGATCTCGCTGGCCGCCGAATGTAGTCGCATTGATCGTGTCAAATTCTGGGGAATATCTGCTTGATGGACTATTTGAAATCGCTACTGCTCATCACTTTGGTTGGGCTCGTGCTGTCGGGTTGTAACTGGGGTAACAAGGACTGGCGCACCGCGAGTCGCGAATCGGCCAGAATCGCGCCCGATCCGGCTGAAACCAGCGATGCGATCATCCACGTGTACGGCGCTGATGCCTGGGGTTGGCGCGGATGGTTCGCTATTCATACCTGGATCGCACTCAAGCGTACTGATGAGAATATTTACACGATCTATGATGTGGTCGGTTGGCGTGGCTTTAACGGCCAGCAAGTCATGCGCATTCGCCGCGATATTCCGGATCGTTACTGGTACGGCGCCGAACCGAAACTGCTCAAAGCCCATCGCGGGCCGCAGGTAGAAGCCATGATCGACGCAATCGACGCGGCCGCGCTCCGTTATCCCTGGAAGAATACATACAAGGCGTACCCGGGACCCAACAGCAATACATTTATCGCGTGGATTGCGCAACAGGTGCCCGAACTTCAACTGGATTTGCCGTTCTCGGCGATCGGCAGAAGTTACATCAACAGGGCTGAGGTCCCGGGTGAGATCAAGATTTCCGGAGTGCCAGCTAGCAAAGGCTGATGTTCGCATCGCAAGTAAAATCTGCGACACATGGGCGAACCTGGCGAAGCGAGATGGACTTACCAGACCGGCTTGGCGTTCGTGCGCGCACGTTGGGCGTACCCCCCCGGTAAAAGCCGCTTGTAACCAGATGCTCGCCCAGAAAACAACTCGTAGTGTCGTCGTTGCACAATCGACTTGCGCTTTGCAGTGCGTCATCGGATCGACTAACTGCAGTTCGATAAAGCAGGCATTGCAGGTGATGCACGATATCTGTTTCAGGATGGCGTGAACGGTGGCGTTAGTTTGAATGTCGCGGCGCCAGTCGCAGAGTCACGGATGACATTAGACAATTTCCATGCTACGGGGAATATACAATTGCCGTTGTCACCTTCTAAAGTTTGACCATTGATCGTCTGGTTTTTAAGCCAGACACCAGGGAAGACACGTTTAGCGCGTCTCTGAATAACAATGACAGGGCCGAACTCGCTCGCGATTGAACTATTTCGACAAGCGTGAACTCGTTGCGGTTCTTGGGGGAGAGCATGAAAGAACAATATGGTGATATTGGGGTCACGATCCTGGAAGGTCATGTCGCTCAGTGTGAGATTCGAAGAGGTCCCAACAACTTCTTTGATCTTCAACTGATCAAGGATCTCGCGAACTGTTTCGAGGACATCGACAAGGACGCTAGTCTCCGCGCGATCGTGTTGTGCGCGGAGGGCAAACACTTTTGCGCTGGGGCAAACTTCAGTTCGAACGAACGGGCCGAGGAACTGGCAGTGCGGACCAAATCAAATCGCAATCCACTTTACGATGAAGCGGTTCGATTGTTTCGCAGCAAGAAGCCAGTAGTGGCCGCCGTCCAGGGGGCCGCCGTCGGAGGTGGTTTTGGGCTTGCAGTCATGGCGGACTTTCGCGTGGTTTGCCCGGCAACTCGAATGACGGCCAACTTTGTCAAACTTGGTTTTACCCCGGGCTTTGGACTGACCCACACTCTTGCCAGAGTTGTGGGCGCCCAGAAAGCTAACCTGATGTTCCTCACCGGCCGCCGCATCAATGGTGAGACCGCTTATCAGTGGGGCCTGGCTGACATCTACGCGGACAATGACAATGTACGCAATGCGGCCATTGAGCTAGCCCGGGAGATCGCCGAGAACGCACCGCTGGCGCTGGTATCTGTTCGGGAACAAATGCGACCAGATCTGGCGGATGCGGTAGAAGCCGTGACCACTATTGAGAGTCGCGAGCAGAGTTGGCTACAAGAAACCAATGACCATAAGGAGGGTGTTAATGCCGTTACTGAAAAACGGCGTGGTAACTTTACCGCTACCTAGACTCTTTTTGTGACTTGGTGCCGGTATGGCGCAATGGTGGCGAATGTCATCACCATTGCAAAATAGTATGCCTAGCTACGCGGCTGACGGAGAATGACCGGTCCAGGCTTTCCCTGTCACTTACCGGGCTGATTGTTCCTTGGCTGTTCTCCTGGCTACGTACGTTATCGCTTCCGGAGTTACAACGGCCCGATACTTTCTCAATTTGCATCGGGCACATTGTTATTGCTGGTTATATTGGCTGTTGCCATATACCTAATTCCAATGTTGAGCCAGATACCACTTGGGCAGCGATCGAACTGGACTCAATAGTTTTCAAATCATTGCGCTGGATCTACACCCTGTTGCTGGACTACAGCGCATGCAGGATGCAGCCTCTTTTCTATTGGTGCAGCGGTCTGGCATCGCCCGCCGGCGTGTTCTTTAACAGGGACGAGGCTTCAGAAAAGGCATAACCCTGTTTATACTTCCTGTAGCTAAGCGGGCGGGTTCATTCAATGTCGCAGAAACGTAAACTTGTCGCGATTCTCAGCGCAGATGTTGTTGAGTATTCTCGTCTCATGGGAGCGGACGAGCAGTCGACTATTACCACGCTCACAGCCTATAGGGAGGTATTCTCGCGCCACATTGAGTCCTATAGCGGGCGGGTTGTCGATGCGACCGGAGATGCACTCCTCGCCGAGTTAGGAAGCGCGATCGAAGCAGTTAAGTGCGCTGCCGATATTCAGGAGGAATTGGGGGCCAGGAATAGTGAGCTTCGCGAAGAACGAAGAATGCAATTCCGTATTGGCGTCAATGTGGGCGACGTCTCGGAAATAGATGGTGCACTCTTCGGCGATGGAGTGAACATCGCAGCAAACTTGGGAGCTTCGGCGAGTCCCGGCGGTGTATGTGTTTCGGGCACGGTGTTTGACCAGGTCGACGGCAAGCTCCCTTTTGGATTCAAGTTTGGCGGTAACAAAACGGTTAAGAACATCGCCAAGCCGGTCCGCGCATATTTCGTAGAGCTGGGTACTGAAGCCAATAGACATACGCGTTCTCGATTCAGGCTTGGCCGGCCGCGAAGACTTCCACAGCTTGTTGCGATCGCGCTTATCTGGACTGTCCTCTTGCTAATTGCGTATTTTGGCAAGGAGTGATTCAACTCCACGGAACATGACTTCAGATCTAGAAGCATAGCGGCCAAATACCGACCGGCCAGTTATTGCATCAACGAGAGATGACGTCATTGAGCATTCTGGAAACTCGATGAAAACGGGCTGAGACCGGAGATCCCAGGTAACAAGTTGGCTACGAAGCTAGTCCTGACCCTCAAGTCTCAAGCTCAGAAGTTACTCAGCGTTAAGGAACCAGCTCAGAAAGATACAGTGCTACGATTGAACGATGGATGAGGCGAGTGGCTTGAGGATGAAATCTGGGCAAGGCGGCGAACACCCCGGTCTGCTCGCCAGCCTACCCTGGTACGACGTAGCAGCGACGCATGCAAGCATGGACGATTTCTGGTCCGTGCTGCGACGCGAACTCGAAAAAGCAGGCATACACGAGCTACCCCGAGATCTGGATCGAACGACGCCACTGCGGGATCAATGGCAGCAACCGGGCCTCGTTGTCAGTCAGTGCTGCGGTCTGGACTTGTTCACCCCTGCAGCGGGGTCGCTGTTGCCGATTGCCCGTCCGGTATTTAGCGATATTGCCGGCCAGCCTGGAAGTTACTTCAGCCACATCGTCGCCGCTGGCACGCTCGGTCAGCAGCCTCGGCGAGCTGTAGTCAACGCCGCCAGCTCTCGTTCTGGATGCGCTGCCCTGCTGGAGTGGGCAAGCGAACGAGGCTGGCTGGATCTGGACGTATTGATCAGCGGATCCCACGAGGAGAGTCTGCGCTACCTCAAAGAAGATCTGGCGGATTTCGCTGCAATCGATGCCCACAGCTGGAACCTGCTCGACACCAAAGGGATGTCCATCATCGGTCGAAGCAGCGACGCTCCCGCTCCGCCGTTTGTCACCCATCGGGCGTGTTCAGTGTCCGCCGCACTCACCTTGCGAGCACTTACACGTGCCGTTGAGGAGGCTGGAGAGTCGATCGGTATAAGACAGGTGATGCCTGCCAGTGTGGATGACTACCAGGGTCTGAGCCAGCAAAGGGCATCGCTGGCGCGATACCGGTCTCGCGCAGGTTGATTACGCAGTTTCTGATGATGGGTCAGGACTGGGCGAGCCGCTTGCACCGATGTCCCCCGAGCGTTGCATGATTATCTCAATCGCGGCCGATGCCACTACGCTGCCAGGCACGAATGCGCCACGAACGACCAGTTCCTTCGCCTGATTGTCGTCGTGTATCGAACTCGCAGAAAGGGCGCAACGCGGTTGTCTATTCCATCCGTTGGTTTTCCCAACCGTTTCGTTTGCTGGTGCGCAAAAATTCCAGGCTTACGATCAGTCCGAGTACCGCGAATCCGGAGAGAAACAAGAACACATGCTGATGCCCCTGGATCCCCGGGGAGCGATCGAGAAGCAATCCGGCGATGGGGGCGACAAAAACTTCCGGGCTGAAGCCAACCACTGAAACGAGGCCGGCGGCAGTTCCGGTGAACGCTCGGGGAACTGACGCTTCTTCGAACAACGCAAAGTAAACGCCTCGCAGACCAAACACGGCCGCCGCAGAAATCAGAACATTGGCGAAGAGGATCCACGTAGCACCCGGAAAAGCCGGGGCTATTCCGAAGAACAGAAAAATGCAGGTGAGCCCCAGGAAGCATCCGGAAATTACCAGTGACCCGCGCACGCGGTCAGCGAGCAAGCCCGCACCGAGGGCTGCAAAAGGGCGAGTCCACTGCGCCAGCGCACTCACTTTCGACGCTTCAACCTCGTTCATTCCCCACGCTTGTGCAGCGTAGAGGGAGAAGTTATCGATTCCCTTGAAAGCGGCGTACGCGCATATGACGATGGTGGATTGCATCCATATGGCACGGAGCCGGAACACTTTGCGAACGTCGGCCCAGCGGATCCGTTGGCGTGCGCGTTGGTTTGATGCATCAGCAGATGAATCCGGAATGGCAAACCATACGAATATGCCTGCCAGAAATGTTATCGCCGTGTAGACATAAACAATCCTCGTTAACGCGGCCGTGCGTTCGGCCAATGTGGCGGATGCCGGGTTCTCGGGCAACAGGGATGCAAACAGCAACACCGCTGCCGAACCAGTAATAGCGGCCAGAAGTCCACGCCCGCCATCGAGCAAGCCGTACGCGCGTCCCTGTTCGTCGCTACCGCCCCATTCGCGCGTTGCCCGTATAAGTGCCGCCCAAAAGAGCAGGATGGTGGTAGCACCCCACCATGCATAGACAATCTGTGTCCCTCTAACGCCAGGAAACGTTGCGAAGTAGAGCCCGCCAAGCGATGTCGCGATCAAGGAGGCGGCCATCAGTTTCCGTGCGGAAAAGCGGTCTGCGAGTGGGCCACCCGGAAAGTACGCGAGCATCGCGACCACGCCATAGATACCCATCGCCACACCGAGTTCGGTGTTGGTGAAACCTAATACGTCCAGTAGTGTTGGACGAAAGAATCGCCCGATATGAAAAGGGAGTCCGAAGATCGCTTCGGAAGCCAGGATCAAGGCAAACATGAAAATGACGCGCTGAAAACGCTCTTTGCTCGAAGTCACTTTGGCTCTCTTCGTTACGATTGATGACCGCAAGTGATAGAGCGGCGTGATTGACGTCCGCCTCCACTACGAGAATCCACGTAGGGAGGAATCATGTCTCGTCTATTACCTTGCCCTTACATTGTCTACTCGAATGACCCACCCGCTTCGTATCGAATTTTTCGGCGCCGTCAAGCGGTTCCGTCATGCCGCATCAAGCGGCGCAACACTTAAAGCCTCTCTCCGTGCCGCGGGATGCCTACCTAGTTAGCGCTTCCCGCAGATTTCTTCTTGCGGCTCGCTTTCTTGCGCGGCTTCGGTTCAGCCGACGTTCTTGAAGATGCTTTTTCCGCAGACGTTTTTTTTGTTTGTGGTTTTGCAGGCGGCTTGGTATTCGGCTGCGCATCCAGTCTGAACTTCGCAAAACTACCGGGCGCGTCCTCGATCACTTTCAGCTTGCCGTCTCCCGGTTTGCGCGCTGGCACCTTGTCTCCGCCGTACTGCGCGACCCACTCGGCCCAGTCGGGCCACCAGGAACCAGGATGTTTTTCGGCGCTGCTCAACCACTCGTCGGCTTCGTCGACGATTTCCGGATTCGTCCAGTACCAGTACTTGGATTTCTCACCGGCCGGTGGGTTGACGATTCCGGCGATGTGACCGGAGCCGCCGAGAACAAACCGTACCGGTCCGTTAAACAGCTTTGCACTGGCGTAGGTCGATTTCCATGGCGCGATATGGTCTTCCAGCGTTGAAATGAAGTAGATCGGCGTTTTCACTTTCGACAGATCAATCGCCTCACCTGCCAGTGAAATTCCGCAAGGCTCCCGCAACTTGTTTTCGATGTACATATTGCGCAAGTAGTAGGTGTGCATGCGCGCCGGCATTCGCGTGGCGTCGGAATTCCAGTACAGCAGATCGAACGGCATCGGCTCTTTGCCGAGCAGATAGTTGTTTACGACGAAAGACCAGATGAGGTCATTGGCGCGGAGCAGATTGAATGTCGTCGCCATTTCGGAACCTTCGAGATAACCGCGTTCTTCCATCTTTTTCTCGAGATTTGCGAGCACGTCCTTGTCAACAAAGACGCCTAATTCGCCGGGTTCCTCAAAATCGATCAAGGCCGTGAAAAAGGTTGTACTTTTGATTCGCTGTGACTGTTTCTTCGCTGAAAGCCATCCCATTGTTGCAGCGGTCAGCGTGCCTCCGAGACAGTAGCCGATGAGATTGGCGGACTTTTCCCCGGTTGCTTTCTCGATCGCATCCAGAGCCGCGAGCGGGCCTTCCGTCATGTAGTCGTCAAACGTCTTTGCCGCCAATCGCTCGTCCGGATTGACCCACGAGATTACAAACACCGTAATGCCCTGGTCTACCGCCCACTTGATGAAAGAATTGCTCTTGCGCAAATCGAGGATGTAGTACTTGTTGATCCACGGCGGGACGATCAGCAGAGGCGTTTGATGAACGTCGGGTGTAGTTGGCTCGTACTGGATCAACTGCATAAGATCGGTCTGGAACACGACTTTTCCCGGCGTCGTGGCGACGTTTTCGCCCATGGTGAACGCCTTGTTGTCGGTCATCCTGATCGCAAGTTGACCATTGCCTCGATCAACGTCCTGCAACATGTTGTTGAGGCCGTCCAGCAGGTTCTTGCCACCAGAGTCGATCGTCGCTTTGAGCACCTGCGGATTGGTCAGAACAAAATTGCTGGGCGACAACGCATCAATATACTGTTTGGTGAAGAACTTCACCTTGCGGGCAGTCTGCTTGTCCAGGCCGTCGACCTCGGCGACCGTGTTCTGGACATCGTGCGCTGCGACCAGGTAAGCGTCCTTGATGTAGTCGAACAGCCAGTTATTCCAAAGCTCGTGGCGAAAACGGTTTTCGCCTTTGGCCGTTTGCACGACCGGTTGCGATTCGTTCCCCGCCATTTTATTCATCGAGGCCTGCCAGAGCTCGAATTGGCTCTGCCACATCTTCATGCCGGCTTCGGCCAACTTGAACGGATCGGACATCATCTGTGTCGCCAGATTCGAGAACGCCTTGCCGACGCCGAGATCATCTGTATTTTCTTCTCCGAACTTCTTTGTCTGCTCGGAAAAGTGTGTATTCACAATGTGCTCGCTGCGCTGCGCGATTTCGGCAAGTACGCGCGCGATATCTTCGTTGCCGGAATTTGCGGACGTCGGGCCGGCGTCGCTGGTGTTTTGTTTTGTCATCGTATGTGAAACGCTAGGCTGATTTTCGTGACAGTTCAAGTGTTCTCAAGGGTGAACTTGTCAACTCGGAAAAATTAAAACCGCAGGCCGTTAACCGGGCTGCACTATGTGGCGCTTTCAACACATCATGAATTATCGTTCAGAACTGTGCGGCAGGCTTGCTGAAAACGTACTTTGGACGATACTCCATCAGCGAATCTTGCTTTTCGCTGCTGTGCTAGTGGTTTTGTTCGGCGCCTGGCCGTAGGTAGCGAACTTTTTGAGCACGGTTCGCATCTCCTTCGCCGAAAGAATTGCCGGCTTGCCAATTTGCAGTGCGCGCCAGTACTGCTCACACAGTGCCTCGACTTCTACAGTCAGCGCCAGTGCTCTGTCGAGGTTCGACCCCGTCGTGATCATGCCGTGGTTGGCAAGCAGGCAGGCTTTTCGGCCCTTCAAAGCGTTGAGCGCATTGGTAGACAATTGCTGCGTCCCAAAAGTTGCATAAGGTGCGCAGCGAATGCTGTCGCCACCGGCGACCGCAATCATGTAGTGAAACGCGGGTACGTTTTTGCCCACACAGGCGAGTGTCGTGGCGAAGCTGGCATGCGTGTGGACGATGGCATGTACGTCACTGCGGCTGCGGTAGATATCATGATGGAAACGCCACTCGGACGAGGGCAAACGCTTGCCCCTGGCTTTGCCCGCGGAGTCGACAAAGACGATATCCGCTGGTTTCGAGTCCTCATAAGGAAGTCCCGACGGGGTGATCAGAAAACCGGATTCCCAGCGTGCACTTACGTTGCCTGATGTTCCGCGGTTGATACCGGGTGAATTCATCGCCAGTGCCGTGGCAATAATCTGTTTGCGAAGCTGCAGTTGGGTCACCGGATTCAACTCGTAAACAGTGCTGCTATTGAACAGGAGCGGCTAGCGGCGCCAGGCCTTCGCGGGTCGCCGGGACAACGCCTGACTCGGTGATGATTCCGCTAACCAGTTCCGCCGGCGTGACATCAAACGCGGGGTTCGCGACTGCCACACCGTCGACCGCAATTGCAACACGAGTCGAGCGGTTGTCTTGGTTCATACCACGGACGAACAGGATTTCATCTGCGCCGCGTTCTTCGATCGGAATTTCCGTTAGCGGATCGTTGATCGTCCAGTCGATGGTCGGGCTGGGAACTGCGGCGTAAAAAGGAACCGAATTGGCTTTTGCGGCGAGTGCTTTCAGGTAGGTCCCGATCTTGTTGCAGACGTCACCGTTGGCGGTGACGCGGTCCGCCCCGACAATGGCCATATCCACCTTTCCGTGCTGCATCAGATGCCCACCGGCGTTGTCGGCGATCAGGGTATGCGGCACGCCGTGACTGGCCAGTTCCCATGCCGTCAATAAACCCTGATTTCTCGGCCGCGTTTCATCAACCCAGACGTGTATCGGAACGCCCTCGTCATGGGCCAGATAAATCGGTGCAAGCGCAGTGCCGTAATCCACGGTCGCAAGCCAGCCGGCATTGCAGTGTGTCAGCACATTGACAATGGATTTGTCCTTGGCGAGATCGCGAATCAGCGCAAAGCCGTGGCGCCCAATCGATTTGTTCAGTTGAATATCTTCGTCGGCGATGCGGCCCGCTTCGTCCCACGCGGCGTCAACACGCACTGCCCGGTCCAACGGTCTGACATGCTCAATCATGCGTGTTAAAGACCACCGCAGGTTAACCGCAGTAGGGCGCGACTGCATGAGCAACTCGGCGCTGGCGGAAAGCCCGTAATCACTGGCGTCCTTGCGCAATGCCAGTGCAAGTCCGTACGCAGCAACTGCGCCGATGAGGGGCGCGCCGCGCACCTGCATTGTGGTGATCGCGTGCGCCGCCGCTTCAACAGTAGACAGTCGGCGGGTTACGAACTCATGCGGAAGCCGTGTCTGGTCGACGATGCCGATATTGTCGCCGTCGCGCCACACGCTGCGGTAGCTGACGTCCGCGACTTTCATCAGCTGGCTTTCACAAAACGGCGCACACTGTCCTCACCGCTTTGGACAAGCTCGAGTGTGTTGCGATACCAAAGGTAGTGGCAATGTGCGATGGATTCACCCATGGCGAAGAATAGCTGGTGGCTATCGAGTTTGCGTCGAAAAAGAACGCTCAACAGGTCGGCGGCGCTAGAGGGCGTTTCGCATGCCGCCTCGACTTCAGCGAGCCGCTCTGCATGGTGGTCATGAAGCATCTGCACCCGGGCATGCGCTCCCGTGAACGGAAGTCCGTGGGATGGCAGCACCAGCGTATCCGCGGGCAATTCATTAAACCGGTTTATCGATCGCAGGAACAGCTTCAGGGGGTCGCCAAGCGGTTCGACGGCCCACACGCTTACATTGGTACTGATTCTCGGAAGCAACATGTCACCCGAGATCAGAACGCCGAGTGCGTCGCAGTACAACGCCGAATGCTCAGGGGCATGACCATAGCCGGTGATCACGCGCCAGCTATTGTCGCCGACCTTGATTTCATCGCCATCAAGCAGGCGTACGTAACGTACCGGTGGTTCCGAGATAATCGATCGATAGTTGTTGCCGCGTGCCGCTATCGTATCCACCGATGCCGCATCAAGTCCGTGCTCGGCGTAAAGATCAGCTACTGCGCGCGAACTGTTTCCGGCGCTGACGTTGTAATGCGCGTGGGCGGACAGATACTCCGTCTCGCTGATCCACATCGGTATGTCGAACCGGTGTGTCAGCCAACCGGCGTTGCCCATGTGGTCCGGATGATAGTGGGTGACGATGATCCTGTTTAGAGTCGCTGCGACATGCTTGTCGGCAAGGACGCGAGTCCAGTTATCGCGGGTCTCATCGTTGGACAATCCTGTATCGACTGCAGTCCAGTGCGCGCCATCGCGCAATAACCACAGGTTGATGTGATTCAGCGCAAACGGCAAACGCATGCGCAGCCATAGCACGCCGGGCGCGACTTCGCGCACGGTACCCGGCTCCGGGATATCCGGGAACGGGTAGGTGAGCGGGCCGGAACTGGCGCCCACTTCTTGAGAAGTAACTTTATTCATATTAATCAGTATTTTGGATTGCTGGTGTTGTGCTGCGATGGACGGTGGCCGGAGCGGCACGGTTGGATTCTACTTGACGTTTACGTAAACTGCGCGCGGATGAGCGAGACTACTTACACGATTACAGATCTGGCGCGGGAATTCGGATTGACAACCCGGGCGATCCGCTTTTACGAAGACCAGGGTCTGTTGTCGCCACAGCGGGCGGGCAGAAGCCGGATATACGGGAATCGCGATCGTGTGCGGCTCAAACTCACGTTGCGCGGCAAACGTCTGGGGCTGTCCCTTTCTGAAATTCGCGAACTGATCGATATGTACGATGCCGCGACCGGTGACCGTGCACAGCTTGAGCGGTTCATTGAAGTTCTGGAGAAGCGTCGCGGTACCCTCGAACAACAACGTGAGGATATCGAAGCAGTTCTGGAGGAAATCACGAATTTTGAGCAGCAGTGTCAGAAGTTGCTCGGGCAGCAGCGCCACGATCGTTCGATAGCGCACTCGTAAAAGCGCAACCGAAGTACAACATGTTGAACATTTGGAGTATTTTTGCCTTGGCAGCCAACTAATTGACGTTTACGTAAACGTCAATTACAGTCTTTGTAGCGACGCATCGGGTCGCGTGCACTTACCGCGTTCGCGGTGTCTGGGAGCTTGCCGAATCATCCTGGGTCCGACAGGCTCCTGGGCAGATACAACTACAGGAGGCCTGATCTATGAAGCCCGGCGAATCTTTCATGAACGAACTACCTTCCCTTAATTTCGGATTGGGGGAGGAAATCGACATGCTTCGCGACACGGTCAGGGCTTTTGCCGCAAACGAGATCGCGCCGCGCGCGGAGGCGATCGACCAGTCGAACGAATTCCCCGCAGATCTTTGGCGCAAGTTCGGCGAACTCGGTTTGCTGGGAATTACCGTTGAAGAAGAGTTCGGCGGTACTGCAATGAGCTATCTGGCTCATATCGTGGCGACCGAAGAAATCTCGCGCGCGTCTGCCGCCGTCGGTCTTTCCTATGGCGCCCATTCCAATCTGTGCGTGAATCAGATTCGCCGCAACGGATCGTCCGAACAAAAGAAGCGCTACTTGCCGCGACTGATATCCGGCGAGCATGTCGGCGCACTTGCAATGAGTGAGCCCAATGCCGGTTCCGACGTTGTCAGTATGAAACTGCGTGCCGACAGGAAGGGCGATAACTACGTCCTGAACGGTAACAAGATGTGGATTACGAATGGCCCCGATGCGAACGTGCTCGTTGTGTATGCCAAGACCGACATCGATGCGGGGCCAAAAGGCATCACCGCATTCATTGTAGAAAAAGGTTTCAAGGGATTCTCTACGGCGCAGAAGCTGGACAAGCTGGGGATGCGCGGCTCAAACACCTGCGAACTTGTTTTCCAGGATTGCGAAGTGCCCGCTCAGAATGTGCTGGGCCAAGTTAGCAAAGGCGTGCACGTGTTGATGAGCGGCCTGGACTATGAACGCGCGGTGCTCTCCGGTGGGCCCATCGGCGTCATGCAGGCGTGCATGGATGTGGTTGTGCCCTATTTGCATGACCGCATTCAGTTCGGCCAGCCAATCGGTGAATTTCAGCTCATGCAGGGAAAGCTCGCCGACATGTACACGACCATGAACGCATGCCGTGCCTACGTTTATGCGGTGGGAGCTGCTTGCGACCGCGGCGAAACAACACGCAAGGACGCAGCAGGGGCGATTCTTTATGCGGCCGAGAAAGCCACCTGGATGGCGGGTGAAGCAATCCAGGCGCTCGGTGGCAACGGCTATATCAATGAATTCCCAACCGGCCGCCTCTGGCGCGATGCAAAGTTGTATGAGATCGGTGCGGGAACATCCGAAATTCGCAGATGGTTAATCGGTCGTGAATTGTTTGACGAGACCAAGTGACCGGAGGCGTTGGCGCAGAACTGGCGCCTTCTCTACGTTAACGATTGAGATCTGATGTGACTGCTATTGCAGCGACAACCCAATCCGATCTTGCCTACCTGATTGCGCAGGGAATGCTTGATGGATTCAACCGCCATTACCGGCTGTTTCGTGAGACCAGCCGTCATGCCAAGACACTGTTCGAGACAGGCAACTGGCAGGAATTTCAGCGGGTATCGCGGGAACGGATTGCGTTCTACGACAAACGTGTTGCCGAATGCGAAGAATACCTGCGCCGTCGTTTCAATACGGACTCGCAGGAAGATGCAATCTGGCAGCAGGTAAAGCAGCACTACATCGGACTGCTAGCCAAACACAAGCAGCCGGAACTCGCAGAGACGTTTTTTAATTCGGTGAGCTGCCGAATGCTTCATCGCAGCTACTACTACAACGACTTCATCTTTGTGCGCCCGACGCTTTCAACCGAGCACATTGATTCAGACCCGCCGACCTATCGCAGCTATTACCCGGGGAAGTTTGGTTTGCGAACCTCGATTAACCAGATCTTGCGCGATCTGGGGCTCCGCAACCCGTTCAGGAATCTTGACCGGGACCTGCGCTGGCTATTCGATGCAATGCGCGACCAGTTGCCACGGCCGTTTCGTCTTGAGGCCAATCACCAGATCCAGGTGCTTTCGTCGCTGTTCTTTCGCAACAAGGGCGCCTACGTCATCGGCAAAATTATCAATGGCGATTCCGTCTATCCGTTTGCAGTGCCGATTCTGCGCAATGACGATGGCTCGGTCTACCTCGACACCGTGCTGTTGCGCACGCCGGAAATTGCGAACCTGTTCGGGTTTTCGCGTGCCTATTTCCTCGTAGACATGGAAGTGCCGTCGGAGTACGTGCGCTTTCTCGGAAGCCTGTTGCCACAAAAACCGACAGCAGAGTTGTACACCATGCTCGGATTGCAGAAGCACGGGAAAACTCTTTTCTATCGTGATTTTTTGCATCATTTACGCCATTCGAGCGACCAGTTCACGATCGCGCCGGGCATTCGCGGGCTGGTCATGCTGGTGTTTACGCTGCCTTCCTATCCGTATGTGTTCAAGGTGATCAAGGACGAGATATCTCCACCCAAGGAAGTCACCCGGGAGCAGGTCAAGGAAAAGTATCTGCTGGTCAAGCAGCATGACCGGGTAGGGCGCATGGCAGACACCCTCGAATACAAGGAAGTCGGGCTGCCGCTGGATCGATTCTCTGCCGAGCTTCTGGAGGAGTTGCGTGCGCTGGCACCGACAGTAATCGAGGAAAATTCAGACACGCTTCTGCTACACCACGTGTATGTCGAACGCCGCATGGTGCCGCTGAACATGTTCATTGACAAAGCGACACCGAAGGATCTGGCACAAGCAATTGACGACTATGGATTGGCGATAAAGCAGCTGGCGGCGGCGAATATATTCCCGGGCGACATGCTGTTCAAGAATTTTGGCGTGACCCGTTATGGGCGTGTCGTTTTCTATGACTACGACGAGATCGCCTATATGACGGATTGTGTGTTCCGCAATATTCCGGAACCACGGACGCCCGAAGACGAGATGTCGGCCGAGCCGTGGTACCCGGTTGGGCCGAATGACGTGTTTCCGGAAGAGTTCAGGACATTTCTTCTCGGCAGTGAGCGGGTTCGTTCGAGCTTTACGGTTAATCACGCTGATTTGCTTGATCCCGAATTCTGGAACATGGCAAAGTCGCGCATCGCGTCGGGACACGTCGAAAACGTATTTCCGTACCCGGAGACAATCCGGTTTAGAAACGCTTCTACTCGTAGCACCGCGCGCTTGGGAGGCGCGGTCGATATGGCAATTAACAAAAGGGACTGAACAATGGCACATGATCCGGTCGTAATCGTTTCCGCTGCGCGCACCCCTATCGGTGGGTTTCAGGGAGAGCTCAAAAATTTCACCGCATCTGAGCTCGGTGCTGCTGCAATTCGCGCCGCAGTCGAGCGATCCGGCGTCGAGCCGGGTACGGTTGAAGAGGTCATTATGGGTTGTGTCTTGCCTGCCGGTCAGGGCCAGGCTCCGGCACGACAGGCCTCACTGGGTGCCGGCCTGCCGCTGGGCACGGGTTGCACAACCATCAACAAAATGTGCGGGTCGGGCATGAAAGCGGCAATGTTCGCGCACGACCTCCTGGCGGCGGGGACAAACGACATCATGGTCGCCGGTGGCATGGAAAGCATGAGCAATGCGCCATACCTTCTGCCGAAAGCGCGTAGCGGGTATCGCATGGGGCATCAGCAAGCCATGGATCACATGTTCCTCGACGGACTGGAGGACGCCTACGACAAAGGTGTCCTGATGGGCGTGTTCGCTGAAGACTGCGCGGGCACGCACGATTTCACTCGCGAACAACAGGACGAATTTTCGATCACTTCACTCAAACGCGCACAAAAAGCGAACGAGGATGGAAGTTTTGCGTGGGAAACAACGCCCATCGCAATCAAGGCAGGCAAGGACGAGCGATTCGTCGAGCGCGACGAGCAACCGTTCAGGGCAAACTTCGACAAAATTCCTCGATTGAAGCCGGCGTTTCGCAAGGACGGCACTGTCACGGCTGCCAATTCGAGTTCAATTTCGGACGGTGCGGCGGCACTTGTCATGATGCGTAAATCGATTGTCGACAAACTCGGCGTAAAACCGCTGGCGCAAGTGGTCGGACATTCCACCCACGCTCAAGAGCCGGGATTGTTTACCACTGCACCCGTCGGTGCAATTCGCAAGCTGTTTGACAAAACAGGATGGTCTGCAGACAAGGTTGATCTGTTTGAAGTCAACGAGGCGTTTGCCGTGGTAACCATGGCTGCGATGAAAGAGCACAAACTTCCGCACGAAAAAGTGAATGTCCACGGCGGTGCCTGTGCCCTCGGCCATCCGATCGGGGCATCCGGCGCGCGTATTCTGGTCACCTTGATCGGAGCGTTGAGAAACAATAACGCCCGGCGTGGTGTCGCTTCGCTCTGTATCGGCGGAGGTGAAGCAACCGCAATGGCCATTGAAATGCTTTAGTCGATACTGGAGAAACAAGATTGCTGGGTCGAAATGGTTGGAGAGCGCATGGCGAGCAACAGAAGATTGATTTCATCGGGTTCGAGCTTCGAAAAAGTTGCCGGTTACAGTCGGGTGGTAGTCGACGGCGAGTGGATCTTCGTATCGGGCACGACCGGCTACGACTACTCGAACATGACGATTTCACCCGATCTGGAAACTCAGACGCGGCAGGTGTTCCGCAACCTGCAGCAGGCACTCTCGGATGCCGGTGCGGCTTTGTCGGATGTCGTCCGGGTTCACTATTACCTGACCAGGCAAGAACAGTTTGAGAAAGTCGCACCGATCTTCGGAGAGTATTTCGGAGACATCAGACCCGCAGCGACTGCTGTCATTTGCGGACTCGTTGATCCGGCAATGCAGATCGAGATTGAAGTCACAGCGCGCGTGCGCGATGAGGGCAAGTGATTGGTGGAACAAGTTGATGAATGGCTAGAATCCGGCGGATTCTGAAAGGACAGAAATGGCTTTAAAGACAAGCTGCAAGCAGATGGTTGATGAAGCACGGTCAAAGATACGCACGATTCCCGTGGCTGATGCGATTGCACGCCACGGTGATCCCGGTGTTGTGTTCGTGGATTTGCGTGATGTACGTGAACTGGAACGCGAAGGCATGATTCCGGGCGCACTGCACGCGCCTCGCGGAATGCTCGAGTTCTGGGTCGATCCGGACAGCCCGTACTACAAGGATATTTTCGGGAGTGAAAAGGAGTTCTATTTCTATTGTGCATCCGCCTGGCGCTCGGCGCTCGCGACGCGCACAGTGCAGGAAATGGGTCTCGAGCCGGTTGCCGATATAGAAGGTGGTTTCAGCGGTTGGAAAAAAGCGGGTGGCCCTGTAGGTGAAAAACCGGCGAAACGAAGCAAGACCTGAATGCCCGCGATCCACAGCAAACTCAATCCGCGATCTGCGGAATTCAGGGCCAACGCCGACGCATTAGGTGCGGCCGTCGCGGACCTGCGCGACAAGTTTCACGAGATTGGTCAGGGCGGCGGTGAAGCCGCGCGCGTGAAGCACACCGGGCGCGGCAAACTACTGCCGCGCGAGCGTGTTCGAACACTGCTCGACGTTGGCTCACCGTTTCTGGAGCTGTCGCAACTCGCAGCATGGAACATGTACGGCGGCCAGGTGCCGTCCGCGGGAATCGTCACCGGAATAGGCCGGGTGTCTGGTCGCGAGTGCATGATTGTTGCCAACGATGCGACAGTAAAAGGCGGCACATATTTTCCCGTAACGGTGAAGAAACACCTGCGCGCACAGGAAATTGCATGGCAAAACCGCCTGCCATGCATCTACCTTGTCGATTCGGGTGGTGCAAACCTTCCCAACCAGGACGACGTATTCGCCGATCGAGAACACTTCGGTCGCATTTTCTACAATCAGGCGAACATGTCCGCGGCCGGAATTCCGCAAATCGCCTGTGTAATGGGTTCGTGTACCGCGGGCGGCGCCTACGTTCCGGCAATGGCCGACGAAGCGATCATCGTGAAGAACCAGGGAACGATTTTCCTCGGTGGTCCACCGCTGGTAAAAGCGGCGATTGGCGAAGTGGTCAGCGCCGAAGCACTCGGTGGCGCAGACGTGCATGCGCGCACGTCCGGTGTTGCTGACCATTACGCGCTGAATGACCCCCACGCACTTGAAATGGTGCGTCGTGTCGTTGGACATCTGAATCTGCGCAAGCAGGTTTCTCTCGATGTGCGGGAGCCGCGCGAACCCGTTTACGCGGCAGACGAGTTGCCCGGGGTCATTCCTGTAGATACGCGCAAACCGTACGACGTCAGGGAGGTGATCGCCCGGATCGTCGACGGCAGCGAACTGGACGAATTCAAACCGCTGTATGGAACGACGGTGGTGACCGGCTTTGCGCATATATTCGGCTATCCGGTAGGCATCGTCGCCAACAATGGCATTTTGTTCTCCGAATCTTCACTGAAAGCGACGCATTTCATCGAATTGTGTGCGCAGCGCGGTATTCCATTGGTATTTCTGCAGAACATCACCGGTTTCATGGTCGGCCAGAAATATGAATCGAGTGGCATCGCAAAGGACGGCGCAAAAATGGTGACTGCAGTGGCCAGCGCGCAGGTTCCCAAGTTCACAGTAATTATCGGCGGTAGTTTCGGAGCCGGTAATTACGGCATGTGCGGACGCGCCTATTCGCCGCGCTTCCTGTGGATGTGGCCGAACGCGCGCATATCGGTGATGGGCGGAGAGCAGGCAGCCAGCGTGCTTGCCACGGTTAAGCGAGGTGCCATCGAGAAAGCAGGCAACACCTGGAGCAGTGAAGAGGAAGCCGAGTTCAAGGCGCCACTGCTTGAACAGTACGAGACCCAGGGCCATCCATACTATGCGTCAGCCCGATTGTGGGACGACGGTGTGATTGATCCCGCCGACACGCGCATGGTGCTGGGCCTGGGAATTTCCGCCACGTTGAATGCGCCGATTCGCAAAACGCGATTCGGCGTGTTCCGGATGTAAGAGGGACCATGCAGGACACGATATTTACGACACCCGAGCATGAAACACTGCGCGCACAGATTGCGCGCTTCATCGAACGCGAAGTCGAGCCGTTCGGCGAGCAATGGGAAGAAGACGGGTACACGCCGCGCGACGTGTTGCGCAAGATGGGTAGCCTGGGCTGGCTTGGCATGCTTTATCCGCCGGAATATGGTGGCGCAGGCGCTGACATCGTGACCTCGGTTGTGTTTCAGGAAGCGCTGTCGCTGTCGACTTTCGGTGGTTTCATCGTTACCGTACTCGTTCATACCGACATGGCGTCGCCGCATCTGGTGAACGCCGGTTCACCCGCCCAACTGCAGAAGTATCTGCCGCGCATCATTACCGGCGAGCTTATTGCCGCGGTCGCTATCTCCGAACCTGACGCTGGATCAGACGTAGCCGGAATTCGAACCCGCGCCAGGCGTGACGGTGATCACTGGGTGATCGACGGCACCAAGATGTTTATTACCAATGGCGTATACGGTGATCTTGTTTTTGTCGCCGCGAAAACTGATCCAGGCGCAAAGGGTTCGCGCGGAATATCCATCTTTCTCGTCGAGAAGGGAACGCCGGGGTTTCGAGTCGGGCGTGCGCTCAAGAAACAGGGTTGGAATTCGTCAGACACGGCGGAACTGATATTCGAAGGCTGCCGGGTCCCGGCAGAAAATCTGCTCGGCGAGGAAAACGGCGGCTTCTATGCTGTCATGAAAAATTTCCAGATCGAACGCATCGCGCTCAGTGCGATGGCGGTCGGTCATGCGCGCACCGCGTTGCGGCTGACTGCCGACTGGGTAAAACAGCGCAAGGCATTCGGTGCTGTACTGTTCGACAAGCAGGTCATACGGCAGCGTCTGGCAATGCTCGACGCCAAAACGCAGGCAGCGCGGGCATTTCTGTACCACTGTGCGTGGCTGGCATCGCAACAACGCGATTGCGTGCGCGAAGTATCCATGCTCAAGGCATTGACCGGTGAGCTTGTAAACGAAGTGATGTACACCTGCCAGCAATTTCACGGCGGCATGGGTTACATGCGTGAATCGCCGATCGAGCGGCTGGTGCGCGATGCGCGTGTACTCAACATTGGTGGCGGCGCTACCGAGGTCATGCTCGAAGAAGTTGCCAAACGATTCCATTTTGACTGACCTACTCTTTTATTAAATTCGATGTCCGACTATCAAACCCTCGAACTGGAGACGCATCGCGACGTTGCCGTGCTCTGGATGAACCGGCCTGACGTGCGCAACGCGTTTAACGAAACTGTGATTGGCGAATTGACACAGGCGCTGAAATCGCTGGAATCCGATGCGGCGATAAAGGCCATCGTGCTCGCCGGACGCGGCCCGTCCTTCTGCGCAGGCGCAGATCTGAACTGGATGAAAAAGATGGCCGGCTACAGCAGCGAAGAGAACTACGAGGATGCGCTCGGCCTGGCGGCCATGCTCAACACGCTGCATACCCTGAAGAAACCAACAATTGCCCGGGTCCATGGTCATGCCTATGCCGGCGGTATGGGGCTGGTTTCCGCTTGCGATATCGCTGTCGCTGCCTTCGAGGCGGAATTTTGTCTCTCCGAAGTGAAGATCGGCCTGATTCCCGCGACGATCGGGCCTTATGTGGTTGCAGCGATGGGGGAACGTGCAGCACACAGGTACATGTTGAGTGCAGAACGTTTTACAGCGGCGGAGGCGTATCGAATCGGCCTGGTGCATGAAATCGCGCCAGCCGACAAGATCGACGAGAAGATAGACGAGTTGCTCGTTCACCTGGTGCGTGGCGGCAGCGCGGCACACGCCGGGACCAAAGCGCTGATCGATGTGATCGCTGCATCGCCGCTGGACCAGGCGCTGATCGAGGATACCGCCAGGCGCATCGCGGACGTACGTGTCACCGCTGAAGGCAAAGAAGGAATCCGCTCATTTCTCGAAAAGCGTAAACCGAACTGGGTGCCGTCGGACTAGTCACCAGTCGCGGATTTATAGAAGCATTGTTAACCACAGAGACACAGAGACACAGAGGCACAGAGAAATTCAAAATCAAATCGAATATGGCGTCAAACGATCACTTGATGTGCAGCCCCAGTGTTTGAACTATCCATCCTTGGGTTTGTATTTCATTTGCAGTTCTCTGTGCCTCTGTGTCTCTGTGGTGAAAGCATTTACACCAAAACATGTTTGAAAAAATTCTAATTGCGAACCGAGGTGAAATTGCCGTACGCATCGCGCGCACCGCGAAACGCCTCGGTATCCGCACTGTCGCGGTGTATTCGGAAGCCGACGCAGGCGCCATGCACACGGAGATTTGTGACGAGGCTTATCTGATTGGCGGCGCCGCCGCGCGCGATTCATATTTGCACGGTGAACGCATCATTCAGGTTGCGCGAGAAACCGGTGCGCAAGCGATTCACCCCGGCTATGGCTTTCTTGCTGAAAATGCCGATTTCGCCCGCGCCTGCGCGGATGCGGGGATCGTATTTGTTGGCCCGCCCGCTGCCGCCATCGAAGCCATGGGTTCAAAAAGCGCCGCGAAAGCACTGATGGAGAAAGCCGGTGTGCCACTGGTACCCGGCTATCACGGCGCGGAACAGGGCGACGCTATTCTGGAGACGGAGGCCGAGGGCATCGGTTACCCGGTTCTGATCAAGGCGTCAGCCGGAGGCGGCGGCAAAGGCATGCGCGTTGTCGAGCACCGTGAAGAATTCAGCAAGTCACTGGCCGCCGCCAAACGCGAGGCGAAGTCCGGTTTCGGTGACGACCGCATGCTGATCGAGAAGTACCTGGCGCGATCGCGCCACATTGAGGTGCAGGTGTTTGCCGATCAGAGCGGTGAATGCGTGCATCTGTTCGAACGTGATTGTTCCGTCCAGCGGCGACACCAGAAAATCATTGAAGAAGCGCCTGCGCCGGGAATGACAGAGGCACGCCGTCGCAAGATGGGCGCGGCGGCCGTGGCGGCCGCGAAAGCGGTGGGTTACGTGGGGGCAGGCACGGTTGAGTTTATCGCCGAAGAAGACGGGAATTTTTACTTCATGGAAATGAATACCCGCCTGCAGGTCGAGCATCCGGTTACGGAAATGATCACCGGCCTGGACTTGGTCGAGTGGCAGTTAAGGGTTGCGGATGGCGGAAACCTGCCGTTGGCGCAGACAGCATTGAACATTGCCGGCCACTCTTTTGAAGCACGCGTTTATGCTGAAGACCCGAGTCGGGGGTTTCTACCTGCCACCGGTACGATCACCCATTTGCGCCAGCCTTCCGATTCCCCGCATGTGCGCGTCGATACCGGCGTACGCGAAGGCGACGAAATCAGTATCAACTACGATCCGATGATTGCGAAAGTGATCGCGTGGGACGTCGATCGACCGAGTGCGTTGCGCCGTTTGCGCGGTGCGCTCGGCGAGTACGAAATTGTCGGACCGAAGACGAACGTGTCTTTTCTTCTCGATCTTGCTTCGCACCATGCGTTTGCCCGCGCTGATGTTGAGCCGTCATTGCTCGACACCGGGCTGATCGAACGGTATCGGGCCGAGTTGTTTCCCGATGCCGAGCCCGCATCCGACACTGTGCTCTCGCTTGCGGTGCTGTCGGAGTTGTTGCATGTTGATGAACAGGCGCGGGCTGCAGCAGCGGCAAGCGGCGATCCATATTCCCCGTGGCATCGTCGGGACGGTTGGCGTCTAAACCAGGACAATCACCACACGTTTGTGTTTGTCGACCGTGGCGAGCGCAGGCAAGTGACTGCTCACTATCGCGATAACGGTTATCTTCTGGAGCTTCCTGGTGGCGAGGCCCTCGTAACGGCCGAACCTGCTGGCGACAATCGCATTATTGCGAATCTGGATGGTGTGCGTATCGATGCAACCGTGGTGCGCGAATCGCATGCGTTAACCATATTCGCGTTCGGGTCGAGCCACCGTCTGGAGCGCGAACAATTCACGAGCGTCGAAGACGAAGAGCCGGGCGGCTTGCTGGTATCACCTCTGCCCGGCAGCGTGGCACAAGTCCTGGTCGAAACCGGGCAAAAAGTTGAAAAAGGCCAACCGTTAATGATTGTCGAAGCAATGAAAATGGAACACACGATCTCGGCCCCACACGGGGGGCTGGTTGCACAGATATACTTTGCGCCCGGAGAACAGGTTGCCGAAGGCGCGCAACTGCTGGCTATAGAGGAATCCTAGACATGTCATATCCCAAGCGCGTAAAGATGGTTGAAGTTGGACCGCGGGACGGTCTGCAGAACGAGAAAAAGGCGGTTTCCACCGACATTAGAATCGAACTGATCGAACGTCTCGCTGACGCGGGACTGCCGGCGGTAGAGGCGGGAAGCTTCGTGTCGCCGAAATGGGTTCCGCAAATGGCGGATACCGGCGAAGTCATGCAGCGCGTGCGCCGCCGCGACGGTGTTTCCTATCCGGTGCTAGTTCCGAACATGAAAGGTCTCGAAGCAGCGATTGCTGCAGGTGCCAAAGATATTGCCGGATTCGCCGCTGCCACCGAAACATTCTCAAAACGCAACACCAATTGTTCGATCGCGGAATCGCTCGAACGCCAGGCGACGGTTTGCCGTGCAGCAATCGACGCAGGGTTACGCGTACGAGGGTATATGTCGGTGGTGCTCGGGTGCCCGTATGAAGGTGAAGTGAAGCCGGCGCAAGTTGCCGAAGTGGTGCGACAGCTCTGGGACATGGGCTGCTACGAAGTCTCCCTGGGCGATACCGTTGGCATGGGGACACCGGCGAAGACGCAGCGCCTGATCGAGGCCGTCAGTGCCCATGTGCCGGTCGAAAAAATCGGCGGGCACTATCACGACACTTATGGGCAGGCGATTGCCAACATACTGGCCTCCATGGAAATGGGTATGGCCACATTCGACAGTTCGATTGCCGGGCTGGGAGGATGTCCGTACTCGCCTGGTGCGACCGGTAATGTCGCAACCGAAGACGTGCTTTACATGCTCGACGGCATGGGCATCGAGACCGGTGTAGACATGGATGCATTACTCGATACGGCAGAGTTCATCTGTTCTCACCTTGATCGCCCCACGTTCTCCCGAGCAGGCAGGGCATTAGGTCTGAAACGCAAGAAGGCGGCCTAGTGGCGACATCGCCATCGGCCGATGAAACGCCATCGCCCTGTGTGAACATTTGCCAGATGCACCCGAAAAAGGGCTATTGCATCGGCTGCCTGCGCACGCTCGATGAAATCAGCGACTGGCTTGATATGCAAGAAAAGGAGAAACGCGAAGTGCTTGCAAGACTTGAACAACGCAGGAAGGCGGTAGCATGACGCAGCAGACTGCACTGTCGGCGCCGGTGCCACGCAAACCGCTGCATACGCGCACCGTCAAATGTAACGGATATAGACGAGATGACGACTTGTATGACATCGAAGGCCATCTGGTCGATGTAAAGAGTGTCGGTTTTTACAACATGGATCGCGGCGAACTGAAGCCGGGCGACCCCATTCATGAAATGTGGATTCGGCTGACCGTTGACCTTAATCTGAAAGTAGTCGACGTCGAGGCAAAGACCGTTTGGGGACCGTACGCGATGTGCGGCGACATTGCCCCCAATTTCAAGCGACTCAAAGGCCTGTCGATCACGCAGGGCTGGACCCGCAAGACCCGCGAACTGTTGGGCGGCACCAAAGGCTGCACGCACCTGCTTGAGTTACTGGGTCCGGTAGCGACGACTGCCTTTCAGACTGTATACGCGGACAAGACACGACGCGAAAAGCAGACTGGCGAAAAAGCGAAGCCATCGCAGATCGACTCGTGTCACGCCTACGCGTCCGACAGTCCTGTGGTCGCGCACCGCCATCCCGAGTACTACACCGGACCCAGGAAAGAAGCCGCTGGCTGAGGCCGATTCCGCGTTGACGACGTTCATCCGGATGCTTACTCCTGAATCGACGTCCATACACTGACGCGGCTGACAGGAATCGCCAGAAACTATTTCTACGGGGACCCGCCATCGTGCAATTTCGATGGTGGACCCTTGCGTTGGACCCGCGCGATAGCACCGAAGCACCTTGTCTTTTGGCATCAAGTTTGCGAGACCGAGTGCATCGTCCTGGATTTTGTTGCTCGCTATGATGCGTTTCTCCGCAGTCAGAATGATTGTTGGCATCGGTATTGTGGCAATGTTGAGCATTGCAACCACCAGTGCTGATGCGTGCACCAGGCGCCCGGAGGTCACGCGTGACCCAGGCGATCCACCGTCTTTCCCGTATCACCCACCTGGCACTTACGGCGAGCTTGACCGAACCGTCACCCTGGATTGCTTGAGCTATGTAGGATCAGTTGAGCGGGGCGGAAGGGAACATGTCCTCATCAAGGACGAACGTGGCAAAGTTCATGTGCTCACTGTGGGCGGCTGGATGGGCTGGTCCCGGAGCATAATCGTCAAGATAGATGCTGAGTACATTTACTTAAGGCAGCTTGTCAATATGATTGAGGCGCCATACGCTGATGGCCGAGACTTGAGCAATGCGACCGCGGAAGAAGTTGCTCGGCACTACGAGCACGTAGGCAGGGAAAAGACAATCAAGTTTCCGAAATATCCTGCGCGCTATTAGCAACGGCGCAAACTCAACAGACCTCGTCGTTTATGTTTTAAAGGGGTCAGATCACTCTGACCCCTTTAAAGTGCTTCAGGACTACTCGCCCAGCGCGTAAACCAGATCGATACAAAGAGCTTCGACGTTGGGATGTATGTCTGGCATGGTCGAAGAAATTTTATCGCGAACGCCACCGTCCGGTACGTCCCATTGCGCGATGGCTTCCACCACACCGGGGAAGTCAGCCGGTCCCAAACCACAGACCGCCATGGAACGGCAGTCATACAACCGGCAACCCGCAGGACGACGCTCATAAACGCTACATTGTCCGTCAATCAGATATTGGCAGGAGCCATCCGCCCGACGTGGCAGGGCGCCATCGACAAACAGGTCAGCCCGCTGAGAGTCGAGACCGGGAACGAAGGTGACCCGATAATAGCGACAACAAGCGAAGCAATCGCCACATGGCACATTCATGTTCGCCGCAGTTGACGGGTCGTTGGGTGTAACCGCGATTAAGGCCCGTCGAAGACTTCGCACGTATTGGTCGATAGTAGAGCCGAACGGCTTGTCTCCCGTACGGGTTATGCGAGCTAGTCGTCTCATGGCAGCGATTCAAATAGGACGGCGGTCATTGGCCAATGGTGACTATGTCGACTTCCACGCTATCTTGTGACTGATATCGCACTCCACAGGGGAAGCTACGGGAGAGGTAATCCAACGACTGCCTTGTTCGCACATAATCCTCGATATCAAAACCTACCTTTGTAGATGCTAGCATAATTAAAGTATTAAAGGGGTCAGAGCCCTTTACGGAAGATGCTGAAAGCCATAGACTGATCTGTACTATAAAGACGGAGCAGGTGAGTGCCAAGGAAACCGCGATTCTTCTTGCCCGATATCCCGGTACATATCGTGCAGCGCGGCCATAGCCGCGAAGCGGTCTTCTTTGAAGATGGCGACTATCGTTCCTACCTGGACTGGCTTGCAGAAGCGGCCGAACGCTTTGATTGCGCGGTACATGCCTACGTGCTCATGACAAACCACATCCACATTCTGGCCACGCCACGTAAATCCGACAGCGTGAGCCGCTTGATGCAATATGTGGGTCGGCAATACGTGCCCTACATCAACTACATCTACGGCACCAGCGGCAGCATCTGGGAAGGCCGATTCAAAGCATCGCTCATCCACGATGAGCAATACCTGTTAACTTGCATGCGCTACATCGAACTCAACCCGGTGCGAGCGAACATGACCGCTGGACCGGGCCAATACCGCTGGAGCAGCTACCGGGCCAATGCGCAGGGAAAAGCGGACGAACTGATTACGCCCCATGCGCTATTCACGGCGCTCGGCAGGAGCCGGGCGAGCCGACGGGAAGCCTATCGGACCTTGTTCAAAGCCCATGTAGAGGAAACCGATCTCAAGGATATTCGGGCCGCCTGGCAGACTGGAACGCCACTTGGGCATGACTATTTCCGGGAGGAGATCGAGCGTAAACTCGGCAGCAAGATTGGACAGGCTAGACGAGGGCGGCCTTCTAAAAGGGCTCTGACCCCTTAAATGAGACGAGGGCGGCCTTCTAAAAGGGCTCTGACCCCTTAAATGCTAAATGTTGCGCACCCGGGGTCATCGGCAATTGGAGAAATCGAGATGAACGCCAAACAATCAAGACACGACTTGAGTGTAATCGTTGTCTTAACCTCGCTCGCGATCCTGTTTCAAGGCTGCGCATCAGCACCTGCCCGTAACAATCCGTTGCCGGAGTCTCTGGCTGACCAGGCGCTGGTGCCGGGGCTCTCGTTTGACGAGAGATCATTTGCCGACGAAGCTCCCAAAAACGTCGAAATCTGGCTGAATGCACCGGAAGACGCCATCAGGGCTGAGTTCGAAGGGATCATGGATCGCGAACATGTATACCTCGCGATTTCCGGCGGCGGAGATAACGGCGCCTTTGGCGCCGGCTTGTTAAACGGCTGGAGTGAGTCGGGCACCCGACCTGAGTTCACCATCGTCACTGGAATCAGCGCCGGTGGTCTCATCGCACCCTTCGCGTTTCTGGGTCCCGCCTATGACAAGAAACTCGAGCAGATGTTTACCTTGTACTCAACCGAGGACCTACTTGCCAAGCGACACGTGTGGAACATTATCAGGAATGATGCCGTGGCCGACAGCGCGCCGCTCCGAGGCCTGATCGCCAAGTACGTCGATGAAGCGATGATGCGGGAAATTGCGGAACAGTCTCGCCTGGGTCGAATGCTTTTGATCGGCACGACCAATCTCGATGCCGGCCGTCCCGTGATGTGGAACATTGGACGTATTGCTGAAAGCGGCGAACCGGGCGCACTGGATCTGATTCACGACGTTATGCTTGCGTCGGCATCGATTCCTGGCGCGTTTCCGCCAGTGCCCATCGAAGTCGAAGTAGACGGTACACGTTACGAGGAATTGCACGTTGACGGAGGCGTGACCTCGCAAGTGTTTCTTTACCCGCTCGGTCTAGACTGGCGCAGGGTCGAAAAGCAACTTAACGTGCAAGGCAAGCCAAAACTGTATGTGATTCGAAATGCATTTCTTGATCCCGACTGGATGACGGTTGAGCGCAAAATCGCCCCCATCCTCGGCCGCACTGTATCGTCACTGATCCGCACCCAGGGTATCGGTGATCTTCTTCGTCTGTATTTTGGCAGCGTGCGCGATGGCCTGAAATTTCACCTCGCCTCTATCCCGGAAGACGTCGAGTACAACGTTACAGAACCCTTTGATCGAGAATACATGAATGGGCTTTACCAGCGCGCTCGAGCAATGGCTGCCGATGGCTTTCCGTGGGTAGCGGACCCCTATGGACTTGAAGCGGCCTCGGACAAGTGGCGTGTTGATCAGTAGGTACCTGTTGCGCTGCCGGGAAGCTGCATATTAAAGTATTAAAGGGGTCAGAGCCCTTTACAGCAGATACACATCGACGAAATCCATCTCAAGGACATTCGGACCGTTTGGCAAACAGGAACGCCACTTGAGAGTGACTATTTTCGGTAGAAGATCGAGCGTAAACTCAGCACCAGGGTTGGACGGTCCAGACGAGGGCGGCATTCGAAAATGGCTCTGACCCTTTAAGCGTAGATGAATATCGCCTTGCCACGCCGTTGGGCTTCACATAAAGTGTTCAGTCCAATCTGCAAAGCCGCATCGCGAGCGTTCGCATTCATGGTCACCTGAAAAAGCCCAAGTAAGTGCCATTCGGGTGGCGCCCCCCTTATTTCTGTGGCCCTAAATCTCCCCCAGTCGAGCTGTTCGCTGGCGTTGCACAAGCGTACTGTATACACGCCTGCAAGTAGGCCGAGACGTCAGAGGGCATCGAGGTGAACGATACCCAGTAGGTATGCTCTGCAGTGGATGTCTTCTCGAGAACCTTGCTGTAGAACACCCTTGCCGATAGTTGATCGTCGACCTCGCCCAGACTCAACTGGATGTTGGTCCACACGTCGATTGGTTCCGCCAGGTCGACCTCCGCTCCCCGTCTCGAGAGCCGTAGAATCGTTCCTCGGCGCTCGCTCTCCGCGACGTCCTTCCCCTCGATCAAGGAATACCATACGGACACCCGTTGCTCGAGATCGGTCGGGGCCTGAGCGCCTTGCAGCAGTGACAGGTTGAATCGACCGGAGATTCCCGCGACGCCGAAGACTCTGAAAGTGGCCTCCGCGCCTTTCGGCCGGACGTCCCGTTGCGAGTCGATCGAGAGAATATCCCCGACTTGATCGACGACCGAATGCGAAGCCAGAATTTGCCCACCCACGGTGTACGATTCGATCCGGCTGGTCATGTTCACGCCATTGCCGACAACCGCGTACTTGCTGCGCTTGCTGGAGCCAATGTTGCCCACCACCACTTCAGCTTCATTCAAACCGATCCCCATGCCCAGCTCGGGTAAGCCATTCGCTCTGTTGCGTTCGTTCACTTCCACCATGGCGTTTTGCATCTCGATTGCGCAGGCTACGGCTCGCTCGGCCCGGTCCTCCATCGGATGTGGGGCCCCGAAGATCACCAACAGGGAGTCTCCGATGAACTCGTTGATGGTTCCATTATGCTTGAGCACCAGGTCGACCATGATCTCGAAATAGCTGTTGAGCAGCTGAACGACCTGTTCAGGCTCGAGGCGCTCGGACAACGCGGTGAACCCGCGCAGGTCAGTCATCATGATGGTGACCTGGCTGCGCTTGCCTCCCAACTCCAGTCCCGAGGGGTTTTCAATAAGGCTGTTCATGACCTCGGTGGACAGATATCGACCGAACATCTGTTTGAGGATGGACGACATCTCAGCCACCTTTGCCCGTGCCTCATCCCTTTTCGCCAGGAGATACGCGATGAGAACGAACACGATGGTCGTGATGACCGAGATGTTCAGGACGAAGAAGAGCGTCGTGGCTTGCGCGGCAACCTCGATAGCCTGTCTTTGAAGGGGAGCGTCGATGAGTCCGGAGAAAACCGTCAGAATCAGAAATGCCGCGAGCCAGCGTGCGCCCAACCGAGCATCCTGAAAGGTCAAGGATCCTGCGAGGGCGATCAGCGCCCACAACATCACAGCGCCACTCGGAACGAAGCCCCCGAGGCTCCATTGGAACAAGAACGGTAGCAGCATGCTGAGGAGAACCTGGACGAACCGAGAGACCTCGAAATTCTTGGTGAAGCGGAAGTACGAGAAGTTGATCGAGGTGAGGACGACGTAGCCCAGAGGAATGATGGCAGGAGCGTACAGGTCGTACGCGAGGCTGATGAAGCCCCAGATCAACCCACCACAACTCATCAACAAGCCCATATACACGAGGAAGTGCTGTGCCGACGTTTGCTCCTCACTGTCCTGGGGCGAATCGCCTAACGCCACGATTCGGTCGAGCAGGCTCGTGGCGCGATCGGGTCCCGTCGGATGTGTCACTTGGCGATTCCTTTGAGATTGGGCATTCATGAGTTGTGCGGCTGAGCACGCCGGGAGGCTGCAAAAAGTCCAGATGTTACTCTCCCCGTGCTTCGAGTGCAGTTGAACCGCGTTCTTGAGCCAGCGTATTAATAGGTGACCCCTTAAATTAGAGAGCTACTGGTTTAAGGGCAATTTCCCATGGTGCCGTGGGCTCGATGCCCGGGCAGGCGATCGGCTGGGCTGAAGGCTGCGCGAGGCGCGGCAGCAGCGGTAAGGAAACCAGCAGTGCGAGGTGAGAAGCGCGAAATAGCCCGAATTTTGCGCCGGGCACTGGAACGGGGATACATTGAGAACGCCGTCTATACTTCCCGTACGCTTGGGTCTGCTGCGTAACCACCGGGCCGTTTGCGATGATGAATCCCACCACTGGGTTTGTTGTACGGGCCAGAAACTTGATGCCCGCGGCCTGGACACCAACTCCGAGTCGTAGCCAACTCGCAGAGACTTCGCCGTCTGGTGACGGGGCACTCACCTCCCGAGCGCGTACCGCTATACTGGTCGTTTCGACCAAATTTCTTCAGACGATCTCTTAACCAATCGCTCAAGGATGTGAATGTGAGTACACGAGACATTGTTCAGGCCAGGCTCGCGGAAGCGGTTGCCAAGCATTCACCGATGCCGTTTCCGGACGCGATTGATGATGACGATGAGCTGGACATATTTGGCCTGGATTCGCTTGCGTTCATGGGCTTGCTCACGGCCATCGAAGCAGACCTGGGGTTCATTCCCCGGGCGATTCTGGAAGGCGATCTTTACCCGGAGACTTTCGGCGAACTCGTGTCCGCCTACGACCCCCAATAGCAATGATGAAAGCCGCTGATCTCCCTCTGCGCTACAACATGTGCGAGATCCTCGAGCACAACCTCGAATCTCGCGCTGACAAGACAGCGCTGCTCAGTGACAACGGTTCGATGACCTTCGGCGAGGTTTCTCGCCAGGTGAACCAGGCTGGAAACGCACTGGTGCGACTCGGGGTCCGATTTGGCGATTGCGTCGCAATTCTCTGTCCTGATCGACCGGAATGGGTGACATCATTCTTCGCCGTCACCAAGATCGGCGGCATCGCGCTCGGCATGAATACACTCCTCAAGACCGAGGAGTTTAACTATATCCTCGGCGACTCCCGGACCCGTGTGCTGATCGTTCACGAGAGCTTGCTCGATGCTATCGAGCCTGTTCTGGACAATCACGCAACCTTGCAGCGCGTCATCGTGATCGGCGAAGCAGCAGACGGCCGCTACACCACATTCAGCAACTGGATTGATGGAGAAGAGACAACCCTCGAGACAGAACGTACGCATCGTGACGACTTCTGTTCCCTGCACTATTCCAGCGGAACCACCGGCATGCCAAAAGGTATATTGCATGCCCACAAGGACTACCCGCTGATCGCACAGTTATCCGGTGTGGACGTGTTCGGACTGACTGAAGCGGACCGGACGTTTTCCGTCGCCAAGCTCTTTTTTGTCTACGGCATCGGCGGCAACCTGATCTTCCCGTGGTACGTGGGTGCCAGCTGCGTCCTGCATGCGGGCCCTCCACGTCAGGCGGCGGGGGTCTTGAAAACGATTGCGACCCATCGGCCAACCGTCTTTGTCAGCGTACCCACGGTATATGGCGCCATACTCGCGCTACCCCGATTCCAAGAGCGGTACGACCTGAGCTCCCTCCGAATGTGCCTGTCAGCCGGTGAACCACTGCCCGCCAGTGCATGGCAGGCGTGGAAAGACGCAACCCGGCTGGAAATTCTCGACACCATCGGCTGCACCGAGACCTACCACACGTTCATGGCCAATCGGCCTGGCGCTATTCGTCCGGGCAGCAGCGGCAAACCCATTGACGGCTACGACGTGCGCCTGGTGGATGACGATGGCAATGCGGTTCCGGCCGGCCAGGTCGGCCACCTGATGGTGCGCGGCGAATCCACCGCACTGTTCTATCTCCATCAATACGAGAAGAGCCGCCACACGTTTCGCGGTGAATGGCTGTTCACAGGCGATCGATATTCCATCGATGAAGACGGCTACTACTGGCATCAAGGGCGCGGCGACGACATGCTCAAGGTCGGTGGACTGTGGGTGTCGCCAGTCGAGATCGAGAACGTGTTGAGCGAACATGCAGATGTGACTGAATGTGCGGTTGTCGGGCACAACGACAACGCAGGATTGTTGAAGCCCAAGGCCTTTGTCTGCTTGCGCGATGACACGGAGGCATCAGACGGACTGCTAGGCGAATTGCTCAAGTTGTGCGCCAGCAAGCTCGACACACACAAGCGTCCCCGCTGGGTAAGCTTCTCGGACGCTCTGCCTCGGACCGCCACCGGCAAATTGCAACGGTTCAGACTGCGAGAGCAATAAGGCATGTCGAAACAGACGCGGCCGGGTCCAACCCGAGCACTTTCCCTCGAAGAAGCCAACGCCGAGATCACACGCCTTCGCGCGGAGCTTGCCGCGCGCGGCGATAGCGGGGAGGCGCGTGAACCCATCGCCGTGGTTGGTATGGGCTGCCGCTATCCCGGCAATGTGCGAACGCCGGACGAATTCTGGGAACTCCTGCATTCCGGCCGCGATGTCCTGCGCGACATTCCGGATGATCGCTGGGATGTCGACGCGTACTACGACGCTGAGGTGCCGGTGCCCGGAAAGATGTACGTTCGCCAAGGGCACTTCCTGGACGGAATCGACCAGTTCGACCCGCAGTTTTTTGGTCTGTCACCCCGCGAGGCAGAGAGTCTTGACCCCCAACAACGCCTGGTCATGGAAGTCAGCTGGGAGACGCTGGAGCATGCGGGCATCGCGCCCAGCACATTGCAGGGCGGCAAGACCGGTGTGTTCGTTGGCCAGTACTGGGATGACTACTCCATGCAGCGGATCTACGCGACGGACAATCGGGAGATTGATCGCTACGCGCAACTCAGCGGACTTCGAGGTTTGACCGCTGGCCGGATCTGTCACATCCTGGATTCCCACGGACCCGCAATACAGCTGGACACCGCTTGTTCCTCTTCCTCTCTGGCGGTGCACCTCGCTTGCCAATCGTTACGCTCGGGCGAAAGTGATCTGGCACTGGCCGGTGGCGTGAGTCTGATACTGGCCCCCGAGCACATCATCGGCATCTGTCAGATGACAGCCTTGGCCCCGGACGGTCGCTGCAAGACCTTTGACGCCAATGCCGATGGATTCGGCCAGGGTGAGGGCTGCGGAATGGTTGCGCTCAAGCGGCTCAGTGACGCCCGTGCCGACGGCGACACTGTCCTCGCTGTCATTCAAGGTTCCGCAGTAAACCACGACGGTCACGCACGGACGGTAACGACACCAAGCGGATCGGCGCAGCGGGCGATGCTCCAAGAAGCGCTCGACGACGCGGGTATCGAGCCTCGCCAGGTCGACTACGTCGAAACCCACGGCACCGGAACGCCGCTCGGCGACCCCATCGAAGTGATGGCGATTGCTCGCGTCTTATGCGAAGAACGATCCAAACCGCTCTACCTGGGTTCCGTGAAAACCAACGTCGGGCACCTGGATTCTGCGGCCGGAATCGCAGGTCTGATGAAAGTGGTGCTGTCGCTGCAGCACGAGACGATTCCTCCTCACCTCAACTGCACGAACCTCAACAGGCACATCCCGTGGGACGACTGGCCCCTCGAGGTTCCGACCGAAAATATCACCTGGGAGGGCGAACAGCGCTTCGCTGGAATCAGCGCATTTGGTATGAGCGGCACAAACGTGCACCTGATCGTCGGACAGGCACCGCCACTTCCGGCGATGCACGAGCAAAAGGCAACGACGCAGCCCGGCGTTGTGTGGCCAGAGCATCTTCTGACTCTGTCCGCCCAGTCGCCGTCCGCACTGCCGGAACTCGCCAGCCGCTACGCGCAACTTCTCCACTCCGAACCGGAAAGTGGCGGAAATGGAACGGCCGAGAGCCAATCGGGCAAAAACGATTTCAGTCTTGGGCGCCTGTGTTGCTCGGCTGCCACTGGTCGCTCCCACCTGCCGCACCGCGCCGCATTCATGGCCAGCAATCCACAAGCGCTGGCGCAATCGCTCACCGACTTTGCTGCCGGCGGGACACCCGCGGGTACGTCAGTCGGAAGCATAGGTCGCCGCGCCCCCAGACTGGCATTCCTGTTTACCGGGCAGGGCGCCCAGCACGTCGGCATGGGCAAGGCGTTGTACCAAACCCACTCGACCTTTCGCTTGTGGATGGACCGTTGCGCGGCCCTGCTCGCATCCCATCTCGAGCGTCCGCTTCTGGACATTCTCTGGACGGGTGAAGAGCTGCACCAAACGGAATTCACGCAACCTGCCCTTTTTGCGCTCGAATACTCGCTCGCAAAGGTTTACGAAGAGTGGGGCGTGATCCCCGATCTGTTGCTCGGTCATAGCATCGGCGAGTACGCCGCCGCGTGCATTGCGGGGGTATTCTCGCTGGAGGAAGGCCTCCGCCTGGTCGCGGCGCGCGGTCGATTGATGCAATCGCTACCCGCCGGTGGAAAGATGGTGAGTGCTGCCACGGACGAAGACGTGGTGCGCGAAGCCATTGGCCAGGACCCCACGGTGTCCATCGCGGCAGTAAACGGACCTCGAAGTACGGTGTTGTCCGGAGACAGCGCCTCAGTCAGCGCCGTCGTCGAGCGGCTTACACGCCAAGGCGTGAAAACGACCGCGCTGAAAGTCTCGCATGCATTCCACTCGCCGCTGATGGACCCGATACTCGACGAGTTTCGGGAAGTAGCGGCGACTGTAACTTTCAACCCGCCGAACAAGACGCTGATCTCCAATGTCACGGGCAAGCCGTGGGGGGACGAACAACTCACCCCTGACTACTGGGTGGAGCACCTGCGCGGTGCGGTGCGTTTCGCCGACGGCATTGCCTATGCACAGTCGAAGAAATTCGAGACCTTTGTAGAGATCGGCCCGAGACCGACGTTGCTGGGACTTGGCCGCGGCAGCGTGCCGCCTGAATACGGAACCTGGTTGCCAGGGTTGAAACGTGATGGTGAATGGTCCGCGCTGATCGGCAGCGTTGCCGAACTCCATGTGCGTGGCGTTGCAATCGACTGGCAACGCTTCTATCAACACAGCGATCCCGGGAGAGTAAGCCTTCCCAATTATCCCTGGCGCTACCGACGCTGCTGGACCGACGTCGTAACGAGCGGCGCGAACGGGCCCCGGCTGCACCCGCTCGTGCATCGGCGTATCGAGAACGCAAGCAGCAGCATCATCTTCGAGTCGACTTTGAGCGCTTCAAGCCCGGCGTACCTCGACGATCACCGCGTCTTCGGCAGCGTCGTATTTCCAGCCAGCGCGTTTTTCGAAATGGCGATGGTCGTCGCTCGCATGATCTTCCAGCAGGACGAGGTCGCGCTGATCAATGTATCGATCGGACGGGCTCTGGTGCTGTCAGAAGAGCCCGTTACCGTACAGATGATCGCCACACCCAATGCGGACCGTTTCGAATTTGAGATTTGCAGTCGATCGACAGAGGACTCCGAGAGTGTCTGGGTCCAGCACACCAGGGGAATCCTGGAGCGCCGGTTGCCGAGCCCGGCGGCATCGATCGATATCCAGTCAACACTCGCGCGCTTCCCGGAAGCAGTCGACATCGCCGAGCTTTCCGCGAGATTCGAAACGCGTGGTCTTGAATACTTCCCACGCTTCCGGGCAATCGAGGAGATCCACATACCGGCGAGCGCACCCGGTGATGAGTCCGGCACCGCATTTGCCCGTATCGAACTACCCGCTGAAGCCAACCTGCCCGGTGACAGCTATCGGATGCATCCCGTCATTACCGATGCGAGTTTCAGAATCGCAGAAGCCATTTTTCCCGATGAAGACCTGGAGCAGATCCATCTGCCGTTTGGCATTTCCGGGTTCAGCTGCGATCACGCTGCCAGCGGCACAGTGTGGGTGAAAGCGAGCGCTCGTCAGCAAGCGCAAACGCGCGTGGTGGACCTCGAGCTGTTTGATGACGCCGGGGCACGCGTCGCCACCGTGGAACAACTCACCCTGCGCTCGGTTCCGGTGTTCAGCCTGAAACGCGCAATGACCAAACCCCGCGCATCCGCTGATGTCCTGAACGAATGGCTCTACCAGTTCGTGTGGGAAGAGGATGAGGTGGCACTGGACGACACCCCTTCGACGGATGGCGATTGGTTGGTCCTGATGGATGGTGGCGGTATCGGCGTCGAACTTGTTCGGCGAATGCAGGCGCGGGGCCAGCAGGTTCGCACGGCAACAGACCCCGCTGCTGTCGACTCCCTCATCGGATCGAACGAGGCACAATCCCTGGCCGGGGTCGTGCATCTGTGGGGCATGGATGCCAGCGAAACGGAACCGGACACCGCCCTGCTGGCCAGCTTGAATGTCGTTCAAGTGCTTTCACGCGCCGGCATTTCGACCCGGCATTGGTTCGTGACCCAAGGCGCCCAGGCGGTCACCGCCGAGGACGTGGTATCGCCGTGGCAGACCCGCTTCTGGGGATTTGCGCGGACGCTGCAGGTTGAACACCCGGACCAGCTCGGGGGTTGCGTTGACCTCGACGCGAATTTGTCTGACGGCAATGTGTCTGACAGCAACCCCGGCGATCTCGACATGCTCATTGCCGAATTTTGCGGCGCCAACCTGGACACCGAGGTGGCCTTTCGCAAGGGCACCAGACGTGTTTCACGGCTTGCCAGACTAGAACCCTGCGAACAATCCGTTGATCCTCACCAACCACTAAAGCTCGACGCAAAAGGGTCCTACCTCGTGACTGGTGGAATGGGCGCGCTCGGATTGCTGGTCGCCCAGTACCTCGCAACCTGCGGTGCCAGGCACCTGTTACTTACTGGACGGAGTGGCGTATCCACCGACGACCAGCGTAGCGCACTGCACGCGCTGGAAGATGCCGGCGTCCGGGTCGAAGTGGTTGCGGCCGATATCGGCAATGCCGATGACGTTGCCCGGGTGCTTGCCATGGCGCCTCGCCTGCGCGGCATCGTGCATGCGGCCGGGGTCCTGGATGACGGCATGCTCATGCAGCAAAGTGCTGATCGCTTCAGAAAGGTTGCCAGTCCGAAGGTGGATGGTGCCTGGCATCTGCACTCACAAACGCTCGAACATTCACTCGATTTCTTCGTCTTGTTCTCATCCGTCGCATCCGTCATGGGTTCGCCGGGGCAATCGAACTACGCGAGCGCCAACTCTTTCATGGACGGACTGGCCCACTACCGAAAACAGCAAGGACTGCCGGCAACGGCAATCAACTGGGGTCCATGGGCAGATGTCGGGATGGCGGCATCCGAGGTTGTCTTGCAACGCCTGATGCATGACGGGTGGCATCCCCTGAATGCAACCCAGGGTTGCGACTTCATCGCCCATCTGTTGACCGCGCGCGACCTGCCCCAGACTGCCGTCATACCTGTCGACTGGGGCCAGTTCGCCCAACGAATTCCCGGGGTATCCGACTGGAGCACGCTGAAGCACCTGGTCTCGGTGGACAGAGCAAGTTCACTGACGTCCAATGCCGCCGAAGCAGCAGCCGAGCGGGTCAAAGCAGCGGCGAGTGACCAGCGGGCAGATTTGATCTGTTCCTACTTGCTCGAACGCATTGCACAGACCCTGCGCGTGCCCGCCGCCGATCTCGATGAATTTGCGCAACTCAGCGCACTTGGCATCGACTCGCTCACGGCCGTGGAGCTTCACATCTGGGTGGAGAGTGATCTCAACGTCGATCTTGCCGTCGAGCAATGGCTCACCACGCCGAGCATACGGGAACTCGCGATCTCTGTTGATCAGCTCCTTGGTGGCAGTCCGTCGGCTGTCACGGAGCCCGATCTAGACGACGCACCGGGTGTTCAGCCGCAATGGGTCGTCTGTCCGCAACCTCGCCCCGACGCCCGCTTGCGGCTGATCTGTTTTCCCTACGCGGGTGGCGGTGCGTCAGCCTTCAGAGACTGGGCCGACGCTATCCCTACGGACATTGAGCTTTGCGTCGTGCAACTGCCAGGGCGCGAGCAAAGGCTGGGCGAGCCGTTGATGACCAACATGCCCGAACTGGTCGATGCTCTCACGCAAGAGTTGATGGCTTACCGCGATCGTCCGTTTGCATTTCTCGGACACAGCATGGGCGCGATAGTGGCTTACGAGGTCGCTTGCCGGATGCGCGCGACGGGAGCCGCGCAACCAACGCATCTGTTTGTTTCGGCACGCGCGGCGCCGCAGCTGGAAAACCACAGCGATCCGTTGCGATTTCTCGACAATTCGCAATTCATCGAACGGCTGCACCAGGCCTATGGCGCAGTGCCGGAAGCCATTCGACAAAGCGCCAAGCTGCAGGATGTTTTTCTGCCGATTCTGAGGGCCGACGTGGAGCTGCTTGAAACGCACACGGACGTTGCGGCGGACCCGCTTGATTGCCCGATTACCGCATTTGGTGGTGCGAATGACCCCGCCATTTCGGCCGCGATGTTGGCGGGTTGGCGGGAACGCACGTCAGCAACGTTTGATCAGCATGAATTTCCTGGCGATCATTTTTTCATTCATTCGCAGCGCGAGGCAGTCATGGCCACGCTGTTGGAATGCTTGTCTGCGGAAACGTTAAGTATCCATTAGTGATTGTGAAACACTCGTAGCTAAAATTGACTTTCCCCTGCTCTCGCCAAGAGGGTAGGCGCGAGGGGTGAGGTGTAGACTACGATCGAAGTCGTGATATCTCGCGATTGAGAAGACCTGATTGAGAAGACCTACAGCACTCGCGAAGAAGATTCCAATGACCAAAGAAAGAGTAATTATTGCTGGTGGAGGAATTGGTGGCCTGACACTCGCGCTGACCCTTCACCAAATCGGTGTCCCGTTTCTGGTGCTCGAATCCTCTCACGAGATGCGTCCTCTCGGCGTCGGCATCAACCTTCAGCCCAATGCGGTACGTGAACTTTTTGATCTGGGGTTTGATGCAAGCATTCTAGACACCATCGGCGTGCCATCCAGGGAATGGGCGTTGGTTGGATTGAATGGCAGAGAGGTGTACGCCGAATCGCGCGGATTGGAAGCGGGTTACCGCTGGCCTCAATATGCAGTTCACAGAGGCAAGCTGCATATGCTGCTCCACCAGACGTTGGTGGAGCGAGCCGGTAAAGATGCGATTCGCCTGGGAGCCCGCGTCGAAGGGTATTCCAATCTCCCTCAGGGCGGAGTTGTCGTAAACGTCCGCGACAGCGATGGGTCTACCAGCGAAATTTCGGGCAGCTTGCTGATTGGCGCAGATGGGATTCACTCAGTGGTGCGCGCGCAAATGCACCCGGACCAACCGCCAATACATTGGGGTGGCGCGGTCATGTGGCGTGGCACGGTGCAGGCAAAGCCGCTGCGCACGGCGTCGTCTTTCGTTGGTCTGGGCACGCACCAACACCGAATGGTGATTTATCCGATTTCGAGTACGGACGCTGATGGTACGGCACTGATCAACTGGATCGCCGAAGTCACCATGGACAACAGCGGCGGCTGGTCAGAAGACGGCTGGTTCAAAGAAGTGGCGATTGACAGCTTCGCCCACCATTTCGAAGCGTTTCGCTATGACTGGCTCGATGTCCCCTCGATGCTGCGAGAGGCAGATTGTGCCTATATGAATCCCATGATCGATCGCGACCCGGTGTCAACCTGGGTCGATGGCCCGGTCGCGCTGATGGGAGATGCCGCCCACGCCATGTATCCCACCGGTTCCAACGGGGCGAGCCAGGCGATTGTCGATGCCCGGGTCATTGGCGCTGCCATGCTCGAACATGGCGTGTCTCCGCAAGCGCTCTCATCGTATGACGACTTGTTGTGCTCGAAAATTTCGGAAGTCGTATTGCGAAATCGCTCAGCCGGCCCGTTCGGATTGCTCAATATCTTGCACGAGCGATGTGAGGGCGTGTTCGACGACATTGAAGCCGTCATCCCAAGGAAAGAACGTGACGAATTCATGGGCAAGTACAAGGCTGCCGCAGGATTTGCCATCGAGACGCTAAACAGCGCGCCTTCGACCATTGCACCGGGTGCCAAACTGGGCTAAGGAACCTCTGATTGGTTGATGAGTTTCCTTGGCGTGACATGACAATTCGAGGATTCACGATCAGGCTACGATTCTAGACCTGACCCCAACGGTGTGACCCCAACGGTGGTCCTGAGGAGAGAATAGATGAGCAGTTCGGAAGTCGCCCTGATTGTTGGAGGCGGACCAGGTATCAGTTCCAGTTGCGCCCGACTGTTTTCCAGTGAAGGCATGAAGGTTGCCGTCGCCGCAAGAAACTCCGACAAGCCTGCGCTCAAGAAACTTGAGGCTGAGCACAACGTTGTACTGATCGAATGTGATGCGTCTGACCCAGGCTCGGTCGAGACCATGTTCAAGCAAACTACGGATCAATTGGGAGCGCCGCGGCTAGTCGTACACAACATTGACGGGCGGTCACGCGATGTGTTTCGCAAAACGATTACCGAGGTTGACCCTGCGCCATTTTTGCAGACCTTGACCAACTCGACGTTCAGCGCATTTCTGGTCGGCCAGCAGGCTGCCCGGTACATGCTGGAACTGGAAGGAATCGATGGACATCGCGGCACCATTCTCTATACCAACGCAAGTGCCGCCATGAAGGGGTATCCAAAAAGTGGCGCGTTCGCTGCGGCTTGTCACGGCAAGGCTGGCCTGGCCCAAAGTATGGCCAGAGAGTTAATGCCGCAGGGCATTCACGTTGCTCAGATCCCCATCGATGCCGCAATTGGCCGGCGACAGGAAGACGGTACACGCGCCCATTGGCTGGCCGGCGAAACCAAGGACGACAACATGGCTGATCCAGATCGTATTGCAGATGTTTACCTGCAAATACACCGGCAGCACAAGTCAACGTGGACCTTCGAAGTGATTCTCAGACCGTGGACGGAGAATTGGTAAGCTGTACGTCGTAAACGCGACTTGGCCTGACGGTCGCCACTGAATAACCGGAAACTGTCAAATCAAGTCGTGCAGCGTGAAATCAGGTCTCGATTCATAAACCCTCCATTCTCTGCCCGTAAAGTTCCGGCATATGTTCATCGACTTTACCAATGCTCGCTATCACTTCACCCATTGACGATGCAGTTAGACAGGCATGACACAGACTTCACTCAAGGTGACAAGACGTGATTGTTAACCGAACAGAAGTTGAAGAAGTTCTCGAGTCCGACGTGACCTACTTGGGCCCTAAGGGATACCGCTATGAAACGAGTATTCGCAGCATTCGAATAAATGGCGCCTGGGATCAGGAAATTCCTTCTTTCATGAAATCCGAAAAAATGGCCGGCCTGCATTTTAATTACACCAGGGGGTGGCAGGGTACTGACTTCCAGTTCCTTGAGGATATAGATGGTTTACGTTTACTGGACATAGTATCCGTACCGGTAGATAGACTGAATGTTGTCGAAGACTTGACGGAACTGGAGTCCTTGAGCCTCTCCTGTCACTGGAAACAACCAATAAATCTATCGAGACTGGAGAATTTGAAGCACTGCTTTCTTGGTTGGGACAAAGGAGCTGAAACAATTTTTCAATGTGATGCTCTGCAATATCTATATATAGATATGTTCAAGCTGAAGGATTATTCCGCATTGTCAAACTTGCGTGACATAAAAACACTGACTATTGCAAATTCCAGTTTTGCTGACTTACTTGTTCTTTCCGGAATGAAACAGATCAAAAAGCTGGAGTTAATAAACTGTAGAGGGCTCGAATCTCTTAAGGGGGTAGAGCAATTGAAGACGCTTGAATGGTTGAGTATTGATGGCTGTAGAAAAATAAACACCATCAATGATGTATCTGAATTGTCAAACCTCAGGATATTGCAATTCAGAGATACAAAACAATTGGCTAGCATTAAACCAATTTCGAGCCTCAAACAATTGCAGGTACTGTCTTTTTATGGTGACACGAAGTTTGTGGATGGCGATCTAGGTAGCATTGAATCGTTGGGGCAACTATCTTTAGTCGGGTTTAATAATGCAAGACACTATAGCCACAAGCCAGTAGCGAAATGGAATTGGAAGGACTTCGGTACGCCAAGGACCGTTGTGCAAAGGAAAGTTCAGAAAAGCAAGAAGTCGTGATTGATTCACCCGGCAGGTAGCAGATAATGATAGCCAGAAGTTATGCAGGGCTGTAACTCCACCAGTTTGGCGAACACTTTTAGTCTGCGATAACAGGCCAGACGAGGAAAATGCCGTGCGGGTCAGGCCTGTATACCTGTATATTCAGAGAACCCGTGCGGGCCATTGTGCAGATATTCAGGCCAGATCCGATGCCACAGGTGCTCGTCAATTGGCCTTGGGTATTTTCGAGTCTTCCTGCGAGTAGTTGACAGCGTGACTGAATCGAATGGAGTTAAACGCGTAATTGCTCGCGGAGCACGTCATTGCTCCTTGCTCCCGCTTTTGCGAACCGTATCAGGATCTTCATTCCGTATCTGCTCCAGCGCTGCCTGATCAGCCTTCTCGATCTTGACCGCCTCATCAAGCACCCACTGAACCGATTCGGCTGGAATGACAACGACGCCGGCAACGTCGCCATACACGTAGTCACCCGGGATGACAGTTACGCCAGCAATTTCCACTGCACTCTGTATAGCCCACGGCATAACGGAATCCCCGCCCCAGCGTGTGGTACGTCCACTACAGTAAGTGACAAAGTCGTAATCACTCAATTCGTGAAAGTCCCGCAATCGTCCGTCAGTGAGCACGCCGGCCATATTCAAGTTTTGCAGACGAGAAAGTTTTGTTCCCCCGGCAACCGATGTATCGCGATGTCCCGCGCTGGAAATGATCAATACTTTGTCAACCGGTGATGCTCCTTGCGTCGCAAGGTAGAAATGGCGCGCGAAGTTGTTCTGATCCGGATCATTCAGGTCTGCCCGCACGGGTAGAAACTGCATCGTCAGCGCTGCGCCGAACAACTTGCGGTCCGGGGTAGGAGACACCAGATCGAGAATGTGAGCTTTATGCGAGTAACGACGGCCCATTGCGTCGGTCAGTGAAGCACTGCTGACCAGATCAAGCCGTTTGTCCGACCTGGTAACCAATTGATCAGTCATTTTCCATATCTCCAGCCGATACCATTCCCGCCGTAAGCCTGTTACGACGGCCTCTGAGGAATATTCGGGTCAGGCCAGTATAACTGTATAAGGAATGACTATTTCCGGGTAAAGATCGAGCGTAAACTCGGCAGTAAGATTGGACAGGCAGGACGAGGGCAGCCTTCCAAACGGGCTCTGACTCCTCAAGGGTTAATGGGGTCCCGTGCAATTCGAGGCAAAATATGCCTCTTACCAAAACAGTCCGTTTTTTTGGGGGAACGTCAGTTATGAAAACCTACTTAAAACCAACAAATGCCATTGTATTGTTAGCATTGACAATGGTTCTGGGATTAATAGCCACTAATTCATTTTCCCAGGAAAACAAGAAGCCAAACATTCTCATAATATGGGGGGATGATATTGGCATGTGGAATATCAGTGCATACCATAGAGGAATGATGGGGGGAACCACCCCTAACATTGATCAATTGGCCAAAGAGGGCATGATGTTTATGGATCATTATGCGCATCCATCATGTACTGCAGGTAGAGCCGCCTTTTTGTTAGGCCAGTACCCTATGCGTACCGGACTCAGTACGGTGGGATTGCCTGGAGCTCCACAAGGAATTCAGGCGGTTGATCCAACAATTGCTGAATTACTAAAGCCCCATGGTTATGTGACCGGACAATTTGGCAAGAACCATTTTGGTGATAGAGATGAATTTCTACCAACCATGCACGGATTTGATGAGTTTTATGGGATCCTTTATCACCTGAATGCCGCTCAATACGAAGAGCAATATGATTACCCCTCTCCTGAAGTGGCAGAACAATGGGGAATGACCACAAGAGGAATTATTCATTCCAAAGCAGACGGCAAAAGTGGTCAGACGGTTGAGGATTTGGGTAACTGGGGTACAGAAAAGCAAAGGACCCTGGACGCGGAAATTAATGCAATTTCAATGGACTTCATCTCCAAGGCCGTTAAAGAGGATAAACCATTCTTTGTATGGCATAACTATGTACGCATGCACTACCCGACACACCTATCGGAAGAGTGGGCTGATAAAACAGGATATGGATTGTATGCAGATGGTTTGGCCGAACTGGATCATCACGTGGGGAATTTGATTAAGCATCTGGAAGAGTTAGGAGTAGTGGATAACACAATCATCATGTTTGCCACCGACAATGGAGCGGCTACCAATTCATGGCCTGACGGAGGCAATCAACCATTTCGTGGTGAAAAAGGCGCCGGTGGCTGGGAAGGCGGTTTTAGAGTTCCAGTAATCGTCAAGTGGAAAGATAACATCCCAGAGGATGTTTCCACCGGGGAATTCATGACAATGGAGGATTGGATGCCAACACTGTTGTCAATGGCCGTAGGCGACAATTCTCTTAAGAAAGATTTGTTGAAGGGAAGAAAAATTGGTAACAGAACTTATAAAAACCATTTAGACGGCTATGACCAAAGTGACTTGTTACTAAATAATGGAAAATCCAAGAGAAAAGAGTTTTTCTACTTCACAGAAACCACGTTTCACGCAGTGCGTTACGGAGACTGGAAGTTCCAGTTTGTGGATCAGGAAGACTGGTTTATGGCCCCTCAAATCACACTTTCATCACCTATCATCACTAATCTGAAACTCGATCCGTTTGAACGTATGCATCGTACCCGCGGCTATGGTGAATGGATGGAACAACGTATGTATATGGCTGGTCCTTTAAGCCAGGTTATTGGGGGTTTAGTGAAATCATTTATTGAATATCCGCCAAGCCAAAAAAGCAACTCAGTACAACTGGATGATGCACTCAAAATACTGACATCCGGTCCAGAATAAAAAATAATTCAAGGGATCAGTGTCCTTTGCGCTTGTTCCCGACGGACGGACTTGCATTCGGGGTCAGGTCTAGAAACGTAGCACTGCACGCCGGTCAACAAGCGAGGTGACGTGGTACAGCACATCTGGAAACTCGATCCAGTATGGGGCGGGGCATGGTAGCGCGAGGATAGCGGACTTGCATTCGGGGTCAGGTCTAGAAACGTAGCACTGCACGCCGGTCAACAAGCGAGGTGACGTGGTACAGCACATCTGGAAACTCGATCCAGTATGGGGCGGGGCATGGTAGCGCGAGGATAGCGCGATCAGGCTGCGATTATAGACCTGACCCTGATTCAGTCATGGGCGCCGAACACCACTGCGTCGAGTTAGGACGAAGTGTGAAGATGCTGCTTGTCGAAGTACTCAATTCTAAACGGATTTGTTCCGCGATCACCTCCAAATTTCATATGTACTCTTGAGTACAGAGCATATCTATATCTATGGGATATACCAGATTGGGGAGGTGTAAGCACGCTCCTGAGTTGTCATCGGTACTTCTTTACCCATGGTGATGTTAAAGCGTTTCGCGTCATAGGCCGTCCAGCGTGGCGTGGGAATCTCTAACACGCGCACATAATAGAAGGCCTGCTCACCGATTTCAAAATGCGGATCCTGCCAGACCGTCGATAGTTGTGTATCACCAATCGTGTTGGTCCAGGTCGCTTCTGCTATGTTCACGGTGTTGCCGACCGGCGGAAGTTTACCCGTCTTTGAATCCGGCTCGCGGTTGTCCGACCAAGCGATGTCATACACTTTTTCGTGCAGCCCACCATTCTTGTCGCGCCAGCCTTTGATCATCTGCACGCGATCGAGGTTCCCCCGGATCGGGTCCTTCATGGCGGTGACCAGGAATGTCGGGCTCTTGCCTTGCTTGGCACGGTGCAATTCACCTCCCATGGGCACTCCCTTGCCGTAGCCCAAGTCGACAGAATCTGACCTTTTGTCATCGCCGGCTTTGAAATCCCAGCCACCGAATACCCGTACGGTCATACGAGTGCCTGTCGTGGCGTAGGTCTCTCGGCGATGCATGGCGTCCCACAACGCGGTGCGGGTATTCTCGGTGGCCCAAACGCCGGTATAACCGGATGCTACTTCCTGCCAACCCTCGATTGTGCCGATGGGTGCTGACCTGAAGGGTGTCTTCCAACGATCGGCACTCGGCTCGGAACCGGTATGTTTTCCAAAGTAGCTGTCTTCTTCCATAGCTGACAACGAGGTGTGCGAATCACCAGCGCCTGTTAAGCCAAACTTGAACGGATTGACTCCGAATTTCTCCTGGTAGTTCAACCCAAGCTTTAAGGCTGAGCGAGCGTACTCGTTGTCCAGCATCTCATCGGTTTTTGCGAAGCTGGAATCGAGGTTGCCGAGATCCCAGTTTTCATAGTCTGCGAACTCATCGTCGGGCGACAAGAACGGATGAGCTTCGCCATCGCCCTTAATCTGGGTTGCTTCATAAATCCGCTCCCAGCGTTCCCGTTCAGTTACATAAGCTTTGTCGAGCGGCGTCCTGCCCATCAGGGTAACTTCGGCAAACATCTCACCATTACTGAGATTGCCGTTGTGCGGACTGGCCATAACCCGGCCGCCGGTATCCTGCTCATAGCCTGCCAAAGCTTTCCAAAGATCTTCAGGGTCAGGACTATCCGTCATGGTGTACGGTATGGTCTGCTTGGTCTTGTCTGCGTTGTCTCGAAAGATGACTACACGATGTAAGTTGTTGCCTTTATAAAAGCTCGTCCATTCATAGGCAATGAAAGCGGTGAATTCGCCAGGGTCGTTGTACTGTTCTGCCGCCGCTATCACATCCTCCCAGACAGGACCCAGCATTTCCGGAGAGTTGACCTCGTAGGGGAAGTTTCCCTGGCTGAACATCTTGATCATGTCATCAGCTGCTTTTCGCTGTCCCGCATTTCCTCCCTTGGTGGACTCCTCGAACCATCGCTTACCCTCTGGCTGTGCCATGATGTAGGGATCCTGGGCAAGGAGCCGAGGAAAGAAGCCGTAGCCGTCAGAATGGTCAGCTATCACCACCCAGTCCAGCGGTCGGCTCAACTTGGCCTTGAGTCCCGAGGACGATGTAACCTCCGCACCGCGGGCAAAACGATAAGCCGGCTCCAGACCCAAATTGTTACCCCAGGCACCGGCATCCATGGATAGTGAGGTATGCAAGTGAGGATCACCAAAATAGACCCGAACGGGATGCTTGACAATGGGAGCATAAGATTCATCGGCCGCGAGCACAGTTGAGACCAACATCACACTTGCTATCAGCAGCAATTCCCAACTTAGTTTTTTATTCACTGTAACCACCCCTCGCGCATTGACGCAACCCGCGGTCGCGATTGATCGGGAGAAAAAAGTCGTCAGTTCTTCTCGGTTGGCTTGCTGCCTGAGCTAGAGACGAAGAACTAGCGACTCGCGGTAGTATGCCATATCGTCCTAACTCGACGCATTGGTGTTCGGCGCCCACCAACGAGAGGGGCAGGTCTAGAAACGTAGCATTCATTTCCCTCTTCGCACCACATTCCCAACCGTCGTGAAGTGTACGCCGAAGTGCTCCGTCATTTCTGCCCGCGCCGTTGGTTAGCTAAAGCATTTCGCAGTCGGGGTCAGGTCTAGAAACGTAGCACTGCACGCCGGTCACCAAGTTCAGAAAAATGGACGCTACCCTTTAATCAACTCCCGAAAAGACAGGGATAAAGGGTCGCGTCCCCTTCTCTTTCCAGAAAAGCGAGAAGTCGTGACGTAAGCTTCCCCACATATCGGACAACCTATAAGTAGAGCTTTCTGGCAACTTATAGCCAGGAGGTTCAGATGAGAACGTCGAAATTCAGCGAAACACAGATAGTTGCGATCCTGAAGGAAGCCGATGCGGGAGCGAAGGTCAAGGACGTGTGCCGCAAGTATGGTATTTCGGATGCTACCTACTACAAGTGGAAATCCAAATACGGCGGTATGGATGCCTCGGAGTTGAAACGCGTCAAGGAAATCGAAGCCGAGCTCTCGCAGTACAAACGCATGTACGCCGAGCTTGCGCGCGAGAACGACGCGATGAAGGACCTGATTGCAAAAAAGCTCTAGGGCCGGCGGACAAACGCCTGGCTGCGCGCCATTTGATGGAGGCGCACGGTGTGCCGATCGTGCACGCCTGCCAGTGTGTGGGGCTGTCGCGCTCGGCCTACTACGCACCGGCCGAGCACTGGACGGTTCGAGATGCCGAGATTGTTGGCGCATTGGCCAGGCTGGTTGAAGGCCGGCCCAACCGAGGCTTCTGGAAGTGCTACAAGATCCTGAGGCGAGAGGGCTACAACTGGAACCACAAACGTGTGTATCGGGTATACAAGCTGATGAATCTGCATCTACGCCGTCGTGCCAAACGTCGGCTACCCAAGCGTGTACAGGTTCCACTGTATGTGCCCAGGTTGCCTGATACCGTCTGGTCTGCTGACTTCGTGAGTGACGCGCTGTTTAACGCGCGACGCTTTCGCACTTTCAATGTCGTCGATGACTTCAACCGTGAGGCACTGCATATCGAGATCGACACCTCGATCACCTCAACCCGGCTGGTGCGTATCTTCGAGCGCCTTCGCATCGAACACGGATTGCCGTAAGTGCTCAGGACTGATAACGACCCGGAGTTCCTGGGCGAGATATTTACCAGTTGGGCCAAGCAAGCCGGCATAGCCATCCAGTACATCCAGCCGGGCAAACCCAACCAGAATGCTTACATCGAACGGTTCAACCGCACTTACCGAGAGGAGTTGCTCGACCCGCATCTGTTTGCATCACTTGAGGATGTGCGTGAAGCGACCTACTGGTGGATGATCGAGTACAACGAACACAGGCCCCACGATTCACTCGGGGATTTGACGCCCTTGGAAGCAAGGGCACAATTGGCCGGAAACTCTGCTTTTAATCTGTCCGCTTGACGGGGAAGCTTACGGTGATTGACTCACCCGGCAAAGGAAATTAAAGGGGGAGAAGCCCTTTACCACTTTCTGCAACGCAGCGGCACGGAGCAACAAGTTATACAGGCCTGCCCCGAACGTTCCTAGCGCCCCTTTTTAGGCTTGTATGGGTCTGGAGTACCTGGCGGAATCGCCGGTTCTTTGCGAAACGTGGCCACGTGTTCGATGAGTGCCTCGCTCGCCGGATAACGGACCCACAACGATTTCTCGGCCTCTTGCATTGGAAACTGTTCTTTCGGATCCAGGTGTAGATTGTAGAAGAGGGGAATCGAGTAGCTCTTCGTCGGAACGCCAAATCCAGCATCAAGTTCTTTGGTGACCATCTTCCAGTTGCGCCATTTGACACCATAGATTTCGTCACCGACGTAAATGATCACGGACTCGCGATTGGACTTGTCCTGTTTACGAAGAAAGAACTTGCTCTGGTCAAGTCCGTCAATAATGCGGTCATCAGGAACCCTGGCGCCGGCGAAGGTGGCGAGGGTCGTGAATACGTCCATTTCGTGAACGATTTCATTCGATACCATGCCCGCAGGCACTTTTCCTGGCCAGCGGATTAGGAATGGCACGCGCAACGATCCTTCAAGTCCGGTGAAATAGCTGCCTCGCCAAGGCCCTCCGAATCCTTGGTGCGGTGCCAGCGCTTCCGGGCCGTTGTCCGCAGTGAAGATGAAAATTGTGTTGTCGCGGATGTCGAGTCTGTCGACGGTGTCGAGCAACTGACCAATATAATGGTCGGTCTGCGCAAGCACGTCTGCCCAATGTCCGTTTCCTGTTTTGCCCTTCCACTTGGGTTCCGGTGCGACAGGCATGTGCGTTTGCGTATAGGGAATGAACAAGAAGAATGGCTTGTCGCCTGCGGCTTTGCGACGCATGTAGTCAATAGCCTTATCCGTGGCTTCCCTGTCTATGATCAAGCGTTTTGCGCTGTCGTAAACAGCGACTTCTTTTGGATCACGCCCGCGAATAGCTTGCATGACCGGTTCGGGCTTGACTTGGGGGTGTATGCCATCACGGAAAAGATCGCTGTCCGGCCACCAACTCTCGTCCGAGGAATTCGGTATGCCGTACCACTCATCAAACCCCTGATCTGTTGGGTATCGCCCCTTCGAATCACCCAGGTGCCACTTACCGAACATGGCGGTTTCGTATCCCGCGTCGGAGAGCATCTCGGCCATTGTGTATTCCCATCGCGTCAACCCATAGACACCAGCCCCAATTGGTACTGAACCGTTGCCAGTTCTGATTGCATAGCGGCCAGTCAGGAGAGCCGCACGGCTCGGCGTGCATTGCGCTTCAACGTTAAAGTTCAGGAGCTTCATGCCTTCGTCAGCCAGCGAATCGATACGTGGTGTTGGCGCTCCCCGGAGCACTCCACCACCGTATGTGCCAAGTTCTCCCCAGCCAAAGTTATCCATCAAGACCAGAACAATGTTGGGCTTGTCCTGCGCAAACGCGGCTGGTCCTGAAAGAAAAAGAACCAGCAGAGAAAAAGCCAGTCTCGATGCGCTCATGTGACAAATCTCCTGAATCATTATTCTTCGCCAAGCTTTGAACGCAATTTCAACCGACGTGGGAGAGTCAGAGACTCTGCAGCGTTGCATCGACCGCGGACATCACGCATCGAGGATACCTTGCGCGGCGAGGATAGTGAACCCCTGAAGAATGGTGAGCATCCGTACATTTGTGAACATTGTGGGGGCAGGTCTAGAATCGTAGCCCAATCGTGCTAATCTTGCGTTACTGTGCCCCGCCCCTCCCGGATCGAGTGTCTAGATGTGGAGGACCACGCCACTTCGCTTGGCGACCGGCGCGACGTTTCTAGACCTGACCCTATTTTCCCCGTGACCCTCTTTTCCCGGTTTGCACCACGTGCGCTATCGCCGCTCTCAAGGCGACAATGTCAGGCGCGCGTCTCAGCCAAAGTGACGCGCGCATCGAGCTCGCGATGAAAGTGCACCACCGCTTTTTCGAACAGGCCAAAGGTGAAATGGGTGTTGCCATCACCGGCCAGCCCCGCTTGTGATGAGCAAGCGGCGGCCCGGTCTTCAATCAGGCCAGTGTCCTTGACGAAGTCGGCATCGCGTCTGGACCGCTCCAGTGATTCTGGCGTCACCGCCTCACCGGGCAGCGTCAGGCGATAGATGTGCCAGCGTGTTTGTGCGGGGCTGATGGGTTCCAGCGTTACCACCTGATAGTGATTCGACAGGATCGACACACGAGTACTGGGAAAAATCTGAATCACATACGTCAACTTGCCAGCCGCACGCCACTGGCTGCGCGGCTGATCGCGCAATTTCTCGACGCGACGAAACGGAAATGTGATGCGTGAATTCGGACCGAAGGTTTCAATGATATTCAGGTTGTCGTAGCCATACGGGTAAAACGACTTGTGGTGTAGCGACTTGATGTGATAACCCTCCATGGAAAACTCCTTCAGTAGTTTCCAGTTGGCGTCATCAACGTAAGTGGAGTAGTCGAACATCACCTGATCGGCGGCAATGATTTCGGGCAGGCTTTCGAGCGCGCCTTCGGAAACCTGCGGCTTGACCGTGACGAACACGAAGCCGCCGCGCTCTTCAGAGGTGACCGCCACCAGGCCGTGTTGTGCAGCGTCCACGCCCGGAAACCCTTGCGGGCCCGCCATGCTGCGTAAGGCACCGTCGAGTCCGTATGCCCACGCGTGATAGCGGCAGACGAAGCCGCCTTTGACCTTACCGTCGCCTTCCGCAAGCATCATGCCCCGATGCCTGCAGGCATTGTGAAATACGCGTACTTCGCCATCTTCCCCGCGCACTGCCAACAGCGGCGCACCCGCATGTGTGCGTGCCAGATAGGACCCGGGCTCCGGCAGTGCCGCCGACGGGCAATAGACCATGGGCATGCGCTGAAAAAGCGCCATCTCGGCTTCCAGTCGCGCCTGACTCGTATAGTTGCTCACCGGTTCGCGCCAGACCGCATCGCCCAGATCGGTAGATTTGGCAGCAGCATGCTCCAGGACTCGCTCCAGCACTGCTTCGTCGCTCATCAGCACACCCATAGTTCAGTCCATTCAATCTAGATATACGAGCCAATATTACCGCGTGATGTCAGGGTCTACTGCGCGCCCGCACCGCACGGAACTCCATATGGCTGTCGAAGAACAACGCGACGGTCTACAATCGAATATGCAAGGTGGCAGAAGCGGCATTTCAGTGCGGAGAGAATCGACTGCCCAGTCGCTGACCCCACTAGCCACGCCCCAGCCAGAAACTATCCTAAACTAACTTTGTCGGGTCCCGCCACCATGCATATTCAATGGTAGACCCCTTATTTTTTTGACATCGCATCGGCGCGCTCCGCTCGGGCGAAGATCTGCAGGGATTGATATCCTCTTGTGGAACTGGAAATACCAACGCATTCACATTGTGGCTGCGCTTGCCGCAATATTCATCTGTTAATGTGGCAACTGGTGCGCGGAATAAAACGCGATTAACTGGCAGACCAAAGTAGTTTGTTGAAATGTGATTAATCAGGTTCGGCCGTACCAATAGAGTGAGTCTTGCTCTGATATGGCAGCAAAGGCGACATCTGCTGGTTGGCAAAACTCTTCCTTTCCATTATGGCTGTCGAATATATAAACAATAGAGTGGCGCGCGTGAAACTATCGAAATCAATCGTCTCCATACTTCTTCTCTGTTTTTCAAGTTCCATAACTTTTGCTCAGGACAAACCCAACATCGTGTTGGTTTTTATGGATAACTTTGGTTGGGGAGAACCTGGATTCAATGGCGGCGGTATAGTTCGTGGCGCTGAGACGCCGAGGCTCGATGCGTTGGCCGCACAAGGCTTGCGTCTGACCAACTTCAACGTCGAGGTCCAGTGCACTCCTTCGCGCTCGGCGATCATGACCGGGAGATACGCAATACGCAGCGGTAATGGCACGGTTCCGTTGGGAGAAGGTGTTTACGGTCTGGTGCAGTGGGAAGTCACGATGGCAGAAATGCTGTCTGCGGCAGGCTACGCCACGGGAATGTATGGGAAATGGCACCTCGGGCGTACCAAAGGGCGTTTCCCCACAGACCAGGGATTTGATGAATGGTACGGGATCCCGAATACGACCGATGAGTCTGTCTATACCTCCCTGGAAGGTTTCGCCGAGAGTGGTATTGCGGAACCTTTCGTACTGGAAAGCAGGAAGGGGCGTATTCCGAAAAAAGCTCGGCCTTATAACCTGGATTATCGACCGCTGATCGATCGCGATCTGACGGATCGTGCGATCAGCTTCATGAAGCGGCAGGCCAGGGCTGAGAAGCCGTTCTTTGTCTATTTGCCCTACACGGCTACGCACTTTCCAACCATGCCTCATCCCGATTTCGCCGGTAAGTCAGGGAACGGTCCATGGGGCGATCTTCTGATGCAGATTGACAGCTATGTTGGCGAGTTGCTCGATACGATTGATGCGCTAGGCGTTGCGGACAACACAATTGTCATCTTCACCGCGGACAACGGTCCCGAGGCCTTGGGCACCGGTGAAACATCGCTTACGGTAGAAACCGCGATGCACGGTTCCGCGGGACCGTGGCGGTCGACACTGTTCACTGGATACGAAGGTGCACTGCGTGTTCCATTCGCGATTCGCTGGCCGGGCGAGATCAAGGCGGGTCGCGTGAGTGACGAAATCGTGCATGCAATGGATTTGTTCCCGACGATCGCCCGGATTGCCGGTGGCAAGGTTCCCGATGACCGCGTCATAGATGGTATTGATATGTCGGCATTCCTGCTCGGGCGGCGGAAGGCGTCCGGGCGAGAGGGTCTCATCGTCTACATGGGGAACGACATCTTTGGCGTGAAATGGCGAAACTGGAAAATCCATTTCAAGGAACAGACGGCCTGGAACGGTGTCTTGCGCGAGTACACGATGCCACGTCTCTACAATTTGATGAACGATCCTCAGGAGCGTGACAATGTACTTTTCCCCCATACCTGGGTGCTGAAGGTCGGTTTGCCGCAATTGCAAGAGCACGTGGCCTCGCTAAAGAAGTTCCCGCCGATTCCCAGTGGGGCACCGGACCCCTACGAACCGCCAAACTAGCGGTTGCGTGAATGTGTGCTGTTGGCCGGCTGTTACGTTTTACAGTCGTGCCGCTCGCCACACACTTCCTGGTAAACCGCTAGGTCGCTGACGACAGCTTGCTCCGGTAACCGAACAACCAGCGGCTGGTTGAATTGCCAACGTTTCTGACGGTGTGCGTGGCGCCCGCTGGAATCATCAACTCCTCACCGGGGCGTGAGCGAATGGTCTTGCCGCTGAACTTAAACTCGACCTCGCCTTCGATGGTCATAACCACTTCGTCGACGTCGTGCACGAAATCGGCCCAGACTTGTCACGGCGGATCAGTCCAGACCTGGCAACTGATCCGCGCGATGTCCAGTCGGTTTCCACACGTGCGATATCGGGAGCGAGTGGCATCGCCTTTGTTCTATTCCTCTTCGGGTTCTACCCAGTATTCGACCGTATACGGATGCAGGCCCATCCATCTGCGGCCCGCTTCGCGCGGCGAACGTTTCTCGACATGAACCTGATACTCGATTTCGGCGATTGATCTCACCGAAAATTCCATTTTCTCAAGGACGCCGAATCCACCTGCCCCCATCTTGCGTTTGGTGCCTTTGTTTGCAATTAGCCAGGCGGTATCGGGTTCGCCGAGAAGTTTCTTTGGTTCGTCAAGAATGCGAAGTTTCGCAACCTTGCTTAAATAATGTGGTTGCCACAACGGCACGACAAACCATTTTCCGGATTTGATATTCGCGTTGAATCCGCCAATCCAGTCGGCCGACTTGCCAGGTGCGAGTTGATAACCTGTTTGCGTGAGGCTGTACTCTTGCAAGACTTTCTTCGAACGTATCATCAGGTTCGAATCGGCACTCGGCCCACGGATGATCTTTTCCATTCTGGACGCGACGCCGGGCTTTGTGAGATCGGCGATGCTCTTCACATCCGAGGCAGGAATGTAGGTGGGAACCGCCCAGAAAAGTTTCGCATCTTCATACAGGGGCGTGACGAGGATAAGCTCGTCTTTGTAGTCTTCCCAATCTTCGGCGTCTTCATGCGGGAGCAAGCCGGCTACGAAAATATCAACCTCGCCTTCGGCGAGCATCGGGAGCATTACGCCGGGCTTGCCTTTCTTGATGGCAACGTTATAGCCAACCCGTTCGAGTATGGTTTGAATGACGACGGCCGTCGCTTCGTAGGACGACTCATTGACGTGGCCGAGCACGATTGTGAGCGCATTCGCCGATGTTGCAGAAAACAGCATTGCAATGACTGCTGCGCGAAAACAAAGTGAAACTTTCTTTATCAACTTAACTCCCTTGGTTTCTTCCAGATAAGTTATCAGGTGTTCCCCCGCCGGTAACCCGAGACAATGCCGTTTCCCCGGAGCTAGCCGCCTTCATGTAACAAAACGGCTTCTGGTAACACGAATTTTACGTAAGCGGCTTCATTACCACCTTTTGGTAAGGCTGCCGGTTACATAGAGTATCAAACCAGCGTTGGAGCGCGGGATACTCCGCTCGTTCAATGGGTAGTGACATCCAGCGCCAGATGGCGCAGCCCATCGGGATGTCACCGACAGTGAAAGTATCCCCTGCAATATAAGTTCGGTTCGAGAGGTGTGCGTCGAGGAAGCCGAGTATTTCCGCGCTTCTGGCGAGTGACGCCTCTATCTCCTGCGCATCGCGCTGGTCCGGCGGCGTGCGCACGAGATTCCAGAACAGGGGACGAAACCCTGGCCAGAACGTCGAATTCATCCAGTCCATCCAGCGATCGCCGTCGACGCGAATGGCCAGATCATTCGGCCACAGAGTGCCGGGACTGTGCTTGGCCGCAAGATAGCGGACGATGGCATTCGATTCCCAAAGCACGAGACCATCAACCTCCACCGTTGGCACCAGCCCATTCGGATTGAGCGCACGATAATCCGGCTCATCGACAATTCCGAACTGGCCGCCGGCATCGACCCGCTGGTATGCGATTTTCATTTCCTCGCATGCCCAGAGTACTTTCTCGACGTTTACCGAGTTGTCACGCCCCCAGATTTTGAGCATCTTCTCCAAAATTATCCCGATTCTTTCAGTTCGTCGAGAGCCGAGTCGATCAGGCGCCGCGAAATGCTGATCGTGCTTGGCAAGGCCGGCGGCAGTCGATCGGGCGTGAACCAGTCGGCCGCCTCGATCTCATCTTCGTCGGGCGTAATTTCGCCGCTCGCATAGTCAACGTGAAACGCGATCATCAGCGAGTTCGGAAATGGCCATGGCTGGCTTGCGAAATAACGAATATTCTTGATCTCGATGCTGACTTCCTCGCGCACTTCACGAATCAATGTCTGCTCAAGTGTCTCGCCGGGTTCGGTAAAACCGGCCAGCGCGGAATACATTCCCGGCGGAAAACGTGGTGAGCGCGCCAGCAGAAACTCCGGTCCGCGACGCACCAGCGCCATAACGGCAGGGGCGATGCGCGGGTAATACACTTGTTTGCACGAAGGACATGCGCGCGAACGTTCCCCCGGTTTGAGTGCTGTCGCGGCGCCGCAGCGCCCGCAGAACTGGTGAGAACGGTCCCAGTCCATGATCTGGAACCCACGCCCCGCGAGTGCGAATAATGTGTCATCCAGGGCGCCGTACAAGCCGCGCAATCCCGACCAGTCTGTGCCATCCGGTGTTGCTGTCAAATCGTCGACTTCGGCAGCGAAACAATGCCGGCCAGCCAGATTGCCGAGGTATTGCTCGCGCATTGGTGCCAGACCGAGATCAAGCGGACTGTATGTGGAAGGTACCTGGGCACCATCATGGTTGCGTGCAACCAGCATCCGGCTGCCCCGGTAGATGAACCACAGCGCCGGTTGTTCGAGGCGTTCCGGCGCGACGCAGGACGCGAAAAAATGCTCAGGTGCCGAAAGAATCATCATTGTTGTTCAACCAATCGTGATCTGGCGGTGGTGTGCAGGCGGATGTTGGCGGCGAACAGCATCCTGAATTGCATCAACGCCATCGACTCAGCGCTTCTTCGGCATGAACAGGTCAGTGATCGACCCTTCCGCGATTTCGGCGGCAAAGAAAACCGTTTCCGACAGTGTCGGGTGGGGGTGTATGGTGAGGCCGATATCTTCTGCGTCGGCGCCCATTTCCAGAGCGAGCACCGTTTCCGCGATCAATTCGCCCGCATTGGGGCCGACCATTCCCGCGCCAAGAAGACGCTTGCTGGTCTTGTCGAACAGCAGCTTGGTCATACCTTCGTCGCGAGCGGTTGCCAATGCGCGGCCGCTGGCTGCCCACGGAAATACCGCTTTCTGAAATTCGACGCCCTGGGCCTTTGCCTGGGTTTCTGTCAGGCCCATCCAGGCCACTTCGGGATCGGTGTAGGCTACCGACGGAATCGTCCGCGCGTCGAATCTGCGCTTGTGTCCGGCGATGACTTCCGCTGCGAGCTTGCCCTCATGTGTCGCCTTATGCGCAAGCATCGGTTCGCCAACGATGTCGCCGATAGCAAATATGTGTGAAACGTTGGTACGCATCTGATCGTCCACCGGAACGAAACCGCGCTCGTCCACATGCACGCCGGCAGAATTGGCGCCGATAAGATGACCATTCGGGCGGCGCCCGACCGCAAGCAGCACTCGGTCATAGACCTGTGGATCCGGCGCATTGGCGCCTTCAAACGTTGCTTTCAGGCCGTTCTTTTGTGCGCTGAGTGCAGATACTTTCGTCTTGAGGTAAATCTGGTCGTAGCGTTTCTCCAGCCGTTTTTGCAGCGGCCGTATCAGATCCCGATCGGCACCGGGAATCAATGTGCCCTCCATTTCCACTACAGAAATCTTGGTACCGAGCGCGTCGTACACCGTTGCCATTTCCAGCCCAATGATTCCGCCGCCGATTACCAGCATGCGCTTGGGCAGTTCGGTCAACTTCAATGCATCGGTCGAGTCCATGAGTCGTGTGTCGTTGTAGGGAAAACCCGGAATTCGGGTAACCTGCGAACCGGCGGCAATGATGGCGGTATCGAAAGATACTTTCTTGATCCCGTCAGCAGTTTCGACCTCGATCATGTGTGGCGACACGAACTCGCCGGTACCGCGCACGACCTGCACCTTGCGCTGCTTGGCAAGTCCGCCGAGACCGCGGGTCAGGCGCTCGACAATGCCGTTTTTCCAGCTACGCAGTTTGTCTACTTCAATTTTCGGCTTGGAGAAAGCGACACCGAATTCGCTCATCTCTTCTGCTTCGGAAATAACACGTGCCGCGTGCAGCAACGCCTTGGAGGGAATGCAGCCGACGTTCAGACAAACGCCGCCGAGCGATTCGTAACGCTCGATCAGAACCACTTGCATGCCAAGGTCGGCAGCGCGGAACGCGGCGGTATAGCCGCCCGGCCCGGAGCCGAGCACGACAACCTGACCGTGAATATCACCTTTCTCTACAGCTGCCGGAGGCGAAACTGGCGCCGATTGTTCTCCGCCGGTTGCAGCCTGGGTGGCTTTGTCTGCGGTCGATTTCGTGGTTTGATCTCCGGAAGTGCCGGGCGTAGCCGCGACAGCGGCGGTGGACTTCTTCTCGGGTGTGGTCGCCGACGAAGTTGCCGATGCTGAACTTTCAGCTTCCAGAACGAGAATGACTGAGTCCTGAGACACCTTGTCGTCAAGATTGACTTTCAGTTCCTTGACAACTCCCGCTTCCGGCGATGGCACATCCATCGTGGCTTTTTCGGATTCGAGCGTCACCAGTGAATCTTCTTTTTCTACGCGATCACCGGGCTTGACCAGTACTTCAATGACGGGGATGTCCTTGAAATCGCCTATGTCCGGGACCTTCACATCAATCAGTGGCATATTGTATTTGTAGCTCTATTTGTATATGTGGCTCTATCGATCGTCGACCGTATCGAAATTTCTGCGGTGAAGCACTTCACCCGATTTCGATGATGCGATTGGCGCTGCCAGAACGAGTTGCAATGGCGGCACTATCCGTACTGATAGTTTCAGGGGTGTCTTGCATTCCTCCGAGCATGCTACGCGTGCAAAGACATGTCGCGAAGTGCTGAGTGCCGCTTTCGCGTAAGTCGCTGTTTGCGCTACGGAGTTGTTACCGTTTTACTGTCCCCTGTTTTCTGTTTGTTCTAACCCAACTGTTTTGAATGGCGCAGTCCAGCCGGCGCGTTCCCGGATACATCACCGTGCAAATACAGTTGCTTAGGTGCGTACCTGTCCGTCACCGAAGACGATCCATTTTAACGACGTCAACCCCTCCAGACCGACTGGCCCGCGTGCATGCAGCTTGTCGGTCGAAATTCCGATCTCGGCACCCAGCCCGTATTCGAAGCCATCGGCAAACCGTGTTGATGCATTGACCATCACGGAACTGGAATCGACTTCCCGAAGAAACCGGCGTGCCTTCGTCCAGTCTTCCGTAACAATGGTATCGGTGTGCTGCGACCCGTATTTTGTGATGTGGTCAATCGCCTGGTCCATGTCATCCACAACGCGGATTGCAAGTATTGCGGCAAGGTACTCGGCAAACCAGTCTTCCTCCGACGCGAGCAACATTTCCGGTACCAGTGCACGAGCAAGCGCGTCGCCACGCAGCTCCACGCCTTTTTGCAGATAAAGCGCAGCGAGCCTGGGTAGAACGTCCGGCGCAATTTCCTTGTGCACCAGCAAGGTCTCAAGCGTATTGCAGGTTCCGTAACGTTGGGTCTTGGCGTTGTCGGCAATGCGGATGGCCTTGTCGATGTCCGCCCGATCGTCGATATAGACGTGACATACACCATCGAGATGCTTCAACACCGGTATGCGCGAATCGCTCGACACCCGTTCGATCAGGCCTTTGCCGCCGCGCGGCACAATAATATCGACATAGTTGCTCATGGTGATCAACTCGCCGACGGCTGCACGGTCAGTTGTTTCGATCACCTGGACCGCTTCTGCCGGCAAGCCGGCAGCGCGCAGGCCCTCGTGCACGCAGCTACCGATCGCCTGGTTGGAGTGAATCGCTTCGGAGCCGCCGCGCAGTATTGCCGCGTTACCGGCTTTCAGGCACAAACCAGCCGCATCTGCCGTGACGTTAGGGCGCGATTCATAAATGATACCGATGACCCCAAGCGGTACGCGCATTCGACCGACCTGAATTCCGGTCGGGCGATAGCGCATTTCGCCAATTTCGCCAATCGGATCCGGAAGTCGGGCGATCTGGCGCAAACCATCTGCCATTGTCCCGATGCTTTTCTGGTCGAGCCCAAGGCGATCGACCATTGCCGGCTCGAGCCCCTTGCGCTTTGCCGCTTCGACATCCTTGCCGTTGGCTTCGAGCAGGCGCGCGCTGTCACGCTCAATGGCCGCTGCCATTTCATCGAGGGCAATGTCCTTTGCGCGCGTTTCCGCTCGCGCGATTTCCCTGGAAGCGTCGCGCGCGGCCCGGCCAACGGTGTGCATGTACGATTGAATATCCACGGATTTCGTGCTCGCTAGGCTTGGTGCTCAGTATGATGGTTACCAGGAAAGTTTGCGCCCCGCCAGGCGGAAGCGGTCAACGGTATCGGGCGATTCTACCGCCAAAAGCGGTGCTGCCGAACAAGCCTGCATGTTTCACGAAGGCGGTTGCACGGACCAGGTGTTTGCGAAACGAATCAACTTGCCAGAAAGCCTTTTAGAGTCCCCAATAGGGGATCCGGAAACCCCTCGCCTTTAGGCGATGGATAAAAAACGTAGGTCGGGTTAGCGCAGCGTAATCCGACGGTCTTGTCCAATTCTGTCGATGCCCAGGGGCGACATCTGGCGTTGTTGCCGTGTGCAGGCGTGCCGGGGGTAGCCCGGCAGCTAGTATCTTTCTCTTGCTTGCCCAAGAGAAAGAAACCAAAGAGAAGGGCACCCCGCTGAACCGTCCCTACGGGATACCCTGCGTTACTCGAAGCGACAGGCGGCTGCGGAACTCGCCCGCTGCGCGGACTCAGACAGTCCTCGCCGGACCCTCCTGTCGCCTCTGCGTTACTCGGCGATTCAGAAAGGGGAAAAAACTTCCTTAGTGCGTAGTGCGGATTAGCGCAGCGTCATCGGCCGTATGGCCGATTAATCCGGCTTGTAGCCGTAACACGAAGCCGCCGGCTTTAGCCGGCGGAGTATTCACGCGTTGTCGCGCCGGGACACTACGTACCTATTCACTTTCAGGAAAAATGCAGGCTAGCCCTGTGGCATGAGAGACATGCCGAGATCGAGCAACGAGTCCCACACGTCACCTTTTGCAAGACCTTTTACCATCCGGTCAATCTCGGCCGCGTGTGCAATGGCGCGCAACAGTCGTCGCTGGTCGAGTTTGCGAAGTGCTTGTGGAAGCAGTTTTTGTCGCACTCCCCAGACCCGGGCTTCGCGCATTGCCCGGGCTATCGGTACGCCGCGATCGGTGAGACTTCTGACTCGCGCGATTGCGCGAGCTTCTTCCGAGATTGCCCATAGCACCAGCGGCGGAGCCGCGCCTTCGCCTTGCAGTCCGTCCAGCATACGCAGGTAATGCGCGCGATCCCCGCGCAGAATCGTGGCGCCCAGTTCGAAAACATCGAAGCGCGCGACATCGAGGACGGCGTTTTTCACTTCCTCGAAAGGCAGTTCTCCTGGCGGAAACAGCAGCGCCAGTTTTTGAACTTCCTGATGCGCGGCCATCAGGTTTCCCTCCACCCGCTCGGCGATGAACGCAACAGTCTCGGCAGACGCGCTCTGCTCCTGCCGTGCCAGTCGTTGCGAAATCCATGCGGGAAGCCGGTCGCGCGAAATCGCCTGTGCATGTACGGTTTCGGCAGATTTTTCAAGGGCGCCAAACCAACGCGTCGCGAGTGCCTGGCGATCCAGCGCCGGCAGGCTGACGAGTGTCAGCGTATCCTCCGGCAAATTCTCGCAGTAATCCACCAGGGCGTCAGCCCCAGTCTTGCCTGGTTTTCCGCCGGGGATGCGCAGATCAACAATGCGTTTGCTTGCAAACAGGGAAAGACTCTGCCGCGCATGGCGAAGCTCTGACCAGTCGAAGCCGGTGTCGGCGATCAACACCTCGCGCTCTTCGAAACCCGATTCTGAGGCCGCAGCGCGAATTCGATCCGCCGCTTCAAGCGAAAGCAGCAACTCGTCGCCGAATACCACGTAAAACGGGGCGAGTTCGCGCTTGAGTCGGTGCGGAAGTTGTTCGGAGTCAAACCGCATGGCCTTACGCATTCATGCGTTGCAAGAGATTTTCAATTCTGTCCGAAACGTGACTTCTGAGAATTCGCTGGGTGACGCTTGACAGGTCTGAAATCCCGGACTTGAGCACAATCTGTTTGACTGCCAGTAGATGCGCCGGGTGCATGGAGAACTCACGCAATCCGAAGCCAAGCAGTAGCCGTGTCAGCCGCGGATCACCGGCCATCTCACCGCACACGGCAACCGGTTTTCCGGCGCGAGTCGCGCTACGGATAATGTGCGACACGAGTTCAAGCACTGCCGGGTGTAACGGATCGTAAAGATGTGCCACAGCGTCGTCAGTGCGATCGATCGCCAGCGTGTATTGGATCAGGTCGTTGGTGCCGATTGACACGAAGTCGAGCTTGCGCATAAAGGAGTTCACCGATAGCGCGGCGGCCGGAACTTCGATCATTCCGCCGACTTCCACACTCTCGTCGTATGGCAGCCCATCGGCATCCAGGGACTCTTTCGCTTCAGCGATCAGATGCAGCGACTGTTCGATTTCGTGCATCGATGTCAGCATCGGAATCAGAATTCTGATCTTGCCGTAATGTGATGCGCGCAGCACGGCGCGAAGTTGAAAATGAAACAGCCGCGGCTCAGCGAGGCACAATCTGATGGCTCGCAATCCCAGGGCCGGATTTGCTGCCAATCTTCCAAAATTCTCCACTTGCTTGTCAGCACCCAGATCAAAAGTCCGGATGGTTACCGGCAAGCCGTTCATGTCGACTGCGACGCGGCGGTACGCCTCGAACTGTTCATCCTCGCTGGGCAGGTCGCCGCGATTCAGAAACAGAAACTCGGTGCGGAACAGGCCGATCCCGGTCGCACCGCTCTCTTGTGCCACGGCGACGTCCTCGGGCAACTCAATATTGGCATGCAGTTCGACGTCCATCCCGTCGAGCGTCGTTGTTTTTGTTCGTTTGAGACGCTTGAGTTTTTGACGCTCCAGTCGCCACTGATCCTGGCGGAGTTTGTACTCGGTAAGAATCGCACGGTCAGGATTGACGATGACTACGCCGTTCGTGCCGTCGACAATCAGCGTTTCATTCTCACGAATAAGTTTTCGCGCCTGGTGTAGCGCAACCACCGAGGGAATGTTCAGACTTCGCGCAACGATCGCAGTGTGCGACGTGGCGCCACCAAGGTCGGTAATGAAGCTCGCGAAATGATGTTGTTTAAATACGATCACATCCGCTGGAGACAGATCATGCGCGACCAGAATCGAATTTTCCTCAGCGGTGTGACGCACGGTGTAGCCCGGACTACCGAGTAGCGCTTTCAACACCCGCTCGACGACCTGGGTGATATCAGCGTCGCGTTCGCGCAGATAGCTGTCCTCGATGCGCGCGAACTGGTCCACCAGTTCATCCATCTGAAGTTTCAGTGCCCACTCGGCATTGCACTTCATGGACGCGATCAATTCCTTCGGCGCCTGTGACAGCGTCGAGTCCTCGAGAATCATGCTATGCAAATTCAACAAGGCCGCTATCTCGGCCGACGGTGCCCCTGCCGGAATATGGTTGGTGAGTTCGAGCAATTCATTTCGAACGTGTGAAATTGCTGCATCGAAGCGAGCCTGCTCGCTCTTTACCCGTGATTTCGGAATGTCGTAATGCGCGACTTCGAGTTGCGCATGCGAGACCAACTGCGCCCGCCCTATCGCGATGCCGCCGGAAACGCCTACGCCATGCACTGTGAAACTCATGGAGTTGCGAAGCTCATAGAATTGCGAAGCTCATCGGATTGTGAAGCTCATAGAATTGTGAAACTCATAGAATTGAGAAGCGTATTGACCGGTAAATTTCATGATCAATTTCCTGGTCAAACGGATTGATGAAAGCCTGAACAAACGAGAGGCGGCATTCAGGGCGATGCACACACCGCCCGAATTGAACTACCTATTCCCCTTCTCCAAACTTGTCATTGATCAAAGCAATGATTGCATCCATTGCCGCTTGTTCGTCGGGCCCGTCTATCTCAAATTCGATATTCGTCCCCTTTGCCGCTGCAAGCATCATCACGCCCATGATGCTCTTGGCATTCACCCGGCGACCGTCGCGCGCCATCCATACTTCGCTGCTATAGGTGCCCGCGAGCTGGGTAAGTTTAGCCGACGCGCGTGCGTGCAGACCAAGCCGGTTAACGATCTCTATTTCCTGTCGCAGCATTGCGTACCTGGCTAAATGGCATATGAATGATGCCCTCGGCGCCGCCCGAAAGCGCTTTGTCGACCACTGTCCCGAGCGGTTCGTTTCTATACGTAAGGGCGCGTATGAGCATAGGCAGATTGACGCCGGCCACCCCCTCAACTTTGCCCGGCGTTAACAGTCGGCTCGCGATGTTACATGGCGTAGCGCCATAAATATCCGAGAACACCAGCACGCCACTGCCCTGATCGAGGGTGCGCAACAGTTTGATGGCCTGGGGAAGTACGTGGTCCGGGTCATCGTGCGGTGTGACACCAATCTGCATGACGTACGGCGGACGTTCGCCCATCGCGTGACTCGCGCAATGAATCAGGGTTTCGCCGAGCGTTCCGTGCGTGATCAGAAGTATTCCAACCATATTACGTAGAAGCCGATGCGGATCCGTACATGTCGGGATTGTACCCTGAGGATTCCGCCGGCAGTCTTTCTGTACAGGTCTGGAGGTGCGCTAAAAGGCTTTTGTGGATAGCCCGATCAGAGCTTGCTATCAGGCTACCTTGCGTTCCAGCGCATCAATGAACAGCGCTGCTACGTGGCAGCCGGCCTGGTCGTGTATTTCACGCATACAGGTCGGGCTGGTGACGTTAACCTCGGTCAGAAATCCGCCGATCATGTCCAGACCCACCAGCAACAGGCCCTGTGACTTGAGTTCCGGGCCCAGTGCTTCTGCGATTTCGCGCTCGCGCGGTGTAATCGGCATCGCCTCACCGCGTCCTCCAGCAGCGAGGTTGCCCCGGTTCTCCCCCTTTTTGGGAAATCGCGCCAGGGTGAAAGGCACTGGTTCGCCATCGATCACGAGCACCCGTTTATCGCCGTCACTGATTTCGGGAATGAATCGCTGCGCCATTATTGTGCGCTGACCGAGAAAGGTCAGTGTCTCGATCACCACGCCCAGGTTTGGATCGCCGCGTTGCAATCGAAATATCGAGGCGCCGCCCATTCCATCAAGAGGTTTGAGAATGATGTCGCCGTGTTCGTCCGCAAACTCGCGAATCAGCGATTCCTCTCTTGTAACCAGGGTTGGCGCGATGAATTGAGAAAACCGCGCGATCGACAATTTCTCATTGAAATCGCGAATTGCACCCGGTCGGTTGAAAATGCGTGCACCCTCTCGTTCGCCCAATTCCAATAGATAGGTGCTGTAGACGTACTCCATGTCAAACGGGGGGTCTTTGCGCATGACGACGCAATCGAAATCAGTGAGCGAGCCAGCACGGCGCTCACCTACGCGATACCACTGCTTGTCGTCCGAGGTCAGCTCCAGATCTTGTGTGTAACAGATTACGTTCCCGTTTTTCCATATTAAATCTTCTTGTTGCATCACGCCGAGACCATGGCCGCGAGAAACGGCCGCCTGCATCATCGCGTATGAGGTGTCTTTGTAGGTCTTGATGCTATCGAGCGGGTCGAGGATAAAAAGAATGTTCATGACGACTTTCTCATGCGCGGCGTAAATATGTTCTGGACGCCGCTAAAACAGATGAAATGCAATTCCAGCTCCTGGTTAGGCAGTAACGTTTCTCATTAACGCTTCCTGATCTTCCGGGACATAGAAGAAGGATCCCGGCCGGAAGTCATAACCAAGGTCGCCGAGTAAACGGCGTTGTCGCGGCGTGCAACGGTCCATGACCTCTTGCGGTGGCGCCGCAAAATCGTACCAGCGTACGAACATCTGGCAATAGTTGTAAAGCAAAGTCTTGCGCGCTTTGCCAGAGCGATTGGGTGCCGGGCCGTGCCACAGTGCGTGCGGAAAGAGGTAGCAGTCACCGGCTTTGCCCATTAATTGAACCGCGCCAGGCGCATGTGGATGCGGCGTGCGTTCGCCCCTTTCTGGAAAGGGTCGCATGTGGCTACCGGGAAACACGGTAAACGCGCCGCTATCTTTCTCGGTCACGTCGCTCAGCAAATACATCGCCTTGATGGCGAGCGGCCGACTTGTCTCGGTTACCCGTATCTGGCGCTGCGCCTCGCCTCCATCGGTGTGAGTGTAGCCGGGGAAGCGGTTTCCGGACTCTCTCACAATCGCCTGTGACATGGAAAACTGGATATGTGGTCCCATGATGTCGAGTACAAGATCGAACAATCCCGGGCGGTCGACGAGATCGATAAAAGCCTGGTGATACGGCAACAGATTACGTCGATCCATGAATGCCTCCGCGTCGGGATCGGCATGCTCAACCCATGCATAGTGCCCCAGCGGCATTTGGCCGTGTGACGGCTCATAGCCTGGCAAAGTGCGAACTCGATCGACTTGATCAGCGAAGAATTTCACTTCGTCGGGGCTGAGCACACCTTCCAGTTGAAGATAGCCGTCCACCGCCCATTGCTCGCGTTGCAAGTCGCTCAGTACTTGTGTGTTCTCCTGAACCATACTTCCTCCGGCGTTTCATCGCTCGGCGCCCATTGTTCTTGCAAATGGCCTTGCTGCGCACTTACCTGTCGTGAGCGCTACGCTAATGGGCGTCACCGATTTTGCAGATTGTATCAGCGCGATGATCGCGCTTTCCGGGGAAGCAACTTCGGCATTCGTAACCACAAAAAAACGGGCGCCTCGAAAGGCGCCCGAATAAGGGAGAGGATGGAGTTGCGGCAGGTTTAAAGGTGGTAGGCGGCTTCGCCGTGCTGGGTCGAGTCGAGGCCTTCACGCTCCTCGTCTTCCGGCACACGCAGGCCGATGACGGCGTCGATGACCTTGAACAGGATGTAACTGATAATGCCTGTCCAGACAATTGTGACCAGCACAGTGATTATCTGTGTTATCACCTGGCCGCCCATGGTGACGCCTTCGCCGTAGCCGCCACCGCCGAAGCTCGTCGAGGCGAGAAAACCGGTCCCGATGGCGCCGATGATGCCGCCAACACCGTGTACGCCAAACACGTCGAGCGAGTCGTCGTAATTGAACATCGACTTCAGTTTGGTAACTGACCAGAAGCACAACACACCGGCGATGAGTCCGAGCACAATCGCGCCCATCGGGCCGACGAACGCGCACGCCGGAGTGATTGCGACGAGACCTGCAACCGCGCCGGAAGCGCCGCCCAGCATTGTCGGCTTGCCGCGGGAGACCCATTCGATGAACAGCCAGCCAAGTACGGCAGCAGCGGTACATAGTTGCGTGTTGATCAACACCAGCCCGGCGGTGCCGTCGGCGGCGAGCTCGCTGCCAACATTGAATCCGTACCAGCCGACCCACAGGAGCGACGCGCCAACCATGGTGAATGTCAGGTTGTGAGGTGGCATCGCTTCTCTGCCGTAGCCGATACGTTTGCCCAACACAATGCAGCCAACCAGAGCCGCTATTCCGGCGTTGATGTGGACCACTGTTCCACCGGCAAAGTCCATGGCGCCCATGTCGCCGAGAAAACCGCCGCCCCAGACCATGTGCGCAATTGGAATGTAGCAAAGGAACAGCCACAGCCCCAGGAACCACAATACCGCCGAAAACTTGATGCGCTCTGCAAAGGCGCCGACGATCAGCGCCGGTGTTATGGCGGCAAACGTAAGCTGGAAAGTGACGAATACGTACTCAGGGATGGTGCCGCTAAGCGAATCGGGAGTGATGCCGGCAAGAAAGGACTTGCTGAAACCACCGTAGATGGAATTGTATGGACCTTCGGTGAACGTAAGGCTATAACCGAACAGCGCCCATAGAATCGACATCAGGGCGAAAGTGGCGAACACCTGCATCAGCACTGACAGCATATTCTTGGTGCGCACGAGGCCGCCATAGAACAGGGCTAATCCGGGTATCGTCATCATGATGACGAGCACGGTTGCGACGATCATCCAGCTGGTATCGCCCGAATCCAGGACGTCCTCTGCCATGGCCGGAGCGGCCGCCGTGAGGAAGACTGCCAGCGCAGACAGTGAAAATATTTTTCTGAGCATTGCGTTCTCCCTTACAGCGCTTCCGCGCCGGTTTCACCGGTACGGATTCGCACAACCTGTTCGAGTTCGAAGACAAAAATCTTGCCGTCGCCAATTTTTCCGGTGTTCGCCGATTTTTCGATCGCCTCAATAACTTGATCGAGAACATCCTCTTTTATGGCCACGTCAATCTTTACTTTCGGCAAAAAGTCCACGACATATTCGGCGCCACGGTAAAGCTCAGTGTGGCCTTTCTGCCGCCCAAAACCCTTGACCTCGGTTACCGTGATTCCCTGTACGCCGATTGCGGAAAGGGCTTCACGCACCTCGTCAAGCTTGAACGGCTTGATTACTGCACTCACGAGTTTCATGTTGTCTCCAGTAGCCATTTTTGAAGTCCGGCGTGCGGCCGGGTATAAAAGACGCGCGTCGGTTGAATTAAGGAACAACGCGGACGACGCCTGATCAGCGCTAGAGCTTTCGCAGGTTGCGTGCCACCAAATATTTATACATCAATACAGATAGTTACAGGATTTTGTGCGAATCACAGCGTGCTTTTCGCACCAAGACGGTGCGGCTATTTTCAGCGTGGCACCATTGCGGTGCGGCGCTGCGTACACGCCGTGTAGGCAACAAATTTGTAGTCCGCGAACCTGACTTTTGGGTCGGCAAGGTAAGGGCATTGCGACTGGTCCGTGTACGGTTTGTTACACTCGACCGGGAGAAACGGGAGGGCACTTGGACACCAAGGTCATTGATGAGGTCAGCCGGCGAGTACAGGAGTTGATTGCAAACACGCCGGTCGAGGATGTGCAGAAGAATGTGCGCGCGTTGATGTCGAGCTGGTTTGCGCGCCTCGATTTGGTCACGCGAGAAGAGTTCGACGCGCAACAGGCAGTTTTGCAAAGGACGCGCGAGAAACTGTCGAGCATGGAAGCGCGCGTCGGTGAGTTGGAGCAGTCGATCAACGGCCGCAACGATGGCTAGGAAATTTTCGGGCTTGGGTGTTCGAAAGCGAAACTGTGGAAGAGTGAGGACAGATTTTGACGATTTCGACGCCCATATCGGGAATATGTGAGGAGAAAGCGATGAAACATGGACCGCTCTCCCGCTGTTGCAGCCGAATCATCCTGAGTCCGACAGGCTCCTAGGCACTCTCGCGGTCGTGTCGCTCGCAGTTCTCTACAGCCGGGCGCTTGCCGGCATGGAAGCGCCACTGGTCACTACCGAGGTGCATCTTGCGGCGGGCCTGCCGAGTTTCACCATCGTTGGCTTGCCTGAAGCGGAGGTCAAGGAAGCGCGTGACCGTGTGCGTTCCGCGCTGGTCAATTGTCGATTTGATTTTCCCGCCAGGCGTATCACCGTCAATCTCGCGCCCGCAGATTTACCCAAGGAAAGTGGCAGATTCGATCTGCCGATCGCAATTGGCATTCTGGCAGCGTCCGGTCAGATTCCTAAAGACGCGCTTGACCAATACGAATTTGCAGGCGAACTTGCGCTAACCGGCGAGCTGCGCCCAATTCGCGGCGGGCTTGCGATGACATACCACGCCCATAGTTCCGGAAGAGCATTTGTGTTGCCCGCGGCAAACGCAGACGAGGCGGCATTGGTGGACGAGGCAGTCGTATACGGTGCGCGCAGTCTGCTTGAGGTCTGTGCTCACCTGGCAAATCGTGAACCACTCGTTCGGCATGAGGCGACGCTGGTTCCCGAGGCAGTAGCAGTAGCTGACATGGCGGACGTCAAAGGCCAGCTTGAAGCGAAGCGCGCGCTCGAGATTGCCGCAGCGGGAGGTCACAGTATTCTCATGTCGGGTCCACCGGGAACCGGTAAGACGATGCTGGCCGAGCGCCTCGCCGGCATACTTCCACCAATGACTGATACCGAAGCCCTGGAATCTGCCGCAATCCAGTCGCTCCGATCACAGGCTTTCGACGTAAGCAAATGGAAACAACGGCCCTATCGTGCACCCCATCACACCGCTTCTGCGGTCGCGCTGGTTGGTGGCGGCAGCCAGCCGCGACCAGGCGAGATATCAATGGCGATGCACGGTGTTTTGTTCCTGGACGAACTACCGGAATTCGCGCGCAATGTTCTCGAAGTGTTGCGCGAGCCACTTGAATCGGGACACATTGTTGTGTCCCGCGCGGCAAGACAGGCAGAATTTCCGGCGCGTTTTCAACTGGTCGCGGCGATGAATCCGTGTCCGTGCGGATATCTGGGCCATTATCTCGGGCGTTGCAGTTGCACGCCGGAGAAAGTAGCGCGTTATCGCGGGCGGATCTCCGGGCCGCTGATGGATCGTATCGACATACAGATTGAGTTACCTGCAGTGCCGGAAAAGGAAATCGCTGCCAGGCTATCGGGAGAGTCGAGTGACACTATCCGGGGGCGCACCAGTCGTGCGCGAGAAATGCAGCTCGCACGCCAGGGCAAGATCAATGCACTGTTGAGCGTGAAGGAAACCGAGGCGTATTGCACGCCTGACGCCGATGGCGAGCGACTGCTCAGGTCTGCGCTGACCCGATTGGGAATGTCGGCGCGCGCTTATCATCGTGTACTGAGGCTTGGTCGCACCATTGCGGACCTTGCCGGAAGCGCGCAGGTCAACGCCCAGCATATTGGTGAAGCAATACAATATCGCCGCTTTGCGGGAAATTGAGGCAATCGTTTTCACCACAGAGACACAGAGACAAGCGAAGTTTTTTCGCTGACGTGATATTGAAGCCGGTCGCGTGGAAATGACGGGCTGCCAGGCTACTCCGATCCGATTGTGTCAACTGACATGCTTGTCATCGCACTCTGTCGGTTTGCACTGTGACTCTGTGGTGAGGTTTGGTTGTGACGACAGTTACCAATAAAAAGGTTTGACCAAATGAATGACCTCGAAAGCTGGAAAGAAGAAATGCGATCTGCCTACCTCTACAAAGTGGTGGCGACTTGCGAGGCAGGAACTGCGCGCGAGGGGTTGTTCAAACAATTGGCAGTCGAAGCAGAGCATCAGGCTGAGATCTGGGTCGACAAGATGCGTGCGCAAGGTGTGCAGCCCCCGGCGTCATATAAGCCTGACTTGCGCTGCAATATCGTGGCTGCCCTTACCCGCAGGTTCGGCCCCCGATCGACACGCACCGTCCTGACTGCGATGAAAGTGCGCGGCATGTCTCTCTACGCGGTTTCCGATCCAAGGCATTTTGTCCCCGGTGCGGCATCGGGGTCGGAAGGAAGGCATGCCGGGCTGTCCGGTGGCGGAAATCTGCGCGCAGCGGTATTTGGGGTAAATGACGGCCTCGTCTCCAATGCCAGCCTGATACTTGGTGTATCCGGCGCGACCACAGACGTTGGCATTGTCGTTCTGGCCGGCGTCGCCGGCCTGTTGTCCGGCGCGTTTTCCATGTCCTCGGGCGAGTATGTTTCAGTGCGCTCGCAGCGCGAAATGTATGAGTACCAGATCGGCCTCGAGGCGGACGAACTTGAGCAGTACCCTGAAGAGGAAGCCGGCGAGCTGGCGCTGATTTATGAAGCGCGTGGAATCGATCGAGCCGTAGCGAAGAAAATGGCAGATGACATCATCGCCGATCCGGATCGCGCGCTTGACGCGCTCGCACGTGAAGAGCTGGGGCTGAATCCGGACGATCTGGGTTCGCCTGCGGGCGCGGCCACCTCTTCATTTCTGGCTTTTTCTGGCGGCGCACTGATTCCGTTGCTGCCGTTTCTGGTTTCGGATGCGCCCGGCGTCTTACAAATGTCAATCGCATTGACCGGCATCGCGCTGTTCTCGGTGGGCGCGACGCTGAGCCTGTTCATTGGTCGCAGGGCATTGCTTGGCGGCCTTCGCATGCTCGCGATCGGCGCCGCAGCAGGTGGACTGACGTTCCTGATTGGTCGCATGCTGGGGGTTGCGCTGGGCTAACAAATTGCCGGAGTCGGAAGCAGACATTGGAAAGACACCGAGTCACCGACCGGATAGCACTACAACACCAGGCGCTACCCGGTCAGACTCCTGTTCAATTTATCCGTCAATACGCATTTCTGGGCAGTGACCGTGGCGGCACGGTGTTTTCATCCGAAACCGTGATGGTGACGCGGTCCAGCGCGCCGTTGTATGCGAATGGATCTGTGTACATCTTCGACACCTGCGTTCCGGTATCACGACCGACATCGAAAGTCTCCGCTAGCGAATAGGTGCTGATATGCATTAATGGCATTTCTACTTCATCGACCTTTTCGCCGTTAATGTACAACTCGCCTGTGCCGCCAAATTCCTTGGTCTTGGTGAAGTTGAACTTCACATCCGTCGTGCCCTTCGGTAAGCGCGGTGACTTCATGATGTAGTGCACACCGTCGAGGTAGTTGTAGTCGTAATACACACGGTTGTTCTTGACGAACATCGAGAAACCGCCGGTCATGCCACCGACTGCCATGATCACGCCTTTTTCACTGCCTTTGCGCTCGAGTTTTACCTCAATCGTATGCGCGCGGTTCTTCACCGGCGCGGAAGATTTTTCGGCAATGCGGACCGCACCCGGCGCAAAGTACACGAACTCCTTCTGATCGCCGAACAACCGGTCTTGCTGTTTTGATATTCGCTGAATCATGTCGTCGTACAACGGATACACGTTGTACTTCCAGGCTTCTTCGTCAAAGATCGCGACCATCTCGGCAAGCTTTTCAGGATTCTCCGCGGCGATGTTGCGCGACTCCGAGAAGTCTTCAGCCACGTGGTAAAGCTCCCACTGGTCGTCGTCAAACGAAAATGTGCTCGAAAGTTCCCAGGGCATCCGGTTACCGTGCAAGGTGACCGCCTTCCAGCCATCAGCCCAGATCGCCCGGTTGCCAAACATTTCGTAGTACTGACGTTGCTTGCGATTGGCGGCTGCTGCGTCATCGAACGCGTAACTCATCGATACCCCGTCCATCGGCTGCTGTTTCACACCGTGATATGACTCCGGCACGCCGACACCTGCGGCTTCCAGGATGGTCGGCGCAATATCCGAAATATGGTGATACTGGCTACGTATTTCGCCCTTGGCCTTGATGCCATTGGGCCAGTGGACGACAAGGTGATCCTGCTGACCACCGCGGTGTTCGGACTGCTTGAAGTACTTGAATGGCGTGTTGCCGGCCATTGCCCAGCCCGCGTGGTAGTGCGGGTAGGTGGTCTCGGTGCCCCAGTCATCAAGCTGGCCGAGGTTGGCTTCGAGCGGCGTCTGCAGCCCGTTCAACACGTAGGTCTCATTGAAAGTGCCGGCCAGTCCCCCTTCGCCACTGGCACCGTTATCCGCAGTGACGAAGATAAGGGTGTTTTCGAGTTCGCCAATGCGCTCGAGCTCGGACACGACCCGGCCGATTTGCATATCGACCCACTCCATTTGCGCGGCGAATACCTCCATCTGGCGCGCATAAAGTTCTTTCTCCTTCGCCGGCAGTGAGTCCCAGGCGGGTATCTGTTCAATGCGTTCGGTCAGCACGGTATCGGCCGGAACAATGCCGAATTCCTTCTGGCGTGCAAAGATTTTTTCGCGAGCCTTGTCCCACCCCATGTTGAACTTGCCGCTGTATTTGTCAATGTGACTGTCGGGTGCATGATGCGGTGAGTGCATCGAACCCGAGGCCCACAGCATCATGAAGGGCAGATCCGGTTTTATCGACTTGTGCCCGGTGACCCAGTCGATGGCCCGGTCCGCCAGGTCCTGATCGAGATGCACCGACTTGCGATACGGCTCCGGCGTGTGGTCATTCCACATGACCGGAACGAACTGGTGCACGTCGGCCGCCATGAACACGTAGGAGTGCTGGAAACCTTCGCCACTCGGCCAACGATCAAATGGACCGACTTGCGAAACCTCGTATAGCGGCGTGTGGTCCCACTTGCCCAGCGCATAGTTGACGTAGCCGGCTTTCTGCAGATAGTTAGCGACTGACTTGGCGGATTCCGGCATGACGGCGTTGTAGCCCGGAAAACCCATCGCCGTCAGTGCGTGACTGCCCAGGCCAATTGAGTGCGGGTTGCGCCCGGCCATCAGGGAAGCACGCGACGGCGAACACAATGCGGTGGTGTGGAAGTTGTTGAAGCGCAGCCCGTTCGCCGCAAGCCGATCGATGTTCGGTGTTTCGATCAGGCCACCGAAACTGCCGACCTGTGCGAAGCCCACATCGTCAAGCAGAAAGATAATGACGTTCGGCGCATCTTTCTCCGGTGTGACGTACTCCGGCCACCATTCTTTCGAGTCCTGGTAGCTCTCTGCGATGACGCCGCCGAAACCTTCCACTTTCTTCGTTTTGACGCCGTTGACCATCTCGAACGGCGAATCAGTTGCATCGGCCTCAGGCGCTGCAGCGCTGGTGTCGGTATCAGACTGATCACCGCAGGCGCCAAGCAAGAGGGCGAAAATGGAAACAGCCAAAACTGGAATGAGCTTCATGGGAGTCAACCTTCTTGAAAATTTGTTTGGAAGAATATCCGAAGTATAAGCACGCTCGTGACACTTACGCCAAATTCGGTAGCTGGCGCAGAAGACGCCGTGCGCGCCAGCCCGGATATCAGTACAAGGTTCTGGAACAGTGAACGCCCGGCCCTCTGGCAAATTAGACGACCGAAGTACTACGACAAGCTCGGCTGCGCACCAAACTGTGGCGCCTCGCTCACTGGCAATTCACGGTTACGCGAGTAAGTTAGCCGCGTGAGGCAGTCTGGTTTTGCGGGTTTGTCATGGATAGCCTTCATAGGTTTTCGCAGACAGGCCTTCATCAAACCAGCATGCTCTTTCTTCCCAGAAAATGTTTGCCGCAGGTCTGACTTCCGGATCATCCGAAAGGTACCCGGCGGGAATGATCAATGCATTCCCACCTCGACTGACATAGGGGACTTGCGAGCCACATTCGGCACAAAAGCAACTGCTAAAAAGTGCTGCTTCCGGCAAATCAAATCTCTTGACCAGATCTTTCCCCGAATGCCAGTCAATATTGTCTCGCGCAGTCATAATAAGTGCGGCAAAGGCGGAACCTGTTCTCTTTTGGCAACGCTTGCAAAAGCATTGATAGAACTTCTGAAACGGGCCCTGAATAGTGCTCGTCACTTTTCCACACAAGCAACTTCCGCTTATTCCTTTATCCATAACGTGTCGTATCTCCGCCCAGACATCACCTATCTTTGAATTCGCGCCAGCGTGCGGGCCGGCTCAACTCAGTCTGGCTTCAGTTATCCCGTCCGGTCAAGGGCCATCGGGCACATAGTATGGAAACGCGTATCCGGGATTACGCTTCTGATGAATGAGATGCATTTTTCCAATGTCGTCTTTCATCGCGCCGTCCTGCCAGTGGATGCCACCAGAGCGTAACCCCTCTGCCATGCTCGCCAGGAATACTGTGAGGTTGACATAGGCGATCCGAGGCTCATCTTCCAGAAAATAGTGAACGATTGGTCCTGCCTTGTTGGCGTCTTCCCCGCAATAGGCGGCAAACCATTCTCCTTCGAAGGCGAATATGGGTATGTAACGCGGGTCCCATCGCACGAGAGGATTCAATTGCAACCACCGATACTCGGAAAGCGCTTCCTGCAACGGCAGAAAATCGTGATACCAAACGAATGGCACAGAAGAGATTCCGCCATCGTGCCACGACCACAAAGCTGTCAGTTCCTCGGTGAGCGTGCAATTTGAATTGGCGAATTGCGCTGCGATGGATGACGGGCTCATGCCGGTGCCGAGAATGTTTGCGACGCCGGTATCGTTCTCGATGTGCCATGCCTGGATCTCATTGAGGCTCTTCACCAATAACACCTGGTCATAGGCTTGTTCGGCTGCCTGAATCTTCGCCGAATCCGTCGGAAATTCACCACCGCAACCATAGAGATAGATCACAGCAAAACTACAGGCAATAGTCGAACGAATCATGGCATCTGCAGATGTTGTGAATAAGCTTGGTAGTTTCCAATATTCGGATGGCGGCGCGCATGCCTGGCTCATCTCAGGGTCAATGTGACTTAAAGCATATTCCAGGCGCATTGTTCCTGGAGCGGCAGGTCACTAGGCCTTGTAATTGGAAGCGGAACGCGCGGGAGGGGTTGATGTTTCAGAGACGTTGGTCCTCACGTCAGTGCAAGCGGGTGCAATTGACAAAATCCCGCCAGAAGAGTAACCTTCTTGCAGTTGCGCCGATTTGATCTCAGCTTGCGGGCGCTTTAAAAATACGGCTAAAGCGTGGGATTAAAAACCCGACTGCTTTGGCAGGCGGGTTTTTTTGTTTTCAGGGGACTGATTCATTGACGGTGGCAGACAACAGCAAGATATTCATTGAGCGACTCTCGGAGCGTATCCTGATTCTGGATGGTGCCATGGGCACCATGATTCAGGGCCACAATCTCGGACGCGAGCAGTATCACGGCGAGCACTTTCACGACCATGCTTGCGATCAGACCGGCAACAACGATTTGTTGACGCTGTCGCAACCCAAGATCATATCCGGCATTCACGACGCGTTTCTCGCGGCCGGCTCCGATATCGTCGAGACAAACACATTCAACTCCAATTCGGTATCGATGGCCGACTACGGCTTGACCGACAAGGTTGTAGAGTTGAATCGCGCAGCGGCGCTGCTGGCCCGCGAACGTACTCAGGAATGGAGCAAGAAGACACCGGGCAAACCGCGGTTTGTTGCCGGCGTGCTCGGGCCGACCAATGCCACTGCGTCGATTTCACCAGACGTGAACGATCCTGGTTTTCGCAATGTCAGCTTTGACGAACTGGTTGCCAGTTACACGGAGTGTGTCCACGGCCTGGTCGAAGGTAACGTTGATCTGCTTCTGGTCGAGACCATATTTGATACGCTCAACTGTAAAGCCGCTCTGTTTGCAATAGACAGTTTTTTCGACACGCAAGGCATCAGATTGCCGGTGATGCTGTCGGCGACGATCACCGATGCCAGCGGTCGTACGCTGACCGGACAGACACCTGAGGCATTCTGGAATTCGGTTTCGCATGCGAAGCCCGTGTGCGTCGGTCTCAACTGTGCGCTGGGAGCGAAAGATCTGCGTCCGCATATCGAAGAACTTTCGGACATTGCTGATGTGTACACAACGCTGCATCCGAACGCGGGTTTGCCCAACGCATTCGGCGAATACGACGAGTCGCCGGAGTTTACAGCGTCCATTCTCGAAGAGTATGCGCGCGCCGGATTTCTCAATGTCGCGGGCGGTTGTTGCGGCACCACACCTGATCACATCCGCGAGATTGCGAAGCGCCTTGACGGCATCGCGCCGCGCACGCCACCGACAATAGAAAAGAAGCTGCGCCTGTCGGGGCTGGAGCCACTCAACATTGGCGACGATTCATTGTTCGTGAACGTCGGCGAACGAACCAACGTGACCGGTTCGCGCGCGTTCGCACGCATGATACTGGCAGGTGACTTTACGCAGGCGCTGTCTGTCGCCCGCCAGCAAGTGGAGAACGGCGCCCAGGTAATCGACGTCAACATGGACGAAGCGATGCTCGATTCCGCCGCGACCATGACAAAATTCATGAACCTGATTGCGTCCGAGCCCGATATATCGCGCGTACCGGTGATGATTGATTCATCGAAGTGGGACGTCATAGAGGCAGGACTGAAATGCGTGCAGGGCAAGCCGGTCGTGAACTCGATCAGCATGAAAGAGGGAGAAGCGGAGTTCCTGCGGCAGGCGAAGCTGGTGCGCCGCTATGGCGCGGCCGCCATCGTCATGGCGTTCGACGAGGAAGGGCAAGCCGATACCTTGCAGCGTCGTGTCGACATCTGCGAGAGAGCCTACAAGCTGCTGGTGGACGAAGCAGGCTTCCAGCCCGAGGACATCGTATTCGATCCGAATATTTTTGCAATTGCCACGGGTATCGAAGAGCACGCCAACTACGCTGTTGATTTCATTAAATCGATCAGCGAAGTGCGGAAACTCTTGCCGCACGCTCGCGTGTCGGGTGGTGTGTCAAACGTTTCGTTTTCGTTCCGCGGCAACGACGCCATACGCGAAGCAATTCACACGGCGTTCCTGTATCACGCCGTCAAAGCGGGGATGACTATGGGGATCGTCAACGCCGGCCAACTCGGCGTTTATGCTGATATTCCCAAGGATCTTCTTGAGCGCGTTGAAGACATATTGTTCAATCGACGACCCGACGCAACTGAGAGACTGGTTGAGTTCGCGGAAAGCTATACCGCTGAAAAGCGGGTATCAACCGAGGATCTGTCGTGGCGTGAAGGTAGCGTAGGCGAGCGCATTACGCATGCGCTGGTAAAAGGCATTACGAGCTACATCATCGAGGATACGGAAGAGGCCCGCCAGGCGGCCGCACATTCGATTCAGGTGATCGAAGGGCCGCTGATGGAAGGCATGAATGTCGTCGGTGATCTGTTCGGAGCTGGCAAAATGTTTCTGCCGCAGGTGGTGAAGTCGGCCCGTGTGATGAAGGAAGCCGTCGCCTATCTCGTTCCGTATATAGAGGAGGAAAAGTCAAAGTCCGGAGAAGTGGCGAAGCCAAAAGGCAAGATCGTGCTGGCCACTGTCAAAGGTGATGTGCACGACATCGGAAAGAACATAGTGGCCGTGGTGCTTCAGTGCAACAACTTTGACGTTGTCAATCTCGGCGTGATGGTGCCGGCAGACAAGATTCTCAAGACAGCACGCGAGGAAAACGCGGACATCATTGGCCTGTCAGGACTGATTACACCTTCTCTGGAAGAGATGGCGCGTGTTGCCGGCGAAATGCAGCGTCAGGATTTCACTATTCCACTTCTGATTGGTGGTGCGACAACTTCGCGTGTGCACACGGCAGTCAAGATCGAACCAAATTATGCAGGCCCGACGGTATGGGTGCGCGATGCGTCGCGCTCCGTTGGTGTATGCACCAGCTTGCTGTCTGAAGATTTGCGTGACGATTATGTTTGCAAGATCAAGGACGATACGGCCAAAACCCGCGCCCAGCATCACGGGAAAAAGGGTCAGGGTCCGCACCATTCGATCGCAGCGGCGCGCAAGCACGGCGTTAAAACAGACTGGGCCCAATACATTCCGCCGGTACCTCTGGAACTTGGTACCCAGGTACTGCAAGACTATCCGCTGGCAGAGATTGCCAAAGTGATTGACTGGACGCCATTCTTTCAGACCTGGGAGCTTGCCGGGCGTTATCCAAAAATCCTGCGCGACGAAGTCGTTGGTGAAGCAGCGCGCAATTTGTTCAAGGATGCGGAAGCAATGCTGGCGCGCATCATTGATGAAAAATGGTTGACTGCCAACGCCGTCGTCGGGCTGTATCCAGCGAACAGCGTCGACGATGATATTGAGATTTACACGGACGAATCGCGCAAAGTGCTGCGCACGCGATTTCACTTTCTGCGCCAGCAGATGGTCAAACCTGCAGACCGCTTCAACCATTGTCTTGCCGATTATGTCGCTCCCAAAAGCACGGGAGTGCCGGACTACCTTGGCGCATTTGCCGTGACGTCTGGACTCGGCATCGACGAGCGTGTCGCCGAATATGAGGCGAAGCACGATGACTACAACGCCATCATGCTCAAGGCGCTGGCCGACCGCCTGGCCGAAGCGTTTGCAGAGTTGATGCACATGCGCGTACGCACCCGCTATTGGGCATATGCGGGTGACGAAAGTTTGTCAGTAAGTGATTTGACCGCCGAGAACTATCGGGGCATTCGCCCGGCGCCAGGTTATCCGGCTTGTCCCGACCATACCGAGAAAGGGCCGTTGTTCGAGCTTCTCGCGGCCACCAGCAACGCCGGCATCGAACTTACCGAATCATTTGCAATGTTGCCGGCGGCAGCGGTCAGCGGATTCTATTTTTCGCATCCGGAAGCGCGATATTTCGCGGTTGCGCGCATCGACCGCGATCAGGTCGAGGATTACGCCCGGCGCCGTAACATGCCAGTGGATGAGATGGAGCGCTGGCTGGCGCCCAATCTGGCGTATGAACCGGTAACCGCCGTCGCCGCCTGAATCGGTCGCCGTCTGAAACAGCAGTCGCGACTTCGCGGCGGCAGTGCGGTAGCATATTGTCGGATTGGATGCGGATGATTCCACTTCTTCGACGAACCGATGGAAATATTGAACCGGTATAAAGGCTTTTGCCGTGGGCTGTTGCTCGCCGCGGCGATGGTGTGTTGTGGAGCGGCACACGCCGAGCGCGTGCATCGATTCGTAATCACGATCAATCCACAACTCACGCAAATCGACGTGCGCGCCTGCTTTGACGGGCGTCCACCCGAGCGGCTCGTAGCCCAGTCGCTCGATGCGGCGATAGCACTCATTGGTGTGCGCAACGAGTCAACCGGAAAAGCGATCAAACCAAAGGGTTACATACCGCTAAAGTCTGTGCCGGACGGCGGATGCCTGGTCTACCAAACAGACGTTTCGCGACCGATCAAGTTACATGACCGAACCGGCGGCAAGATTCGTCGTGTTGGCGAAGATCTGGCGGCGGCGGTCGGTTTGTGGTTATGGCGCCCCGAACAGCTTGAAGATGATGAAGACGTGGCGCTTGTTTTCAACTTGCCCGAAGGTATCTCCGTTTCTGCCCCGTGGGCCCCGGTTGATGGTGCTGCCAAGCCCACATTCCGTCTTGGTCACACGCCGTATGACTGGCCGGCCTGGGTTGCATTTGGCCACTTTTCCGAGAGGCGCATTGAGGTAGGCGGGTCTCACCTGCGTCTCGCAGTCCTGGACGGTTCACCGCCGGTAGATGTTGACGAAATTGCAGGCTGGATCGCAGGCAGTGCCGGTTTTGTGGCCGATTTGTACGGGCGTTTTCCGTTTCCCCAGGCGCAGGTCATGGTCGTGCCCAATTCAAGAATGCGCGAACCGACGCCCTGGGCCTTTGTGGTGCGCGGCGGCAGCCCCGCGGTTCACTTTGTGATCAATCAGCGTCGTCCGATCGAAGAGTTCCACGCGGACTGGACGGCGACACATGAGTTTGCACATTTTTTCTTGCCGTTCGTGGAGTCTGATGACGCGTGGTTGTCGGAAGGTATCGCGACCTATTACCAGAACGTTTTGGGCGCGCGCGGTGGTCGACTATCGGATGAAGAAGCCTGGTCGTACCTGCATGCGGGATTCGGGCGCGGACAGGCGGACGCGGAAGGCCTGACACTTGCCGAGGCCACGCAAGGAATGCATCGGGGCGGACACTACATGCGTGTTTACTGGAGCGGAACGGCAATCATGTTGCTCGCGGATCTGCAGTTGCGGCGAATGAGTGGAGGATCGCAGTCGCTGGATACGGCTCTTGATGCGCTTAACGAATGTTGCGGTCAGCCGGACAACGAGTGGAGTGCCGCCGCATTGTTCGCAAAACTCGACGAAATTACGCAATCGACCATATTCAGCGACTTGCTCGCCGAGAACACTGATTCCAATCGTTTCCCCGACTTGTCAATGGCGTATCGCGACCTTGGCCTGATTCCGTTGGGTGACAATCTTGATCTTGCGACCGACGCTCCGTACGCGCACGTTCGCGACGCGATCATGAGTGGTAAGTCCAGCCAGTTTACGCACGCGTCAACCAGATAGTTCAGATTACCAATGTCCGCTCTGTTCGCCTATCTTCATACGCTGTCGATGATTGCACTGGGCACAATGCTTGTCACCATGATGCTCACTTTCGACTTGTTGCAAGAGCGAGAAGGGTTTCGTCGGTTCTGGGTCCTGTCTTTGGGGGTGGCAACTGCCGCGGCGATCGCGCTCTTCAGCGGGATCGCTCTGGTGATCTGGACCAATCATGGCAGCGCGTTCTATCTTCACAATCCAGTCTTCTACATCAAACTGGCGATGTTCGTTGCAATGTTGCTGGTCGCGGTCACGCCCGCTCGGATCATCATTCAGTGGCACCGCGATGCCACCACCGGTGTTGCTACGACCGGTGACATCGAAACCGATGCACCCGGCACTGGCGCGATTGTGGATACTGGCCTGGTCCCCCTCGTTCAGCGTTACGTCGTTTTTGAGCTGATTCTGCTGCTCGTCATTCCTCTGGCAGCATCGCTTGCGGCACGCGGCATCGGTACGCAACTGAGCGCGAGTTGAAGTTTTACCTGCTTTGTCTGAGCGGGCTCTTTGCCCTCATGCTGAGCGCATCTGCGACTGCCGCGGCGCTTCATCACTACACCGTTCAGGTCGATTCGACGCTTGAGCACCTGAAGGTCTCCGCTTGCTTCGACGGTAGTGCGCCGCAACGCCTGGTCGCGGAAGATACCGCCAGTCTGTATCTCGACCAGATGCGATTGCGAAACCCGGACAAGGGCAGCTTGACGGTCTCTGGTTGGGAAGCTGTGCTATCGGACGTGCCGGCGAATGCGTGTGTCGACTATGAAGTGCAACTTCGGCCGGCAACCACTGGCGCGCAGCAAGGCGGGCCGCAGACACGTCGCGTCGGTCGCGATCTACTGACTTCAATTGGCGACTGGTTCTGGCGGCCTGCGACGATGCCGGCTGATACCGATATTGAAGTCCGGTTTGATCTGCCTGCCGGCGTTTCCGTCTCGACACCATGGAAGACAACAGGCGACAGCGCGCGCGTGTTTCGTGTCGGTTCCACGCCTCGACGATGGCCAGGGGTGGTCGCGTTCGGCGGATTTGCGCCGATCGAGATCGACGTCCCCGGCGCGCGACTGCAGTTGATCATGATCGATAGCCCTCTGCCGGCGTTGCGTGATTCGTTGCGACGCTGGATCGAGCGTGCGGCGCTGGCAGTGACGACGATTTACGGCGTGTTTCCGGTTCCCGAGTTACAGGTCATCATTGCGCCGACACCGCGAGGAAGCAAGCCGGTGCCGTGGGCGTACGTTTCCCGAGGCGGTGGATCGGCAGTGCATTTATTCATAAGGCCGCATCACAAAGAGTCCGAGTTCATGCGTGACTGGACCGTCGTGCATGAGATGTCGCACCTGTTTCTGCCTTACCTGGAATGGGGCGATGCCTGGCTCGTCGAAGGCTTGCCAACGTATTTTCAGAACGTAGCGATGGCGCGGGGCGGGCTTATTGCGCCTGAAGAAGCCTGGCGCCGTATGTATGCCGGGTTCGAATCCGCGAAAGAAGTGGGCAGCAAATACACGGTTCTCGAGGCAGCGCGTCGCATCGGCAGGCGGGGCTTATACCGTCGCGTGTACTGGGGTGGCGCGGCCTATATGCTGGCCGCCGACTTGCGCTTGCGCGAACTCAACAACGGCAGACCGGTCTTTGCGGACACTCTGGCTGAGATTCGCAGATGTTGTCTAGATGAAAACTACCGGTGGCGCGCCGATGAACTGGTCGCGAAACTTGATGCCTTGTCGGGAAGCCATGTTTTCTCGGAGCTGATTGAAGAACAACTCGAATCGCGGCCGTTTCCGGACTATGACGCAATGTATGAAAAACTGGGGATTCAGATGCTCGGCGGACATCCGATATTCGTCGACGGACCGGCGGCACAGTACCGTAATGCGATCATGGCGCCGCGTCAGGCGTTTCACCACAGAGACACAGAGGACACAGAGAAAAGCGAATGACGGTACAAAGATTGGTTCCATAGCGGTTTGTGTAGACGCGTGATCGCACTGGAAAGCGCGCGCCACTCGGTGAACCAAGAGTCGAGTAATCCCGTTATGCGTAACCCGACCCAATCATCTAAAGATCCCGTTTCCTGCCCTGGATTTTCTCTGTGTCCTCTGTGTCTCTGTGGTGAGCCTTCAGTTTTTCAGGTTAACCCATCACCCGGATTCGACCACGTTCTCGGTTACCATCGGTAACCATGAATGCACAAGATCTTTGTTTCCTTCCCGCCGTTGAGCTCGCACGCATGATTCGCGAGCGTGAACTGTCCGCGCTCGAAGTGATGCAGGCACACCTCGACCAGATCGAACGGACCAATCCGGGGGTCAACGCCATTGTTACCTTGCTGCCGGAACAGGCACTGGACAGTGCGCGGGAGATGGATACACGGTTGGCGCGCGGCGAAGCTTCGGGGCCGCTGTGCGGATTGCCGGTAGCGCACAAGGATCTGGCGGTCACGAAAGGTATTCGTACAACATTCGGGTCGCCGATCTTTTCTGACTTTGTACCTGATCAGGACGCGCTGATTGTCGAGCGACTCAGAAACAGCGGAGCGCTGACCATCGGCAAAACCAATACGCCTGAGTTCGGCGCTGGCTCGCAAACCTTCAACGCCGTGTTCGGCGCTACGCGTAACCCTCATGCGCTCGACAAGACCTGTGGCGGTTCGAGTGGTGGTGCCGCGGCGGCGCTTGCCAGCGGCATGATGCCGATCGCTGATGGATCAGATTTTGGTGGTTCTCTGCGAAATCCTGCGAGTTTCTGCAATGTCGCAGGCTTGCGCCCTTCGGCGGGCAGAGTGCCCATCTGGCCGTCTTTGTCAGCCTGGTTTCCAATGGCCGTACAAGGGCCGATGGGACGCACCGTTGCCGATATCGCGCTACAAATGTCCGCCATAGCCGGGCCGGACCCGCGTTCACCGATTTCTATTGAAGAGCCGGCAACGCTGTTTTCCCGGCCACTTGAACGCGATTGCAAAGGCTTGCGCATCGCCTGGAGCCGTGACCTGGGCGGGCTTCCGGTTGACGCTGAGGTCACTCGTGTACTCGAAGCGCATCGCAGCGTATTCGAGGATTTGGGTTGTGAAGTTACAGATGCCGACCCGGATCTGCGCGACGCAGATGAAATATTCCAGGTCTTGCGAGCCTGGAACTTCGAGCTCGCCTACGGCGAATTGCTGAAAACCAGTCGCGATCAAATGAAGGATACGGTTATCTGGAACATAGAAGAAGGCGCCAGGTTATCGGGCTCACAGGTCGCCGGCGCCGAGCGTAAACGAACGCAGCTGTTTCACCGCATGCGTAATTTCATGGACAATTACGACTTCCTGGTGGCGCCGGTGGTGCAAGTACTTCCGTTTGACGTCAAGCAGCCCTATGTCACCGAGATCAATGGCGAGCAAATGGAGACGTATATCGACTGGATGAAATCCTGTTTCCGCATCAGCGTGACAGGGCAGCCGGCATTGTCTGTACCATGCGGTTTTTCCCATGACGGGCTGCCAGTCGGATTGCAAATCGTCGGGCGTTATCGCGACGATTTTGGTGTGTTGCAGCTTGGGCATGCCTTTGAACGGGAGACCGGCTACTGGAAGCGACGACCGGTTACTCCGCCACAGTAACAACCAGCAAGAAACTACCAGCGAAAAAACTATTGGTGAAACAAAAAAAGGCGAAGCTGTAAATGATGAAAAGAAGATTGATACTGATCGTATGTACGTCCCTCGCGTTAATGTGGGGTATTTCTGGCTTGGCACAGAACCAGGCGCGCGGCGACCGCGTTTATATTCGCGACCTGGAAGGCATCTGGATGGACGAAGCCTATCTCAAGGAATTGCGAGCAACGAAGATGCCGCATCAATCCGCGAAAAAGCAGCGGCCGGTGGTCATTGCCGTCAAACGCGAAGGGCGTGTCTATCCGTTTGTTTCCACCGATTTCGAGAAGGCAGCATTAATGGTTGTTCTCGATGTCGAACCGGATCTCGAACCGGGTTCCTACCGTCTCGTGCTCGGTGTAAAGAATGCGCCGACCTCCAGTGATGAAGCCAAATACGTTTTATTCAAAGGCACGCGCAACGCAAACAAGGTGTTCGACAAGCTGGAGATCAAGGAGTTGTTCATCACGAAAGGGCAGTGGGCCAACTATGAGCGCGTCGGACTGGAACTCGGGCCGGCCGTTAACCGCATCGTGCTTACCGGAAACTACAAGGACCGTAAGGGGCGTGAGTGGTCTTTCGCTGACAACGGCAAAGCCAGCTTTCCGGACAAGACTTTCTATTACGAGCTATCACTCAACGACAAGTCCGCCAAGTGCGAGTATTTCGAAGCAGAGGATCTGGAATCCCCTGACGGAAAGCGGCTCTACGGATTTCGATGGAAGCGCGGCGAACTGCAACTGTACGAAGCTACGGTGAGGAAAGACCGCGTACGTTGTGAACCGGTTCCGTTTGCCTTTCTGAAACCTTATTAACCATTTGCGTCAGAGTACGCTTTACCTGGACGATTCGGCCATGCTGATTGGCCGACAGTGATGATTTTTTCGCAGCGGCTATAACCCGAACGGCGGCTGGTGCCGCCGTTTTCTTTTTGCGTATCAGGGTAGTGCGGATGGTAGCCTCTACAGTTCGACGAACCCCAAGAGTGGCAGTGGTAGTCAATGGCCGACAATCAAAAAGAGCACAAGCGCAAGCGCGTTGACAGCGTCCAGGAGGCGCTAGCGCAGGTGCGCGCCATTGTGGAAAGGCACAAGCTCGTCGAAGGGTTAGTGCACATGCAGGACGTACCGCGCCACGAACTGGTCGAAGGACTGGTGCACAAGCAGAACATCGCTGAACTGAAAAACAAACTCGATACCCTGCACCCGGCGGACATCGCTGCCATTCTCGAACAGCTCCCGCTCGACGAGCGACTGGCGGTTTGGCATCTGGTCGAGACCGACCAGGATGGCGATGTTCTGCTCGAGGTGTCAGATGCAGTTCGTGAAACGCTGATTGCGGACATGGATCCCGGCGAGTTGCTTGCTGCGACAGAACAACTCGATACTGACGAAATCGCCGACCTCGCGCCCGACCTGCCGCAAGAGGTCATTGCAGACGTGTTCCGCTCATTGTCGGTTGACGAGCGCGAACAATTGCATGCGGCATTGTCTTACCCGGATGACACCGTCGGCGCGCTGATGGATTTCGAAATGGTTACCGTGCGCGAAGATGTCACCCTGGAAGTCGTTTTGCGCTATTTGCGGCGTCTCGATGAGTTGCCGGACAATACTGACCAGCTTTTCGTTGTTGATCGACGCGAATCGCTGCGCGGCGTTCTTCCGATCAATCAACTGATCGTATCCGATCCCGAGCGGCTGGTCTCCGATGTCATGCTAACTGACTTTGCGTCGTTCCAGCCCGAAGACAAGGCGGACGAGGCAGCTCAGGTGGTGGACCGCTATGATCTTGTGTCGGCGCCGGTGGTTGATGTGCGCAACCGGATTGTCGGCCGCGTGACCGTATCGGATATCGTTGATTACATTCGTGAGGACGCCGAACACGAAATGCTCGGCAAGGTCGGTCTTCGTGACGAAGACCTGTTCTCATCGGTATGGAAAAGCGCCAGGAACCGCTGGCTCTGGCTGGCGATCAACCTTCTCACGGCATTTTTCGCGTCGCGTGTGATCGGACTGTTCGAAGGCTCGATCGAGAAACTCGTCGCACTCGCAGCACTGATGCCTATCGTCGTTGCGATCGCCGGCAACTCCGGTAACCAGACGGTTGCGCTGATCGTGCGCGCGCTTGCGTTTGGTGAAATCGATCGGGCCAACGCGAAAAGACTGTTGCTCAAGGAGCTTACGGTCGCCTTTGTTAATGGAATGATATGGGGCAGCATTGCCGGCACATTCGCGTGGGTGCTATATGGCAATGTTGGTCTTGGCCTGGTCATGGTCGGCGCGATGATGCTGAATCTTCTGGTCGGTGCGGCTATCGGTATGCTTGCGCCGCTGTTGCTGCAGAAGATGAACCGCGATCCCGCGATCGGCTCATCCGTTTTGCTGACCTTCAGCACCGACAGCATGGGGTTCCTGATTTTTCTCGGCCTCGCGACCATATTTCTGGTCTGACAGGTTTTGCCCGGATTCTGGCAATCCAGTGCGACCCCCACTGCGTATTTGCTGGCCCGGAGTGTGCTCGCTTACAGACGCCATCTGGCGAAGTGAATTCCAATGCGCGCTGACATCACAACATGAATCAGACGATAGACAAGGTCGGGAAAACGCTGCAGGCCGCGTACGACGAGATGTACACGGACGACATATCCGAATGGCGAGAACTCGGTGGGCAACACAAGGCGCGCAATATTCTCAGCGTCTGTGACGGAAAAACCTTTCAAAAGGTTCTTGAATGCGGCGCTGGCGAGGGTAGCATTATCAAAGCTCTGGATCAGTCCGGATCGTTTCCGGAGCTTTATGCAGTAGAAATATCCAATAGCGGAATCGCGCAAATTCAAAAAAGAAACATTGCCGGCCTGGCGGAAGTGAAAAAATTCGACGGTTACGAAATACCGTATCCGGACAAAATGTTCGACATGGTGTACTGCTCACATGTGATCGAACACGTCGAGCACCCCAGATTGCTGCTTCGGGAACTCGGCAGGGTCGCCAGGTACCAGGTATTCGAAATTCCTTTGGATTACTCAATCGGCGCAGATCGGAACGTCCAGCAATTTTTGTCCTATGGGCACATTAATATGTACACGCCGACCTTGTTCAGGTTCCTGCTCAAGTCGGAAGGATACGATGTCCTCTCCGAGCGCTTGACCAGCACTGCCCCGGACGTTATCAGGTTCAACTGGTACCAAAACATGGGGCGCAGGAAATCGATTCTCAGCGAGTTGAAAATACTCGCGCTGCCGTTGCGAAATGCGTTGAGAAAGATCCTGTACGGCAATCGCCGCTATGCAGAATATGGATACTCAGCCTATACCTGCCTGGCGAAATGTGGCGGCGAGCTGAAGATTTTCTGATCAGTCCGCGCGCTAAATTGCGATCACAGGGCAGGACTCTTCGGTCGACCTGGTCGTATTTTCGTGCAACGCTAGCCTGCATATTTCACGAAGGATTCACTTCTCAGGGGAAATGTGGCTAAACAGGTTGGACGATCGGTCGCAGGGCAATAGCCAGACTATTGCTCAAGGGCGATCGTTCAAGCTGTGACGCCACATTTTTCCTGAAAGTGAATAGGTCAAACTGAACTTCCCCCAGTTTAACGGACACTTTTAATCAGCGACAATGTCGCGACAGGAGTGTACCGATGACGAGCAAACGCAGTCCCTACAAGACCTATACCAAGGAATTCAAAGCCGAAGCAGTACGCTTGATGCAAGCATCGGCGGGATCTGCTAGCGAGATCGCCAGGCAGTTGGGTATTTGCAGAAGCCAACTGTACAAATGGAAAGAGCAGCTCGATGTAAAAGGCGATCAAGCCTTTGGTGGCAGAGGCCGCCCGAGAAAGTGCGAACAAAGCGAAGTCACGACGCTTCGCCAGGAGAACGAACGGCTCAAGGAGGAAGTGGAAATCCTAAAAAAGGCCGCAGCGTACTTTGCCAGGGAAGTTCAGTGAAGTACGCCTTTATCCGCGCGCGCAGCAAAGAATACAAGACCAGTCGGCTTTGTCAGGTACTCGGGGTTTCCATGAGCGGCTACTACGAGTGGTGCGTTCGCCCCGAGAGTACCAGGGCGCAACGCAACCGGGCGTTGATGGCCAGCATTGAAGGGTTCCACAAGGCCAGCCGTCGTATTTATGGCTCACCGCGCATTCATCGCGATTTGCAAGCCTGCGGTGAACGCGTTGGTGTTAATCGGGTGGCGCGGCTGATGCGACAACACGGCGTGCAATCGAAGATGGCAAAGAAGTTCGTCATCACGACCGACTCGAAGAATACCCACAGTCCTGCCCCGGACAGGATCAGGCGTGAATTCACCCGCGCTGCGCGCGATCAGGCTTGGGTGAGTGATACAACGTTCATATCTACGGGCAAGGGGTGGATGTATTTGGCTGTCATTCTGGATCTGTATTCACGCAAAGTCATTGGATGGGCAATGCGAGACAAGAACGACACTCAGTTGGTTCGCGATGCACTTACCATGGCGCTGGGTCACAGAGGTGAAGTCAACGGCGTGATCGTGCATTCCGATCAGGGCAGCACTTACGCCTCAGGTGGCTATCAGGCCTTACTCTCCGAGCGCGGTCTCTTGTGCAGTATGAGTCGCAAGGGCGAGTGTCTGGACAATGCTGTAGCGGAGAGTTTCTTTGGTACGCTGAAAACGGAGCTGGTCGATCACGAGGAATACCGCGACCATGGCCAGGCGCGTCAAAGTCTGTTTGAGTATATTGAGGTGTTCTACAATCGCCAGCGGCGACATTCACACCTGGATTACTTAAGCCCAGTGCAGTTCGAGGCAAGACATGCCTCTTTCTAAAACAGTCCGTTTTTTTGGGGGAACGTCAAACTGTCCCGATGCGCCAATGCCCAAAAGGCTTCCTATCAAGTTGATTCATTGCGAAAATACGTGCCATTGACAACCGTCTTCGTGAAACATGCAGGCTAGCCAGCGCGTCCGGTTTTCGCTTTTGCTTTCGCGGATTCTTCGGCACGGCGATTCGCAATTAGCGTCTGCTGCTGGAAGTCCTTCCATACCTCGAATTTGCGTGCGCTTTCATCCCCTGCGTCCAGACTGGTACAGCCGCAGGCAGGGTGGCATCGCTGCGTTTCACTGACGCGAATGCCGAGTAGTTTTTGTTCGTACTCGCAGCGCGGCATCGGCTTCCCGCCAAGAAATCCCTGATAGGTATTGCACCCGGCGTTTCGCAGAATCTCCAGTTGTTCGTTGGTTTCGACTCCTTCCGTCACGACCTCGAGCTTCATGCTTTTGGCGATTCCAACCACAGCCCGCACAATGGCGGTACTTTCCTCGTTATCCTCCAGATCCTGGACAAACGACTGGTCTACTTTCACTGTGTGGACGGGAAGTCTCCTGAGATAGCTCAATGAGGAGTAACCGGTGCCGAAGTCGTCGATGGCAAGACGGATTCCCATTTGCCCCAGGCTCTCGAGTACCGCGGTCATGCTGTTCTCTTCATTCGGTATGAGCAGCGATTCAGTAATCTCGATCTCGATCAGCTCCGGCGCGATGCCTGTTGTTTCCAGCAGTGACTTGACACGCGTGAGGAGTGCGTCGCCATCGAGCAGTTGCCGCGAAGAAATGTTGACCGCAATACGTGGTGGAACGACACCAAGGCTACGCCAGTATGCAATCATGTTGAAAGTGCGTTCAAGCACAAGGTACTCGATTGGAACAATCAAGCCGCTTTCTTCCGCAACCTTGATAAAGTCGTCGGGCAGCACGATGCCGCGATCAGGGTGGCGCCAGCGGAGCAATACCTCAGCGCCCACTGATTCGCCGGTACCGATGTCAAACTGGGGCTGAAGGAAAATGTCGAATTCTTCTTCTCGAATCGCATGCCTGAGTTCGCGTTCGAGTTTGGCACGAGCGGCAACGCGACGATTCATCTCGTCGTCGTAATAGCTGAAACGCCCCCCACCGGTCGCCTTGGCTTCGTACATTGCCAGGTCGGCATTGCGCAGTAGTTTCTCCACATCGCCTGCATCCTCCGGAAACAAGCTGATTCCGACACTTGCTGTGGTCTGGTACGGGACGCCATCGATGTCGACGGGTTGGGACAAGGTGTCAAGAATCTTGTTCGCAGTGGTTTCAATTTCGGCGACGCTCGCGACATCTTCCAGGACTGCTACGAATTCGTCACCACCAAAGCGGCTGAGCGTGTCGCCGATGGGTAGCAGATCGCGCAGGCGGCCGGAAAACTGAAGCAGGAGATTGTCTCCTGCGCCATGCCCGTACGAATCATTCAATGTCTTGAATCGATCGATATCAATGAACAGAATAGCTACGCAGCTGATCTTGCGATGACCTTGCGCAATCGCGCGGTCGATGCGATCGACAAGCAAGGTTCGATTTGGCAGGCCCGTCAACGGATCATAGGTCGCAAGCCTCAGTGCTTCTGCCTCAGCCTGTTTCTGGGCGGTCACATCTTTTGCGATGCCGCGGTATCCTTTGAGCTCGCCGTCTTCGCCGAAAATCGGTTCACCGCTTACAAGAACAAATTGGTCGGCGGACTCCGTTCGCAACAGCAGGTCACGGAACGGAAGACACCCTTCCAGCACCTCGCGATGTTGCTGTTTGGCTGCTTCTGACTCCCAGATTACCGGGAGTTCGAAACGGGTGCGACCGACAATAGAGTCGATATTCAGCCTTGCGTGATCTACCGCAGTCTGCGAGAAGTAAATGAATCGAAACTGATCGTCCTGCTCCCAATACCAGTCTGACGATAACGCGGTAAGCGCCCGGAACCGCGCTTCGCTTTCTCTTACTGCCCGCTCTGACCGTTTCTCGGCCGTTATATCGCGGCTTACGCCTTCATAGCCGATGAATTTCCGGTTTTCGTCAAACACCGGCTCGCCGGTTATCAAAGCGTAGCGGTCGTTCTCCGGATTCTGCAGTAGCAGGTCTCGGAACGGTTTACGTTCGGCGAGAAGTTGCTCGTGCGCCGACCGTATCGCAGGCGATTCCCAGATGTATGGCAGCTCCAGGCGGGTTTTTCCGATCACATGCTCGATGACGGTGAGGTGGGTCTCGTCGTTCACGCCGGAAATAAACGTGAAGCGCAGCTCGGCATCTTGCTCCCAGTACCAGTCAGATGACAGCGCCGTCAATGCCCGGAAGCGTGTCTCACTTTGTCGCAGCGAGCGTTCAGCGCGTTTCTCGATGGTCACGTCCCGGCTCACGCCCTGGTAGCCGGTGAATTCTCCGGCTTCGTTAAACATCGGCTCGCCCGACACGAGCGCAAAACGGTCGTTATGATTGTTGTGTAACAGGAGGTCGCGGAATGGTTTGCGCTCGGCGAGGGTTTTCTCGTGTTCCCTACGCACGGTTTTCGACGCCCAAATATACGGAAGTTCCAAACGCGTCTTGCCTTGTACTGCCTCGACATCGGTGAGGTGTTTCTGTTCCGTTGCACCCGCCATGATGGTAAATCGTAGATCGGCATCCTGTTCCCAGTACCAGTCGGACGATAGCACCGTAAGTGCCCGGAAGCGCGCTTCACTCTGGCGCAGCGCACGCTCGCTTCGCTTTTCGGCGGTGACATCCCGGCTCACGCCCTGGTAGCCGAGGAACGCTCCGTCTCTGCCGAAGAGCGGTTCACCACTCGTCAACGCATAGTGGTCGTTTTCCGGGTTATGCAGCAACAGATTGCGAAATAATTCGTGCCTGGAGAGCACCTGTTCGTGATCCGCTCGCGCTTGCGCCGATTCCCAGACATACGGCAGCTCGAATCGTGTCTTGCCATATATTTGATCAATGTCAATGAGTTGTGAACCCCGGTTCTCCCCGTGCATAAAGGTAAAACGATGATCCACATCCGAGCGCCAGTACCAGTCTGATGATAATGCGGTCAGTGACCGAAAATGGCTCTCACTTTCTCGTAGCGCGCGCTCGGCATGTTTCTCTGCAGTAACGTTTCGAGTGATTCCCCGATAGCCGATGAACTCGCCGTCATCGCGAAATATCGGTTCGCCTGACACGAGCGCAAAGCGATCATTAGCCGGGTTGTACAACAGCATGTCGTGAAATGGTTTGTGCGCATTGAGAAGTCGTTCGTGTTCCGCGCGCGCCTCGGGCGACTCCCACTCGAATCGCAACTCAGCCGGGGTTCTACCGATCGCATAATTGACGGAGTACAAGTGGTCTTCATTTTTGTCGCTGGAAATATACGTAAATCGCAGATTGGCATCCTGTTCCCAATACCAGTCTGCAGACAGCGTCGAGTGCGCGCGAAACCGGGCGTTACTTTCAGCGATTTGGTCCGCCAGCTTGCGTTGGTGCGTAATGTCGCGGATGGAGACAACGACGTAAGGCTTTGGCCCGTCATCGAATCTGTTCAGGCGCAGATCGACTATCACCTGCTGCCCGTCGCTGGTTACAGCAGACAGCTCGTGATTCGGATCATTTGGTATGGCCGGGGTCGATGCGAAACAGGATTTGATTTGTTGTGCGAGTTGGCTGTGGCAGCTTACTGCCATCAAGTCCTTGAGAGGGCGCGACACAAGTTTGTCGTTCGAAAAGCCGAACAATCCCTCGCTCGCTTTGTTCGCTCGCAATATGCGGCCGCGTTTGTCGATGACGACGACGGCGTCTGGCAGTACATCTGACAGGTCCATTTTCATGAGCCGTATCGCTTTATCAAGTGCAATTTTAGATGGCCTTCATAAGAAATGTTGCATTCTCACGACGAACCGTCCCTTACATGTGGAGACTCGTCTCCTCCCCTGAGCGCATACTAGTCCTGAATCCGCTGGCTGACACGGAGTATTTTCGCTAGCTGACGATCTGAATCCGGCTATGACAGCATGCGCCCGGCCGTGACTATGGGTGAAATTCGACCTTCATCGGGCAGATAGGAGCGGCGAACGTTTGAAAAGTCTGGGGCGCATCTGTATGGCTGCTGAATGCAAAGGTGTCAGAGCAGGTATTTCAAACCTGCCCGTGATTGACGTGCTGATGGCCGGGCACCACCTACTGACCTACCCGGTAAGCGCGAACCTGTCACGGTGACACTGCTGGTTTTGGCTTGCTGATAACCCGAACCGAACAAACACTGCCAATTACGCCGAGCCAAATCTCCTGTCCGAGCGAAGCCTGGCTCTGGCGACCTCGACTTCGCGGTTTCTGGGTGGCGCCGCTGTTACCAGGGAGTCAATGAGCTCGCGCGCGACTACTTCAATTCTGTCGACCGCCAACTCGAACGCGACTTCATTTGCTTTCGAAGGCCGGGTCGATCCACTCAATTTGCGTACAAACTGAACAGCCGAAGCCCGAATTTCCTCATCAGTCGCCGGTGGGTCAAAGTTGAAAAGCGTTTTGATGTTTCGACACATAGCTCGTTCCTGTAAAGCGGGTCAGATCTGCGTAACCGTATAACTACATTGTTGCGCCAGTTGGCATCAGGAGCAACAACCGGTGGTAAATCCCAAGCGCTATTTGAATGACCTGATCAGAAAGATCCGCATCGCTTTGATCGCAAAAAACGGAGAGCTTGAAATCAGACTATCTAGCTTAGAGGCGGTTTCGGTTTCAAGTATGGATTGTCCTGCGGATTTTTCCCCCGCATCACAAACACAATCCAGCGGTAGAACGCAACGCCGATAATGTTTCTGTCCATCCATTTTGCCTTATCGGGAAAATCCGCGAGGTACGGCCAGTCCACCGGGTCGAATTCCCTGGGCCAGTACATGATGTTGTCCACCAGATCTTTCAATGCGTTAACAGTGACCAGTTCCTGATCGCCAACAACGCCGCCGGTATCTTCCACAACGTAAATACCGTGCTCAGTCAGTGCCGGGAAGAACAAGCTGAACGACTTCAACTGGTGTTCGATGCGGTGACTGCCGTCATCTATGACGATGTCGATTTCGCCGCCCGTTTCCCGGATAACCTGTTGGCAGAACTCAGCATTGCTCTGATCTCCGATGAGCATTTTTCGTCTGCCGCCCTCAAACTGTTTGCAGTTCGGGTCAATATCCAGCCCGTATATGGTCGCGTTTGGAAAAAACTCCTCCCACATCCGTATGGAATGATCCGTTTGAACGCCGATCTCTATTACCTTTTTCACATCGTGCCTGATGTCACGAAAATGCATCCAGTAGAAGGGCAAATAGTTGTGCGTTCGCTTTGACGGCCGATACTTCGTGCCGAGTTCCTCGAGGATGTTGTCTCTCGATATGGGAAAGGCATACGAGCTTTCGGTTGGCTTCACCGGCGGAGCAGGAAAAGAGATTCCCGGGCGCGTCACGAGCACACGCATTTTGGTAAGCATTAGCTTGAGCGAGCGTTGCATTCTTTTCGGCAGGACTTGCTTTGCAACTCCGGCCAAATCGTCAAGCATCATTGGTTTACTCCCCTATGCATGTTGCCGCGCCCATTGAACCTGGACATGAACTCTTTCCATCACCTTGCTGTTCTCCCGGATGAGTCGAATTGCGCGTTGGCTTCATAATGTTTTCTCATCCGTAATTATCCTCACAATCGGGCAACTCAGCGTTGTTGTGGTCGAACGCGAACGGCGGGCGAGCTGGTTGAAAGCGTATCCCTGCCGCATGGGCTGGTCAGAGCGCATAGCGACTCAATATGCATGCCAAGATCGTGAGCCCCGAAGTTTCACTCGAATCGGCACAGTGCAACGCTGGAAACAACATGTGACCGGACTCGGGGCGAGAAATTAACATTGATTCTAAAGAGGAATCGGCCTCGTCACCGCAGTGACTCACAGCCGGAAAGGGCACAAAACCGCGAAATACACATAGCAAATCATCGGAATAAGAGATGGCACCCTGTTAATTTGTATTTGAGGCATACAAATCTCGTGAAATTTATGGTTTGATTTTTATCCTCAATTCATTACATTGGACCTTTCCGCCACCCGGCGCAGTCCGGATGGGGATGGCGATGCTGCCGGCATGGATGTTCGAGTGCGGGGTATCGCAAGGGAGGGCGCAGGGTTCGGGACCCTGTGTTCACAGAAGCACAACAATAAAAAAAACAAAATGTGGGCGGAAACATGGACCGTTACTACGGGTTACCCGTTAGCGGCGTCGACCTTGCGTGGGCGCTCGCCAGTATTGCGGGGCTTCACAGAAAGCCGTTCGATGCCGAACTGCTGTTGCAGCAGTTCGCGCCACCGTATTCCGTCGCCTCGCTGGTCGCGGCGGCACACGAGCTCGACTTCGACGCACACGTCGACTCAGTCGATCTCAACACGCTGGCGCGCACCGATCTGCCCTGCATCGCAGTACTAATCGCGGCGGAAGACGCCGCGCAGACCGAAGTCCGGCCAGGCCCGGCGCAACACCTTCCCGAAGCCGGCAATACCGAACAACGCAGTTCCGAGCAACGCAGTTCCGGGCAACGCAGTTCCGGGCAACGCAAATCCGAACCAGCCGAGCCCAACGAATCACCCCCGGCCCTGACCGGTGAACTGGTACTGCTCACCTCCGTGGATGGTGAACGCGTGCAGTACTTCTCACGCACCAGCCAGGTGCCCGAGATTGTTCCCCGAACACAATTCGACAAACGCTTCACCGGCGAACTCATCCAATTCGCGCTGAAAGACGCTCCGCCCAAAGACGCCGACGCACTCATCAGCAACAGACCCGAATTCGGTTTCCGCTGGTTCGTTCCCGAACTGCTCAAACACAAGAAGATCTGGCGCGATGTGCTCACTGCCTCGCTCGTTATCCAGGTCCTCGCGCTGGCCACACCGATTTTCACCCAGGTCATCATCGACAAAGTCGTCGTCCACCAGACCATGAGCACCTTGTACGTCATTGGCGCCGGCCTGGTCATGTTCCTGCTGTTCTCGGGTGGACTGTCATGGGCACGTCAATACCTGATCCTGCACACCGGCAACCGCGTCGATGCCGTGCTCGGCAGCCAGGTATTCGAACACCTGTTAAAGCTGCCGCCGCGCTACTACGAACACCGTCCCACCGGCGTCGTCATCACCCGCGTGCACGCGGTCGAGACCATTCGCGAATTCATCACCGGTGCCGCTATCGCGCTGATACTAGATCTGCCCTTCCTGGTCGTGTTTCTGGCCATCATGTTCTGGTACTCGTGGCTACTCACCCTGATCGCGCTCGGCTTTCTCGCCACCATCACCATCATCAGCCTCGCTATCGTTCCCACCCTGCGTAACCGCATCAACAAACAATTCCTGCTCGGCGCCAGAAACCAGGCCTTCCTCACCGAATACATCTCCGGCATCGAAACCGTCAAGTCGCTGCAGATGGAACCGCAACTCAAGAGAACATTCGGTGACTACCTCGCCAGCTTCCTGCACGCCGGCTTTCGCACCCGCCAGTTGTCCAACACCTACAACGTCGCCACCACCACCCTCGAACAACTGATGACCGTGTCGATCCTGTGTGTCGGCGCGTGGTACGTGATTAACACCGTCGGCTTCACCATCGGCATGCTGGTGGCATTCAACATGTTTACCGCACGCCTGTCACAGCCGGTACTGCGTATCGCCGGCCTGTGGCAGGAATTCCAGCAAGCCGCCATTGCAGTCAAACGACTCGGCGACGTCATGAACGCGCCGCCCGAACCCTATTCCACCGTTCCGGCAAGAAGCCGTAATGCCGAAGGCAGAATCGACATCGAGAACCTGTCATTCCGCTACGCCGACGACAGGCCTTACCTGTACCAGAACCTAAACCTCAGCGTTGAACCAGGGCAGGCCATCGCCATCATGGGGCCGTCAGGCAGTGGCAAGAGCACACTGGCCAAGTTATTGCAGGGCTTCTACCAACCCAGCGAAGGCAACATCAAGATCGATGGCCTCGACATCCGCCACCTCTCCGCGAACGAACTCAGAAGCCACTTCGGCGTGGTACCACAGGAAACAGTCCTGTTCTCCGGCACCATTTACGACAACATCATCGTGGCCAACCCGCATGCAAGCTTCGAGAACATCATCCAAGCGTGCAGGATGGCCGAGATCCACGAGGTCATAGAACAACTGCCGCAGGGCTACCAGACATCTATTGGTGAGCACGGTGCTGGATTGTCAGGTGGGCAGAAACAGCGCATTGCCATTGCAAGGGCATTGCTCAAGCGGCCAAAGATACTGATCTTCGATGAGGCGACGAGTAATCTGGATGAAGAGACAGCGAATGCGTTTGGAGAGACGATCAATGCACTCAGGGGTAAGGTGACGATAATTCTGATCGCGCACAATTTGCCTCCTAGTATTGGCGAACTGGAAACAGTTGATTTGGGAAGATGACCGTAAGCGGAGCGAATGATTGAGTCGGAGAGCGTGGAACGATGGGAATATTGCAAGCGTGTCTGTACTCCGGCAGAGCAATCAGATACAGCCCTTCTGGGAAATACGAGTGATGAACACGATGATACGGGATCAATATACAGTTATACAGGCCAGACCCGCAGGCACTCGCTTCGAGAAATTACGAGCGAGGTTTGTGAGCAATGAACACGAAGCTACAGGTTCAATATACAGACGAGGCCCGATTGCTCCGCACCGGCCGCTTTGTTAAGAAGGTCGAGGCAATACTTGGCAAAAGGATAGAACGGCGATCCCGAGGCAGGCCGTCGAACATGAGAAAGGATTCACATGAACAGAGCGTCAAATAAATCTGTCCCCTTTTTGTTGTTTTTGCTCATGCTGTTGTTTTTGCATTTGAGTGGTTGTAGTGAGCCAACTGTCGGGCAGCAGTTCCGCGCCATCATGGCGGAGATCAATACCAAGTGCCGCAAGGAAGGGATCGGTCCCTACCTCAGTCCGGATGAGCCGCCACGCTCGAGAAAACGTACCGATGGTTCATGCGAAATTCTGAAGGTCAAACGAGCCGACCCACTGGCGACCGAAGAAGGCCGCTTCGCCTATTCCATCCAATTACCTCCACCGCACGAAAAGCCCAAGGTCCAGTACAAGATAGGCATGAGCGCCGAGGCTTACTTTAAGGCGTTGTGCGAAAAGGACGCGGGGGAGTGGATATTCAAGACGGTGGAGGGTGTGGAGGGTGTATTTCAGGGGAGGAATCTGCCGATGCTTCCTCGATATTCAAGCCTCGTTTACTACATGTATGAGGCTGCTGAAATGAATCGAAACATGGAAGACGTGTTGGTCCAGCCATACCATGGTCGTTACAACTACATGGAACGACCACGAGATATTGATGAGACTGGTGAACCTTATGTGCGCTTCTTTCGTGGCGAGGAAAGTGAAGAACGATATCCATCGGGCTTCACGGTCAACATAGAGGGTTCATTTCGCAAGGTGCCTTACATAATTAATCGAGAGCAAACTGAAACGCTAAAGAGTAAGTACGGCTTTACTTGGAGGCAAGTGGTTAACAACGACATGCTCGAGAACGGGATAGTCGGAGGCGAAACGATAATTCATGAGCACACGACGGGCGAAGTGCTGGCGTTCAGGCGCTTATTCGATCGCTACTGGCCTCGGAACGACTCAAAAGAAGACAGCCGCTTAGTAAATGGTGAGAGCTGCAAGCCCGGTTTCACAGGCGGATCATCCGACTTTATTCAGGCAGTGCTGGTGCCTATCAATCCTGCGCGACGAGGTAGAAATTGACGTGAGTACGAATATTCGAACTTGGTACGACGCGGTTCTGCAACAGATGACAGCGGAATCCTACTTGGATCAAATAGGAGTGAACAATAACACTGAGACGAGCGCGTTGATGTTCGGTAACAACCACCCATCATTTCAGCAGAGTGGTGTAGGGCCAACTACTGATCTCCTCCCGGGCACGACCCGCATGACCACCACACAGGCGGAGGATTTTCTAGCTCGCTATGAGATTGTCAGCCACCTGCCGAACACCGCGAGCGGATTTTCCGGGACGCTTATGCGCAAGATTGTCGACGGTAAGGCCACCGATGCCTATACCCTCGCTTTTCGCTCCACTGAGTATTTGTCCGCCGCAAAAGGCGGCGATCGAGAGCGCGATTTTGGAACGAACATCGAAATTGGGGCACAAGGTTTTGCGTTTGGCCAGATCGCAAGCATGGAGGGCTACTACGAACATTTGACTGCTGGTCAGAGCTTTAACGCAATCAGCGGGCAATGGGAAAATGACACCGCGCTGGATGATTTCAGTCGAAGATTCGGCATTGACAATGTTGGCGGCACGCTCAACGTCAGCGGCTATAGCCTGTCGGGAAATCTTGCAAACGTGTTCACCGCGTTGCATCCGGAAGTCGACCATACCTACGTGTTCAACGCTACCGGTCTTGGCAACATAGGCCAAGGAGACCTGAGGACAATGGTGGATAACCTCCGGTTTCGCCTTGATGCTGCAGGGATCAACCTCGCTGACCCCAGTAGTACGAGTATTTACGGTCCATATCTTCTACCCGAAATATACCCAGAGTATCAAAACATCGTTGACGCGATGCAACTGAATTACGACACCAGCTACAAACTATCTTCAGCGGAACGGGGGCTGTCGAGCGACGAAATCACCCAACTCTATGGAAAAGACGCGCAGAACAAAATCATCCAACTCTACGGGGAAGGCGCGCACAACGACCACCAGGTTGTCGCCAACACAGGCCAACATGTCCTAGCGACAAAAATATATATCGAAGACCAGCCCAGCGTTCAGAACTGGGCGTTGGTTGGTGACGACGGAGACTTTGGTAAAACCCACAGTATCACATTGCTAGTCGACAGTCTGGCGGTGATGAGCGTCTTCGAGAAGTTGAGTTTGGATATGAGCACGTCGCTGGGTTTGGAGACGGCATACGACATCTTGGCGGCTGGCACGGCCGAGTACGCATTTGCACTTCTTGGCACAGACGGTATTGCTGAGCGCGATTCACTGGAAACAATCGTCACCGGCCTGCACAAACTCCTAGTTGGTAGCGACGTGACCCTTAGTTCCGATGGAGGGGTCAAGGGCTTTAGCAACCTCACCAATCGTGAAGAGTTCTACAAGGCGCTTGATGCCATCGACCAGAAAATCGCCACTGCCACTGCTTTGAAACTCGAGTCCCTGGTGGGCAAAACTGCAGATGACTTAATTCGCACCGCGAGTGGTCCAGACTCGGCCAACAACTCTGCCACTGCCTACCGCTATGCACTAAAAGAGTTGAATCCCTTCGCAGTAATTGGCGCAGATTACACCGCCCACAATCTGAATGGCGAGCTCGATCTTTACGTCGATGCAACGGGGCAAGGGACCATGAGTTCCCAGTACTTGATGGATCGTGCCGGATTGTTGGCCGAAGTTATCGAGATCAACACGCAGGATCTTACCCGAAATGCGATTATCGATGGCACGGTAACGTATAGCGATAAAGCCTCCGACGTGACGCTATTGTCGCGCGCATTTGGACCTGCAGTCGTCGATTACGCGGTAACTTTCGGCAATGATGACAATGGGATGATTCCGGAGTCTCTCCCGGGCGGCGTGCGGGCTGACCACATCTACGGACTTGGCGGAGACGACATCATTACAGGTGGCAGCGGCAACGATTATCTGGAAGGCAACGCTGGATATGACCAGTTAGGTGGCGGTGCAGGATTTGATCAACTCTGGGGCGGTGCCGGGAATGACATTCTGGTCGGCGGCAAAGGCAACGACCGGCTCAACGGTGGACTGGGTTTCGATACGTATGGGTACCAGGAAGGCGGACGCGTCAACTACGACGGCGGTCCCGGTGTGGGTTGGTTGTGGAACGAAGTTGATGGCGATGGCATCGACGCCATCACCGACCCCGACGGACTCGGTGAAATACACTTCACGACCAAAGAAGGTATTACGCATGTCTTGAACGGTGGCCGCGAGGTCGCCCCCAATTCCGATATCTGGCAAAGCGTTGATACGAACGGCGATTTCGACGGCCAATTTACCTACCAGTACATTGCGGATATCGCGGATCTCAACAACGGCACACTGATTGTCAACGGTGGCGCCATCACGATTAAAGGCTTTGCCCGTGGTGAACTGGGCATCAATCTCCCGGATGCTAGCGCACCACTCCCGCCGCCGCCTGACCGCCGCGTCGGGACCGCCAGCTTTGACGGCCTGTACTACAACTTTCAAAATACTGCCGAGGTGACCTTCGAAGGGCTCGATGGCCCGGACGTGCTGCAAGGCGGGCGCTTTGACGACGCGCTCTACGGCGACGCCGAAGCCACATTCGCCAGCCTTGATAGCCTCGCGCCCTCGTCGTTGCAGGGTGATTTTGTCTCTGGCGAGGCAGGCGACGATCTTGTGGTCGGGTCGAATGCCATTGACGTACTTTCAGGCGGGCCCGGGTCGGACGAGCTGTACTCAGGCCCGGGAGACGATCTGATCTATGGCGACTTCGGTGCCGTCGGCCAGTATAGCTCCAGCATAGGCCCGCAATGGCAGATCGTGCGCCAGAACAATCCGTTCCAGACCTACGTGCACGGCGCGTTTGGGGGTGCGAACGAAGCATCCTGGCTGGGCGGAGCCGACACCATTTACAGTGGATCGGGCAATGACACGGTCTTTGCCGGCGGTCAGGATGATGTTGTTTACGGCGGCAGCGGCGACGACGTAATCGGCGGAGACGACGGTGACGACACACTGTTCGGCGAAGCTGACGACGACCTGCTGATGGGAGACCGTCCCGACCAGTACACGGACTTTGTCGCCGGCCAACTCTATGTCAACAGCGGCAACGATTCTCTTGACGGCGGTGGCGGCAACGATCAGCTCTGGGGCCTGCGCGGCAACGATTATTTGTACGGTGGAATTGGCAACGACGTTCTCCGCGGGGACAGCGCCACGCCGTGGTTCGCATCGCCCCCGCTCGTAGAGCATGGTGACGATTTCCTGCGAGGCGATGACGGCAAGGACACACTCTACGGCGATGGCGGTGACGACACACTCGTCGGTGGGGTGGGCAACGACATCCTCGTCGGTGGCGCCGGTGACGACACTTTTCTATTTAGCGCGGGAGACGGCGCGGACACATTAATCGACGAAGCCGGCGATGACAATTTGCTCTTCGGCGCGGGAATTACGCTCGCAGATGTGTCTCTCGCGGGCCAGGCTGTGGGACGCTCGCAGAGCATGGTCCTGACGGTTGGCAGTGCCGGCGATTCAATCACGCTTGTAGAGAAATTTGGCGGAATTGATCACATTCAGTTCGCCAACGGTGCAAGCTACACCTTGCGTGAACTTGCCCGGGCAAACGACGGCCTGAACCTTAGCGGCAGTGATTCGGACGATACGTTGGACAGCGTCGGTTTGTTCTCGATGCTCGCTGGAGGCACCGGCAATGACACACTGCTAGGCGGCACCGACAGCACAACCTATCAATTCGACCCCGGCGACGGCGCCGACTTCATCAACGAAGCCGGCGGACTCGACACCATTGCCTTCGGGCAAGGCATCACCTCGAACGACATCAGCTGGCGTTATAACCCCGGGGCGCCGGGCGGTGCATTCGTCATCGACGTTGGCAGCGCAGGGGACCAAATCGCGATCAGTGACGGCGAGAACGGCGCAGTCGAACAATTCCGCTTTGCTAACGGCACGCGCCTGAGTTTCGACGCCCTGCTCGCCCGTCAGGGCGGACTGCAGGCAACGACCCAGCCCCAGGGCATCATCTTTGATGGCTCCAGCTTGGCTCACGTGCCCTACGTTGCCGGTAGCGCCGGCGCGGATCTCATTTTCGACTTCGATCAGGGCGACGTCACCTACATCGCCGGGCGCGGTGATGACTATCTCGAAATCTACCAGGGTGACGGCTACCGTTTTGTATTCAATACCGGAGACGGCACCGACGTTATCAATTCCGATAGCGCCAGTAACGAAACCATCGTCTTCGGTCCCGGCATCACCCCAGACGCCGTACAGTTCGCCCTTGCACGCCAGTCCTATCATCGCTACGACCAGTATGCCGCCAACCCTTTTCCTGTTGAAACCGCCTATGGCCTGAAGATCAGCTATGGCGACCAGGGTGACTCCGTGTTCGTCGTCGATGGCGCTGGCCAAAAGCAAATCGAGACCTTTGAGTTTGCCGACGGCCAACGCCTTAGCTACAACCAGATGCTGGGTTCGACGCCAGTCGCACCACTCACCTCCTTCGCCCAGGCCGGCGGCACCACCTTGACCACCGGCGACGACTTCTACGTCGGATACACCGACATCACCGGCGCGGATTACGGCGCGACCGGTCAGTCAGTCGACGGACTGACCGGCAACGACGTCATCATTACCGGCGGCGGCGATGACACTATCTACGGCGGCACCGGATTTGACATCCTGCAAGGCGGCCTAGGCATCGATGACCTGTATGCAGACTACGACTATGTCGACTACGCCAACGACTTGCTTGACGGCGGCGCTGACGATGACTACCTGGATGCCTCACTTGGCAACGACCTGCTCATCGGCGGCACCGGCGACGACCTGATCTGGGGTGACATTGGAAATGACGTCATTCTGTTCAATCGTGGCGACGGACGCGACAGGGTCGGCAGCTACGCCTCCGAAGTCGTCGCCCCTGCATTGCGCCCCGACACGCTGTCCCTGGGCGGCGGCATTCGCTACAGCGATCTCGCACTAAAGAACTTCTTCGACGCCGATCTCCACCTCGAAACCGGACAAGGCGAAGCTGTTGATCTGTACCTGTGGTACTGGGACGCTGATGAAGACAAGGCCGTGTCGACATTGCAGATCGTAATCGAAGGTACCGCCGACTACGACCCGCAGTCTGCCGATCCGATGGTCAACCAGAAAGTGCAACGCTTTGACTTTCGCGAGCTCGTTCGCCAGTTCGAAGCGGCTGCTGTACTTGATCCGACGATCCAGAGCTGGAGTCTGGAAAATGCATTGCCCTCGGCCTACCTGGGCGGCTCCGACACTGCCGCCATCGGCGGCGACCTGGCTTACCTGTACGCCACCCAGGGAGAATACGATCACCTGCCACTGCAACGGGTCAATAACACCCTCACCGACGCATCATTCGGCCTGCTGCAGAACTTCTCCCCCGAACTGCTCGCCGATATCAACGCCCCGGCGCCCGCCCAACCTACCCTGGACCTCGGAAGCGGACGACAGACGCTCTCCAATCCCGGTCTGAGAACGACGCTGCAAGTCGGCGCCGGCATCGTGCCCACCGACATCACCGTCACTCGCGACACCGTCGACCTGCTCATTACCCACAGTAACCAAACCGACGAAGTCAGAGTGCAAGGCTGGTACGCCAATGGCAATGGCCAGTTCCTGCAAATGCAATTTGATGACGGCAGTGTGATCAGCCCGCGCGCGTTAAGCCAGGCCGGCCTGACCGTCAGTGCGCCTGATGCCGGTGGCACCCTGGTCGGACTGTGGAATCAACCCAACACCTTGATCGGCGGCGCCGGGAACGACGTTGTTACAGGCGGCGTAGCCGACGACCTCATCAACGGTGGTGCCGGCAACGACACACTCAACGGCGGTGGGGGCCACGACACCTACGTATTCAACCCCGGCGATGGGGTCGATACCATTAACGACGTAGCACGTCCCAGCGCGGGCAACAGCGTCGTCTTCGGTGCGGGGATATCGTACACAAGTAGCTTCAGCCTCGGCCTCGGCTCGCTGTTGTTGCGCGTCGGTGATCAGGGGGATGAAATCCACCTTACGAACTTTGACCAGTCGGACGTGTACGGGCCGCGCACGGTGGAGAGCTTCACATTCGCCGACGGCACAACGCTGAGCTACGACCAGTTACTTGCTCGCGGCTTTGACCTGTTCGGTACTGCCGGTGATGACACCATTACAGGCACCAATATCACCGATCGCATCGACGGCCTCGCCGGCAATGACACCTTGCTGGGTGGTGCGGGTAGCGACACATATTTGTTTGGCCCAGGTTCGAGGCAGGATGTAATCCGCGAGGCCGCAGCGACCGGCGACGTCGACACGTTGCAGGTGCTCGCCAACCCCGCTGATGTGATCGTCACCCGCGAAAACAACGACATTGTCGTCAATCTCACCGCAACGAGTGACCGGGTCGCGATCGACTGGTTCACTGACCCGGCTGCACGCATCGAACAAGTGTCGTTCACCGATGGCACGGTGTGGAACGGCGCAGCGCTGGAAGCGCAGATTCAGGAAATCAATCAACCGCCCATAGTCGCCAACGCGCTTGCCGATCAAAGTACGAACGAAGACGCACTCTTTAACTATCAGATACCGGCCGATGCTTTTTCTGACGTCGACGCTGGTGACAACCTGAGTTATACGGCCACGCTGAGTGATGGCACTGCATTGCCGGGTTGGCTGAGTTTCGACGCAAGTACGCGCAGCTTCAGCGGCAAACCGCTGAATGACGACGTCGGCATTATCGACGTGCAAGTCACCGCCACCGATTTGTCGGGCGCGAGTGCGAGCGATGTGTTTGCGCTTGATGTTGCGAACACCAACGATGCACCGCTAGTGGCAAACGCGCTGACAGATCAAAGCACGAGTGAAGATGCGCTCTTCAATTACCAGGTGCCGACCAACGCCTTTGCTGACATCGACGCAGGGGACACGCTGAGCTACTCGGCGGCGCTACCCGACGACAGCCCGCTGCCAGGGTGGCTGAATTTCGACTCAGCCACGCGCAGCTTCAGCGGCATACCGACGAACGACGAGGTTGGTACGTTGCGCGTTCGAGTGAGCGCCACCGACAGTGGCAATCTGAGCGTGTCGGATGACTTCGATATCGCGGTCGCCAACACGAACGATGCGCCGACCTTGGTCAATGCGATCGCCGACCAGGCTGCAACCGAAGATACCGCATTCAGTTTTATCGTGCCGGCGAACGCCTTCGCCGACGTGGATATCGGAGACGCGCTCAGCTATACGGCGACATTGGCAGACGGCACTGCCTTGCCCGATTGGCTGAGATTCGATGCGGCTACACGCCGCTTCGGTGGTACACCGGAGAATGCCGATGTCGGCAGCGTGGACGTGCGCGTAATCGCCACCGATGTGGCAGGCACGAGTGCCAGCGATGTATTCGCGCTCAGTGTCGCCAATGTGAACGATGCACCGGTAGCCAATAACGATGCCATCAGTGCATACGAAGACGGCGCTCCGCTGAGTGTGCCGCTGGCAACACTGCTGGCAAACGATAGCGACATCGATGTCGGCGATATTTTGTCCGTCACTGCAGCAAGCAACTCGGTCGCGGGCGCGATGGTCATCATCGATACTGCGGCAGCGGCCGTGGTCTATGACGTGGGTGGACTCTTTCAGTCACTTGCTCAGGGACAAAGCACAATTGACACGTTCAGCTACACCGTTTCTGACACCGCCGGTGCAACGTCGACTGCTGCAGTGCAGGTAACGGTGAACGGAGTCAATGACGCACCGGTTGCCAATGCCGACGACGTGAGCATCTTCGAAGGCGATTCGAGCGGCAACCTGGTGGCGGCCTTACTCGCGAACGACACCGACATTGACAACGGCGATGTGCGCAAGATAAGCGCCGTCGATACGCTTGGTACGCTCGGCATGGTGACCTTTGACTCGTTGACGCAATCTCTCGACTACAGCGCGGCTGGTGCAAATTTCGATGCACTGGGTACCGGAGCAACCGCGAGCGACTTATTCACCTACACCGTTTCCGATGCCACTGGTGCGACATCGACTGCGACAGTGAATGTCACCGTGGACGGCGTGAATGACGCACCGGCTCTGGTCAGTGAAATTGCCGACCAGGCTGCGCTTGAAGACAACCCGTTCACATTCCAGGTCCCTCACGGCAGCTTCACTGACGTTGATAGTGGCGATGTGCTGAGCTATCGCTCGAGCCTGGCCGATGGTTTGGCGCTGCCAGACTGGCTCTCGTTTGATGCAGCGCACCTTACGTTCAGCGGCATGCCTTTTTATGAGAATGCGGGCACGATCACGATAAGTGTAACGGCGACTGATCTTGCAGGTGTCAGCACGACCGGCCTGTTCGACCTGAGTGTCAATCTGTACCCCGATCTCGTCTTGATCGGTGGCGCTGGTAACGACACCTTGATCGGCCACTCCGGCAACGATCAACTGGACGGTAGCGCAGGTGACGACACGATGATCGGTGCACACGGCGACGATACCTATGTCGTTGACAGCAATAGCGACGCCGTTATTGAACTGCTCGACCAAGGCATAGACACGGTAATAACGCCGTTGAGCTACACACTGGGTGAAAACGTTGAAAACCTGACACTGACCGGCAATGGCAAGAAAGTCCACGCGACCGGCAACGCGTCAGATAACGTGCTCGTCGGCAATGACAAGAAAAATACCCTCACCGGTCTGGCCGGAAACGACTGGCTGGACGGCGGCGCCGACGATGACAAGATGGCGGGTGGAACGGGTGACGATACCTACGTTGTGGACAACAAGAAGGACAAGGTCATCGAGAATGCCGGTGAGGGAACCGATACAGTCAGGTCCGTAATCAAGTGGGACCTCAGCGACGATGTAGAGAACCTGATTCTTGTCGGGACGGACAAGATTGACGGCAAAGGTAATGATCTTGACAACCTGCTGGTGGGCAACAGTGCGAAAAACAAGCTCGACGGCAAGGACGGCAACGACATCATTCAAGGCCTTGCCGGAGATGATGATCTGAAGAGTAAATCAGGTTCGGTGCTGATGGACGGTGGTGCCGGAGACGACAAACTCGACGGCAGCCGTGATAACGAACTGTACATTGGCGGCGTGGGTGACGACGAGATCAAGCCTGACAAGGGGGCCGACGTCATCGCGTTTAACCGCGGAGACGGGCGCGACCAGGTCAAGCATGCGCATGACGGTGGCAATACGTTGTCCCTTGGTGGCGGCATTGCCTATGACGATCTGAAACTCAGCCGTCAAAACAATGATCTGATATTTGACACCGGAGCCGGGGAGGGCATCAACTTCGCCGACTGGTACATGGGCGACCACAAGAGCGTGATCAATTTGCAGGTGGTTGCCGAAGCAATGGCACAGTTTGATGCCAATTCAAGCGATCCGCTGCTCAAAAAAAAGGTGCAGACATTCGATTTCGGCAAGGTCGTCGGTGCATTCGAAGCCGCCGGGCAGGTCGACAACTGGGCACTGACCAACGCATTGCTCGACGCGCATCTCGCCGGCAGCGACAGCGAAGCACTGGGCGGCGATCTGGCCTACCAGTACGGGGTAAACGGATCACTTTCGGGTATTGGTGTGAGCGCTACGCAAGACGTGCTCAATGCACCGCAATTCGGAACAGGTGCGCAGACGCTGCGCCCGATCGACCAGTTGAACCAGGACAAGAACAAGTTGGCATGAGGACAGTCGATCTAAAGGTGGCGGCATGAGCAAAGACACGCACGAAGCAGATACCAATGTCATGGCGTTTTCGCCGGCTATGCTGGCTTTGCAGTCGACTGCGCCTTCACCATTGCCGCGCACGGTGTTGTGGACGCTTGTTTTGTTGATCGGGTGCACTGTTGGCTGGGCTACTTTTGGACGACTCGATGTCGTGTCGGTAGCCGAAGGCAAGCTGGTGCCGCAGAGCTACCTGCAGGTGTCGCAGCCGGCCGATGGCGGCATCGTGCGAGACATCCTGGTCCGCGAAGGCCAGGTGGTCGAAGCGGGGCAGGTGCTCGCGCGGCTTGATGCGCAGTTCTCCGAATCAGACAACCGGCAAATCCGCAACGATCTGCAGCAACGACAGCTACAGCTTGCTCGCATTGACGCTGAGCTCACAGGCGGCGAATTGCGCATCGAAGAGAAAGACTACCCACCGGGTCTTATCGCTCAGACGAATGCGCAATTGCACGCCAACCGGCGCGCGTATTCCGACACCCTTGATACACAGCGCAGTGCGCGAGTGCGGGCCGAACAGGACTTGCGCAGTGCCATGGCGCTCGAGTCACGTTTGCGCCGAACCGCGCCCATTTACGAAGCGCAGGAGCAAGGCTGGAAAACGCTTGCCGATGAAGGTTTTGCCGGCGAGTTGATGGCGCTGGACCACGAAAGACTGCGCATCGAGAACGAACAGGAACTGAAAGCGCAGACGCATACGGTTGCCGCGTTAAAAGCAACCATACAAGAGGCCAACCAGCGAATTGCGCAGATGACATCTGGTTACCGCCAGCAACTTGAGGCCGAACGCACTGAAGCGGGCACCGAGTTGCGCCGCCTTGAGGAAACATGGCAGAAGCAGGCGCGCCGGCACGAGTTGCTGGAAGTGCGCGCGCCCGGCGCCGGCATCGTAAAAGACCTGGCAACGCATAGCATTGGCGCGGTCGTACAGCCGGGCACTGTACTGTTTACCATTGTGCCCAATGGCGAAGCGTTGAAAGCAGAAGTATGGGTATCCAATGCAGACATCGGATTCGTGCACGAAGACCAACCGGTCCGGGTCAAAGTGGCGGCGTTTCCGTTCCAGAAGTACGGCATGGTTGACGGACGCGTTCGTCACATCAGTGCCGATGCGTCGGATATGCCGAACTCCGGGGACGATTCGCAAGGTGAACAGATCGGCCAATCGCGTTATCGCGCGCTGGTGGAGTTGGTCAACCAGTCGATCGAGCGCGACGGGTACGTTCATTCCCTTACCCCTGGTATGCAAGTCAGCGCCGAGATCAATCTCGGTGATCGCACGGTGCTCGAGTACATACTGTCGCCTGTTCGCAAGGCGTTCCATGAGGCGGGCAGGGAGCGCTAGTTTCCATAGCCGTTCAGTACGCCGCGAAAGCGCCCCGCCAATTTGGTAACCTCAAGTAAGGGGTCCCGGGTTTGCATGCCGCTCAATTGCACTTGCCCACCAGCATTCGGCGCGCCTTGTCGTACAACCGGGGGAGCAGGGCTTCGAAAACGCTGGCCTGTTGACAGCCCATGGTGTGGCAGGTACTTATCCGCGTCAACGTGCGGATCTGAAACTCTGCGGCAATATTCCTGTCTCACCCGGCAACCGTATGGCCCCTGGGTTTTTCAGGACATCCAAAGGGGTGAAATTTGCGTAGCAGGGAAGTAGCTTAATTCCCGGCGTGCTTGCCTGGGTTTCTCAAGGAGATATGTGAATGCTGATTCGAAAGCCGTCTGACATTGTGCCGTCGGAAATTACCCCTGCGTCTGTTTACAAGAAGCGCCGTACCTTTATCAAGGCGGCCGCCGCTGCAGGCGCGATATCGGCTTTTCCGGCAGCGCGTCTGTTGATGGATATGCCTGAGGCGCACGCGGCCATGAAGCTCGGTCCTCTCGGCAAGAGCGCGTTTTCGACCAGCGAGGAACAGACGCCTTATGACGACGTCACCTCGTACAACAATTTTTACGAATTTGGTACCGGGAAAGGTGATCCCGTGGACAACGCAGGTTCGCTCAGGACCCGGCCGTGGACCGTGATGGTGGATGGGGAAGTTAAAAAGGCGCGCTCCTTCGGTATTGAGGAGTTGCTGAAACTCGCGCCGCTGGAAGAGCGCATCTATCGCCTGCGCTGCGTGGAAGCATGGTCGATGGTGGTGCCATGGGTTGGTTACCCGTTGTCCGCACTGATCAAGAAAATGGAGCCGACCGGTAACGCAAAATACGTGGAGTTCACGACCTTGCGTGATCCGAAACAGATGCCGGGCCAGAGGTCACCGGTTCTCGATTGGCCATATGTGGAAGGCCTGCGCATGGATGAGGCGATGCACCCGCTGACGCTGCTCACGTTCGGGCTTTACGGTGAAGTCTTGCCAAATCAGAATGGTGCGCCGGTACGTGCCGTCATTCCGTGGAAATACGGTTTCAAGAGTGGCAAGTCGATTGTGCGTATCCGTTTTACCGAGAAACAACCGAAAACCGCGTGGAACAAGGCGGGGCCAAGAGAGTACGGATTCTATTCAAACGTCAATCCGGACGTGGATCATCCGCGCTGGAGCCAGGCGAAAGAACGTCGTATCGGTGATTTTCTGAAGCGCAAAACCCTGCCCTTTAACGGCTACACAGACGAGGTGGCCGGGTTGTACGCAGGGATGGATCTGGCGAAATACTACTGATCGTGACCGACGACGCCGCGCGACGGTGAATGTTGTCGGCCGGTATATCGCCTGCCAGTTTGTATTTATGCGGTCTTGCCAATACGCTTCGATCATCATTTACCCTGCGTCAACGTGGATGACTTTCCTTGTCGTTTCTTCGACCTGATCCAATTTCAATAACGCGTATCAAGGCGACGCTATTCGTCGTCTGTCTGATGCCGCTGGGCTTGTTGATATGGCGGGGCTTCACAGGTGGCGTGACCGCCAACCCGATCGAGTTCATCACGCATACACTGGGCTGGTGGACACTGACGTTGCTGATGGTCACGTTGTCGGTGACGCCGTTGCGCCGGTTATTGGATATGCCGTGGCTGTTACGCCTGCGGCGCATGCTGGGTTTGTATGCCTTTTTCTATGCGAGCCTGCATTTTCTGACGTGGCTGGTAATCGATCAGTTCTTCGACTGGGATGCCATCGTAAAAGACATCATCAAGCGGCCATACATCACGGTCGGATTTACCGCGTTTGTGTTCCTGCTTCCGTTGGCTGCGACTTCAACGAATGCCATGGTGCGTCGTCTTGGGGCGGCCCGCTGGCAGTTGCTTCACCGCCTGGTGTATGTCATTGCCACACTTGGTGTCGTGCATTTCTGGTGGCTGGTAAAAAGCGATATTCGCGAACCGGTCATGTTCGCGATTGTTCTGACGATCCTGCTAGGTGTGCGCCTGATCTATGCAAAGCGCAAGAATGGTGTCGCCGCAAACCCCCAGCCTGGCAAAGCCTGAGCACAGTGTAGGTCGCCTTAGCGTAGCGTCAGCCGACGCAGTCGCTAATCTGGCCTACAGACTGTCGCACCGGTTCCAATACGGCGCAATGCGCTGCGCTTATTGCGCCCTACGCGCTGGTCGAATCTGCGGCCGACATTTTCTGATTGTGGCGCATGGCGTGGGGTGACGGTCGAACATTGATCTCCATTGCGTCCGTTTTGGGCTCGCGGTGCTTCGGCACAAGAACATGCGTTTGCAATGTGTCCCGCCAGGAAATGCTCTGCCAGTTCCAAACAGCACGTAGGTCGGCTTAGCGTAGCGTAAGTCGACGCAGTCGTTAACCTGCCCTACAGACTGTCGCACCGATTCCAATACGGTGCAATGCGCTGCGCTTATTGCGCGCTACATTGGCAAGTGTGATTCACGAACTTTCTCGTTGAGCCTGGTTTACTTTTTGATCCGCAAGTTCTGCCCGTGCCGCCACAAAAATTCCCGCCATCAGCAAGACGAATCCGGCCAGTTGAAAGGGGACGAAACGCTCATCAAGCAGCCACCAGGCGAGCAGTGCCGAGCCGATTGGCTCACCCAGAATCGAAACTGCCACGACTGTAGCGGATAGTCTGCGTAGTGCCCAGTTGAACGAGGTATGTCCCAACAACTGCGGCCCGAGCGCCATAGCCGCGATCAGTATCCAGGCGTAGGAAGAGACGCCGGCAAATGTCTCGCCGCCGGCAAAGGCGGCGATGACTAATGCGAGTGCGGCGAATGTATAGGTCAGCCAGACGTAGGCGAGCAGACTCAGCTTACTGCGCAGACCACGCCCGATCAGCAGGTATCCGGAAGCGGCCAATGCGCCGAACAATGCGAGCGAGTTGCCAAGCAGGGGCGCTGTTGCTACACCACTGCTGGTGTTATCGGCCAGAAAAATGAACAGTGTTCCAAGAACTGTCAAACCGACGCCGAAAACTTGTGCGCGGCGAGGCCGTTCGCGTAGCAACCAGGCAGATAGAACGGCGACCCAGATTGGATTGGTTGTTACTAAAGCGGTGCTGTTTGCGACCGAGGTATGTTCGAGCGACGCGATCCAGGTCCAGAAATGCGCTGCAAGCAGCACGCCGGATGCGGCGCACAGAAACAACTCTGTTCGTTTGATCCGGAGTAGCTCCGGACCCGCACGCGATAGCGCGTAAGGCGTGATGAGCAGCGCGGCGATAGCGAGTCGGCCGGCCGCAATGACAGCGGATGAGGCGCCGTCGGCTTGTGCGAAACGGATCAGAATCGACGCCGTCGAAACAATTGCGACGCCGATTCCAAGAACGAGAAACGGCGTAGCGCGATTCACGATCTAGTGTGGCGCTTCACTCAGATCAGTGAACCTGGTCGGGCGGCTCTGGAGATTCCGGTACCGGGAAAATTTCGACGCCCTCTTCTTGCAATTCCTGAACTTCATCACTGGAAGCTTCGCCCCTGATTGCGCGTCCGGGGCCTTCCTCGTAGTGAATCTTGCGTGCTTCTTCAGGAAATTTCCGGCCGACATCCTCGGTGTTGCTCAGAACGAAGTCCAGAAATTTGCGGCGCATTTGTTCGAGACTGACACCCGCGACCGCTGTGTTATGAGCTTGAGGTGGCTCAGGGCGTGTCGCACCGGTGTTCACATAAGGGGCGGATAGCTCGCGCGCGATGTTGATTGATCCGCAAACGGGGCAGGCAACTTTCTCATCGAGAATCTGGCAATCGAAATCGTCCGCTGAAGAAAACCATCCTTCAAAACGGTGGGCCTTGTCGCAGGAAAGGTCGTAAACAATCATCAGTGGATTCCGTTTCCGGGGTTGTTGCTACATAAGATACGAAGCATCAACCTTGTATGTAAATAAGTCTAGCGGATTTTGTGCCCGTAGAATTCAGCGATAGGATGCCAGATTAATGCGTGTGCACGACATTCTCACGGTATTCGGTTCTCGTTAGCATACAAGTCTTCAACTCTTTCGCGCGGGCGTACGAGGTGCATGGTGTCGCCGTCAATCATGACTTCGGCGGCGCGCGCCCTGGTGTTGTAGTTTGAACTCATGCTCATCGCGTATGCGCCAGCCGACATAACCGCCAGCAGATCGCCTTCTGCTGCGGCCAGTGTCCTGCTCTTCCCAAGAAAGTCACCGCTCTCACATATCGGTCCGACCACGTCATACTCGGCACTAGCGCTGCCTGAAGGCCGCACGTTACGGATGTCGTGATGCGCGTCGTACAGTGCGGGACGCATCAGGTCATTCATAGCGGCATCGACCACCGCGAAGTTCTTTTCTGTGCCGTGCTTCAGATACTCCACCCGTGTAAGCAGCAGTCCGGCATTGCCCACCAGTGAGCGACCCGGTTCAATCAGAATTGTCTGCGGACGCTGACCGACAGCGTCGACGAGCATGCGCACAAACTGGTCCGCAGTCGGCGGAGATTCGTCTGTGTAGCGAATACCAAGACCGCCTCCGAAATCGATATGCTCGACATGAATTCCGTCTTCCGCGAGTTGGTCAACAAGCTCGACAACTTTGCGTGCGGCGTCCGCCAGCGGTGCCAGCTCGGTAAGTTGCGAACCAATATGGCAGTCAATGCCACTGACCTTCAGGTTCTGCGCTTCATGCGCGCGCCGGAACAGGCGTAACGCATCTTCGAAGCCAACGCCGAATTTATTCTGCCGAAGCCCCGTGGAGATATACGGATGGGTGCGGGCATCGACATCGGGATTCACCCGCAGACTGACCGGCGCTGTACACCCCATGGCTGCTGCAACGTTCTGCAGGCGTACCAGTTCCGATTCCGATTCGACGTTGAAGCACAAAATGTCAGCGGCAAGTGCATCATGCAGTTCGGACTCGCTCTTGCCCACGCCTGAAAATACGATCTTGCGCGGATCGCCGCCTGCTGCAAGCACACGCTTGAGTTCACCGCCAGACACGATATCAAAGCCGCTGCCAAGTCGCGCGAATACGTCGAGGATCGCCAGACTGGAATTTGCCTTGGCGGCATAACAGATCAGATGAGGCCGATCTGCGAAAGCGTTGTCGTAGGTCTGAAAGGCAGCAGTCAGTGCCGCGCGCGAGTACACGAAGCTGGGCGTGCCGAATTGTTCGGCAACACTCGTCAGCGGCACGTTCTCGACGTGCAACTCATCGTCGCGATCGGCAATAAAGCTCACTTTTCCTCGTCCTCTTCCGGTTGATTCGTTTCGTTCTGAAGTTGTTGTTGCTCGGTTTCAGGTTGGAATGTTTCCTGTTCGATGGACACGCGCTGCACTTGCTCTGTTTGGCCGTCCGGAAGGTACAGGGCGCCCGGTGTGCCGCAACCGGCCACAAAAAGAATAGTGCCGCAACCGGTCAGAAAAAGTACGAGCACACATAACAGGTTTGGGAAGCGCATATTTGTCCAGCGAAATTGTTCCCACGCCAGGAGCGTCCCGGCAGGGCGGGCGAGTGTAGCACGTGAATCTAGCGTCACTACTATATCAGCAGCAGTCAAATGCCGAGGTACCAGTGACCACGTTCGTTTAGATGTTTTCTTGCCTGCATATGGCCCGGAAAGTGGCGTTCGACGATTTTCCAGAATCGCCTGGAATGATTCATCTCGGTCAGGTGTGCGAGCTCGTGCACGACGACATAGTCGATCACTTCCTGCGGGGCCTGGATTAGCCGCCAGCTCAACCGCAAGTGGGCCTTTGCGTTGCAACTACCCCACTGCGTGCGCGCGTTCGACAAGAACATGCGCGGCATTTTCAGCTGCATCAGCGACGCGTAGTGGGCAATGCGCTCGCTGAAATTGCGCGCCGCGTGGAGTCGGTACCACGCGATAGCCGCCTCACGAATTCTCGTCTCGGAGCCAGTGTCGGCGACGGTGATGCGCAATTGCCAGTCGTCGCCAAGTAGTGCCGGCACGAGAATGGCGTCAGCAACAATTTCCAGGGTGAGGTTGCGACCAAGATAGGCTATCTGCTCGCCGGTCTCCCATCGCTGAATGCGCGTTTCGTAGCCTGACCACTCGTCGAGCTTCCTGATGATCCAGTCGGCAGATTCGGATATAGACCTTTCAATCAGCGAGTCGGTCGTTTTCCAGGGCGAGTGAACTACCAGTCCGTTGCCGTCTACGCTGAACACGATGCTGCGCCGTCGCTTCGTACGCTTGAGCACGAAGGCGACATCGCGCGCGCCCAGGCGCACGCTACGCGGTTGTGCGACCGAGTCAACCGGGAACATGTCCGCTATGAGATGCGCGCGCTTCCCAGTCTGGTGACTTCCTGTTCGATCCAGTCTTCGACCCTCTCGTTGAGTTGTTCCGGCTTCAGTCCCGCGGGTTTAATGGCCGGCCCCACGCTGACCGTGATGGTACCCGGATACTTCATAAAAGCACTGCGTCCCCACAAGGTCCCGGCATTATGTGCGACCGGGACGACTGTTGCATCAATTCTGGAGGCGAGCCAGGCGCCGCCAACATGATAGCGACCGCGTTCACCTGCCTTTATGCGCGTGCCTTCGGGAAACATGATCACCCACCAGCCTGCGCCTAGGCGCTCGCGTCCCTGCTCCAGCAATTGGCGCAGCGCTCGCACGCCATCGGCGCGTTCGATCGCGATGGGACTCATCATAGCCAGCCCCCATCCGAAGAACGGAATTTTCAGGAGGCTTCTTTTCAACACCCATACCTGCGGTGGAAATATGCCCTGAAAAGCAAGAGTTTCCCATGCAGATTGATGTTTGGCCAGAATGATGGCCGGGTCATCCGGCAGATTCTCGCGACCGATAACCCGGTAACCGATACCGCAAATGAAGCTCGCCGAAAATGTGACCAGGTGTGACCATGTCGTGATGATTCGATAGCGGGTGAGCGGTTTGAACGGAAATGTCAGCAACGCGATCGCCGAAAAAACTATTGTCAGCGTGATGCGTATGAATTCGAATGCGGCGGAACGCAGAAATACAGCGATCATGATTCGGCAACGATATGGCGTACCGCGTGCGCGAGGTCAGGAAACACCAGTGTGTTTTCCGGAAGCTCCCCCGCTTCTAGCGTCTTCTTTCCCTTGCCAGTCAGAACCAGCATGGGTTGTGCCCCGACCATGCTCGCTGCCTGAAGATCTCGCAGCGAGTCGCCGACCGAAGGCACGCCGGTAAGATTGACGTTGAAACGCTGGGCAATATCGACCAGCATGCCTGGTTTGGGTTTACGGCAGTCGCAGTTCGAATCAGCCGCATGTGGGCAGAAGAACAGTGCATCAATGCGCCCGCCAATATGTGCAACGGCACGATACATCTTGTCATTGATTGCATTGAGTGCACCCATGTCGAACAGGCCGCGGCCAATGCCCGACTGGTTGGTAGCGACCACGACCCGATAGCCCATGTGATTCAACTTGGCGATGGCTTCCAGACTGCCCGCAATCGGCTTCCATTCAGCGGGGTTCTTGATGAACTTGTCGCTGTCGATGTTGATGACGCCGTCGCGGTCAAGAATGACCAGCTTCATGGTGTGCAGGTTTCCGTCAGATATTTTCGAAACAGTAACAGGCGTTGAGCGAACAGTGAAAGCCGGAAATCGCCCGGCGCCCATGCCGCTAACTTGTTCGCGCCTGCAAACCCGATCATCATGCCGCGAGCCTGGAAATATCGGCGACCCGGTTCATGAGCGCTCCAAGTTGTGCGAGCAGTGCCAGGCGGTTCTTGCGGGTCAACGGCTCGTCGGTCATGACCATGACTTCGTCAAAGAAGGTATCAACTTCCGATCGCACGCCCGCCAGCAATTTAAGTGCGCCGGCATAATCTTCCGCCTCAACCAGCGCGTTGAGTTGCGGTTGCATCTTGTTGACCGCGGCGAACAGATTTTTTTCAGCCGGCTCTTGTAGCAGGGTGAGCTCTGGCGCGCCATCTACGCCATCGGTCTTGCGGAGAATGTTGCGGATGCGTTTGTTGGCTGCCGCAAGGCTTGCCGCCTCCGGCAATCGGCGAAACGCGCGTACCGCTTCCAGCCTCGGCGTCACCAGGTCGATACGTGTTGGCGATTGACTGAGCACTGAATCGATTTCATCCGGAGAGAATTTCAGCTCGCGCAAGTAGCCGCGCAGCCGTTCCAGCATGAATCCGTGCAAATCCGCTGCCACACTGTCTGTAAGCATTTCGCGCGGGAACTGCGCGCGGGCGATGTCGAGCAATTGCATCAGGTCGAGAGGCAGTTGCTTCTCGATCAGAATGCGCAGGACGCCGAGCGCCTGCCGGCGTAGGGCAAACGGGTCTTTCTCGCCAGTGGGTATCAGCCCGATTCCGAAAATGCCCACCAGCGTGTCGATCTTGTCGGCCAGTGCTACTGCAGCCGCAATATTGCCCTCGGGCAATGTGTCATTGGCGAAGCGCGGGCGGTAATGCTGTTCGATCGCGTCAGCGACAACTGATGTTTCGCCGTCGTGCAATGCATAGTAACGGCCCATCACGCCCTGCAATTCAGGAAATTCGCCAACCATTCCCGACACCAGGTCTGCCTTGCACAGCCAGGCGGCACGCTCTGCCGCAGCCGCGTCGGCAGCCAGTTTCTCGGCGATCGAGCCGGCGAGCTTCTGGATGCGCTGCACCCTTTCGAGCTGTGTTCCCAGCCTGTTGTGATAGACGACGTTACCAAGTTGCGCAACCAGTGTTTCGAGCTTCGCCTTGCGGTCGGTGTCATAAAAGAAACGCGCATCTGCGAGCCGGGGGCGTACCACCCTGCGGTTTCCATCTACGATATTTCCGGGATCATCCAATGCCATGTTGCTGACCAACAGAAAATGTTCCGTGAGCTTTCCATCGGCATCGAACAACGGAAAATATCGTTGGTTGGTTCGCATGGTCAGGATCAGGCATTCCTGCGGGACGGACAGGAACTCACGGTCGAAGTCGCAAGCGTAGACGACCGGCCACTCCACCAGGGCTGTGACTTCATCAAGAAGCGCATCATCATGTTCGAACGTACAACTGAGTTGCGCCGCTTTCTCTTCAAGCTGCTTCTCGATCGCGGCGCGGCGCGCAGCGAAGTCGGCAATCACTTTGCCTTTGTTCTCCAGCGTTTGGGCATACTCGTCGGCATGCTTTAGCGTGATATCACGCGCGCCCATAAAACGGTGACCGTGCGTGACGCGCCCGGCCTTGAGCCCCAGCACCGATACGTCAACGACGTCGCCGCCGTGCAATGCGACCAATGCGTGTGCCGGACGCACGAACTTGACGCTGTCGAGGCCGCCATTGATCTGGTACGTCATGACTTTGGGTATCGGCAAACTGTCGATTGCGTTGTCGAGCGCTGCCTGCAAACCTGTTTGCAATGATTCCCCCGGGGCGACTCGCGACAGGTGCAGCATTTCAATCTTGCCGGTGTCGACTTTGCGAATCGATGCAACGGCATCGGCGTCGAGCCCGAGCGCGCCGAGCTTCTTCAGCAATGCGGGTGTGGCCTTGCCGTTTGCATCCAGGCCGACTTTCGCGGGGACCAGCTTCTGGTCAAATGATTTGTCCGGAGATGTGTCGCGTACCGAGGTGATGGTGGCTGCCAGCCTGCGCGGTGTGGCATGCCAGCTCAGTACACTGTCATCGTTGAGAAACGATTGTTTGGCAAGCGTATCGCGCAGCGATTCGGCGAACGTTTTGCCGAGGCGGGCAAGTGCTTTCGGCGGTAGTTCTTCGGTGAACAGTTCGACCAACAGCGTTTGATTCATCGCGAATCTGCTTTCATTTCGAAATCACTGCTGCGTTGTCAAACGATTCCCGCAGGGCAAGCACGTCGGGCAGTTCATCGGCCGAGACAAATGCCTTGACTGCGTCGTCATCGGCGCGTTCGAAACCGCGCTCGCGGCGCGACGCGTAATAGGCGTGCGCAGCAAGTCGCGCCAAAGTGCGTACCCGGCCGATGTATGCGGCACGTTCGGTAACGGAAATGGCACCGCGTGCATCGAGCAGATTAAACGTATGTGAACATTTCATCACCAGTTCATAGCCGGGCAGGGCGAGCTTTGCTTCGAACAGGCGCTTCGCTTCCGATTCGAACTGGGTGAAGTGCTGAAACAGCATTTCGGTATTGGCGTGCTCGAAGTTGTATGCCGACTGTTCGACTTCGTTCTGATGGTAAACGTCCCCGTAACTGGTGCCGGGCGCCCATTCGAGGTCGTACACGCTCTCTTTGCCCTGCAGATACATTGCCAGGCGTTCAAGCCCGTAGGTAATTTCGCCCATCACCGGTTTGCAGGCGATGCCGCCCACTTCCTGAAAATAAGTGAACTGCGTGATTTCCATGCCGTTCAGCCACACTTCCCAACCGAGCCCCCAGGCCCCGAGCGTGGGCGATTCCCAGTCGTCTTCGACGAAGCGAATATCGTGTTGTTGGGGGTCGATACCGATTGCGATCAGCGAACCGAGATACAGGTCAATGATGTCGCGCGGTGACGGTTTGAGGACGACCTGAAACTGGTAGTAGTGCTGCAGGCGGTTCGGGTTTTCGCCGTAGCGCCCGTCCTTTGGTCGACGTGACGGTTGAACGTAGGCGGCATTCCATGGTTCGGGACCGAGCGCACGCAGAAATGTGGCGGTATGGAAGGTGCCGGCGCCGACTTCCATGTCGTAGGGTTGCAGGATTGCGCAACCTTTTTCGCCCCAGTATTGCTGGAGCACAAGAATCATGTTCTGGAACGATCGCATCTGAAAAACTTGTGAAGAATCAGGGCCTCGGAGAAGCCATGGATTCTACCGGGTTTCGCTGCCGGTCAGAACGTCTGTCGCACTTTCGATCCAAATCGGACGCATGCGGAAAGCGATACGAGAGCACTCACCACAGAGACACAGAGGCACAGAGAAAGGCAAGAATTCTGATTAAGTGACCTGGGTCGGACTAGTACACCATAACGCGAGCATGGGAATCGTGCCGCTCATTCGTTACACGGCACGTTGGGTTACGCCCGTCGCGCTAACAGTATCTACGAGACTAACCCGACCTACGCCACCTTGGAGGTTCAAGGGAATATTTTGGTTGCATATCCGCCTTTCTCTGTGCCTCTGTGTCTCTGTGGTGGGTGTTTTGAACTTGAATCTTCCGAACTACCCCCGCGGTGCATGACGTTACGACGCGGGGCGTTTTGCTGCTTGTCGCCGAGAAACGATGATGGACGCGGCAATCAACGCCGACGCGATGAGCAGGAATGCGTAATTACCCCAGCGGCTGTACGGGGTGGAGCCCGTGTAGCCGAACACTTCGGCATTGATGACTGTGGTCTCGAATTCGGGCGCGATCTGCTGGACCCGGCCACGGTGATCGATCACCGCGGTTACGCCGGTGTTGGTTGCGCGCAGCATGGGGCGACCGGTTTCGAGCGAACGCATTTGCGACATCTGCAGGTGTTGCCGCGATGCCAGAGAGCGGCCCCACCAGGCGTCATTGGTAAAGTTGGCGAGGATGGTTGCTTCGGGAAGCTGGCGAATGATTTCCTCGCCGAATACGTCTTCGTAACAAATATTGATAGCGACTTTCTGCCCGGCTACGGCAATCGGTTTCTGGTCTGTCGCACCGCGGGAAAAATCGGACATCGGAATGTCGAGCAGATTCAAGAGCCAGCCCAGCGCCCAGCGTAGCGGGAAGAAATCTCCGAATGGAACCAGGTGGACTTTGCGATACGTTTGCGAGGGTGATGTACCGAGACTGATTACGCTGTTGTAATAAGTGCCAGGTCCGGCGTATTCAGGGACGCCGGTAAGCAGATCGGAGTCGATCGCGCGCGCGTGGTCTCTTAATTTTGCCAGGTATCCTTGCGGAAGATCGACGTCAAACATCGGTAGTGCGGTTTCCGGCAACACGATGAGATCCGCTTGCGAAGCGCGCGCGAGCTCAAGATACCGGGTCAGCGTGTCGTGCGCTTTTTCGGGCTTCCATTTCAGTTCCTGTGGAATGTTGCCCTGTATAAGGGTTACCCGCGTGGGGCTGGTGCCGATCGGTTTTGTCCATTCTATTGTGCCGAGGAAAAACCCGGACAGGATTACGGCGGTGCCGAGCAGAGCGGGCGCGCTGACGGCGGCGGAGCGAAACCGTTCCCAGCGTGACAGGTTACCGCTGCCGCGGCTTTGCACAACGCGCAGGTAAACGAGAGCGATGCAGGCTGCTACGAAAGCCGACACCAGTGATACGCCGTAGACGCCAATAATGGAGCTGAATCCGGCAAGCGGGCTCGCCGGAGCTTGCGAATAGCCCAGCGCCAGCCACGGAAAGCCAGTGAACAACCAACCGCGCATCCAGTCCGCGAGCGCCCACGCCGCTGGAAACAGCATGAGTAGCTTGAGTGTGGCGGGCATCCTGATCCGATGTACGATTGCGCCGGCGATCGCCGGGCAGACGGCGTAAATCGCGTTGAACGTGAACGTTGAAATGGCGGCAACCGGCATCGTCATGCCGCCGTAAACATGGAGGCTCACGTAAGCCCAGCTCGCACCCGCGGTTAACAGTCCCAGACCTGCCGCGAAGCCGATCAAGGCGGCCTTGAACGTTGACTCGGCGCGCAACAGCAGTATGGCAATTGCCGCACCCGTTATCAGCGGCAGAGGATAAATATAAAACGGAGCGTAGCCGGGAACGGTCATCGCCCCCAGTACGAAGGCAAGCGCGACAGATTTACGTGTCACTTGCCTCGCTTTCGGGACTGATTTTTTCAATCAGTAGTAAAAGCAGCCGTCGGCTGTCGGCGCGAAGTATTTCTATTTCGAGATTCCCGATGCGAACTTTCTCACCGCGCTTGGGTAGTCGACCGACGTGCGCGAGCACCAGGCCGCCAATGGTATCGAAGTCATCGTCGTCGAAATCGGTCTCGAAGGTTTCATTGATATCCTCAATTTCGGTGATGGCTTTGACGCGGAAGCGACCATTGCGGTCGTTCACGATATTAGCCTCTGTCTCATCGAAATCGAACTCGTCCTCTATGTCACCAACAATTTGTTCGAGCACATCCTCGATCGTCACGATTCCGGCGACACCACCGTATTCGTCTACGACGATTGCAATGTGATTGCGGTTGCTGCGAAAGTCCTTGAGCAGCACATTGAGCCGTTTTGATTCCGGAATAAACACGGCGGGGCGCAGCATGTCGCGCAGGTCAAACTCTTCCGGGTCCTGGTAATAGTGCAGCAGGTCCTTGGCCAGAAGAATCCCGATGACATCGTCCTTGTTTTCACCGGTAACCGGAAAACGTGAGTGGGCGGTTTCAATTGCGGTGGCGATGATTTTTTCCATCGGCTCCTGCACGTCGATCATGTCTGCCTGCGCTCGTGGCACCATGATGTCGCGGGCCTGCATTTCATACACCTGCAGTACGCCTTCGATCATTGCAAGTGCGTCGCCATCCATCAAGTTGCGTTCGAACGAGCCGTGCAGGAGCTCGATCAGTTGTTCGCGGTCCTCCGGTTCGCGCATGATCATCGTGCCGAGCCGGTCCAGCCAGGAGGGTTTACTGTGGGGTTCGTCCATTTCTATTGTCGGTTTATCCGCTAACCAGGTACTTTAAAGAAAACGTACGCCCTGCTGGTGCAATACGGATTAAAAGCGCAAGTCCGCCGCAAGGGCACGAATAAGGTCAAGGTCCAATCGGGAATCTTGATATTAATAACTGTTGGATTTATAAGGAATTTTTCGGAAAGTCGATCTGGCGATGGTTTCTCTGACCCCGGCAATAGCGTGCGTGCGCATGCTATTGCGGCGATTCCGCGTAGGGATCAGGATACCCCAGCTTGGCGACAATTTCCGTTTCGATACCTTCCATCAACTCCGCATCTTCTTCCGTTTCATGATCGAAGCCTTGCAAATGCAGTACACCATGCACTGTCAGGTGCGCGAGATGCGCCTCCAGTGTCTTTTCCTGACGGCGCGCTTCCGCCTCAATCACCGGTAGACACAGCACGATGTCGCCGGCCAGTGGTTGCTGTTCCGGGTATGCAAAAGTGAGCACATTGGTCGCGTAGTCCCGGCGGCGGTATGCACGGTTTAGAGTGCGGCCTTCTGCGCGGTCAACCAGTCGCAGCGTGACCTCGGCGTTCTCCAGTAGTGGCGCGCGTGTCCAGCGGCGAAAACGTTCGGTGGAAGGCAAGCCGGTTGCGGATGTCGCTATCTGCAAGGTCAGCCCCAGTTTCGCACCGACGCGGTTTTTTCTAGCGTTCGTCGCGCTGCTGACGAGTCTCGTAGGCATTGACGATGCGTTGAACCAGTGGGTGTCGAACGACATCTTCGGACAGGAATTTGGTAAAAGCGATACCGCGCACGTCTGCAAGTATTGTCGCTGCCTCAACCAATCCGCTCTTCTGGCCTTTTGCGAGGTCGACTTGGGTTACGTCGCCGGTTACAACGGCGCGGCTACCGAACCCCATACGCGTGAGAAACATTTTCATTTGCTCGGGCGTCGTGTTCTGAGCTTCATCGAGAATGATGAACGAGTGGTTGAGTGTTCGCCCGCGCATATACGCCAGCGGCGCAATTTCTATGGTGCCGCGCTCAAAGAGTTTCGCTACTTTCTCGAAACCCATCAGATCGTATAGCGCGTCGTACAGGGGGCGCAGGTAAGGGTCGACTTTCTGTGCAAGATCCCCAGGCAGGAAACCGAGTCGTTCGCCTGCTTCGACTGCCGGGCGTACCAGCACAATGCGTTTGACGGTATCACGCTCGTAGGCGTCAACGGCGCATGCCACCCCAAGGTAGGTCTTTCCTGTGCCGGCCGGACCAATTCCGAACGTGATGTCGTATTCCTGGACCTGCTTTATGTATTGAACCTGGCGCGGTGTCCGGCCATGCAGGTCGCGGCGACGCGTGTGCAGGACCGGCGCATCCGGCGTGGATATGGCAATGTCGCTACCGCGTGATGCCTCGATCAAGCCGAGCTGGATGTCTTCCAGACCCAGATGATTGTCAGCCTGTTCGTAGAATTTCTGGAGTGCCTTCGCCGCAATTCGGCTTTGATCACGGCTGCCGTTAACGCTGAAGGTCTCGCCACGACGGGCGATTGAAACGTCCAGAGCCGTTTCAATATGTTTGATATTTGCGTCTAGTGCCCCACACAGATTTGCGAGACGCACGTTGTCTACCGGAGAGAAAGAAAATTCGACTGGTTTCAAGCGGCTTCTTCGATCAGGACTTCGCCGCGCAGCGAGTGCGGGAGCGCTTCAGTGATTCGAACATCGACCATGTGGCCGTGCAGGCGTGACGGGCCGGCGAAGTTCACAACCCGATTGTTGCTTGTGCGACCTGCGAGTTTGGTCGAGTCCTTTTTCGAGTTTCCTTCGACCAGTACGTTTTGAACAGTGCCGAGCATGTCCCGGCTGACGGATCCAGCCAGCTCGTTCAGCTTTGCCTGGAGGCGTGCGAGACGCTCCTTTTTGACATGTAGCGGTATCTGGTCAGGCAAGGATGCGGCGGGTGTGCCCGGTCTCGGGCTATACATAAAGCTGAAACTTCCGTCGAACCCGACGTCCTCAACCAGTTTCATGGTGTTTTCGAAATCCGCATCGCTTTCTCCCGGAAATCCGACAATGAAGTCAGAAGCGATGCAGATTTCGGGCCGGGTAGCGCGAAGCCGCCGAATGATTGACTTGTACTCCAACGCTGTGTAGCCGCGCTTCATCGCAGCGAGCACACGGTCCGAACCCGACTGCACCGGCAGGTGCACATGATCGACCAGCTTGGGTAGCTGCGCATAAACGTCGATCAGGCGCTGGTTAAACTCTTTCGGATGCGAGGTTGTGTAGCGGATGCGTTCAATGCCCGGAATCTCTGCAACGTACTCGAGTAACAGCGCAAAGTCGGTAATCACACCATCGTCCATCACGCCACGGTAGGCATTCACGTTCTGTCCGAGAAGGGTGATTTCCCGGACACCCTGATCAGCCAGTCCGGCAATATCGGTCAGGATGTCGTCGAATGGACGCGACACTTCTTCACCACGGGTGTATGGCACGACGCAGAAACTGCAGTACTTGCTACATCCCTCCATGATCGACACAAACGCAGTGTAGCCATCGATTTTTGCCGGAGGCAATGCGTCGAATTTCTCAATCTCCGGGAACGAGATGTCGACCTGCGGACGTTTCTCCCGTCTTCGTGCTTCGATCAACTGCGGCAGGCGATGCAAGGTCTGGGGCCCAAACACAATATCGACATACGGTGCGCGCGAGACGATGGCTGCGCCTTCCTGGCTTGCAACACATCCGCCGACACCAATAACGAGCTCCGGATTATCCTGTTTCAAGTGGCGAACCCGCCCCAGGTCACTGAACACCTTTTCCTGTGCTTTTTCGCGGACCGAACAGGTATTGAAAAGAATCAAGTCTGCCTGCGCAGGGTCGGCGGTCTTTTCGTAACCGTTCTCGACCTCAAGTATGTCCGCCATCTTGTCGGAGTCGTACTCGTTCATCTGGCAGCCAAAGGTGCGTATGTAGACTTTTTTCATCGTCCGCTTGGCTTCTCCGGCAACACTATTGTGTGCGGATTTGGATGCAAGGCTATCTCTTCGGGCGTGAGCAGCCAGATGACGGATAGCTCGTTCCGGTTGTCGAGCCGATACATGACCTCTGCCTGGCCGTAGAAAGACGCGGGCATGATGATCCGGTTGTGCTGATCTATGATGCGCCCGCCGGCAGCAATGCGGTAGGTTGCATAGCCGATCTTGTAGAGCGGATACTGATGTTCTGTGATCGTGCCGCGTTGGGCATTTTGCGGGAAATTACGTGCGGCTTCGGCGACCGGCCAGCACAGCAGCAAGCCGAAAAGCAGCATGAAGAAACTAGCTGGAGATTTTTTGTACGCCCGAACTACTTCGTACATCGGCGTTGGTACATTGGCGAAGCTGAAAAAATAATATCCATGAAGTGGCTAGGGACGTGGCTAAATGTTCGTCAATTCAAGTGTATCGGCAGAGGATACCGCAAACGATACACAACCGAGCCTGAAAGGGAAATGGTGGCGAATCAGGGATTTGAACCCCGGACCAACGGATTATGATTCCGCTGCTCTAACCGCTGAGCTAATTCGCCACGTGTCGCGCGCGACAGGGACCGGAAGATTACTGAGGGCCCCTACCCTTGTCAAGGTAAAAGTCCTACTGAAACAGCAGCTTCGCACAAGTGTAGACTGGCAACAATGGAAACTGAAGTCGCTATCGTTGGAGGCGGCCTGGTTGGCGGCAGCCTCGCCGTGGCGCTGGCCGACGCAGGCCTGAGCGTTACTCTGATTGACCCTGGTGTTGACAGGATTGAGCCTGGTGCCGGGCTGCCGGACGCGCCATTCGATACGCGCGTGTATGCGCTCAGGCCCGGCAGTCGGGATTTCCTCGACAAAACTGGCGTGTGGCGCCATGTAGACGAGTTTCGCGTTGCGCCGGTTTACAAAATGGCAATCACCGGAGATGACGGCGACTCACGACTGACGTTCGACGCTTATCAATGTGGACAGCTTGAGCTGGCGCTTATTGTCGAAAACGGCAATCTGCAAAAGGCCATCCAAACAGCCCTTGATGAACGTACATTGGTGAGGCAGGTTCGGGGCAGGACGTGCGTGGCCGCTACCTGGGAAGCGGGCGAAGTAACAATTTCGCTCGACGACGGGGAAGCGATATCGCCCGAGCTCCTGGTTGCTGCAGATGGAGCGAACTCCCGGCTCCGCGATTTTGCCGGCATCGGGAATCGGCTATCTGGCTACGACCAGTGCGCCGTGGTTGCCAATTTTTCAACGAGTGTTGCGCATGACGGGACGGCTTATCAGTGGTTTCGGACGGACGGTGTTCTGGCACTCCTGCCATTGCCAGGAAACCGCGTATCAATGGTGTGGTCGACCGCAGTTGAGCATGCGGGCAAACTTGTTGCTCTTGATCCCGGAGAGCTCGCAGAGCAGGTATCACAGGCGTCAGCCACAGTGTTGGGCGAGTTGACTACTGTAGGACCGGCGGCAGCATTTCCCTTGCGCCTGATGAGGGCTGCCAGTATCGTTGGGCCGCGCCTTGCCCTCGTCGGTGACGCTGCCCATAATGTCCACCCGCTTGCGGGGCAAGGCCTCAATCTGGGTCTCGCCGACGCACAAGCACTCGCGGAAACGATTGCGCGACGCGGGCCTGCCAGTATCGGAAGCAGGGCAGTGCTCGCGAAGTATCGAAGAAGCCGGGCTGAAGAAACGGCCACAATGCAATTTACGACGGACGGCCTGTACCGGTTGTTTGATTCGTCAGCGCCGGGAATTCCCTGGATTAGAAACGCCGGTCTCAGACTGACCGAGCAACTGACACCGTTTAAACGGTTGCTGGTGAAACGCGCGGCCGGTTGAGTGGTCCAATACCCGCAACCATTATTTTGAGGAATATCTGATTATGCTGCATCGATTACTGACCATTACCCTTGTCGCCAGCTGCTTTTTCAGTGCGGCAGCGTATGCCGACAACGACAAGCTACGCGCGGCAATCGAGAAGAAATTCCCGAAAGCAAATATCCAGTCGATTACCAAAATGTCCAAGCTGGACCTGTATGAACTGGTCATCGACGGTGTCGTCTATTATTCAGACGCGAAATTCAGGTATCTGGTTGACGGCAGCATCATCGAAATCAATTCGATGCGAAACATAACTGCCGAGCGCAAGCGGGAAATCGAGGAGCAGGAGCTGGCGAAGATCGCGATCCCGTTCGATGCGCTTCCATTTGAAGGCGCGTTCAAAAAAGTTTATGGCGATGGCTCACGGAAGATGGCCTATTTCGCCGATCCGAACTGTGGATACTGCAAGCGTTTCGATCGCGATACGCTGCCCAAGGTCAAGAATGCGACTGTCTACGTCTTTATGTATCCAATCATTGCCAAGCAGTCAGTACCGACCTCCAAGGCGATCTGGTGTTCGAAGGATCCGGAAAAAGCCTGGGACGATTACGTGATTCGCAGCGTCGCGCCGACGGCACAGCCTGATTGTGACAATCCTGTGGATGATCTCCTCGCGTTTGGGTCCGAGCAACGGATTCGCGGAACACCGACACTTTACTTTGCGGACGGGTCGCGGGTGAGCGGCGCACTGACACTCGAGCAGCTTGAAAGCCGGCTGGCCTCGGCGGCGAAGTAAACGAAGAAAAACGACGGATGACATCGATTGGCGGTTTCTTTCCGCCAATTCTTTGGCAGGCATCCTGGTGGGATGGTTTCCTCCGAACGAGCGAATTTGCATTGCAGTCGGGACGTATAGCAGTCGGGATGCATAGCCGTCGGGTATATGAGCAAGAAAAATGGAGCGTATTGACCGGCACGATCCGTTGAGACAGACCGCGATACTGCGGTTGCTGCTTGCAGGAGCCTTATCGATTTCGTTACACGGCATAGCCGCCTGGTTTGTTCCCGGTCCGGTTTTCCAGGCAGGTATGTCTAACGTTCGGGCGCAAGTTGTCGCGCCTTTCGCCAATTCATTGGCGGCGCAGTCAAGCGCAGGGAGGCCTGCTGAGTCGATGCCATTGCCGGTCCTGGACTCGCGTCGATCCCGAAGCGGTTTCGCGTCAGTTGAAACCCTTGATCCGACCTACTATCAAGTGAGCGAACTCGATATATTTCCAGCGCCGCTGAACCCGATCCGGGCGGTTGGCAAACGTGCCACCGGTTACATCAGGGTGCTGGCGCGAATCGACGCATCCGGCCGCGTGACCGGGACCCGTATCTTCGATTCCAGCGCAACTGAAACCGAGGAATCCCTTGCCACGCTTGCAGTCAATCGCACGTTGTTTGCGGCTGCCCGAAGAAACGGGCGCGAGGTTCGCAGCGAAGTCGTGATTGAGCTTCATTAGCATGCATATTTCCCCCGAGACGAATTGGTTTCGTAGGGCGCAATTTCTCGTAGAGCGCAATAAGCGTAGCGCATTGCACCGAACGCCAGTCGTCGCAAATCGGTGTGGCGTCCAACGCACCACGGCGGACACAAGGTACGGCAACATTGGGTTTTGGGGTCGGAGTACTATGGCCGTTCGCATGCGGCGCAATGCGCTGCGCTTATTGCGCCCTACCGCTCTTCCCAAACTCGGGCCATGCCGTGCCGATTTTTTGCCAGTCTGGAATTGCCAGGCTGTTAGTTGTTCCGGCGCGCCGATGCGCGTGCGGATTTGGGGAGCAGCACCCACATCTCCCCCGACTGCCGCATGCGGCCAGCCAGTTCTGCGGCCTCATCGCCAAATCCCCAGAAAAAATCCGCCCGTACTGCGCCCTTGATGGCGCCGCCTATATCCTGTGCCAACATCAGCTGGCTCAGTGGTTTACTCGAGTTTGGCCAGGTGGTTGCCAGATACACGGGTGCGCCGAGCGGGACACTTTGCTCGTCGATTGCAATGCTTCGTCGCGGCGTAATTGGCACGCCGAGCGCGCCTATCGGTCCGTTAGGACCAGCCGGCAGTTCGCGAAAGAACACATAGCCGGGATTCTCCGCAAGCAAACCATTCAGCCGGGTTGGATTCGCGTTTGCCCATTCCTTGATACCTTGCATCGAGGCCTGGCTGAGGGTTATTTCACCGCGATCGATGAGAATGCGACCGACAGACCGGTACGGGTGTCCGTTGTGATTGGCGTAACCGACCCGCATGATGTCACCGTTTTCCAGCTTTAACCGCCCCGATCCCTGAATATGCAGAAAGAACAATTCCACCTGATCGTCGACCCAGGCGATCTCGCGATCTTTTAGCGGCTCGATACCTTTCTGGATTTCCTTGCGCGTGTAATACGGAACAACATGACCGTCTACCCGGCGGCCACGAACCCGCTCCCCGGCCAGCTCCGGAAACAGGTCTTCTACTTCTATCGTTAACAGGTCGTCCGGTACGCCGTACAGGGGGTAGCGGTACTTGTCTGTGCGGGTCCGGCTGCCGTAAAGCAGTGGCTCGTAGTAGCCGGTGACCATGCCGTTACCACTGCCGTCGGAGTTAAATACGCGATACGGCTTGAACCATGTTTCGAAAAATGTCCGCAGGCTGGCATCATCGTGGCGTGTTACGCGCGATGCCGCCAAACATGGTGGTTGCCATAACGATTGTGATTTGAGTGCCATGCACGAGCGAATGAATGCGGGCCATGCCTCACTGACATCGTCGTTGTCCCAGCCGGGCAGTGCGTCCCAACCGGCGACTTCGAAGTAGCCCATTGCTTCTGGCGGCGGCTGTACCCAGGGAGAAGCACTTCCCGATGCGGGTGGCTCCGGGGCTGGCGGGATTGCCGGTTCTGCCGATCCCGCATGCGGTTCCGGGTCTGGTCCAGGTTCAGGCTCAGGCGCATGCGAAGTCGTGGGAGTCGCTTCTGAAGGGCTCGGTCCCGATTCCGGTGCCGGCTTTGACTGGGGCGGCGTAGCGCATGACGCGATAACAGCCGCCGTCACCAGGACAATGGCACTCAGGCAGACTTTGAAGGTCGCACCGATCGCAACGTGTTGATCGTACTCAGACATAAAGGTCTATCCGTTGCCTCCGGAGTTTCTGGGGATTGCTTTGAGCGCCACACCATTTGTTAGCACGGTATTGCGGGTTGTGTAGACCAAAGACGATGACAATCAACTGACCAGTGGATGCGTGGTCGCGCTCAATGCAATACCCGCGGGATGCTGAGCGTAAACTCGGGTATCGCCACGTCGAATTTGGTGCCGTCCTCCGCGACCATTTGATAGCTGCCGCGCATGGTTCCCACCTGTGTTTCGATGGCCGCACTACTCGTGTACTCGTAGGATGCGCCCGGTTGCAGATTAGGCTGTTCGCCGACGACGCCGTCGCCACGAACTTCTTGTACGTGTTCATTCGAGTCTGTGATGATCCAGTGGCGGCTGATGAGCCGTGCCGGGACCGAGCCATTGTTGGTTATCGTGATGGTGTAGGCAAACATGTAGCGTGACTGATCTTCGTCTGACTGGTTCGCAAGATAAACTGACTTGGCCGAGACGGAAATTTCGCATGTCGATGTATTCATGGACGCAATTGGAAACGAAACGCGCTTCGACTGCAAGTAAAGATGGGCTGGTGCGGCCACGCGACGTGCGCAATTTCGGTGTTCATGCCAATAGTCGTGCGTGCCGTTTCGTTTCTCCTGCGGATGTTTTGGCTACAATTCGACCTCGTTAACGAAACTGCCGTCGGAACATGAGCACATATCGCATCGCACCGAGCATCTTGTCCGCGAAATTCGACAAGCTGGGCGAAGAAGTAAAGTCGGTCATTACTGCAGGTGCTGACATCATTCATTTTGATGTCATGGATAATCACTATGTGCCAAACCTGACGATCGGGCCGCTGGTATGTGAGGCCATCCGTCCGCTGACCGAGGCACCGATCGACGTGCATCTGATGGTCGAGCCGGTGGATCGCATTGTTCCTGACTTTGCCAAGGCGGGGGCGAACATCATCAGCTTTCATCCTGAAGCGTCTTCGCACATCGATCGCACCATAGGGCTGATTCGTGAGTGCGGTTGTCGCCCGGGGCTGGTTTTCAACCCGGCCACGCCGCTGACGTATCTTGACTGGGCGCTCGACAAGATTGATCTGGTGCTGATCATGTCAGTCAATCCCGGTTTTGGCGGGCAAAAATTTATCCCCTCCTCGCTCGACAAACTGCGTGAGGTGCGGCGACGCATCGATGCCAGCGGCCGTGATATCTGGCTTGAAGTCGATGGTGGCGTCAAGGTCGACAATATTGCAGAGATTGCGCGTGCCGGTGCCGATACGATGGTCGCCGGATCGGCCATTTATGGAAGCGATGATTACAAGGCAACAATTGACGCAATGCGTGCAGAACTGGCCAGGGCCTGATTAGCGCACCATGCCGCGTGCGTTGAAATTTCCGATTGACGTTTCCGCAGTCGCGTTTGATCTGGATGGCACCCTTGTCGATACGCTTCCGGATTTGCATGCGTCCGCCAACCGGATGTTGCGTGATCTCGATCTGGCGCCGGTCGACGCCGAAACGGTGCGCGGATACATCGGCCGCGGCATCGATCGCCTGGTCAGGCATTTGCTGGATGACAATCCGGAACCTGCCCGCCTGGCTGCAGCGGCATCGATATTTCGGGATCATTACCGGGAGTTGCTTGCCAATGAATCACGCCTGAATCCGGAGATGGAAGAAACGCTGCGCCGGTTGCGGTCGCTCGACTTCAAGCTGGCTTGTGTGACAAACAAGGCGGACGCGTTTACCCGCCCATTGCTCGACCAGCTCGGCGTGCTTGGTCTGTTCGACGAAGTGATTTCCGGCGACACACTGGAACGCAAAAAGCCTGACCCTTTGCCATTGACCTGGTGCGCACGACAATTCGGCATCGCGCCGGAGCGGCTGCTGATGGTGGGCGACTCGCAGACGGACACCTTGTGCGCGCGCGCAGCCGGTTGTCCGGTGATCTGCGTACCGTTTGGCTACCGGTCGGGTATGGAACTGCATGAACTCGACTGCGATGCTATAGTACACGCCGCTTCTGAACTGTTTGAATTGATTCGGCCTGTTTGAATTGAATCGGCCCAGCCGGCCGTGACTATCGCAAGACATGACTTCCGCAAAAACTGAAAGCTTGGGGCATCAATTGCAGGTTCGCCATTGTTGGCGAGACGAGTCTGCATACTGGCGTCGTATCTGACGGCAGCAGATATTGTCGGCCGTCGTATCTGACGACGACAGATATCGGCGTTGTACCTGGCGCCAAAGTGAACCAGCGTCGCATTTGACGCAGACTTTAGCCCCTTCTTTAATCGTTTTTCGGAGTCAGTCGTGACAGAACAAGAGTTCAAGCAACTCGCCGCGCAGGGTTTCAACCGAGTTCCCGTAGTTCTCGAGACCTTTGCCGATCTTGATACGCCGTTGTCGGTCTATCTCAAGCTGGCCAACAAGCCCTACTCTTATCTTCTGGAATCCGTGCAGGGCGGCGAGCGATTCGGCCGTTACTCTTTTGTCGGTTTGCCGGCACGAACCCGCTACGAAGTGCGTGGCAATCATTGCCGCGAACTGTGCGGCGATTCGGTCGTCGCGCAATCCGAACAGGCCGACCCGCTTGCGTGGGTAGCCGAGCAGCAGTCCAAAGTGCGTGCAGCGCCGCGCCCGGAATTGCCGCGCTTCCTCGGAGGCCTGGTCGGCTGTTTTGGCTACGAGACAGTGCGCTATATCGAAAAACGTCTCGCCGCCAGCGAAAAACCAGACGCACTTGCGACGCCGGACATCCTGCTGCTGCTCTCCGATCAAATTGTTGCTGTCGATAACCTGTCCGGAAAGCTTTATCTGGTTGTCTACGCCGATCCTGAAGAGGAAAACGCCTGGCAGCGCGCGCAGAAGCGGCTCGAGGAGTTGTTATGGATGTTGCGCCAACCGGTGGTAGTGCCGCCCGAAGCGCCAACCAGTGCAGAGCCGGCGAAGTCCGCTTTCGCGCAGGCCGATTTTATGAGCGCGGTGGAGCGGGCCAAACGGTACATTCATGACGGCGATATCATGCAGGTCGTGCTCTCGCAGCGGATGAGTGTGCCGTTTTCCGCATCACCGCTGTCCTTGTATCGGGCATTGCGTGCGCTCAACCCGTCTCCGTACATGTTCTATTTCGATATGGGTGATTTTCATATCGTTGGTTCCTCACCGGAGATTCTCGTTCGCCTCGAGAATGGCGTAGTTACATTGCGGCCGATCGCCGGCACCCGGCCGAGAGGCGCGACGCGAGAAGCAGATCTTGCGCTCGAGGAGGATTTGCTCGCCGATCCGAAAGAACGTGCAGAACACGTCATGTTGATGGACCTCGGCCGCAACGACGTCGGCCGGGTCGCGCAGGTCGGATCGGTGACAGTGTCTGACAGCATGGTCATTGAGCGTTACTCACACGTCATGCATATCGTATCCAATGTCGAGGGCAGGCTGAAGCCCGGACTGGACGCGATGGCGGTGCTGAAAGCGAGTTTTCCTGCCGGTACTGTATCCGGTGCGCCAAAAGTCAGGGCGATGGAAATCATCGACGAATTCGAGTCCGACAAGCGCGGAATCTATGCCGGCGCAGTTGGATATCTCGGCTTCAGCGGTGATATGGATCTCGCGATTGCGATCCGAACCGCGGTCGTCAAGGACGCAACACTCTACGTGCAGGCGGGCGCTGGAATTGTCGCCGATTCGGTTCCTGAGAACGAATGGGTTGAAACGCAGAACAAGGCACGTGCAATTCTTCGGGCGGCGGAAATGGCGCAGGCCGGGCTGAATAGCAGGCTCTCTTGATGCATCGAGCCACGCTAGCCTGATCGCGTCCACTTTTGCTTGTGGCACCGACTGAATTATGTCGTGCCGCACGATATCAACAACCTGGTTCAACGATTACATTCCGATGTTGTATACGCCGCGTGCCTTGAACGATCAGTTTGTCGTCGGTGGACACTGATGCGCTGTATCGTCTGTAAGAATACTCCAACAGAAGCGATGGGACTGACGGCATCGGTCGAATCAGAAATGCCGCGCGTATCGGTCTGTGTCTAGTTAAGGTAGGTACGCATGAAAAGTGCAATCGACGGATGCGCGATTGCATCTTGGGTGCATATTTGGGAGGATTGAGGAGAAAAACAAGAATGCACTTCAGTGCACGTAACTGACGGACTGCGGACTTGAAGAGAAAGTCATTTCGATCGTTGGTGGTCACGCCAGAATTAATGTGCACTGCTAAATGTTGCGCACTGCGATGACTGACACGCTGCGCGCCATGCGCGTTCGCCAGGCTGGTGTGGCATTCGTCATGATCTTTGTGGGAAGTCTGCATCCACAGCCTGCTTTGGCCGATGACGCTGCGGTCCTGAAAAAATACACGCCCACCGGCCGTCACCGCATTGATATGAGCTACACGCGCTACGATACTTACCTTGGGGACACCTATGTGTTTCTGCCAACCTACACCTGGGCGCCGCGTAGAAATCTGAGGATGAATGTGGCCGGTAGCTTCGTTTCAAATAGTATTCCGGCCAATCCTGATCTTGGCATTCCGGAAACGATCAACGAAACGGGTTATGGCGATACGATGATTGGTGTGCAATATGATCCGTCAGCGCGCCTGACCGCCAGTCCATGGGTGCCCGATACCGTCGGCTTGAATGCGTCATTGATCGCGCCAACGGGAAATGCAGACAAGGGCCTGGGTTCTGATGCCTGGTTTGCAAGTATTGGTGCGGGTTGGGCCATCGATTCGGTGCGGCACCTCTGGCTCGTACCGGCATTCGGCTACGATTTTACGTTCGCTGAAGAGCCGCTTGCGGCAGAAGTCAACCAGCCTTACGTGAGTATCGATCTGGTCTGGGTATTCGATTTTGGTGGTTGGGTGGGCATCACACCAAAAATCGGTTACGAATTCGAGGAAAGCGAAGCGGTGGATGAATATACGATCACAGTCGGAAAGATGTTCAGCAACGGCATTGGCATAAGCGTCGATTACGGCAGAATTGAACAGATAAACCCCAATGCGCGTCGTGATGACAATTCCTGGCTGGTGAATTTCTACTACCAGTTCGGTCGGCCACCAGGCAGACCTGAACGATGAAGGTCTCACCTGGTTAATGCGATGCGGGAAGATTGGCAGCATCGGCGAGCAGTGCAATAATGTGGGCATGATTCCTCGCTTCTGTCCTTCCGTATTGCCCTGTTGGCGTTGGCGCAAGCCTGCCGACTGATTTAACTTCGCAATTCCGGTTGCCTCGGCGATCGGCCTCAGTATGGCCAAGCAATCTCCTGTGTCATCCAAACGTTTACCCAGCGTACAAATGGGCACCAACGACGGTCTTGGGCGCAGGCCTGTATGCATCTAGGAAGGACAAAATTTACATGTTATTGATGATCGATAACTACGATTCGTTCACCTACAACCTCGTCCAGTACCTCGGCGAGTTGGGGGAGGATGTGCACGTGCATCGCAACGACGAAATCACACTCGACGAGGTCGAAACACTTAAGCCGAACCGTCTCGTCATCTCGCCGGGTCCCTGTACGCCAAACGAAGCAGGCGTGTCGGTGCCGTTGATTCAGGCGTTCGCCGGCCGCGTACCAATACTGGGTGTATGCCTCGGACATCAGAGCATCGGCCAGGCGTTTGGCGGTAAGATCGTCCACGCGAAAACACTGATGCACGGGAAGACTTCGCCGATTCATCACGAGACCAAAGGCGTGTTTCGCGGCTTACCCAATCCGCTAACTGCGACTCGCTATCATTCTTTGGTGATCGAGCAGTACAGCCTGCCTGATTGCCTCGAAGTTACTGCACACACGGCAGATGGTGAAATCATGGGCGTGCGCCACAAGACCCTGCCGGTCGAGGGCGTGCAATTCCACCCTGAATCGATTCTCAGCGAAGCAGGGCACGCTTTACTGAAGAACTTTTTGACTGAGGAGCGCACATGACACCGCAGGAGGCACTTTCGCGAGTCATCGAGCATCGCGAGATCTTCCACGAGGAGATGCTCGATGTGATGCGCCAGATCATGAGAGGTGAGGTTACCCCGGTGATGATGGCGGCGATCATTGCCGGACTTCGGGTAAAGAAGGAAACCGTAGGCGAGATCGCGGCGGCAGCGCAGGTGATGCGCGAATTTTCTACCAAAGTGCCGGTGTCCGATGACGAGCATTTACTCGACACGTGCGGTACGGGTGGCGACAGTGCCCACACGTTCAATATTTCCACCGCGGCAGCATTCGTCGCGGCGGCGGCCGGTGCGCGCGTCGCGAAACATTGTGGCCGCTCCGTCTCGAGCAAATCGGGCAGCGCCGACGTGCTTGAATCACTCGGCGTAAACCTCGCCCTGACGCCTGAACAGGTCGCACAATCTATCGGACGCATCGGCGTCGGTTTTATGTTCGCGCCGAGCCATCACGCCGCGATGAAACACGCCGCGCCGGTGCGCCGCGAACTCGGCGTACGCACCATTTTCAATATTCTCGGTCCGCTGACCAATCCGGCGGGTGCCCGAAACCAGGTGATGGGCGTGTTTCACCCGGACCTGGTTGGAATCCAGGCGCGTGTGCTGCAGCAACTGGGTAGCCGTCATGTGATGGTGGTGCACGGTGCAAACGGGCTGGACGAAATATCGCCGTGCGGAGAAACACTGGTCGCCGAGTTGAAGGACGGCGCCGTGCGCGAATTCCGATTACGACCTGCGCAGTTTGGCTTTGAGGAAATCGAGCTGGCCGACATTCAGGCCGAGGAGCCGGCCATTGCGAAACAAATGCTGCTGGATTCTCTAACGGCTCAGCATGATGCCGCGCGCGATGTCGTTGCGCTCAACGCTGGTGCAGCCATCTATACCGCGGGTGTCACCGACACCCACGAGGCAGGCGTGCGCAAATCTCTGGACGTGATTTCCAGCGGGGCAGCGAGGGCCAAGCTGGACGAGTATGTTGCGTATACCCAAGAATTCAAAGAAAGCTAACCACAGAGACACAGAGGACACAGAGAAACGCAAATTCGTTAAGCAGGGCTACGGAGCCATATAAATCAGAAGCGTTACCGTTTGTAAGCATTAGTCATTGCATTTTCTTCGCTTTTCTCTGTGTCTCTGTGGTGAAAGGTTTTGTGACTCGTTGGTGAACAATAATGTCCGACATCCTTGAAAAAATCCTGACCGTAAAGCGCGCAGAAGTAGCAGCCGCTATCAAGTCTCTGTCATTGGCGGATGTTCGTGCTGCCGCCGAATCCATGCCGCGGCCGCGCGACTTCGTTGGCGCCATCCGCAGCAAACTCGATGCAGGCAATGCGGCGGTGATCGCTGAGGTCAAGAAAGCCAGCCCCAGTAAAGGCGTGCTGCGGCAGGACTTTGACCCGGCAGCCATTGGCAGCTCTTACGCTGAACACGGTGCTGCCTGCCTGTCTGTCTTGACCGATGAGCAATTCTTTCAGGGGCACAGCACTTACCTTGCGCAGGCGCGAGACGCCAGCGGTCTTCCGGTGCTGCGCAAGGATTTCATGATCGACGCTTACCAGGTATACGAGGCACGCGCGATGGGCGCTGATTGCATTCTGCTTATCGTAGCGGCGCTCGGAGACGCGCACATGGCTGATCTCGAGGCGATTGCACTATCGCTGGACATGGCGGTGCTCGTCGAAGCGCATGACGGAGCGGAGCTCGATCGGGCGATGCTGTTGAAAACGCCGTTGCTGGGAATCAATAACCGTAACCTGAGAACGTTCGAGACGCGCCTGGAAACAACACTGTCATTATTGCCACGAATTCCCGGCGACAAGCTGGTGGTAACCGAAAGTGGAATTCTTGCCCGTGACGACGTCGAACGTATGCGCGCGGCAAACGTGCATGCCTTTCTTGTTGGCGAAGCGTTCATGCGCGCGGAAGACCCGGGAGCGGCGCTCGACGCGCTTTTTGAAGCATTTTGAACCGACATTCTGATCATTCCAGAACCCAGGTGAAGATTCGTGGCTAACCTGTTGTCTTAAAGAAAATTCCCCGATTTTGTGAAAAGGCGCCGCTTTGTACGTCGAAGTGTTGTATGTGCGCAACATAAGGGTCTAAGTGTATGGCAGAGAGCCAGATTAGGCTTGCTTCATGGTGTTGTAATTTGGCAGAATCGCTACGGCTTCTTCTTTCCCGGGAGAAGTTATAAAAAGGGGTGGGGCGAAAAAACGCCTCAAAGGATGGGCGCTCTCCGTGTCCGTCCGGCTTAAGCTAAATGAATCTTCAAGGAGATAGCATGAAAAAAAGTCTAATTGCACTGGCGGTAGCCGGGGCTTTTGCGGCACCGTCCGCAATGGCCATCGAGTTCACGCCAACTATGTACGAATCGCTCGCTTTCAGTATCAATGGCGATCAGCTTAATGGTGTCGACACAACTTCAGATGGCCAATCGATCCGCTCAGGTGGTGGTTCAACGATCGGCTTTAAATTCACCGACGATCTCGGTAACGGCATGACCGCCGAAGCGTTTGTGCACTTCACCACGAACATTCCGTTGGGTAACGCGTCTCAGTTTTCAGGTCGTAACGGCTACGTTGGTTTGACCAGTAGCAGCTGGGGTGCGATCAAGATGGGCGCCAACGAACACGTCTACGAAGTCGGTCAGATCATCGACGGATGGGGCGCTGACTGGGCTGGTGGTAACTCGGTTGGTTTCTGGACCGGTGCTCCGACCCGTCTCGGTATCAGCGGTTGGAACTTCACCCGTCAGGATCTCGGTTCTATCTGGTGGACCAGCCCGTCCTGGGGCGGCTTTGTGATTGACGCCGCTTTCATTCTCGGACCTGGTGGTGGTGTCATTGGCGCCAACCCATTGGACGCCGAGGGTTATCAACTTGCTGCCAAGTGGTCAAACAGTGCATTCTTGGTTAGCGCCGCAATCGCCGAATATAGTGATTATGGCCTCGGAGCTGGTTCTACCCAGTTCGGTGGCGGATTCCAGGGTGATGTGAGCGGAAACCAACAAGCCAGCGGTCTCCGTGTAACGTTTGTGTGGACTGCCGGCTGGGGTAATCTGGGCGCCAGTACCAACATCATGTCGTCCGAAGACAAAACCAATGTGGCAGGCACCAAGAACGAGGGCACGACCTACTCGCTCACTGGTACGTTTAACCTGGCATCGGGACGCATTATCGGCAACTATGTCATGGCTCAAGATCAGGATTTCGGCGGCGTAAAGATTGCTGATTCCGGTGCAAAAGGTTTTGACATTGGTTACCAGCACGATCTGAGCGCAAGCACCTATGCGTTCATTCGTTATGAGGCCAACGAAGGCGATCTGAACTATACCGGCGCTGCCGCTGGCAAGATCGAGTCGGATGCTCTTATGCTCGGCATGAAGATCTCCTACTAAGAGATCAAAAGTCGAAGAATCGCTCAGGCGATTCAGCAGCAAATCAAACGGGGGTGCGCAAGCGCCCCCGTTTTTTTTGAGCGTTCACGGCAGTCGGCCTAAAGGCATTTGTCATCCAGCGCACGACGGCGACGAAGAAAACCGAGGGAGGACGGAACGCAGTCTTGCTGATCCGTTTCTCAACGTTTGACCGGCGTTAACCTGCACGTTTCACGAAGGCGGTTGCGTACCGCACTTATTTGCGAGTCGAATCAACGTGATTGGAACGCATTTGGGCGTTGTCGCAACGTTCCGCGCGTGCTCATCTGACTGTCTTGCGCAGGCGGCCTCCGAGAAGTAACCCCGCCAGCACACAGCACGAACCGAACACCGTTGCCGCGACTGGCGCGCCTACCATACCGGCAAGAGTCCCGCTGGCGAGGGCGCCGAACGGCACCACGCCGAGAAACGACATTGCGTAGAAGCTGACGACGCGTCCGCGCACGGCGTCATCGACCAGTGACTGCAGAATCATGTTTGCACCGGCGGCGGTGACGATAATTCCGAAGCCAACCAACACCATCAGTGCAAGAGTCAGCCAGAGCCACGATGACAGGCCGACACCCATGAGTGCGCCACCGGCCAGCATGCTCGAATACATCAGGCGTCGCGACAACCGCTCGATATTGCCGCGGCTGGCTAAATATCCGGTGCCTAATACGGCACCGAATCCCGCACATCCCACCAGAAAACCGAGCGTCTCAGATCCGCCACCGAACACGTCACGCGCAAACACCGGCATCAGCACCAGGTAGGATGAGCCAAAGAACGCAATACAGGCGACCAGCGCGAGCAGTTCCCGAATTTGAACATGGCGCCAGGTATAGACTGCCGCTTCCCTGAGTGACTCGGTAAATCCCGCTGGTGGTGACGTCCCCGCCCGAGGAAGTCGTGGCAGCGACCACGCCCACCACACCACGCCCAGATAACTGAGCGCATTGAACAGAAATGCGTAGCCTTCCTGCACATAAACAAGCGCCAGCCCGGCGATCGACGGCCCGATGAGTCGGCCTCCGTTCATCAGGAATGAGTTCAGCGCAATGGCGTTGGGCAGGTCGTCGCGATTTCCAATCATGCTGATGTATAACGACTGGCGGACCGGCGTGTCGAGCCCGGCGACAACACCAAACAGAAGTGCCAGCGAAATCAGATGCCACACTTCAAACGTACCGGACAACACCAGCCATCCAAGCAGAGCTGCTTGCAGAGATGCAAAACTCTGCGTTGCAATCAACAGTCGGCGTCGGTCGAAGCGGTCGGCGAGTACCCCGGAAAATGGCGCTATGAAGAAAATTGGCGCCTGGTTGGCGAACGCCACTAGACCGAGTATCGCTACTGAACCGGTAATGCGATAGACGAGCCACTGCAGGGCAATCTGCTGCATCCAGTGGCCCAGTATGGAGACTGCCTGACAAAAGAAGAACCGTCTGAACAACGGATGCTCGAGTGCGCGGAAAGTATGCGGTATGGACAAACTCAGTGGCTCAAAGGCCGGGCCTCATTGCAGAAGTGGCTGACGGCAGGGTTGTTAGTATTCTGCATTGCTTTGACACAAGGATGCCGTGGACGACGGCGTCAAAAACGTTAACGAATCATGACGCTTGCGCGGCACGAATTTTCCCGTTGTACTTGGGACCGCTGGCCTTTGACGTTCCTGTGGCTGCGGCGGAGCGCGCCCGCCGTCGGGTAGTGCAAGCCAAGTGATCGCCGCGCCATGACCTCCTATGGACGTCGCGATTTGCAGCGCCGCGTATTGTAAAACGACACAGGGCGCGTACGAAGTTACCATAGTCGCGATTTCATCTACCAATCCGGAAGCGTAGAAATGCTCACGTGGGACGATTATCTGCAAGCAATCATCGCGGTATTTGTAATTACAGATCCCCTGGGGCGGCCGATTTTTTTCGCCATGCTCACGAGAGACATGACGAAACAGGCGCGCCGTAAGGCGGCATTCAAGGTAATCGCGACGGTTGCGGCTATTCTGGTATTCGCCGCACTTGTGGGAAAGATCGTGCTCGACGCGATCGGAATTCACCTCGGTGCGTTTGGATTCGTCGGTGGATTGATCGTCGCAATGATGGGGTTCGAGATGATGGCAATGGGCGAACCCAGTCGAGTACAGGGCGGGCACGATTCACGTGAAGAGCCCAAAGCGGAGGATCAGCTCATGGTGCCGTTTGCGATGCCGTTCATTGCCGGACCCGGGGCGATCACCGTAGTCATCACCCTGGCCGCCAAAACCGAAACTTTCGATTCAACATTGATGGCACTTACCGCCGTTGGCGTTGCAGTGGCGGCGATGATGATTACGTTTACTTACCTGACGGATGTCATCACTAAAGTATCTTCGCAGGCGATCAGCGTGGCGACAAAATTTGGTGGATTGCTGATCGCGACGATTGGCGCCCAGCTCGCATTGAGCGGAATCAAGAGCTTCTTTGAAATGTGAATCGGGCAGGTTCCGTTGCGCCGGACCCTAGTGCGAGCCGGCTTCACCTGAGCACAATTCGGCGCGCTGCGCATGGTCTGTCCCGCATCGACCTGTTGAATTGTCTTATGATCCGATAGTCGATCAAAGAAGAGCGTGTCCAGATTACATGGCCGAAAAAACTGAACTTCCCAACAAAGCGAGAGTTGTCGTTATCGGCGGCGGCGTCATAGGCTGTTCGATTGCATATCATTTGACGAAAATCGGTTGGTCTGACGTTGTCCTGCTTGAACGCAAGCAATTGACGTCCGGCACGACCTGGCATGCGGCAGGTCTGATCGGGCAAATGCGCCAGAGCGTCAACATGACGAATCTCGCCCGCTATACGACAGACCTGTACAGCCAGCTCGAGTCGGAAACCGGCCAGGCCACCGGCTATCGACAAAGTGGTTCGTACTCACTGGCAACCCATGCCGGCCGGCTTGAAGAAATGAAGCGCAATGCGTCCATGGCGAAGGTGTTCGGTCTTCGTATCGATGTCGTCACCAAGGAAGAAATCAGGGAACGCCTGCCGCTGATCAATACGGAAGATGTGCTCGGCGGTATCTACATACCGACCGATGGATACGGCAACGCTGTCGACATCACGCAGGCTCTGTCAAAAGGCGCGCGCGCGGGCGGCGCAAAAATATTTCAGGACACGAAAGTCACTTCGATCCAGCACGACGGACAACGCATAACAGGCGTCAGCACCGAGCGTGGCGACATCGCCGCAGATTATGTTGTGCTGTGTACCGGCATGTGGACGCGCGATCTTGCCGCAAGCATCGGCGTAAATGTACCGTTGCACGCCTGCGAGCACTATTACGTATTGTTCGAATCGGTCGCCGGGCTCGAGCCTGATTTTCCGGTTGTCCGTGACTACGACGCCTGTGCCTATTACAAATTCGATGCTGGCAAACTGCTTGTCGGCGCGTTCGAACCGAACTCACGCCCATGGGGCATGGACGGCATTTCCGAGGATTTCTGTTTCGACGAGATTGCCGGCGACTTCGAACACTTCGAACCGGTTTTGCAGGGTGCGATGCACCGCATGCCCGCTCTTGAAAATGCCGGAATTCAGAAGTTCTTTTGCGGGCCGGAAAGCTTCACACCGGATGTTCGTTATAACCTCGGCCCGACTCCCGAGTTTGAAAACTGCTTCATCGCGGCTGGCATGAATTCGGTAGGGCTGCAATCCGCCGGTGGCGTCGGCAAGGTCATTTCCGAATGGATGCGCGACGGCAGGCCGCCGGCCGATCTTTGGGAAATCGACGTTCGCCGCAACATGCCTTTCCAGCGTAACCGCAAATACCTGCGCGAGCGCGTTTCGGAAACGCTTGGTCTTCTCTATGCCACTCACTGGCCGTACCGGCAATACGCATCCGCGCGCGGTGTTCGCAAGTCACCGCTTTATGACCGGCTGTGTGCGGCCGGCGCCTGCCACGGCGAGGCGTTTGGCTGGGAGCGGCCGAACTGGTATGCCCCGAAGGGCATTGAACCGGAATACCAGTACAGCTATGGCCGCCAGAACTGGTTCGAGCATTCAGCGGCCGAACACAAGGCCGTGCGCGAGAATGTCGGCCTGTTCGATCAGACCTCGTTCGCGAAATTCCGTCTCGAGGGTGCCGACGCCTGCGCCGTATTGAACCGGATCTGTGCCAACGATATCGATGTCCGGCCGGGACGCATCGTGTATACGCAATGGCTTAACGACAACGGCGGTATCGAGGCTGACCTGACCGTGACGCGGCTGAACGAAACTGCGTTTATGATCATTACAGCTGCCGAGACCGAAGTGCGCGACTGGAACTGGCTCAAGCGGCACATACCTGGCGATTCGCGTTGTGGTCTTACCAATGTGACTTCAGCGATGAGCGTCATTTCCGTCATGGGCCCGAATTCGCGTGAGCTGCTGCAGTCACTTACGCCGGATGACATGTCGCATGCGGCATTTGCGTTTGGAACCAGCCGGGAAATTGAACTGGCTTACGGGATTGTTCGCGCATCACGGATAACCTTCGTCGGCGAACTCGGTTGGGAGCTGTATATACCCACAGAGTTTACGCTCGGCGTTTACGACGAAATTGTAACGGCGGATGCGTCCCTGGGACTTGTGCACGCCGGCTATCATGCGCTGAATTCACTCCGCATCGAGAAAGCCTACCGTCATTGGGGCCACGACATTACCGATGAAGATACGCCGCTCGAAGCCGGACTTGGCTTCGCCGTGAAAATGGACAAACCCGGAGGTTTCATCGGCCGTGATGCGCTGGTCAAGCAGAAGGAAGCAGGCCTGACAAAGAGGCTGGTGCAATTCAAGCTGGCCGATCCTGAACCGCTGCTCTATCACAATGAACCAATCTGGCAGGGCGATGAAATCGTCGGTTACGTCGCGTCAGGCGCGTATGGCCACACACTGGGGAGTTGTATCGGTCTCGGTTACGTCAATGGCTCCGACGGCAGCGATCCCAAAGACCGGATTGCATCAGGAGGGTTTGAAATTGAGGTTGCCGGCGTCCGTGTTTCCGCTGAAGCATCTATGCGACCAATGTACGACCCGGGCAACACACGTATCCGCAATACAACCAATTAGCAAATCGACTGCTTTGCCTGCGGCGTCTTGATAAGGCTTGGCGGGAACGGCCTCAATTTGAGTTAGCATTAATAGAACCGTGTAGTCGGCGTGCGGACCGCGAAATCCGTATTGTCGTAACGTTAGTATTGTTATCGGAAAAGGAACGAACAATGTCAGCTTTACCAACTTTGCCCAAATGGTTGTGTGCCACTCTTTCAACCGCGCTCACTGCGAGCATGATGGCTGCAGTATCGCCGGTTCTGGGTCAGGATTTTCTTGGCCACGAATACGAATTTGAAGCAGCTCCCATTCGTGAAGGAGAGAAAGCGGTCATCCCGTTGGACACAAAGGACCCAAGCTTGAATATCTGGCGGCAACTGCGGGATCTGAGTGGAGACCCGAAACGAGAGCCTGGCATCATCAATGTTCAGAAGTACGATTTTGGCTTTAGCTATAACGCGATGCCGACCTTCTTTCATTTGCCGGTGGCCATGTCGCCCGCGGACCTGAAGGCCAGCAAAGTGGACATCGCGATACTCGGCGCGGTTCCTGATATGGGTGGCGGGATGCGTGGCGCGGCGCATGGGCCGAATGCGGTGCGCAATTCGAATGTTTACGGCGGCTATGGGGCGAGGCAGCCGCACATGCATACGATGGTCGATCCGCTGGAAGATCTCGTCGTTGCAGATTTTGGCAATGCGCCGATCGATATCATGAGCGTGGAGCGCAGCGTGCACGCAATTCGCTCTTTCGTCAGAAGCGCTGCGGAAGTCGAGATTCGGCCCGGAGAGCACGTCATTCCGATCATCGTCGGAGGGGATCACTCGCTGATGTATCCGGATGTGGCTGCGCTGACCGATATATACGGCAAGGGCAATGTCGGCGTGGTGCATTTCGATGCCCATTACGATGCGGGCAAGTACATGATGGGCCATCTTATTAGCCACGGCATGCCGGTTTATCGACTTATTGAGGAAGGGCTTGTTCCGGGTAAGAACTTCATTCAGGTTGGACTACGCGGATACTACCCGGACGAGGAAAGCTTCAAATGGATGCGCGAACAGGGTTTCCGCTACCACACGATGGCGGAGATCGAGGAACGGGGTTTCCCTGCCGTGATGGAGGATGTGATCAAGGAAGCCAAGGACGGTCCCGAGTACATGTTTGTTTCGTTTGATATCGATACGCTCGATCCGGCATTCGTGCCTGGTACCGGCACCCCTGAACCCGGTGGGTTGACCCCTCGCGAAGCCTTTCCCATTGTTCGCCGCCTGTGCGCCGAATCGAATGTCGTCGGATTCGAACTGGTTGAGCTGGCCCCGATGCTTGATCCGACCTATGTCTCTGCGCTGAATGCCAACCGGATCATTCGGGAATGCATGACAGGAATCGCCATGCGCAAGAAAGGCTTGACGGATCCGCACTACCTGAGCCCGCTTTCCCGGACGCATGGGCGGAAGAAGTAATATCGCGTTCGTCGCCTTGGCGAGTAGCGCGAAGCAAAGTTTCGTTTGATTCGCTCAGGGTGACGCTGCCAGTGGACAGGTGCTCGCGTTCTGAACCGTGAAATGTCGGGATGCTAACGGCGCTGATCCGGCATCCCGATGGTTGGTCATGCCATCGGGTTCTGGCTATTTCCAGAGAACTGCAGGATGAAGATCGTGTCAGGTGCAGGCTATGACACCGTATCTCGGTTCGAGTGCGCGTGGCCGCGTATGAAGGAGAAAACGATTAAAGGCTTACTTTTGATACTGGCAATTGCCGGCGCGCAGACGGTGATTGCTGCGGACGAAGCCATTGACGCATCCGACCCGACAAAAATCTACAGCTATGCGGGCGGGGGCATCAAATTCACCGACTACACGAATGACGAGACCATGACCGAGATTCGCGCCAACGGCAATATCGGGTTGAGTCCCAAAGACATGGTGATGTTCGAGCTTGGTTACGGGTTTCACGATGGCGATCTCGTGCCTGGCAGCAACGAAGGACTGACCAATGCCAGGCTACGCTGGTTTCATCTTACGAAGATGGATGGTTCGGTCGTAAGCGGCTACCGTGGTTGGGGCACGCAGGTCGATGCGCAAATTGCCGGTGAGCTGAAAGGCACAGACGGGCAAAACACCATTGCGCTGGGTTACATGGCCGCATTCGGGATAAACGAGAAGTGGTCGTTCTATCTGCCGCTGAATTTCGTCAACACCTGGGACAAGAAATTTGAACACTACAACGGCGCCGGACTGGGTATGTCGCCCATGCTCGCGTTCACGCCGGGCAATTGGTGGAATGGTGCCTTCTTGCAAATCTGGCCGAATTACACCTGGTTTGTTTCCGGCGAGTTGGAGAACGAGGGCGCCGGTAACATTGATATCAATCTTGGTGGTTCGATTTCACCGACGCTGATCTGGACGTTGACGGCGCAAAAGAATGTCGACATCGACCTGCGTTCTTTCCGCCGCGGGCCAACTACAGGCTTGACCAACGACTACAATTTTTTCTTTAACGTCAATAAATACTTTTAGAGTCCTCGATAGGGGATCCGGAAACCCCTCGCCTTTAGGCGATGGATAAAAAACGTAGGTCGGGTTAGCGCAGCGTAATCCGACATGGCATGGCGAAGAAGAATTGCAAAGTTGGCGCCCTTGCGTCGGATTACGCTGCGCTAATCCGACCTTCGCACTTTCAATTTGCGTCATCGGCCGCATGGCCGATTGATCTGGCTTGCTGCCGTAACGCGAAGCCGCCGGCTTTAGCCGGCGGAGTATTCACCGAAATGGCTCATTGCTCACGTCAATTTTGATATAGGGCGTGACCAGCAACGGACCGGTGGAGTCAAACAGCGCCGCTCAGATACCGTCCCTGTGCGTGAAGCGTCCATCCATTATGGTGGCGAGAACTTTTACGTCCTTTATACGTTTCGCATCGACTTCGCGAAGATCCTCTTCCAGAATAACGATATCGGCATACTTGCCTACTTCCAGGCTGCCGATCTTGTCTTCCATTCGCAGAATCCAGGCAGCGTCAATCGTTATCGCGCGAAGACCTTGCTCGAGGGTCAACTGTTTACGAGTTGGCGGGAAGTGTTTGGAGTCCGGATCATCGGGGTCCATCAGGGTCATCGCAGTCTGCATGACGTATAGCGGAGCGATCATGTGCTCTGGCGTACTCGGATAGTCCGCGGACAATGCCAGGCGACCACCGTCGTGCGGCAGATCACTGTAGAGGCCAAAACGGGTCATCGTGCGTTCCTTACCCATAAGCCGGTAAGTGGTTGGTTCCTGGCCGCTCCACGTTGTAGTAAATTGCGGTGTCGCATTGACCGCGATTCCCAGTTCAAGAATCCGTTTGTAGTCGTCCGGGTGGCCCCAGATCATGTGATGCAGGGAATTGCGGGCATCGGTGTTGCCGGCCTGGATCGACGCTTCGAATGCGTCAATCGCCGCGCGAGTCGAAGCATCACCTTCGACATGAATGATAACGTCGAGCCCGTGCTTGTTGGCTTCGAGCACCAGCGCTTTGGTTCTCTCCGGTGATACGCCAAATCCGCCTTGTTTATCAGACCCTTTGTACGGCTCGAGCATCGGAGCACCCTGACCAAGCCAACCACTTTCCGGATGTACTTTTACCCCGGCGGCACGAACCTTGTCACCGTTGTATTTCCTGGCGAGTCTGGCAGTGATGGCGACCGTATTGACCGGGTCGGCGGCAGGCACCTTGAACCAGGGCAATACGAATGCACGCATACCGAGTTCGCCTTCTGCATCCAGCGCGGTCAGGATCTCAAGGATCTTCTGGTAGTCTACAAGTGACGCTGCATCGTCAGAAATTGTTGGCGTGCCGGGGCCAGGTGTCGTAAATGTTGTCATTCCCCCCTTGATTGCGGTGGCGTGCAGCTGGGCAACGCTATTGGGGATCATCGTGTCGGGCTGCCAGCCTCCTTGCGCAATAAATGTCGCGGTCCACTGAAACTCGATGCCGACGCCAGTCGGGTTTCCGCCATCGTCGCGCATCCAGTAAATTGTGCCGGGGTTGGAATCCGGCGTGTCTTTAGTGATGTTTCCGTCTTCGAGCGCCTTGCTGTTAAGCCAACCCTCATGACCAGTGAAATCGACCAAAAAGACAGGGCGGTCGGTAACCACACGATCGAGATCGGCGGCGGTTGGCCACCCGCCCAACATTTCTTTGCTCCAACCCATGCCGAAAATCATTTTCTTGTCAGGGTTGGCTTCTGCGTCAGCCTTGACGATCTCAAGAATATCGTCCTTGTTCTTGGCTTTGTACAAGTTCAGTCCTGACCCCAGCCAGGCAGCAGCAATAATATGATCGTGCGTTGAGACGAATCCCGGCAACATCATCTTGCCGGCGAGATCGAGAACCGCCGTATCGTCACCAATCCAGCTCTCGGCATCGGCAGCCGAACCGACAAATGCAATCCTGTTTCCGGAAACGGCGATAGCTTCGGCCTCTGGTTGCGCTTCGTTCATCGTATAGACGATCCCGTTCGTGAAGACGTAGTCTGCGGCAGCCCGGGACAGTTCATCATTGGTGGATTCCTGAGAACAGCTTGACAGACCCAGAACCAGCGAAAGCGTTACGAAATTTCTAATCAAAAGAGTTCTCCAATCCATTTCCTGGTGAGTTCAAGTCGCTGCATTTCATTCTGATTTCAACGTCAGAATTGACGCTTCAGATTGACAGCACAATTGTCGCGCAAATCCAGGCCAGGTCATTTGACCTGGCCATATCCCTGATGTCGATGCGCTTGTGTGAATGCACTGGTGCGGCCGATACTTGCTGCAAAAACCCAATGCCACTGAGGCGTCAATGCGGGAACAGGACGTAGTCGGGTCCAGTGTGCACAACTGAAAATGCACGATTGCATTTCAGAATCCATACCCGACGGCGAAGCCAAGATAATATGTCTGGCTATTGTCTTCGATGAAGTCGATCGTTGCGACGGGCCCGAACGACCAATGATCCACGTGCCAGTCATAGCCGCCACTGACGTGAAATAGCAGCAAAGTCTTATTCTTCTCGATTTTTTTCTCGACGCCAGGCCCTGCGCCAAGCTTCAGGCCATTCGAAAAGTATTTGCCAAACGTCAACCCGTAGGCGCGCAAATCGAAGTCACCGGACACGTTCTCGAAGAATACGCCGGCTGCGTAATCATTCTTGAAACGATAAATGTAATCTACGCCCAGATACACGGAGTTTTCACCGTGATGTTGCGCGCCTCCGGTTGCGATAGCAATATGATGCGGATGTTCACTGCCGGCCGATATTGCCAGCGGCGCAAAACCAAATAGGAGACTGGCGGCGGCAAATGCTGCCACTGAGCGCATTTTGCATACCTCCTGTCGCCGTGAAGTGGTAGCGGTCAAATCGGGTTCCCTGCAGTATGTGGAGCCGAGCCGGACAGCCTCCGGTAATACGGAATGCAGATTCTTTCGCTGTTCCAACGATGCGGCGTTTATTGATATCAATCGGACTCTCTTTCCGTAGACAGAAATTTCACCCGGCGGCGGGACAGCAGTGGCAAATTTCGTAGCGTAGTCACAAACCTGAGTGAACTCATTGAAGAATCGACATCGGATGCATCAAATTGGTTGCAGCAAATTAGTTACACCATGTGGTGCACCGACTTTAGAAATCGAGTTGCAGACGCAATCCCGCGACAGTAACCCGATTCTCGCCGGGGTTCTTTGCCGGATCAATGACCACCTGCAAATCCGGGGTCAATGTTACGAACGGATTAACGTAGAAGCGCCAGTATAGTTCGATTATTTGCTCGTCACGTAGCGCTGCATCGCTCGGCATGACTTTGGCCCAGCCCAATCCGATCTCGTCATGGATTCGGCCGAATGGTTGTGCAATGCCGATGCCGAGCGAGGCAGATCGGCTGAATTCAGTCACGTTCCGGTCGCCGCTGCTCCAGCGCAGGAACGGAGTGATGCGACCGATTTGTTGATCGAAGCTTAGTGAGAAGCCATTTCCCTGCTCACCACCGGATTCCTTCGCGTAGCCCAGGAATCTGTAATTGCCATTCCCAAGGTCTCCAAAGCTGGTTTTCAGAAGGAGTTCTATCGGGGCAAACCATTCCCTGCTTGAAAGATCGTCGACGCACAAGTTGTTGTTCTGGCAATTTGTCTGGTACACGCCGGCGTGTACGTTGATGCCGGTTTCAGGCTCCCAGAATAAGTCAGCGGCCACGCCCGGGTCCGGAAAAGGAATGCTGGAAGAGTTGTTCAATGGCAATGCAATGAACTGTTCGCGCTCGCTGTTGGCAACGGCGTTGAAATCGTAACGAAAACTGGGATCGATTCGCCCGACGGAATAGCGGAAGTTCCGGCCATTTCCGTGAACCCACTGCAGCTCCCGCAATTCAACTGCATCGTGTTCAAGACTGCCATTGATACCCTGCACCGACCCGATTGCATTCGACAGATCGGCGTCCCTGGGTGCGCCGACCGGCATGCCGCCGCGTACCCACCAGGTAAACCCGCCGCGAGATGCAGGTGCGTCCAGAACTTGCCAGGCGCCACCGAAATCATAGGTAACATTGAGCAGATCATCTCGATCCGTCAGAGAACTGCTGGCACCCTGCCAGATCGTCGTTACGGACAGTTGCGTATAAAAACCATCGCCGGCGTCCAGGTATTCCAGGAAGTCTTCGGGTGAGCGGGCAAAAATACGCGGTTTGTCACGCTTGAACATCAGCCGCGCATTGCGTGACCAGACCGATTCATCGGCATTGGCACTGGGCTCGACATCTGCCCCGATTGCCGGTTGCGAAATTAGCAGCAGGGGGAGAAAGATGTTGAGTGGGCGCCGATACCAGCCCACTCTAACGGTACCCGCTGCTTGCATTGTGCACGTATGGGTGTCGCTGCTTGCCGTTCAAAGCCAGCAATGGCGCAGAATTGATACGCCGGTTGATTCTCATAACTTGGCGGGTCGCAAGCCGGTTCAGCCGAGACGTCCCGACGGACCTTTCAACTTGTCCAGCGCGCTGGTGAAACTCGCCAGGCGCTCTCTTTACAGTGCGACGATGGTTTTTTTGGGGCACGCTCGATAAAACCTTTATTTGCCAGCTTGCCGTTTGCGTTGAATCCCGCCTTCGAAGCGTGCGACTTTCTCCCACAGTGTTTCGTTGATGAAGGGAATGACGGGATGTGCGAGTCGCGTACTCCCCGCCAGCAGGTGAGCACGCAGCCAACTAGAAATCAAAGTTGATGCCGATGACAAATCGAAAGTCATCCTGATTGGGGACAGTACCGTCTGCCTTTGGCTGCGGCGTCTTGATATAGTCCCAGTACCACGCCAACTCGAGATCGAGCGTGTTGGTGAGTTCGGTCTTCAGAGAAACAATCGTGTGGCCGATGAGACTCCCGTTCTCCTCGTCGACGGACTGCAGGTTGATATCGAACATGACATCCAGCCAGCTTGTCACCTCATCCTCATAGCGTGTGCCCAGCGAGAGTAACGGTGAGGTATTTTCAGCCGGGCGGCCTGCCCCTACCGAGACAAAGCGGTTGTAAAGCGCGCCTGCGCTTGCGACGACGTCCCAGGTTGTGTCTGGTGTTCGAACCAGGTAATAGCCGAGACCGGTACTCAAACTGGCCTGATCCTGGATGTTTCTGAACGTGTCACGCAGATACTCGCCAAACAGCACTCGCCAGTAGAGTTGGGTACTCTTGAGCGTATCGAAGGAGGCGCCAAGCCGATGATTGTTTGATGTCTCGATGCCTTCAGCGCTGCTGAAGTTACCGAGGTAGTTCAAAAGAAGACGTGATACTGCACGGCGCCGCTCAATTCGTGCCCTTATCGTTGCGTCAGTCACATCGGTGTTTCCGGAGCGAATATTCGCTCCCAAGGAGACGTTGCCCGTCCAGAAATCGATTTCAGCCTGACCGCTTTTCACGATCGAAATAATGTACTTGCGCTCGAACGTGCGGGCGTTGTCCCCGCGGCCAACAGTCACTTTTTCGTCTTCCATCGTGACGACACCATATACGGTGATCGGTTCGCCCCTGCGGTCCGGCTGTTCAACGCGCACGGCTTCCAGTGTCGTCGTACGCAATTGCCTGATGTCATTCCAGTCCAGATCGAGCGTCTTGAGCTTCTTGCTCTTGAATTCGACTCTGTAGTCGTAAAGTGTCTTGAATTCACCCTTGAGCCATTCGCCTGAGACAAGCTGGATCCAGTCGAATTCGGAATCCAGCGGAGGAACAGAGTCTTCCCATTTGAGTCGTTCGCGCTTGGATTCATCTTTGGGTTCGTCACCAACTGAGTCGATATCGTCCGTCGCAGCTGCGGGCGCTGTCAGGCCGAGTCCGCTGTTCGCTTCGCTGTCACTCTTGTCCCCCTTCGTTGCCGAAATTTCCTCCGCTTCCGAGGGCGTGAGCTGTGCACTGTCCGCGTCATTGCCAGTCCTGCTGTCGGCCGGAATCGAGAGCTCGGCAGTGCCAACTGATTCGTCCACCGGAGGTTCGTTAGAATCGGATTCGGCCGCGTGCGATATCGGAAACATGCCGCATCCAACAACGGCAATGATGGCGAGGAGAATCGCCCATCCAAAGGAGAATCGGTGCTCATTCATTGTTATTCTGGCAACCCTGCGAGAATCGGTCGATGTCACCCGCCGTTGTGCCAACAAATGCGTGATTCGGTCCCAAGTTTCGCAAATGCTGTGCTTGGCAAATTGTACCGTAAGGTTGTAGCGACGCCGATATCTCTATGTGTTCACGTTCGCGTGAACCAGTCCCAATAACCGATACGCGCCCTGTTCTTTCGGGAGCCTATATCATCGACGCGATTGCCAGTCTGGATGGGTCAATTGTTTCGCGGCAAGAACGCCTTTCTCGCCCAGACTTTGGACAGCTTCACCGTCTCGCGGATGATTCGAATCGTGTTGCACTATCGACCGGACTTCGGTAACAGGTGAAGCTATTGTCGTCCGCAAACAATACGACAACAGCGTTGACTCCTGTGTTGATTCCTTGACTGTTTCGCGATCAAACGCAAGACCGGGGTTCGCTGCGGGCGCATGAGCGCACCGCATGAATCGCGGAGGCAATTGTGAGAAAATGCGGCGATACTCCCTGTGCTCGGACGTCAGTTTTGAGTTTGGGCTTATCGAAATCTGACCCGGATTTTCATTGCTTCGGGTAGAAATAGCATCGGGTTACTCCATATGATTCTCAAGAGACTTTTGCAACCCCGCAAGCTTGTAGCGTCATACCTCGTTTTGTCGCTCGCCGGTATGGGCTTTGTTGGTCCTGCACAAGCTGTGAGTGACGAGCAGTGGTCGGATTTTGGTGACGCGATGCAATTTGTTCTGCCGCTCACCGGGTTGGGGCTGACCGCAGCCTACAAAGATAAAGAGGGCGCCAAGCAGTGGGCCTGGAGTGGATTGACATCGCTGGGCACGACTACTGTTCTCAAGGGTGTCTACGGGAAGATTCGGCCCAATGCGTCTGATTCGAGAACGTCTTTTCCATCAGGCCATACGACCGCCGCATTCTTTGGCGCGTCGTTTATGGACATGCGTTACGGCAGGGGGTGGGGCATCCCCGCATATGCGCTCGCAGCTCTTACGGCGTATAGCCGTGTGATCACGGATAACCATCACGTTGACGATACCATCATGGGTGCGAGCATCGCGTTATTCAGCAGCTGGTATTGGGTAACGCCACAAGAAGGCGCGGTCAGCCTCGTTCCGTTTCAGGCCGGTGATGCGTACGGTGTTTCGCTGCGCTTCGAAGAGGGTGGCCAGAAAGATACGTTGTCGCACCTTGAGGACGATGACCGATGGCGTTATGCGGTCATCTTCGGCCCTGCATCGCAAGACAAGAACACGGTGAAGGCACCAACGGCAACTGGAACACAGTTTGATCTCACGACCTTCCAGGAGACCAATGACCCGACCACCACCGCCAACGCAATTATTGAACGCTATTATGGCCGGCATCTGGGAATATTTTCGATCCTGCCGTACGAAGCCCGGGATTTCGGCTTCGTTTCCCAGCCGACTTTGTTCAACAACACAACTTTCTTACCCAGCGAAGAATTGCGCTCTGAGTATCGTCTAACCGACGTCCGGCTGCAGTATTACTATGATTTGATGCCATCCAGCCCGATCATTCTTGAAGCGGGTGCCAGCGTAAGCTACCAGCACACGACCGTGGAACTGGCCACGACGAGCGGCACCAAGGCAGACAAGGTAAGCAGCGATGTCTGGATTCCGTTGGTCAATGCGTCACTTGGATATCAGTTCACGCCGCGCTTATCCGTGACGGCCGATTTGACCGGCCTGTCGTTGAGCGATCAGAAGCAGCTTGATGCGAATATCTCGATCGGTTACCGGGTCAACAAGTACTGGGATGCCGGAATTGGTTATGGGATCTACGAGCACGAGACCGAAACGAGCGAATTGAGCAACAAGATCGAATATGACGTACTGATGATGTATGTTGGTTACTCGTTTTATTAGTACAGAGATCAAATCACGGCGCGGATAAATTCAATTCGTGTTTCGATGCCCGGCACATTCGCCGAGTGATGATTTGTAGTCGAATCGGGTCGAAAAGGAGGCGCGATTGGCAGCAGTTGGGAAGCGCACGCGATACAGCCATCAATTGGACTTGTTGCGCTTTGTAACGCTATCGGTCGTCGTTGTTTGCCTCCTGGCACCGGCGGGCGGCGCTGCATATGAGTATGTTGACGACTCAGAAGACGCCGGCAGAACAAAACGTTCCTCGGACGTTGTTCTGCCATATGCTTTCCATACCGAACTGCTGGATACGGCCGTCGGCGTCGCGTACAGCAAATTTGGCGCCTTTCAGCCTCAGGCCAACCTGTTCCTAACCGGCTATGGCACGACCAATGATTCCTGGGGAATCGGCGGCGCATTGAGCCGGCTGCAGCTCGGCGATAGTCGCTGGTTTGTTGCCCCGGTTGGCTTCGTACAGCGGAACGCCCAACAACGGTTTTATTCCGAACTCGGTTTTGGCATCGATGAGACCCAGGGCGGAAGTAACGATTCCCATGTTAGCGATTTTTTCCAGGGCGAAGGCTGGAATGTATTTGCGCACGCCGAGTTTCGCTATGTCGCACCCCTGGGAATGGGCCGCGGCGATCCCGTTCATCACTACAAGACCAACGCCGGCGTCTTGCAATCGGGCGGCACGTCCGGCTCCTGGAATCCCCTGAAATCCGGACGAACGATGTTCGTGCTGAAACCGTTTTACCAATGGCGGACGATGGTCGTTGAAGATCAGAACATCGGTCAATTCCCGCCATTCTTCCCGGTGCAAAATGGTGAAGAGGTTGAAAGCGCTTCGAATGGACTAAAAGCATTTGTCGAATATGACAACCGGGATTTTCCCCTGAACCCGGGGCTGGGGAGTTATCAACGGTTGGAAGTGGCGCGTGACTTCGGCGCCTTCAACAGTTCCAATTCGTGGACATCAGTAGAAGGCGAATACAAGAAATACTTCAATCTGGGCACTTCAGACCGGTTCCGGCAGAAGGTGCTGGCGCTCGATGCCTGGACTGCATACTCTCCGACCTGGGACCTGACCCGGGTTGGCAATGCCGTGCGCATTGACAATGCTCCCCCGGAAAACATGGGTGCGACACTTGGCGGCCTTTACAGGCTGCGAGCCTATCCGACCGGTCGTTATAGTGACAAGGCTGCCGTGTACTACAGTGCCGAACTGCGTTTCATCCCGACCTGGAACCCGATACGCGACTGGCCGCTGATTCGTAATTTCACCTGGCGCTGGTGGCAGTGGACAGGCTTCGCGGAGGTCGGACGCGTGGCGCCCGAGTGGGATTTTTCTGAACTGCATAACAATATGAAGTGGAGTGCCGGCTTCGGTTTCCGCGCCATGATCGGCTCGGGAGTTGCGCGTATGGACATTGCAACCTCAGAGGAAAGCACCCAGGTGGTACTGATGGTCGGCCAGCCTTTTTGACGATCGAACGCGCCTCTGCTTCTCATAATTGCCGGCGCGGAACAGCGATTGTGCCGTGGGCCGACTACAAAGCCGCTTTTCTGAGTAACGACGATTTGGCACTCTCCATCGCGAAATTCATCAGCAACGACGTGTAGAACGCAAATCCGGATTTTTTGCCGGTCACAAATAGTTGGTGGCCACGCTCCCACGTCTGGATAGTGACCCTGGCGATTGCCAGCGAGCGATCTATGGACTGAACGATATCGCGCAATTCGAGAATTTCCGCCTGGTAGAGCTCGAAGTCAGGATCCAGGCTCTCGCGCACCAAGCGCAAATTTGCCAGATCTGTCATCAGAATACCAAGCGCCTGGTCAACTGCCTCCGGGGTGGGGGTCTCCATGTCCTGGAGACGCAATTGCATGTAGCGGTCGGAAGAACGAAACGCGTCCCAGACTTCCTGGTCCCCTGTGAGGGCCGCTTTATCAAGTAATTCCATATGACGAATGGTATCGCTTCGCCGGCGCACGATAACATCCTGGAAGCGAATTACGTCAGCATGATAGGCATCGATGGCGGTCAGCATGTCGTCACTTGCGGCGTCCAGTAGCCTGCCAGTCTCCGCAGTCAGCGATTCGAGCGCGTCAACCGCCGGGTCAACAGCCCGCTGCGACGCCCTTGCTGCGTCAATAAATTCTTCTGCCGAACGAATTTGCGCTGCAATTGCTTCGATGTCCACATCCGCCAGGTCGGGTTGAAGTGTGGATTGGGCGCGCAGCGTCATGTAGAGCGTTTCCACATTCCTGGCCAGAGATTCCCTGCTTTCGGCGGATTCGGGATCTTCTGAAATTTCGATCAATGTCAACGAGTAGCGAACGACTTCCCGGAGTGACGTCAGAAGTTGGTCCCAGCCGGCACTGTACGCGGCGACCGTAGGAATTCCTTCGTTATCGACATAGCGAATTAGCAGGGTTGGCTTCGGTGTTTGCAGTCCAAATTCGACTTTTGCGACCAGTTCACCGGTTTCTTCGGCAATAGACGCCACATCGACTGTAGTAGAGCCTGTCGAGCTACAGCCTTGAATGAGGAGCGAAGTTACGCCGCAGGATATCAAGAGTTGTCGCCAGTTTTTCATTTTCTTGTCCCCATGACTCGTTGTAGGTGAATCGATCGTTTGACTATTACGCACATTGTGCGTCGGTGCCCGCTGAAAATTGATGCTTGCGAAGGAGCGTAATGCGTACCGTGTTGCCCATGATCCTCGTGATGGAATACGCGTGGCAAAATGGCTATCGATATCATACTATTCCAGGAGGGTCGTGTTCTCCAAGACTTACTTCCGCTCCATGCATTTGAGGAGCATCAGTTGCCACGGATTCGTATGGCGCGTTGGCCCGTTTCAACCCGAGTGTTCGGTGTCTGGACGTGCGACCGGAATGAAGCGGGGTAAGCAGCGGGCGGGGAGAATAATGGAGTTTATGCGGCGCCGTTAAGTGGTTGCATGCTGGGAGAAAATTAATGCGTGGTTCATCAAATCGAATTGAGTCGAAAATCGCCGGGCAAAGAGTGACTGGATTCGCGAAAATCCCTGGTTTCATTCTCACTGGGGCCATTCTCATCAGTATTGTTCTGGCGGCGCCCCCCGCGAAGGCAGCACTGCGTTACACCGTTGAGACAGCCTCGACGTACAAGAATGAAACCAGCTATGTCGTGGAAGACATTGCTGTTGATGGCGACCGCGCGCGAGTCGACATAAAGGCGGGCAAGCAAGACAAGCTGCAGCCCGAAGGCTATATGCTGACAACAGACGGCGGTATTACCTGGGCAGTGGTCGATGGTGCCAATGCAGTGTGCGGCCAGTGGAATCTCGGTGCGTATTACCGCGAGGCCGGCTCTATCATCACCAAGGTTGAAAAATGGGTAAATGCGAAAGTTACCGAAGCCAATGTGAATATACGGCCAGCATCACCGGGCCCTGAGATACTTGGCTTTGAAACGACGCATGTACGCATCATTGTCAGGCTCAAAGCAAAGGCCACGGTCTTTTTTATGAAGTTTGAATATCATCTGGTGATAACTGATGACGTCTGGTTCGCGCCTGACATCAAGGTCAATCAAATAGAACAGCGTTGGCTGGATGCGCTGGCGAGAACCGGCTATGAACGCATCGACAAGTTGACTGCCACCGCATCGGCGGCGATTCAGGGCATGGTGTTGAAACAGAAAACGGTGACACATGCGCGCGATCTCCGGAAGAACCGGGAACGGACCAAAATTGATGAAATCAACGTAACCAGTTTCGCGAGTGTGGAGCCGAGGGCAATTCCGAATGAAGTGTTTCGCACAGGAAATTGCAGACCGGTTAGCGAGGGTCAAATGGAAGATGCCGCCAAGGATATGTTGAAAAGTATTGTGAAACCACGGTAGTTCTACGCGATAGAAATGCGCGTTTGGTGGCGACACCAACGCACTGGCGATATTGTTAGAAATGGTGTTGTTTGAAGGGCCAAGAATCCGTACGGTAATCTCCGCCCATCGTTTCACACAATTGACGCGCAACTGTATGGAAGTTCCGATGCCTCTCCATTGCCTATGACAGTCACACTACGTGCGCTTCTCCTTGGCCTGCCGGTAGTCCTGTTTTGCGAGACTGGCATTTCTTCAGCCGCGGAATTCGAGCTCAGTTTCTACGCCGGCGCGCAGTCAGCGTCATCCAGTTCAGTGAAAGGCACTGATCCCGGCGGGGTCGGGAATTTCGATTTTACCGTCGACTGGGAAGGCAGGTCGGGAAAAATGCCACCGTACTACGGGTTTCGAGGAACGTGGTGGCGATCAGACAAACTGGGGTTCGGTGTTGAGTTTACCCATTCCAAGGTTTACGCCGACGATCAGTCGAAGCAAAACAATGGCTTCTCCTGGCTTGAATTCAGTGACGGTCTGAATATCATCACTGTGAATGTGCATCGTCGCTGGCGACTGGAGAATCGCAATTTTGTGCCTTATATTTCAGGTGGATTAGGCGTTGCGATTCCACACGTGGAAGCCGAAACATCGGGCGGCAAGACGTTCGGATACCAGCTCACCGGTCCGGCGGCGCAATGGACTGCCGGTGTGCTTTATCCGCTCGGCAAGAAATGGTCAATCTTCGGAGAGTACAAAGGTAATTACTCTCAGAACAAAGCTGATCTGGACAACGGTGGTCAGCTTGAAACAAATATCCTCACGAACGCGCTCAACATCGGTGTTAGTTACGCGTTCGGCAAATAGCATTCATGAGCATGTTCGGAGCAGGGGCGCATGCGGCGCGTAGATAACCGGACGCTAACGGTCACATGGAGATCAGTCTCGAGATAACGGTGCACCGTTTCGCGGACGCGTATTTCTGACTCGGCGTTGGCATTGCGTCTGTTTCCGCGCATGGTGTGCGTCGAATGCTGCTTCCGACACGATCCTATTTGGCTTCGTGCACGACGCGGCCGGCGAACACAGTGGTCAGCACTTTTGTGTCCGCGATTTGCAATGGTTTAACCTCAAAAATATTGTGATCCAGGACAATCATGTCAGCGTATTTGCCGACTTCGATTGAACCCGTTTCCGAATCCTTGTTCATTGCGTATGCCGGGCCAAGCGTGTACGCCTTGATAGCCTCGCCGACCGTCAATGCTTTTTCCGCATTCAAGAGACCCTGATCAAGGTTGTCGGGATCCATGCGCGACACATGGAATGCGATTCTCTTCCACGGGTCAAGAAAACTAACCTGCCAATCACTGCCAATTGCAACGTAGGCGCCGGAATCGATCGCCGCGCGCGCGTCCGCATAATTATCAACGCCTGCTTTGCCGATCAGCGGTTCCATCATTGCCCTCAGTGGTGGCGTAATCGGCATGGTCGGCGCGACATCAATCGCGATTCCCATTTTCTTGAATCGACCGATGTCATCGGGATGAATCATGCCGTTATGCGTTACGTGGTGACGCACGCTTGAGTTCGGGAAGGCTTGTTGTGTTGCCTCGATCGCATTTAGTACTTCGCGAACTGAACGATTTCCCGTCGCATGCGACATGATGCCAACACCTCTGCCCGTAAAATTCTTGTAGAGCGTTACCAGTTCACCGGGTTCGAAATACCCGACGCCGTAGTTATCGGTGCCTACATACGGCTCCAGTAACCATCCGGTCATACCATCGGGGGCGCCGTCCATGAAAATCTTGATATACCCAGGATCAATAAACTCGGAGCGATATTCGCTGGCGCGATCGACGAAGGCGGACTCCTCCTCTTTGGTCTCTGGCGAATCGTAGTAACCGAAGTTGAGTGCAAACACGAGACGAACGGACAATTCGCCATTGCTCTGAAGCTCGCCAGCGGCTTTGAGGTGCGCTTCATTGCCAGCAGCGATTTGTATTGTCGTAAGACCAAGGCTGTTGAACAGTTGCATAAAACCACGGCCGGTATTGAGCCATTCTTCATGAGGAATTGGTGGTATCGAACGCCGCAGGAAGCCGATTGAGTGCTCCCGAACCGTACCTTTCGGAACGCCATCTTTGTCGCGATCAATTATCGCGCCTTCAGGAAGCTCGGCGCTTGCATCCATTATTCCGGTTATCTCTAGCGCTTTCGTATTGCACCACCAAGCATGGGCGGATTGATCCGCTAAACATACGGGTCGATCAGGCACCACTGCGTCCAGTAACTGCCTGCCTGGACTATTGCCCGGGAACATGCCCGACGGAAATATCCCACCTGTGATCCAGCCTTCGCCTGGATTGTTTTCATCGTATGCTTTGACCTCTTCCAGGATATTCTCGGGCGTACTGGTGTCTTTAACGCTGAAAGCTAGATTTCTGCTGTGGTAGTCCTCAAAGGCGTGATTGTGTGGATCGATCAAGCCTGGAATCGCCAATTTGCCTTGCAGATCGACAACAGACGTAGCGTCGCCGATTTTTTCTGCGACATCGTTGCCTGATCCGACGGCGATGAATTTGCCGTCCTTGATAGCCACAGCCTCGACCCAGGGCTGGGCTTCGTCGACCGTGTAGATTTTGCCGTTGGTGTACACCGTATCTGCGGCGGCATTCTCTGCCTGTGACGAGGGCGTTTTCTCCGCCTGCTGACCACAGGACGCGAGTGTGATCGCAATAAACAGCAGGAGGACGCGAATGCTAATATTATTCATAGCGCCCTCACCCGATTTGTCACTGTTCAGCCTGGAAGACAACCTTGCCTTTGAACAACGTCTGTTGCACCTCGGTCTTGTGAAGATCGGTTACCGGGATGTCGAACAGATTGTGATTGAGAACAATCATGTCGGCATATTTGCCTTCCACGATCGAGCCGGTAATGTCGTCGATGCGCAATGACCATGCGGCGTTGATCGTGTATGCCGTGATGACTTCTTCCAGCGTCAGCGCGTGTTGTTCGCCCATTTTTCCTTTCTCGGGCTTTCCGGGGAAGCCGCGCGTGATCGCCGCTTCCATACCGAACCAGGGCCACATCGTGGCGGCGGGCGCGTCGGTGTGGTTTACGAGGCGAATTCCAGCGTCCTGACGCTCGCGATTTGCGTACATGCGGGCCCATGTTGCCGGCTTCAATACGGGCTTGATACCGCCTACGTTGTAATTCAGCGGCGCATTCAGAGGCGGCCAGATCGTGCAACTGACGTCGAGATCGACCATTCGTTGGAAGTCATCAGAATGTATCAGACTGCAGTGGTCGATGTGGTGTCGCAGACGGTTATTGCCGTTCGCCTTGATTACGGCTTCGTAACCATCAAGTGTCATGCGCACCGTACCATCTCCTATTGCGTGCGTTTTTACCTGAAAGCCCGCGGCGTCGAGCTCGGCCACGTACTTTGCAAACGACTCCGCCGGGATGAGCGGGTCGGCGTTCTTGTTATCGGGTTTATCCTCATCGAGTTGATCGCCTGGCAGTGGGCTCTCGACAGGTTCTGTTTCCGTCGACGCGTAACCGTCAATCAGTGGCGCAGTAAACGACTCGATACTGCCATCCATACCCAACTTGACGCCCTTCTTGCCCGGCAAGTCATAACTGTTCCACCACTCCTCGAGCGTCGCTACTGGCGTAAGTTCAGCGGTGCCGAGATTGCCCTTGAAGTAGAGATTGACGTGCTGATGAATTTTCCCTTCCTGGTGCAGTTCCTGCCAGGTTTGCAAGTCACCGTCGAACATACCTACATAGGCTTCGCCGAAGGCCGTGACGCCCTTGCCAAGCGCTTCGTCCATGAGTTTGCTGAACGCGATTTTCTTCAGCGCCACATCGAATGGCGGTAAGGCTGCGAGCAGGGGATTGACTGCGCCCTCGTACGCCACGCCGCCAATGTCGCCGTCTTTGGTACGGCTGTAATAGCCTTCGGAGGAATCTACGTAATCCCTGGTAATGCCGGCGGCTTCCATCGCTTTGGTATTGAACCAGGCCTGATGCCCTCCGGTTTCATCCTCGACATACGCCGGACGATCCGGAATCAGCTTATCCAGAAACTCACGCGTCAGTGTTTTCTCGGACATTGCCGGCGCTGTCCAACCTGCCGCAACAAACCATTCCCGGTCGTCAGGATAATTGGCAATGCACTCCTTTAGCGCGTTGATCGTTTGCTCTTCGGTCGGTTCATAGAACGTTCCCGGCAAGCCGCAAAAAGCACGCTTCGGCATCACCAGAGCGGGGTGGATATGCGTGTCACCGATTCCGGGCATCACGAACGCGCCATCAAGATTGATTACTTTGGTGCCAGAACCGGTAACGGCTTCAACGTCAGCGCGCGAGCCAACGAACAGAAACTTGCCATTCTTGATAGCGACCGCCTCAGCCCAGGGCTGGGCCTCGTTGACGGTGTAGATTTTGCCGTTGGTGTATACGATATCCGCAACGTTTTCCTGACTATGGGCGGTCAGAGCGAACAATGCGGCAAGTGCAATCCCAAAAGAAATTCTCATTGGTCCAACCCAAAACGATGTGCTAACGCTGCCCATATTGCCACAGCCCATTGACCAATAGAACTGTGAGAGTCGAATGATGCGAACCGCCCTCCTGTAAGCGCGGTGTGCTGATATCGAAAAGAAACATTCCCGTCGCTAACCGAGCCGCGAGTATGTAATCCACGCTGAAACTTGGAGCCTGTCAATTGTTTCAGATTTTTTCTCGGCTCCTTACTCGACACAGCTGCAAACAATCGTTTTTCTTGCCAGACTGGCGACTTCCGGATTCATCCATTGAGGCATAAACAATGGAGTATTCCTCAACGGCCATCGTTGCAGCTCTTTTCGTTTTCGCCGACTGTACTCAGAGTAGTCCGGAAGTCCCCAATGACAAACCCTGAGATAACCCGGGTTTCACGGACACTTCAATAGGAGATTAATAATGAAGGAGGTGTCCGATATTAGGACCTATTTTTCGAGACGCTACCACCTATAGTTTTTTGGGCGTATTGTTAGTTGCGCCAAGCACTCAATAAGGAATGCGAAAAAAATGCAAAAAATTGTAACGGGATTGTTAGGTGCACTGATAGGGGTGCTTGCGACAGTTGGCTACGCACAAGATGGACCGCGCTATGCGCACGTAGGCCCGGCGCTCATATCGAATGTTCGCGTGATCGATGGGCTGGGCAATGCGCCTGTCGAAAATCAGGACATACTCGTCGTCGATGGCAAGATAGCCGCCATAGCCGATAGCGGGACACTGGACGCGCCGGACGGTGCAATCACAATCGACGGCGCAGGGTTGACCGCAATGCCCGGCCTCATCGACATGCATATACACCTCAAAGGCGGCTGGACGGGCGGAAACGCAATGAAGGAGAAGTACAGCGCTGGCAAGTCAGATCCCGAAATTCAGCAGACATTGTCGGCATTCCTGTATTCGGGAGTTACGACGGTGCTGGACACCGGCAATCCGACTGTCTGGGCGACAACGCAGCGAGATCGCATTAACGGAGGCGAACTGATGGGCCCCCGGTTCCATACAACGGGGATGCCGGTCAGCCAGGCCCCATCAGGATGGGACGGCGCGGCGGCGGCCGAGGGGCATACGGATCCAGCCGAGTTCTCCTACAAGGTCACGTCGCCCGATCCCGCAGACATCAACAAAATTCTGGACAATTTCGCCGAGAACGACATCAAGATCATAAAGCTCTATTCGGGCATCTCTGCGCTCGGCTCCACTTTTCTGCTGCGCGAGGCGAAGAAGAGAAACATCCGGGCCATCGCTGATCTGTGGCAACTCAATATGGATGTCGACTGGATGCGTATGACCGGACTCGACGGCTGGGCCCATTCGACCCCGTTCGAAGTACCCGACAGTGCAAACGCCTGGATGGCGGCCAACGACCGTTTCGTTATCGCAACCGCCAACGTCGGCGAGAAAATGTCCGGCTTGCGCGTGAAAGAAGATACGGAACAGAGCCTGTATGACAACCCGTTAGTATTAGACATCTGGGGTAAGGAAGTCGTCGCCGACTTCTATGCGAGTTACCCTCAGGTGCGACACGACCTGTACGAAGGCCCGGAGTCGTTTTACCAAGTATACAATTTTGGGGATCTCTCCGGTTTCCGCGACGCATTCCTGGCGAATATCAAAGCTGCATGGGATGCCGGCGTGTTAGTGGCCGGCGGTACTGATTCGCCGGCTTATCCGTCGCTGTGGTCTGGAGAGACGATGCACAGGGAACTGGAACTATTCGTGATGGGCGGGTTGTCGCCAGTCGACGCTATCAAAGCCTGCACCTATAACGCGGCGAAAATTCTCCAAGACGAATACAAATACGGTTCCCTGGTGAAAAGGATGTCTGCCGATATCCTCATCGTCGAGGGGAATCCCGCAGAGAACATCTCGAGTTCGCGAAATGTTCGCTACGTATTCTTGCGCGGCAAACTGGTGGACCGCGACTCGCTCAGGCGTACGGGTCTATAGACGAAATACAAGAATAATAAGGGGACGCTACCCTTTCTTTAGATGAGAAAAGGGTAGCGTCCCCTTTTATTTTTTAAGTTTTACGTTCGGCAAATAGCGGTATTGATTCTGCCTGGCTGTCTGTCGGACTCAGGATGATTCGGCTGCAACGGGGGCGACAAGCACGCAGAGAAAGTTTTTCTTCGTTTTTCCCGCGCGATGTACCCGTACCTTCAATCGCGTGGCTACGCGGAACCCTGTACCCGATGTTCCGGCTTTTCATCGCGGATATCGTGCTACGAGCCCGCTTCCCGGTCAAAAACCAGTTTGCCACCAACAATTGTCAGATCGACCTTCGTCTCCTGAAGTTCGTTGATTGGAATTTCGAAGATGTTGCGATCGATAACAATAAAATCTGCCAGCTTGCCCGCTTCGATCGACCCCAGCTTGTCCGGCCAATCGAATCCGAGGCACTCGGCGCCGCCTTGCGTGTAACCCCAGACGGCCTGCTCCAGCGTGATGGCCTGATCAATGTTAAGGGTGCCGGAATCCGGATTTCGAGGATCTTTGCGCGTAACAAATCCCTGCATCTGAAAGAAGCCGTTTAGCACTGGCTCAAGAGACGCCGGCCAGTCCGACCCAAACGAGTACGGTATCCCGGCGTCCACCGCGGACTTGACATTCAGCCAGCGCTGGTAGCGCTCCTCGCCGATCGGTGGAACGAAACTGCCCTCGATGGAAGGATGTGGATACTGAAGCGTCATAAAGTCCATGCAAACGTCACTGATCTTTGACAAGCGCTCGATTTCCTCCGGCCGAGTCATGAAGGCATGCGAGAAGTGCAGTGGGACGCCGTTGTTACCGTTGCGTTCGCGCACGGCTTCAAATGCTTTTACGATCTCCAGGCTGCTGGCGTCACCGAAAACATGAACGATCATGCCGAGGCCGAGCGAATTGAAGCGCGCGAATTCTTCCGTGTACAGCTCTGGCGGAAAATGGATTGAGCCCTTGAAGCCTGGCCGATCGGAATAATCGTCGAACAATAGGACCGAATAGGTATTCGATCCACCGTCCGCGTACATCTTGACGTAGCGCGGATAGACTCTATCGGTCTTGAATTCTTCCCAGCGTTTTGCAGTCGCGAGCGATTCTTCGGCTGTCATCGCGCCGTTATGGGCACGATGAAACCAGCTCGGGTACAGACGTACGTCGAGCTCACCCTGGTTGTCGAGCAGATTGGCTGCCTGCACCCATGAGGGTTCGCCTTCGGCCAGTTTCAGTGATGTAAAGCCATGCGCGCTGAACACACGCATTGTGTCTCGCAGCTTGGGCGCGATTCGAGCCGGATCTGTCGGACCAAGCGCCTGCTCGACCAGGCTCATCGCATACTCGTGTATCGTCCCTGTCGGCTCGTTCGTTACCGGATCCACGTTCCAGGAAATCTTGTGGGTTTGCTCACGCTTGGCGTCGATTCCGATCAATTCGAGGGTTTTCGAATTAACCCAGGCGGAATGTCCGGTCTGGCTGTAAAAATACACCGGGCGATCGGGAACGATCGCATCCAGTAGTTCCTTGCGCGGGCTGTTGTTCGGAAAAACACCCAGATTCCAGGCTTCGCCGCGAATGAATGGCAGATCGGGATTTGCCTCCGCATACGCCTTTATCTCCGCGAGAATCGCTTTTTCGTCGTTGGGATTGCTTATATAGAGATTCGCCTTGCCCATTGACGCGCCTGTTGCATGGTTGTGCGCGTCGATGAGTCCCGGCATCGCCATGCGGCCGCCCAGATCGACGACCTCGGTATCACCACGAGTGACGGCCTTGACATCGTCGTTGGAGCCGACAACAAGGAATTTGCCATCCTTGATGGCCACGGCCTGTACCCAGGGTTGGGCCTCTTTGACGGTGTAGATTTTGCCGTTGGTGTAGACGATATCGGCTACGTTTTCCTGGCCATGCGCGGTCAGAGATAACAGTGCCGCAAGTGCAATGCAAAAAACTCTCATTGGCCCAACTCCAAAAGACGCGTTTGAAGCTGTTCATAATGCCACAATTTATTGGCGACTTGAGGCGGAAGTGAATTGGAGTGAGCCGCCTGACTCGTAAGAACGGCGTGCTGATATCGGGGAAAACGCTCCGGGTGTTTATCGAGCCACGAGTCAGACCGCACCTGAGCATGCGTAAATGGATGCCCGGAATTTTTTTGAATGTCGCACGCTGGCGCCCGTTCAACAGTGCAAATGTCGCATCCGTGACTGGAAGATGGGATATGATAATCGCGCGAACATCAATGGCGAGGACTCCTGCAATGACAAGGTTAAAAAGCATTCTCTTCGCAATCGTAGCCGTGAGCTTGATTGTCGGTTGCGCGACGTCGCAGACAAATCACAAAATCAAATCCGAGCAACGCAACGACGCCTGGCAGCAGGTTCCCATCAAACGGATCGCTGTAGTCGCTGTTACCCCTGACCGCAGTGAGCGCATTGCCAGTGAGACCGTGTTTGCCGATCGACTCAGACAACACGGTATCGACGCGATAATTTCCCACGACTTCGCGCCGAATCTCGACAATGTTGATACCGAATCGGAGGCGATTACAGCGCTCGCAGTGCGCAACGTCGATGCCGTACTGACCGTTTCCGTAGCCACAGAAGCGAAAGGGTACGATCGAACGGATTACTGGGCGACTCGAGGGTGGGCTGCAATGCTGGGTTCCAGAAACACTGACGCTTGGGGAAACCTTGCCGACGCTTCGAGCTACTGGGAGCAGGGAGAATATTCGCTCGATATCGGCCTGTGGGACGCACAATCGTTGGGCCCAATCTGGTACGCGCAAACGGATTCCAATGAATGGGACGCGGGCTCGGCTGGTGTCAGCCGTCTTGCTGACGCGATGGCCGAGGCACTTTTATCGCGAGGGCTCGTCCAGCCGTAATCTACCTGCGCCCTACTGGGTGAAGGTTGTGTCAGGCGCACGCAAGTTGATGCGCAGATTGCCGTTGAGCCGAAACGCACTGACGGGGAAAACACCACCGCCCTGGGTTAACTGGCCGAATTTCACCTGATTTGTTTCCGACGGCTTTACAGTCGAACGGCTTGAAATCAAGGGGTCAGACTCCTTGATTAATTTTTCTTATGGGATAATGTTAGCTCAAAGTCTGTAGTGCTAGCCGCTGCCCGTGACTGGTAAAGCAAAAAATGGGAAAAATCGTAGTATTCGTACTTGTGGTTCTTGGGTGTACTGGATGCGCTGGTTTACCCGATAGAAATCCGGTCCCCAAAGGGCTTGTCGAACAAGCGCAACTCCCCGGCATTCCTTTTGCGCGCTATTGGGCCGATGAAGCTCCACACAGAGTGGGGTTTTGGGAAATCATGTCGAAGGAAGAGGCGAAGGCACGATTTCCGGCAACATTTGGCACCAGTCACACATATCTCGCAATATCTGGCGGTGGCCCGCGCGGAGCATTTACGGCCGGGTTCCTGAATGGTTGGACCGCTGCCGGTGACCGTCCTGATTTTACTGTCGTAACTGGCGTTAGCACGGGGGCTCTAATCGCGCCATTTGCGTTCCTCGGGTCCGAGTACGACCACATGCTCAAGGAAATTTATACCAATACATCGACCAACGACATCTTGAAGAAACGCTCGCTCATCGGCATGGTGACCAAGGATGCGGTAACAGATACGACCCCGCTTCGGCAGCTAATGGGCCGGTACCTCGATGCCAATGTGATGCGGGCGATAGCTGGAAAATATAAGCGAGGCCATACGCTAATTGTCGTTACGACAGATCTGGATGCGGGTCGCCCAGTTGCGTGGGACATTGGAAGGATAGCGGCAAGCGGCCATCCGGATGCTCTGAGGCTCATTCATGATGTCTTGATTGCTTCCGCAGCGATTCCCGCAGCATTCCCGCCTGTCATGTTTGAAGTTGAGGCAGATGGAAAGATTTACGATGAGATGCATGTTGATGGCGGCGTGACGTCGCAGCTACATCTTTACCCGCTTTCGATGGATATCACCGAGTACCAGGATATTTTTGATATGCCAACGCCGCCAACCGTATACGTACTCCGAAACGGTTACGTAGGGGCGCCGTATGAAGTGATTGAACGGAAGACGCTTGCGATAGCCGCCAGTGCGATGAGCACCTTGATGGGGAGCGTTTCTTACGGCGATATGTATCGCATATATCTAGAGGCCGAGCGCGACGGTGTTGAATTTAATCTCGCTTATCTGCCAAGCAGCTTTCAGGAGTCAATGTCCGAGCCTTTTGATCCGATCTACATGACGAAACTCTATGAGCTTGGGTACACGTTGGCGTCAAATGGCTACGACTGGCTGGCAGCGCCTCCAGGATACGACACGAACTGAGCTAATATCCGCTTCTGCCTCGATTACTCGCTCGTATATACGACCCTACCCCTGAAGATCGTCTTCTGAACTTCGGTCTTGTGAATCTCAGTCTCCGGAATCTGCAACAGGTTCTGATTAAGAACAACCATGTCGGCTGATTTCCCGACTTTGATCGAGCCGAACCAATCTGAATAGCCACCCCCCAGTGCCTCGGCCCCGCCGAGCGTGAATCCTCGAATCGCCTGTTCCACTGTAATGGCCTCGTCAGCGTTGATCGATCCGTACTTCGGTTCGCCGGGCACCATTCGAGTCACCCATCCCTCCATGTACCACAGCTGCATTGGGTCCGGCACCAGGCTTGACGGAAAGTCGCTGCCAAAACCAAGCGGAATACCGAGTTCCAGTGCCGACTGCGTCGCGTAGATGCTCTGGTGCCGCTCTTCGCCCAGTGGCGTCTTGATGAACAAGTCCATTTGAGGATGCGGTACGGCCAACATTGGAGAATGATTCATCGTGCCGGTTCGGAGTGCAGCGAATCTCTCCAACTCGACGGGATCAAGCAACTGCGCATGCCCCATGTGCAGCGTCGCCTCCGAATCCGGGTAAGCCGCTTCCGCTTCCTCGAATATGTCGATGATCTTCTCCGCGGTGCCGTCCCCCAACACATGAACGTGTACCGAGATTCCCTTTGAGTAAATATCGAGAATGGCAGTTCTATACTCTTCAAATGGCAGGTACATCGTGCCCAGGTTATCGGGATCGTCGGCGTAAGGCTTCTTCATGAGTTGGGTGTGCGAATCGGCAGCGCCGTCTGCAAATATTTTCACGTAGTGCGTCCGAATTTGTTCGGTCTGGTACGACGCCAGATCATCGACAAGCGCCTTTGTTTCCTCATCGTTGAGTACCCGAAGCTGCGAAGTCAACCAGTCCATGGCCGGGAACAGCCGCACATCCAGACGTCCCTGTTCCTCGAGCAGAGCGGCTCCCCGGTACCAGGAGGGGCTGCCTTCCGCGGGCTGTATGGCGGTGACACCGTAACGGGAGTACCGCGCGACTTCGTCAACGAAGAACTCTGCGAACTCCTCGGGCGCAAGATAGTGGAGCGCGTTCATGATCAGCACCATGCCACTCTCCCTGACCGTTCCCGACGGTTCGTTGGTCCCGTCGTAGCGGTCAAAGATATAAGCGCCCGTGTTGTCAAATGACGCGTCGATGCCGGCCATTTTGAGGGCCTTTGAATTAGCCCAGCCGGAATGGCCGCTCTGGCTCAGGAGGAACACCGGCACGTCGGGCGCGATCTCGTCGAGCAACGCTTTGTCGGGGCTGTCGTTGGCGGCCAGGGCACCGCCGACCAACCAGTTGCCGCCCAACACGACGTCCTTATCAGGATTAGCCTCGATATAGGCCTTGACGTCGGCGAGCACCGCATCAATGTCGCCGGGACTCGACAAATTGGCGCCGCCAGTGCCAAGATCGACGCCCGAAAACGGGTGGGCGTGCATGTCTACGATGCCCGGCATGACAAACTGGCCGCCGAGGTCCACGACTTCAGTTTCTCCACCTGTAACGGCATCCATATCGGCAGCGGATCCCACCGCGACGAATACGCCATCCTTAATCGCAACCGCTTCAGCCCAAACATTGCCGTCGTCGACAGTATAGATTTTGCCGTTCGTGTATACGGTGTCAGCAGCTATGGCAGATTCAGTGGCAGGCTGATCAGCTGGCGAGCAAGCGGCAACTGACAACGCAAGTGCGGCTGGCAGATAGAGTTTCTTCATTGTTCTTCCTCCTCGGTTCAGCAATATGATAGCCGGCTGCTTTGGTCACTTCAGAGACACGCAGTGTTCGTGTCTACGACCGACTGCTTTAAGGATTCTCTGATTTACCTTTACGGTCAAGTTCCAACTATTGCAGGTTAGACAGTGACAGCTGACCGCTAGTGGCTTTTCCCGACCGGGTTTGTATCCAGGCCTTCAACCTCAACATATCCATGAGATCTGCCTTCGTACACAACCTTTTCATCCAGCACAGTCGTCAAGACGTTTGTCCCGTATATGTCCGTCGTTTCGACATCAAAGAGATCCTGGTCCAGGACGATGAAGTCGGCATAGTCTTCAGCACTAGCCTGCGGAATACGCCGTTCCACGAGTTGAATCGTCTGTTCGTTGATGGCTCCGGTGGGTTCGCCGGTATCCGCATCTTTGTGATTCACGATGAGATTGTTCGTTAAGGTCGACAACTGTCGTTCGGTCTCCTGTTGCCGCCTCCACATCGGTAGCGGAGCCGACCGCCAGGTACTTGCCGTTCATTCTGGAAATGCCTTAACGCGTAGCACAGGGTGGAGATCCAGTGTAGCCATGCTGGCCTCAGATCAAGGCGTCAGTACAATATGACCCGCTGCCCCACCGTTGCAGCCGAATCATCCTGAGACCACCAAACTCCCAAGTGGGTCGTAACCCGGTTCAGCCGAGACGTCCCAACTGACCCTTTAACTTGTCCAGCGTGCTGGTGAAACTCGCCAGACGCTCTCTTTCCTGCGCGACGATGTTTTTTGGTGCGCGCTCGACAAAACCCTTGTTTGCCAGCTTGCCGTTTGCCTTGGCGATCTCGCCTTCGAGGCGTGCGACTTCCTTGCCAATGCGTTCACGTTCCGCGGCGACGTCGATTTCGATTTTCAGCATCAGTTTGAATTCACCAACAACGGCGACCGGCGAATCGGCGGCTGGCAAATCGCCGTCGACGGTTGTGACGTCGGCAAGTTTGCCGAGTGCGGCCAGTGGTGCACGCCATTGTTCAATAAAAACTTTGTCGCCGCTTACCAACAGAGGTACGCGCTTTGCAGGAGACAGGTTCATTTCCGCGCGCAATGTGCGGCAAGCGGTAACCAGTGCCTTGAAGGTAGACACTGCCGCCTCCGATGCTTCGTCTATTTTCGACGGCTGCGCTTCTGGATAAGGCGCGAGCATTACGCTGTCGCCGCTTCTTGCGGCTAGCGGTGCGACTCTCTCCCACAGTTCTTCGGTGATGAAGGGAATGACGGGATGTGCGAGTCGCAGTATCGTTTCCAGAACGCGAATCAGCGTACGGCGCGTCGCGCGCTGCTGCGCTTCATCGCCATGTTGTATCTGCACCTTGGCGATCTCGAGGTACCAGTCGCAGTATTCATCCCATACGAATTTGTAGATCGCGCTGGCAACATTGTCGAAACGGTATTCGGCAAATCCTTTTGCAACGTCTGTTTCGGTACGCTGCAGTTGGCTGACGACCCATCTGTCAGCCTGCGAGAAATCAAGGTAACCACCCGGCGCACAGGCTTCGGCTCCATGCGGATCGAGTCCGCAGTCTTTGTCCTCGCAGTTCATCAGCACGAAGCGTGACGCATTCCAAAGTTTGTTGCAGAAGTTCCGGTAGCCTTCGCAGCGTCCGAGGTCAAAGTTGAGTGTCCGCGTAAACGTCGCGAGCGATGCGAAGGTAAAGCGCAGCGCATCTGCGCCGTACGATGCAATGCCATCCGGGTAATGACGGCGCAGGTACTTTTCGATTTTCTCCTTGTGTTCGCTCCGTAACAGCCCGACGGTGGACTTTTCAACCAGCGCCGGCAGCGCAATGCCGTCAATGAGGTCAAGCGGGTCGAGCGTGTTGCCTTTGGACTTGGACATTTTCTGTCCTTCGGCGTCGCGCACGAGGGCGTTGATGTACACGTCCCGAAAAGGGACTTGCCCGGTGAAATGCAAGGTCATCATGATCATGCGCGCGACCCAGAAAAATATAATGTCGAAACCTGTTACCAGCACATCGGATGGCAGGTATTTTTTCAGATCTTCGGTATCGTCCGGCCAGCCCAGTGAGCTGAACGGGACCAAAGCGGACGAGAACCAGGTATCGAGCACGTCGGACTCGCGCGTGAGCTTGCCCTTATAACCTTGTTTCTCTGCCTGATCGCGCGCACCTTCTTCCGTGGCTGCAACATAGATGCGGCCGCTATCGTCGTACCAGGCGGGAATCTGGTGGCCCCACCACAGTTGTCGCGATATGCACCAATCCTGGATGTTTTCAAGCCAGTGGTTGTAGGTAGACGTCCAGTGCTCCGGGTAGAAACGCACGTCGCCGTCGCCAACCGCCTTGAGTGCTTGTTCTGCCAGGCCGTCGGTTTTCACGAACCATTGATCAGTGAGCATTGGTTCGACGATGACGCCGGTGCGGCCCGAGCGCGGTACTTTTAGTTTGTGCGGTTTCTCGGATACCAGCAGTCCCTGTTCCTGCAGTTCCGCAAGGATGCGTTTGCGTGCCTCGAAGCGATCCAGTCCTCGATATGTGTCCGGCGCGCTTTCATTCAGTTTCGCGTCGAGAGTCAGAACATTGATCGGATCGAATTTGTGGCGCCGCCCGACCTGATAGTCGTTGAAGTCGTGCGCCGGCGTGATTTTGACGCAGCCGGTGCCGAACTCCGCGTCGACGTAATCGTCAGCAATGATCGGAACGTTGCGCCCGGTCAATGGCAAGATCAATTGCTTGCCGACCAGATGAAGATATCGCTCATCCGTGGGATTGACCGCCACAGCGACGTCGCCGAGCATGGTTTCGGGGCGCGTTGTCGCAACAACCAGCCCGGCGCTGCCATCTGTACCCGGATAGCGGATTTCCCAGATTCGCCCGGTTTCTTCTTCGCTGTCGACTTCGAGGTCGGACACAGCCGTGCCGAGCACCGGATCCCAATTGACCAGTCGCTTGCCCCGGTAGATCAGTCCCTCCTCGTACAGCTTTACGAACACATCGATCACTGCCTGCGACATGCGCGCGTCCATTGTGAAATAGCCGGCGTTGTCGCCTTCAGTATCGGCGTATCCCCAGTTTGCCGAGGCGCCGAGGCGGCGCATCTGCCGGATGATGGTGGCGCCCGATTGCTGCTTCCACTGCCACACGCGAGCGACGAAATCGTCGCGTCCAAGATCGTGTCGCGTTTTGCCTTCGGCTTCGAGTTGGCGTTCGACGACGAGTTGTGTCGCGATGCCGGCATGGTCGGTACCGACGACCCAGTTGGTGTCGAATCCGCGCATGCGGTGGTAGCGCACGAGTGCGTCCATCAGCGTTTGCTGGAACGCGTGCCCCATGTGCAGTGTTCCGGTTACATTGGGTGGCGGTAGCTGGATACAGTAGGTTCCGGCTTCGCCCGGCCGGGCTTTGAAGTAACCATTGGAGTCCCAGTAGTCATACCAGCGATCCTCGATCGCTTTCGGATCAAAGCTCTTTGCGAGTTCCATGTCAGGCGTGCGCTACGCGAAGTAAAGCCAACAAGTATAACGGCTTACGCTTGCTGATCAGGGTTCGTTCCCGTGTCGTCGGCGGCAACCGGATCTTCGTCCGCGGTGATAGCATCGTCGTCGGCCGCGACCATATCGTCATTCGCATCCCCCCAGCGCAGGTTTACCAGTTGTGGAAGTGCGAATTTGACAGATCGGTGCAACAAAGCCAGATGATTCTGAAATTCGGGGAATGCTTCTGCCAGATCTTCCATTTCCTGATCGATGCTGGTGAGCAACTTTGAGGTGACGGCTTCCTTCACTCTTTCCTCACGTTCCACTTCGTCCTCCGCGTAGCGGAGTCCGGTATCCTCGAACGCATTGGTCAGGGTCGGAATCGAATCCTGTGAATCGTCAGCGAGAGCGTCAGTGAGAACCGGCGGCCTATTGGGGCGGTAATTCTTGCGGCCGCTTCTCAGAAGGCCATCGAGCTTGTCGAGCAGCTCATCCGGCTTGTCGCCGTCGTCGCCGCTCGCGGTCATGACTTGTTCTTGCCGAGGTCGTGGGTCGTGATTTCGTAACCGCGATCGCGATAGAAGCGGTAGCGATCACGCGCCAGTGCGCGATCTTCGCTGTCGCGGGTGACGATCTCGACGACTCTGTGAAAGCGGCTGAAGTACGAGGGTGTGTCGGTGCGCAAATTGATCAGCACCTCCTCGTGGACCACTGGATCGGTAGCATGGTCTACGATAATCGGGGTGATTGGCGCAAGGCGATCTGCCGAGCGGCAATGTGGATTGAAGCCGATCGAAGGCGTAGTCCAGAGCAGCCGTGACAACGTGTCGGTCGCCCGTGCCTCCGGTGTCAGAATCATCACCCGCATCTTGCGCGAAAGCGCTTTGGACGAAAGCTGACAGGCGGCGTGCAGCTTGTCAGCAGCGTTGGTATAGAACAGCACTTCAGTCATTTAGAGACCAGTCGACCGGGTCGTTGCTTGCATGGAACCACGTCATGTGTCGCTCCGAAGCACTACACTAGAACCGCGAAGAACGACCTTGGAACATTCATGAGAGTACTGTTGCAATTAGACCAAGAGATTCGGTTTTCACCGAGTCGTCTGTTCCGTCACCATCCGGCGCGCGCCATCAGAAACTGGCTCAGCATCGGCACCGGTCGCCCGGTCGAGCCCTTCTCTTTGCCGGATTTCCACGCAATGCCTGCGATATCAAGGTGCGCCCATCGGTAATTCTTGGCGAATCGTGCCAGAAAACACGCCGCAGTTACGCTTCCTGCCGGCCGGCCGCCAATGTTGGCGACGTCTGCAAAATTGCTTCTGAGCTGTTCCTGATAGTCGTCCCACACCGGCAAGCGCCAAGCGCGGTCCCAGGCGGTTTGTCCGGCGTCAAGCAGTTCACTTGCAAGCTTGTCGTCCGGACTGAACAGGCCGGTCGCAACTTTTCCGAGCGCGATGATGCAGGCGCCGGTCAGCGTCGCGATGTCGATGACCGTCGACGGTTCGTAGCGCTCTGCGTAAGTGAGTGCGTCGCACAGAATGAGACGGCCCTCCGCGTCGGTATTGAGGATCTCGATGGTCTGCCCCGACATGCTGGTGACGATGTCACCTGGTCGCGTCGCCTCACCGTCGGGCATGTTCTCGGTTGCCGGTATGAGTCCCACGACATTCAGAGGCAGCTTCATGCTCGACACCGCATGGAGCGTCCCGAACACACTGGCCGCTCCACACATGTCGTATTTCATTTCGTCCATCTCGCCGGATGACTTGAGGGAGATTCCGCCGGTGTCGAAGGTCACGCCTTTGCCGACGAGGACAACCGGCTTCTGTCCGGTCTTTCCTCCACGGTGTTCCATGCAGATGAATTTTGCAGGTTGCCGGCTGCCGCGGGAGACGGAAAGCAGTGCGCCCATTCCCAGTTTCGCCATATCCTTCTCCTCAAGGACTTTGACGCGCAGGCGATTGCGTTTTCCGAGTTCAATTGCCTTCTTGGCAAGATAGGTCGGTGTACAGACATTGGGTGGCAGGTTTCCGAGGTCGCGGGCCAGGTTTACGCCTTCGCCTATGGCGCGGCCTCTTTCGAGCGAAGCAATTGCCTTTTGCGATGATTTTCCGGCTGCGGCCAGCGTCACTTTTTGCAATGTCTTGGCTGGAGAAGAAACCTCGCTTTTCATAGCATCGAACCGGTACGCACCGTCAATCGACAATGTCGCGACTTGCGCCATCATCCACTTGGCAGATCGATCAGCGATCTGAAGTTCGGAAAAAAATAGCGTGGTATCGGTGACGCCGGTATCGCCCAGTTTGCGAAATGTACTCTGCACGGCCTTGCGATAATCCTGTGGGTCGAGCTTCCCGTTACGACCAGCGCCCATAAGCAGCACCCTTGCGGCCGAAATGCCGGATATTTCGAACAGCATCAACGTCGTTCCTGGTGCTGCATCAAAATCGCTTTTTCTGAGGATGCGTATTAATTGCCCACCGCTGGCTTTGTCTATCGCTTGTGCGGCATCGGAAAGCTTTCTGTTGCGATATACCGGCACTACGACACACGCGGTTCTAACCGTCTCCGGCTGAACATTTTTTATGCTAAAGTCCACTGCGATCCTCTCTATTCGTTTTTTCGTTTCAATTACTTAGCATTATCTCTTCGTGCCGAAGCAAAAGTCAAAGTCACGATGATTTTTCAGCGGGCGCTCCTCCGCGAATTTGCGACAACAGGTGTTGCGGCCTTCGTGGTATTGCTTGCAATTACCTTCACGACGCAGTTCATCCGCTTTCTCGGCTACGCCGCACGGGGCAGTATTTCTACCGACGCGGTACTTACTTTCCTCGGATTTGCCGGACTGCGTTATCTCCCCATCCTGCTTTCGCTTACGCTGTTTGTTTCGATATTGCTGAGCCTGACGCGCAGCTATCGCGATTCCGAGATGGTGGTGTGGTTTTCCAGTGGGCAAGGTCTGCTTTCGTGGATACGACCGACATTTACGTATGTGGCGCCGCTGGTGTTCATGATCGCATTGCTCAGCCTGTTTCTCACGCCCTGGGCGACCGGTAAGGCGGATGAATACAAACGACAGCTCGAAAGCCGCGAAGACGTAGCAGCAATTTCGCCAGGTGTGTTCAAAGAGTCCAAGCGCGGAGACCGCGTGTTTTTCGTCGAGAAGCTGACGATGGATCTTTCTATCGTGGCGAATATTTTTGTTTACTCGGAAGAGAGCGGGGAAGTTGGGGCTACCGTCGCCGCCAATGGATACCAGGAGGACTCGCCCAACGGCAGTCGCTATCTGGTCCTGGAGGACGGACGCCGCTACATTGGTCCCCCGGGGACTGCTGAATACAAGATCATAGAGTTCGACAAGTATGCGCTGCTGCTGGAGAACAAAGTACCGAAAGCCTATATGCCTTCGCTTCGTTCGCTTCCAACAGAGCAACTGCTCGCGATGCGCACCCCGGAAGCAAATGCTGAGCTGGTATGGCGGGTGGGCATGCCACTGAGCGCACTAATGCTGGGGATGCTTGCTATTCCGCTTTCGTTTGTAAATCCGCGAGTGGGTCGCTCGGTCAATCTGATGATTGCCGCATTCTCATACCTTGTTTATAACAATTCGCTCAGCATCGTTCAGACCTGGGTTAGTCAACAGAAAATCTCCTTCGCCGCGGGACTCGTGGGGCCGCATTTGATTGTGCTGGCGATCTTCGCAATCATGATTTACAAGCGGGTATCCGTTTCGTCGATCAAGCGTTTCTTCAAGAAGCCCGCATGAAGACAATTCGTCGATACGTTGCGAGACAGGTGCTGAGCACAAGCGCATTTGTCTTTGCCGGGCTGTTGTTTCTGTTCGGATTTTTTGATTTTATTCAGGAACTGTCGGACGTTGGCCGGGGCAACTACCGCGTACCAATCGCGGCGCTGTATGTCTTGCTCAGCCTGCCGGGGCGAGCATACGAGATACTTCCGGTTGCAGCGCTCATCGGGACGTTATTTGCCCTTTCGCAAATGGTGGTCAACTCGGAATATACGGTGATGCGAGTGTCCGGCATTTCGATCCGTGACATGGCCCTGGCGCTTACCCGGATTGGCGTCGTATTGTCTGTTGTCACATTCGCGCTCGGTGAACTGGTCGCGCCGGCCACGGAACAGGCAGCGCAACGCTTGCGCCTCAGCGCGACTTCGAACAACGTTGTTGCGAAAGCGTTTCGGTCCGGGCTGTGGATAAAGGATGCGACAAGTTTTGTGAACGTCTCGCATATCATGCCGGAGACGGTGATTCACGACGTTCATATCTACGCGTTCGATGACGATTACCGGCTTGAAGCGATCAGTCACGCGAAGCGCGGCGAATATCAACAGAATGATTTGTGGCTACTGCATGATGTCGTACAGACACAATTTGAAGGCACGCGCACCAATGTCAACAGGCTTATGGAGCTGCAGTGGCGTTCCGTTCTGAATCCGGCGATTCTGGACGTGCTGATGGTTGTTCCAGAACAGATGGCTTTGTGGGAGTTGTACGCCTATCTTCAGCACTTACGCGAAAACAATCAGGAAACCGTTCGATACGAAATAGCGTTCTGGCAAAAGATTATCTATCCATTTGCGGTGCTGGTGATGATGGTGCTGGCGTTGCCGTTCGCCAGTTTCCAGGCGCGCGAAGGCGGTGTAGGTTCACGCATCGTGACCGGCATCATGCTCGGGCTTGGCTTTCACCTGGCGAACAGGTTGTTCGGCCATCTCGGATTGTTGAATGCCTGGCCGCCGCTGTTTAGTGCGCTGGTCCCGACTCTCGGTTTCCTCGCTGCGGCGATCTGGATGATGCGCAGGGTGGAGCGGCGCTGACCCTAGCCGCTGTCTTCAGACGGCCGGCGTGCTCCGTCAGTGACCACAATGCGTGAGCCGATGAGGCGATCATGAAGAAACTGCCGCTCGGGATCGACTAGCGCCCATAGCAGTCCAATGCCGCTGCCAACACTGAGCAGCGCCAGCAGATATCGCAATATCGCCCGGGCTGGCCGCAGTAACGCGCCGTCCAGATCGGTTAACCGCAGGTTCCACGTTTTCTGTGCCAGTGTCTGCCCCGTGCGCACCCAGCAAAACACGAAATAGGCTCCGCAAACGCAAAGCAGATAGGTGTAGAACACGAGCCGCAGCAACCCGGTCGGTGTATCGCTTGCGAGTGCGATAAAGAAATATGCGGCGACGAATACGATTGCAAATGCGAGGACCGCTTCATACATCAGGGCCGCCACTCGCCGCCATAGCCCGGCCATGACTGGTTGCAACGGCGCACTCACATTAACGGCACCGCGGTTGCGCGAAAACGCAGAAAGTTGAACATCTCGTCAGCAAGGAGCCTGTCGGACTTGGGTGTTCGAAAGCGAAACACCGGTTCAATTTAAGCCCGGTGAGAGCGAGGACAGATTTTAACGATTTCACCCACTTGCATGAAGCTGCGCATATCGGGAGTACGAGGAAAGTGAAGTCGAGGCCGATCCACGCGGGTAAATCGCGATTTTTTGGCGGCGACATTTGAAGCTACAGCGGTTTCGAGACTGGTCCGTATCCTGCTCGCGGCAAGATTATAGTGAGTGAAAGCACCCAATTGCACCGGTTCGCTGACGTTAAAACAGCTGAATATTGTTTGATGAGGCTGATTCCATGGCGTAACACACCACTGTAGCGCTAGAATGGCGGGGGCCAACGCATGCAAAGTGTAAACCTTACGAATCATTTTCTGATCGCCATGCCCAACATGGACGATCCTTACTTTGCCAAATCGCTGACGTTTATCTGCGAGCACAATGAGCAAGGTGCACTCGGCGTAGTCGTCAATCGCCCTACAGATATGACGGTCAGTGCGTTGTTCGAACAGGTCGAAATCCCGCTGGAAAACGACAAATTGTCGCAATTGCCGGTTTATTATGGTGGGCCTGTTCAGGTGGATCGCGGTTTCGTGCTCCATCGACCAGTCGGCGGTTGGCAGTCGACGCTCGTCGTCGATAGCGAAATTGGTCTTACGACATCACGGGATATTCTCGAGGCGATCGGCAAGGGCAAGGGTCCGGTTTCCGAGGGAATGCTGGTATCGCTGGGCTATTCCGGATGGGCGCCAGGCCAGATTGAGCAGGAACTTGGTCAGAATGCCTGGCTGACGGTGGCCGCGAACACTTCCATCATTTTTGACATGCCGCCGGACAAGCGGCTGGGAAGCGCAATGGACCTACTTGGAATCGATCCGGCAAGCCTTTCGGAAGAGGCAGGCCATGCGTGAACGTATGAAAATACGATTGTTTTCAGATGCCGCCTAGCGCAAGCGAGCCGGCTTTCGCGGTGACTGAGCGCCCGCCGCAACGCGGGGCGGTAATGGCGTTTGATTTCGGTGAACGGCGAATTGGCGTCGCAGTCGGCGATCTGGAGTTAGGTATCGCGCATCCCCTCGAAACGATCGTAATCCGACACGGCGGCGACGGGTTTGCGTCAATCGAGCCGCTGGTTGCCGAATGGTGCCCGGTGCTGTTCATCGTCGGTTTGCCGGTCAATGCTGACGGGTCCGAACACAAATTGACGGAGTTGGTGCACAAATTTTGCGACACTTTAACGCGCAGATTCAGAGTTGCCAGTCGCCTGATCGACGAGCGCTACACTTCGGCCGAGGCATCCAGTATTTTGCGCGACGCAGGTGTGCGTGGCCGAAAACAAAAAGCATATCTCGACCAGGTGGCGGCGCAGACAATTCTCGAGGATTTCTTTTCATATGGCGGCTCGTAAAGAAACGGCGTTGCCTGACGCCGAGCAGCTGATGACCACTCTGATCAAGCAGATCAGAGGCAACATCAAGCCCGACACTGGAATTATCGGCATATTCACCGGCGGAGTGTGGGTCGCCGAACGCTTACACGCAGCGCTGGGGACAGAAGTTCCACTGGGTACGATTGATATCGCTTTCTATCGTGATGATTACGTCCGGCGTGGTTTGGCGGGCAATGTAAAACCTTCGGATATCCCGTTTGATGTGAATGAACGCGATATTGTTCTCGTCGATGATGTCCTTTACACGGGCCGGACCATCAGGGCGGCACTGAACGAGTTGTTCGATTATGGTCGGCCGGGGTGCGTCATGTTGGCCGCACTGGTTGACCGTGGCGGGAGACAGTTACCAGTCGCACCGCAATTCGTGGGCGCCGAACTCAAGGTTGACGACAGTGAACTCGTCGCTCTCGAGCGCGATGCTGACGGCGCACTGCAGTTGTCCATCAAGCCGCGAGCGGAGGCAAGCGGACAGACATGAATCGCGATCCGCAAATCGACAGCAACGGGAAACTGGTTCATCTGCTGTCCATTGAAGGAATTCCCCGCGACATTCTGATTAGTATCCTCGACACAGCACGATCTTTTGTTTCGATAGCGGAACGCGAGATCAAGAAGGTTCCGCTACTGCGTGGCAAGTCAGTTTTCAACCTGTTCTTCGAGCCGAGTACGCGCACGCACACGACATTCGAGATCGCTGCGAAACGGTTGTCCGCGGATGTAATCAATCTCAATGTCGGGCGGTCATCGCAGAGCAAAGGTGAAACGCTGCTCGACACGGTGGCCAACCTGTCGGCGATGCATGCCGACATGTTCGTGGTGCGTCATTCGCAAAGTGGCGCTGCCAACCTGATTGCCAGCAACGTGGCACCAAACATTCACGTTATAAATGCCGGCGACGGAAGTCATGCGCATCCAACGCAAGCGCTGCTCGATATATTTACCATTCGCCATTACAAGAAAGAGTTTGCCGGTTTGCGCGTCGCTATCGTCGGCGACATCCTCCATTCGCGCGTTGCCCGCTCGCAGATTCATGCACTCACCACGCTTGGCGTGTCCGAGGTGCGCGTAATTGCGCCTGCGACACTTTTGCCATCGCATCTATCGCAACTGGGTGTCCAGGTGTTCCGAAACATGGCGGACGGGCTGAGGGACGTCGACGTAGTGATCATGTTGCGTTTGCAGAACGAGCGCATGAATGGCGACCTCCTGCCCAGCGCACAGGAGTACTTCAAAAACTATGGCCTGACTCCCGAGAAGCTCGCTAACGCACGTCCTGACGCGATTGTGATGCATCCGGGGCCGATGAATCGGGGCGTGGAGATTGATTCGAGCGTAGCCGATGGCCATCAGTCTGTGATCCTGCCGCAAGTTACTTTCGGAATTGCGGTGCGCATGGCGGTGATGTCGATTCTGGCGGGCCAGTCATGATGAACATCTGCATCAAGGGCGGACGTGTGGTTGATCCGGCAAACGGGCTGGACGAAATTAGGGATGTTTACATTTCCCAGGCTGAGATTGCCGCAATAGGTGAGGCACCTGCTGACTTCCGTATCGATCGCACCGTAGATGCGTCCGGACTGGTTGTGTGCCCCGGGCTTGTCGATGTGGCTGCACGATTACGCGAACCGGGTCACGAGTATCGTGCAACGCTTGAGAGCGAGGCTGTCGCCGCGGTGGCTGGTGGTATCACCAGTCTCGCATGTCCGCCAGACACGGATCCGCCATTGGACGAGCCGGGCCTGGTTGAAATGCTCAAATACCGGGCGCGTAGCCTCAACCTCGTACAGGTTTATCCGGTGGGTGCGCTCACCCAGGGACTTGCGGGTAAAAAACTGACAGAGATGTCCGAACTTGCCGAAGCCGGTTGTGTTGCATTTTCGCAGGGCGACGCGCCACTTCCAGACGCGCGCGTTTTGTTGCGCACGATGCAGTATGCCGCAACGCTAGACTATCCGGTTTGGCTGCGGCCTCAGGAACCCAGCCTTGCGGCCGGCGGCGTTGCGCATGATGGGGAAGTTGCGACACGACTTGGATTGCCAACGATACCGGTGGTCGCCGAGACGGCGGCGGTATCGACGATCCTGTTGCTGGTTCGCGAGACAGGAGCACGTGTTCATCTGTGCCGGCTGTCGAGTGCTGATGCGATTGACATGGTGCGGCAGGCAAAATCACTCGGCCTGGACGTCAGCTGCGATGTATCCGCGAATCACGCTCATCTGTGCGATATGGACATCGGGTACTTCGACTCAAACTGTCATCTGATTCCACCATTACGTGGCCAACGCGATCGCGACGCAATTCGCGCCGGATTGGCAGACGGAACAATCGATGCGATATGCTCTGACCATACGCCATTGGATGACGATGACAAGCAATTGCCGTTTGCCGAGGCCCAACCCGGTGCGACCGGGCTGGAGCTGTTGTTGCCGCTGACATTGAAGTGGGCGAACGAAGCCGGCATTTCACTTGTTCAGGCGATCGGTTTCCTGACGTCCGCGCCGGCCAGGTTGCTAGGCCTTTCGGTCGGGCGCCTGGATGTCGGCGCACGCGCGGATGTGTGTATATTCGACCCGGCATTGCGATGGCAAATCGATTCGTCCCAGTTACAGAGCCTGGGCCACAACACGCCGTTCTTTGGCCATGAACTGGAAGGAAAGGCCTTGTATACGATAGTTGGCGGCCACATCGTCTACGAGTGACTCGCATTCATCGAGCGCGCGTTCCAAACTGAACGGTGGCCCATATTTCATTGCTTGCTCCTTACATAATCCCGGTATGCGCAGTTTCATTAACTTGCGTGAAATCGCTAAAAGCTGCACTCGCCGTCCCGGGGTGGAGATAGAACCGATGTTTCGCTATCGAACACCTAAGTCCGACAGATTCCTTGATCAGCCATGAACCCATTACTTGATTTTTCCGGATTACCGCGTTTCCAGGAGTTTGCCCCTGAATTCATTGCGCCAGCCATGTCCGAACTGATTGCAGACGTGCTTGCTGTGGCCGAAAAAGTGGTTGCCGACGAAGGCGAGCCGACATGGGAGGGTTTCGTCGTACCGCTTGACGATGCTGTCGAACGCCTGCGACGTGCCTGGGGACAGGTCGCGCATCTGAACGCCGTTACCAACAGCCCGCAACTGCGCGCAGCGTACAACGAGAATCTGCCCGAGTTGACGCAGTTATTTACCGATCTTGCGCAAAACGAAGGTTTGCATGATCGCTATAAAGCGCTGAAGGCGACGCCTGCATTTGCGGAATTGAGTGAGGCGCAGCGCAAGTTTGTAGAAAATGAGCTGCGCGATTTCAGGCTGGGTGGCGCAGATCTGTCGGCTGTGTGCAAGGCCGAGTTCAAGGAAAACTCTCAACGCCTGTCGAAGTTGTCGTCCAGATTTAACGACAATGTGCTGGATGCAACCAACGCTTTCGAATTGATTGTTACAGAGCGTAGCGAGCTTGTTGGAATTCCTGATGATGTCCTTGAGGCGGCTCGCACGACTGCGCAGGAAGATGGCAAGAGTGGCTGGAAGTTTACGCTGCACGCACCGTCCTATCTTCCGGTCATGCAATATGCCGAAAGTCGATCGCTGCGTGAACGCATGTACCGTGCTTTTGCGACCCGTGCATCTGAGTTCGGCCCACCCGATCGCGACAATACGCCACTGATCGCCGAAATTCTTGCTCTGCGGCGGCAGAAAGCTGGATTGCTGGGATATGAGGACTATTCTCAGCTGTCTCTCGAATCGAAGATGGCCGATTCGGCGCAACAGGTGAACGAATTCCTGTTTGAGCTCGCGGCCCGCGCCCGGCCTTATGCGCTACGCGATCTGGATGAGTTGCAGAAATTTGCAAAGCGCGAACTGGCGCTGGCGTCTCTCGAACCCTGGGATCTTGCTTATGCCTCCGAGAGACTCCGAATGGACCGGTACGCGTATTCCAGCCAGGAAGTTAAACAGTATTTCCCGGAACATAAAGTGCTTGAGGGCATGTTCCGCGTGGTGCAGGCACTGTATGGGGTGAAAATTGTCGAGGAAGATGCACCGCGCTGGAACAAGGATGTGCGGTTCTATTCGATCCGCGATGGCGGCGGAGCGTTGATTGGCCAGTTTTATATCGATTTGTATGCCAGATCAAACAAGCGCGGTGGCGCATGGATGGACGACGCGATTACGCGTCGCCGCAAAGGGCGCGTGCTTCAGACTCCGGTTGCTTATCTGAACTGCAATTTTTCGGGACCAGTGGGCGACAAACCGGCACTGTTCACGCATGACGAAGTGATCACACTGTTTCATGAGTTCGGCCATGGATTGCACCATTTACTCACAAGGATCGACGTCCTTGGCGTTTCCGGCATCAACGGCGTGGAATGGGACGCCGTCGAACTTCCCAGCCAGTTTATGGAGAATTTCTGTTGGGAATGGAATGTGCTGGAATCGATGACAGAGCATGTGCAAAGCGGGCACCCAATACCTAGAGAGATTTTTGACAAACTGCGCGCAGCGAAGAATTTTCAGATCGGTTTGCAGACTGTCCGCCAGATCGAGTTCTCCATGTTCGACATGAGCGTGCATCATGATTACGATCCCGACGGTTCGATAACGCCGTTGCAGGTTCTCGATCAGGTGCGCAAGAAAGTTGCTGTGATGATTCCGCCGGCGTTCAATCGTTTCCCGAATGGCTTTTCGCACATATTCGGAGGCGGCTACGCTGCTGGTTACTACAGTTATAAGTGGGCGGAAGTTTTATCCGCCGACGCCTATGCCGTGTTTGAGGAGAACGGGATTCTTGACAACGGCACAGGTTCGCGATTCCGCGACGAGATCCTGGCGCGAGGCGGAAGTCGGCCAGCCCTGGAGTCGTTTGTCGCCTTTCGAGGGCGAGAACCGACGATCGATGCTTTGCTACGGCACAGTGGTATGGCAAGCGATGACATGGCAACCGATGGTATGGCGAAACAATGATGTTGCGAACGATGAGGTTGTGAGCGATGGCGCTGTCGAGGACAAAAAAGGCGTCGATAACACCGTCGATGATTCAACGCTTGTGAATGTCTGAAACCGCGGAGGCGGCATGATCAATAAACTACTTATTGTTGGTATTCTGATTTTAGGCTGTGCCGCTGCTGGTGCAGACGAAGACAGAGACGAGACGTATCGCTGGGAAGACGCGAACGGAAATGTTTTTTACAGTGATCTGCCCCCGCCTGCCGGCGCGCGCAATGTCTTAACCAACACGGAGAATATCGAAGCCCCGACTCCGGAACTTCCCTACGAGCTACAACTGGCCGTGAAAGCGTTCCCGGTGACGATATATGTAACGCCCGATTGCGGTGGTCCGTGCGATAGTGCGAGCGCACTTCTTATTACGCGGGGCGTACCACACACTCAGCTTGATGCGATGAGGGTCGATGTAAACGAAAAGCTAAATGTACTCACGAATGGTCAGCCGGCAGTTCCGGTAGTTGAGATCGGTAGTATCGTTGTGCAAGGTTTCGAACAGGGACGCTGGAACGAGGCGCTTGATCAGGCAGGCTATCCACGTGACGCGATGATCTCAGTGACGCCATATGTCCCGGCAGCGGATGACGTAAGTGAAGATGACGATTCAGACGATGATGATTCGGATGATGACGACTTTGATTCAGACGAGTTCGATGAAGAGGACGACGAAGCTGAGTTCGACGACGAGTAACAGGAAACAGTTTGAAGCTTGCTACCTGGAACGTTAACTCACTGAAAGTCCGCCTGCCGCATTTGCTTGGCTGGCTCGACGCCGACACACCTGACATCGTTTGCCTGCAGGAAACCAAAACTGACGATCCGAAGTTTCCTGCGGCAGAGATCGAAGCCGCCGGCTACCACGTCGCCTGGTCGGGACAAAAAACGTACAACGGTGTCGCCATCGTATCGCGCGATCCGATTGCTGAAGTGATCAATGGAATCGCCGGTTTTGCCGATGAACAGAAGCGGGTCATCGCTGCAACGATTGATTCCGTACGTGTTATTGACGCTTACGTTCCCAATGGGCAAAGCGTGGTGTCGGACAAGTACCGTTACAAGCTTGACTGGTTGAACGCGTTTACACGCTATCTGGAGGAACAGCTCGCGCGGTATCCTGAGCTCGCGGTCGTCGGGGATTTCAATATTGCACCCGAATCACGAGATGTGCATGATCCGAAAGCGTGGGAAGGGCAGGTGCTATGCAGCGCTGCGGAGCGAGATGCCTTCAACGGGTTGCTCGGGTTGGGATTGGTCGACAGTTTTCGATTGTTCGAGCAGCCGGAGAAATCCTACACCTGGTGGGATTACCGGCTCAATGCTTTCAGGCGCAGCATGGGTTTACGCATTGATCATATTCTGTTGTCGCCGGCATTGGCCAAGCGTTGCCGAGGTGTGTCGATCCTGAAAGACATACGTGCCCAGGAGCGCCCTTCCGACCACGCGCCGGTAGTTGCGGATATCAGCGAACGTTGAATTGACTGGATTTCTGCGCAGTTCGATCCACACGTAACTGCATTTACACGTACAGCCGTCATTTGTCTTTCGCGGCTTCTACCAGATTCAGTTCCTGAATTTTTCGTGTCAGCGTGTTGCGGCCCATGCCGAGCAAGTGTGAGGCTTCGATGCGGCGGCCACCGGTATGAGAAAGTGCGCGCATGATCAATGTGGATTCGAACTGACGGTTCAGTTCGCTGAGAATTGGAGTTTCTCCACACTGCAGTCGGCGCTCGATCTCCCGTTCCAGGGCAGAAATCCAGTCATCGTCGCCTGACTTATTTGTGTCGTCTTGCAGTTCCGGCGGAAGGCCTTTGATGTCTACTGTTACGCCAGGCGCCATCACGTTGATCCAGTGACAGACGTTCTCCAGCTGACGAACATTGCCCGGCCAGTCACGCGAAGAGAGGTACTTAATCGCGTCGTCGGTAAGGCGTTTCGGTTCGACGCCGAGTTCACGTGCGCTCGCCTGAGCAAAATGGCGCGCTAGCAACGGGATGTCTTCGCGCCGCTCGCGCAGCGGCGGGAGGCGTAGTCGAATGACATTCAGCCTGTGAAACAGATCTTCGCGGAACAGTCCTTCGCCAACCCGTTTTTCCAGATCCTGGTGCGTCGCTGTGATGACGCGAACATTGGCACGGATGGGCTGGTGTCCACCGACGCGGTAAAAGTGGCTGTCGGATAGAACCCTCAACAAACGAGTCTGCAGATCCGGGGGCATGTCGCCGATTTCATCGAGAAAGAGCGTTCCGCCCTCTGCCTGTTCGAAGCGACCGCGACGCATTGCCTGTGCACCGGTAAACGCGCCGCGTTCGTGTCCGAACAATTCCGACTCAAGCAGCTCTTTGGGAATCGACGCTGTATTGATCGCGATAAACGGCTTGCCTGCGCGCTGGCTGTGACGATGCAGTGCGAGCGCGACGAGTTCTTTGCCGGTACCGGATTCTCCATTGATCAGAACCGTTGCCTGCGATTGGGCGAGGCGGCCGATGGCGCGAAAGACTTCCTGCATTGCGGGAGCCTGGCCGAGGATTTCCGGTACCGTATCTGGCGCTTCGGTGATGTCATCCTGACGCTGACCCTCGTCCATTGCCCGCCGGATAAGGTCGATTGCGTGGTCGACGTCGAATGGTTTGGGCAGGTATTCGAAGGCGCCGCCCTGAAACGCAGCTACTGCACTTTCCAGATCCGAGTAGGCGGTCATGATGATGACCGGCAGATTCGGGTAACGCTCCTTGATGGCTTCAAGCAACTGTAGCCCTGAGCCGCCGGGCATACGAATATCACTAATGACTACTTGCGGTACGGTATTCTCAAGGGCAGCCAATGCTTCTGGCGCTGAGGAAAATAGTCTGAACGAAATGTCTTCTCTCGCCAGGGCCTTTTCAAATACCCAGCGAATCGAGCGGTCGTCGTCGATAATCCAGACCGGCTTCATGCGCGTTTGCCGGCCTGTGCGAGCACCTTGCCTTGCTCTGCCACATTGTTTCGAACCGCCACGTCGCTGTCATCCGCGCCGATTGGCAGCAGCACCGAAAAGCTCGTGCAGCCCGGCTGGCTTTCCAGTTCAATCGTCCCGTGATGCTGGCTGATAAATGCCTGGGCAAGCGTCAGGCCGAGGCCACTGCCGTCGTCGCGCCCGGTCACCAGTGGGAAGAATATCTGGTCCTTGATGTGCTCGAGTACGCCGGGCCCGTCGTCAACGATTTGTATGAGTATGGCAAGTTTGTGCAGTTTCTTTACGAGAGTGATCTGGCGTGCGGCTCGCGTGCGCAGAATGATCTCGCCTTTGCCCTGCATAGCCTGAGCGGCATTGCGCGCGATGTTAAGCAGGGCCTGAATGATTTGTTCACGATCACCGCTCAACATCGGAAGGCTGGTGTCGTAGTCGCGTTTGATGCTGAGACCGATCGGAAATTCGGCCAGCAACAAGTTGTGTACGCGTTCGAGAATTTCGTGAACATTGAAGCGAACAATTTGTGGCAGTCGGCTAGGCGTTAGCAGTCTGTCCAGGAGCGAGCGAAGGCGATCAGCTTCCTCGATAATAACTTGCGTGTACTCATGCAGTTCCGCTCGATCGAGCTCCCGATCCAGTAGCTGTGCTGCTCCGCGCAGCGCGCCCAGCGGGTTCTTGATCTCATGTGCGAGATTGCGTATGAGCTCACGGTTGCGCTGGCTCTGATCCAGAAGACGTTCCTCGCGCGCGATTCTAAGTTGCTGGTTGCGGACATTGAACTCGATCAGAAAATTTCCCGGCGGGGTACCTTCGGCAGGCGTGACGGTGCATGACAAATCGACTTTTGCGCCGTCGTGCACATGCAAGGTCAACTCATGCTGGGTATAGCTGCAGTTGTGCTCACTGGCGTAATCCAATGCGGCCATTATCTCACTGGCGTCGCCAAATGCTTTTTCCAATGAATGGCCGACAATATTTTTCGCGCTGAGGGCGAACAAATTTTCGGCCGCAGGATTGAAGTACCGTACCGTAAGGTCGTCATCAAGAACGACCACAGCAGTGGCCAGTGATTCGAGTCCTGGATGTGATGGCGAATTTGTGTCACCGGAACTCATCTGGCATTCACGGCATAGTTGTCGCGCGATCCGGCAGAGTGGGCAGGGTGGCAGATAGCAGCGATGCAAGCCGAATTTCGACCAACCAGTCCAACGTGGCTGGACTGAAATTCAGACGGTACGATTAGCGCAAATTGTCGAGTTCGCTCTGAATTGCCTGAATGTTGCGTTCGTGATTTTCGACCGAATCCCGGAACGGCTGAACGCGATCGAGATAGCGCTGATAATCGCGCTCGGTCGCCAGCCGAACTGATTGCTGCTCCTCCATTTGCCCGCGCGCTGCATCCAACCGCTTCTGCTCTGCCGCGAGTTCCTGTTCCAGAATAGTGCGCCTCTCGTCGTCGCGCTTGCGCTGGGTATCCCTGTCGATGCTCGGAAACTCGCTGCTTGTCTTTTTTCTGGATTTTGCCTGAGGTTTTTCCGATGAGGCGCTTGCTTTTTTCTCTTCCTGGAAGCAGCGAATCTTCCTGGAATTCTTTGGAGGCGCGTCGGCGACGTTGGAATACATGATCTCTCCATCGGCAGTCTCGTACATGCAAATATCCGCTCTCGCAGCAGAAACGCACAGCAGACACGCCGCCATACCAAAAGGAACAGACAACAGAAGTCGAGCCATATGAGTATTGATGTGCCCCGAACGGAGCGCGAGCTTGATTATCCACGGAGTCTAATTCAGCAGTAATGGCGTGGCAAACGGTGCGTAGGGACGCTTTTGAATCGTATCGAACCGGAAAAAAGGCGGGCGTGGTGGCCCGCCCTTTTTCGATTCGCGGGCCCTGTGTCAGGCGCTGTAGTACATGTCGAACTCGACCGGATGGGTCGTCGCGCGGAAACGGGTGACGTCCTCATTCTTGAGCTCAATGTAGGCATCGACCATGTCATCCGACATCACGCCACCCTTGGTCAGAAACGCGCGCTCACTATCCAGATGTCCGATTGCCTCTTCGAGGGAAGCGCACACCTGAGTAATCTTGCTTGCTTCCTCTGGAGGCAGGTCGTAGAGATTCTTGTCGACCGGGTCGCCTGGGTGAATCTTGTTCTGAATTCCGTCAATACCCGCCATGAGCATCGCGGTATACGCCAGATAAGAGTTGGCCATTGGATCCGGAAAACGCACTTCGATGCGGCGCGCGGCCGAACCGGTAACGTGGGGGATGCGCACTGCCGCCGAGCGGTTTCGTGCGGAGTAGGCCAGGTTGATCGGCGCTTCGAAACCGGGCACCAGACGTTTGTAGGAATTGGTGGACGGGTTGGTGATTGCGTTCAGTGCGCGTGCGTGCTTGATAATGCCGCCGATGTAATAGAGAGCAGTCTCTGACAGTCCGGCATAACCATTACCTGCAAACATATTTTTGCCGTCTTTCCAGATTGACTGGTGAACGTGCATGCCTGAACCATTATCGCCAACCACCGGCTTCGGCATAAATGTCGCAGTTTTGCCATACGAGGCCGCCACGTTCCAGACCGTGTACTTCAGAATTTGCATCCAGTCGGCGCGCTTTACCAGGCTGTTGAAACGCGTACCGATTTCATTCTGGCCGGCAGCAGCAACTTCATGGTGGTGGACTTCGACTTCGACGCCCTGAGATTCCAACGCCAGGCACATCGCGTTACGAATGTCCTGCAGGGAGTCGACCGGTGCTACCGGGAAATAGCCGCCCTTGGCTGCCGCGCGATGACCCATGTTGCCGCCTTCGAATTCGATCGCGCTCGACCACGGTGCTTCTTCAGAGCTGATCTTCACGAAGCTGCCGGACATGTCCACATTCCAGGTGACGCCGTCAAAAATGAAGAATTCCGGTTCCGGTCCAAAGTAAGCGGTGTCACCAATTCCGGTGGACTTCAGATAGGCTTCAGCGCGTTTGGCGATGGACCGTGGGTCACGATCGTAGCCTTTGCCGTCGCTCGGTTCGACCACATCGCACGTGATGTTAACGACGGGCTCGTCGGTGAACGGGTCTATGCGGGCGGAGTCGGCATCGGGCATCAGCAGCATGTCTGACGCCTCAATGGCTTTCCACCCGGCGATGGAGGAGCCGTCGAATGCATGCCCGTCTTCGAACTTACTTGAGTCGAAGTATTTGGCGGGAACGGAAACGTGTTGCTCCTTGCCACGGGTGTCCGTGAAGCGCAGGTCAACGAACTTGACGTCGTTGTCCTTGATCATTTTTAAAACATCGGCCTCTGAAGCCATTTTTTTCTCCTGAACTAAGCGGATTGGTTTATAAACTAGAAGAGTGGCACCTTTCAGCAGAAAGCGTGCCCACGAAAACACACATATAAATCAATTGGTTAGAGCAATAAAGCGTGCACGTCGCATGCAATTATGCACCAGTGTGGGGCGCTACGCATTTCGATGCACCACAATGGATCTGGATAAGCCGTTGTGAGCAATACCGATGTAGCGATTTCCGGTGTGAATTTTACTAGCAGTCTGCCGGACTTAGGTGTTCGATAGCGAAACATTGGTTCTATTCAAACCCTGGGAGTGTGAGTACAGATTTTGGCGGTTTCGGCCCGCATATTAGGAATGTGTAAAGAGCAAAGTGGCGAAATGTGGGCCGCGCTGATTCCTGATCTCTGGCACCGTTGCAGCCGAATCATCCAAAATCTGACAGGCTGCTAGAGCTTGCTGCGAGATCATCTGTACGGGAGGGGAAACAAGTATGTCGATTTCAGAAATAATTGAGGCAGCCAAGGCGCGGGCCGCGCAAAATGGTTTGCCTTATTGTGGTGCATTGATGCCGTCCGAGGCCTATACGCTATTGCAGACAGCGCCTGGTGCAAAAATCGTGGACGTACGGACCCGCGCTGAGTGGGACTATGTCGGGCGTGTGCCGAATGCGGTGCAGATTGAGTGGCAGACATATCCGGGCGGTCAGCCCAATCCAGCGTTCCTTGCGGAACTTCAGGCTCAGGTCGAGTGTGAGTCGCCGGTCATGTTCCTCTGCCGTAGTGGTGCCCGCTCACACGCGGCTGCCATTGCAGCCACTGGCAATGGGTATTCCCAGGCGTTTAACGTCCTTGAGGGATTCGAGGGAAACAAGGACGCGGAGGGGCACAGAAACAGCATTGGTGGTTGGCGGGCAGCCGGTTTGCCGTGGGTGCAGAGCTGACGCGATGCTGGCAAACGCTTAACCACAGAGACACAGAGGCACAGAGAAATTCCAAAGCTGCTTAAGATAATTCCTGGAAGCTGACGGCCGCATTTTCACGTCCGGAAACACTTGATTTGGTTTTTACCTCTGTGTCCTCTGTGTCTCTGTGGTGAGAATATTGGTTTTTCCACTCAGCACCCTGGTGTTCTCCGAGCCGAGTGCTTTGAAGTCGATTGAAACTAATCAAAATGCGGCCCAGTCCACCCACCCCATCTGCCAGCTGAGCAATACAAGTCCGCCAAAGCCGATGCGATACCACGCAAACGGCCGGAAACTATGTCGTGCAACGTAGCTGAGCAGTGCGCGTACGGTCAGCAATGCTGCTATGAATGCGGCGACGAAGCCAACGGCAAAGACCGGTAGATCGGCAATCGAAAGAATCTGCCAGTTCTTGTACAGGTCGTATACAGTCGCGGCGAACATCGTCGGTATCGCCAGGAAAAACGAAAATCTTGTCGCAGATTCGCGTGACAATCCGAACATCATGCCGCCCATAATGGTCGCGCCTGAGCGTGAAACGCCCGGGAACATTGCCAGCGTCTGGGCGAAGCCGACCTTGAGTGCATCTGTCCAACGCATTTCATCGATGTCACGTATGCGCGGCTGGTGCGCACGTGCTTCAACCCAGAGAATGAGAATGCCGCCGACAACCAGGGCCGCCGCAACTGTCAGTGGCGAAAACAGGTAGGTTTTGATGGTTTTGTGAACAAGCAGGCCAATGACAACGGCGGGTGTAAAAGCCACAAGAAGATTCAGCGCAAAGCGTTGTGACGTCCGATCGCTGAAAAGGCCGCGCGAGACCGCCAGAAGTTTCTCCCGCTGTGCCCAGCACACTGCGAGAATCGCTCCAAACTGAATTGCAATTGCGAATACCTTGGCGCGGTCATCGGTGAAATCGAGCAGGCTCGACGCAATGATGAGATGCCCGGTACTTGACACCGGGATGAACTCGGTCAGACCTTCAAGGATGCCTAGCAGTAGTGCCTTGATCAGGTCCATTGTTGCCGTTTTGTCATGTTCTGTGCCTCATCCATTTGCGCGCAGTGCGTTCGAAACGTATCCAAATTGGTGGTAGCACCAAAAAAGAAGCGGCAGGCTTGCGCCTGCCGCCCGCGAATGCATACCTGCCACTCTAGCAACGTGTCGAACACCTGAGTCCGACAGGTTGCTAGGCTTTGCGGTAGATTTGCGCCCCGGAATCTACGAATTCGCGTGCCTTCTCAGCCATCCCCTGTTCCAGTGCGTCACCGTCGGCGACGCCTTGTTTAGCCGCATATTCGCGCACGTCCTGGGTGATTTTCATCGAGCAGAAATGTGGGCCGCACATCGAGCAGAAGTGGGCCTGTTTGGCGCCTTCCTGGGGAAGTGTCTCGTCGTGAAACTGCCGCGATTTTTCGGGATCCAGGCCCAGATTGAACTGATCCTCCCAGCGAAATTCGAAGCGCGCTTTTGACAGCGCGTTATCGCGGATCTGGGCGCCGGGGTGTCCTTTCGCAAGATCGGCGGCATGGGCTGCAACCTTGTACGCCATGATGCCTTCCTTGACGTCATCTTTGTCTGGCAGGCCGAGGTGTTCCTTCGGTGTTACGTAACAAAGCATTGCCGTTCCGTACCAACCGATCATTGCCGCGCCGATTGCAGAGGTAATGTGATCGTACCCCGGGGCGATGTCGGTCGTCAGGGGGCCCAGGGTATAAAACGGCGCTTCCTTGCAATGTTCTAGTTGCAGATCCATGTTTTCCTTGATCAGGTGCATTGGCACGTGACCGGGGCCTTCGATCATCACCTGGGTGTCATGCTTCCAGGCGATGTCGGTGAGTTCGCCAAGCGTTTTCAGCTCGGCGATCTGCGCTTCGTCGTTTGCATCATATATTGAGCCTGGCCGCAATCCGTCCCCGAGACTGAAGGACACGTCGTAGGCTTTCATGATTTCGCAGATATCCTCGAAGTGTGTGTAGAGGAAGCTCTCGCGATGATGCGAAAGGCACCACTTCGCCATGATTGAGCCGCCGCGCGACACGATTCCGGTCATGCGCTTTGCGGTCATCGGGATAAACGGCAGGCGCACGCCAGCGTGAATGGTGAAGTAATCGACGCCTTGTTCTGCTTGTTCGATCAAGGTGTCGCGGAATATATCCCAGGTCAGTTCCTCGGCTTTCCCATCCACCTTCTCCAGAGCCTGATAAATTGGAACGGTTCCAATTGGAACTGGCGAGTTGCGAATGATCCACTCGCGCGTTTCGTGAATATTTTTTCCGGTTGAAAGGTCCATAACCGTATCGGCCCCCCAGCGGATTGCCCAGGTCATCTTCTCAACTTCTTCCAGTATTCCGGAGGTGACCGCAGAGTTGCCGATGTTGGCATTGATCTTAACCAGGAAATTGCGGCCGATGATCATCGGTTCGATTTCAGGGTGATTGATGTTGGCGGGAATGATGGCTCGGCCACACGCCACTTCATCGCGAACGAACTCCGCTGTTATGGTCGGCGGCATAATCGCGCCGAAACCTTCACCCGGGTGCTGTCGTGATACCAGCTCGCGTTGTTCGCTGGTCAGAGATTCCAGATAGCGTTCGCGAAGTCCGTTTTCGCGGATCGCTATGAACTCCATCTCCGGCGTGACAATCCCGCGGCGTGCGTAGTGCATCTGGGTGACATTGCTACCCGTTGTCGCGCGGCGAGGCTTGCGCGCAAGATCGAAACGCATCTGGGCAAGTTCGGGGTCTTCGAGGCGGGCTTGTCCGTATCCCGAAGTCGGCCCATCAAGAGTTTCCGTATCGGAACGCTGTTCGATCCACGGCCCGCGCACGGGCGGCAGGCCCTGGCGGATATCGATATCCGCATCAGGATCCGTATATGGGCCAGATGTGTCGTAAACGAAAATCGGTGGGTTTTTCTCCAGTCCGAACGTCGCTTCAGTATCGGCCTGGCTGATCTCGCGCATCGGTACGCGCACACCTTGATTGGTTCCGTCGACGTAAATCTTGGTAGATTTCGGAAGTGGCGCAACCGTCGCCTCATCTATACTGGCGGCGAAATTCAGAAATTTCGGGTTGGCATTCATTTGGCGCTCCTAAGAAAAAGACGCAAGGAGTGCACTTGACCAAGGTACGCTTCCCTGCTGCGGCATTATCCGTACAGGTGAAAAGGGTGTCATCTCACCCGCGTGCAGTTTGTTCGCAAGTTATGTTTGCAAGTCGAACTTTGTCATTGGCCGCACGCAGGACCCCCAACGCTTCAGCCGATGCTAATGCAATTGTGTGATAATTACCAGCCGATTCAAATGCGCGTCGCATTCGTGGCTGTAGTCGTTATTTCAAACCGGAAAGTGGTTGCCCAGAATGGATTTTGAGCAAGCCCGTTTCAATATGATCGAGAATCAGATTCGCACCTGGGATGTGCTCGATCAGGCCGTGCTTGATTCAATCGCTGCCGTAAAACGCGAAGATTTCGTTGACCATGAATACCGGTCTCTCGCGTTTGCTGACATGCGAATTCCTCTTGGGCACGGTGAAACAATGTTGAGCCCCAAACTGGAAGCGCGGTTGTTGCAGGAATGCGGGCTTTCTCCCGGCGACAATGTCCTGGAGGTTGGTACCGGAAGCGGCTATGTGACGGCGCTGTTGTGCCATCTGGCAGGAACCGTCGTAAGCGTAGAAATCAATCCGCAGTTTACTGCGACCGCCAGGTCCAGACTGGAGGCAGCCGGATTCGGAAACGCCGTACTCGAAGTTGCAGACGCCGCCAACGGCTGGGAGCAAGCTGCGCCGTATGACGTGATTTTGCTCACAGGTTCCGTGCCGGAATTGCCGGACGCGTTCAAGAGGCAACTGAAAATCGGCGGCTGCCTGCTTGCAGTGATCGGTGAGGAGCCGGTGATGGCAACGACACGGATCACTCGTGTGTCAGAAAATGATTACGCTGCCTCCGTATTATTTGAGACGTGCATACCACCATTGCACAACATTCCAAGGCGCGAAGGATTTGTTTTTTAGTCCGTTAGTGAAACCCGGCGCACCTTGTGCATGTATTCTGCTACTGATGATGATTTCGCCAGGATGCACTTGTTCAGATTTGACGTTTCAGATTCATCGGAAGAAAACAGATTCACCGGAAAACAGAAAACGAAAGCTCCTGATATGAAAAAGCTTATTCCAGTATCGTGTTTCCTGCTGATTGCGTTGATTGGCAGAACCGCAAATGCCACCGACCTACTCGAGATATTCCAGCAAGCACAGCGAAATGATGCGGCCTATGCTGCGGCCCAGGCGCAATACCAGGCTCAGCAGGAGCGGCTGCCGCAGGCGCGTGCCGGGCTGTTGCCCAACATCAATTTCGACGCTGGCTACGACTACAACGACCTGGACGTGCAATACAGCTCTGTGCAATTTAACTCCGGGCAGCGCGACTTTGAGTCCTACGACTACGGCATCAGCATCAGCCAGCCGTTGTTCCGGCGCCAGAATAAACTCGGCTATGACCAGGCCAAGATCCAGGTCAGCCAGGCCGAGACCGATCTCGAACTGGCCAACCAGGATCTGGTGCTGCGCACGGCAACTGCCTACTTTGACATCTTGCGCGCACGCGCGAACGTGACCAACATTCGCTCGCTGAAGAGCTCGGTAACCCAGCAACTCGAAGTAGCCAAGCGCAACTTCGCCGTTGGCACGGCCACCATCACCGACCAGCGCGAAGCGCAGGCACGCTACGACCAGGTCATTGCCCAGGAAATTGGCTTTCTGAACGAACTGCAGGTGAGCACCTACGCGCTTGAAGTGCTTACTGGTCAGTCCGTACAGGAAACCGAACTCGCCGGCCTGCAACTACCCGTGGTACTAAGCCCGCCTGCTCCCGGCGACATCAACGCCTGGGTGTCGCAAGCCTACCGTAGCAGCCTGCAAGCGCTACGCGCGAAACAAGACCTCGCCATTGCGGAGACCGAAATCCGCCTGCAACGCGCCGGGCACGCCCCGACGCTAGATGCGATCGGTACGCTCAGCGGTGCCTACCAGGGAGATGGGGTTTTCGGAGTGGAAACAGACACGCGCACCGGAGTCATTGGGTTGCAGCTGAGCTTACCCATATATCAGGGCGGGGCGATCAGCTCGCGCACGCGCGAAGCGGAGGCCTTGCACCAACGTGCCGCCCAGGAACTTGAAAACACCCGGCGGGGTGTGGCGCTGAATACGCGCGAGGCTTACCTCGGGGTGAGCACCGGTATTGCCGAGGTGAATGCGCTCAGACAGGCGGTGGAGTCCACCGAACTACAGGTCGAATCGAGCAAACTTGGCTACGAGGTGGGCGTGAGAGTGGCAGTGGACGTACTCAATGCCGAAACCTTGCTGGCTGTGGCACGGCGCGACCTGATTCAGGCGGTGTACAACACCATTTTGAGTCAGTTGCGCCTGCAAGCGGCCATTGGCCGATTGGTCCAGGCTGACCTGCAGAGCGTCAACGACATGCTCGCCAAAGGGGGATCGCAGCTCTAACGCCACATGGTCGAAGTGGGTATCGCGGTTGCGAAAAAGGCAATGCGAGGGCGAATGCTCTCGGTCCGCGATGCGCTGGGGTGTGATTCACGGGAGCAACTCAGCGCTGCAATTACAGACAGTCTTCTGGCGTTGCCAGAGTTTGCAGCAGCCCGGATCGTTGCGGGTTATGTTTCGTTTGGATCGGAATTCGATACTGAAGCGTTTAACGCGGCTGTTCTGGCCAGCGGCAAGGGATTGGTGTTGCCGCGAATTGATCGTCCGCGGCGGGCGATGATCTTTCATTCCGTCAATGAATTGCAGGAAAGTTTGCTTCCGGGCGTCTGGGGAATCCGCGAACCGGACCCGCTTGCCTGTCCTCGCGCAGAACTGGATGACGTTGATTTGATGCTGGTACCGGGGCTTGCATTCACCAGTCGATGCGAACGCCTGGGATACGGGGGTGGCTTCTATGATGCCGCAATCGATTTGACGCAACCGCGCGCAATCAAGATTGCTGCAGCGTTCTCTTCACAGGTTGTTGATGCGCTATTGGTTGAACCACATGACAGGATTGTCGACATGGTCGTGACTGAAAACGGGAGCTATTCTTCCGGTCGTGATTCCTACGTGAAACTTGAAGGCTAGCTGGCTCTAGAGTCCGATCATCTCCAGCGTTTTGCGCGTCGCCCCTCGGTGTATTTCCATGAACTGCTTGCCTTTTTTGCCGATAGTTATGGCTTGTTCGCGGTTCAGGAGCAGGTCAGACACGGTTTTTGCCAACATCTTCGTATCAGACACTCTTATGGCGGCACCGGCTTCGATCGCCTGCTCGGTCGCTTCTTCAAAGTTGAATGTGTGCGGTCCGACTATGACCGGTTTTCCGACGGCGCAGGCTTCCAGCAGATTCTGTCCGCCCAGCGCAAGCAAGCTGCCGCCGACGAAAGCGACGTCACAGGCGGCGTAGTAGGCAAACATTTCACCCATCGAATCGCCAAGCACAACGCTTGTATCCGCTGCAATCGGGTCATTTTCGCTGCGGCGCTGGTAGGCAATGCCCGCCTGATGTAGCAAGTTTGCAACCGCTTCAAAGCGTTGTGGATGGCGGGGCACAATCACGGTAAGCATTTGCGGGTCGGTAATTCCGGAAATTGCTTCGATGATCAGGGCTTCTTCTCCATCACGCGTGCTCGCAGCGAGGAACACGTGGCGCTTGTGACCGAACCGCGCGCGCAATTCCGCGCCCAGTGAAAGTTGCTCCTCTGGTACGCCGCGATCGAATTTGAGATTGCCGGTCACTTCTACCTGATTTGCGCCGAGCGAACGAAAGCGATCGGCGTCGCGGTTGGTCTGCGCACCGATTGTCCGCAATGCGGCGAGCATGCGTCGTGACAGGTTTGCGAAGCGTGCGTAGCGGCTTGCAGACCGTGCGGATAGCCGCGCGTTTACAAGATGTACCGGAATGCCGCGACGTGAACAAGTCGCCACCAATGTCGGCCATAACTCGGTTTCCATAATGATCGCCGCTTGCGGTCTGAAGTGGGACAGAAAACGTTTTATGGCGATCGACAGATCGTACGGCAGATAGCAGCGCAGTACGCTGTCTCCGAACACAGTCGCGGATGTTTCGCGGCCGGTCGGTGTCATATTTGTGAGCAGTATCTTTTTGTCCGGATGTTTGTTGCGCAAGGCCCGAACCAACGGTTCGGCGGCGCGTGTTTCGCCCACTGACACGGCATGAATCCAGATGACCGGTGTTGTCGGGGCATCCTTATAAAACCCGAAACGTTCTCCTACGTGTCTGAGATATGCGGGTTGTTTGCGCGCCCGCATGACCAGACGCAACAGTGCAAACGGCACCAGCGTCCACATGGTCAGCCGATACAGCGCGTAGCTCAAAGCAGTCCCGGTTTGACTTCGCGAATTGCGCTGACGATCTCTTCGACCGTCGGTGGTTTGCCAATCTCGCCACGATATGCCGTGGGGCCGGGCCCCGTAGGACAGGCGTCAACCGGATTTGAATCACAGAATATTCCGACCACCGGTCGCGAGAAAGCTGCGGCAAGGTGCATTAATCCGGTGTCCACGCCGACAACGAGTTCCGCGTCGGCAATCAGCGCCGACAATTCGGCAAGCGACAATTTCGGCGCCGCCAAAGTTCGGCCTCCGCGTACCGCGAGCCGGTCGCTTCGCCGCAATTCGGTGGCAGAACCCCAGGGAAGAATACATCCAAGCCCGGCGGCGCGAAGACGTTCGATCAATGCCAGCCAGCGCTCCTCGGGCCACAACTTCGATGCGCGTGCCGTCGAGTGGAGGATGACGCAATAGGGTCTTTCGAGCAGCTTCGGGCGGGGCACCTGCGGCGCAACGCCATAGTCGATAAAATTGTCTAGCGTATAGGAAAACGCGCGCGCCGCTACTGACCGATAGCGTTCGATCTTGTGCGTCTCCGGCGCAAATTCGTATCGGGCATCATAGAAGCGTGACGCCATCGGCTCGCGCGCTGTCCGTGCGCCGAAACCATGGATCGGACCTTTGGCCAGCTTTGCAAACAAGGCGCTCTTGAGCAACCCCTGTGTGTCAATAATGGCGTTGTAATGAGTCTGTCCCAGTGTACGGCGCGCGCCCAGGAACTCGCGCCAGTTAGTAGCCGACCATAGTGCTTTTCGCCAGCGACGCAGCGCGATCGGAATGATGCGATCGATTCCATCATGCATCTCGAGAATCGGTGCGTACTGTTCTTCCACCAACCAATGGATTTCTGCGTTCGGAAAGCGATGCCGCAAATCGCTGGCGACGGGGAGATTGTGAATAACGTCGCCAAGTGATGACGTCTTCACAAGCAGCACCCGCGGATTACCGTCCGGGCGAATGTCTGCAGATTTCACAATGCCACCATCGCGATCTGCGTCACTCATGTTCTTTTGTAGTCATCTTCGAAGCGCTCGATGTCGTCTTCGCCAAGGTAGCTCCCCGATTGCACCTCAATCAGATATAGCGGGTTTGTGCCGATATTCTCGAGACGATGCCGCATCCCGACAGGAATATAAGTCGACTCATTCTCCGACAGTATGAAGGTTTCGTCTCCGTGCGTTACTTTCGCCTTGCCGGAAACGACAACCCAATGTTCGGCGCGTCGACGATGCATTTGCAACGAAAGTTTCTTGCCGGGTTCGACCATGATGCGCTTGACCTGAAAGCGCTCACCGGAGTCCAGCCCTTCGTAATACCCCCACGGCCGATAGACGCGTTTATGTACCAGGTATTCGTCGCGCTGAGCAGCTTTCAGCGCGTCGGTCACGTTCTTCACTTTCTGTGCATGCTCTTTTTTTGTGACCAGAATTGCGTCCGCGGTTTCGACAATGATCAGGTCATCGACACCGATAGCGGCGACCATGCGGCTTTCAGCGCGAATATATGAGTCGCGTACGTCTTCCAGGTGTACATCGCCGGACGTGGCGTTGCCGGACGCATCGGCTTCAGCTGCCTGCCACAGGGACGACCAGGAACCGATGTCGCTCCAGCCGATATCGGCTTCGACCACGGTCGCGTCGCGCGTTTTCTCCATCACCGCATAGTCGATGGAATCTGAGGGGCAGTTGATGAATGCCTGTTCGCCAAGCCGGCAAAAATCACGATCCTGATCGCGTGTTTCCCAGGATTCGCGCGACGCTTTCAGAATATCCGGGCGGAACGTTTCGAGTTCCTTCAAATAACGCCGGGCGCCGAACATGAACATGCCGCTGTTCCAGTAAAACCTTCCTGAGTCGACGAACTCCCTGGCGTGCGATGCGTCCGGTTTTTCGACGAAGCGCGTTACCTCGAAACAGCCATCTGAGCCGGCACCGCGTTCTATATATCCGTAGCCGGTTTCCGGAGCATTGGGGACGATGCCGAATGTTACGAGTTTGCCAGCTTTTGCCTGCACAACCGCGCTCTGGACAGCAGCGCGAAAGGCTTCTTCATGGCGTATCAGGTGATCGGCGGCGAGCACCAGAATGATTGACTCCGGTTCGTGTTCTACGGCGGCCATGGCAGCCACTGCGACTGCGGGCGCGGTATTGCGTCCTTCGGGTTCGAGTATTTGTGCGAGCGCAGTGACGCCGATTTGCTGCAATTGATCCGCGGCAAGAAATCGATGTTCGTTGCTGCAGACGATGATGGGTGCGCTGACATCGGTGATTCCGTGAAGCCGCGATACGGTGTCCTGGAGCATTGACTGCTCAGACAGGAGCGGCAGGAACTGCTTCGGCAAGAGCGTTCTGGACAGCGGCCAGAGACGGCTTCCGGAGCCGCCAGACAAAATGACAGGGATCAGCATTCGAGATTTAGACTTAGCGCAAGCACAAATTCAGCAATAGTCGACTATTTCCGGCCGATGAACGAATGGACTAGAATCGGGCGCAACTTTTGCACCAGTCTTCTACATTTCACCGATTCCGCATTTCAGTGTGACCGATAAGGACGCTCCAAACTTACCATGCAGCCAAACGAAACAAGATCACCAAGTGCTGGAATGACTTATCTGCCGAGCGCCGTGAGTATACCGAACCAGGAGCGCTGGTCGTTTTGACGAAAGTTGCTCTGATTACCGGAGTCACTGGCCAGGACGGATCCTATCTGGCTGAGTTGCTGCTGGACAAAGGATATATGGTTCATGGCGTAAAGCGGCGGAGTTCGCTGCTGAATACGGACCGAATTGACCATCTTTATCAGGATCCTCACGTCGATAAGCGGCGTTTCATTCTTCACTACGGGGACATGACCGACGCGGTGAGTCTGACCCGCGTCATTCAGCAGGTACAGCCTGACGAGATCTATAATCTCGCAGCACAGAGTCATGTCGGAGTCTCTTTCGAAGAGCCTGAATATACGGCAAACTCCGATGCCTTGGGCACGTTGCGAATGCTCGAGGCAATTCGCATTCTCGGACTGGAGAAAAAAAGCCGTTTCTATCAAGCGGCGACTTCCGAAATGTACGGGCTTGTGCAGGAAACGCCGCAGAAGGAAACAACACCGTTTTATCCTCGCTCTCCCTATGGTGTTGCGAAGTTGTATGCCTACTGGATCACCGTGAACTACCGTGAAGCTTACGGATTATTTGCCTGCAACGGAATTTTGTTCAATCATGAATCGCCCGTGCGCGGCGAAACATTTGTTACCAGAAAAGTGACGCGTGCACTGTCGCGCATCAAGCTCGGACTTCAGGATTGCCTCTATCTCGGCAATTTGGGGGCGAAACGCGACTGGGGGCATGCTCGAGATTACGTCGCAGCGATGTGGCTTATGCTCCAGCAGGACGAGCCAGAAGACTTTGTGATTGCAACTGGGCAGCAGAAAAGCGTGCGCGATTTCGTGTCGGCGGCAGCCAGCGAGTTGGGAATGAAGATCGGGTGGAAAGGAAAAGGAGCCGAGGAGTGCGGATTCGACGAGCAGGGTCGTTGCGTCGTGCGGGTTGACCCACGCTATTTTCGCCCAACCGAAGTCGAGACGCTGCTCGGGGATGCGACCAAGGCCCGGAATACGCTAGGTTGGTCACCAAAAGTGACGTTCAACGAACTAGTCGCCGAAATGGTTCGCGAAGACCTCAAGTCGGCCGAACGCGACGAGCTTGTCAAGAAGCACGGGTTTTCGGCTTTCGATTACCACGAGTGACGCAGATTCCAGAAAACGATGAATCCTGATCCTGAGACCAGGATCTATGTCGCCGGTCATCGTGGCCTGGCCGGATCGGCGATTGTTCGGTGCCTTGAGGCAGCAGGTTGTCGAAACCTGATTGTGCGATCCCATTCCGAGCTCGACTTGACTGATTGCTCGGCCGTTCACGAATTTTTTCAGACTGAGAAACCCGAATACGTGTTTCTTGCAGCGGCCAGAGCAGGCGGCATCGTTGGCAATACAACCCACCCGGCCGAGTTTATTCAGCAGAACATTGCCATCCAGACCAACGTTATTCACGAGGCCTGGAAAGCCGGGGTACAGCGTCTACTCTTTCTAGGCTCCTCGTGTATCTACCCGCGCGACTGCCCGCAACCGATCAGGGAGAAATACCTCCTAACTGGTCCCTTGGAATCTACAAACCGATCCTATGCGATCGCCAAGATCGCTGGTGTCGAAATGTGCTCGGCGTACAACAGGCAGTACGGAACGCAATTTGTGGCGGCGATGCCGACCAACCTCTACGGACCGGGAGACAATTATGATCCCGAAACCTCACACGTTATGCCGGCCCTGATTCGCAAGTTGCACCAAGCGGCGCAGCGCGGCGATGCTGAAGTCGTCATATGGGGCACCGGTACGCCGCGTCGAGAGTTTCTATACAGCGACGACATGGCCGATGCCTGTGTGTTTCTGATGTCGTTGCCTGATAGCGAATTCGAGCAGATAGCTGCCGATGAGCCCCCGCTGATTAATGTCGGATCAGGGAGCGATTTGACGGTGCGCGAACTGGCCGAACTAGTGGCCGGTGTTGTTGGATTCTCCGGACCTTTGCGTTATGACGGTAACCGTCCCGATGGAACCCCGCGCAAGCTACTGGATAGTTCCCGCCTGACAGGCCTGGGTTGGAAATCACGCGTGTCGCTGGAGCAAGGCGTTGCGCTTGCCTGCAGGGATTTCCTGCGAACGCATCCTGCTGAGTCCTGAATCTGGCACGGGCCGACTTCTTGCATCCTAGTTGGGGATTCCGGACCGTAATGGCACCATGAGCGCATATCCCGACGAAATCGTCATTGAGGCAGGGCGAGGGGCCAGAAGATACTGGTCAGACCTGTGGCTTTATCGGGAGCTGCTCTACTTTCTCGCGTGGCGGGATATTGTCGTCCGCTACAAACAGACCGCTATCGGTGTTGCGTGGGCACTGATTCAGCCACTTCTGCTGATGGTTATCCTGACATTCGTGTTCGGTCGGCTTGCGAAACTACCGTCAGACGGAATTCCATATTCGTTGCTGGTACTTTGCGGACTACTGCCGTGGTTTTTCTTCTCGCAGGCATTCAGTAGCGCGTCCAGCAGCCTCATCGGCAACGCGAACATGGTCTCGAGGATTTATTTTCCGCGTATGCTCATTCCGCTCAGTGCGGTAGCGGTGTGTCTGGTTGATTTCGCGATTACGTTCGGTCTTCTCATTGTCTATGCGCTGATATCCGGGGTGTTACCTGATTGGCGGGTGATTGCATTGCCGGGGTTTCTTTTGCTGGCAATTTCAACAGCGGTCGGGGCTGGCCTGTGGATCGCTGCTCTGAATGTGAAGTATCGCGACTTTCGCTATGTGGTCCCGTATCTGGTGCAGGTTGGAATGTACATTTCACCAGTCGGTTTCAACAGCGCACTGGTGCCAGAGAAGTGGCGATTTGTGTACGCGCTCAATCCGATGGTCGGGGTGATTGATGGTTTCCGGTGGAGCTTTCTGGGCGGAAGAACGGAGCTGTTTGTGCCGGGCCTGTTCCTTTCGGTTCTTTTGTCCCTTGGCTTGTTGGTATCGGGGATCGCGTATTTTCGAAAGACCGAGCGGCTGTTCGCTGATCTGATCTGAAGCTATGAGCTACGTCATTCGCGCACAGAACGTCGGCAAGAAGTACCTCATCTCGCATCAGCAACGCGAGCGCTACCAGGCCTTTCGTGATTCGCTGGCGGCCGCATTCAAGAATATGCTGAGCTGGGTTTCGGGGCGCGGCGCAAAACGATTACGCCATGCCAATCGCGAACCATTCTGGGCGCTTGAAGGCGTCGAATTTGAAATTGCCCGCGGAGAGCGCGTCGGCATCATCGGCCGCAACGGCGCCGGCAAGTCAACCTTGCTCAAGGTGCTATCTCGCATAACCGAGCCCACGACCGGGCGAGTTGCCATAAGAGGTAAAGTCGCCAGCCTGCTGGAGGTCGGCACAGGATTTCACCCGGAGCTGACCGGTCGAGAGAACATTTTTCTCAATGGCGCAATTCTCGGCATGACGAAAGACGAGATCAGACGCAAGTTCGACGATATCGTGGCCTTCTCCGAGATCGAAAAATTTCTCGACACGCCGGTGAAGCGTTACTCGAGCGGAATGTATGTTCGGCTGGCGTTCGCTGTTGCCGCGCACCTTGAGCCGGAGATCCTGGTCATTGACGAAGTATTGGCGGTCGGTGATGCGGCATTTCAGAAGAAGTGCCTGGGTCGAATGGGCGATGTCAGTCGGGAGGGGAGGACGGTTTTGTTCGTCAGTCATAACATGAGCGCGGTGCGTCAACTGTGTGACCGGGCAATGGTTATTGACGGCGGGAATAAGGTTTTCGACGGCGAGGTTGGCGATGCAATCAGTTTCTATCAGGAACAAATACTCACGGACGGAGAAAACGGTAGTCTCAATCCGGCCACCTTCCCGAAATCTGCCGCTAAATTACCGGTATGGATTCCGTTGGTTGGTGTACGTGATGTCCAGGGACGGTACTCGACAGTTGTCGAATACGTAGATGGTTTCGATGTCAGCTTTGAAGTACGGATAGAAGAGGCTTCAAGAGAATATTACTCAGGCCTCTTGATTCACGATGTTTATGGAAACAACATCATATTTGCAACTGACGAGGACCTCTCCGAGCCGCCGATCGCGGGAGTGACGACAGGCGCCTATCGCTACGATATTTCCGTGCCAGGAAAATTGCTCAAGCCTGGAAGCTACCTGATCACGACGGTGGTTGCCCTGAGGCACAAAGGCAAGGTCGATCGGCGTGATGCGGCTGTACGAGTGGAGGTAGTGGATACCAGGACCCGGCGCGGTACCAGGCAACTCTATCGACCCACTGCCGTGGTCGCACCCGAAATTGTATGGCGTCTTGCGAAATCATCGGTGGACGAGGCTCCTAGCGCAACAATGCTTTCCGAATGGGTCAAAAATTGAACAAACAAACTCAGGAATCTAACGTGTCCGAAAGACTTGACTGGGCTCCCGAACAAGACGGGAGCAATATTCGCAATGGTGCGCAGGATTTGCAGACCGAGTTACATCGCCGTGTTTACGACCCTTATTTTTCTGACACAGATTCTACCGACCGTTTTCTAGCGTCGTCGCGTACGTATTGGCGGCGCCAAGCGCTTGAAAAATTCGAGCTTTTCCAGGGGGGACCGATTGGCGGCCACGTGATGGAGATTGGTGCAGGCACAGGCTGGTGTTCTGCCATACTTTCGAAAAAAACGACGGTAGAGAAAGTCTACGCGGTTGAGTATGACAGATACGCTGTCGATGAATTGATGCCAAAGGTGTTTGCCCATGCAGGTGCAGCGGTTGACAAGATTTCACGGGTCTATGGCAGTTTCAATTGCATGCCGCAGGTGTATGGGCAGATTGATTTCGTCGTATCCATTGGCGCCATTCATCATTCGGAAAATTTGCTCGCAACGTTTCAGGAGGTCTCGAAAGTACTCAAACCAGGTGGGTTTTTCCTTGCCATGGAACCGTGCGAATTGAACAGCTTTGGTATGCAGGAACAGAAAGAGAAGGAAAATCTCGAGGATGCCAGTGCGCTAAAGAAATACGGTAGACGCGTTACGCACAAGGAAAATTCGGATCACTTTTATCGGCTTTGTGAATTTGAAACAGCGGGCTATTGGGCAGGCATGGACGCATTTGCCTATGTTTTTGATACGAAGGGGAAACGGTTCTCCTCAGATCGGTATTTCCGCAATCGTGAGGTCTACGACGGATTTCAAAAAATGATCCTACGCCCTTACTTTGCAAAGAAATCCGGCAGGGCAGCTGTTTTTGATCCACTGATGTTGATCGTGCGCAAACCGGATTGATTCGCTCTTATGTAAAAAAACGAACCGTTTAACTCAAGTGCAACTTGACAGAGGCCTGGGCGGAACTGCCGATCACCGGTTTGCACTTTGATCGGGTTCCAACGCTGAAGTTTTATATCTATTTGTTTGACCACGGACAAGGCGAACGGGGCGCTGGAAAGAGTTGCTCCAAACCCTGCCAAGGCTTTTGTCAGTACGATCGCCGACAGGAAGCAGGGGACAGTACGTTATTGCAATCCATTGTGGGCAGAGTGGGTGAGGTAGTTCGACTACCTGTTTGATTATTGAAAAATTGCCAGCCGGGGCGGCGTAGTTCTTAAGGGTTTTGTCGGGGGTTGGCATGACCGTCTGTTTGGCCGCTGAAGTCTGCCCCAATATTCGGCACATAACATGCGTCCTTGGCGGTTTGGGTAGCGGAAGCCCAGACGTTCTGAAACTGTCCCTTCGGATAGCTATCTACAGAGAGTTGCAACGCAATGGCCAACCTCACAGACAATCAGTAAGAGACCGTAAGCGATTGACGTTCCTAGAAAAAGTACAAGGTTAGCTTAATGGCAGGTACTAGCATTTCGTCGTTCCAGCTTGGCACGCATTCGAGCCCGGAAGCTGTCATGAATCTGCTCACGTCCCATGGCGTGGTGGTCATTCCCGGATATTTGAGCGGAGAGCAACTGAATGGCGTACGAAGTGAGTGTGCGAAGTTAGCGGACGACCAATCCGCTGGTATTGTCGAGCGAAAATATCATCCCGGACGATCGCAGCTTGTTCATCGCGCAGCTTGGAATGCATCGAACTATCCCGCAATCGAGAACACAATTGACGCACCGTTCATGCGGGATATTGCCTCCAGGTACTTTCGTCGAGGAGCCGCATTCAACTACCAGTTTTTTTTGACACGTGAGACAAAATCAGGAGCCCCGATCACGGGGCTTCACTATGATCGGTTGGTCACTCTCAAATTCTTCATCTACCTGCTTGATACCACTACCGAGAATGGAGCGTTCGAGTGTGTGCCTGGGACGCATGAGTCAGTTGCGGCTACGCGCGCGCACTACGTGAAACGGGGTGTTCGGTTGCTTGATCTACCAAACTTCGAATTACCGTCAGAAATTGGAGCTCCAATACCGATCGAAGGCGCGGCTGGAACCATGCTGATTTTCACCACTGACGTTATACATCAGGGAGGCATAGTTACCGAAGGACGTAATCGCTGGGTGCTCAGGGCGCATACGCGCCCGCTACCATTACCTGAATATCAACCACGGCCATGGGCGTCCCGCCAGTGGTGGCGGGAGTCTGCTTTCAACCCAAGGCGTTATTACTACCGGGTTATGGACCGAGTGGCAGGCAATGTGCCTCCCATTATCCATGCACAATAGGCCGACAATTATTTGCCGCGTACGAACGTTTACGCGGAAACTGTGCCGCCTCACAGCAGAGGCGAGGCAAGCACGGGTGCACGCTTTTCTGCATATGCACACTGGCAAAAGCGGAACTGGCGGGTATCTTGTTGGAGTTGCGTCTCGTCGGCTAGCTTCGGTTGGAGTAGCAATCTGAAATTCGATTCTGATCAGCGGAGACAGGAAAATTGGACTTTGATGTAAGTAATAATATGATTCTGGCCGCATGATCGATCGACGAGATACCGTATTCATTGATGGCGCAGAGGTGGGCAAAGGCGCGCCCGTGTGGATCATTGCCGAAGCGGGAGTCAATCACAACGGTGATCTCGGGCGTGCTCTCGAGTTAATTCATGTGGCGAAAGAATGTGGCGCCGATTGCGTAAAGTTCCAGACATATCGCACCGAGAATCTGGTGACCGCAGCATCGCCGAAGGCGCAGTATCAGCTTGAAACGACTCTGCGAGGCGAGTCCCAGTTTGAAATGTTGAAGAAACTGGAATTGGACGTTGGCGCATTTGCGCGACTCGCGGAAGAGTGTCGAAAGGCAGATATCACTTTTCTCTCTACTCCATATGGCGTTGAAGATATCGACTTGCTTGAGTCTCTCGACACACCAGCGTACAAAATCGCGTCGGCGCTGTCGGTCGAGCCGCTGCTTCTGGAGCGGACAGCGGCCACGGGCAAACCGGTCTTGCTGTCGACCGGTATGTGTACCCTCGAAGAGTGTCGCGCGGGCGTAGACACGCTTCGAAATGCCGGTTGCGACGACATCGTTGCACTGCAGTGCACTACGGATTATCCGTCGCGACTCGAAGATGCGAATTTGCGTGCAATTGCGGGTCTGCGTGAAACACTGGGCGTGCCTGTGGGCTATTCGGATCACACGCAAGGGCTGACTGCGACGATTGCCGCAGTGGCGCTGGGTGCTTGTACGATCGAAAGGCATTTCACGCTGGACCGGTCACTTCCCGGTCCCGACCACAGTGCTTCGTCGGATCCGGTGGAAATGCGCGAACTTGTCGGGAAGGTGCGCGATGTCGAGCGCGCACTGGGTTCGACGCTCAAGTCTCCCACCGAACGCGAGCTGCTGAATAAGACACAGATGCGGCGAGGCATCGTTGCCGCGTGCAGTTTGCCGGAGAATCGCACGCTCGAACTGAATGACCTGGCGTTCAAACGACCGCTCGCCGGCGTTTCACCGGACCGGTTCAAGGACCTGATTGGGCGCCGCCTGAAGCGCGCCATCGAACAGGACAAGCCAATCACCTGGGATGACGTGGCATGAAATCGCAGGCCATTGTCATTGGTGCGGGAGGTCACGCACGCGTCGTTGGAGCCGCATTGTCCGCTCTTGGAGTGGGGGTTGCCGGTTATTTCGACGACAGCTTTGATGGTGCTGAGGAAGTGATTTGTGACGCGTCGCTGATTGGGAGTCTTGAAGACACGCTCCGATTCGACACAGATTCTTACGATGCGTACGTTGCTATTGGAGACAATAAAAAGCGGGCAGACGTTGTAGAACATATGAGGCGCGCAGGTTACGCGTTGCCGGCGCTGGTACATCCGATGTCGCGGCTGGAACGCAATTGCCGGGTCGGTGAAGCATCGAATGTGTGTATTGGGGCGATTCTGGGCTCCCAGGTACGCATCGGAAAAGGCGTCATTGTGAATACCGGAAGCTCTGTCGATCACGAAAGCATGATTTCCGATTTTGCCCATCTGGCTCCGGGCGCAGTTCTTGGCGGGCGAGTGCGAGTTGGCGAAGGCGCGTTTATCGGCATTGGTGCAAGAGTCGCCGAGAAGTTATCGATAGGTAGTGGGGCTGTGGTCGGGGCAGGTACAGTTGTACTCAGAGATGTCGCTGATGGTGCGCGCGTCGTGGGGATACATCATTGATATGAGTGCCAGTAACGTGAGTAGCGTGCGCCCGGCAAATGTGTTCGTATCGACGGGCGCGTTTGGACGCATGACCGTCGAACAGATCATCGAGGCAGCCGCATCCGCAGAAATTTCTCACATCGAGCTCGCATCGGGCACGCGGCACGACAGCGGCGAGGGTCTTGGCCGTGCGCTCGAGGCAGCGCGGAAAAACGGCTATGTCTTTTTGGTGCATAACTACTTCCCGGTGCCAGCCGAACCGTTTGTGCTCAATCTTGCGTCTGGAGACCCGAAGACGCTCGAGCGCAGTATCCGCCATGTCATGTCGGCGGTCGAACTCGCAGCAGCAATTGGATCGCCTTTTTATAGCGTCCATTGCGGATTCTGCGTTGACCCGGCTCCGGATGAGCTCGGTAAGGCCCTTCATGGTCAGGCAATACCGGTTGAGCAGGCATTGGACACATTTGTCGATAGCGTTGTGCAACTCGCGCGTCATGCGCAGGACCATGGTGTCGATTTACTTCTCGAGAACAATGTTCTTTCAAAGGTCAACGCCGGACGGGTCCAGTTGCTAGGCGTGACACCGGATGACATCGAATCGATTTTGCAGCGAATCGATCGTCCAAATGTTGGGCTGCTCCTTGATGTTGCGCACCTCAAGGTATCTGCGAAAACCATCGGGTTTGATTTGAAAACAGCCGCAGCGCGACTCGCGCCCCTGATTCGCTGTTGTCACCTTAGCGAGAATGACGGCAACGCAGACACGAACGAGCCCGTTTCTGCGGATGCCTGGTTCTGGGAACCGATACTCGCCAACCTGAAGCAACAGCCAGTCTGGGTGCTGGAAGCATATGACTTGCCGTTACAAGTTATACGAGACCAGTTGGACATCATCGAGGGTTGCGTTGAGGTTGTATCCGGGCCTTCTTCGCTTAGCCCATTGGCAGGCGGAGAATGACAAGGAAAGTCGAAGCCAATTTGATGCGCCAGGATGCCACCTTGCGGCAGGTGATGCAGCGCCTCAACGAAGGTGTTTTTGGTGTGGTTTTCATAGTGGATCACGACAGCCACGTGCTCGGAATGCTGACCGACGGCGATGTGCGGCGCGCCCTGCTGGCAGGTGCTGAACTTGGCGATGTTGCCGCTCCAAGTATGAATCGCAACTTCGTCGTTGGGCGATCATCCGCGCCGCATGCCGAGAACATTGCTTTGCTAAGCGATCGGATTCGGCACGTGCCGGTGCTGGACGACGAGGGGCGTCTGGTGGACCTGCTGTCCTGGGCGGAGATGCTGCGTATTCCGCTTATGCAGCCGTCTCTGGGTGGCAATGAACTGCGGAACGTGTCGGATTGCATTACGAGTGGGTGGATTTCTTCACAAGGTGAGTACGTGCGCCGTTTCGAAACCCAGTTTGCGGATTTTCTCGGTCGTGGTCACGCTGTCGCGGTGTCCAATGGCACGGCCGCGCTTCACCTTGCACTTAAGGCTGTTGGCATCGGTTCCGGTGACGAGGTGATTGTTCCGGATTTGACGTTTGCTGCCGTTGCCAATGTCGTCATCCATTGCGGTGCTACTCCGGTGCTCGCCGACGTTGATGCTGAAACGTGGACTCTTGACGCGCGTGAAGTGGCCGGAAAAATAACAGATCAGACCCGCGCCGTTATTCCCGTACATCTTTATGGGCACCCGTGCGAAATGGATGGCTTGCGCAAAATTTCGGACCAGCACGGCTTGCGGGTCATCGAAGATTGCGCGGAAGCGCAAGGTGCGTTGTTCCGCGACCGGCAAGTTGGCACCATCGGACATGTCGGTTGTTTCAGTTTCTTTTCGAATAAGGTAATCACAACCGGAGAGGGCGGGATGTTGACAACGTCGGATCCGGAGGTTGCTGACAAGGTTCGCATTCTGAGAGATCACGGAATGCGGCCGGGCAAGCGTTACTGGCATGACGATGCCGGATTCAACTATCGAATGACGAATCTTCAGGCAGCAGTCGGCGTGGCCCAGATGGAGAGAGTCGACGAATTTCTGCGGCGCCGCCATGAGATTGGCGAACGATACATTGATCAACTCGGAAGCCTTCCGGGTCTTGTCATGCCGCCGCGCCAGCCATGGGCGAGAACCATATACTGGATTTTTTCGATGCTGGTCGATTCGGATGCTACCGGAATTACCCGGGACGAACTGTGCGAACAGTTGCAGCAGTGCGGCATTGAGACACGGCCGCTTTTTCACCCGCTCCACGAACAGCCACCTTACAAATCATATGAGCAGTTCCCGGTTGCCAGCCGTTTGTCCGCTCAGGGAATCAGCCTTCCCTCCGGAAACGATATATCTGATGCCGAGATTGACAGGGTCTGCTCCGAGGTATCCCGCATTTTGATGCGAAAAAGGTAATGCATGGTCGATGAATCCGATTCCACCGTAGGTTTGATACTGGCGCGTGCCGGATCGAAACGTGTTCCCAACAAAAACACTCGCCTGTTGAACGGTCGGCCGTTGATCGCTTACACCATTGATGCGGCAATTGCGTCTGAATGTTTCTCGTCGATCGTCGTGTCCACTGACGACGCTCGCGTAGCAGAAATTGCGCGTGGTTCCGGCGTGTCGGTTGACCAGCGCCCTTCCGATCTGTGTGGTGACACAGTGCGAGCCGTCGAAGTAGTCGAAGAGTATTTGCAGCGAACAGGCGCTGGAAACCAGTTCTCCAACGTTGCGATGTTGCTGCCAACATGCCCGTTCAGAGCGGTAGAAGACATCCGCGGTGCGATGCGGCACTACCAGCAGAGTGCACCGAGTATGCCGTTGATAACGGTGACGCAATACGCCTTTCCGCCACAACTGGCCCTTGAACCCGGCGTTGGTGGTTCCGGCGACGGTCAATCAGGACAGATGCGCATGTGCCAGCCGGCGGCATATGTGACCACCACCCGCAGTCAGTCGATTCCGGCGCTATATCATCCGAACGGTGGCTTGTATGTCGCAGCGATCGACCTCTTTCTCGCCGAGCGCAGCTTTTTTACGGAGCATATGCTGACGTACGCAATGCCGGCCGAGCGCTCTTTCGATATTGACTATCCATGGCAGTTTGAACTCGCCGAGCATTGGGCAAAACAGATCTTTGCCGGTGGCAACGGCGGTGGTGCGGTTTCCTGAACCAGTCGCCGCGCTATAAACAAGTAGTTGCGTAACTCGGCAGGCAACAACGGTCAGGCTCTCCAGGATGCCGGGATATCGCCCAGATTTTCCGCCAAGGCATCAAGATCCGCCTGGTAATACGCTTTTAGCCGCGCTTCTAATTCCTTACTTAGCTCCGAATTCGGTTTCGTACCCAGCATCCTGGAAAGCAATGCATTCACCGCTAACCAGAATCGTATCCTGAATGCGTCGATCCAGGTTTCCTCAAGCTGTGGATTGTCGGCTCGTTTGCGGTTGTATTTTTTGTGGATTCGTTGAATCTTGCGCTGGAAGAACAGATCGCGCAGGTTTGAGGTTGAGGCTTGGGGGCGTGTTTTTTCAAGTGACGACGGGAAAAATTCAACGTCTTCGCAGCCAACAAACCGGTAAGCTTTTTTGAGAATCTCACGAGATTGTTTCTTGAAATCATCTTGAAACATGACGAGCACATTCTCGTTGCCAAACCTGTCTTGATAGGCTTTCACTTGTGCACTGTAGCGCCCGTATGACAACACTGTTTGTCCGAGTTCGCCACCATAGGCCACACTTGATGACAGTATCTGTCGCAGCCCGTTTTCATGATCTAGAAGTGGAAGCGCCCCCGAGCGCACCAGATGGTAGTAAGCCGACACGGCGCGGGCTATGGGGTTGCGCAAGATCATCAGAATTTTCAGTTTTGGATTGTAAGCATGGAGGCGTGACGCCACCGTGTCCGACGGAAGGTAATCCGGGCGCTTGATGCCGTTGATCCGCGCCCATCGCCCCGCCATCTGGGCCGCGATCATTTCGTCGCGAGCCACCACACTGTAAGGCTCGCGAATAAACGCGACCGTTTCGTTCTTTGGCATACCAATTTCCGGGTGCGCTGACAGCGTGTGATGAAGGAATGTGGAGGCGGACTTCTGGGCACCGACGATCACGAAGTCCAGGGTGTGCTCAGCACTACTCATATTTCAGGCTCCTGGCGAAGCACTTCACTAGACGAAGATTTCCCATAGCAAACGGAATGACTGGCCGGCACTCGGCACCATGATGAATGCGAATCCGAGTGCCGAGTAAAGTACCGTAGTAGCCGTGCCGAGTGCGTATGCAACTGGTGTAGATAAGTGATGCTTGATCCACGCAGCGATTGTGGTTCGGCGCCATCTTCCATATAACCAGATGCCAGACGCGTGCCACATGCCCCAGCACAACCAGGTCAGGCTGATCTGGTGCCACATGCCCATCACGATAAAGCTGCTGAACAACGCAAGTGTTGGCTTGCGGGTCTTTCCGAGCACTGGCATATAAATGTTGTTTCGGCACCAGTTGGACAGCGAAATATGCCAGCAGCGCCAGTACTCAGCGAGGTTGGGGCGCAGCAGCGGATAGTTCATATTTTCCATGATTCGATAGCCGAACAGCCTGCTTGCGCCGATGGCGATGTCGGCATAGGCGGAAAGATCCAGATACGCATAGATCAGCGCTGCGATCAGAAACCAGATCAGAACGTGCGTGCTGATTGCCGCCAGATCATGGCCGTAAGCAATCTGCCCAAGCAAGGGTCCGTAGGCGACCGGTTGGAGGAGCACACCTACAAGCACAATCTTTTTGAAGTATCCAACGCTCATGCGCGCTAGTCCGGCCACAATATCTGTGGACGTGATCGTGGAAGAACGCAGCGCGACGAATTCCTGAAAACGTTGGATAGGGCCGGCGGGAAAAATTGGCACGAACAACACGAACTCCATCAGGTCCGGTAAAGACGGATCCTTGATTTCACCTCGGTATACATCGAGTGTGAAAGCGATTAGCTTGAAGGTAAGGTAGGAAATTCCGAGGGGTACCAGGTATGTTTTCGCCAACTCGGATTCCTCGAGATGCAGTGCCAGCAGGAACTCGGGAAGGTATCTGAACGTGATAAGGGCGACGACAAGGGATGCGACGGCTAATGTTGCCAACCTAAGGTTTCGCGTTTCCAACTCCCGGTTGCGTTTCTGCTGCAGCGCATTGCAGCAGGCGTGAATCAATGCGACCAGGATGACCAGAAAGACTGTGAATTGCGGCTGAATCGCAAACAGTACGACTGTGCTGCCGGCAATCAGAAGTGTTGACCTGAAACGCTGTGGTATGGCCCAGAACAAGAAACTGCCAATGAGCAGTGACGGAATGAACCAGGGTGAAAAAATGATGGTCACGTATTGTTTGCAGCTGTCTCGCGCTGCACCAGCGGCACCAGTAGATCTGACAAAATGGAGCCGAATTTCACTCGCCCGGTCGGCGACAGATGATGGGTGTCAAAGAAATCGATATTTGTCCACGCGCGTTTGGACTGCGGTACAAGATAGTCCACGGAAAAATCTTCAACGATGCGCTCGACGCGCTGCTGGTAGTCCGTGCGGATCGGGTCGAACAGACCAAGCAAGGCTTCATCGTTGGGTATTTCGACGAGCGCTACGCGGTTGCCTGACCGGGTTGCGGCCCGAATGGTTTCTCGCCTGAAGGCTTCGTTGACTTTGGCGCTGTTCCAGTACTTGCTGATGAAATTGTTGGCGACGTTCTCATAGTCGAGATCGCGGTATTCGCGGATTCTGTGACGGTGCAGCGATGTGCGGCCTCCCTGCAGCGCCCTGACGGTTGCCTGTCTCAGCGCGCGTGGCGCGATCTGCCAAAAATGGCGGACATCCGAAAGCACGTTGATATCCAGCCCTTCATCACGCGCAATGCGGCGCAGTTGTGCTGGAATCGGCAGGTAGAAATACCCGTTTCCGCCTTGTTCGCCATTGCCAGGCCGTGCCTGAAACTGGCGCTCCGGCACCTTGGAGAAGAACACCGGCTCCGTACCCAGGATCAGTATTCCGCCGAATGCGCCGAGCGCATGGGCGATGCGGGCCTCGTCGGCGAAGTTCTGATAAGGAGAGCAAACGCTCACGAACCGTACCTGTCTGTTCAGACGACCAGTGAGCGTGTTCGACATCCAGTCGTCAGATGGAATGCCTTCCAGGCACACCGAACCTCCGACATACACGATTGATGTCGTGTTTTGAGAGCCGCCGTCACGCAGCGAGTAAATTGAGAATGCGTTGAACAACCAGTTGTCGCGCGGGTGTCTGAGCAGATATTCCTGCAATTGGGTAATCCGCCAGGGCCAGCCGTGCATTCCGGCAAAAGTTGAAACCGCGACGATCAGCGCAAACCAGAACAAGAACCAGCCAAGGATTCGGTACGGTCGTACGCCGCTGCCGACTAGCCGATCGTAATTCATGCGCGGTTAAGAACTGCGAAGACGCTGTTGGGAGTGGATCACGATTTACCCGTTGCGACTACCGACTGCCTGGCCATGGCTAGTTGGATAATGAAGCACTACGCTAGTTTGCGTTGAATGAAGCCGACAATCCTGTTTACGGTATCGAGGTTGTCAATGGACACCTCCGATGGCGCAACGGTGACTCCGAATTGGGTCTCAACGAATGTGATCAACTCCACCAGGTTGAGGCTGTCCAGCACCTGGCCTTGAAAAAGCGATGTCTCGGCATCAACAGCGACCGTGTTGGCCGAGCTGAAATTGTCAGAGATGTATTTGAGCAGTTCTGATGAATGGTCCATATTGTTGGCTCTGTATTGCGCGAAAGTCAGATTGAAGCCTCATGCATGATGCATGCGAGGTCGCGTCATCACGCCGCCTTGCACAGTTGCTTGCGCGCGACTTTTCCCGACGTTGTTCTTGGTAATGCGTCAATCCTGACAAGCCGAACCGGCATGTGGTTTGACGGGAGCGTATCGCGCAGATGGGCTTTGACACGTTCGGCGACGTCTTTTTCCTGGGAACTGACGTAATACAGCCAGGGCACTGTTCCCATGCGCGGGTCCTCTACCGCGACCGCGGCACACTCGCTGATCCCGTGCAGCGCGCAGACCGCCGACTCAATCGCCAGGGTGCTGACTTTCTCACCGCCAACCTTGATGATGTCATCTGCCCGGCCTGCTAGAAAAAGATCCCCGTCAGTGTCGAGCCAGCCGAAATCGCCGGTCGCGAATCCAGATACGGTCAGGACTGCGTTTGCGTTTTCATTGTTCAGGTAGCCTGACATGAGATTCGCGCCCGACACGTAGACTTCTCCAGTCACGTCAGGCGGCAGTTGTCGACCATTCTCGTCCATTACCTTGATCGTCATGCCGGCAAGAGGTCGGCCGACCGAGCCAGCTTTGCTATCGACTTTGTCGGGATCGAGCATGCAAAGTCGACCCGCGACTTCGGTCAGGCCGTAGGCGCAAAAGACCTTTACGGTCGACCAATTCGAACGCAGCAGCTTGAGAATCGGAACCGGAAGATGCTCTCCGGAATTCATCAGGAATCGCAGCCGTGTTGGAGCTGGCGCCTGCTCCGTCAATGGCGCCAGGCGAATGAAATTGGCGGGAACACCGCCAAAGCCGGAGCAATCGTATTTCTCCAGAATGGAGATGATGGCGCTGCCGAACAGGAAGCCGCGCTCCACAACGATACTGGCACCTACTGAAAACATCGTCAGGAGATGGATCAGCGAACTGGTTGTATACAGCGGTGTGGTGATGAGAATACGATCAGATGAGTCAACCCTGAGACGTTGGGCGGTGCTCCGCGCGTTATTCGCCAACTGGCGATTTGACAGGGGAATGGCTTTGGGGAGGCCGGATGATCCCGACGTGAACAGCACGACTGAAACCGCATCGTCATCTTGGGCGAGGGGAGCAAAGTCAGCGCCTTCGTTCGATTCGTAGACCAACTCATGCATCGGGAATGCGCGTTTCCGCATTGAAGAGCGAGAGCCGGAATACAAACCAAGATCCGGCTTTATCGTGCCCTCCATAGTACTCAGCGCTGACTCGGAATAGCTGATGTTCAGAGGGATCGCGATAGCGCCAAGGCTCCAGATCGCGCCGTAGGCACGGCAAAGGTCGAAATCATCGTCACTATATATCGCCACTTTGCATCCCGGCCCGACACCCTGACTTGCCAGCAAGCGCGCCGTATACTTGATCGCTCCGAGCAGTTGCGCGCGCGTGAACTCACGATCACCAAATCGTGCCGCTGGCGCATCCGGCTGTTGGGAAGCGTTGTGCAGAAAGAAACCAAGAGGGCTTGCGATACTCACGGGGCGTCTTCCACCAGTTCGATCAGAAGATTTTCTGTCTGCCCCGGGTTCAGAAACACCACACGCTGGCCGTCGGCATTGTGTGATATTCCCGATGGGAGCGCATGTATTCCGTTGCGTGACAGGCGTTCAATCTCGCCGTCCAGATCTTCGGTTCCCAAGCAGATGTGATGCAATCCCTGGCCGTGTCGGGCAATGAAAGCCTGGATCGGATTTGGCAGCAAGGGCATGGTTGGAGAGTGATCCGTGACACCTTGCACCAGCTCTATTTCCGCGTCACCGAGTTTGAGGAAAGCTGATTTCACGCCCTGCGTGTCGACGTTCTGAGGTACTGAAAAGCCGCAGCCAAAAATTTTTTCCAGCTGAGCGCTTGTTTTCCCGATGTCGGAAACGGCGACCGCAATGTGGGCAATTTTCATCGCCGCCATATCAGAAGCCTACGTAGCGGAAGTCGACTACCCCGGTGTCGCTTCCCAGCAATATCGCGATGGATATAAACGCAAGCACAGCCCAGATCAAGCCTGTTCCCGCTTCGATAGTGATGTTACGAACCGGTTTGCCGGCGGGCTTGCACGAAGCTTGCGAGGTCGTTATTGGATCGTTTTCTTCGGGGCTCAAAGGAGTACAGCCTTGTAGAACTCGGGAAATATTCACTGATCACCTGCGGTCATAACAACACGCAAAAAGCATTCGCTTGCACGATTGACGCCAGGTGGCCAGATATTGATTAAGGAGCGGGCGTGGGGATAGTTCTCGGCGTGTCGGGAAGTCTGAGAAATGCGCGCTTTGGCGCCGGTAGCGTAGCGCTTGTGGCAGAGATCAAGCGCATCGCGTCAACAGACGACCTGACGCAGTATCTTGAAGCACAGACCAAAATCCGGCTGGAGGATTTCATTCAGGCTGGCCGGGACCGCGAGCTGCCGTTTGACCAGATTCACCGGAATCTTCGCAAGGCGAAGGGTGACCGTGGGCTAAGCAACTCGGAAGCGGCACTGGCAGCCGGGTTGTGGGGCGCCGCCCAGGCGGGCGCCGAAATACGTCACTGTGGACTGTCCCGATACTTTCCCATGACCGGCCAGGCCGTAAACCTGGACGAATTGCGTGAACTCGTCCTCCAGGCTGATTCATTGTTGATTTCCGGCCCTGTGTACTTTGGTGACCGTGGCTCACCGGTCCACGAATTCATTGAATTCCTGCGCTCGGACCCGCGTTGTTTTGCCCATGTCAGAGGCAAGCTGTACGCGGGCATCGCGGTTGGCGCCAAGCGCAACGGCGGGCAGGAAACGACGCTCATCTATCAGATGGTCGATATGGCGAATCTGAGCATGCTGGTGGTCGGCAACAGCGGAGATAATACGGCGCAATACGGTGGTACGACTTGCGCGGGCGACGTCGGCACCCTGCACCGGGATGACTATGGGATTGAAACTGCCATCGCGACTGGCAAGCGGCTCGGCGCGTGTTTGAGGCAGCAGGAGTTGGGCAGGACTGTTCGCATCGACGGACAGATTCGTATTGGCGTTTGGATGTTGCAGGACGTTGTGAACAAGCGCGGACTTGATTACGTAACAAACCTGTGCGCGGAAATCGAGTCTAACCTGCCTGAGGTATCGTTTGATATTCGCGATTTCAGCGAATCGGAAATTTATCGCTGTATCGCTTGCGACGTGTGCCCGATAGAGCTCGGGTCGCACGAGGAGTATCGTTGCATTATCAAATCCGAGAAAGACCTGTTTGTTGAACAGCATCGCAATCTTGTCGGCGTTGATGCGTTGCTACTCGGTGCCTACAGTCCTACGAACCGCGATAGCGTCCGTTCCGTCTATCAACGCTTCATCGAGAGAACGCGGTACCTGCGTCGCGATGATTACGCGCTGGCCGACCGGCTCGCCGCACCGCTTGTCATCAGTGAGGTCGGATCGAATCAGAATCTGCATGTCCGCATGTTGACCTCTCTCGTACGGCACCAAACGATTCTGCATCATCCGATCCTCGGATTCGAATATCAGGGCGATGTTCTGACAAGCGATCGAATGATCGCGGATGCGACAAGCTTCGCAAAGTGCGCTCTGCAATTGACTGCCGGCAGGGTGGCGCGCTCTGGCGCGGAAGCATCGGAAAAGGCCTACAACCCGGTTGGATATCAAGTCAGTGCAGCCGAACGGGAGGCACAGGAAGCGGTCGGCGTAGTGGCGCGCCTCAGGAGTGAACGCAGCGAGCGTCATGAAAAAGAGCAGGCGCAGCGTATCATTGCGACCGGTACAAGATCTTGAATATGACGGGGACGTTCATGGATTTCACCGAACTGGGCTTTACCGGACACGCGCAGTGTTCGCTTGGAGATGCTCGAGTATGGCGGAATCAGATTTGAAATCCCGATTCTGTGATCATGTCATCGGAACAGTCGTTCCTGTATTGGCGATGTTCAAGGAAAGTGGATCGCTGGATGAGGAAGCTATTTCGGACTACGTTGAGTTTCTGATCGGGTGCGGCGTCCAGACCGTCATGTGTACGGTCGGCACCAGCCGCTACGATGTGCTTAGCGTTCCCGAAATGTTGCAGGTGAACAAGGTTGTTGCGCAGTCGGCGAAGGGCCGCGCAACAGTCATTGTCACGACACCAAGTATCGGTCCAACAGATCAGGCGGTTGAGTTTGCCAGGGCGGCCTCGCGGGACGGTGCGGACGCGATTATCGCTGTGTACCCCGACCGCTACTACGGTGACGAACCAATCGCTCGTTTTTTCCAGGAAGTTGCTCATTCCACGGACATCGGCGTGTTGATCCACGAGATGCCGATTCGCGCCGGCCGCGCATTCGAGGCGCCATCAGTACAGTATTCACGTGCGCTGGTGGAGCGGATTCTTGGCTACCCCAATGTGGTCGGGTTGAAAGAAGAGAGTGGCAACTCCGAAGTCATCGAGCAACTGAGCACGGCATTTGCAAATCGCCACGCGATAATCGGAGGGCGTGGCGGCATGGCGGCGCACTTGGGCGCGCGTCAGTACGGTCAGGTTGCTTATCTGGCTGGAGTTGGAAATTTCGCTCCTGCTGTCGAATTGAAGTTCGCACAACTGGTCGCCGCCGGCCGGAACGACGAAGCGCGAGCAATTGTCGAAAACTACGAAAAGCCATTCTTTGACATTGCGGTGAATCTTGGTTGGCATCCGGCACTGCGAGAAGCAATGGCGATGGCTGACCTGTGCCCACCATTTGAGCGCCAACCGATGATGCGACTGGCACCAGAAGAGCGTCGCAAGCTCGAAGCGATCACCACGAAAATCGTCAATTTCGGGGAAGTGTGTGCCGCCGGCGAAGAGGTCGTCAGCACATGACAGGCCTTGCAAGGCCGGACCACAAGATAGAGGTTGCCGGAAAGACAATAGAAAATGGCGCAGTGTTCATCATCGCAGAGATGGCGTGCGCCCATGATGGCGATTTCGGAAAAGCGAAAGAGTTGATCTGTGCCGCGTCGGACGCAGGTGTCGACGCCGTTCAGTTGCAGATTTTTCGTGCCCCGGCGAATGTCGTTGACCACCACCGCTTGCGCCCGGTGCTCGACGGTATTGAATTCGACGCGAAGCAATGGGCACTGCTCGTTTCCGAGTCCCGCGCCCGGGAGCTACCGGTGTTCGCCTGTGCGTATGACATGCCCAGCCTCGAACTCGCGCTGGATCTTGGTGTTGACGGTATCAAATTCAATTCTGCTGACCTGGGCAACCGCGAGATGCTGGAACTGGCGGCGAAGTCTGGTGTTTTTTTCACGCTTGGTACAGGCGCATCGCGACTGGACGAGATTGGTAAAGCGTTGTCGATTGTGCTTGACAGCGGTGGCAGGCGCCTCGTGCTGATGCACGGGATCCAGGCGTTTCCCACGCATATTGATAAAGCGGATATCTCACGCATCGCTGTGCTCAAGCAGGCTTTCGATTCGCTCGTCGGGTACGCAGACCACACTGACGGCGATAGCGCTTTCGCGGAGACGATTGACCTGATTGGACTGGGCGCAGGAGCCTGCGTCCTGGAAAAGCACTTCACCCTGAATCGCGCCGACAAAGGTATCGATTTTCAGGCCGCGCTTAACCCGGATCAGCTCGCCGGCTTCGTGCATCGAATCCACGATGGTGTGCGCGCTCTGGGCAATGGTTCCCCCCGTCCCTTCGATGATGACGACTTGCGCTATCGCCAGTTTCAGAAAAAACGCATTGTGGCCTCACGAGCACTATCAGGCGGCACGGTGATTACCCGATCGGACATCGATTTGTTGCGCACCGAAGATGGCGAAGGGATGGACGCTTCGGCAATGGCCACAGTCATCGGCAAAAAGCTGCGCCACCCCTTGGAGCGCCACGCACTTGTTCGACTGGAAGGCCTTGATCAGGTCGGCTGAAATTCATGTCGATTGACGCGGCAAGCATCGTTCGCGGCGAATCGCTGGAGCGTTTGACTGTTTCGATTCGGAACAGCTTTGCTGCCATTGAGAAAAGATGGCCGGGCATGCTTGACTATGGCGAGGTGCCACTGCGTGGCGCGATGGAGCGACGCGCATACCAGGAGGCTCTGCTTGATGCGGGCCGGCTGGAAACGCTGGCCGACGTGATCGGTGATCGTGCGGACTTCTCTGAATGGCTTCCACAACAGAGATCGAGGTGGCATGCGGATGGCATATGGGGATATCTCAAAGCATGGGCGCGCTTGATTTTCTATGGTCTGCTGCGTGCGGGCGGGCAAGGTGACGAGCGCGATCGTGCGTCCGGGCCGGAGTTCGTCTTCTGCGCGCTGCGTCCCCGGTTCGTCAATTTTTTCCGCCCCATCATTGAGCAACTCGGCAGCCATCGCTGTGCCGTGGTCTGTGAAGCCGGCTACGGCGTTGAAACGGAGGCAGGTCGTCACGGTCTGGCCGTATGTAAACGGCAATCCGCGCGACTGCAATTCCATCGCGTCCGCCGACCGCCAGCGGCAATGTTCCCTCTCTATTCGGTTGCAATTGTCGATTTTCTCCGCGCGCTTGGAACGCTGCGCCGCTGCCGTCCGAGGGCTGTGGTTTTTGCAGAAGCTGCGAGCTTCCCTGAAGAGATCATCGCTCGTGCCGCGCGCGCTCTCGGCATTGCGACAGTGCGGGTGCAGTACGGCAGGGCGGGTGTCATCAGTCCGGGCTACTACCACATGCCATACGACAAGATGCTGATGTGGGGCGACGGTTTTGTTGATCGTATCAAGCGCGTGTCTCCGGATTGCCGGTATATCGTGACCGGTAGTCCGCTGATGGACAAAGTGATGAAAACCGGACTGTCGAAACGCCTCGGGCTGTTTGCGGAAGACAAGCCCATGATAAGCGTCATCTCACAACCGGAATGCGCCAGCATTTCGCGCCAGGACTATGCGTCGCTCGTTGCGATTATCGATCGCGTTCTCCAGGCAGGTGTTGACATAAACGTACTCGTGCGATTGCACCCGGCCGACAAGGCGACTGATTTCGCTCAGTTGGCCAATCAGTGGCCGGACCGAATGCGCGTAACAACGGCGCAAGAATTGCCGCTTGATACTGTGATTGGCGAGTCGGTGATGGTGACGGGATTGTATTCAACAGTGCTTTCAGAAGCGGCGGCATCAGGTGTGCTTCCTGTCGTAATCAGACTGGGTGAGCGACACGTGATTTTCCCGTCGCCTGAAGAGCAAGGCGCCGCGGCGCTGGCCAGCAGCCAGGATGAAGCCGTGGCAATTATCTGTCGGCTCGCTGCAGACACCGCCGCAAGGTCTGAATATAGAGATGGGATGAGCGCATTTGCGCGGCGCTATTTTGGTCCCTTGGACGGGGGTGCGGTTGCCCGTATCGCCAAACACATTGAGAACCCGACTTAACTATAACCTGCATAGCTATAAGCGCAGTAGTCACAGAGCGATGTGGTTATGCGTTGCACTTTAACCATTGACCGGTGCGTTGGGTATTGGAACCGAGCGAAGGGCAGAGGCAGGCCAGGTGTGCCGGGCAATTTCGATCGAACGTGACGATGATAGCCAAGTGAACAGGAAACCAGTTGGACTTTGTATGTCGATTTCGGATTATCAAAGAAGCGGACTGCGAGGCAGCGTGATATCACAGGCTGTGAGAAGCGTTCGAGACGGCCTGCGGCGTCCGATCAGGAGATGGGCGTTGCGGCGCAAAGTTCACAGAAGACCCCTGAAAATTGTTCTCGGATCCAGCGCTATTCATGTGCACGACTGGTTGCTCACTGAGATGGACCAGTTGAACGTTGTCATCGAGCGTGACTGGGAACGATACTTTCGGCGCGATACGGTAGATACCATTCTCGCTGAGCATGTCTGGGAGCATCTGACAGCAGAACAGGCAAAGGCGGCGGCGCGGAACTGTTACGCTTTTCTGCGCCCCGGCGGGCGTCTTCGAATCGCGGTCCCAGACGGTCTGCATCCTGATTCGGAATATATCGATGCCGTGAAACCTATGGGTTCTGCCGACGGCTCCGATACCCACAAGGTTTTGTATACGCGCAATAGCCTTGAGCAGCTTCTCGAATCCGCCGGATTCACCACGCACGTGCTCGAATGTTTCGATGCCGATGGAAATTTCGTCTCGGCGGACTGGGATCCCCAGGACGGAATGATCAGGCGTTCCGCGCGCTTTGACAGTCGTAACCACGATGGCGAGTTACGGTATACGTCTGTCATCATTGATGCGTTTAAACCCGCGCCATGAACTACTCGTCGTTCGAGCAGCTTCGCGCCAGAGCGGCGTGCGTGGCGGCGGTCGACGCGTCCGCCAAGGTCGTCAGTATTGTCTGTTGCATTTCAGATGAATTCGCAGTGTAGCCCCGCAGTGTTTGTTCTGCTGCCGGTACATAACCGTCGGGAGATCACCCGCAAGTTTGTCAGCTGTCTTGCAGCGCAGACTTACCAACCCGTGCACCTGGTCCTGATTGATGACGGTTCAAGCGACGGGACCGCAGATATGGTGAAGGAAATCATTCCGGACGCGCAAATTGTGACAGGTGACGGTAGCTGGTGGTGGAGCGGTTGCATGCAACGCGGCTATAACTGGTTGCGTCAACCCGAGCCTTCTCCTGCGGACATGGTTTTGATCGCCAATGATGACATTACTTATGCAAGTGACTTCATTGCGATAGCTGTGAGAACGCTGGCCCGGGAGCCACATGCGTTACTGGGGGCACAGTTAAGAAACCTGAAAGATGACGGCGTTCGGGAATCGGGGGTAAATGCGGATATGCGCCGGTTCGTTTTTCGAACTGCGGAATCTGTGCAGCAGATCAACTGTCTTCCCACGCGCGCATTGATGCTTCGCTGGGCCGACATGCGGCGAATCGGCGGTTTTCATCCCCGTTTGCTGCCGCAGTATTGGGCGGATTACGAATACACAATCCGGGCGTGCCGGCGGGGGTTGCGGTGTATCACGAATCCCGCCGTAGCGGTTACGGCCGATCTTGACACAACCGGATTCCGCGACCTTGACTCGCTGGTTGGTTGGCGGTTCATGCGCCAACTTTTTTCGATCAAAACGCCGCTCAATCCTTTGTACCGGACCAGTTTCGCAATTCTTGCTTCTTCGGGTGCGTGGAAACTGGCGAATGTGTTGAACGTCTGGATGCGGGCGGGTTTTCGTATCGTTTGGCAAGGTATTCTGCATCAGCGCTTTCCCAGAAGCGTGGTGCCGAGAATGCTTTCGTGAAATTCGCGGGGTAAAAGAATGTCAATGACAGGTGACTTCACAGCAACCAGTTATCGTGCACATGAGCACTCATACGACTCTTACGCGAAACACGGGGAGAAGGCGGCGCAGGCTGCCGCGTGGCTGGAGCCCGGAACGATCAATCACTGGCGTTTTGAGCGTATGTACCGACTCGCGGACCCAATGCTCCAGACATACCCCGGTGCGCAGTGGCTGACTGTCGGTGATGGCCGTTTCGGCCTGGATGCGCAATACCTGATTGCGCATGGCGCGCAGGCGCTGCCGACTGATCTTGCCGTTACGCTTCTTGCCGATGCCAAAGAGCAAGGGCGAATCGCCGAATATCGCCAAGAGAATGCCGAGTCACTGAGCTTCGCCGATGCCAGTTTTGATTTCGTTCTGTGCAAGGAGGCGTATCACCATTTCCCGCAGCCGGCGAAAGCGCTTTACGAGATGCTCCGCGTTGCGCGCCGCGGTGTATTGCTGATTGAGCCATGCGATCATGAATTTCCCGATACCGCAATGACGACGATCAGCCGGTTGTCGAAGAATTTTGTAAAGCGTTTGCTTGGCAGAGCAACAAACGGCCATCGATTTGAAGAGCTCGGTAACTACGTGTATGGCATTTCGCGGCGCGAAATGGAGAAAGTAGCGTTGGGTACAGGCTTGCCGATAGTCGCGTTTCGCCGACTAAATGACTATTACATTACGGGTTCGGAGTTCGCTCCGGCCGTTGAAAGTAATGCCATGTTCCGCAAGATTCGCAGGCGCATCGCGCAATATGACCGGCGCTGCCGGTTCGGATTTAGCCAATACGGATTGCTGGGTGCGGTGATTCTGAAAGGCCCGGTTGACCCGCCCTTGATTGAGTCTCTGTCGGCATCCGGTTTCGATGTTGTCGCATTGCCACAGAGCCCGGCACTGTGATTGCTGTCTTCCGGGCAATGCTTCGATCACAGCATTCTTTGCAGACCTTCGATGAATTCCGTTAGTTCTTGTCCCCCTGTTCTGGTGCTGGCTTTCAATCGGCCTGATACCACTGCCAAAGTGATAGAGGCAATTCGGAAGGCGCGACCTGCTTCGCTGTTCCTCGCAGTTGACGGGGCGCGTCCCGACCGGCTGAACGAGCGCGAGCAGGTTTCGGCGGTCCACAAGCTCGCGGACACAATAGACTGGGATTGCAATGTTCGGACGCTGTTCAGGGATACCAATCTTGGATGCAAAATCGCGGTTAGCGAAGCGATCACATGGTTCTTCGACCAGGTCGAATCAGGTATCGTGCTTGAGGACGACTGCGTGGCGCACCCATCGTTTTTTACCTTTGCTGCTGAGCTGCTGACCCGCTATCGTGATGACGAGCGCGTTTGCATGATTTCAGGCGACAATTTTCAGCTTGGCAAGCGTCGTTCACAATATAGTTACTACCCCTCTCGCTTTACACACATCTGGGGGTGGGCGAGCTGGCGTCGGGCGTGGCGGCTGTACGATCACGCGATGTCACAATGGCCGGAGCAACGCGCGGCAGGTTGGTTGCAGGCATACCTGGGCAACAACAAGGCAGCGCAATACTGGACACGTATTTTTGACGATACCCATGGCGAGCGCAATTCGTCATGGGCATACCGCTGGACATACTCGGCCTGGGCGAACGATGCATTGACGTTGATCCCCGAGGTAAACCTGGTCTCCAACATCGGGTTCGGCGAGCAGGCTACACATACCGTAAACAAGAGAAACCGTTTCGCGGCGCTCCCACTCGAAGCCATCAGTTTGCCGCTAAGGCATCCTCCGGAACTGATTGAGAATGCAATGGCGGATGCATTTACCCAGAAGACCATGTTTCGTCGACCGCCAATGTGGAAACGTGTTGGGAGCCGCGTGCTGCGCGCGCTTAGAAAGCTGGGTGCTGTGCGCACTAAGTAGGTCGGGTGCGCAGCGCACCAGAAAAGTTCGCTGCTGCGGGCAACAGGAAAGTTGGGTGCTACACGCACTATGAAAACTGAGTAGTTGAAAACAGGAGATTGAAAAACGTGGTCGGAAAAGTTCGATAGGAACGGAATGCTCGGCAAGGTTTACAAACGGATTGCGGAAGAATGCAGACAGGTTGTGCGACGGGTCGGTTTTGACGTCGTGCGGTATCACGCGTTGCCTCGTGATCTCGATCCCGAGATTGCACGCATCGTTCAGTCCGTGCGCGAGTACACGATGACTTCAACGCAGCGCGTCGCAGCGCTTTGTGAGGCGGTGAAATACATCGTTGACAGGCGGATCGAGGGCGATGTTGTTGAGTGTGGCGTATGGCGTGGCGGCAGCATGATGGCCGTTGCAAAGACACTACGTTGGCTTGGCGACGATAGCCGGACCTTGCGCCTGTTCGATACCTTCGAGGGAATGACGCCGCCTACGGACAATGACGTTGAATTCGACGGGAAGAGCGCCAGTGAACTGCTTGCATCCAGTGACAGGAACGATGCTGAATCGGTTTGGTGCACTGCTCCGCTCGAGGGCGTGAAGGCCGTATTGGCGCAGACCGGCTACGCAGCGGACAAAGTGGAGTTCGTTCAAGGCCGAGTGGAAGATACGCTCCCCGGTTCGGCGCCTGATCGCATCGCGCTACTGCGGCTCGATACGGACTGGTATGAGTCGACGCGGCACGAACTTGAACATCTATACCCGCGCCTGGTGCCGGGTGGCGTTCTCATCATTGATGACTATGGCCATTGGGAGGGTGCACGCAAGGCAGTGGACGAGTACATCGCCAGACATCACCTGCCGATTCTTTTGCAAAGGATCGATTATTCAGGCCGATGTGCGATCAAGATCAAGTGATCGGGATGTCTTGGCAGAACGAGCTTTTGTCCAATTGCCCGGCATGCAATTCTGGCTCGGCTGCTTCTACTGGTGCCATCGACTCCCGAATGTTGATCGCGAGCTATGAAAAGTTTCTCGGTGTCCGGGTGGCGGATCTATTTTCCGGGACTCGGCAGATCGTCGAAATGCACTGCCCACGATGTGATTTGGTGTACTTTTCTCCAGCGATACCGGGCGACGAACGGTTTTATGCAGATCTTGCACGGCTACCATGGTATTACATGGCTGACAAACCGGAATTTTCGGTTGCGGCACGGTTTATCGCTCATGGGTCGCGCGTGCTTGAAGTCGGGTGTGGTCAGGGTGCGTTTGCCGATAAGCTGAGTTCGGCCGATTACACCGGACTTGAGTTTAGCCCGGCAGCAGCTACCAGGGCGCGAGAAGCAGGCCTCAACGTTCATCAGCAATCGATCGAAGAGCATGCAGTCGCACACGCGGATTGCTACGATGCTGCTTGCTCATTCCAGGTGCTTGAACATACGGCAACGCCCCGTCAGTTTATCGAGAGTATGTCGCGATGCGTTCGCTCCGGAGGTCGAATTATCGTGTCGGTGCCAAGCGAAGACGGGTTCGGTGGTGCTGTAATCAACGATTTTCTGAATTTGCCACCGCATCATTTGACACGATGGAGCGACCGAGCATTGACTGATCTGGGTGCAAGTGCCGGCTTGAAACTGGAAAGCCTGTTACCAGAGTCAGTTGCGCAGTACCACCTGGGCAGATTTCTGACATCCTGGATTGCCTGCGTTTTTCCACTCGGGCTGCGGGGCCGGCCCGGAAACCGCGTGGTGACTGGTGTTATGCGAACCCAGGTATGGCGCGTTCTCGCCAGAGTCAGTCAAACACTTGTACGAACATCGCCCGCAGCAGTTCAGGCATTGGCTGATCGAACGCAGGCAAGAGGGCATACCGTGGTCGCGGTATTCAGGAAAGACTGAAATATGACCAGCTATTCACGTTTGAAGTTGCCGGGGACTGCGCGCGAGTGAAGGCGGCAATTATCAATAGCGAAGACCGTCGCGGCGGCGCCGCGCGTGCGGCGCATCGGCTGCATATGGCACTGCTGGATGCGGGCGTTGATTGTCAGATGCTGGTTCAAGTCAAACACGGTGACGACCCAACCGTGATTGGTCCGCAGGGTGTGATTCGCAACATGACGGTGCCATTCAGGCCCGCGCTCGATGTGCTCCCCAAACTTGCTTATCGGCACCGCAAGAAAAGTACGACTTTTTATCCGGGATGGTTACCCGATCGCATCAAGCCGCGGGTGGATGCATTCGCGCCCGACCTGGTGCATTTGCACTGGATCACCGGCGGCACTTTGAATGTCCGCACGCTGCGAAAACTGGGCCGCCCTCTGGTGTGGACGCTGCACGATATGTGGGCATTCACTGGGGGTTGCCATTATGACGATGACTGCGGACGCTACCGGACCGGATGTGGCCATTGCCCCGCACTGGGCTCCCAGCGTGAATCTGATCTGTCGGCGTTTGGCTGGCGGCGCAAGAATAAGGCTTACCGCGATCTCCCCTTGACTATCGTGACGCCCAGCAAGTGGCTTGGTGAACTGGCCCGTAACAGTCCGTTGCTTGGCGTTTTCCCGGTGAACGTGATTCCGAACGCGATTGACATTGATATATACCGCCCGACCGATAAACTGACGGCGCGCAAGATGCTGCGACTGCCGCTCGATCGCAAGATCATTCTGTTTGGCGCGTTGCGCGCGACCAGTGAAACCCGCAAGGGGTATCACCTGCTGGAACCCGCGTTGAGAATGCTCGGCGACAGGGCCGCGGGCCGCGACGCGATGACGGTCATACTGGGTGCGAGCCAGCCGGCCGAGCCCCCCGATTTAGGGATGGAATCGGTATTCCTTGGCACTCTATCGGATGATGTGTCGCTGGGACTGGCATATTCTGCCGCCGATGTGTTCGTGGCGCCTTCGACACAGGAAAACCTTTCAAATGCCGTAATGGAGTCTCTTGCGTGTGGCACTCCGGTGGTGGCTTTCAATATTGGTGGTATGCCGGACATGATCGATCACCGTATCAACGGATACCTTGCCGAGGCATTCGACACTAATGATCTCGCCAACGGCCTGGAATGGGTCATTGAGGATAACGAACGCCATGCCGCGTTGTCAGATCGGGCGCGACGCAAGGTTGTAGATACCTTTGCGGCGCCGAAAGTCGCCCGAGAGCATCTTGCTCTATACGAGGAATTGCTCCGACGAGTCACCTAGCCTGCATATTTGACGAAGGATTCGCTTCTCAGGGGAAATGTGGCTAAACAGGTTGAACGATCGTCCGCAGGGCAATAGCCAGACTATTGCTCAAGGTCGATCGTTCAAGCTGTGACGCCACATTTTTCCTGAAAGTGAATAGGTACAAACTGTCCCAGTACGACAATGCCCAAAGACTTTCCTAGCACGTTGATTCGTTTCGCAGAAACGAGGGATACGCAACCGCCTTCGTGAAATATGCAGGCTAGCAACCTGTCGGACTCAGGATGATTCGGTTTCGAGGCTTGGGGGGCGGAAAATTGGCTGACTGTGCCCGGATCGTGCTTGTATTTCTCACGAGTATGTCCTTTTTTTTGCCATCGTGATCGTCACTCGTCATTCGTGAAACTTTCCGTCATTACCGTCTGCCAGAACGCCCGCGCCACTATCGCAGAAGCGGTGCAATCCGTGCACGGTCAGTCGTATGCAGACGTTGAGCACATTGTCGTTGATGGTGCTTCTGACGATGGCACGCTGGATATTCTGGAGCAGTACCGCAGTGGCATCGCGACCCTGATTTCGGAGCCGGACGAAGGACTTTACTTCGCAATGAACAAAGGCATCGCGGCGGCCACCGGTGAATATGTCGGTTTCCTGAATTCCGATGATTTTTATCACCATGAGCGTGTGCTTGAAACAATCGCGAGTGCACTTGCCGGAGGTCAGTGCGAGGCGGCACATGCGGACCTCATGTACGTGCGCCGTGATGACCCGTCGCGGGTCGTTCGTTACTGGAGCTCGAAGCCTTATACGCCAGGGATGTTCGAGGCAGGTTGGCATCCTGCTCATCCAACTCTGTTCGTAAAGACCGAGCTGCTCAGGAAGCTACGCGGCTTCAATACCGGTTACCGATATCACGCGGATTTCGATTTGATGGTGCGTCTGTTCGTCGATCGCGGCGTGACTTCAGTCTACATCCCCGAAGTGTTGGTGCGCATGCGTACCGGCGGCCAGTCAACCAGTTCGCCGGGCAACATATACAGAGGCAACCGTGAATCCTGGGATATTGCCCGCCGTTTTGGCATTGCCAGAACCCCGTTGTGGGTGGCGCGAAAACTGGGCTACCGGGTTGGTCAGTATTTTCGGCGGCCCGGGAACTACGCATGATGATAGTCTGCACGCCCCTGCCTGGTGACTGGGGTGCGGGCGGGTGACGGGGCAATTTGTCCAGTGACGGAGTTACTCGCCAAATACTTACTGGTTTTTGCAGTTTCTCTGCTGCTGGTGCATGTGCTTGCGCGCATGGCGAAGCGCGCCGGTCTGGTCGACTATCCGGGGCGGCGCAAACGTCATCGCGGCGCGATTCCCTTGATAGGCGGCCCGGCGATTTTCGCAGGACTGAGCTTCGGTGTCCTGCTGACCGTCGATTCCCTGGACCCTTATCGACCGCTGTTTGCCGCGCTTGCGGTGCTGTTGCTGGCCGGCGTGCTTGATGATTTGAGGGACCTCACGCCGCGACAAAAATTATTCGCTCAGTTGGTGGCGGGCGTGTGCATGGTGTTCTGGGCAAGCAGGGCGGTCATTAGCCTTGGTGATTTGCTCGGGATAGGCAATATTTCGACAGACTTTTTGGCAATTCCGTTTACGCTGATCGCGCTGATTGGACTGATCAATGCGATCAATATGGCCGACGGCGCCGATGGTCTTGCCGGCGGACTGGCACTCATTGCGTTTCTGTTCCTTGCATCGAGCGCTTTACTGGTAGGTCGCCCGGTTTCAGCCCAGATGCTGTTTACGATCATCGCGGTGCTACTGGCTTTCTTGTCGATGAACATGCGCTTTCCCTGGCAAAGACACGCGAAGGTTTTCCTGGGCGACTCCGGCAGCATGATGTTGGGCATGCTGCTGACGTGGTTCAGCATTGAAGTTGCGCGTGGCCGGTTGGCAATTCCTCCGATCGTCGCTGTATGGTTTCTCGCTGTTCCGCTCATCGACATGGGGGTCGTAATCTTGCGTCGACTGCTTCGCGGCGATAGCCCTTTTCGCGCGGGGCGAGATCATTTCCATCACATGCTGATCGCGGTGGGCTTGTCGCCCGGCGCGGCGGTTCGGTTCGTCCTGTTGATTGCGTTCGCACTAGCAGCGAGCGGCTTTATCGCCTGGAGGGTCGGCGTAGCTGAGTCTTTGCTCTTCTACGCGTTTCTCGCGATGCTGGCGATGTCGTGCGTGCTGTCGTGGCGCTGGACAAGAATTGCGAGATACCTGCGACGTCGTTGGCGCTGGGCAGCGGCTGCATCTTCAAATAGAATTGCGCCCTCCTAGTGCAGACATTTGTCTGCGCCATGTCTGAGTAGGTGGGAATATCTGCGATCGGGCAATGGTCGGCGCACCATCGTGAGCCCGACTGTTTGCCGATGCGACACTGCCGTGGGGACAGTGAAATTTTCTGGTAGAAGTCTGCATGTTGATGTGTTCCGGGATGCGTTCGGATTCGCTGTCGGCGTTCATTTCAAAGGTGTAGTCAATTCGCTTATAATCGGACCTCGTGATAACTTGCTTTTTGCCCTCGGAACGTAATTGATGACTGCAGCGTCGTAGTGTTGCGCGTCCGCAGAGGCATTCTTGGAGTTCGCAGTACCATAACGGCTCCCAGATCCCGAACCATGCGCGAGGTTACATCGCAAATTTGTTCGAGGACGCCGCAAATCCTGAAAGTCCGAAATCCGCTGGCCGTGACGCACGCTCTGAGTACAAACAGACGCGGCTTTGGTGCAGTGCCGGTCGTTTATTGCGACGGGATCAGGCTAACAAACGGAAATTGACCGATCCGGGAAACCAATTAGAGGAATGGGGATAGAAAATCAGATGAAGATTCTAGTAACGGGTGCATGTGGCTACAAGGGAACCGTCCTTGTCCCAAAACTATTGGACGCTGGCCACGAGGTGGTCGCGATCGACACAATGTGGTTTGGCAACTACCTTGAGCCGCACGACAAGCTAACCGTGAATGAAATTGACGTGCGCAATATCGAGCAGATAGATCTGACCGGGATTGACGCCATAATTCACCTATCGTCTATCGCCAACGACCCTTGTGGAGATCTCGATCCCAAGCTGACTTGGGAAGTAAGTGCTTTGGCGACGATGCTACTTGCTGACAAGGCTCTGCGCGCCGGCGTCCGCAGGTTCATCTTCGCCTCTTCGGGCAGCGTTTATGGGGTCAAGGAAGAAGCCCAGGTTACTGAGGACCTGGAGTTGAAGCCCATCTCTGAATACAACAAGACCAAGATGGTGTCCGAGCGCGTTCTGTTGAGCTACAAGGACGACATGGTAGTTCAAATTGTGCGCCCTGCAACCGTGTGCGGATATTCGCCGCGGATGCGCCTGGATGTTTCGGTCAACATGTTGACAATGCAAGCGCTCACCAATGGCAGGATCACGGTTTTTGGTGGCAGCCAGACGAGACCTAATATTCACATTGATGACATCACCGATGTTTACCTGTTTCTGCTTGACCATCCTGAAGTTACCGGAGTTTATAACGCCGGATTCGAGAATATTTCAATTCTGGATATTGCTCAGAGAGTGACACGTCACGTTCCGGCGGAAATTGTTGTTACTGAATCCAACGATCCGCGTTCATATCGGGTAAATTCGGACAAGCTTCTTGCGGCAGGCTATCGCCCCAAAAGATCTGTCGAGGAAGCGATCCAGGACGTCATCGAGAAATTCCGATCCGGTGCGCTCAAGGATGAAGAGCGCTACTACAATCTTAAGTGGATGGAGAAAGGGGTTGTTGCCCGATGAATGCTTCGGTGCGGCCGTTTTCAGAGTACTCTGATCGGCTACAGGCGGTATTGGCAGCCACCGACTGGTCGGGGGTTGCGCGCCTCGGTGAAGAATTGCTGGATTGCTGGAAAACGCGGCGGCAGGTTTTTCTTTGCGGGAACGGCGGCAGTGCGGGAAATGCAGTCCACCTCGCCAACGATTTCCTCTACGGAATTTCCAGGCAGAAAGGCTCGGCATTGAGGGTGACTGCGCTGCCGGCTAACAGCTCAGTACTGACTTGCCTGGCCAATGACGAGGGCTATGACAAAATCTACTCTCATCAGCTTGCGGTGTTGGCCAATCGCGGAGATGTGTTGATCGCATTGTCCGGTAGCGGCAACTCTCCCAACATTGTCAAGGTGCTTGAGCAGGCACGCGAAATGGGCATCAAGTCTTTTGCAATACTGGGGTTTTCTGGCGGCAAGGCGAAAGAACTGGCCGATTTCCCGCTGCACTTCGCCGTCGATGACATGCAGATTTCCGAGGATTTGCAATTGATTGCCGGCCACATGGTGATGCAGTGGCTCTACAAGAACAAGGCGTTGGTGAATTAAGGATGGGATCCCAGGGAAAAATTCTGGTCATTGGTAGCAATTCTTTTTCCGGAGCAAGCTTTGTTGATTACATTCTCAACCAGGGTGAATCTGTAATCGGCATCAGCCGGTCTGCGCAGCCACACCGCGCTTTCCTTCCCTATTGTTGGTCAGGAAAAGATTCCGCTTTCCGGTTCTGTAAATTCGATCTTAACGCCGATCTCGACGAGATCATGGCGTTGGTCAACAAGGAGCGGCCCGCGTACGTGGTTAACTTCGCCGCGCAAAGCATGGTTGCGGAGAGCTGGAAGAATCCGGATCACTGGTTCCTGACTAATGTGGTTTCCACTGTTCGTTTGCACGAACGTCTGAGGCATTGCGACTTTCTGGAGAAGTACGTGCACGTTACCACTCCCGAGGTCTATGGCAGCACCAGCGGCAGCATAAAAGAAGACGCGCCATTCAATCCCAGCACCCCTTACGCGGTCTCGCGTGCTGCAGCCGACATGAGCCTCAAGAGTTTCTTCACTGCTTATGATTTTCCGGTTGTGTTTACCCGAGCGGCGAACGTCTATGGCCCGGGCCAGCAGTTGTATCGGATTATTCCGAGGACTATTCTTTTCATTCTGCTCGGGCGAAAAATTCAGCTCCACGGTGGCGGGCACTCGCGGCGATCATTCATACACATGAAGGACGTTTCCAGCGCGACCTGGACTGTTGCCAGAGAGGGCCGGTCCGGCGACGCCTTTCATATCTCTACGGATGAGATCGTCAGCATTCGCGAGCTTGTCGAGAAGATCTGCATGAAATTGAATGTCGAATTCGATGCGCATGTCGAAGTCGTGGGCGAACGGCTCGGCAAAGATGCTGCATACACGCTTGACAGTAGTAAGCTGCGAAGCACGTTGGGATGGAAAGACGAGGTATCTTTGGATACGGGGTTGGACGAGTGCATTGGCTGGGTCAAGTCAAACCTCGAAGATCTGAAACGTCAGCCGTTCAACTACATTCATAAGCCGTGACCGCGCAGCTTCCAGATTCAGAAGCAATGTCACACAGGACTCCCGAATTGAATATTGATGAGTTACAAAGCATTGCACGTAATGTGCGTGCGCGCACCATTTCCAATTCACATTTGACGCATACGCCGCACCTTGGCTCCTGTTTGTCCTGCGTCGACATCCTCGTTGCGGCGTACTTTCACGGCTTGCGCATTGATCCGAAGAATCCGACGGATCCTGACCGCGATCGCTTCATTCTGAGCAAGGGCCATGGCGCGGCGGCACTTTTCCAGGTTTTGGCGCTGCGAGGGTTTTATCCGGAGTCGAGACTCGAAACCTATGGTCAGGATGGCAGTGTGTTCGCCGAGCATCCCCCGACACCAAGTCATTTGCCAGGGATAGAAGCGGCCACCGGTTCACTGGGTCATGGTTTGCCGCTGGGACTAGGCATGGCGCTGGCCGCCCGCATGCAGGGAAGAGATTGCAAAGTTGTTGCCTTGCTCAGCGACGGCGAATGCAATGAAGGGTCGGTTTGGGAATCCGCGATGATGGCGGCGGCCCAACGTGTCGATGGCCTTCTTGTCATAGTCGACTTCAACAAATGGCAGGCGACCGGAAGAAGCGAGCCCATCCTCGGTGCAGGCTCGCTAGCCGACAAGTGGCGGGCTTTCGGCTGGGAAACGCATGAAATGGACGGCAACGATATGGGCCAGTGCATTGAGGCCTTTTCAAGAATACCAGGCAGGAGCGGGAAGCCTGTTGCCGTTGTCGGGCACACCGTGAAAGGCAGAGGGGTCTCGTTCATGGAAGACGACAACAATTGGCACTACCGGATACCGACGGCGGAAGAAGTCCAAGCGGCCCATAAAGAACTGGGGGTCGCGCAATGAGAAATGCTTTCGCTGACGAGATTACCAAAATCGGGGCGACAGATCCGCGCGTGGTACTGCTTTCCGGAGATATTGGTAATAGGCTATTCGACAAGTTCAAGCAGAATAACGAAGGACGCTTTTTCAACTGCGGGGTGGCCGAGGCCAACATGATGGGTGTCGCAGCCGGTATGGCGATGAGCGGCATGCGGCCGTTTATTTACACTATTACTCCCTTTACGACGACCCGCTGTTTTGAGCAGATTCGTGTCGATGCTTGCTATCACGAAGCACCGGTAGTTATTGTTGGCACCGGCTCCGGACTTTCGTACGCGGAGTTGGGACCAACGCATCACTCATGCGAGGACTTGGCAATCCTGAGGGTGCTTCCGAACCTTACTGTGCTGGCACCGGCGGACGAGATAGAGCTTCGTTTGTGTCTGCGTGCGGCACTCGAGATTCCTGGCCCTGTTTATATGCGCATTGGAAAAAAGGGCGAGCCAGTCGTGCACGACAGAGATATTTCACTCGATATCGGGCGCTCGATCACAACCCGCGATGGTACTGATGTGTGTCTCATTAGTACCGGAACGATGCTCCCAGTCGTCGTAAATGCAGCCGAAGAACTCGGCAAAAAGGGTGTTTCCGCGCGGGTGGAGAGTTTTCATACCGTCAAGCCGCTGGACCAGCACACTTTGGCGGAGGTATTTTCCAGCATGCCCGTCGTCGCTGTCGTGGAAGAGCACAGCCGGCTTGGTGGTTTGGGCGGTAGCATCGCGGAATGGCTCGCGCAACAAGCAGGTGCGCAGGCAAGATTGATCTCGTTCGGTACCGATGATGAGTTCATGCATGAAGTTGGCTCTCAGAACTACGCTCGCAGGAGATTCGGACTGACCACGGAAAATATAGTGGGCCAGGTCACCGCCGCTTTGAAGGAACCTTCAAACATGGGTGAGGGTCGATCGGATTGAAGCTCGTAGGACTGGATTTTGACAATACTATCGTCAGCTATGACGCGTTGTTCCATCAAGTCGCTCTGGAAAAATCGCTGATACCGGAAAGCCTGCCCAAATCCAAAGTTGCGGTTCGCGATTTTCTGCGCCAGGCGGATAAAGAGGACGCATGGACAGAAATGCAGGGTTACGTTTACGGGGCAAGAATGGCCGATGCCAAAGCGTATCCCGGTGTGATCGAGTTCATGGAGCGTGCCGCGGTGAGCGGCGTTCCACTGGCCATCGTAAGCCACAAAACGTTGCATCCGTTCCTTGGCCCCAAATATGACTTGCACGAAGCTGCGCGATCCTGGGTGAACGACGAGCTGGTGGCAAAGAAACTGATCAAGCCCGACCTGGTGTTTTTTGAGCTGACCAGGGACGACAAGATCCACCGCATTGCCAAAACAGGATGCGGTTCTTTTGTCGACGACTTGCCGGAGGTTCTAACGGCGCCAGCGTTTCCGCAAGATACGCGCGGCATCCTGTTTGATCCGGAAGGCAGCCACGAGGACGAGCGTGAAATTGCAAAGTTCGCGTCTTGGCAAGAAATTGCGGCTTACTTTGAGGTGGTATGGAAGACCCACAAGTGAAGTCGTCCATTGCCCGCCTGCTTTCCGGTGCCGGCCTCACCGCGAAGGACCTTTCGATTGAGGCGGCGCACGCTGGTGGTAACAACCGTGTTTTCGTCGTTTATTCCGGAGACGCCAAATACCTCGCCAAAGTCTACTTCAGTCATCCCGCAGACGGACGCGATCGTCTGGGCACTGAATACGCGTTTCTGTCCTACGCCTGGGATATCGGGTTGCGCAACGTACCCAAGCCGATATCCAGGAATGCCGATGGCAAGATTGGTTTGTACGAGTTTGTCGACGGTAGAAAACTGACCGCTGCCGAGCTCGACTGGGATCATCTTGAGCAGGCGGCGCGGTTCTTTTGCGTCCTGAACAGCCGTCCAAACCGTGATTTGGCGGACACATTACCCGAAGCCTCGGAGGCATGCTTCAGCGTCGAGCAGCACTTTGCACTCGTCGATCGTCGAATCGAGCTTCTGCGCACGCTTCCTGCCAATTCCGCTGTCGACCACCAGGCCTTGTCCTTCGTTGCAGAACTTGAATCCGCATGGCAACAATGCAGGAAAAGAATAGTGCGGCAAACCGGCGACCGTGCAATCAGTGAAGTGCTGAGTAATGCGGATCGCTGCGTGTCGGCTTCGGATTTTGGCTTCCACAATGCCTTGCTACGCAGTTCGGGGGAAATCTGCTTTATCGATTTCGAGTACGCAGGATGGGACGATCCAGCGAAGGCAGTCGGAGATTTCTTCTGCCATCCGGGAGTTCCGGTTTCATTCGACCACTTCGAGCAATATCTGGAACAAGCCGTGAGTTATTCTCCGAATGCAAGTACGCTGGCAGAACGCGTACGCAGGCTTCTGCCCGTATTTCAGATAAAGTGGTGCTGCATCATGCTCAATGAGTTTCTGCCAGGCGCTGCGGAGCGGCGGCGTTTCGCCAATCCAGCGTCGGAGCCGGAACTCAACAAACGCAAGCAGCTGGACAAGGCGCAACGGTTTTTTTATTCCATTTCCAATTAGCTAACATGGCCTACGTAGATTTTCTTTCAGCAGTACACAAAAGCACTCAACGGGACTATCTGGGCAGAGTGAACGATCCGGAATATCCCAAGGCAAAGGCGGCAGATCTGGCGAAAAAGTGGGGCTATGACTACTGGGATGGCGATCGCCGGATAAATTATGGTGGCTACCGTTATATGCCCGGTCGGTGGGAGAAAGTTGCCAGAGCGATGGTCGACCACTACGGCATCAAGCCGGGCGACAAGATTCTCGATGTGGGATGCGGCAAAGGGTTTTTGCTATACGACTTCACCCTTGTTGTGCCCGGGGTCGAAGTGTTCGGAATAGACATATCCGATTACGCAATCGAGCACGCAAAGGACGAAGTAAAGGACCACCTTCGCGTCGGCAACGCCAACTCACTGCCATTTGCTGACGGGCAATTCGACCTTGTTTATTCGTTGAACACCTTGCACAACCTGCACAACTACGATCTTGACCCGTCGCTGCGTGAAATTGAGCGAGTCGGGAAGCGCAACAAGTACCTGTGCGTAGAGTCCTATCGCGACGAAATCGAGAAGGCGAACCTTCTATACTGGCAGGTAACTTGTGAGGCGTTCTGCACACCGCAGGAGTGGGAGTGGTGGTTCAAGCAGACCGGATATAGCGGCGATCATTCGTTCATTTACTTCGAGTAACCCCGATGGATCTTCCAAAAACAATGAAGGCGGCGATCCTGGTCGAGCAGAATCAACCACTCGTCATCGATCAGGTCGAACTCCCGCAATCGCTTGAAGTTGGCCAGGTTCTGGTGAAAATCCATTTCAGTGGCATCTGTGGTTCCCAACTCGGCGAAATTGACGGTGCGAAGGGCGAAGACAAGTACTTGCCGCATCTGCTCGGGCACGAGGGATCAGGCATTGTGGAGGCCACCGGCGACGGTGTCCGTTTCGTCAAGCCGGGAGACCGGGTGGTATTGCATTGGCGCAAAAGCCAGGGAATCGAATGCGTGCCACCACGTTATGTGTGGCGGGGCAATGCGCTGAATGCCGGTTGGATCACGACGTTTAGCGAGTATGCGGTCATCTCGGAGAATCGATTGACTCGCATCGATGAATCCTACGACATGGATATTGCGGCTCTATACGGTTGTGCCGTAACGACAGGATTTGGCGTGGCAGAGAATAACGCCAAGATACGGTTCGGCGAATCGGTAGTGGTTTTTGGCGCAGGCGGCGTTGGTCTTAACATCATTCAGGCTGCGGCGCTGCTCTCGGCTTACCCAATAGTTGCGGTCGATCTGCACGATACCAGGCTTGAACTCGCGAAGACATTGGGTGCGACACATTTGATCAACGGGCGCGCGACTGACGCCAGGGCCGCTCTGACCAATATCCTCGGCCCGCAGGGCGCGGACGTTTTTATCGACAACACCGGTCAGCCTTCAGTCATTGAAATGGCGTATGAGTTAACCAAACCCACAGGCAGTGTGGTTCTTGTGGGCGTGCCGCGGAAAGGGAAGACCATCAACATCTACTCCCTGCCGCTTCATTTCGGCAAAACCATTTGTGGGTCTCACGGGGGAGAGGCCGTTCCCCACGAAGATATTCCGCGGTATCAGAAGTTGCTGGCGGCGGGCCGCATGCAGCTTAAGCCTCTTATCACCGACCGGTTTTCGCTTGATGAAATCAATAAAGCCATATCGATGATGCGTGCCGGCGAAATATCGGGACGTTGCCTGGTCGCAATGAATCATGGTGAAGAAGCATAGGGGGGCGACCGGACACCTGATAGCAGGTGCCCTCCGAATTTCCTGCATACCAATCGAATAAAGGGAGCTTCGTGAGCAGCCGGCAAATGAATAAATGCAGGGGGGCCCGGATGCATTTGTATTGCGCCATAGTCGGCCTATTTTCTGTCAAGAGTAGGACGGTATGAGCGATTCGCTATTGTGCTTCATCGACTATCGCAGCTTTCCGTACGCTTTGGGCGACACTTTCACCTTGCTGATGAACATGGAGATCCAGCGGCGCCTGAAGGGAAAAGACGATATTAGGCAGTTGGTGCTGGCAGACCCTCACACGCCCAATTCCAAGTACCAGCCTTTCGTTAAGGAGGCTAACTTCAGGAATTTTCTGATCGAATTGTTTCCAGCGTACCTGTTTTCCCCAAGCACCTCCAAACTCGGTTTTACCGAGAACAGGTATTATTTTTATCATCAGTTGGTAAAGAACACGTTGAAGAGGGAAGCTGTTTGGCCCGGCCTCTATTCGCAAGCGAGAGGGGTGGTGGATTTTTACTCGCACCGTATGATCAACAGGTTCTTTCGCGACTATGGCTACGTGCCCAGGTTGGAAGCACCTGCAGCCCTGCGCGATCGAGCGCAACGCAAGATGGCGAAGCTATTTCCCGGCAAACTGGTGGTGACGGTCAATCTGAGAAACAGCAAGAGCGGATATTTCTTCTCCGCCCTGCACCGTGAGGCGATACTCCCTGAGTGGGAAAAGTTTTTTCTGCAGGCCAGTCGAACCCATCCTCACGTCATATTCCTGATTGTAGGTTCGTTTGGCGAGTGGAGCAGATCGTTTTTGAACTTGCCAAACGTTGCCATTTCCCGGCGCTTGGGACTTGGCCTGGCGGATGAGCTTTCGATATTGCTGCATAGCCGACTGTTCATGGGCTCGTCCAGCGGCTTTTCGGCGTTGGCCACTTTCTCGTCAGTCCCGTATGTGATCGCCAACTTTGAGCCTTCGGCGGCCAGTCACGTCGGCTTGACGATCGGCGAAGGTCGCTATCCGTTTGCCGAAAAGGACCAGATAATTCTGTGGGAGGGCGAAACCAATGCCGTGCTGTACGAGAATTTCAGTGAGGTACTGAGCAATGACTCATTGCCCACGGCGTCAATTAACTCGACTGCCGGGAACATGGAAGCGGTGCGTACCAGCGAATCATGAACCTCAGCGGAAAGCTCAGATTTTTTTGGGGAAGAGCGCGCAGGGCGCTATCGAGAATTGGGATCGTTCGCCTCACATTTATGATCCTGAAAGCGGCGGGATTTCAATTGCAGCTATCCGGGTTCTTGAAAAAGACTGAAAGACTCCTTGTTCGCTTGAGAACTTCCGGTGACAAAACCGTGGATCTGGCTTGCGCTTCGGTCGCAGGAGCAGAACAGATGGCCTCTGCACGCCATGTTGGAGAGATTTGGTATCAGATCGAGCTATCGAATGAATCGAAAGCACTGGAGTCTATCCAGGAACTGTTTGCGGTGATTTTCCTGAGTTCGCGAACACAATCGTTTTCCGTTGCATTCTCGGACGAACACACTGATCAATATGGTGATCTCGGATTCTCCAGTGTCACTGATTTTGAGGCCCCATGGAATTCGGGGTCGATGGCATATCTATCGGATGCCCGGGCTTCGTCTGTACTTGGGGCAATTCTGACGAAGCCGTTTTATCAAAGCGAAATCGCGCCTAACGATTACCTGAAAAGAGTTTCAAACGGGAGAAAGTTTGTCCTGATGTCTGTTTCGGATGCCGGATTCAAGGATTGCTGGCGACAGATTCTCTACGATATGCAAGCTCTGTTTGAGGAAGACGCCGCTGCGCTATTTATTATTGTTGATCGTACTTTGATTTCGCAGGAAGAGGGGCTGCCACCGGGACTGATTGTTCAGTCACTGGAGACACTTGGTTTCACCGGTCTCGAGCGGTTGGCCTTGGCCAGAAACGTGGACTTCGTGGTTACAGACTACGCTCCCTATGCGTTGTCCGCGTTCTCGAAGAGCACGACAATACTCGTCCCGGAGGTCAGCGAAGAGGTTACGGACGCCACAGCGTCTGCTCGGACGATTGAATTTCAAAGGTGCAATGTCGCCGGCGATGCGACTTGAAACTTGAGGTAGATAAACTGCTTTGCGCCAAGCTCGGCAAGCAGGCAGGTGCTGCGGGCGAGGAGTAAATAGCTGGCTCAGCGCACGGACCGGTAACGCGCTAGCCGAAGCACCAATCAGAATCTCGACTGCTATGCATGCTCTGCAATTCTTTCAAGAATGCCAAGTGCAGATTCGGTTGAATCGGCCCGAAAAACTACCCAGCGTATCGCGGTAAGATTAAACGTGACGAATACCCGCTGCGGACGAAAGTAAGGAATGGACAACCAGGAAGATTTGAGCGCGACAAACTTTTCACTGAGATAATAGAACAGCACATTGAGCAGTATCCAAGAACGAGGAAATACAGTTTGCGCCATGCCACGTGCCGCTGATTACAAAGACGATGAACACTATCTCCATGCGGCTGCATTACCTGGCGTACGAGAAGAACGTATCTCATTCACCGCAGAATTGAATGGAGATCGCGCGCATTCAGAAAAGTCGGCCTTCCCGCGTAAAAGACCTCGATAATGCACTCGCTTTTCGCCGGCATTTGTGTAAAGAAGGTGTTCTCTATTCCTTGATTCGCAAGTGAATTCAGTGTTAAATGCCGGCGTCGTTCGATCGTTGAACACTAGGGAATTGGCACTCTTATCTTGCCAATATTCACGGACAATTTCCGGTATCGCATAATTAGCGTCGCTTGAGGCGAATCCTCAATCAAGTCATATGGACATTGCGCGTGAGTTGGGAATCAATCTGGGAAAAGTCAATTACTGTCTGAAGGCGTTGATAGGAAGAGGCCGGGTAAAGGCCCACAACTTTCGCCAGAATGAGCGAAAACGCGTTTATCTGCATCTGCTTATGCCAAAGGGTATCGAGGCCAAAGCGTATATCACGGTTGGATTTCTGAAACGAAAATTGAATGAAAACGAAATATTGAAACGCGAGCTTGTGCGGCATCAGCCCGAAGTCGACAAACTGGAGCTGCCGAGCCAGCTGAGAAATGGCAAGTAGCACACAAAAAATTGTCATCAAGGCTGGCCGAAGTGAGCGCCACTACTGGCGTGACTTGTGGAGTTATCGCCAGCTTTTCTTTTTTCTCGCGTGGCGGGATATCCTCGTCCGGTACAAGCAGGCGGTAATCGGCATTGCATGGGGCGTTCTGCGGCCTTTGTTGACGATGGTCATCTTCACCATCGTTTTTGGGAAACTGGCGAAACTGCCTTCTGAAGGCGTCCCATATCCCATTCTTGTTATTGCGGCGATGCTACCGTGGCAATTTTTTGCCGGTGCCGTGACCGAGGGCAGCAACAGCCTGGTCATGAACGCGAGCGTCGTATCCAAAGTGTATTTCCCGCGCGTTATTATTCCTTCAAGCGCAGTGGTAGTGAGCCTGGTGGATTTTCTGATTTCCTTCGTATTGCTGCTGGCCTTGATGGTCTGGTACCAATTCGTGCCCGATTGGCGCATCCTGTTTTTGCCGGTGCTTCTCATTCTCGCCGTCGTCGTTTCGATAGGCCCCATTCTGTGGTTGTCGGCACTGAATGTTCGCTACCGGGACTTCCGCTATGTCGTGCCCTTTCTTATTCAGCTAGGTGTTTTTATTTCGCCCGTCGGATTCAGTAGTTCGATTGTTCCGGAACGCTGGCGATTGCTTTACTCGCTGAACCCGATGGTTGGCGTCATTGATGCCTTTCGCTGGTCGGTTCTTGGCGGGGAAACGCCGCCCTATGTTCCCGGGATGGTACTAAGCATGGTGATCGCCGTAGCGCTCCTCGTCAGCGGGTTTTGGTACTTTCGGAAAACTGAGCGAACCTTCGCCGACGTCATATAGACCCACGATATGGCAGCGATCATTGAAGTGGAGGGCCTTGGAAAACGTTATCTGCTGAGGCATCAGGCCGGCCCGAGCTACGTTGCATTGCGTGACGTGCTGGCGGAAGGGGTCAAGAACCTCGCTCGTCGTGCGCAAGGCCGGCAGGTCCAGGATAGCGGTTCTCGCGAGCAGTTCTGGGCGTTGAAAGACGTGTCTTTCAATGTTGAACCCGGCGAACGCGTTGGGATAATCGGCCGCAATGGTGCTGGCAAATCCACCTTGCTCAAAGTCCTTAGCCGCATTACCGACCCGACTTCAGGACAGATTTCGATCACAGGAAGAGTCGCCAGTCTTCTGGAAGTCGGCACCGGATTTCACCCGGAGCTGACCGGCAGGGAGAATATTTTTCTGAACGGAGCCATCCTTGGGATGGGCAGATCAGAGATCTTGCGGAGATTCGATGAGATCGTTGCATTTGCGGATGTCGAACGCTTCCTGGATACGCCGGTGAAGCGCTATTCGTCCGGGATGCACGCAAGATTGGCGTTTTCTGTCGCTGCGCACCTGGAAGCGGAGATTCTGATCGTAGACGAAGTTCTCGCCGTCGGTGACATTGAATTCCAAAAGAAATGTCTTGGAAGAATGGGTGAAATCTCCGAAAGCGGGCGCACGGTCCTGTTTGTCAGTCACAACATGGCGACCATTACATCGTTGTGCAACCGCTGCATCCTTCTCGATTCCGGCGCCGTTTCGGCGGACGGTGACCCTTCGGATGTAATCCTCAAGTACTACACCGGTGGGACGTCTTCTCCGGCGGTATTCGATGTGAATCCATCCAGCAGAGCCATTGGTGATGATCATGCATGCTTGCTCTCCGCTAGGGTTACGGATTTGAGCGGCCGCATTATGCTGGAACCGGAGATCGGAGAGCCGTTCTGCGTGTCTATGCGATACAGGATTCTAGATACCGTAAAGGCGAAAAACGTTCCAAACTTTCACTTCTTTCGAGCCGATGGAACATGTGCTTTTGCGGTTCATGCTCCCAATGTGCAGACTACCGAATCAGGTGAGTATGTTGCAACCTGCCAAATCCCTCCGCATTTTATGAATGATGGAGGTTACTTTGTCGGCCTGGCGTTAACCTCCTTTGCCCAAGTCGGACATACTTTGAACTTCTATGAACAGTCCGCGCTCAGCATCAATGTCCGGGATCCGATGGATACAGGTGGAACTCGATACGGGTATGGCGGACCAATGCCTGGAGCCGTAAGGCCGTTGTTTGACTGGAAGATTGAGAGATTGGATTGACGCCAATCGGTTTGCGAACACAGCCGCGCTCAGGGATGGGCCGTGAATACCGAACTGCAACACATTACCTTATTTCGTTGCAGTCCTACTGCTTAGCCTAAGTTGCATGGCAGCTCGGGAATAGGAGAAAAGCATCTTCAGAAAATTAGATTTGCTGGAGCCATAGGTACGCACCCGGTAAATGGCGGGAATCTCAATGACCTTGAGCCCACGCCGCTGAGCAAAATACAGCAAACGGAAGAAATAATCACCATAGCCATGGAATATTTCGTCCAGCGGCAGCGACAGGATCGTCTCGCGCTTCATGACGAAGTATCCGCCAAGATTGTCTTGCAACTGGGTGTGCAGCATTGCGCGCAGCAGCCAGTTGTACGCCAGGCTGGACAGGTAGTGTGTCTTATCCTGCATATTGCCGCCCGCGCAGAAGCGCGAGCCGCTGACAATGTCGTAGATACGAGCGATGTGCAGCAAGCGCGGGATTTCCACCGGGTCGTGAGTGAAGTCGGTGTCCATTACGATAACGAAATCACCAGAGGCCTGCTCAATACCTTCGCGGATCGATTTTGCAAATCCACGATCCTCGGTTCGCAAGATTAAACGCACTGCAGGGTTCGTTGCAAATGCATTCTTCGCGACCGTATAGGTGTTGTCCGGGCTGTCGTCGTCGACGATCAGAATCTCCGGTTCGACGTCCGATGGAATGTTGGCAAGAATTTCTTCGACAAGCCCGATGATATTGCCGGCCTCATTGTACGTCGGCAGTATCACTGACACTTTCACGCTTTCGTTAACTCCATGAACACGAGACCACCGTCGCGGGCAGAATCGCCGCCCTCAAGCAATCGACGTCCCGCCATTGCCACCGGCGTCATCACCTGGCGGCGCAGGCCAGGGAGGAGTACCCAACGATTCGTAAGCTTCTTCATCACGAACGAAACCAGGCTGAACGGGGCGAGAAAATCGTTGAGCAGACATATCTTCTTTGGGCCATAAGAATGAATTTCAGTCACAGAAAAGCCGGTCCGCTGCGCAAGCGCACGCCATCCCTCCTCGGTGTAGAAATGATAATGACGCCAAAACCGGTTAAAGAACGACCGATATTTGTCGGCGAGACGACGCAATCTGACGGCACATAGTGCCTGATTCACTACGCTGTATTCATCAAAGTGATTTGACGGCACGGTGACATAAAACCTCCCGCCCTGCGCAAGTAGACGGTGCGCCTCGCGAAAGACCGGCTCAACATCGGGAATATGCTCGAGAACGCTATTCGAAAGGATCGTGTTGTAGTGTCCGTCAGGCTTGTCGATCGCATCGCCCTTGCATTCGATCAATTCGTTGTAGCCTTCCAGTTCGCGCGCCCTCTCAAGTTCGCGTTGATCCGGATCGATACCAGTATCGATTTTTTCGCTGAAAACCATTTTTGCGAACAGTCCTTCACCGCAGCCGATATCGAGAATCGGTCTCGGAAAACCATGGCGCTGGTAGATGCGCGCTTCGAGCATGCGCTCGAACGCCAATGGGATAGGCGCCAGGCTGAGGTAGCGCTCAAGGATATTCTCGTTGAACTTCATGCTATTTCCTCAAGGCGATCAGTTTCGAAGTTATGAAACGAATCTGTTCGTCATCCAGCGACGGAAATGTAGGCAGGCTGATAACATTCTCCGCGAGGCGTTCACAAACCGGCAGCGGGGCGCAATCAGGATATACGGGAAGTTGGCTGGCAGCATAAAACCCATTGCGCGTTTCTATTCCTTCGGCCGCGAGTTGTTCCATCACTTTGTCGCGTCCCTGAGGATACGCTGCTGGATCGAGTTCGAGGGCGAGCGCCCACAGGACCGGATCAACTTCTGGACGGAATACCTGGAGGCGGAACCCCGGAACGTCTTTCAACGCCGCCGTGTAGCTTCGATGTACACGCTTGCGCTCTTTGATAATCGAATCCAGTTTCTCGATCTGGGCGCAACCTAGCGCCGCCTGCAGATTCGTGAGCCGGAAATTGTGACCCGGCAGTTCGTGCCAATAGCGGCGTCTCGACACGCCGTGGCTTCGATAAAGCGCCATTTTTTGTGCCACCGCTTCGTCATCGGTCAAGACCATGCCGCCTTCGCCCGTCGTGATCGTCTTGGTTGCCTGAAAGCTGTAGGTGCCGAGCCCGGCGATCGCCCCTGATTGCCGGCCCTTGTATTTTGACGCGAAGGATTCGGCGGCATCTTCCAACACCGGCACATTCTTGCTTTTCGACAAAGACATTATCTCGTCCATTTCGCAGACATTCCCGTAGGTATGAACGGCGACAATGAGTTTAGTGCGGGAGGTGACGACGGCCTCCACTGCTGCGGACGTAATGCAAAATGTCTGCGGATCAACTTCCGCAAAGACGGGTTTCAGTCCCATCTGCGAGGCGATGTTAGCAGCGGCCAGGTAACAAAATCCCGGGACGATTACTTCGTCCCCAGGTTGAAGGCCGAGTCCGAGATAGACGAGATGGATAGCTGCCGTGCCATTGCATGCAGCGATTGCAATTGGCGACCCGGAGATAGCTCCCACTGCCTGCTCGAGGCGATCAACAAATGAACCGCCTGATATCCAGGTGGAATGAAGTGCTTCAACAAGGTATTTTTCTTCCAGGCCCCAAAAAACGGGTTGTGCCCATGGAATTTGTGTCGACGACGTATTCGATGTGCCTGTCATCTTCGATTGCGGAAAAAAATCACTTGGAAATGACTTTCTTGTAGGCCTGAAGTGTCAGCGCGTGATGCTTGAACGTGCCATCCGGCGCGAACCCGGTCGCACGGTAAAAGGCATTAGACTTTACTTCAGCAATGTTGGTGAGCACCCGGTATTCTCGCACGCCCCACTGAAGGAGAGATGCTTCAAACGCATGAACAAGTTGCCTTCCGCAACCCTTTCCATACTCGCTTTCGTCAATAGCGATCGCAAGCAACTCAGCGTCGATTGTCAGGGTGTTTGTCGACGATCCGTGTTGACGCAAAGGATACAAGAGGACTGAGTACAGTTTCCTGAGAACTGTAAACCGTAACAGCGCCAGACCTGCAGAAATTGCAAGCCTGATGCCACAATGGCTCAAAAGCCAGCGATAAGTTTTGCCGACGTTGGCGCATCCGGAGATGAATCCGATGAACTTGTCGCCATCAACTATTGCCCAAACGCCCGATTTCGGTGCCCGGGAAATACAAAGGTACATCCTCGTCAGGAACTGATTTCCGAGTAGCGGCAATAGTCCGTGATGAATGACGCGGATATGAAGATTCGCGGCTTGGCGGCATAGTTCAAGGTCTCCGCCACCAAGCTGAATGATATTCAATTTGTTGGCCTTGGGCCGCCGTCAGGAATGGATGCAGACAGACCATTCCGGACAAAAGGGTGCAACTCGAGTTCCAACCACTCGTGAGGAGCACGCCACGAGGCCTCGCAACTCTGATGATCAAGTCGAAAGTCGCGGTTTGACCCTACATGGACTTCGAACAGAGTCGTAATACTGTGCGCACCGCCATTAGCGCCGCTACTGAAGAACCAGTCATACGTACCGATCTCGCGAAATCTTGATGATGTCAGGCCGCACTCTGCTTCAAGCTTGCGCTTCGCCGCATCAAGTCGCTTTTCTCCAAAATGTACCCGCCCGCCGGGGAAAAACCATTGACCGGCCGCCGGCTCGTTGTTTCGAAGAAGAAGCAGTACGCTGCCAGCGTCATCCATCACAAGCAGATCTACGCATGGGATCGGCATCACAGGTAGGATCTGTGAATATAAATCGTCCGGGATAAGCATTGGCTTTCCTACGGGGTCACGATTTCGAGTTTCGGTAGGGGAAAAACCAGTTGACGCCCCGCCACGGGTGGATATTTCAAAAAGAATTCGCGGAAATGCCAGGGTAAAACCAGAAGAAAATCTGGATCCGATGCCAGAACCTTCGATTCGTCTTCTATTGGTATCCAGGTGCCAGGCGTGAAGGCGCCAAACTTGTCAGGGTTGACATCACCAATTACGCTGATGTCAGCAGCACTGAAGCCGCAATACTGTAGTAATACATTTCCCTTGGTTGAAGCGCCTAGCCCGCACAACCGTTTTCCGTCACGATGGACCTTGGCCACAAACTCTTTGAGAGAGTGCCGGCTCTTTTCTATTTGTTTGGAGAACGCCTGGTAAGGTGCGAGGCTGGAAAGCTCGGCCGTTTGTTCAGCAGCCAGCATGCGTGCAACGATTCCCTTGCTGTCGGCGTGCCTGGAGTTGCGATGGGCCGCAACGACCGAAAAACTGCCGCCATTGGTGTTGTTAAGTTCTACATCCACGAGCTTCAGGCCCACCTTTTCCGCAAGCCAGACAATTTGCTTCAAGCCGTAATATTCAAGGTGCTCGTGGCAAATAGTGTCATAGGCGTTTCGTTCCAGCATCGTGGGCATATAGCTTTGCTCGAACACCCAAATGCCTTCTTCAGGATCGAGGATGTTGGCGACGTCCTGCGCGAAGTCCAGCGGGCTTTCAAGATCGTAAAACATTGCAATGGAGGTCACCACTTTCGCTTTACGACCCGGGAACGCGCGGGTCAGCACGTCGGCCGAGAAGAAATCGGACAGCAGCTGAATGTGGTTTGCGTAATGGTGTCGGAACTTCTCTCCAATGGGGTCGATGCCGACCAGCAGCAAGTCTTCCGGATAGGCGCTGAGGGTGGTGCCGTCGTTGCTGCCAATGTCAACCACAAGATCGCCGGCTTTCAGATCTACGCTACGCCGAACGTGCGCCACTTTGTCATGCAGGTGTCGCACCATACTGGCGTTGAGACCTGACCGATAGCCATAGTTCTCCCCATACATCTCGTCAAGGTCGTAACTATGGTCGAGTTGGAGCAGACCACAAACATCATCTCCGCCATGGCATTTGACCAGGCACAGAGGGCCTTTGGTAAGAGCGTCGGCCGCATTTTGTCGTGGAAACACACCTGTCAAATACTGTGCCCCTAGATCAACGACTGGTACCAGTTCAGTATTGCCACAGATGCGGCAGTTTTGGACCTTCTTGTACATGCCTATATGCTGGGTTGTGTCGAGTTAATAAAAACGGCCCCGGATGAGAAGGCTTTCCCCCGTTGCACCTGCCAACTCACTCTTTCGCCGCAGAATCAGCTGGATTGCCGAGTGAACCGCCAACCACGACAGGAGCGTCGGAAGAAGGAAATTCGAGTTCTGAAGCGCTGAAAGAGAAGTACTGATCGTACAACGTGCCGAGGCGACTGGATGATACTCGCCTAAAGTATAAGTATTTTAGTGCCAGTTTGGTCATTGCTAGCGCAGTCGCGGCGTTTACTGCTTTTCTCTGATTGCTGAACTGTCCGCCAACCAACGTAGTATCAAGTCCGCGACGGCCGGCGGCGACGGAAACGACGTACTGAGGACCCGGTTGAACCTCGGGCGCAAAAGTGTACCGTATGGTCGTCTCTTCGAGCGCCTGTTCGATTTCAGCGGGTGTCAATGGTCGACCCGATGAACCATCCCAATTGTCCAGCAACGCGAGGATGCGGCTATCCGGCCAGATTCCCTTAACCATGCATGACACGTAGGCGGGACGGAATGCATCGGCCTTGTGCTCGTACGGATATTCAATCCAATGAAAATCCTTGATCTTGATTACCGAGGCCTTGCGGAGTTGAGGATTTGCTGCCATCCAGCGAATCAGGGCCTTGTCCTTGACCGATATTGCGATATAAAGAAGATGGATTCTTACGATATAGAACGCGTTTGCCAGCAATATGAGAGGTATCAATATCAGTCCAAATGAGTTCGGCGTAGCCTGCAGCCATCCGAACACAATAAGAGCAAACGGCAGGTGGAAAAGCATGAAATTTTTTGAGTTCCACCCCCCTTCCGAAAACGGCTGGCTGATAACCACAAAAGGGGCGGCGGCGAGCAACGCGAGGCCGTAACCGATGCCCAAAACTAGAAAAGCGCCCAGTATCGGCACCGTCAGCTGGCTATTGCTGTATTCGAATAACAACGTGCCGATTGCTATGCTCGCCAAGAAGAAAAACAAAACCCCGTTCTTGTATTTCGTTGATTCACGGATCGGTTTCAAGATCGGTAAATCGATGCCGAAGCGAAACGCCTGTAGCCCTATTCTAAAAGCATCGAGTGGGCTCAATCGTATTCTGTTGTAGGTTTCATAGTAGCCGTGGCGCGGCGACCGCCGCTCCTTAATGAACCAAAACAAGAACGGCAGACCCGTTAGCAAGCCAATCTTTGCGTATTCGTATATTTCGAATTGTCGAGACAACGTGGGGAATGCCAACCATGCGTAAAATAGCATGAATCCCCAGAAATAAACCAACAGCGAATTGGCGTTGAATGAAACATAAAAAAGCACTAAAGCCATCGCAAATAGCAGAAACCCTGCCGCATCGTGATTGGCGATTGTCGCCATTGCTAAAAAACAACCCACATAAAAAAGGGCGATCTTGAACGTGTACTGGAGGCTTGCAACGCTATCCATTGTCACCGCATAAGCCGGATACGAGAGGGCTAGAAGAGAAACTACTGTAGCCTGCGGGGGACTGAGCGAATTGGAGTGGACTGCGATCAGGAAAATGAATACCGCTATCAGTTGAAGTGAGGCAAATGAAACCACTCGATACGCCAGCAAACGCCGTGGAATGCAGCCTAACAACCAGTGCTCGTAGTATAGGTTTGGCATGCCCACCTCGGAATAGAAGCGACGCATGGAGCTCTTGTCCCTATTTTGTTGCCAAACATCTACTACCCAACCGTCCCAATAAAGCCCGTCGTCGAAAAAGATTATTCCGTGAGCGAATACTCCATAACCAATAATCAAGGCTACCCATGGGGCAGATTCACTGAAGGTTTCAAGCATTCAGCTGTTCAACACAAGACGGGCCACATTGTTCGGCGGCTAAGGCCATTACCTTGGGCGGCAATTTTCTCGATTTCCTTCGATTGCATCGCTATGGGAGGTAAGTCGCAGTCAAAGCGCATAGCTTATGATTCTTGCGCCCCCTTACATTTACACAACTAAGAGATAGAGAATAGCATTAACATATAGAGGATAGTTCTCTCCCGGTACAAATTACGGGCGGCCTGTGGAGAACAGTTCGAATCGGCCTGAGAAGGCGGGTTCCAATTTCGCTGCCGGCAGACGCCCAGCGTTGAGGTAAACAAGGTGTGGTCAGGTGTAATGTTTTCAAATAGGCGCTGGTAAGACTATGTCAAGTAGCTGCCTTGTCGTCGGGGGTACCGGGACAATTGGCTCTGCTTTAGCTGCGCTGATGGCGGAACGTGGTATCGATTTCTGGATAACATCAAGACAGCGCCGCGCCAGACGATTTGACAAAGTAATTTCTTTGGATCTTGCGGACGCAAGCGGTCAGATGTTGCCTGTCAAGCCTCGCGCTGCGTTTCTTTGCGCCGCTAGTACAAGCATTCTTGACTGCGAAAGCAATGCCCAGACAACGAATCGAACAAATGTCGTCGGGAACGTGGCGATTGCGAGGCAGTTGCTTGAAGCGGGAACTTTTGTGATTTTCTTGTCGAGTAGCGCCGTGTTCGATGGTTCCGAGATTTGTCCGGAGGAACGCGCGCCCCAGTCGCAGAACACCGAATACGGAAGGCAAAAAGCGGAAGCAGAAAGGCAGTTGATGGATCTTGACGGCGGCAGGGGCAACGTGGCTATCGTCAGGATTACAAAAGCGTTCTCTCCAGACACGCCGCTGATCCGAAGATTTGTCCAGCATATTTCAAGAGGAGAGCGCTTCGGGGCTTTCGCTGATTTGTATATCTCTCCGGTGTCGCTGCGCTATGTCGTCGAGTCCTTGCTGGAGATTGAACGTCGTAGGATCGGGGGGATTTTTCATCTCTCCGGGAGTGTGGAATTGAGCTACGCCGATTTCGCGCGGCGGCTGGCTATGGAACTTGGCGTATCACCAGATCTCGTGCGTGATTCCAGTGTAGATCAATCGCCGTCGCCAGTGCTGTATCGTCCACGCCATCCGGCGCTGGGTATGGCGCAGACTGAGAAGAAGGTCGGGTTGGCTCCTGAACCCATAGACGCGACGCTTGCGAATCTTTTGGCCGACGTTGCGATAAGGCCATGAGTAAGGTGCCGCATCCCGCTACCGGTGCATCGCCTAAATCGGAAGATCCAGATCGCGCCGCGTGCCTGATGTGCAGCGAACGATTGCTAGAGCCGTTACCTGAATTTCAAGCGATTCCACGAATCACGTCTGATTGCCGTTCGTTTCCGGCCGGGGGGCGGCTGGCAGTATGCAGTGCATGCGGGGGCGTTCAGAAATATCCGGATGACCAGTGGCTGGCCGAAATAGCGAACATCTACGCCGCCTATGCAGCCTACTTTCAAGCTGACGGGGATGAACAAATCATCCTGGACAGTCGCAGCGGGACGGTGCGACGCCGCAGCGACGTGATTATCGAACGGCTTATAGAATCGCGCCGGTTGCCTCCGACCGGAAAGGCACTGGACATTGGATGCGGCAGTGGTGTCACGCTCAGTGCACTAAGCCGCGTGCTGCCCGGTTGGAAGTTCCACGGCCAGGATCTTGACCGGAGAAATCAGTCGCGCCTCGCGGCGATAGCCGGCTTTGACAGCCTGTTTGTCTGTACGCCCGGTGACATTCCGGGCCGCTACGATCTCATAACGCTCATACATGCCCTCGAGCATTTTGCGTCGCCACGGGAACTGCTGCAGTCGCTTCTTGGGAAGTTGGCGCCGGGCGGTATTCTTCTGGTTCAGGTTTGCGATACTGTACGCAATCCCTACGATCTACTGATTGCGGACCATTTGACACACTTCAGCGCGGACACCTTGCGCCTGTTGGCCGATAATTCCGGATTCGAGGTGGAAACGGTCCAGTCCGGATGGGTGAACAAGGAACTCAGCATGATTGCCACTGGCACAGAGCGTTTTTCCCGGCCACCCGTACGGTCCGTATCTGAAAATCCCGAGCACGCCCTGGGCAGGGTACGCACCCAGTTGCGCTGGCTGGCTGCGATGGCGGAGGATGCGAGGCGTGAAGGCGCGGCGTCGCCGGAGTTCGGTATATTTGGCACCTCTATATGCGCGACCTGGTTGACTGGTATTCTGGAAGAGCGCGTGAGCTTTTTCGTGGATGAAGATCCCAGTCGGCAGGACAAGGAATTCATGGGCAAGCCCGTTCTCGCTCCCGACAAGGTAGAACCCGGGAGCAGGGTATACATGGCATTGGTTCCCGAGATTGCTTCGCAGGTTGGCGATCGCCTGCATGCGTTGCCGCTGCAGTTTATCTACCCTCCCACGCTCACTTTTTCGTAACAGGAAATCATGGATCGAGATCAAAGCGCCCGCCAGGCACTCGAGGAACTTCGGCAGTTGAGCAAGGGCGGCCGGGATGTCGTTTTCGTTTCCGGAAACTTCAACGTAGTTCACCCCGGTCACCTGCGGCTTCTGCGCTTTGCCGCAGAATGCGGGGATTGTCTTGTGGTCGGCGTAAATGACGACTCGGCGCCTGGCGTAACGGTGCCGGAAAGCCTGCGCCTCGAAGGCGTCAATGCCATCAGTCTGGTCAGTCATGCCTTTATTCTTCGAGAACCCGCGGAGTCCTTTGTCAGGAAACTGAAGCCTGCTATCGTCGTCAAGGGCAAGGAGCACGAGAACCGCATCAACGCAGAGTCGCCGGTGACCGCATCCTATGGTGGAAAGTTGCTGTTCAGCTCGGGCGAGTCGAGTTTTTCGTCTCTCGATCTTCTCCATCGCGAGTATTTCGAGGCCAATTTTTCGTCCATCAAGAAACCGCGTGACTATCCAAAGCGCCACGAATTCGAAGTGGCATCGCTAAAAGCGGATCTCGCGAAAATGAGCGGCATACGCGTTTTGGTGGTCGGCGACTTGATCGTTGATGAGTACATTACCTGTGACCCGATCGGCATGTCGCAGGAAGATCCCACGATCGTCGTGACGCCGATTGAGCACAAGAAATTCATCGGTGGTGCGGGAATCGTTGCTGCGCATGCCAGAGGACTTGGCGCGGAGGTGCAGTTTTTCACCATTACCGGCGCGGATGCCACAGCGAAGTTTGCCGAAGAGACGCTTAGCGGGCACGGCGTTCGCTGCGAGGCGTTCAAGGATGAAAGCCGTCCAACGACGCTGAAGCAGCGCTATCGGGCCGACGGGAAAACTTTGCTTCGCGTCAGTCATTTGAGGCAGCACGACGTTCCCGCCGAGGTCGCCGCGAAGATGCTGACTGCGATGCGGACCGCCATAGCGGATTGTGATCTTCTGGTGTTTGCCGATTTCAACTACGGATGCCTTCCTCAACCGTTGGTGGATGAATTGATAGCAATGGGGAGGCAACGCGGGCTGACGATGGTCGCAGATAGCCAGGCATCGTCCCAGATTAGCGATGTGTCCCGTTTCAAGGACATGACGCTGATCACGCCTACCGAAAGGGAGGCGCGACTCGCACTGCGCGACCCGCACTCGGGACTGGTGGTCCTGGCAGAGGCCCTGGGAGCGAAGGCACGTGCGAAAAATGTTGTCGTCACGCTTGGATCCGAAGGGGTGTTGGTGAATGCCAGCGATGAAGCCAGATGGAAGACGGATCGGTTGCCTGCCTTCAACACGGCCGCCAAGGATCCGGCGGGCGCCGGCGATTCTTTTCTCACATGTGCCGCCATGGCGCTGTGCGCCGGCGTGGACATCTGGCGCGCCGCCTACCTTGGTTCCTTGGCGGCCGCTTCACAGGTGGTGCGCCTGGGAAACACACCGCTTACACAACAGGACATAGTCACCGAGATCGAGGCGCCCTGATCAATGCGGGCGCTCCTACTTGCTGCAGGTCTCGGCACTCGTCTGCGACCGATAACGAACACCGTTCCAAAATGTCTGGTTCCGATTCACGGCAAGCCACTGCTGGATTATTGGTTGAATCTGCTTTTGGGCAGTGGAAAGATCGAACGCGTTTTGGTCAATCTCCACTATTTTCCCGATGCGGTGCGCAGCTTTGTCGAGATGTCGGACTGGCAGGATCGGGTGGATCTGGTCAACGAAGAAGCCCTGCTTGGTACCGGAGGAACAGTGCTGGCGAATGCCGACTATTTCTGCGGGGATGCTTTTATGACGGTGCACGCAGACAACCTGTCACGATTCGACGTCAGTGCTTTCATCGATCAGCATGCCGCACGGCCGAAGTCTTGCGCCATCACTATGATGACGTTTGCAACAGACCAGCCGCAGAGCAGCGGTATCGTCGAACTCGACGAAAAAGGGGTTATCAGGGCTTTTTACGAGAAGGTTGAGAACCCGCCGGGGAATCTGGCAAACGGTGCGGTGTATATTTTTGAGCCGGAAGTTGTCGATTTCTGCCGATCTTTGGGCAAGCCGGTAATTGACATCAGCACTGAGATTCTTCCACATTTCATGGGAAGAATATTCACGTATCACAATGATTGGTACCACCGGGATATAGGTACTCCGGACAGCCTGCGCGCAGCGCATCGCGACTATCCGCCGCACTAATGCCATGGAATCCTCAAGAAGCTCGAAGCCGACTGGCTCATACGGTTATCACGCCGGTGCCACTATGCTGTCAATCCGGATGAGGCATCGCCTAAATGGGCGCGCGCGCAATTCGCTGGATGAAATGAATTTTACCGTTGTGCCGGGCACGCGCGGCGGGGATCAGTTCCAACCGCGGACCACTGGATATGAGTACAGGTGCGCAAACTAAATTGAGAGAGCGGTTGAAGCGCAATCGATTTGTCCGCGCGTTGTGGAGACGGCGGCTCGTTCGCGGGACCTGGAGACGGGTCAAGGTGGCCGCAGGTCTTGTGCGCTGGAATTTTCGGGCTTTTTCGGGATTGGCGGCGGTATCCAATAGCGCTGACGAGCGGCGGCTACTGGTCATCTATGACTTTGCCAGCCAGCCCTTCAGTATTGGCGACATTCTGGTGATACAGGAAGCGTCACTGGTGGTGCGGCAAGCTGCTGGAATTGACCGGGTGGATTTGGCTTTTGTTTACGATCCGGCGTCACCGGTTATTCCAGATCCGGCGTTTGCCCACATCAATCCTGAGAATTTCCTCTGGCACCTCCCAACCGTCTTGCAAGCGGCGCAAGTCAACCCTTATCTCGGCTCAGTCTTTCTATTCGACTCTCATCGCCGCCTTGATGAGTTTGCATCTGGGAATCTTCATCGTTACGACATCTGGCCGCCACTCTCGCAGTACGCTAGCCGCGAGTACTTGTACTACAGCGTAATGAGTGAATTGCTGTTTGATCACTTCAACAGGGAGCAAAGTTTGCCACGCCTGGAGTCCCGGGGGCCGGCAAAAAACTGGGCGAAAACTTTTCTGAAGCGAGTCGCCGGATCCGATGTCGTAGTAACCGTTCAGCTAAGGAAAAATCCTGTGAACCCGGAACGCGACAGCGATTACGCCAGTTGGATCAGCTTCTTCAACTCCTGCCAAGGACGTTATCCTGTCAAGTTTGTGGTCATTTGCTCACAACAGGAGGTTGATCCCGGTTTGCGCCAGTGTTCCAACGTCATCGTCGCCAAGGACCATTGGACGAGCGTAGAACAGGACCTGGCGCTTATCAATGCCGCGGCCATGCATATGGGTGCATCTTCCGGACCAGGGATGCTCGCTATTTTCAGTGACAAGCCATACTGCCTTTTCAATACCGACGTGCAGGTGCACAGGTATAGAGGCAGCACTCAAGATGGCAACAGGGTCACGCTCTACTTTGGAAGCCCGACCCAGAGTTTGCTGTTTGGGGCGGAGACCGCGGATGTGATCGCCTTTGAGTTTGAGCGGATGTGGAAATCGATCGCGCGTTCCCATGCCGATGACGACCCAGGGACGATAAAGGCCTAGTGACTCAGTCCGGTTATCGCTGACAGATGTGAAACAAGAACCCGTGCAAACCTTCGATCCTGGATCACCAGTGGCCATCGCGCTCGCCGTTTGGCACTTCATCGGGGCGCCGGTGCAAGCTGCCCTGATATCAGGCCGGGTGACGATCGTGCAATGGCTGATATCCGGGCGGATCTGATTTGCGCGTTCTCATCGTTACGCAGTATTTCTGGCCCGAGCCATTTCGCATTAACGACGTTGCACATGGCCTTCGCGATCTCGGTCACGAGGTCACAGTACTCACCGGCATGCCCAATTATCCGGAGGGGCGTTTCTTCGACGGGTACGGATTCTTCGGCCCGGCACGGGATAGCTATGACGGAATTCCAGTTGTCCGTGTTCCGATCCTGCCGCGTGGTGCTAGCGGTGGGTTAAGGCTCGCCCTGAACTACCTGTCGTTCGTGATTATGGGCTCGCTTCTCGGGCCGCTCAGGCTTCGGCAGAAATTCGACGCGATCCTGGTATACGAGCCGTCGCCGGTTACCGTGATGCTACCGGCGCTGGTTATGCGGTGGTTGCGCAGGACCCCAGTGTTGTTCTGGGTGCAAGACCTTTGGCCTGAGAGCCTGTCGGCGACGGGGATGGTTCGCTCGCGCTGGGTGCTCTCCGTTGTCGAGCGAATGGTCCGATTCATTTATCGTCACAGCGACCGCATCCTGATCCAGTCCCAGGCATTTCGCGAGCCAATTGAGCAACTAGACGGCGCAGCCAAGAAAATTGTCTTTCTGCCGAACAGCGCGGAAGCATTCTATCGGCCTATTGAACTGGAGGCGGAAGCGCTCGAGCGCAGGCTGATGCCAGAAGGCTTTCGTGTCGTTTTCGCAGGCAATATTGGTGCTGCTCAGAGTTTTGAAACCATTATTGACGCTGCGACCCTGCTTCGCGATCAGCCCGGGATCCAGTGGATTGTGCTTGGCGACGGGCGCATGCGTGAATGGGCTGCAAGGGAGGTCGAGGCTCGCGGCCTGCAGGGCAGCGTTCACTTCCTGGGGCGATTTGCGCCGGAGACGATGCCGCGCTTTTTCGCACTTGCGGATGTTTTGCTGGTGACGCTCAGAAGAGATCCGATTTTCGCGCGCACCGTGCCCGGCAAGTTGCAGTCCTACCTGGCCTGTGGCAAGCCAATCGTGGCGGCGCTGGATGGGGAAGGCGCACGCGTATTGGCTGAGGCCGAAGCAGGGTTGGCTTGCCCTGCAGACGATCCACGCGCACTGGCCGATGCCATCGTCGCCTTGTACAACATGCCCGACTCCGAACGCAAACGAATTGGTGATCGGGGGCGCGCTTATTTTGAGACACAGTTTGAACGCGGTATGCTTCTGTCGCGACTCAATCGCTGTATTCACGAAACCGTTAAAGAAAACGACCAATGCGCATCCTGATCCTCGGAGGCGATGGCATGATCGGCCATCAGTTGTTCCGCCATCTCGAAACTCGCCATGACGTCCGTGTGACGGTGCGGCAGGATATTCACGTCTACGCGGCCTGCGCGCTGTTTCGCCCTTCCAATACTTATGCCGGTGCGGATATGCGCGATACAGAAAGGCTGCTGGAGGTAGTCGCCGATTTTGAGCCGGAGGCGATCGTGAACTGCCTCGGCATCGTGAAACAGCGTGCAGAGGCGACATCAAGCCTGCCAAGCATTCAGATCAATTCGCTGCTGCCGCACCGGTTGGCGCTGGTTGCACGGGCTGCGCGGTGTCAGCTAATCCATATGAGCACTGACTGTGTGTTCTCCGGGCGCAAAGGGCAATACACGGAGGATGACATTGCGGACGCCGAGGATCTCTATGGTCGCAGCAAGCTTCTGGGAGAAGTTGTGGAGCAAGGCTGCGTTACCTTGAGAACATCGGCAATCGGGTCGGAGCTTTCGCACAACACAGGCTTGCTGGAATGGTTCTTCGCGCAACGCGGAAAGAAGATCTCGGGCTACCGACACGCGATTATGTCGGGTTTTACGACGCAGGAGATTTCGCGCATCATCGAGAACATTCTTGTTGAACATCCGAACAACAGTGGCCTGTATCACATCTCCAGTGAGCCGATTTCGAAATTCGACCTGCTCATGAAAGTGAATACTGCGCTGAAGCTGGGAACGACGATCGAGCCCGAGGACGAATTCTTCTGCGACCGAAGCCTGGACGCTTCCCGATTCAGGAAGGATTTTGGTTACCAGCCACCGTCCTGGGATGAGATGATTGCTGAGTTGGCTAACGACCTGGAACAGGGCTGAAAAAATGTTATTCGAGGACAAGACCATTGTGGTTACCGGCGGCACCGGTTCAATGGGAAAGACATTCGTGCACCGGGTCTTAAGTGGGGCGTTTGGCACGCCGCGAAAAGTCATTGTGTTTTCTCGTGATGAGGCCAAGCAGCATGACATGCGGATTGCCTATCTCCACCGAGCGGTCACCACAGATGAGGTAATCTACAATAATTTTCTGAATGTTCTTGAGTTTCGCATTGGAGATGTGCGCAATTTCGACGATGTCTGCGCCGTGGTGAAGCAAGCAGACATTGTGGTAAATGCGGCGGCGCTCAAGCAGGTGCCGACCTGCGAATATTTTCCACATCAGGCAATGATGACCAATTGCGTTGGCGCTTACAACATCGTGCGCGCGATCGAGGAGAATAGTTACCCTGTTGACACGGTGATCGGCATAAGCACCGACAAGGCATGCAAGCCGGTGAATGTCATGGGAATGAGCAAAGCCGTGCAGGAGCGCATCTTTGTCGCAGCAAACATCCTGAACCGTCAAACGCGTTTCATTTGTGTACGATATGGCAACGTTCTGGCTTCGCGTGGTTCCGTAATTCCGTTGTTTCTGGACCAGGTCCGGCACGGCGGACCTGTAACGATAACGGCGCCTGAAATGACTCGATTTCTTCTTTCACTGGAGCAGGCGGTCGATACGGCCATCACGGCGCTCCAGGAGGCGCGCCGAGGAGAAACCTATGTGCCGAACGCGCCGTCCGCAACCGTCCAAAACCTTGCTGATGCGCTCATCGGCGAGCGCAATCTGGAGATAAAGAACGTGGGCGTTCGGCCAGGAGAGAAAATGCACGAGATTATGATCTCGGAAGAGGAGATCCATCACTGTGTGCGCCGGGGTGACTACTATGCTATCCAGCCCATGCTGCCGGAGCTGCGTGAAGAGGGTGCTGACGAAGCTAATGTTCTGGTGAAGGAGTTCAGCTCGGCCGACAACGTCCTCGATCTTGATTCCACGATTGAACTGCTTCGCAGTCATCAACTACTAATTGAAGATGAGGAATGTGGGCAGGATGCAGAGCTCTTACGTTAGGATGGAATACACGACATGAAAGTTGCAACTATCGTTGGAACCCGGCCGGAAGTTATCAAGCTTTCGCGAGTAATCGCAGAAATCGATGAATGCTGCGATCACGTGCTGATCCACACTGGCCAGAACTATGATTACACGCTGAACCAGGTCTTCTTCGAAGAGCTCGCTATCCGTAAACCAGATCACTTTCTTGAAGTGGCCGGGGGAAATCTCGGGCAGACAATCGGTAATGTCATTGCACGCTCTTACGAGACATTGTTGAAGGAAGCGCCCGATGCATTGGTAATGCTGGGCGATACGAACAGCTGTCTTTCGGTGATTTCGGCAAAGCGGCTGAAGATTCCGGTGTTTCACATGGAGGCAGGCAATCGTTCCTTCGACGATCGGGTGCCGGAAGAGATCAACAGACGCATTGTCGATCATGCAAGCGACATAAATATGACCCATACGGAGCATGCCCGTCGCTACCTGCTCGCTGAGGGAGTGAGACCAGAGACGGTGATCAAGACTGGCTCGCCCATGCGCGAAGTACTGAATTTCTACAAACCGGGAATCGATTCGAGCAACGCGCTGGATCGGCTCGGACTTCAGGCGCAGGGATACTTTCTGATAAGCGCGCACCGGGAAGAAAATGTTGATGATGAGAGAGCCCTGCGCGATCTGCTTGACACCTTGCACGCATTGCATGAGCGTCATCGGCTGCCGGTTGTTGTGTCGACCCACCCGAGGACCCGAAAACGCCTGGACGAAATTGGCATCACCGAGAGTGACACTGGGGTGAGGTTTATTGAGGCGCTCGGGTTTTTTGACTATGTAAAGCTTCAGATGAAGGCCTATTGCGTGTTGTCCGACAGCGGCACGATAACCGAAGAGGCGTCTATTCTCGGTTTCCCGGCAGTGACCATCCGGCAGGCGCATGAACGTCCCGAAGGAATGGACGAGGGTATTCTGATCATGTCAGGTCTGAAAAGTGGCCGGGTCCTGGAGGCTGTAGAGGTGGTGGTTCGGCAGCACGATAGCGCAGAACATGCATTCCGGACGGTGGCTGATTATGATGTCGACAATGTCTCAAAAAAGGTAGTACGGCTCATTTTTAGCTATACCGACTATGTCAATCGGGTGGTTTGGAGAAAATCAGTATAGAAACTGATTTGGACCACGGCCTTCCGGGAGTCCTGATTACAGGTGCGACGGGCTTCGTTGGCAGTGCGTTGTGCGCACGCCTCGGGCGAATTGGTATTCGCCACCGCAGGGCGCTGCGACACTTCGCCGAACCAGCTTCAGAAGATATTGCCCCGGTTGGCGACATTGGATCGAACACAGATTGGCGAGCGGCACTACAAGGCATTTCGTCGGTGATTCATTTGGCGGGGCGAGCACATGTGATGCACGAGTCCGGGTCAAATCCGCTTGCTGCGTATCGCGAGACAAACGTCGAAGGCACGCGGCGCCTGGCCGAAGCTGCAGCCGAGGAGGGCGTCAAACGCTTCATCTTTCTTTCGTCGATCAAGGTGAATGGTGAACGCACCGACATGCAGCCGTTTCTGGAAAGCGATGAACCGAGACCAGAAGATGCATACGGCATCAGCAAGCTCGAAGCCGAGCAGGAATTGACTAGAATCGCCTCCGAATCGGAGATGGGCATCACGGTTATCCGTCCTCCACTGGTCTATGGACCCGGTGTTAAAGGCAACTTTCTGTCGCTGATACGCGCGGTCCATAAGGGGGTTCCGCTCCCGCTGGCATCGATAATGAACTCGCGCAGCCTGGTTTGCGTAGAGAATCTTGTGTCGGCGATCACAACTTGTCTTGGCGATGCGCGCGCGGCAGGCCAGACTTTTTTGGTCGCGGACGGCGAAGATCTGTCGACACCGGAATTGATCCGGCGGCTGGCGGGTGCGTTGGGATCACGATTGCGGCTCTATCGTTGTCCGCTGGGATTGTTGCGAATTGCAGGGACAGCGACGGGCAGTCAGGCATCGATCAAGCGGTTAACAGAGTCGCTGCAGGTAGACAGCTCAAAGATCAGGCGGGCGCTTGACTGGAAGCCTGCGCTTTCTGTCGAGCAAGGGTTGTCCGAAACGGCGCGCTGGTTCGTTTCGAATGCAGGAGCGAAATGAGTTGGGGTTCGAAACTGCCGTGCCAGCTACTATAATGCGCACGGTGAATTGGCTACCCAACTCGTTTTACGCGATCGCTGCTGCGGTCGCTGTGCGCGCGCATATGTTATTTCCCGGCGCGACAGAATGGTCTGTCGCGCTTTTATCAAGGTCATGGCATGTGCTATTGCCGTCGTGGCGATGACGGTAAATCCAATCGAAGCGATTACTGGTGATTATCGACCGTTGCCGGCGCCCGCAGCGGCACACCGAAAGTTCTTGAGATGCCGTCGCTGAGCCCTAGGACAGTATCCGCTTTCATTCACGACCTGTTCGCTATTGGTCTCGCTTGGGTTCTCGCCTTTTTGCTGCGATTCAATTTCGAGCTTCCGTACGAGTATGTAGGAATACTGTACTCGACGGTCGGCTGGGTTGTACTGATCGGTGCGTTGATCTTCTTGTCTTTTCGTCTTTACAAGGGAATTTGGCGCTACGCGAGCATTCACGACCTGAAACTGCTGTTGACCGCGGTGGGTGTATCAGCGCTGGCGGTGCCGACGGCGATCCTGCTATTGCAGTCCGCGCCGGCTGTGCCGCGCTCGGTTTTTGTCCTTCACCCGCTTTTGCTCGCAGCGATTATGAGTGCAAGCCGACTGGCTTATCGCGCGTGGACCGATCGCAGAATTGGCAACCTGGGGGCTTTGAACGGCAAACCGGTGGTGATCGTCGGGGCAGGTGACGCGGCGGTGTCACTGCTAAAAGCGCTTGCCCGAAGCAGTGAGTGGCGTGTGATCGGACTGCTCGATGACGATCCGACGAAGTGGGGGCGCCAGATCCTCGGCGCCACGGTGCTCGGAGCGACAGAAACGTTTCCAGGCGTTGCGGCCAGGTACGGAATAGAGCATGCAATCATCGCGATGCCCTCTATGTCTCATCAGGTGCGCAAGCGCCTGGCCAGCCTCTGTCAAGGCGCCGGCACGAAAGTGCTTACGGTACCCTCTTTTGACGACTTGATGGATGGCAAGGTCGCAGTGTCAGAGATTCGCCAGATCGAGCTTGATGACCTTCTTGGACGGGACCCGGTATTGCTGGACACTGTGGGCCTACACATTCTCCTTGATGATCGCGCAGTCCTGGTTACAGGCGCGGGCGGATCGATAGGCGCGGAATTGTGCCGCCAAATCGCGAAATTTTCTCCACGAATTGTGATTCTGTTCGAGCTGTCCGAGTACGCGCTTTACGGTATCGAACAGGAATTCCGTGAGCAGTTTCCGCGCGTTCAAATTGTCAGCTTGATCGGAGACGTAAAGAATCAGAAACGAATCGACGAGGTGTTCTCGCGTTACAAGCCGAATGTGGTATTCCATGCCGCAGCGTACAAGCACGTCCCGCTTCTCGAAATGGAGAACGCATGGGAGGCGATCGATAACAACGTGATGGGCACCCGAACGGTAGGCGAAGCCGCACTGCGCCATGGGGTTGAAAAATTCGTTCTGATTTCCACTGACAAGGCGGTCAATCCCACCAATGTGATGGGTGCCAGCAAGCGGCTCGCCGAGATGGTATGTCAGGCCCTGCAGAGCCGGGGCGAAACCCGATTCGTGCTGGTGCGTTTTGGCAACGTGCTGGGAAGTACCGGCAGTGTGATTCCGAAATTTCACCAGCAAGTAGCGCAAGGCGGCCCCATAACGGTGACGCATCCGGAGATAACCCGCTATTTCATGTCGATTCCAGAGGCTGCGCAATTGGTACTTCAGTCTGGTTTGATGGGAGAACGTGGCGAGATTTTTGTGCTCGACATGGGCGAGCCGGTGCGCATCGTGGACCTTGCCCGGGATGTGATTCGACTCTCCGGGTTGACGGAGAAAGATATCAAGATCGTGTTTACCGGACTGCGGCCAGGAGAGAAACTTTATGAGGAGCTGCTCGCGGACGGTGAAGTCTACATTCGCACGCCTCACCCGAAGCTTCGCATTGCCCGCTCGCGATCTGTGGAACCGGAGTTTTTCGAACAACTCGATGTGATAGTGGCACGAGGTGCCACTATGTCCGGTCAGGAGCTGCGCGAGCTGTTGCGTCGCTGGGTTCCCGAATATCGCGCGGAACTGGAATCGGCCGTCAGCATTGAAGTTAACTAGGGACTCATCGATTTCTCGTTTTCTGGAGTCGCCAGAATGACATTGCTGGATTTTGGGGCCGGTGGCGCTTCGCGAGTGGAACAGGTGTGTATGGCGGGCGGAATGACTCTTATAGTGAGTCATCTGAGAACGCCACGCACAGAGTACGTGTCTCGAAAGGTCTGTTGATGCCAACCCGCGAATCAGTACCAAATAACAAGTAGCAAATTCTCACCCCAATGAAGATGCGAGTATCGAATAATCCGGGAGCCACTCAGTCGAGTCTGAGCAGCGCGCTGCTGTCACGGCCGCTGTTGCCGATAACAATACTCGTGCCGGCTTTACTTTTTATCTATACCCTTCCCCACGTCATTGCGTTGCGCCATGCTGTGATTCTGGCACTCCTTATTTTCGTCGTGTGGTCGCTTGCGAGCCGGCCGGCGCCTCTTGATTTTCGTAGCTTGAAGTATCCGCTTCTTCTGGTTGTTGTGCTGCAGGCCTGGCTCGTGTTTGTCTCGGTCTTTATGGCGCCGGATGTCGTTGGCTCGCTGCGTGAATGGGTTAGTCAGTGGCTTAAGTCGGCACTCGTATTTGTTGCAGGGATAGGCGTGGGGCTAATTGTGACGCGGCAAATACCGAACCGGATGCGTGAAGGGGTGGCCGCTGTGTTGGTCCTTTTACCCCTTGCGGCTTTAGCACTTATTCATTGTGTACTCGCCGTCAAGTATTACTCCCCGGCCGTCCATACAACCGCGTATTTTGGTCCGAGTGACCACAGGGCAAACATTACCCACGTCGCTGCACTGGGGTTGCCTTTCGTTTTGGTCGATATTTCGGAAAGACTGTTTCGAGGGCGTCGCTTATTGCCCGGTCCGTGGTACGTGCCTGCGATATGCATGGCACTTTTGCTTGGGGCGACTCTGACGTCCGGAACGCGCAACGGCATGCTTATTACCACGGTTGTGATGGCAGGCTGGGCGCTATGGAGCCTTCAACAGCTGGTGGCTTCGGGCCGGTCGAAGATGGCTTGGTTGCTGGGCGTGGTATCAGGGTGCGCGCTTGTCGGGGTGGCGGCGTTTTCCTTTTTGACAGACCCGAGATGGGAGCGATTCGCCGAGACGACTGAGATCGCGTGGCAGACTGAAAAGCACACGGCGTGGTATCAACTTCAAGAGGAACCTTTGCCACTGATGCGGGACGGGCGGGCAGTAGATGAGTCCGCCTACCTTCGCGTTTCCTACCTGAAGGAGGGGACAAAGTTGCTGCTCGCGAATCCCTGGGGAACCGAGATTAGTCGCCATGCATTCAGGAATCTGCTCGCCGAGAAGTATGGCGAGTCAAACGTTGCCCACTCGCACATGGGGCTGATCGACTTCGGGCTGAGTGCCGGTTTTCCCGGCATTCTGATATGGGTAATGTTTATGGCCTCACTCGGCTACGTCGGGTGGCGTGCATATATCAACCGGGGCTCTGCAATTGGCATGGTGTTGTTGATCGTGGTTCTCAGCTTTGTCCTCAGGACATTCATTGACAGCACGTTACGTGACCATATTCTCCAACAATTCATGCTGGTGTTTGGTGTTTTGCTTGCTGTGTCGATGCCTGTGCAAGGGTCGCCGAAAAATGAATGAGCGCCGTGAATCGTGGCTGATCCTGTCTCACGCATTTAATATGGATGGTCGCGCGGCAAGCCACACCATCACAGACAAGATTCCGCATTTGATTGCGCAAGGCATCGAGCCGATCGTGCTGAGCGCGGTAACCGGGCGGCGGGATGAAGTCGTAGAGCATCATCAACTGTTGCCGGTTTCACCTGCGGGCCTGCGATTCGATACTCGATATATTTTGCGGCGACATATTTCGAGCAAACCTGTTTACAACCTCGTGGTTGGCTTGATGACGCTGTTGATGCTGCCGTTTTACGTTCTAGAGAAGATTCTGATCCGGCTCGAGCCGCAATGGTCGTGGTTCATTCCGGCATATTTTGCTGGTGCGAGAATCATTCGCTCTCGCAAGCCTGCAGTCATCTATTCAACGGGTGGTGCAAATTCCGCGCATCTGGCGGGTTATCTGCTCGCGCGACGTTATAGCTTGCCGTGGGTTGCAGAAGTGCATGATCCCATGATCTTCGAATCGTACGAGCGTTCGTGGATGGCGTATCGATTCGCGGCTTGGTTGGAGGGTAAGATCTGTCGCTATGCTGATGTCCCTTTCTGGTTCGTAGAGACCGCGCTTGCCCGCGCGAGGGAACGACATCCCGAAATGGGTGACCGTGGTCGTGTGTTGATTCCCGGCGCCGACCGGCCTGCGTTCGGAAAGGTGGCTTACATCCGGGAAGACCAAATGGTTGTCGGGCACTTCGGGTCGTTGTCGGTCACGCGGAATCTTGAAAATTTTCTGGCGGCGATTGGACAGTTGATCGAACGCGATCCCGAAGCACGCGACGCCGTTCGCATTGAGATTTACGGCAGTGGTGCTGATTCTGTATCTGCGGCGGCAATCGCGCGGTTTCCTGCGCCGGAGATGATTCGACAACTCGGTCGACTTGAATATGACCCGTTGACCGGCGAGAGTGGGCGGGAACGTGTGCTAAAACGTATGAATACGGTCGATTGCCTGCTGCTTCTGCACGGAACGGAAGTCTTTTGTGAGGAGTACATTCCGTCGAAATTCTACGAGTATTTGTGGACGCAGCGACCGATCCTGGGTCTGGTATGGCGCAACCAACATCTGGAGCGGCTGCTGCGCGATAACGGTCATATGGCTGTTGCTGCCGATGATGTGGAAGGAATTTGCAATGCATTGTCTGAATTGCTGGACAGCTGGAGAGTGAGTGGCCTTGATGATTCGGGACGTGAATCGGACTACACGGCCGAGGCGGCGACGAAGCAATTAGTGGAATGGGCACACGAGGCCGAGCAACGCCACGCACGTGGGGAGTACCCCTAGGTGCAGCCGGCGATCCTGAAAACCAAGTACGCATTCCATCTACTCGCTGCATTCCTGAGACCTGAGGTGGTGCTCGATATTGGAAGTATGGACGGCGCGGATTCAAAGCGGTTTGCAAGGATTCTGCCGAAGGCACAAATCGTGGCGTTCGAAGGTAATCCGTACAACTACCGGGCAATGTGCGCGGACGCGGAGCTGACCAACGGGCTGGTTCGACTGGAAAACTGCCTGGTTTCGGACAGCCCGGGCGAGAGCCGGTTTTTCGTACAGCGGCCCACGGGCGGTGACGCAGGATTCAACCGGGGAACCAGTTCGACCCTGCAAAGATCGCTGGACGGTGCGCGCTCTGAAGAGGTGCTTCTTGACGCGGTGCGTGTGGACGGATTCCTGGACAATGAATATCCATCTGCATCACGGGTCGCCGCGTGGATAGATGTCGAAGGGCACTCGTATGGTGTTCTGAAAGGTATGGACGGCGCTGCCGATCGTATCAAGCTGATTCATGTTGAGGTGGAGACAAAAGAGGTCTGGTCCGGACAAAAACTCGAGCACGAGGTTTTGGGATTGGCGAAAGAGATGGGATTTGTCAAACTGGCGAGCGGGCCTGGAGATGTGCAGCGCGATGTTATTCTGGTTAACAAGTCGTGGTATGCCGCGAATAAGTTGCCGATACAGAATTTACTGAGGATTAGCAGATTGATTGGTCCAACGGCGTCCCGGATCATCGAAACCCGCTTGTGGCAGCAGCTCGTCAGGCGGTGAGTGGCGCGCTTGTCCGCACGAGAGAAGGATTTGCTAATGATGGCAATTTGTAAGCACACGATATTCAGGAGCGCGGATTGTAGGTACGTGGTCCCGCGGCAGCGAATGAGCGTGCTGGGCTCAAGCGACAGTCGGCGCCAGTTCGTTGCGATTTGGAGATTACCGTGAAGGCGGTCATTCTTGCAGGTGGGCTTGGAACCCGGCTCGCGGAAGAGACCGCAGTCAGACCAAAGCCCATGGTGGAGATTGGCGGCCGGCCAATTCTGTGGCACATCATGAAAATCTACGCAGCCCACGGAGTGAACGATTTCGTCATCTGTCTCGGTTACAAGGGCTATGTGATCAAGGAATATTTTGTAAACTATTTTCTCCATATGTCTGATGTCACTATCGATCTCAGTGCCAACCAGGTCGATGTTCACCAATCCAATGCTGAGCCATGGCGAGTATCGCTTGTCGACACAGGAGAGCAAACGATGACCGGCGGGCGATTGCGGCGTGTTCGGGAGTACGTTGGTGACGATGATTTCTGTTTTACCTACGGCGACGGCGTAGGCAACGTCGACATTGGAAAGCTGATTGAACGTCATCGCAATTCCGGAAAGCTCGCAACCGTAACGGTTACCCGCCCACCCGGGAGATTCGGTGCGGTCGAACTCAATGGAGATGTGGTCGACGCATTTGTGGAGAAGCCCGAGGGCGACGGCGGATGGATAAACGCGGGGTTTTTCGTATTGTCGCCGATCGCGATCGACTACGTTTCGGACGACAATACAAGATGGGAAGATGCACCAATGGAACGGCTGGCAAGCGATGGCCAACTTGGTGCATGGAAACACGAGGGGTTCTGGCAGCCGATGGACGCGTTGCGTGACAAGCTGCAACTTGAGAAATTGTGGCAGTCGGGTGACGCGCCCTGGAAAATCTGGTGACGGATGCCGGCTTCTGGCGCGGCAAACGCGTCTTTCTGACTGGCCATACCGGATTCAAGGGAGGCTGGCTTTCTCTCTGGCTGGAGTCGCTTGGCGCAAGCGTTTTTGGCTACGCGCTTGCGCCGGCGACGACTCCCAGTCTTTTTGAAATCGCCGGGCTCGACGGATCTACGGATTCGACCTTGGCAGATATTCGTGACGCGCAAAAACTCGGCGACGCAATACGACGTGCGGCGCCGGATATTGTCTTTCATCTTGCTGCGCAACCGTTGGTGCGTGCTTCCTATCGTGAACCGGTTGAGACGTACTCTACTAACGTGATGGGGACTGTTCATCTGCTCGAAGCCGTACGCCAGATCGATAGCGTGCGTGCAGTGGTCGTCGTCACGACCGATAAGTGCTATGACAACCGCGAATGGGAATGGGGGTATCGCGAGAACGACCCTCTCGGAGGATATGACCCGTATAGCAGCAGCAAGGCGGCTGCCGAGATTGTCACAGCAGCGTATCGAAACTCGTTTTTCCTGCCGCCGGCGGTTACTTCGGTGGCATCCGCGCGCGCCGGCAATGTCATAGGCGGGGGCGATTGGTCTGAAGACCGATTGATCCCGGATATCGTGCGCGCGGTTTCGAGCGGAAAGCCAGTGCGCATCCGCAATCCAGACGCGATTCGTCCCTGGCAGCACGTCGTCGAACCGCTGGCGGGCTATCTTCAGCTTGCGCAACGCCTGTATGACGATGGTTCCCGGTTTGCACAAGCATGGAACTTTGGGCCGGAGAATCGGGATGCCAGAACTGTGGGTTGGATCGTCCGGCACGTTACGGAATTTTGGGGTGATGGTGCTTCCTGGGTCGCAGATGAGGGTGAGCACCCACATGAAGCGAATTTTCTGAAACTTGATATTTCCAGAGCGCGCCAGTCGCTTGGCTGGGCACCCAGGCTTGATCTTGAAACTGCGCTTGAATGGACGACTGCATGGTACCGATCGTATTCGCAGGGTGCTGATATGCGTAGCGAGACACTCGAGCAGATCGCAAACTATGAAAGCCTGAACTGAAATGCAAAAGCCTTCTTGCCGTTCCTGCGGAGCTTCGCTAACGCAGTCATTTTGTGATCTCGGAATGTCTCCGCCATCCAACGCGTATCTGACGGCGGATCAATTGAGCGGCGAAGAAGCGTTCTTCCCGTTGCACGCGTACGTTTGCGGACGCTGCTTTCTGGTTCAGCTTGAACAATTCCAGATGCCCGAAGAAATCTTCAGCAAATACGCGTATTTCTCCTCGTATTCGGAAAGTTGGCTTGAGCATTGCAAAGCTTATGCGCAGGCTGTTTGCGGCCGATTCGGACTTGGTAGCAACAGCCGAGTGGTTGAGATCGCGAGCAACGATGGCTACCTTTTGCAGTTTTTCAAGGACAAGGGGATTCCCGTTCTTGGGATTGAGCCGGCAGAGAACGTCGCAAAACATGCTCAGGAAAAAGGCATTGAGTCGATAGTCCGATTCTTCGGACTGCAAACAGCGCAGGATATGGTTGCCGACGATAGCGGGGCAGACCTTCTCATTGGAAACAATGTGCTTGCACACGTTCCGGATCTCAATGATTTTGTGTCGGGAATGAAGGTGCTACTCAATCCGCGCGGCATTATTACGATGGAGTTTCCGCACTTGCTCAAGCTGATGCAGGAGAATCAATTCGACACCATTTATCACGAACATTTTTCCTATTTTTCGTACCTCAGCGTGCGAACGGTATTTGAACGTCATGAATTGACAATATTCGACGTGGAAGAAATACCAACTCACGGTGGATCCCTGCGTATTTATGCGCGACACACCGATGACGATTCGAATCCGGTGTCATCCGCCGGGGCTGAGCTCGCAGCACGCGAGAAGAAAGCCGGGCTGGAATCTCTGGATACTTATAGGTGTTTTGCGGAACAGGTTAGAGAAACCAAGCGATGTCTGCTGGAATTTCTGATTGGTGTGAAACGCGCCGGGAAAAAAGTCGTGGGTTATGGTGCGGCAGCAAAAGGCAACACCCTGTTGAACTACTGTGGCATTCGTAGCGATTTTCTTGACTATGTGGTTGATCGCAGTCCGCATAAGCAAGGTCGTTTTCTGCCCGGTACACATCTGCCGGTATTGTCACCAGATGTAATGCGCGAGACAAAACCGGATTACGTTTTGATTTTGCCGTGGAACATCAAGTCTGAAGTAATGGAGAATGTCGGATATATCAGGGAGTGGCAAGGCCGGTTTGTGGTTCCGATTCCGGTTGTGACGGTTATCGAATGAGATTCGTGAAAACCCCACTTGAGGGTGCATTCATTGTTGAAATGGAACCGATTGAAGATGAGCGTGGATTCTTTGCACGTTCGTTCTGTGTCGATGAATTCAAGCAGCTTGGTCTCGATAGCAACATCGCACAATGTAATGTCTCATTCAATCGAAAGGCAGGGACGCTACGCGGCATGCATTTCCAGATCGAGCCGCACGAGGAGGCCAGACTGGTGCGATGTACGATGGGCTCGATTTTCGACGTAATCGTCGATATACGCGAAACCTCTCCGACGAGATACCAGTGGTTCGGAAATGAACTGACTTCCGAAAATCGACTGGGATTGTTCGTTCCGGCAGGATTCGCGCACGGGTTCCAGACGCTGGAAGGCAATTGCGAGGTGACTTACCAGATGTCCGCTTCATACCACCCGGCCTCGACACGAGGTCTGCGATGGGATGATCCGAAACTTGGCATACGATGGCCTCTCGTCGACCGCATCATCTCGGAACGCGATCGCGGATTTGCGTTGTTGAGCGAGGTTGTTGAGTGAAGATTTTACTTATCGGTGGTAGCGGACAGCTTGGCGGTGACATTGCGCGAAACAATGTTGCCCATGAGATCCTTGCACCGCCGCGCGATACGCTCGATCTTGAGCGCATGGACGACGTTGAAATTCTTGTCACTCGTTTCGCTCCACATCTGATATTGAACTGCGCCGCCTTTCATAATGTTCCGCAATGTGAGCAATTGCCTGAGAAGGCGTTCCGGGTGAACTGCGTAGCAGTGCGTGACCTTGCTCGGCTCTGTCGACGCGGAGATATACCGTTTGTGAACTTCAGTTCCAATTACGTGTTCGGCGGCGAGCGGCGCAAACCTTATACTGAATCGTGCTGCCCGGATCCGCTTCAGGTGTATGGAATGACACGGCTCGCGGGTGAGTTGGCCGCACGCTCGGCCGCCCCGGATCATGCCGTCATCATCAGGACATGCGGCCTGTACGGCATATCGGGCGCTCGATCCAAGGGCGGGAATTTCGTCGACAATCGGGTGTCCGATGCAAGGGCGGGAGGTGATCTCGAAATATCTTTTGAACAGATCGTTTGTCCGACGTCAACGGATGACTTGAGCAAGGCTGTGTTGCGTTTGATCGATCACGCAGATTTCAAACCTGGTGTTTATCATCTGGTGAACGAGGGAGAATGCAGTTGGTACGAATTTACCAAAGCAATTTACTCAGAGCTCAACAGCGACGCAAATCTGCGAGCTGTCGACCGTAAAGGCCTGTCCGGAGAGATGCGGCGACCTCTTTATTCGGTATTGGCAAATACGCGCGCGCGTGCAATGGGAATCGAATTGCCTCCCTGGCGCGATGCGCTTCACCGCTATATGTGCTCGAAATATGCCGAGCACGCGTAAAGTATGCGTGCACGATACATTGCGCACGAGTGAAGCGTGCGTGCAAGATATGTTGCGCACTCTTGACTTGGGCGTGGCGTGATCCTGCGCGCCAGCTTCGCTAAAAACAGGCTGATTGATTGACGCGGATGGAGTTATCAACTGATCAGAACGATCTCGCAAGTTGCTGCCGGCTATGTGGTGGGAAATTCGGCGACCGCCTGCTGGTCAGAGAGATGATGTTTGGCACGCGCGAGACTTTTGCGTATCGACAGTGTCTCCAGTGTGATTGCCTGCAGATCGAAACCATTCCAGATGATATTGCTCGCCATTACGGAGGGGGTTACTACAGCTACGATCTCCGCAGACACAAACGCCTGAAACGTTGGCGCCGGGGTTTACGCAGAAGGTGGATCATAGTTGCGCCTGAGCCGGTGATTGCCTTTATGAGTCTGTTTTCGTCGCCAGACCCCTTGTTTCGAATTTATCGCAGCATCGGACTGAAACTGGGTGACCGGGTTCTGGATGTTGGTACCGGATCAGGTGGTCATGTTCTGGAATTGAAAGACGCCGGTGTCGCGGGTGCAGTGGGCCTTGATCCGTTCGTCGATAAGGACGTGATGTTGGACGGGGAAATCCTTGTGCATCAGAAGTCGCTGGCTGAAATGACCGGTATGTTTGATCTCATCACGTCTCACCATTCGTTGGAGCATATGCCCGACCAAATGAATGCGCTTTCACAGGCGCGGCGGCTTCTTGCGCCAAACGGGCGCGTCCTGATCCGGGTCCCGACTGTCAGTTCGGATGCGTTCGAGCATTATAGTGAGAACTGGGTGAATCTCGATGCGCCACGTCATTTCTTCCTGCATTCCCACCGTAGCCTGGGGGACGTCGCGTCGCGTGCTGGACTGATGATAGATCGACTTTGGTGCGATTCGAGCGACATGCAGTTCATGGCCAGCGAGCAGTATGCGAAAGACATCCCATTGATGGATCCGCGAAGCACGGCCGTTGCAAAACGCGATGGCATTTTCTCGCGTGCTCAACGGCAAGCCTTTGCGCGCAAGGCTGAAATGGTAAATAGCGCCCTAAGGGGCGATACGATATGTGTAACGATGAGCAACAATTCAAGGGGGGCGGAGAATGGGTGAGGTGGGTGTTCCGAAAGTAAGCGTGGTGGTTATCGGATACAACCGGTTTGCCGAGACAACAGAACGTTGCCTCGCCAGCCTGCTCGCGGACCCGCGCTGCGACGACTGGCAAATCGTCGTTGTGGACAATGGGTCTGACGCGTCAGATCGCGATGCCTTCGAACAGGCGAGGGAACGATACCCACGCATGGAACTCGTCAGGTTAGAAAACAATAAGGGCTACCCTGGTGGCATGAACGCGGGCCTGGAGAAAGCACGAGGTGATTTCATGATTCTCGTCAGTAGCGATGTGTTGCTCCCCGTGGGGACTGTCGGACGTTTGACCACAGCGATGAAAGCACATCCCCAAGCCGGATTGATCGGCCCGGTTAGTAGTTATGCCGGAAACGAACAACAGATTTTTGTCGAACACGCGTTGCCCGTAGCCGAGATTGTGCTCGCTGGCAGCCGTTTTGCGGACGCTGGAGGGGAGGATACATCGTGCCTGTCGGCGTACAGACTGGATTTTTGTTGTGTTTGCCTGCGCCGCAGCGTCTATCAGGCACTTGGCGGATTTGACGAGGCGTTCAACCCCGGCTATTACGAAGACTTTGACTATTCGCTTCGAGTTCGCAATGCCGGGCATACTGTGTTGATTGCCGAGCACGTGTTCGTGTTTCATGAAGGCGGTGGTACCTTCGGTCGCGTCAGCGAGGAAACGAAGAAGCTAATAAAACGTAACAAGGCTTACTTTCTTTCCAAGCATGGTGCGCGCGTATGGATGCCACACGTGCGAGATGCAAACATCGCTATTCTTAAGCAGTACGCACAACGTGCGGGTAGCGCCGCGGCGGCGCCGCGATTGCGCGTGGAGAATCGGCTTGCGTTTGCGCACAGGGATCAACCTCGGAGTTTCTTCAAACGCTGGCGCTATCGGCGCCGACTTGCAGGCGTCGAAGAGAGGCTTGCTTCATACTCGTCGGGGACAGGTAATCCGGCGTAAGAGTTCGCGCCGTGCCGCCGGCTGAACTACTCTGGTACCCTTTTGCAGATGGCAATGTCCAGGAGCCTGTCGGACCTAGGATGATTCGGCTGCAACGTTGGGAGAGCGGTCCATATTTCACCGCTTTCTCCTTACATATTCCCGATATGCGCGTCGAAATCGTTAAAATCTGTCCTCGCTCTCCCACAGTTTTGCTTTCGAACACCTAAGTCCGACAGGCTCCTATTTGAAACCAATGCGCGACCTCGTATTGTTTTGCAAGTCGTATCGTGATGACGTGTTGCGCGCGAAGCAGCTAATCCGTAGCGTCGAAAAATATAACAGCGAAGGATTGTCGCTTTATGTCTCGGTGCCGTCTTCGGATCTTGCTGTGTTTCGCGAACACTGCGCTGGCCTCGCCTGCAATTTCCTGACCGATGAAGAGATCGTCGCGGCAAACCCGGCGATTGATGACGGCAAGTTTGCTGCGTTGCCAGGCGGTTTGGCGCAGCAAGTCGTGAAATCGGAATACTGGCGATTGGGGCACGCCGAGTGCTATGTTTGCCTCGACAGCGATTGCTATTTCCTGCGACCGTTCGCAAAGAGCGACTTCCTTGCTCCAGATGGTGCGCCCTACACAGTGATGCATGAATCAAAGGAACTGCTTCACTTTTGCGAAGTTGTTGGGTTACCGAAGATTGAGCGCGACCGGGCTCGCGAATGTGAGGAAATCATGGGCTTGTTTGGAAGAGCAGGCCGATACTGGGATTTCGGTCCGATACCTGTTGTTTGGAGCGCCAAAGTCTGGCGTGACCTTGACGATAAGTATCTGAAGCCCAGAAGTGAGAGTTTCATTGATGCCATTCGCCGGCATCCGGGCGAACTGCGCTGGTACGGCGAAGCGTTACTTGCCTACGGCAGTATTCCGTTATGGCCGGTAGAGCCCTTTTTTCGCTGTTACCACTACGAAGAACAGTACTATTTCTGGCGGCGGGCTGGCGAAACGGACGAGCGACTTGCCGCGCACTACCTCGGCGTCGTCATGCAGTCGAACTGGGACAAGAACCTCGATCTTGTGAAACGTTTTCGCTATAGCAAATTGCGCAAACGCGTGCGCCGTATGTTTCGCGGCTATTGAGGGGCGACGGGTATGCGTATTTCGGTAACCATCATTACCAAGAACGAAGAACTGTCGATTTCCCGTTGCCTGCAGTCAGTATCGTGGGCGGACGAAGTTATCGTGCTCGATTCCGACAGTACTGACAGAACGGTAGAAATTGCCCGCCAATTGGGCGCGACAGTCAGTGTAAAAACAGACTGGCCCGGTTTCGGTCCGCAGAAGAATCGTGCATTGGATCTGGCAACCGGCGACTGGATTCTCTCGCTGGATGCCGACGAATGGATTACGCCGGAACTGGGCGAGGAGATCCGCTCGATAATTTCCGGCAGCCCCGGCTTTGGTGCTTATCGCCTGCCGCGTTCATCCAGCTTCTGCGGACGCTTCATGCACCATTCGGGCTGGTGGCCGGATTATGTGGTGCGTCTGTTCCGGAGCGGGACGGCGCGATTTTCGGATGACATCGTGCATGAGCGGACTCTGGTTGACGGCGCCGTTGGCACGTTACGCAATCCGCTCAAACACGAGACATACGTCGATCTGGATGACATGCAGGAAAAATTCAACCGCTATTCAGCGCTTGGAGCACAGGCACTGCACGCACGGGGCGCACGCGGTGGTATTGGCAAGGCGATACTGCACGGACTATCAGCGTTTCTGCGGACCTACTTGTTGCGGCGGGGGTTCCTCGACGGGCGCGAAGGGTTCTTGCTTGCTGTCGCGAATGCCGAAGTGGCTTACTACAAGTATGTGAAGCTGTTGCTATTGAATTCGCCGCGGAAATGAGCGCGCGTTTTGACTCGATGCTGGTGATTTGTACGCGCCGCATTGGCGATGTGCTGTTAGCGACGGCGGCGGTGCACGCACTGAAACTGGCACATCCGCAGGCTGCAATTGATATGCTTGTTTTTGATGGCACGCAGGGGGTCATCACAGCGAACCAGGATCTACGCTCCGTGCTCGTTATTGCCGAGCGCCCGACACTCGGCCAGCATCTGCGTTTACTGCGGCGAATCTGGCGCAGCTACGATGTTGCTGTGTCGCTCCTTACTGGTGACAGGCCGACGCTCTATGCATGGGCCGCGGGACGTACGCGTGTCGGGACGCTTGCGGCGGATGACAAAAGCCGTTGGAAGCGATCACTTCTGAATCGATGGGTCGAATTCGACAATTTGTCGACGCACACTGTTGCGATGAATCTGCGAGTTGTCGCACTGCTTGGCGTCGTGCAGCAGGCCGCACCGGTGGTGAGCTGGAGTGCGGAGGATGAGAAAGAAGCAAGGTCTGTGTTTGCTTTGCTCAATTCGGGCACCGCAACTTTTGCCGTCCTGCATATGTCACCGAAGTACGCCTACAAGACCTGGTCGGCAGCGGGATGGCAAGATCTCGCGAATTGGCTGCAAGAGCGCGGCATAGTCGTTCTGGTCGCCGGCGGCGGGTCACCTGAGGAGCTACGCTTCATTGATTCGTTGCTGGTTGGCTTCCCGGAAAACACGATCAATCTTGCGGGCAAGATGGGACTGGGTGCACTGGCTTTCCTGTTGTCGCGCGCGGTCTTGTATATTGGTACCGATACTGCGGTCACCCACATGGCAGCGGCGTTGGGCGTGCCGACGGTGGCATTGTTCGGGCCGTCGAATCCGATCAAGTGGGGTCCCTGGCCGCGTGCTTTCGACGGCACGTCGAGTCCGTGGGAAATGCGTGGCTCCACGCAGGTGGGTAATGTGTTCCTGGTTCAGGGGCAGAAGCATTGTGTACCCTGCCTGCTCGAAGGCTGCGATCGGCACATCGGCTCTCTGAGCGATTGTCTGCAACAGCTACCGGCAAACCGCGTGATCGCGGCGGCTGAATCGTTGCTCGTAGCGCCTGTCATTCGTGAGGACGGGGAGGCAGCCGAGCGGTAGATCTGTGGACAGGTGTTCCGTTCTGTCGACTGTCATAGTGAGCTTCGCGTGCGTTGGCTCGAGGCCGTACCGCCATATCCAGCGCCAGTTGATGGCCTTGCACCGGAACGCCAGTCCGTAGACGAACGAGCGTGTCTTTGAATCCGATTCAGGATCGTCTTGACCTGTATCTCGTTACCTTGCTCCGGGTCACTGGTTGTCTCGCAAGTCCACCTTCTCAAAGTCTGGAGCGGGGTGCACCTTAAACGAACCAACATACCTCGACGGCACTTTTTGGTCTACAAATTCCGCTGAGGAACCTAATATCAAAGGGGAGTAAGTGCGTGCGGGTTAGGTTGATTGTTGCAGCGCCTGTGGGGCTGGCTGCAGTTATTTAGTACAGAGTCTGGATGCCGTAAAGCGTGGAATGTTTCGATCGCGTTCTCCTCGGGGCATCGGTCGCCCACAGTGTAATTTTCGGCGTCGCGGCTGCGTTTCCGATTTGGCGAGAACGCGAAGTTTACGGACGTCGACTCGGTTTCTATGTTGATTCCAGTATATTGTGCGCACGAGTAAGTTGCTGAAAAAAGCTCTTTGTGAGGAGGGAGAACAGTGCTTCTGTCAACCGATAAAATATTACGAAAAGTATCTGAAGTTTTTCTAAGGCGCGAGCATGTTTCGCCAGACTCTAAGGTCATTAAACACTTGGACATTGGTTCAGGCACCGGAAGCTTAATAGAAAGCCTCTCCATGTTGGAGCCGCGCATTGAAAGTGCGGCTTGCAATTTCACCGACGAGTTTGCCAAGACAAAAAACTTTCACGTTGACGTTGTCGATTTAAATGTAGACGGTCTTCCGTATAACAACAACGAGTTTGACTTTGTTACCTGTACCGAGGTCATAGAGCATCTTGAAAATTACAGGAAATGCATTAGAGAAGCCTACCGAGTACTTCGTCCAGGTGGAGTGGCAATTTTTACCACCCCCAATGTATTAAGCTTGAAATCTCGTATTAGATATTTCGCAATAGGATTCCATGCTCTATTTGGACCATTGACTGTAAATCGACAGGGTATTGAAGCGCACGCGTCCACCGGTGCGCATATAACGCCGGTCAGCTTTTTTTATTTGGGCCACTGTTTCGCGGAGTCCGGGTTCGATGATATTGAGCTAACGATCGACAAGATACAAACGTGGGCGCTTGTCTGGCTGATTTTTTTGTACCCCGTGATAAAAGTAATGGGATGGTATCTAGCCGGAAGGGAAAGACGAAAAAAATACATTAATGGATCAAATTCCTATTTGGTTCGCGACATCAATTCGATCCCCATGCTGCTTGGCAGAACAATTGTGGTCTCTTGCCGAAAACCTGATGTCAGCACATAGGGGGGAGGCCAGCAACCTTGGTCGGCCGGACGGGCCGCGATTGATTCGAGCAACACACACCTAGCAGATTTCCATGTATGCAAGGTAGTGTCTTTGCGTTTGCCTGGTGAAGCTCTTCAGTTTTCTTGGGGAGGTTGTACGCTCAGGCAACGCCTGCGTCACTCGCTTGCTCATCGGCGTGGTACGAAGAACGTACCAGCGGCCCGCAGGCAGCATGCCGAAAACCCATAGCCTTTGCTTCCTGTTCGAAGACCTTGAATCGATCCGGTTCGACGTAGCGTAGTACGGGCAAGTGACCGCGCGTCGGTTGCAGATACTGGCCCAGGGTAAGCATCTCGACATCGTGGGTGCGCAGGTCACGCATCACGGCCAAAATTTCGTCGTCAGTTTCGCCGAGGCCGACCATCAGTCCGGACTTGGTCAGAACGTCCGGAAAACGGATCTTGAAGTCCTTCAATAATTTCAGCGAATGTGCATAGTTGGCTCCGGGACGCGCCTGCTTGTACAGCCGCGGTACCGTTTCGAGATTGTGGTTCATCACATCGGGCGGGTTGACCGACAGATTTTGCAGGGCAGAATCGAGGCGACCACGAAAGTCGGGCGTCAGAATCTCAATGCGCGTAGCCGGCGAGTGCGCTCTCGTCGCAGCAATGCAGTCTGCGAAATGGGCCGCGCCACCATCGCGCAGATCATCACGGTCGACACTGGTGATGACGACATAGTTGAGTTTCATCGCGGCGATGGTGCGCGCGAGGTTGTCCGGTTCTTTCGCGTCAGGAGGCTTGGGGCGGCCGTGAGCGACATCGCAGAACGGGCAGCGCCGCGTGCACAGATCCCCGAGAATCATGAACGTCGCTGTCCCTTTGCCGAAACATTCCCCGATGTTGGGGCACGATGCTTCTTCGCAAACCGTATGCAGAGAGTGTTCGCGCAGAATCCGCTTTACGTCATAGAAAGTTGGGCTGGAGGGTAATCTGACCCGAATCCAGTCGGGTTTCTTTAGCGGTTCGATCGGAATAATCTTGACGGGATTGCGTGCCGTCTTGGCGCTGCCGGTCTGGCGTGGCGTTTCATTGTTCATGCGTTTTATCCTGAAGATTGAACTGCAGGATGTCCAGCAGTTTTTCGCCAAGCGTTTCGATCTTCTCGCCTATGCCGAGATCGCGGACTTGCGTTACGCGCAGACCGGGATAACCGCATGGGTCGATGTCCATGAAAGGCGAAAGGTCCATGTCGACGTTCAGAGACAGGCCGTGGTAGCAACAGCCATTACGTATCCGTAGACCAAGCGCGGCAATCTTTGCGTCGCCCACATAAACGCCAGGCGCTGCCTCGCGGCCGTGAGCATCAATTCCGTATTGCGCGAGTAGACCAATCACAGCGTACTCGAGGCGCCCGACGAGGTGGCGCACGCCTATGCCCAACCTGCGCAAATCAAGCAAGGTGTAAATCACAATTTGTCCGGGGCCATGATAGGTTATCTGGCCGCCACGATCGGTCTTGATGACCGGTATGCCTGTTTCCAGTTTAGGTAAATGTGCGTCTCGCGCTGCCAGGCCGAGTGTGTACACGGGTGGGTGCTGCAGCAGCCATATCTGATCCGGAGTTTCCGGGCCGCGCAGCATGGTCCGGTCTTTCATGGATTGCCAGGTCGGTTCGTAGGCGACAGTACCGAGGCGATGAATGCTTAGACCAGCATGCATTGCTGCACTGCTCGCCCGATCTTCTCCGGGGCGCGAATCGTCTGCGCTTTCAGGATCGGACAAAGTGGCACCTTGAATGACCATTTCTTTCACTGTTTCCGTGGCTGGCTGCGCATCATTGCGCTATGAAGGCAAGCACGCATTTCTTAAGAAAATCATTCTGTAAACAAATCGTCGCGCCATGGAACCCTGTTGTTAAAGAATCATTGCGACTGCCGGATGATTGCCAAGTTCCTGATACAGGGCATCCAGTTGCTCACGCGATGTCGCAACGATTGTACAAGTCACACTCAGGTAACTGTTCTTCTTGCTGGTGCGCAATTCGATTGCGGATTCGTCCAGATCAGGCGCGTGTTTGCGAACAATGTCGATGACAGTCTGCACAAAACCCGGCTCACTGCGGCCCATGATTTTGATGGGAAAGTCGAGTGGATAAGAAATCAGATCTGTCTGCTTCATCGGGTTTTGTATCATCTGGCTTGACTTGCTGCGCGCGTTTTACCGGGTTTGTTTGTGTATGTTTGATGGGTGGGCGGATCAGGTTCGTGTCTGCACTAGCGTGGCGCACGCATCACCTGTGCCTTGTATGACTGGTAGAGATCATGCATGCGCTGGAAAACCGGGCCTGGCTTGCCGTTTCCAACCGGGTTGCCGTTCAGCGTTGTGACCGGAAGAATCTCCTTGCTCGAAGAGGTAATCCAGATCTCGTCGGCCTCATTCAACTCGGCCTGCGTAACGCTCCGTAACTCGCAGGCAATGCCGTTTGCTTGTGCAAGTTCAAGCACGACATCGTAGGTTATGCCGGCGAGCATCAGATTGGATTTTGCCGGCGCGAACACGATGCCCGCTCTTACCACAAACACGTTGCTTGCTGAGCCTTCGGTCAACAGACCGTCGCGCAGTAGCAGGGTTTCCACGCAATCCGCATCAACTGCGAGTTGTCGCAGCAGGACATTGGGGAGCAGCGCCGTGCTCTTCACATCGCAGCGCAACCAGCGGTTGTCCGTTGCGGTAATTGCGCCGACGCCGCTTCGTAGCTGTTTCTCACCCGGTGGGATCAATGGATTGCTGGTGATCAGAACCGTCGGGACGGTATTTCCAGGAAATGCGTGATCGCGTTTTGCCACGCCTCGGGTTACTTGAAGATACAGGGATTGGTCGTCTGGTTCGTTGAGATCGATAACACGTCTTATGAGCTCCCGCCATTTGTCTTCGCTATTCGGATTCTCAAGACGAATGCCCGTCAGGCTTTTCTGCAGTCGCTGAAGATGTTCCTGAAGGCGAAATGGGTGACGCGAATAAACGGGAATCACCTCATAGACCCCGTCGCCAAAGATAAACCCGCGGTCAAGTACCGGGATGACTGCTTCTTCAATTGGTAAAAACTTGCCGTTCAGGTAGATCATCGGAGTTTCCGGGCCACTAGTTCAGCAACAATCGCAGGCTGTGCCAGGTGCGCACAAAAACGTTTGCCACACTGACTGACTTCAGAGCGACCACAGAATAATCTCCATAGGGATTACCAGCGAACGTCAGCCTGAGCATACCGATAGGCTGTCCGGCGTCAACCGGGGCAACCAGCGGTTGCATGCTTTCCAGTTTGGCATGGAGTTTCTTTGTGAGGCCCGTCGGTACTGTTACGAAGAAATCATCAGTGAATCCGGCAGGCAGGCTCGCAGCGCTGCCTTTCCAGACGGGAATTTCATGTACTACCTGCCCTTTGCCGAACAGCCTTATGGTGTCGAAATTTTCGTATCCGTAATTGAGCAGACTTTGACTGTCAGATGTGCGGCCCTTGTCGGACCCGGCGTCAATCACGACCGAAATAAGGCGACGGCCATCGCGTTGAGCGGTGGCAACAAGACAGAACCCGGCACTTTCCGTGAACCCGGTCTTCATCCCGTCGACGAAGGGGTCTCTTCCGAGCAATTTGTTGCGGTTGTACTGTATTACGTCGTTGTAGGTGAATTCGCGCATCCCATACAAAGGAAAGTGTTCCGGGAATTCGGAAATAATGACCGCGGTGATGCGAAGAATGTCGCGTGCACTTGAATAATGCTGTGCATTGGGCAAGCCGGTGGCATTGGCAAATCGCGTATCGTTCATTCCCAGACGTCGGGCTTCGCTATTCATCTGCGTGACAAACTGGGCTTCGCTGGTTGCAACTGCCTCTGCGAGTACGATGGCTGCGTCATTTCCGGACTGGATAATCAGGCCTTTCAGCAACGCGTCTATGCTGACATCGCTGTCAAGTTCCAGGAACATGCGCGACCCAGGCGCGCGGCGCGCTTTTTCCGACACTGTTACGCGTTGCGTCATGGTCAGGCGTTTCTGACGGAGGGCGTCGAATACCAGATAGGCGGTCATGAGCTTTGTCAGAGACGCAGGCTCAATGCGTTCATCGGCGTTCTTCTCTGCCAGGATCACGCCACTTCGCGTATCGAAGAGTACGAAGGCTCTCGAAAGCAGATTTGGCGTTCGTGGGTTGTGTTCGTCGAATGCCTGACCGAAGGCTGGCAGGCAGACAAAAAACAAGACGAGGTAGCGCAGAGCACTCATGTTGGGTTGCGCATTATACTTACCATCTCGCACTCTGGCAGTTGGCGATAGCGTACTGTTTTAATAAAAGGTACGGCTTGCGGAAGTTCGACTGATTTGCCGTGCAGAATTCAGGAATCATATGAACAGAGTGTTAACTGCGGCATCTGTATTTTGGTGCCTCTGTTTATCCGGATTTGCCAATGCCGACCAGATTCGGGTCTCCGATTCTTGGGCACGCGCCAGTGCCCCCGGGCAGCAGGTGGCGGCAGTCTATTTCGATATTGTATCGGCGGTTGATGCGAAGCTGGTTGCGATTGACACAGACATTGCCGAGGTAGCTGAATTTCATCAAATGACGGTGCATGGCGGGACCATGCGTATGCGCGCTGTGCCGACGGTGGATCTGCCGGCGGGTATAACGGTCAGCCTCAAACCAGGTGGTTTCCACGTTATGTTGTTCGAACTTGAAAAGTCGTTACGCGCCGGCGAGCGCATTCCATTTGAGTTGTCAGTCGAAGATGTAAACGGGAGAAAGACGACACTGAAAATTGAGGCTGACGTTCGCAATCTCGATGGGAGCAAGGTTCACCAGAATCAGGATTAGTCGAAATGGCAACGAGACTGCCGAGCCGGTCAATTGCTAGCGAATAGTGGAATAACGGTCAGTTTGTTTGTGGAGTTTCGTAGGAATGAATCCAGCCTTCGTCGATCCAGCCACGTAACAGCTGAGCGGCGCGTAGCGGTGCTTCCTCCTCGTTCAGGTTTGTGGCCGCCGCAAGTTCTGCACAGGCATCCCCGAAGCCCGTTCCATTTGCTAGCGTTTTCCACAGTAAGCTTTCATCGCTTTCGAGCGTTCTGAAATAGCTTTTATAGTCCCTGCGCCATACCGCTATCACGTTGGGCTGCTCGCTACTTACGGCCGCTGGCACTGCTTTTTCGTCTTTGTGCGCGTGCCAGATATCGACCACATTCCAGTTCGGCGCGACCAGGTGTAGCGATGAGTGCTGAATGAAGCGTATGTCCGCCCAGTCGTCCGGCGGCACTGCCGCCAGATCGTTGAAAGTCAGGTGTGAGGCATCGGGCGCGTCGAATGCGAGCCCGTGCGCCCATTCGAATTCGGCCAGCTGAGACAGCAGGGGTTCCGCGCTGAAGCGTGCGTCCTCGCGTAGAAAATCACCCATTTCAGCGCCGAACCAGCGCAGGTTGCGAAACGTTGACGGATGCGCTTGTACGTAAGCAAGCGCAATCTCACAGAAGCGGGCTTCTCCGACAAATGCTTTCAGGACGTCGTAGTCGACGCCCAGGGTTGCGATCAGGCGGAGGCGATACGCGGTGTAGTAAATGCCGAGGCGAGTTTGTCGGTATGCATCGTCGGCTCCAGAAATTTCGCGCAGAAATGCTGGATCTTGATCCAGAATATAGTCTTGAAAGTGGTTTTGCAGCCCGTCCAGTGAATTCATTTGCCTGCCCAATTCAATGGGTTGATGGTGTCAGGCCGATTCCGCAAGCTGTGTTGCCTGTGCCGCAAGTGCGCGCGCCTGATCGAGTTCGGCAACGAGCACATCAAGTTCCGGGATGTGATCATCGCGTTCAATCATCGTGGAAACCGGTCCGTACGCCTCAATCGTGTAGCTGTAGAGCTTCCACACTTCGTCAATGATTGCCGCGTCATGTGTGTCAATGATGTGCGTTCCGCAATTGGTATGTCCAGCGAGGTGTATCTGCTGGATACGTTGACTAGGCAACGCGTCGATGTAATCGCGCGGATCGAAACCATGATTGAATCCACTAACGTAGACGTTGTTGACGTCGAATAGCAGCAGGCAATCGGCAGCCTCGGCGATTTCGCGCAAGAACTCCCATTCCGTCATTTCGGATTGTTCGAAATTGACATAGCTGGAAACATTTTCAATCAGGATTTGCCGGCCAAGATATTCCTGGACCTGGCTGATGCGCCCCGCAACGTGGTTCACCGCTTCTCGCGTGTATGGCAGAGGCAGCAGATCATGCATATTGCGCGTTGCGATGCCGGTCCAGCAGAGGTGGTCGGACATCCACACTGGTTCGACTCGGTCAGCCAGTGCTTTCAATTGCTTCAGGTACTCCAGATCAAGTGGATCTGAGCTGCCGATAGACATCGACACGCCATGCATCACGATCGGGTAGTCGGCGCGTATGCGGTCCAGGTAGTAGAGTGGTTTCCCGCCCGGCACCATGTAGTTCTCTGACAGTGCCTCGAACCAGTCGACATGCGGGCGCGTGGCAAGGATATCTTCGTAGTGAACGGTCCGGAGTCCGAGTCCGAAGCCGAGGTTCTGATGTTGCATCTTTTACAAAAGACGCGGGCACCCGGTACTCGCGGTGCCCGCTACTACGTCTTTAGCCTGAACGGCCAGTTACTTTACCGCAGGAAGATGAGGACAGGGATACGATACCCAAACCCTTGCACTCATTCTGTCCGGCGCAGGCGCTGTTGGCCGTTTTGCAGTCACTCAGGCCTTTGCAGCCATTGGCGCCTTCACACATGATTTGTGCCTCAGATGCACCACCGCTACCGGTGTTAGCACATCCTCCAATAAACAATACTGCGGCACTGGCGGCAATTGCCATTCCTGCGAGTTTCTTGCCTTTCGTCATTCTCAATTCCTCCTTGCGAGGTTGTTTGTATGCCCCCACGATGGCAACAAGTTGCTGCGCCATGGATGGCGGTTTGCGGCCGACGAAAATCGGCACAACCGTATAGTACGCGTTTTTTCCGGCGTTGGATGAGGGACTATTCAGAGATAGTACCTGTTGCGCTCGGCGATGGTGCCCGGTCCGCAACGAAAGTACCCAGAATGGCCTCTTCGTGGCGCAGGTTTTCGATGATTGCGTGTCCGCCTTCGATCGCGGCAGCAGGTTCGGGATGACCCAGTTCCGAGACCGCTTGCTCGACTGCCTGGTTGCCAGTCAGTTCGCCGGATTCGATCAGCGCGACCAGGCGAGCGCTAACCGGATTGAGCAGGATGAATCGCACAGCATCGCCGTTGTCGCGAAACACCAGTAAACAGGTCTCTTCTCGCTGGGCGGCCGTCGGCTGGTAGTCCTTGCCGATGCGGTGCACCGGGTACGGGTAGGCAAGCAGCATATGAACCGGTGCCAGTGCAGGGCGTCCGTCGCGCAAATCACCATCCTTGTTGAGGTCGCCCGCGTCAAATGACTTGTTCGAGAGTTCCAGGGCCAGTTCGACCCATTCATAGTGAAGCAGGTAATTCAGGAAGTCTGGCTCATCTGCATTCGATTCCCGTTGCTGCATGAACTGCAGAAATTCTTCCGGAAGCTGGCGGAAATACGGTGTTCGGCAACGGTGTGAGGAAAGAAATTCGCGTATCAGTGTTTTCCATTTGTCGGGCCCCAAAACAGATTGCGCAACCGGAAAGCACGGTGAGACCAGGTTGAATATATTATTGAAAAGCAGCTCGTTGTAGACCGTCATGCGTCGCGACGACACACCTTTCGGGCGTTCGTTCGACTTGGGGTCGCGAATGTGGCCGGCGAATGAAATCTGGTATTTCTGAAACTCAGGAATGCGCCGCGTTGCTGACATTTTTGTTCCCACTCGGTATTTCGTACCGATGCTGTAGAGATGCGATACGGCCCACTTCCACCAGCAGATTCTCAAGCGGCGGTATGTTGAAATCGCGCTCGAGCAGCGTTGGCCGTACGCCGATCTGGCGGTAGGCAAAATCGAGCAGGTCCCAAACCGGGTCGATCACGTCAGCGCCGTGGGTGTCCACGAGAAGGTCATCGGACTCCTGGTAGTGCCCGGCCGTGTGCATGTACACGACCTTGTCCGGGTCGACGCCACGCAAGAATTCCCGCGGGTCATATTGGTGATTGACACTGTTTACATAGACGTTATTTACGTCCAGATGCAGCCAGCAATCAGCCTGGTCGACAACCGCATTGACGAACTCAAGTTCGCTCATCTCGTCAATGGGGGCTTTAGCGTAGAACGAGGCATTCTCAACCGCGATGCGCCGTCCCAGCATGTCCTGAGTTTGTCTGACTCTCTGAGCTACATACTCTACTGCTTCTGCTGTAAACGGAATCGGCAGGAGGTCATACAGATGCCCGTCATCACTGCAGTAGGAAAGATGCTCCGTGTACAACTCGACCCCATGCAAGTCGAGGAAACTTCGTACTTTTCTAAGGAAAACTTCGTCCAGAGGCGTTGGACCGCCGAGCGAAAGTGACAGTCCGTGGCATACAAGAGGCTTGTTTTCTGTAATCGCACGGAAAGTCTTGCCGATTGCCCCGCCGATACCCATCCAGTTTTCCGGCGCGACTTCAAGAAAATCGATCACATCCGGTATGCCAACGGAAAGCGCCGGGATCAGTTCCCGGCGCAACCCCAGCCCCGCACCGTGCAGGCCCGTACTAGCCATCACATTCCAGTTGGGAAAGCATTAGCTGGCGCTTTCCCATCCGCTTCACCGACCGCTGGTTCTGGTCCTGTTCGCATTGCCTTTCGTGGCCTTGGCATCAGTGGTGCCCGCGCCGCACTTGCCTTCGCCGCATTTGCCTTCAGCATCCTTTTTGCCGGCAACGACCTGGTAGCCATCCTTCAGCGAATCCATTTCAAAGGGGTTGTCGGCAGCGCTAGCAACCGGTGCAAGGGCCATCGAAGCCGCAAATGCCGAGCCAATCGCGAGTGAAAGTGCAGTTTTCTTACTTACCATGATCCATGTCTCCTTATAACGAATTGGGGTCAGTCCTTGAGCAGAAATCGACACGATCTACTGCTTTTACCATACCTGCAGCGCACAAATGCGACCCGATGTCCTTGACTAAAAGTGGTGCTGCTGTGGTGTATATACGACGTTCTTGCCGCAGCGGATGCGTGAAATGTAACGCCGTCCGGTAATTCCTGCTACTAGATTTGAATACGGAGCGACCGCCAAGTTCCCCAGGCAAGACAATCGATGGTGGTCGGGGCAGGCAGGAACCGCGCCCGATGGGCTTGAAAAGCCGGCCAATGCGTCCATATACCGTGCTAAGGGCCGGTTGGCCTACATTAACCCATTGGAGAAATATTCTATGACATACCTGACCAGATACAGTCCATTCAACGAAAGATTTGACGATCTATTCAGCGGGTTTTTCGTGCGTCCGACTTCGCCGGATGAACAAACCCAGCCGCGCGCTACGATTCGCATGGATGTAGTCGAGAACGACAAAGTATATGTCGTGCATGCGGAAGTTCCCGGAGTGAAGAAAGAAGACGTGAACGTTACGATCGATGGCAACCAGGTTGCTATCAGCACCGAGACGAATACCCGCAAAGAGCAGAAGGACGGCGAGAAAGTGCTGCGGACCGAGCGTAGTTACGGAAAAGCTTATCGCGCGTTTTCACTTGCGCAAGAGGTCGACGAGGCAAATGCCGAGGCGAAATACAGCGATGGCGTCCTTGAGTTGACCCTGCCGAAAAAGGCCGCCGTATCGGCGACCCGCCTGATGATTCAGTAGTCGGGCATTTACTACGCTAGCTAAGGGGCGGTCATTGGCCGCCCTTTTTCTTTGGTGCCGACACTCTCGCGGCGTCAGGTAGAATCGAGCGACCATCTGCTCTGCCAACTTGAATTTCAACCATGACACGATCAGCAACCGACGCGGGGAAAAAGGCGCAGATTCTTGCCGAGGCATTGCCTTATATCCGCCGTTTCCACGGCAAGACCATCGTAGTGAAATACGGTGGCAACGCAATGACCGATGAGCGGCTGAAACACTCTTTCGCACGCGACGTCGTGTTGCTGAAGCTGGTTGGAATGAATCCGGTGGTTGTGCACGGCGGTGGACCGCAGATTGACGAAATGCTCGCGCGGGTCGGGAAGAAAGGCGAGTTTGTTCAAGGGATGCGGGTGACTGACCACGAAACCATGGATATCGTTGAAATGGTGCTTGGCGGCCTGGTGAACAAGAATATCGTCAGCCTGATCAACCAGCACGGTGGGCGCGCAGTTGGTCTCACCGGCAAGGATGGTGCATTTATACGTGCCCGCAAACTAAGAATGGCACACGCAGAACAAGCAGGCGAGATGCTCGATATTGGACAAGTCGGAGAGATCGAGTCCATCGACCCCGAAGTTATTTCACTTCTCGAAAGTCGCGAATTTATTCCCGTGGTGGCGCCAATTGGTGTGGGCCCTGAGGGCGACGCATACAATATCAACGCCGATCTCGTTGCGGGCAAGTTGGCAGTTGTGCTGCGCGCCGAAAAGCTGATGCTCTTGACGAACACGCCCGGGGTTCTGGATCAGGAAGGCAAGTTGTTGACGGGACTGACGCCGCGTGAAGTTGATGCGCTCATCAGCGACGGGACTTTGCAGGGTGGCATGCTCCCGAAAATCGATGCTGCGCTCGACGCGGCGAAAAGCGGCGTGAACAGTGTGCACATCATTGATGGCCGGGTCGAGAACGCGGTGCTGCTGGAGGTCCTGACTGATCAGGGCGTTGGCACGCTCATTCGAAGCCACTGAATACGACCCAATCAAATCGACCTGAAAGACGAGAGGGGCCGTTCAGTTTTGAATATCGCACGAGCGTTGGATGGTCTCCTGTCGTGGTGCGGCCGCTCATTTAACTGCGTGATCTGCCGCTGGCGCACGTTCAATAGTGCTCTTGAGCAAAAGCTGAGTTTGCCAAGAATTTCAAATGTTGGTGGGCCCCAAGCTGCGGTTGCCCCCCGCGCTCTATCATCGTTCTGAACTGATTCATGCGCCGATTCGGAAAAACCTGGATCTTCGACCTGGATAACACGTTGCACGACGCCAGGCCACACATTTTCCCGCATATAAGTCGGTCAATGACGGATTACGTGCAGGCACATCTTGGCATCGACCGACCGGCCGCCGAGCGCGTCCGCGTTGACTACTGGCAGCGATATGGCGCGACGCTAATTGGCTTGATGCGGCACCACGCGGTCGATCCGAAGCACTTTCTGCTTGAAACCCATGATTTTCCCGAACTGGACACGATGGTCGTTGCGGCGCGCGAGTTGCGCTGGACACTCAGGCGATTGCCCGGGCCGAAGATCGTGTTTTCCAACTCTCCGATACACTACTCTGAAGCGGTCCTCGATATTCTGGGAATTGGCGACCTGTTTCAGGATGTATTCTGTATTGAGCGCACGCGCTATCGCCCCAAACCAGATGTAAGTGGCTTTTTGAGGCTTTTGCGGGATCACAAGCTGCATCCGGCCAATTGCGTGATGGTCGAAGATCATCTGGATAACTTGCGTACGGCAAAGCGCCTGGGGATGCGCACTGTATGGATCGATGCGACGCCGAAGTCGCCAACTTGGATCGATGTCAATATCCGGCATCTGCGCAGTTTGCCGCGCAGTCTGGCGCGCTTGTCGTGACACGGCATTCCGCCTGCGCGCCGTGATAAAGTGCTGGTGACTCTCGGTTGGAATTTTGCCGAGCCCACCATTTCCCTATTTATATAGTCGTTCCAGCGATTGCCATGGCAGCCAGAACCGGAGAGCGCAAGCTGCAGATTTTGCAGACCCTCGCTGCGATGCTCGAGAACCCCAAGGGTGAGAAGATCACTACTGCTGCCCTGGCGGCCCGACTCTCGGTTTCGGAGGCGGCACTTTATCGCCATTTTGCCAGCAAGGCACAAATGTTCGAAGGCTTGATCGACTTTATCGAGAAAACCCTCTTTGGGCTGATCAACAAGGTTTCCAGTGACGAGAAAAGCGGACTGACCCAGGTCGAAGCAATCATGTCGGTGTTGCTTGGATTTGCCCAGAAAAACCCGGGCATGACACGGGTGTTGATTGGCGATGCCCTGGTCAATGAGGACGATCGATTGCAGGCACGTATTAATCAGTTGCATGATCGAATCGAGTCCACATTGAAACAAGCGCTTCGTTTTGCGATTACCGAAAAACAAATTGCCGCAACGATCGAGGCCGATGCACACGCGAATCTCCTGCTTTCGTTCGTGATCGGGCGCTGGCATCAATTTGCCAAGAGTGGCTTCAGTCGTGATCCGATGCAGTATTGGTCAGTGCAATGGAATGTACTGGTCTGAACGCGTGTAGCGATTGGTAAGCCGGCGGCTTGGCGCGTGTTTCGCGTCGCGGCCGTCCAGTGACCGCGCCAATAACTGCTCCTGCCTAATCGTCTTACTGGTCGGTTTCGCAGGAAGCGACGAATTCTCGTTGTGTGGTATCGCCATCTGCGCAAACCCGGCAGGCGGGATCTTTCTTTAATCGAACGCTGCGCCATTGCATTGACAGGGCGTCGAGCATCAGTAGCCGCCCATTTAGCGTTTCGCCAGTGCCGGAGAGCAATTTGAGTGCTTCGGCCGCCTGGGTCGAGCCGATGATTCCAACCAATGGCGCGAACACGCCCATCACTGCGCAACGCATTTCCTCAAGGTCGCCATCTTCCGGAAACAGGCAGTGGTAGCAGGCGCTTTCGCGATCGCGAAGATCGAAAACGATAACTTGCCCGTCAAAGCGAATTGCTGCGCCGGACACCAGTGGTCGGGCAAAGCGCACACAGGCGCGATTGATCGCGTGGCGGGTGGCGAAATTGTCGGTGCCGTCTATGACCAGATCTGCCGATTGCACCAGCATTTCGAGGCGCGAACCGGAAACTCGCTCTGGCACGATGTTGATTGTCGTCTCGGGATTGATACGCGTTAAGGTATCGAGTGCGGAATCGACTTTCTTGCGGCCGATCGACTCTGTGGTGTGCACGATCTGACGCTGCAGATTCGTTAGATCCACATCATCAGGGTCACAAATGGTGAGTTGGCCGATGCCGCTGGCAGCCAGATAGAGGCTGGCGGGCGAACCCAGGCCGCCGGCACCGATCAAGAGCACATGCGACGCAAGCAATTTGTTCTGACCATCGATCCCGATTTCGGGAAGAAGAACGTGCCGGCTGTAACGTAGGAGCTGGTTATCGTCCATGTGCATCAACGCTGTCTATGAGGGTCTTGTCCGAGAGGAATGCCGTGCCTGGCCCTAACGCCGCGATCGAATCGAACACGCGGGTCGCGTTCAGCACCGGTTCAACAAAAACTGTATCCATGGTCGGGCCGGCGTCGAGACCGGCGGCCCAGGCCGGGCAGTTATTGTCAAGGGCTCCCCCGTCGGGAGCCCTTGCGTCGTTCAGAACAATATCTGACTATCGTTTGGCACCGATAATTTGCAGTCCCTTGAGCAGGTTCAGCGCCTGGCCAAGCTGGTAATCGTCTTTTGCCACGATATCAGGTGGTTGATCGTCAGACGTATTTGCATCTGGCGGGGGAATAGTTGCACCCGGCTTGTCGACTTTGGTGCCTTGTGGGTTGTCGAGGCGATTCCTGAGATCGGCCTCGCGCACTCTGATGGCCGATTCACCTTCGGTGATCGTCGCATCTTCGACCACGATATCAGGTGTAATGCCTTTTGCCTGTATGGAGCGGCCATTGGGTGTGAAATAGCGGGCAGTAGTTAATTTGATCGCGGTGCCGTTACCGAGCGGCAGTATCGTCTGCACGGACCCTTTTCCGAAGGTTTGCGTCCCCATCACGACTGCACGCTTGTGATCCTGAAGCGCGCCGGCGACGATCTCCGATGCCGAGGCAGAGCCACCATTTACGAGAACCACCATCGGCAGCGTCTTCGCGCCTTCCGGCAAGTCTGCGAGATAATCGCCACGCACGCCACGTGCATAGTATTCAGGACGCGCAAACAAGCGCATCCGCGAATCGCTGATCCTGCCTTCCGTGTACACCACCAGCTTGTCTTTTGACAGAAATGCGGCCGATACCGAAACGGCGGAATTCAGAAGACCACCAGGGTCGTTTCTCAGATCAAGGATCAACCCCTTCATCGGACCTTCGTTTTCCTCGAAGTGCTTTTTGATCGCTTCGCCGAGTTTCTCGCCCGTGTGTTCCTGAAACTGGGTTACCCGGAAGTAGGCATACCCAGGTTCCAGCAATTTCGATTTAACGCTTCGAATCTGGATGATGGCTCGCGTAATCGTCAATACGCGGGGTTTGGCGTCACCTTTGCGAACAAAAGTCAGTGTGATGTCGGTGTTGGGCTTGCCGCGCATCAGCTTGACCGCATCATTCAGGGTCATGCCTTTAACGTTTTCCTCATCGAGTTTGATGATGAGATCGCCCGATTTAAGCCCTGCCTTCCAGGCAGGCGTGTCTTCGATTGGGGCGACGACTTTGACAAATCCGTCTTCCATGCTGACTTCGATCCCAAGGCCGCCGAATTCGCCCTGGGTGCCCACCTGGAGCTCCTTGAATGCTTCTGCGTCGAGATATGCAGAATGCGGATCGAGCCCGGAGAGCATTCCATTAATCGCTTCCGAGATCAGTTTCTTGTCGTCGACCGGTTCGACGTAATCGTTCTTGATGCGGCCGAAAACTTCCGTAAAGGCGCGCAAGTCGTCGATCGGCAATGGTCCTGCCGCACGTTCTGCAACCGCAGAGAAATTTAGGCTGATAAACACGCCGGCAACCACGCCGAGCAAAATCAGTCCGAATTGACGAAACCTGCCACGCATTATCAGCTCCTTCGCAGGTGCCCTTTGCTGGGCCACCTTAATGTGGATTGAGACGGCCGCTACTTCAAACGGACCCATGGGAGAGGATCGAACGGCCGACCATTATGTCTCAGTTCGAAGTATAAACCCGATTCGGGGTTTCCCCCGCTGTTGCCAACTGAAGCGATCTTGTCGCCGGCACTCAGCTGATCGCCGATTTGCTTGAGCAGGGCCTCGTTGTTGCCGTACAGACTCATGTACCCGGCACCGTGATCGATAATCATCAGGTTGCCAAAACCACGTAACCAGTCGGCATAGATAACCTGCCCGGGGGCGATTGACCTGACCATGTCGCCTTCCTGTGCGGCGATGAACAGACCTTTCCACGACAATCCGCCATCTTCCCTTGGACGACCAAACCGGTTGGTAAGTTCTCCAATAACGGGTAGGCGCAGGCGTCCCTTCAACTTTTTGAATGCCGAGTTGTTAAGGCTTTGGTCCGGAAGCGCCTGATTCCGCAAACGGGCCTGTTCTCGGCGTTTTTTCGCTTCTTCGGCGAGACGTTTGATCAGGGTTGTGAGCCTTTGTTCGTCACGCTTCAGTTTTGAGATTTGCTTGCGTTGCTGCGTTATCTCGTCTGATGCCTTGGCGAGGACTTTCTTTCGGGCGCGTTTCTGTTTTTCAAGCGTCTTCTTTTCTTTCGATTCTTCTTTCTCAAGGTTTCGCAGCCGATTGCGCTGGTCCTGGACTTGTTGTGTCAAGTCGCTCAATTCGTCGAAACTGGCGCGCAGGTTGCCAATCAACCGGGCGCGCGCGCGCGACACATAGCTCAGATAGTGTAGTTGACGAGCAGTATCGTTTGGATCCTCGCCGTTGAGCATGAGTCGAATCGACTCAGGTTGCCCGGCAAGATATTCCCGGTAAATCAGCTTGGCGAGTGCTTCGCGTTGCAAATCAATGCGGGATTGGACATCCGCGATCTCACTCTGGAGGCGTATTTTCTCCTTGTCGAATTTCTTGCGGTCATTGTTAAGTTCAAACAGCCTTCGGTTCGCTTTGCTGATGGCACGTTCTGATTTGCGCAAGGCATCAGCTGCCTCAGTTCTGCTTTCTTCGGTTTTCTCGAGCCTTTTCTGTAGTGCTTCGATCTGGCCACGTAATTCGTTCAGTTCCTTTTTTTGTACAGTCTGTGCAACGGCCGGATTTGAGAAATTTGATGCATAGATCGACGCGATGAACAGGCTGGCGAACAAGCGCGCACAAGCTCGGACAGCGTTTCCGCCTGAACCGATGTCAGCCACGCGCTTGCGACTGTGCAGCGACGGCGCCGGCTGCCTGTTTTGCTTTCTCCTGATCGCCGAGGAAGTAGCTCCGTATGGGTTTGAGGTCGTCCTCAAGCTCGTAAACGAGCGGAATGCCGGTGGGGATATTCAGTGAAACGATATCCTTCTCGGAAATGTTATCGATATGCTTCACCAGGGCGCGTAACGTGTTCCCGTGCGCTACAACGATGACTCTTTTGCCCGATTTGACCTGTGGCGCAATGGTGTCGTTCCAGTACGGAAGAAATCGCTCAATTGTATCCTTCAGGCATTCAGTCAATGGAAGTTCCTGGCGCGGTACCGATTGGTAACGCAGGTCGTTCACAGGGTTTTGTTCGTCCGATGGGTCGAGAGCCGGCGGAGGCGTGTCATAGCTGCGGCGCCAGATGAGGATTTGTTCGTCACCATACTTTTTCGCGGTCTCACTTTTGTTCAGTCCCTGAAGAGCGCCATAGTGCCGCTCATTAAGGCGCCATGAAAGGTGTTGAGGCAGCCACATGCGGTCGATTTCCTGCAGGGCGATCCACATCGTACGTATTGCACGCTTCAGTACCGAGCCATAGGCGACGTCGAAATCGAAACCGGCTTCGCCGATCAATCGGCCGGCTTCGCGAGCTTCGGCGATACCTTTGTCGGTTAGATCGACATCGACCCAGCCGGTAAAGCGATTCTCCAGGTTCCACTGGCTTTGGCCGTGGCGTAACAGAACAAGTTTCTTCATTCGCTGAGTCCAATTCGGTTGATTTTCACGAGTCCGCTATTATCCACCGAGAACCACTTTCCATCTGGGGCCAGTGTGTCTGATTTGATGCGCCGTTTGTTGACCGATCCATCGCGCTCTGTCGTCGCCGTCTGTACCGCCATGTTGCTCGTGGTGCCCTTTGTTGTCCCTGTCGATGGACTTCCTGTTCCGACGTTCTATCAGGAGTGGGCAGCGATTGCGCTTGGTTGCACGGCGTTTCTGATGCTTCTTCTTTCGCAGGCAAAAACTGGCATCGAGGTTCCGCGCACGGCGCTATTGCCGCTTGGCATTCTGGTTCTGTTACTGATCCAGATGACGCAGGGTAAGCTGAATTACTGGCAGCAGGGTGCTATCGGTGCAATGTACCTGCTCTGGTCAGTTGCGATGATGTGTGTGGGCCGTGCGCTCAGGCAATGGTTTGGCTGGGACGGATTCTGTGCGATGTCTGCGTGGGCCGTAAGTATCGGAGCGCTGTTTTGCGCTATTTTCGGCGCGTTGCAGTTGATTGGCGCGGACATGAGTGGACTGCTCTTGTCGATGAGTGGTCAACGTTTGCGGGGCAATCTGGGGCAGGCGAATCAGTTTGCTAGTTACCTGTGCCTGGGACTGTTAGCGACGATTTATCTGACGTGTATGCGGCGCTTGAACCCGTTCGCGGCGTCAGGCGCAATCGTGTTGTTGCTGGCGCTGGTAAATCTGTCTGGTTCGCGCAGTGTCTGGCTGTACATGGCTGCCGCCATAATGTTGGCAGTTTGGGTCTATCTTGGTTCGAGGTCTGCGCAAACAAAGGCGCTGGTCGTCTGGACCAGTGCCGCCACAGTAGCATTGTTGGTCTTGAAGCTTATTTTCGGAATCGTCTCCGAGGAAGCCACGCTGCCACAGGCAGTGGATATAGCGGGTTCTTCGGTGGCGCAAGGGGGACCGTCACCCCGATTGGCTATCTGGTTGGCGTCATTGCTTATGATCAAGAGTGCGCCGTTGGCCGGCGTCGGTTTCGACGCGTTCGCCTGGAATTATTTCCTCCTGGCCGGACAGTTGCCGGCAGGCATTCCAGAAGAAATTACCGACAACGCGCACAATCTTGTACTTCATTCTTTCGCTGAGTTCGGCCTGCCAGGCGCCATCCTTCTAATTGGCGCTGCTGCCTTCTGGTGGGTACCGCGGTTTCGCGACAAAGCGGGTATTCACGGTTGGTGGGTGCTCAGCGTGGTAGCAGTTCTGTGTGTGCACAGCCTGCTCGAGTACCCTCTCTGGTATGCGTACTTTCTCGGGCTGTTCGCGCTGTTCGTCGGTGCCGGAGATAGCGTTGTTTGGTATGTCGGTTCGGTATCCAGGTTACGAATTGTTGTGGCGGTCTTGTGTATTGGAATCGTGTGGACGCTTGCCAGCGTGTTCAATGACTATCGACGGGTCGAACGCCTGGGAGTCGTTGCCGAAGCGGGCATGCGGACTGACGTTCGTAAAGCCGCAGTCGAGGCATCGAGGTCGACGCTGTTTCCCGATATCGTTGAACTTGGACTTTCCCGCACTATTAGTATCGATCGCAATGCTCTGAATGCGAAACTCGAACTGAATGGCCGGGTGCTGCGCACTAACCCCGACAGCGACGTAGTCTATCGTCAGAGTGCGCTGCTGGCTTTGGATGGGGACTTGCCGGCCGCCTACCGGCATTGGGACCTTGCCATTGCCGCCTATCCAGGCCGCGCAATGAACGTTGCAGAATCCCTGGCGAAATTATCATCGGCGGGTGAGTCGCAGCTCGCGCCGCTGGTAGAATACGCGGCTTCACGCAACAAGGAGTAGCAGTGCCAATCGGGGAATTTATCGCGAACAACATTTGGCTTGTAATGGCTGCCGTAGCCAGTGGTGGCTACTTTCTGTGGCCCTGGATATCCAGGGGTGCTGGAGGGGGCAATGAGGTCGGGCCGATGGCTGCCGTGCAGCTGATCAATCGCAAGAATGCAGTGGTGCTCGATGTGCGAGAGCAGGGCGAGTTCAATGGAGGTCATATTTCAGGTGCGAAGAATTTTCCGGTCGCGTCGATCGACAAGCGCGCCAGTGACCTCAAGAAATATACAAACAAGCCTGTTCTGATCGCGTGCGCAAGTGGCGCGAGGTCACGTGCTGCGCAAGGGAAATTGCAGAAACTGGGATTTGAGGATCTTCACATCCTATCGGGGGGGCTCGCTGCGTGGAGGCAGGCAAATCTTCCGGTTGAGAAATCATGAGTGCCTCGCAAAAAGTGGTTATGTATTGCACAGCGTACTGCCCATTTTGCCAGATGGCCGACCGGTTGCTTGCCGACAAATCTGTCACCGAAGTAAGCCGGATCAGGGTTGATCTGGAACCTGGTCAACGCGATGAGATGATGAGGCGGACGGGGCGCTATACGGTCCCACAAATCTACATAGGTGACTTTCATGTCGGCGGCTACGATGATCTTTCGTTGCTGAATCGTGCCGGCAAACTGGATGCGCTGCTGCAAGACAATGGCGCCGTCTGACGTAATAAATACATATTCAACCAACAAGTAATGAATCCATGAGCGAGGCCACAATGGGCGAACAGAATAATCAGCCGGTTTTTACGATCGAGAAACTTTATGTGAAGGACTTGTCTCTCGAGGTGCCGGGTGCGCCACAGATATTTCGGGAGCGTGAGGCGCCGCAAGTGGACGTTTCCATGAATAACGCCGCGAATCGCATCGACGACGGCCACTTCGAAGTGGTGATTAACATTACCATCACCGCCAAAATAAAGGACAAAACCGTATTTCTTGTAGAGACCGCATACGGTGGGGTGTTCCAGATTCGCAATGTTCCGGAGGCTGAAATTGAAACGGTGCTGGGCGTGACTTGCCCAAATATCCTGTTCCCTTATTTGCGCGAAGTCGTTTCTGAAACAATTTCGCGAGCCGGGTTTCCGCCGGTGATTTTGCACCCGATGAATTTTGAAGCGATATTCAAGGCGACGAAGGAGAAAGAGAAAAGCGAGAATCAGCCCCCCGCCGGCTCGGCTACTCACTGAAGTGTATGCCTAGGTTTTCGGCGATTATTGTGCTCGTGGCTGCCGCGGTCGTATCCGGGCCGGTCGGGGCACTGGAGTTTCGCTCGATCGCTGATGAGCTTGGTGTTCTCTATGACGCACCTTCAAAAGACTCGGCAAAGCGCCTGATTCTGACTAAGGGTTATCCCGTGGAGGTGATCATCGCTTCCGAAGGTTGGGTGCGTGTGCGCGACGACAACGGTACGTTTGCGTGGATCGAGGCCGGTAGGCTCGCAGCGAAGCGGACGGTTCTGGTGTCAGTGCCTGCAACCGAAGCGCGAGATGCGCCAGATCAGTCTGCCCGCCCCGTTTTCAAAGTAGAAAAAGGTGTCGTTCTGGAGTTGGTCGGTGTTTCCGGTGGTTGGGCAAAAGTGCGTCACCGCAGCGGTACGGTCGCGTTCATCAGGCTTGGGGAACTTTGGGGCGTATGAAGATTGCGGTTCTCGGCGCAGGCGCCTGGGGTACCGCCCTTGCCGTCGCGCTTGCTGGGAACAACGAGCTCAGCGTGTGGTGTCGGGACGAGGCGCAGGCATGCGCGATGCGCGCCGACAATGAGAACAGGCGTTACCTACCGGGTATCCCGCTTGGTGGTGCAATCCACGTCGTGGATGACATTGAGAGCAGCCTCGAGCGTGCAGATCTTGCCTTGTTTGCGGTCCCAACTGCTGGGTTGCGCGCTACCCTGAAAGCCGCCAGGCAATTCACGCGCGATATCGGCTGTATCCTGGCTTGCAAAGGTTTCGAGAAAGGTTCCGGAAAGCTACCCCACGAAGTGGTGGCAGAGGAACTCGCCGATACGACACGCTGCGCTGTGTTGTCGGGACCCAGTTTTGCCGCCGATGTTGCGAAAGGACTGCCGACTGCAGTTACGCTGGCTTCGCGCGACGGAGATTTTTCGGTGGCTTCCGCCAGGCAGTTGCATACCGGTCGTTTTCGCGTCTACTCAAGCACTGATCTGATCGGTGTCGAGATTGGCGGTGCGGTCAAGAACGTGATCGCGATTGCAGCCGGTATCTGCGACGGAATGCAGCTTGGCCATAGCGCGCGTGCGGCGCTCATCACCCGTGGGCTTGCAGAATTGACCCGTCTTGGCCTGCAAATGGGTGGGCGTGTCGAGACATTTATGGGTTTGTCAGGGTTGGGCGATCTGGCTCTGACTTGCACTGGTGACCTGTCGCGCAACCGTCGCGTCGGGCTCGCGCTTGCCGCCGGAGACAGCCTTTCAAAAATTGTCTCGGAACTGGGCCACGTGGCCGAAGGCGTGCACACCGCAGATGAAGTATTACGCATGGCCGAAGCGCGGGGTGTGGAAATGCCGATTACACAGTCGGTCACCAGAGTACTAAGCGGCTCGATGTCCCCCGGCGATGCGCTTGAAGGTCTGCTGCAACGCGATCCCAAATCAGAGAGCACTGGTTGATCTGAGTCAGGGCCAACCTGAACTCTAGCGATGATTCTGGCCCGTCAGGCCCACTAGAAGTTTGCAAACAAGAGGTTACCGCGCGACCCGATTGCGGCGTCACATGGGCGCTCATTCCGTGCCGTTCTGATTGCATTTCGGTTTCGACACCACATTAGCTTCTCTCTCGTGAGTCTGCCCCGATACTTAGGTTGTTGGGTTTCTCGTCGTTCGCTGCGGTTCTTTCGACAACTTGGAAGTTCTTGATGCGCGTCAGCGTCGCCGTTGCCTGAATCCATTTGGGGTCGATTATCGTCCTCCCTCATACCCTGTCTGGCGCCAAGCCTCGAAAACAGCGACAGCAACCGTATTTGAAAGATTCAGGCTGCGTTCTTGCGTACGCATCGGCAACCGCAACCGTTGCGCCGGATCGAATCTTGCCAGTATTTCATCAGGCAATCCGCGTGTTTCGGGGCCGAATACCAGAGCATCGTCCGGTAGAAACCGAAATCGGTCGTATGTGACCGATCCCTTAGTCGTGAAAGCGATCATTCGTTTGCAATCATTTTCGCCAACCCATTGATCCCAAGTCAGATATTTCCGGATGTCCGCGAATTCCCGGTAGTCAAGGCCAGCTCGGCGCAACGAGCGATCGTCCATCCGAAATCCGATGGGTTCGATCAGATGCAGACGGCAACCGGTATTGACGCACAAGCGCACGATATTGCCGGTATTCGGCGGAATTTCGGGTTGAAAAAGGACGACGTCAAACATTGGGATCGCGGCAATCTGGGAAAAAGTTTTGTTTTGTAATCAAATAATTGAGTCATTAACTTGAAACACTATTCTAGCGTAGCGCGCTAACGCTATTTGATTCCATGGTAAATCCCGAAAGAATTCGACAGAAAATCCGACTCGGCGAGATATTTCTGCAGCAAGGCCTGCTTACCGAGAATCAGCTAGAGGCCGCCCTGAGTGAGCAAAAACGCTCTGGTGGCAAGCTCGGGCGCGTATGCATTGATAGCGGTTATCTGAACGAGGACCAGGTAAGCGTCGCGCTTGCCCGTCAGCTCCAGGTTCCATTTATTGATCTCAAACACGTCGATGTAACGCCGGATCTTGTGATGCTGCTCCCGGAGGCGTTGGCGAGGCGTTTCCGGGCCATCGTGCTTGACGAAACTGTTAGCGGTTACAGCGTCGGGTTTGCCGACCCGACTGATCTGTTTGCGTTTGACGAAATCACCCGACTACTCAAACGTGACGTAACGTTGGCGGTTGTCAGCGAATCGCTGTTGCTACAAACGATAGACCGCACTTACCGGCGCACTGAAGAAATCAGTGGGCTCGCACTGGAATTGGGCGCTGAGCTCGGCGATTCAGTTATTGATCTGGGCGGTGTCGGGCAGTTGCCGGGAATCGACGATGCGCCGGTCGTCAAGTTGCTGCAAACCGTGTTCGAGGACGCGGCGGGCGTGCGCGCTTCTGATGTCCACATTGAACCGCAGGAAAAGCAACTCCAGATCCGCTTCCGCATCGACGGTATGTTGCACGTCCAGACGGAAGTCGACGCCAAGATAGCGTCGGCGTTGGTGTTGCGTTTGAAGCTCATGTCCGGTCTGGACATTTCCGAAAAGCGTATGCCGCAGGACGGTCGATTCAGCGTCAAAGTGCGAAACGTGCAAATCGATGTTCGTATATCGACATTGCCGACTCAGTACGGCGAATCTGTCGTCATGCGTCTGCTCAATCAGTCGAGCGGCATCCTCAAACTTGAGAATATTGGTTTGCCGCCGAAGCTGTTGGAGAAGCTCCGTAAGACTATGGACCGGCTCAACGGCATGGTGCTCGTTACCGGACCTACCGGTAGCGGCAAAACGACGACGCTGTACGCCATCCTTGAGGAACTGAATACGCCGGAGTGCAAGATTATCACCGTCGAGGACCCTGTTGAATATCGCCTGCCGGGGATAAACCAGGTCCAGGTCCATGAAAAAATCGATCTTAATTTCGAACGTGTGCTGCGTACCGCTCTTCGACAGGACCCGGATATCATCCTGGTTGGTGAAATGCGCGATCAAATCACCGTAGAAACCGGTCTGCGTGCCTCCATGACCGGCCATTTGGTGTTGTCCACACTGCACACCAACGATGCGATCAGCACGCCGATCCGTCTACTTGATATGGGTGCGCCAGCCTATATGGTGGCGATGTCGTTGCAAGTCGTCGTTGCCCAGCGATTACTTCGACTGGTTTGCGAAAGTTGTAGCGAGACATGCAAACTGACTGCGCAGGAAGAGGCCTGGTTGTCGCACCACGGCATTGCCCAAGGACGCCGAGCGAACGACGCCTGGTCGCCGAACCGAGGTATTCAGGTCGAACGCCGAACCGCGGGCAATTCGTTCAATTTCCGCAAAGGACGTGGCTGTACCCATTGCAACGGGACCGGATACCTCGGGCGAACCGGCGTATACGAGATGCTGGAAATGACCACGCCTTTGGTGGCTGCCGCCAATAATGCCGATCCAGCTGAATTCGTCGCTGCCGCACGCAAACAAATCGAAGGCGAGACGCTGATCGACCATGCGATCGACCTTGTTTTTGCAGGCCGCACAACGCTGTCAGAAGCGATGCGAGTCAGCGTAGAAGACGCCTGATGAGTTTCTATTTCTACAAAGGGCGCGATGCAGAAGGTGGCATGGTACATGGCGTGCTCGAGGCTCAGGATAGTACCGCCGTTGCCGCGCAACTTTCCTCCACCGGAGTGACGCCGGTTGAAATTGGCGAGTCGGCGGCGCCCGAAGGAACGTCCTCTGGAAGCATCATCGCTCGGCTGACGCAACCCAAGGTGACTCTGGAAGACCTGCTTCTGTTCAGTCGACAGATGTATGCGCTATTGAAAGCCGGCGTGCCCATTATGCGCGCACTCAGCGGATTGCACGATTCGTCGACCAATCCGACCTTCCGCCAGGCGCTCAAAGGCATTCGCGAGAATCTGGATGGAGGCCGGCCGTTGTCTGCATCCATGAACAATCAGCAAGGCGTGTTCTCGCCTTTCTATGTGGCGATGGTCTACGTCGGTGAGACGACTGGCATGCTTGAAGAAATCTTTCTTCGACTGTTTCACCATCTCGAGTTCCAGGAATTCATGCGCACACAGGTTCGTTCCGCGCTGCGCTACCCGTTGTTTGTTATCGCAACTATGGTCGTCGCGATTTGCGTCGTGAATATTTGGGTCATCCCCGCGTTCGCAAAAGTGTATGCCGGCTTCAAGGCCGAGCTGCCAATTATTACCAAGGGTTTAATCGCATTTTCGGACTTCATGGTCCAGGCATGGTGGATTATGGGCCTGGGCGTCATCGCCGCTGTTGCCGGTTTTCTCGCGTGGACCAGCACTGAAATCGGGCGGCTTACCTGGGACCGTTTCGTCTTGCGCATACCGATCGCAGGCAAGGTCGTTCTCAAGGCGACACTGGCGCGATTTGCGCGAAGTTTCGCACTGGCGATCCGCAGTGGTGTGCCGATCGTGCAAGGTTTGACCCTTATTTCGCAAACCGTGGACAACGCTCACGTTGCAAATCAGGTAGAAAAGATGCGCGAGGGGGTTGAGCGTGGCGACAGTGTGCTTCGGACCGCTGCAAACGCAAATGTGTTCACCCCTGTCGTCATGCAGATGATCATGGTTGGCGAGGAGTCCGGCTCCCTGGATGACATGATGCAGGAGATTGCCGAGATGTATCAGCGCGAAGTCGAATACGAACTCAAGACCTTGGGTGCGCAAATCGAGCCGATACTAATTATCTGTCTGGGTGTCGTGGTGCTTATTCTCGCGCTTGGCGTGTTTCTGCCGATCTGGGATCTCGGGTCGGCGGCGATGCGGTGATGACGCGATGGGCAATTCAGGTGCCGCATTTCGGCAGTCCGGGGCAAGCGTGCTCGAATTTTCAGTTGCGATACTCATCATATCGGTACTGAGCGCGACGATTTTGCAGCGCCTTTTCTATGTTCAGGAATACGCCGAGAAGGTGGCCATGGAGCTGATGATCTCGAATTTTCGCACCGCTTTGCGCGTACAAGTCGGCGAATTGCTAATCACTGACCGCGCGACGGAGATTTCGAAACTTGCCGGCGCGAATCCCGTGGACTGGCTCGAAAGCCGGCCGGAGAACTACCGTGGCACCCTGAACGCCTTGCCTGGAGCGACTTTCAAAGGACAGTGGTATTTCGACGCGGCAAAGCGCGAACTCGTTTACACAGCAGATTCGCGGCGCTATTTCACATCGCCAGCGAGCTCTGATTACACGGTTCGGCTCAAAGTGCAGCCGATCGTCAATGCGCCAGGCGGGATCTCACCCGCGCAACCCGAATGGGTTCGACTGGCAGTGATCAGTGATTACGCTTGGTTCTGAGGTGGTTGGCATAACGAGTGCGATAGAAGCAGGAACAGAAACGACCAGCGCAGTATTTGGCAGCGCAATGAGTATCAGGCTAAGTAGCAGGCTGGCAGTCCTCAAGCCGTCAACTTGCAGGCGGATCAGGCCTAAGTAAAGGAAAATGCAATGAAAAATAGGGTAAGCGGCTTTACCTTGATTGAGTTGGTTGTGACATTGAGTGTCATTGCGATTCTGGCAGCGATGGCATTGCCGCGATACATCGCGCTTCAGACGCAGGCGCGAGCCGCCAAGACGCAAGCGATATTTGGCGGCGTTCGGTCTGCATCGGCGCTAGCCCATGCCCAGGCGCTGGCCACCAATACGGTCACTGTCGGAGCTGCGGCGATCACGATGGAAGGCGTAGCGGTCACCCTTATCCATGGATATCCGACCGCAAATGCGGCCGGGATTATAACCGCCACGCAAATGGATGCGGTTGCAGATCAGATTGCGATCACGGGTGGAGGTGTTGCCGCCGGCGATACGTTGACAATCAATACCGTTGGTGGAACGGCAGGCACATGCACAATCACGTATCAGGCGCCGCTGGCAGGGAATACATCGCCGGTTATTGCGACCAATACCGCAGGTTGTTGAGTTACGCCAAATCTGGCGCGTTCGAATTTGTTGTCTATTTTTGATGGAGGTAAGCGAGATGAAGCAGCAGAGTGGATTTACACTGATTGAACTGGTAGTCGTGATTATCATTTTGGGCATTCTGGCGGCGACCGCCCTGCCGAAATTTATCGACTTGTCGTCTGAAGCGCGACAGGCAGCCGTAGATGGTGTAGCCGCGGCTGCGACTGGCGGGTTTGCGATCAATTATGCAGCGCGCAAGACCAGCGCTGCTGGCGCAACGGCTATTACTACTCAGCCATGTACCAATGGCGATTTCACAAATGTCATGACAGGCGGCTTGCCTTCCGGTTACACCGTCAGTGGTACTACCGCAGCTTGCGCTGATGGCGCCACGGGTAGCTGCACGGTTACAGACGACATCGGTGCACAGACCGCTTCGGCATCTTACATCTGCGCCAGCTGAGCCTTCGAACCGGTTTATGTGAACCGGATGCCGGCCCACGCCAGTACCATGGCGGGGGTCGGTTCGTCGTTTCTGGTCCGGAACTGATTCAGCCAAAGCGCCTGTCCGGCGCCGGAATGGTTTCCGAATCTGAATAGATATGCCCAGATTGGCACACAGGTCGGGCGGTCGCGGTTTTACGCTGATTGAATTGACGGTCGTCATTGTCCTGGTCGCCATACTGTCGATCGTGGCGATGTCGAGACTGACTGGCGTCGACAGTTTCCAGGTCCAGGGATTCGCCGACTCTGCGCGTTCCACTGTCAGGTTTGCGCAGAAGCTGGCTGTGGCCCAGCGGCTGGTAGTCGTTGTGGTTGTCAATGCCGGTGCCGGCAGCATCAGCGTTTGTTACACCAACGCGGCGTGTGCGACACCAGTAACCGATCCCACAACCGGTCAGGCAATGGTGATACAGACGCCCAGCGGCGCCACGATCACCGGCCCCGCGTCAATTAGTTTCGACGCTCTCGGGCGCGCCACGCCCGGCGGTACCGTTTCCGTCACCGGGGCCGGCGTGAACAGCAACTTCGTGATCGAATCGGAGACCGGCTATGTCCACTTGTGACGTCGAGCGGCGCGTGACACAGCCTGCCTGGCAACACGGCTTCACGCTCATCGAACTCGTGTTGTTCACCGTCATCGTCGGAATTGCCGTTACCGGTATTCTGGTTGTGTATACGAATACCGTTCGTCACAGCGCCGACCCGGTGATACGCAAACAGATGCTCGCCATTGCCGAGGCGATGCTCGAGGAAGTCAAGCTGATGCCGTTCACCTATTGTGATCCGGACGACGCCAATGCGGCGACGTCTGGTGCCGCACTTGTTGGCGTTGGGAACTGTGCAACGACGGTCGAATCAATAGGTCCGGAAGCCGGTGAAACCCGCTACGTCGCGGCCACTCCGTTTGACAATGTTAACGACTATCACGGCTTTGATACGGCAACCGCAATTCCGCCCGGAATTGCCGATTTGTCGGGTACCGTCATTGGTGGCCTGGCGGGGTATCAGGCGCAGGTTTCGGCCACTACACAATCACTCGGGCCGGCCGGCGGACTGATCGCCGCCGTCGATGGCAATGGCGCGGCGCAAGTGCTGCAGCTGACCGTGACGGTGACGGCGACCAGCGGAGACAGCGTTTCCTTGAGCGGGTACCGCGCGCGTTTTGCGCCGAACGCAGTGCCATGACTGGATGACAAGGTCTTTGCCCGTGACTGCCGGGCGAACTTGCCGACAGGCCGGTTTCACGATTGCCGAAATGGTCGTTGTAATCGTCATCCTGGGTGCCATTTCCGCGGCTGCCTCAGTATTCATAACTGCTCCGGTTGACGCCTATCTGGATGTGTCTCGGCGGGCACACCTGTCTGACGTCGCTGACACGGCACTCAGGCGCATTTCGCGCGATTTACAGCGTGCCACTCCGAACAGCGTGCGCATTGCCGGCGCCTGTACGGGTGCTGCGGCTTGCTACCTCGAATACGTACCGGTGGTCGCCGGTGGTCGCTATCGTGCCGAACTTGATGATGCCGGGGCGGGCGACGTGCTCGATTTTGCAGACAACACCGACACCAGTTTCGACGTCATCGGAGCGCCGATCACATTACCAGCGCCACCGTTGTGGCTTGTTGTATACAACCTGGGAATCCCGGGCGCCGATCTGTACTCAGGCGCGGGCGGTGCAACTGACGTCAGACGGAGTAACGCGAGCGTTGCGGGAAATACAGTCAGTTTTACATCGATAACAGCATTGCCGTTTGAGTCCCCCTACCGACGGTTTCACATTGTGTCAGCTCCAGTGACGTATGCGTGCTTGCCGGGGGTGGCCGGTGGCACTTTGACGCGCCACTCGGGATATGCGTTTGCGTCTGCGCAGCCGGTGCCGCCTGGAGGTGCGCCGTCCTTGCTCGCGAACCAGGTTACCGCGTGCACCTTTAGCTATTCGACGCTTGAAGTTGCGCGCAGTGCGGGCCTCATTTCGATGTCAATACAAATTACCTATCAAGGGGAAACCATCAGCCTCTTTCAGCAAGCCCATGTTTCCAATGTCCCGTAGTCGACAGCGAGGCGCGGCCCTGATGACCGCGATTTTTCTGCTGGTGGTGATCGGTGCGCTGACCGCTTATCTACTCAAGATGTCGGGGCTTCAGCACTCTTCGATGGCACTGGACGTGCAGGGTGCGCGTGCCTATCAGGCTTCTCGTGCAGGAATCGACTGGGGAGTCTATCGCGCCCTGCGTGACAACAGCTGCGCTGGAAGTGCGTCCTTCGGATTGGCTGGTGGGCTGTCGGAATTTACCGTTACGGTCACCTGCGCCGATACCACTTATACGGAAGTTGATCCGACCGCGAAACACGTCTACTTGATACAGGCAACAGCCTGTAATCGGCCGAATGCGGGCGATTGTCCTGGCACCCCGGGGACGTTCTATGTGGAACGGCAATTGCAAGCTCTAGTTGATCAGGCGAACTGATTTTCGCTGGCTCAATCCGGGACACGATGCGAACAAGTTCATTTTCCTCTTACGTAGGTAAGTTTCCGCTGATGCCGCTTGCAACGACGATCGAACAGCGATCTTCAATCGCTCGCGTGCTCCGGGAATTGGCGGTGATTGCGTCCGATCTTTACCTACGCAGTCCAATTCAGTTCGAGTCGCATAAATGCGATGCCGACTAATTTGCCCTTGAGATTCGAACCGACTCGGCCTGTTCCTGTTGTTGTTTGCAGGGAACGGGAAGTAAACGCCGTTCAATCTCGGAAGAAAAGGGATGTGTCGGCGGCGTTCCTGTTCTTCATACTGATGTTTATTACGGGCGTGGCCGAGGCGGTGTGCACCAGCAGCACGGTTGGCAGCGATACGGTGGTCGTTTGTACGAGCAATGACACCATCACCATTCCGGCAGGTGTGAGCAGTGTTCGCTACCTTCTGGTCGCTGGCGGCGGCGGCGGTGGCGGGATTGGCGCGGGTAACCAGGATGGGACGGGCGGCGGTGGCGCCGGCGGCGTCTTATCCGGCAGTGGCTTCGCGGTAACGCCGGGCGTCTACAACGTGGTGGTCGGCGCCGGCGGCACCGCTGGCACCGGCGCAACCAACGGCGGCAATGGCGCCAATTCCACTTTTTCGACTCTGACAGCGATTGGCGGCGGTGGCGGTGCGCGCGAAGGCAATCACGACGGATTGGACGGTGGATCCGGCGGAGGTGGCGGTGATAAGAATTCGGGTGGCTCCGGCATTGCCGGCCAGGGCAATGATGGTGGCGACGGGGATAAGGACGACGGCGGTGGCGGTGGCGGTGGCGCCGGTGGCGCAGGAGAAAAAGGAAAGAAGAATAACGGCGGCGACGGCGGACCAGGCATAGCCAACAATATTACTGGCGCGTCACTGATGTACAGCGGTGGCGGTGGCGGTGGCGCTGACGATGACAAACCAGGCGGTGCCGGAGGAACGGGTGGGGGCGCATCTGCTCCTAACGGGCGCGGTCCGGGCGTTGCCGGTACCGCAAACACAGGTGGTGGTGGCAGTGGTGCGACCGGCAGCAAGGCTGGCGGTGGTGCGGCGTTCGGCGGCGGAGCTGGTGGCTCGGGTATTGTCATTATTCGCTACACGGTCGGCGGCGCCGGCGGTTGCACCACGAGCACGATTGGCGCCGACACGCTGGTTGTTTGTACGAGTAACGACACCATCACCATTCCAGCCGGGGTAAGCAGCGTTCGCTACCTTGTGGTCGCCGGCGGTGCTGGCGGCGGCGGGATTAATGCCGGCAAACAGGATGGAGCAGGCGGCGGTGGCGCCGGAGGCGTTTTATCCGGCGTTGGTTTTGCGGTTACCCCGGGCGTCTTCAACATTGTGGTCGGCACTGGCGGCAGTGCGGGAAGCGGCGCAGTCGACGGCGGCAATGGTAGTAACTCCACATTCTCGACGTTGACAGCGATTGGCGGCGGCGGTGGTGCGCGCGAGGGTAATCACGACGGATTGGACGGCGGATCGGGTGGAGGCGCCAGTGGCAAAAACAACGGTGGTTCCGGCACGGCGGGTCAGGGCAATGATGGCGGCGATGGGGATGACAAAGACGGTGGCGGCGGTGGCGGCGGTGCGGGTGGCGTCGGGCAGGATGGAGAGAAAAATAGGGGCGGCGACGGCGGCCCGGGCATAGCGGACAATATAACTGGCGTGTCACTGATGTATGGCGGCGGCGGAGGCGGCGGCGCAGACGATGACAGACCGGGTGGCGCAGGCGGCGCGGGTGGTGGCGCATCGGCCCCGACGGGACGCGGACCTGGAGTTGCCGGCACTGCAAACACGGGTGGCGGCGGCAGCGGTGCAACCGGCAGCAATGACGGTGGGGGTGTGGCGTTTACCGGCGGAGATGGTGGCTCCGGCGTCGTTATTATTCGCTACACGGTTGGCGGCCTGGTGGCCGAGTATCGCCTTGACGAAGCATCCTGGGCCGCGCCTGGCGATGTGCTGGATAGTTCTGGAAACGCACTGCATGGCCAGGCAGTGGGCGGTGCGGTACCGGTGCCTGGAAGAGTATGCAATGGCGCGCAATTCAATATGCCTCCGGCACCGCTTACCGATTACATCCAGGTGGCGGATGACCCGTTGCTGGACATCACCACGGCGCTGACGGTGACTTCCTGGGTCAGGCCATCGGCATATCCCGGTGGCGGCGGACTGATGACAGTCTTGTCAAAAGATACCAACTATGAGTACCACATTACGCCCACTGGCCAGGTCAACTGGTGGTGGAATACCGGTGCGGGGCAACTTTTTACCGGTGCGGGCACCGTGCCGCTGAATGCCTGGACACACATTGCGATCACCTTCCGGCAGGGACAGCAGATCATTTATGTGAACGGGGTGGCAGGTGCCAATGGCACCGATGGCGCGGCGCTGTTCACCAACAATTTGCCGCTACAAATTGGGGACGACCAGGGATTCGGTGGCGGCTCACGGCGCTTTCGCGGTTTGATCGATGAAGTCCAGGTGCATAACGTCACGATGTCAGCGGCCGAGGTCGTCACCGTCATGAATGCGACGCGGCCGTGCGCATCGACGGTCGATCATTACTTTGTGCAAAATGCCGCCAGCGGCGTGAACTGCCAGGCCGAGAGCGTAACCGTCACTGCACACGACCCTGCTCATTCATCAACGTCCGCAGCGGGACGGGTGATCACCATTACGGCCGCGCGCATCGCAGGCGCTCCGGGCACACGCGGCGATTACGCAGTTACTACCGGTACCGGGACTTTCGCCAATGGCACAGTCGACGATGGTATCGCAACTTATACATTTGGCGTTGGCGAAACATCGGCCGTATTCAGCTACAAGAATACCTGGGTACAGACGGTCAATTTTGCGGTGACCGATGGAACGGCAACCGATACCAGTGGCACAGCCAGTGCGGATGCAGGCTATAACCAGGATCTTGACTTCGTGCCGTCAGGGTTCAGGTTTGTAGACGGGAGCAACAGTTTCATCCCGAACCAGTCCGCTGGGGTAAGCAGTGCGCCATTTTACTTACAGGCGATTCAAACCGGTGCGGGTGGGTGTGGTGGATTCGGTCCCTGCACTGGCGTATGCACCGTCCCAAGTGCGTTTGGCAATGGCGCGTCGGTTAGTGTTGATCTCGCATTTCGGTGCGACAACCCGACAACGTGTCAGCCTGGACAACAGGTCAGTATCACCAACAACGGAACCAGCGCCATTGCGGCCAATCCGGCTATAGGCGTAACAGCCTGGACCTCCAAAACTCTCGTATTCGGCCCGAACGGGATGGCAGCTTTCAATATGGTCTACCCCGATGTGGGAGCGATATCGCTGCATGCGCAATATGACATTCCTCTGGGTGATGGAAGCGCGTCCGGCAATCTGATGACGGGATCAAGCAATTCGTTCGTCGTCAGTCCTTTCGGCTTCGTGGTCGAGACTGCTGCGCCAAATGAAATCAAACGTACTGCTGACGGGTTCTTGAACCCGGCCGCCGCGACCGCGGTCGATCCAATGTTTGTCCGCGCTGGCGATGATTTTTCAGTAACGGCCACGGCGGTCAATTTCGGCGGGGCGGCTACACCCAATTTCGGTAAGGAGACGTCCCCTGAAACCGTCTTGTTGACCGCAAATCTTGCCGGTGGACTTGGTCTTGTCAACAATCCGGCGCTGACCAATCCCAGCGCATTCGGGGTGTTCAATGGCGGACGCGCGACTGGCACGACGTTCAGCTGGGATGAGGTCGGGATAATCACGCTGACGCCGAGCGTCGGCGATGCAAGTTACCTGGGCGCTGGCGACGTAACTGGCACAACGAGTGGCAATGTCGGTCGGTTCGTTCCCTTTGATTTCTCGGTGACCCGTAACGTGCCACTGTTTGACTCCGGTTGCAGCGCTGTCGGCAAAGACGCCTTTACCTATATTGGAGAGCCTTTTGTGTATCAAACGCCGCCGGTGATTACGGTAACAGCGCGGAACAAGGCCGCAGGTACAACGCTGAACTACAGTGGTGACTTTTTCAAGATAACGTCGGCATCGCTCTCGGGGAAAGCATACACGGCGGCAACCGGCACCCTCAATACGCTGGGCGCACCCGCGGTCGATCCGGCTATTCGCTATAACGGCGATCTGATCGTATTTCCTCCTCCGCCAGCCGCGGGCACAGGCGAACTGACGTTCAGCGCTGGTACGGGATTGCTGTTCACACGCGTAAACCCGGTCGCCGCATTCGACGCGGATATCTCGCTTGCTATCAATGTCGTCGATTTAGATACGACGCTGGTGGCAATGATTGATGGTGTTGCTGGCGTAAACCCGGTGAGATTCGGCCAGGCTACGCCCGGAAACGGCGTCCTGTTTGCCGGAACCGTTGTGACCTTTGGAAAAACCCCGCGCGAAATGCGTTTCGGCCGGCTCCGCCCCGACAATGTCTCAGGTACGACACGGCTAGGCTTGCCGTTGCGCATACAGGCTCAGTACTACGCGCCTTTCGGATTCGTGACCAACGGTGACGACAATTGCACCAGTTTCAGTGGCATGGATATCGCGATGTCGTTTGTCGGAGGTACGAATCTGGCGGCGTGCGATACAGCCGTGGTGCCGAGCGGCGCGGTCACTCTTGTGGACGGACTGGCCAGCGGATTGCAACTTGCCGCTCCCGGTATCGGCAACGACGGTAGTGCCGACCTGACATTCAATCTCGGCGCGGCGAGCGGCAATACATGCACTGCGGTTGGCGGGCCGACTTCGCCCGCGACTTCAGCGAGCCTGGACTACCTTCAGGGTAATTGGGGCGGGGCCGCCGCCTGGGACCAGGATGCAGGTGCCAGAGCGACTTTTGGAATTTATGACGCTGCCGCCGAGTTTCTCTACTTGCAGGAAAATTACTAGAGCCATTCAGGATGTTTTTTCAACCAATAACATAGTGTGACTGAAATACTCCAGTGTCGTTTTTCAAGTTTCTAAAAGATCGCGTGAAAGTGCCAAGCCGAAATCTCGGTAGCGGCTCTGTTGCGATCTGTGTCCATAGAGATCGCGTCGACGTCGCACGGGTATCCCGGTCGAAAGACGCGCAGCCTGTAATCGAAGTCTGCGCATCCGTGAATCGCGAAGGCAGCAGCGTTGAGACGCTTTCCGGGTTGCGCCGTGACTATGGCCTCGAGCGTTCTGCATGCGTGACATTAATGCCTGATAGTGGCTACCAGCTTCAAGTGATCGAGGCGCCTGGCGTGCCGTCCTCGGAACTCAAATCAGCGGTGCGATGGCGAATTCAGGACGTGCTCGGCTATCCGGCCGAGGCGGCAACCATTGACGTATTTTTCGTGCCGGCGGACCCGGAAGCACCGACACGTACCAGGTCCTTATACGCGGTTGCAGCAAAAAACGAGTTGATTGCTGAACGAATGGCGATGTTCTCCAAAGCCAAGGTTCGGCTCGCTGCAATCGACATCCCGGAGATGGCGCAGCGCAATGTGGCGGCCTTGTTTGAAAGCCCGGGAACCGCTTTGGCAATGCTGAGTTTGAGCGAACATGGCGGCCTGCTGACTTTTACCTCCGATGCCGAGCTGTACATGGCTAGGGGGATTGATATAGGTCTCGATCAATTGCGCAACTCTGAGGGTGCGATCCGCGAACAACTGTACGCGCGCATCGTGTTGGAGGTGCAGCGCTCGCTCGATCATTTTGACCGGCAGTTCAGTTTCATGCCGCTTGGAAAACTTGCTCTTGCGCCGTTGCCGGCAGGCTTCGGTTTGCTGGCATATCTTGGCGAAAATCTCTACGTACCGGTTGAAGAGGCGCGACTTGATTCGTGCATCGATTTGTCGCGTGTACCTGAACTCGCCTCACCGGATCTCCTTTCGAGTCAGTTCATGACGATTGGCGCGGCACTCCGACAAGAGGCCGCTTCGTGAGTCAGCAGATCAATCTTTATAACGCTGACTTCGCGCCCAAGCGTGATTATTCGTCGCTATCCGCGGCCGCAATCGCCTGGGGCATTGCCGTTCTGATTGTGGTCGCCGCGGTTCTTGTGACGACGGCTCGCGTCGACAAGGTCGAGCAGAGTCTGGCACAGGAATCGCAGGCACGCATGATTGCCCAGGCGGAAATGACCCGCCTCGCAACCCAATTGTCTGCACGCAAACCTGATCTGGTACTCGCTGCTGAACTCGCTCGACTTGAAAGCGGACTGGCCAGTCGAAACGAAGTCATGCGTACGCTGCACGCCGGCGTCATAGGAGATATTCAGGGATTCTCCGGGCATCTCGAAGCGTTTGCCCGCCAAACGTTATCTGGACTCTGGTTAACCGGCCTGGAGGTTTCCAGTGCGGGTCGGGACGTTGTAATTGAGGGTCGTGCGACGCAGCCGGAACTTGTGCCGGGTTACGTCAGGCGCCTGAATCAAGAGCAAGTCATGCAGGGCCACGCGTTTTCACAACTGGAAATCCAGCGGCCAGCATCCAGTTCGGGAGCCAAGCGGCAGAGCCAATCAAAATATATCGAGTTTCGGCTTTCAACGTTTCCTGGCGTCGCGGACGGCGGATCGCGGGGTGGTCAGTGAAGTCATATTGGGCAGACCTTGACGCCCGATTTTCCAGGCTCACGAAGCGTGAGCGAGGCGTTTTGCTACTCGGAGGTGTCGGCGCGATTCTGATCCTGGGATTTTCAATAGTCGATGTTTCCCTGGCAAAGTACAAGATATTGGACAAACAGCTTAGCCAGGCAAAAGTTGATACAGCGACAGCCACGGCTCAGGCACAGATGCTCGCCGGCCAGCTTGCACAGAATCCGGACGAGCGCGCTCGTGTGCGGATCGCTGAGCTTTCCGCGCATCTCGAAACGCTGGACGCAGAGATGCAAGGCGTCAATCGCGGCCTCGTCCCGCCGGAGCGTATGGCGCAGATACTCGAATCGATGCTGGCACGTACTTCGCATGTCCAGTTGGTAAAACTGCAAACGTTGCCGGTTTCGCATCTGATTGAACGCGAAAAGTTGGACAACGGGCCTAATGTATACAAACACGGAATTGAGATGACGCTGCAAGGCCGTTACCTCGACTTGCTGGACTACCTGCGCCGAATGGAGGCGCTGCCGTGGCAGATGTTCTGGGCCCGCGCAGATATGGACGCGAATGATTACCCGGAGGTGCGGATTACTGTAACCGTGTTTACGCTATCGCTCGACAAACACTGGCTGGTGGTGTGATGGGCCTTAATCGGTACATTGTCCTCGGCCTGGCTCTTTTGATGGTTTCCTCCGCGAGTTTCGCGCAGGAACTACGGGATCCGACACGCCCGCATGCAGGCGTTCCAGACAAAGTGCCGCGATCCGCGACCAAGAAATCGAAACCGCGTTCAAAAATGGTCTTGCAGACCATACTGATCGGCGAGGATCGCCGGTCCGCAGTCATTAGCGGTCGCCTGATGTCCGTCGGCGACACCATATCCGGTTTCAAACTCTCCGAGATTCGCGCGGGCGAAGTGGTTCTTCTGAAAGGACGGAGTAAAACGCGCACGCTGCATTTGTTTCCTGATGTGCATGTGTCGGACATAAGCATGGCGATGCCGTCAGAACAACAGAAAGCTCCGCGATGAGGGTTGCGACCAGGGCGCTATTCGGCGCTTCCCGCTACCCAACGACGCGACCTGAAGCTCCGTGGTTCTTGGCGCGTTACTTGTTAGTCTTGCTGTGCGCGATGGGACTCGCGTCGTGTGCGTCATTTCAGCCACCACCTCTGGAGTACGAGTCCGCGAAGTCTGAATTGGACCGAGCCATTCAGGCACAAGATGCGATGGCACAACCCGATTCCGTCAGTGAAGCTTTGCTTCCGCCGATCACGGTTCAAATGCCGCAAGTTGATGGTCGACCGATCGAGCAGCGATTCGACCTGCAGGTCAGCAAGGCACCGCCGGACCAGGTGTTTCTAGCTGTAGTTGCTGGAACACGCTATAGCATGGTGGTCCATCCTGACGTGAAAGGTTCGATTTCTATCAGTCTAAAGGACGTGACGGTTTTCGAGGCGCTCGAAACGATTCGTGAAGTTTACGGATTTGAATACGTAATTAATGGCACACGCATCATGATCAAGCCGATCGGATTGCAGACGCGCATATTCCAGGTGAACTATCTGGTTTCAAAGCGCAAAGGCGAGACTGAGGTACGGATCAGTTCGGGAGCCATTTCCGACTCGGCAAACTCAAACGTGCAGGGCGGAACGACCGCGACACTACCAGGGGCATCGCCCAGCGGCGATGTCATGGATAGCAGCCGCATTAAAACGTCCTCCGACAATGACCTCTGGTCAGAAATTACCTTGGCAGTGAAGGCCATGATCGGCCTGGAGGAAGGTCGTAGCGTTGTGGCCAGCCCGCAGGCAGGCATTATTGTAGTACGCGCCCTTCCTGCCGAGTTGCGCAGCGTCGCGAAGTTGCTTGAAACCATGTCGGTGATCGTCGAGCGCCAGGTGATGCTTGAAGCAAAAATCATCAATGTGCGTCTTTCTGAAGGCGCGCAGACCGGGGTGAACTGGGCGGCATTTAATACCGGGGATGACGGCCGTTTTGCGGGTGGCATCATTACGCCGGGTGCAACTCTGTCGCCGACCGGTACGCTGTCTGGCTTCACAGCGCGAAATGACGATGGCACCGTCCGGGCAAATTCGAATCTGGATTCATTGCCGGGCGCGATTTCCGGGTTCATCGGCGCCGGAGCTGGAACGCCCGGTACTCTTATGGGGCTGGCTTTCCAGACTGACAATTTTGCCGCGCTGATTTCTTTTCTCGAAACACAGGGTGACTTGTCAGTCCTGTCCAGCCCACGTATTGCGACGCTTAACAATCAGAAAGCAGTGCTAAAGGTAGGCACTGATGAGTTCTTCGTGACCAATGTGACAACCAACGTGACCGTATCCGGACTGACGGCAATACAGTCTCCTACGATCACCACCCAACCATTCTTTTCCGGTGTCGCGCTCGATGTGACGCCGCAGATCGACGATAACAACATCATTACCCTGCACATTCATCCCTCCGTGAGTAGCGTGACAGAAGTGACAAAAGACCTCGACCTGGGCGCGGCGGGACAGTTCAGACTGCCGCTGGCGTCCAGCGATATCAGTGAGTCGGACACTATCGTTCGGGTTTCGAACGGCAATATCGTTGCTATAGGCGGGTTGATGAAGGAAATTGAAGTGCGCAATCGCAATCAGGTGCCAGGGCTCGGCGATTTGCCGGTCGTGGGCGCAGCGTTCGGTAATTCGCAGCGCGCGACGCAAAAAAGTGAGCTGGTCATTTTGGTGAAACCAACGGTAATAACGAACTCTGGCGACTGGAAGAAGGATTTACTTGATACGAGAGGTCGAATTGAAAGATTCCGTCGTCCTGATACGGTTAATTCCCCGTCATCAGGGGCACGCTAAATCTGTGCGCTCACCGCGTCATCGTCGTTTGCACTTGGGGAGCGAATCGATGTCACTGCTGAGGTGTAGTGCGCTAACGTATGAGAGGCGAAGTGATTCTGCGCACTCGATGTGCGATCACGTTCAGCACGCCTGTCCCCGGAAGGCCGCTCACTAAATGTATTGCGCGCATTTTGGTCTGCGAGAATCTCCGTTCGGGCTCACCCCCGATACTGAATTTGCTTTCTCCGGTGTGGCACATCAGGAAGCGCTGAACGTCTTGCTGGTAGCCAGTGCCGCCGGCGAAGGGTTCATAAAAATTACCGGTGAAGTCGGCATGGGAAAGACGCTGCTGTGCCGGCGATTTCTTGCCACTCTCGATGATGGTTATGTTGCGGCATATATACCCAATCCGATGCTCGAGCCGCGTGGACTGCTATTGGCGATTGCAGATGAGTTCAATGCCACCGCAGACCGCGATGCCGACGACCATCAGATCATCAAGTCAGTGAATCAAGCCTTGCTTGACATTGCCAACCAGGGCAAAAAGGCCTTTGTTTTTGTCGATGAAGCGCAGGCCATGCCGGTTGAAACGTTGGAGACTTTGCGTTTGCTGTCGAACCTGGAGACCGAAAAATGCAAACTGCTTCAGGTCATCATGTTCGGGCAACCGGAACTGGATGCAAAGCTGAGCTTGTCATCCATCCGTCAGCTCAATCAACGCATCACTTTCCAGCATCACCTCGGTGGGCTATCGAAAGAAGAAACCAAACGGTATGTTACTCACCGTTTGCAAGTCGCCGGCTATGTTGGTGATCCCTTGTTTGCAACAGCCGCCATCAACGCACTGTTTCGACAGACGCGGGGCGTTCCACGCCTTGTAAACGTCATTGCGCACAAAGCACTGCTTGCCGCTTATGGTGAGGGCAAGTCACGGATCTCGCGAAAGCACGTCGCTCGAGCCGCGAACGATACGCCGGCGGTCGTACGCAGTAGCCGCTCACCTGTTGCCGGATTGGTTGCGGCGACGGTCGTCGCGGCCGGTTTCACTTTGTGGTTTTTCGTGGCATGAGTCTGATCAACCAGTTGCTGCAGGACCTCGACAAACGGCGTTCACAGCCGACCGTAGACGTGCAACTTCCCCAAGGGACGCACGCCACCGCGATATCGGCGCGCGCAAGAATGCCAGGTTGGACAGTGTGGATACTCGCTTTACTGGGTTGCGCTCTCGTTGCCGCAATTTACGTGTGGCAGGCGCGTTCGCAGCCGGTGTCGGTTCCTGATGGCCTGTTGGCAGAGATGCGCGACAAGCCGGCCATAGGTGACACTAGCGCCGTGATTCCCGTGATGACGCAGGCACAAGCTGAGGCGACCCTGATGGCTCCAGTCTTCCAATTGTCGAATCAGTTGGCAGCCCCGCCGCAAGTAGCTCGTGCGGCGCTCAGTGTCGATTCTTCCGTTGTGGTGCCGCGCCGGAAGCGCAAAAAGACGACGCAGACACCGCAGAGCAAGGAATCGGGTTCGCTGCGGATCGCCGCCGTCTCGGTGCCGGCAGCAGGGCAGAAACCGAAACAGCAAGCGAAACAGCAAGCGAAGCAGAAACTGGAACCGAAAGGTGTACCTGAAGGTACAGAGAAGCAGCGAGAAGATACAACAGTGCAAGTGGCCATGGTGTCGAATGAAGATGCAGCGACAAACCCGCCAACGCCGCGCATTGCCAAAGCGACAATGCGGCCAGTTGTTCTTCGTCCTGTGGTGCCGGAGGAGACGCTGATACCCGTTGAAGTTCCGGTGTTGCCGATCGCAAGACAGATGCGCCGGCTGACGACTTATGAGCTTGCTGAAATTGAATTTCGCAAAGGCGTTGCGAACTTGCGAAATGGCCGGATAAATGACGCAGAAGCGCAATTCCGTTTGGCGAATGAGGAAGACCGATCCCATGTTGCCGCACGACAGGCGCTGATCGGGATTTTGATCGAAGCAGGGCGTAATGCTGATGCGGAGGAAGTGTTACGTGAATCGCTGAGCATCAATCCCAGGCAACCGCGTGAAGCAATGGTACTGGCGAGACTGCAGGTAGAGCGCGGAGATTTCGAAGCGGCGATTCCGACTCTGGAAAGCGTAAGTGCTTACGTTGGATCTGATGCAGGATACTACTCGTTCCTGGCCGCCGTATTTCAGGGGGCGTCAAGGCACGCAGAGGCAGTTAAGCAGTATCGAAATGCGTTGGCGCTTATGCCGCGAAACGCAATCTGGTTCATGGGTCTGGGGATCAGCCTTCGCGCGCTCGGCGAGACCGGTCAAGCGCAGGACGCGTTCAAACGCGCCGCTTCGACTGGTACTCTGAGTCCCGAGTTGCAGGCTTATGTTGTGAAGCAATATACCGAACTGCACCTCGCAGCAAAATGACACGGTCTGGGAGCCTGCTGGACTTAGGATAACTCGGCTGCAACGATGCCAGAGAACAGGAATCAGCACGGTCCATATTTCGCCGCTTTCTCCTTACGTATTCCCGATATGCGCGTCGAAATCGTCAAAATCTGACCTCGCGCTCTCAGGGTCTTAATAGAACCAATGTTTCGCTTTCGCACACCTAAGTACGACAGGTTCTTAGCCCGCATATTTCACGAACGCGGTTGCGTATTCCACGTAATTGCGAAACGAATCAACTTGCCAGGAAGTCTTGTGGACATTGGTGCACTGGGACGGTATGTACCTATTCGCTTTCAGGAAAAATATGGCGTCACAGCTTGAACGATCGCGCTATTAGGAGAGAATCCTGCGCAATAGTCTGGCTATTGCCCTGCGGCCGATCGTCCAACCTGTTTAGCCACTTTTCCCCTGAGAAGCGAATCCTTCGTGAAATATGCAGGCTAGCGGTTCGGCGAAGTGCGTGCCACGACCCAGCCGGTTACAGACGTCGCGCCAGCGCGTTTGAGAACAATGGCAAGTTCGTTCAGCGTTGCACCAGTCGTAAGCACGTCGTCAATCACAGCAACGGTTTTGCCAGCCACCGTGTTACTACTTGTGAAGACACCACGAACGTTTTTCGCTCGCTCTTGCCAGGGTAACGAAGTTTGTGGCGACCCGGCAGAAGTGCGCTGCACAATTCCGTGCGATACCTTGATGCCGAATTCAGCGCACGCATAACGCGCAATTTCCTCAGCCTGATTGAATCCGCGCTCGCGCAGGCGTGTCGGCGCGATCGGCATGGGCAAAACAACATCGGGATACGGTTCGCGCTCGAGAATGCGTGCGAGCACAAATGCCATCGCGCGCGCAGCAGATAGGTCCCGTGAATACTTTAGAACAGCGATCAGGTGATCAACTGGCGACGTGTACTCAAGCGCAGCGACGACATAGTCATACTGCGGGCGGCGCTGGATGCAGCGCCCGCAATGTGTTGCCGATGCTGTTGGCGAGGTGCAAACCGGGCACCGAACGCCTTCTGCGCGTGGCAACGCCGTCAGACATGCACTACATAGTCCGGAGTCACCTGCAGGTTTGTTGCAAAGAACGCAGGCAGGGGGCGCGACCGAGCGAATCCACGCGTTCAAAGTATTGGAAATATCCATGAAGCAAAGCTATAAAGGAAAGCATGTGCCGAATAATGGGTATATGTGCGAACTTTGGCACATATAATCTGCATTTCGGAAAACAAATATGGGTGTTGGTGTAATGATGACAGGGGTAGCAGGTAGCGAAAATGTAGCAAGTGCGGGCAAGCCGTTGAATCGTGATGGCAGTGCCACCTGGACACTCGAGGCGGTATTGGGTCTGTTTGACCTGCCTTTCGCTGATCTTATTTTCAGGGCTCAGCAGGTCTATCGAAAACATTTCGATGCCAACAGCGTGCAGTTGTCTACTTTGCTTTCAGTCAAAACGGGTGGTTGCCCGGAGGATTGCGGATACTGTCCGCAGGCAGCACGTTTTCATACAGGAGTCGAAAACGAACAACTAATGAGCACCGACGAGGTGGTTTCACTTGCGCGTGCGGCAAAAGAACGCGGGGCAACGCGATTTTGTATGGGCGCGGCCTGGCGCAGTCCGAAACAGCGCGATCTTGAGAAAGTTTCGGATATGGTGCGCGAGGTGAAATCCCTGGGACTTGAGACCTGCGCCACTCTGGGCATGTTGCAAGACGGTCAGGCCGGGCAGCTCAAGTCTGCCGGACTGGACTATTACAATCACAATATCGATACCGGCGCCGACTACTATGGTGAGATTATCTCTACGCGTACGCAGCAGGATCGTTACGAAACGCTGTCGCGGGTTCGTGCGGCTGGAATCCATGTGTGCTGCGGTGGCATTGTCGGGATGGGCGAGTCGCGAAGAACCCGTGCGGAATTGATCGCGCGCCTGGCGACGATGGATCCGTACCCGGAAAGCGTGCCTATCAATAATCTCGTGCAAGTCGAAGGTACGCCTTTGCACGGCGTCGAAAAACTCGATCCATTCGAGTTCGTGCGGACGATAGCGAGCGCGCGCATTAGTATGCCGCGCGCAATGGTTCGTCTTTCAGCCGGCCGAGAGCAGATGTCCGACGAAACGCAGGCCCTGTGTTTTCTTGCTGGCGCGAATTCAATTTTCTATGGCGACAAGTTACTTACGACGGGCAATCCCCAGGCCGAGTCGGACCGGCAGTTGTTCGATCGGTTAGGTATCGCGCCGATGGCTGTGGAAGATCTGCCCGGTAACTGAACGTGCAGTGGGGCAGGTTTGCGTGCCAACCATATACTGAGAATGTACTGCGTACTGAAAATATACTGCGCGGTGCACTTGCCACTTCGCGTGCTTGCGTATCTCCCATCTGTCAATCCGAGTCGAGGCTCGGAGCGACAATGTCTTTCGCTCGCGTAACTCTGCGTCGAAAGTCAGTGAGTGCGTTCTTGTTTATCGAGCAATCTAAACGTCGACGTACCAGTGGACACGATCAGGATTCAATTCAACGATGGGCCAGGTAGGCATTGCGGTGTGCCTGTGATGGCGTCGCGAGAATCGTGTCGAATTCTTTACTAGATGGGCTATAACGCACGGTATAGAAGCCGGCTGCGCCGCGCATTCGATCGGGCGGCGCCCAAGTTCGATTCTGCCGCGACGCTTCATCGCGAGATTTCCGATCGGATGGTCGAGCGCCTCTCAATTATCAGGCTGAATGCGAAAGTGATACTTGACGCGGGTTGCGCGACTGGGTACGCGACGAAATTTCTACGAAAACGGTTTGCGCGTTCTTTTGTTATCGAACTCGACCTTTCCGCAGCGATGTTACGACAGCGGGAGAATCGTCGCCGGACTTTCGTGCCTTGGTCGGGTCGGCAACATTCTTCGGTTTGCGCCGATTTCCAACGTATGCCGCTGGCGCCATCCAGCGTCGATCTGGTTTGGTCCAATCTTGCATTGCATTGGGCGGATGAGATGCCGGCTGTGTTTGCTGAAGCACATCGCGTATTGCGACCAGGTGGATTAATTATGTTTTCGATGTTCGGACCAGATACCTTGAAAGAGCTCAAGAGCACTTTTCGCGACAATGATTCACGGATGAATGGTTCCCGGGTAAGCGGTTTTCGGGTGAATCGGTTCGTTGATATGCACGATGTCGGCGATGTGCTGGTTGGATCGGGCTACGCCGATCCGGTGATGGATATGGAAAATCTGACGCTGACTTACGCCAATATTGCCGGGCTCTTGCACGATCTCAAGGCGCAGGGCTCCACATCCACGGAAGAACTTGTGCACAAAGGTCTGGCAGAGCGAAATGCTTACGCGGAGGTGGTTGCACGCTACGAAGCGTTTCGCGATCGTGATGGACGTGTTCCAGCGACATTCGAGATCGTCTATGGACACGCCTGGAAGCCACCGCCGCGTTTATCGCCCACGGGCAAAGCGGTAATCGATATCCACGCTAAATGAGGCAAGCTGCGGGCAATTCGGTCGTCGGCCCGCACGGTTGCTCCTGTCCCGATCCTTGAGGTGGCCGAAGGCTCGCTGTGCGCTCCGCTGCGGACAATGTCCGGTTCCTGGTGATTGACATCAGTCGTGCTTTTATCTGTTTGCTTAGTTTGGCTTTTCTTACTGATTTTGCGGCCGTTTCTTGCCTCGGCGTAGTTCGCCATGGTACATTCGCCGCCGCGCGAAACATGGTGTTTGTACGTTGGTTTCAGACGATGTTTCGCGGCAAGGTAGATATTAAGTGCAGGGCACGCAGGGTGAGCAAGAGCGCAAGCGGCATCGAAGTTCCCCGCAGAACAATCTTAAGTCAGTTGCATGACCTTTTGGTCGATATCGTCTCGCTGGCTTCGCGTGCGTTAGCGGCAAACTGACGTGCGCTTGCACTAGCAGATTCTGGCGCAGGTCGTGACTGACAGTGCTTGGGATCGTTGGAAGCATGCTATTCAACGATGCTGGAAAACGTCGGCCGTGAGACGGAATAGGGAGCAGTCTTCGGGGCAAAGGCAACTTTGGGCCTGATACACATATCTGATCGACGCGTTGCTGCCGCTAATGGGAACAGGCAGGGCGCGAGGAGCGCAGTTTGGTCATTCCAAATCAGGGACGGGCAATTCGGCATGGCCTCGATTTGGGAGTTTTCCAAAGCGACGAGGCTGCTTTGGCTCGATATGGCGTTGTTCCCCGCTTAAGTCGATTTGGCATATTGGGTTCGTTGCGTCTCGTCCAACTCCGCCAAAGTGGCAACCGCGTTGAAGAAGCTGTGATAGAAGGCCAGAGTAGAGCACTGTTGAGGGAATGATGAGGTTGACCGCCACTTTGGTTCTGTCGTGCCTTGGTGCCGCAGTGCTCCTGCCCCGCATTGCCATCGCCGAGTTGCAGTGGAATCTGAAATCTGCCAGTGCGACGCCTGGGCATACCATATCCGATCTGCATTTGCTGGTGATGCTCGTCATTACCGTGATTTTCGTCGGCGTGTTCGTTTTTATGTTCTATGCGATTCTCAGGCATCGCAAATCCCCGGGGCACGAGGGGGCGCATTTTCACGAGAACACAACTGTCGAAATGGTCTGGACTGCGATTCCCTTGCTGATCATCATCGGCATGGCGTGGCCGGCGACCCGGACGCTGCTGGAAATCCGTAATATCGCGGCGCCCGATATCACGATCAAGGTTACCAATTATCAACAGAAAACTGGTTACGAGTATCTCGACAATGGCATCGAGTTCACCAGCTCGCTTGCGGCGCCCCACGAGCAAGTCGAAGGCGGGTCGTCGGATAAGGGCGAAAATTTCTCTCTCGAAGTCGATAAACCCATGATCGTGCCGGTTGGCAGGAAAGTGCGTGTCCTGTTCATGTCCAAAGACGTTCTGCATACCCAGGATGTGCCTAACCCTTCGGAGACGCAAGATGTGATTCGCGGTGTAATTCGTGACGCCTGGTTTCGTGCTGACACAACGGGCACATATCACGTCCCGTGTGCGCAGTTGTGCGGCAACGATAGCGATAGCGACCTTATGCCTATCGTCATCAAGGTTGTCAGCGAGGATGATTTCCAAGCATGGCTGGCGTTGCAAAAAGAACCAGCCGCCACTGGCGGCCATGATTCGGCTAGGGAGTACCGGATCGCTCGTCATATCGATATGCTTCTGCTTGGCAGTAGCAAGAAGTCGATGCTGACTGCCAGGGACAGTAAATTGAACGAGCTGAAAACTGTTGTGGCAATTATCTGCGAGCGCAATGCGACGGGCAACCTGGCAGGGAATGTGGCGCAATCGACCGAGGGGCATTGGGGTTGCATGCAAGCAAGTTCATAGCTGATCCTGCTCTTGCAACGAGTCAGGTTGTCGACAATGCGAAGCACCCGCCACTTGCGCTCGCCACGTGGCTGGCACAACATTCAGTATAGAGGGACCGGCACAAATGAATGATCCAATCTGGCAGTTTTCGTTACAGGCGACTCATGCGCTGATATGGGGCGGGACGCTGGGAGTAGCGATGTTGCTTTGCGTTCGCGCCGTGAAGTTGCGCACGGTTGTTTACACGACCACGGTTTTGACGCTTGTGCTCGTGACCCTTGGCGCATATGTACGTCTGACCGATGCCGGCCTCGGTTGTCCGGACTGGCCAGGATGTTATGGCAAGCTTTCACCGGTGCACGCGGAAGTTGAAATATTGGATGTGCACAGCGCTGCGCCAGAGGGTCCTGTGTCTCAACCAAAGGCGTGGCGGGAGATGCTTCACCGTTACCTCGCGTCTCTGGTGGGTGCGATGATGCTTGCGATCGTTATTCAGGTTTTCATGAAGCGAAGACGGGATGAGCTGGACGAGTCTGATCCTGGACGTGCGCTCGGTCTGCCGCTCGCTTTGCTCGGCGTCGTAATTCTTCAGGGATTATTTGGAAAATGGACAGTGACTCTGCTGCTCAAGCCGGTGGTTGTCACCATGCACTTGATCGGAGGGATGCTGATTCTGGCTATGCTGACTTGGCTGAGCGCGCGTTTTCGGCGATTGCCGACAGCGGGTCGACCGGCCGAGGCGCGACGTCTGCGACCGTGGGCGATGCTGGGGCTATTGATGCTTGGCGCACAAATCGCGCTTGGTGGTTGGGTCAGTGCGAATTACGCGGCGCTGGCATGTGTCGACTTTCCGATGTGCCATTCGCAGTGGGCTCCTGAAATGGATTTCGCGAACGGATTTCAACTGCAGCGCGAGCTGGGCATGACCGCGGCTGGTGAAGCATTGTCAAACGAGGCACTCAATGCCATTCACTGGTCCCATCGTGTCGGTGCGCTGCTGGTGTTTGTGTACCTGGGAGGGCTGGCGTATGTTGCAACGAGCATGTACGGCCTGCGCCGTTACGGTGTGGCGATCATTGGCACGCTGTTATTACAAATAGGATTGGGAATAAGCAACGTAGTCGCAATGCTTCCATTGGCAGTTGCGGTAGCGCATAACGCGGGCGCAGCACTGTTACTGATGGCAGTCGTGATGCTAAACTTTGCGCTCAAAGAAGAGCCTGCCAGGTAAATGTCAGTACTAATACAATCGCCCCCAGATACATCCCGTCTGGAGCAATATCTGCAGCTAACGAAGCCACGTGTCGTGGCTTTGATCGTTTTCACTGCAGTTATTGGAATGCTGCTCGCCACTTCAGGCCTGGTGCCTTTACGAATCCTTTTGTTCGGATCACTGGGCATATGGCTGGTTGCCGGTTCTGCGGCCGCGGTCAATTGTCTCGTAGAGCAGAAAATCGACGCGATGATGGCGCGCACGCGCGCTCGCCCATTGCCTATGGGCACGATTTCGACAGCGGAAACTCTGCTGTTTTCCGGCGTGGTAGGTGGTCTGGGACTGACAGTACTTTATATGCTGGTCAATCCGCTGACGATGTGGCTGACGTTTGCGACTTTCGTCGGCTATGCAATTGTTTATACAGTGATTCTAAAGCCACTCACACCCCAGAACATCGTCATTGGTGGCGCGTCAGGTGCGATGCCTCCGGTGCTTGGCTGGGCAGCTGTGACCGGCGGAGTTTCACATGAGGCATTGTTGTTGTTCCTGATTATTTTTGCCTGGACACCGCCGCATTTCTGGGCGCTCGCGCTGTACCGCAAGAAAGAGTATGCCAAAGCCGGTGTTCCGATGTTGCCCGTAACGCACGGCGACAAGTTCACACGTCTGCATGTTCTGCTTTACACGATTATTCTGTATGTCGTATCGGTTTTACCATTTGCCGTGGGAATGAGCGGTTGGATTTATCTGGCGAGCGCTCTTATTCTCGGTGGTGTGTTTCTGGTTTACGCCATCAAGATCTGTGTTCACTACAGCGATGAACTTGCGCGTCGCACTTTTCGTTATTCAATTTTTTATCTGTCGACGCTGTTCCTTTTCCTGCTGATTGATCACTATCTACGACCCTTCGGCTTGTCATGACGAACGGGTGGTGGCTGTCGCTGTTGGCGCTGTGCTGCCTCGTTAATCTCGCTGCTTGCGAGGAGAAGCCACAGGCATTTCAGGCGACTGATGTGACCGGTGTGGAGTTTGGCAAGAAGTTCGAACTGGTCGACCATTACGGGCAGGTGCGACACCTGGAGGACTTTCGCGACAAGGTAACCGTGATGTTCTTCGGGTTTACTCATTGCCCGGACGTATGCCCGACGACATTGGCTGAACAAGCCAAGGTGCTTAAGCAGCTCGGAGACTCGGCGAAGCGAGTCCAGATGCTGTTTGTCACGGTCGACCCGGAACGCGACACGCCCGAAGTGTTGGCCGGTTACGTTACTGCTTTCAATCCTGCCATTATCGGACTGACCGGCAGCGTTGAGCAAATCGATGCAGTCGCGCGCGAGTTCAAGATTTTCTACCAGAAATCGGAGGGTCCACGACCCGGCATGTACTCGGTTGATCACTCCGCCGGCACATTTATTTTTGATACGCAGGGCCGATTACGGCTATATGTTCGCTACGGTCAGGATAGCGACGCAATCGCCAGCGACATCCAGCGACTTCTTGACGAGGCCTGATAAACACGCTGGGCCTGAAGAGGTGAGGTGCGCTACATGCCAAGCAGTGCACTATGGAACAGCCAAAGCGTAAAGTCAGGGAATCGTTATCCGATTAATGGCACCATTTTGTGGCACAAAAAAGCCCGCCAACAGGCGGGCCTTTTTTTGACTTGCTGGTGCGGTCAGCTCAGATTCAGGCCGCTTCCGGCGCCATCAGCATGCGCATTTTCTTCATGGCCTGGGCTTCCACTTGCCTGACTCTTTCCGCGGAAATCCCGAACTCGGCGGCCAGTTCGTGCAAGGTCGCCTGCTTTTCTTCGCCCAACCAGCGGGCTTCAATAATGCGGCGGCTACGCGCGTCCAACGACGAAAGCGCGCTTGTCAGCCCTTCAGACTTTGTGCGTACGCCTTCTTCATGTTCGAGGATGCGGCCCGGCTCGTCTTCGCTGTCAGTCAGGTACGCAATCGGTGCAAAGCTCTCGTCATCGACTTCGGCAAGCGGATCAAGCGCAATATCGTGTCCGCCCATACGGGTTTCCATTTCAACCACGTCTTCGGGGCGCACATCGAGCTGCTGCGCCACACGTTCGATTTCTTCACCACCAAGGGTGTCGAAACCTGATTTCATGCTTCTCAGATTGAAGAACAGTTTACGCTGCGCCTTGGTTGTCGCGACCTTCAGAATGCGCCAGTTACGCAGCACAAATTCGTGAATTTCGGCCCGGATCCAGTGAACAGCATACGACACCAGTCTTACACCTCGGGTCGGGTCGTAGCGCTTCACCGCCTTCATCAAGCCGACATTGCCTTCCTGGATGAGATCACCATAAGGCAAGCCATAGCCTAAATAACCGCGGGCAATTGCCACTACCAGCCGCAAATGGGAAAGAACCAGTGCACTGGCCGCTTCAAGGTCTTGCTCGTCGCGAAAGCGGGTCGCGTAAGTCGTCTCTTCCTCGCGCGATAGGAGCGGCACCTGATTGACCGCCTGAATATAGCTATCCAGGCTAGCAATGGACGGTAACGCCATCGTGGTAGTTAACGCTTGGGACATATGTCGATCCTCCTAATGTCTTATGTTAGCACTCTATGAATGAGAGTGCCAATCGCTCTCAAAGTTCCTGAGGATCGACCGAATGCGCCTAGTGCGGGTCAATTTGCCATAAGTGACGACTCACTGACATCCATGCGCCAACCCAGCCAAGTAGTGCCGCGATCGCAAGCAAAGAAATGGTCTGCTGTGGTGACATATTGCCCAGTCGTGGGCTGAGTCCAAACAGCTCGACGAGATCCGTCAGCTCGATGTTCAGCACTTTCACAGCTGCCGCAACGATCAACCAGGCGGCGGCGCCCCCGAGCAAGCCTTGCAGGGATCCAAAATACAGAAATGGTCGGCGAATGAAGCTGTTGGTCGCACCGATCAATTTGGATACTTCGATTTCGTCGCGCCTTGTAAGAATCTGTAGCCGAATCGTATTAAACGTTACTGCAGCTAAGGCGATTGCCAGCAATATACTTAACAGACTTACCAGTAGTTTCCCGATTCGCAGGGCAGCATCCAGTTTACGGGCCCAGTCCGAGTCAACCTGTACGTGTTCGACATTGGGCCAGGTGACGGTTTCGATGCGCAATGCTTCCAGAGTTTCGGGCTTGGCGGACAGGCTGGTCACGACAATGGCGTGAGGCAAAGGGTTGCCGCCCAGTTCGGCCAAAACGTCCGACATTCCTGATGCGCGTTTCAACTTGTCGAGTGCGTCGTTTCGGTGAACGAAACGGAAACGTTCGACGGTGGGGTGCTGTCGCAGGCGTTCCGTTATGCGCTCGGCGTCATCGGTCGTTGCGTCAACCGTCAGGAACAGGCTGAGTTGCGGCTTGCTCGTAATTTGCCGGGAGAATCGCTCGAGGTTATCCAGCCCGACATAAAAACCACTTGGCAACGCCAGCGCAATGCCGAATACGACGACATTGAGAAGCGTCGCGAACGGTTGCCCAATCAGTCGCCGGGCGCCGTCCCGCAACGCATCAATATGCGCAAAAAGCCAGGTCACGATGCCAGCTTCCCATGATCCAGGTGAATTGTTCTTTCCTGCATTCCATGAATCAAACCCAGATCATGGGTCGCGATCATGACTGTGACGCCAACTTGGTTGAACGATTTGAACATGGACATTATTTCGCCGGCGTAAGCGGCGTCCAGGTTGCCCGTAGGCTCGTCAGCGAGAAGGATAGCTGGACGATTAACAACCGCACGGGCAATGCAAACGCGTTGCTGCTCGCCACCAGAGAGCGTCACCGGTCTGGCTTTCTCGCGTCCAAGCAAGCCGACCTTGTCCAGGGCGGCCCGTACTCGGCGCGCAATCTCGCGCCTCGGAAATCCGGAAATGACCAGTGGCAGCGCTGCGTTGTCGAACACGCTTCGGTCAAATAGCAGCTTGTGATCCTGAAAAATGAATCCGAAATTTCTGCGGAGAAAGGGCATCGAAGCAGCGCCCATCTTGGTAATGTTCTGGCCGTTGATGACTACACTGCCACGGGTGGGCCGTTCAATGCCTCCGACCAGCTTCAGAAAAGTGCTTTTCCCCGCACCCGAATGCCCGGTCACAAACAGCATCTCGCCGGGCTCGACGCTCACCGACACGTCCCTGAGCGCTTCATAGCCTCCTGCATAACGCTTTGAAATGTGGCTTACTGTGATCATCTCTATTGCGAAGGTGTTAACAGGCTCTATATATCGGCGAGTTGCAATTTACGCCCGCGTACGGACAATTTAAACGAACAACGCTTCAACGAAAGCGTTGGCATCGAATACGCGCAGATCCTCGATGCCCTCGCCGGTACCAATAAAGCGGATCGGGATGTTGCGATATCGGGCGATTGCGGCTATCGCGCCACCCTTCGCAGTGCCATCCAGTTTCGTCAGTACCAGCCCGGTAACGCCCAGAGCCTGATCGAATGCCTTGAACTGGTTTACAGCGTTTTGCCCGGTGTTTGCGTCGAGCACCAGCAATACTTCGTGTGGTGCGCCAGGTATCGCTTTCGCAATGACCCGCTTCACTTTTTTCAACTCCTCCATCAAGTGCTTCTGGGTCGGAAGTCGGCCGGCCGTATCGGCTAGCACAACGTCAGTTCCCCTCGCTTTGGCCGACTGGATCGCATCGAAGATTACAGCCGCAGCATCACCACCTTCTTGTGACACGACGGTGACCTCATTGCGCTCTCCCCACACTTTGAGCTGTTGTTCGGCGGCGGCACGGAAAGTATCGCCGGCGGCAAGCACCACTGAGCGCCCGGCGGCGATTAACTGTTTGGTCAGCTTTCCGATCGACGTTGTCTTGCCAGCGCCGTTGACGCCTGCAAGCAAAATAACAAAAGGACTCGCCTGCGTGACATTCAGTGGCTGTTCCAGCGGTTTAAGCAGTGTGAGTAATTCTTCGCGCAATGCGCTTTGAACATCTCCTGCGTTGGTAATGCGCGCGCGCCGTACGCGTTCACGCGTCGCATCAACCAGGAATTCAGTTGCATCGACCCCCACGTCGCAACCAAGAAGAATAGTTTCCAACTCCTCGAAGAGCGCCTCATCGATTGCGCGGCCAGGCGCGAACAACGCGGATAACTGTCCTCCGAGGCGAGCCCGGGTTGCCGAAAGGCTCTGCCGAAGCCGCTCGCTGAACGTCTTACCCGCAACTTTTGTATCCGGCTCTGCGTCGTCCTCTTCAGCGACCTTGTCAGATTTTGAGAAACTAAACATACTCATCGTGTGTCACATTGCCTCGACGTAACTACAAGAAACGTTGCGGCCAGGTCGCCGCACGAGAAACTCATGATTCTATTCCGTTTAAACCTTATAAACACCCTGAGACGAACGCTTTGTGGTTTGTTATCTGCATGCGTTGTTGTCCCGACGACGGCCTTTGCTGCTGATGCCGCACCTGCTTCGTCCGTACACAGCCGGACGCTGTCCAATGGTCTGGAGATCTTCGTCAAAGTCGATCGTCGTGCACCGGTGGCAGTTTCGATGCTGTGGTACCGGGCCGGTAGTATCGATGAAACGAGTGGTACAACCGGTGTCGCGCATGTGCTGGAGCATATGATGTTTCAAGGCACCAACCGGTTTCCCACCGGGGAGTTCTCGAGCATGATCGCGGAAGTAGGTGGGCGGTCAAACGCGTTTACCTCGGAGGACTATACCGGCTATCACCAGCAGCTGCACAATTCCAATCTGGAGCTTTCTTTCGAACTGGAAGCAGATCGCATGGTGAATCTGAACATAACCGAGGCGTCCTTCGCAAAGGAGCTGCGTGTCGTAATGGAAGAGAGGCGGCAACGGGTTGACGACAATCCACGGGCGCTACTTTACGAACGACTCAACTCAACCATGTTTATGGCCCATCCGTATCGCACACCGGTCGTTGGCTGGATGAATGATCTGGAGAATATGCAGTTGAGCGATGCGCGCGACTGGTACGATGCCTGGTACGCGCCAAATAACACGGTGCTGGTCGTATCCGGCGATGTCCAGCCGGAACAGGTATTTGAGCTCGCTGAAAAACACTTTGGCCAGATTCCTGCCAGGATATTGCCGGTTCGCAAGCCACAGGTCGAACCGGAGCAGACTGGTATCAAAAGAGTGATCGTAAAGGCGCCGGCGCGAATGGCGACCGTCATCATGGCCTATCACGCGCCAGCACTGCGCGATATTGAGAATGATTGGGAGCCCTATGCCCTGTCGATCCTGGCCGGCGTACTTGACGGCCACCCGGCGGCGCGGTTGCAGCGAGAAATGGTCAGTACGACCCGTGTCGCCCACTCCGTCAGTTCGGATTACGATGGTCTCAGGCGGGGCCCAGGTGCGTTTTTTGTCAGCGTATCACCCGCTCAAGGAAGAAGCGTCGACGATGTTGAGCAGGTGTGGCGCGAACAGCTTGATTTGCTGGTCACTAAGGGCGTGAGCAAAGATGAATTGCAAAGAGTGAAGGCGCAGGTGATTGCGTCGCAGGTCTACCGGCAGGATTCCGTGTTTGGCCAAGCGTCGCAGATCGGCAGGATGCGATCGCTCGGTCTGCCTCACGACGCTACTTCGGTGATGACGCGCAAATTGCGGGAAGTCACGCCGAATCAGGTTCGGGCGGTTGCCCGCAAATATCTGGTTGATGACAAGCTCACGGTCGCGATCCTCGATCCCCAGCCAACAGCGGCGGCGGGCGAGATCAGTTTGATCAAGCCCGGTCTTGTTAAACCTGGCCCCATGAAACCTGGTTCGAAATAACATGAATCGACACAAGGAAGTGACTCACGTGGTTCAAACCCATATATTAAAGTGCGCTTCATGGATGCTTGGTACGGTAGTTGTCTGTACGTTCGCTACGGTAGCGCAGGCCGGGCCTGCGGTTGAAAGTTGGCAAGCAGCCAGCGGTGCCCGCGTGTTGTACGTCGCCTCGCGTAGCTTGCCTATGCTGGACGTGTCCGTCGCTTTTCCTGGCGGAGCGAGTCGTGATGCGCCGGATAAAGCCGGTCTTGCAAGTATGACGCTGCGAATGATGCGCAAAGGCACGAATTCCCTTGACGAGAATCGCATCTCCGAAGAACTTGCAGACGTCGGTGCAAGGCTATCGCCGCGTTTTGATCTCGATCGAAGTGGTTATGTCCTGCGCTCTTTATCCGACAAATTTGTCCGTGACAAGGCTCTTGAGGTATTGCGTGACATTGTTGCGTCACCTAGTTTTCCCGCGGATGTGCTCGAACGCGAGAGAGCGCGGACCATTGCTTCTATCGAGGAACGCGGGATCCGCCCTGGCGTGATCGCGGCAAAGACGTTTAACAAGATGCTGTACGGAGATCACCCATATGGTTCGAGTAGCTCAGGCGAGCCGGAAACTGTAGCGGCGCTTAGTCGCGATGACCTGGAGGCGTTTCACCGCCAACATTACGCGGCGCAAGATGCGGTCGTCACCATCGTCGGCGATGTGTCGAAACAGGAGGCGCAACGTATCGCGGAGGACATCACGCGCGGGTTGCCGACCGCCAACGGACCGCTGCCGGCATTGCCGCCGGTGGCGCAGATAACTGAAGGCACTGAAGTTGTTATTCCACATGCGGCCAGCCAGGCGCATATTTACATTGGCATGCCTGGTGTACGGCGTGGCGATCCCGATTACTTTCCGCTTTGGATCGCAGGACAGATACTCGGCGGCGGTGGAATGACTTCGATGTTGAACGAGGAAATACGTGAAAAGCGCGGACTGACCTACAGTGTGTACAGTTATTTCTCCCCGTATTCCCTGCCCGGTCCCTTTGCGATCAGAATGCAGACACGCAAAGATCAGGCGTGGGAGGCACTCGACGTGGCAATGGACACGCTCGAGCAATTTATCGCCGAAGGGCCGACTGAAGCGCAACTGCAGGCGGCAAAGCGCTACGTCATCGGGGGATTCGCGCTCAATATCGACAGCAATGCCGAACTCGTCGGTTACCTTGCCATGGTCGGTTTTTATCAGCTGCCGCTGGACTATCTCGACCGTTTTCCAGATCAGATCAGCAAGGTTACGCTCAGTGAAGTGAAAGATGCACTGCGACGGCGTCTGACACCGTCGCGAATGGTTACAGTCGTAGTCGGACCGTCTGCAAGGCCGTGAACTAGAGCACGAGATGAAGTCGCCAGCATGTTGAAGTGGTCAGCAACTTGAAGTGACCAAGCGCAATCAGGTAAGAATCGTCGGTGGCCGCTGGCGAAATCGGCTAATCAGGTTTGCTGCGAGCGAACAGTTGCGTCCTACTCCTGACCGCGTGCGTGAAACGCTGTTCAACTGGCTGGGCCAGACGCTGGACGAAAGGTCTTGTCTGGATCTATTCGCGGGAAGCGGGGCATTGGGCTTTGAGGCAGCATCGCGCGGTGCATCCGAGATCGTGATGGTGGAGAGCAATCGCCACACCCACGCCACGCTCGTACGCACGGCGCAGATACTGGATGCCGACAATATCGAAATCCTTTGCAAAGACGCGTTTGCGTTCCTGGGCTCTGATCGGCGCGTGTTCGATATCATCTTTCTTGATCCACCGTTTCAGCAAGCTCGATTACCAAAATTACTGGGAATGCTGAGGCCGCATCTGGCACCCGACGGGCTGGTGTACATAGAAGCCGAGAAATTACCCGAGATCACCCCTGATTGTGTGGTTAAGCGTCGGTCCAAGGTGGGGCAGGTCAATTTTCTCCTGTTAGAATTCTCCAACCATGACAGTGCGATTCAATAGAACGGTCTACCCGGGTACGTTTGATCCGTTTACCCGCGGGCACGAGGATCTTTTGCGCAGAGCCGCGAACCTGTTCGAGGAGGTGATTGTCGCGGTCGCCGACAGCCGTGCGAAGCAGCCGCTGTTTTCGCTCGATGAGCGGATCTCCATCGCACGCGAAGTGCTTGCGCCGTACGACAACGTTACGGTTGAAGGATTCTCCGGCCTTCTCATGGATTTCATCAAGCAGAGAGGGGCGACTGTCGTTCTGCGCGGGTTGCGGGCGGCATCAGATTTTGAGTACGAATTCCAGATGGCAGGCATGAACCGGAACCTGCATCCTGATGTCGAGACCATGTTTCTTACTCCGGCGGAAAAGTACATGTTCATTTCGGCGACGATGGTGCGTGAAATCGCCATGCTAGGTGGTGACGTGGCGCCATTCGTCAATCCGGTGGTTCTGGCGCACATCAAGACGCGATTGGCGAAATGAACAAGCTTGCACGATGGCTCTGATTATTACCGACGAGTGTATCAATTGCGATGTTTGCGAGCCGGAATGCCCGAACGAAGCGATATATCAGGGAGAGGAAATTTATGAAATTGACCCTGATAAATGCACTGAATGTGTCGGTCATTTCGAGCAGCCGCAATGTCAGGAAGTCTGTCCAGTCGATTGCATTCCCATCAATCCGCAGCGGATCGAATCAAAAGAAAAATTGATGGAAAAGTACCTGATGCTGACGAAGAGCACCGTGGAAACTACGAACTAACGCTGACAGCGGGTGCAATAGAAAGTTGAGCGCTGTCCGAGGCGTGCGCAGCGAATTTCTGATCCGCAGTTCTTGCAAGGTTCGCCCTGCCTTCCGTAGACCATGTATTGCTGCTGGAAATAACCAGGCGAACCGTCCGTCCGGAAGAAATCGCGCAAACTACTACCCCCGGCGGCGATCGCGTCCGTCAGTGTCTGCTTGATTTCCGCCACCAACGTAGCGCATCTTTGCAAACTTAATCGGCCAGCTTTGGTGTTGGGATTGATGCGCGCGCGAAACAATGCTTCATTTGCGTAAATGTTCCCAACGCCCGCGACAATATGGCTGTTCATCAACGCAACTTTGATGGCGACGCTACGCCCCCGCGTTCGCTTGTGCAGCCAGTTTGCATCGAAATTGTCTTCCAGCGGCTCCGGCCCAAGGCTGCCAAGTAAAGAATGCTGCGAGGGATGTTTGCTCGTCCACAATAGTGCGCCAAACCGCCTTGGGTCGGTGAACCGAACAAGCATTCCGGAAGAAAGCACGATGTCGATATGGTCGTGCCTGGAGTGGGGAGTTGTCTGCGGCAGGACGCGCAGCCTGCCGGACATTCCGAGGTGAAGGATGATCCAGCCCTTGCCGCCGCAGTCAATCAGCAGGTATTTTGCGCGCCGCTCGATTGAGCGGATCGTTACCCCGCTTGCCAGTTCGTTTAGCCGTCTGGGTACTGGCCAACGAAGGCGCGGATCGCGCACCTCAATTTTGTCAATTCGTTGTCCAACAAGATGTGGCTCCAGGCCGCGGCGCGTCGTTTCGACCTCGGGTAATTCGGGCACGCGCGGCCAGACTACTCAGCAGCGACTCGGTAGGGGTCGAGTAGCCTTCCGCCCGCCCCGGAACCGAACTGATAGCGCATGTTCTCGCCGACTCTTAGTAATTGCACATCCGGATCACGGGAAAGAATGCGTATTTCGGCGCTGTCGCCATTGGAAAATTGAATCACAATGCTTTCGCCGCGAGCAGGGCCTTCGTTCGGGGTTGCCGACAGACTGGACGCCAGGTGCCATTCGGCAATCCATTGATTGAGTGTGTCTGCGGAAAGTACATCGTCGCTGTTTGGCGCAGTCTTTCCCTGCATCGACCAACTGCCATTGGCGCCCTTGACCACTTGCCAGTCACCAAAGTCAAATTCGACCGGGGTCTCGTCGTTTCCGAGAAGCTTGTGGCTGACCAGCTTCGTTGCGTTGATCGGTATTCCGTAACCGTAGTATGTTTTTACCAGATAAACGCTATCGCCAGTTGCAAGGTATTGCTCGTTTGTGATTTCGTTGATATTGCCGAAAGTGAATACCTGATCGTTCAGCGTCACTGCTAGTCGTGCCGGGTCGAGCCCGTAGCGCGAAATGTCTTCGTGCGCAAGCTGTTCGGATGCAGTAGCCGAAGATATGTCGAGCAGGCGATCAATCTGCAGTTGCTCAACGCGCGTGTTGTACGGGCGCAGCATATGCCAGTTGCCGTTGCGCTTTTCCATTTCAGTATCGGCTGCATTGTGGCGTTCGAGGCGCACCCTGTCGATCTGCTCGCGGCTGAGTTGCGTGATTTCGATCTCCGGTTTACTTTCATCGGTCGAGCGAAAATATGCGTACAACGCGATACCTAGGAGCGCTACCAGCAGTGCAACATTTAGTAGCAGTCGCGATTTCACGATTTGCGCCGTTTCCACCAGATCAAGCCGCCAGCAACCACGAATCCGACCGGCAAGAAAATCAGAAATCCGAAAGAAATTGCAGTCAATGCGCCGCGCGACAGGTCAAGGGCCAAATCGAAACGCGATTTCGGCTGAATGATGATCAGGCTATCCTCGCCAGCCAGCCAGTTCATGATATTGATCCCGAGATCCATGTTGCCGAGCATTCCGACATATTCGTTTGTCAGACCCCGGCCGCTCCCGATCACCACAATGCGCTGTTTGCCGTCACCGACGTCACGTTCCAGCGCGGCGCCGACGGTTATTGGGCCGGGCACGTCACTGTCACGGTTGAGTTCGGCGTTCATCATGCCGCTCGTTTCCAGCCAGCCGTCGCGGGCAACTTCGACTAAAGGTGTGAAGTGAAACGAAGTGTCTGTGTCTTCGTTTGCCGCGATCCTTCTTGCGAACGGGTACACCGTATTCGTCGCGTTCATGCGATTTGTGATGATGTGCTCGGCATAGGCATAAGCCAGAGAAATCGTGGGTGGCAGTCTTTGACTTCCTGCCGCGGGGTCAATGACCACGCCATCGATCAGATCGAGGCCGAGAAAATCTGCGAGGGGTTCCATGCCACGCAGTGATTCATAATCGACCAACCAGAGAAGGTTCCCGCCCTTCTCCAGGTAACGTTTGATGCGATTGACTTCTCCGGCCAGCAGGTCAACTCTCGGACTCGCGATTACCAGTACGGACGCATTGTCCGGAACGTCTTGCGCAACAGCGAAATTGACCGACCCGGTACGAAACCCCTGTGCCTCCAGTCTTGCGCCGATGTCACCCAGGTCAAAATTTGCCGGCTTGTTCAATCTGCCTTCGCCATGGCCGTCGAGGGCCACGATCAGCTGCTCGGAGGAGCGCATCAGGCGAACCAGGAGATTCGTGAGTTCCTGTTCGGTCAGCGTGGAAAGGTTCTCACGGCGATCATTGACCTCGACCACCAGTTCGCCATCCACGCGAACGCCGGCTTTGGTTGCCCGCCCCGGATCTTCGCGCGGATCGACGAACGCCAGCGATACGTTCTCATTGGCGCGTTGATACGGCGCGATGAACTCCTGGATCATCTGCCGCAAATTGCCTTCCGGATCATCCCGAGTGGTTGCGAACGCGGTGATCGTAATAGGTCCCGATACTTCATCCAGTACGTCCAGGGAGGCTTGCGACAAAGTGTTGCGTTTGCCTTGGGTGAGGTCCCACTGCGTTTTGACGTCTCTGGTTAAATACAGAATCGATGCAGCAATCGCGATCAACAGCACCACGAAAAGGCTGTTCTGGACAAGAACTTGTAGTCGGAATCGGGCGTTGATTTTCATGCGCGCAGGCGGTCCGCATCAAGTCGGCGGATCGAAAGTATGAGAAAAGTGGTGATCAGAGTACCGAAATAGATCAGGTTGACAGCCGCAATCGAGCCGCTCAGAAAGCCCTCAAAGTGCTTCAGCAAGGAAATCATGTGCAGCATGCTTTCCGGGTCCGTCGCTGCAATATTCATAATCCACAGACCGAGAAACGCACCGAGCGAGAGTAGCGCTGCAACCACTGGATGCGTCGTCAGGCAGGAAATATACAAACCGATCGCCGCGAAACTGGCACCGAGAAGCATGAGCCCGACGAGATTGGCCGCCAGCAGGCCGAAATCGATGCTGCCTCCGGCGAGCAGTGATAACGCCATCGACAGTATCAACAAATTTATCAGCCCGAGAAACACGATCAGCGCAAGGTATTTGCCGAAAATAATCTCGCTCATTGAGATAGGCGCCGCCATGAGAAGTGCCATGGTCTGATTGCGGCGTTCTTCCGACACCATCCGCATGGTCAGCAGCGGGACCGACATCAACAGCACGATCGAGGCGATGCCGAACATTGGAACGATCGCGGTCCCGGTCAAGCCCTGCGCATTGGGTGTGCGCGCAATCTCGGCCTGGAGTGTTATGAAGAAGTCGACCCGAAATAGAAAAACCCAGGCCAGAATGACTTGCACAAACGCCAACACCGCCCAAGCAAGCGGAGATGTAAACATGGCGCGCAATTCCTTACCCATAATCGTGAAAATCATGCAGTTGTCTCCCCGGATTGTGCGGCCGTCGCAGTTGATTCAGGCCGACCGGGATCGGCATCGGTGCCGTCACGCTGTGTCAGTTGTACGAAAACTTCCTCCACGCTGGCCTGCGCCGGTGACAACTGGTACAAGCCCCAGCCGTGTTCGACGCTGGCTCGGACCAATTGATCTGTTAAATCGACATCTTTTTGTTGCGGGCTGATGCGATACACACCGTCGCTTGCCTGATCTACTTGGGCAGGGTGCACAAGCGTAGCGATTTCCTCCAGTGATGGCGGGCGACGCAAAGATATTTGTATCGAATGGCCGCCCCGAAACTGGCGCAGTCCGGCGATGGCGTCGGCAAAGACGATTTTGCCGTTGTGAAGGATTTGCACACGATCACATACGGCTTCGACCTCAGGGAGGATATGGGTCGACAGAATGACGCTGTGATCGTCGCCAAGTTCACGGATGAGCGAGCGTATTTCGCGAATCTGATTCGGGTCGAGGCCCACGGTGGGCTCGTCCAGGACAATTACGTCCGGATCATGGATGATCGCCTGGGCGATCCCGACTCGTTGCTGATAGCCTTTGGAAAGTGAGCCGATCAACGTCCGGCCTTTATCTGATAGGCCGCTGCGGCGTTTCGCACGATCGACCGCTGCGGCAATATCCGGCCGGCGAAGTTTGTGCAAGCGCCCGGCAAGCCGCAGATACTCGTCGACCCGCAGTTCCTTGTACAACGGCGAGATTTCCGGAAGATAGCCAAGCTTCGCTTTTGCTGCCGTAGGTCTATCAATCAGATCAATCCCGCAAATACTGACCGATCCGGTGGTTGGCGCCAGCGTGCCGGTAATCATTCGCATTGTGGTTGTCTTACCGGCGCCGTTCGGTCCCAGCAAGCCAACGATCTCGCCGCGCCTCAACTCCAGTGAAACACCGTCTACGGCCATGTTGCCGCCGTAACTACGGGACAACCCGACCGCGGACAACGTAATTTCAGAACCTGTTGCTTCGCTCATGCTTGTCTCAGATCGCCTGGTCGGAAAGGATCTTGATGAATCGCGCAAATGCAAGCTTGATTCATGCGGCAAAGTCGGTTTAGGCGTAATACACGGTGCGGTGAGCCCACTGTGGCCATAGCAAATACGCGGGATGCCGCTCCGGATAGCGCCAGGTCTGATCGAGTCAGGTCCGATGCAACCGATGCAGGGCGGTCCGCGCCGACTGTCCCCAAATTGCTGCCTCGGCATTGTGCGCTCCGCGTGGGGCTGCACGGTATTGTTTGTTGCCTATCTGGAAAAACCAAACTTCACTCCTCGCGCCTTGCCTGGCCCCGGTCCGGGGGGCAATGCGTCAACAAAATATGTATTAACCAGCCCTGATTAAATGAGACCGTACATGCTGCCCGATGCCGAGCCACAATGCGGGATCATTAGTCTCGTCCTGCGCCAGGCTCAAGGTCCAGACCAGGGGGTCTCTTGTGATGGGCGCCAAATATACCTAAACTCTGGCTTCGGTTGAAGAACTTCCGGCTTACAGTTGCAATTTTGTGTCATTCGGCTTGCAGGCGCCTGAAATTCTTGCCAAATTGATGGCCGTCGCCCTGATCTCCAAGAGAAAAACCTCGCTATATGTACACGCGCTACTCTTGTTTGTTCGCCATTACGCTGTCTGCGCTGCTCAGTGGTGGCTGCGCTCAGATTGCCACCCAGCCTGATATCAAGGCCGATGCCGGCCAGATTGGCGAGCAGGAGCCCGCTCGGGAGACTAGTGCTCAATCGGATGATGTAAGGGCTGAAGCGGTTGAGCAGGCAGATGCCAAGAGTCTCGAACAGCGCATTCAGAGCGTGCTCGGTTCTGGTAAAGGGGCTGCCGTCGGCAGTGATCTCGATCCTGATTTTCTGTACCAGTTTCTTGTCGCTGAAATTGCCGGCCAGCGTGGCGATATAGGGCTGGCCAGCAGTACGTATCTTGAACTCGCTCGTAGCTCGCGCGATGCGCGCGTTGCCAAGCGAGCAACAGAAGTGGCGGTTTACGCGAAGCGTGACGAGGTTGCGCTCGAGACCGCAAAGATCTGGTATGAGCAAGACCCGACATCTACGGCGGCGCGCCGAACGCTTGCGGAATTGCTGGTCAAGAGTGGCGATCTTCAGGCCGCGCGCCCGTTGCTGGCTGAAATGCTGGCGACGTCCCCCGGCGGTGCGGCGCGCGCTTTGATGCAACTTTACGGTATTTGCGGAAAACACCCAGACAAAGGCGAGGTGCATGCGCTGGTGCGTGATCTCGCGGCACCTTATATTGGTTTGCCGGAAGCGCATTATGTCCTTGCGCAAGCGGCATACTCTGATGGCCAGCCAAAGCAGGCGCTTAAATCTGCCGACATGGCGCTCAGGTTGCGTCCCGACTGGCAGCAGGGTGCGTTGCTGAAGTCGCAAATACTGCGGGAACAGGAGCGGGGCAAAGGCATCGCTTATTTGGGGCAGTTTCTTAGATCCCACCCTGACGCCCACGACGTAAGGCTTAATTATGCGCGCGCGCTGGTCGCTGAGCGACGCTATCCGGAAGCGAAACGTGAGTTTCAGAAACTGCTAAAAGCGAATCCTCGCAATTCGAAACTTGCTTTTACCCTGGCGCTCCTATCTTCGCAAATTGGTGACGATGTTGCTGCAGACAAGCAATTCAGGGCCGCCCTTTCGCTCGGCTACAACGATCCGAATGCTGTTTATTTTCAACTCGGCCAGGTTAACGAGAATCTGAAGCGCAACGACGAAGCCGCGCGCTGGTACCGATCGGTCCAGGAGGGTGATCAATTTGTACCCGCGCAGACACGCTATGCGCTGTTGCTTGCGCGTCGTGACGGCGTCGAAGCTGCGCGCCGCCATCTTCATTCTCTGGAAGTGGTCGATGACGCCCAGCGCGTGCAAATTGTCCAGGCGGAGGCGCACATGCTGCGCGAGGTGCGTGAGCACGAGCAGTGTTACAAGGTTTTGAATGAAGCGCTTGAATCGTACCCGGACAATCCGTCGTTGCTATACGACGTCGCGCTCGCCGCTGAAAAGATAGACCGGATCGATGTTGTCGAGAGCCGACTGCTCAGGCTAATTGAACTGGAGCCCGATAGCGCCCAAGCATACAACGCTCTCGGATATACGCTCGCTGATCGTACCAACCGCTATGCTGATGCGCGTGAATTCATTGCAGAAGCCCTGGCACTGGCGCCTGAGGATCCCTACATCCTGGATAGCATGGGCTGGGTCGAGTACCGGCTCGGCAACGTCGACGAAGCAGTACGCTATTTGCGTCGCGCCTATGACATTAGTCAGGACCCGGAAATCGCTGCGCATCTTGGAGAAGTGCTGTGGGTGATGGGAACGAGGCAGGAAGCGCGGCGCATCTGGGACGATTCGGCCGGCAGCTATCCTGACAATGAATTGCTTCAGAAGGTCATGCGCAGGTTCCTTGGCAGCTGAGTTGGTGCAACTTTTCCGGTGGTCGGCGTGCGGGCTGGCACTTACGCTACTCCTGTCTTGCGCCTCTGGACCACAGGTCCCGCCGGTCGAATCCACGACCGCCATCGAAGCGTTCGAATTAAAGGGAAGGGTCGCCGTGAACCTTGATGGCCGCGGCTATTCGGCGCGCCTGAAATGGAATCACGAGGCCACGTTAGACACCCTGTCGCTGTACTCACTGGTCGGATCAACGATCGCCACATTGGTTGCCGACGGCGATCGGGCGACGTTGGTGACCGCGAAGAAGGAATCTTTTGCCTCTGATAACGTTCAGGAGCTTACCCGTGAGGTCCTCGGCTGGGATCTGCCGCTGACCGGCCTTCGCTACTGGGTGCTTGGTCGGGCCGATCCGGACGTTCCGGTCATGTCACTGGAGCAGGATGATCAATTGCGAATCAAACAGCTCGTACAGCGTAACTGGAAAGTCGACTACCTCGCCTATTCCGGGGACAGCGCGCTGCCGTCTTCAATGGTGTTGCGCTACGGCGATCTTCGCATGCGGTTGATCATTGACGGCTGGAAGTTTCCCCCGCTCGCGCAATGAATGCCGGATTTTCGTACTATCCGGCGCCTGCAAAACTGAATCTGTTTCTTCACGTCACTGGTCGGCGTGCAGATGGATACCACACGCTGCAAACCGTGTTTCGCTTCGTTGACTTTGGTGACGACGTCGGTTTTCGATTGCGTGGGGACGATGGCATTCACCGGCTGGGGCCGGTGGCAGGCGTTGCTGAGGACCAGGATCTGACGCTGCGCGCCGCCCGCTTGCTGCAATCGGCGAGTGGTTGCCGAATGGGGGTAGACATTGCGATCGATAAGCGGCTGCCGGTGGGCGGTGGCCTGGGTGGTGGCAGCTCCGATGCAGCCACGACCTTGATCGTGCTGAACAAATTGTGGGGCCTCGGCTGGTCGCGAACCCGGCTTCAGCAAATTGGATTGCAACTTGGGGCGGATGTGCCAGTCTTTATTTTTGGTCGATCGGCATTTGCCGAAGGTGTCGGCGAGCGCCTTGAGGCTATCGAGCTTGACCCAGCGTGGTACGTTGTTCTGGTTCCTCAAGTCACGGTTTCCACAGCGGAAATCTTCTCGGCGCGCGAATTGACACGCAATACCAAAGCCATCAAAATAGCGGCCTTTTCGATCGGCCAGGGTCATAACGATCTGCAGTCAGTCGCGTGCGAACGTTTCCCGGAAATAGCGCGCCACTTGATTTGGCTCGGAAAATTCAGTACAGCGATGATGACCGGTTCCGGCGCTTGCGTATTCGGTGCTTTTGATAGTGAGTCGGCAGCGCGAGCCGTGCTTGAGCAACTGCCGACGGATATGAAGGGATTTGCAGCGCGCGGGCTGGATCGGCATCCGCTACATGTCGAATCAGCCTAGCAGTGTTTCGGGACTGAACGTGCAATATTGAATTGAAATGCCGGTGTTGGTTGAAACACCAGTTCAAGATAGAAGTTGCTAGCGCACGGCCGGATTTTGACGGTTTGCGAGCCGGAGCGAAGCGGCGTATGTCGGGAACAGGTAAGGAGAAGACGGTGGAAGTTGCGCCGGGTTCTCGCGGTTGCAGCCGCGTTATCCTGATTCCGGCAAGCTAATCACACGGGCAATTTTTTGGGGAGTGGCCAAGTTGGTTAAGGCAACGGATTTTGATTCCGTCATGCGTAGGTTCGAATCCTACCTCCCCAGCCATACCTCAGAGGCAGGCGTGCGAAGGGTAATAGCACGCTATGGATGCCGGATTGGGTCCAGTACGACACGCCGCCTATGCGGCGTGTCGTTTTTTTAGGCGGCGAGAACGCATCGCAATTTTTGCGGCAAGAAAGAATCGCAATGGCGTACGACAGTTTGATGGTGTTTACCGGCAACGCGAATCCGGAGCTTGCCTCGGACGTTGTCCGGCATCTGAATATTCCGATGGGCCGTGCGACAGTTGCGCGTTTTAGCGACGGCGAAGTGATGGTGGAATTGATGGAAAACGTGCGCGGACAAGACACGTTTGTACTGCAGTCGACTTGCACGCCGACCAACGACAACCTGATGGAAGTTCTGCTCATAGTCGACGCGCTCAAGCGCTCTTCAGCCGGTCGTATTACGGCGGCGATTCCTTACTTCGGTTACGCTCGCCAGGATCGCCGTCCTCGCTCGGCCAGAGTGGCGATTAGCGCAAAGATTGTAGCCAATATGTTACAAGCGGCAGGCGTGGATCGATTGCTCACGATGGACCTCCACTCTGACCAGATCCAGGGTTTCTTTGATATTCCCGTTGACAATGTGTACTCCACGCCGATTCTTCTCGGCGACATCTGGAAGCGTGACTACAGCAATCTGGTTGTCGTTTCACCAGATGTGGGCGGAGTGGTACGAGCACGAGCCCTGGCAAAGCGCCTCGAGTCTGATCTTGCGATCATCGACAAACGCCGGCCACGACCCAACGTCGCGAACGTCATGAACATCATTGGAGAAGTGCAAGGGCGTACCTGCATCATTATGGACGATATGGTTGATACCGCCAGCACGCTTTGCCAGGCGGCCAATGCGTTGAAAGACGACGGCGCCGAGAAGGTGCTCGCCTATTGCACCCACCCGGTACTTTCCGGGAAGGCGATCGAACGGATAGAAAGCTCTGCATTGGATGAAGTCGTTGTCACCAACACGATCCCGCTGCGTGACGACGCGCTTAATTCTTCATGTATCCGGCAGATTTCCATCGCCGAGTTGCTTGCCGAGACCATGCGGCGCATCAGTAACGAGGACTCCGTTTCCTCGTTATTCATGGATTAGGGATTTGATTGAAACTGTACTGCGTCACGACGGAGCGCGCCACTAAGAATCGCGAGCAAGGTGGCGCCAAAAGAATTGCGAGCAGGGGTTGCGCAAGATAGTTTGCGACCATGAGTAGTAGATGAAACTTTGTGGCCTGGATTCACGCTCAATAGCGTGCGACGAAGCGTCGCATGTTGATTTTCGTAGTAATCGTGGTGCTGTGTAATTGAGCACCTTTTGTGATATCGGAAACGGCTGGTCGCGGCTGTTTCCGTGCTGACTGGAGAATAATGATGGCAACCACCGAAGTAAATGCAGTATCCCGGTCTGTGCAAGGTACGGGTGCGAGCCGCCGCCTGCGCAGATCCGGCAAATTGCCGGGGATCCTTTATGGAGCGAATCAGGACGCGCAAGTGATCGAACTCGATCACAGCGCGATCATGCTGCAACTGCGGCACGAAGCGTTTCACGCGTCAATTCTGACGATGAACATTGATGGCAAAAAGCAAAATGTTCTGTTGCGCGACATACAAATGCATCCCTGGAAGCGGGAGGTCTTGCACATTGATTTTCAGCGTGTCGATGCCAAACAGAAGATTCACATGCGGGTGCCTTTGCACTTTATCAACGCCGAAATCGCGCCGGGCGTCAAACTCGGTGGCGGCGTTGTGAATCACGTTATGTCCGAACTGGAAGTGAGCTGCTTGCCGGGCGATCTGCCGGAGTTCGTAGAGGTCGATGTCGCCGAGCTTGAACTCGGTGCCTCGGTGCACCTCTCCGATCTGAAGTTGCCAACCGGTGTTGAGTCGGTGCAGCTGGGGCGTGACGACGATGCGGTTGTCGCGAACGTGCAGGTACCCAGAGCCATAGTCGAGCCGGAAGAAGAGGTTGCCGCGGGTGAAGAAGGTGCTGAAGCAGAGGCGGCCGAAGGTGAAGCTGCCGCTGATGCTGCGTCCACACCGGCAGCCGACGAAGACAAGTAGTCAACCTGTATACGCCTGCGCACAATGCAGCGGCCGGCGGGTTGCGAGATGCCCTCGTAATCGCCGGTCGTACACAGCCGCGACTTTGCGCCAGGCGTGTCGTCGGAATCGCATGAAACTGATCGTCGGCCTCGGTAATCCAGGGAATCGCTACGAAGCGACCCGGCACAACGCCGGTTTCTGGTGGGTCGACGCGATTGCCGAAGAACTCGGCGTCGTGTTGCGTCCGGAGTCTCGTTTTCAGGGCGAAGTTGGTAGGTTCAAACAGGCCGGTGCAGATTGCTGGTTTCTCAAGCCGACAACGTTCATGAACGATAGCGGTCGTTCGGTCAGGGCGTTGTGCGATTTTTACAAGATTCCACTGTCGGAGTTCCTGGTTGTCCACGACGAACTTGACCTCGACCCGGGCGTAGTGAAGCTGAAACAAGGCGGCGGAGTTGCCGGGCACAATGGGTTGCGCGACATTGCCGCGCATCTTGGCCGCGATTTCTGGCGTTTGCGCATCGGTATCGGGCATCCGGGCGACCGCGCCCAAGTGTCTAACTATGTTCTCTCGCCGCCGCGAGTAGAAGAAACCAAGCTCATATCGGAGGGGGTGGAGCGTAGCCTGACGATATGGCCGAAACTGCTTGACGGCGATTTCGAAGCCGCGATGCTTCGACTGCACACTCGTGAGTGAACCGTTCGTGGTGGGCAAGCCGTAAACGAACCAACCCATGTTTGTCTGTTTGCAGAAACCTAATATATGAAATGTGGAATAGTAGGGTTGCCCAATGTCGGCAAGTCGACCCTGTTTAATGCGCTGACCAAAGCCGCGATCGCTGCTGAAAATTATCCGTTCTGCACGATTGAACCCAACGTCGGTATTGTCGAAGTGCCTGATACACGGCTCAATCGTCTCTCGGCGATGGTCAAGCCGCAGAAGACCATTCCGGCAATCGTCGAGTTTGTTGATATTGCAGGTCTGGTCGCGGGTGCATCGAAAGGCGAAGGTCTCGGCAATCAGTTTCTCGCCAACATCCGTGAGACAGATGCGATCGCGCATGTGGTGCGCTGTTTTGCTGACGAAAACGTCGTCCATGTCAATGGCCATGTCGACCCTGTTTCGGATATCGAGGTCATCAACACCGAACTTGCGCTTGCTGATCTGGCAACCGTGGAGAAACAGCTCGCGCGCCATGTCAAACAGGCACGCGCCGGCGGCGACAAGGAATCGCAACGGCTGGTTGCGGTTCTCAAGAAAATCGAAGTGGCGCTTGACCAGGGACGCCCGGCGCGCAGTGTGGATCTCGCCAAGGAGGAGTATGCGGTCGTCGACCCCTTGTTTCTACTGACTATGAAACCAACGATGTATGTCGCCAACGTCGGTGAAGCTGGCTTTGCCGATAACCCCTGGCTGGATGCGATCAGCAATTACGCTGCAGCTGAAGGTGCGCCTGTGGTGGCGATTTGCGCCGCGCTTGAAGCGCAGATTTTTGATATGAGCGACGAGGACAAGACGTTGTTCCTTGCGGACATGGGTCTCGAAGAGCCGGGTCTGGACCGCTTGATACGCATCGCTTACGACCTGCTGGGCCTGCAGACTTATTTCACCGCGGGTGAAAAGGAAGTGCGGGCCTGGACAATTCACAAAGGTAATACTGCGCCTCAGGCTGCAGGGGTCATTCACACCGATTTCGAGAAAGGTTTTATTCGTGCCGAGGTTATCGGCTACGACGATTACGTTTCGTTGAAAGGCGAGGCAGGCGCCAAGGAAGCCGGCAAGATGCGTCTAGAAGGCAAAGAGTACGTCGTTCGCGATGGCGACGTAGTGCACTTTCGCTTCAACGTATAGGCATCTTCTGAGAAATGGCCATTGTTCACGATTGCCCCCGGTCATTGCCTGCAAACGACGCTGACTGCAATGTCCCTATGCTAGACTTTGCGGGTCACGTCAACAGTTTACGAAGCGGTGTTCAATGCTTCGATGGACTTTTCAACCATGGCACGGTCGCCAAGTGGCAATCGGTGCCTGTCGGACACCTACGCCCGACAGGCTCTTAGTAACGACCAGGATCGGCGCTAATCAGCGGAAGGTAATATGGCAGGGCATAGCAAGTGGGCCAACATCAAACACCGCAAGGCCGCCGCCGACGCAAAGCGCGGCAAGATATTCACCCGCTTGATCAAGGAAATCACCGTTGCGGCCCGATTGGGCGGACCTGACCCGGGTTCCAATGCCCGTCTGCGCCTTGCAATGGACAAGGCGTACGATAACAACATGCCCAAGGATACGGTCGAGCGGGCAACCAAGCGCGGGGCGGGCGAACTCGACGGCGTCAGCTATGAAGAAATTCGCTATGAAGGTTACGGCATCGGCGGCGCCGCGGTCATGGTCGATTGCATGACAGACAATCGGATGCGCACGGTCGCCGACGTCCGCCATGTTTTCAGCAAGTACGGCGGTAATCTTGGCACTGATGGATCGGTGGCATTCTTGTTCAGGCATTGCGGTCAGCTGGTATTCCCTCCTGGAACGGACGAGGAAGTGGTGATGGACGCTGCCCTGGACGCCGGAGCTGAGGATATCATCAGCAATGACGACGGCTCGGTTGAGGTCATTACAGAACCAAACAGTTTTTCCGGCGTAAAGAACGCGCTTGAAAGCGCCGGACTTAAAGCCGAATATGCAGAGGTCACTTATAAGCCCACAAATGAAAATGCGCTCGCCGGAGAAGATACCGATCGAATGCAGAAGCTGCTCGATGCCCTGGAGGCACTCGATGACATTCAGGAGGTTTACACGACCGCTGTTTTTGAAGCAGACTGAATGCGCTGTTTACAATGGTCCAGCATGTACCGATGTCGTGGATATGGTGATTAATTGTCCGGTGATTGACAAACCGTTAAGCGGGTGAGAATTCTCGGCATTGACCCCGGTTTGCGGGTGACCGGATTCGGGCTTGTTCAACAAACAGGTCAGCGTCTCGCTTACGTCACCAGTGGTTGTATCCGCACGGCTGATGCACAGTTGCCAGAACGCATCAAGACGATTCTCGAAGGACTCGCCGAGGTCATGGAGCAGGGGCAGCCTGATCATGTGGCGATCGAAAAAGTATTCGTCAACGTCAATCCCCAGTCAACATTGCTGCTCGGGCAGGCGCGCGGCGCGGCGATCTGTGCCGCTGTCGGCCGTAGCCTTCCAGTGGCCGAATATACTGCTCTGCAAGTCAAACAAGCAGTTGTCGGCAATGGACATGCCAAGAAAGAGCAGGTACAGGAAATGGTGCGCCGCTTGTTGACACTGCCAGGTGTTCCCGGAAGCGATGCCGCTGATGCGCTCGCCTGTGCGATTTGTCACGCGCATGGCGGCATGGGACTCGGTTCTGTTGCGACATCCGGATATCGTGTCCGCAACGGGAGATTGGTGTGATTGGCAGGCTGACCGGAACGCTTCTTGAGAAACAACCGCCGATGATCGCGGTTGACGTGCAGGGAGTGGCTTACGAACTCGATGTGCCGATGAGCACCTTTTATCAACTTCCGGTGGCTGGTTCGACAACAACGTTGTTCACCCACCTTCTGGTGCGCGATGACGCGCATCTTCTGTATGGATTCGCGACCAATGAGGAGCGACAGCTGTTCCGCCAGCTACTCAAGGTCAATGGTGTCGGCGCACGAATTGCGCTCGCCATACTATCCGGGCTATCGGTCCAGGAGTTGCATCAGGCTGTAGCAATGCAGGAGTCCGGGCGGATTACAAAGATCCCCGGTATCGGTAAAAAGACCGCGGAGCGATTGATTCTCGAACTGAAGGACAGACTGTCGGGCGAATCGGGTGTGGCAGGGGCTACGCCATCGCCGCGTGACGATGCGCTGCACGCGTTGCTAGCGCTTGGCTACAGAGACAAAGAAGCGAGCGCGGCGCTCGCTAAAGTGGCTGCAGACCTTTCGGTGTCAGAAGCGATCCGTCACGCGCTCAAGCTGTTGTCAAAGTCTTCCTGAGCAGAGTCTGTCGGGCTGCGGTGCGCGAAAGCGACACGATGGGAGGGCGGTCCATGCCTCGTTTCGAATATCGCAACTGTGTTGCACGGTGCGGTGTTCGTTTGATCATTCAGCGGATTCGCGCGAACAATGGTGCCCCGAAACAGGAAACGGTCAGCGCGTTTCTGATTTTATCTGGCGATGCTGCTTATCTACCAATCATTCTACAGATGGCGGCACGCTGCGTTGCTGGTCGCAACCCTTGCACGATCGACGTGCGCTTCTCTCGCCAGGCTTCGGATGTTTCGGGGTTCAAGTGGGCCAATCAATCGTGCATTAACAATTTCCGAACGTGGCTTTAATGGCCCGCCGTGTCGCCACATGGCGACAGTGGAAACAGAGGGATACGTGTTCCGCAATGACATCCGTGAGATATAATTCGCGCAGTTTTTGTGAGCCGAAGTCGGTGAGCGCGTGGATGAGGAAACAACAGGTAACATGCGGAGAAGTATTGGGTCACGCACATAAAAACGTGAGTGGGAAACCGCGGTTACGAGTCGCGGATCGAGCCGTTTTCATCCGCACATCGATTGCGCAGTCTTGTTCGGACAAACTTAGGACACTGTCCGCTGTCGAATACGAACGTACCAGGCCGCTACACCGTCGTTATCAGGAACAGAATGTTCTGTCGTTGCGAGCGATTGTGCGGCACAGTGAAACTTTTCGCCGATGCGAAATTGGACTCGAGAGTGCGTAGATTTGATGGCAACCGCGAAAACATGCAGCCGCACCCGCGAGGATGATCGAAACTGACCGCCTGATTGCACCGGCTCCGGAGTCTTCCGAAGAGGAGGTATTCGAACGGGCGCTTCGTCCGCGGCATCTTGACGACTATATCGGTCAGCAGAAGATTCGATCGCAACTCGAAATTTTTATTGAAGCCGCGCGCAATCGGCGTGAGGCACTCGACCATGTACTTTTGTTTGGTCCTCCCGGTCTCGGCAAAACAACTCTTGCGCATATTATTGGTCGTGAAATGGGCGTTAATGTGCGGCACACGTCGGGGCCAGTGCTGGAACGCGCCGGCGATCTCGCTGCGCTGCTGACTAATCTCGAGCCGAACGACGTCTTGTTCATTGATGAGATTCACCGACTTTCGCCGGTGGTCGAGGAAATTCTCTACCCGGCGCTGGAGGATTACCAGATCGACATCATGATTGGCGAGGGGCCAGCGGCGCGCTCGGTGAAACTTGACCTGCCACCTTTCACGTTGGTTGGCGCAACCACTCGCGCAGGAATGCTGACCAACCCTTTGCGTGATCGCTTCGGTATCGTGTCTCGCCTCGAGTTCTACGCGGCGGAGGAATTGCAGCGTGTAGTCGAGCGTTCCGCCGGACTCCTGAAGGTGCGGATCAACGCCGATGGCGCGATGGAAATTGCCTCGCGCTCGCGCGGCACGCCTCGCGTGGCCAACCGGCTACTGCGTAGGGTCCGCGACTTTGCCGAAGTCAGGGCAGAGGGTATGGTCGATCGGGAAACCGCAGACGCTGCCCTGTCCATGCTTGATGTCGACACGCTCGGCTTGGATGTTATGGATCGAAAGCTTCTCGGCGCAGTCATGGAAAAGTTCAACGGTGGTCCGGTTGGTGTCGACAACCTCGCTGCGGCGATTGGTGAGGCACGAGATACGATCGAGGACGTGCTTGAGCCGTTTTTGATTCAGCAAGGTTACCTGCAGCGCACGCCGCGCGGGCGCATTGCCACACCGCGCACGTATCGTCACTTTGGTCTGGCTGTTCCCTCAGATGATGCCAGTCTTACGGCGCCCTCCAGCGACGCCGGTCTATCTGCGCCTTCCAGCGGCGAATTGTGGCGGGAGATCTGAAATCGCGTTCTCGATTGATATCCGGGTTTATTTTCAGGATACCGACGCCGGTGAAGTCGTTTACCACGCCGCGTACCTGAATTACCTTGAGCGCGTCCGCACGGAATGGTTACGTCATCTCGGATTCGAACAAGGGGAGCTGGAGCAGCACTATGGTGTGCTGTTTATTGTGCGATCTATTGAGATGCGGTACATGCAGCCAGCGCGTCTTGATGATCTGGTGAACGTCGACGTTGACGTCCACCGGCTTGGTCGGGCCCAGGTGACCTTGCTGCAGGAAGTGCATCGTATTGAAACCAAGCTTGTGCGTGCCAAGGTCAACCTGGCATGCGTGACGAGGGGCAATTTTCGCCCACAGCCGTTACCCGCAGCGATCGCGGCTGCGTTCTCGCAATCGTCGCAGCGGGCGACACCAGACAAAGGGATGTAACAAAGAATGACTGCCAGCCAGGATTTGTCACTACTGTCTCTGCTCACCAATGCGAGCGTGCTCGTGCAGCTTGTCATGGCGCTGCTGCTGGGAATGTCGATGGTGTCGTGGTGGTTCATATTTCGCAAAATGTTCATTGTGCGGCATGCGCTGAGGCGTGCTGAGGAATTCGAACGCAGCTTCTGGAGCGGTGCGGACCTGGGAACGCTGTACCAGGCAGCCACGTCGAACCGGGCCGAGGCTGGCAGTCTGGAACGTATTTTCGAATCAGGATTCCGCGAATTCGTGAAACTGCGCAAACAATCCGGAATCGAATTGGCGGTTCTGATGGATGGCACCCGCAGGGCGATGCGGGCGACGTATCAGCGCGAACTGGATTATCTGGAAGCGCATCTGTCGTATCTGGCAACCGTTGGATCTGTCAGTCCGTATATTGGGTTGTTTGGCACCGTGTGGGGAATCATGAACGCGTTTCGTGGCCTCGCCAATGTCGGTCAGGCGACATTGGCGCACGTCGCACCGGGGATCGCGGAAGCACTGATTGCGACCGCAATGGGTTTATTCGCAGCGATTCCGGCGGTGGTTGCGTTTAACCACTATGTACGCAATATCGAGCGACTGTCGACCCGCTACGACAGTTTCATGGAAGAGTTCTCCAATATTCTGCAACGCCAGGCCAACAGCGTGCCGCAGTCCCAACCCCAGGCACCCCCGCCGGACGTCGCGCAGGAGGTCACTTGAAATGGCAGTTCGCAGACATCGCAGGCTGATGAACCAGATCAATGTCGTGCCGTATATTGATGTCATGTTGGTGTTGCTGGTCATCTTCATGGTTACAGCACCGATGATGAACCCCGGTGTGATCGATCTTCCAACGATGGGTAAATCTTCACAGCCGCCGATAGGGCCGCTGGAGGTCGTAATACGTGCGAGCGGTAATATGTCCTATGTTGACCGGAGCGAATCGGGCGTTTCACGTGCAGTAACGCGCGAGCAACTGGTCGCCGTCATCAAATCGAAACAGGAAACACGTCCGGAGCAACCGGTGGTCATTTCTGCCGACAAGGCAGTCCGGTACGAGCAGGTGATGCAAGTTATGGATTTGCTGCAGCGAAACCAGGTGCAGAGAGTTGGCCTGTTGGCCGTACCGAAAGGCTGATGCACCCTGTAATGCAGCCAGGACGGGCGGTTTCCGGCCTGCTGGCCTTGTTCGTACACGTACTATTCTTCGGATTGCTGTTTTTTGGGGTCAGTTGGCAGAAGGACGAGGTCGTACCCGTGTTCGTCGAGTACTGGAAGGAGTTGCCGCCTCCAGCGGAAACGCCTGGAGCGCAAGCTAAACCGAAACCTGCAAAGGTCAAGCCGAAGCCGGCAAAAGTTAAGCCGAAACCGGTGAAGGTTGAGCCAAAACTCACCAAGCGCGATCCGCTGCCGGCGCAACGGCAATTGCCTGCACCGACGCCGGTGCCGACACCGGCGGTGGCCGAACCACCCCCACCATTGCCGTCGCCGCCAATGGTTGAAGCACCCAAGCCAAGCCGCGCTGAGATTGAACTCAAGGACAAACTACGAAAAGAACGCGAGGCAGAAGCCAAACGGCAGGAAGAACTTCGACTTGCGGAAGAGCAGCGCCTGCGAGACGAGGAGCGAGCAAGACTGGAGGCAGAGGCCGAGAAACTCAGGCTCGAAGAAGAACGTAAGAAAGCAGAGACAGAAGCCGAGAAACGCAAACTAGAAGAAGAGCGTAAGAAAGCAGAGGCTGAAGCCGAGAAACGCAAGCTGGAAGAAGAACGCAAGAAGGCAGAGGCCGAGAAACTCAGGCTCGAAGAAGAACGAAAGAAAGCGGAGGCGGAGGCCGAGGAACGCGAGCTCGCAGAGAAAGAGCGCCAACGCCAGGAAGCGATTCGGCTCGAAGCGCAGTTGCGCGAGGAGGAGGCGGAAGAACGACGTCGCGCCGAGCAGTTGCGTGCGGAGGAGGAGGAGCGGCAACGGGTTGCCGAGCAAGAGCGGCAACAACGAGAGCGAGAAGTCGCCGAGCAAAAGCGCCAGGCGGAACGCGCGCGGCGCGCAAAGATCGAAGCCGAACGACAAGCGAAACAGCAGGCTGCGGCCGCGGCGCGCGCGGCCGAGCAGGAATTGGTAGACGATTATAAGGCGCGCATTAGTGCAAGAGTGCGCTCACGAGTGAGAGTGCCGGACGGTATTCCCGGCAATCCGGAAGCGCTCTACGAAGTCGTGTTACTGCCTGGCGGGGACGTTTTGAGTGTCGAATTAAAGAAGCCCAGCGGCTATCCCGCTTACGACGATGCAGTTAAAACCGCCATTTTGCTGGCAACACCACTTCCGGTGCCACCCGCAGATCTTTTTCAGGATCACTTCAGACGGTTTAACATGTCTTTCCGTCCCAAAGAATGAATTTCCAGAGAGAACATGCAATGCAAAGAATGAAACCGGGAGTAATTTTGTTGATCACGGCACTTACGCTGTTCAGCGCAGGGGTGTGCCGCGCCCAGTTAACGATTGACGTTATCGGAGGGGGCGCCAGCCAGGTACCTATTACAGTGCTGCCATTTGGCGGTGAGAATCGATACGATCAAGTGATTAGTCAGGTTGTGTCGGCCGATCTACGGCGAAGCGGGTTGTTTCGCCTCGGCAGCCAGGGCAGCGCGCGGCCATTTCCAAGGCAGGCCGGAGAGGTCGATTTTGCCTACTGGCGCAATGAAGGTGCGCAAAACCTCGTCATTGGCAATATGACGGATCGCCCTGATGGCCGGGTCGAAGTGCGTTTTCGCATGTTCGACGTTGGCGCAGAATCGCAGTCGGTGGGCTTTTCGTTTCTGGTCGATGTGGCGCAACTGCGAACGACCGCGCACAAGATCGCAGACCTGGTTTACGAGAAACTGACCGGTGATGCTGGTGTTTTCTCGACAATGATTTCCTTTGTCGTGAAAAGGGGAAGAATGTTCGAGTTGCAGATTGCGGACGCCGATGGTTACAACCCACAGGTTGTTCATCGTTACAAAGAGCCGATAATTTCGCCGGAATGGTCGCCTGATGGCCAGCGGATCGCCTACGTCTCTTTCGAAAAGAGAAAGCCTATCGTTTACGTTCTCAATGTGTATGACGGGACCCGAAAAGCGATTGCGTCATTCGAGGGCTCTAATTCCGCGCCAGCCTGGTCTCCCGACGGCAAGCGACTGGCGATTACCCTGACCAAGGACGGTGCTTCACAGTTGTATATGATCAACGCCGATGGAACTGGTGTGCACAGGCTGACATACAGCCAGTCTATTGACACGGAGCCGAGTTTTTCACCGGACGGCCGCCATTTGCTGTTTACTTCGGACCGTGCCGGAAGCGCGCAAATATATCGCATGCGGGTCGATGGAAGCGGTGATCCACAACGCATGACGTTCGAAGGAAAGTACAATGTAACGCCGAGTTATAGTCCTGACGGAAAATCGTTTGTATTCATTCACCGTTATCAGGGCCGCTTTAATGTCGCGGTTCAGAATATTGCCACCCGCCAGGTGCAGCTATTGACATCCGGACGACTTGACCAATCACCAACGTTCGCGCCGAATGGAAAAATGATCCTGTATGCCTCTGAAATAAAAGGGCGTGGTATATTAGCGGCCGTCTCCAGTGACGGTCGAGTAAAGCAAAGAATTACTGCGCAGGCTGGCGACATACGTGAGCCGGCCTGGGGACCGCTTCTGAACAATCACCAAAAGGAGTCGTCGCAATGAGTAAGGTAGTTTTTGCCTTTTGTCTGGTTTTCTTGATGGCGGGTTGCTCGAGCACTGAGCAACGCTCTGCCAGTATCGAAGAGCGCAGTCTTCTTGATGAGACACAGGCACAGGAGCAGGAAGAATTTGACCGCGCTCAAGCCGAGCAAGCCGCGAAAGACGCACAAATACGTCGTGAGCAGCAGGAGCTCAATCGACAATTAGAAGAGCAGCGGCAACGGGAGCTGGAAGAAGCCCAGATCGACGCGGAACTGGAGGCGGACGAGCCTTACATTCGCCCGCTGGAGGACAGCAGTCTCGACGAAGCGGACACACGTCTGGAGGAAGATCCCTGGTTGCAACTCAGCGAGACGGGAAGTGCGCTTGCACAACGCAGCGTCTATTACGAATACAATCGCTACGATATCAGCGATGAGTATGTGCCATTGATCGAGGCGCACGCGAATTTTCTGCTGTTGAACCCTGACCTGAAAATTACTATTCAGGGCAATTGCGATGATCGCGGCAGCAGGGAATACAACCTCGCGCTGGGCCAGCGTCGAGCTCAGGGCGTGATGCGAGCGTTGTCTTTACTCGGTGTCAGCGATGAGCAGATGGAGGCGGTCAGCCTTGGAGCTGAGAAGCCCGTCGCATTTGGTCAGGATGAAGACAGTTGGGCGGAGAATCGCCGCAGCGACATCTTGTACGTCGGTGAATCCAAGTAGGTGAACCCAGGTAGGTGAACCAAGAAACTGGAACCCAGGTAGGTGAACCAAGTTACTGGACCCCAAGTAATTGGACCCCAGGTAATTGATCTGTCACCGACGTACGATAGTCAAAGGCGGCGCATGTCGCGCGTAGGCTTGCGAACCCGAAGCGGGAAAAGCAGATGAATTGTCGGTATTGGCAGCCGGCGCAAGCTGAATCATTTAACTCCGGCAATCGATGGTCGTGCGTGCTTGTCATTGCCGCACTTGTCATCGAGTTGCTGATCGCGCCACCGACTGCGCTGGCCGAGCCTGCCGCCTACGAGGCGCCGCCAGACAACGGCACAATCATCCTTGCGCAAGCAGAAACGCAATCTGAAGCGCGCGCAATGGTTAACCTGATGAATCAACTCGATGGGCTAAGTCGCGATCTGAACAAGCTGCGCGGCAAAATCGAAGAGCTGAACAACAGCGTCCTGAATGCCGAGAAACGCCAGAAGGACATGTATCTGGATCTGGATACCCGTCTTCGTCGAATCGAGACCGCCAACGCAGAAATTGGAACAACCACAAAAAGAGCCGGTAAATCGTTGTTGGATCTGCAAGGACGAATTGAGCAGCTCGAACAATCCGCTGCCAACGGAACCCCTCTTACTACTGCACCGGACGCGGGCGGGGCAGGAGACTCGACGAAGACAAATGGTGCTTCTGCGCCAGCGACAAGCGGCTCGCAGAGGACGAACGCGATTGTCCATGGCACGTACGAGGAGGCTATGGCCAAGTATCGGGCAAGAGAATATCAGGATGCCATCCAAGCGTTTCAGGTCATCGTGACCCGGTTTCCCGAACATGATCTGGCTGTTAACGCGCAGTACTGGACCGGCGATTCGTATTATCAGTTGCGCGCCTATCGCGCGGCAATCGATGCGCAGAAACGGCTGATTGCGACTTATCCCAAAAGCTCGAAAGTGCCAGACGCATTGCTCAATATAGGTAGTGCGCAGCTCGGGTTGGGTGACGCTGTATCTGCACGCCGGTCGTGGGAACAGTTAATTGCGAACTTTCCAGAGTCCCGGTCCGCGGTTAAGGCCAGTGACCGCCTCAAGCGCTTGCCTTGACGTTCCAGCGGTGAAACACCTCAAAAAGGTTTGTGCTCAAATCGTGAGCATTCAATGCGGTGGCGGTGTTGCCCACTGCGAGGCACACGGAACATTGCGACGCAAATGGCCGACTTCTTGATAAAACCGAAATGACGCGTGCAGTGGTTCTGGTCTCTGGTGGACTCGATTCAGCGACGACGCTGGCGATTGCGCGCCAACGGCACTTCGACTGTTTCGCGCTTTCTGTTGACTATGGGCAAAGGCACCGTATCGAGTTGGAATGCGCGGCTCGAATTTCGGCAGCACTCGGTGCGCGGCAACATAAAGTCGTCAAACTCGATTTGACGACCTTTGGCGGATCCGCATTGACGGATCAGTCGATCGCGGTTCCGACGGCGAACTCGTCTGGCGGCATTCCGTCAACGTATGTTCCGGCGCGCAATACGATTATGTTGTCACTTGCGCTTGCCTGGGCGGAAGTGCTCGGCAGCGGCGACATATTCATTGGTGCAAACGCCGTGGACTATTCAGGTTACCCCGATTGCCGGCCGGAATACTTGCAGGCATTCGAAGCGATGGCCAATCTTGCGACGAAGGCCGGCGTCGAGGGCGAGCGGCTGCATATTCATGCGCCTCTTGTCGATTTTAGTAAGGGCAAGATTATCAAAGCAGGGTTCGACCTTGGCGTTGACTTCTCACAAACTGTTTCCTGTTATCAGCCGAACGACAAGGGTTTAGCGTGCGGACAGTGCGATTCCTGCAACATTCGGCGTAAAGGCTTCGAGGACGCCGACATTACCGATCCGACAGCTTACGTCTAAAGGTAGGGTACGATAGCCGCGATCCATAATGTACTTGCCTGAACAACGTCAGGATGTCTGCGACGGCTTGCCGTTCACGTTCGACACACTAACGTTCGTCCTGGCTATTCGTGGATCGGAGACACATTAGTAGTGCAGTAATAGTGCAGTCCTGGCGAAGGGCTCCCGCGGCTTGGTTGACCGTCGAAGGGGCCAACCGCTAAAATGCGCGTCTTTTTTTGGGCGGTTAGCTCAGTTGGTAGAGCAGCGGACTTTTAATCCGTTGGTCCGGAGTTCGAGCCTCCGACCGCCTACCAGTAGTGGGAAGGGGTTAGCGATTTGCTGACCCCTTCTTTTTTTCGTACTGCCGGAACGGCGGCCGCGTTCCATTGAACGCAGGTTAGCCAGTACACAGTTTCCAGAGCTTCCAGGCAGCGTGGAGGACGCGACGATGCGCCTATGTACCATCATCACTGAAAACGGCGAGGAAGCTGCCGTGGTAACGGCACAGGGGATTGTAGCGGTGCGTGCAATCAATGCGCACCTGGGCAAAGCTTGGGCCACAAATCTGTTCGAGATGCTCACGCAAGGACTATCCAGCGAGATCCTTGGCGACGCCGAAGCCACCCCGGCCAAGCTTGCGCCGGACGCTGTACGCTACGGGCCGCTCTACCGTCATCCACGAAAAATCATCGGAATCGGCCTGAACTATCGCGACCATGCCGCCGATCTGGATGCGCCCTTTCCGACCGAGCCGGCGTCTTTCATGAAATGCGACAATACAATTATTGGTCCGGGCGATGCAATTGAGTTGCCGGAGCAATCCGAAAGAGTCACCGCTGAAGCTGAGATCGGTGTTGTCGTCGGGCGAACGTGCCATTTCATCGATGAACGGCAGGCGCCGGATTATATTGCCGGTTACTGTCTGATCATCGACATGACGGCCGAAGATATCTTGCTGAAGAACCCGCGTTTTTTGACGCGCGCGAAAAACTTCGACACGTTCTTTTCACTTGGGCCGGAATTGATCACTGTTGACGAAGTGCCGAACATTCATGATGTCAAAGTCGGTACCTGGAAGAACGATACGCTTCACCGGGAAAACACCGTGTCGAACATGGCGTTTTCACCGTACCATCTTGTCGCATTTCATTCGCACGTGGCGACGCTGTTTCCTGGTGACATCATTAGTACTGGCACGCCTGGCGCGGTGGTTATTGAAGATGGCGATGTCGCACAGTGTGATATCGATGGCCTGGGCGTGCTGTCCAATCCGGTACGTAGGCGCAATTAGTCATCGGCCCCAGTTAGTCATCGAAGCGCAAGTGATCATCGGGCACCAGGATTGATCTCGAAGGCGAGGCTGCGAATACAGAACTGCTCGCAACTGATGCGATGAGGCGTGCTAAGGGCTTGCCGGTCTAAGATTGATGCGGTTGCGACAGCGTCTGGGAACAATGGCTCGCGAGATCAACGGTGCCTGAGAAATTAGGCCCGCCGGGCCATATTTCGCGGAATGTCTCTGACCTGTTCCGGAATCGCGCGGCTCTAGTTACGTAATTGAGATCGTCAGCTTTCAGGCGCCGGTGGACGGCGCATGCAGTGACGAGACGTCAGTCTGTAGGACGGTAGTCAGCCGTAGACTTGAGTAGCACTGTAGCAGTGTCGTTCGCAAGCTGCGGTGCAGTATGCTCGTGCTATGCCAAATCCCCGGTCAAATGCTACCCGTGAGGATCAGGCGCGCGGCAAAGTACGCGCCAATTAGGAGCCACGCGTATATCAGTACGTCTCCAACGTGATCCATCTTTTCCAGGCGCTGCTCTAGAAAACCTTTTAGCCAGCCACCGCCGACTAAAACGCCGAAAACCCCAAGGAAAGCATAGACAGGATCATGGTGCCAGGCGCGCTTCAGCATGCCCAGCAACCAGCCATCAGTGCTGATCGCACTATATGCCACACCACCGATGCCAAGCACCAGAAGTGACAGCAGTAGCAGCTGGAACAGGGTGTAGAGGGCTTCGTGGACTACGCTTCCCAGGCTGCGCGTGTGCCGGCCTTGTAGATTTGCAATGGGATTTAACATGGCGATTCCGAGGGTTGCGTGTGTGCGCAGAAGATTGTTTCAAGGGGTAGAAGCGACTTCTATGCCATTGGCGAAACTCATCGCTAAATCATAATGTTATGAGCGTTCTTATGCGGACAGGGGCAAGATTTCGGAGCTTCTTGGTCTCCGTTTGGAGACGTCTATTCGGCACTCATGAAGCAGGTTGAGGGTGCGGCCAAACAGCGGCCGTTGCACGCCTCGATAGCGGGCTACCAAATTGGCGTGATGCGGGGCCGGCGTGCGGTGGGAAGTATTCGGAGAAGTGTATGAGGCGATCAGCCTTTACTGCAGCCTGGCGTAATGGCGGTGCACATCAATTTGCGAGCGTACTGCTTGTAGATCACTGCAAGTGCACGCGTAACGCGCGTCAAATGCGATTGTCGTGAAATCGGCCGTTCAGGTCTTCAGGCGGATAATGCGTATCACTTCAGGGATTCGGCGCAGACTTCGCATCACCCGCGCAAGATGTACCCGATCTGTCACCTGCAATGTGAAGTTGATTTCCGAATAGGCGGATGATTCGCCGGGTTCGAGGCTGATACTTTCGATGTTCGATTCGGTCTGCGCAATCTCCGCCGCAATCTTGGCCAGCACGCCGCGCTCGTTCGATGTCAGTAGTTTGATATTGACAGCGAACATTCTCTTGGAATCCGGCGCCCATTCTACATCCATCCATTTCTCTGGGTCACCACGCGTTTTGCGAGCGACCGGACAATCGTGTGTGTGGATGATCAAGCCATGGTCTTTAGCCAGAAAGCCGATGATCGGATCTCCCGGAATCGGGTGGCAGCACTTTGCGAACTGCAAGGCCATGCCTTCAGAGCCACGTATGACTAGACTTCCGGGCTGTCTGGTGGCGCCGTCGTCACCGATGGAGAGTAGTTTTCGCGCAACGACGATTGCCAGCTGTTTACCCAGCCCGAGTTCCGCAAGCAGTTCCTGGCGTGACTTTGTGCCGGAGTTCTTCAGCAGTTGTTCCCATTGTTCTTCGGTTATATTGTCCGGTTCCGATTTCAATGCAATGAGCGCCTGGGCAAGTAGGCGCTCGCCAAGCATCGCAGACTCTTCATATTGCATCGTCTTCAGGAAGTGGCGAATCCGCGAACGTGCCTTGCCACTCATTACGAAATTGAGCCACGCAGGATTTGGTTTCGCGTGGGCCGCAGTAATGACCTCAACACGGTCGCCACTTTTCAACTCGGTACGCAGCGGCACCAGTTCATGATTCACTTTTGAAGCGACGCAACGGTTGCCGATATCGGTGTGCACGGCATACGCAAAATCGACGCAGGTTGCGCCGTGCGGCAGTGACATGATTCTTCCCTTGGGCGTAAATACATAAACCTCGTCGGGAAACAGGTCTACCTTGAGATGTTCGAGAAATTCAGCCGAATTTCCCGATTCGGATTGCATCTCGAGAAGGCTTTGCAGCCATTGATGCGTCTTGGTCTGCAGGTCCGACAGCGAGGTGCCGCTCTCCTTGTACAGCCAGTGTGAAGCGACGCCGGCTTCGGCGATTTTGTGCATTTCCTGGGTGCGGATCTGGACCTCCATCGGCGTACTGAGAGGACCAAATAAACTGGTATGCAAAGACTGATACCCATTGTCCTTGCGAATCGCGATGTAATCCTTGAACTTCCCCGGAATGGGTTTGTACAGCTGATGCAGTGCCCCGAGCGTCAGGTAGCATGCCGGCACGTCTTTGACGATGACACGAAAGCCGTAAATATCGTAGACCTCGGCAAACGACAGCGCTTTCTCGATCATTTTTTTGTAGATACTGTAGATGGTCTTTTCGCGGCCGGTGACCACAGCGTCGATTTTGTTGTCTTTCAGTCTGGCGCTAATCGAAGTGAGGATCTTGTCGACCATTTCCCGACGATTGCCGCGCGCGCGCGCAAGCGCTTTGGTCAGCACTTGATAGCGATTGGGGTACAGATGCTGGAACGACAGTTCCTGTAGATCCTGATACAGGTTGTTCAATCCGAGCCGGTTTGCGATTGGCGCATATATATCCATCGTCTCGCGGGCGATGCGCGTACGCTTGTGCGGAAGCATCACGGTCAGAGTGCGCATGTTGTGCAGGCGGTCGGCCAGCTTGATGAGGATGACCCGTACGTCGCTTGCCATTGCCAGCAGCATTTTGCGGAAGTTCTCCGCCTGCTCATGCTCCTGCGATTCGAACTCGATCCTGTCGAGCTTTGATACACCGTCTACGAGTTCGGCAACAACCGCGCCGAACTTATCCTTGATTTCCTTTTTGGTGACCGCCGTGTCTTCCATCACGTCGTGCAGCAGCGCTGCAGTCAGCGCCTGGCCGTCGAGGCGCCATTCCACGAGTGTGTGGGACACCGCAATCGGGTGGGAAATATACGGATCGCCAGTCATGCGGAACTGACCGAGGTGCGCGTTTTTGCCGAATTCGTAGGCGTCGCGGAGCAGGGCGACGTCCTTCTGCTTCAAATAGCCAGCGGCATCCCTGAACAGGGCTTCAGCCTCGGATGCTATTTGCGCAGACGCGGTATTTTGTTTCACCGGTAAGGCAGTCATAGACTCGCACGGCCCGCGTGGCCCGGCCCTTGGTGTTGGAGCGGACTTGAAAGCCCTACGACTTTACCTTGAGGACTTCCGGTCCGACTTTCCCAGAAGCGATCTCTCGCAATGCGATCACCGTTGGTTTGTCCTTGTTACCTTCCACCTGCGGCGATGCCCCGGTCGCGAGTTGTCGCGCCCGATAGGTTGCCGCGAGCGTAAGCTCAAACCGGTTTGAAATGGATGTCAGACAATCGTCGACTGTGATTCGTGCCATGCGCCGATCACTTCAGGCTGTTGAAGAGAGATTCATTGCGACCTAACTGTGCCGCGAGACGTAGTCGCGTGCTGCGCACAATACTGATGAGATCCTGTAACGCGTCACCGAAGTCGTCATTGATAATAACATAGTCGAACTCGTGGACATGCGCGAGCTCCGATCGGGCGGCCGTTACGCGGCGCTCGATTACCGCGGCGCTGTCCTGACCGCGTTCGGTCAGTCGGCGGCGCAGCGCATCTACTGATGGCGGTACCACGAAAATGCCGATCGCGCCCGGCAAAAGCTTGCGTACCTGCTGCGCGCCCTGCCAGTCGATCTCGAGGACAATATCGCGCCCTGCTGCGGTCTGGCTGTTGGTCCACTTTTCTCCAGTTCCGTAAAAGTTACCATGTACCTCGGCACTTTCGAGAAATTCCCCGTTGTTGCGCATTCTGTTGAACGTTTCCTCGTCCACAAAATGATAATCGCGATCGTTCTTTTCACCCGGCCGAGGCGCGCGGGTCGTGAATGAAACGGACTCCGACACGCCTGCATCGTGCGCGACCAGTTCTTTTACCAGGGACGTTTTCCCCGCTCCGGAGGGCGCCGCCACGATAAATACATTGCCGCTCATTCTATGTTCTGTACTTGCTCGCGCATTTGCTCAATGAGTACTTTCAGACCCATTGCACTCTGCGTGACCTCCACGTCTGCTGACTTGGATCCAATCGTATTGGCTTCGCGATTCAGTTCCTGCATCAGAAAGTCGAGACGCTTGCCGACTGCGCCGCCCTTTTTCAGAATACGGCTGATCTCCGATACGTGCGTCGTCAGCCGCTGCAGTTCCTCGTCCACATCAATCTTAGATGCGAACATGACGACCTCCTGTTGGAGGCGATCGTTCTGCGGGTCGAGCATGGCGTCATGCAATTTACTTGCCAGTTTCTCCTGATAGGCTGCAACCAACAGCGGTATTCTGGGCGCCACTTCTTTTACGATCTCGACGACACTGGCCGCGCGTTCTAGCAGGACCGCTTTGAGTTTCTCACCTTCCCGAGCGCGCGCCGCACTCAGTTCGTCGATCGCGAGGTCGACCATTTGCAGGCACTTCTCGGTCAGCACATCGACGGGAAGGGCGTCACTGCCAAGCATGCCTGGCCAGCGCAACACATCGTTTACGCCTAGTGACCTGGCTTCCGGCAGCGACGTGCGCACTTTTTCGTCGAGCTTTGTCAGTTGAGCGAGAAGCTTCTCATCAAGCTGCATTGGCGCAGACAGGTCGGGGAGCCGGGCGAAGCTGATCCGGCATTCGACTTTGCCGCGCGAAACGCCAGCCGCGATACGCTCGCGCAGGACCGATTCAAGCATGCGCAGTTCGTCTGGCAGTCTGAACTGAATATCGAGATAGCGGTGATTGACGGAGCGCAGATCAAGGCTGAGTCCACCAAACGGTAACTCATCAGTGACTGCGGCATAACCGGTCATGCTGAATATCATTAGAATCGTGCTTTACTAGGAGGAGTGATCCCCGCCACAATCAGCAAGAGATAGTAAAAACGATAACACAATATCACGTGCTGGCCAGCGCTCCGGTTTTACCGGGAGTGCGGTCCTGACAGCTGGCATGACTGCGGCATTCAATCATGGGAGGGTTCGAGATGCGCCAGAGTGGACGCGGCCCGCGCGAGTTGCGCAAGGTCAATATTCATCGTGGTTACACACGCCATGCGGAGGGGTCAGTCCTCGTCGAGTGCGGTGAAACCAGAGTGATTTGTACGGCGAGCATCGAAGAGCGCGTGCCGATGTTTCTGAAAGGCAAGGGGCAAGGCTGGCTGACGGCCGAATACGGCATGCTGCCGCGTTCGACGAATACCCGAATGAATCGCGAAGCGGCACGCGGAAAGCAATCAGGGCGCACCCAGGAGATTCAACGGTTGATCGGGCGCAGCCTGAGGGCGGTCACCGTTCTGCCGAAGCTGGGAGAACGTACGATTCATATTGACTGCGATGTAATCCAGGCTGACGGGGGAACACGCACCGCCAGTATCACCGGCGCCTTTGTCGCATTGCACGATGCGGCCAGTGTTCTCGTAGACAAGAAACTTGTCAGTGAATGGCCGATTCGTGATTTCGTGGCAGCGGTTTCCGTTGGTATCTATCAGGGTGAGGCCGTGCTCGACCTGGATTATGCGGAGGACTCGGGTTGCGATACCGACATGAACGTCGTCATGACTGGCGCCGGTGGAATCATAGAGGTGCAGGGCACTGCCGAAGGTGAGGTTTTCAGTCGCACCGAGCTTGATACGATGCTTGGCTTGGCGACCGAGGGCATTGATCAGTTGACCGACATTCAGAAGTCCGCACTGGGAGTGTGAGCAGCGATGAGCGCGTTGCGTAAACTGGTTATTGCGTCCGGAAACCCGGGCAAGATTCGTGAGATTGAGCGCATCCTCGCACCTCTGAAGATCGAAGTGGTATCGCAGTCCACATTGGGTGTTTCGCCGGCCGAAGAACCGCATTCGACATTTGTAGAGAATGCGTTGGCCAAAGCACGGCACGTGAGCGACGCTACCGGGCTGGCGGCTATCGCAGATGACTCCGGTATCTGCGTAGAAGCGCTTGATGGTGCGCCCGGCGTGCACTCGGCCCGTTACGCCGGTGCGCCGCTGTCGGATGAGCGCAACAATGCATTCCTTCTTGAGAACATGGACGGTGTCATGGATCGGCGCGCGCACTATTACTGCGTCATCGTACTCATGCGCCGGGCGAACGATCCGCAGCCGCTTATCGCTGAAGGCGAGTGGCAAGGAGAAATCGTGGCATCGCCGCGAGGTAAACGCGGCTTTGGGTATGATCCCCTGTTTCTGGATATTCAGTCCGGGTTGACCGGGGCTGAGCTGTCTGCGTCGCGGAAGAATCGCATCAGTCACCGGGGCAAGGCAATGCGCAAACTGCTGCGTGGGATGATGCAGTCGTCGCCATTGCAAGATCCACCAATCCAATCTTCTTAGGCTTATCGATCACGCGCCGCTTGTGCATCCGGTCAAGACAAGCTGTTGCGGTCCGACGTACGCCCCGTTGGAAGGTGTGTGCAGATGGAGTCGCTCAGCGCCTGACGCTCAGAATGGTGAAACCTTCTCCGATAATTGAACGCTCGGCTGCGCTCTCAAAGCCGGCGTTGGCGAACAGTTGTTCCTGCTCCTCACGTGTCGGGATGACGTTTCCCCAGGTGAGTTCTTCGAACCCGGTTTGTAACGGAAACTGAAACTCGGGGCGACGTGCCTCTTCCAGCGTAGACGGGTAGGTTTCGTCGACAATCAGTAACCATCCACCCGGCTTGAGCACCTGCGCACAGCCGTTGATTACGTGTTGCCTGATCTCCGGCGAAATTTCGTGCAATACCTCGATCATGACAACGGCGTCATAGCTTGCCGCGGGTAGCTTGGCGACGTCACTTTCAATGACCTCGACGCGTGCGTCCAGGTCTGCCGCCGCGATCTTGTTGCGCGCAATTTCAATTCCGGTCGGATCGATATCGGCACCAGTGCAATGTGCGTTTGGCCATGCGCCTGACAATTGCATCAGAAATCGCCCGGTGCCGCAACCGACCTCCAGTACTCGTCCACCGGACTCAAGCGTGTGCCGCATTCCCTCCAGATCCGGCAGCAGTTTGCGCGCGGTGGCTGCATGAAGACCGCCAATCGCTTCACCGATGGTGTCGGCGAATGCATGACTGCGTCCCTGAAACGGCACCGTTTCGCCGGTGTGAAATGCCTGGCGGCAGCGCGCAAAATCCTCCGTCAGGAATGCCGTGCCAAGCCGCACATAGCCAGTCAGGTCGCGCGGATGCCCAGGTGACGCGAGGATCTTGTCCATGTGCGGGGCCAGCCGAAAACGACGTTTCTCATCGGCGTCAAGCAGACCCAGGCCGAAAGCCGTCATGCACCAGACATTCACGTAATGCACATGCAGCTTCAATTTTTCAGCGATGTCTGCGGCCGTTCGCCCAGGCTCCTCGGCCAGAGTTTTGAACAGTCCAAGATCAACGCCAATGTCGATCAGAAAAATCGTGTTGAAGCCGCGGCGCCAGGCGAAGATCTTTGCGACCTGCTCGTCGACCGATATATCTGAACTTGTTTTTTCAGGCTTGCTCATGTGCTTCTCCCGATGTGCCACGTGTTTCCGCGAGACTACCAGATCAAGAGTGAACGGGCAGGCTAAAATGGTGCCCTCAACCCGGTTTCCAGCATGCACGTTTCCCCAACCGAAATTCTATCCTCGTCGCGTGCGCGACTGGCAGCGTTGCCGCCACTGTCGCTGTACGTGCACATTCCGTGGTGCGTTCGCAAGTGCCCGTATTGTGATTTCAATTCGCACGAGGCACGCGGCGAGATACCGGAAAAAGCATATGTAGACGCTGTCATCGGCGATCTTGAGGCCGCACTGCCTTCTATTTGGGGGCGTATGGTGCGTACCGTATTTTTCGGTGGCGGGACGCCGTCATTGTTGTCGCCGGTTGCGATTGAACGTTTGCTTGAAGCTGTTCGCGCGCGTGTGCCGCTGGACCCTGAGTCCGAAATTACGCTGGAAGCGAATCCCGGGACATTGGAATCCGGTAAATTCGCGGCATTTCGCAGCGCTGGCATAAATCGTCTTTCTATTGGAGTTCAGAGTTTCAGTGCAGGCCACTTGCAGGCGCTGGGGCGTATCCATGACACCCGGCAGGCCATCGATGCCATTGAAGCCGCAAAAAAGAGTTTCGACAATGTCAATGTCGATTTGATGTATGCACTTCCGAACCAATCGATCAAAGAAGCGCTCGATGATGTGAACAAGCTGCTCGGCTATTCGCCGCAGCATGTGTCTGCCTATCACCTCACGATCGAACCGAACACGCTTTTCCATCGCTATCCACCGACGCTTCCAGACAGCGATTTAGCGGCCGACATGCAGGAGGCGATCGAGTCGTTACTGGCGTCGAATGGCTATCGGCATTACGAAACGTCTGCGTTTGCACGGCCTGAACGCGAATCCCGGCACAATCTCAATTACTGGCGCTTCGGTGATTACCTCGGTATTGGTGCCGGGGCACATTCGAAAATTTCGTTTCCCGAGCGAATCGTCAGAGAAATGCGTTACAAGCAACCACGCGAGTACCTGCGCCGCGCAGCGCAAGGCACACCAATCCAGACGGCGTCGACGATCGATGTCGCAGATCTTCCCTTCGAATTCATGATGAATGCGCTGCGCTTAACCGGCGGCGTCGAAAGACCCATGTTCTCGGAACGAACGGGTGTGCCGATTGCCGCGATCGCCTCCCGGCTACAGCAGGTTACTCAAGCTGGACTGATGGTTGACGATTATGCGCGTTTGCAGCCGACTTTGAGGGGGCAGCGTTTTTTGAATGATCTTCTTGAGCCATTTCTAAAACCGGACTGATTCAACGCGGGCTGATTCAATGTGAATCGGAGCCGGCGCGCAGCGCGGTTGATTGTTCAGTGAGCGTGAGTCCCGGTGGCCACTCAGGGGCGGCGGAAAATAGCGTCCCACACATCGTGGCCGAGTTTCAGTCCACGCTCTTCGAATTTGGTCCGCGGACGATACTCGGGACGAGCCGAGTAGGATTCGGCGGTGTTCGTCAGTAGTGGCTCAGCGGACAAAACCTGCAAAATATGCTCGGCATATTCTTGCCAGTCCGTCGCAATGTGCAAATATCCGCCGGGCTCCAGACGTGTCGCAAGTTCGCTGACAAAATCAACTTGTAGTAAGCGGCGTTTGTGATGGCGTTTCTTCGGCCATGGATCAGGAAAAAACACATGAATGGCATGCAGGCTGGCCGCTGGAATCATATCGCGCACAACTTCAACTGCATCGTGCTGGATGATGCGAACATTCTTCAGCTGCTGCTCGTCAATCTGCTTGAGAAGGCTTCCCACGCCTGGCGAATGCACATCGATTGCCAGGAAGTTCGTTTCCGGGAGCAGCGCCGCGATTCGCGCTGTCGTCTCGCCCATGCCGAAGCCAATTTCAAGGATGGTAGATGCGTTGCGCCCAAACACGGCGTCGAAGTCGAGCGGATCGGCCGAATACGCGATTGCGTAAATCGGCAACAATTCATCCCGCGCACGTTGCTGTGCGTTAGATATACGGCCTTGACGAAGGACGTAGCTGCGGATGGGGCGTTGCGGACTAGTCATGGGGCGCGAATGATAGCGCCTGAGCGGCGCTATACCAAGCTGCGCCTGCGCGGCGTTTCACCAAGCTGCGCCTACGCGGCGCATTGCTTCGACGCGCCTGAACGGCTTATTACCTGGGCGCGAACGAATTGCCCGGTCAAGCGGCTTTGTCTTCGCTCCCGGACGGTTCCATGATGCCCTCGGCTGGTGAGCTGGGTACGGCACGATATTCCTTTTTCGGCATGCGCCCGGCCAGGAAAGCCTTGCGTCCTGCCTCAACTGCCAGGCGCATGGCAGTCGCCATGAGAACCGGGTCGCGCGCGGCAGCAATTGCGGTGTTGGTCAGCGTCCCGTCACAACCCAACTCCATGGCAATGGCCGCATCCGATGCGGTGCCTACGCCGGCGTCAACCACGACCGGCACTTTGGCATTGTCGATGATAATTTGTAGATTCCATGGATTGAGAATGCCCATTCCCGATCCAATCAGCGACGCGAGCGGCATCACTGCGACACAACCAATCTCCTCGAGCTGCTTTGCAACGATCGGGTCATCGGATGTGTACACCATGACCTTGAAGCCCTCTTTCACAAGTGTTTCTGCGGCAGAGATAGTTTCGACAATATTTGGATACAGGGTGTCCGGATCGCCCAGTACTTCGAGTTTGACCAGGTCATGCCCGTCGAGTAGTTCGCGCGCCAGTCTCAGTGTACGCACGGCCTCGCGTGCGGTGTAACAACCGGCAGTGTTGGGGAGCAAGGTGAATCGTGACGGTTCTACGTAGTCGAGCAGGCTGGGTTCGCCGGCGCTCTGGCCGATGTTGGTGCGGCGAATCGCTACAGTCACGATCTGTGCACCGCTGGCGTCGATCGCCTCGCGCGTCTGATCAAAGTCCTTGTACTTGCCGGTTCCGACAATCAGGCGAGAGCGAAACGATCGCTCACCGATGGTGAACTCATCCTTGGGTGCTAGTGGATTCAAATCAAACTCCAGTGAATCGCCCGACAGGGGCAACGGTAGTAATAATGTCAAATGGTGGCACGTCGCTGTTATCCGCCGCCGACCGCAACAACAATTTCAACGCTGTCGCCTTCGGCCAGTTCGACGCTCGTGAACCGGCTGCGTGGCACGATTTCGCCATTGCGTTCCACTGCGACTCTTTTGCCTTCGAGTCCGAGGCTCCGGATCAGATCTACGACCCTGGTCGACGTATCGAATTGTCGGGAATCGCCATTGACGCTGAGTGCAATCACGTCATTACCTGTAGCAACTTATTGGGAAGTTCCATGCTATCTTCAAAATACTTGTATTGCAGAATGTCAGCAGTAACGCGCAATTTTACAACCGACCGTGTGTAGTCGTCACCAGAACTTCTACGGTGGGAGCATTAGCGCTTGTTTGTGGGCGTATTTTGAGTAGCATTGATACGAATGTGGTGAATTGACTGCATGCAGGAATGAAAATATTGTTAGGAATTCTCTCCAAAGCCGTAAGCGCCGGCTTACTGGTCATGGCGACCGCTGCTGCCGCGGCCGACAATCCGGATGAAGGCGCACCGTTTCTGGACGATCGCTATTCGATTTGGCTGGGTGGTTTTTTTCCGACTGTAGATTCGCGGTTCAGGCTCGATTCCTCAACGGGAACGCCGGGCGACGAGATCGATTTCGAGGATACGCTGGGTCTCGAGGACGGCAAAACTGTGGGATTCGGCGGCTTTCGGTGGCGAATATCTCCGCGCAACCTGGTCGAGTTCGAACTGGTTCAATTGAACCGCTCCGGTCTGGTAGAAGGGATCTCCAAGCCGTTGGATATCGGCGATTACGAGATTCGTGTCGGTGGGCGAATTGAGACGGAATTTGATGTCACGATTGGTCGTTTGACCTATGGATTCACGGCGCTAAATACCGAAACGAGCGAAGTGGCACTGAAGGCCGGCCTGCATCTTACAAAAGTGCATACCCTGCTCAGACTGAGCGGCGCTGTTTTCAAGGACGGGATACCTGTCGGCACGCCGTCGTCGGTAGTCGACGAAGGTGAGGATGTTGCCGCCCCATTGCCGCACCTCGGCCTGTCTTATGGCTACGCATTTACGCCGAAACTGGGTTTTCGCGCACAGGCCCTCGCGTTTGCACTCAAGATCAGTGGTTACGAAGGCTCCTTGATCGACCTGGGTCTGGACGTTCAGTACCGGCCGTGGCGCCGTTTTGGCGTCGGCGCCGGCCTTCGCTATTTCAATATCACGGTCGATGACAAGCGAGATGCAGATTCGCGTAGCAGATTTGTGTTCGAATACTTCGGGCCTGTGATCTACGGTGTTTTCAGTTTTTAGCGCCACCAGGTTTGAACCGTCGGGTATTGAGAAGGGGCACTGGCAACGTACTTCTGTCTGGCAATGTCCAACCTTGATTCCGGAGGGCACGTTTTGGTCGGCCGCGTTGGCGCATCGCTGAGCATTGCGCTGATTTCCCCGCTGCATCCGTAGCGTCTAACTGTCTTGTACAGAGTGTCTTCCTTAACTGTTGACAACAGCTCGGTACAATTTGGAAACGGTTGCGTAAGTGATACACAGGTTCAAATACTGGCTCGGTCAAATGCGTCTTTCGTGGCTGTCAGCGGTGTTGCTGTTGTCGCTTGCGGTACCCGCACAAGCGCAGACGGTTGACGAGACGACCGAGCAAAAAACTGATACGGAGACTGCTTCAGATCAAGCAATCGCAGCAGATGCGGATGGTTCGCTCGACGACGCCGACAGTTCCATTGACATCGAAAAGGAAGAGCGCGGTGTCTCGGTACAAGCTGATGTTCGCACTGCGTACTCGGGGTCGGATACAGATAATCGGGATCTCGGCAATACGGAAGACGATGCGCTGCGCGCTCGTTGGCGTGTGACTGGCACGGCGGGTATCAACCCATACCTCAGAGGATCGGTGCGTATGGCCGGTCTATGCTCGGATGACGAATGTGAGCCGAACTTTGTGTTGACCGACTATATCCCGACCAGCAGCGGTATGGCTGACGGAGATATTACGCTGGACAAGGCTTTTCTCCACTGGTACCGGTTGGAAAAATTTAATCTTGCGCTGGGGCGAATGCAGACAAAATTTGTGGCACGCGGAGGCGTTTTTGCAAAGTCGCTGGATCGCAACAATAGCAACAACACGAACGTCAACTGGGTTGACGGGATGCACGGGACAATCCAGGTCAGCAATGGCTGGGTTTCGCATCTGATCGTGCAACACAATGCACCGGAAGGTGCGACTGAAATTCGGCGCGGCCCACTCAACTTCAGGGATGACGACGCACGCGCCAGCTATTTTCTGGCGCTCGAGAATCTGGAACGCACGCCGCTCTTCCTGCAAAGAGGGTTGGACATTTCGTATCTGCCGAAGTCCCTGTTAAAGGATGGCACGCAATTCGGGCGGCACGAAGATTACTACGGCATCGTGTTGAGAAGCGCCAACCGCTGGCCGGAACGAGATGAAGGCATACGGCTCAGAGTCGCTGCCGAACTCGGTTATGCACCCGAGACCCCGACGCGGGCGGCGGCTGATCTGGCGGGCGATGGTGACACTGACGGCTTGGCATGGAATGTCGTCCTGAGTTTGATGGATTTCAAACCCAGCCACAGCATCGGCGTGAATTACGGACGGGTCGGCGCCGGTTGGCTATTGTCACCCCAGTTCAGGCAGAACGAATCGCTTGCGGAAATCCGTTACCTGTGGCGCAAATCCAAAGATCTCGCGCTGGATGTCCGCGTGCGGCGTCGAACTGATCTTGAACAACTGGTAGGAAGTGATCAGAAGCAGAGCGAAGTCGATTTCTTCGTGCGCCTAACCTGGCGCGGAACGATTTGGTAGCCTGCAAACGGGCGCCTGAAAAGTACACAGTGCCGATGGATTTCCCGTCGAACGCGTACTCGAATAGGCTGAGAGGCCGCTGCTACCGAAATCCTGCGACGGTGCAATGCCACCCGGAATATAGCCAATAAGTGCGTGGGGACTACTGACAGGGTCCGCGAAACTCTTTGGGCCGCATGAATTGCATTATTGCGGTATTGTCTTGTCGCGTGCCTGACCGGACGCAATGTTGGCCAGAAGTGTCACCGTTCCAGTTACCAGGCTCGACTCCCATACGGCGATCCCACGAACATCGCGTATATGGGGAATTGGTCTGCGCAGACATGTTTGGATACACTGTTGAAAACGGCTGACATGCGGGTGTAGTTCAATGGCAGAACGAAAGCTTCCCAAGCTTTAGACGTGGGTTCAATTCCCATCACCCGCTCCATTTCCGGTATACCTGCGATTAGCTGCAGGGGATAGCTCTGACGCTTTTTCAGGTGCAGGCTTCTATGGTGCATCCTGCACCCTAGCGTGTCGGTGTGATCGCATCAACCAACGTTCGACGCAGAGCTTGCTCGTTTCATGCACGATTCGACGCCCACGCCCATCAGGGCCAGGCTCCGGGAAAATGCGTCGAGGCTGCAATCAAGCTCTGTCAGGCTATCTATGTTGACGACCTTGACCGACCCTGCGAATGACGCCGGTGACCATGGCAACAACACGGTTGCCAGATCATTCGCGTGCCGTTCGATGATGTAACAAGGATCGCCGCCACCGTCAGAAGATCGGATCAGTGCCGGCCTGAATGACGAGGTATCGGATTCTGTAAGCGACGCGCTGATTGACTTGAGCATTTCGTACATTGGAAGTTTAAGCAGGACTTTGCGTTCGAACGCTTTGCCGATCCGGCTCAACCAATCGGATCGAATGAGCAAGCCGATTATGAATGACACCAATACCATCAATACGATGGCAAGCAACCCCGGCAAGTTGACCCTTTCGAATGAACCTTTCGGGAACATTTCCGCGATAGGTTCGGCGAGTGCGATTAGCAGTCCGATGATTTCTTTGAGGGCGAGCCCCAACAACAGTATCGGGAGCAATACAACGAACCCCCTGAACAAGGTCGACTTGAGAAACTTCATGGTTATTCTCCTGCGTTTCTGGATCGTGATCTGAGAGACTAGCGCGATAGTATCGCTTGACTGCGTTGATAACCGCTTCTGTGTGCTACCGGACGCACGGATAGGCGGCAAGCGAACGACAATCATCTGGGCCGCCGTCCCTGTGTGATCGCGAACGCGATCTCTCAGCGCTTCAGAAGGTTAAATTCCCAGGTGAGTCGGATATAGCCATCGATTTCATGGCGTTTTCGACTTACCGTGGTTTTCTGCTGCAGATCTTGACGTTCCCTAATGCGGATTTCCACCAGCGGAAAATACGTAGGGCGCCATTGGTACCTCAGTTCAAGAAGCTCTTCGTTCGGGCGAAACTGCGGCGATAAATACCAGCCGCTACCGGTCTGCGCGTAATTGACACCGATACTATGCCCCGGGAGAAAATCCATGACGCTGACGACGACATCCCAGGCGAGTCCATCGGCGTCTTTTTCAAGATTGACGGCCTGGGCCGTCGGCGTCTCGGGTGCGTAGCCCATTTCCAACCCGCTGCGTAAGCGGATGCCTTCGGAACGTTGCGGCCAGCGCACGACCAGTCTGCCAACCAGTCCCCAGTAATCCTCGCGGCGTCCGTTTGCGTTGCCGTCCACCAGCAGCGAATTGGGCAGGTACGACACATCGAATGCGCGCTGCACGATCAGCCCCCAGCTATCGATGTTCTCGAATCCGGCGAAATAGGTATTGCGTGCTTCACTGTCGTCGAAATCCAGTGGACCATGTCGAATGCTGCTGGCGCCGTCGCTGTCGTTTCGTTCCAGCACGAAACTGGACCGCCATCCGTTTTGCGCCCGATAAATCCCGAGGATGCCATCGGTCCAGTTGATGTTCACGTTGTTGCTGTTGTTGCGGTCGAGCGATTTGGCATAGACACCAGAACGGAGCACTGCCCGAGTCTGCAATCGGCCTACAGCGATTGAGCCGCGCTCGGTTCTGAACCAGTGCAAATAGAGTTCATCGAAAGTGAACTCCCCGCCCTTCAGCCCGCTGTTCGTGGACGGCGTGGAGTCGAGTACGAATTCAAGATTGCAGTCGTCGACGTAGCAAACCCCGGCAAGACGGGCGCCGACGTGAACGCTATCGCTTAGCCCGATGTCGGCCAGAAGTCGGGTACGGAACCCGGCCTGTTCATCGCTATTTGACGTGCCGTTGCGACGGTCGCGGTCGTAGGCATTGAAAATCGGCCGCAGATCACCGTTGATCTTTAGCCCTCTTTTCGCGACCTCCCGGTCCACCGTAGTATCGGTGTCGACTTCTGCCGTGTCATCGTCGTTCGTTTCGACGTTCATCTCGGCGCGTTCGCCGGGAACGTCCGCTGTAGTTGCCGCGACATCTGACGGCCGCGCATCGTCGGCGAGCACGCCACCCAATGGCAACCACAACAGAATGAGGATCAAAAAACAAGTAGCCAACTGTCCGAAATTTCTCCGCGAGCACAGCGTTGCGATTATACGGTTGGTCACTTGATGCTTGTTCGACGTTATGAATCAGTGACCGAGGTGTTCCACAAACAGTATCAGCGCCGCAAACGCGATCGCCCCGAAGCAAAAGCCTGCGTAACGTCGCCCCGAGTCGATGCGAGGCAGTTCGAATACTGCCGTGACAATCATTAACCCGCCCGCCAGCAGCGCGAACAGGAGCGCATAAACGAGGTCGGGTAGTTCGGCTACGATTCCTAGAAGCCAACCGACGTAGATCGCGGCCGCCAGCAAATACCGAAGAGGCGTGTCGTATAACCTCGGCTGAAGATCACGGTAGAAGTGATCGAGACCGACAAAGTGAGCCGCCATGGCAATGGAGAAACCGATGCCGGCCACGGAGCGGTGCGTGGGTTGCTCGGAAAGCATATAGCCGATGAGGAAGGCATAGACAACCATACTCGAGGCTGCAATGAGAACTGTTACGGGCAGATTTGCGGGCGTGATCGCTCCCGGTGGTTGATTTGCGCGAATGCGATTACTTGAAAGCGCGATCGCCAGGTACAGCAGAAAACCTGCCATGGTTACCAGATAGGCGTGGTGGTCCAGAAAGCCGAGAAGCCCACCATCAGTTGCGGCGGTGAATTTGCGCTGATAAGTGGCAAGGTGGGGCAGGATGTCGACGAACAGATAGCCCAGGGCAACGCCTGCGAAAATGTCCAGCCAAATGCTGCGTGACCCATGCAGAAACCCCAGGCGATGGACGAACAAATGCACCAGAGCGATCATGGTTGCGCCGGCAAAGGAAGGCCAGAATGTCGCTATGTCTTGCCACATGCTCAACAGGTATTAGGTGAGTCGATGAACACGATTTGCCACGGCACCTCTGATCGCACTCGTGGCAGGCAGCGCAAAACAGGCAGGAATCGGACGACGTTTGGGCAATATCCGAACGGGACAAACAGGCATTTCGGAGGTCAGGAATTGCGGCCTTGGAGCGTGCTCCTCATTTTTGTATCGTTTTCCCAGCCAGTAAATGCAAGAGCGCCCTGATAGGGCGGAATCAATGTTATTTTGCACGCCTGTCAAAATTGTGTGAATAAGAGAAAACCAGTCGGTATACGTCCAGCGCTGGTCGATGCTGCCAGAGCACTCCGAACCGAAAGTTGGATGCGGACTTGAGCTGACGACCGCCACCGATATACAAACGGTTCTGGTTGAGGCCTTTGTCGTACGGAATCGGGTTGAACCAATAGCCGTTGGTATCGAAGTCGACGAAAACTTCGTCTAACGCCTGAACAAACCACGTGCCAGGTTTCATGGTGTCGCTGTTCAGCGGCTTCGTGTATTGCAGCATGTAGCGCGCCCGGTTCGAGTATTCGGTCTGACCCTCCACCTCCAGCCAGCGTTGCTCCAGCCTGAAGCGACTATTAAGGCCGCCGTTTCCGAGCTTCGCCTTGAACAGTAATTCCTGATAGAAGCGGTTCTCATAGAATTTTCGCGCGCCGCCACCCTGGAACGGCCACGTATCGACGCGCACGTAGCCGAACGCGCCCATGGTTTTGGCGTTGAAGTCGTAATGTCCCGCACCACGAATCAGTGTCTCATTGAGATTGGAGAGCATTTCCCAGGTACGCAGTTCGCCTTGCAGGAACAGGCTCCAGCGATCGGTAAACCGTGTGGCGCTCGTGACCCCGAACCAATTACCAAGTTCGCCCTCAGGGTTCTGCGCAAGACCAGTGCCGGGTAGCAGCATCAGCAGTGGGATTCCGAGCGCGAGCGTTCCCAGGTACCGGCGCAAGCTTGGTCGACGATCCGTCACAATGCAGGGATCAGTTCCTGAAGATCAGGTTTGGTCGGGCGAGTCGGTTTTCTTGCCGCCCTGGCTTACAAAATAGCCAAGCGCAGCGACGACAAGCGCAATGCCACCGCCATATCGTAGCAATGCGGTCGGTTCGTCCCCACCCGCCGCATGGCCGAGGAATGCGACCGCCAGAGCTGCGACAAGCACGCCAATGATCTTGTCCTCGAGGTCCTTCAGATTGTTAATCTGCAGGCGCATCGGAAGCTGAATGCCCTTACTGTCGATGAACAGTTTGTACAGACCCACAGCCGTGATATACGCGACGGTCCCAATCAGGAACAGGTCGATGATCTCGATCACCGACAATGACATCGTCTTGGCAGCCTTTGCAGAGAAGTCGCCCGATTGCACGACTTTGATCCCGTCGGTCACGATCCGGCCCATTCCCATCAGAACGACACCGAGTGTCAGCAGCACGCAACCGATGACCGGAATGATGAGCAGAAAGCGGCAGGCGGCGAGTAGTCTTTGGAACATCTTCTTCCTCTCTATATTCTATCAGCGAGAAATCCCAGCGTGCATCGTTACAAATACCCGGCTTGCCTACAACCCATGCCTGGGGTCGCGTGAGGATCAAGCCTGTTCGCCCAGTCAGAGCGTTGTGGAAGCCAGCGAATTTTATGTGATTGTCTCCGCCGCCGCACCGGCATCTGGAAGACCGACCTGAATTCGTTTTCTTGCACGGCTGCTATTTCTTGATATGGCGCCAAAGTATGCCAAAGCTGACCGATTGCGCGCCGGAATCGTAAAACGCGATATTCGTGTTCTCGCGAAACGCTTCGGCACCGATCATGATGTTCAGTACGCTGTTCCGGAACCGTTTTACCGGTATGAAAGCACTCAGGGAGGCGCCATAGCGGTCTGATTCCAGCGTTTGCCCATACACGGGATGTACTGCGCTGGCCTCCCGTCTGCCATAGAGAATATTGGCGTCGAGAATTAGCTTCGGTACCCGATAGAGGTAAGTCAACTGTGCACTAAAACCCTTGTTCGCAACTGCCGCGCCCTGCAAATCGTCTTCCACAAATCGAATTGCTGGTTCAAAACGATGTTTCTTGGCAACGTCGATTCTGTAGAGCACTTGCACCCGGCTGGTCGCACCGTCACGATTTAACAGAGACTGATCGGCGGGATTGAGCCGGCCCTGGCTGATCAGCCAGTCACCACTCGTCTCGGTGTCGTAACGAAACTCGCGATAGGTTGCGGTCAATTCGAGGCCAGTTTTCAGAATCCTGCCCCAACGCAAGCGAAAACCCGGTACGTCAACGCCGGTCTTGACTCTTCCTTCGCCTTCCACGAACGGGTCCTCCCAGAACTTCAGGTCCAATGGTGTTGCCAACACACTGGCTGCCAGAATGCTATTGTCGGGCAATTCCTGACGAACGCCCAGACCGACGACGAGATCCAGCCGTAACAGATCTTCCAGCCTGTTACCAAAAAAAATCTGTGTGCGCGTTTTTGCGAACGTATAGTCTATTTCTCCGCCGACCAAAAGCGCCGGAGATGAGCGGGACTGCGGCGATTCGAATATCGATGGGATGACTTCATTGCTGACGTCGTCCAGTAGTGGTGCGCCGGTGGCGATCAGGTTGCTTTCGACCTTGAAATAGCCTGGCGCGGCAATAAAGAATCCGCTCAAACCTGACGATTCGGGGACGCTGTCCTGTGCCAACGCGAAATGAGAAATGCACGCAAGAATGCACGCAAGGCCGCATCGTAAAAACCTGGCCTTTACGCCCACTTCATTTGCCAATGCATCCGAACGCATTGCTTACCCTATCGCACGCGTCGGGCCGGAGCCGTTACACACAGATGCTGAAGTAAACACATCCACGGCGATTGACGTGATGAACGCATTCTTACGTTCCTGATTCGGTGATGAATCCAGTGAGTGCCAGGCGCACGGACGTATTGAAGGGCGCAATTGCACCAGCAACGCGAGCATCCGTAGCCGTAAAACGTTTGGCCATTTTGGCCATGCAAAGAATGGAGACGTCAGTCAGCCAACTACGCAAATGACGTTGCTTACTGACGTCTCCTGGGTTTCCGTGGCCTGTTTTTTTTCTAGCGGCCAACCGGGAATCGCTCATCCAGTTCCTCGAGCATTTTTTTCAACTTGAACTGCTTGAGCGTGCCGTATCCGATATCTCCGGCAGTCAACGAACCGCCTTCCTGGAACGGATAGCCAGGTAGTGTCAGGAAGAATTTCTTTAATTCTTCCTGAATAGGCACGAAAATCCACATGTTGTCGCCATACCAGCGGATATACATATCCGACTCGTGCCACATTTCTTCATATGGATCAGCTTTCAAATTGATCAGTGTCGGCCAACCGGTTACGTCGCGAACGCCCGTGGCGATATTGCCCTTGACGATCGCAAAATGTGCCTTCCAGTCATTCCAGCGCACCGCATTCAGCATGCCGCCCTGATCGAAATAGAATATCTGATCGCGTGCTGAATCTTTGGAATTGCCCGACAGGTAATCCGTTTGATCGAAGCCGTCCAGATGCACTTTCCAGTTCTTGCCGTTCGCCTTGTAGCCTTTCTTAAGCTTGTCAACGATATCCGGTTCGCCAGCAGCTGCAAGGAAAGTCGGCAACCAGTCTTCATGCGAGAAAATATCGTTGTAGATCGTGCCCGGTTTGATCACGCCGGGCCAGCGAATCACTTGAGGGATGCGGAATCCGCCTTCCCAGGTCGTGCCCTTCTCACCATGAAACGGCGTAATGCCGCCATCGGGCCAGGTGAGTTTTTCTGCGCCATTGTCGGTGCTGTAGATCACGATCGTATTTTCCGAGATGCCGAGCTCGTCTAGCTTGTCGAGCAAAATACCGACTTGGTCGTCGTGCTCCACCATGCCATCGGGATAGAGGCCGATGCCGGTCCGGCCTTTCGCCTCTTCCTTCAAATGTGTCCAGACGTGCATGCGCGTCGCACTCATCCAGACGAAGAACGGCTGGTCATCCTTGTTCGCCTTCTCGATGAATTGCAGCGCCGGGCCCATGAATTCTTCATCCGCGGTTTCCATGCGTTTGCGCGTCATCGGACCGGTATCTTTGATTTTCTGCCCGCCCTTGCCATCGGACCAGGAGTGGATGACACCGCGTGGACCGTACTTTTTCTTGAACGCCGGGTCCTTCGGGTAGTAATACGTTTCAGGTTCTTCTTCGGCGTTCAGGTGATACAGGTTGCCGAAGAACTCGTCGAATCCATGGGCGGTCGGCAGATGCTTGTCCCGGTCGCCGAGGTGGTTCTTGCCGAACTGACCGGTGGCATAACCCTGCTTTTTGAGCAGATCAGCAATCGTCGGCGCCCAGTCCGGAATACCGTGATCGGAACCCGGCATGCCGATCGTCAGAAGGCCGGTGCGGAACGGGTGCTGGCCTGTTATGAAAGAGGCGCGACCCGCGGTGCAGCTTTGCTGTGCATAGGAGTCGGTAAACATGCCACCTTCCTTCGCGATGCGGTCAATATTTGGGGTCCGGTAGCCCATGATGCCGTGGTTATAGGCGCTGATGTTGTGGACACCGATGTCGTCGCCCCAGATGACGAGGATATTCGGCTTCGATGCCGCTTGTGCGACAGCGGAAAAAAGGAGTGCAACGATTCCCACGATGAGTTTGCGAGTTGACAGTCTGACCACGGATTAAATCCTCTCAATGATTGATTTCCCGGATTGTGCTTTGACACTGCCCCAACCGCGACGATCAGTCAGTCGTGGCGGGCCAATTTGCAATTGTTACAGTTTGATATCCAGTTCGCTCTTCAGATACTAGCGCCTATACCAAATGTACAATATTGATCTGCATCAAGCTAGCGGAAGCGCGCAGAATCATATCCGCGGAAGACGCGCTTGCGCTAAGGCGTGCTGTGGACGCTGATGTTGTCGCGTGTGCGCCAATGTCGAGAGTCTGTCTGCTTATTGGAGACGCATATATGAACGAGAATATGATCGAAACGCACGCAATTAGGGTGCGACCCGGGGCTTGCTGTCGCATGCTTGTTGTAGCAATGGCGTTTTCTGTCGCCGCATGTGCGGGCAAGGGGAAATCATCCGCGACCGATGTCGAGGCGCAGGCCTTCGAAGATCTGCGCAGCGAAATTCGCGAAGTGATCGACGACCCTGCTCGTGCGTCCGAAGCCATTGCACTGGTGAACGCAATGTCCAAAGAGCTGAGCGCACTTCGCAAGGACGTCGCGGACAGGAAACGGCAGGCACGTCAGCTGAACGCAAACTACGATGCGAGTCGTGCAGACTTCACCTCGTTCGTCGAGCAGATTAATCGGGACAGGCGTGCTAACAGACGGCGGGTGCTGGATGAACATCGCGCGTTGCTCGCGATATTAACGCCGGAGGAGTGGACTGCCATTTCAAAAGCGCACACTAAAGCAATGAAATCCACCATCAGGACCTTGCAAGCTATTTAGACAAGGAATGCCATGTTAATCGCCCTCTTAACTATTCTGTTTCTTGGTAGCAGCTCGACCGGGTTGCTCGATTACGTGGCCGAGTCCAGGGACAACGTCAAATTGGTCATGGTCAAGGACGATCGTCAAGAAGCAGCGCTGGACACGCTCAAGGCGATGAAGAAAATCACAAAAGTTCGCAACAAGCAGGTCAAACGGGTATCGAAGCAACTGAAGAAAGCGTTTGCGGCTGCTGATACCTCTGATGATCAACTTGAAGCAATCTGGAATGGGCACTTCGTGGCCGTCAACCAATACGATCATGAGATGGTTGATCTGCGTTTTGAACTGAAGAGTCAACTCACACGAGAGGAATGGGCGGCCGTTTTTTCCGAGTCGTCGCCGTAACAGCTGTCACGTCAGTATCGCCAGAGAAGTTCCGTTATCCGTGCCATTCGGGAAAGTCTGCTTGGAACTGCGCGCAATTACTTCGCGCCAACTGTCGCCGTACGCTGTAGTGTCGTCTGAAGCTGCTGTGCGTTTCGCAGCATCAGGCTAAGTAAGTCGCCTTGCGCTGGCCGGTTTGCCACAGTCTCGAAAACTACAGAAGTCATTTCGGCATTCAAAAGGCGTTGCGCCGTAGATTGCAATGGCTCTGCTTCCCAGATGATGATTTTTGCCGGATGCGACGCGAGACGCTGCTGCAAGTCGATCCAGTCTGGAGTCGAGGGTTCTTCGCCCGGCTCCCAGTGCAGACTTTGGCCATTGATCCCGTAGCGTCGTTGCAGGTACTGGTATACGGGGTGAGAGAAAAACACAGGTCTGCCTTGCAACTGTTCGAATACTTCAGACAATTTCCCATCGAGTTCCGACAAATCTTGCTCGAGAACTGAAAGGTTGTTGCTGAACTGTGCCGCATGTGCGGGTGTGAGCGCAGCCAGCGCGTGCTCGACTGCCCGTGCCTGTTCAATGGCAAGTTGCGGATCCAGCCAGGTGGTGAACGCCATTGCTCTATGTGAGTGATCGCCTTTCGGACCGTGTTGATGCAACGCGGATGCGTCTAGACCGATCAGTCGACTGGGCATTTTCGAACTCGTGTCGATGATGCTGCCCTGATCGAGCGTGATCCAGTTCAGCCACGGTTCTGCGCCCGCACCATTCACAAGAATCAGGTCGGCCCGTTGCAGTGTTTGAATCTGTGCCGTGTCCGGTATCCAGGAAGCGGGATCGCCGTCAATTTCGGGCAGCAAGATGTCGGGCGCCGTTTCGATGCCACTGGCGAGTCGGGTCGCGAAAAAATGCAGCGGGTAGTTACTGGTTACGACGATGGGTATGGTCCTTTCCGAAACGCTTTCGCGGCCCGTATTTCGATCCACGTCGTCACAGGAGGCGAGCGTGAGGCAAAAGCCTGCAAACAGGATGCGCGCTATCCCGGGCAGAAATCGTTCCGCTCTCATAGGGTGAGGAACGATTGCAGGAGTTGCATCGCATAGTGCCGTGTAACCAGAGTGAGTCCGGTCGCCAAACCGACACTCAAGATGATGACGAAACCGAATTCCGATGCAATCAACAGGGCAACATAGCTGCGCGAGGCACCGATACGCGACAGTGTGTGAAACTCGCCTTTGCGCAGTTGTTGCGACAGTAGAAACACCAGCGTGATGACGGCGATCGTCGCAAGACTCAGGATGACGAGGCCAAGAATCACATAGTTTTGAACGGCAAATACAGTATCCAACAATTCGGCGAGCACTGCACCAGGCACGATCAGTTGCAGGCCGACGTCATTCCCCTGGTATCTGCCGCGCAGGAGAGCCGCGTTTTTCTGATCAGGTGGCACTGCAATGATGCCGGTCAGCGGGAACGCATCGCTGGACCCGTGAAAGTGAAACCCGGTGACGTTCTCTCGCGTGATCTCGGCGTACTGCGTCAGGGCGGCGTTAGCGGTGATCATGTCGTCGCGGCGATTCAATATTGCGCCGCCGGCTTCCGGCTTTGCCAGATCGGTATGGCCGTGTCCGAGTCCTTGAATGATCCAGCTGGTTCTGACGTCGACGAAAATCGCGTCATCGTCGGCAGTGCCGGTCGCGTTGAATACGCCGGCAATTTTCATTTTCAGCGGATACACGCCTGCAATGTCGAATACGGTCTCCGGCGAGGAAACCAGGAAATCCCCGGGTCCGAGTTTTGTGCGCGCCGCGATATTGGCACCGATTACACATTCGCCGAGCAGGCCCATCTGCCGGCCTCTGGCGATAACTAGATTACGGAATTTGAAATAGTCGAGCGAGGTGCCGACGATCGGCGCGCCTTGCGCATGAAAGCGCGCATTCACGGGTATGAAGGTCGCGAGCCCGCTTGCACGCGCTTTCTCGAAAGCACTGTTGCGCATAGTGGGAGGTGCTTCGGCATGAAAATAGAGCGTGTTCAGAACCAGTTCCAGTTCACTGCCACTCGCCCCAAGAATGAGCGGTGTTTGATCCGCGCGGGCGGTCAGTGCTGCGGCGCTGTCTTCGACCAGCAGTCGCGTCGCGGCCGGCAGAAATAGCATCAGTGTGATTGCGGCGACAAGGACACTGCTCTTGAACCGGTGATGCGCGACATAGCGCCAACCGAGAAACAACGCGCCGCTCATTGAAGGATTATTGAACCGGCTGACGTCATGATGTTTCGAATATCGAACACGAGATCGAACCGCGCCAATAACGATTCATCGTGCGTCACCATCAGCAGGGTGCTGTCGTGTGTTCGTGCCTGCTCCCGCAACAAATCGACTACGTTCTGCTTGTTCTGATGATCGAGATTGCCGGTGGGTTCGTCGGCCAGCAGTATCGAAGGTTGGTTGAGAAGCGCGCGGCACACCGCGACGCGTTGTCGCTCGCCTTGCGACAATTCGTCCGGCCGCGCCAGTGCCTTGGAACTCAGGCCGACGTTGCCCAGCAACCTGGTGGCTCGATCGTGAATTTCTTTCTTGTGTCCCTCGCCTGTGATAAACCAGGGCAGCATGACGTTTTCGATCACGCTAAGGTAGCTCAGCAGTTCGAAAGTCTGGAACACTTGCCCGATGTTGTGGATTCGAAAAGCGCCGAGCGCATGATCACTGAAACCGGTAATGATCTGATCGTTGACGGTGACGCTTCCGGCGGACGGTCGCAATGTGCCGGCGATCAGCCCGAGCAGCGTGGTCTTGCCCGAACCGCTGGGGCCGACCAGTGCAGCGCTGGCGCCTGCCGGCACGGTCAAGGTATCGATTCGCAAGCCAAAAGCGGAATTGTCGCCGTCCCCTGAGGTGCCATAGGTGAACGCCAGGTCTCTGATATCGATCATGGTCGGTCAGAGCCGCTGTTCTTCGAGAACGTCGAGGCCGGTGAGCTTCCAGACGCCGTCGACTTCGCTGATTTCCATGTTGGCGCGATAACGATTGGCGCGCTGGTGTACGTGACCCCAATGGCCAACCGAGCCGGACACAGTCCAGTTGGATGCGATCGTGAGCTGGTTGCCGTCGCGTTTCACCAACTCGGCGTGATCGACCGTTGTCGATTTCACTTTGACGCGTGCACCTCCCTGGTTGGCGAGTTCAAGACTCTTCTGCGTTTCAAGATAGATGTCCGTGAGTAATTCACCCGACACACTTTTCTCAAGTACATCGTAAATAATCTCTTCGCCGCGATAGTCGAAAGCCTGGTACACGTTGTGTAGCAAGCCCGCCACGAGTTGTTGAAGACGTTTCTCGTTCAGGGATGTTTGACGATACTGCGAAAATAGAACCACTGCGATTGCAATAGTGGTTACACAGGTGACCGCGATTCCGGGCGCAATGCGGCGTTCCTTGCGCATGCGCTGCAACAGTAGCACCAGCAGCCAAGCAGCGGCGGCCGCGACGGCCCAGCGCGCCCAGCCGACGGTTCGTTGCAGAAATGATGGCGGTTGCTCGATGTCATTCAGGGTCGGCAATTCCGGGAAGCGCAGAAAATTGTCCCAACGAAGAATGTTGACGTCCGGTTCCAGGATTGTCGGTAGTGGGCCCGCCTGATCAACCGTTGCTGCCGGTACCATCTGCATTTTGTCGGTGAATATATCCCACTTCATTTCGACGCTCTGCGGCAGCCCATCCGTTGGAAAATAGTAGATGACTCCCATGGTTGCCGACCAGACATCGAGATCCTGATTGTCGACCACGATGCTGCTGCGCAAGCTGCGCTTCAGAAAGTTGACCCTGTCGACGGCCCCTTCGACCGCTACGCCATCAATTGTCACAGGAAAATGTTCAGACAAGAAAGCGACAACTTTTTGCTTGATTTCGTCGTGGCGTTCTGCCGGAATCGTGTTCTTTCCCTCCAATCCGAGGTCAACGAAATGCTGCACGTCACTCGGCCGCAGAATGATTTCCTTGCGCACTTCGTAGGGCTCGACGTAGATGAAGCCGGTCATCGGTGAAAAATACTGGCGGCGCAATCCACGCTGCGGAAACTGCGAATACCAGGCATCCTCCCAGTCCAGATGAACCGTGAACCCGGAAGCCAGATATCGATAGTCATTGACCGCGATACCCTTGTGATACAGGACAAACCCGATGTTTGCCTGACCTGTTTCGCGCGGTGCCACCAGCGTTAGTTCTGCGGGACGTTTCTCAAATGGAAATACGATCGTCGCACGAATCACGACTTCGGCTTCGTCGTCCGGTGTTGGCAATGCCTCGCCGGTAATCCTGTCGCGCAGTGGGCGCGTACCCGGACCAAGTTTTGTGAACATGCCATTTAATGGAGAACTCCCTGCTAGCACGGTCAAATCGCGGTCTGTGAATACTTTCAGCCGGTCCGCGAGCGGCTTATCACCGTACCCCAGGTGCTCATAAAGATCGTCAGGCAACAGGTTGCGGAAAGCGCCGACATCACTCTGACCAATTTCCAGCTCCAGCCTCACGTGATCATCTTCAACGTAGTATTCAGCGATCGTGTCAGCAAACATCGCCTGACTGCGGACAATTGCATCGGCTAACACCAATCCGGGCCGGGAGAACAGGAGCAAGGTGCATGCTGCAAGAATGTGCCGTGCAGCCGCTCGCATGTGATTTTTGTGCTTCATCCGCGTTTCATTTCGGCGTGAGATGACGAGAGCTATCTTATTGTGTGCCTGCTCCCGTGTCACCGTCGATGTGAGCTATCGGCGAAGTCTTGTTTGATGGCGCTCGCTTGCCAGGATCAGCGGCGAAAACAACCCACGACCGATGGTTGCCTCAATCAATCTGAACTGATGTTCCTGTCCTGAACATCGTATTTCGGATTAACAGGAAGATCGCGGGCTACAACCATGTGTCAGACCAGTGCTCGGCGCATCCGACCGGAAATCTGTATGCCTCCCGGCACGCTGGCTCGTGCTCAGGGCAGCAGCTTTTTCGCAACTCGACTGGTTACTGCCCGGGGTCAGTCCCTGTGGCAGAGACTCTGAATTGTCTGCGGTGAGGGTTACGACGTATGATGAGTCCGTCCGGGTTAAGACGCGCGGACGGACCGGACAGCATGTTGCGGTGGCGAGTCGGCGCGCGATGCCTGTCAAGCTCGTTTGAGATTTATATGAAGTACGGTAGTGAAAATGGAAAATGCTTTGAAGGCGATAGAGGCCTGAGAGTAGGGGCTTGCGTCGACAGTGTGTCAGCTCGCGCGGTCAGTCACCGAGACCCGCCTGCGGCGCGTCTTCGACGCCTTTTGCAACGGGTTCTGGGGCTAGAGGCCGTGGCCGTGTTCATCGCGCCAGTTGTTCGCGTCGGACCTGTTTTACTCATTGTCAGCGTGTTGGGCTTGAACGGTTGCGCCACTGTCGGCCCGCAGTCGGTAACGGCTGGCCGCAGCGCGTATACCGAAGTGATCAATCGCACGGAGAACGAGCAGATTCTGAACGTGCTCGTGCGCATGCGTTACGACGAGACCTTCGGCATGATTTCGGTGGCGAGTATCACTGCGAATCTTCGATTCAGTGCCCGCGCCGGCGCACAAATCGGCGTTGGAGACGATGCGAACTTCGCCGGAAATCTGGTTCCGCTTTCGGCCGGCGTCGGCTATGAGGAAAATCCAACGATCTCCTATGTGCCGCTGAGTGGCGAGGACTTTACGCGGCGCATGATTGCGCCGGTATCGACGCGGGAGTGGATTCTGCTGGAGGGGCTGGTCGACGGTGCAGGGTCGGTGCTTCACCTCGGATTAGACCGTATCAACGGTTTGCGAAACCCGGCCCAGGGTGTGCGGCCGCCGTCACAAAAGTTTTCGCGCTTTGTCGAACTCTACGAGCAGTTGCGCGCAGATGATGTCCTTGATGTTGTACAGATTCCTTCGAACGGGAACAAGGACAGCTTTTTCTGGGACGTCCACGACTACAAGCTTGCGCATGATGACAGTGTGCGCGAGTTCTTAGATCTGCTTGACATCGAGGCAAGCATGGACGGGCCTGATATTCTCTTGCCGCTTCGCGAAGCGCCTGGACGTTCCAGCTCGGCGATTCATGTGCAGCCCCGGTCGGCTTATGCTGTGCTCCGCTTGATGGGGAATGGTATCCACGTTCCTTCCGCGCACCTGGATGCCGGAATTGTCGAGCCGCTTACCTCGGAAGTGCGAGACGACTTGCGATTTATCATCATCCGCTCCTCAGAGACGCGGCCGGACAATGCCGTTGTAGAAATTCAGTTTCGTGGTTGGTGGTTTTTCATCGACGCAACTGACACGCACAGCAAACGGGCGTTTACGTTTCTTCGGACGTTCATCGGCATGCGTCTCGCAGACGCCGCGGCAACACAGCTCGCACCAGTCCTGACGGTTCCGGTGAACTGACACGTTTGCACCAGTGCATGTGCGCCAACGTGCGCTTGGCGCGCAAAAGGATGAAGCCGGTGTTTGGGCGGTTGAAATGTCGGTACGAACTGTTCTGACTATTGAATGCGATGTCTGCATGTTGCGCGCAACTGGCGGAGTCGTTCGCCATTGGTGGCCACATCGATTACAGCATGTCAGACTGAGGCAAGTTAACTGGAGCTCAACTGGTGTTCTTTCACTCGCGGTCGAAGCACAGGCCATTTCATCTCGGTTCGATTCCACTTGAAGTGTTGCCACGTGATGCGAGCGTAAAGGTTGCCGAGTCGGCGCGCCCGGCGACTGCGTTGCCGGAGGCGCAAGCGCAGGAGGGATTGTTAACCGGTGCGGTGCAGCGCTACTGCGAGATCATTGCTAAAGATATCGATGGCGATGTCGCGACCGAACACGCGCCGGTTCCGGATGATCTGGCACGACGTGCGCAGGATATCAAGGGTGCCGCTTATTTCATGGATGCGGGCCAGGTTGGCATATGCGCAATTCCGGACCGGTGCTGGTTTGTCGGAGCGGCCAGAGGGTCGCACCCGTTCGCGGTGGTGATTCTGGTCGAACATGGCCGATTGCCGGAACGCGAGAATCTTGCTCATGACTGGGTGCTGCCTGCACAAGCGTGTACGGGCGTGATGCGCGCCGGCGAGATAGCGGTGTGCGTTGCCGGTCACATTCGCAACATGGGCTGGCCGGCGCGCGCACATTTTGCGCAGCACAGCCTTGTTGACAGCGAAAGCCTTGCTGTACTCGCCGGGCTGAATGTGCGTGGCGGTGACGGATGTGTAAACCCATTCGTTGGACAGCGTTATTCGCTTGCGACAGTGTCGACGACCTACGAGCTCGCGACGGATCAACCGCTTGGCGCGGATGCGTTGCACGCGGCGACAGGATTACGCTATTGGTGGGGCATCAATGGTGCGCAGTCAGGAAGGGAGCGCCGGCGCCGGGCGAGGCGTTCATCCCATCTTGGGCGCTACCCGATGGAAACAGTGAGACAGGTCGATCGGCCGACCACCCTGATACTGGACGATGAAGTGCCGCGCGTACCGAAGCGAGCAGCGTTTTTCGAACGGGCGCTGCAGGGCGACCTCGGCACAAAATCACAGCGCGAGCGCACGCGCTTCTCGTTCAAACATCCGTTATCGCGCAGTCAGCTTGGCATGATTCGAAAGTTGGTACCGTTCCAGGACGGACCGATCGTAAATGAGGCGGACGAACGATTTTCGGACCCGGTCGACAACGCACGCGCAGTCAAGTCATTGTCATATTTCCTCGGGAGCGATTTGACCGGTATCTGTGAGATTCCGCGCTATGCCTGGTTCTCACACAAAGAAGATGGCACGCCGATCGAACCGTACCATCGCTATGCGGTGGTGATGCTCATCGACCAGGGATACGACACCATGGAAGGTGCCAGTGGCGATGACTGGATTTCCGGTGCGCAGTCAATGCGTGGCTATCTGCGCGGTGCCGAGATTGCCGGCATCGTTGCGGAAACACTGCGCGGTATTGGATATCCGGCGCGCTCTCAGACAAATGCGGACAGCGACGTGTTGCATATCCCACTGATTCTGTGGGCGGGGCTTGGCGAGCTGAGCCGAATCGGCGAACTGGTACTGAATCCTTTCTTCGGACCGCGCTTTAAATCCGTGGTGCTGACCACCGACATGCCGCTCGCCGTCGACAAGCCCATCGATTTCGGATTGCAATATTTTTGCGGTCAGTGTCTGAAGTGTGCGCGGGAATGCCCCTGCGATGCAATTTCGTTCTCGGACAAAGTGATGTTTAACGGGTACGAGATGTGGAAGCCCGATGTCGAACGTTGTACGCGCTACCGGCTCACGAATGCCAAGGGTTCGGCGTGCGGTCGCTGTATGAAGATGTGCCCGCTCAACAAGGTGGTCGATGCCGACGGAGCGCTGTTGACGCGAGCGGCAAGTTGGCTGGGCGTAAACGCGATGTGGCTCAAGCCGTTGCTGGCGCCTGTTGCGACCTGGCTTGATGACAAGCTCGGTAACGGCAAGCGCATTGCGGCCAAGAAATGGTGGTTCGATCTGGAGATGGTTGACGGCGTTGCTGTGACACCCAAGGCAACCAACAGACGCGACGTCGATCCGGGCCGAAAAGTTGACCCGGGCAGCAAGACGATTGCATATTATCCTGCGAGTGCGATGCCATCGCCGGATGCGTCGCGACCGGTACTACTTGATCGTAAGGCGGCGCTCGCGGAACGCGAGGCGCTAGAGACGCCCGCGACCGCGCGGCGCCGCGTGGCCGAATCCGGGATCATTCCGTCACAGTATTTGCCGACGCCACCGGCGGGCGGTGATCATCAGCTGCCCCGTGAGACGGGACCGTATCGGAGCCAGCGCGATGCCCCGCGAACAACGCGCGGGAAATCGTGACATGCAGGTCGGCGCTGCCATGCGGTCAACCATGAATAGCGGCGGTGCACCCGATGCCGCGTGTTTTGCGGCTTGAGCATGTTGGAAGGACCGCCAAGCTGATCGTGTCATGATGTTGAATGCACACTGTTGAGTACGAGAATACCCGGAGAAATGTCGTCATGCGTTATTTGAAGTACGGATTAATCGCGCTTGCTGCGCTTGTTCTATTGGTCGGCGCTGTATTTGGTTACATTGCTGCGACGTTCGATCCCAACGCATACAAGGAAGACATCGCCAATCTGGTTGCCGACAAGACCGGGCGTACCTTGTCGTTCGGCGGTGATTTGCAGCTCACGTTCTTTCCAAAGATCGGCGTTACTGTCGCCGGAGCGAGCGTGTCAGAACGTGGTTCGGAAGTAGAGTTCGCCGGCATCGATGATTTGCGCATTGCGCTGGCGCTTGTGCCCTTGCTCTCTGGCGACATCATTGTCGACTCAGTGGTGCTTGACGGGCTTCGCGCCCGGATCGTCAAACATGCCGATGGCGCGATGAATATTGATGATCTGCTGTCACTCGACAACAAGGGGGACGATCCCGAAAAGGGACTAGCTGGAGCGGGCGGCACGCGAGGGCAGGTCGGGGGTGCCGATCCCGGGCAGGCGCAAGGCGACTCCGACGGTGCGGCAGAGCGGCCATCAGTGAAACTCGATATCAAAGGTGTGCGTTTGACCAATGGCGCGTTGACCTGGAAGGATGAGAGTGTTGGGGTCGCCTACGAAATTTCTGCACTGGCGATTGAAACCGGACGCATTGCTGAGGGTGTGCCCACAGAATTCGACTACCGCGCAATCATTCGTGCTGATCAGCCGGTAATTGATTTGCGCACGCGCGCATCGGGAACGCTCACTGCCGACATGGCGCATCAGCGTTTCGGGATTGCCGCCTTGGAGGTTGGTGTCGAAGGCGCCGCTGCGACCCTGAGCGACCTGGTCATGACGATCTCGGCCGACGTCGAGGCGCGTCTTGAGAGCGAGCGGATTAGCCTGAACGCACTGCAAGTGGACGTACGCGCGAATATGGGGAAGGATACATTCGAATCTAGGATATCCGTGCCGGATCTGTTGATCGACAAGGGTGCGATAACGGTTGATCAACTGACAGCATCGCTCAAAGGCCTGATCGCTGGTGCCGAGGGTTCTGCTGGGCGCGAACCGGAAATGCGCGCCGAAACCGATATTCGACTCACCGGTGTTGCGGCTTCGGAGCGGACACTGTCGATCGGCGAGTTGGCGATTGACCTCGATGCCAGTCAGGCTGAAAACGCACTGCAAGGTCGATTGACTACGGTGGTGAAGGGCAACCTTGAAAAGCAGGTTTTTCAACTGTCGGGAATCACCGGGCAGTATCACTTGCGATCTCCCGCATTGCCGATGAAATCCACGACGATTCCGCTTACGGGCGCGATTGACGCGAATCTCATACGTGAAACAGTCCATGCCGTCCTGAAAGTTCGGTTCGACGAGTCGGATATTGAGGGCGTGTTCGATGTGAAGCGATTTGCAGATCCGTTCTTCGGATTTGACGTTGGGATCGACAATCTCAACCTGGACCGGTACGCAGCGTCAGAGCAGGATTCCGGAACAGATGCCGGAGCCGATGGCGGACGAACGGATGGGGGAAAGAAAACAGACGGGCAAGATGAAGCACCATTTGACCTGTCGCCACTGAAGTCGCTCAATCTCGCAGGTGAGTTGCGGATCGGGACATTGATCGCGTCAGGGGTCACGCTGTCGGATCTGCGCTTCAATGTCAAAGCGGCTGGCGGGAAAGCTGAAATTAACCCGTTTTTCGCGCGACTGTATGGTGGCTCGACCCGTGGCGTCGTAACGGTTAATGCTCATACAAACGCATTTGCTGTCCAACAAACCATGTCGAGTGTGGCGATCGGACCGTTGCTGCACGATTCGCTTGATCAGGACTTACTGGATGGTCGTGGCACGGTAGAGCTTGATCTGAAGGCTCGCGGCGACACTGTGGGGGCGTTAACCGGGACGCTGTCTGGCACTGCGAGTGTCGCTTTGAAAGACGGCGCTGTGAAAGGGATCAATCTGGCCCAGTCGATGCGCAACGCAGGTGACCTGCTTTCATTGAAACGCAATCGGGAAACGGCGGCTTCGCCGACAAAGAAGACGGATTTCTCGGACCTCAGAGCGAGTTTCGTGATCGACAAGGGAAAGGCGCGCAACGATGACTTGTCGCTCCGGTCACCGTTTATCAGGCTGGACGGCAAGGGCGATATTGATATCGTTGACGGTAGTCTTGATTATCTGGCCAACGTGGCCCTCGTTGCGACGTCCAGCGGTCAGGACGGAAAAAGCATCTCTGACCTTGCGGGTATACGCGTGCCAGTACGTGTGTCCGGCCCGATGACTGCGCTCAAGTACAAGCTGCAGTTTTCCGATGCGATTGCTGATCAGTCCAGGAAGTTGATGAAGGCGGAGCAAAAGAAGCTTGAGAAGAAGCTCGAATCGGAACTGATGGAAAAGTTGTTCGACGGGGATGTGCCAAGCGTGCCGGTCGGCAGTAGCGAAGGTGAATCCGAAGCGCCAAATGTGAAACCCGATGATGCGCTAAAAAGGCAGCTGAAAAAGTTGCTGCGCTAGGAGCCTGTCGGACTTACGATGATGACCAAAACGGAGACTGTGCTCGACGCGGCTGGATTTGCGCAAGCGGTCATCGAATGGCAGCGGCGCGCCGGGCGCCATCACCTTCCGTGGCAGAACAGCACCGATCCTTATCCGGTGTGGTTGTCGGAAATCATGCTGCAACAAACGCAGGTCGCAGCGGTCATTCCCTATTTTCAGCGGTTCGTCGAACAATTTCCGACCATAGCGCGTCTGGCTGCAGCGCCCGAAGACGCCGTATTGGCGGTTTGGAGCGGGCTCGGATATTACGCACGCGCCCGCAATCTGCACCGCGCTGCGCGCCACATCATGCAGTGTCATCAAGGCCGTTTTCCCGAGCGTTTCGAAGATATTCTTGCCCTGCCGGGTGTGGGCCGCTCAACTGCGGGTGCAATCGCCGTATTTGCGTTTGGGCAGCGTTTTCCGATTCTTGATGGCAACGTGAAAAGGGTGTTGGCGCGTTGTTTTTCGATTGACGGCTATCCCGGTAGCAAAATCATTGCAGATCGTTTATGGGCGATTGCCGACCGTGTGCTGCCAGATCGGGATGTGCCGGCTTACACGCAGGGATTGATGGACCTTGGCGCGCAGCTGTGTGTTAGAAGCCGCCCTATTTGTAGTAAGTGCCCACTGTCAGAGCGATGCCTTGCCCGCCTGCATGACCGGGTCGCCGAATTGCCAACACCCCGCCCGCGGAAAGAACGCCCACGCCGATCGACGGTGATGCTGATTCTGGAGCACGATGACGAGGTCATGCTGGAAAAACGGCCGGCACCCGGAATCTGGGGTGGCTTGTGGAGCTTCCCGGAGATTGACGCGATCGACGGTGCGGATCAGCTGTGTATGCTGCGTTTCGGGCTCGCCGTCAAATCTGTCGGATTGATGGCACCGCTCGAACATGGATTCACGCATTTTTCTCTGAGCATATCGCCGTTGCGGTGTCAGGTAACACAGCGTGACTCAAGCGTTGAGGCACCGGGGCGTAGGTGGGTGCAACTCGCAGATGCGACGACATATGCGATACCTGTTCCAGTACGCAAGCTGGTTGCGCAACTGACTAACGGTCAGGCGGACTGAAGCAGTTCAGCGATCCGCGATACGCGCAGTGCCGTACTGCGTTGCTCGAGCAGACTTTGTTTGACTTTCACATCTACAGGAAGAATCTCGGCGAGGCGATAACTGACCCACGATGGATCATCGAACGCAGTTGGTCCGGTCACAAAACGCTTGCCGGCGTGTTTAACGACGCGCTCGAGCGCATTGCGGCAAGAGTCAAGTTCGAGCGGTTCGACACCTTCGTCACTGTCGCTTAACCATTCAACCTGACCGTGTATCAACCCATTGTCCTGTGCGTGCGAATCGGCGAGTTGAAATATGCTCTCTCCAGTGCAGTTCAGATGAAACAGGCCGGGATGCGGCATCTCCCAGTCTACGATGCGCGCACTGCACCCAATCGCTTCGTGCTCTGCGGGCGCGCCAACTTCCTGACCGTTGCGAATACAGCACACTCCGAACGGCGCGTCGTCGCGCAGGCAGTTCTTGGTCATTTCCTGATAGCGTTGTTCGAAGATCTTCAGCGCTAGCGCGGCGCCGGGGAACAGCACCAGGTTCAGGGGGAAAATGGCTATGTCGGACACGCCATCGTCCTGTTCGTCCTTGACGATCCGATCAGTTGGCGGCATCACGCTCGCTGCCCCAACGCGACATTAATGTATGCTCGACGCCGAGTTGATCGAGAATGCGTGCGACGACGAAATCGATCAGTGCTTCGACGCTGTCAGGGTGATGATAAAACCCGGGGTTCGCAGGGAGAATGATGGCGCCGGCGCGCGACAGACGCAGCATGTTCTCCAGATGAATTGCTGACAGCGGTGTTTCCCGTGGTACGAGTATCAGCGGCCGGTGTTCTTTCAGCATGACGTCGGCCGCCCGTTCGATCAGGTTGTCAGACAGACCACAAGCGATCGAGGCGAGTGTCCCCATCGTACACGGGCAGATTACCATTGCGGTTGCCGGATTCGAGCCTGAGGCGACCGGCGCGAACCATTCCTCGCGGCCGAACACCTGGAGTTGATCCGTTTCGGCACTGAACCGTTCCTCAAAAAACGCCTGCGTTTCTTTTGCGCGCGCCGGTAGCGACAGATTCATTTCCTGGCGTGCAACAATTTGCGCCGCCTGGGAGTAAATGAGGTAGACACGTGACCCTGCCTGCAGCAGACATTCGAGCAAGCGCACGCCGTAAGGCATGCCTGATGCTCCGGTGAATGCGAGCGTAACAGTGTGTTGCCGGCTCATCGCCGCAAGCGGGCCCGGCACGTGTCTGCCTGACAGGTTGCGCGTCTCGAGTGCCGCGTCCATGCAACAACCAATATCACGCGGCCAGTTCCCGATGGCGCACGAGTACGGGACGCTCCTGGCCGAAATGAGCCGACAACCGCTCCACAAGATACACAGAGCGATGGCGCCCGCCAGTGCAGCCAATGGCGACGGTCAGGTAGCTGCGATTGTCGCGTACGAAGTTCGGCAACCATTGTTTTATGAATTCTCGAATGTCCCTGGTCATCGTCTCGACATCGGCGTCGGCTTCGAGAAACCGGATCACATCCGCATCACGCCCGGTTAGGTCACGCAGTCGCGGATCGTAGTGTGGATTGGGAAGGCAGCGCACGTCGAAAACGAAGTCAGCATCCAGCGGAATGCCATGTTTGAATCCGAACGACTGAAACAATACGACGAGGCCCTCTTCGTTAAGGGAGAGTAAATCCCGCACCCAGGTTCGGAGCGTGTTCGGATTCAGCTCGCTGGTGTCGATACGATGACCGAGGTTGCCGATGACTTCGAGAAGTTCGCGCTCACGTTCGATCGATTCAGTCAGCGTGCGCTGGTCGTCCGCAAGCGGGTGGCGTCTGCGTGTCTCGGAGAAGCGCTTGACCAGCGTACCGACTTTCGCGTCGAGGAACACGATATGTGTCTCAAGTTCATCCGACTTGATCTGATCCAGCAGTTCGGGCAGGCGTGCCAGACTTGGGCCGCTGCGCACGTCGATACTGACGGCAACTTGCTGGTAGCCGGCGTCTCGCAGGAATTTGACGGTTTCGGCCAGCAGTTGTACGGGGAGGTTATCAACACAGTAATAACCGCTGTCTTCCAGTACGTTTAACGCAATACTCTTACCGGAACCGGACAATCCTGTAATGATGGCGAGTTGCATTGGCTGTTATTCCCCGTTGATGCGGAACGCACATCGCCGGTCGTCGAGCGAATGTATGGCGAGCCGGCGCCACTCAATCAACTTACAGTTGTTCAAGCCGGGCATGGTCACTCCTGTGCCCCGAGGTAGCGTTCCTGCCGCTGAATGAATTCCTGTGTGCTGTCGATGCCACGTAACTGCAGAACATAGTTACGAACCGCGGCCTCAACGAGCACCGCCAGATTGCGGCCGGCGGCCACCGGGAGTAGAACTTGCCGAATATCAACGTCAAGAATTTGCTCCACGCTCGCGTTGAGCGGAAGTCGTTCGATCCCGGGAACGTGCCCGCCTACCGGTTTTTCGAGTTGTACAATCAGTTTGAGGTTCTTGCGGCGGCGGACTGCTGTTTCGCCGAAAATGGTTCGGATGTTGAGCATTCCCAATCCGCGCACCTCAAGGAAATCCTTTAGCAGTTGCGGGCTGCGTCCTTCAAGCGTTCGCGGTGATATGTGGTACAGCTCGACGACGTCATCGGCGACCAGGCCGGATCCCCGCGATATGAGTTCCAGGGCGAGTTCGCTCTTGCCTACGCCGCTTTTCCCGGTAATCAACACGCCGACACCGAGCACATCAAGCAACACGCCATGACGCGTAACGAATTCGGCGAGCGCGCGTCCGAGGTAGGTGCGCATCACCCAAATAATTTGCAGACTCGCCATCGGAGAAGCGAGTAACGGGACGTCGCGCGCTTGCGCGAATTCCGCCAGCGCACTCGGTGCGCTTTCGCCATCAGACAGGATCATGCCTTTGAGCTCGCTGTCGGCAATGCGATTCAACGCGTCGTGCTGCGCATCATTACTCAGGCTGGAAAAATAGGCGGCCTCGGTGCGGCTGAATATCTGTATCCAGTTTGGATGTACAAGATTGAGGTGGCCAATCAATCCTTGTGCGGACTGATTTATTTCGGAGCTGTCCAGGGCGGGGCCGGATTCGCGAGGGCCCGATATCCAGTCCAGGTCGAGCGCGTCGGCATTGTCTTCAAACAGCTGCGCGACGCTGATCCGGGGCATGTGGTTCCCATTCGATGATGAAACGTTGCGCACTGTCGATGTCTGCGGCTTCACCAAGAACGCGACGAACGTCGCGTTCGCTGAACATCTGTGCGAGTTCAGACAGGATCTGAAGATGCTGATCGGTTGCTTTTTCGGGAACCAGTAGTACGAAAATCAGATTAACAGGGTTGCCGTCCGGGGCCTCGAAAGCGATCGGGGACTGCGTGCGGATGAAAGCGCCGGCCGCAGACTTCAGCCCCTTGATCCGGCCATGTGGAATGGCAACACCATGGCCGAGACCGGTCGAACCAAGCCGCTCGCGCGCAAGTAACGCGTCGAAAATTTTGCGGCGACTGATTCCCAATGAGTCTTCGAACAGCAGTCCCGCGCGTTCAAACACACGCTTCTTGCTCGTGACATCCAGATCAAGGATGACATTGTTTGTCGGAAGCAGGCGACCGAGCAGACTCATTGTTCAGTTCAGCTCAACTCGCGGCGCGGCGAATAGACTCCTGATTATGGTGATCCACAAGTTTCTCCTTGTGTTTGAGCACCGCTCGGTCGAGTTTGTCCGCCAGACCGTCGATTGCGGCGTACATGTCCGCATCGATCGATTCGCAAAACAGATCTTTGCCGCTGAGATGTACTTTCGCTTCGGCTTTCTGGTCGAGTTTGTCGACCGACAGAATTATATCTACGTCCATCACCTGTTCGAAGTGTCGCGATACCTTTGCCATTTTGTTCTGCAGATAGTCGCGAATTGCGGGCGTGATTGCCAGATGATGCCCGGAAATCTTTAGGTTCATCAGTTACTCTCCTTGCGGAATGCTGGGTTCAGATCGCTTTGCGCAGATTGACGGGGAGTATCTGGAGCGATTCGCGATATTTCGCAATCGTTCGACGCGCGACGACGATGCCTTGTTTGCCGAGAATTTCGGAAATCTGGTTGTCTGACAGTGGGCTGTGACCATTTTCTTCACCCACGAGCTGTTTGATCAGAGCGCGAATGGCGGTTGCGGAGCAGGCCCCGCCGGTCTCGGTGGTGACGTGACTGCCAAAGAAATACTTTAGTTCGAAAATTCCCCTTGGGGTGAACATGAATTTCTGCGTGGTGACACGCGAAACGGTCGATTCGTGCAGTCCCAGCGTTTCGGCGATCTCACGCAACACCAGTGGACGCATCGCAACTTCACCGTGCTCGAAAAAGTGTCGCTGTCGATCGACAATGGCCTGCGACACGCGCAGTATTGTATCGAAACGTTGCTGCACGTTCTTGATGAGCCACTTCGCTTCCTGAAGCTGCCCCGAAAGTTGTTGCAAACTCGCGTCCCGGTTTCGGTGCAGTATGTCCGCATACATGCGATTGACACGCAGTTTCGGCATTGCGTCCGGGTTCAGTGAAACAACCCACATGCCCTTGATCTTGCGGGCGATCACGTCGGCGACGACATAACGCGCTTCGCTGCCGGTATAGTTTGCGGCCGGCCGTGGATTCAGGTGTGTGACCAGACTCTGGATCCCGCGCAGCGTATCGTCGTCGCAGCGCAGTATTTTTTTCAGCTTTGCGTAGTCGCGAAACGCCAGCGAGTCCAGATGTTCCTTTACGATTTGCAAAGCCTGTGTTCGGAACGGCGTATCCTCCGGCAGTGCTTCGAGTTGCAGCGCAAGACATTCGCCGACATTGCGAGCGCCAACTCCGGCCGGCTCCAGGCTTTGCAGGTATTTCAGCGCAACACCAAGATCGTCGACATCGATATCCAGTTCTTCCGGCAAGATATCCGTGAGCTCCTGGAGTTCGTCCGTGATGAATCCATTGTCGTCCAGGTTGTCTACGAGAAATGCGACCAGCTGCGTGTCTCGCTCTGAGATCTGCATGAGCGAGAGCTGGCCAAGCAGGTGATCCCTGAGTGTGGCGCCACCCGCCGCCAATGGTGGCTCGGAGTCATCATCATCGGACTCGGGATTGCCGTATGAGGTGTATCCCTCATCGCCGCTCCACTCGGTCTGTGGCTGTACTTCCTCCCGCGTGGTCGCTTCAGTGCTGCTCGATGTCGACGCGCTATCTGGCGTTTCCTGTCCCGGTGTTGTTGTGGGTTGCGCGGACTCGTCTTCCTCCTCGCGCTCGAGGAGCGGGTTCTCCTGCAAAAATTGTTCGATTTCCTGATTCAGCTCAAGCGTCGAAAGCTGCAGAAGCCGGATAGACTGCTGCAACTGGGGCGTCAGCGTGAGGTGCTGTGACAGCTTGAGTTGCAGTGAATGTTTCATGGTTTGGCCAACAACGGACTAGTGTATGAGTCGAGGTGAAATGGATGCTACAGGCGGAAGTGCTCGCCCAGGTAAACTTTCCTTACGCTTTCATTATAAACGATTTCCTCGGGTTTTCCGCAGGCCAGAACGGTCCCGTCGTTGATAATATAGGCACGGTCGCAGATGCCCAGTGTCTCTCGGACACTGTGGTCGGTGATCAGGACCCCGATCTGACGATCTTTAAGAAAACGAATGATTTTCTGGATATCGAGTACGGCGATCGGATCGATTCCGGCGAAGGGTTCGTCTAGCAGGATAAATTGCGGGTCAGTCGCTAACGCGCGTGCGATTTCGGCACGGCGCCGTTCGCCGCCGGACAGGCTGATCGCCGGGCTGTTTCTGAGATGCGTAATCTGCAGTTCGTGCAGTAGTTCATCGAGACGCGCGTTGCTGTCATCGTTGCGTTGGCGTAACTCGAGCACTGCCTTGATGTTTTCGGCGACTGTCAGCTTGCGGAATATCGAGGCTTCCTGTGGGAGATAGCTTAACCCCAGGCGTGCGCGCCGGTGGATGGGCATGTGGGTCAGGCTGCGATCGTCGAGATAAAGCTCGCCGCCGTCCACGGCGGCCAGGCCAACCATCATGTAAAAGCAAGTCGTTTTGCCAGCGCCGTTTGGCCCTAACAATCCCACGACCTCGCCACTCTCAACCTCAAGAGAAACGTCCTTCACAACGGTACGGGCCTTGTAGCGTTTCTTGAGGCGATCCGCGCGTAGCTTGCTCATAACATCATCGTGGTCGCTACCAAAGCGTTCAGGCGCATATTCGATTCACGCGGCCGTGCCCGAATGGGCGCGCGGCAAACTGCGCCCGAACGGGCTCGAGGCACAGCTCGACGCATTGCTCAAATATGTGTTGGGCCCTGCGGTGGGCGGTGACAAGTGATCAGCGATTGGCACCGTCTGCTTTACTCGGATCAGCTGGGGATTCGGATGGGTTATCGGCGTCGGAGTTTCTGGGTTGGATGATGGCGCGAACACGACCACGCGGTTTTCCCGGCGATGTGGCAGTGTTATCGCCACTGTTCACTTCGAAGAATTCGGTGAGCGCATTGTACGAGATATAGGCGCCGCGTACTTCGTCACCACCGCGTTTTAGCTTGGCTTTGGTGAACAATTCAATTTTTTCGGCCTCGCCGTTATAGATGAGGCGTTCGGCCTCGCCTTCGATGAAATCGTCGTAGCCCTCGCGTTTCTGCCTGAAATAGGCAGGTTTGCCATGGGCGACACCTGACTGGAAGCCGCCTTCATTTTGCTTGACGACAATTCGGTCGGCCTTGAGCATCAATGTTCCTTGCGTCAGCACGACGTGGCCGCTAAATACGGCTTCCTGCTTCTTGTCGTCTATTTCGACAGTATCGGCCTCTACATTGACAGGTTGATCACGATCCGCGCGCTCGGCATTGGCGCTCATGCAGATACAGGCGAACGCCACCATTGTCAGAATCTGCCGCAAAGGGACGGTCAAGAGCCGCTGCAGCGGATGGTGGCCCCTAGCGGGGCGAGGATGTTGTTGTCGAAGATTCCGCTCTGGGATTTTCATAGTGCGCCTGGACTCGCGAAAGCAATTTGATGCTTCTGATGGTGTTATCAAATTCTAAGCCAACCGAGCGGACCGTGGAATTTCCGTCGACCATCGTGACCGCCTGATCGGTTTTGGCAATTTCCTGATCCGGGATGACATGCAAATAGCTGGTGGCCACTCCGAGTGGCGGATTGAAATCAAATGGTGGTCTTTCAATCCGCACATTACCCCGGAAGTAGACGTTTTCGCCACCGCTTTCAAGTTCCGCGGTATCCGCGCTAACCGTTAGCGGCGCCCGCTCGTAATCGTGATAGAGAAGCGTCGGCGATGACAGTAGTGAGCTGTCTTTATCAGCATAGTGAACCAGCCGCGTACCAGTCAGTTCGTAACGACGCGTGCCGTCAGGATTCATACGCACGGCATTAAAACCTTCAATGTAGAAGTCCGGAGCGTCGCTGGTCGTAGCGCCGGCGAGATTTTGTGGCGAACGTACCTTGGCATCGAGCCACCACGTCAGTATTGCAAGTAGCAATAGCAAAATGGCCGGAGACCATGCAAAAAGCCGATCCCTGATCATGCCCGGTATGGCTCGACGTGGGTGTCCCAGGATCCCTGGGCTCGCATGATCAGCTCGCAGGCCTCACGTACTGCGCCTTTACCGCCTCGCGTGCGGGTCACAAAATGGACTTCGTTGCGGACTTCGTCGACAGCACCAGGCGGGGAGAGTGCAAGGCCACAGCGGCGCAGAACCGGCAGATCAGGAAGGTCATCGCCCATATAGCAGATGTGTTCGTCATCGAGTCCAAGTTGTTGCCGCAGGTCGACGTAAGCACGAAGTTTGTCATTCGCGCCCTGAATGAGGTGGTCGATATCGAGTTCCCCTGCTCTTGTGCTCACTGCCGCGGACGAGCGGCCGGTAAGGATGCCGGTGGAGACGCCGCTGGACTTCAGCATTTTTAGGCCGAGACCGTCCAGGATGCTGAACGGTTTGAATGATTCGCCTTGTCCTGACACGAACACAGTGCCATCGGTCATGACACCATCGACATCAAACAGCGCCAGCCGCACCTGTCGGGCGCGTTGCGACACGTCCGTTGTCATATCACTTTTGCCTGCATCAGGTCATGCGTGTTCAGCGCACCGACCAGGGCTCCATGTGCGTCGACCACCAGAATCTGGTTGATCTTGTGGTCGTCCATGATTTTGACAGCCTCTACGGCAAGTTTGGTCGATTCGACTGTACGAGGCGCTTTCGTCATCGCGTCCGACATCGGCACGGTGCGGATGTCGCCCGCCTTTTCCAGTGTTCTGCGCAAATCGCCGTCGGTAAAAATCCCGATGACTTGATCGCCACGCAGGATTGCCGTCATGCCCATCCCCTTCCTGGACATCTCAAGGATGGCGTCATTGAGCATTGCGGTTTCCGGCACCCGCGGGACTGCGTCGCCGCTGCGCATGATGTCGCTTACGTGCGTCAGAAGGCGGCGTCCAAGACTGCCGCCGGGATGGGAGCGCGCGAAATCATTCTCGTCAAAACCGCGCGCCTCAAGCAGTGCAACGGCGAGCGCGTCGCCCAGGGCCAGCGCCGCCGTGGTGCTGGCAGTCGGCGCAAGGCCGAGCGGGCAGGCTTCTTCCGAAGTTTGTGCATTCAAATGGGCATCGGCTTCGGTAGCCAGAGGCGAAGACGGGTCGCCAGTGATCGCGATGAGCTTTGCGCCTTCGCGCCTGACAATGGGTACGATGACGAGAAGCTCCGCGCTTTGCCCTGAATTCGAAAGGGCAATGAGCACGTCGTCGCTGGTAATCATGCCGAGGTCGCCGTGACTTGCTTCCGCTGGATGCACAAAAAACGCTGGCGTTCCGGTACTCGCCAGTGTCGATGCCAGTTTTCTCGCGATATGTCCCGACTTTCCCATGCCGCTTACTACAATGCGGCCATTGCAATTCAGTACGATTTGCATTGCCTGCACGAAGGAATCGTCAAGGCGACCCGCGAGCTCCTGAACGGCACGCGCCTCGATGTCGAGGACGCGCCTCGCGAGGCTGATCGCCTCTTGTTTGGAAAGTCTTCCGATAGCCTCCATCGCCGCGCAGTATAACGCAGCACAGGCCAGATTCGGCCTGAAGCCGGCGCAACGTGATGGATTTGTCGTCGCGTTTGCAGTCCGCAATGTACGCGGGCAGAGTCAGTAGATACACTTGGAATCATGACAACCCACTCAACCTTGATTCTGAGGCCTAGGAGCCTGTCGGACTTAGGTGTTCGATAGCGAAACGATGGAAGAGCAAGTACAGATTTTGACGCTTTCGACGCGCATATCGGGAATATGTCAGGAGAAAGCGGTGAAGTATGGACTGCTCTTACACCGTTGCAGCCGAATCATCCTGGGTCCGACAGGCTCCTAGGCGTGCACGACGCACTTGAACTTGTCCTTGTGCTGCTTCTGGCGGCGGTCGTTGTCGTTGCGGTGTGCCGCTTGCTCGCGCTGCCGGCCCTGCTTGGATATCTCCTTGTCGGCATTCTGATCGGACCGCACGCGTTTGGTCTGGTGAGCGATACCGCGGAAACGCGCTATCTTGCCGAATTCGGCGTCGTGTTCCTGATGTTCAGTATCGGGCTCGAGTTTAGTCTGCCGAAGTTCCTCGCCATGCGCCGCATGGTGTTCGGGTTTGGTGCTGCGCAAGTTGGCGTCACCATGCTATTGGTCATCGCTGCGGCTGTCGCAACGGGAGCAGATTGGCGCGCCGGGCTTGTCCTGGGAGGCGTCTTTGCGATGTCGTCGACTGCGATATTGACAAAGATGCTCGCTGACCGGCTCGAACTGAATTCACCACACGGGCGACAGATTGTCGGCATCCTGCTGTTTCAGGACCTGGCGGTTGTGCCGTTGTTGATCGTCATCCCGGCCTTGGCGCATGGCACAGAAACCCTGCTATTGGCCCTCGGTCTTGCCATCATCAAGGCCGCCGTAGTGCTCACGCTCCTGCTTTCATTCGGGCAACGACTGATGCGACCGTGGTTCACGCTGGTCGCGCGCCAAAAGTCTTCCGAGCTGTTTGCACTTAACGTTTTGCTGATCACGCTCGGCCTCGCATGGGTCACCGAACTCGCTGGCCTTTCGTTGGCATTGGGCGCCTTTCTTGCCGGCATGCTGATTTCGGAAACGGAGTACCGCTACCAGGTTGAACAAGACATAAAGCCATTCCGTGACGTGTTGCTCGGTCTGTTTTTTGTGACCGTCGGCATGCTTCTCGATATCAGAACCTTCATAGAAAGCTGGTACTGGATAGTCGGTCTCCTGATGCTCGTGTTCGTCATCAAGACGGCGGTTGTTATTGGAGTCGGCCGTTTGTTTGGCACCGATTCAGCCGTTTCACTGAAGTCAGGACTGGCATTGGCGGGTGCCGGCGAGTTTGGTCTGGTGCTGCTTGCCCTCGCTGCGCAATTCACTATTGTCGATGACGTGCGCCTGCAGATCGCACTGGCGACCCTGATTCTGTCAATGCTGCTGTCACCGTTTGTCATCGAATACAGCGAACATATGGTGCGCCGCTTCAGCGCGGCTGAATGGATGAATCGTGCGATGACGTTGCACAATATTGCCGTGCAGACGATGGGTGCGGAACGTCACGTCATTATTTGCGGCTATGGCCGTAGCGGACAGAATCTGGCCCGTTTCCTGGAGCAGGAAGGGGTCGGTTTTATCGCCCTTGATCTGGATCCGCAACGAGTACGCGAAGCTGCCGCCGCCGGTGAAAGCGTCGTGTTTGGTGATGCTGCGCGGCGCGAGGTGTTGGTTGCCGCCGGCCTGATGCGCGCAGACGCGCTGGTTGTGTCGTATGCCGATACCGCTTCGGCAATGCGGATTCTGAGCCTCGTACGGGAACTGCGCCCGGGACTGGCGGTGGTGGTGCGGACATTGGGCGATAGCGACATCGATCAATTGAAACAGGCGGGTGCGGCCGAAGTCGTTGCCGAAATTCTGGAAGGTAGCCTGATGCTTGCCACACACGCATTGATGCTGCTCGGCGTCCCGTTCAATCGCGTTCTGAGGAGAATTCGCGAAACGCGGGAGCATCAATACGGCCTGTTTCGGGGGTTTTATCGGGGCGTGACGGATGAAGAGGACGACGATAGCGATCGCCTGCAGGTGCGCCTGCATTCCGTCCTGATTCTGACGGGCGCGGTATCTGCCGGAAAGACGCTGGGCGAGCTCAATCTTGCGCGCTTCAACGTAGAGGTCACCGCGATCCGGCAGCACAATATTCGCAACCAATACCCCGAGCAGGACACGATGGTTGACGACGGTGACGTCATCGTTTTGCGTGGCCGGCAGGAATCACTGGCGCAGGCTGAGATATTTCTGTTGAAGGGCTTGTAGGCAGAGGGGATAAAATCAGCCGATCGCTTCTGGGGGATGATTTGGAATGATGGACCTGGTTCCTGATATTCGCACCTGATCCAGTTTTATTGGATTGCAAAGTTATCTTAGTAGCCCGGCACTGCTGCAACTCGTGTTGTCGTTGGTGGTTCTCGTACGCCGGCAGTCGCGGCATCACCGGGTTACGCGCGCCTACCAAGCGAATGCGGCTTTTTCTCAGCACAGTCGGCAGGGCAATAGACTTCTTCTGGAAAGCGTCGCTGCATTGACACGTCGAAACGCGTCATAGAACAAAGTTCGAAACATTCATTTTTTCATTGTGTGCGCATCGGTCAGAAACAAAACGACCCGCACAAAGCGGGTCGTTCGGCTGATCAAGGCAGACGTATACAGTCTTACACGCTCAGGCACACCGTATAAGAATTGGCGTCTACGATATTGGCACTGGTAACAGCAGCGCCGTTAGTGGCTCCGGAAGTAATGGCTCTGAGGGAGCCAGTCGACGTCTCCCGGTCGTCCAGGGTGGTGTCCAGCTGTTTTACGTACGATCCAAGAATGCCGTCTGAACAAATAATATAGCTTCCGCTCATTGTGGGAGTAGGGGTGGTGATGGTGGTAAATCCGACATTGCTCTGAACGCCGATTCTGCCTCCATCGGAGTTGCGAGGCATGTAATTCGCATCTCCAGTGCTGGTGGGACCTGCGGCAAGTCCCGCCAAGCGGACATGCTGCCAGAATAGAGTCGACTCATCTGTAAGCGTGGCCGAGTTCCATGCACCCTCAATTACACCATTTCCCACGGTACCATTAGTACTAGCCACGGTCGCGCCATTCAAATTTGTCACAACCCTGGCATCGTCGCCCGGCAGCGCCTTGAATCGGTCCTGGTACCCGTAGAAGTACAAAGGAATATTGCGAAAATCGGTCGCCAGGTTCTTTACCTTGGCGCTGTTGATTAATTCCTGGCCCTTGAGTACGCCACCGAGCAGCAATCCGATGATGACGAGCACAATGGCGATTTCGATTAATGTAAAACCGGATTGTTTTGTTTTAGACACGACTGCCTCCTGGCATATTGTTTTGAATATTGTGCCATTTTCGTGCCATGCTCCCCTAGTGGGTTGGGTCGCCGCTTGCATGCGTGAGATTGTCAATTCTCAATAGTGCTGCTGACATCCTTCGCGGCTCCGATTCACGTAATTGCTTCTAATTGCTTAGGTTTCCAGTCAGTGTTCTTATGTTTGTAGCGTCTGCCGGCTCCGTGTCAGTTGAGCAGCCCGAATCCCGCGTTGCTTCTGGTTTTCGTCGATTTGTCAGCGTTTCGACGATTCTGACGAATTCTCGACAGACTCTGATTCTTCCAAGCGCATCAGAATGATGCGCGGTTCGTACGCATCGGTCACGATCCTGCTTGCGAGCAAGCTATCGCGCAGATTCATTTTGGCTTCGTGTTCGCCAAGACCAGTCAGTAAGGAGATGTGTATTTGTTCTGTCCAGGATGGAACCGTCGGGCCGTTGGCCTCGCAGGTCATCGCACGGGTGTACCTCGTCACTAGTTGCGGGTCGTTCAGCCTATGCTTGGCACTCAGGGAAGCATGCGCCAGCCGTGCACGGACCTAACATCCGGGCCAGACCCACAGGTTCGGCCGAGGCCAGACGTAACACCGACATCGATGGTGAGCCTGAAATTGCAAGGTGATAGTGCTCGTTCAAAGCCGTTCAAGCGGTGCGCGACCTGGACGACCCGGTATGTGGTGGGAAAAACTGAGGGTCCGCACGAACAGGGGCATGTTGTCCGCAATTGCAATAGACTTGGGCATGTATTTGCTTGGCGATACGGCTCTTTGCGGCCCGGCCTGCCTTTGTGTGAGAATGAATTGAGTATCCGGAGATGTCACTCTGAGCCACACGGTTTAAGTTGCCGCCTGTCTCTGGATCACTGCATTGGCGATGCAAGTTGCGTACAGGTGAGGTTGTCACGAAATGTCCATTGAAATCAGCCCGGCGTCCGGGAAAGCATCGCCAGGAAAAGTCTCGCAGCTGATCGCCTCACGCAGGCAGGAGCAATGGTTGGCGTTGATGTTGCTGACTTTGCACGGCGCCCTCGTTCTTGGGCTGAAGGACCCTCTCGCTCGCGCACTGTTGATGACGCACTTCGGGCTGTTCCTGTTGTGGCAGCCGCTTTGGAGTGGTGAGCAGAACCTCGTCGCTAAACAAGTTGCCTTGGTGCTGATCGGTGGTGCCGTGCTGGTGGCGGCAGGCAACTGGTGGTTGATGGCCTTGTGGATATCGATGCTGTTTTCACTCATTGGTGGCGACATGCCGGGCATCAAGAATGTCGGGCAACGTATTGCATCGCTGCTCGCGGCTGTCTATCTGCTGTCCATTCTGCTGATGTGGGTGGTGCCGCATCTTTTCACGGACCAGACTATTCCGGACCTGGTACTTGCCATCGCAAGCTATGGGCTGCTCGTTCCCGTGCTCGCCATTCTGTTTATTCGTGCAGGGAATGTAGAAGGCAAGCCTGGCCATTCTCTCGATTCGTTCTACAGCATGTTGTTGTTCGCGCTTGTAGTGGTGCTTGTGCTCGGTTCCTTCGTGATCAAGGAAGTCAGCCACGGCAATTACGTACTTGCGTTGACACAAACCCTGTTCGCGATCGCGTTGTTCCTGGTTACGATTTCCTGGTTGTGGGACCCGCGAGCCGGGTTCGCAGGAATAGGCCAGATCATATCGCGCTATTTTCTCAGCGTCGGCGTTCCCTTCGAGCGTTGGATGCACAGCCTGGCGGCCATTGCCGGTCAAGAGTCGGATCCGGATAAATTTGCCATTCTCGCCGCGCACGACATGGCAACATTGCCGTGGGTCTCGGGGGTCGGTTGGCGCACAGCTGAATCGAGCGGAAGTGTCGGTGAGCAGACGAATTTCCCGACCGAGTTCGAATCCGGTGGCCTGGCGCTGACCTTGTACACGCGCTTTTCGCCCGGCCCTTCGCTGGTTCTGCATATCAGGCTGCTTACACGCCTGCTTGGCGATTACTACGAAAACAAGATACGTGCTGTGGAACAGCGCCGCAACGCCTACCTGCAAGCGATCTACGAAACAGGCTCGCGGCTGACACATGATGTAAAGAACCTGTTGCAGTCAATGCGTTCGCTTTGTAGTGCCGTAGAACACAGTGAGCAAGGCGATGCCGAGGCAGTGCGGGTGCTCATGCAGCGTCAGCTTCCGCAGATTGCCCAGCGGCTACAGATTACGCTGGACAAACTGGGCAATGGTGTCAGGGATTTTGTCGAACCGGCCGATGCAATGGACTGGTGGCAGGCGCTTAAACAGCGATATGCTCATGAGGTAGTCGAGTTTTCGGACACGCAATTGCCCGCGGGACAAATGCTGCCGGCCGAATTGTTCGATAGCGTGTGCGAGAATCTCCTGCAAAACGCGTTGCACAAACGCCGCCTGAAATCAGATCTATCGATATCTGCCTCGCTTGCCTGGAACGGCAGCGGTTTTGTGCTGATGGTATGCGATGACGGTGAAGCGGTTTCAGACTCGGTTGCGCGGCAGTTGTTCGCGTCGCCTGTATCTTCGTCAGCCGTCGGGCTTGGCGTCGGTTTGTATCAGGCGAGCCGCTTTGCGCAGAAGCACAATTACGTTCTGCGGCTGCTGACCAACGAGACTGGTAAAGTCTGTTTCGAACTGGCGCTCGCGCAAGATATGCCCTGACCGGTTCGTCACGCGATCCTGTAGTCGTCATTGCCCCGCCTGCGGTGGCTTGCCACTGACGCATGACTCATGCGAAAGACGGAGGAGGTGTGATAACTATTACTACGGCAATCGTCCGGCACTGACCATTCTTGCAAACAACTGGTTCAATGAAACCCAGCCGACGACATCGTCGTATTCGCCTCCGGTTGCTGCGGTGTTCTCCGTCCTGACACGCACGTACACCTCGTCGACATCCGTTGCATTGACTTGTTCGTCGCCCGTCCAGGCGCCCGGGGTATATCGTGTAGTGCCGATCGACGAAGTGGCGCCGAAACCATTTTTGCCATGTGACAACACGAATGCGGGGATCTCGTTGTTGGTCAAATTTACCGTAGAACTCGCTTTGATCTGGATATCGCCGTTTGTATCCAGCGCAAAATACGAGTTGGGATCCGAATTGGCAAAGCTGGGGGTGACGCTGTATCGAAACAGATTATTCCACGCATCGTGCCGGGTCACGCCCAAGGTGACCCATGGCAGAAATCCGGCACGGGTCGGCCCCCCGCCCCCGCCGGGATCGGTACACATGTTTGTCGCAGGATCGCGGTCTTCGTGCCCGTCAGTCTTGGATTTGGCAGGGCAGGGAAGATAGCGTTTGGCAAGCGCGAAACCAATCAACGCTTCCCTGATGTGTGCCAGTTGTTTTTCCGTTTCGCTGTAGCGACGGTTATCGATCTGTGTCGCAATGGGTATCATCAGGCTGCCCAGCAACAGGGTAATGATGACGGTGACCACCGCCAGTTCGATCAGCGAAAAACCACCCACGTGCCGTTGCCTGGGCCTACTCCGGGCAGCATTGCCATCGCTACGATTTACGGTCCTTGTTGTCATGTTAGCTACAGGTGGTCAAGGTCGAATGCGCAAGCTGGCACTCGTTTGACGCAAACCCCAGCAAGCAGTCGTAGCTGAGAAAGTCTCGTGCAGCACGCTCACAGGAATAGGTTGCGCCGGCGCCGGGGCAGTTGTTTATGTCAATGCGGTTGGCAATAGTCTGGCAGGTGCTATTGATTCCGCTGGTCCCGGTCCGGCAATTGTTTTTCACTCCCGATCGATAGGCGGCGAGAAGCGTACCATCGGCCACGCAGCGTGCTGATGTGCCGCAGGTGGGGTCTATATCCAATCTGGCCCCAAAGTTTATGGATTGCAGACACATGATGCTATCGTTGCCGGCGATTTTGGAGAACAGCCGATTGGGGGCGCTGGAGTTAGTCGGATAACTGGGATCATTCGGATCAATTGACGTAACATTGACGCCCTCAAGATAGTTTGCCGGATTCGCCTTGTTGCTGCTTGCGTATGACGGGTTTGCGTCGTTGTCGCGGTTCTGGTTAGATTGCGCAGCACCCGCGAAAATGACCACCGCGGCGAAGCCGGTTTTGATGCCATCGGGATCCTCGACGTCGAGACATTCGTTGTGACTGCAGGGAAACTCACTATGGGCATGATGATGGGGCACTTGGTGGGCGCGGGCGACCGCGTAGAACAGATGATCTTTCCACTGTTCCCAGAATTCGTCTGTCTGATCCCAGCCCGGGCATTGCGGCGTACCCAACAATGGCGTGGTCTTGTAGTTGGCATTGTTATGTGAACCGTAGCTCGAATTCGCCGTATTGAATGCGGTGCGTGGCAATCGCCCTGACAAATTGTTATCCGTGTCGATGTAATCGAGTGAATTGCCGAAGCTCGGTATTGTCAATTGTGCAGCCCATGGCAAATACTTCCGGTAGACACCACCATCGTTGCTGTTGCCATACGCCAAAAGGCAATCTGCACTCCTGCGCAGTAGCCCGGTCAGCGGATCCGTAAGATAACTCTCAAAATCTCTGCGTTGATCCAGGTGCTGGGCAAAAATTTCGTCCGGGAACACAGGCATGAGTTGGTCATTGAACGCGTCGTTGGTCGCGGAAGTGCGGTCTGAGTGCTCCGCTGCGATGAATTGCGACAATGCGTTCGCAGTCGTTGGCGCGGCGGCGTTGTCGATACTGCTGGCTACATCGGAATCGAGATAATTTGCCGGGACGTAGTTGCCACCGCACACGGTTGGTGGATTGGTTGTTGCGAGAGAGCGGTCCTGCCCGGGGAGAATCGCGCCCGGAGAAAATACAACCGCGACTGCACGCTGTCGCGGCGACGCGCCGGCAACGAAGCCAGTGCCATCGGCGGCCATGACTTCGATCAGACCGTTTGTGTCACGGTTGAGAAGGTCTTTAGTCTTGGATGAGCCCGTCTTGAAGTTCCCTGATACCGCGTACCAGAGGCACTCACCGCTGGCATCGCGCAATGGTGGAATGCCCAGGGATTTCCAAGGAAGTCGACCGATTACGGTGACGTCAACACTACCGCAGTTGGAAAGTGATTGACCCTCTATACCGGTGCCCCAATCGGGACAGGGTAGATAGCCGAACGCCTCGCCTGGGTGAAAGTCTCTATAGGTGGCAGCATATCCAACCAGTGCCTCGCGCGCCTGCGCAAGTGCCAGGGTAGTGCGCCCGTCCGCGGATGTATCGCCCTGAACGCTGCGCATGTGTCCGATAACCAGCACTCCGGTGGCCAATCCAAGCAGTGCCATGAGCAGGAATGCCGCAGCACCTCTTTGTCCGGTCAGTCTGCCGCCCTGCGATGGTCTATATGGAAGGGGTTGTGATTCCCGCATAGTTGGAACTCTCTCGTGCAGCGAGCTACATGCTCTCGGAGGGATACGATGAATCGAAAGGCACACCATGCATACGCCGTGCTGAGGTGCCAACAATTTCTAGAGCGCGGCGAGAAGGAAATTTGTTCATGTTGCAGCGCCACATACGGATTAGCCATTTCGGTCGTAAGCGAAAATGTACCCCGAATGCAATCGGGCGTTGAAATATTTTGCAGGCGCTCGTCACAATTCAGCTCGTTCCCTGCCGTGGCGCTACAACAGCGTTGAAACCGTCACTTTTGGCCCAATTGCTTCGAAGCAGTATCTGCGCCCAGCTAACGCGGGCGGGCCGCTATTATCACTCTTGCGTACTCCGGCGTGGCGTTTCATAAAGCTCTAACGTTTCACCTGATGCGGGATTCAGTTGCTGACCTACCCGTACAGGTACTCGCTTTCGTACCCCGCGTACTTTCAGTTCCGCGACCGCGGGGTCCCCTGAATTGGTGATTACGCGTACGTCCTCGGGATTACCCTGATGATAGGCCTGTCCGTCCACCCAAACCGTTCTTTCGCCGTCACTACGGGTGACCATGCCGCTCAATGTTACCGAGCGAGGGGGCGGTATTCGCTTCCTGGGTGATTTTGTAACGCTGCGGATATTTGCGTTCAGTGCCGTGCGTTGATCGGGCGTATAGAAAAGCCGGCCCAACGCTTTATCCTGGGCCATTGCCGCTTCCGTCGAGAGCAACGCAGCGACAGCTAGCAGACATGCGTAACGCAAGTTAATCATGATGCCTCTTCTTCTGGCGGCTGCATCGTCACCCAGTCGATCTGGCATTTGGCGTTCAGATTGCGGGCGCGCGGTTGCGGTTTGTCACTGTGAGCAGGTTCGAGAGAGCATGACCGAAGTAAATATGCGCCAGGTTGCTGTGCCTCAAGCGCTTCAACGAATGCGAGGAAATGCCCTTCATGTACGACTCCAAAACGAATTTCCATGGTCGACTGCAGCAGATGGGCGCCGATAGCTTCGCCGGAAAGCGGGCCTTTGTAACTGCCTTGGGCACTCAACTGGTATTGCACGCCAAAATTCCCCAGGCCGCGATCGGCGGTGCGCAGCGCATCAATCCATTTCAGCCGGTTTTCGGAGCCAATGAACCCACGCGTTTGCAATGCCCTGTATTCCGGCAGGTATTGCGAAATCATCGCCTTTTCGAGATCGGAGTCCAGATAGCGCCGCTTCGCCTCGTTAGCGCTGACTCGCGCCATGTCTACGCGATTGGCTGCAACCGAGAGCTTGCGTTCGGCGTAGCCAATCAACAGCGTACTGAAGATGATCGCGGCCAACAGCGCGGCCAACGGACGCCGGATCGGTTTCAGGTCTTTCAGGTCGATCTTCATTGCGACGACACCTCGGGGCGCAACGCCACGGCGATCTGAAAGGGCGCTTTAGCCGTACCTTGCTGGCTGGCGGTACTGCCGTTGAGCCCGTTGGTTGGATCGAGGTCGAGCGGTAGTCTCAGCACACCCACTTGTGCCACTCTTTTATCTTTGGCGATCCGGCGAGTGAATGCACGAATTGCCGTCAGTGCCGCCCGGTTATCGCCTTCGTAGGACTCGACTTCCGCCGAGATGATTCCAATCTGGGCGACGCCATTTGCCAGAATCGGGGTGAAATCCGCCCACTGCGGTCCTGATGGAATATTGTCTGGTTTGCCATAAATCCACTCGACTCGACCGAGCCCGATATTCGGCGAGTCTGTGAGTGCGGCGCTGAGCAACAGTAATAACGGTCGTGGCGACCGACGTTCTGCATCGATACGTTTGGCCGCCTCGACGCTGTCGCGTAGCACCTGCGAGGAGGCCGGCGCATCTGGGAAGTGCTCTGTGACTTCCTGATATCGCCTCTGGTAGCTTATCCTTTCCTGCGTAAGGCGTGTTTCCTCTCCTTCGCCGCGAATGACTCTTACCCCGTCAACGACTGCCCACAGCATCCCGAAGGCGACGGTCGCCATGGCAGCGGCATATACAGACTTGCCGACGACGTGTACCTGCAAGCGCGTCTTCAGCGTTGGCGGCGCCAGGTTCATAGCGGGGCGCGCCGATGCCAATAGCTGAAGATGCAAGGCATCGGTACAGCTGGCCATGTCGGTTGCCTGGGTACCCAGATTCTGTTCCAGCTCAGCCGGGCCCAGCCGCACGCAATTCATGTTGGGGCGTTCGCGAGCGATTGCGTCTGGCAGTTCGGCAAGCGAACCATCCTGATCCAGAATCAGCACAGTCAGGGCGTCATCGACGTGCGTCAGCGTCAACGCGTCCAGATACATCCGGGTGTTGTTGATTTCCTCTGAGTAGAACGTTGTATTGTGCTGGTCATCATCGCGCCTTGGCGTGAGGCGACTGACCTGCAGTTTGAGATCTTTGCAGAATGTTTGGCGAAGGCCGGATTCATTCTTGCTGATCAACAACAAATCGGTTTGTTTGAGTTTCAAGCCGTCTATTGCCGACAGCGCGACGACCGGAAGCAGGTAGATTCCGGCAACTGGCACCTTCAGTGCGTTCACAACTCGCAACCACGGTGCAAGCAATTCGGGACGGGTGACTGCTGCGAACAGGTACTGGTCTTCACGGCGTCGACCGACGATACGGTCTTGTAGCGCTGCTGATGCGAACTGCGTTCCTCTGAAAAGCTGGCGTAGCTTCCGCGCAATCAGCTGCCGGCGATCGCCGCTCGATGCATGCGGCAGTTTCTCGATCCGGTAGTCCTCGTCGATGGAGTCGACCATGATGCTGACCGTCGCCCTCGGACGGCGTCGAACATAGGCTTCGAAAGCGGACCAACCCTGCTGGTCATTCCCGAATTTGCGTAGATTCGTTAGCCGGCCGCGCTGTGCTACGGCTGCGGTGGCATTTTCGGAAGATACGCAGAGGACGATCTTGAGTGCCATGGTGGTGTTCAGAAATCCAGTTGCCCGAGCATGTCATACATGGGCGTGAGCACAGAGAACAGAATCAGTGCGAGGACCATGCCTAGCACCAGCGTCAATGTTGGCTCCAGCAGTTTAAGTGCTTTGTCCACCGATTCATTGACGTCGCGATTGTAAAAATAGGTTATGTTGAGTAGCGCTGTATCCAGCGCCCCGGTGGCTTCTCCGACGCGTAACATGCGCACGACCAATGGCGGAAACATGCCAAGATTCTGAAATGCTTCTGAAAGATTCTCGCCGGCGTTTATTTGCTGGCCGGCTCGGCGCAGTCCATCGGCGACGTAACCATTGGCAACGATGTCTTCGCTGGTTCGCATAGCCTCCAGTACCGTGATCCCTGAGCGATACATCAGTGCGAAAAAGTTGGCGAACCGTGCGAGCAGGATCTTCTCGAGAATCCGCCCGATGACCGGAAGCCGCAAGATCAGGTAGTCGAACGCGTATTTGGCGCGCGAATTGGTTCGCACAACGGTTGTGCCAATGCTGCTGATGAGTACCCCCAGGATCAGCATCAACCACCAATAGCTGGCAGTGAAATCAGAGAGCGCGATGAGTATGCGGGTTTGCAGCGGCAGTTCCAGCCCCATGGTTGTGAGTAACCCGACCATTTTGGGAACCAGGTAGAGCAGAAGAAATACTACAACGCCGCTGACAACAACGAAGACCAATGCCGGATACATCAGCAGCTTGCGCGTTTGCGCGATGAGTTCGTCCTGCCATCGCAGCGTTGCGCCGAGATTCTCGAACACTTCGGTCAATTGACCAGACAGCTCGCCCGCGCGTATCAGGCTGACGAACACTTTGTTGAATGCTTGTGGGTAAGAGGCAAAAGACTCGGACAATGTCTTTCCGCCCTCGATATCTTCCAGAATCGAGGTCAGTACATCGCGGAAACCTGGATTGTCGAGCCCGTCGCGCAGATCGCGCAAGCCGTCGACAATCGGAATGCCGGCGCGCGACACCTGTTCCATGTCAAAGCAAAATGTGATGAGATCCTGGCGGCTGATACTGCCACTGCCGCTCGTGGGTGCATTTCGGGTCGTTGTTCTCGATGTGATCAGGTCGAGCCCCATCTTGCGCAGACGCAGCTCTAGATCGACCTCGTTGAAAGCGTCGAGTCGACCGCGCGCATGTCGCCCATCTCCGTCGATTGCCTTGTATTGGTACGATGGCATTTCGCTATATTCCGTTGTTCCCCATCATTGAGCAGCGCGTGCATTTGGTCATTGATAGCATATGGTGATTGCGCAGATTACATCTGACGATCACGGCTATTGTGCCCGCGAGGTCAGGTCAATGGCACGGGCCACTTCCGACAGACTGGTAACACCGTCTATAACTCGTTGCAGCCCTTCTTCAGCGAGCGGTCGAAATCCTTTTGACATTGCCGCTTCGCGCAATTCCCGGGTGGTCGCACGACGTGCGACAAGCTCGTCTATATCCGCGTCCATGTGAAGGAGTTCGAGCACCGCGCTGCGGCCCTTGTAACCGCGGCGATTGCATTCTGGGCAACCGACCGGCCGGTACAGTTCCAGGTCAGGTTCGATATCCGTTCCGAGTAGTAAGCGTTCTTCGGCGTTGGGTAAATAAGCTTCCTTGCAGTTGTTGCATAGTGAGCGGACCAGGCGTTGCGCCAGCACGCCGATGATATTCCCGGCCATGATATCGGGCACGATTCCAATATCGAGTAAGCGGGGAAATGTTCCGAGGGCTGAATTGGTGTGCAGTGTCGTAAAAACCTGGTGCCCCGTCATTGCTGCACGAAACGCCATTTCCGCCGTGTCGCGATCGCGTACCTCGCCAACCAGAATGATGTCGGGATCCTGGCGCATCATTGAGCGAATACCACTAGCAAAGTCCACTCGCGCGGATTCGTTGACCGACGTTTGGCGCATCAGCGCGACCGGATATTCGACCGGGTCCTCGAGCGTCATGATGTTGACTGATTCGACATTCAGCTTGGCCAGCATCGAGTACAGCGTCGTCGTTTTTCCGCTGCCGGTCGGGCCGGTGATGATCAGAATGCCTTCCGGGCGGGCCAGCATCAGGTTGAGTTTGCCCATCACGTCCTTCGGCAGCTGCATATTCTCCAGCGAGATAATCGACTTTTCCCTGTCGAGTACGCGTAACACGACGTTCTCGCCCCAGATGGTCGGCTGTGAGGACACGCGGAAATCCACCGGCCGGCCGTTCAGGTTGAGCGAGATGCGTCCATCCTGAGGTGTGCGCGTTTCGGCAATGTTCATTCCGCTAATGACTTTCAGTCGCACGGCGATGCCAGCCCAATAGTTCTTGTGGAGGCTGCGCACCTGCTCAAGAACGCCATCAACGCGGTAGCGGATGCGCAGGAACGCATATTCAGGTTCGAAGTGAATGTCCGATGCGCCCCTTTTGACAGCGTCGACCAACAAAGCACCGACGAGTCGGACAATAGGCTGCGTATATTCATCACTGCTTTCGTGTTGCAGGCTTTGATAATCGATTTCGCCGGTTTCGATTTCGCGCAGAATTCCGTCGACGGAAAGTTCGTAGCCATAAAAATGATCGATGAATTCATCGAGCTGCGCCTGACCGGCCAGAACTGTTTTTATCTGCACGCGGCTGCCGATCATTGCACGCAGCTGGTCGAGCGCAGACAGATTGAATACCTCGGTGATCGCAATGATCAACTGGTTTTCCTCAGAGTTGAACGCGATTGGCAGCAATCGGTGCCGTCGTGCAAATTCCTGTGGCACCAGTTTCAATGCCTCGGCGTCGACAAGCACCTGGCCTAGGTCGATGCTTTCCTGACCAATTGTCCGCGCCATGATGTCGCGTATGACGGCTTCGGTTACGAACCCGAGCTGAACGAGCAGTCGCCCGATCGGGATGTTCTGAGTGCCCTGTTCGGTCAGTGCGATACGTAATTGGTCCTGGGTGATCAGTCCCTGCTGGATCAGGAGTTCTCCCAGGCGGAGCTTCTTCCGTTGCTCGGCCATTGCTTATCCCTACCTTTTATTCGACACGCGCCGAAAGCTGGCCGACGCGTTCGATGGCGAGACCCTGGTCGAAGTTCGCGCGTCCTTTGGCGAACGAAAGATCAAGCGCAATGCGGTAGTACTGAAGCGCCGTCCGGGCTTGTCCGAGATGCTCCAACCCGACCGCGAGGTTGAAAGCGTAGTCCGGGTTGTCAGGTTGGAACTGATAGGCCTGGAAATAGGCATCCTGCGCACGAGACCATTTGCTCTGCCCGGCATACAGGTTTCCCAGTGTGAAATAGAGGAAACCGGACGGCTCACGTGCGATCAGTTGTTTGAGCTTGCTTTCTGCGGGGACCGGGTCGGCGTTGCCAAGAAGCGCGATCAGACCGGCCTGGGCGTAACTGTTTCGGGGTTCCAGTTCAAGAACGCGGCCGTAATGCCGGCTTGCAGTATCCGTCTGGCCCCTTTTCCATGCGATTGCGGCAAGCCCAAGTAGTGCGTCAATGCGATCGGGATCTTGCAGCTGGACTTGGCTGTAAAGGGCATTGGCGCTCTCAAACTGGCCTTCTTGCATAGCCTCATAAGCCTGCAACAGGATCGTGTCGATTTGTGTAACGGCCGCGTTTTGTTGTCGGACCGAAATATTTCGACCTGCAACGGGCTGATCACCTGGGCGGGTCGACAGCATTGGTGACGCCGGAATGTCAACGGTTTCTACACCATCGCTGTCCATGGCAAGCTGCCTGACGGGGCTGGGTCTGGAGACTGTCCGAGCGGGGCTAGTTGTGCGGGCCGGTCGCGTCGCTCGTTTCGTGCTGGCTGCTGCGGAGCCAGATGTATTGCCATGTGCTTCGCTATTGCCCGCGCCGGCCACGACGGGCGGTGCCCCGTTTGTGGTGCCGGCGACACTCGTATTGTTTGTCTGGGTGGAGTTGCCACTATCCGAAGTAATTTCGGGCGCACTGGCAATTGGCAACCCGGATATGCGTGCCGGTTCGCTTGCCGTTCGGGTTGGCAGCGCAACTGCCGCGCTTTGAATGGGTGCCGTCAGGGGCGGTGGCGAAGACCGGAACAAGCCAGGACGGGTTATCTGAACGTAGACATAAGTTCCGTAAATGATCGCGAACAGCGCGGCAAATGCCAGGAATGACAGCATGTGATGGTCGCGTACCCAGTCCAGAGCCGACTGCCAGCGCGTCGTCTCGTTGGCCTGCATCACATCAGCGGCATACGCTGGTGACGCGGGCGGCATTGTATCTAGCGGCGCGGATTCAGAAGACGCATCGGGCGGCGCATTTGTCAGCGGTTCCAGCGTGAAATCGGAGGTATTGTCGAGCTCTACGGAGGCTTCGATGCTTGTGTCATCGACATGATTCTTCGAAGCTTTTTGAAGCGCCTCCAACAATAGGCTCATGGGTTCTGGCCGGTCGGATCAATCGTTGGCAACAAGCGCTGAAAAAACCGCAACTCGTCACTGTCCAGGCTCGGATTGGTAATCACCGTGACTTTCAGGAACACGATCAGTTCGTTCTTGGTTACTTCTTCGTCGCGGTAGGCAAAGACGTCACCCACGTTGGGTAAGTCTCCGACGAGCGGAACCTGGTCGCGATCACGTCGCACGTTGTCTTGCATCAGTCCGCCGAGGACGACGGTTTGACCGCTGCCAACCTGTAGCATTGATTCCATTTCGCGGGTCTGGATTTCCGGGACGGGATTGGTAACACCTGCGGCTGCCAATGCCGGGTTCGGATCATTCACGAATCGCACTACGCGCGATATTGTCGGACGAATTGTCATGCTGACCATTCCATCTTCCGATATCTGAGGCATGACGGACATCACCAGGCCTACGGGTACCGTCCGCACGCTGGAGTCGAAGGCTTGCGTCACGGGTCCAACGTTTTGGCTAACGGTTGTTACTTCGATTTCAAAATAAACGATGTTGTCGATTACTTTGAGAATTGCCGGCTGATTGTTCAGCGCCATGATCTTCGGGCTGGACAGGACTCGCGTGTTGCCGAACTGCTGAAGCAATGCAATAGAGGCGGATATGTTGCCGACTTCGGAGGTTGGGTTGGCATAACCGATGAGCATGCGCGGCGCGGCTGACAGGTTAGTGCCAAGCAATTCCTGCGCAAATGAGAATCCGGTTCCGCCTGCAATGCGGCTCCAGTCCACCCCGGCCTGGTACTCATTGGACAGTTGAACTTCCGCAATGGTGGCTTCGATCAGAACCTGCCGTTGTGTAGAGGACGTAATCCCGTCCAGATACCGTTGCACCAGGTGCTGCTGTTTCTCGGTGCCGAGTACGGTGATGGAGCCGGCCACGGCGTTGATGATGACTTTGTCTTTGGTGTCGATGTCGGCCACCTGGGCCGGACCGAACGCGGCATCGAACAACCCCGCTGCGTTGTCGCCGGCTCCGGCGACCGCTTCAGCTTGTGCAATTCGCTGTTGTCTGGCTTTCTGTTCGGCTTCTGCTCTGGCCGCTTTTTCGTCCGCTGTAGCGGCGAGTGCATTGGTCGCAGAAAGAATACTCTCCAGATTAGCCTGCAGCACATTCCAGAAATCAGCCTGCGATTTCGAACCGATTGTCGTGCTCGAACCACCAGTGTTGCCGCCAGCCTGGCTAGCCTGGCTGTCACCAACCGTTGCCGTTGTAATGTCGCCCTTGACACCGAGACTGCCGGCCGAGTTTCTATCGACATTTACGTAATCAATAAGATAGGTCTTGAAATACTGTGTGTCAGGGACGACAAGAATCGTCTTGCCTTTGATCTCGTAACGGATGCTCACCTGATTCGAGATCCGTTCGAGGATGGCGGGAAAAGATTCATCAATTGCGTTCAGACTGACCACGCCCTGAATACTTGGATGAACGTCGATGTTCTGTTTGGTATCCCTGGCCAGAGCAAACAACAGTTCTTTTACCGGTACTTCATTGACGACCACGCTGTAGGTCGGCAGTTTCACCTGCGGTTGGGGACGTGGAACGAAGCCACTGACCGTAACCGGCGGCAGAATGTTCTCTTCCTTCGGCGTCAATTCCACCGATTCCTTGCTGATATGGGCATCTGATGGCGGGATTGTCGGCTTGTACGACGCACAAGAGGCCAACAGCGCGACTGCGAGGAAGATTCCAGCGTATGTCGAAGCCATTCTGTGACAGGCAGCGCTCGGCAGGGCGTGCGTCCGTAATTCGCGAGCGGCTGGCGCAACCACTAGACAATGCCTCTCCGAATGGTGACTTCGATCAAAATGTCAATTACCCTGCCAGTCGACGGTGCTCGCTTCGGCCGTCGGGGATCCGATACCGGCTCGAGCGATTTCCGCTCGTACGCCTCTTACCGTCCGGTAATACGGGCGGTTCAGCCTGATTGGCTCGGGAAGTTCTTTGATTTCCCTGATTGCCTCGGCACGAGTACCGTATGTCCCCAACAGTACGGTAAAAGAAGGCCTTTGCTTTGCTACGGTACGGTACACAAAAACCCTTTCCATATCAATGTGCTCGCGAAATTCGTTTAAGTCTTTTCTGAGTATTTCGGCGTCGCTGGCGCCAAGTACCTGAATGGTGAAACGGCTATCTCCCGTTTCGACGAGCCAACGTTCTGTTTCACTCAATCTTTGTGCCAGCAGGTCTGGCAGTTCCGGCGATACGGCTTGTGGAGGAGGCTGTGAATACGGTTTGGCCGGCGTTTTTGTCGTCGCCACAGGTGCGTGCTCGCTTGCGAGAGGCGTGTTTGGCGCGATCGCTCGGCGCGTCAAGGGCGCCGAAGCCTCCTCACTCTGGACAAGCGGGGCGCTTGTAGAAGTCGAAGCGAAACGTGGGCCAGTGATCGGCTTCGAGGCAATATCTGATCGAGCGGCGCTTATTTTCGTGATACTGGTCGTGTCACTGTGGTGAATCTGGCGTAGTGCCGCCAGCGTGCCAAGGCCGATCGCCCCGCCAATCAGCGTGCCAAAAAGAATGTAAATCAACGGCGATCTGCTACGCATTCGGGCGGAAACAGCGAACTCGCTGTCGCGTACGGCGGCCCTGGCGTGTTTTAGGGACACATTGTGCGTGCCGTCGGCAAATGCCGCGAGCAAGGCCTTGTCTGTGATGATGTTGACGCGACGGGTGAGTCCGGCACTGATACGACTGATGTAGTCCACGACGCGGCCATTGAACAAGTCCGGGCCACAATAACCTGCTGCGCGCAGGCGAAATATCAGGTAAGGGCGGACATCGGCCGATGTGAATGGCGGCAAAGTAAAGCTGTGCGTGATTCTTTCGCGGAGCTGACGAATCTCGGGTAAGCGAAGGTTGTCGTCGAATTCGGGTTGCCCGAATAAGACTATCTGCAACAATTTGTGATAACTGGTTTCCAGATTCGACAGCAGGCGCACTTCCTCGAGCGTGGCCAGTGGCATGCTTTGCGACTCTTCGACAAACAGGACCACTTGCTTGCGCTGTGCGTGCCGGTCCAGAAGATACTCGTTAAGTTTATGCATGACCTCGATGCGACTCGCATCTTTGGTCACCGGTAACTGCAGTTCGAATGCGATTGCGTGCAGTATCTCCTGCGGGGAAACGCTGGGATTGGCGAGATAAATGGTCTCTATATTTTCGGGTAGCCGCGTCTGCAGCATACGGCAGAGCATTGTCTTGCCGCTGCCCACCTCGCCAGTGACCTTGATGATGCCTTCGCCCTGGGAGATTGCGTAGATCAGCGCTTCAAGGATTGCCCCCCGGTTTCCCCCTTCAAAGAACATGTCCGTATCGGGCGTGATCTTGAAAGGCGGCCGGGAAAGACCGAAGAAGCCATAATACATACTAGGAGTCTGCCGAACTCAAGATGATTCGGCTGTGACTGTGGGAGAGCAGGTCATATTTCACCGCTCTTTTCTTGCGTATTCCCGATATGCGCAGCGTCTTCCGTGTGCGTGAAATCGCCAAAATCTGTCCTCGCTCTTGCCGGATCTGAATTGAGCCGGTGTTTCGCTATCGAACACCTGGGTCCGGCAGGCTCCTAGGATTCTTCCCGTTGTACCTGTTCGTATCCTTGCATGCGGCTATACAGCGTGGTGCGGTGCATTCCCAATAGTCTGGCTGCTTTGCTGAGATTGCCATGGGTGATTTCGAGGGCTGCTTCTACGTAGCTACGTTCAAGATCTTTAAGCAACTGATCAAGTTGCACGTTGTGCTGGCTCTGCAGATGTTTGCGTGCCGCTTCAATGGATACCGTGGAACCGACAGTTGCGGTCCCGTTCTGAGGCGCCGCAGGCGCAACCGATGCCGATTCCTCCCAGTCGAGTTCGGTAACAAGTTGATCTGCGGTGACGGCCCTGTCGGGATACTTGGTGCAGAGCCGAATGACAATATTGCGAAGTTCGCGCACATTCCCCGGGAAACTGTAGTCCAACCACAATTTTGTTGCGCCAGGGTCAAGCGAGAACGGTTTGTTGCCACTTTGCCGTGCGTAAAACTCGCCGAAATGATCCAGCAGCAACAGCTTGTCCAGGCCCATATCCTGTAACGCCGGAACCTGCACCGTGAATACCGACAGACGGTGATACAGATCGGCCCTGAAACGACCTGCTTTGACCTCGCTTCGAAGATCGCGATTCGTTGCGCCAATTACGCGGGCATTGCTCAGACGGGTTTGCGTTTCACCAACCCGTTGAAACTCTCCGTTCTCCAGAACACGCAACAGCTTCGCCTGGAGTTCGAGCGGAAGTTCGCCGATTTCATCCAGGAACAGTGTGCCGTCATGTGCGTCTTCGAAGTAACCGGACCGTGCGGACGTGGCGCCCGTGAAAGCGCCTTTGCTGTACCCGAATAAGGTCGGCTCGACCAGGGTTGGTGAGATCGCGGCGCAATTGAGCGCCAGGAAAGCCTTGTCGCTGCGCGCACTTTGCTGGTGCAACGCATTGGCTACCAATTCTTTGCCGCTTCCCGAAGCGCCCTCCACCAGAACAGGAAACACTGAACTTGCGTATTGCGTGATCTGCTGATGCAGCAAGGTGATGGCCGCGCCGTTCCCGATCAATCCTGATTTGACGTCGCTAGCGCTTTGCTCGGCGACGGTAATCTCGCGGGCTTTCGCGAGCAGTGACTTGAGGTCTTCGGGCTCGCAGGGTTTGGCGACAAATTCCATCGCCCCGAGTGTTCTGGCGTAGCGAGCGTTGGATTCGTCCGTTTGTCCTGAGAGCACGATGATCTTCATGGACGGGGACACCGCCAGCAACTCGCCAATCAAGTGGAATCCTTCGTCTGGGCGATGCGGGGCGGGAGGAAGCCCAAGGTCGATGAGCGCGAGTTCAGGAGGTGAATCCATCTGCCTTAGCAGGCTTTTCACCTGCGTGCGCGAAGCCGCGACACGCACGCTGTAATCCTTACCCAGCACGAAATCGAGTGTGTCCGTGATCAGCGGATCGTCGTCGACGATGAGTAACTCAGGTTTGTCAGTTGCGGCGGAGATATTCACAGTGATCTTCACACTCTAAAAATGCAATGAGGCAACAATTGTGCCTGAAAAACCTTGCAGTTCATATGTTTGCGCTAACTTACTCCAATGCAGGCGTGGTTTGGCCGTTCCAGGTTCCTTGCACCTTGTAGTTGTTTCAGGGCCGCGGGTGTTTAAGTGAACCGAGGTGATCCCTGATGGCGTACCGCCATATCGCCGCAAGTTTCATCGGCATCTGCCAACGAGTGCGACGTAGGGAACATGGTCGAATTAGATGATCTGACAGATTCAAGCGCTGTTCGGACAGCGCAATGCCTTCGGATCCTGCTCACTGCCCGCCTCAGGTGCCCACGTTTCGCGCCTGTTGGGCAAGCAACAGATAACGTCCAGATTTGGGTCATCCTTCTGGACAGGGTTCGTGCCGATTTGCCAGTGGGTCCGAATCCAGATCCGGCTCGGCGACTGTTTTGGTGAACTCGTCAAGATTGAAGTTACGTTCGTACATCCCTAACCACGTATTTCAGGGAACGCCTGTTTTTCTGGACATCTCTGTCGGTGAGATTGTAATGCGGCACGAACCTTTCGGAAAAGCTGCACTATCAACTTCGGTGCGCTATCAGCTGCGCTGCGCGATGTCGTCAGGTCCGTTAGAATGCCTGAAGCAAGGAAATTATTTCAAAGGCAACGTGCATTCTGAATCTTTCGTCGAGTTCGAGTCCGTCGATTTTTCCTATGGTGCGACTCCGATACTGCACAATGTCAACATAGGGTTTCCCAAAGGCAAGATCACTGCCATCATGGGCGGCAGTGGGTCGGGGAAAACGACCATGCTGCGCCTTATCGGTGGGCAGCGCAGACCAAACCGGGGCAAGGTCCGTTTCGACGGCGAGGCGATTGATTCCATGTCGCACGCGAGGTTGTATGCGTCTCGCAGGCGCATGGGAATGCTTTTTCAATTCGGCGCCCTGTTTACCGACCTGTCGGTATTCGAGAATGTTGCCTTTCCTTTTCGCGAGCATCTGCAATTGCCTGAGCCGATGATCCGTGATCTGGTGCTAATGAAATTGCACGCCGTTGGCCTGCGTGGCGCGCACCGTCTGAAAACTGCCGAATTGTCCGGAGGCATGGCGCGAAGAGTCGCGCTCGCACGCGCCATCGCGTTGGATCCGCGTTTGATTATGTATGACGAACCATTCGCAGGACTTGATCCCATATCGGTGGCGGTCATTGCCAATCTGATCCGACGGCTGAATACTGCGCTGGGCGCAACGTCGATTATTGTCACGCACGACGTTGAGGCATCTTTCAAGATCGTCGACTATGTGTACTTTATTTCCCAGGGAGAAATTGTCGCGCAGGGAGCGCCGGGCGACTTGTACGAATCGGAAGAGCCGTACGTTCGGCAGTTCCTTCAGGGGCAGGGCGACGGACCGGTGCGGTTTCACTACCCCGCCGACTCCTACGCTGCTGAACTCGGGGTGCGGGTGGAATGATTTCGTCTCTGGCCGATGGGTTGCGCATGATTGGGCGGCTTTCCGTTGATGGCGTCTGGCGTCTCGGTACTGCCAGCCGGTTCATCAGCATCGTTCTGATGCGCTCGGCCACCACGTTCCGCCGTTTTCGATTGTTGATCGACGAGATTTATTTTGCTGGCGCGCTGTCGCTGATCATTATCGTTGTATCCGGTTTGTTTGTTGGTCTCGTGCTCGGCCTGCAAGGCTACGAAACGTTGAAGCGTTACGGTTCGGCGGAAGCAGTTGGGACGCTCGTTGCGCTATCGCTCGTGCGTGAACTGGGCCCTGTTGTTGCCGCTTTGCTCTTCGCCAGTCGTGCCGGTTCGGCGATTACTGCTGAAATCGGGATCATGAAGTCCAGCGAGCAGCTATCGGCAATGGAAATGATGGCGGTTGACCCGTATTCTCGCGTGATTGCTCCGATGTTCTGGGGAGGCTTCATATCGATGCCACTTCTCGCGGCGATATTCAGCGCAATGGGTATTTTTGGCGGCTATCTGATTGCCGTTGTCGTCATTGGTGTCGATTCTGGAGCATTCTGGTCACAAATGCAGGCCAACGTTGATTTCCGGAACGATATTCTTAATGGCGTTATTAAAAGCATCGTATTTGGCGGCGCAGTCACCGCAATCGCTGTCTTCGAAGGCTATGACGCGCCAGCAACCGCCGAAGGTGTGTCGCATGCAGTCACGCGCACGGTAGTGAGCTCGGCGCTGACAGTTCTGGCACTCGATTTTGTGCTCACCGCTTTTATGTTCACTGGAGTCTGACTGATGGAACGCAAGACGGTTGATTTGTGGGTCGGCATATTCGTTGCGGCCGGCCTGATAGGTTTGCTAGTGCTTGCGCTCAAGGTGGGGAACGCCAGTTCGGTCAAGGTGTCAGATGGCTACACGATAACGGCAAATTTTGACAATATTGGCGGGCTCAGGGCGCGAGCGCCGGTTCGAAGCGCAGGCGTGTTGGTCGGCCGTGTCGAGCACGTTGGTTTTGACAACGAATCGTTTCGAGCGAAAGTTATCATGCGTATCGACAGGCGCTATGAATTTCCAAAAGATAGTTCGGTTTCGATTCTGACTTCCGGTCTGTTGGGCGATCAGTTTATTGGTATAGATGGCGGTGGTGATACAGAATTGCTCGAAGACGGCGATCAGGTACGATTAACCCAGTCCGCGATTGTCCTCGAGAAAGTGATTGGACAATTTCTTTACGGCAAGTCCGTCGGCGGCGGATCACAAAATTGATGCTGGCAGAAAGACTTTCGGAAAACTGAATCTGCCGGCAAACTGAATTTGCCGGAAAACTGAAATGGAGAAATGAATCATGGTTCCTGTGTTTAAGCGCGTGCTGGTCACGCTTATCTGGCTCGCGGGAGGGTTGTCATCGGTGATGGCAGCGCCACTTCCTCCGGACCAATTGGTAAAACAGACCATCGATGACGTTCTGGCAATCATTCGCAGTGACGAGAAAGTTCAGTCCGGTGACGTTGCCCGGATTGCCGAAGTCATGGAAGAGAAGATTGCGCCGCACTTCGATTTCCCGAGAATGACAAGACTTGCTGTTGGTCGTCCATGGAGGGAGGCGACACCTGAGCAGCGCCGGGCACTCGTTAACGAGTTCCATAACCTGTTGATCCGAACGTACGCGAGTGCGTTCAGCATGTTCGATGCAATTTTTATTGAGTATCGGCCGCTACGCATTGGCGATGGAGAGACCAATGCAAAGGTGAATACGCTGATTCGCTTGCCGGGCGGTGTTCAGCCGATCGCAGTCGACTACGCAATGAAGCTGAAAGATGATGGCTGGAAGGTTTACGACGTGAGTGTAGGCGGAGCCAGCATGATCATTAATTATCGAAACCTTTTTTCGCAGGAGATTCAGCGCGGCGGCCTCGACGGATTGTTGAACAGCCTGGTGGAGAAAAATTCCGGAGGTCTGTCGACGGCAGCAGGCGCGCAGTGATTCGGGAAAAGGACGGCCGTCTTCATATCAAAGGGCCGGTCACCCTTGAAAATGCAATGACGCTACGCGATCAAAGCGAGCAGTATTTTGATCGGCCACAGTTACTCTTTGATTTTTCCGATGTAAGCGAGATCGATTCAGCGGCCGTTAGCCTGATGCTGGAATGGCTGCGCAAAGGACGTGCTACAGGGTGTGAGGTGCGTTTTGCGAACCTGGGCGAATCCATCACAAGTCTGACAGACCTTTACGGTGTTGAAGATCTGCTTCCAGTCAACGCAGCCCGATAGATCGTTTCAATTGCACTCGATTTCGTTTGCTGAAGCGCGCCAGCGTTGAATCCATAAAGAACGCCTGCACAAGAGCGTAGCAACATGTTGCCAGCTATTGAAATTCGAAATCTGAGTAAAGCCTATGGCGCTGTACAGGCGCTATCTGCGGTTGATCTTAGTATCCCACAGGGCGAATTTTTCGCGCTTCTTGGCCCCAATGGCGCCGGGAAAACAACTTTGATCAGCTTGATCGCAGGGCTCGCCAAGGCAGACACTGGCTATGTTCGGGTCATGGGGCACGACGTGGTCAGAGACTATCGGCAGTCCCGTCGATCTCTGGGCGTTGTGCCGCAAGAGTTGGTGTTCGATCCTTTTTTTACGGTTCTTGAGACCTTACGTCTGCAGTCGGGTTACTACGGTCTGCGCCGTAATGATCAGTGGATCGACGAAATCCTGCACCATCTTGATCTGACCTCGAAAGCGGACGCGAATATGCGTTCCCTGTCTGGCGGCATGAAGCGGCGGGTTCTGGTGGCGCAGGCGCTGGTACACAAACCGCCCGTCATTATCCTGGATGAGCCCACTGCGGGTGTTGATGTCGATTTGCGTCAAGGCCTTTGGGAGTTCATTCACAAGCTCAATAGTGATGGTCATACTATTGTTCTGACCACACACTATCTCGAAGAGGCCGAGACGCTTTGCTCTCGCATTGGCATGCTGAAGCAGGGGCGAATGGTTGCGCTCGATTCGACCGAGAATCTCCTCAGGCGATTTTCGGGCTTGAAGATGCGGGTACGTATGGCAGGCGGTTCCCCTCCTGAATCACTTCGTCCTTTGCTTGCCGCGCCGCCTACGACGGACGAATGGGTGCTTGCCCTGCGTGATTGTGGCCACGCAGAGGAGGTGCTCGCTCAGCTGCGCATGAGCGATCGGGAGGTGACCGGAATGGAGTTGACTCAGCCCGACCTTGAGGAGGTCTTCGTGTCAATCATGCGTGGGAAATAGGGGATGCGCGGCTTTCTGACGTTGTTCTATAAAGAGATTCTCCGGTTTTGGAAGGTCGGTTTCCAGACCGTGGCCGCGCCGATCCTGACTTCTATGCTCTACCTCTTGATATTCTCACACGTGCTTGAGGGCCGGGTGCAGGTCTATCCGGGTGTCGGATATGGCGCTTTTCTCATACCGGGATTGGCAATGATGTCGATCTTGCAGAACGCGTTTGCAAATTCGTCCTCAAGCGTTGCTCAATCCAAAATTACCGGCAATATCGTCTTTATTCTGTTGCCGCCGTTGTCTCATTTGGAGTTCTACCTCGCGTATGTTCTGGCCTCCTGTGTGCGCGCGCTGGCGGTCGGCGCCGGCGTCCTGATTGCGACCTCGCTGTTTGTGCCATTGCCATTCGAACAACCGGTGTGGATTGTCGTGTTTGCCGTGCTTGGGGCTACGATGATGGGGACGCTGGGATTGGTCGCCGGGATTTGGGCCGAGAAGTTTGACCAGATTGCCGCGTTTCAGAATTTCATCATCATCCCGCTGACGTTTCTGTCCGGTGTGTTCTACTCTATTCGGTCGCTTCCGGACTTTTGGCAGGATGTATCGAAACTCAATCCATTCTTTTACATGATCGACGGTTTCCGCTTCGGCTTCTTCGGCGTCTCCGACGTTTCGCCATATTTGAGCCTGGCGATTGTCGGCGGCGCCCTTTTGGCCTTATCATTCGCGGCCTTGCAGATGATCACGCGCGGCTACAAGCTGCGTGCGTAGTCCAACTCCGCCACCAAAAACATGCTTACTCCAGATTCAGTAAAAACTTACATTCAGGACAATCTCGCCTGCGAACACGTTGAAGTGGCCGGCGACGGTCAACATTTTGAGGCCGTCATCGTGAGCGCCGAGTTTCGCGACAAGAATCGTGTCCAACAACACCAGATTGTCTATCGCGCACTTGGCGAGCGAATGCGAGAGGAAATACACGCGCTGTCGATGCGCACGCTTACGCCTGAGCAATGGGCCGAGCAATAGCCGCTAATCCGTCGTGGACAAGCTGGTTATCCAGGGAGGCATTCCGCTTTCCGGCGAAGTAAGAGTATCCGGGGCCAAGAACGCAGCGCTGCCGATTTTGTGCGCTTCCGTTCTCACGCCTGGGGTATTGCGCGTCCAGAATTTGCCGCACCTTCGCGATGTAACGACTATGCTCACCTTGTTGGGGCAGATGGGCGTCGAAGTCTCGCTTGACGAGAAGCTCGGCGTCAGCTTGACCGCGGCACAAATTGACGAGCGTGTCGCACACTATGAACTGGTCAAGACCATGCGCGCTTCGATTCTTGTGCTTGGGCCGCTGCTTGCGCGATTCGGCGAGGCGCGCGTGTCATTGCCAGGCGGATGTGCTATCGGCCAACGCCCTGTCGACCAGCACATCAGAGGGCTGGAAGCGCTGGGTGCGGACATCCGGATAGAACGCGGCTATATCCATGCGCGCGCAACAAGGCTTAAAGGTGCCCGCATTGTGATGGACCTGGTCACCGTAACCGGAACCGAAAATCTGATGATGGCGGCGGCGTTGGCAGAAGGTACGACTGTAATCGAGAATGCGGCGTTGGAACCGGAGGTCGTTGATCTGGCACTGTGTTTGAATGCCATGGGTGCGCAAGTGCGTGGTGCCGGCAGTGAAGTGATTACCATTGAAGGTGTAGATGAATTGCACGGCACCGATTACCGGGTCATGCCAGACCGTATCGAAACCGGTACGTTTCTCGCAGCGGCTGCAGCGACTGGCGGAAATATTAAACTGGTGGGTGCACGTGCCGATATTCTGGAGTCAGTGATTACCAAGCTGCGCGAAGCGGGAGCAGTGGTGGAGCATGGCGAAGACTGGATCTCGCTCAGTAACGAAGCAAAACCGGTCGCTGTGAGCGTGTCGACTGCGCCCTATCCCGCGTTCCCGACTGACATGCAAGCCCAGTTTATGGCACTGGACACGGTTGCGGATGGTAGAAGTGTCGTTACCGAGACAATCTTCGAGAACCGTTTCATGCACATACAGGAACTGAAACGTCTTGGTGCCGATATTGATGTGGAAGGTAATACTGCCGTCGTCCACGGCGTAGAACGCCTTCAAGGTGCGCGCGTGATGGCGACCGATTTGCGGGCGTCGGCCAGCCTGGTGCTCGCCGGTCTAGTCGCCGAAGGAGAGACCCTGATAGACAGGATCTACCATCTCGACCGAGGCTACGAGTGCATTGAGGAGAAGCTTTCTCAATTGGGGGCGCGCATCAAGCGCGCCAATTGAGAAAGCTTTCGGCGCAGGCCAGTGGCCGGAGCTATTAGCGGGAAGCAGGCGCGCAAAAATGCATTTTATTGAAAAATTGAGACCCCTATTTTGGTGAGCGACACAACCACAATCACGCTGGCACTTTCGAAAGGCCGGATCTTTGACGAGACTTTGCCGTTGCTCGATGCGGCAGGGATTCAGCCGCTGAGCGACCCTGAAACATCTCGCAAACTGCTGATTGCGACAAATCGGCCAAATGTGAAGATTATTATCGTGCGCGCTTCTGATGTCCCCACCTATGTGCAGTACGGGGCAGCCGACCTCGGAATTGCAGGAAAAGATGTTCTGCTTGAGCATGGCGGAGAAGGGTTGTACCAACCCCTGGACCTTGAAATCGCGCGCTGCCGCATGATGGTGGCGGTCGCAAACGAGTTCGATTACGAGTCGGCGGTTCGGCAAGGTGCGCGTCTGCGTGTGGCAACGAAATATCTCAATACTGCGCGGGCGCATTTCGCTGCGAAAGGTATGCACGTCGATTTGATCAAGCTTTATGGTTCGATGGAGCTTGCCCCGCTCGTCGGACTTGCGGAGGCAATCGTTGACCTGGTGTCGAGTGGAAACACGCTGAAAGCCAACAATTTGAGAGCGGTCGAAGAGGTCATGCCGATCAGTTCGCGACTGATCGTGAATCAGGCGGCGCTCAAGCTCAAGCGTCAAATTGTGCAGCCGATGCTCGACGTTTTTTCAGAGGCTGTTAGCAAGGTCCCGCAATGAGCTTGATCGGCCGGCTGTCGACCAGCGACAGTGACTTTTCCGAACGATTGCAGGCGTTGCTGGCGTTCGAGGTGACGCAGGACGAAGGCGTCGAAACAGTGGTGACCGAAATTCTGAGCGCCGTGCGCAGCCGCGGCGACCAGGCGGTTCTGGATTACACCAGCCGTTTCGATGATCTCACTGTGGAGAGCATGAATGTATTGCGGTTGCAGCCCGATGAGCTGCGCCATGCGCTGGATAATCTGCCGGAAGTGCAACGCGCTGCGCTTGAAGCGGCGGCGACGCGCATCCGTGTCTATCACGAACGTCAAAAAGCAAGCTCGTGGAGTTTTACAGAGCAGGATGGCACCACGCTCGGGCAGAAAATAACCCCTCTGGACAGGGTCGGCGTGTACGTGCCGGGCGGCAAAGCCGCGTACCCGTCAACAGTTCTGATGAACACGATTCCGGCCAAAGTGGCTGGTGTCGGGGAAGTGGTGATGGTTGTTCCTACGCCCTCAGGGCAACGCAATGATCTAGTGCTTGCGGCGGCCCATATCGCCGGGGTGGATAGTGTTTTTACCGTAGGGGGCGCACAGGCAATCGCGGCACTGGCGTACGGTACAGAGAGTATTCCTCAGGTAGACAAGATTGTTGGTCCGGGCAACGCCTATGTCGCTGCCGCCAAGCGCCGCGTGTTTGGCGTTGTGGGCATTGACATGGTAGCGGGGCCGTCCGAGATTCTCGTGATATGCGACGGTGCGACCGATCCCGACTGGGTCGCAATGGACTTGCTTTCGCAGGCCGAGCATGACGAAATGGCGCAGGCTATATTGCTCAGTCCGGATGCGAACTTTCTGGACAAGGTCGCCTCGAGTATTAATCGCCAGCTGGAAAATATGCCGCGCCGGCGCATTATCGAAGCGTCGTTGTCCAGCAGGGGCGCGTTAATCCAGGTGTCCAATCTCGAAGAGGCATGCGATATCGCCAATCAGATTGCGCCCGAACACCTCGAACTATCTGTTGCCAATCCGCAGCGATTGCTCGAGCGCATCAGGCACGCAGGTGCAGTATTTCTCGGTCGTTTTACGTCAGAATCTCTTGGAGACTACTGTGCTGGCCCCAATCACGTACTCCCGACAGCGCGGTCGGCGCGTTTTTCCTCACCTCTTGGCGTATATGATTTTCAGAAACGCACCAGCGTGATTGACGTGTCGAAAGCTGGCGCCCAGACGCTGGGGTTGATTGCTGCCGAACTGGCGCAGGGCGAAGGTTTACCGGCCCACGCACAAGCAGCTCGCCTGCGTATGGATCGATGAGTCGTTTCTGGAGTGACATCGTTCATCGTCTGACGCCGTATGTTCCGGGCGAGCAGACTGAAAGCCCGGGCGTCGTCAAACTAAACACGAACGAGAATCCATATGGCCCAAGCCCGCGCGTACTTGAAGCATTGCGCGCCGGTATTGACGATTCATTGCGCCTGTATCCGGATCCGGCCAGTGTCCGGTTGTGCGACGCGATTGCAGAGCGTCATGGCGTAACGCCGGCACAGGTCTTTGTTGGAAATGGCTCTGACGAAGTGCTTGCGCATACTTTTCAGGCCTTGCTCATGCACAGTTCGCCGGTGCTGTTTCCGGACGTGACTTACAGTTTTTATCCTGTTTACTGCAAGTTGTTCGGCACCAGTTACAAAGAAATTCCGCTCGGGGACGCATTCCAGATCGATGTAGATGCCTACATGCAGGACAATGGCGGAATTATCTTCCCCAATCCGAACGCGCCGACCGGGCGCGGGCTGGCTGTATCGGAAATCGAACGTTTGCTTGAATCGAACACGAATTCAGTAGTGGTGATCGACGAAGCATACGTCGATTTTGGGTGCGAGTCGGTGGTGCCACTGGTACATCAATATCCGCAGTTGCTGGTTACGCACACGTTATCAAAGTCGCACGCATTGGCAGGACTTCGGGTCGGTTACGCGATCGGTCATCCGGATCTCGTCGCTGCGCTCGACCGGGTCAAGAACAGTTTTAATTCTTACCCTCTGGATCGACTGGCGCAGACTGCTGCCATCGTGGCTATTGAGGATGTTGAGCATCTCGCGGCCACCTGCCGCAAAGTAATCGACAATCGCACTGCCCTGGAATTGGCGCTGAAAAAGCTTGGCTTCGACGTAATGCCGTCGGCCGCCAATTTTGTGCTGGTTCGGCACCCCGAGCGAGACGCGGCAGAATTGTCTGCCTGCCTCCGTGAACGTAGTGTTATCGTTCGACACTTTCGCAAACCGGAGCGGATCGCGCCGTTCATCCGCATCACGGTAGGGACCGATGAGCAATGCAGCGTGCTGCTCGCCGCAATGCGCGAGATATTCGAATAGACGAGGCCGCAGCGTTTATGCCTCCCGTGGCCGCAATTTTGGGTTAGCATTGAGCAAAATCAATTACTCGTGATGCGCAAAGCACAAGTCACACGCAATACACTTGAGACGCAAATTCAGGTTGAACTCAATCTGGATGGTAGCGGGAGCTCTCAATTGGCCTCCGGAATTGGATTTCTGGATCACATGCTCGATCAGGTCGCGCGTCATGGATTGATCGACCTGAAAGTCGAAGCCAAAGGTGATTTGCACATTGATGCACATCACACCGTAGAAGATGTTGGCATCACCATCGGCCAGGCCTTTTTCAAAGCGATCGGCGACAAAAAGGGTGTGCGGCGTTATGGTCATGCGTATGTCCCGCTTGACGAGGCGCTGTCACGGGTTGTGGTCGATTTGTCCGGTCGTCCGGGGCTCGAATACCATGTCGCTTACGTACGCGGCCTGATTGGCGAGTTTGATGTCGATCTGATTCGCGAGTTCTTTCAGGGCTTTGTCAATCACGCGCAAGTGACGCTGCATGTTGACAACCTGACGGGTGACAATGCGCACCACCAGGCCGAAACAATCTTCAAGGCGTTCGGAAGGGCATTGCGCATGGCGGTCGAACTGGATCCGCGCAGTGGCGCCAGCATGCCTTCGACCAAAGGAAGCCTCTAGGGAATCGTCCGGGCTTATGGCCAATATTGCGGTAGTCGACTATGGAATGGGTAATCTTCGCTCGGTCGCGAAGGCGCTCGAACATGTCGCGCCTGAAAGCACAGTCGTCATTACGGCCGATCCGCAGGAGCTGAATAAAGCTGACCGAATCGTGTTTCCGGGCCAGGGCGCGATGCCTGACTGCATGCGCGAGGTCGACAGGCGTGGATTGCGCGAGCCGTTGCTGGATGCAGCAAAATGTAAACCGTTTCTCGGTTTATGCATCGGGTTGCAGATGCTGTTTGAGCATAGCGAAGAAGGCAATATCACAGGGCTCGGCATATTGCCTGGGCGTGTTGTGCGTTTCCCGGTTGAACGGATGCAGGACGCATCGGGAAACAAACTGAAGGTACCTCACATGGGTTGGAACAGGGTCTTGCAGAAGCAACCTCATCCACTGTGGGAGGGAATCGAAGACGGCAGTCGCTTCTATTTTGTTCACAGCTTCTACGTAGAGGCGGCCGACCCGGGGATGATTGCTGGTGAAACGCAGTATCCATTTGCCTTTACCTGTGCGGCCGCCCGGAATAATATTTTTGCTGTTCAGTTTCACCCTGAGAAAAGCCAGTCCGTTGGCCTCAGGCTACTGTCCAACTTTGTGCGATGGAGCGGATCTACCAATGCGCCGACAGACAAGGTATTCAGAAACGCAACCGTTTAAGTCTGGCCTATGGCTGAATTGTTACGCACGCATATGCATTGCACGGTACGCCGCGGGCGAGCGGCTTGGTCCATACCTGTAAAACACCGCGATATATACTTTCAATCATGCTAATCATTCCAGCTATCGACCTGAAGGATGGACATTGTGTTCGCTTGAAACAAGGCGACATGAATGATGCGACCGTATTCTCGGAAGACCCGGAGGCCATGGCGCGTCACTGGCTTGATCAGGGCGCGCGACGCCTGCATCTCGTCGACCTCAATGGTGCGTTCGATGGCAAACCCAGAAATGAGGAGGCGATCAAGTCCGTCGTGGCGGCGGTCGGAGAAGATGTTCCAGTTCAACTCGGCGGCGGTATTCGTGATCTGGATACGATAGAGCGCTATCTGGATGATGGGGTTTCCTACATTATTGTCGGCACGGCGGCGGTCAAGACACCCGGTTTTTTGCACGATGCCTGTTACGCGTTTCCTGGGCATGTGATCGTGGGGCTAGATGCCAGAGACGGAAAGGTCGCCGTAGAAGGGTGGTCAAAAATGACCGGCCATGACGTTATCGATCTTGCGCAGAAATTCCAGGATTATGGCGTAGAGGCAATAATCTACACGGATATTGGCCGCGACGGGATGATGACTGGCGTTAACGTCGAGGCAACAGCCGAGCTGGCAAGCGCGCTTACGGTGCCGGTGATTGCCAGTGGCGGCATTACGTCAATCAAAGATATCGAAAGGCTGTGCGAAGTTGAGGAAGAGGGTGTCGCCGGTGCGATTACCGGTCGCGCAATATATGAGGGCACACTCGATTTCGCTGCCGCGCAGAAGCTGGCTCAAGAACTCAGTGACGCCCGCAAGAAAGGGTCTTAAGGTCGACAACTTGCCGACCTGGATCTGACGCCTGAATAGAACCCTGATAATCGATGGCCCTTTCCAAGCGAATCATTCCTTGCCTTGACGTCACCGGAGGTCGTGTTGTCAAGGGCGTGAATTTTGTCGGACTGCGGGATGCGGGAGATCCGGTAGAAATTGCAAGACGTTACGACCAGCAGGGCGCGGACGAATTGTGTTTTCTGGATATAACGGCAAGCAGCGACGATCGTGGGCTGATCATTCAGGTTATCGAGAGCGTTGCCTCCCAGGTATTCATTCCACTCACAGTCGGTGGCGGCGTCAGGGAGGTCAACGACGTACGCAGGCTACTCAATGCTGGCGCAGATAAAGTAAGCATCAACACGGCGGCGGTACTGAATCCGGCGCTCGTGGCGGATGCGGCGGGACGTGTTGGATCACAGTGTATCGTGGTCGCGATCGACGCCCGCCGGATAGCGGACGTGTCACCGCTTCGGTGGGAAGTTTTTACCCATGGCGGCCGCAAACCGACCGGGATTGACGCAGTCGAGTGGGGGCGTCGCATGCAGGACGCGGGTGCTGGCGAAATACTGTTGACGAGTATGGACCGTGACGGAACGAAGGCCGGTTTCGACCTCGAACTTACGCGGGCGTTTTCCGACAGTCTCGATGTGCCGATCATCGCCAGCGGTGGCGTTGGTGGCGCGCAGGACTTTGTCGATGGTGTCCAGGCCGGTGGAGCGGACGCGCTTCTGGCGGCAAGCGTTTTCCATTATGGAGAATTGACTGTCGGTGACGTGAAGAAAAGCCTGGCAGAGTCGGGTATTGAGGTGAGAATGTGAGCGTAAACTGGCTGGATGAAGTCAAGTGGGATGAAAACGGGCTTGTGCCTGCCATTGCGCAAGACGCGAGCAGTGGGCAGGTGCTGATGGTCGCGTGGATGGACCGTGCCGCCTTGGCCGAGACGGAGAAAACGGATCGCGCCGTATACTGGTCTCGATCGCGTTCGCGTATTTGGCGCAAGGGAGAGGAGTCGGGGCATATCCAGGGTGTCAAAGAGATGCGTCTCGATTGCGATGGTGACGTGGTACTGCTAAAGGTCGAGCAGGCAGGCGGAATTGCATGCCATACTGGCCGCGCTCACTGTTTCTACCGGAAACTGGATGCTGGCAAATGGGTGAGCACTGAACCAATACTGCGAGACCCTGGTCAGATTTACGGAGAATCATGACCAATATCGACGTTCTCGGGCGGATTGCAGGTGTGATTGACGCTCGTCGTACTGCAGATGCGAAGAGTTCTTACGTTGCCAAGTTGTTCCATCAGGGGCACGACGCAATACTCAAGAAAGTTGCAGAGGAGTCGGCTGAGACCCTTCTTGCGGCGAAAGACGGTGATAAACTGCATTTGGTTCGCGAAACTGCAGACCTCTGGTTTCATAGCCTGGTGATGCTTTCGTATCACGGCCTTGGCCCAGAGGATGTGCTCAAGGAGTTGAGCCGCCGAGAAGGCACTTCGGGCATCGACGAGAAGCAAGGTCGGCAGGGGTCCAACTGAGTTGTAGGTGATGCCTGCGATGAGGTGACACCCCTGATGAAGTGCCCGGCAGTGGTTCAGGGTTTCTGCATGTAGTTGGTCATATTTAGTTGTTTTTCAAGATTGTCCGGGGTGAAATCCTGAGTTAACGAGGTGCGAGGGGGCGACGAGATCCCCGGATTTAGTGACGCCAACCTGGTTGGACTAGCGCTTCATGATGATCCCGAAACGGCGCATCGCAACACTCGGTGATGTGCTGGCCGACGATCGCGATGTCCTGGGCAATACGATGGAATTGGCGGGCGGATTTGCCAGAGGACAGGGTTCGACAAAAGGGTTTCGGACGGTCGTGAAAACAGGCCGAGTGGAGCGGCAGGGCATTTATCATCTGCACGTGCATATAATCGGTGGAAAGGGTCCTCTCCCAGGGATGATCCAGAAATCGAAGTAATTGAACTTTCGGGAGCGAAGCAAATGGGCGCATTCAGCATCTGGCACTGGTTAATCGTTTTAGTGGTGGTCGTACTCGTTTTTGGTACGAAGAAACTGAGTAATCTCGGTTCCGATCTAGGCAAAGCGGTTAAAGGATTCAAAGAGGGCGTCAAAACAGAAGACGAGGACGACGCTCCTGAGACGGCTACGGCCAAAATCGACGCCTCAGCCTCCGGCGGAGAGACCATCGAAGGCGAAATCAAGGAAAAGTCGCAAGGCTGACTACCTGATCTAGCCGCGGACAGGACCATTAATGTTTAATTTCGGCATGACCGAGGTGATGATCATCGCCATCGTAGGCCTGATCGTAATTGGTCCAGAACGTTTGCCAAGGGTGGCGCGCACGCTGGGCCATCTTTTCGGGCGGATGCAGCGTTACGTTTCAGATATAAAGGATGACATCAGCCGTGAAGTCGAACTAGACGAACTTCGCAAATTGCAGTCGTCGATGAAGGAGGCCGCGCAGGAAATCGAACAAAGCGTCTCCAAGCAAGTCAACCTCATCGAAGATGAAGTCCAGCAGGCCGAGTCTGATACGCGGCAGAGCGTGGAGGAGGCCGTGCAGCCGGTAGCCGGCATCAATCTCATGCATTCACTGAATCCGCCAGATTCTCCAGGGGAAGAGACTGCGAAACTGGAAAACGCGACGCCCGAGCCGGCCCCACAGGCTAATTCGGATTCCGTGGCAAAATCTTCCGGTCCAACAGACAAGCAGGCGTAAGCCGGTAAATGAGGGCAGATTTTTCGGCACCTGCCGAGATAGCACGCACGCATAAATGAGCGAACCCAGCACCAGCGAATCCAGCACCAGCGAAGTCAGTTCCTTCGTTTCGCACCTCATTGAGTTGAAGGACCGATTGACGCGTGCATTGCTGGCGCTGCTGATCGTATTCGGATGCTTGTTCTATTGGGCGCGCGACATTTACACGTTGCTGGCAGCCCCTTTGCTCGCGGAATTGCCTGTGGGCACTCAATTGATCGCGGTGGAAGTTGCGGCTCCGTTCTTTGTTCCGGTCAAGGTGACCATGTTCGCTGCCTTCGTGATCGGTCTGCCGTATATTCTTTATCAGGTCTGGGCTTTTGTTGCGCCGGGCCTGTATACCCATGAGAAGAAGCTGGTTGTGCCTTTGATCGCCACCAGCACTCTGCTGTTTCTTATCGGAATGGCTTTCGCCTATTTCGTCGTATTTCCAGTGGTATTTCGCTTCATTACCGCATTTGCACCAGAGGGTGTGGCAGTAATGACGGACATCCAGAAATATTTTGACTTCGTGTTGACGCTATTTCTCGCGTTCGGCGTTGCTTTTGAAACACCGATTGCGGTGGTCATATTGACCCGTTTCGGTATCGTCAGCGTTGAGAAACTCAAGGAAATCAGACCTTATGTGGTTGTAGGGGCATTTGTCACCGCAGCGATTTTTACCCCCCCGGATGTGGTATCGCAATTGTTGCTCGCCTTCCCGCTATGGATCCTGTACGAGGTCGGCCTGCTGGTGTCATCCTGGATGGCGAAATCGGAGGACGACGAACAAACGCAGTCCGACTCGTCACAGAGCTAAGCAGTCTGTCGAACTTGGGATGATTCGGCTGAACGGTGCCAGCGAGCAGGAACCAGCGCGGCCCACATTTCGCCGCTTTGTCCTTACATCTTCCCGATATGCGCCGGGTCTGAATCGAACCGCTGTCTCGCTATCGAACAACTGAGTCCGGCAACCTGCCAGGCGTTTTTCGACTTATTGTTTCCCGCGTGATTACGGGATTGCAGCTTACTTAAGCAGGTTTCCGCGAACGGGCCGCGGCCTGGTGCCAACCTTGATTTGAACCAGCGCTTCCTCATCGTTGCGCAGGATTTTCAGCGTTGCTTGCTCGCCGGGCTTCAGTGCGGCGATCAAGTTAAGCATTCGCGTTGAGTCTGTCACTTCTCGTGACTCGACTGCCATGAGAATGTCACCGCGCCTGATTCCGGCGCTTTCGGCTGGTCCACCCGGTTGAACGCCGGCTATCAGCGTTCCGTTCGTTGTGGGCAGATTGAACGACTCTGCCAGTTCTGGAGAAATGTCCTGGACTTCGACGCCTATCCAGCCTCGCGTTACCGAACCCGTCTGAACGATCTGTTCCATCACCTGGCGCGCGAGGTCCGAGGGAATGGCAAAGCCGATTCCAAGCGATCCTCCCGTTCGTGAATAAATTGCGCTGTTTATTCCCACGAGGTTGCCGGTGGCATCCACCAGTGCCCCGCCCGAATTGCCGGGATTGATGGCGGCATCTGTCTGAATGAAGTTCTCGAAGGTACTGATTCCGAGGTGGCTTCGCCCTTTTGCACTGACGATGCCCATGGTCACGGTTTGCCCAACGCCAAACGGGTTTCCGATTGCCAGCACGAGGTCGCCGACGCCCAGTTTCTTGGGGCTACCGAAGGCGATGGCCGGTAGTCCCGTCAGGTCCACTTTGAGGACTGCGAGGTCGGTCTCCGGGTCCGTTCCAACGATATGTGCGGAAGCCTTCCTGCCGTCGGCCAATGCGATTTCGATTTCGTCTGCTGTTTCTATAACATGATGATTGGTAAGGATGTAGCCCTCTGCGCCAACAATAACGCCGGAGCCGAGACTGGCCGATTGACGGCTCTCGCCGTCGAGTTGATCTCCGAAGAAGCGTCGAAACAGCGGGTCATCCATGAAAGGATGTCGCGCTGGCTTGGTTTCCTTGGTCGTAAAGATGTTTACGACTGCTGGCATCGCCTTGTTTGCAGCAACTTTCAGACTGCCGGTGGCGGGGCCATTACCTTGTTTCTCGCTGGCCTCGCGAATCGTGATTACGCTGCCATTGGGCTGCGACAAGCTCACCAGATCGGGGCGTAGCGTTGTAATGACGAACAAGACCGCAAGACAGATCGTGACGGCCTGGGAAAATATCAACCAGAATTTGCGCATGGCGCGGAATCGATTTAGCTAAGCTGCTAGTACTCTGAGTACATGAAGGATAGATGGCAGCGACGCTGCCTTTTCGCGATTATTCCTTATTATCGGCCATGTTAGAAGCGATGGATCACTTTGGGCCCTCGCCGGGCGCCATTGCCGCCATACCGCAGGCCGGGAAAACGCTTTGTAAATCCGGGCGTTGATCGTGTGTTACAGGTTTGACAATGCTTGCCCGCCGCGATTAGAATTCGCGCCTTTCGCTTTTGGGCAAAACGCTTTCGCGTGGGCCGCCATGAAAACTTTCACTGCCAAGCCGGGCGACATTAGTCGTGACTGGCTTCTGATAGATGCGACCGACAAGGTGCTGGGGCGCCTTGCTGTCGAAATTGCCAAGCGTTTGCGAGGCAAGCATAAGACTATCTATACACCGCATGTTGACACCGGCGATTTTGTCGTTGTCGTCAATGCCGAAAAAATCCGCGTAACCGGGAACAAGGCACAAGACAAAATTTATTATCGCCACAGCGGGTATCCAGGCGGCTTGTACAAAACCAATTTTGGCAAAATGCATGCACGTTTTCCGACCCGGCCATTGGAGCGGGCGGTAAAAGGAATGTTGCCAAAAGGGCCGTTAGGTTATGCCATGTTTAAGAAACTCAAGGTCTACCATGGCGCGGAACACCCGCATACAGCGCAGCAGCCACGGGCGTTGAACGTCTAAGGAAATTCAGATGATTACAGCAACTCAGTCGAATTATGGAACCGGCCGCCGCAAATCTGCAGTGGCGCGCGTCTACATCAAATCGGGCAATGGGGCGATTGTTGTCAATGGTAAGCCCGTCGACGAGTTCTTCTCGCGCGAGACGGGACGCATGCTCGTCAGGCAGCCGCTTGAATTGACGGAATTGCTAACCAACTTCGATATATCTGCAAACGTAACAGGCGGCGGCGAGTCCGGACAGGCAGGCGCGGTACGTCACGGGATTGCACGGGCGTTGGTTGACTATGACGCATCGCTCAAGCCTGCATTGCGAAAGGCTGGGTTGATCACGCGCGATGCGCGCGAGGTGGAACGAAAGAAAGTGGGTCTGCGAAAGGCTCGAAAGCGGCCGCAATACTCCAAGCGCTGATTCATTTCAGCCACCCAAAAAGGCCGCCGCTCAGGTGGCTTTTTTATTTTCCGGGGCTGCGACGTCACCAAAGTTAAGGTATTATCCTCAATCTAACCTGTAAGTTATTGCCTTAAATGATAAAAGTAGGGATTGTTGGCGGCACGGGTTATACCGGTGTCGAATTGCTTCGCATACTGTCGACTCATCCTCAAGCTGTGCTTCAGGTGGTTACGTCGCGTTCCGAGGCGGGATTGCCAATTGCCGATATGTTTCCGAGTTTGCGCGGCAAAGTGGACTTGGCGTTCTCTGATCCGACCGAGGGTGGGCTTGAGGACTGTGATCTCGTTTTCTTCGCCACACCTCATGGTGTAGCGATGGCGAATGCGCCGGCACTGGTTGAGGCTGGCGTAAAGGTAATCGATCTTGCCGCAGACTTCCGCTTGCAAAACTTGTTGCAGTGGCGAAAGTGGTACCAGATGGAACATGCTGCCCCGGAGTTGCTTGCCGAGGCTGTATACGGATTGCCAGAAATGTATCGCGAGCGCATCGCAAGAGCGCGTATTGTTGGAAATCCTGGCTGCTACGCGACTGCGGTGCAAATCGGATTCCTGCCATTGATTGAGGCTGATGTTGTCGATCGGTCGCGACTGATAGCCGACGCCAAGTCTGGCGTGAGTGGTGCCGGACGAAAAGCCGACCTTGGTACCGCCTTCTCGGAGACGGCCGACAATTTTCGAGCATATGGGGTGCCCGGGCACCGCCATCATCCGGAAATGGTTCATGGACTCGGCGATGCGGCAGGCAGACCGGTGGAGTTACTGTTTGTGCCACATCTGATACCGGCAATTCGCGGCATTCATGCCACGCTTTATGCGCATTTGAACCGGGACATGGATGTGCAGACGCTATATGAGAAGCGTTTTGCGGATGAGCCTTTCATTGACGTCATGCCGGCTGGTAGCCACCCGGACACGCGGAGCGTACGTGGTTCCAATACGTGCCGAATCGCGATCCACCGCCCTGGGGGCGGGGATATGGTTGTCGTCCTGGCGGTGCTTGACAATCTCGTCAAAGGCGCTTCAGGACAAGCTGTTCAGAACATGAACATCATGTTTGGTCTGGAGGAGAGTTGCGGGCTTGAGCACGTCGCGCTGATGCCATGAGTGCAAAGAAAACGCTCAGGTTGAAAAAACTTCGCCGACGCTTCGGAATCGCAGCACCCCGGGTAGCGGTTCGTACCCACGTGCCGTGGTATTGGCGTTGGCTGACATCTACAGTGCTCCTTGTGGTGAGCATTGCGCTAGCCTGGCTCTCGTTTGATCTTGGTCGCCGCTATGCGGGATTCGATGCCGGCGAAGCGCAAGGTGTGCAATCGCGATTGCAGGAAGTGAACGCCAAAATTGAACTCGAGAATGCGGTGCTTCGTAAAGAAATTGCCGGGATCGAGCGCAAGCTTCAGATTGAACTGTCGGCCCAGGGCAATCTAACCGGGCAGATTCGCGGATTATCCGAGGAGAACGCGCTGCTCAAAGAAGATTTGGCGTTCTTCCAGACATTGATGGCTTCGGGCGGGGACCCCGGAGGTGTCACCGTCAACCGGTTCAGGGTTGAGCGCGACGCGTTGCCGGGCGAATATCACTACCGGCTGCTGATTGTTCAATCCAAACAGCGTGTACGGGAATTTCGAGGCACGCTTCAGTTGATCGTCGATTACGAGCGCAATGGCACACCCGCAGTTGTCACCTATCCCACAGAGTCTGAAGATGGGCAGGCGTACAATTTGCGTTTCAAGTTTTACCAGAGGGTGGAAGGCACGTTTACTCTGGACCCTGACGCTGTCGTCAACGCTGTGCAGGTCCGCGTAATGAAAAATGGGCATGCAACGCCTGTATCAACTCAAGCGGCCACTCTTTCCTGATTTCCCAATTGGAGGAACTATGTTTGGAAACAAACCCACCAAGCCACAGAATCGTATCGATAGTCTGGTTGGCTCCGGTACCGTTGTAGAGGGAAACATTGCATTTTCTGGGGGGTTGCGGGTTGACGGGCGTATTCGTGGAAACGTACTCACTGCCGACGACCAACCAAGTACGCTGGTCGTGAGTGAAAAAGCGCAAATAGAAGGCGAAATTCGTGTTTCGCATGCTGTTGTTAACGGAACTGTCATAGGTCCTGTCTTTGGTGCTGAATATGTCGAACTCCAGCCGAAATCCAATGTCACAGGGGACGTACATTACCGTACACTAGAGATCCAGTTAGGTGCGGTTGTTCAGGGCCGACTGGTCCACCAGGACGAAGAAAAGGCGAACAAGGTAGTTCCATTGGCCGTGTCTGAATGATTGGCACTGTCGGAGGCCCGTACATTCTTCAGCCAGCAGCAGAATAGTTAGCAGGAGAAATAGAATGAATGCAGTAACAGAAATGCCCGCACCGCTGCTTTTCAGCGACAGCGCTGCGCTAAAGGTAAAACAACTGATTGACGAAGAGGGCAATACGCAGCTGAAACTGAGAGTTTTTGTCAGCGGTGGAGGTTGTTCCGGATTCCAGTACGGATTTACCTTTGACGAAGAAATCAACGAGGACGACTCGACCATGGAAAAGAATGGTGTGACCTTGTTGATCGATGCAATGAGTTATCAGTACCTGGTGGGTGCCGAGATCGACTACCAGGAGGGCATGGAGGGCGCGCAGTTTGTGATCAAGAATCCCAATGCCAGTTCAACTTGCGGTTGTGGGTCATCATTCTCGGCCTGACACGCACAGCCTGACAAATACAGCTTGGCAAGTACAGCCTGACAAATTGCGACACATTACCGCCGCATAAGGTTTGATCGAATGGTCTTTTGCGCAAGAACGGAAGCACGCAAGTGCTTCCGTTTTCATTTGTGCGCTATCGCCGGTACGGCCTGCGCTGATTGGCTATCCTGTGGAAACAGAAAACTGAATCAACATATTTATACCAGTTCTGCTTTTAGTCGAGCAAAGCGAGATCGGTGTCGCCGAGCAAGTCGAGCCGCTTTAGCAGTATCGTTGCAGCGGTCTTGAACTCGTCCCGCAGCTCAGGCGTAATTGGCGGACCCGGCGGTAAGGCCAATGTGGCCGGGTTGCGGTGCACGCCGTTCGCGAGAAATTCGTAATGCAGGTGTGGGCCGTTCGCACGGCCAGTCTGTCCGACGTATCCGATTACCTGGCCTTGTTTGACCCTCTTGCCAACGCGAATATTCTTCCCGATTCTTGACAGATGGGCGTAGCGCGTAGCGTACCCATTGGGGTGGCGCAGCGATACGAGAATACCGTAGCCCCCTTTCCGGCCGGCGTGTTTTACTCTTCCGTTAGCGGTTGCACGAACCGGCGTGCCGGTCCGCGCGCCATAGTCGATGCCGCGATGCGCTACCCATTTGCGCAAAATCGGATGAAAACGGGAGTTCGAATAGCGGGACGTAATACGCGTAAAGACCAGCGGTGAACGCAGGAAGGCTTTGCGAACATTGCTGCCATCCGGGGCGTAATAACCACCGCGCCCGTTTTTGTCCTCAAAGTAGACTGCACGATGAGTCTCTCCCCGGTTTGTGAACTCCGCCGAAACAACGCGGCCAACGCCAACAAATTCACCATGCGCATAGTTCGCTTCGTACACGACTGCGAACCGGTCCCCGCTGCGCAGATCGCGGTTGAAATCGATATCACTGGAGAATACATCGGCGAGTTGGATCGCCACGTTTTCAGGTATTCCGGCGGCGTCAGTGGCGCCGAACAGCGACGTCGATATTTCGCCCGAGCTTTGGGTGATGCGCGCCTCTAAGTCGGGAACCTTCTCTGTCGCCGCGAACCCATCTGCGGTGCGCTCTACAAGTAGTCGCTTGCCATTTGTATTGAGATAGGTGAGTTGTTCGAGACGGCCGTGATTTGTCGTGACGGCACGTACAGTACGCCCGGGCCTCAACTGATAGAGTGAACGGACGCCTCGCGCTTGCAAGAGGTAGTTTGTCGCCTCGGGATCATCCACGCCCAGCCGGACCAGAATCGTCGAGACAGTATCGCCGCGCTGAATACGTTCCTCGCGCCAGAACTTCTGTATTTCAGATGCGTGTTGGGTGTGTTTGAGTGGCAGATCTTCGACAACGCGGCGAATCTCGATGTCTTCAACTGTCGTGTCATGGGAGATTCCAAATGCTGCTACGACGCTGAAGAAAGACAGTACGGCAAAGACAATTGGCCATATCAGACCACGATGAGGCGGCTGCGCGCTGCGGTTTTGCGCTAGAATTTCTTCTTTGTTCAAAGACATGCGAGAGCTTCGTGCCTGTTTGCGCGGAGCTTAACAGAATCGCTATTCATAGAAAACTGGTATTGCAAGAAGCGGGTCATGCGTGACTCACAAAGAAGCGCTGCCAGTTTGTGAAACACTAAATTGAAATAATGACGGACATCAAGGAACAACTGGAAGAAATCAGGCGCGGAGCGAATGAAGTTCTTGTCGAGCAAGAACTCGCCGACAAGCTGAAGACGGGAAAGCCGCTAAGAGTAAAAGCTGGATTTGACCCGACTGCGCCCGATCTGCACCTGGGCCACACGGTGCTGATCAACAAGCTCCGTCAGTTTCAGGAACTGGGGCATCACGTCATTTTTTTGATTGGCGATTTCACCGGGCTGATCGGCGACCCTACCGGGAAGAACGCCACGCGGCCTCCGCTGACGCGTGATGATGTCTTACGCAACGCAGCTACTTACCAGGAACAAGTGTTCAAGATTCTTGATCGCGATAAAACTGAAATTGCGTTCAACTCTTCCTGGATGAACAAGTTCACCTCGGCGGACATGGTACGGCTGGCCGCATCGTACACCGTCGCTCGTATGCTCGAACGCGATGATTTTGGTAAGCGCTACAAGAGCGGGCAGCCCATTGCCATTCACGAGTTTCTCTATCCGCTCGTGCAAGGTTACGACTCGGTCGCACTGGAGGCGGATGTCGAGCTTGGCGGCACTGACCAGAAGTTCAATCTGCTCGTTGGGCGCGAATTGCAGCGCCACAATGGCATGCCCTCGCAATGCATACTGACCATGCCGTTGCTTGAGGGACTGGATGGTGTCAACAAGATGTCCAAATCGTTAAACAACTACATCGGAATAACTGAGCCACCAGGAGAAATTTTCGGAAAACTCATGTCGATTTCGGATGAATTGATGTGGCGCTACATTGAACTGTTGTCTTTCGAACCTTTGGCGCAAATACGTAACTGGAAAGAAGAGGTCGTGGGTGGCCGCAATCCGCGCGACATTAAGGTAATGTTTGCGCAAGAGATTGTCGCGCGCTTCCATGACCGGACCGCTGCGGAGAAGGCGCTTGCCAACTTTGAAGCGCGCTTTCGACAAGGGCAGTTACCTGAAGATATTCCGGAGTTTGAACTCTCTGCCGGCGCAGAACCACTCGGGCTTGTCCAGGTTTTGAAGCAGGTTGGTCTTACGAGTAGTACATCCGAAGGTATGCGCATGATCGGCCAAGGTGGCGTCAGACTCGATGGCGACAAAGTGGCGGACAAAAACCTCAAGCTTTCCAAGGGAAAAAGCGTCATTGTGCAAGTCGGCAAGCGCAAATTCGCCCGCGTTAGCGTCAACTGACTGCGATCGTCGTCACATTACCGACAAGTCTTTCAGTTTTCGCGGTTTTTAGCGGAAAAGGCTTGACCGGGTCAGTCCGGTCCGTATAATCCGCCGTTCGCCTGAGAGGGCGTTCGCTCTTTAAAAAAATGGACAGTCAAAGCGTGTGGGTGCTTTGTGTAGGATGCTGAGGTCTGAGCCGGGTATCCGGTTTTGAATTGAAGGCAGAAGTACGAGCTTGCAGGATGAGCTTGGACGGGAAG